>Ga0265780_10000004_pt1 | contig 787981 bp, 722 predicted proteins | sample P1T30metagenome_FD_192432 | JGI IMG/M metagenome (GOLD analysis project Ga0265780, IMG submission 192432) | Plant litter microbial communities from East Loma Ridge, Irvine, California - P1 T30 | ecosystem: Environmental > Terrestrial > Plant litter > Unclassified | place: USA: California...
AAGCCCGCCTGAAAAAGATGCAATACGTTTGTAGATAGCCCTGACAGAGGCGGCATCCTGCCGGCGCAGCAAGGCAGATACAGCCGAGGGCAGGAACTGCGCCTGATGCAGGGCGCTTAGATAGGCTGTAAAATAAAAAGCCCCACTTTGCAGTGAGGCTTTAGTGTATTTTAAATTATATTATTTATTGTATTGTTCTAATGCTTTTTTTAGTATGGCTACAGAGCGTACCAGGTCTTCTTTTTTAAGAACATAAGCTATACGTATCTCATCAAGGCCCACATTAGGGGTAGAGTAGAAGCCGGCGGCCGGGGCAACCATTACGGTTTCGGCATTGTCATTAAAGCTTTCCAGCAGCCATTGCGCAAATTTGTCGGCGTTATCTACCGGTAGTTTTGCAATGCAGTAAAACGCTCCTTTAGGTACTGATACCTTTACGCCTTCTACTTTATTTAATTCGGCAATAAGGGTGTCGCGGCGGCCCTTATACTCGGTAATAACCTCGTCAAAATAACTTTGCGGGGTTTGAAGGGCGGCTTCGCTGGCAATTTGCTCAAAAGTTGGCGGACTGAGGCGGGCCTGGGCAAATTTCATTGCGGTAGCCATAACCTCTTTGTTTTTAGAAACAATGCAGCCTATTCGCGCGCCGCACATGCTGTAGCGTTTAGAAACTGAGTCAATCATAATGGCATTTTGCTCAATGCCGGCAATATTCATAACTGAATAATGCTTGTCGCCATCATACGTAAACTCACGGTATACTTCGTCGGCAATAAGGAACAGGTCATGCTTTTTAACGAGTTCGGCCAACTGGTTTATTTCGTCCTGAGTATATAGGTAGCCGGTTGGGTTGCCCGGGTTGCATATAAGTATGGCCTTGGTTTTAGGCGTGATAAGCTTTTCGAAGTCGGCAATGGGAGGAAGGGCAAAACCCTCATCAATAGTAGAAATTACCGGTACAACTTTTACACCAGATGCTACTGAGAAGCCGTTGTAGTTAGCATAGAAAGGCTCGGGAATAATTATTTCATCGCCTACATCCATAGTGCTGCCCAAGGCAAATAAAAGCGCCTCTGAGCCCCCTGTTGTTATTATGATGTCTTCGGTATTTATGGGCAATCCCTGCGTTTGATAGTAGGCAGCCAGTTTAATACGGTAGCTTTCAAACCCTGCAGAGTGGCTGTATTCAAGAATTTGTATGTTGCTGTTTTTTATGGCCTGCAGAGCAACTTCGGGGGTTTTAATATCGGGCTGGCCTATATTGAGGTGGTATACTTTGTTGCCTTGCTTTTTAGCTTTTTCGGCATAAGGAACGAGTTTACGTATGGGCGATTCAGGCATTTGAGTGCCTTTGTTTGATACTTTTGGCATAGTACTTTATATATTATGTTGTTTGGATGGCAAATTTGCGATTTTTTTTAGAGAGCGAAAAATATATTGTGCTGTTTCACAAGATTAACAAGAAGGCACAAGCAACATAAGAAATTTTTAGAAATGAGTTTGAGCAAATTACTACTAATTAAAATACATGATATTCATAAAAAAGCCCTGCATTTGCAGGGCTTACTATTAGTTTTCGAGTAATGTTTTCTTTTTCTGGAGAATGTTAACTTCCTCTTTTTTAACTACGTCACCTTTAATTTTTAAGGCTACAATACCATCGGGTACATTTACCGCATTGCTGGTTACCGTAATGGTTTTGCGTATGGGGCCCGGGTTCATGTTGTATTTTACCTCGATTTTACCGGTTTTACCAGGCTTTATAGGATCCTTCGGCTTGGTAGGCACAGTGCATCCGCATGTAGACTTTACATCGCTGATTATAAGGTCAGCATTGCCGGTATTGGTAAATTCAAATACCCTAAGGCCGTTGTCTTCGTCTTTAGATACTGTTCCGTAGTCAATGGTTTCGCTTTTAAATTCAATCTTGGCGCCCGATTGTGCGTAAGATGCCGCGCTTATGGCCATTGCCGCTACTAAGCCTAAAATTCGTTTCATTTTCAAAATTATTTGTTATTAGTAAAAGTAATTAGTTTAAATTAAACAGCAAATATTGCTGCCTGTTTTTTTTAAATTGTACTTATATAGTTACTTTTGCATACTATTTTACAAAAATCACACCAATTTTTTTGCAAATTATTTAGAGCCGACAACAATATGACAATCCCAGCACAATTTGATGCCAAAGCAGTAGAGGCAAAATGGTATGACTTCTGGATGAAAAACAACTATTTTCACTCAGAGCCAGACCACCGCACACCATATACAATTGTTATCCCACCACCCAATGTAACCGGGGTGCTGCATATGGGGCACATGCTTAACAATACTATACAGGATGTGCTTATAAGGCGTGCACGCCTTAAAGGCTTTAATGCCTGCTGGGTGCCCGGCACTGACCACGCAAGTATTGCTACCGAAGCTAAAGTGGTTGCCAAGCTTAAGGCAGAAGGTATTAACAAGGCCGACCTTACTCGTGAAGAGTTTTTAAAGCATGCCTGGGAATGGACCGATAAATATGGTGGCGTGATACTGGACCAGCTTAAAAAGCTGGGTGCATCGTGCGACTGGGAACGTACCAAGTTTACTATGGACCCTGATATGAGTGCTTCGGTTATACGATCATTTGTAGATCTTTATAATAAAGGGCTTATTTATCGTGGCTACCGTATGGTTAACTGGGATCCTGAGGCGAAAACTACGTTATCTGACGAAGAGGTTATTTATGAAGAGCGCCAGGGTAAATTATACCACCTGAAATACCAGATTGAAGGTACTACCGATTATATTACTGTAGCCACCACACGCCCTGAAACTATATTGGGCGATACTGCTATTTGTGTTAACCCTAACGATGAGCGCTATAGCCACCTTAAGGGTAAAAATGCTATTGTGCCCATTGCTAACCGTGTGGTGCCCATTATTTTTGATGAGTATGTAGATATGGAGTTTGGTACCGGCGCGCTGAAGGTTACCCCCGCACATGATGTTAATGATAAAGAGCTTGGCGCCAAACACAACCTTGAAATTATAGACATTTTTAATGAAGATGCCACGCTTAACAGCTTTGGCCTGCACTACGCAGGTAAAGACCGTTTTGTGGTGCGCGACGAAATTGCTGAAGAGCTTAAATCTATTGGCAACCTTGAAAAGATAGAAACACACTTAAATAAAGTAGGTACATCTGAAAGGACTAAGGCGGTTATTGAGCCAAGGCTTAGCGACCAGTGGTTTCTTAAAATGGAAGACCTGGCAAAGCCAGCTATTAAGGCGGTACTTGAAAGCGAGGAAGTAAAGCTGTATCCTAACCGTTTTAATAATACCTACAGGCACTGGATGGAAAACATCCGCGACTGGAACATATCGCGACAGCTGTGGTGGGGCCAGCAGATTCCGGCCTACTACTACGGCGATGGTAAGGAAGATTTTGTAGTGGCTGAAACCCCCGAAGCTGCTTTGGCTTTAGCCAAAGGAAGAACAGGCAATACAGCGCTTACCGTAGCCGACCTTACCCAGGATGCCGATGCGCTTGATACCTGGTTTAGCTCGTGGCTGTGGCCTATGGCCGTTTTTGGAGGCATCATGGAACCCGAAAATAACGATTTTAAATACTATTACCCAACAAACGACCTGGTTACGGGCCCGGACATCCTTTTCTTTTGGGTAGCCAGGATGATTGTTGCCGGATATGAATATGCAGGTGAGAAGCCGTTTACTAATGTATACTTAACAGGATTAGTACGCGATAACCAGCGCAGGAAGATGAGCAAGTCATTAGGCAACTCGCCCGACCCGCTGGACCTGATTGAAAAATTTGGTGCCGACGGCGTGCGTGTAGGGCTGCTTTTAAGTGCCAGTGCCGGTAATGATATTATGTTTGACGAAGAGCTGTGCAACCAGGGCAAGGGCTTTACCAATAAGGTATGGAATGCGTTCCGCCTGATAAAAGGTTGGGAGGTAGCCGATATTGTGCAACCTGAGTATGCGCAGACAGCCATTGCATGGTATGAAGCCAAACTGAACAAAACGCTTGCAGAGATTGAAGACCATTTTGAAAAGTACCGGATAAGTGACGCACTTATGGCGATATATAAGCTGGTTTGGGATGACTTTTGCTCGTGGTTCCTGGAAATGATTAAGCCTGCTTACCAGCAGCCCATAGACAGCGCTACGTTTGGTAAAGCTATTGAAATGCTGGAAGCCAACCTTAAGCTGCTGCACCCTTTTATGCCGTTTCTTACTGAGGAGATCTGGCAGCATATTGCTGAGCGTAGTACTGATGAAGCGCTTATTGTAAGTCAGTGGCCGGTGGCCAGGCCGGTAGATGAGCAGCTTCTTACAGGTTTTGACCTTGCTGCCGAAGTTATTGCAGGCGTGCGTACTATACGTAAAGACAAAAACATTCCGTTTAAGGATGTTATTGAACTTAAGGTGATAAATAATGAAAATACCGCTACTACGTTTGACAGTATTATAATAAAGCTGGGTAATATATCCGGCCTTGACTACGTAACTGAGAATGTGGGCGGGGCGCTAACCTTTAGGGCGGGCAGCAACGAATATTTTGTGCCGGTAACCGGGGCAGTTAATGTGGAGGAAGAAATAGCCAAGCTGGAAGAAGAGCTTACTTATAACAAAGGGTTCCTTAAATCGGTACAGGGTAAGCTAAGCAACGAGAAGTTTGTGGGCAGCGCGCCGGAAAAAGTGGTGGCTATGGAACGCCAGAAAGAAGCAGACGCACTGGCTAAGATTGCTACGCTGGAGCAGGCGCTTGCAGGTCTTAAATAAAGACAGTATCATTATAAATACAAAAAATCCCGCATTGCGGGATTTTTTATTATCAGGAAACTTTACATGTTATTCGTGATAGGTATAAGTGCGCTCTACTACAAATGCAGGTTCACCTTTAATAGTCACTATTTTTTTTGTCCAGTTGTTGTTGCTGTCATACTCATAGGCATAACTACGGTCATCAGCTTTTTTACCGGTAGCATCAACAGTAACGGCAGCTGTAAGGTTGTTATTTTTATCGTAGGTATATGCCGTTTTCTGAATTAGTTTTTCGTTTTCTTTTTCCGTATAGGATAGCCTGTTATTATTGTTATCATACGTGTATGTTTCTTCTACACGTAAATTTCTGGGTTTATCAAAGCTGAAAACAACGGTAAGGTTGCCGTTTTTATCATACACGTATTTTTCTACATATTCTAATGCGCTGTTGCCACTGCTGGTTTCCTTACTAACAAGTTTACCATCTTTATATAGATAAGCTGTTTTTTCAACAAGTTTATCTTCGGTATAGCGCATTTCTTCCGTTTTATGCCCTTTTTCATCATACGCGTAAGCCACCCTTACCTTTGCGCTTTGTATGCCCATAAAATTGCTTTCGCCGGTCATGTTGCCACTTTTATCATAAACATAAGTATTCATGTCAATAGGGTGGTCCTGGTTGTTATACGTGTTTTTTTCCACCATATTTTTACCCTGAAACTTCATTTCCACACGGTCAATTTGCGCGTTAGATTTATCACGTCGAATTATTGAGGTAACATTACCCTTCTTGTCACGGCTGTATTGGGTAGTAATGCCCGGCAGGTTGTTTATGTACTGAATGGTTTTTACCAGCTTGTTTTTACCCTGGTAAACACTTTCTTCGGCCAGTCCGCCGGCATTATATCTCTTATCAGTAACCTGCATGCCGCGGCTGTTAAATGCTACATCAATATCAAGAGCCTGGTTTTCGCTTCCGGGAGCACCTTTTTTACTGCCTGCATAGGTATATGATTTTTCTGAAAAGCTTTTTACTTTTCCCTTCAGCTTATAGTAAGCCCAGTCTGTTTTAGCATAGTCAACAGCAGTCCCGGCTTCTTCTTCTTTATCGTTTTTACAGGAAACTAACAACAGCAGCGTAAGCGGCAATGTGTATAGGTATCTCATTTGTATATAGGTTAATTAGGTTTCGTAAAAATCAGCTTTTTTTTGAGAACAGCAAAATAGAATAGTAGATTTTAGTTGCATCTTACCTCAGGCAATGCCAAAAAAAATCCGCCACGGCGGGCGGATTTATAATTTTGAACCTGATTGTTATTTTTTAACAGCAGCTTCATATTTTGCAGCTACAACATCCCAGTTTATTACATTATAAAAGTTGGTAATGTAGTCCGGCCTTTTGTTTTGGTAATCAAGGTAATAAGCATGTTCCCACACGTCAAGTGCCAGTACCGGCTTGCCCGCAATGCCTGTGCCGGGCATAAGCGGATTGTCCTGGTTAGGAGTGCTGCCTATAATTAGCTTACCGCTGGCATCTACCACTAACCATGCCCAGCCTGAACCAAACTGTTTAGTAGCGGCCTCTGTAAACTGTGTTTTAAAAGCATCAAAACTGCCAAAATCTTTAGTTATAGCTTCAGCAAGCGCGCCTGCGGGTGCTTTAGTGCCTCCCGGTGCCATTACCTCCCAAAAAAGGCTATGGTTATAATAACCACCACCATTGTTGCGCACCGGCTTGTTATTAGGGTCCAGCTTAGCTAAAATTTGCTCAATGGTTTGGGTTTCCAGCGGCGTGCCTTTTACAGCTTTGTTAAGCTCATCGGTATATTTTTTGTAATGCTTGCTGTAATGCACTTCCATAGTGCCGGGATTAATATTAGGCGCAAGGGCATCATATTTATAGCCTAATTTTTTTACCTGGAAAGGCCCTGCGGCATCTTCTGCCTTTACATCATCAGGATTACCCATAGAGGCTTTTGTTTCCTGCTTTTCCTGCGGTTCCGGAGTTGCTACCACTTCTTCAAGATTATTTTTGTCTTTGCAAGACTGCATAGCAGCCATTAGTATAAGTGCTGAAGCTAAAATTTTTACTTTTTTCATGATAGTAAATTATTTATTTAGTGAATTGATTGTATCTATATAGAGCTTTTTTGCCTCAGCCGGCGTGAGGTGCCTTACCTGCATCCATGCGTTTAGCTTAAAGGCTTCGCGCAGGTTAAAACTGGGGTAGGGGCTGGCATCGGCATCGGCCACATCGCTCGTGGCTTGCTTATAATAAGCATAAATACGCAGCATCACATCGGGCGGTAATGCCTCTGTCATGGCTGAAGCCCGCTCAAAAGCCTCATTAAAGAGTGTATCTAAATCTTTTTCGTGCATTTAGGCTTTTGTTGCAATAATGGTTTTACCGCCAATGGCTTTTTGGTTAAGCGTTACATTTACCTGTGTACCTAAAGGTAAGAATAAATCAACCCTTGAGCCAAATTTAATAAATCCTGCATCTGTGCCCTGTACCACCTGCATACCTTCCTGCGCATAATTTACAATACGGCGTGCCAGGGCACCTGCTATCTGGCGGTATAATATTTCGCCAAAGTAGTTGTTTTCTATAACCACGGTAGTGCGCTCATTCTCTTCGCTGGCCTTTGGGTGCCATGCCACAAGGTACTTGCCGGCATGGTATTTACTAAATTTTACCAGCCCGTTAACCGCATATCGGGTTACGTGTACATTTATGGGCGACATAAAAATGGACACCTGTAGGCGCTTTTCTTTAAAATATTCGCCTTCATATACTTCTTCAATAACCACCACTTTACCGTCTACGGGAGCGATAATGTTATGGTCGGCCGCTGTTACAGGGCGTTTTGGGTTACGGAAAAACTGTAGTATCAATATCAAAAAAAACAGTGTTACCAGCTGTATGGTCATTACCAGCCAGCGGCTGTCAATGTAACGGTCTGACAATATTAGTACTGCTACGGTTACCGCAAGGGCACCAAGGATAATTTTAGCTCCTTCTTTATGAAACATAATATAAGATTTGGTAATACAAAAATATGAAAGGTATTGCAAATAAGATACTGTCAAGGCGGTCTAAAATACCACCATGGCCCGGCATAATTTTACCGCTGTCTTTTACGCCTGCCGTGCGCTTTAGTTTACTCTCTACCAGGTCGCCCAGCGTGCCGAAAATTACAAGTATTGCCGCAAAGGCCATCCATTGCCATGGAGAAAGTATGGTAAAATAGCTGCTTTGGCCTAAAAAGTATGCACCGGCAACTGTAAACAGCATACCGCCCAAAAAGCCTTCTATGGTTTTTTTAGGCGATATGCGCTCAAAAAGCTTGTGCCTGCCTACGGTTTTGCCCACAACATATGCAAAGGTATCATTTGCCCATATGAGTACAAACATGCCAATTACAATAAACGGGTTGTAGCCGCTGTTATTTAAAAAAGGCAGTTTTATAATAAGCAAAAACGGAATGATAACATAACCTATCAGGCGTGCCTGTTTTGCCATATTATCTTTAGGTACAAGCGGCTTTTTAGAAAAAAGGTCGCCCAGCAGGCTAATGCTTATAATAAGTCCGGCTATATTGATAAGGAGGTTAGTGTAAAAATCGTTGTTTATAAAATAACCAAACAGCACCAGGCCTGCAAAAGCCATAATAACGGGGCCTGTTTTAGGCAGATTTGCCAGACGGCAAAACTCTAAGGTAGCTATTATAAGAAATATGCCAAAAAGGGTAACAAAAAGTACTTCATTAAAATAGGTAGCTGCTAAGAGTAATACAATGTAAACTATGCCCGAGAGCGCCCTTGTAATGCTTTCGTTCATGCTAAAGGTCTTCTAAAAGCAAAAGGTACAGGTTTTTTGCAACGCTGCCATAATGAAGGAAATCTTCTTCTTTTGCTTTTTCAAAATATTTAATTGCGGTGATATTTGTAGGATAGGCCTTATCATATTTCTTTTTAATATGTTTAAGGCATTCGCTTTTATTGGCTAATATCTGGCTGGTAGTTGCATAAATTACCATATTATCAGGCAGTTCATTGGGCTTATTCTGCTTTATCTGGTTAGATGAGAACAGTACCGATCCTTCTTCAGCCACAAGGCTTTCGCAGGTTGCCAATATAAATTTTGGATTTTGGGGCTTTTCGTGTTTGAGCTTGTTCTCATCAAGCAAAGGATAAAGTTTGGGCTCAAAACATATTGCTTCGCACTCAAACCAGTCGTTTTCTTCCAGCACGTTTAAAAACTGCTCGTGTACTTCGCTTATATTATCGCAATACACAAACTTACCCCCATTCTTTTTGAAGTTAATCATAAACAACTCGTCTACAGGTAATTCTGAATCCTGTAAAAAAGGGGTTCCATCGGGGTTTTTGTCTTCGGCTGCATCATCTGCAGTGCCAAATATCTTTTTAAATAGGCTCATACCTGTATATAACCTCAGTTTTAACGTACCAACCAAAGATAAAAAAATCTTAACGCAATATTGCAATTGCGTTAAGATTTTTAGTTTATTTTATGAAATATGCAATTATGCCTCGGTAACTACCTCACTGCCTTTTTGTTCAAAAGGGCGGCTGCCAAAAATTTGCTCAAGGTCGTCTTTAAAAATTACTTCTTTTTCAATAAGTATATCGGCCAGCCTTAGCAACTTGTCCTGATTTTCTGTAAGCAGGGTTATGGCACGCTGGTACTGCTCCTCTATAAGCACTGAAATTTCTTTATCAATAACCTGGGCTGTATCTTCGCTATAAGGCTTAGAAAAATTATATTCGCTCTGGCCGCTGCTGTCATAATAGGTTACATTGCCAACTTTTTCATTAAGGCCGTAAATGGTTATCATTGCACGTGCCTGTTTTGTTACTTTTTCAAGGTCGCTAAGCGCACCAGTAGATATTTTATTAAACACCACTTTTTCGGCAGCCCGGCCTCCCATAGTGGCACACATTTCATCCTTCATCTGGTCAGGTCGCACAATAAGCCTTTCTTCGGGCAGGTACCATGCGGCGCCCAGGCTTTGCCCGCGCGGCACAATAGTTACTTTAACCAGTGGGGCGGCGTGCTCCAGCATCCAGCTTACGGTAGCGTGGCCCGCCTCATGTACCGCAATGGCACGTTTTTCTTCGGGCGATATGATTTTGTTTTTCTTTTCAAGGCCACCCACAATACGGTCTACCGCATCGAGAAAATCCTGTTTATCAACGGCTTTTTTATCGTTACGTGCAGCAATAAGGGCAGCCTCGTTACATACGTTTGCAATATCGGCACCGCTAAAGCCCGGTGTTTGCTTAGCAAGGAATTCAGTATCAAGATCTTCAGATTTTTTAAGTGGCTTAAGGTGCACTTCAAATATCTCCTTACGCTCCCTGATGTCCGGAAGGTCTACATAAATCTGCCTGTCAAAGCGGCCGGCACGCATAAGGGCTTTATCAAGCACATCGGCACGGTTAGTAGCGGCAAGCACAATAACATTGGTGTTTGTGCCAAAACCATCCATCTCTGTAAGCAGCTGGTTTAGGGTATTTTCGCGCTCATCATTTGAGCCGCTGAAGTTGTTTTTACCACGTGCGCGGCCCACGGCGTCAATCTCATCTATAAATATAATGGCCGGCGACTTTTCTTTAGCCTGCTTAAACAGGTCGCGCACACGGCTTGCACCCACACCCACAAACATCTCTACAAAATCTGACCCGGAGAGTGAGAAGAAAGGTACTTTAGCTTCGCCGGCTACAGCCTTGGCAAGCAATGTTTTACCGGTACCCGGTGGTCCCACAAGCAGTGCACCTTTTGGTATTTTACCACCAATGCTTGTGTATTTTTCAGGCGTTTTTAAAAATTCTACAATTTCCTGTATCTCTTCTTTAGCGCCTTCAAGGCCGGCTACGTCTTTAAAAGTAACCTTAATATCGTTCTTTTCGTCAAACAGCTTGGCCTTGCTTTTACCTATGTTAAATATCTGGCCACCACCGCCTGCCGCGCCACCGCCTGCCATTCTGCGCATCATAAATATCCACAGGGCTATTATGATAACAAACGGCAGTATGGTAAGCAGTAAATCGCCCCAGGGGCCATCCTGCTCAGCAGCATATTCTGTAATTTTGCCCTCTTTTGTGGCATCGGAAAGCTTTTGCTTAAAAAGCGGATTTTCTGTACCTATAACCACTGTGTAATGTGGGCCTTTATTTGGCTTGCCCAGCATATCCTTTTGCACCTCTTTGTGTGAGGCATCTTTTAGGGCAGCAGGTTTTAAATAAACATCAGCCGTAGTGTTGCCAAACATTACTTTGTCTACCTGGCCGGCATCAAGGTATTTGTAAAAATTAGACAGCGACAGCTGCTTAGGGCTGCTCCATGTGGTGCCACCCGCCACGTACTGTATGGCTATGAATGCTAAAATTATAGCACCATATATAAGCCACGGGCTTACTTTTAACTTGTTAGGTTTATTATCTTTTGACATTGAATGTTGTTGTGCTTGTTAGTAATTGTTGCCAATAGAAGTTATCCTGGCATCGCCCCACAGGCTTTCTATGTTGTAGTACTCCCGAACGTGCTTTTGAAATACATGAACCACAATGTTAACGTAGTCCATAAGTACCCATTCGCCATTCTCGGTGCCTTCAACATGCCACGGCTTGTCTTTTAATTCTTTTGAAACTATTTTTTGGATGGAGTGAACTATAGCGTTCACCTGAGTATTAGAGGTACCGTTGCATATTACAAAATAGTCGCACACGGTGTTATCAATTGCCCTTAGGTCCAGGATATCTATATCATTACCTTTTACTTCTTCTATCCCCTTGATGATGTTTGCTAACAGATCATCATTACTTACCTTCTTTTTCGCCATTTAAAAATTATATATTACGCAAAGTTACCATTTTTGTATTTACTTTTGAACCTCATTTGAGATTAAAAAGACCATACAACTGATTATTTTTAATGAATATTATCAAACTCAGTGCCATAAACTCTACTAACGACTACCTTAAGCAATTAACGGCAGCCGGACTGGTACAAAACTTTACCGTTGTTGCAGCCGAGCACCAAACAGCAGGAAAGGGGCAAATGGGTGCCCGGTGGCATACCCAGCCCGGTAAAAACCTTACATTTAGCATATTGGTTAAAGAGGTGCTGCCCGATATAAATACAATTTTTAACCTTAATGTAGTTGTTGCTGTTAGCATTGCACAGGCCCTTGGTAATTTTAACGTTCCCCAATTAAGCATAAAATGGCCTAACGACATTTTGGCAGGCAGTAAAAAAATTGGCGGTGTGCTTATAGAGAATGCCATAAAGCCCAACGGTGAAATACAGGCTATAATTGGGATAGGCCTTAACGTAAACCAAACCGGATTTGATGGTTTGCCAAAGGCATCATCTATGATGGTGGAAACGGGTAATGAATTTGATAAAGAGGCTGTAATGATGGCCGTTTTAGCTTGCCTTGAGCGTAATATAGCAGAAGGTATTACTAACAAGGCCCAGTATTTTTGGGAGGCTTACCACAGCTTGTTGTTTAAGAGAAATGTGCCTATGACGTTTGAAAAAGAAGGGCAAAAATTTATGGGTATTATTGCCGGAGTGACAAAAACCGGCTGCCTGCAGGTTTTACTTGAAGATGACACGGTGGCGGAGTATGGTGTTAAAGAGGTGGTGCTGCTTTACTAATATTTTCAGATCTCAGAATGTAGATTTCACATTGAACTTCATTCTTACGTAATTGTGCAACATATTAAAAGGGAACACGGATGACACGGATTTAAGAGATTTTCACTGATTTTTTTATAATTAATCTGTGAAAATCAGTTTTTGCGAAACATCCGCGCAATCCGTGTTCCTTATTTTCGAGTGAATTTCCAATCTGAAATCTAAAATTTACTCCTCAGAGTCATCATCATCGTCTGCGTCTGCGTTAAAATCGCTTATCAGGAAGTCGATGGCCAGCTCAATAGTGTCGCCATTGTCATTCAGGCCCCAGTAAGCAGGGTAGTAGCCATCTCCCCAGCCCGATGCAAACATAATTACGTTATTATCTGTATCATCGCTTATGCGGTGGTCATTCCAGTCACCCAGTTCGCGGCTAAAGGTATTTTTGCCGGAGTAAGCTCTAAATTGCTCTGCCAGCACCTCATCATAATAATTAGCGTCTGGCTTTGCTTCTTCCAGCGCATCCATCTTAGCTATAAACTGCGCATTTGTTTCTTCATCGAGAAACGCGGCCAGGCCACTTTCTACCGGGAAACCATAAAATTCGTCTTCAGCAAGGTCATTCAGCTCTGCTTCTGTAAGGTCATTTGTTAGTGCCAGTATCCATTTTGTGGCCTCTTCCGGCCGAAACTTTATTTTAGCATAGGCAATGCGGTGGTGCAGCTTATCAATCTCTGATACATAAATGTATACAGGGTATTTATCGGGCTCTACAGTACGGCTAAACGGCTTTTGGCCATCAGTAAAAAACGGGTCGGCGGCTATAATGCGGCCGGTAGGCAGGTTGATGTCGCCTATATGTATTTCTACAAGCTCGTGCGCGCTCATTTCGGCCTGAAGGTCGTAGGGCATTTCAAAATTGTCCTGGTTTTCCATAATATGTTGTTATTAGTATGGCCTAAATTTACGCAAAAGCCCTGCGCTAAGAGGTTTTTTATAAAATCTTTAACCGTTACCCCTCAACGGGCTCAAAGCTGCCATTTTGATATGCATACAACTGGGTGGTTACCGCATGTGAGGTTAGAGTTATAAGCCTGTAGCCAAAGGCGCCGTTATAGATATCTATGCCCTGCGATGCCTTTTTAACCTGAAATGATGTGGCCGGGGTGGTATATTGTATAATATTGCCTTCAGTACGCACATGTGGCATGTGGTAATGGCCACAAAAAATATACACACGGTTGGGTGCCTGCTGCAATAGTGCCGCAACGGCATCGCGGTTTTTTAGAGGGTAGATGGCATCCATGCCCGTAGTAAAGCCCAGCACAGGATGATGAATAAAGACAATGATTTTTTTAGAACAGGTTACCTGGTTTTTAAACCACGTACACTGTGTATTACTTATTTTTGAGGTAGAAGAGTCGAGGTAAAGATATTTAAAGTGCGCATCTTCAAAGGCATAATACAGTTCGTTTTCTCCGGCTGAAGGCTGTTTAAAATATTTTACCGCCTCGGTATAGCTATCGTGGTTGCCCAGTACGGCCTTAAAATCAGGGCACAAATTATTAAGGTGGCTAAAAAACCAGGCATACTCGCCGGTGCCCGTAATATCTCCGCCAAAAACCAGGCTGTCTACGTTTTGCAGCGCAATATCGTCAAGCACCTTTTGCAGGTTTTGTTGTGCATTTATGCCAAACTTACCGGGTGTGCTATCGCCCAGATGGGCATCGGTTATAAAGGCGATGGTTTTGTGCATGGTGCTAAAAGCTTGTGTTTGCCGTATAAATTTACAAAAAAATGCCCTGAAAAATAAATTCAGGGCATTGATTTAGTGTCTATACTTTTTACAGCTTGTGCATGTTGCCGGCAAGGGTTTCTATAAACTTGGTTATAGGGCCATTTACCATCATGGCCATCATGGCATTGAATTGGCCTTCAAAAAACAATTGCACTTCACTGGCGCTCTCTCCGGCTTCTGTTATATTGCCTGTAAGGGTAAAGGGCAGCTTATCGCTTGCTGCGCCTAAAATAACTTTATTAGGCGCCTGCCTGTCTTTTAGCTTTAGCTTTATTTCGGGCATGCCTTTAAGCGCGAATATAAACGACTCATTGCCGGTAACCTCAAATTTAGCAATATTATCGGGCATCAGTGTTTCAAAATTGCGCACGTTAGTTAATGCATCAAATATATACTGTGCGGGTTTTTGTACGGTTACTTTAGGAGATTGTAGGTTCATTTTAATTTTAGATTTTAGATTTTAGAGTTCAGATTGAGCTTCACTCTTGTTGATTCAGAGCTCTGGATTTTAGATTTTAGATTGAGCTTCATTTTATGTTATGATCGTGCTTTAACTGTTTTAAGCGAACTCACAAATATTGCTGTCAGCTCATTGCCTTCTTTCCATAGAGGCTGGGTAATTTCATTTTTAAGCCATTGCTTTTCAACAATTAATTCGAGCCAGAATAAAGTTTCATCTGCCTCTTCTAATACAATTTCCATCTTGGCAATAAATTCCCGATCGCTCCTTGCACGGCAAACGGCCCTGTAATTTGCTCCGATAGAGGTACCACTTTTGGCAACCTGATGTACTATTATCCTTGAAGCTGTGGTAACCGGGAGTTTTCAACCAGATCGATAATGGATAACGAAAAGTGCTTCGTGCGTAATTTTAGTTCTTCTGTTGTCATGCTGAAGTGTTTGAGTGAAGCTCAATCTGAAATCTAAATCTAAAATCTGAAATTATTCCTGCCCCCAGGTAGATGGGCTTGTGCGCCATTCCTTAAGGGTTTCCTGCTCTTTTTCGGTTATGTATTTTTTAGCAACGGCTTCGTCAAGCAGCGTATCATAATTGCCAAGGGTGTGCAGTGTAACGTTAGCTTTTTTAAAGTTCTCTACAGAAATATCAAAGCCGTAAGTAAATATGGCCACCATTCCCTTAACGTTTGCTCCGGCTGCCTTTAACGCTTCTACAGCCATAAGGCTGCTGTTTCCGGTGCTTATAAGATCTTCTACCACCACCACGTTCTGGCCTTTTTGCAAAAAGCCTTCCACCTGGTTTTGGCGGCCGTGCTTTTTAGGCTCCGGGCGCACATATACAAAGGGCAGGCCCATATATTCAGCAACCAGTATGCCGATGCCTATAGCACCTGTGGCTACACCGGCAATAACATCGGGTTTACCGAATTCTTTTTCTATATGCTTGCTAAATTCTTCGCGGATGTAATTCCTGATGGGTGGAAATGAGAGCGTTATCCTGTTATCGCAATAAATAGGCGATTTCCATCCGGAAGCCCAGGTAAAAGGATTTGAAGGATTTAATTTAATTGCGTTTATTTGTAAAAGCAATTCGGCTGTTTTTTTAGCGGTGTCTGTATTGAAAATCATATTGCAAATGTATAAAGTTTTTGTAAACGATAAGCCTCTTTTTTTAACCAACAAGGTTGAAAAAGAAACCGACTTTCAAACATTTTTGTTAGAGAGCATTGATTTTGAGAATCTTATAACTAAGATGTTCAATAACAAAATTGAGAAGGCGCACCTGTATCACCCCGATGAAAAAGCTGCCCTCAAGGTGCTTAAAGAAAAGGTACCGGTGGCTAAGGCCGGCGGCGGAATGGTATTTAACAAGCGGGGAGAAGTGCTTTTTATTTTTAGAAATGGCAAGTGGGACCTGCCCAAGGGAGGTATAGAAAAAGGTGAAGATATAGAAGACACGGCCATGCGTGAGGTAGAGGAGGAAACCGGTGTAAAGGGACTTAAAATTACGGGCAAGCTGCAAAAGACCTATCATGTTTTTAAGCGTAATGGTATCTATAAGCTAAAGCAAACACACTGGTTTGAGATGAAAACCAGCTATGATGGCATTTTAGAAGGCCAGGCAGAAGAAGGCATTGAAAAAGTGGCCTGGATAAAACCGGAAGATATTAAAACGGTGCTCAAAAATTCTTACGAAAATATAAAGCTGCTTTTTGAAGAAGAGATTGTTTAGTTAGCAAGTGGCAGATAGCAGTTTTCAGTTAACTTCACTGTTGCTGCAAATCTTTTATTTTACCCTTACGGCATCTGGCACCAGGATGGTATAGTCGCCATTATTGCGTAATACATCTCTCACTATGCTTGAGCTGATGTATGATGTGTTAGCGGCGGTAAGCAAAAATACGGTTTCAATTTTGCTAAGGCGCCGATTTGTATGGGCAATAGCCTTTTCAAACTCAAAATCGGCCGGGTTGCGCAGCCCGCGGAGTATAAATTTAGCTCCTACTTTTTTGCACAGGTCTATGGTAAGCCCTTCATAGGTAACCACTTCTACTTTTGGCTCATCTTTAAAAGACTCGCGTATAAAGTGCAGCCGTTCTTCCAGTGTAAACATGTATTTCTTTTCGGCATTAACCCCAATGGCCACAATAACCTTATCAAAAAGGCTTATACCACGCTTTATGATATCGTAATGGCCCAGGGTTATAGGATCAAAAGACCCGGGAAATACGGCTGTTTTCATTTTCTTTTAATTTAAAATTAAGCATTGATAAAATACTCAGGATATGTTTGTAATCTGCCGGCAACTACTTCTTCCACAATACTTTTCGCTGCATAGCGAGCGCTATCTCACTGTCAAGCAAAGCACTAAATGCAATACCTGCATGCTGCGCCTGTTGCGGGAAGATGCTTTGCGGCGAAAGCCCCGGATTAGTATTTATCTCTATAAAATGGGGTTCGCCATCCATTACAATAAAGTCGGTACGGCTAAAACCGCTCATGCCCAGTGCTTCATAAGCTTTGGCGGCCATTTCGCGCACTTTTTGCTCGGTGGCAGCATCCAGTCGCGCAGGTGTAATTTCCTCGCTCTTGCCCAGGTATTTGGCCTCATAATCAAAAAAATCGTTGTGCGATACAATCTCCGTGAGCCCTAAAACAGTGGTCTTTCCGTTGTAGTTTAGCACCCCTACAGATACTTCTGTGCCCTTTAAGTAACTTTCAATCAGTATATCAGTATCTTCTGCAAAGGCAAATTCAAGCGCTTTATTCAGCTCTTCTATATTGTTTACTTTGCTTACCCCAAGGCTGCTGCCGCTTTGGTTGGGCTTTACCATAAAGGGCATGCCCAGTGTATTGACTATGTCTTCGGCTGTAATAGCATCACCTTTAGAAAGGTAAATAGATTTGGCACGTGGTATATTGAATTTGTTTAGCACACTCAGTGTATCACGCTTGTTAAAGGTAAGCGCGCTCTGGTAAAAGCCACAGCCGGTGTAGGGCAGGCCTATAAGCTCCCAGTAAGATTGCAGGTGGCCGTCTTCGCCCGGTGTGCCGTGTACGGTATTTACCGCAACATCAAAAGTTATGGTTTCGCCATCCATCTCGAAGCTAAAATCTGCTTTATTAATGGCATATTTGGCACCGTCAACCAGTACATGCCAGCCTTCGGGCAGTATATGCACTTCAAACGGTGTATGTTTTGCGCGGTCAAGGTTATTTAAAATAAGCTGCCCGCTTCTTATGGAAATGACGGATTCATCTGAATATCCGCCCATTACTACTGCTACATTCATAATATTAATTAGGTTTGGCAGGGGCTTAAGAACCCTTTACCCATCACAAAAATATCATTATTTGCGTAAACTTATAAAGTTTAGTATTATTTATATCTTTGCGGCAAATTGTTTACACATGAGCCTTAAAAATTTTTTAACGAGCAAAGTCTTTTTCAAACATCTGGCAATTGCCATAGGCATTATCATTATTGTGGTGTTTTTACTGCTGCAGTGGCTGAGCTGGACTACTAACCACGGCCAGAAAATACCGGTGCCGGACCTTAGAAAAATGAACGTTGAAAAAGCTACTGAAACTCTGGAAAATATTGATCTTGAAGCCGTTGTTCTTGATACGGTAGAGTTTAACGCGCAGTTTCCGCCTTACACTATTGTAGAGCAGGACCCATTGCCCAAGGTAGATGTAAAAGAAGACCGTAAAGTATATATTAAGGTAAACGCGGGCGGTTACAGCAGTGTAAAAATGCCTGACCTTATACAGAAAAGCTACAGGCTTGCCGTGCCCATGCTTAAAAGTGCCGGACTTGAGGAAGGTAGTAAAATCTATGTGCCTTATCTTGCAAAAGACGTGGTTTTAGAAATGAAGCAAAACGGTAAAACTCTTAAAGCGGGTGATAAGGTGATGAAAGCCAGTAAGATTGACCTTGTATTAGGCGATGGAAAAACGGGCTACCAGGATCCTGACAGCACAAATGTTGAAATATTAGAAACACCCTAAGAATACTGATGACGAAAGTAATTGCAGATATTGATGCCGATAATGAAGAGCTGTATGAGCACCACCGTTTTGAGGCGGGAAAGGCCCAGCAGCCGCTAAGGGTTGACAAATTTTTAATGAACCTGGTAGAAAATGCTACCCGAAACAAAATACAAAAGGCTGCGGAAGCTGGCAATATTTATGTAAACGATGTGGCGGTTAAAAGCAACCACAAAGTAAAATCAAGCGATGTGGTGCGCGTTATGTTTGAGCACCCGCCTTATGAATACCTGCTTGAGCCCGAGAATATTCCGCTTAACATTGTGTATGAAGATGACCAGCTGCTTATTGTAAATAAGGAGCCGGGCATGGTAGTGCACCCCGGGCATGGCAATTATAGTGGTACGCTGGTTAATGCCCTGGCTTACCATTTTGAGAACCTGCCCATGAACAGCAGCGAAAGGCCGGGCCTTGTGCACCGTATTGATAAAGATACATCGGGTCTGCTTGTTATAGCCAAGACCGAAATTGCCATGACGCACCTTACCAAGCAGTTTGCCGATAAAACATCGGAACGTGAGTATGTTGCGCTGGTTTGGGGTAATGTTAAGGAAGACGAAGGCACTATAGAGGGCAATATAGACCGCCACATGAAAGACCGCATGCAAATGGCGGTATACCCCGATGGCAGCCAGGGCAAGCACGCCGTTACGCACTACAAGGTAATTGAGCGCCTGGGCTATGTTACCCTGGTAAGCTGCAGGCTGGAAACCGGCCGCACGCACCAGATACGCGTACACATGAAGTACATAGGCCATACCCTGTTTAACGATGCCCGCTATGGCGGAGATATCATATTGAAGGGAACGACCTTTACCAAATACAAGCAGTTTATTGATAACTGTTTCAAGACACTTCCACGCCAGGCACTGCACGCCAAGACCCTTGGTTTTGAGCACCCTACCACAAAAGAGTTTATGCGCTTTGACAGCGAAGTCCCTGCCGATATGCAGGAATGTATTGCCAAATGGCGTACGTATTCTAAATCGCACACATCTGAGGAAGAGGAGTAGTTTTTAGTTAGCAGGTAGCAGGTGGCAGTATTTAGATGGCAGATAGCAGTAGAGCGCAGTATGTAATTTAAAAGATAGGAGAAATCCCTAAAATGAAAACGGCCGTACTTGTTGAAGTGCGGCTGTTTTATCATATATTATTCCGGTTTATAAGCTATTTATTTGAAAGCATCCTCAAGTGCCTCCACCATTTTATAAAGGTCGGCTTTATAAAAACCGGCGCTGTTAATACAGTTGACCTCTACAATTTTCCAGCCCTCGGCAGTGAGGCAAATATCCATAACAAATGCTTTGGCTACCTCAAATACGGTTGCCATACGCTGCGCAAAGGCTATCCCTTCGTCAGATACATATTCCTCATAATCAGCATCGCCATGAAATAAGTAGTAAGAACTGGTTACAACGTAGCCGTCTACTATCCAGGTGCGCGCCTCCTTATATATTTTTTTTGGTGTGGTAACCTGTATAACCGTATCATGCTTAAGGGGGCTTTGCGCATCAGCAAGTGAATGAGCCACAAAATCTTCCCATTTGGTACGGGTAAATTTTTTGCCGGTAAATACTTTGGCATCACGCCCCGGACGGATAAACTTTTCTTCTCCCTCGTTCCAATGCAGGGCATCGCTAACAAAGCACACCGTACTGTTATAATTAAGCAGGTGCTCTTTATAATGAGGCGCATAAGCTTCATAATGGTGGTTACCGCCATAAAAAGAGCCGGGTTGCCAGGCGTACTGCGTTGCCAGCCGGGCCAGCTTAACCGACCCATACACAAACACATCCGCTCTTGTGGTTTTAAACTCAATACTATCCTGAAAAGGCTGGAGCTTAACCACTTCATAGGGCAGGTTCAGCGCATCGAGCGTTTCAAATATCTTGTCGTAGCGTGGGTCGGTAAAAATATTGTTTTGAATAAGGTAAAACATAGCCGGTTTACATCAGGGTTTTTAAAAATTCTACTTCGCGACCATTCTTTACCGCCTTTAAATAAGCCGTACCTACAATAACACCGTCAACGCCCACAAAGGCTTTCTCTTTTTTTTCTTTGGAGTCGATGCCAAAACCCAGGAACAGCGGCGTATCGCCACACAAGGCTTTCAGCTTGGTATACCGCGTGGCAAGGGCATCATTAATGGCATAGCCCTGCCCGGTAATGCTGTTTTGACCCACCAGGTACACAAAGCTATTGCGGCACGCGTGCGCAATGCGCTGCACCCTGTCATCGGGCGTTAGGGGTGTGATAAGGAACGTAACCGGAATGCCGTACTTTTCAAAACTTTCGCGGTAGCGGTTCTGGTAAAGTTCTAATGACAGGTCGGGTAAAATAAGCGAAGCGATGTTTAGCTTTTGGCAGCGGCTTAAAAAATTGTCGAGGCCAAATTGCAGCACCGGGTTCAGGTAGCCCATAAGCACCAGCGGGATGTGTATTTCATTCCGTATACTTTCAAGTTGTTGCAAAAGCAGTTCCAGCTTCATGCCATTGCGCAGGGCTACGGTGCTGGTCTCCTGTATTACAGGTCCATCTGCCATCGGGTCGCTGAAGGGTATGCCTACTTCGGCAAAATCAACACCCTGTTCCTGCAGTTGCATCAACTGGCTTTTAAGACTATCAATGTGCGGATAACCCGCAGTTACAAAGATGCTGACCTGTTTTTTACTTTTTATAAACGGATTCATAGGCTGCTGAATTTATCCATATACGTATTCATATCCTTGTCGCCGCGGCCGGAAAGGTTAACCACCACAACATCATCTTGTTTAAGCGGAAGCCTGCGCAGCGCAAAGAGGGCATGGGCGCTTTCTAATGCGGGTATAATGCCTTCCATTTGGGACAGCTCCAGGGCGGCTTCAAGGGCTTCATCATCGGTTACGGCAAGGCTTTTGGCACGGCCTGTGGCAATGGTATGCGCGTGCAACGGCCCAATGCCCGGATAGTCAAGCCCTGCCGAAATAGAGTGCGGTTCGGTTACCTGGCCATCTGCATCCTGCATGAGCAGTGTAAGGCTACCGTGCAGCACCCCGGGCGTACCCAGTATACTTGTAGCTGCCGACTGCCCTGAATCTACTCCCAGGCCAGCGGCTTCCACGGCAACGAGTGCTACATCCGGGTTATCATAAAACTGGTAAAAAGCGCCTGCGGCATTGCTGCCGCCACCCACGCAGGCAATCACAGTATCAGGAGAGCTTTTTCCGGTTTTTTCAGCCAGCTGTTTTTCAATTTCTTTTGAGATAACCGACTGAAAATAGGCTACAATCTTTGGGTACGGATGTGGCCCCACCACGCTGCCTATAAGGTAATACGAATCGGGGTGGTTAATCCAGTGGCGAATGGCCTCGTTAGTGGCATCCTTAAGCGTCTTGCTGCCCGATGTTGCCGGACGCACCTCAGCACCCAGCATTTTCATGCGCTGCACGTTAGGCGCCTGGCGTTCAATATCTTTCTCGCCCATATACACGATGCAGTTAAGCCCCATAAGCGCGCAAACGGTAGCCGTAGCCACGCCGTGCTGCCCGGCACCGGTCTCGGCAATAATATCGGTCTTGCCCATGTGTTTGGCCAATAAAATCTGCCCCACGGTATTGTTGACCTTGTGCGCCCCGGTATGGCACAAATCTTCGCGCTTAAGGTAAATGTGCGCACCATATTTAGCTGATAGCCGACCGGCATAATACAGTGGGGTAGGGCGGCCTACAAAATCCTTAAGCAGGTTAGCATATTCGGTTTCAAAGGCTTCGGTAAAGCAATAGCTGTTAAAAGCCGCATCAAGGGCCTCCACGTTGGGGCGGAGCAGCTCGGGCACATAAGCGCCGCCAAACTGCCCGTAAAAGCCCAAATCATCGATATCTAAATAAGATGTTGTCATGTTCATGTCTTTTAAAAATTGTGCCAGCAGAGTTGGATCTTTCTGCATGGGTGCGGTTTCAAAACGGCTGTTCAAATCATAACCGGCCAGTTTAGGGTGGGTAAAATTCTTTAACGCTTCCGCGGAATCCGGGCCTATGCCGCCGCTCAGTAAAAAGGGTATATTCCCTTTATAAGCCTCTAAAATCTGCCAGTCAAATGCTATTCCTGTACCGCCACGCTGCGGGCTTTTAGTGTCGAATAAAAAATAATCAACCAGGCCTTCATACGCTTTTGTAGCCTCTAAATCGGCTGCTGTGGCAATACCAAGCGCCTTGATTATTTCTATACCTTTCGGCAATTGCCGGATAAATTCCGGTGGTTCGCTGCCGTGGAGCTGTACGCCATTTAGGTTGTGCTTAGCAATCTGTTCAGTTATATACTCTAAAGGCGCATCTACAAAAACGCCTACTTTCTTTTTGGGCGTTGCCAACGTGCTACCGGTAAAACGTTTGGAGTCTTCATAAAAAATAAAGCCCAGGTAATCAACAGGTAATTGGCTTACCCGCCTGCTGCTTTCGTTATCCGTCAGGCCGCACACTTTAAGAATCATGGCCTGATGTTTTTAGTCAGTTCTGCCAAATGGCCTTCGCGCAAAATGCTTTCGCCAATGAGCGCCCCGCTGTAGCCTGCTGCTTTTAATGCTGCAATGTCTTCAGCGGTTTTAATGCCAGAGGCGGATATCAACGGTACGTTTTTCGGCAAAATTTTCACCAGGTCAAAAGAGTGTTGTAAGCTGGTTTGCTGCGCTTTGAGGTCGCGGTTGTTTACGGCAATCAGGTCGGCCTCAGCAGGGATAAAGCCTACTTCCTCTGCCGTATGCACCTCATACAAAACTTCAAGTCCCAGGTTGCGGGCAACGTTAGTCAGGTAGGTGGCTTCTTCATGGCCCAGCACGGCGCCTATAAGCAACACGGCGTCGGCACCGGCGGCTTTGGCTTCATACAACTGGATTTCATCAATAATAAATTCTTTGCGCAGTAAGGGCAGTTGTACTGCCAGGCGAGCCGTTTTTATATCGTCAAGACTTCCGCCAAAGTACTCTGTATCCGTAAGTATGGAAACGCCGGATGCGCCGTTTTCCTCATAAAACTTGGCCTGTTCGGTAATGTTTATATTAAGTTTTATATCACCTCCACTGGGCGATTTTCGCTTTATCTCGGCGATGATGCCAAAGCCTGCATCAATAATGGCCTGCTTTAGCGAAAGCGTGGGCCTGCCAAAATTTTCGCTTCCTCGGAAGCTGCTAATGCTGTACGACTGCTTAAGCAGGGCAACTTCCCTGCGCTTGTTGGCTATGATTTGGTCTAATACGTTCATGCCGCTATCTTTTTAAGGTGGTGGATGGCGTTACCCGATAGTACTGCGTAATGTGCTTCGGCAAAAGCCTGCTCAAAGGTTTTTGAGGTATCAAAAGTTTGCAGGGCCAGCGCTACATTACCAGCTAAGACGATGTTTTGGGCCACTGAGCCTTTACCTTCAAGCAAGCTTACCAATATTTTAGCAGAAGCTTCCACCGTATCGCCACCTGATATTTCGCTTAGCGCAATAGCCATCTGATGCGGGTTGGTGCCCAGGAGTTCATCACGCTGCTGCCCTAAAACGCGGGTAACCCCTATAAAAGTAAGCTCGTCAAAGCCGTCCATGCCGTGCAGCACGGTAAAATCTTTGCGCTCGCTGCGCAGGGCATGCTGGTACTGGCGCGCCAGCTCCAGCGAATAGGTGCCCGTTAACTGGTGCGTGGGGTGTGCAGGGTTAACCAGCGGCCCCATGCTGTTAAAAAATGTGGCAATGCCCAGCGCCTTTCGCAACGGTGCCACTGCCTTGAGCGCGGGGTGGAACAGGGGTGCGTGCATAAAGCAGATGTTAGCCTCATCAAGCTGTTTTTGCAAGGCATCGCGGTTATTGGTAAAGGTATAACCCAACGATTCGAGCACGTTACTGGAGCCGCACAGCGAGCTCACGCCATAGTTGCCGTGTTTTACTACTTTGTGGCCCATGCCTGCCAGCACAAACGCCGTACAGGTAGAAATATTAAAAGTATTTTTACCGTCGCCGCCGGTGCCGCACACATCAATGCAGTTGCCCACATCAAATTTCATTTGCAGGGCAAGTTCTAATAAAGCTTCGCGAAAGCCCATAAGTTCATCAAGCTGCAGGCCGCGCATTTGTATGCCGGTTATTATTGCAACCGTCTGCGCGTCGTTTGCCTCGCTGTTGCCTATAGCCATCATACATTGACGGGCTTCCTCTTTGCTGAGGTGGGCGCGGGTTATTATTTTGTCTAAGATATTCTTCATTGTATTGGCCTCTCCCCAACCCCTCTCCAAAGGAGAGGGGCCAGCTTCACTCTTGTGAATTAATATTGTTTATATAGTATCCTTATTTCTACATCTTTAAAGATGAGTGAAGCTACTCCCTCTCCCTTGGAGAGGGCTGGGGTGAGGCCTCTTCCCGTATCCAGTTCTCAATTATCTGCCGGCCTTGAGGCGTTAATACCGATTCCGGGTGAAATTGCACACCGCTGGTGGGGTGGGTTGCATGGCGCAGGGCCATTACCGTGCCGTCTTCTGTTTGTGCCGTTATAGTAAAGAACGGACTCCCGTTTTGCGTTATCTTCCAGCTGTGGTAGCGGCCCACGGGCATGGTGTGCGGCAGGCCTTCAAAAAGCGGGTCGGCCACAAGTATGTCCATATCCGTAGCCTTGCCATGCACGGGTTCGGGGCACTGCTCCAGGCTTCCGCCAAAAACTTCGGCTATGGCCTGATGCCCCAGGCACACGCCCAGCATCTTCTTTTTACCTGAATATTTTTTTATCACATCCAGCAATTCTCCGGCCTCACTTGGTATGCCGGGGCCGGGGGAGAGCAGTATGGCATCGCAGGTGTCAAGTTCATCATAATCTACCTCGTTGTTGCGCTGCACCACTACCTGTACATTATCGGTTTCGCGCACGTAGCGCACCAGATTGTATACAAAGGAGTCGAAATTATCTATTATACCTATTTTCATAGTTGAAAGTCTTAAAGTCTAAAGTTTTTAAAGTCATAAAGTTTGAGGACCGGCGGCGGCAATGGCACGGCGCACGGCCCCGAGCTTGTTGTTTACTTCCTGCAATTCATTTTCGGGCACCGAATCGATAACCACACCTGCTCCGGCGCGGTAGTGCAGTTCGTTATTTTTACTGAAGATGCTGCGGATAACAATGGCCAGGTTCATGTTGCCATCGGTGCCTAAAAAGCCTATTGCGCCGCCATAATAGCCCCGTGGGGTGCTCTCGTACCTGCTTATCAGCTCTAATGCCTTAGGCTTTGGCGTGCCCGAAAGCGTTCCGGCGGGGAAGGTGCCTGTAAACAGCTGCAGGGCATCTTCATCAGCCATGTGGCCTGTCACTTTGCTCACCAGGTGGATGACGTGCGAAAAGTGCTGCACCTCTTTATAAGATGTTATCTGTACGGTATCGCAGTACTTGCTCAGGTCGTTACGGGCAAGGTCTACCAGCATGGTGTGCTCGGCATTTTCTTTTTCGTCGTTAATAAGGGCCTCGGTATTGCGCTTGTCTTCAACCGCGTTGCCGCTTTTGCGCACGGTGCCTGCTATGGGGTGTATGGAGGCCTCGCCGTCTTTTAGGCGTATCTGCGTTTCGGGTGATGACCCCATGAGGCGGTAGCCCTCCATATCGGCGTAAAACAGGTAAGGGGAGGGGTTAAGCCTGCGCAGCTGGCGGTATACCTGAAAGTCGTCGCCAAAGAACGGCTGTACAAACGGGCGGGAAACGACCAGCTGAAAGACATCGCCCCTAACTATATGCTCCTTAGCTTTGCTTACCAGCGCCCTGAATGACTCATCGGTCTCAACACTCGTTTCAGCATCTTTGGTTTCAAACGGCAGCAGCGTAAAGGTTTGCCTGCGTAAAAGGGATTCAAAATCGGTGTCGGGCAATGTTTCCTCTGTAAATGAATTTCGGATGATCTGGCCGGAATCATGAAAATGGTCGAGCACGATGAGATATTCAAACAAGATGAACTGCGCCAGGGGCAGGCCTGTAGTGTCAGCTTTTGAACCGCCCACCGGCTCGGCAAAATGGGCGTATTCAAAACTGAAGTAGCTTAAAAAGGCGTTGTGGGCGGAAGGGCTTTCAAACTCAAAACGGGTTATAATGGACTTAACCTGATGGGTTACCTTTTTGCGGGAAGTAATGGGCTCAGTGGTCTGGCTTCCGCCGGTGCTTGTAGTGATATCCTGGTGCCCAACGGTTATTTCTACCAACGGGTTCAGCCCGATATACGAGGTGCTGTCGGCCCGGCTGTGGTAGTCGTTACCCTCCAGCAGGCAGGGCTTGCGGTAGTGGTTGCGCAGCCCCATGTACAGCCCTACGGCGGTGTATAGGTCGGCATTAAAGTTATATGTCTGTGTAAAAATCTTCATGATTGGATTTGCTTAAAAAAGAAAAACGGCCTGCCAAAAGTGACAAGCCGTTTTTACCTTATTATATAGATACGTGTTTAGGCAGCAGTCACTGTTAGAGTTGACGGCCACCACCATGCATTGTTTACTATGTTTTGATTTTTAATCATTACCCAAATGTAGTGAAGGGTTTTTTACTGTGCAAGTGTAAAGTGGAAATTGTTAGTTAAGATACGTTTTACTTTTGCCTTGATGCAAAAGTAACAAAAAATCAAGCCTCCATATTTTTCACTTAAAATCTACGTCAGGATTTTTCCTCGCGACCCCAGCCGCTCGCGCTGCGCGCTCGTCTCGGGGGTCGCTCTCCTGCTTCCGGCGCTAAATCCTTTCCTTGATTTTTCGCGAGAAAAATATGATGGCGGCATGGGGGTAACCTATCTTGTGGCCTATGTTTAAGACTATGATGTAGATGGATTTTGTTATATAGCTCAATTTGCTCGACAAGTCCTCACCCCCGGCCCCTCTCCGAAGGAGAGGGAGGCCTAAACGGGTATAGTACGTACCTTTTTACGTCCAAAAACGTTCGAGTGTAGCTGCTCCCTCTCCCTTGGAGAGGGTTGGGGGAGAGGACTAAAAGATTCCTCCATTCGCTGCGCGTAAGTCAGAATGGAACCATAAAAATTAACCACCCCGGCTACGCTACCCCTAATGAACTACCTGTGGGCTCACAAATGTAAAAACCTGAATAATTCCTGTTTACAGACCTCACCCCCGGCCCCTCTCCGAAGGAGAGGGGGGCCTGAAGGGGTATAGTACGTATCTTTTTACGTCCAAAAACGTTCGAGTGTAGCTGCTCCCTCTCCCTTGGAGAGGGTTGGGGGAGAGGACTAAAAGATTCCTCCATTCGCTGCGCGTAAGTCAGAATGGAACCCTAAAAATTAACCACCCCGGCTACGCCACCCCTCCAAAGGAGGGGAATGCTCACTCATGTAAACCAAAATAATAAAACCCGCAACATTGCTGCTACGGGTTTTAACGGTATTTGGGTAGTTAAAAAACTTACTGTTTTACAAACTGAAGCTCAAGGGCAAGCTTAACTTCTTCGCCCAGCATAACGCCGCCGGTTTCAAGGGCTGCATTCCAGGTAAGGCCAAAGTCTTTACGGTTGATTTTTCCGGTTACCGAAAAGCCCGATTTGATGTTGCCCCAAGGATCTTTCTGGATGCCGCCAAACTCTACATCAAGGGTAACTGGCTTGGTTACACCGTGTACAGTAAGTTCGCCGGTTATCTTAAACTCATCACTACTTTCTTTAGATACAGCAGTTGATTTAAAATTGATTGTTGGGAACTGCGCTGCATCAAAAAAGTCGCCGCTTTTGAGGTGGCCGTCGCGGTCGGCATTATTTGTATTGATAGAGTCTACCTCAGCAGTAAAGTCGAAAGTAGCATTTGTAAAGTCTTCTTCGTCAGAAGTAGCGGTAGCTTCAAATTTCGTAAACTGGCCCGATACGTTAGTAAACATAAGGTGTTTTACTTTAAAGCCTGCTTCTGAGTGGGTTGGGTCTAAAACCCATTTTGTTGTTGACATGATTTTTAAATTTTTATGGTTTATTAATTTGTTATCCATTTGATGAAGCAAAGGTGCGGCAATTAAATTCGCTGTACATTGAACTAGGACAAGAAAACGGCTATCATATATTATAGTTGCATAAGAAAATACCCTGCAAATATTTTGACCTACATCAACACAACTAATTTAAAAACTGGGACTGCCAATCTATAACTCCGAAAGTGAAATATTAAAGGATTTGATATAAGTAAATTCTGATATTTTAAATTGTATTTAGTAATGCATTCTCAAGCTCCGAAAGTGAAATATTAAACACTATACTGTATGTAAATTCTTAAGTTTTCAATCACCTTTGAGTGAAGTTTAATCTAAAATCGGAATTCTAAAATCTAAAATCAAATCCTCGCCAGCTTTGCCCTGGTTTTGCTTAAAAATTCAGCCGAAATACCCAGGTAAGAAGCAATGTAGTGCTGCGCCACACGCTGGGGCAGGGTAGGGTACTGCTCTAAAAATTCAATGTATTTATCTAGGGCTGTTTTACTTATGGTATTTATAAGCCTGTTTTGTGTAACCCATAGGTGGCGTTGCATCAATATCCTGAAGGCGCGCTCAAAACGGGGGGCACGGGCAAAAAGCTCCTCTTTGGTTTCGGGGTTAAACATCAGGAACTCGCTGTCTTCCAGCGTTTCAACATATAACTTACTTGCCTTTTGCTCGTGTATACTGAATGATATATCTCCCACCCAGCCGTCTTCTATAGCAAATTGCAATATTACCTCAAAGCCGTTAGGGTCAATGTAATACTTTCGCACACAGCCCTTTACCACAAATGCCTCAAAAGGGCAGATTTCGCCTTCGCGCAGCATAATGGTCTTTTTCTGTACACGCTTATATTGCAGCAGCGAGTTGAAAATGGCCAGTTCTTCTGCCGTAAAGTCAACGTAACGGCTTATGCTCTTGTTTATTTGCTCAAAATAGGGCTCCATGAGTAAAGGTTTACAACAAATGTAAGGTTTTTGCTAAAACAAAAAAAGCGCCCGGCAAAGGCGCTTATTATCTTAAGTATAAGTAACTAAAGCTAATCTGCTGGTTCCCAAAGCTCTATTTTGTTGCCTTCGGGGTCATATATCCAGGCAAATTTGCCATACGGTTCGTTCATCCGGTTGTCATCAATGCGCACACCATCGGCCTTTAACTGCTCTATCATGGCATCAAGCCCCTCCACCCGAAAGTTCATCATAAACTGCTGCTGGCTGCTGCCAAAGTAAGTAGTGTCTTCTTTAAACGGAGCAAATACCGTAGGCCCTGCTTCCTGCTGCCATGCCATGCCGTTGATTCCCAGGTGATTTTCATACCACGCTGCCAACGCCTTGTTGTCTTTTGAGCGGAAGAATAGTCCGCCAAATCCTGTTACTTTTGCCATTATATGTAGTTTTTGGTTTACGTTTTAAAATAAGTGCGCTAATAACTGACACAATAACCCCTACAGGAAGTATCTCTGTATAAGTTACACCGGCCCTGTAAAATATATTTGAGTCATACATTTTTCCAAACTCTTTCATTTCAGCGGCTTTAGCCTGTATCCTGGCAGCGTTGGCGCCTGATTCTTTTAGCGCCTTCAGGGTTATAGCATTGTATTTATCTAGAAAGTCGGGGTTAAAATAGGCGTAGTCAATTAGCCATATCACCACGTATACTGTAGAAGTTACAAGCGTAATAAGAAGTCCTATCTGCATTGCTTTGCCAAAACTAATTACCCCGCCATTTTCTTTATCCCGATAGTTTTTAACGGCTACAAATATAAGCGAAAAAGCCAGTATCATAGAGGCAAAGCCTGCCACCATTCCCCATACATCTCCGTTACAGCCCATTAAAAGGAATCCGGATAAACTAATAATGCCTCCTAAAAGCCCGTAGCCTAAAATACTCTTAATCATCTTATACGTTTTATGTTATTGATGTACAAAGTTGCACCTTCAAAACCGTATTATGCTCATACTTTCGGGTGATTTTGCCCATACTGATTCTATAAATATACTATGTTATTGTATGATATTCAGCTGCCTGGCCTTTTCTACCGCCTGGGTGCGCCTTTTTACCTCAAGTTTTTCAAATATTTTAGACGAATGTGTTTTTATGGTATTTTGCGATACAAAAAGCGCGGCTGCAATTTCGGCATTGCTCAGGCCTTTCCCCATATGGTGCAGTACTTCGGTTTCTCGCTTGCTAAGGTTACAGGCAGTAGCGTTTGCAGGGTTAATTGATGGTTCGTTGCTTATAAAAACTTCTTTCTCAACAATTACCGTTTCTTTTTTAGGCCTCGCCAGCTTTAACGCCAGCCATATGCCCAGCCCTGTAAAAATCAAGGCAATAAAACCGGTGTATATTTCCTGGGCATTACTAATAATAAGGTACCTGTATTCCAGCCTCCGCATAAAAAACAGAAGGACAGCCAGGCTGGTGCCATATAATAAAATACCCTTATTTTTTTGTAATGCGGAACGGAAGCCCATAGTACGCAAATATAAATATTCTTTGCTTATGTGCGCCCGTGTGCCTATATTTGGGTAAACAATAATAACGGATGAAAATTGTTATATCACCTGCCAAATCACTCGATTTTGAAACTAAACTGCCCAGTCGCCGCAATACCCAGCCCGCTTTTTTAGAGCAGGCGCAGGTGGTACACAATGCGGTTAAAGATAAATCGCCTGCTGAGCTTAGCAACCTCATGGATATAAGCAATAAGCTGGCCGGGCTTAACTGGGAGCGCAACCAGAACTGGACAATACCTTTTACCGCAAAAAACGCACGCCCCGCCCTATATGCTTTTAACGGCGACGTATATACAGGCCTGGATGCTTATAGTATACCCAACGCGAAAATTGGAAAATTGCAGGATACGTTACGAATACTCTCAGGTTTATATGGCCTGCTAAAGCCGATGGACCTGATACAGCCCTACCGTCTTGAAATGGGCACGCACCTGCCGGTAGGAGAGCATAAAAATTTATATGAATTTTGGAAGGAAACGCTAACGGCCGAACTGAATGCTGAACTAAAAGATAATGAGCTATTTATAAACCTTGCCAGTCAGGAATACTTTAGTGCCATAGATGCAAAGGAGCTTAAAGTGCCCGTAATAACCCCTGAGTTTAAAGATTATAAAGACGGCAACCTGCGCATGGTAAGCTTTTTTGCCAAAAAGGCCCGCGGCATGATGGTGCGCTACATTATAGATAAAAATGTAAAAACCCTTAAAGGACTTAAAAGTTTTGATTATGACGGATATCGTTTTGACCCGAAGCTGAGTAAAGGTAATACACTGGTCTTTACAAGATAATGGAGCTGGTTTTTAAACAGGGAGATCCGGAGCTGGTTGACCCACTGTATGGGGTGCCCAATAAAAACTCAAGGCGTTACAAGAAAATATGGCTCAACAACTATCATGATATCGTATATACCTGGAAACTTTCACGGTATATTAAGCCTAATGAAATGTCTCATATGTTTTCTTATTATAGCATGCACGAGTATATAGGCGGATTACATTATGCTGATGTGTCAGGTACCTGAACACTACAAAATGATTTGAATTTGATTATAAAGAGCAGGAGGGAGATTACCTTGCCATTTATTATAAATATAAGCTGTCTCAAAAGCCGGGCATGTAACGCGCTACGGATATGTCTGAATTTATCGCATTTAAGTACCATGAAGGGCAATGGGTTTACGAACAGTATTATGGCGATGAATTAGAAGATATTACAGAGGGTATACTTTATGTCGAAAAATAAAGAGAAGTAAGAAGTAAATGAACATTCGCGATTTATTCAATAAAAGCAACGCCGGCGTTCGGCAATCAATAGTTATCCATTTTTATTATGGTATTAGCAGCCTTGACCCGTTGCATGCCCTGGAAAGTAAGCTGAGGATTGCTTTGCACAATACCGGCCTTGGCGAGCACGACGGCCATGAAATTGCCATGGACGACAGCGACGGCTTTTTATACCTGTATGGCGAAAATGCCGAAGCGCTTTTTAAATTTATACGCCCCATATTGCTTACAGTACCATTTATGCGCGGGGCAGAAGTAAACCTGCGTTTTGGCTCCACAGATGATCCTTCCGTTTCTGATATAGACTTTATACTGGAATAAAAAAAGCTCCTAAAAAAAGTTAATTTCAGGAGCTTTTAGTATCAACCCTTCGATTGTTAACTGCTATTGAAATCTATTTCTCCTTTAGCTTTTTCATAAAATCCTTAAAAGCGGGTAGCAAATCTTCAAAAAGCGGGTTCTCTTTATTACGCAGCATTACCTCGCTAAACATTTTAAGGCCTATGGCAAACTCCGTGCTTTGGCCTGCATCTTTAAAATGATTACGGTCCTGCAATTTGTCTATAATATCAAAAAGGTTATCGTGATTGTCAAAAACCAGTTCAACCCCTCTGTGCAACGGTTCATCTGTAGGGCTGTAAATATGTTGCAGCGTAATTTTGTAGTGATTGTATTTTTTATTCATGTCAGAGTGTGTAAAAATTGCTTAAAAAAGCCCGCCAGATATGTGTCTCCGGCAGGCTGGGTGTAAACAGTAGTATATTTTGATTAGAAATTGAGATTAAAGTTGAAAATAGCGTTAAGCGTATCAGTCTTTAATTTTCAATAATTAATGCATGGCATCCGCCAGGTCTATCTTAGTTTTTCCTTCTTTTACCAGTAATATAAAAGGTATGCAAATTGCAAACAGTATGCCCAGGTATAAAAATATATCCATATAAGACAATACCGTTGCCTGCTTTAGTACACCGCCTTCCATGGCGGCATAGGCTTTATTAAGCGCTTGGTTTGCGCTAAATCCCTGTGCCATAAAACCATGCTGAATCTGGCTTACCCGTTGTTGCACGGCAAAATTGGTTACCTGCTCATGGCCTACAAGATTTACCCTGTGTGCCTGCGTAAAACGGGTTAGGTACGTGCTTATAATGGCTATACCAAAAGATCCGCCCAACTGGCGCAGCATTCCGGTAAAGGCAGCGCCCTCGCCAATGCTTTTGCCCTTAAGCGTGCTGAGAGACATGGTTGTGATGGGTACAAACAGCAGCCCCAGGCCAATACCCCGTAAGATAAGCGGTTTAAAGAAATGCTCTGCGCCTGTGTCCGGCGTCATAACGCTGTACATCCAGAATGTAAATCCAAAAAAGATGCAGAAACCCGCGGCTACCATATAGGTTTTCTTTACTCCGCGCTGAATCATCTGGCCTACAAAAGGCATCATAAACGCAGTCATCAGAGAGCTCGGTATAAGCAGCATACCGGCATCTGTGGCCGTCCATCCCAGTATGGACTGGATGTATAGCGGTATTATGAAAGTTGATCCAAACAAGCCAAAGCCCATAATAAACGACATTATTGTGCCTATGCGCAGGTTGCTGTCGCCCAGTACCCTTAAGTTAACTATAGGATGGCTGTATACCAGTTCTCTCCATATAAATGCCACCAGGCCAAAAACGCTTACTACGCTCAGGGTTACAATCTCATGGCTTTCAAACCAGTCTTCCTGCTGCCCGTGTTCCAGTACAAATTGTAGTGAACCAATAAATGCAATAAGAAAGAACATGCCCCACCAGTCTACCTGGCTCGCTTTAAGCTTCTCGCCATACTTGGGGCTTTTTACAAACATCAGCGTTAGCATGGTGGCTATAATGCCCAGGGGCACATTGATGTAAAATATAAAAGGCCAGCTCCAGTTGTCTACAATCCAGCCGCCCAGTGGGGGGCCAAGTGTAGGCCCCACAATAACGCCCATGCCATAAATAGCCTGTGCCATGCCGCGTTTTGCAGCGGGGTAGCTTTCGGTTATAATGGTTTGTGCCGTTACTAGCAGCGCGCCGCCACCAAGGCCCTGGATAAACCTAAAGGCTACCAGCTCCCATATATTAGTGGCGTTACCGCATAAAAAAGAAGCTACTGTAAAAATTACAATACTTACCGCAAAATAGTTGCGGCGGCCAAACTGCTGACTTAGCCAGCTGGTCATGGGTATTACAATTACGTTTGCAATGGCATATGCAGTAATTACCCAGGCCACATCGGTTAGTGTTGCGCCCAGTGTGCCGCGCATGTTGTTTAGTGCAACGTTAACAATTGTTGTGTCTACAATTTCAAGCAGGGCACAAAGTACCGCCGTTATCGTAATGATAACCCGCCTAAAGCCGTATTCAACCAAACTGTCATCGCCTGCTGTTGCTGCTCCTGCCATAATATTATTTTAAATGTACGTCTACATCCACGTTCATGCCCGGGCGTAGCAGTTTTATTTTTTCTGCGTCGTTATTTTTAGTAAGTGATATTTTTACAGGAAGCCTTTGTACGGTCTTAACAAAGTTGCCTGTGGCATTATCTGGAGGCAATAGCGAAAAGCGTGCGCCTGTAGCAGGAGAAAATGAGGTAAGCTCACCTTCAAACTCAACGTCAGGATAAGCATCTGCTTTGATGGTTACCTTTTGGCCTTCTTTCATTTTAGTAATTTGCGTTTCTTTAAAATTAGCCACAACCCACGCATCCTGGTTGTTGATGATGTAAAACAATGCCTGTCCCGGTTGTACCAGCTGTCCCGGCTGTATGTCAATAGTACTTACCTGTCCGTCTACAGCGGCGGTAACCACGGTATAGCTAAGGTTAAGCTCGGCGGCTTTTAGAGTAGCCTCAGCTTTTTTGATGTTGGCACCCGCCACTTCTGTCTGCTTGCCCGATACCGCGCTGCGGCTAACACTTGCGGCCCTCTGGCTGCGGCTTGCTGCCTCTGCCTGCTGCAATACCTTTAGGTTGGCATCAGCTTCCTGCTTGGCGGCCTGTGCCTGCTCAAACTGCTGTTTGGTTATGCTTTTGTTATTGTACAGATTCTTATAGCGTTCAAAATCGCTGTTTGCCCTCCATACCCGTACTTTTGCCGCCTCAATGTTGCCCCTGCTGCTTTGTATATTAGCTTCGCTAACAGATACTCCCGCTGCAGCACCGCCTATATCAGCTTTAGCAACTTCATAGCCGCCCTGTGCTGCGGCAAGTGCTGCCTTAGCCTCTTCCACGCGCACTACATAGTCTTTATCGTCAATGGTAAATAGGGTATCGCCTTTTTTAACAATATCGTTATCCTTAACATAAACTTTAGTAATGTATCCGGTTACACGCGGAATAATAGGGTTCATGTTCTTTTCAATCTGGGCATCATCGGTAGTTTCGTGCGCCTGGGCGTGTATAAATTTATAAACTCCATAACCACCGCCCACAAGTATAAGGGCCGAAAGTATGATGGCAAATCTTTTATTTGTTTTCTTTTTTTCCATGACGGTTAATTATTGTTTTTGGTTGATTGTGAATGAATTGGTTAGTTTCCCTGATGCGTTAAGCAGCTCATAATACCGTTGTGTAATATCGGCCTTGCTAAAAGCTTCATTAAGTTTTGACTGTAACTGCTGCACATCAGCTTCAAGCAGATCGTTAGTATCTACAAGGCCATTGTCATATTTATCTTTAACTATACGGTAGTTTTCGCCTGCCTGCTCCACAGCTTCTGTATAAACATTGTTTTGCTTAAGGGCAAGATTATAATTTTCGAGTGCTTCCTGCACCTGTACCTTAACACGCTCACTAAGCAGCTCTACCTGCTGCCTTGTTTCTTGGGCACGGCTTTCGGCAGCCTTTACTTTTTTTCCGGTTTTAAATATCCCCGATACATCGTATGAAACGCCTACGCCAAAGTTAACCGCATTGTAAACGGTAAGCACATTGGGTATATCTGCGGCAACATATCCCGCAGAAAATGATATTGACGGATAGTAATCTGCTTTAGCAATTTTTACATTGCTTTCAGAGGCTTTTTGCTGCCATCTGAGCGCTTCTAAATCGTTGCGCTGTGCAATGGCTTCTTTCTCCGTAAAAGAAGGCGTCAGAGAGCCTGAATTTTTAAAGTAAGCATCGCTTACTGCTATCTGAGTGCCTTCCGGCAGCTTTAACAGCGTTACCAGCTGGTAGTTTATGGTGCTTACCTGTTTTTTTGCATCATCAAGCGTAAGTTGTATGTTGCTGGCCTGTAATTGCGACTTCAATAAGTCGTTACGGGCAAGCAGGCCGTTTTGCTCCATGGCCGTAAAATCTGTAACGCGCTGGTTAGCACTCTTAAGGTTTTCCTGTATCAGGTTGACCGATTGCTCTGCCTTATAAAGGCTGGCATATAAAATGATGGTTTGCATGGCAAGCTGCTCTTTTACACTGGCAGCATTAAAGGTTTGAGCCTTATACATGCTTTCGCTGGCGGCAATATTGTTTTTCAGCCTGCCGCCGGCAAAAATAGGCAGGCTAAGGTTGGCCAGTCCATACATAACCTGGTTTACTTTAGGAGATGCGGTTGTAGTTTCTCCATTTTCGCCCGAATTTTCAGAATTGGTTGCTAGCTTGTAATTAATATTAGGGTTGGTAACCCTTAAATACGATCCTGAAACTTTAAGTTCAGGGTAGGCGTTGTTCTTTACGTTATCAACGTCAAGTTGTGAGGTAATAACCCGGGTATCGGCCAGGGTAGCCTCGGTGCTTTGGGTAACGGCTATAGAAATGGCCTCGTCAAGCGAGAGCGGTCTCTTTTGCTGTGCCTGCGCGGCATAGCCTAAAAGCAGTAGGCCCAAGGGGAGCAGATGTTTAATTTTCATATGCTAAAAGCGCTTTAATGGTTTGTTTGATGTGTTTTGTAACTATGATATTTATGTAATCCTCAAATTTTTCTTCGGTGTCCAGGCCATAAAACTGTTCAAAATAAGGCTTGTTACTTCTTATATGTACCAGCGTTCCCATTACAGTTGAAGGTATAAGATCTATATTTATGTCTTTCACAAAAACTCCTTTATCCTGACCTTCCCTGATGATTTTTCTAAATATTTCGCTGTTTTCTTTTTTTATATTCATAAAGCTTTCCATGTTCAGGATGCGCTTTTTTGTGGAAAGCTCAAAATGCATAATCTGATACATGCACCTATTTTGGTTGATGCGGCTTATATACAGGTCTACCAGGCGGTCTATTTTGTCAAAAGGGGAGAGGTCCTCACGAAATATGTTTTCAAGCTGCATCTTCATACTGCTTGTACGGTAGATGATGAGCGACTCCAGTAGCTTTTCCTTCGACCCAAAGTAGTAAGATATCATGGCTATGTTTACACCCGCGTCTTTTGCTATGGTCCTGATAGAGGCGCCATCAAAACCTTCCTCGGCAAATAGCTTTTCAGCTACCTGCAAAATTTCGATTTGTTTGTCGTTAAACTCTGTCATTGTTGTTGTTCTTAATTGCGACGCAAAGTTAAACACTTGTTTAAATTAAACGTTTGTTTAAAATTGCACTTAACAAAATATTAACATAAAACGATTGCGATGGATATCATAGATAATGTTTATCATTGTAAAGTTATAAATTAATAATCAATCGTTTATGTTAAGTTATGTTAAGCAATTAATTATGTAAATTATCAGTAATATTTTATAAGGGAGTGCCGGCACATAGTGGATGATTTTTCTATCCATATCTTTGATTCTGAAGTTTTTTAATAAAATTTTAATCTACTGATTTGGTAGACTATTCTTTTATTTGCCTACATTTGTAAGGGTTGATTAATATTATGCCTACGGTCATGATTTTGATTACTTGCTTGTTATTCTTTGCTTTATGATGTTATTGCTCATATCCGGGGCTGGCTCTAATAAGGCTAATGACATAATAGCGCTTTTCCTATAGTTATGAAACACCCTATATATACTGCTAATTACTTAAAATCCGGGCTCTTGCCAGATAAGGATGTTGCCGGCCACTGGATTGAGGAGTTCTTTCATTGGCTCTTTTGTATAGGGCCTGAATATGGTGATTATACTTTTTTTATTAAAAAGGAAAAGGAGCTCCAGGGGGTGCTGAAGGTACTACTGGAATTATCTGGATATCACAAAGAAAAAATTGATATACTAATTTCACTATTAAATAATAAGGTAATTGTACTTCATCAAAAGCTTGAAGATGATTTAAAAGCTATTTTTGAATTTGATCCGGCTGCAAAGTCACGTGGTGAGGTGCTGGTTTCCTATCCGGGCTTCTTTGCTATTGCGGTATATCGCATCGCGCATGAACTGTGGCAGAACCACGTACCGGTGCTGCCGCGGATGCTCAGCGAATATGTACACGGAAAAACGGGTATCGATATCCATCCGGGGGCAACCATTGGCGAGCGCTTTTTTATAGACCACGGTACCGGTATTGTAGTAGGGGAGACATCAATAATAGGTAACGATGTAAAGATGTACCAGGGCGTTACATTTGGCGCGCTAAGCGTTAGCAAAGCCGAAGCCGAAACCAAACGCCACCCCACCATAGGCAACGGCGTTACAATTTATGCAAATGCCACTATACTGGGCGGCAAGACCCTGATAGGTGATGGCTCTGTAATAGGGGGTAACGTATGGCTTACGCACTCAGTCCCGCCAAACTCTCTTGTGTATCATAAAAGCGAAATTACCATCAAATCTAAAGAAACCTTTCCTGAACCATTAAATTTTATAATATAAACCGTTACTTGATATGAAAGCAGATAATATTTTAGAAACCATAGGTAAAACTCCACATGTTAAAATAAATAAACTGTATGGCAATGCGGCCAATGTATGGATAAAGCTGGAGCGCAACAATCCCGGCAACAGCATTAAAGACCGTATTGCTTTAGCAATGATTGAAGATGCCGAAGCTAAAAGTTTACTTACACCTGATAGTATTATTATAGAGCCCACATCGGGCAATACCGGTATAGGCCTGGCACTGGTTGCGGCGGTAAAAGGCTATAAGCTTTTGCTGGTAATGCCCGAAAGCATGAGCGTTGAGCGCCGCAAGCTGATGTCTATATACGGCGCAGAGTTTGAGCTTACCCCACGCGAAAAAGGTATGAAAGGTGCTATAGAAAGAGCTGCCGAGCTAACGGCTTCTACTGCCAATGCATGGTCGCCGCGCCAGTTTGATAATCCTGCTAACGTTGCTGTACACCGCAAAACCACCGCTCAGGAAATCATTGAAGATTTTCCGGATGGGGTTGACTATGTTATTACCGGTGTAGGTACAGGGGGTCATATAACGGGCGTAGCGGAGGTTTTGAAAGAAAAATGGCCCAGTATAAAGGTTTTTGCTGTTGAGCCCGAATTATCGCCTGTATTGAGCGGGGGTAGCCCTGCGCCGCACCCCATTCAGGGCATAGGTGCCGGGTTTGTACCATCTGTCTATAATAGCGATGTAATTGATGGCGTTATACAGGTAAGCAAAGACGAGGCGTTTGATTTTGCCCGCCGGGTTGCAAAAGAAGAGGGTATTCTCGTAGGGATATCAACCGGGGCATCCTTAGCCGCAGTAAGCAAGAAGCTGGCCGAAATACCTGAAGGTGCTACAGTGCTGACTTTTAATTATGATACCGGTGAGCGTTATTTGTCTATAGAGGGGCTTTTTTAGAAGAGTTGCAAAGAGGCTAATAACAAAGGCGCCAGAGTTTATAACTACTGGTACATATACATAAAAGCAAAACCCACGCATTTGCGTGGGTTTTGTATTTTTAGCAATTGAAAAATAACTTTGTTACTTTGCCTCCTTGCTTTATAACTTCAAAGATTAGTACTGAAGTGTAACGGCAAGCTCAAACTCATCGTTAATAGTCTTGTCTCCAAGGCCGCTAAAGATACTTCCTGAGTTATACTCGATACCATATTTTGTCCTGTCTACATTAAAAGATGTAGTTGCAACCGTTTGCCCTGCAGTAAGTTCAAAAGTAACCGGTTTTGTGATGTTTTTGATTGTTAGGTCGGCCGTAACATCATAAACACTTTTGCTGTTAGCCTTTAGCTTTACAGTTTTGAATACAATTTTAGCTGTGGGGAATTTATCAGTACCAAAAAAGTCAGTTGCTTTAAGGTGGCCTTCAAGTTTTTCTTTGCCTTCGCCTGCTTTAAGATCGGTTACGGCAATAGATGTCATGTCTACAGTAAAGTTACCGGCCACTACTTTACCATCTTTCCATGTAAGTGAGCCTTCTTTAAAGTTAACGGTTCCTGTGTGCTGGCCTGTTACTTTTTTGCCTACCCAGGCAATGCTGCTTTTAGAGGTATTTATCTTTTTTTCCTGTGCGGTAGCGGTAAGAGATGTAAGCGCTACAAATAGAGCAAATGCAATTGATTTTACGTTTTTCATTGTTTAAAAATTAAATTAAGTTATTGAATTTATATTGTTGTAAATAATTGATTATTTGGTTTGCGCACTTTTTTAAGGTGCTGGTTGGCATCTTCCGCATGCCTGTACCCTATAGCTGCCATAACAGAGGCGCTAAGCCCTTTTTCATTAAGTTTTAATATGCTGTTAATCTTGTCTGCATCAAAACCCTCCATGGGGGTAGTGTCAATTTTTAGCTGGGCAGCACTGTTAATCAGATTACTTAAGGCAATGTAGGCCTGTTTGGCAGCCCAAATATTCTTTTGTTCTTCAGTAAGTGTGCCTAAAAATCCGTTTATGTAATCGCTAAAACCCTTTAATGCTTCTTCAGGCAGGCCACGCTCTGCGGCTATGTTATTAATATAAGCGGCAACCTGGGCACTACCTACATTAAGTTCGTGAGCAAATACAAACAAATGAGATGCATCGGCAAAAACATTCTTATTGTTGCCGCTGGCTGCTTCAACAAGCTGTTGTTTCGCCTCGGGGGTTTCAATAATTATTATTTTATATGGCTGCAGGCCAACAGATGATACACTAAGGCGCACAGCTTCTTTAAGCTGCTCTAAATCTTCCGCCGAAACTTTTTTAGATGCATCATATTTTTTAACAGCATAGCGCCATTTTAGGTTATTTATATAATCCGTCATAATTTTTATAAAGGTATATTAAATTGTTCTGTATTTTTCAAGGAGAATATTTAGTTGTTCCAGCTCGCTAAGGGTAAGGTTGTTGGCAAACTGCTGGTCATGTGCTTCTACAAGTGGGTCAAGTTCCTGTAATAATGTAAGTCCTTTTTGAGTAATTACAATTTCCATCATACGGCGGTTGTTGGGGCAAATTTTACGGGTAAGTAAATCCTTTGTCAGCAGTTTATCAACAAGTCTTGTGGTGTTGCTCGTTTTAGCAATCATTCGTTCCTGTATCATACCCATACTTGCGGGCTTTCCTTTTTGTCCGCGCAAAATTCTCAGCACATTAAATTGTTCGGCTGAAAGATCAAAACTTTTAAGCACTTCGTTAAAGCTTTCTGCCAGTACATTTTGGGTATACATAATATTAAGCATTGTCTTTTTTACCGCAGACAATTCAGAAGTGGATTTAATAGCATCTTCAATCTTCATATTTGTAAATACAATATTTGTGTATACAAATGTAAGGTGATTTTTGAATTTTCGTTTATGTCTGCTTGTTAATTTTTTGTTAACGGTAATTATGGTGGTATTTTTTGGTAATTTTAAAGTCCTTAAGTAAGTAATTATGCAGAGATTAATAAATATTATATGCGTGGGTATACTAAGCGCAGGAGTATTTTCCTGTAAAGAAAAAGCACAGGAAGAAGAGATTGTAACAGGCGATACTATTGCAGCAATTGATTCTGTGCATAGTATAGCGTCTTTACCTAAACCTGTTGAAGTGTTTACAAACGATACTGTAACCGTAAAAGGTTATAAATGGGAGGGATTATCTCATTACCTTAACCAAAAGAATGATACCACATATGTGGTTAATTTTTGGGCTACATGGTGCGAACCCTGTGTAGCTGAGCTGCCTCATTTTGAAGAGATAAATGAAAACTATAAAAAGAATAAAGTAAAGGTTATACTGGTTAGCATGGATTTTGGTAAGGATATTAAAACCAAGCTGCTGCCGTTTATTAACAGGAAACAAATTAAAAGTGATGTAATTGTAATGCGTGAAGTTGATGGCGATAGCTGGATACCTAAAGTAGACAGTACCTGGACGGGTGCGCTGCCGGCAACAGTAATATACAATAAGGATATGCGAAAGTTCTATGAAAAGTCGTTTACCTATGCAGAGCTTGAAAAAGAAGTAAGTAATTTTAAATAACTATATAATGAAGACAATAAAGTTTTTAGCTATGTTTTTGGCTGTGGGTGCGTTAACTGCTTTTACAGCACATACGGTAGCAGAAGGCTACAAGGTGGGGGATACCGCTACTGATTTTAGCCTTAAGAATACTGACGGTAAAAAGGTTGCCCTAAAAGATTATAAGGATGCCAAAGGTTTTATAGTAGTGTTTACCTGTAACCACTGCCCTTATGCTCAGGCTTATGAAGACCGTATTATTGCGCTTGATAAAAAATACAGGGCACTTGGATATCCTGTAGTGGCCATAAACCCTAACAATCCTGAAAAGCAAAAAGACGACAGCTTTGAAAAAATGCAGGAAAGATCTAAAGAAAAAAAATACCCTTTTGCATACCTCCTTGACGAGGGCCAAAAAATATATCCACAATATGGCGCTACTAAAACCCCTCATGTATATGTACTGCAAAAAACAGCTAAGGGCAATGTAGTGAAATATATTGGGGCTATAGATGATAATTATGAAAACGCCGCGGCGGTAAAGCAAAAGTATGTTGAAAACGCTGTTGATGCGTTACTAAAAGGCAAAGAGGTTCCTGTAAAAGAAACCAAGGCTATTGGCTGTTCAATAAAAGCGTAATACCTTTGCTAAAATTATAAACAACCTCATGAATATACCGCAACAAGAATGGTGGGAAGGCACCCAGGAAAACAACGATGCTGTTATACTGGATGTGCGCACCACAGAAGAGTGGAACGAAGGGATTATACCCGGAGCCGTTAATATTGACATTTATAAAGGGCAGGGTTTTATTGCCGGGCTTGAAGAGCTTGACAAAAGTAAAACTTACTATGTATATTGCCGCAGTGGCGCACGCAGCGCGCAGGCATGTAACATCATGAACCAGCTTGGTTTTGAAAAAGCATATAACCTTACCGGGGGAATTATGCAATGGGATGGTCCGGTGGTACAGCCTCAGGAATAAACCAAAATCCCGCCATTCGGCGGGATTTTTATTTCTTTTTAGAGGAAAAGGTGTGGATGTTATCTTTCCAGTAATCAACAAGGGTTTTTATCTTCTCTTTATATTTATTATAATCCGACCCCTTATGGATGTAGCCCTGTATAGATAGTTTGTTTGCCTGTTTTATAGAATATTCGTCCTGGGCATTAGATATAAAAATATAAGGTATGTCTTTGTCGCTAAGCAGTTCTTCCTGTAATATCATATTCCTTAGCTCAAAACCACCCAGCTTGGGCATGTTTATGTCAGAAATAATAATAAAAGGCTCAACTTCCGGCTGGCGTATATAGTCGAGCGCTTCGGTACTGTCGCCAAAAAAGAGTATCTTGTTTTTGTATCCAAGATCACGAAAAATTTCCTGTAAAATCTCCCGGTCATCTTCATCATCCTCAATTACAAGGATATCCCTGTGCATTTTCATATACGGGCCAGTGTTTTTAGGTGTTTCAAAATCTGATGGAAAAATAAAAAAATTCATCAAAATAATCATTATTGTGCAAAGGATATTTTTTGTAAAATATTACAACAATTTTAATACGTTTTTCTTTACGTGTTGGTTTAAAAAAAAATGCCTGTTTTTTGATTACCTTGCAGTATCAATTTAAATACTTACTATTATGAAACTAAAAACACTGTTTATTGTATTGTTTATAGCGGCCTTTACATGTACACATGCCCAGGAAAACGCTGCTTCTATTATGGATAAAGCATATGTGCAGGCTAAAAAAGAAAAGAAGAACGTGTTTGTAATATTTCATGCCTCATGGTGTGGCTGGTGCAAAAAAATGGAGGCAAACATGGAGAGCGCTGCATGCAAAAAAATGTTTGACGATAATTATGTTACTGTACACCTTACGGTAGAGGAGTCGCCAAAAAATGCCAGCCTTAACACCCCCGGAGCAGAAGAGCTTAAAGCCAAATACAAAGGTGCTGAACAGGGACTGCCGTTTTGGGTAATACTTGATACAAAAGGAACACTGCTTGCCGATTCATTTAATGATAAGGGCGAGAACCTGGGTTGCCCCGCACAGCCGGAAGAAGTAACCGCATTTACAGCCAAGCTTAAAAAAACCGGTAAATTTACCGATGCGCAGCTGGCTACGGTAACATCAACGTTTACTATTAAAAAGTAACATTATTAAACTCCTGTAGCTAAGTGTAACAGCTCGCTTTTCTTTAGAAATAGGCTGGGGTATGAGTCAAAAAAATGAAAAATATATTATACATACTACTGCTTGCTATTACAGGAATATCCTGCAATGGCCAGCAGAAAAAAGGGGTAGAGCTGGTTGAGCCTGCCGCTTTTGAAAAAGAGATGGCTGACGTTAAGGGCCAGGTTATAGATGTGCGCACGCCTAAAGAATACAAAAGCGGCCATATTGAAGGTGCCATTAACATGCACGTTTATGATGCCGACTTTAGCCAGCGTGTTGACAGCCTTGATAAAACCAGGACTGTATACGTGTACTGTAAAGCCGGTGGCCGTAGTGCCGAAGCAGTTGATACACTTAAGCAAAAAGGTTTTGTACATATTGTAGAGCTTAAGGGCGGAATGGATGCCTGGAACGAAGCCGGTAAACCTGTAAAACAATAACATGCCGTTAAACATTCTTTTATTACTATGTATTGTGGGGCTGCTTTGTATAGTGCTGGGGTGGCTTATTTACCGTACACTTAAGGCAGAAAAGGTAAAAAAAGAGCTTGAAACACGTTTTGTAGAGCTTGAGAATAAGGCAAATACCCTTCACCTGCAAACGCTCGAGAGCCGCCTTAATCCGCACCTGTTTAAAAATATACTCAACTCCATACAATCGCACGCGTACCAAACGTATTACGCAATGGATAAGCTTAGTAATGTTCTCGATTACATACTCTATGAAAGCCAGAACCGTTTTGTTAGCCCTAAAGAAGAGATTGATTTTGCTCTTAACCTTATAGAGATCAACAAGATAAAAATTAGCCCGCTTTTTGCCATTACCGTAAAAAAGAAGATTGACGAGCAGGATGCCCTTTATGAGCAAAAAATACTCGCCCCGCTAATTTCTATAGACCTGATTGAAAATGCCTTTAAGCATGCCGACCTGCAAAGCCCGGACGCATTTATCTCTATCATCATAGAGTTCAGGGATAATACTTTTTCGCTAACAGTATCTAACAAAATATCACCTAAGTCGGCTTTTTTAAAAGAGCACAGCGGCATAGGGGCGGCCACGCTGGAGCAAAGGCTGCGCATTATATATAAGTCGTGCTTTAAGCTCGACCGTTATGTAGAAGAAGATGTTTATGTTGCACAACTAAAAATAAATCTGCTTGAACACAAAAATCAGATGCTTACTGCTTGATGATGAGCTGCCGGGGCTAACGTTGCTAAAAATGCTATGTGAGCAAATGTCCGAGCTTGAAGTAGTAAAAGCCTTTAACAGCCCCGAAATATTGCTAAAGGAACAGGAAAACCTGGAGTTTGACCTGCTGATTACCGATATAGAAATGCCTGGTATGAACGGCCTGCAGGTAGCAGATGCCCTTAAGGGTAAGGCAGTAATATTTACCACCGCCTATAAAAACTTTGCTGTAGATGCTTTTGACCGCGATGCTGTAGACTACGTTGTTAAGCCTATAAAACCTGAACGGCTGCATCAGGCCGTGCAAAAGGTGGCAGGCAGGATGGCAAAACCAGAACCAAAGGCGCCAAAGCAAATACGGCTTAACACTGATAAAGGCAAGGCACTTATAGCTGTAGACCGTATTTTTTGCATTGTTACCAGTAAGATAGACAGCCGTGATAAGCTGCTGCTGCAGGATGACGGCACCAGCATGACAATTAAAAACGCATCTTTTGAAAAGCTTATGGCCCTCCTGCCTGATATCGATTTTTGCCGTATCAATAAAACAAGTATTATTGCGGTAAAGCACGTGCAATTTTATGCTCATGATATTATTACTGCTGACAGGCTTCATGCAGATGGCAGCCATTACACATTTGCGCTAAGCGAAATTTACCGCACTGATTTTATTAAAAAAGTACGTATATAATAATGTTTTTCTTTTCATTACACTTTTAAGCAGGGTTATTACAAAAAGGGTTCAATACATTATTATGATGGTTTAGCTTATATATTTCTATGTAATATTGTGCCGAATTAAAGCACAACTGATGAAAAAGTTTAAAAACAGCGCGTTTTATATTGCAGTGCTCGCTGTGTTCTCATCCCTTATTTACTGGGCCCTTAAAAATGGTAAAACCCTTGAAGGCGGACGTGATATTGTAGAAAAGACATCACAAAATGGCCAGTGGAATGATTTTACCGATGCCCTTTTCCATAATCTTACGCACCCGCTTGCCTTATTACTGGTCCAGATAATAACCATAATATTTGTAGCCCGTTTTTTTGGCTGGATATGCAAAAAAATTGGCCAGCCGTCGGTTATTGGCGAAATGATTGCCGGTATTGTACTGGGGCCGTCGCTGGTAGGTACCTACCTTCCTGAATACTCGGCGCTGCTTTTCCCGGAAGGTTCAAAAATTAACCTCCAGTTCTTCAGCCAGATGGGCCTTATACTGTTTATGTACGTGGTGGGTATGGAGCTCGACTTAAGCGTACTTAAAAACAAGGCAAAAGACGCTGTTATCATTAGCCATGCCAGTATTATCATCCCGTTTACACTGGGTATTACCCTGGCATACTTTATATATGAGCAGTTTGCGCCGGCAGGTGTAGCGTTCAGTTCCTTCGGCTTGTTTATGGGCATTGCCATGAGCATTACTGCTTTTCCGGTACTGGCACGCATAGTGCAGGAGCGGGGCCTGCACCGCACCCGCATTGGCGCTATGGTAATAACCTGCGCCGCCGCCGATGATGTTACCGCATGGTGCATCCTGGCAGCCGTAATCGCTATTGTAAAAGCCGGGTCATTTGTAAGTTCGCTATATATAATAGGGCTTTCGGTAGCTTATGTTTTCCTTATGCTTTGGGTAGTTAAGCCCTTTCTTAAACGTATTGGCGATCTCTACAGCCAGCGCGAAAACATAACAAAGCCTGTAGTGGCCATATTTTTCCTTACGCTGCTTATCTCCGCCTATACCACCGAAATCATAGGCATCCACGCGCTTTTTGGCGCATTCATGGCGGGTGCTATCATGCCCGAAAACATGCGTTTTCGCAGCATATTTATAGAAAAGGTTGAAGATGTATCGCAGGTAATGCTATTGCCGCTTTTCTTTGTGTTTACAGGCCTTCGCACCAAAATAGGCCTGTTAGATGACCCATATATGTGGAAGGTGTGCGGCCTTATTATACTGGTTGCAGTAACCGGTAAGTTTTTAGGGAGTGCCCTCACGGCAAAGTTTGTAGGGCAAAACTGGCGAGACAGCCTTACCATAGGTGCGCTTATGAACACCAGGGGGCTTATGGAGCTTATTGTGCTTAACATAGGGCTTGACCTGGGCGTACTTAGCGAAGAAATTTTTTCTATGATGGTTATCATGGCGCTCGCAACCACGTTTATGACAGGCCCCGCGCTCGACCTCATTGGTTACATCTTTAACCGCAAGAAAAACTATATACCCGCAGAGATACGGCAGGCAAGCCAGTTTAAGGTGCTTTTTTCATTTAATCAGCCAGAAGAGGGTAAGACCCTGTTGCACCTTGCACATGCTCTTGTAGGTAAAATGAAGGGCAATGCTATGGTTACCGCCATGCATATACTGCCTAGTAATGAGATACATACCTTTAATCTTGAAGAGTATGAGCGGGAGAGCTTCAGGCCTATTTTAGCAGAAGCTGAAAGCCTTGACCAAAAAGTCACCACCCTTTTTAAAGCCAGTACCGATATGGATAGCGATATTGCCACCGTGGCTAATAAAGGCGAGTTTGACCTGGTGCTTATTGACATAGGCCAGTCCATTTTTGAGGGTACCCTGTTGGGTAAGATATTGGGTTTCACCACCCGTATCATTAATCCGGAGAGCCTGCTCAACACCTTTACGGGTAAAGAAAAGCTGTTTGAAAACTCACCTTTTGACGACCAGACACAGCACATACTGAGCAAGACCCAAACGCCGGTAGGTATACTGGTAGACAAGGAGTTCAAGAGCACCGACCGGGTTTTTATAACCATTTTTGATGCCGAAGATGCCTTCCTGATTGAATTTGCCCAAAAGCTGATAAGCAATGCCGGCTCTCAGGTAACAGTGCTCGATGCCGATGGTTCGGTTAAAAACAACCCGCAAATCAAGGAAACCATACGCAGCATAGAGCAAACGGTGCCTAACCACATACAGCTGCTCAACCAGAAAAAGCTTGAAAAAGAATTCCTTCAAAGCCAGGACCTGATGATAATCAGCGTAGACAGCTGGAAAAAACTGGTGGAATCGCGCAGCCCGTGGCTTAATAATACTCCGTCGTTATTACTAATGAAAAAATAGTTCTTATAATTCGAGAAAAAAGGGCTGCGTTTGCAGCCTTTTTTTTGCGTGAAACTTTTCTGTTGTTACTTTGTGAACCTCGAAATTTATGTGGCTTTTTTCTTATGCTGGATGTCTTAATATTTCACTTTCAGAGTTCAAGATTAGTTAATAAATCGACACATCTGTAAAATCTAAAATGTAGTTCTTTTCTTATAGTGAATGCGTTAATATTTCACTTTTGGAGTTCGAGATTCACATTTTAAACATACTATTTGTAAACCTTAAAAAGTAGCTTTTTTCTGATGCTGAAACCGTTGATATTTCACTTTCGGAATTCGTTTTGGGATTTATATTTTTCAAAGCATTTTCTCACGCCCATACAAAAAACTTTTTAATGTTTACTGAAGCCGTTCGTTCACTAAACCTCTAAAAAGTCGCCGTAACTTTGCAAGACCAAATCACCGGATGCTGCCCCGGTAAAATTTTTCGCTACAGTTTTGCCCAATAATAATTTGCCGAGATTTCTTCTATCGTCAAAATAACATGCACCTTTATTTTCAACGCTTACTGACTCTGTAAAGGTCAAACCTTCCAAAGCCCATATGCAATTTTGAGGTATATCAAAATATACATGCTAATAGCCGAACTATACCGGTTTAGGCCCCTCTCCTTTGCTGCGCCAGTTCGCTGCGCTCGTGTGGAGAGGGGTCGGGGGTGAGGACTTATTAGACAAACGTAATCTAATTATGTTCTGCTTTGTGTACTTCCACCTTTAGGTGGTTTACTTTGTGAACCTTGTGTAATCCCGATTTTTATCGGGATCGTGAACCTCGTGGTAAAAAATGAAAAGTAGCAACCCCAAAACAAAAAGCCCCCCGCTTTCACGAAGGGCCTTCTACCAAACAAATTACTATGAAATAATTTTACTGTTTAACGGGCGTGCCGTTTCTTACTTCTTCGCTGGCGGCTTTTACAAGCGGCTGGTTTACCGTGAGGCTATCACTGAAAATCTCAATGGTATCGCCATGTTCACGGCCTTTTTTAATGCCGGTGCGTTTTGTCTTATTATCTTTTACCGTAATTACATAGGCGCCCTCGGCCGAGCTTACCACAGCGGTCTTCGGCACTATAAAGGTGCTGTCACGCGCGGTTAGCGGCAGTATCACCTCGGCAACCATGCCGGGCAGCAGCCTTTTATCGGTGTTAATCACGTCCATCTCCACGCGTTCAGAGCGCAGCCTCAAGTCGAGCGCACCGCTCATGCGCTGTATTTTGGCCTTAAACGTCTGGTTGGGCAGCGGACCTACCGTAAACGTTATGGCATCGTCTTGTTTCAGGAAGCCGGTGTACATTTCGGGTACGCTAACAGATAGCCGTAGCTTCTTCTGGTCCTGTATTACCAGCAGGGGCTGCTCGCTGCCTTTACCCGCGGGCCCCACATAGGCCCCGGTGTTTACATTGCGGGCCGATACTACGCCGTCAAACGGGGCGCGTATTTGCAGGTACCCCAGCATTACCTGTACTTCTTTGTAGGCAGCTTTGGCGGCCTGCAATTGCGCATAGTCGCTGTTTTTGCGCGATAGCGCTATATCAAGGTCGTTTTTGCTTATGGTGCCTTCTACCTTACTGGTTTGCAGTATGCGGTTATAGGTGCTGTTGGTGGCCATATAAACGGCTTCAACCGAGTGCAGGCGGCTTTCGGCGGCGGCAAGCTGAGAGCTTATCTCGGGTGCTTCAAGCACCATAAGCAGCTGCCCGGCTTTAACCTCCGACCCAATATCCACTTTAAGCTCTTTTACAAAACTGCTCACTTTGGCATATACATCTACCTGCCTAAACCCCTGCAATTCTGCCGGAAGGCGTATTTCGCTGCTCAGTTTTTCCTTTTGCAGGGCAAAGGTTTCCAGGGCAGGGGCTGCCGGTGGCGGTGTTTCTTTTTTTTCTTCGCCGCAGCTTGCCAGTAGCAGTAAGGTAGCGGCCGATATAGGTGTAAGGTAATTCTTCATATTATTGGTGTGATGGTACATAATGTTTACTTTCCTGGTCTTCCGGGTCAAGCGATACCGATTGTGTGGTGGCTTTGCCCTGTGCCCATGCAAATATAACGGGCAATATAACTAAAACGGTAATGGTTGAGAATAGTAATCCGCCGATAACCGCACGGCCAAGGGGAGATACCTGTTCGCCGCTTTCGCCGTGGCCTATGGCCATGGGCAGCATACCGGCAATCATGGCTACCGATGTCATAATGATGGGGCGCAGGCGTATGGAGGCTGCCTCGCGCGCTGCCTTAAGCGCATCGCCGCCGTTTTTCCTGCGCAGCTCTTCGGCATTGGTTACAAGCAGTACCGCATTGGCAATAGAAACGCCTACTGACATGATGATGCCCATGTAGGATTGCAGGTTTAGCGTAGAGCCCGTTGCCAATAGCAGCAGCAGGGCACCCAGCACCACCGCAGGCACCGCAGTTAAGATAACCAGCGATACACGGAATGACTGGAAGTTAGCCGAAAGCATTAAAAAGATAACAATTACCGCTACCAAAAGGCCACTCTCCAGGCTGCCCATGGTTTCGTGCAGCACTTTGCTCAGGCCTATGGGTTCTACAAACAGGCCGCGTGGCAGTTCGCCCAGGCCGGCTATTATTTTTTGCACATCTTTAGAAGCCGTACCCAGGTCGGTATGGTCAATGTTTGCGGTAACCGAGATGTAGGGCATGGCGCCAAGGTTGTCATTCTCGCCGTGGGTTTCGGTATGGGTTATGGTGGCAACATCGCCCAGCACGGGCCTTACCTGGTTTTTAAGCATCGGTATGTTGGCCATATCCTGCTCGGTCTGCATTTTATCCAGCGGCACCTGTACCTGCACGTTATAGCTCAGGCCTGCCTTTTCGTCAATCCACGTGTTTTTCTCGGTATAGCGCGATGATGAGGTAGAGGCAATAAGCGATCGCGAAACATCGCTCATATCAACCCCAACCTGAGAGGCACGCACCCGGTCTATATTAATATCAAGCGCCGGGTAGTGTATGGGCTGGGCTATTTGTATATCACGAAAATAGGCCGTCTTTTTCAGTTCGGCTATTACCCGGTTGGCATATTCTTCGTTCAGCTTTTTGTTCTTGCCCGCAAAGCGGATCTCAATAGGGGTGGGCGAGCCCTGGCTCAGCACTTTATCCGTAAGCTCAATAGGCTCAAAAGATAGTTTTACGTCGGGCTGTACCCTGGCAATATTTTTACGTAACAGGTCTTTAAAGTCGTCCATATCGGCATGGTAGTCCTTCAGAGATATCTGGAACACCGCTTCGTGGGGGCCTGCCATAAATAAGTAGATGGGCGAAACCGAAAACAGCGATGGGTGCATACCCACATAGACTGATGAGATGCCCACGTGCTCTTTGCCCACGGTTTTTTCTATCTCGTGCAATACGGTAAGGGCTTTTTCTTCGGTGCGCTCTATACGGGTACCGTCGGCGGCACGCATGCGCAGCTGAAACTGGCTGGAGTTAACTTTCGGGAAAACATCCTGCCCAATGATGCCTATCATAATAACGGCAAGGCCGGTAATGATAACCAGGTAGCCAATACCAATAAATTTACGCCTTGGCAGCAGCCCGTCTATCAGTTTCATAAACCTGATACGGAAGCGCTCAAAACGGCTCAGCTTGCCGTCTTTGTTATAATCGGTGCTGTCGGCATGGTGGGCTTTATCATAATCAGGTGCCAGGCTTGGGTTAGCAGTTTCGCCATTGTGGGCCTTAGCGCCATGGCCGCCATCCTTCATTATCCAGTTGGCCATTACGGGCACAAACGTCTGCGATAGCAGGAATGATATGATCATAGAGAAACCAATGGCCATAGCCAGCGGCAGAAACAGCGCGCCCGGTATGCCCGTCATGGTAAAGGCAGGTGCAAACACTGCCAGTATACACAACAATATAAGCAGCTTCGGCAGGGCTATTTCTTTACAGGCCTCCCAAATGGCGAGTGCCTTGGGCTTGCCCATATCCAGGTGCTGGTGGATGTTTTCTATGGTTACGGTACTCTCATCTACCAATATGCCAATGGCCAGTGCCAGCCCGCTGAGTGACATAAGGTTGATGGTTTGCCCGAATAGCTTAAGGAACAGCACGCCAGAAATAATAGAAATAGGTATGGTAAGGATTACGATTAACGCCGCACGCCTGTCTCCCAAAAACAGTATTACCATAAGGCCGGTAAGCACCGCGCCTATAGCGCCCTCTGTAATAAGGCTTTTAACCGAGTTGATTACATAAACCGACTGGTCAAATTCATACGATATGCTCACGTCTTCGGGCAGGGTGCTTTGTATCTTGGGCAGGTTGGCCTTCAGGTTCTGCACCACATCCCACGTACTGGCGTCTCCGGCTTTTGCAATACTTACATAGACAGATCGCTTTCCGTTAACCAGTGCGTAACCGTTGGTAATGTCGGCGCCGTCTTTAACCTTGGCTACATCGCCCAGGTACAGGTTTTGCACACCGCCTTTAAACAGCGGTATTTTTTCAAAGTCCTTAATATCCTTAATAGTGTTGTTAGTAGGCGTAAGGTAGTTTTTATCGCCCACGCGCACGTTGCCGCTGGGCGCCGTCTGGTTGTTAAGCCTTATGGCTTCTACAATCTGGTCTGGCGTAAGGTTGTGCGCGCTAAGCTGCGCGGGGTCTACGTTAACCTCAATAGTCCTGGGGCTTCCGCCAAAGGGTGGTGGCGACAGCAGGCCCGGTATGCTGGTAAACGAGGCCCGAACATACACGTTGGCCAAATCCTGAAGCTCATTATTGCTACGGGTCTTGCTGCTTAACACCAGCTGGCCTACAGGCAGTGATGAGGCATCAAAACGGATGACAAACGGCGGCTGCGAGCCGGGCGGGAAGGCGGCCTGTATCCTGTTGCTTAGCGCAGATAGCTCGGCGGCGGCCTGTGCCATGTTAGTGTCTTCATAATAGCTTACCTTCATAAGGGTAAGGCCCTGTATGTTTTTGGTTTCAATGCTCTTAACGCCATTGGCGAAAAGCATGATGTTGATATAGTTCTTGGCAAAGTACGATTCCATCTGGTCCGGCGTGTAGCCGCTAAACGGGTGCGCCAGGTAAATAACGGGCAGGTTCATCTTGGGCAGGATGTCTACCTTGATGGTTTTCACCGCGCTTATACCAAAAAAGAACAGCCCCGCAACCAGCACCAGTATAGATATGGGTTTGCGTAATGCAAAACGTATTAAATTCATTACGGTAGGATATTAAAATTCGTTTATAAATAGGTTAAAGTCGCCGGTGGCGGCTGCTTTCATCAGCAGGGCCTGCCATACATTGGTATAAATAACATCGCGGTCGGTCTCTGCGCGGTTCAGTATATAAAGCGCCTGGGTAACATCTACAAGGTTGGTAAGCCCGTTGTTATATAAGGTAGTGCGTTGTAGATAGGCCTGCTGTGCCGCATTGACCTGTTTGGGCGCCTCGCGGTAGTTTTGTATGGCATAACCCAGGCGTGCATTGGCGGCATCTTCCTGCGCTTTTAGCTGCTGGTCTATGGCTTTGTATTCTTCTGTAAGGCCTTCAGATACCAGTTTTTGGGCGCTGACTTTTTTAGACGAGCGCAGTATGGTGGTAAGGTTCCACGTTACGCCCAGGCCTATAAGGTAGTTTTGGCGGGTAGGCTCTACGCCATCCCAGTAGTTGCGGGTAAACGATTGCTGGTTAGAGGCATAATCGGCATTAAAGCCCGAGCCACGGGTTTGCAATACGCCAAACAGGCTAAAGGTGGGCCAGTATTCTTTGCGGTACAGGCTTACCTGCTGGTTGCTGTAGTTAATGCGGCTTTGGTAAAACCGGCGTATGGGGTTAAGGCTGTCGTTAGCGGTTTCGGTGGTTATAATGGCTTTCGGCACACGCGATACCAGGGTAGTATCGGCAACAAAATCAGTCGGCTCCACGCCCATAAGGCGCACCAGCTCATAATTTTGCATCTTTACCTGCTCCTTAACCTGGTTAAGGGCAATCTTGGCGCGGCTCACCTCGGCAGATGCCAGTGTAGAGTCTACACCCGGCAACAGCCCGTTTACAACCCTTACGGCTGCGTTGTTGAGCACAATTTGAGAGCGTTCCAGGTTTTTTTGCTGCGAGCGCACCAGGCGCTGGCTGGCTAAAAGGTTAAGGTAAGCCCCGGCAATCCGCACCTTGTGCTGAAATACTTCCTGCTCATAATCTTTTTGCTGGCGCTGGGCATCGGCTTTAGCTACTTCTATGCGCTGTTTCATCCGCCCAAAGGTGAAAAACTCCCAGTTTACGTTAACCAGGTACAGTGCGCCAAAGGCGGCGTTCCAGTTTTGCTGTGGCAGCGGCAACCCCGATGAGGCCACCCCAAGGCCGCCAAAGCCATACAGAGGGCCGTTTTGGCCGTTAACAGTACCATAATCCTGCTGGGCAGAAAGGTTTAGGTTGGGCAGGTAGTCGCGCCGTGCCTGCTGTACAGTTTGCTGCGCTGCCTGTGCATACTTTTGCTTGGCGCGCACCAGGCCATAGTTTGCAGCTCCTGTTTCCACAGCGTCTTTAAGGCTCAGGTTTTGGCTAAAGCCCTGTAAAGAAACCAGCAGTAACAGCAGCAATGCTCTTTTTAAATGCATGTGGTTGTAGTTTGTTATGTAAGGAAAAAGTGATGCGCAAATTTACAAACGTTATAAGTTTAAACGAATGTTTAAAATGATGAATTAAATACGTCATGCATTTTTATGGAAATAGCCTCTTATGTGCTTTCTTTGTAATGTATTGTGAAATAATGGAGGCGAAATTTAAAAATATACTTGAAAATAAATGGTGGCAGGAAGTGCTTATCCTGGTATTTTCGTTTATACTCTTTACCCTTAACGACTGGATTCTTATCAAGTCCTGGCGGGGTATATGGAGCGGGTGCCTGTATTTTTTAATGCTTTACGGCCACGCGCAGCTCAACCGGTTTTTGCTGCTGCCTATATTAATAAAAAAGCATAAAGTCTTGCTTTATATACTGGCAACCATAGTTCTGGCAGGCATTTGCTCTTTTATACTGCATATTGTAGCTAACCTCTGGATATATAAAAATTGTTTCCTTTATAAATCATCAGAGCAAAAAAGCTACATATTTCAGGCGGCAACATTGCTGGCAACGCTTATTTGCATACTCTCGGTTTTCCTGATATTTAAGTTTTACCGCGACCGCAAAAACCTCGACAGCGAAAAGCTGCTGTACAACCAGGCGCAAATCAATTCGCTTAAAGAGCAGCTCAACCCGCACTTTTTGTTCAACACCTTCAACACGCTGTATGGCATAAGCCTGCAGTTTCCGGAGCGCACGCCTGAACTGATAATGCATGTATCGCAGCTAATGCGCTACCAGATGGAAAGCAACGAGCGCAAATGCGTGCCGCTGGAAGACGAGATTAACTTTATAAGCAGCTATGTACAGCTCGAAAAAGAGCGCGTGGGCTACCGTTGCAACATTAACCTGAACAGCGATATAGATAGTGAGGGTACTTATAAAATACCGCCCATGCTGTTGATATGCTTTATAGAAAATGCCTTTAAGCACGGTACCTGCTCTATAGAAAAATGCTATGTAGATATTAACGTGTCGGTTAAAAATGGTATGCTCGACTTATTGGTCAAAAACTCCATCCCCGAAAAGAAAACCGAGGTGGTGTCTACTAAAATTGGCATCAGGAATACCATTGAAAGGCTTAAACTGCAATATGGCGGTGATTATACCCTTGATATAAACGAGGATCGTATCTTTACAGTACACCTGCAATTACAGTTAAAAAGGTTATGATGGCCGATGCTAAAATACAATGCATTATTGTAGATGATGAGCCCGCGGCCCATTATGTGCTGGCCAATTATATTGGGCAAAACCCTAACCTTGAGCTGGCGCACCAGGCCTATAACGGCATTGAAGCCCTGGCCTACCTGGATAACCATGCGCCCGCGCTCATGTTTCTCGACATTGATATGCCCGAGATTACCGGCCTTGAAATGCTTAAAAAACTGGCCACGCCGCCGCGCACCATACTAACCACAGCATACAGCGAGTTTGCGCTGGAAAGTTATGAATATGGCGTGATAGACTATTTGCTCAAGCCTATATTTTACCCGCGTTTTGTAAAGTCCATCAACCGGTTTATGGAGCTGGCCGCACCCCGGGAGGCAGAAAAACAGGATGAGGATATACCGGAATTTATTCAGTTAAAAGTAGACAGCGATAACTACCCAATTGAGGTCAAAACCATATTGTATGCCCAGAGCTACGGCAACTATGTAAAGATTTTTACGCAGCGCCGCAATTACCTGGCTACCACAACCACTAACGATTTAGAGCGGCTATTGCCATCGCAGCTTTTCATGAGGGCACACAAATCATATATTATAGCGCTTGATAAGGTAGATGCCGTGCATAAAGACCACGTGGTGATTAAAAAAACCGAGATACCCATTGGTATAACCTACCGGAGGGAACTGGCGGAGAAGCTTAATGCGATGAGGAAATAATTTCAGATTTTAGAATTCAGAGTTCAGATTGAACTTCACTCATACGTACTCCGACCCTGTAAGGGTCAAATTCTCCAAAGCCGGGATGAAATTCCAGGGGGGAATTACGTAACGCGGGGAAACCTGAAACAAAATAATAAACAACTAAAACTTAAATATGATTAAAGTAAATGCTTACGCGGCTTATGATGCGGAAACGCCCTTAAAGCCGTTTCCATTTGAAAGAAAAGACCTTAGCCCTAACCAGGTACAAATTGAGATATTATACAGCGGCGTGTGCCATAGCGATATACACACCGCGAAAGGTGAGTGGGGCCCGGCCAATTATCCGTTAGTGCCGGGGCACGAAATTGTGGGCAGGGTAGTGGCTGTGGGCAGCAATGCGGCTAATTTTACCGTGGGCGAACTTGCGGGTGTGGGTTGTTTTGTAGACTCGTGCCGCCAGTGCCAAAGCTGTAAAGAAGGCGAGGAGCAATACTGCGAAGAAGGCATGACCGGCACCTACAATAGCCATGAGCGCGGTACCGATATCCCTACCTATGGTGGCTACTCCACCAGTATAAGCGTAGATGAAAAGTATGCCCTTCATGTATCAGACAAATTACCCCTTGAGGGCGTTGCACCTTTATTATGCGCGGGTATTACCACCTATTCGCCACTGCGCCACCTTAATGTGGGCAAAGGCCACAAAGTAGCTGTTTTGGGCTTAGGCGGGCTGGGCCACATGGCCGTTAAGTTTGCCGCATCTTTTGGTGCCGAAGTTACCATGCTAAGCACATCACCATCTAAAGAAGCGGATGCAAGGCAGCTGGGTGCGCACAATTTTGCCCTGATTACCAACCCTGAAGTCATGAAATCGCTGCTTAACAGCTTTGATGTTATAGTAAACACCATATCGGCACCGCACGAATATGATACCTACCTTAACCTGTTAAAGAAAAACGGTACTATGGTAGTACTTGGTGTGCCGCCGGCACCATCGGTTACACCTGCCATGACGCTTATATGGAAACGCCGCAGCATTATGGGCAGCCTTATAGGCGGTATTAAAGAAACCCAGGAAATGCTGGATTACTGTGCAGAGCACAATATTACCAGTGATGTTGAAGTTATTGATATGGCCTATATTAACGAGGCTTATGAGCGTATGATAAAAAGCGATGTTAAATATCGTTTTGTTATTGATATGGCCTCCCTAAAAAACTAATTATCCGCCACATAGCTATATTTTATGTAAGAAGAAGGCAGCCTGTAATGGGCTGCCTTTTGTTATTTTACATCGGTCTGTACGGCTATTAAATCCAGCCAGGACAAAATATATTCGGCTTCTTCCTGCCAGGTGGGCAGCCCCAGCACAAAATGGTTACGCCCCTTAAACTCTTTATAATCTGTAATAGAATGGGCGTGATTGTATTTCATATAATTCTCATAGTTTAGAGAATTTGGGGTAATATGGTCATTATCACCCGTAATAAAAAGCAGTGGGGCATGCTGTTTTTCAAAATCCACTTTCGCCGCGTTGCTTAGCGCGTCCCTTATTACCCGTTTAGATTCCGGTATGCAGTATTCTTCATAGCTCCGTTCCTGGTCCTGTGTGCTCATACCATTAGTAAAAGCATATTGCCACTGCTTAAGGCTCATAAAATAGGTCTTTTTTGTAGAAGTAAAATACCCTAACGGACCCCATATCGATTTTAAAAACTGCCATTCAAAAGAAAAAACTCCCCTAGGTGGCACGCTGTGTATGGCCACGCCACTGTTTACCAAATCTTTATTTACTAATAGCTGTGCTACAAGGCCACCCAGCGAATGGCCTATGGCTATGGGCTTTTCCGGCAGGGTTGCCGCAATCTCTGCATAATGTGCCGTGAGCGCTTCAAGGCGCAGCCCGGCTAACATAGCATCGCCCGGGTGCAGGTTGCGCAGCTGTGCTGCGTTACCACCTTTATAGGGCCACGGTGGGGCAATACAGGTATAGCCTTTGGCTTCAAACCAGGCTATCCATGCATCCCATACATGGTGCGTTACAAAGGCACCGGTTATAAATAAAATTGTTTTGCTGTTATAAGTTGTTTGCATGTGTAGTTATAAGCAGTTCAGGCTACTGCGAGAGCACATCATGAATTTCAGGCTTACGCTGAAACATCTTGTACGCAAAAGGGCACAGGGGTATTATCTTCAGGTTTTTTTCGCGGGCAAAGGCTACGGCTTTATCCAGCAGTTTCATGCCAACCCCTTTAAAATCCGGATTGCCTATAGTGTGCTCTATAATAAATTTATCAGGGCCGGCCCATACATAGGTCATAACACCTGCCTCTGTGCTTTCTTCCATGGCTGTAAATGCGCCTTTTTTTCCGTCGTCTGTATGTAGTATTTCCATCAGTTTTTATTTCTTTATATTAAAATTTGGGTTTTGCTCCGGTAGTGGCACATACCCATGTTCTCCTTCAATTTTAGGAAAACGCTGTTCCTGCCATCTTATTTTGGCATCTTCAATTAATTCCGGAGATGTGGCTACAAAATTCCAGTAAATGTGTCGCGGCTCCGGGAAGGGCTCACCGCCAAAGATATAAACCGTTGTATTTTCATGTAGGGTAAATGTGCAAAGCGAGCTGTCTTTAGCCACCAGCAACTGCTTAGGCCCAAAGATATTACCATCACTTTCTATACTTCCTTCAAGTATATAAAGGCCGCTTTCGCCATACAGGCCTTCACCTATGCTAACCTCTTGTTTTGTAGTGCTTTTCAACTCAATAAAATAAAGTGGGCTGTATACCGGCACGGCTGATTTTTTGCCAAACGCGGTTCCGGCTATGAGCTTTATTTTTACATCGTCCTGCAGCCACTGGGGCATTTCATTTTCAGAGATATGGGCAAACGATGGCTCCATCTGCTCAAGCTCTTTAGGCAGTGCCACCCATATTTGCAGGCCATGCAGGTTTTTTTCTGAATGCCTTAAATACTCGGGCGTGCGTTCAGAGTGTACAATGCCGCTGCCGGCCGTCATCCAGTTAACCTGGCCCGGGGTAATTTCAATCTCGGTACCCAGGCTGTCTTTGTGCATTATGCTGCCTTCAAAGAGGTAGGTAAGGGTAGAAAGGCCTATGTGCGGGTGCGGACCCACATCCATATTTTCATGGTCGCTCAGGGCTATAGGGCCCATGTGGTCTATAAAGGCAAACGGGCCCACGGTGCGCTTTTCGCGAAACGGCAGCAGCCTGCCCACAAGAAAATTTCCTATGCTGGCAGGCCGCTCTTCTATTATCTGGTTAATGTTAGACATGTAGCAATTTATGAACGGTTAAATTACAAAATATTTACAATCTATACTGAATACACTTGTTAAAACGGCTTTAATGGATTAAAAGCCAAAAAATCGTTAAGCCATTGGGCAGATAAAGCTACATCCTGCTGTGTAAGGTTGTGGCCTGCGGGCAACTCATGATAAGCTACATCAAAACCTGTATTTTTCAGGTTTTCAACATATTGTTCTGTTGCCGCGGGGTCAACGGTTTGATCCAGCCTGCCCGAACTAAAAAATACAGGCACAGCTTTGGCCTGAGCCGAAGGCTCTAACTGCTTAAAAGGCTGCATGGGGCGGTATAATATAGCGCCTGCTAAAAAATCAGGATACTTTACAAGGGCGGCTCCGGCTATATTAGCGCCATTGCTGTAGCCTAACGCTATAACCTTACCGGCATCAAAACCTTCTTTTTCAGATAATTGTTTTACAAAGGCTACCAGCTCATCGGTACGAAAATGTAAATCTGCCTCATCAAAAACACCCATGCCCAGCCGCTTAAAAAAACGGGGCATGCCGTTTTCGCTCACATTGCCTCTAACCGACAATATATCATATGTATTGCCAAAGTTCTCCGCAAGCGGAATAAGGTCGTGCTCATTGCCACCGGTGCCGTGCAACAATAATAGGGTATAAGCCCCCGGGTTACCCGAAGGCTTATAAATATAGGTTAACGGATTAAAGTTCATGCTAATTAATTTATAGGTACTAAATGTGCTTCGATATCTTCGCGGCGGTTTTCATACTGTAGGGGCAGTTTAAGCGCCTGGCCAAGTGTTTCAAGAGGTTCGTCTACTGTAAAGCCCGGGTTATCGGTAGCAATTTCAAACAGTACGCCGCCCGGTTCCCTAAAATACAGGCTATGAAAGTAGTTTCTGTCTATTTGCGGGGTTATGTTTAGACCCGCAGCGGCCACTTTAGCCCTAAACTCCATAAGCACTTCATCATTTGGCACCCTGAAGGCTACGTGGTGCACGGTACCGTTAGCAACGTGGCCCAGTTTTTCATCTGTAAGCTCTACCAGGTCTACAATGTTAGCCTGCTCAACGGCATCGGTGGCATAGCGGTAGCGGTTGCCCTCCTGTGCGGCCAGTTTGTAGCCAAATATATCTGTGAGTATGGCTGCGGTACCGGCAATGCTGTTAAGGGTAATGGTAACATTATGAAAGCCCCTTGTGGCAACACCTGCCTTCACTTCATCGGTCTCCCAGGGCTTGCGGGTGTCATTGGCTACTTCTGTCAGTTCTATTTTAAGCCCGTCAGGGTCAAGAAAGGTAAGGTAGCGTTCTCCAAATTTTGTAGCCGGCTTGTTATAAATTACGTTATGGCTATCCAGGCGCTCCATCCAGAAGTCCAGGCTGCCCACAGGTACAGAATAACCAATCTCGGTAGCCATGCCGGCACCCCTGCGGCCCTGCGGTATACCTGACCCCCACGGAAAAAAGGTTAGTATAGAACCTGCGCTGCCCACTTCATCTCCAAAATAAAAATGGTAGGTACCGGGGTCGTCAAAGTTCACGGTTTTTTTGATGAACCTTAGGCCCAAAGTTTTAGAATAAAAATCAAAATTGCGTTTTGCGTCGCCTGCAATAGCTGTAATGTGGTGCAGGCCTAAAATGTTATTTTTCATGGTATGTGGTTATTAATTTTTAATACTGTAAAATTACACTACATGTGCCACCATGGCATTGAACCAGGACAAGAAGTTATCTTGAACCAGTTCAAGAAAAAATGCTGTTTTATGGTTTTGTTGGCTACAATTTAATAAAGCTATAACCTTACCACTCCCCGCCATAAGCTAACTTTACAGGAAATCAATACAACAGGATATGAAATCATTAAGTACCATAATATATTTAGCTGCAATAGCTATATTAGGAATAACCTTATCCTGCGGAGGGAGTAACAGCGCCATGGGCGAAGAGGGCAATGTAACGGTGGGTAGTGCCGAAGGGTTAAAAACTTCAAGTGACATGAACATATCCCCTGCAAATATGAATGCGCAGGACCCCGTGTACAGGCAAAACGATACTATCCCTGAAAAGAAAGATTCAATCAGGCAACGCTAACAAGGTTAATTTAGGGTTTTTTTAATAAAATAATAGGAACTTTTTAATAAACCCGGCGTTAACTTTGAAAGTATACATTAACACCACAAAATTATGAAGAAAGTATTTTTTACCACACTAATTGCGGCAGGTTTTCTACTTGCTTCATGTGGCAGCAACAAAACCGAAGGCAATGCCTCTGGAGACAGCACGGCTGTAGATAGTGCCGGCACCTCTACCGGTACTGTTAGCACGCCAACTGACACTATGAGCACTACTACAGATAGTGTAGCGCCCATTAACGATACAGTTCAGCCTGCTCCATAACTATATTAAAAATAACCGGTAATTGTATTGCCGGTTATTTTTTGATATAATATTTATTAACTAACTAACCAGTATTTATTATGAAACTACCTTTTAAAATTTCAATGCTTACGTTAACCATGGCGGCTGCTTTAAGCTTTACATCGTGTAAAAATAAAACAGATGACAGCCAGGGTTCCGGTGAAGATATGGAAAACATACAAGACACCACCCCACCCGAAGGTATGTCTGCGGTGCCTGCCGGCGATACTATTGTAAGAAAAAATGATACTATAGTAAAGACCGGTACTAAAAATGATACTAAAGATAATCCTGTGGGAGAGCAGGTGCCATAGAAAAAGCATCAGAACCACCATACAAGGCAGCATATATGTTAGCCTTAGTTTAAAACAAAATACCCGCGGCAGTGCCGCGGGTATAGTTTATTTATAATGGGGACTAAAAAATAATTTTTTTGCTAACCATGCCTCTGTTGGTGTTTACTTCTACAATTATTACTTCCTGCGCAACATGCAGTCCTGTAATGGCTGTTTGTATGCTGTTTATATTTTCTTTTTTATATAACAGCCTTCCACGAATATCATAAATAGTTACCTCACTCATTTCTGCAGTGCCGCAATTAATATGTATGGTGCCGTTTTGTTGGTATACGGTTACCATATTAGACAATTCAGGTATTTGTGTGCCTAATTCGCCCGCAGGCATGTATACTACCTCAAACCTGCTTTCATAAGTGCCCGCGTCAGATGTAAATACATAATCACTTTGCTTAATATTGTGCGTTATACCCAGCAGGTTGTCTTTAATAAACACGTCCTGCCCGGCACTAAATACACCATCCATATGGTCAATAGATACCGTATACTGCCCGGCAGCCGGTACAGATAAGCCCATCGGCACTACATCTGTTACTGTAAATGAAGGCCTTGCCTGTATGGCCAGCTTGTTCTCTGCAACAATAGAATAAAGTTTTACCGTGCCGCCGTTGCTCAGCATAGCGCCGTCATAACCATAATCAAGATCAGGTGTAGCGCCATCTATATATGCTATGGCAGATTGCGCGTAACCATTGCTGCCGTCTGTCAGGTTAAGCCATACCCTCGATATCTCTGCATCCTGATCGTTATTGTTATTGAGTGTCTTAAAGAAGGGCTGACCACCGCTTACAGGTGCGTTTCTGCGTATGGAGTTTGTAAATTTGATGGCAAGTGACGGTTCAATGTTATCTTTTACCTTTATTAGGAAACCCTGACCCGGCGCAATGATCCAGTTGGTATTAAAGGCCGAACCTGATGGAGAGGGATAAAACTCAGAGCCGTTCCCTACAGCACCACCTGCCGAAAGGTTTGTGGTAAACCCGGCCATAGTTAAGGTACAGTAACTGTTAACATTGTTAGCATTGCCGCCGGAGTTATTTGTTTTTCTCCAGAAATAAATGCCTTTGCCCGCCTCCAGCACATCCTGATTTAAGGTAAAGAACTCAGATACATTTATAGGCGATGGGTAAGGGTTAGCTACAGCCACATAATGGTTTTGCTGGCTTAACATGCCACCCACGGCAGGATTAAGGTTTGCTACCGAAACCGGTATGTTAACATCACCATTATTAGGCACTCCTTTAAATATTCCTTCAAACCTGCTGGTTTGTGTGCCTGCGGCATAAGCATTGCTTACGGGGGCAGGGCCTTCTATAAAGTTAGGCGTGCGTATAAGGTAGCCTTTGCCCGGGGTAAACGGCGTTGTAGCCGGAGCGGCCACGCCCCAAAATTGTTCAACATAAGCAGCCCCTGCGCTTAATGTAGCATCCCAGTTATAGCCATAGGTATAAAAACGGTTGCTAAGCGTGGCCGGAGAAAATGCCTGAAGCATCTGGTTTGAAACCGGCGAACCCCACATAGTATAATCAAGCCTGAACAATGGGTTTGAATATTTGTATACGGTAATTTTACCTTCGTTCGCAATGTTGGTATGCTGCCTTATTGCGGCGCTGTCCCTTACTATAATGTTACCTGGTATGGTAGCATTTGTGCTAACGTAAATATAATTTTGAACATCAAGTGTTGCATTTTTCTTCACGGTAACGGTAGCGCCATCCTGTACGGTAATGTTTTTTGTATAAGCCACTGTACCGCTTGCTATTTTAGGCTGGTTAGCAGCCGTAGCTGTGCCCGGTATAACAACATCATCTGTCGCGGTAGGCAACACGTTGCCGCACCAGTTTGCCGCGTTACCCCAGTCGGTACCGGCATTGCCATTCCAGTATTTGCTGCCTATTGCCACTGTTGTAGTGCCATTTGTTGTACATCCGCCAGAACTAGTTGCTGTGGCAGTATACGCGGTTTGGGCCGTAGGCTTAACATATACTGTTGTGGCATTAGTGCCGGCAACATAAGGCGTTTGCGCAGCACTATCTGTATAAATAGCACCGGCAGAGGTCCAGGTAACAGGGTTAGCTGTTACCGTACCGGCTGTTATCGTTACGTTGTCAACCGCCCAGTAATAATCCCAGTCGGCCGTATATTTAAAACGTATCCTAACGCTGCTGCTGCCCATTGCCTCGGCAGGCAATGTAATTAGCTTGTGCGCAAAGGCGGTACTGGTACCATCTTCGGCATTATATGTTTGCAGTGTTTGCCAGTCGGCAGTGCCGATTTTAATCTCTACATCGGCAGTACCATCTATAACTTCAAAAAAGTGGTAAAAGTCAAGCTGTGCGGATGTATAACCCGCAAGGCTGAATACAGGCGATGTAAGCCTTGTAATGTAGCTTGCCCCGTTTTCGTAAGCATCTGTATTTGCTATGTAAAACTGGGAGTTGTCATTACTGTGGAAAATTACACTGGGGCTACCGCTGGTAGACGGTGCATAGCTGTAACCGTCTGTTTTTAAAGCCCAGTCGGCAGCTGTTATTAACTGGTTGTTATTATTTGCAACACCCCAGTTTGCCAGGGTAGTGCTGTTAGCATTAAAGCTTTCGGTAAATACTACTGTAGCTGCACTGCTGGTGCCGCCCGTTGCTGTTAAGGCTACAATTTCACCTATGCATATAGATGATGATGAAGGGGTAACCACAACAGCCGCAGGGGCAGGTTTTACCGTAACGCTATAGGTAGCGCTGGTAGCACACATTGAGCCGCTGCTCTGTGTAAGGTTTATAGTATATACAGTACTTACCGCAGGGGTAAAGGTAAAGCCGGCCGCTAAGGTACCGCTCCATGCGGCACCCGCCGGAACCGATGTTACTGTAAAGCCATTATAAATGCCCGAAGCACCATTGGCGCTCACTGTACCCGTACTTGTGCCGGGGCAGATAGCTTCGGTACTGCTGTTGCCGCTGTTAGTTAGCGTTACAGCCGTTGGCGTATTGATTGTGGCCACTACCGCTGCGCGTGTTGCCGCTGTACAGCCTGTAAAGGTAACCATGGCACGTAATGAGCCTGAACTGGTGTTAGTTGCAGTACCTGTAAAAGCGGCCATATTTGCTGATGTTTCATTGTCTTTAACATAACTCTGGCTGCTTACAAAGCTTGTTGTGTTGTACTTAATTGTTGATGCAGTGTTGCTGCTGTTATTATTGCTGTAGCTTACCGATACAATAACATTTGAGGTGCCGTTCCAGTTAAATGGCGCATCAAAAGTAATGGTGTTGGTGCCTGCAACAACGCTTAAAGAAGTTGGGCTCTTAACTGTGGTAAGCCCTCCCTGTATATTAGCTGTTGATGGAAACGCGCTAAGGGCTGTTGTGCCCATCTGCACGGTAAAGCCGCCATAAGCATTAGTGGCTGCGGTAGTAAACTCAAACGCAATTTTAGTGATAACGCCTTGCTGTATACCTGCCGCCTGAAGCTCTGCTGCGGTAAACAAGTACTGCACTTTAGTGCCGCCATAGGTACCATTGGTAAAGTTGTAAGGGGTAGCGATGCCTGTACTGGTACCTGCACCTATTGTTGCATTGCTTCCTGCTGCCTCGGCATAATAAGTAGTTGTTGTGGTTAATGACGGTGTTGTAAAAGTAGTGCCGCTGGCAAGGCTGTTGCCGCCGGTTGCCGCTGCATACCATTTTACGGTAGCATCTGCAGATGCTGTTGCACCCAGCTGCACGGTACCTGTACCGCAGCGTGTGCCCGGTGTAGTGGCGGTAATGGCCGGTGCGCTTACATAAGCCGTAGCTACAGCAGAATAATCTGTAGCACTGGCAGCAGTACAGGTTACTTTTAATCTGTAATAGGTAGTGGCAGTAAGGGTAGGGGTGGTGTAGTTAGCATACACCCCCGATGCGGTACCAATATCAGTATAGGTGCCGTTTGCAGCGTTGCTGCTTTGCCACTGGTAGGTTATAGATGCCGCCTGTGTATATCCGGTAGCGGTAATGGTTGTAGTGCCAGAGCTGCATATGGCAGCGCCTGCAGTGGCTGTACCTGCCACTGCACCCGTACATGCCGGAGCTAAAAACTCATCAGCGCCCATATCGGGTATGGTGGTGCTTCTTGTGGCATTATCTATATCGGTGGTAATGCCGGCAACAGGTGTGCCCAGATTGTCAAGCGTTGGGTTAGAGGCCGGCACAAGGTGCAGGTCTGTGCCCGATGTAAATACAGCCGGTGTGTTTACTGAGTGTGCATCCTGAGATGTGGCCGCTTGCCAGTTGGCCAGTGTGGCCCTGTCTGTACCGCCATAAATACCCAATACGTTAAGTGCGTTGCCGCTGCTGTAGTATTCGTTATAATCAAGCGTGCTGCTGGTGGCAGTGGTTTCATAATCAATGGCATACTGTTTTGTTGTTCCGGTAGAAGTCCTTGTATTTACAAAGATGTTGTTTTTAACGATATCAGTTGAAGCAGAAGCATCTTTGTAGTAAGCAGCAGATGTATATGCGCCTGAAACATTCCCGCTAATGCTAACGGTGTTGTAATATGCCTCAAGGGTAGACCCTGCTGCGCTCGACTGGTTTATGCCACGTATTAACCCGGTATTGTTGCTTAGAGCAATGGTATTGTTGCTTATTTTAACTGATGCGGCATGATAAACGCTAATACCCATAGCTGCAACATAAGTTGGCGAAGTATATGTGGTAGTAAGGTTATATATCTTGTTTTTAGATATCACCATATTGGTAACACCCGCTGCGCCATCAAGGTAGATGCCTATAAGCTGGCCGGTTTGGGTGCTGTTCTGGAAAATTTCATTTCCTTCAACAAGTGTATTTGCCGAATAGCTTGTAGTATTGCCGTCCTCAAAGCCAATACCGCTAAAATCCATAATACGGTTGTAGCTTATGGTATTGCCGGTGTTTGGAAGGCCTGAGGTTCCTGTGTTTTGTACACCTACAACAGGAGAAGAAGATCCCTTTGTAATGTCATTTGCAGTAATGGTGTTGTAGTTGTTACCGCTGGTGGCAGATGCTGTAGCAAATAATACTACGCCACTGTTTGTACCGGTGCCGCATCCCTGCACTATGGTGTTTTTAATAGTGTTATTAGACGCGCCATTTGTAAATACTATGGTACCTAAAATGTTAGCGCTGCTGCTTGTATTTACTATGGTTAGGTTTTTAGTGGCAGTGCCATTGTTAGAGCCATCTATGGTAAGATAGTTTGTGCCGTTAAGTGTTATTAGGGCATATTGCGGAGACGAGTTACCATTACCCGTAATGGTTACCGTTGCGCCGCTGGCCGGTAAAAACTTAATGGTATTGGTTGCGCTTGCCCCTACAATCGCATTGATGGTCATAGGGAAGGTTTCGGTTGAAGAGCCGCTATACGTTCCGGTTGCGATAAGGAACCTTACGGGGCCTTCTACACCATACGTATTAAGCGCGTTTACAGCAGCGGTAATGGTGGTGTAATTTGCCGCGGTACCTATGGTATAATCACCGCTTAGTGGTGCCTTTATGGTTCTTGAGCCTGCAGGCGATGTTACTGTTGGGGTTTGTGTTGTGCCGGCTACCGTAACACCTAAAACCTGCGCATCTATAATATTGTTGCCCACCGCGGTAAATGGTATGTCATATACCAGCCAAAAGTAGTTGGTGCCTTCGGCAAGTACCTGGCTGCCTGTTACGTTAAACGCACCTGAAGGGCTTATAACATCTGACCCGAATTGCGTGGTAGTGGCATAAGTTGCACTGGTACCGGTGTAATATACCCGTGCCTTGGCAATATCTGTGGCAGGCGCTGTAGAGCCTGCAGTGCTTAATTGCAGCTGCGTGGCTAAAGCAGCATTTATATTGCCCGATGTTACCACCTGTATGGCTATAATTTGCTGGTTTGCAAGTGCCGGCTGGCCTTGCAAAGGCCTTACTATATTTGCGGTAGAAGACTGTGTTGATGTAGATGAAACATAGGCCATATCTACACCTTTAATGCCCATTGCAAAATAGCCCGGCAATGTGGTTGCCTTAGGGGCAACGGTTTGTACACTTGTACCTGTAACAACGGTAGGCGTTGTGCCACCCACAAGGTTATACGTGCCTGTAAGGGCAGATGCTGCCGCTACCGCGCTGGTAGAGGTTATAATACCGGCATCAGTATCTGTAAGTTTTATAAAGGTATCTGTAAAGTTTGCTGCGCCGGCTGTAATACCGGCTTCCCAGTATTTGTTTGTATTTAATGAACTCATGCCTGTGCCAAAGCTGCCGCCTGTTGCGCCCGCTTTTGCCTCTGCTTTTACAGTTACGGTACCTGTAGCGGCAGTAGTAGGGTTTACAAGCTCAAAAGGGCTGTATACCGTGCCTTTGCCTACAGGAAAGCCATAGTTGCTGCCGGTTGCAAGGCTTGCCGGTAAAACCCGCTCCAGCCCGCCGGTAATGTATTTGGTAGTACTGTAGCCTGTTACGGCTGCGACTGCGGTGTTATTTACCGTTAATGTATAACCGTCGTTGTTAAATATACCGGCTGTTAGCGTTAACACACCTGTTGATGGCAATGCCCTGCTAAACGGAATGGTGACAGTGTTGTTAGGGGCCGTGGTAGTATTGTTTATAGTAACATTTGTCGGGCCACCTGTTGCCGGCCACTCAAAGGCATTTGCAATTTGTGTACCCGTTGTACCGGTGTAAGAAAGTGATGCAGATCCTGTAGCCGGATAGGTTACACTACCTGAGCCGGTAAGATTACCCTTAATTACGTTAAGCGAGCTGACAGGAACAGTGCCTGTTAAGCTAACCCCGGCTGTATTGTTTATCCTGAAGGAAACGGGGTATGCCAGCGTGCTGGTTACGGTACAGGTTTGTGCAGCGGTGCCGTTAAATTCTATTAATGGAACACCTGCCACAGGCACGGTAAGGCTGCCGCCGGTCTGTGTAAAATTACCACCCACTTTTATGGTGGTTATGCCTGATACGTTATTGGTAAGTTCAAGTGTACCGCCGGTTAGCGCTATATTGCCCGTAACGTTAAGGTTTGAGAGACCTGATACCGGCCGTACGCTAAATGAACCGCCATTAACAGAAACGTTTCCGGTAACATTTACTGTAGCTGTTCCGGAAGTGCTGCCCTGCTGCACAGTGCCGGCGGAAATAATAAGGTTACCTCCTACATTTAATGTACCTGTTGTTAACAATGCCAAAGTACCGGTACCTGTGGAAGAGATGTTGAAATTACCTCCTATAGATACTGTTGAAGTGGCAAACATATTACCGCCCGTAGTTGCTGTAAAGCCATAGGTAAAATTACCCAGGGTTTGGGTGGTAACGCCGGCCGGCACTAAAAAGTTTGTATAGCTGGTAGCAATAACGGTAGAGCCCGTATTCCAATCTGCGGTAGGAATAGTACCCGCGTTATTATTATACAGGTGGTTATAGGTGGCACCCGATGCAAACTTAAGCGTTGCCACAGTACCGGTTACAGTACCCAGATTGCTGCTGCCACAATTTACAACACCTGTGCCTGATACGGTTACTACTACACCTGTACTTGTGGCAAAGCTGTTTGTATTTAGACCGCCAACGGTAAGTGTACCGGCTATGGTGCCGGTAAGGCTGGTGCCAGAAAAAGTAATCGCCACAGCATTTACTGCGGTTGTATTATTAATTATAAGGCCTGAGCCTGATGTAATTTCAAAATCTTCGCCGGCCGCACCGGTTATGGTTATGGTTTTTGCGGCTATTGATGAGGTTAACGTTAATGTGGTACCGCTGGTTACACGCAGCGCACCTACAGATATTGCCGCAGTGCTGCCGCTTATTGTAATGGCACACGCACCGCCAGATCCTGGTGTACTACCTGCACCATCTACAATCAATATATCGCTCGCGTCGGCAGTCCTTGCAGTGCCGGTGCCGTTAGCTGAGGTGTTCCAGTTAGTGCCTGTATTCCAGTCGCCGCCTGTAGCGCCCACCCAGTAATAGGTTGCAGCTGCAGGTGTGGCCTGTGTACCTATAAGGTCGGCACTTTTGCCGCCTTCGCTCAACGAATATATTTTCCATTTATAGGTATAGCCCGGTGTCTGGCTTGTAACGCCCTGTGTGGTGGTGCTGGCAGTAACCGTATTAAAATAAGTATAGGTAACACCATTATCTACAGAGTAATATAAAACATATTTAACAACACCTGTTGCAGGCGATGCCGCCTGCCAGCTCAACGTTCCACCGGTGGCAGTAGGGTTTAAAACTGTAAAGTTTGTAGGGGCGGCAAGGGTTGCAGCTACCGTATTGCCGGTATTCCCCGGCGGGATAAAACGGTAGTACCTGCGTGAGCCGTTAGCCGAAGAATTAAGGTTTGTAATATTTCCGTTAGCGGTAACTGCCGGGTTAGCAGCATAAGGGTTTGTAACACTTGTTGCGTTAGCCGCATAAGCTACCGAAAGAAAATTATTTGTGGCACTGGACGTGTAAAAACCTATAGATGGAGACTTGTTAGAGCCCGTAACGTTTACCACGTTCATTGTGCCATATACATATTCTACAGTACCGGAGCTTTCATAAAACCTTACCTGCCAGGTAGAATTTCCTGTTTCGGTAGTAGTGCTATAATAAAACAACTGCATGTTGCTAAACTCTACAACAGTTACCCTGTTAGGGGCTGTACCAATGGTTTTATAGTGAATTTTGCCTGTAGAGCCCACTTTTAAATCGGCACAAAATGCCGACAGATGTGGTGCGGCTACGGTACCCGAAGTAATAGTGTAAGTTGATTGAGATGGGGCAGCTGTGCCGCCAAGCTGCATCAGCCCGTTTGAAGTTGCATAAAACTGGGTGTAAAGGCCACCCATATAAAAAAAGTCAAAGCCTATGCCGGTGGCTGCCGATGCATTATCATCTGACGAGGCGGCAAGTAGCTGTGTAGTGCCTGTAGACATGTCTATGGCATTGCTGTTCATATCAAGGGCTAACGAGCCATTAGTATTTGTGGCAAATGTATAATTAGCCATGCTTTGAGCCGTTGCATTTTTGCCTGCTAAAAGACTTAGCATCACCAGCACCATCAATAGTGTTCCTGTCTTTTTGTTTAACTTTTTATTTTCAGGTTTACAAGCTATATCGTCTGTTTTAACGGGAATAGTACCCAATCCTGAAAAATTGTAATTCTTTACCATATTTACTACATTTAAAATCGAATAAATGTAATATTTTTAACATTGCTTTAACATTAGAGCTGAACTTTTGCCGATATTTCTTCGACATCGTTGTAGTAGTTTGGTAATTGATGTGTAATACTGTTAAAATAAACTTAAAATTAACATAATGCTAATATTTTGTGAATTTTATATTGATAAATTTTGAACATAAGTAAGGTAATTACAGCCAATTAATGATGAAAAGCGCATAATAACGATGAAATGCACTATTTTAAATATTTATATTTAATATATGTTATAAAAAAATCCCTGAAATTTCTTCCAGGGATCATCATTAGTTGTGGGGGTATTAATTAGTAAACAATTTTCCTGCTTACCTTTCCTTTTGTGGTAGTTACTTCTACAATAACCACTTGTTGCTGTATAGTAAGGTTATTAACCTCAGTTTGAAGAGTGTTAAGGTTATCGTGTTTGTAAAGTTCCCTGCCGTGTACATCATATATTGTTATGGCCTCAATTTGCGCATTACCCGATGTTATATTAATAGAATTGTGCTGTTTGTACACCACAACATTATTGTCTTGAGGGGCAGCACCATCAATACCTAAAGAGCCCTGTGGTATGTATACTATTTCAAACCTGCTGTTGTAGGTACCGGCATCAGTTGTAAAAGTATAGGGAGCGTTTGTTATGTTAATCGTATTTCCGGTAAGGTTATCTTTAAGGTATACATTTTGTCCCTGGCTAAATAACCCATCCGCACGGTGAAGTGTAATAGTGTGCTGTCCGGCAGCATCTGCACGGTAAGCTACGGGCACTACATCTGTGTTTTGAAAGGCCGGCCTTGCCTGTACAACAAGTTTCATGTCATCAATTTTTGACCATATTGATACACTACTGCCTACAGATGTCATCAATTCGGCATCCCTTCCATAATCTATTCCTAAAGTTGCGCTGTTACTGTAAACAAGGGCCATTTGGCTAAAAGAGTCGCCGGCACCGGTAAAATCTATCCACATCTTTGATTTCAGGTCGTCGTCATCATCTTGAGCAGTTTTAAAGAACTGGCCTGTATGTATTCCGCCGCGGCGCATAGCATTATTAAAAGTAATCTTAGGCTTATTGTCGGTAGTAAAGCCTGTATTTGATCTTACAATAAATGCCTGGCCGATGTTAATAGTCCAGTTGTTAGCATTTGCAGTATTAAAATGGTCATCCCACTCGCTGCCTCCGTAAGCACCCTCGCCGGCGTTCCCGCCTGTGGCGTGGTTATACGTATATACATCATAAGTTAGCGTAGCGTAGCTGGAAGCATTGCTGTTGTTTTTCTTCCTCCAGAAATATAGGGCTGAACCCGGCATGAGCACCGCTGAGTTAGTATTAAAAAAGTCATGTACATTAATAGGCGAGGGGTAGGGGTTACCTACGGCGGTATAGCGGCCACCCTCTATGTTAAGTACGTAGTTTTTTGTGCCATTGTTAGGTACCCCGGTAAACTGGCCTTCAAATAGTACGGGTACGGTGCCATTATTATAACCCGGGGTTTCACTCCAATTAGGCATACGTATAAGGTAACCCCTGCAGGTTTCAAAATTATTTTCATTTGGGTTTATACGCCAGTATTGCTCAAGGGTTTGGTTTATAGAGCTATCATAACCATAGGCATAATAATAAAACCTGTCTTCAAGTGTATTAGGCGAAAAAGCTTTTAGCTGCTGGCCCGCAACAGGTGTGCTCCAAAATGTATAGTCGAGCCTGTGCAGTAAAGAGCTTTTTCTTGTAACCGTAATGTTGCCTTCATTTACCGCCGTGGCAAGATCCTGTGTTAAGTTGGCATTGTTTTCAAGGGTAAAGCTGCCGCTTTCTACTTTAAGCGCGCCGTTTAGGTGTAAAAGATAGCCTTCGGGTATGGTTACCACAGCATCGTTTTTAACAAAAGCAGTACATCCTGTAAGGTTTGTTGCTACATGATAGTTTGCGTTGAAATAAATTATTGTGGTTATATCCGGCGTGCCGTTACTCCATGAGGTTCCGTTCCACTCTGTAAATTTTGGCGATACAGTAGCGGTAGCCGAGTATACCGGGGCATACGAGTTAAGGCTTACAACGGCCCTGTAATAGGTAGGTGCCGCTATTCCGGTTACTGCCAGTGTTGCCGTAGTATTATTAACGGTTACCGGTGTAGTAAAGGCAGCATTAGATGACTTTTCCCATCGTAAAATAGTGCCGGTATAGCCCGTTAATGTTAATGTCCCCGCTGCTGTGGTAGTACACCCGGCAATGATGTTGTTAAGGTTTCCGCCTACTGGTGGCTGCTCTACAACAACCGTGGTGTAGCCTGATTTTTCTATACCATTGGCATCGGTTGCGATTACATAATAAGTATATGTGCCTGGTGTACTGGTATTGGCCGTTATTCCGGAAGTAGTTGCGGTAGAGGCACCGCTCCACTGATATGTAAAGCTGCTGCCGCAGGTAGCGTTAGAGGTTACGGCAGTTAGGGGTAAATTGGCACCCACCTGGTAACTACCCCCGCCGGTAACAGCAAGATCAAAATTACCCTTTTTGATGCTATACAAACGCAATTCCTGTAAGCCCAGGTTAACGTTAAGAACTCCTGTATACCTAACAACAATACGGTCTATGGCCGCAGCAGGAGATAAAGTTAAGGTAACAGGCTTGTTATTTTGCAAAAGGCCAAGTGCTTCGGCACCTGCAAGGCCAAGCAGCTCATTAAGGTTTTTAGAATATGAGGCGGTAGTGCCTGCGCCACTATAGCCCTGTATAACTATGTTGCTGAGTACGGTTGCCTGCAAGAGAGAAGGTGCAAGTGAAAGCTTGATATTGTATTTGTCAGTAGTTGACGAGGTGCCTTCAAAATATACGGTTTGCTCTACCCATGATGCAACGCTTACCACACCAAGGTTTAGAGATGAATAGGTGCTGTTGCTGGCATCAATAGCATTTTTTGGGTTTAATACACCGGTATCTACAACACTTACCAGGCCACTACCGCTAAAAGATGTATAACGTGCCGAAACACAATTACTGTTTCCTGTAGTATAATAAGCGCCATATACTTCAAGCCATTTATCAGCATCCGTCAGGCCTGCAATGGCATGATTTATTATGCGTATCCTTTTTATGGCTGCCGTAGACCTTATCCTCATAAAATGTTCTCCGCTGCTTGTTACAACTTCCGTTACCGGGGCCGATGCTGCCGTTAACTGTCCGGTACTTCCTGAAGCGGTGGAAAAGGCTTCTACTAAAACGGTTTGTTTGCCATCTACAAGTGTACCAAGCAAATCTGTAATCAGGTTGCCCAGGGCACCACCTAAAAGGCCATCGAGAACCGGGGTTTCTGCTCTGAGCTTAACATAAGCATAATTGCCCACAGGCAGGTTTGTCGGAAAAACCAGGTCAATATAACGGTCATTTCCCGTTAGTACTACAGATGTAATTGTGGCTTTGGTAGAAAGATAGTCGCCGGCGCTGTCATAAGCATTACCTGCGTTTGTAATAGTGCCCGTTCCGTTAAGGGTAGATGGTGCTCCGGTATTAGCAATTACAGTAGTTATTTGGGCGTTGCCATAAAAACAGGAGGCAAGTAACACTGCAGTAATTTTGAGGGTAGATTTTAATTTCATAATGCAATACTTAATTGTTTATGAAACAAAATTCCCTAATAGGCAAAGTCTAAAAAAGCCAAACCGTTCGTTTATCGGCCAAAATAGACATTTTATCGATAAAATACAAAGGGTTTAAAAATGCGTAACTGGCTTATAAACATGTATTTATATCTAAAATTTAAGATTTTATTAACGAAAAAGCCCACGCTGTAAGGCGTGGGCTTAAATAGGTTATATGTTTTTGAGATTAGTACACTATCTTTTTACTTACTGTACCTTTTACTGTATTTATCTCTACAATAATTACCTGTTTTGCTACAGCCAGATTAGTTATCGATACTTCAGTAGCATTAACGCTGTCTTTTTGGTACAGTTTTCTGCCGCGGATATCATAAATAGTAACTCCTGTTATTTCTGCAGATGCTGAGCTGATATTTATAGCGCTGTTTTGCTGATATACCATTACACTCGCGTCGAGTTCCGGAACTTCTGTGCCTAATTGTCCCTGCGGCATATATACTACTTCAAACCTCGTTTCAAATGTACCTGAATCTGTAGTAAACTCGTAGTTTGCTAACTTAAGATTGGTAGTAGTTCCGGCAAGTTTATCTTTAAGATAAATATCCTGATTTGTTGTAAATACACCTTCAACATGGTCAAGTGTTATGGTATACTGTCCTGCTGTGCTTACTACAAAACCCATAGGTACAACATCGGTAGCGGTAAAGGCCGGCCTTGCGTGCACAGATAGTTTGCTTGCAGCGGCAAGGCTGTATAGTTTCGCGGCATCAGCGGTATTAATCAATGCACCGTCATAACCATAGTCAATGCCCGTTGTAGCACCTTCCATATAAGTAATGTTAGTTTGGCATACAGCATCTCCTGTACCGGTAATGTTTAACCAAAGGCTCGATTTTTGTGCTGTTTCGCCACCATTGTTGGCGGTTTTAAAGAATGGCTGTGTACCACCCGGGGCAGCCACCCTCATAGAATTGTTAAAGCTTACACCTGATGTGGCACCTTCTTTAAGGCGAACTAAAAAGCCCTGGCCCGGAGAAATCACCCAGTTAGTGTTGCTGCCTGTATATGTACCTGTGCCCTGTGCAGTACCACCGTTTGCGCTGTTATCAACATAGTTGGCAAGGGTAAGCACACAGTAAGAAAAGGTATTGCCGGCTGCGGCGTTTTTCTTTCTCCAAAAGTAAATGGCCGGTGCATAGGTAGCTGAAGCATCAGTATCATACAGCACATTTTGGTTTTGGTTAAAAAATTCTACCACACTTATTGGCGATGGGTAAGGGTTACCTACACCTATATAATGGCCTGCTACAGTTGTGCTGTTAAGTGGCACATCTATATTGCCATTATTTGGTATACCGTTAAATGTGCCTGTAAATACATAAGGTAAAGTGCCATTTGCATACGCATTACTGCTTACATAACCGTTTGAGGCATTATCAGATGCATACTCTACAAAGTTAGGCATGCGTATAAGTACACTACGTCCGCTGGTAAATGAAGTAGTTGAAGGTATTAACGGAAAGTATTGCTCAATAGGCTGTGTCTGGCTGCCTAATATTCCATACCCGTACTCATAAAAACGGTTAGTGGTAGTAGCGGGCGAAAAAGTAAGTAAATTTTGTCCGGCTACCGGCGATGACCACATAGTATAGTCAAGCCTGTATAGTGAGTTAGCATCACGTTTTACCGTTATAGCGTTACCGCTATATACAGATCCTGTTTTTTGTACAAGCGCCCCATTATTTTCTACTGTAATGTTGCTGTTGTTTGTTAGCATGTTACTTACCGTTACAGTTTTGCCTGAGTTTATGGTAAGGTTATTATTTACTGTAAGATTTGCTGCTTCAAAACTGTCGCCGCTGTAAGGGTCTGCTATTACGGCAGAATCTGTAGTACCGGGAGCATCTGCCGGAGACCAGCCTGTGGTATACCATGTCTTTGTTTTACCGGTGGTAACACTTATAGTATTTGAAGTCGCAGATATGGCATATGGACTGTCATTTACTGCTTTTACATTATATCTGTAAAGGGTATTTTCTGATAATCCTGTATTTACGTCTTTCGAAGTGCCCGTAACAGACAGGTTTTGATAGCCTGGTACATACTGCGGTGTTTCAGTGGTATAGTTAATTACTACATTGTCTAACAGAACGGCATAATCTCCACTGTTTACAAACACAATCTGAATGCTTGAACTATCATCATTAACAGGTATGGTAAATAGAGTATAAGTGCCATTAATGTTTTTAGATTGTACAGTAACAGGGGTGCCGCCATTTATTTTCTTTTGTATATCTAATGTTGATGTACTGCTTGTTGTACGGGCGTAAAAGGTTACCGATGCAACTTTGCTCAGTACAGGGGTAGTTGCCGAAGCGTTTTGGCTACCCTGCATCTGGCAAGAATAACTGCCACTGCTACTCGTGTTACCTCTAAGCGCTTTTGTAAAATTCCACAGCCCCGATCCCAGATAAGCGTTAGCGTTGCTGTCATACGTTGTATTTAAGCCTGTTTCAAAGCCTTCAGTTAAAGTGGCTGCATTTTCTACGGGAAGGTACACGTTAAGCAAGTAGCTCTCGGCATTGGTTACCGCGTTCCAGTTGGCTTTAAATGAAGCTGGTGTTATCACCGTTGCAGCTGTTGCTGTTGGGGCTGTGATTAACGTGTAAGCCGTTGTTGTAAAAGATTGCTGAGCACTATATGCTGTGCCCGCGCTGTTTGTTGCATAAGCTTTATAATAATAAGTAGTACCGGCAGAAAGGCCTGTTACACTGCCTGAAAAAGCACCGTTTGATATAGCGCCTGCTGATACAGCAGTACCACTACCACCAGCAAAACCGTTTATTGTACTATATTCTATACCGTAGGCTGTAATAGCGCTGCTGCAGCTTGTTGTAGAAACAGCACCGTTTAAAGTAACGCCACCATAGCTTATGTTGTTGTAAGAAGCTGTTACAGCGGGCAAAGAAGAAGCCCATTCAACTTTTATAGTAAATGCACCCTGATATGCTGTGTCTGCCACCCTTATAGAATATAAAGTTCCTGATGTAAGGTTTGTTATAATCGGGTCACCTGATTCCTTATAGGCAATGTTATTAGCATTGTCCGTAGGGCATGTACCTGTAAAAAGGTATACGTCAGGAATGGTAGCACCTGTTAATGTAATGGTATAAGAGCCGGTGCAGGGAGCTGTAAATTTATACCATACGTCTTTTTTATTTGCGTTACTTCCAAAACCTGAGGTAGTAACAGTAGCGTTAGCTAATGTACCCGATGTAGCGGATGTATTGGTAAATAACTCGGCGGCATTACCACACAGGTCATTAGCCGGCGGTGGTGACGGGAAGCTAAATGCATCTGAAACCACGCTTGTTAAACCGGGAGAGGTAAAGGTAAATGTGGCATTGCTCATGGCAGCGGTACTTGTAACCGTAAGGTCATTAAATGTTGCCGGAGATGCCTTAGGGTTTGTACCCCCTGTAATTTGCCATTGGGCAGGCGTAGTAGACGTAGCTGTAATTTGTGCAGTAGAGCTGGCGTTGTTGCCATACTGGTCTGCCGCCCTTACTATGGGGCTGGTTTGCAGGCTGCCACCAGGAGAAGTAGGGCCAACAGGCTGTGTAGTTATTTTTAATTTTGCTGCCACACCCGCTGATAATGTTTGGAATACATTATTAGTAGCATAACCTGTAGCTGTTATTACTATTGATTGAGATGAACTTGAACTAACCTGTAGCGCTGCAGAATTTGCAGGGTTAAAGGTTATCTGCCCGGCAGTAGTTAAAGAATATGCTGAAGGGTCAACTGTTACACCATTAAATGTTATACCGGTAATAGCAGCCCTCCAGTTAGCATTGTCTGGAAATGTAATGCTAAAAGCTCCGTCAACCGTAGCACCGGTTGCAGCAGTAATGACAGGCAATGTTATAAAGGTAACGGCGGCGCCATAAGTGTATGATGTGCCGTCATATATATATGCTTTGTACGTATAGCTTGTGCTGGCGGCAAGTGTTGATGATGTTAGTGTATATGCGGCGGCAGTTATAGTTGAATTGCTCACGGCAGTTACACCACTGGCACCCACTGTGGGGTTTGTACTGGTTGCTGTTGTACAATATACAAAACCTTTTTGTGTAGTCGCAGGGCAGGTAGCCACTGTGTTTATAGTTCCGTTAAAAGTAACACTGGTTTTATTAATATTTGTTGGTGCCTGTGTAGATACAACCCCGGCTACGGCCTGGCTGATGGTTATTGTACCATTACTGGCAGCACTTGTTACGGTACCGTTAACCACCCTTACTTTATAACCTGTAGCGGTTGTGTAACCTGCCGGTATAGTAACGGTAATAGGGCTGCTTGTGCCTGTACCTATTATATTATCTGTAGTATTTGCAAAAGATCCTGAACCGTCAGATAGCTGCACGCTGTAAGTGCCTGTAGTACCCGATCCTGTAAAGGTTACATTAAAGTTAATTGCCGAACCGTTGCAGTATGTAGCGTTAGACGATGGCGCGCTAATGGTGATTGAAGGGCTGGTAACGCTAAATGTATTTGATGTAGCGCTGGTTAATGAACCTGATGTAAAAGTTATAGTGGCGTTATTGATAGTTACCGGTGCGCTTGCTGTAAGGCCGCTGTAAGTAACAGAGCCGGCTGTTGCCGCAACAGATGTTGTACCACCCAGGGTCCATGTTCCGCCTGTGGCAGTCGCTACAATGTTTGCAGTGCTTGAAACCGTATTACCATACTGGTCGGCTATTCTTACAACAGGTTGTGTTGTAAAGGCGGCACCATAGGTTGAAGAAGGTACCGGCTGTGTGGCAATAACAAGTTTAGTTGCTGCGCCCGCGCTTATGGTTTGGGTTACCGAAGCATTGCTATAGCCTGTGGCCGTAACTATAATATTTTTATTACCCGATGTTTGCAGGTAAGAAGAGTTTGCAGGATAAAAAATAATCTTGCCCGCTGTGCCCACGCTGTATGCTGATGCAGGCAACGTGTTACCATCTACAGTTATAGCAGTAATAGCGCCCCTCCAGGCTGCATCATCTGTAAAGGTTACTTCAAACGAGGTGCTTTCTACGGTAGGGGTAGGAGAGGCACTGGTTAGTGATGGCGCTGTGGGTACGGTTGCTGTTAATGTTGCCGTGTTAGATGTTGCACTGGTTGCAGTACTGCCACCTCCGCAATTGTTAGTTACAACAACCTGATATTGATAACCATTCATGCCTGTAGTGGTTGCAGGTGTTGTATAGGTGTTAGTTGTTCCTCCTGTACCGTCAACAACATTAACAAAACTTCCCGAAGAGCCAGTCCTGTATTGCCATTGATAAGTTAATGTTGGGGTTCCTGTAGCTGTTGCAGCAGCGGTAAATGTAGCCTGGGCCGGTGCTGTTACACTTTGATTTGCCGGCTGCGTAGTAAATGAAGGTGCAGGGCAAGAAGCTGCTGATGATGTTCCCTTAATATTGATGTTATCAAGCCTGTTATTACCGCCAGTAGTACTTGTAGCTCCTGAAACAGTTAATTTTATATATATGGCTGTCTTATTATCAAGCGCTGTAATATTAATTAAATCAATAGTTTGAGACGAAAAACTAGTGCTATTAGTGCCGGTAATTGATGTTGCAGATGTAAAAGTAGTACCATCTGTACTATAAGACCAAGCCTGGGTTGTAAAGCCTGAAGCTGTACCCCTTGTATCGTAAGTTAAAACGATATCTTCATATCCAGTAGTTGGAAGTTTAAAAACAATAGCCTTTCCATTTTGTGCGTTGCTACTGTTAATAAGGGAGTAGGCTCCTGTTGCAGTGGTAACAGAGCAAGGTGCAGATGCATTTGCATTACCGCCAAAATATTGCCTTGCAGCTGCTAGCCAGGCATCAGATCCGTTACTTCCGTCAGCATACAGAGTGGCACCTGATGAAAAAACACCGCAATCGGCATTTAAAGTTGCCGGCGCGTTGCCACTTGTTCCTGCAAAAGTCCAGCCACCAAGGGTCGCCTGCCCCCATGAAACCCCACTAAGCAGGATAGCGGCGAGCAGTAATAATTTAGATAATTGTTGTTGTAATAAAATTCGCATAAGCTTTCTTTTTGTCGGTTTTTTTGGGACATTATCGGACAAATGTATGACAAAAAATGTTACATAAAAATGTGTTTCAGCCAGTTACTGTTATTTTTAACGTTTTCTTAATGTGGCACTATCTCAAATGAATTTTACATAAAAAACCCCCTGATTTTTGCAAATCAGAGGGAAGCCATTAAAACCACACCTTACTTTAATTAAAATGGCTTTTTACATTTTTGGGGGAGTAATGTTTTCTGGTCATGCGCATATACGTGTAAAAAGTGAATATGGTTTTTGCACATATCATTTTTAATGCACATTACAATTCAGCAAAAAAAATTAGCCCTTAAGTAGTTAAGGGCTAATTTTCTAGAATAATGGATAAATCTGTATTTTTTTAATCGAAACAAAGAATACTTACTGGAGCATAACCATGATTTACTTTAGCTTAAAATAGCATCAATAGCTTGTAATTCCTGAGTGCTGAACGTTGTGTTTTTTAAACTTTCCAGCGAATCCAGCACTTGTTCTGGCCTGCTGGCCCCTATTAACACCGATGTTACCCTGCTGTCTTTAAGCAGCCATGACAATGCCATGTGGGCAAGCTTTTGCCCACGCTGCTGCGCAATAACATTGAGGCGAGATATTTTATCAATTTTTTCGGGTGATATGTGGCTTTCATTTAAAAAAACGCCGCTGGTAGCAATACGCGAATCAGCCGGTATACCGTTAAGGTATTTATCAGTAAGCAACCCCTGTGCAAGCGGAGAAAATGGTATGCAACCCACACCGTTGTTGCCCAGCACGTCTATAAGGCCCTCCTCGGCATTGCGAACAAACATACTATATTTAGGCTGGTGTATAAGGCAGGGTGTACCCAGCTCTTTTAGCAGGGCAATAGCCTTTTCTGCCTGTTCCGCAGTATAATTAGATAACCCTGCATACAGTGCCTTACCCTGGCGCACAATAAGGTCAAGCGCGGCCATTGTTTCTTCCAGCGGGGTATCAGGATCGGGCCTGTGATGATAAAAAATATCCACATACTCAAGCTTCATGCGTTTCAGGCTCTGGTCAAGGCTTGATACAAGGTATTTTTTAGAGCCCCAGTCGCCATATGGGCCATCCCACATGGTGTAGCCTGCTTTGGTAGAAATAATAAGCTCATCACGATACCCTGCAAAATCAGAATGCAGTATTTTACCAAAAACCTCTTCGGCAGATCCCGGCGGCGGGCCGTAATTATTGGCAAGGTCAAAATGGGTAATACCATTATCAAACGCAGTTTGTAGTATGGCCCTGCTGTTTTCAAAATCGTTTACAAACCCAAAGTTGTGCCACAACCCCAGCGAAAGCGCCGGTAGTTTGAGTCCGCTGTTACCACAACGGCGGTAGTGCATACTATTGTACCGTTCATTTAATGGTGTATAGGTCATTTTATAGTTTAGCTTTTAGTTGTTTAATGATGTTGGTGATTTAACCTTGTAAAAGTAACAGTTATTTAATATTGTTACCTATAGCATTGCGATATTTGCTCTTGCAAGATTTTACAATCCATCTTATGGTTATTACTACAATAAGATGTAAATTGCCCTGCGATATTTAGTATCTGTATGAAATAAATATCGCTATAACCTAATTGAAATGTATCAGTTATATGAAGAATAAGCTGTTGTTACTTTTTTTAGTCCTTAATTTTTACGCTTTGACTGCGCAAACCGGCAATTCTAATCGCGAGCATATTTGTATTGACAAAGACTGGTATTTTGCGTTCGGGCATCCGTCTGATACTAAAAAAGACTTTGACAACGGTACGTATTATTTTTCATATTTGGCAAAGACCGGTTATGGCGAAGGCGTAACCACACCCAAATTTGATCACCGAAGCTGGCGCAGGCTCGACCTGCCGCATGATTGGGCCGTTGAGCAGCCTTTTAGCGAAAAAGGCAGCCTGAGCCATGGCTTCAAGGCCATAGGCCGCAATTTTCCTGAAGCAAGCGTGGGCTGGTACCGCAAAATAATTACTATACCGGAGGCCGACCTGGGCAAGCGCATCACCATTGCCTTTGACGGCGTATACCGAAACAGCCAGGTTTGGGTAAACGGCAATTACCTGGGCACCGAACCAAGCGGCTACCTGGGCCTTGAATATGATATTAGCGCCTACATTAACTACGGAGCCGAAAACACCATTGTAGTGCGTGCCGATGCCACTATGGAAGAAGGCTGGTTTTATGAAGGCGCCGGTATTTACAGGCACGTATGGCTTAACAAGACTGATAACCTGCATGTTGCCACAAACGGCACTTTTGTTACTACTGAGGTAACTGGCGCATCGTCTAAAATAAACATTGAGGCTACCATTGCTAATGATGGCCTAGTGGGTAAAATTTTTACGGTTAACCATACCGTTACAGATGCGGCAGGTAAAACAGTCGCCACCAAATCTATTCCCGCGCAAAGTATTGCCTCGATGAAAAGCATACTCACCACGGCTAACATCACGCTGCAAAACCCTACGCCGTGGGATATAGAAAACCCTTATTTGTATACTGCCACTACTGAAATTATAACGGATGGCAGGGTTATAGACCTATACAAAACAACCTTTGGCATACGCACCATACGTTTTGATAATAATGAAGGCTTCTTCCTTAACGGAAAGCACCTTAAAATAAAGGGCAGCAACAACCACCAGGACCATGCCGGCGTGGGTTCGGCCCTGCCCGATGGCCTGCAGGACTACCGCATAAAGCAGCTGAAGGCTTTTGGCAGCAATGCTTACAGGTGCTCACACAACCCGCCCACGCCGGAATTGCTTGATGCCTGCGACCGCCTGGGCATGCTGGTTATAGACGAGAACAGGCTTATGGGCATCACCCAAACCCACCTTAACGATGTAAAACGCCTTATTGAGCGCGACAGGAACCACCCCAGCATTATAAGCTGGAGCGTGGGCAACGAAGAATGGGGTATAGAAAACAACGTTTCCGGTGCACGCATTGCCACAACCATGCAGGCCTATGTAAAATCGCTCGATGCTACGCGCCCGGCCACCGCTGCCTTTAGCGGAGGTATAGGCAGTAACGGCATTACTACCGTTATGGATTTGCTGGGCATCAATTACATTGTTAACAAAAGTACCGATGAGCAGCACAGGCTATTCCCCGGCCAAAGCATCTGGGGCACCGAAGAGGGCAGTACGCATGCCACACGAGGTGCCTATTTCAGGGATGACGCAAAGCACATTATCCCGGCTTATGACAGGGCGCCCGGCAGTAACTTTATAAGTATTGAAGACGGCTGGAAACACTATGCATCGCGCCCTTACCTGGGCGGCATGTTTATCTGGACAGGTTTTGACTACCGCGGCGAGCCAACCCCTTATGGCTGGCCATCCATCACATCTTATTTTGGTATGGTAGACCTGTGTGGTTTTCCTAAAGATAACACGTGGTACCTTAAAAGCTGGTGGACCGACACGCCAACGCTGCACCTGCTGCCACATTGGAACTGGCAGGGCAAAGAAACACAGCCCATTCAAGTTTGGGCCTACAGCAACTGCGATGAGGTAGAGCTCTTTCTCAATAAAAAAAGCCTTGGCAAACAAAAAATGCAGCCCAACAGCCACCTGGTCTGGACGGTAAACTATGCGCCGGGTATACTGGAAGCCATTGGCTATAAAAACGGTAAAAAAGTGCTGACAGATAAAGTGCAGACTACCAAAGCACCTGCAAACCTGCATGTTGAGGTTGATAAAAGCAGCGTAAAGCCGGATGTTAACGATGTTGCAATGATAACGGTTGATGTTAAAGATAAAAATGGACTACATGTTCCTACGGCCGATAATGATGTAAGTTTCAGTATTTCCGGTCCGGGAAGGATAATAGGGGTAGGCAACGGTAACCCTACGTCGATGGAAAAGGACCGTTTTATAGAAACCATTGCCATAGTGCCGGTTGAAGGGCTTAAAGAAAAAATTGTGGCTTCAATCGACGGCAATAATCAGGAAGTTACTGCTAATTATGATGATGCGGCCTGGGATACTGCCTTTAAAGATGACAGGACACAGGAATTTGGACAAAAAGCCCCCGCCCTGGTATACCGCGGCTCTTTTACCTTGCCGCAATGGGAGAAGAATGCCGTGATTACCTTCTTTAGCAATAACCTGGGTACGGAGCAAAACCTCTACATAAACGGTACCCTTATAGCAGGTGGACTTAAAGAAAGCAGGGAATTTAAAATTGACGCATCCATATTGCATAAAGGTAAAAACAGCATAGCCATAACAGCCAAACCCTTACTAAAAAACCGCCCGTGGGATGTAGTTAATACCAACCCGGGCTTGTTCCAGATACTAACGCCTGCCCCGCAATGGAAACGCACGCTGTTTAATGGCCTGGCGCAGGTTATCATTCAGCCTACCGGAGAGCCGGGAGAGATTGTACTTACGGCAACATCAGCGGGCTTAAAAGCAGGCAACGTTAAAATAAAAGTGGCTAATTAGCGCGACAAGGCCGGCTATATCGATATAATTTATATTTTTAAGCATTATTTAATAGGCAGTGCCAAATAATTTCAGTTATGCATAGAAGACATTTTCTTAAGAATACGGGTAAAGCAGGTTTGGCATTAAGCCTGGCCCAATATATTTCACCACTGGATATGATATATAATATACAGGACGCCCAAAAAGAGCCATTTTTTAAGCTGTCACTTGCCCAGTGGTCGCTGCATAAAGCCATACTGGAAACTAAAACATTAGATCCGCTTGACTTTTCTAAAAAAGCAAAACAGCTGGGGTTTGACGCGGTAGAATATGTTAACCAGCTTTATACACTTGATCAGTCTAACATTTCTGCCTCGCTTAACAAATTGGTAAAAGAGCTAATAACCCGCAGTGCAGATAATGGTGTTGCTAATGTGTTGATAATGATTGATAACGAAGGCGAGCTTGCCGCCGCGAGTAAGGCGAGCCGTGATGAGGCCATAGCAAATCATTCTAAATGGGTAGATGCCGCAGCAGGCCTGGGGTGCCATGCCATACGGGTAAACCTTTTTGGAGTGGGCGCCGAGACCGATTTTAACATCTGGAAAGAAACATCTATAGACGGCCTGGGCAGGCTGGCGCAATATGCAGCCAAAAGCAACATCAATGTAATTGTAGAAAACCATGGTGGCCTATCGTCAGACGCCGGCAAGCTTACCGAAGTGATAAAAAGCATCAACCTTAAAAATTGCGGTACCCTGCCAGACTTTGGCAACTTTTGCGTTAAGCGTGAAGGTGGCGAGCGCTGGGGCACGCCGTGTATAGATGAGTATGATAAATACAAGGGTGTGCTGCAACTGATGCCGTTTGCCCATGGCGTTAGCGCCAAAACATTTGATTTTGATGCCCAGGGCAATGAGACTACCATAGACTATTACAAAATGCTTAAGATAGTTAAGGATGCAGGCTATACCGGCCGCATAGGCATTGAATATGAAGGTAGTCGCCTGAGTGAAGAAGAAGGTATTAAAGCTACTAAAGCGCTATTGCTAAAGGCTGCGGCAAAACTAAAGTAACGCCTGCAGCTACATGAATATACTCAAGCTACTTATTGCGGCATTTTCGGCAACTAACATGATGACAACGTTTAGCTACCTGCTATCAGCCACTTTCAAAAAACTATTTAAAGAGCCTGTCATTATGAATTTTGTGCTTGAGGGAATGGGAATACATCTAAAAGGCAAATGGCACAAAATAGGGGGGTGGATTGCCCATTACCTTATTGGCTTTGCAATGGTTATTACTTATGAGGCCCTGTGGAGGTATGCACATATAAAATTTGGCTTTATTTCAGGGATTATATTTGGTATAGTCAGCGGCGTAATAGGTATTATGTGCTGGAGGGCTATCTATTTAACAGCCATACATAAAGATGTTTCACGAAGGTCGTATTATATACAGCTGTTCTTTGGGCATATTATTTTTGCCTGTGCTGTGGTAGTGGCTTTCAAGATATTTAAGTATAACCCCTTATCACACATACCGGGTTACTAACTTCATCATTTTTCTAACCGCAGGACAATTATCCTTGCCCAACATTTAAAGTATTCAATGAAAACAACAATACGCTTTCGCCTGTCTTTAATGATGTTCCTGGAATTTTTTATCTGGGGAGGCTGGTTTGTAACGCTGGGCACCTACCTGGCTAACAACCTTAATGCTACAGGTGCGCAAAGTGCCATGGTGTTTGCCACTCAGTCCTGGGGAGCCATTATCGCGCCGTTTATCATTGGCCTGGTGGCCGACCGTTTTTTCAATGCCGAAAAAATTCTGGGCGTGCTGCATCTTGCCGGCGCGTTTTTAATGTACCAGCTTAGTAAAACAACCGATTTCAACGTTTTTTATCCCTATGTTTTTGGATACATGATAGCTTACATGCCCACGCTGGCGCTGGTTAACTCCGTCTCTTTCAACCAGATGAAAGATCCTGCTAAAGACTTCTCTTCCATACGTGTATGGGGCACTATTGGCTGGATAGCAGCCGGCCTCGCTATAAGTTACCTGTTCCATTGGGATTCGGCAGAAGCCATTAAGGAAGGGTTCCTGCAAAAAACATTTTTAATGACGGCCATAGCCTCGGCTATATTGGGAATATTCAGCTTTACGCTGCCCGCTACGCCGCCTAAATCTGTAGAAGGAGAAAAGGCCTCGCTGACTGAAATACTAGGGATAGACGCGCTTAAATTGCTCGGCAGCCGCAACTTTTTAATGTTCTTTGTTGCATCGGTATTGATATGCATTCCGCTGGCTTTTTACTACCAAAACGCTAACCCGTTCTTTTCGGAAATTGGCATGGCAAACCCCACAGGCAAAATGACATTGGGCCAGGCATCAGAGGTTGGCTTTATGCTGCTGCTGCCGGTTTTCTTTAAGCGTTTTGGCTTTAAGGCAACGCTGCTGGCGGGCATGCTGGCGTGGGCGCTGCGGTACGTGCTGTTTGCCTATGGCAATTCAGGCGAACTTGCCTTTATGCTGCTTACGGGCATTGCGCTGCACGGCGTATGCTACGATTTCTTTTTTGTAAGCGGGCAGATTTATACCAACTCCAGGGCCGGCGAAAAGCATAAAAGTGCGGCGCAGGGGCTTATCACACTAGCTACCTACGGCGTGGGTATGCTGATAGGATTTTGGGTGGCAGGCATGATTACGGATATTTACGGCGATATACAGCATTGGCACGATTGGCAGTCTATTTGGCTGTTCCCGGCGGGGTTTGCGCTTGTGGTAATGGTGTTGTTTGCCGTGTTTTTTAAAGATGAAAAAATAGAATATAAAGAATAAAGCATGAGGAAATTACGCATGGGCATGGTGGGCGGCGGTACAGGCTCTTTTATAGGCGATGTGCACCGCAGGGCAGCCGCTATAGACGGGCTAATTGAATTGGTGTGCGGCGCATTCAGCAGCTCGGCAGAAAAATCTAAAGAGAGTGGCAAAGCGTTGTTTTTGCCGGAGAACCGCTGCTACGGCAGTTTTGAGGAGATGATTTTATCTGAAAAGCAGTTGCCTGATGGTGAACGTATGGATTTTATTGCCATCACCACGCCCAACCACCTGCATTTTGCCCCGGCTAAAATGGCGCTGCAAAACGGCTTCCATGTGGTGTGCGATAAACCCATGACGCTCAACATCGACGAAGCTAAGGACCTGATTGCCATTGTTGAAGAGACAGGCCTGCTGCTTGCACTTACCCATAATTATACAGGCCACCCCATGGTGCGCCAGGCTAAGGCTATGGTGGCTAATGGCGAATTAGGAAAGATACGCAAAGTACAGGTTCAGTATTTACAGGGTTGGATGGCAACCGCCGTAGAAAAAACCGATAACAAACAGGCTTCATGGCGCACAGACCCTTCAAAATCAGGGTTGGGCGGCGCGCTGGGCGACATCGGCACCCATGCAGAGAACCTTACCGAATTCATTACAGGACTTAAGATAAGCGAACTCGCTGCCGACTTGGGGCGTTTTGGCGAAGGCCGTGTGCTTGATGATGACGGAAACATACTGCTGCGTATGGAAAACGGCGCTAAAGGCACCATGTCCATCTCGCAAATTGCAGCCGGTGAGGAGAATAACCTTGCCATTCGCGTGTATGGTGAAAAAGGCAGCCTGGAGTGGCACCAGGAAAACCCTAATGAATTGGTTACCAAATGGCTTGACCAGCCTAAAAAGGTTTATACACCTAATGGTAATGGCTTGTACCCTGAAGCTCAGGCGCTGTCGCGCATACCGGCGGGTCACCCTGAAGGTTATCTTGAAGCGTTTGCTACAATTTACCATGGTTTTGCGCAGCATTTAATGGCTGTTAAGCAGGGTGAAACTAATGTAAAACCACGATACCCAAACGTTTATGACGGCTTGAGGGGATTGCAATTTATAAGCGCGGCGGTGCAAAGCGACAGCAACAATGCCGCATGGACAAAATTATCATAGCATGAAGACAGTAAAAGGGCCGGGCATATTCCTGGCACAATTTATAGGTAACGAGGCACCGTATAATTCTCTTGACGGCCTTTGCCAATGGGCGGCGGAACTGGGTTACAAGGGAATACAGATTCCTACGTCAGATACCTGGCTCATCAACCTTGATGAAGCTGCGGATAGTCAGGATTATTGCGACGAACTTAAGGGAAAAATAAACAGCTATGGCCTTGAGATAACCGAGCTTTCTACCCACCTGCAGGGGCAGCTTGTGGCCGTTAACCCTGCTTATGATGTAATGTTTGATAACTTTGCGCCGGCAGCCGTTAAAAACAACCCAAAAGCCCGCACCGAATGGGCTATTGATACCCTAAAAAAAGCAGGTACTGCGTCACGCAGGCTGGGGCTCATAAGTCATGCAACGTTCTCTGGGGCACTGCTTTGGCATACCATGTATCCGTGGCCGCAGCGTCCGCCGGGGCTTGTAGAAGCCGGTTTTGCTGAGCTCGCTAAACGCTGGCTGCCCATACTGAACCATTTTGAAGATAACGGGGTTGATGTATGTTATGAAATACACCCGGGCGAAGACCTGCACGATGGCATATCATTCGAGCGGTTTTTGGCTGCAACGGGCAACCATAAGCGTGTGAACATGCTTTATGACCCAAGTCATTTTTTATTGCAGCAGCTTGACTATCTTGCTTTTATCGACCATTACCACAGTCATATCAAAGCGTTTCATGTTAAGGATGCCGAGTTTAACCCAACAGGCAGGCAGGGCGTGTATGGCGGCTATGCTGACTGGATTGACAGGGCGGGGCGTTTCCGCTCGCCGGGCGATGGTCAGATTGATTTTAAGGGAATTTTCAGCAAGCTAACACAGTATGGCTGTGATGTTTGGGCGGTAATGGAGTGGGAGTGCTGCCTTAAAAGCCCGGAGCAGGGCGCAAGGGAAGGCGCACCGTTCATTAAAAGCCATATCATAGAAGCTACCCAAAAAACCTTTGATGATTTTGCGGGGGGCACTATTGGCAACCAAAAGATTAACAGGATATTAGGCCTCGACTGATAACAAAAAAGCAGCTATCTATTAGCTGCTTTTTTGTGCGATATGACAATATGCTTTACTTAAAATAGGCGGCATATTCAGCCGGTAGTGCTTCTAACTCTTTAATTTTAACCTCTTTGTAAAAGGTTTCAGCGGCTTCGCTTTGCAATTGTATTTTGCCCTTTGTTAGTGGTATAACTTTGCCATTATCTACATAGCGCGAGTTTTGCAGCACCATAACTACATGGCCGTTTACAATGTGAAGGCTTTTGCCCTCAAAGCAAATAAGCTCAACCTCAGTCCATTGACCGGCAGGGCTTTCATGATTTTCTTCACGTAACACAAAACCGTCTATCCCTGTGCCTGTAGCAACGGGTAAAAAGGGCTCCTTTGCGTTGGCAACGGGGTTCATAATACCTTCAGGAATGTAAGCTCTAACGTCTATAGCGGCATTGGCAATGTTCCAGTAATCGCCCATATGGCCTTCCATCAGCTGAAATTCCTGCGACAGCATCCAGGCACGCCAGTAGTCCTTACCTGCCTCACCCACAGAGTGATACAGTATGCCGGAATCTCTTAACTTATCGGTACGCGGGTCCCATTTTTTCTCCCCCCACTTTACTTTGGCCTTAAAATGATAATTTTTATATTCGGCTTTTGTAAAAATGCAGCCGTAAATTTCACCGCTAACGCGTAACACTGGCTCGCCTGCTACTTCGCTTACAGTAAATACGTTAGCCTCATTTTTGTTATAGCCAACAGGCTGAATTTCTTTTCCGCTTGCATCTACCGGAACCTTACCATTATACCCCGGCTTGTGCTTGTAGCTCAGGTACATTTCCCATTGTGTAAGGTCTTTATCTAACAGGTTTTTCCATTCCGGTTTGTTGTAAAAACTCATGGTGCTCAGTGTAATCATGCTGATAATCAATGTTTTAGCTGTCGATTTTTTGGATAGTTTCATAGTTGTTGGTTGGGTTAACTCCGTAAAAATACATTATTCCGTTGTCTTATAGTCAGTTTAACCTTAAATTTCATTAAACGGGTTTCAAACCCTACATTGTTTAATCATTTGGTAATTCATCCGTAATCTTATGCACACTTATCATGCCTATGTTTGCCGCTTAATCAATTTTTTGTAGCATAATGGTTAGGAAATTTGGCGTTAAAATGATTTTTTTTATTTGTATAGTGTTGGTAACTATAGGGTTATATTCATTTAAGCCCGAGCCTAAATACACAACAGGTAATGTTATAGCGCAATATACTTTTGAGCTCAACCAAAATATCATTTCCCTTGATAAGTGTGCCGAAGAGTACAAATTTGGAAGGTTAACCCTTGATTCCCTGCAACATACCCTGGTTAAAACCCGCCTGAGCTATAAAAAAGCAGAGTTCTACCTTGCCTTCCGTTATCCGGAGTTTGTAAAAGAAAATATCAACGGGGCCCCGCTGCTGCATATTGAAAAAGAGGGCACCAGGCCAAAGGTAGTACAGCCGGTTGGGTTGCAGGTACTCGATGAAATGATTTTTAGCGACGACCCTTCAAGCCAGAAAAACGAAATAGAATCGTTATCTAAGGATTTGAAAAACAATTACTTATCTCTGTTTAAAAACTTGCAAAGTAATGGTTTTTCCGGCCGGGCAGGGGTTACGGCCATGCGTTTACAGCTGGTGCGCATGGTTAGCCTTGGCATAACCGGGTTTGATACCCCGGGTTCCTTAAATGCACTTCAGGAGGCAAATGCATCACTTATGGGCATGAAGAAATTTTACGCGGATATGTACGAAAAAGATGATACCTACAGTGCTAATATTTCACTTTTGGAGTTTGGAATTGAACAATTAACCAACCAAAATTCATTTAATGATTTTGACCGCCTGGCCTTCATAAAAAATTGTATCGACCCGCTTTATAAAAATCTTGGATTGGCAGAAAATTCTTACGATGAAAATTTAGTGCAAACATCATCGTGGAACCCTGCGAGCAAATCGATATTTGCTGCTGATTTTTTAAACCCCTATTTTTTTTCACAGCTAAAACAGGATGAAGACAGCCCTGAGCTCCGCGCCCTTGGCAAAGCCCTTTTTTATGACAATATACTCAGTGCAGATAACACCATGAACTGCGCCTCATGCCATGCCCCGGCAAAGGCTTTTACAGATGGTGTGCCAAAGTCGTTAAGCAACGTGCAGGGCAAAACGGTGCTGCGCAACGCCCCCACGCTGCTCAACGCCGTGTATGCCGACCGTTATTTTTATGACCTTAGGGCCTTTACCCTTGAGCAGCAGGCAGAACACGTTATTTTTAACCCTGACGAGTTCAATACGGCTTACAGCGCCATCCTTAAAAAGCTTGGCGATAATAAAAAGTATCAGCAGCAGTTTAAAAAGCTGTTTGGCAAAAATGGCGTAACAAGGGAAAATTTTAGCAAGGCACTTGCCAGTTATGTGCTTTCACTACAATCATTTAACAGCGATTTTGACAAATACATTCGTGGAGAAAGCAGCAGCCTTAGCGCTGAAGCAAAACAGGGGTTCAACCTCTTTATGGGTAAGGCTGCCTGCGCAACCTGCCATTTTGTGCCCACCTTTGCCGGCCTGGTGCCGCCGCTGTATAACGAAAATGAAAGCGAGATACTGGGCGTATTAGCCAACCCAAATGATAAAAAACCACAGCCTGACCAGGATAAGGGCAGGCTTGATAACGGCATTTATAATGAGTATGCCTGGATTTATGAACGTTCGGTTAAAACCACTACAGTGCGCAACGCCGCCCTTACCGCGCCATACTTTCATAACGGGGCTTACAGTACACTGGTGCAGGTTATCGATTTTTACAACAAGGGCGGCGGTGCAGGCATGGGGCATACCGTTACCAATCAAACCCTGCCGCCAGACGCGTTAAATCTTACCGATGCCGAAGTTAAAGCCCTTATAGCCTTCATCACTTCACTTAATGATACCGCTGCCGCTGGGTATTAGATGGCTCATAAGTATCTTATCCTAAATACATATAGGCAATATAGCCCTCTCTCCGGTCCTCTGCAAAGGAAAGGGAGCCGCTATTGCCCAGTGTTGTGAATTAGCCTGTAATTTTTTTGCCACTATACCCGTTCCGGGCTCCCCTGTTTTTTAGAGAGGGGTCGGGGGGGGTGAGGAATTATTGCGTAAAGAGCGGTTTTCGTAATAGCCCCAACCCTCAACCTTCAGTAAAACAAAACGCCCCCCTCCTAAAATTACTCCCCGGCCATTACCTTACCGTTACCGGTGCGTCAAAAAAAATGTCGTCCTCGGTTATCATTAATTTAAGTAATCTTTAAGTCGGTAACTTTTTCTTCAAAATAAAGGTGTGTTGCTTACATTTCTTTAAATATTCTTTAAAAAAGGCTTAAGCCACAGGAGGTTATTTCAGGTTAGTTTTGTGCAAACTAATTATTACAAAACAATAACAACTTATGAAAAAAAGTCTACTATCTGTAGCACTGCTCTTCTCTTTATGGAGTTTTGCAGTGGTTGTCTCGGGAGAGTTCCCGGTATTTGAGCAGGCTAAAACTGCTGTAAACACAAAGGCGGCGGCACACACACAGCCAGCCCCTGTTAAAAAACAAGCGCGCAACGCTGCAAAAAACACCCTTACCTTAGACCCTGCTGCATACCCTATGGGTAAAGATGCGCAATGGTACTACAAGGATAACGGCCTGAGCCTTGACGGCACAAACTGGAACCTTGCCACTACCGATAACAGTACGTGGGCAAGCGGTGCAGCGCCCCTGGGTTATGGCGATGCCGTTAACACTACCGTATCATTTGGCCCCGATAGCGGCAACAAGTACATCACCACTTATTTTTACCGCGACATCAACATCAACCTGGCCGATGTGGCAAGTATGGTAGAGTTTGGCCTTAAGCGCGATGATGGCGCTGTGGTATATGTAAATGGTGTAGAGGTATTTAGGGATAACATGCCCCAAGGTGCGTTTACCTACACAACTAACTCGGCTACTATAGTAGATGCTGCCGATGAAAACCGTTACTGGGTGCATGAGGTGCCTAAAACTGTATTTACACAGGGGGTTAACCGCATTGCGGTAGAGATACACAACCGTGATGGGCAAAGCTCTGACCTTAAGTTTGATATGTATGTAAAGGATGCCCCAACAGCAGATGATGTTGTAGACTGCAATGAACCTCACATAGGCTGCTTTACATCGATCAGCCCTACAGGCCAGACGCCTAACCTGCTTATACCTGCAGAGCACCGTTTCCAGATGCTTTTTAAAGAGGGAAGCGCTTATACAATAGGCACAGGCAACGTGCCGGGCAACCATGACTATACGGCTTATGTACCTGTAGAGGGCAGCTCAACGGTTGGGCGCCTGTCAGTTAACCATGAAAACAGCCCGGGTGGTGTTAGTATTGTTAATGTACATTTTAACGAAGATACATCGCTTTGGATAGAAGACAGCTCTCAGGCGGTAGATATGTATACCACATCGCTGGTAACTACAATACGCAACTGCTCTGGAGGTACAACACCATGGAATACCGTTATTACCGCCGAAGAAAATACAACAGCCGGCGATGTTAATGCCGATGGCTACCAGGATGTGGGCTGGCTTGTGGAAATTGACCCTGTTACAGCAGCGGTTAAAGATTATGATAACGACGGCAATAAAGACAAACTATGGAAAATGGGCCGCATGAATCATGAAAACGTAGTTATTACCCAGGATGGTACTGCTGCTTATTATGGTGAAGACGGTGGCAGCCACTGTGTATACAAGTTTGTGCCCACCACAGCTAATAATTTTACTGCAGGTACCCTGTATGTGCTTAAGCTTGACCTTGGCCTGCAAAATGATGAGCCCAGCTCTTCTACCGCTACATGGGTACAGGTGCCTAACACCACCCAGGCCGATTGTAATAATGTGAGCACCGTGGCGCCTAACCTGGGCGGCACTAACTTTAACGGTGTGGAAGATTGCGAGATTAGCCCGCTTGATGGCATGGTTTATTTTACGTCTAAAGGCAAAAACCGCATTTACAGGTTTAAAGATAACGGTACTACGGTAAACGAGTTTGAAACATTTGCAGGAGGTATGTCTTATGATATAGAAACTGCCGCAGGAACCGTAAGCGAGCCGTGGGGCGATGGTAACGATAACATTACATTTGATGATAAAGGCAACCTTTGGCTGCTTCAGGATGGTGGCAAAAACTATATCTGGGTGTTAAGGCCGGATCACCGCCAGAGCATGCCGCATGTATTGCTGCACTCGTCTATGCCTGCCGGGTCTGAACCTACAGGCTTAACCTTTACGCCCGATTTTAAATACGGATTCTTCTCTGTACAGCACCCTGACGCGCTTAATGCCGCACAAACTGATGCTACGGGCAACCCGGTAACTTTTAGCGCCAGTGCGGTTGTAGTATTTTCGTTAGGAAGCAACCTTGGCCTTCAGGCACCGGATGCCGATTTTATGGCTAACGATGTAACCGTGAGCGAAGGTACTCAGGTAACGTTTACAGATCTTAGCTCACACCTGCCTACATCTTGGGCATGGACGTTTGAGGGCGGTAACCCTGCCACATCTACAGCGCAGTCTCCTGTAGTTACCTATGCCACGGCAGGTACCTATAATGTAACCCTGGTTACTACAAACGCCGCCGGTACAAGCGAAACAGAAACAAAGGCTGATTATATTGCCGTTGAGCCGCTTGTAGGTATTAATGATCCTGCCCTTGCCGCTAAGGTAAAAGTATACCCTAACCCTACTAACGGTATTGTTACTGTTGAGCTTAACGGCGATTTTGCCGGCCAGGATGCAACAGTAGAGGTATTTGATGTACTGGGCCGCAAAGTAACCCAGGCAGCTGCAACAGGCGGAAGCCAAAGCATACAGGTAGACCTTTCTGCTTATGCTGCAGACCAGGTGTTTATCCTTACCCTGCATGCGGGCGATGCGTCAGCATCATACAAAATCATGAAGGTTAAATAATGTAATATCTATTTTTTTAGGAGCCGGTAGCAATGCCGGCTCCTTTTTTGTTTTTAGTTGATTTCCGTGCTCTTTTTCTAATCCGTACCGGAGCTTTTCCAACCTGACCAGAGCGCAGCGCAGTGGAGGAATCTCACATAACAAATGCAAATAACCATGAAAAACATACTACTTATAGTACTGCTGGCATCAGCCGGGGCTTTCGCCCAAAATGCCAATCCGTTAAAAGCCCCCGTGTACGCGTCGGTAGCCGAAGCGTTGCAGCACAAAGAAACCGCCACGCAGCTCAACTACCGCGATAAGGGCCTGTTCCACATCCCGCAGGGGCTCGAAGGTCTGCAGCAGCTTACATTTTTAAACCTTATGGGCAACAACCTCGAAGATATTGAAGAAAGTGTATTTGCCCTTAAAAAGCTGGAAGTCTTAAACATAAAGCTCAATGCCATAAAATACCTTCCGCAGCAAATAGCAGGCCTTAAAAACCTTATAAAGCTTGATGCCAGCGATAATATGGTTACAGCCCTGCCGCACGGCATAGGTGCCCTTAAAAAGCTTAGCTTTTTGCACCTTAGCTACAATGCCATAACGTTTGTACCGGCACAGATTAAAGGCTGTAAAAGCCTCGGGGTGCTGGAGCTGGATAACAACCAGCTCAGTTACCTGCCGGCAGAGCTATTTACACTCAAAAAACTCAAAGTGCTTAACTTGGGCTACAACCAGTTTAATGAGCTTGATGCCGCCCTGGGCAACCTTAAAAACCTTGAAGACCTTAATCTTGAGTACAACCAGTTGCGCAGCCTGCCTGGTAGGTTAGGTAATCTTGAAAAGCTCAAAACACTTTTTTTAAACAACAATAAACTGGAGCGCCTGCCTGCCGAAATAAACGGATTAAAAAGCCTTCAGCTGCTTTCTCTTGCAGGTAACAAGCTAACGGCAGTTCCTGTTGACCTGAGTGGCTTAACCAGCTTAAAGACCCTTATATTAAACGGCAACCCCATACCCCCGCAGGAAATTGAGCGTATTAAAAAAGCATTGCCCGGCTGCGCCGTTTACAGTGGCTCATAATGGCATCATGTGTTTTTCCTTTTAGGGTAATGCCACTCAATTCTTGCTATTATAGATTTTGCGCCGTAAATTTGTGTTTATGGCAAAAGGCATCAATTTCAAAGTTTTCACATATTTTTTCAGGTCATCATCGGCAGGGGGTATCATGCTGCTTATTTGCGTGGCCATATCCCTTGTTATAGCAAACTCGGGCTGGGCCGGTGGCTTCAACAACTTCCTGGGCACAGAGCTGGGCTTTAGTAACAGCGCTGTTAAACTTCGTTATCCATTGCTCCTCTGGATAAATGATGGGTTAATGGCTGTCTTTTTTTTGCTGGTTGGCCTTGAAATAAAAAGGGAGGTAATAGAGGGAGAGCTATCCTCTGTGCGTAAAGCTGCTTTGCCCGTGCTCGCGGCCCTGGGGGGCGCACTGGTGCCTGCATTTATCTATTTCATCTTTAACAATGCCGATGAGGTAACGGCTAAGGGATGGGGCATACCCATGGCTACAGATATTGCTTTTGCATTAGGAATATTATCGCTCCTGGGCAATAAAGTGCCCGCCGGGCTAAAGGTGTTTTTAGCCGCCCTTGCCATTGCCGATGACCTGATGGCAATTGTAGTAATTGCTGTATTCTATTCGTCGCAGCTGCATTTCTTATACCTGGCTTATGCCGGTGCTATCTTTATAATGTTGCTTGTTTTTAACCGGCTTGGCTTTAAAAACATTTTCTTTTACATAGTGCCGGGGGCCGTTATGTGGTATTTTATTCACCATTCGGGCATACATGCTACCATAGCGGGTGTACTTACAGCGTTAACCCTGCCTACTAACGATACCGCAGAGTATTCTCCTCTCGAAAAGCTGGAACACGCCCTGAGCCGGCCCGTAAATTTTATTATTATGCCGCTTTTTGCGCTTGCCAACACTAACATTACCTTTCAGGATGGCATGGTTGCGGGCCTTACTGGTAGTCTGGGGCTTGGTATTGTACTGGGGCTTTGTTTAGGCAAGCCTGTAGGCATATTTGCCATGTCTTGGTTATCGGTAAAATTAAAGGTGGCACAGCTTCCAAAAAAAACCAATTGGTTCCATGTTGCAGGTTTAGGGCTGTTAGGGGGTATTGGCTTTACGATGTCTATATTTATAGCGCTGCTGTCATTTCAGGATAAGCAACACCAGGACGAAGCCAAATTTGCCATACTCCTTGCCTCTGTGCTCGCCGGTATTTGTGGCTTTTTGGTTTTAAGCCTGTACAATAAAAAACAGCGGCAAAAGGCAGTTAAAGCCCTATGAATTACCATGGGTTTATAAACCAAGCGCGCCATATCACGATACGCTCCTGCATAGCTTATATCGCCAAATGGCTCTTGCTGTCAGTAGCCATCGGCGCAATTACAGGCGCTGTATCGGCATTTTTCCTTACGTCCTTAAACTGGGTAACTAATTGGCGCGAAAGTCACGTGTGGGTCATTGCACTGCTGCCGGCCGCAGGCCTGATTGTAGGCCTGATGTATCATTACTGGGGCGAAAGCGTTGTAAAAGGCAACAACCTGCTTTTAGAAGAATATGAGCGCCCTAAAAAGATAATCCCCTTTAAAATGGCGCCCCTTATAATAACGGGCACACTGGCAACCCACCTGTTTGGGGGTTCGGCAGGGCGGGAGGGTACAGCCGTGCAGATGGGCGGGGCTATAGCCGACCAGTTTACCCGTTTGTTAAGGCTGGATAATGCCGATAGGAAAATCATTATTCTAATGGGTATAAGCGCAGGGTTTGCGTCAGTATTTGGCACACCGCTTGCCGGAGCCGTTTTTGCCCCTGAGGTTATGGTGCCGGGCCGCATAAGCTATAAAGCCCTGCTGCCGTGCTGTCTGGTGGCTTTTATAGCAGATTTTTGCTGTAGGGCATGGCAGGTGCCACACACCCGGTACAGCATCCCTACAGTGCCTGATGTGGCTCCCGGTACTTTGTTGTGGGCACTTATCGCGGGTATGCTCTTTGGGCTAACGGCACTGCTGTTTTCTAAAGGAGTACGCTTTTTTAGCAGCCTTTTTAAAAGGATTAGCTACCCGCCTTTACGGCCTTTTGCAGGGGGAATTCTAATAGCCTTATCAGTAGGGGCGTTAAGCACTACACAGTATATAGGTTTAGGTATCCCTACAATAGTGGCCGCCTTTAGCAGTAGTCTGCCCGCCTATGCATTTTTACTCAAGCTGCTGTTAACCGCCTTAACGCTGGGCGCGGGCTTTAAAGGTGGCGAGGTAACACCGTTATTTTTTATAGGCGCAGCACTGGGCAACGCGTTGTTTTTATTTTTGCCGCTGCCCATGGCGTTGCTTGCAGGCATGGGTTTTGTAGCGGTATTTGCAGGTGCTACTAATACGCCCATTGCCTGCACAATAATGGGAATAGAACTTTTCGGGATGCACAGCGGGGTTTACATAGCCCTGGCGTGCGTTGCAGCCTATTTATTTTCCGGGCCTGTGGGTATTTATACATCGCAAATAACGGGCGGCCCCAAATACCTGCTGTACAACCGCATTAAGCGTAAAAGGCTTAAAAACCTCTAATGAATGCTTAAATGTTTAAAGATAGTGCCTTAAACCGGCATTTTTAGTTTATCTGCCCCGGCTGTGTTATGTTGTTGCAAAGCAATATCCAGCGCTGTTAACCCACGATTGTCTTTAAGGGTAGCGTCCGCACCGTTTTCCAGTAATACATCAATCATGTTGTTACGGCCAAACATTACGGCAAACATCAGGGCTGTCCCGCCATTGCCATGCAGGGCATTTACATCAGCGCCTTCATCAATAAGTAGTTTTGCTATTTCCGGATATCCTTTAAAACAGGCTCCCATAAGCGCGGTGTTGCCGCTGCCGTCTGTAGCGTTAATGTTAGCACCGGCATTAAGCAATGCCTTTACCGCCTCATGCCGGTTATTGTAAGCAGCAATAATTAACGGGGTATACCCACGTTCATCAGTTACATCAACATTGTCTATAATGTCAAAAATCTCTTTTAAAACCGGTAAATTCCCCTGGCGGGATGCAGAAAATAATGCGTTGGTTATATCATCCATAGTTACTTTTTCTTTTATTGTACAATCCATTTGCCGGGTGTACTTTAGGGGTTACAAATAGGTAGCCTTATGGCGCAACCGGCTGTAGCGCAATGCTGAACGCCTCTTTAAAACCCAGGTGCTTTTCGCTCATAAGCTTGCGCAATACCAGTACTTCATTACAAATCCAGGTGGCTCTGTAGTCCAGGTTTTCAAGATAGGGCAGCAGTTGCTCATAAGTGCTGTGCGGAATCTTTTTTGCCAGGCTGATATGGGGCGTGGAAGCGTTTGACTTCAGCAGGGCCGAAAGCGCTGCAACAGGCCGTGGATTTTCAACCTTGAGGTACACCGTTACACTATGGCCATGGTCAAAAACACCCCAACCCTTTATTGTTACTCTAAATGCCTCCTGATTGCCTATTAAGCCTTGTACGGTTGCCGCAAGGCCGCTGTCGTCGGTCAGGGTATCAGTAAGGGTAATATGTGCCTTAGAGTTTACGTTACGCGTTGTAATATCAGCCTTGTCGTTCAGGGCGTGCTTAATAGCGGCAATATCATCTATAACCTCTTGCGGCGGAGATACAACTACAAGATAGGCATAAAGTGGCCCAAATAAAGATACCTGGTTGTAGATTCTCTTCTTCATGCCAATATCTGTAGTGTTACTTATTGCTGTTTCCCAATGCTTTATAGGTGGGAATTGCAAATAGCGTAAAAATAATATGCGCTATAAAAAGCTGCCTGTAGTAACCGCTGCGGTAGTTATAAGGGGCCCGGTTGTGCTGCGCAAAAAGAAGCTTCCATACCGCAATGCCGGTCAGCCCGCTAAGCGCACCTATGGTTAGTAATTTTGGCAGCCCCGGTTTAGCTAAAGCTTTTTTCCATAGCAGGTAATAAACCGCCATGAAACTTATACCGGTGGCATAATGCAGTGCCCAGCCGGCCGGGTGGTTATCCTCATCCGGTATAGCGGGAAGATTACCGGAATTATCAATGAGCTTATTTATCATTACCGGCTCTACATATTCCTGGTTTTCTTTTTTTGCCTTAAGGTAGCTGTATAAAGTCATAAAGGTAGTGCCTACAACACCTGCAATAATTATTTTCTCAACTGTCTTCATAGCATAAAATTTATAGGGAAAGGGGTTTGCCCTCTCCCTAAATTATTATTTATTCTGAAATTTTTGGTTCCCTCTCCCAAATGCGGTGCCTGCCCATTTGTGTTGTAAAGTCATCTGTAAACGCCTTACCCGTACCTTTGTTTATAATAATGCCGGGTAATGACGTGTCTTTACCGCCGGCAAGCTTATTGCCAATAGTTGTTTTTTCAACCAGGCCTTCTAAGCCCGCGTCAAAGCCTATTACTTTGCAATGCCTGTAGGCATCGTTAATAAACTCAATTACATTATCGTTTTCTTCAAGTACCTTATTACTTTGTGATGCAGGTACATACACAGCATCGAATAATACCGATGAGCAGGCAAAAAATGCATGGTCAACCTTAATACTTGTACCGGCATCAGCTGTTATATTTCCGGCATGCGGGCCTATAATTTTAGCCGTAGCGCCCGCGGCCTGCAGTGCTTTTTTAAGCGCGTTGACAGATTTTTCGCTAACGCCCTCTCCGCACAAAAAGGCCACCTGCCTGGTTTCTATACTATTTGTTGTAGTAGGGTTGTTTATCATGCTCAGCGCGTCGCTGGGCTGGTAGCTTTTATCCAGGGGTTTTGGCTCATGCTTTTCAGGGTCGGCATCAGCGCCTACGCCGTGGTTCATTGGTTTTTCGGGCTGCGCGGGCACAGCAATGCCAAGCCCTGATGCCACTTTATTAGCAAGGGTTTTATCAACCTGGCTTAACAGGCCAAGCATACGCTCCCTAATGGCAACGGTTTCTACCTTGCTCAGTTCAAAGCGCAATGCTTTTATAATATGGTTTTGTTCGGGTTCGGTCTGGCTTTTAAAGAATAATGCCGCCTGGCTAAAATGGTCAGCAAAGCTCTCGCTGCGCTCACGCACCTTATGGGCTTCAATACGCTCATAGTGGCTTACAAACCCTCCCTCTGCTTCTTTAGCCTGCGCAGGGTAGCCATTATTTAAGGTATTAGGGCTGTAACTAACACGGCCTACATTTATTTCCTGCCTCATGTGGCCATCGCGCTGGTTGTTGTGCATGGGCGCAATGGTGCGGTTAATGGGTATTTCATGAAAGTTAGGGCTGCCCAGCCTGCTAAGCTGCGTATCAGTATAAGAAAACAGCCTGCCCTGCAGCAGCGGGTCATTACTAAAGTCTATTCCCGGCACTACATGCCCCGGGTGAAACGCCACCTGCTCGGTTTCGGCAAAAAAGTTATCGGGGTTGCGGTTAAGCACCAGCCTGCCAATTTTTGTTACAGGCACCAGTTCTTCAGGAATAATCTTGGTTGGGTCAAGCAGGTCAAAGTTAAACTTGTGCTCATCTTCTTCCGGCACCAACTGCACACCAAATTCCCATTCGGGGAAATTTCCGTTTTCTATATTTTCCCAAAGGTCGCGGCGGTGAAAATCCGGGTCGTTGCCCGATATCTTAAGGGCTTCATCCCAAACAACGGCATGGGTGCCCAGTTTTGGCTTAAAGTGAAATTTTACAAAGGTAGATTTGCCCGCTGCATTTATAAAGCGGAAGGTGTGTATGCCAAAGCCTTCCATCATACGGTAGGAGCGGGGTATGGCCCTGTCGCTCATGGCCCACATAATCATGTGCATGCTTTCCGGCATTAGCGATATAAAATCCCAAAAGGTATCGTGAGCCGATGCCGCCTGCGGAATTTCATTATGCGGTTCAGGTTTTACCGCGTGTACAAGGTCTGGAAATTTCATGGCATCCTGTATAAAGAATACAGGTATGTTGTTGCCCACCATATCAAAAACGCCTTCCTGGGTATAGAATTTTATGGCAAACCCACGCACATCACGTGCCAGGTCAGTAGATCCCCTAAAACCCGCAACGGTAGAAAAACGTACAAACACGGGTGTTTTTACAGACGTATCATTAAGGAAACCGGCTTTTGTATAGTCGCCTACATTTCCAAAGGCTTCAAAAAAGCCATGCGCGCCAGAGCCCCTTGCGTGTACAATGCGTTCCGGTATGCGCTCATGGTCAAAGTGCGTAATTTTTTCACGCATTATAAAGTCTTCCAGTAAAGAAGGGCCACGCTCTCCGGCTTTCAGGCTGTTGTGGTCGTTGTTTATCTTAACGCCATGGTCTGTAGTTATAAACTGGCCATTGCCATATTCCCTGTTTTTTTCAAGGTCCTGCAGCTTGGCATTGTCCTGGGGGTTGTTACTATTATCTTGTGAAGCATTAGTGGGTGTGTTGCTTTTTTTCATCAGGTGCAGTGTGTTTTAAGATGCGTGAATAAAATTAGCCAATCTGCATCATCATCATCCTCTGATTAAGAAAACTTTGGCACCAATAAGTACTTATAACGGCCTGTTATTGATAAAGTCCTGATTAGGTCAGTAAAGTCCTGCAAATATATTGGTCAAACGTTTAACACAAGCTTATAACTTCTTAACAAGCTGGTATACAATAGATAGGTAAATTTACAATACTAAAAATTTACACTAACAAAAAAAAATTATTATGTCTATTATTCAAAATGACCACACCGAAGGGCCGGTTGCAAAAGCAATCGAAAAACAAACATCAAAACTTCCGTCAGACCTGTTTTTATGGGCAGCTCTTGGCTCCATGGCAACATCTGCCACGCTAAAGATAATTGGAAAAGAAAAAACCGCATTATTTGTGGGCCAGTGGGCGGCGCCCTTTTTGCTCCTGGGCTTATACAATAAAATTGTAAAGCTTGAAGGCAGTGACAAAAAAGATAAAAATTCAGATTCAGGATTTGGCGGCGATTGGGAGGAACACCCTATCAGCAATTATGCAGAGCCTGAAAACGATACTATTATTTAAAAAAAAGCCGGTTTTACTACCGGCTTTTTTTATGCTTATTTTAAAAGCTTATTTGTAAACAGGTAATCAGCGGTTTGGTACCAGGATATGGTCTCGTCTAAAAAGCCGCGGTTCATGGCTAACGGATTGAGGCTGTTGTCTGTTTTATCCCAGGCGTAAAAGGCTTGCTTCTTCTGGTCACTAAGTATCATTACCTTATCCTGTTTCATTAACACCAGCTTGCGGTAGGTACCTAATAGCGAGCGTTCTTCAAAACCGCTTCCCAACACGTTTTTACCGAAGAAATCCGATTCATAATTCCAGTTAAAAAGCGAGAATAGGGTAGGAAGCAAATCAATTTGTGAGCATTGTTTTGTTATCTTACAGTTTTTGTATTCCGGCAGGTTTACAATAAAGGCCGGTATGTGGTAGTTGGCTACGTCAATTTCGTCTTTACCTGCGCTGCTGGCACAATGGTCTGCAATTATTACAAAAACTGTATTTTTAAACCACGGCTTTGTTTTTGCCTTGGCAAACATTTCGCGCAGTGCAAAGTCAGTATACTTTACCGCTCCCGAGCGCCCCGTACCCGATGGTATATCAATCCTGCCTGCAGGATAGCTGTAAGGCCTGTGGTTTGAGGTGGTCATTACAAAGTTAAAAAAAGGCTCCTTAGCGGCATACTGTCTGTCTGCTACAGATATCATCTTGTTAAAGATGTCTTCATCACAAATACCCCAGGCATTTTCAAAAGTAACTTCGCTATCATCAATATTGTTGCGCGTAGCCTTAATGGCATCACTAAGCACGCTGCCGCGGCCCCTGTCATAAATAGTAAACCCATTACCCCCAAAGTAGGCGTTCATGTTATCAAAATAACCATCTCCGCCATAAAAAAAGTTGCTGTTGTACCCCCTCGATTTAAAAACACTATTAACAGTGTATAAATTTGCGTTTTCGGGCCTCTTTACTATACTTTGCCCCGGTGTGGGTGGTATGCACAAGGTTACGGCCTCCATTCCTCTTACAGTCCGGGTACCTGTTGCATAAAGATTTTCAAAGAAAATGCTTTTTTGGGCAAGGCTGTCTAAAAAAGGGGTAATGTGTTCCTGGTTGCCAAACTCCTGCATAAAATTTGCGCTGAGGCTTTCTACCATTATAAACACCACATTTTTTTGTTTATCAGATGGCATACTGTCAAGAACGGCGCGGTGTATAGAAAAAGCATTGCCTGTATAATTTTCATTTGAGCTGTCCAGTTTGTTTTTTACAAGGGCAAACGCTTTCCTGTTATCTATAGAAGTATAAAAAGTATCATACTTCATCTGGTTGTTCCTGAATGCGGCAAAAAATGAGTAAATGCCAGATTTTGATATTTCACAGTTGTAGCGGTTTGTACTCCACTCTGCCTGGTTGTTAGTTATAAAAGCCGCAAATAACACCATTATGGCTACTGTACTGCCTAAAAGGCTAAACCTTGCCGTAAGGCTGGCTTTATGTGTAAAGGTATTTGTAAAGGCATGGCGCTTGTAAAACAACAATAAAATTGCTGCGGTTATTAAAAGAACCCCTGTTATTAATACAGGCAGCGGATAAGACTGCCTTATATTTGCTACCACCTCGTGGGTATAAATAAGATAGTCTACAGCTATAAAGTTAAAGCGGGTTTTAAATTCGTCCCAAAAAGTAAGTTCGGCAAAAAAGGTAAATACCAGTATAAAAATGGTTAGTGTGGTAAAAAACCATACCAGTATTTTATCTGTGCGGCTGCCTATATAACGGTCAGGAAATACAGTATAATAAAGCACCGCTGTTGCGCTAATAAAAGCTATGGTGCCTATATCAAAAAATAATCCGGTTACAAGTGTCCGTACAATATTTATAATATTCCAGGAAACTTCATCATATTGCCAGATAAAAAAACTTATCCTGAGTAGCTGAGATACCACTAAAAACCACACTATAAAGCTAAACAACAACGAAAACCTGCCGGGTAACCTAAAATTTTTAAGCATTACTATCTAATTAAACCCAAAGGTTAAAATCCAAATTTGAATTAAATTAGAATTTTAACCGGGCTATTAATTTTCAAGCTATTGCCTGATTATCGCTTTAAACTAATTGTAGTATGTTGGATATTAAAAGCTTACAGTGAATGTGTGCGTATCATTATAAAAACTGTAGGTAATATTCCAGCCATTCAGTTCGGCTATTTTTTTTACAATGGCAAGTCCCAGGCCATTACCCTGCCCCGAAGGATCTGATTTTGAAAAACGGTTAAATAATTTTTCACTGCTTAAAGATATCGTTCCTGTATTTGAAAAAATTATTGAATTTTTTGTGGTAGTAATAATTATACTTCCATTTTCAATATTGTGCCTTATTGCATTAAGAAAAAGGTTATTAATAAGCACTTCTGTTAGCATTGGGTTTGATGTTATTACCGCCGGCTCATCAAATTTAGCCTGTATAGTGATATTTTTTGAAGCTGCCTGTTCTTTAAAAAAAAGGAAGTTTTTTTCAATGTAGTCGTTTACCGCAATAGGCTGCTTATCAAAATAACTGTCATTTTCAATCTTAGAAAGAAGCAACAGGTTTTTGTTGAGGCGGTTTAGTCTTGAAATATCCCTGTTAATTGAGTCGAGAAGTTCAGATTGTTGTTTGGTAAGCCCGGGAGATTGGAGCAGCGTGTCAATTTTTGTTTGAAATAGTGCAAGGGGTGTTTGCAGCTCGTGTGCCGCGTTCTCCACAAATTCTCTCTGGCCTTTATAAATGGCAGTATTTTTTTTAATAAGCTTTTCAATACTTTCATTTAGGGAGTCAAATTCTACTATGTCGGTAGCAATAAAACGGGGCTTCTTATTTTTGTCTATCTCAAAATCCTGTATCTGGCGCAGGGTGTCATAAAACGGTTCCCATATCTTTTTGGCCGATCTTTTAGAAATTACATTAATGCCTACTAATAATATAATAATGATGAAAAAAAACATGATGGCTATACTCAGCACCATACCTTCCATTTCTACCAGGTTGTTCCTTTCAATGTATGTGTAGGTCTTTCCATCAATAATTACCGGGCCGTATAAAATTCTGAAAGGCTCCGTTTCATTAGCAATAGAGTCAAACTCCATTTTACCAAAAATAGAGTCTTTTGCCACACCCATATCCGGCACAATTTCTACATCGGGGTTATATTTATTCCAGTTGGCAATATCTGCCTGGGTAAACCTATGCCGCGTATGCTTTTCAAAAGCGCCTTTATGAAACAGCAGTACTTCATCTGTTTCATAAGCATAAAGCCAGTGGCTGATATAATAAAATAATGGTGCCGATACCAGCAGTATTATAACAGAGTAGGCAAGAAAGCTGCCGGTTGTTTTTTTTAATAGTTGTTTACTCATCCTGCCATTTATATCCTAAGCCATATACTGTTTTTATATAATCCTGGCTGCCTGCGTTGCTTAGCTTTTTTTTCAGGTTTTTTATATGGGCATATATAAAATCATAATTATCCAGCATATCTGCCATGTCTCCGCTAAGGTGCTCTGCTATGGCGCTTTTAGATAATACTTTGTTTTCATTAGCAATAAGATACAGCAGTAAGTCTGTTTCTTTTTTAGTAATGTCAAGCTTACTGTTTTTTACGCTGACAGTTTTGGCAAATATATCAACGGCAATTTCATTATAATTTACAACATTATTACCCTTAAAGTTTTTACGCCTTATAAGCGCCTGCATCCTTACAAGCAATTCTGATAAGTGAAACGGTTTTGTCAGGTAATCATCGGCACCCAGATTAAATCCTTCTATACGGGTATCTAATGTTTCTTTAGCAGAAATAATAATAATACCTTCCGTTTTATTTTGTCTTTTCAGTTCCCTTAAAATATCAAACCCATCGCCGTCGGGCAGCATCAGGTCGAGCAAAATACAATCATAATCATACATGCTTATTTTGTCAGTTGCCTCTTTATAGGTAGCCGCAGTTTCGCAATGTACACCGTTAGGCCTAAAATAATCCTTTATACTTTGCGCGATTTCGTGCTCGTCTTCTATAATAAGAATTTTCATAGTGCAAGTTAGTAATTCAATTTTAAAGATTGTTGCTAATAGGTGGCAAGGGTTACGGCTTTTTTTACGTCCCCGTGATGGCTGACAGAAACATCCTTAAAACCGCGTTTTTTATTGCAGTACACGTGGGGTATACCATCCATGTCCTTCACAATATCATTATATTCAGCTAACGTGATATTTTGCAAATCATTTTGGCTTGTAACGGCAACGGTATGTATAACATTATCCATTAGCGTTGTTTTTGTTATATAAGAATATTCATAGCATGTAACATGCCCCATGATACTATCCTTATTATTAACAAGTAAGGTACAGGTTAATTTTTTAGGAATATAGGCCCTTATTTTGGTTTGTCGGTTATAAATTTTATAAGCTGCTTCCTTCATGCTCCACAACAGCCACAACATAATTTCCGGGTCTTTCGCGTTTTTTATAAGCAGCTGTTCATCATCTGTAAAAAGTTTTTGCAGTAAACCCCTGCGTTGCCAGTTGCTTTCAATACGCGATTGTAAAATATCTACAACATCATTGCCTATCATTTTGCGGCCAGTTTGGTTTGTATAATTTCTATCGATGCCTTTACATTTAGCATACGCTCCATGTCCGTATCATCTATAACTATATCAAAAGCCTCTTCAATATCCAATATAATATCTACCAGGTTGGCAGAATTGATATTGAGGTCATTAATAAAATCGGTTTCCTCGTTAAGGTTATTATGGGCTTCATTATTAGTGGTATACGGCTTTATAATAACCTTTAGTTTATCAATTAGAATATCTTTGTCCATAATTTTATTCAAATTTTTTAAATATAATGCACGCATTTACATCGCCAAAGCCAAAGCTTGCCTTGGCAATTATATTGAGGTTGATATCAAATGTTTTTAAGGGCACTTTTGATGCGTCAATAAGCGCGGTAATTTCAGGATGAAGGTCGTTGCAGTTGGTATTTCCAAATAAAAATCGCTGATGTATCTGCAGCACAGTGGCCACGCTTTCTATACTTCCGGCGGCGCTGAGGCAATGCCCCGTAAGGCTTTTTAAGGAATTGATATATGGAAAACCGGTACCCGAACGTCCCAGTGCTTCAGTCCAGTTCTCTATTTCAAGGCTGTCTTTTGAAGTGGCTGTAAGGTGCCCGTTTATGGCATCAACATCATTTGGATGCACACCTGCGCTTTTAAGTGCGTCAGTAATGCACCGTTGCACAGCGGCACTGTTAGGCGCGGTCATGCTGCCGTTGCCGCGCTGCCCGCCTGAGTTTATGTTACCGCCCAGTACCTCTGCATATATGGTGGCCCCGCGTTGCAGGGCGCTTTCTAAATCTTCTACAAGCAGTGCCCCTGCGCCACTGCCCGGCACAAAACCTGCTGCTGTAGCACTCATAGGGCGCGAACCCTGTTCAGGGTTGTCATTATATTTAGAACTGCACACACGCAGCGCGTCAAATCCGGCCCAGATGTACGGCCCGCTATCGCCCGTGCTGCCTGCCAGAATGCGCTTTGCCTGGCCCAGCTGTATGCGGTTGTAGGCCATTAAAATGGCTTCGGTACCTGTGGCGCATGCCGATGAATTTGTGGTTACCTGGTTGCCCAGGCCCAGCTTACCGCCCAGGTAAGCGCTAATTCCGCTGTTCATGGTTTGTGCCACAACGGTACTGCCCAGCCTGCGGGTTTGCAAATCGTCTATTTTATAAATGCTTTCGCGAAATTTATCAATACCCGATGTGCCTGATCCAAAAATTGTACCGCTGTCCCAGTCCGGTACTTCGTTATTTTCTATTGGTAACCCTGCGTTTTTCCAGGCTTCCATACCGGCTATAACACCATATAAAATACCCGTGCTGTTAAAGCCGCGCAGCTCCAGCTCTGTAAAATAATGCGCCTTGAGCTTATCAGATATTTCTGGGCGGCCGGCTATCTGGCATGAAAACAGAAGCTCCTGTAATTGCAAATCATGCCGTATACCCGAAATGCCATTTTTAAGTGCATGGGTAAACGCGTCTATTCCCACACCGTTTGGGGCAGCTACACCTAAACCTGTTATTACTACCCGTTTATTCATAATTTTGTAGTGATCATGCCGGCTACAATGCCTTTACAAACTTCCTGCCCGGCTTCATTTTTCATTACCACATTGCACTTTAGCTTACCAAACCTGAAAAATGTTTTTACAGATGTTACCGTAACTTTTTCGCCGGGGTATACTGCTTTTAAAAATTGCACTTCTGCCGATGTAAATGCTATTACGGTATCTTTTTTAAGCGTATGGCCCAGTAAATAAATCCCCAGGCAAACCATACCTATCTGTGCCATAGTTTCGGTTAAAATTACGCCAGGTGTTACCGGTTTTTCTTTAAAATGGCCCTTATAAAAATCAAGGCTCTTATCAAAAGTATAGGTGCCTGTTGCCCCATTTTCATCAACATGCAGCAGCTCATCTACAAACAAAAAGGGCTTGCTGTAAGGCAATTGGGCTATTATATAGTTTACATCCATAGTTACTCTTTATATTTTACCATTGCAATAGAACCCTTTGTGCCGAAAAGCCCGGGCCAAAACTCAGCATAAGGCCTTTTTCGCCAGGTGGGGGGGTATCTTCCATAACACGCTCTAAAACGTATAAAACCGTGGCGCTTGACATGTTGCCGTAGTGGCGCAGTACATCTTTTGTAGCATTGATGTTTTTTCCTAATCCTAAAAAAAGTGCTTCAACAGTTGAGATTATCTTTTTCCCCCCCGGGTGGAATATCATGTGGCTAATATCGCTTATTTTTAAGTCGTTCTTTTCAAGAAACGGGTGTATAATGTCGCCAAAATGTGCAGATATAGTATCGGGCACCTCAATATCCAGCACCATTTTCAGGCCTCCGTTAGTCAGCTTAAATCCCATCATATGCTCTGCATCATAAAAATGATACATCTGCTCATCAACTATTTCAGGCCCGTAATCCTCTTCATATGATGAGAGCAGGCAGCATGCGGCGCCATCGCCAAAAATAGCGGCACTAACTATATTTGGCATCGAAAAATCATCGAGCTGAAACGTTGCCGTGGGCGATTCTACAGCAATTACAGCAGCCCGCTTTCCCGGATTTGCCTTAAGGAAATTTTTTGCATATATAATGCCCGAAATACCTGCCGCACATCCCATTTCAGTAACCGGGAGCCTTACTATATCCTGCCTCAGCTTCATTGTATTAATCAGGTAGGCATCAAGCGATGGTATCATGATTCCGGTGCAGCTTACTGTAATTATATAATCCAGAGATTGTGGTTCCCAGCCTGCCTTCGCTAATGCCTTTTGCAACACCTGCTCGCCAAGCGCTATCACTTCCCGTATGTAAATGTCATTTTTTTCTTCAAAAGAAGTTGCTGTAAAAACCTCCGCCGGGTTCATAATAGAATAGCGCTTATCTACTGCGGCACCTTCAAATATTTTTTTTACTTTTCTTATAAATCGTTCGTCCTGCCCGTGCAGCCATCCATCCAGCAGCGGCATGATTTCGGCTGTCGTGCGCGAATATTGTGGCAGTTGCTTTGCAACCGTTATAATTTTTACACTCATAGTTTAGCAATTATCCATTGGTACCGAAAAGCCCATTTCCAGTGTATGGTGTAATTTTTTAAATTAAGTTTTTTAGAAAATTCCTTCAGCTCATTTTTTTTAAACCCCCTTAATATCGATACAAGCCCGTCCTGCTTTGACATCCTGTTTAACCGGAAAATCAAACATATAAGTTCAAAAAGCCGATAGGCCAGTTTACTGCGGTGCAGGTCATTTATTACTACGCCCAGTGTTGCATTGCTATTAAAGGTAGTAATTATATTGGTTATCTCACTATTGCTAAAATGATGCAGTGTAAGCGTACATAAAACAATATCATATTTCAGGTGTTTAAAACCCTCGCTAAAAATATCAACGCATATATATTCAATATCGGCGTAATGCACAGATAAGGTTTTAGCATAATTTATTGTAAATGCATTGGCATCTATACCAATTAGTTTAAAGCTTATGTTATTCTTTCTTCCAAATTCTGCAAGCATGCGCAGCATATCGCCATTGCCGCAGCCCACATCTGCTACTATTATTTGTTTAGAAGTATCGGCTTTATCCAGCAATTTCTTTATGCCGTTAAGCGTAAGTTTATTGCCGCCAAGCAATTGGTTTATACGGGCAATTTTATCCAGGGCATCCCGCAACTCTTCGCCTTCAAGCAAAAAATCGTCCATTATCTCACATGCTTCTGTCCTGTATTTGGTGTGTACTGCCATTTAATTAATTGCTATGGGTTTGCCATGAGTCTGCCTGATTAATATAGGCAGCAATACCGGTATAGAGCCCATTACAGCCATTAGTGCAGCAGTAAGGTTTTTATAACGCAACACCTTTGCAAGTATCCTGCCCATGTGCAGCCGTTTGCTAAAATGCTTTTTCCATTGCTGGGTGTAGGCTTTTTCCAAGTCTTCCCTGGATGATATTTTACCAGCATAATAATCAAGTATCAGTTCTGAGGCAATTTTTGCGCTGTGAATTGCCATTGCCATGCCATTACCACACAGCGGATGTATAAGGCCGGCACTATCTCCCGCCATCAGGATATGATTTTCTACAGCTTGTTTTTTATCAAAAGATATCTGGCTTATGGTAAGGGGTTTTTCAAACAGGGGAGTAGCACTGTCTAAAATTGCTTTTAGTTGCTTATTCTTATAAAGTACATTGTGTTGATAATCTTCAATATTTTTATATTGCTTAAAGGTAGCATAGTCGGCAAGATAGCATATGTTTATAGTGTTATTTTCTACCTTAGAAACCCCGCAGTACCCACCCTTAAAATTGTGCAGCGCTACAACATTATCTGCAAAGTTACCGGTATAGTGTGCTTTAACAGCCAGCCATCCTGACTTTTTAGCAATAAATTGCCGCGATAAAACCTGGTCTATGTTAGCACGCTTGCCATATGCTCCTACAACTATTTTTGCTGTCAGATACTGTTTTTTGGTTCTTACTTTAAATGCATCATTAATAAATAAGACCTCTGTTACTGTTTCTTTAATAATTGTACAACCGTTAGCCAGTGCCTCCTGATATAAAAAAGCATCAAGTGCATAGCGGCTGATGCCAATACCACCCAGGGTCAGGGCTGCTTTTATAGTTTTGCCGCTTTGGGTACTAAACTCAAAAGTAGTAAGTGCCGCGGGATTTAATTTTAAAATATCGAGCCCCAGCCATTGCATATAGGGTAAAATTTCGTTTGATATATATTCGCCACATACCTTATGGTGTGGGTACGCCGATTTTTCAATAACCGTAACTTTTAACCCGGCTTTAGATAAGTGTATCGCTCCGGCCAGGCCGGCCAGGCCCCCACCAATAATAAGTACATCAGGTTGTATTGCCATGTTACCAAATTAGGTATAAAACCTGAGCCGGCGCTTTGCTTTAGGAATATTTTAGCGCAGAATTTTATTTAAAAAACCGGCTGTCTATAATACGTTTGGATGCTTGCATAGTGTCCAGTAATCAAAAATTACCTTTAGGGTTTGTGCGGTTTCTTCAATATCCGCGCCTTTTTTAAAAAAGCCCTGTACGGTCATTTGGGTGTAGGCTTCGTTTACATCCTGCTGGTAAGCCGATGTAGAATAAAAAATAAAGGGTATGCTCCTTTTACGCAGTTTGCTGTCAGTATCTATTTTGCGCTTAAAGTCAAGACCATTGTGGCCCGGTAAATTGATATCTGAAAAAATTATGAAGATTGGTTTTTTTGTGTTGTGCAGATACTCATAGGCATCATCAGTGTTTTCAAACCATTTTAATGCATTTTTTATCCCAAGGTTTTTTACAACATTTTCAAAAAATTGCATGTCGTCAATATCATCTTCAACAAGAATAATAGTTCCTGATTTTGCCATGGCATCACTGTTAAAATCTAGTTCAAATATAAGATAATAATAATTGATTATATAAATAATAATGCACTAAGTGTTTAGATGTGCTAATTTTTAAATATCTAATTATTAAGTTTTTATATTTTATTACAGAATTTTAATGTTAAACACTTTATAATAATTTTAACATATTTAGTTATTTTTATCCCAAATCCTTTATGACGGTTTTAACTAAAAATAAATTGTCTTAATTTAGCCTAAACACCACACCCTTACACTTATGAATATATATTTGAAATATAATATAGAGCAAATCTGCAGGGTTATACTGCAGGAAAAAGTTAGCTCACTCAACGTTAATTACCATGTTACTAACTCAGGCAGTATTTATTTTCCTGAGGGTTTAGGCACAGAAAAGCTTAACGATTTAGCCAGTGAGCTTAAAAAATACGGTATAGAAATAATCAATGACCAAAAAATAGTATTAGTCGAAAAAATTAAACGCCTTATCAATGCAATGCTTTCGCCGGATAATGCCACGCCACTTTTAAAAATATCTTCATACCTGTCTGACAGCCTTAACGAAAATTACAGAACGCTATCGCAGATATTTACAGAGATGTGCCACATGTCTATTGAAAGCTTTATCATATTGCAAAAAACAGAACTTGTTAAACAACTCTTATTAAACGAAAACCTCTCTCTAACAGAGATTTCGCATAAATTGCAATACAGTAGTGTTGCGCACCTTTCTAATCAGTTTAAAAATTCTACAGGTTTAACCCCCAGTGCTTTTCAAAAAATATCCTATAGCAAAAGGAAACATAAAGTAGCACTTAATTAAAACATACTATTATGAACATTGACGAACTGCACATAGTACTTGCCGAAGATGACAGGGATGACCGCCTTTTTTTTAAAAATGCTTTTAAAGGCCTTAAAATTAATAATAAGCTTACCATTTGTGAGGATGGTATTGCCTTAATGGATTACCTTAAAGATATTGAGCCACTGCCACATATTTTATTTTTGGATTTAAACATGCCGGGCAAAAATGGTATGGAATGCTTAAAAGAGCTGCGTGCAAATAGCAGGTATGCTGATCTTTCTATAGCCATCTATACAAGCCTTAAATCGCCTGCCATAGATGAAGAAACACTAATTGCCGGAGCCAATATTTTTATACGTAAACCCAATGAACCGGAAGTGATGCAAAAAATACTGCAGGAGGTGGTTTATATTAACTGGCAATATATTACTGATGGGCTTAATAAAGAAAATTTTATGCTAAACTACTAAGTTTAGATACTATTATTCTTTAATCGGGATAAGAGCAACTCGATATTTTTTGACAGTGCCTGTATATTGTCGGGCTTTTTTAAATATCCTGTTGCATTTATTTCCAGCGCCTTCTCTACATCGTTTGTACTGCCCGAGGTAGTATAGATAATTACGGGTATATGGTTCCAATCTATATTTTTTTGCAGTATAGAAAGGCAGGTATAGCCATTCTCTTCGGGCATATTAATGTCTAAAAATATTATGTCGGGCGTTACATTTTCTTTTATTAGGTCAAAAGCCGCATGGCAGCCATCAGCCTGCAGGTACTCTACAGGCTGCTCAATGCGTTGCAATGCTTTTTTAAAGAAGAACCTGTCATCATCGTCATCATCTATCAATAATACTTTTAGCATTTCATTAATTATTTAAAGGGAAATATAAGTTAAAAGCAGAGCCTTCGCCGGGTGTGCTGTCGGCCGTAATATATCCTTTATGCTTTATCATTATCTTTTTGCATATGGCAAGCCCTATACCGGTACCTTCATATTTATCTTTTGCGTGCAGCCTCTGGAAAGGTTCAAATATCCTTGTAGATTGTTCCTGCAAAAAGCCAATGCCGTTATCGGCAACAATTATCTTGCAGTAGCTAATGGTACTGTCTGCACCCAGCAATTTAATTTCATTACCGGTTACAACTTTATAAGTAATCTTTATGCTCGGCTGCTCATCGGTTTTACTGTATTTAATGGCATTGCCTAACAGGTTTAAAAACAATTGGTGTACCAGTAAGGGTACTACATGCAGCGTGGGTATAGATGCCGTTTTAAGGGCTACATTTTTTTGGATAATGATATCGTTTAGTTCAGTAGCAGCCTCTTCAATAATATGATTTATATCAGTTTCTTCAAGTTCTTCATCATTTACCTTGCTTATGTGAGAGTAATGCAACAGGTCATCTATAAGGCGCTGCATGCGTTTTGTAGAAACCAGTATTCTTTCCTGATAAGAAACCGCGTCTTCAGATAGCGTTGTGCCTTCGTCATCCATTACCAGCTTGGTAAAAGCATATATTTTGCGCAGCGGCTCCTGCAGGTCATGGCTGGCAATGTAACTAAAAGATGTAAGTTCTTTATTATTTTCCTCCAGCTCGCGGTTATTTTGCTGCAGCGTTATGTTAGCTGCACGAATGTGGGTTATATCTTCTATGGCAAGCAGTATAAGGTGCTCGCCCAGGTTATCATTTATTATTGGCCTTATGTTTAGTAACATCTTCCTCTCGCCTAAATCAGGCAGGTGGGTTACTATTTCAATATCATCCAGTTTAAGCCTGTCCGGCAGTACACGGGTAAGCTGGTCTTTAAAGCTGTTTAAATTCCACTGGCCAGAAAAAACATCAAAAATGTTTTTACCTTCTATATCGGTCTCGTTAGTTTTAAAATAACGGTAAAAAGAGGCATTGGCACTTTTAATCCGCATCTCTTTATTTAAAACAATAAGCGGCTCGCGTATGGTTTCAATAATAGCCTCAGAGTACATGCGCGATACAACAAGCTGCTCCTGCCTGTCCATCAGCTCATCATTAACCGTTATAAGTTCTTCATTATTAGATTGTAATTCTTCGGCAGATGTTTCCAGCTCCTCATTTAATGTTTGCAGCTCCTCGCTATTGCTTAGCAATTCTTCATTAGCACTTTGCAATTCCTCATTACTGGCCTCCTGGTCTTCGGTAACGCGCCTTATGTCTTCGCGCATCTGTTCTAATTCCGCTTCAAGCTGTTTAATACGCTCTGTATCACCTTTGCGCTGGCTGCCCCGTTTTTTTTCTTCCTGGGTTAAAAATACCTGATGAAAAAGTATAAGGTAGTGCGTTTCAATACTGCTGGTGTTTAAAGGTATAACCTCAAATGTAATAAGGTAATCTTTTCCTTTAAGGGCAATATTTTCTTTTTTAATTTTTTGCTGCGTGTTTTTTACTTTAACCAGAGCGTTGCGCAGTTCAAAGGCCATGCCTTCGCGCAGCATTTTAAAAATATTAAAGTTAGGCTTTCCCGGTGGCTGAAACAAAAAGGGCTCAGTATTAGCATGAAAATGTATTATTTCTTTATGCTCATTAATTATAACCCCCGCAGGTGTATACTGAGAAAAAAGTATCTCGTTAGCCTGCTTATAAAAATCAGGCTCTGTATCATGTTTTTTATTTGGCGATTGCGGTTTGCCTACAGTAATGTTTTCATACCGCTCTACACCCATGCTTACAAAATTATCAGTAGAGTTTTTCCTTACATAAATCTTCTGGTTTTTTACCAGTGGTTCAAACAGGGCGGGCACATTGCTGGCAGTCTCTGATTTTCCTAAAAACAGTATTCCGTGCTGGCGCAGGGCATAATGAAAAGTATTGAGCGCCTTTTTTTGTAAAAAAGGATCAAGATAAATCATAACATTGCGGCATGAAATAAGGTCCATTTTAGCAAATGGCGGGTCTTTTACAAAATTATGCACGGCAAATACGCACATATCGCGTATTTCTTTATTTATATGGTAAACGCCTTCAATTTTTGTAAAGTAGTTACGAAGGGTTGCTTCAGGTACATTTTGTATTTCCTGCTGGTTGTAGGTGCCCGTGCGCGCTTTTGAAATTACCTGTTCAGATATATCTGATGCAAATATCTGTACTTTAATATCCGCAGTATTATCGCTTAGGTATTCGTGTAGTGCAATAGCCAGGGAATACGCTTCTTCTCCGGTAGAACATCCGGCCACCCACATCCTTATGCCATCTTTATTTGATTTTTTTTGAAGTATTAACGGAAAAACAGATTCTGTAAGGTTACTAAAAATTTTAGAATCCCTGAAAAAATAACTTACCGGTATAAGTATATCGTTAAATAAGGCGTCCTGCTCTGTTTTGTCTGCACGTAGTAAATCCAGGTAAGATTCCGGGTTTTTACTCTTGGTTATTACCATGCGCCTTGCAATCCTGCGGCGTATGGTGGGTTGTTTATAATGAGAAAAGTCGTTACCCGTGCGCAGCCTCAGCAGCCTGATTATATGTTTATAAACATCATCATCTGCTTTTACAGGCTCCATTTCATAGGCATGGCTATTTTCATAGGCGTTGTCTATTTGCTGTAATTGCGCAGGTATTTCTTCTGCCTCTAATATAAAGTCGGCCGCGCCTGCCCGTATCGCACTAAGCGGCATACCATCAAATGCTGCAGAATCAGGATTTTGTACAAATGTAGACCCTCCGCGCTCTTTTATTGTTTTAAGGCCCAGGGTGCCATCAAAACCGGTGCCGGATAATATTACTCCCCTCGAAAACCCCTGGTGAACTTCGGCCAGAGAGTTAAAAAATAAATCGATAGACATATTTTTTCCATCCTCACCCCGGGGGTCAAGCTTTAGCTTACCATCATAAACGGTAAGCTTTTTATTCTCTGGTATAATATAAATATTATTGGGTAAAAGATTGATGTCATCAGTAATTTCATGTACAGGTATTTCTGTCTCGCGCCTCAGTATTTCGGGCAGCAGGCTTTCATAATCGGGCGCAAGGTGCTGTACCAGTACATATGCCATGCCTGATTTTAAAGGAATGTTGTGCAATAATTTTTTAAATGCATCTAAACCGCCTGCGGAAGCGCCAATGCCCACAACAGGAAAATTTACCGAAGAATTACTATTTTGGGTGTTATGTTTAGCCATAAGTAAATGTGTCTGCAGCCAAAGGTAATAAAAGAATTAAAATAAAAAGAACGGGTAGTAAGGCTCAAAATTCTTAAAAGTTATAAAAAAAAAATTACATTATTTTTCAGGTATTTTATATTTATTATAGAAGGCTGTTATGTTCAAATTCGATCCCTTTGATTAGTTAAAGCACTGATTATGTAACAGGGAAGAAAAATTGTGTAACGCTATGTGCACGGTAAAAAAGATATTTGTAGTTCAATATTTAGTTAAAATTTGCAGGATGACAGGCCTGCGTATACACAACAATATTGTAAGTCTGCTAACAATTTCTGCACCAAAGTTGATTTTTTTATACGCATTAAGCTGCATACTATATATGGTTTAAATATTATTTATAACATGATGGAAAATAACACCTTAAATCCCGTACAACAAAAGCACATAGCACGCTTTATTGTAACCTTTTTACCCGAAAACCGAAATACTTCGAAAATATATAAAACAGAATTTTTTAAAATTGCCACAATGCTAATGTATCTTATTGAAGTAAAATCAGGATATACCGCAAATGCCAATCAAATAAATAGTGTTTTTAATATGCTGCGCTATACTATTACCACTGCTGAAACGGTTAAAACATCTGCTGCAGTGCAACGCAATTCATTATTTATAAAACAGGCCTTCCTGAATATTGAGCCCATTAAAGTTGAAGGACTATCCTTGCTTGTAAAGCATTTGCAGGGAGCGGCTAAGCCCGGATATATGCAGCGTGTACAGGAACTCAATTTGCAGGTTGATATTTTTAATAAGCTATATCCGCTGCAGGTAAAGGCCGCATAATAAATGCCTCCTTAGCACCTATATCTAACCACCAGTAAACAAACCTATTATGCCTAAACCCGGCCACATAATAATAATTGAAGACGACCAGGATGATACAGAAATACTTACCGAAATAATGTCTCAGCTCAATGTAGAAAATAAAATAATATGTTTTGATAACTGCGATGAGGCTTTTGCATATTTACGCAAGAGTAAAGATTCAATTTTTTTTATTATTTCAGATATTAATCTTCCTAAAAAGACAGGCTTAGAGCTTAAGCATGATATAGATAAAGATCCTGTGCTCAGAAAAAAAAGCATACCCTTTATTTTATACTCAACAGCCGCCATTGCTAAAGATGTTGATGATGCCTATGCTAATTTAAATATACAGGGTTTTTTTAAAAAAGAATGTGACTACAACCTGATAAAGAAGAACATCAAGATAATTCTGGACTACTGGTCTGTTTGCCTCAAGCCCGGGCTGTATTAGCTGGTTAATAAGTAAAGTAATAGATAGATCATAAATTCTACAACATACAATTATGCATTATTTAACGGCATTTTAAAACATTTGAATTTTACAATTCAATAATTTTATATTTAAAACTACTGATTATGAACGAAGAAAATACAATGAGCCGCCGCCAGGCCATAGGTGGCATAGGTGCAATTTTAGCTACTGCGGCTATTAATCCGGTTATGGCAAATACATTACCCGATATGGATGGGGCTTCTGAAAGCATGCCGTCCGACCCAACAACAAAATATGTAAGGCCGCCTTTTAAAGAACAGTTACAGCCATGGCCGGGGCTTGTCTCAAAGATGGATCCGAGGCCGGATCACGGCGAAAAAAGCTATAAAGGTTCTGGCCGCCTAAAGGGGCGAAAAGCGCTTATTACAGGCGGAGATTCTGGTATGGGCCGTGCGGCAGCTATTGCCTATGCGCGCGAAGGTGCAGATGTTGCCATAAATTATTATCCAACAGAAGAAGAAGACGCTAAAGAAGTTATACAGCTAATAAAGGCAGAAGGCAGAAAGGCTGTTGCTATACCGGGCGACCTTCGGGACGAGGCTTTTTGCAAAAGGCTGGTTGATGAGGCGGTAAAGGCTTTAGGCGGGCTGGATATCCTGGTAAATAATGCGGCAAGGCAGCAAACACGCAAATCTATTCTTGATATTACAACAGAAGATTTTGATGCTACAATGAAGACCAATATCTATGCGCCGTTCTGGATTACAAAGGCGGCACTGCCACATTTAAAGCCGGGCGCTGCAATAATTGGCACAACATCTGTCCAGGCTTATGACCCAAGCGAGGATCTATATGATTATGCCCAGACTAAAGCTGCTACAACAAATTACATAAAATCTCTGGCAAAGCAACTGGGGCCTAAAGGTATTAGGGTAAACGGCGTAGCACCCGGGCCCATCTGGACACCCCTGCAGGTTAGCGGCGGCGCTACTATGGAAAAGCTAAAACAATTTGGCGGAGACACTCCATTAGGCAGGCCGGGCCAGCCTGTAGAGCTTGCGTCAATATACGTTCAGCTTGCCGCCGATGATGCAAGTTATGCAAACGGGCAAATTTATGGTGCTGCCGGTGGGGCAGGCCAGCCTTAATGAATAGAAATGCCAATATCTGATAAACCTGCTTAGTAACATAAGCAGGTTTTTTTTATGTGTATTATATAAATCGCTTAAAAATCAAGCTTTTAATTTGTAGATGGCTTTTCAATAACCGGCACATTTTTAGAGAATATGCGGTGTTTTTTTAAAATCCATGAAAATTATGCAAAGCTTTAGAAAAATCATGTAAGATGTACATCTTCTACTTCAGATACATTTGTAAAGAAGGTCAAATTTAATTTATGTATGGCTTATCCTTTACAAAAACAAACCGCCCTTATAACGGGTGGAAGCAACGGGATAGGTTTTGCCATTGCTGAAAAATTTATAGAAAATGGCATAAAGGTTACAATAGCAGATATTGTTCCTCCTTCTTTAACTTTTACAGGCCTTACTTACAGGTATTGCGATGTTACCAATAATAAAGATGTTGACAGTCTTTTTGCAGGCATGCAATCCTGCCTGCCGGATATACTGGTGCTAAATGCCGGCAAAGGTATACATGAACGCCTTACCGAAGGCGACCCTGAAAAATGGGCGGCTGTAGTAAATTTAAATATCATGGGAATACTTAGGTGCATACGGGCATTTGTTCCCCCCATGCAAAAAAATCAAACGGGTAAAGTAGTTTTTATATCATCTGTAGCGGCAAAAAAACCTTATGCATACGGCGGTGTTTATGCTGCGTCAAAAGCAGCTGTAGATAGCATAGCCGAAACACTCAGGATAGAAACAATGCCCTTTATAGGCGTAACAACAATTGTGGCTGGCATTACAAATACCGGTTTTTTTAGCAATAGGCCAGATAAAGATCTTTTAATGCAGCAAGCGGGCTTTATGCAGCCGCAGGACATTGCAGAAGATGTTTACTATGCAATTAGCAAACCGGCAGGCAGCAGTATTAACAGCATAATGGCAAGGCCATCCGGGCAGGAATTTTAATATAAACCAACAGATAATTATGAAGAAGAAAGTACTTATTACAGGTGGGGCCGGCTTTATAGGCTCACACCTGGCAGACGAACTTATTGATAACGGGTATGAGGTAAGGGCATTAGATAACCTAAACAGGCAGGTGCATGGCCACAATGCGCAAAGGCCTGATTATCTGCATCCTGATGTTGAGCTTATAGTAGGAGATGTACGAGATAAAAATGCGGTAAAACAGGCACTTGCGGGCGTAGATGCTGTTTTTCACCTTGCGGCCCTTGTGGGGGTGGGGCAAAGCATGTATCAAATTGAAGAATATACCGATGTTAATAATGTGGGTACAGCCGTGCTGCTGGAAGCTTTGATAGACCAGCCGGTAAAAAAGCTTGTTGTAGCCTCCAGTATGAGCATCTACGGTGAGGGGCTTTATAAAAACGGGGCAGGTAACTTTGTGCACGAATGCGACCGAAAGCTTGATGATCTGCGCAACCAGCACTGGAATATGTATGATGCATCAGGACTTGATTATACACCTGTACCTACGCCGGAGTATAAAAAGCCCAGTCTTTCTTCTGTTTACGCCCTTTCAAAATATGACCAGGAGCGGCTTTGCCTTATTGCCGGCAAAGCATATAATATTCCCACAACAGCCCTGCGCTTTTTTAATGTATATGGTACCCGCCAGGCTTTATCAAACCCATACACCGGCGTGCTTGCCATATTCGCCTCAAGGCTGCTTAACAACAATGCGCCAATGATTTTTGAAGACGGACTTCAAAAACGTGATTTTGTACATGTTAAAGATGTGGCACGTGCCTGCCGACTGGCCCTTGAAACACCGGAAGCTAATGGTGAGGTTATAAATGTAGGAAGCGGGAAGCGATACACAATACAGGAAATTGCGCAAAAAATTGCGCATGTTATGGGTAAAGATATAGCGCCTGAAGTAAATGGTAAATACAGGGTAGGAGACATACGCCACTGTTTTGCCGACCTTACCAAAGCACGCACGCTGCTGGGTTTTGAGCCCAGGGTAGATTTTGAAGATGGCCTGGCCGAACTTGCCTTGTGGCTTGAAGGGCAGATTGCTGTAGATAGTGTAAATAAGGCAACAGAAGAACTTGCATCAAGAGGGTTAACAGTTTAATGGTAAAGCAATGAAAGAAAAAAATACAGCCGGGATAGGAATTGTAGAATGGTTTCGCCCCGGACAATTTGACGAAGTAAAACAGGCTATTAAAGATTTAAACAAAATTGGCATAACCCGCATAAGAACGGGTGTTTCATGGGCAGAATGGCATCTTGATAACAGCCCGGAATGGTATGACTGGCTTTTTCCTGCACTGGCAGAACATTTTGAGATACTGCCTTGTTTTTTATATACGCCACCCTCTATTGGCGAAGCTTATAAAGTATCAGCCCCACCCAGAAACCTTAAGTCATATGCAGATTTTATTGATGTAATGATTACACGTTATGGCAATTATTTTGAATGGGTAGAGCTGTGGAACGAGCCAAACAATATAATTGAATATGACTTTACCATGGATTATTCATGGAACAAATTTGCCGAAATGATAGGAAACGCGGCATACTGGGCACAGCACAGAGGTAAAAAAACCGTATTGGGGGGTATGAGCCCCATAGACCCTAACTGGCTGCAAACAATGGCCGACAGGGGTTTGCTTGCATATATTGATGCCGTAGGCATACATGGCTTTCCTGAAGTTTTTGACCAGCAATGGACATCATGGCAGGAAAAGCTTACAGCGGTGCGTGATGTTTTAGACAGAAATGGCCTTAAAAAAGAAATATGGATATCTGAAGCCGGGTTTTCTACCTGGCAAAATGATGAGGTAAAACAGTGGGAAGAGTTTAAAAAAGTTCTTGACTGTAATGCTGAAAGGATATACTGGTATGGGCTAACAGATTTAGACCCTGCTTACGCCACAGTGGGCGGCTTTCACCTTGACGACCGTGAATACCACTTTGGCATAAAAAAGCACGATGGTACAGAAAAGCTCTTGTTCAGGCTTTTAGCGGGCAAAGGCATTGATAATGTAAGCACCCATAAACATATTACAAAACACTATGCTGTTGCTACAGATGAGCCCTACACGCTTATTACCGGCGGGGCGGGTTTTATAGGTACTAATCTTGCCGCGCGCCTGCTCAGCGAAGGCAAAAAAGTTATGATTTATGATAACCTTTCACGCGAAGGTGTAGAGCAAAACCTGCAATGGCTGCAAAACGAATATGGCAGCCGGCTTATAGTTCAGATTGCCGATGTGCGTGAGAAAAATATATTGCAGGAAAGTGTAAAGAATGCAGAGCAGGTATTTCACTTCTCAGCGCAGGTAGCGGTAACATCGTCATTAATTAATCCACAGCATGATTTTGAGGTTAATATACAGGGTACTTTCAACATTCTTGAAGCAATAAGAAAATCAACCCACAAGCCGCCACTTGTATTTACATCTACAAATAAGGTATACGGCGATTTGCTTGACCTGGGCCTTGAGGCTGATGATACCCGTTACTATCCGGAAGATAATTATTTCAAAAAAAATGGTATCAATGAGGTGCGCCCGCTTGATTTTCATAGCCCCTATGGATGCAGTAAAGGTTCAGCAGATCAGTATGTACTCGATTATTCGCGGTCATATGGCCTTAAAACCGCCGTATTCAGGATGAGCTGTATTTACGGTCCGCACCAGTTTGGAAACGAAGACCAGGGCTGGGTGGCGCATTTTTTAATACGTGCCCTGGAGGATAAGCCTATTATAATTTATGGAGATGGCAAGCAGGTGCGTGACATTCTTTTTGTAGATGACCTGGTAAATGCATTTATCCTTGCGCAGAAAAATATAGATAAAATTTCCGGTACAGCCTTTAATATGGGGGGTGGCCCTAAAAATACGGTTAGCCTTATAGAAATATTAAACCTGATGGCTCAAAAAACAGGTAAGGCATTAGATATTTCTTTTGAAGGCTGGCGCACGGGCGATCAGCAGTATTATGTATCCGATACGTCTGCTTTTCAAAAGGCCACAGGCTGGAAGCCACAATATTCGGTAGCTGAAGGTATTGAAGCACTTTCGGCATGGCTTGCTGAATCCAGGGGAATAGCAGTTCATCAAAATGTTCCATCTAAAGTAATTGCAGTATGACAGAGGCAACAACGGTTTTAAGACCTGAAAAACATAATAGTACAGCCCTGCAAACCATGCAGGCGGTAGTAATAACGGCACCTGGAAAAGCTGAAGTAAAAGAAGTACCACTGCCGGAACCCGGAAAAGGCGAAGTGCGCATTAAGATGGAAGGATCTGGCGTGTGCGCCTCTAACATACCGGTCTGGGAAGGAAGGGAGTGGTTTAATTACCCATTGCCTGCGGGTAATCCAGGGCATGAAGGCTGGGGCGTTATTGATGCTGTAGGCCCTGATGTAGCCTGTCTACGCATTGGCACCAGGGTTGCATGCCTTTCTTATAATGCATTTGGCCAGTATGATATTGCAAAAGCAGATGATGTGGTAGTGCTGCCATCTGCCCTCAGGAAAAAGCCGTTTCCTGCGGAGGCTTTGGGTTGTGCTATGAATATTTTTGAGCGCAGCGATATAAAACGCGGGCATACGGTTGCCATAATTGGGGCGGGGTTTTTAGGCGCACTGCTGGTGCAGCTGGCAAAATCTGCCGGTGCTACAGTTATTGCAGTTTCGCAAAGGCAGTTTTCTTTAGAAACTGCCAGGAAATGCGGTGCTCACCACACGGTACCCATGAATGACCATTATACAATTATAGACAAAATGAAAGAGCTTACATTTAATAAGTTATGTGATAGGGTAATAGAAGTTACAGGTAAAGAATGGCCGCTTAACCTTTCTATTGAGCTTACTGCCGAGAGGGGAAAGCTAATTGTGGCGGGTTTCCATCAGGATGGTATGAGGCAGGTAAATATGCAGCTGCTCAACTGGCGCGGCATTGATATGATTAACGCGCATGAGCGTGACTCAAAACAATATATTAAAGGTATGCGTAATGCCATTACAGCCATACAAAAAGGTATAATTAACCCTTTTCCTTTATTTACCCACAGCTTTTCGCCTGACGAAATGCCACAGGCACTTGAAATGCTAAAAACCAGGCCCGACGGATTTATAAAAGCGCTAATCATAAATAAGTAGTTATGTCAGTAATCACACAAACTGAAAAAAAGACGCTTTCGTTAGGATTCATAGGTGTTGGATGGATAGGCCGCAACAGGATGGAAGCACTGGTTAATTCCGGATACACGGGCGATATTGCTATTGCAGAGCCATATCCTCAAAATCTTGACGAGGCACTCAAGTTATCACCTGATGCAATTATAGCTAAAGATGTAGAAAGCTTGATCAATAATCCAGCGCTCGATGGTGTTGTCATCGCTACACCAAGCGCACTCCACGCCGCCCAGTCGTTACAGGCACTTACTGCCGGAAAGGCTGTTTTTTGTCAAAAGCCTTTAGGGCGCACCGCTCACGAAGTCAGGGCAGTAGTTAAGGCATCGCGCAAGGCAAATAAACTACTGGCTGTAGACCTGTCTTATCGATATACGAAAGCATTTGCCGCAATGTATGAAACCATACTTAATGGAGAAATAGGAACAATATATGCTGTTAACCTTGTATTTCATAATGCTTATGGACCTGATAAAGAATGGTTTTATGACATAAAGCGTTCCGGTGGCGGCTGCGTTATGGATCTGGGTGTACACCTTGTAGATATGGCCCTGTGCTGCCTTGGCTTTCCTGAAGTTTCCGGCGTGCATAGCCATCTTCTTGCCGGGGGGCGGCAACTTGCGCCGGGTGAAGAAAAAGTTGAAGATTTTGCAAAGGTTACAATATCAACTGTACAGGGGGCAGCAATTAGCCTTGAATGTTCGTGGAATGTTTCAGCAGGGCAGGATGCTGTTATCGAAGCCACATTATTTGGTACAGGCGGAGGGGTCTCTTTTAAGAATATTAATGGATCTTTTTATGATTTTAAAGCTGAAAAATACAATGGTACCACTACGCAGATACTCTATGAGGGAGTTGATAACTGGGGGGGGAGTGCCGGTATTGTATGGGCCGAAAATATTTTAAAAGGCTCAGGCTTTGATGAGATAACGGCAAATGAGTATATAAAAACGGCCGAAGTTATAGACAGGATATATGGAAGATAACATTAAAATACTTATGACTGCCGATACGGTTGGAGGGGTTTGGACCTACACTGTAGACCTCTGCAAAGCACTGCAGCCTTATGGCGTTACGGTATATTTAATGACTATGGGAGCGTTGATAAGCAAACAACAAAATCAGGAACTAAAAGATGTAAGCAACATTGTGTTATATGAAAGTAATTATAAGCTGGAGTGGATGCAAGATGCTAAGGAAGATGTTCAGCGGGCAAGAGAGTGGATTCGTGCAGTTTATAATGAGGTGCAGCCAGATATCCTTCACTTTAATAACTTTGGGCAAATAGCCGGCGCCTGGGCTTGCCCTGTAGTAACAGTATACCACTCCTGTGTACAAACCTGGTGGCAGGCTGTTAAAGGAGAAAGGCCCCCGCAGGAATGGGATTGGTATACGGATACGCTACGGGAAGCAATTAATGCTTCAGATGTTATTGTGGCACCTTCAGCCGGTATATTAAATCAGGCGGAAATGGTTTTCGGCAAATTTGCTTCATCTGTAGTTATCTATAACGGCAGAGATGTAGAACCCACAAATTTTAAGAATAAAGAACCATTTATTTTAACGGCCGGCCGTATTTGGGATGAAGGTAAGAATATTTACTCTTTATGCAATATTGCTAATAAACTGCCATGGCCGGTAAACGTGGCCGGAAACAATAAACATCCTGACACAGGCGAGGAGCCGAAACTTGAAAATGTACAGTTTTTGGGGCAACTCAGCAGCCCTAAAATGCTGGCCTGCATGGCTAAGGCTTCTGTTTTTGTTATGCCTGCTAAATATGAGCCCTTTGGCCTTGCAGTACTTGAGGCTGCAAAAGCCGCCTGCGCACTTGCGTTAGGTGATATACCTACCCTAAGGGAAATTTGGGGTGATGCTGCCTTATACTTTAATCCTTTTGACGGAAATGCGGCAAATGATGTGATTATGCAGCTTATAGATAATCCCGTTATGCGGCAGGAGATGGCATTAAAAGCCCAACAGCGCGCTAAAGAATTTACGGCGAAAAAAATGGCAGCAAAATATTTTGATTTATATACAACCCTTATAAAAACCAACTAAACCAATACATATGAAAATTGTAATGTTCTATCATTCACTGGCCTCTGACTGGAATCATGGCAACGCGCATTTTTTGCGTGGTATTACCTGTGAGCTTATAGAGCGCGGCCATGAGGTAACTGTTTATGAGCCTGAAAATGGGTGGAGTCTCTCTAACCTCATCCAGGACAATGGGAAAGAGAAAGCCGTGGAGTATAAAGAATACTATCCCTTGCTTAACACAGCATTTTATAACCCTGATAATCCGGATTTTGGAAAAATGCTTACAGGTGCAGATCTTGTTATTGTGCACGAATGGAATAAGCATGAGCTTGTAGCTGCTATAGGTACATTAAAACAAAGATATGGCTACAAATTATTGTTTCATGATACACACCATAGGGCTGTTTCTGAGCCTGATAGCATGTCACGATATGATTTTAGCAACTATGATGGCGCCCTGGTATTTGGCGAAGTTCTTAAAAATATTTATCAAAAAAACAGGTGGGTTACAAATGTATGGACATGGCATGAAGCGGCTGATAGTAAGGTTTTTAAACCCCATAAAGATGTTCAAAAAGAGGGCGACCTTGTATGGATAGGAAACTGGGGCGATGATGAGCGTACTGAAGAGCTTATGGAGTTTCTTATTAAACCGGTTAAAGAACTAAAACTTAAGGCAAAGGTGTATGGCGTGCGTTATCCTGAGCATGCGCTGGCTGCCTTAAAAGACGCTGGTATTGCATATGGCGGATGGCTGCCAAACTACAAAGCGCCGGAAGTATTTGCAAAATATAAGGTTACTGTACACGTTCCCAGGGGCCCATATGTAAAATGGTTGCCCGGCATACCTACAATAAGGCCTTTTGAGGCAATGGCATGCAGTATACCGCTGGTATCATCACCATGGAAAGACTCTGAAAGCCTATTTACTCCCGGACAGGACTTTTTAGTGGCAAACAATGGTACTGAAATGAAATTACAGCTACAGCGAATACTTGGTGATGAGGCCTTTGCGGTAAAAATTGCAGAAAAAGCAAGGCAAACAATACTAAGCCGTCATACCTGCGATAATAGGGTAACTGAGCTTGAAAGCATCTTTGCACAGCTGCAATTTGATGAAAGCCTGATTTACCCATTGCAAACTAAAACTACCGAAGTATGAAGCAGGGACTTAACATAGCATTCTTTGGGTCAAGTATTGTCTCAGCCTACTGGAATGGGGCCGCTACGTATTACAGGGGTATTGTAAAGGCCCTTGATGCATTAGGCCATGCAGTAACATTTTATGAGCCGGATATTTATGATCGACAAAAAAATCGTGATATTGATGACCCTGATTACTGCAAAGTAATTGTGTATCAAAACAATGAGCAGGAAATTAAAAGGCTTCTGCAGGAAGCGGCAACAGCCGATGTTATCATTAAAGCAAGCGGGGTAGGGGCATTTGACGATTTTTTAGAGCGGGAAGTAACCTGTCTTAAAAAAGAACGCAACCTGGTCATTTTCTGGGATGTAGATGCCCCCGCAACCTTAGACAGGATACAAAATAACCCTGACGATCAATTTAATAGGCTCATACCGCTATACGATTATATACTTACCTATGGCGGAGGGGAGCCGGTTATAGATGCCTATCATAAAAGCGGAGCAAAGTGTTGTATACCAATATATAATGCACTCGATGTAGCCACCCATTATCCGGTGGCAGTACAAGAGCGCTTTGCAGGTAACCTCGCATTCCTGGGTAATCGCCTGCCTGATCGTGAAGCCCGTGTCGAGGAGTTTTTTCTTAAACCCGCGGCGCAAATGCCTGATATGCAGTTTGTTTTAGGAGGTAGTGGTTGGGCAGATAAACCCATGCCTGCAAATGTCAACTATATTGGCCATGTGTTTACCGCGCAACATAATGCTTTTAATACCACACCTTTAGCAGTGCTAAACATAAGCCGGGACAGCATGGCTAAGTATGGCTTTTCTCCCGCTACACGGGTATTTGAAGCTGCCGGCGCAGGTGCCTGTATCATAACAGATTACTGGGATGGTATAGAACTTTTTTTTGAGCCCGGCAAAGAAATCCTGGTTGCTAAGGATGGTAATGAGGTAGCGGGCATTTTACGCGGCCTTACTCCTGAGAAAGCAGCGGCAATTGGCAGGGCTGCCTATCAAAAAGTGCTATCAGAACATACTTACAACCATCGTGCTGAATTACTACAAAAAGTGTTTAATATTTCACTTTCGGAATCTGGAATCAATACTTTCTCGCTATGAAAATCGTCATCATCGGGTTATCCGTTACATCATCCTGGGGAAACGGCCATGCCACCACGTATAGGGCACTTATTAAAGAATTATCAAAATTAGGGCATGACATACTTTTTCTTGAAAAAGATGTGCCCTGGTATGCCCCTCACCGCGATTTGCCAAATCCTGATTTTTGCCGCCTTGGCCTCTATAAAACTAATGATGAATTATGGAAGGAGTATGAGAGTGAAGTAGCAGTTGCCGATGTGGTTATTGTAGGCTCTTATGTTCAGCAGGGTGTTGAGGTAGGAGAGTGGGTTATAAAGACAGCAACCGGTATTAGAGCTTTTTATGATATAGACACCCCTGTTACACTCGCTAAGCTGCAACGGGAAGACTTTGAATACATAACGCCCCACCTGATTACTCAGTATGATTTGTATCTGTCGTTTACAGGTGGGCCTGTTTTAGGTTTTCTTGAAGAATATTATGGGGCACCGGCCGCCCGGGCGTTATACTGCTCTGTAGATCCTGAGCAGTATTATCCTGAACACAAGGACATGAAATGGGAGATGGGCTACCTGGGCACCTATAGTATAGACCGGCAGCATACTGTAGAAGCCCTGCTTTGCAACACCGCGCAAGCAGCGCCACAAGGTAAATTTGTCGTGGCCGGGCCTCAGTATCCGGCACATATAAACTGGCCGGCAAATGTGCATCGCATAGAGCACCTGCCGCCGGCCCTTCACCGTGATTTTTATAATACCCAAAAGTATACCCTAAACGTTACCCGGGCCGATATGATTGCCGCCGGCTATTCGCCCAGTGTACGCCTGTTTGAGGCTGCGGCCTGCGGTGTGCCCATAATTTCTGACTACTGGGATGGCCTTACCTCAATATTTGAAGAAGGCACTGAAATACTTATAGCTAAAAACAGCAGTGATGTACAGGAGTATTTAAAATACAGCCAGGATGAGCGCAGGGCCATTGGCCTTGCTGCCCGTAAAAAAGTAATGCAGTTCCATACAGCACAGGCACGTGCTGCGCAGCTTGCAGCATACTTACAGGATGCCAAACAGCAGGCGCGGGCAAAACAAATTCAAACAACAAACATATGAGCACACTATTACAGGATAAAATAGCAGCACTGGCACCCTGGCACTACAATGTGTATTTGCCCGATGGTACCGCTACGGCACCTGATTTAAATCAGGCTGGTAGCCCACAACAGCAATGGCAGGCAGTAAAGCGGCTATTGCCGGGCGACCTAACTAACTGGCAGGTGCTTGAAATAGGTTGTAGTTCAGGTTTTTATGCTATAGAAATGGCTAAGCGCGGTGCCAGTGTGGTGGTTTTAGATACTAATGAGCATTGCATTGAACAGGCTAAATGGCTGGCCGAGGAGTTTTGCCTGCAGCATAAAATAATATTTAGCAACGCTCAGGTATACGAGCTTGCCAGGGCCGATGTTAAGTTTGACCTTGCCTTATGCCTTGATACTGCCCTTACCCTGCGTTACCCACAGCTTGCTATAGATATACTGGCCCAAAAGGCTAATAAAATTATAGTGGCAGATACCTATGCCACTGTATTAGATAAAGATGATATGGTTAACGCCGCAACCCCGGCAGCCATGATATTTATAGAGGGCGACGGCCATAACAATGGCGGTATATGGAAGCCTACCGCCGATGGGCTTTATACCATGCTTGCAAGTGCCGGATATATAGTAGAGCATCAATTTGACGGACATATTTATGTGGGTGAAAAAAGTGATGAGATGATGCCTTACCTCTACACCATGGAATATTTATCTGCTGCGGGCATACAATAGCTGCGCTGGCGGTAAACAAATAATGTGATTTTTTCTTACAAACCTGTAAAAGGCGGGATTGGTTTAAAATGTATATTTATAAATACACCGCGAGTATCTGGTTTAAATCTAACATATAAAACAATTAATTATGGCTGATAATGAATCTAAAACCACAACAAACCATTCTGAAATTCAAAAATGGGCAGAAGAGCGGGAGGGAAAGCCTTCTATTGTAAAAAATACGGGTAAGAATGGCGGCGGGCTTCTGCGCATCAACTTTCCCGGTTATGCCGAAGACAACCTCGAAGACATATCGTGGGATGAATTTTTTAAAATTTTTGACGAAAATGAGCTGGAATTTTTATACCAGGAGAATACCAGGGACGGAAGCACCAGCCGATTTAATAAATTTAAAAATAAAGATAAATAAGCTATCGGCTATTAATCTGCACGCCTTACATGAACAGCAAATTACAAGATGAAATAAAAGAACTGGCACCGTGGTTTCATAACATCCACCTGCCGGATGGCACCCAAACATTTCCTGACCATTTTTTAGGTGATTTTCCGGCCTTTAAATGGCATAATATTAAAGCCACCATACCAACTGACCTTACCGGGTGGAAAGTGCTCGATATAGGCTGTAATGCGGGCTATTATGCCATTGAGCTGGCTAAAAGGGGGGCAGATGTTTTAGCTATTGATCTTGATGACCATTATTTAAGGCAGGGCATGTGGGTGGCAAGGCAATTTGGCCTGCAGGATAAGATTACCTTTAAAAAAATGCAGGTGTATGACCTTGCCCACCTTGATGAAATGTTTGATATGGTTTGGTTCATGGGTGTGTTTTATCACTTGCGCTATCCTATGCTGGCGCTGGATATAGTATCGCAAAAAGTTAAGTATCTTATGGTATTCCAAACACTTTCCATACCCGGCAAAGAAGAGCTTAAAGTGCCCGATGATATCCATTTCCATGGGCGCGATATCATGAAGGAGCCCGGCTATCCTGTTATGGCATTTATAGAAAAAAGCCTTATGGGCGATTTTACAAACTGGTGGGCGCCTAACCACCAGGGCATTATATCTATGCTACGGAGTTGTGGGTTTAAAGTATCGGCAACCCCCGAAGATGAAACCTATGTTTGTTATAAAGATGCGGGCCTGGTTACTGATTTTGATACATGGAATTATTCCGAATATCTTGCCGCTATAGGAAAAGACTGGCAGGATAGCATAAATAAAAAAACAAGCCGCAAATAGAAATCATGTAAGCAAGGCGGTAAATGATGTAATTATTTGATGCCGGAATTAGGGAACTTTGAAATACAACTTTTAAAAACTCTAAATATGAAAAATCTTAAAATTAAGTTTCTGGCACTTGTTATTTTTACAAATTTAGCACTACTTATTTCCTGCAAAAACAAAGATCAGAACCAGGAGCAGACTGACGGTACTGAAACCGGTACAGAAAGCATGGGTACCGGCCAGGATGCATCGCAAACTTCGGGTAGCGGTACCGCTACAGACACTACAACAACAGGCACAGGCACCGGTACCGGATCAGGTACAGATACAGGTACTGGGTCAGGTTCAGGCACTGGTACCGGATCAGGTACAGGTACAGGCACTGGGTCAGGTTCAGGTACAGGCACTGGATCAGGTACTGGTAACAATTCCGGAACACAAAGCTCCGGTAACTCAGGCAGCGGCCAGGGCACCACTACGCCATCGGCTCAAAGGCCTTAAGGCTTTGTGCTATGAAATTTATAAGCACCGGGCTGCATGGCATGGCAGATTATCTAATTGCATTTTTACTATTGCTTATTCCTTATGCGCTTCATTATAATACCGGCTCCGGTATTGGCCAGATTTTCATTGCTTTAGGCGTAGTTACAATTGTTTACAGCCTTATTACTAACTATGAATTTGGCATTTTAAAGATATTGCCCATGCGGCTCCATCTTTTGCTCGATGTTTTATCGGGCATGCTCCTGGCAGCTTCCCCCTGGCTGTTTGGATTTCATGGGGTGGTTTATATGCCGCATGTGCTAATAGGCTTAATTGAAATTGCAGTTGCGTTAGTCACTAAAATAGAGCTTACTTAAATTCTCATAATTGCGAGGTTACTTTTTGTTTCTTGCCGGGGTGTTACAACCCCGGTATTTTTATTTAACTACCACCCCAAACAAAGTGATCATCAGGGGTTATATCCGTCAATCATAATGCACACAGCAGAAAAAATACTATCCTGCACGGCTAACAGGCAGTACCCTTTGCCGGAAGAAAAATGGAAATCTTACCAGGAATGGCATAATGTGCTCATGCTGCACTACAGGATACCGGTTCAGGATATTATAAATCTAATTCCGCCGGGGCTTAAGCCAGATACTATAAATGGCTATGCCTGGGTATCGTGGGTGTCTTTTACGGTTAAAAATATGCGACCCAGGATTTTGCCTGCCTTGCCCTACGTTTCAGATTTTGAAGAAGTTAACCTGCGTACTTATGTTACTCATAATGGCCGGCCCGGTATTTATTTACTTAGTGTTGAGGCTAATAAATTTTTACCTGTGTTACTAACGCGCCTTATAACGGGCATACCTTATGTTACATCTGGCATTGAAAGAAACCATGGCTGCATAAGGGTGGTCACTAAAGATAAGGCACCTACAGCAAGCCTTAACTTTTCATATACAGATCCTATAGCCCAAAAAGCACACCTTGACTACTGGCTTACTGAGCGGCATTGCCTTTTTACTATCCAAAAGAACAGTCTCTATTGCTATAACATACATCATAAAGAATGGAACCTTACCGATGTAATAGCTTCTGTTACACGGCTCAGGTACAAAGTAAATGGTATAACAATTGGTAAGCGCAGGCCAGATAAAAAACACTTTTCTAAGCGCGTTAAAGTACTATTATGGGGCAAAACGCTGCTGACAGATAAGCACGGTTCTAATTAGGAGATTCATTAGTTCATTATCTTGATGACAACTGTAATTACCTTTAGATGAATTTATTTCAGTATTCATTGTTAGTTCCTGATAATACTGTTGTAAAAAATCGGTAAAATCATATAATCCTGCATTTACCTTAATATTTTTTTTTTGCCGCAAATTAAGATAACCTTATTAATGGATTAATGGGCCTACGGCCCATTATAATTACAGAATGAAGATGAAGTATGTTTGGTTAATTTTTTCGCTGGCAGGTTTAACGTTTAGCTCCATTTGTTTTTACAGGAACATTTCGATAGTAAAAGAATTTAATGAGGCTATTGAATGCATGCTGTATGGCATTTTATTTTGCATCTGCCTTTTAGGATTTCTTATAAATCTTGATGTTTTATCTAACAGGTCAGGAGTGCGCAGGCAGTGCCGAAAAAAATGGGAGAGGGATAGATCACGCAGGCAATATTTTCTTTAGTACCTCAGGTACGCATCCGTTTTTGGCATTATGAATGGCAACTATAAGCTAACCTTTTTTATTCTCATAAAAAAGATATATCCAGATGGTTCTTGATAGCATAAAATTGTAGTTGGCTGTCACAAAAATAGCGCCGGCAATTGTTATAAATACCGTAAACGGATTCAGGTTTAAAATACCCCACATTAGTATCATGGCAGCTATCATTATACCGCAGGCAAGGCCGTAGCTAACAAACATGGCACCAAAGAAAAAGCCGGTTTCCTTTTCAAAAACAAAGCCGCATGCGTTGCAGCGTTCGTGCATTTTTGGCATACGCAGCAGCAATATGTTGCCGGCAGATTTAAATATGTCACCATTTTGGCAATTAGGGCATTTGCACCGCAGTATTTTTAATAGTTTCATAGGGTGTAAAGGTACTGCATTAAAAGCAGTGGTTAACCGGTATTTACCAGTTAACCACAATCTGGCTGTCGCCATTAATGTAATATTCTATATAATCATCCTTTGCCTGTGCAGGAGAAAGCGGTTCATTTTCGCCGTCTTTTTTTATCGTAAGTTCCGGTATTTTCTTGTCCTTTAAAGGTACTATTGCCACCCTGAAGGTAAGTTTCTCATCACCGCGGGTAAAAAAGCTCAGCGAATTGCCCTCATATTCAAACTTAGTGGCAGGATATTCAACAAAAATCATAAAACCGGCATCCCTGACCTGATAAAATTGGCGTGGCACAATACCAAAGGCAATACCCGCACCATACACTTCCTGGCCCACCTGGCCATTTTGGTTCCAGCCATCCTGCAGGTCTTCCAGCGCAATCCATAAATTAGGGTCAATCTCGCCTGTTTTTACGTCTTCGCGCTCGGCTAAAACCTCTTTGGGCAGCCGTGGCGGATAGTAATACGATACCCTGTTTATAACATATTTTACAAGCTCTGCCAGCATCAGCCTTACAGAGGGCAGTATCTCATCCAGGCCGTCAGCCTCTTTTAAAAAGGTATGGATGCCCGCATATACTTCCTGCTCTTCATAAGCGGCGGTGTAAGGCGCGTCTTTAAGCGGATAAATTGCAAAGAATGTAGGGAAATGTTTTGCATTGCCATACTTGCAATCCCACAGCTGCACATTTTTAAGTATTGCGGCAAGGCACAGGTAACTCAGGTTAAGAAATAGTTCTTCTTTAGTCTCTTTATAAAGCCTGAGTAGCGCCCCGGCAGAAAATGCTGTATTATTAGCCTGATAAAAAATAGTAAAGTCAAGCCCGTCGAGCTTTCTTGCTGCATTTATGGCTTCATCAAAATATTTCTGGTCACCTGTAATTTGCCATACCTGAATCATAAGGTGCGCATAAGCGCCGGGAACGTCTTTTTCGCCTCCCATACCTTCCTGTGTCTCGGCTTTTATTACCTCTAATGTAGACATTTTATAAAATACCGGCCATTCATACTTAAAGTGATGTGCCACTTTTATTACATAGTCAATAGAATCCAGAAGCAATTTTTTGGCCACCTCATCGCCATCCATTGCCAGTCGCGAAAGGTTAAGCAGTGGGTGGTGTAGGTACCACGCATCCATTACATCGGGTTTTTTTTGTTCCTCGCTCCAGTCAAGGTTTTTTTCCATAGCGGGCAGCCAGCGCACCAGGGTTCCTAATTCCTTATTATAAAAGTTTTCGAGTCCCTCATGAAGATTTGCAATTATAGGAGAGTGGTTTTCACCACTCCATTTATCATAATCTAAAAGGGGTAGTAGTACTGCCAGCTGTACCATACTTTCGGGCGGCGATTTGTAGTCGCTAACATACGCGTTGAGGTACGAGTGCCCATCGGCAAACTGCCAGCATCCTTTATGGTTTTCAAGGTCATTAAGGCCTTTGTGCAATATATCGGGCCAGTCATGATATTCGGTTTCCGGCCTGTTAATTAGCATATAAACAGTGGCCAGGTGGTTTATAAACTGTTTAGATATCTGGTAATTATCTTCAGGTATATCCGGGCTCAGCAGTACATAAGCGTCAGAAACTATATATTCTTCGCCGGCCTTCAACGGTTTTTCCATGGTAGTAACCGGTAGTTTCATACCCACCTCAGGCCAGGTGCCGCCCACAAGGTCTCCGGCAGAAGTCTCCGTGTCCTGGCAATATTTGTTGAGCGATGTGAGATCCTGAAAATAAAACACCGACCCGCTTTTTGGCTCTTCCTGGCTAAAGAATAATAATCCGGAACGCGTGCCTACCTGACTAGCGTGTATCGTGCCTTTGGTATCCTGTGTGCGGTCATCTTCAAATAATGGCATAATGTCGCGTGGCCAGTAAGGCACCAGCGTATCAAAAACAGGGGTGTATGTAGTGGTATACCTAAATAGGGCACTATCACTTTCAGGCAGGTCAATGGTTACTTTTATTGTTGCGGTAGCACCTTTAAGGTTAATAACAACCGGGGTGTCTTCTGTTATGTTTTCTACTACAAGCTCGTCGTTTGCTGCAAAGGCTACCCTAAAGGCCGTCCTGCCACCTGAAGGCCATACGGCTACAACCCAAACGCAAAACTCTGATGCTATAATTTTTAGGGTATAGTCTTTTAGAGTAAGCTCTTTTAGAAATGTGCCTTTTTCCAGCCGGTATTGAGACGTTGCAGTCCATGCAGATATTGGTTCCATAATCTTAAAAATATAGTTTATTAAATTTAAAAAAAGGAGATTTAAATACAGTTAAAATTAAATTAATTGAAGGTGCGGCCTTAATTTAAGCTCTACCACATCGCAGCGTTTTGGCTGGCTAAGGCAATAAAGCACAGCGGCGGCAATATCATCGGCCTGCATCATTTCCAGGTTTTTTACATTCTCTTTTTTCTTCTCAGTACTTTCTGCCTGCATATCTGTATCTACAGCGCCGGGCTCTATAAGGCTTATTTTTATGCCATCGGGGTTTACCTGCTTGCGCAGTGCTGCGCTAAAGCCCTGTATGCCTGATTTTGTAGCTACATAGGCAGAGCTTGATTCTTCGCGCACATCTGCGCTCATGGAGCCAATGTTTACAATATGGCCTTCACCATTTTCTTTCATGCGCTTTATGGCTTCAGCGCTGCCGGCCATGTAACCCAGCAGGTTAGTTTCTACAATGCGTTTCCAGTCGTCATAGCTGCCTTCTGTAACACTGCCATAAGGCAGCGCCGCGTTGTTAATTAGTATATCCAGCTTTTCAAATACACTATCTACTTTTTCAAATGCGGTTTGTATGCCCTCTTTAGTGCCTAAATCGGCTATCAGGCCGTAAACAGCTCCGGTCGCTGTATTGTTTACATCCTCTAAGGCATCATTAAGGTGCTGCTCGTTAAGGCCCACCATAATTACGTTTGCACCCTGGCTGGCCAGTAAAAGTGCTGTTGCCCTGCCTATGCCCGTTGTTGCGCCGGTTACCAGTATTGATTTGCCTGATACACTTTGTGGCAGGTAGTTGTTAGATTGTTCCATGATTTGGTTTTTTTTAATTGCTATTATTTTAATTTGTAATGTTTATGTTTATTCATTTCCTGTAATGGCCATCTCCCATTCCTTAGCGCCGCAATTACTACACTTCTTTGCCGTATCATTATTGCTAATAACATTGCCACAGCTTCTGCATGCGGCCGCCTGCGCGTCATATTGCATTTCATCCCTGAAATCTTTGTCGTTATCAGGCAATATGCACAGCCCCTGCCGGGGTGCACCGTCTGCATAGGTTATAATAGAAAATACACCTTTAGCCTCAAAGTAAACACGCTCAACAATACCCAGGTTAGTTATACCTTTAAGGCGCAGTGCTGCAAAGAGCCTTTCGCGGGTAATGCGGCTTTTCTTCATTTCCTTAACCAGCAGGCGCCCATCAATAACCATGGTAGATATTTGATCCAGCAGCAGCTTTTCTGCCTTAGAGCTTCTGGATGTAATATAACCCTGCAGCGTTTGCATGCACAAAATAATTATTATTACCATCGCAGAGGGTAAAAGCCCCCTTTCGGGTGTGTGTATGGCTACCCCCACAGAGGCGCCCAGGGTTACTAAAGATACCATTTCGCCGCGGCTAAGCATGGCTTCCATACGCCGGCCCATAAGCCGTAGAGATACTACAAGCACTATATATATAAAGGCCATCCTTAGTATCACCTCTGCTATAAATTCAGGGGGCACATCGCCTAAAAATATCCGCTCCCAATCTGTAAACTGAAGTTCTTTATTATTCATCTTTTACAAATTCTTTAGAGGGTTGTACCCAGTGGTCATGCTGGCAGGTAGGGCATTTTCCGGGCGCGCTGTGGCTTACCACTGTGCCGCACCAGGTGCAGGCAAGATGTTCCATATCTTTAACTATAATGGCATCTATATCATTTACCGGCAAAATAGAAAGCCCCGGCATAACTTCTTTGTTTTTATAGATGCTAAAGGTTCCCGCTGCCTCAATATAGGCCCTTTTTACCTGCCCCAGGTGGCGTATGTCTTTTTCCCGAAGCAACTCAAACAATTGCTGGCGTGATATGCAGTGCTGTTCTAACTTGCTTATATTTATTATGTTGTCTTTAACCAGGATGCTCACTGTACCCTGTATCTTTTCTTCCCACCGCCGGCTTACAAAAAAGCTTAAGGTAAAGCTGCGTTGCAGCACCAGCACGGTAAGCAGTACCACAATGCCTATTATTACACCATGCCGGGGGCCGTGCATGGGCATGGCCACTATGGCACCCAGGGTTATAAACACAGCTCTTTCTGTAATGGTCAATATACTGTTTGTGCGCTTGCCCAGTAACCGTACCACTAATACTAAAGCCAGGTATAATATAATGCTGCGCATCATTACCTCTATCAATATCTCAGGAGGAGCATCGCCAAACAGCAGCCTGTGAAGGTCTTTTATGTGTATCTCTTCTTTATTCATAGTATTACTACTGCAATATGTTTTTTTAAATAGTCAGGGCTACAAAAACGGCATGTGTATTCTCTTTATCCTGGGCAGTTTCAAAAGCTTTATTAATTTCTTCTAATGGAAAGCTGTGCGTTACCATTTTTTTGGCGTTGAGCTTGCCCTTTGCAAGCAGGTCAAGGCATATTTGCATTTCCGGATAAATATCCCAAAAGGCATAACTTGCACTGGGTATAACCTGTAGCTCGCCCATTTGTATGCGCTGCCACTCTAAAGGGATGGCAACCTCACCCGGATCAAAACCGCCCACTATTACCACTTTGCCGCCGATTCTTGTAAATGATACCGCCTGCGGAAGCGTTTGCGGCATAGAGGAGCCTCCGGCGCATTCAAATACAATATCGGCCCCTCTGTAATTGGTAAATTCCATTACCTTTTTGTAGGCATCTTCATCTTTACTGTTCACTACTACATCAGCGCCCAATTCTTTAGCCAGCTGGAGGGACGACTCTACAAAATCGGTTATAATAACATCAGCTCCGCTTGCTTTTGCTAATTGCAGCTGCCCGAGCCCTATGCAACCGGCCCCTATTATGGCAACCTTATCGTTAATTTTAAGCCCGCTCAGTTGCTGGGCATGCAGCCCTACCGAAAACGTATCAAGCAGGGCAGCCTCTTCAAAACTTACATGGTCTGGCAGTTTGTAAAATTTTTTTGCGGGTCCTGTAACATACGTGGCAAAAGCCCTTGATATGGTTTCCATACGCACCGGGTACAGGTGGGGGCAAACGTTATACTTTTGCACCCGGCACCACTCGCAGGTTTCATCGCCCAGCAGGGTTTCTATAACCACCCGGTCGCCGGGCTTTAGGTTTATAACATTTTCGCCCACTTCTATTACTTCACCGGCTAATTCATGCCCCATTATTTTACATTCCAGGCTTGGTTCGTGCTTTTTCCAGTGGCGCAGGTCGGTGCCGCAAATACCTGCCACCCTTACACGGGCTAAAACCCAGTCTGGGTGTGGTATTTGAGGGGCTTCAACTTCAGATACCTCAAATTCTCCGGTTGCGGTTTTTAACGCTGCTTTCATTTTATCTTCCATTGTATGTTCTAATATATCTTTGGTTATTATTTTCTGTTTAAAATGTTTGTTATAAGTATTGCCGCCCTGTCTATTGCGCTAAGAACAATTTCCTGGGCACTACCCGCAAATACTTCTCTGTGCGCCAATTCGCCCTTGGGTGTTATAATATGTATAAACATGGTGCCCACGGGTTTTTCGGGGCTCTCACTGCCTCCTGGCGTGGTAAGCCCTGTAACGGCCACAGTAATTTTTGAATTGAATATTTTTGATGCGTTTTTTGCCAGCAACTGTGTAACTTCGGCAGACTCTGCAGTAAAGGTTTCGATTAAATTATGGGGTACCTTAAGTATCTGCTCTTTTACAAAAACCTCATAGCACGCAATGCCACCCCTTAATATTTGTCCGGATTCAGGGCATAGCGAAAACTCTGAACACATTCTTCCTGCGGTCGCACTTTCGGCAAAAGCGATATTGATTTTTTGACCGGCAAGCTCTCTGGCGCACTTTAATACAATTTCACTGGGCATAAAATATTTTTTATCAGGGTTTTATATTTTTAATAGTCTCATTACCATTTATTTTAAAGTTGCTGTTTTTTTTATAAAAAAGATTACAAGATTTTTTCATTTTTTTATACAATTATCTTTTGAGTTAATAGGAGGGAGGCCCTGAACATTATATTAAACCCCGCCGTGTAAGGGCAGGGTTTAAGTTTTATAAGCGTATAATATTATTGGTCCTGCCGGTCATGGCCTTCGGTCTTTACAATTTTATTGTAAATGCCAAGCAGCAAAAACGGGGCTGCCCACTGGCCTACAAATAATGAAGAATGCCCTCTGCCAAAACATTTTAATGTAGCCGATACTGCCATAGAGCCCAATGCAGCCCATAAAAATACATCCGAAGGTATTTTAGCAGTCTGGTCTTCTATAGTTCTTGCAGTTTTTCCTTCTTTAAAGTTGTTTGCTGTTGCCATAATATATTTATTTAGTATTAATAGAATATGTTATAATAGTAAGCTTAGGTTATGCTCTTAAAAATGCTTTTTATAAAACCTGTTTCATCCTGCATTTGCTCTGTTTGTGCAAAACCTTCGGGTACCGGTGGGGCAAGCTTTGGTTTTTCTCCCAATGGCTGAGCTTTTTCAAAAGTAAATTCGCCCTTACCGTCTATAGATTCACCCTGTGCCCATCTGCCGGTATTTGCAAGGTTTTCTTCATCGCCCACGGCTGTTGAAACAAACGAGTAGCTAAAGTTTTGAACCTCTTCTCCCTGCGGAAAGCTATTTGGTATAGGGTGGTTGCCTTTTGTGCCGCCCAGCTCTTCCAGCACAGCCAGCCACTGGTTTTGGTGCATGGTATCGCGTGCTATCAAAAAGGCCAGCATGTCTTTCATGCCTTTATCCTGGGTTGAGTTCCATAGCCTTGTTGCCAGTACCCTTCCTGTAGATTCTGCCATAACATTAGCATACATATCGGCAGCCAGGTTGCCGCTGCCCACCACCCACGAGCCATTAAATGGTACACCATTACTATCTGTAGCCATGGCAGCAAGCCCCGCCGAAAGGTAGTGCCTGGGGTCGGCACCGCCCATAATGGCTTCAATAATAGGGCTTTCTGCGGCCATTTCGTCCTTTAGGTCGTTATGGGCTGTTTCCAGGTTGAGTGCCACGGCGGTAGCCAGCATTTCTATGTGGCTTATTTCTTCAGTGCCGGTTTCCAGCAACATGTCGCGGTATTTAACCGGCCCCCTGGAACCCCATGCCTGAAAAAGGTATTGCAGGCACACCCTTATTTCTCCCTCTATACCGCCTATAGCCTGCTGGAGCATTTTAGCAAACATAGGGTCAGGCTTTTCTACCCTTACCTGGTACTGTAGCTTTGAATCGTGATAAAACATAGTCAATAGATTTTTGATGTTAATACTATAAAATTACTGGGGCTTGTATAGCAGGGTGTTACACAACTTTTCAAAAGTTTTACATCAGGGTTTTACACTTAAAATAATGTAAAGCTTGTGCAAAACCATGTAAAGAGTTGGGCACAGCAGTAAGTAATTTTATGCAAATACTTATAAAATGAATAAAGGAAAACTAATTATTATAGGAGGCAGTGAAGATAAAGGCCTTGCGAGTGCTAATGATAAAACCGATGGTGATGCAGATGTGAGCCGTTATTATGAGAGCGGTATATTAAAGCGGGTAGTAGACGAATCTTTAAATAAAGAAAAATCGCGCATTGAGGTACTCACTACCGCATCAACCGTTCCTCAGGAAATTGGGCACGATTATATTGAGGCCTTTAGCCGGCTGGATGCAAAAAACATTGGTATTATAAACATAGAAACCCGCGAACAGGCATCCGACGACGAATTTTTAACACGCTTAAAAGAAGCTGACACACTTATGGTTACCGGTGGCGACCAAATGCGGCTTACAGCCCTTTTAGGCGGCACACCCTTTTTAGACCTGCTGCAGCAAAAACTGGCTACCGAAGACTTTTTATATGCGGGCAGCTCTGCAGGTGCTGCATCGGCTTCAAATATTATGGTGTTTAAAGGCAGCAGCGAAGATGCCTTATTAAAAGGAAAGGTACGTATAACAGCCGGGCTGGGCCTTATTAATAATGTAATAATAGATACCCATTTTGTTACACGGGGCCGTATAGGGCGGCTGTTTCAGTCCATTGTTGCAAACCCACGCCTTCTGGGCATTGGCATGGAAGAAAATGCTGCCCTGCTGATAAAAGATAATATAATGGAAGCCATAGGCCCGGAAATGACCATACTGGTGGATGGCCGGAGCATTGCAGATACCAATTTTATTTTTGTTGATGAAGGCGAAGCTATTTCGATAGAAAATATAATTGTACATGTTATGAGCAAATACGATACATACGACCTTAATAAAAGCAAGCTTACAATAGATCATCGCAACAACCGCGACGAAAAATAACACTAAAACAATTTATATGGTACCTAAAACACTATCCTCATTTGTTAAACTTATGCTGGCAGTCCTGCCCGTTTTATTTTTAAATACGAGCTGCTCAACTTGGAAACTCGGCACCTCAGGGCAAAAAAAAATTGCCGGTAAAACCTATGTAATTATTGGTGCTTCCAGCGGTTTTGGCCGGGGTGTGGCCGAGGAATTAGGCAGATATAAAGCCAATGTGGTTTTAGCAGCACGCAGAACGGCGCTATTAGAAAAAATAGCCGATACCATACGCGCAAACGGAGGCACTGCGGTGGTTGTAACCATGGATATCAGCAAGCCGGAAGATGTTCAGCGTGTAGCAAATACCGCCATAGGGCAGTACAAAACCATAGATGTATGGATTAACATGGCCGGAGTAGGAGTAGTAGGCCGCTTTTGGGAAATACCCGCGCAAGACCAGGCCCGTGTTATAGATGTTAACCTTAAAGGGTTTGTATATGGCAGTAAAGTAGCGGTTGAGCAATTTATAAAACAGGGCTATGGCGTGCTGATTAACATGGGGTCTGTAGACAGCGAAACGCCAATGGCCTACCACAGCAGCTATTCTGCATCTAAAGCTGCAGTAAGAAGCCTTAGCCTTGCCATAGGCCAGGAGCTAAGGCTTAACGGGCACAAAAAAATAAAAGTTGTTACCATAGAGCCCTGGGCTGTAGATACTCCCTGGTGGCGCCATGCGGCTAATTATAGTGGGGTAGAGCCTAAAATGGCACTTATGGATGAACCTGATAAAGTAGTAAATGCTGTATTGCGCAAATCGCTGCGGCCAAAAAAAATTGTGCCTGTAGGCTGGAAGGCTAAGGCGTCTTCTTTTATGGCTAACGTTTTTCCCAGGTTAAATGAGCATATTACAGCTAACGTATCGCAAAGATACCAAATGGAAATGCCACCGGCGGCACCGGCTACCGAAGGCGCTATATATGAGCCTATGGAGGAGGGCCAGGGTGTAGATGACGGGGTGGATGAAAGGATGAAAAAAGAAAGAAAGAAGCGCAGAGAAAAAGGTAAGGACTAAAATTGGTCGGTTTATACAATTTTGCATAAAATTTACATCATCGTGTTGGTTAACAACATTTTATAATTCTTTTAAAATCTTTTCAGAAAATCAAGGAGTAATTTTATACTATAACTTAAAAACTACTGCTATGCTTGCAATGAACTACAGAGGCCCTTTCAGGGTGCGTGCAGACCGCAACCAGCCCGATCCGGAAATTGAACACCCTAATGATGCAATTGTGCGCGTTTTGCGCTCCTGCATATGCGGGTCAGACCTGCACCTTTATCATGGCCTGGTGCCAGATACACGCGTGGGAACCACCTTTGGGCACGAATTTATAGGTGAAGTCGTAGAAATAGGCCCCTCAGTTCAAAACCTGAAAGTGGGCGATAAAGTTATGGTGCCTTTTAATATAGCCTGTGGGCAGTGTGCTTTTTGCAGGCAGGAACTTTACGGCAACTGCCACGAATCTAACCCTGAAGCTACTGCTGTAGGAGGAATATTTGGCTATTCGCACACCGCGGGCGGCTATCATGGCGGGCAGGCAGAATATGTCAGGGTACCTTATGCCGATGTAGGCCCTACAGTAATACCGGAATGGATGGACCCTGATGATGCGGTACTGCTTACAGATGTGGTGCCCACCGGATATCAGGCCGCAGAGATGGCCGGTATACAAACGGGCGATACCGTGGTAATTTTTGGCGCGGGCCCCATAGGCATTATGGCGGCAAAATGCTCGTGGCTATTTGGTGCCGGGCGTGTAATATTGATAGACCAGTTAGATTACAGGCTTGAATTTGCCGAAAAATATGCGCAATGTGAGGTTTACAACTTTAATTTTATAGGAGACCCCGTAGTATTTGTTAAAACCATGACAGATTCTCTTGGCGCAGATGTTTGTATAGACGCTGTAGGCTGCGAGGCAGCCGGTAATACTGCTAACACTATCATGGGCAGAAAATTAATGCTTCAGGGGGGCTCTACAACGGCATTGCACTGGGCTATAAATTCAGTTAAAAAAGGTGGTATAGTGTCTATAGTAGGTGTATATGGCCCTACAGATGCACTGGTACCTATTGGTAATGTATTAAATAAGGGCATTACCATAAGGGCAAATCAGGCTTCGGTAAAGAGATTGTTGCCCAGGCTTATAGAACACGTTAAAAATGGCATATTAAATCCTAAAGAACTTATTACCCATCGTATTCCGCTTGAGGAAGTTGCAGAGGGATACCACATATTTTCATCAAAACTGGATAATTGTATAAAACCTGTACTCATACCGCCCAGTGCAACAATTTAACTAACTAAACTATTTATTATGATAACAGATGAAACAAAGCCATCGGATTTTAAAAATCCAGGGCCGGCCAATTATAGCCATATAAAAGGATGGGGTATTGATGCAGATGTTAATAACGACCCTACATACCCAATGAAAAGGCGTACTGACGAAGAGCAGCAAGGTTACACATGGCAAAGGCCGGAGCAACAACCTGCCGATGTTGAGATTCTAAAATCAGTTGAACGTCCTAATCTTACGGCTGTATTTGGTACTGCCGCGCCACCGTCGGGCCTTAGCGGGCTGGTTAGGCGTGCCGCTTATAAATACAGCGAGTCCAGTTATGGCCGCTGGCTGCCCCTGATGCTGGCTGACCGTATTGATATGGTTGAAGGTGTAATTGATGACTTGAGTAAAGGCCATGTGCCGAACATCTTTGCTGAAAAGGGCCTAAAGGCAGAGTTGAAGTATAACCGTAAAAATTTTATGCTCAAGGTTGCCGCAGGCGCCGCAATAACCGCGGCAGTGGCCACACTGATTATTTATAACAACAAAAAGAAAAAGGCCCGCAACGCCTATTAATTATTAGCCAAGCCATGAATAATCCCTTTAAATTTTTAATGTATTGCTGCCTCGTGGGTGTTTGTGTGTCCTGTGGCAATAACAATAACCAAAGTGAAGGCTCAGCAGATAAGGATGATGTAAATAATGCTACGGCCACCCCTGCTCAAAGCACAACTACAGGAAATGATGCAGGCTCCACACCTGCCGATACGGTTATTAAAGGCCACAATTCCGGTGATGCTCAGGGAAACCATATATCCGGCACGGGAGAAAATAACGGGTCAGGAAAAACGGGTGGCGGATGACTCTTCAAATTAAATTCAACTAAATATATTAAATAAACTAAATTATGAAAAAGACGTTTTTAACGCTGGCTGCTTTACTGGCATTTGGTATTGCTTCAGCACAAACAGACACTACGGGCACACGAACAAACCGTACTACAACTACAACCGACAGGTCAACAAAAACTGACAAATCAACAAAAACATCAAACCAGAAATCGGATGCCACTACTGGCCAGGGTACTACCCGAAAAAACAAAAAGTCTAACCAGTCGCCCACAACTAACGGCACAGGCACAGGTAACGGAACCAACAACGGCACCGGCACCAACAATGGTACAGGTACCGGCACAGGAACCAACAATGGTACAGGAACGGGCAACGGAACCAACAACGGTACTGGTACAGGTAACACCACAACAAGGCCTTAATCAAAACCCCGAAAGGGGTTTTTGATTTTTAAGGGGCATAGTAATTAGATTAAATTATAAAATTATGGAAGAAAAAAACTTACAGGATCCGCAGCAACAATATGTAACACCACCTTATCCGCGGCAGGAACAGGCAGTGCCCGGTCATGAAGAAAAGCTTCATCCTAAGGCAGACCACGGAGAGGAATCGTATAAGGGTTCAGGAAAGTTAACAGGCCGGAAAGCCATTATCACAGGAGGAGACTCCGGCATAGGCAGGGCAGTGGCTATTGCTTTTGCAAGGGAAGGCGCAGATGTATTGATTTCATACCTTGATGAGCATAAGGATGCCCTGAAGACGGCGCGATTTGTTAAAGAGGCGGGTAGAAAGGCGGTTGTAGTGCCCGGCGATATAAGCAGCGAGGCGCATTGTAAAGATATTATAGCGCGTGCAGTGCAGGAGCTTGGAGGTATCGATATATTAATAAACAACGCTGCTTTCCAGATGGCCAGGCAATCTATACAGGAAGTTTCTTCAGAGGAGTGGGACCGTACTTTTAAGACAAACATTTACCCCATGTTTTATTTGTGCAAAGCTGCGGAGCCCTATTTAAAACCAGGAAGTACTGTGGTTAACACCACATCTGTAAATGCGTATAAGGCACCGCCCATACTGGTGGCATATGCGGCAACAAAAGGCGCTATTCAAAACTTTACGGCAAGTATGGGCCAGTTATGGGCAGAAAAAGGCATAAGGGTAAATTGTGTAGCTCCCGGGCCCGTGTGGACGCCCTTAATCCCGGCTACAATGCCGCAGGATGAAGTTGAAAATTTTGGCAAAAACGTGCCCATGAAAAGGGCGGCACAGCCCGCAGAGCTTGCGCCCGCTTATGTGCTCCTGGCATCGCAGGACTCAAGTTATATGACGGCCTCTACCATACAGGTAACCGGTGGTTATCCCACAATTTAGCCCTGCCATCATTATGCAATGATGCGGTAAAATTGTGTAAATAAAATTCGTCAATTATAATCCATATTTGTAGTATACACTAAAATAAATTACAATGGCTACAGCATCAAAAACACAATCAAAAAGCACAGCCGCTAAAGGTAAAATTAAACCAAAAAGCACCGCTGCAGATGGCCTTCGTGCCCTGTTTATAGACAGCCTTAAAGACATTTACTGGGCAGAGAAGGCATTAACAAAAGCATTGCCTAAAATGGCAAAAAATGCCACAACAGAAAGCCTTATTTCAGCAATTGATGAGCATACGGCCGTTACAGAAGAGCAGGTGGCTAAGGTTGAAAAGGTTTTTGAGCTTATTGGCAAAAAAGCTGTGGCAAAAAAATGTGAGGCTATGGCCGGCCTTATTAAAGAAGGCGAAGATATAATGGAAAGTACTGAGCCCGGACCTGTTAGAGATGCGGGTATTATTGCTGCTTCTCAAAAAATAGAACATTATGAAATTGCCACTTATGGCACGCTGCGTGCTTTTTCTAAAACGCTTGGTGAGGATGAAATTACAGCCATCCTGGAAGAAATCCTGGCCGAAGAGAAAGAAGCCGATGGTATATTAACAGAAGCTGCTACGCTTTTACTCGTCCTTTTTTTTTCAGTCCCACTATATTTAAAGGTCGTATTATTAACCTTTACTTAATATAGCGGGACTGTTTTTTTTAGGCTAATTATACCTCAATAAAAAAGCAGGGTAAACCTGCCTTAATATTATATGTCCTTAGTTTTTATCTATTCGCTCTCACCCCTGTCAGGATCCAAAAGCCTTTCATCTGTTGTAGTGTGGTTATGAGGCTTGTCAGGATATTCAGATTTGTTTTCTGTATCGCCATTTATCTGCGACTGATGATATTTATATTTTTTATTACCGGATTCGCCGCTACCTGGCTTATCGCCTGATGTACTGCTGCTTTTTTTATTTGTTGTCATCTTTAATCTCATTAATTATTAATCTCCTGCTATTTTTTGTGGCTACAACACGTTATTTGTTTTTACCTTCTCCTTCTTTACCATACGGTATTTGCAGGCTTTGCCTTGCATGATCACTTTTTTCAGAGCGCTCTTCCTGCTGCTGCCGGGTTGTTTTTACTGCCAGCTGCCCTTCATCTTTATATTCCGGGCTCACCCCTTTTTCATATCCTGATTCAAGGTGATCTATGGCAGGCTCCTGGCGTTGCCCTTTGCCATTATGTTCTGTTTTACCTGAGGCCTTAGGGGCCGGGGTTTGATTTTTTGAAGCCATACGTTTTATGTTTTAATTATTTTAAAAGGATTTTTATAATACCTGGATACTATACAATAGCCAATAATGAACAATATAGCCGATGTAGCAAGAAAGGCATGGTTCCAGTAAGTAATGTGGGCCGCCTTTTCGCGCACGTTATGCAGCCCAAGTATATGATGGTTTATTGTACCCTCAATCAAGTTAAAAACAGACCAGCCACACAATAAGCCTCCCGCAAGCAGATACCCGCTTTTTTCGGCATAATTATGTCGTGATACCTTCCAGAGGGCAATCAGGCCGGTAAAGACCACTAAAAGTGTAAAGGCATGGAACAACCCATCCCAAAACATATTAACGCTTTTTGCCTCAATGGTATCGGGAGAAAATTTATTGGAGAGCATTTGATGCCACTGTAATATTTGATGAAACAAAATACCATCTATAAACCCGCCCATACCTATGCCTAATATAAGGCCTGAAAATGTAAGCGGAACGGGATTTAAAATTGTAGTGCGTGTGTTGGCAAACCTGTAGTATCTAAGTCTTTTTGTAGAAATAAAATAGGCAATTGCCACAATAATAGCAAGTATTATAAAGGTGGAAAATAAAAGAAATACATCAGGAAAAGTAAAAGTAGCGCTAATTGCACTGCTTAGCTTTTTATTGCAGGAAATACATAAGCTATGGTTGCTATGTAAAAGCAGGTATTTCATTATTACTAAACTTTAGGCCATGCCTTTGTTTTTGTCATAAGGCCCGCAGCAATTTCATACAAGCCCAGGATAAGATGTGGCAGGTATATTTTATCTGAAAAGCCAAAAATCCAAGGCGATGCGGCAAGCAAAATGCCGGATAGCACATCCAGCATGAGATGTATTTTAACCGGTACTATTTTTATAAATCCAAGTTCATAATTTGTAAAAATGCTATAAATCAAAGCCATGATACCTAATACAATGAAAATTATCCCTTCGGCTTTTGCAGGATCTACCCTAAAAATCCAGGGTGATAGTATAAGGAAAATGCCCGTAAGGTAATCAAGGCAGCCATGTATTTTAGTACTGATGAATCTCATAAATATTTTTTTTAATTATTTTGCATAGCATCTAAATTCGTGATTATTAGATGGATCAGCCTTACATCTTTTTACATATAAGTTGTATTTGTTCTTTTTGAGGCAAACAAAAATTGCCCGGAAAGCCGGGCAATTCTTATTTATAACACCTCTTAATCTAAAGGATTATCTGGTGTAAACATGCTGGCTATGCTTAATACCTGCTCTCTTGTTAGCGGCTCATCAAAAGCCTCTGTACCTGCCACAGAAGGTATTGCTGGGCCTGAAGTATTACTAATTTGCCCTGTATTTACCCCAGCCTGTGTGGCCATTTCTTCTCCATTATAAACCGGCTGCGCCTGCACGGGCAGCCCGTCGCGGTTATTGCCCTGTATCCATCCTTTAGCGCCCCTAAGCCTTCTTATCTCAGCTGCCTGGCGTGATTCTGTGGCATGTATTTGTAAAGCCGCCTGCAACAGGTCTGGCTGCGACATAAGATTTGGAGACTGCCCTTTATAAGCCCTTACACCCGTATCTTCAAAAGACTGGGAAAGTGCCAAAAACTGGTCATAATTATTAAACGGGTCAAATAAGCCGCCCGCGGTGTAGTCAAACTGGGGCCTTTCAAAATAGTTGGGGCTTCCTGTGCCGCCCAGTGCCTGTACCAGGGTTTCTATATGGCCGTATTCGTTATTTACAATTTTTGTAAAAGATTCCCTGTCCCTTCCTGCCGGTATAAGGCCATTGGTGTCAAGCCCCATCTGGTAAAATTCAGAGTCCAGGTATTCCAGCAAAAGTGCCAGCCTTAGAGCATCTGTAGGGCTGTTGTTATCGGCTGTTGTTGATAGGGCTGCGGCCGCATGAGATTTTTGGGGCACGAGCAGCAATGTAAGCAGCCCTGTAGGCAGTGCGGCAAAAAGGCTTTTCTTTCCTAAAGTTCCAATCTGGTTAAGGCTCTCCCTGCGCGACGCGTTTTGCTTAAGTGCTGTATCATCAGTAAATGATTCTATAAATTTTATAATGTTCATGGTTGTAAAAGTTATTAGGTTATTATGAAAGGTAATTTGCGGTAAAGTCGGTCTGTATGTATCCCATATCATTTACTTCACCCAGCACCTGAGATGGTTCTTTAGCCATGTTTTTGCCGGTATTAGGCTCAACTACATCTGCAGCTGCAAAATAACCATCATCGGGATTTATGAGGCTCCTGATAACAGAGGCGTGCCTGGCTTCTACAGATACTATTTTTCCGGCCAGGGCAAGGTTTGCCGCGCTCTCAAGATATTTACCGGCACCATTATAGGCAGCCACACCTGTATCTTCAAGTTTCTTGGCAATATCCAGCACCTGGCCGCGGTTGCTAAAATTTAACCCACTGTATTCAAAATCCAGGTTAGGAAGTACCTGCTGCTGATTGTTGTTTACGCCGGTGTTGATAGCCCTCTTAAGCACTTCGCGATGTATAACTTCGTGGTTATACAAATCGGCTAATATTGCTTGTTCATCCGTATTAAACATAGAACCAAAAGTATTGCCATTAACAATACGGGTATAAAAATCAGCCTCCAGCTGTTCCAGTGCATAGGCATAGGTTAAAATACCTATATCTCCACCGCCAAGGTCAAACACACCATTTCTTATGCCCGGCATCTGGTTGTTGTTATCTATACTGCTGTCGTCATCATCACTACAGCCTGTAAGTAAAAGCCCTGTGCCGGCCAGGGCAAGGCCACTCATTTTTAAAAAGCCCCGCCTGTTGGTTAATCCTGATTTAACCTCTTCAACTTTCAATGTTTTTTTCATGGTAAATAATTTTAAGAATCCTGTTATCTCAAAATTACTATGGCATTATCTACCCAAATGTTAACACATAAAGCGTATAAACGTAATTAGTTAATATAATTAACAGTTTTTAAATTTGGAAATTACTTTGTTTCTTCATACTACATGATTTTTTGTTAAAGTGCTAAAGATGAGGATGATGAAGATGGCATTCAATATTAGATTTTATTTAACTTGTGTTTTATATAATATTAGCTTTTTATGTAGGGCAAGCCTTATTGCTATCAGTATAAATTTTAATAATTTGTAATCTCTTTAACAGGAACGGCTTCTTGTTCTACCACTATTTTAAACCCATACGCTTTAGGTAATTTTTATTATTAAGACAATTTTAGCAAACCAATTTATCCGGCTCCGGCAGATATTTGTAATTTTATAACTGCACATTTAAATTGACATCAACCTTTTTGATTTAGTAAAGTATATGAGAAATATAATTGTTATAGGTGCATCGGCCGGGGGCATTGCTGCTGTTAACCAGGTAATAGCGGGACTGCCGCCCATGTTAGATGCCGCAGTTATAGTTGTGCTTCACTTATCAAGAAAATCCAGTGCAAAAAATATTGTCGAAATATTGCAAAGGCATACAAAACTGTATTGCCATGTTGCAGGCAACAACGATTTGATTGAGCCGGGCAACCTGTACCTGGCTCCTCAGGACTATCATTTAATGGTTAAAGATGGCCTGCTCAAAATCAATCAGGGCCCGCATGAAAATAAATACCGCCCTGCAATTGATGTGCTTTTTAGGTCGGCGGCGGTTTATTATGGTAACCAGGCAATAGGGGTTATATTGACAGGTATGCTGGAAGACGGCACATCTGGAATGTGGGCCGTAAAAAGCTGCGGGGGTATTTGTATAGTGCAGGATCCGGCAGAAGCAGAGTATGCCGATATGCCTCAAAGTGTACTTAATAAAATACAGGCAGATTATAAAGCCATATTAAATGATATTCCGGATATTATACAGCTCGTAATGGCAAACCCGCTACCTCCTAAAAAAATGATACCTACAGAACTTCAGGTGGAAGCCACAATAACAGAGCAAATGATGAGCAACATAAACCAATTGGCAGAAATTGCCGACCACAGCAATTTTGTTTGCCCTGAGTGTGGGGGCGGATTATGGGCAGTTAAAAATGACCCTACACACCGCTACAGGTGCCATACCGGTCACGTGTATACCGAAAAATTGCTAAGCGAGATGCAGGATTCTAAAATTGAAGAGTCAATTTGGGTTTCAATAAGGATGCTCGAAGAAAAACTTAATTTATTGCTATTGATGGATAAGCGTGCAGGAGAAGAAAATACCCGTTCACAGCACTATCAAAAACGTATACAAGATATTAACACCCACATAAGCCGCCTTAAAAGGCTATTATCATTACTACATAAAGACCTCCATGAGCAGGATAAGGCTTAAATGCAGCTATTCATAATAAATTTTACCTGTAAGTAAGGAGATATTGTATGATTGCGCTTTACCTTATGTATAAACTATAGGTAAAAAGATGTAAACCTAAAGACAATCGCTATTCTTAATTTAGAATCCGGATATATTCTATCAGAGATTAAGAAATCGGTATCATGAACAAAATTTTTTATGGTTTAATTGTAGCCAGTATATTATTGTGCTCGTGTCAATCCAAGCAGGAAAGGGCCGCCCAGGCGGCTATTGACAGGTATATTATATTTGTTGATTCTGTAAATAAGGCAAAATTTGATAAACGCAAAGAGCGATGGAATTTTATTGAAGAAGAGCATTTGCGTAAAAAGAACGATGCGGAGCAGGCACTAAAAAGCCTGAAGCCTAAAGATGTTGGCATACAGCGTAAACGTATCAACAAAAGGGATGCAACATATAATGGTATAAGGTCATCTGTAGAAAAATAACAGGCAATTATCTTTTAACTATCTTCCGCTTTCAGGCTGTACCGCTTTATGCAAAAAAGTAATAGATACCACCACACAAAATGTCCGTGCAATTCTGGCAGTGATTTTGGTAAGTGCTGCGGTCAGAATCCAGGTACAGATTATCTGGAAATGCTTGAATTTGTAAAAAAAAATGAAATTAAAGAACCTTTATACCGGGTTTTTAAAGAGCAGGTGTTCGCAGATAAATTTTATGAAGGGCATATAAGGATAAGTACCCTGGAGCATTGCCGCAACCTGGAAAACCGATGGGCCAGAGACATGCATGAAGGCATTGCAGTGGTAGGTTTAAAAAATCCGGAACCAGGAAATGCCGATGCCGGGCTTCAGGCATCCGATACCTTTGATATACCTGCCACCCCTGAGCCTGAAATACCACTTGTACATTTGGGTAACAATAACTTAAAATTAGAAAATGCTTATGTAATGTGCCTCTCTACTGAGTACAACGACTACATGAAAAAAATTTTTGGAAAGTATTGTATTAAATTAAATAGCCCTGCCGCATTTTTTTACCTTTTAAATGCCGTGATGCGCAATCTGGAGCTCGTGGCTGATATTCAGCCGGGACCGATAATTTATGACGACAGTGTTTTTCTAAATTTAAACCGTATGAGTACATTGGGAGGTTTAGGATTTTATAAAGAAGAAAAATTTGCTCTGGAAAATGAATACAGGGTACGGCTTTTACCATTAATGCCGGATATAGATCCGGTTTTAATAGAAATTATTAACATGCCCGGAATTTGCCGGAAAATGTATTGAAAATTCCGGGGTGTTACATCCGCATATGTTGTTGAAGTGCTTGACATAATTTATATGAGTAATAATTTTGAAGAATTCCATAAAAAAATTTCCCTGGGCGGTTCACTTATCGCTACAGGTGTTGTATTTGGAGATCTCGGTGCTTCACCTCTTTATACTTACAACGCGGTTTTTCATGGCCGAAAAATAACCGAAGCCGCGGCATTGGGCAGCCTCAGTTGCGTTTTCTGGACGCTCTTTATCCTTACTACCATCAAATATATCATAATTACACTCCAGGCAGATAATAAAGGAGAAGGAGGTATACTCTCATTATACGCGCTCATCCGGAAGCGCTTTGGCAAATGGATTATATTTCCGGCTATGGCCGGTGCTGCGTTTCTTATTGCAGATGGCATTGTTACACCTCCTATATCGGTAGCTTCGGCAGTAGAGGGATTACAAAGTGTAATTCCCGATTTAAATACGGTACCTATCATAGTGGGTATACTGGCAGCACTCTTTGTTTTTCAACAATTTGGCTCTCACAGTATTGGCCGTGTTTACGGGCCTGTAATGGTAATTTGGTTTACCTTTATCACGGCAATAGGCCTATACGCACTAAAAGGCAACTTTGAAGTTTTTAGGGCGCTTAATCCCTATTATGCATATAATATGCTGGTAAATGAACCGGGCGGTTTCTGGCTGTTGGGGGGTATATTTCTTTGTGCAACAGGGGCAGAGGCCCTTTACAGCGATATGGGGCATGTGGGGCGCAACAACATCCGCATAAGCTGGGCATGCATTAAAGTCTGCCTTATTATATGCTATGCGGGACAATCGGCATGGCTGTTAAACCATGTAGGGCAAACCACCGGTACCATAAACCCATTTTACCACATTGTGCCACGTAGCGTTTTCTGGATAGGTTTGTCTATTGCCACGGCAGCAACCATTATTGCATCTCAATCGCTTATAAGCGGTTGTTTTACGTTAGTTAATGAGGCAATACGCATGAATCTGTGGCCACAGCATAAAGTATTGTTCCCGGGTTCTTTTAAAGGGCAGTTGTATATCCCTGCAGTTAACTGGTTTTTAATGTGTGGCTGCATAGCAATGGTACTTCATTTTAAGGTAAGCACGCGTATGGAAGCTGCTTTTGGCCTTAGCGTTACGCTGACTATGCTTATTAGTACCATGCTGCTAAGCTTTTACCTCAGGGTAAAACGTATAAAACCTATGTACATTGTAATGCTTACAGTGTTTTTCCTGACTATTGAAAGCAGCTTTTTGATTGCCAATCTTACTAAATTTAAAGATGGCGGCTGGATAACTATTGCTATAGGCACAACACTGTTTTCTACGATGTTTGTTTGGTACAACGGCCAAAAAATAAGGCGTAAATTTATTAAAGAAGTAAGTATAGAAGATTTTATACCAGTACTTAGCAAACTTAGCAATGATAAGGATATTCCTAAATATGCCACAAATCTTGTTTACCTAAACCACACAAAGCAATTGCGCAAAGTAGAAAAGCATTTGCTGGATTCTATACTGTATTATGGTACGCCAAAGAGGGCAGATAATTATTGGTTTATTAACGTCAATATACTTGATGAACCTTTTGGCACCAGTTATTGTGTAGATGTTGTAAAAGAAAATGATATATATATGGTGCAGTTTAACCTGGGATTTAAGACAGAGCCACACATTGATTATTTTTTTAGGCAGGTAGTAAGGGAACTTATAAAAGAAGAAGAAGTAGATGTTAAAGACCGTACTGAATATACCTACCAGCGGTCATCTATAGGAGATTTTAAGTTTGTTATAAGGCAAAGTTTTCTTTCATATGATAACAATATGCCATTCTGGACTAATTTTATAATGAAGAGTTTTTATAACCTAAAATATCTGAGTGTAAAAGAAGAGATAAGCTTTGGGCTTGATAAGAGCAACGTGGTTATAGAAAAATACCCGCTTGTAGTGGTGCCGCCAGAGCGTTATCAACTTACCCGTCAGGAGCAGGATAAGTATTAGCAATTACAATTGTCAGGAAGCTATTTGGCATATGATGATAGCATTATTTTGATTTTTGTAAATAAGCATCTATGAAGCCGTTTTAAAATGGAGTATAAAAGTAGTGCCCTCTCCTAATATACTTTTAACTTCTATAGTGCCACCCTGCGCCTCCATAAATTCTTTACTTATGGCTAATCCAAGCCCGGTTCCCTCTTTTTCTGTACCTGGCACCCGGAAGTATTTATCAAATATACGTTCCTGGTATTTCTGGTCAATTCCCATTCCGGTGTCTGCCACGCCCACCTGTACAAAATTACCTGTTTCTATAGCACTAATAGTAATGCCGGCGTTTTCATAGGAGTACCGAATAGCATTAGATATAAGGTTAGAAATTATCCAGGTGCTTTTTTCGGTATCAGCTAAAATAAGGGGCAGGCCGTCTTTTATCGCCACCGTAATTGCAAGCTGCTTCTGTTCCGCAAGCTTATATGTTGTATTTATGGCATCATTAATTATACCGGCAACATCGCTGTGTTCTTTTTTCAGCTGGCTTTTGCCTGTTTCTACCTGGGTAATGTTCAGCAACTCGCCGGTTGTTCGCAATAACCTTTCGGCATCCTCTCTTATGCCCGCAACAAGGTTTTTTTGCTCGTTGTTAAGGGTACCCGTATGTTCATTATCCAGCAGCTGCAGGCTCATCTTCATAGCAGCAATTGGTGTTTTAAATTCATGCGATACCGTAGCTATAAAATTGGTCTTGGCAACATCGAGTTCTTTGTGGGCAGTAACATTCCGTAATAAAATAAACGAACCTATATCTTTGCTGTATGCTTCGCCGGTAGGTATTATGCTTATGGGTATCAACTGTTTTTCAAAATAACTTTCTTTATTATCAGCATAAATTTTTAGCATTTCGGCAGCTTTGCCATCTGTTGTAATGTGTTGCAGCAGCGATCGTACCAGGTCATTATGCACTGCTATTTCCTCCGCAGTGCGGTTTATAACAGTGTCTTTTTTCAGGCCTGAAATGGCCAGGGCGGCATCATTAATAAATAATATTTTATTATTTTCATCAAGGCCTATTACAGGGTCATAAAGATTGCCTACCAGGGCTTCTACCCGTTTCTTCTCCATCATTAATTGGGCAAGGTTGCTGTTATTATACTCCTGTAGCTTCTCCGCCATTGTGTTAAATGACTTTGCTAATGTAGTAAACTCGTCATGACCTTTTAGATAGACACGCTGTGCGTAGTTTTTAGAGGCTATCTGCCCGATGCTTTCAGTAAGGTCGCGGATGGGGTTTGCAATATAACCCGGCAGGTTAAATATAAGGGTAAAACCAATAAGAAAACACACGGCACTGGTACCGGATATCCACCACACAGAGCTTTCCGCGGTATTTTCTGCGGTAATGCTTTTACGCTGTATGGCATCCATATTAAGTTTCATGATGTTATTAAGGTCTGCGCGGATGTTTTTTATGTGCGATGCATTATTCAAATCCAGCTGCCAGTCATTAAAATGCCGGTTCAGGTCATCAGTCAGTTCTTCTTCTCCAATTTCGGTAACATTCTTTTTTTGCAGGTTTAGATAGTTCTTAAAACGTATACTATTTTCTGCCGAAAGCGAATCGTTCTCAATAAGCCTGTACATGTTGCGGGCATAATCCAGCGATACATAGTTAGCAACCAATATGTTCTTGGTGTCTTCCGCAAGTCGGTTTACCTGCCGGATGGCTAAGACAGACAACAGGCTAATGAGGAAAAATAAAAAACCCGCGGCTATGGCAATTTTGGTTTTTATCTTCATTTTCTATGAAAGTATTATCAGGTCAATGTTACTCGAAGATAGTTTATTTAGCAGTGTGTTAAAAATATTGGTAGATAATATAACCCTTAAAAGCGTAAGGTGTGGCTTGCCTATGCAAATGGTAGTTATCTTGCGTACTTCTGCCTGGGCCGTAATGGTAGTGGCTACATTGCTGCTTTTTACTTTTATAATTTCCGCCCCAAGTTCTGTAGCCAGCTTAAAATTATTAATAAGGTGGCGCTGCTTGTCTAAGGCTATACGGTTGCTGCTCTCTGCTGGTGTTTCTACATACAGTAGTAGCCATTTGCTATGATAATAGTTTGCAAGACGGGCAGTTTTTCTAATAACTGTTTTTGCGGTATACTGGTTGCTGCTTATGCAGCCCATAAAGCGCTCCTGCTTAAAATTAGCTGTACCGGTAACCTCAGTCTCAACCTTGCGCTCCACCTGGCTGGCTACTTCCTTCAGTGATAGCTCACGCAGCTGTAATATATGCCCGGCCTTAAAAAAATTATTTAAAGCCTGCGCAATCTTATCGGCCGTGTAAATCTTACCTTCCTTAAGGCGGGTAATAAGTTCATCTGCCGTAAGGTCTATGTTTACCACTTCATCAGCAGCTTTTAGTACGCTGTCTGGTATACGCTCTTTGACTTCAACACCGGTAATTTGCCATATGTCATTGTTAAGGCTTTCAATGTGCTGAATGTTAACCGCGCTTATTACGTTAATGCCCGCATCTATAATATCCAGCACATCCTGCCAGCGTTTTTCGTTTTTACTGCCTTCAATATTGGTATGCGCTAACTCATCTACAATAACCACTTCGGGCCTCAGGTTAATGACTGCCTGCAAGTCGAGTTCTTCTAAAAATTTGCCTTTGTAAAATATTGACCGCCGCGGAATTACAGGCAGGCCGTCCAGCAAGGCATGGGTTTCGGCACGGTTGTGTGTTTCTATAAAACCTATCTTTACATCTATGCCGTTGCGCAGCAGGGTATGGGCTTCCTGTAACATACGGTAGGTCTTGCCTACACCGGCGCTCATACCAATGTAGACTTTAAATTTACCCTTGCGCGACTTTTGTATCAGGTCTAAAAAGCGCTGCGCATTAGTATCCCTATCCATTTAAAATGATATTGCCAGTGCGGTGGTTACAAATGTGTTGCTGTTTTTAGCCGAACCATCTTTTATAAAGATATCATCTTCGCTGTTTAGGCTGCGGGCTTCTATGCGCCATACCACATTGCTGTACACATTATAATCAAAGTTTAAGGAGTACCCTAACGTTTTAAAACCATGCTCAGTCCCTGTACTGATAATGACCTCATTTTTATCTGCATAGTATTCGCCGCGGGCGCTGATTGATGTTTTTTCTGTCACCGCATATTTTGCAATAAGTACAGGCGCATACCAGCTGTTATAGCTCTGGCTGCCTTTTGCTTTTTGCTCGGCGCCAATATCAAAGCCCGCTGTTAGCCCAAACTTATCCGTTAACTGAAAAATGCCATAAAAGTTGTGGAAGTAGCGCATGCGTTTATCTACATCCGGCTTGTCATTCCCAATAAAAGAACTACTGTTTAGCGTAACGTTAGCTGAAGGTTTGTAGGTAAGCTGGTGGCCAAATGCCAGGGTCTTATTGCCGTCAGGCCTTTGAATACGCTGCCAGCCATTTAATACCAAACCGCTTATGAACCATTGCCCGGTAGGCGATGTATAGGAAACTTTGGCTCCAGCCTCATAATACGGTGAGTTATCCGCAAGTATGCTGCGGGTAAGGTTCCAGCAGTCTTTACCTATGGCACTCTCAAACCCTATATGCGAACTGAATATACCGGCATCTACCCAAACGTTGGCCGTCTTAGAGAGTTTTATACCCGCATTTGCCTCATACAGATTTTTCATTACGCCCTGTTCGGCGCTAAGGTTAGCATTAGCATAGGTACCCGCCATTAGCGCCAGGTTGCCACGCACATTGCCATTATCATATGCAGCTTTTATAAGGCCCAGGTTTAGCGCCACCTCGTTGTGGCGGTTATGCGAATAAATAAACGCCGGGCGTGTGTTGTTTTCCGGCTGGTTAAAGTCATACGCATAGTACGTCTCCACATACCCGCTGAATTTAAGCGCGGGAATTTCTGATGGTGACAGTACTTTAATGGTATCGGTTTGCGCGGTTGCGGCAAAGCCTGTGGCAAGCAATGTGGCTATTTTTATGATGTTTTTCATTTTATTAGTTGTTTAACCTTACGCTAACCACTCTCATAAGGGAGAGGGCTAATTTTACTCACGGTGAGATTGTTTATTTTTATTTGTCTAAGTCTAAGTTAAGCTTCAATACATTAATCTTTTCCGTTCCCAAACAGCCCATCAGTGGCTTCTCTATATTATTCTGAATAATAGCATTTACGGCATCCTCTCTAATATTCCTCGCTTTTGCTATGCGGGCTACCTGTACTTTAGCTGCAGCTAAAGATATATGAGGGTCAAGGCCGCTCCCACTGGCGGTAACAAGTTCGGAAGGTATTTCTGCTTTAGTAACGCCGGGATTTTTAAGCAAAAACGTGTCAATACGGGTTTGCACCAATGCAAGGTATTGAGGGTTGGCCGGGCCTTTGTTGCTGCCGCCCGATCCTGCCGCGTTGTACTCTACCGCGCTTGGCCTTGGCCAGAAGTACTCGTCTTTAGTAAAGCCTTCGGCTACATTGGTGTGATAGCGCTTACCGTTTACTTCGGTAATAAAGCCTTTGCCGTGGTTGGGCGCCAGCTGTGCAATGCCCCAGATGCCCATGGTATAGATACCGGAGAAAAACAGGGCACAGAAAGCGGTGAGCCTGACGGCAGGCATGATATGTTTTTTCATTTTTGTTTTATTTTTTATTTATGGAGGCTGATGTTACATTTCGGTCATAGCGCAGCGAACCCGAGGAATTCAATTAATTTATTTCAGACATTCATCCATTCCGCTGCGCTCCTGTCAACATGGAAAACGTATTATTTAAAAGAACACTGACACCAGCATGTCAATTACTTTAATCCCAATAAACGGCACAATGATACCTCCCAGGCCATAGATAAACAGGTTGCGGCGCAGTAATGCCGAAGCACCGATGGGTTTGTAAGCCACACCTTTGAGGGCCAACGGGATAAGGAACGGGATAATGATAGCATTAAATATAACAGCTGATAGTATGGCGCTTTCAGGACTATGCAGCCCCATAATGTTAAGCCCCTGCAACTTGGGTATCGCTACTATAAATAGCGCGGGTATGATAGCAAAATACTTGGCAACGTCGTTCGCAATGCTAAACGTGGTAAGCGTACCGCGGGTCATAAGCAATTGCTTGCCTATTTCTACAATTTCGATAAGCTTGGTAGGGTCGTTATCAAGGTCTACCATGTTACCGGCTTCTTTGGCGGCCTGGGTACCACTGTTCATTGCCACGCCTACGTTTGCCTGAGCAAGGGCAGGAGCGTCGTTAGTACCATCGCCCATCATGGCTACAAGTTTACCCAGCGCCTGTTCAGACTTGATGTATTTCATTTTGTCTTCAGGTTTCGCTTCAGCAATAAAATCATCTACACCGGCTTTTTCGGCAATAAACTTTGCGGTAAGCGGGTTATCGCCCGTAACCATTACGGTTTTAATACCCATTTTACGCAGGCGTTCAAAGCGCTCGGCTATGCCTGTTTTTATAATATCCTGAAGCTCTATTACGCCCAGCACCTTTTCATTTTCAGAAACTACAAGCGGTGTACCGCCATTACCGGAAATTTTCTCTACCACTTTAATAACCTCACCTGAAAATGGGTTACCGGCTTTGGTTACCAAAGCCTTAATGGCATCATATGCTCCTTTACGGATACGGCTTTCGTCAAAGTCAACGCCCGAACTGCGGGTTTCGGCGGTAAATTTTATGAACCTCGGGTTTTGTACGCCAAAACTTTTTGGATCGGTGGCTGCAAGTTCTATAATCGATTTTCCCTCGGGCGTATCATCACTCATAGAGCTAAGCACGGCAGCTCTTATAAACGTTTTTTCGGCTACGCCGGCTGCAGGGTAAAAATGGGTTGCTTTGCGGTTACCTATGGTTATAGTACCTGTTTTATCCAGCAGCAGCACATCTATATCGCCCGCGGTTTCTACGGCCTTGCCCGATTTTGTTATCACGTTGGCGCGCAACGCCCTGTCCATACCTGCTATGCCTATAGCTGATAATAAGCCACCTATGGTAGTAGGTATAAGGCATACAAATAATGATATGAACGATGCTATGGTTATATTGATATTAGCATAATCAGCAAAAGGTTTTAGCGTAACGCACACAATAATGAATACCAGTGTAAAGCCTGCCAACAGTATGGTTAGCGCAATCTCGTTCGGTGTTTTTTGGCGGCTGGCCCCTTCTACCAATGCAATCATTTTATCTAAAAAGCTTTCGCCCGGTTCAGTGCTAACCTGCACGATTATTTTATCAGACAATACTTTTGTACCTCCGGTAACCGAACTTTTATCGCCTCCTGCCTCACGTATCACCGGGGCGCTTTCGCCTGTTATAGCGCTTTCATCTATCGTGGCAAGGCCTTCAATAATTTCACCATCAGTAGGAATTGTATCGCCGGCTTCGCACACAAACATATCACCTTTTTTTAAGGTAGAAGATGGTACTACCTGCACTTCGTTCTTATAAATTTCGCCTATCAGTTCAATTTTTTTTGCGGGGGTTTCCTCTCTTGTCCTGCGCAGGCTGTCGGCCTGTGCCTTACCACGCGCTTCGGCTATGGCCTCGGCAAAGTTGGCAAACAACAGCGTGAACAGCAATATCAGGAAGATTGTAAAATTATAGGCAAAACTGCCCTGGCTTTGCTCTCCGGTTAGTATCCATACGCACACGCATAGCATAATGGCAGTACCTATTTCTACCGTAAACATTACAGGGTTTTTAATTAATGCCGCGGGGTTAAGTTTTATAAACGATTGTTTGAGCGCCTGTTTTACCAGGTCAGGCTGGAACAGGCTTGCATTTTGAGTTTTCATTTAAAAATGATTTATTGGTATAGTGAAAAATATTCGGCTATGGGGCCCAGCGTAAGTGCAGGAAAGAATGACAGTGCTGCCACAATAAATATTACAGCCAGCACCATAAAGCCAAAAGTAGGTGTATCGGTTTTTAAGGTACCTGCACTTTCGGGAACATATTTTTTAGCTGCCAGTATTCCTGCAATGGCTACGGGGCCTATAATGGGCAGGTAGCGCGCCAGGAGCATTACTATTCCTGTAGCAACATTCCAGAATGGGGTGTTATCGCCCAGGCCTTCAAACCCGCTGCCATTATTAGCAGATGAGGAGGTAAACTCATACAGCATTTCGCTAAAGCCATGATAACCGGGGTTAGCGAGCCATGACGCATAACCTTCGGGATTTCCTGCATAGAGATAACTCGCCAGCGCCGTGCCGGCCAATATCAGCAAGGGGTGCAGTAGCGCGATGCTCATGGCTATCTTCATTTCCTGCGCCTCTATTTTTTTACCGAGGAATTCAGGTGTGCGGCCCACCATAAGCCCGCTGATGAACACGCCAAGTATAATAAAGATGTAAAAATTGAGGAAACCCACGCCGATGCCGCCGTAAAAGCAATTAACCATCATGCCCAGCAGAGTAGTGGCGCCGCCAAGGGGTGTAAAGCTGTCGTGCATGGCATTAACTGACCCATTGCTGGTACACGTAGTGTAGGTGGCCCAGTTAGCCGATGACACGGCACCAAAGCGCACCTCCTTACCTTCCATATTACCTGTGGTTTGAGATATGCCTAATTTATCCAAAGCCGGATTGCCACCCATTTCGCCCATGATGGTAGGAAGAAGCAGCAGTGCAAACCCAAATGTCATTACGCCAAAGATGGTCCAGGCCAGTTTTTTGCGACGCAGCACGTGCCCAAGCGCGAATATCAGGGCAATAGGAATGAGTATGATGCTAACACTTTCTACAATGTTGGTAAGGTAGTTAGGGTTTTCCATAGGGTTGGCAGAATTGGGGCCGTAAAAACCGCCGCCATTAGTACCCAATTGTTTGATGGCTACAAACGCAGCAACGGGGCCACGGCTTACATCTTGTGCTTTGCCTTCTAAAGTAGTAATGTGGTCTTTGCCTTCAAAAGTCATTGGTGTGCCATTAAACACTAATATGGTAGCCACTATTATGCATAAAGGCAGTAGCACACGGGTAGCAGAGCGTACAAAAAAGCTGTAAAAGTTACCCAGTGTAGCCGATGTTTTTTCTTTCATCGCCATAAATACTACGGCACAAATTGCCATTCCGCAGGCCGCACTTATAAACTGCCACAGCATCAGGGTAAGCTGGCCCAGATATGATAGCCCGCTTTCGCCGCTGTAGTGCTGCAGGTTAGTATTGGTAATAAAACTTACCGTAGTGTTAAACGCCAGATCTACAGTCATAGCCGGGTTTGCATCAGGGTTTAAAGGCAACCAGTCCATGTTAAGCAGTACGAACATAGATAGTATAAACCAAACACCATTTATGGTAAGCAGTGCGGCGAGATGCTGTTTCCAGTTCATTTCTACCTTCGCATCGATGCCGCCAAGTTTAAAGAAAAGCCTGTCCAGCGGATTAAAAATGCGGTCTGCCAAGGTGGGTTCATAATTAAATATTTTGCCTATGTAACGGCCCAGCGGTATTGCCATGAGCAGCACCAGTGCGTACATTAAAACGATGCCAAAGATTTCGGTATTCATTAGTTAAAATTTTTCAGGTTTTACAAGTACGTAGCAGATATAGGCGAACACTGCCAGTGCCACAATAAATAATGCAGTCATATTATTTTTAATTGAAGATTGATAATTTTAAGTATTGGTATTATACTCCCGACGCGTTTACCTGGGCGATGTATTCTCTTTTAAGCAATGGCGGAAAAAGCTTCGATACCGTGCAATTGCGTATTTCCATAAAGGTGGATACCGAATTGACGTATATTGAGGCTATGGCGCTGCGGGTCTCGCCGGTGCCATTCTTAAAGAGCAGCTCTGCGATATCCAGGCATTTTTTAGCCCTTGGAATATTGCCGCTGCGGATAAAATTTTTGGTAATCTCTGCAAACTGTACCGCCCTGGCGGAAGCAGTCTTTACATGGTTTTTCATTTTGAAACTATTTTATTTTGTCATCTAATAGCCAAATGTTGTACCCTCTTTGATTTGTATAAATTATTGTTCTTGTTTACAGCGGTTTATATCCGTGGCGTAATTGTGCCAAATAAAAAACCCTATCATTTTGATAAGGTTGGGGCTTTCAAAACGATAGGATTTATATTATTTAAGATGCGTAAATAAGGAATCTCTTTTAATCGACACTTAGCAGTGCTACAATTTGTACTTACTTTATAAAACTTAAAAAATTATTTACTGAATTCCAAACTCATCAATTTTTCGGTATAGTGTGGCAATGCCAATATTCAGCAGGCGTGCTGTTTCTGCCTTGTTACCATTGGTGTAGTTATAAACTTTTTGTATATGCAGCTTTTCGGCGGATGCCATAGAAAATGCCGACATGGTTTTAGAGCCCTCGTTTTTGATTTCCGGACGCAGCTGCTGAATTTCATAAGGAAGGCTGTAGGGGGTAAGGGTATTGTTATTTTCAAGTATCATGCTTCGTTCTATTACATTTTTCAGCTCACGTATGTTGCCGGGCCAATTGTGCAGTTGCAGTGCTTTTACATAATCAATAGTGAGTCCTGTAACACGTTTGTTTGTCTTCAGGGAAAAATAGTTTGAAAAATATTGGGCAAGGGCTTCAATATCCTTTACCCGCTCGCGCAATGGTGGCAGGTGTATTGCAAAAACAGAAAGACGGTAGTATAAATCCTGCCTGAAGTTACCCGCCTCAATTTCACGGATGAGGTTTTTATTGGTAGCTGCGATAACCCTGACGTTGACTTTAGTAGACCTGCTTTCGCCCACTTTTATAAACTCGCCGTTTTCAAGAACGCGCAGTAGTTTTGCCTGTAGGTCAGTAGCCATTTCGCCAAGTTCATCCAGAAAAATAGTGCCATTATGGGCTTCTTCAATAAGGCCTTTTTTATCTTTTACTGCTCCGGTAAATGCCCCTGCCGCATGGCCAAACATTTCACTTTCCAGCAAGTCGTGGCTAAACGCGGAGCAATTTATCGCTACAAAATTATTATTTTTGCGGGCGCTATTTTGGTGAATAGCATTGGCAAACACCTCTTTACCCGTGCCTGTTTCGCCGGTTAGCAGTACGGTGGCTTCGGTGGGTGCTACTTTTTTAGCCAGTTCAATAGCCTGCATAATTTTATCTGATGTGCCAATTATGCCTTCAAACGAAAATTTCTGCCCCAGCTTGGCTTCCAGTTGCGCCACCTTTTTGGTCAGCGTGCCTTTCTCTACAGCGCGGTGCAGCAAGGGGATGATTTTATTATTGTCATCGCCTTTAACAATATAATCAAATGCGCCGTTTTTTATAGCTTGCACCCCATCGGGTATATTACCATAAGCTGTAAGCAAAATCACTTCTATTTGAGGATAGGCTTCTTTTATTTTGAGGGTAAGTTCTACACCATTACCATCAGGCAGCTTTACATCGCAGAGTACCACATCAAAGTCGTTTTGAGCAAGTTTTTTAAGTCCGGATCTGCAATCCGGCACTTCGGTAACATCAAATCCTTCTAATGCCACAATTCGCGCCATAAGGCTGCGTAGTTTATCTTCATCATCAATTATAAGGACTTTACTCACGAATTCTTTTTTTACAAAATTAGCAATATAAATAATATAGGAAAGTGCAATAGATGCTGTTAAGGGTAGGGGGTAGGTGTTTTGCCGCAGTGTCTAACACTTTTTCTATTGGCGTAAGCTTTATTCCTGCAGAAGAAGTTAGATGCACCTAAACACTTTATCTCAAGGTAAATAATTCAAATTTTCCGTCTTTACCCCTCAATGTGCTTTGTCCTACTGATTCTATGGCATAGTGGGCACTAAGGTCAAGTTTACGCGCAAGTGCGTCAGATATCAGGATATCAACAGCATATTGGTTGCAAAGGCCTTCAATTCGTGCTGTTACGTTTAGCACATCACCGGTAAATATAATCTCTTTTTTTAACACACCAATTTCTCCGGTTGTAACTTTTCCACAATGAAGTCCGGCTTTAAATTGGGGTGATAATCCATATTTTTCTGTGTAGCCGGCTGATTTGTCACGCAAGGATTCTTTCATGGCAATAAAACAGCGGATACAGTTATTGTTTTTGATGCCTTTTTCCATTTTCCATGATATGATCATCTCATCGCCGGCATACTGATATATTTCACCGTAATAATCGATTACAGGGCCGGTTAGATCTGAAAAATACTGCTGCAGCATCTGAAAATATACCACATGCCCCAGCTTTTCGGCAATCTGGGTAGATGATTTCATATCCAGAAACATAAATATCCGCTCTTCTTCTACAGGCTTATAATATTTTCCAAGAAAAAAATTGCTTAGCAGGCTTGTACCCATACTTTCACTTACCTCAGTATAAAACTGGGTTATAAGGATAATGCTCGCAATGTAGGTCAGGATTCCAAGAAAGGAGTAGTCAGTAAAGAACGCCCACAATCTCCGCCAAAAGTCCTGGTTAGAAATTGCCACAGGCATTTCATTCGCGTTTGTCAGGAATATTACAATTAGTAAGGATAAAATAATAAGCAGGTATAAAAAAGATTTATATAAAATCTTTTTTGCGAAACAATATTGAACAAACCATTTGTTTAAATAAAATATTTCAAGTACACCTGTAAAGGTTCCGAATGTGGTAGCCAACAGTGGGATAGCAATTATATTTCGCCCGAAAATATACTGATTATGTGATGATGGATAATAGTGCTGGTTACCAAGCAGACCCCGTTCAAGAATGGTATATATCAGGCTAAATAAAAACCAAATGACACTAAATGGCAAAATGCGTAAAATATTTCTTCTGGATCTTAATGTTATCATCCGAACCTGGGTTGGTAAATTCCAACTAAGATATTCATTCCGGGCTACAATAATTAACCTTCTGTTGAAATAATTTTAAACAGAGGTTGATATGGCTACATCTATCAGCTAAGTTTAATAATTATTAGGTCGTTGTACCCTAGCTGTTAATTATTTGTTAAAATTTTTTAACTGTATTCTAAATTAGACTGTTTGGTCTAAATTTGCTTGATATATGAATGTAAAAGGAAAAGCAGAAAGAACCAAGCAGTTTATCATTGAGCAGGCGGCACCTATATTTAATTCTAAGGGTATAGCCGGAACCACTATTGATGATATACTTGTAGCCACAAAAATGGCGAAAGGGGGTATATATGGAAATTTTGAGAGTAAGGAAGCTATTTCTCTTGCCAGTGTAGATTTTATTTTTGATAAAATGTCGGCTAAAACATACTCAGCTGTATCGAAAGAAAAAACGGCTGTAAAAAAACTCTTTGCTTTCATTGACCTGCGTAAAAATCCTTTAGACCCTTTGATTGAAGGCGGATGCCCTATTTTGAATTTTGGGGTAGACTCGGATAACACTAATCCGACTGTCAAAAAGAAGGTAAAGGCAATGATTGAAGGGTCCATGGCCCTGTTTATTGATATTTTAAAACAAGGTATAGCAAACGGTGAACTATCAGATGAACTAAACCCTGAAGAATATTGCTTAAAAGTATTGGTTATGCTGGAAGGGGCCACTTTGGTTTCAAGGGTAACCGACACTGCTAAGCCGATGCACACAGTTATAAAAATGCTTAAATCGGAGTTGAAATCCTTTGAAATCAATCGGAGATAGCTTAGTAATATGATTTACATCATTGAGTGAGGCAAACCATTTTTTTTAAATTAAAAAAGACTAAAAAGTCTTTTAAAAATTTTAAACTTATAATTATCAGATATGAAACGCAGAAACTTTGTAGAAAACTTGGCGCTTACAGCCTTTGGCGCCGTTTTGGTGAGTCCGCTTGAGTTATCAGCACAAAAAAAAGCAGATCCTGTAAAAACAAAGGATTTAATAAACAGTAATGATCCAATACAGGAAATGCTCTTGCCGGAAGGGATACGTGAACAATATGTTGCCGGTGTTAACGGCCTGACCGTACATGTACTGGAAGCGGGTTTTGAGACGCCAAAACGCCCTGCTATACTTTTGCTGCATGGATTTCCGGAACTTGCTTACAGCTGGCGTAAAGTAATGCTGCCACTGGCCGCTGCGGGTTATCATGTTATTGCACCTGATTTGCGTGGCTATGGCCGCACAACGGGATGGGATAGCAGTTATGATGGAAATTTTTCTTCTTTTAGAACGCACGAACTTTCCCGTGATGCACTCGGTTTAATGATGGCCATGGGGCATGAAGCTGTCCATACTGTTGTTGGCCACGACGTGGGTGCCATTGTAGCATCATATTGCGCACTTGTCAGGCCTGACTATTTTCGTTCGGTTGTTCTTCTAAGTTGTCCCTTCGGCGGGGTACCATCTTTACCATTTAACGTTGGCGTACAAACACTACCTAATACCAATCAAACAGCCCCGGCGCAGGATCCGCTGGCATCTTTACCAAGGCCCCGTAAAGACAGTACCAGTTACTTCTCGTCGCGCACTGCTAATAGTGAAATGCTGAACTGCAAGCAGGGCCTGCACGACTTTCAGAGGGCTTACTTTCATGTAAAGAGTGCCGACTGGAGCCAGAATAATCCTTTCCCACTTACTTCAGGCACGGCAGAAGAATTTGCAAAACAGCCCACTTATTATGTTTTAGATATTGATAAAACTATGCCGGAGGTAGTGGCACCTGATATGCCATCTAAAAATGAGGTGGCTTCCTGTAAATGGCTCCCCGAAAATGAACTTAATTTCTATACCGGGGAATTTAAACGCACCGGTTTCCAGGGCGGATTAAACTGGTACCGCTGTACTACGAGCGGATTAAACCGGTCTGATCTGGAATTTTTTTCTGGCCATACTATAGATGTGCCTTCCTGCTTTATTTCAGGGATTGCCGATTGGGCAAGATTTCGTCCTGTAGGTGCATTAGAACAGATGCAGCAAAAGTCTTGTACAAATATGCAAAGTTTTCATATTGTGGAAGGTGCGGGCCACTGGATACAGCAGGAACAACCTGAACGGCTTACCGGATTGATTATTGATTTTTTAAAAAACCTGAAATAGGCTATTTAGTATGTTATAAATTGTATGAACCAGAAATTTACTGTTATAAAAATAATTGGTTTACTATACTTTAAAAAGTTTAATTTTAACCAGTTGCAATGTTATGTCATTAAATAGCTGCAGGAAAGTAAGCCGGAAGTCAATGTATGATATAGATTACTAACAAAAGGCAATACTTGCTATTATCCAGGTCATAACAAAATGCAAATAGCTAACAATTTTAATAAACCGTTTATGGAACAGGATAAAAATGGTATGCATTACGGTGTTGAGGGAGGCTTAAATGAAGTTATTAGTCATTTTTACCATATATATCATACTGAAGGTGAGCCTGTGATCAAACATTTATCACCAAGCCTTGAAATGCTGCTGGTATTAAACTTTGGTACAGACATAGCTATTTCCTTTAACAACCTGCCCTCTGCATATAAGGTTCAAAAAGGTTGCGCTGTTTTAGGGCCGCTTCGTCAAATGCTTAATTATGAACTGAAGCCTGGAGCCGATGCAATCGTGGTTAACTTCAGGCTCAACGGTTTTTACAGGTTATTCGAAGTACCGCTAAATAGTTTTGACGGGCAGTCTGCCTATAATCCGGACAAGCTTACAGAGGGACTGCCGTGGCAGGAGCTATGGGAAGAGCTTTCAAAATGCACAGATATCAGGGCAAGGTTAAGCCTTCTTGAAGGTTACCTGTCACAGTATATAAATGGGATGGATGATGCAGCCCAGGTACTGGTTGAAAGTGAGCATTTTTTTGATAACCCCTCTACCCATCCTGTAAAAGCGATTGCCTCGGCTGCCGGGTTAACCGAGCGCACTATCCAGATCCGATTCCAGAAATATGCCGGTTTCTCGCCAAAGGAATTATTACGTTTTTTACGATTTAAAATGGTGATAAACCGTTTGTTAAGCAATAGTGAAAAATCGTTTGATATGATAGAGATTGTAACGGAATTCAATTTTCATGACCAAAGCCATCTTATTAAAGACTTTAAGCATTTTTTAGGCAAGACTCCTCAGCAGTTCCTTAAGGACCTAAAGGGTAAAGAATTTTTTTTAATAGGTCAAGAGCCTGAAAATCGTGATACTATCAGTTAATAGCCCTTATTAATGTAAAAATAATGGCTTATTCGTTTTCTTACAATTAAAGACAGCTTCGGCCTTTTATCTTTGGCAGACATACCAATACTTTAAACTTTAAAATATGATTCATACCATACTTGGTGCTAACGGAACTATCGCTACAGAGCTTATACCGGTGCTAAAAGCGCATAATGTAAATATAAGGCTGGTCTCAAGATCCCCACTACATGTAGAGGGTACCGAATCAGTTACTGCTGACGCGCTGAAGTATGAAGAGGTTCTGGCGGCAACGCAGGGCTCTGATGTTGTGTATCTTACTATAGGCATAGTTTATAATGCTAAGATATGGAAGGAGCAATGGCCTGTTATAATGCGTAATGTAATAAATGCATGTAAGGCAACCGGAGCAAAACTTGTCTTTTTTGATAACATTTATATGTATGGCAAGCCAGAGGGTATTTTAACCGAGGATAGCCCATACAACTACTCAAGCAAAAAGGGTAGGGTGCGTGCTGATGTGGCCCGTATGCTGCTCCAGGAAATGGCAGCCGGAACCATAAAAGCAACAATTGCCAGGGCAACCGACTTTTACGGTCCCAGAGTATTAGATAAAAGTTTTGCCGGCCTGATGGTATTTGACAAGATGAAGAAAGGCAGTAGTTCGCAATGGTTCATTAATGCTGACGTGCCAAGGTCTTTTAACTATACGCCGGATGCTGCTGAGGCACTATATATACTGGCTACGAGCGAGAAATCATTCGGTGAGGTGTGGCACCTGCCATCTGCCGACCCGCTTACGGCAAGGCAGTTCATTAAAGTGGCAGCACAATATATGAAGAGTTCCGATAAGGTTACTGTTCTTCCAAAGTGGCTATTGAAGGCATTTGGTTATTTCAACCCTTTTATGAAGGAAGCTTATGAGATGAATTACCAAAATGAATTTCCACTCCATTTTAGTTCGGCCAAGTTTGAAAAAGCGTTTAGTTTTACACCAACATCTTATGCTGATGGCATAAAGGAGACAGCGGCCTGGCATCTCACAAAGGGCTAGTATGTTGTTTCTTAACCAATTCATCAATGTATTGGTTTAGCAGGCATTAGATCAAAGGTCTAACAGTTGTTATGATAAATTGTGTTTCCAGCATATTTCCAGACAAGGTTTTCGCAGAAAATAAATACTAACATTATGATTTATGACTGTTAGGGAAATACAATTAGGACTGTGTATGGTGCTGTTTTTATTACATATAAATGCCTTTATATTTTACAAAAGGCATTTTTGGGTCGCCGGTAACCGGCCTAATTAAAAAGGCTTTTTAAAACACTTCGTGCTGCTTCTCCCCAGGCCTTTAACTGCGAAAAAATAAACCACACCCAATGTGTTTGCTTCCGGCCTTTCCTGATTTTTGGAAAGGGCATTTAGGTATAGCTGGTTCTCCATGTCCGGAAAACGGGGTTAACTTATACTTATCTCACATAATTAATTTTGGCACTGCGAATGTATATTTTTATGATGCCACATTTTTAAAGGTATGTTAAGCTATTAACGGTTTTTTACCTGCCTGAAAGTAAGGTTGATCCTTGGAAGCATCTCTTTAGCCGACTTAGGGATATGATGCTCCCAAAAAGTATTAGTTGTCCCATACATCAACAATAACGTTCCGTGATGCAGGGGTATCTCCAACTGCGGCAGCGACTTATCTACCTTATGCCGTAACCTGAATGGCCTTGTCTGCCCAAAAGTCACCGAAGCGATGTTAGGGTTTTGCCCGATGAGGTGTTCTTTGTCCGAATGCCAGGCTACACTATCATTACCGTTTCTATATAAGTTTAACAGTACTGCATTAAAATGAACACCTGTTTTGGTTGCCACTTTATTACGCAGAGATAATAGTTCCGTTGTCCAGGGCAATGCATTTTCACCAACTTCTTCAGCAGCGCCGTACCATGCAATCATCCGGGGGGCAGTTACTACTTTATCATACATGGGCATCTGGTATTCCCGCCAGGGTGTAGTTTGCAGGAAGTGTTTATAATAATTATCAGCTTCCGCTTTGGGTATAAAGCCTTCCACCAGCATCAGGCCCAAATCCGGCAGGTCAAAAGTCTTTTTTGTACTGCATCCTGTTGTAAACAGGTCACTTTCATCAAATAACAGCATATTCTTTTCCATTAAAAGTATTCTACAATTATATAATAATTTAAAGCTGGAATTACCTGAAATTACCTGAAATTCCGCCCTTTATGAAACGCATCTTCAGGGTTCTTTTCATCGGAACGTGACAGGGTAGATAGTGCTTCTTCTTTATGATTGACAGTCATATTCTGAAGCAAGTAAGAAAGGTTATAGCAGGCATGTGCTACCACGTGGATGACCTCACCCTCAATCTGTACCTTTCCCTGCACCATGAGCAAACGTGCCTGGACAATATCCCGTCGGTAGGTTTCAAATACCTTACCCCAAACTACCAAATTGGCAAAACCAGTTTCGTCTTCAATGGTAATAAATATCACACCTTTGGCCGTACCGGGCCGTTGCCGCACGGTAATCAATCCTGCTACAGCTACCGAATCGCCGTTCTTCATTTTGGCAAGATTTGCCGTGGGTAGTACGCGGAAGCTGTCCAGTTGCGAGCGCACAAAGCGTACCGGGTGGGCTTTCAGCGACAATCCCACAGCAGCATAGTCTTCAACCACATGCTCGGCATCAGTGAGCAATGGCAGCTCAAGCTGTATCTCATTAGTACTTTGAGAGGGCTGGCCTTCAAACATGCCAATGGGATTATCAGATAAGGCAGATACTTCCCAAAGCGCTTGCCTGCGGTCGAGGCCAATGGAGCGGAACGCATCGGCATCGGCGAGTTTTTCCAATGCGAACATCGATAACCCTGCATCAAGTAACCCATTTACATATGTAAATCCTTTCTGACGTGCTGCTATTAATAGTTGCACATCCTCAGCAGACAGTCCTTTTATCTGCCGGAAGCCTAGCCGCAAGGCAAAGTACCTACCTGATTTTTTTTCCAATGCACTATCCCAGTAAGAATAGTTAATATCCACAGGCCGTACTTCTACACCGTGTTTTTGCGCATCAATTACAATTTGCGCAGGTTGGTAAAAGCCCATTGGCATACTATTGAGGAGTGCCGCTGCAAATACATCAGGGTAATAGCATTTAATATAGGATGATACATAGACGAGCAAAGCAAAACTTGCCGCGTGGCTCTCGGGGAACCCATAAGAGCCAAAGCCCTCCAGTTGCCGAAATACCCGCCTGGCAAAATCTTCCTCATAACCATTTGCTAACATGCCATTTACCAGCTTTGTTTCCCAATCGCTTACTTTGCCTTTTGCCTTAAAGGTTGCCATACTACGGCGCAGTCCATCGGCTTCGGCAGGGCTAAAGCCGGCTGCTACAATGGCAATTTCCATAGCTTGTTCCTGAAATAGCGGGACACCGAGCGTGCGGCCTAAAATATCTTCTAGTTCTTTTGATGGATATACTACATCATCAATCTTATCGCGCCGCCTCAGGTATGGGTGCACCATATCACCCTGAATGGGGCCGGGACGAACGATAGCGACTTCTATTACCAAATCGTAAAAGCATTTTGGCTTTAGGCGCGGCAACATCGACATTTGCGCGCGACTCTCAATCTGGAACACGCCCAGCGTGTCGGCTTGGCTTATCATCTCATACACCGCGGGATCTTCATTTTTGTTAATCTCGGCCAATGTATATTCCTTACCGTAATGGTGTTTGCATAGGTCGAACGCCTTGCGGATACAGGTAAGCATTCCCAGCGCCAGCACGTCTACTTTTAAAAAGCCAAGCGCCTCAATATCGTCTTTGTTCCATTCAATGTTGATGCGGTCTTCCATACGGGCGTTAAGTATGGGGCAGAGGTCAGAAAGCCTGTCCTGCGTGATTACAAAACCACCGGTATGCTGACCGAGCTGCCTGGGGAATCCTACAAACTCCCGGGTAAGCTGTAGGGTTTTCATAAGGTGCGGATCAGCAAGGTTAAAGCCTTCCGAAGTTACGCGCCCATCTTCAAGCTCATCACGAAACTCCTGTATGGAAGCCGCGAGCCTGTCAACAGCATCATTGGATAGCCCCATGGCTTTTGCCACATCACGGATAGCGCCCCGCCAGTGCACCTGCGTTACGGTAGCTACAATAGCGGCCCTGTTTCGCCCATATTTTTCATAAATGTATTGTATTACTTCCTCACGGCGCTCGTGCTCAAAATCCACGTCAATATCCGGCGGCTCGTCGCGGGCATCCGACATAAAGCGCGCAAAAAGCACTTTGAACTTAGAAGGGTCTACCGATGTGATGCCCAGGCAATAACATACCACCGAATTAGCAGCCGACCCACGGCCCTGGCAAAGAATATCCCTGCTTCTGGCGAAGCGCACAAAATCATACACCGTTAAGAAATAGGAAGCATAATTTTTACGCTCCATAAATTCGAGTTCGTACTTTATGGTTTCCGCTACTTTTTCCGGAATGCCCTCCGGAAATTTTTCATTTGCACCCTGCCACGCCAGCATTACCAGTTCTTCGTGCGGTGTGCGCCCATCGGAGGTAATCTCCTCAGGATAAATGTATTTCAGGCTGTCCAGCGAGAATTGGCAGGCATTGGCTATTTCCCGGGTAGCCTCCAACGCCTGCGGGTATTGGCGGAACAACCGCTGCATCTCGTCTTGATGTTTTAGGTACCGCTCCGCATTCTGGTAAAGGCGAAAACCGGCGGTATGTATGGTACACTTTTCGCGGATACAGGTCAGCACGTCCTGCAGTTGCCTTCGTTCCGCTATATGATAATGCACATCGTTAGTGGCAACCAGCTTTATACCAAACGACTCCGATAATTGCCCAAGGCGGTACATGCGTTTGCTGTCATTCGCCTGGTAGGAGCGGCTCATGCCCAGGTACAGTGCTTTTCCTAAATTGTCGCGGTATTCCCTTAGTACTGTTTTATAATTGTCTTCAAAATCAAAGGCTTCATTTAACGAAAGCGGAGGCAGGGCGATAAACTTTATTCCTTCTGAATGCTTATATACATCAGCCTTATATATGTGGCACTGACCTTTTTCGGCGCGCAGGTTACCGGCAGAGAGCAAGCCTGAGAGCCGTGCATACGCCTCTTTATCGGTAGGGTAGGCCAGTAGGGGTGGCCCGTCTAGTAACTCAAGCCTGCATCCAACAATAAGCCTGATTCCAGCTTTTTTTGCGGCAACGTGCGCCCGCACCACGCCGGCCAGTGTATTGTGGTCGGTAATAGCAACTTCTTTATAGCCAAGCGCAGCCGCCTGTTCTACAAATTCATGGGGGTGCGAGCCCCCGCGGAGGAAGCTGAAATTAGAGGTGATATGTAATTCGGTATAGCTCATGCAAAAAATCCGTGTAAAAACCATTTGGGCTTATCGCCATCGTACGGGCCGGAACGGAATACCCAGTAGCGTGCCCCATTTTCATCTTCCACAACATAATAATCCCGGTATAGCCCGTCAGAAAGCCACCACTCCTGCTCAATACGCTCAGGTCCATCGGCTTTAGCTACCGTATACAATGTTCCTTTATGGCGAAATAACATAGGTGGGTAATCTGGTAGTAAAGCTGTAGCTTCAATAATTTCCGGGCGGGACAGCAGGTGTATGGGGCGTGGCAAATCAGTACGCCATGCTATAGCCGGCTTTTCCCATACAGGGGAAGCCTCTTTTATTGACCGTTCGGGCCAATGGTGCTCAGCAGGCAGGTAGCGGTTTACTGCACCTGTACCGATTTTAGCTCTTATGCGATCCAGTAGTTCCGATATCTTCATGTTGTTATGCGAAGCTGCATTCCACATTGCCACCTGTTCGTGGGTTACCGGCTCTACCTTTGGGGCTTCCAGTACAAAGAGTTCAAAACCCAGTGCGGGTTTAAGTGTGGCGATCTTGTGCTCAAAAAGCCTGAACAAATGAGCAACATTTCCTGAGGGATGCCCTGTGCCAATTTCTATCTGCTGCACAGCACCATCAACGCGAAAGGCTTTAAATATACAATGCCGCAATCCCAGGGCTTCGGCCTCTAACCTAAGACAAAGTGTTTTCAAAAGTTGCTGTAAGGCAATGGTTATGCCTGTAGGTGAGGCAATGGGTTCCATGCTCGAAAGCCGCTCCTGATACGGCTCGACCGGTTTTACGGGTATAATGAGTTCCATTTCCTCTCCTAATGCCTGGGCGATCCTTTTAGACAGTTCCGGGCCAAAGCGCCTGCGCAGTACTGATGGGGGCATATCCATAAAACTACCTATGTACCTCATTCCTAATTTTTTTAGCCGTACCAGGATTGTAGTGTCTAACCGAAGTGCCGCTGGTGGCAATAGGCGCAAGGCCTCGCGTTGCTTTCCCGGATTTACGATTGCAGTATCCCCAAAGCGTGCTACTGCCCATGCCGTGCTAATGGTATCGGCCATGGCAAGCCGCACCGTATAGCCATAACCTTTCAGCTTAGTCTTGATATGTTTTAAGTAGGCGGCCTCGCCGCCCCAAAGATGGCTGCAGCCGCTGCTGTCTAATAGTAACCCATCGGGCATCTCGACCGCTGCAAAAGGCGTATAGAAGATGCTCCATTCGGCCAATGCGTTTAATAATTTTTCGGCCCTTCCGGGTTCTGTTTCCAGCATCTCCAGTTCCGGAAAGATGGCTTTGCAGTCGGCCAGTACCATACCGATATGGATACCTTTCTTTGCTGCCGCAACGCTTACCGCATCAATAACCATGCGCCCACGCTGGCGGGAGGCCAGCACAAAAGGCTTATCCCGAAATTCGGGCTGCCTGCGCACCACGTACTCCGTTAGCAGGTAAGGAAATGCTATGGAAACGTATCTTGGCATTATCCGGTACGGCGTTCGTTTAATATAGGTATTATAGAATGTCTATGGGCCAATGGCATAAAGCGGTTATCGATCCAGCTTACCTGCCAGGCATGCGGCCTACCGTTGCGCACCTTTAACAGCTGCACATCCCAGCAACTGTGGCCTACACCGGGCAGGTTGTTTTTTGCAAGGCTGGGCAGGGCAGTAATTTTCCAGCGCGTGGTACAGGCTACGGCGTTCTCTGAATGTGGATCGTGGCGGTGGATAAACCCGGTTACACCACTGTGCTCTACGGCCAGTTGCAGCCGCCTCGACTCGGTAAACCCCAGTTCCTTCACTTCACCTACAACAGCGGTAAGCGCCTCGCATTTCAGTGCTTCTTCAATAATCCAGAGTACATCTTTTGTACGCGCTGCATTAATAAAAACCACACGGTCGGGCTCCAGCCCAAAATGCTTCAGCCCCGAGGGAAAAACTTTCCTTTCATTACCAACCCATAGGCAAAGGCCACCTTCTCTCATTAATTTTCCTGTTACCGCCATTATAAAACCACTTGTTGAAGCGGCATTTGCTGGCTCATAACTAATACATTCATGAATAGCACCCTTTGGAAAAATACTGCCAGGAAAAGCAGTTGTAAAAGGTGCAAGGCCTGGGTTTGCCGGCTCGCTGCTTAGTTTACCCAAGCCCTGCATGACATTGATTTTTGCCTGAAGCTGCCTTGCTATTTCTAATTTCTCTGCTACAGGTTTCATAATATTAACTTTTGATAAAGAAGTTACCACAACCTCCACTTTTATTATTTACAAAATTAGGACAAATAATACCAAATTTACATATATTTACAAGGATAAATAATCCCAAAAAATTATGTCTTTATTTTCTGATAATATCAGGCATCTTAGAATTCAAAAACAAGTTTCTCAGGAAGTAGTTGCTGAGGGTCTTTCTATATCCCGGGACAGCCTTGCCAAATATGAGCAGGGCAGGTCTCAGCCCCCTTATGAAACACTAATAAGGCTATCGCATTATTATCATGTTAGTATTGACCTTTTGCTAACGGCCGATATAAGGAAGGTAGATTTAGACGGACTGATGAAGCTTGAAGATAACCGGCTGCTGCTGCCCATAACAGTAGATTCTAAAGGCGAGAATATCATAGAGGTTATTCCGCATAAAGCCAGGGCAGGATATACTACAGGCTATAGCGACCCTGAATTTATTGAGAGCCTGCAGCATGTTTCAATTCCTTTTTTGGGTAATGGAAAATTCAGGGCTTTCCCCGTAGAGGGCGATTCTATGCCACCACATAAAGAAGGTTCCTTTATCATTGGCCGCTATGTTGAACAGCTTGGCAATGTTACTGATGGTAAAACATATATATTATTGACGAGAGATCAGGGCATTGTTTACAAAAGACTGAATAAAAATGGGAAAAATAGCCTTGTATTGAAGTCAGACAATACCTTTTATGCCCCCTATACGGTTAAAGCATCTGATGTGCTGGAAATATGGGAATATGCTTGTAGTATTGCCACTCATGAATTTGAACCCGATGATAGCCCTGAAACCATACGGGATATATTGAAGGGCATGCTTAAGGAAATGGCCGCCTTGCGTATTATTACGAAAGCATAAACATACTCGAACTAAGGTAATACCCTAGTAAGGATACTGATATTAGGCACATCAGGAATTTGGGAGAACACTTTTATGTAATTCATTTTTAGTATCGCCTGAACAAAGAAATAAGGTATTATATTATATAACCCCTGTACTCACTGAACTTATTTATCTGCTAAACATAGCTTCAAGGAAGCAGTTAACTTGAGATTCTTCTTGTTTCCAATTGCCATCGCCGTTTGTGGCCAACACTGGCCAATCGCACGACTGCAACAAAAACTTTGGCCACTTTTCCAGAATATTGAACTGTGCAGTTATAAAAAAAACCTGCAAATTTAAACGTTTGCAGGTTTTATAGGGGTTTAAAGACATTTAGTCTGTTTTCCCCTGGGTGTTTCCAAGACGCTAAAACGTCAAAGTGGAGTCGCCGGGAATCGAACCCGGGTCCAAACAGGGAAGCAAAGGGCTTTCTACACGCTTAGTTTCCGATTAGATTTTCGTTATTATGCTTGGCCGGAAACGGCCACATAATACTTATCTTCTGTTTTCTCAGGGCATCCGCGAAGCAAAGACACCCCCAGGTTTACTTTTACGGTTCTCCTAATCGAAACGCCATAAACCAGGGCTTTTCAGGAGAATCCCGCTTCCCTGCCTTGCAGGGACTAGGCTATTCTTACTATAGTTCAGAATTAAGCAGCAAGAGCGTAGTTATTTTCGCCGTTTAAATGTTTGAAGCAATGATATACGGAAACAGCTTCATTTCCCGACGTGCTTACTGTCTGTTTCGGCCTGCTGTCAAAACCAGTCGACCCCATGTTCATTGTATGGCAATAAAAGTGCCAAACAGCCTGCAAATATAGCAATAAAATTTTTATTGTTAGAATTGTCAGGTTCTTAAATATATGTTATATTTGACTAATAAAAATTAAACTTTAGTGATAATTATTTAATACATCGTTTGCGTAGCTATTAAAGTCACAATTATCACTAAAGCTAAATTAACATTGCTATGAAATTTGGTATAATAAAAGAACGTAAGTCACCTCCTGATAAGCGTGTTGTTTTTTCTCCACGCATGCTGCAAACTTTTAAGGAACAGTATCCATCTGCAGAATTTGTTGTAGAACCTTCAGAGGTAAGGATATTTAATGATGACGAATATCGCAGCCTTGGCTTTGAAGTAAGCAGTGATATGGAGCAATGCGATGTTCTTATAGGTGTTAAAGAAGTACCTTTATCTGCCATGCTATCTAACAAAAGTTATTTCTTTTTTTCGCATACTATTAAAAAACAGGCCCATAACCAAAAAATGCTTCAGGCAATACTTGATAACGATATTACTTTATATGATCATGAAACCATAACTGATGCATCTGGCAGGCGCCTCATTGGGTTTGGCAGGTATGCGGGCATTGTAGGTACTTATAACGGCTTTAGGGCATTTGGACTTAAATATGAACTTTTTAATATTCCAAAAGCGGAAACTCTAAACGGTGCGCATGAATTAGTTGAAAGGTTAAAAAGGCCACAACTGCCATCTATTAAGATTGCACTTACCGGAAAAGGTAAAGTAGGTATGGGAGCTAAAGAAATACTCGATGCCATGAAAATTAAGCAGGTATCTGCTAAGGATTTTCTTGAAAAAAATTACGACAGGCCTGTTTATGTGCAGCTTGATGTGCTGGATTATAACCGTCGTAAAGATGGGCTGAAAGCAATAGATAACGATGATTTTTTTAAGCATCCTGAAGATTATGTGTCAGATTTTGAGCGTTTTACCAAAGTTACAGATATATATCTTGCAGGCCATTTTCATGGAAACGGTGCTCCTGATATTTTAACGTGCGAAATGCTTAACCATAAAGATAATAAAATCAAGGTTGTGGCAGATATATCATGTGATGTAGCCGGACCCGTGGCATGTACGCTGAGATCCAGCACTATAGCAGAGCCTTTTTATGGCTACAACCCCTCAACAGGACAGGAGGCAGATATGTATCATCCGGCAGCCATTGTAGTTATGGCGGTTGATAACCTGCCGTGCGAATTGCCAAGGGATGCCAGTGAAGGTTTTGGCGAGATGTTTCTTGAACATGTTATCCCCGCATTTTTTAATGGGGATAAAAGTGGGATTTTGAACCGGTCTAAGATAACGGAGAAAGGGAAACTTACAGAACGGTTTAAATATCTTGACGGTTTTGTACATCAAAACGTGCCACACATGTAGATTTTTTTAGGAAAAGTACTACGCTGAAATGCTGAATATTTCACTTTCGGAGTTCGGAATCAACTATAAAAACAACTTATAAAAAGGCGTAGTGAAATTTACTGGTTATGTTTCCACAAATAAAAATATGGACTAAAAAGGCTAAGGTTTTTTCAGGATAATTTAGATCAATAAAAAAATATTAAGGCTGCTCTTATCGGGCAGCTTTTTCATTTAAAATAGTACCCGTCGATGTTTCGATACCGGAGTAGTAAAGGTTTTTTGAAGGATTATCAATGCTAAGCGTTTTGAATTATAAATTTTTGCTATTGATTTTACTAAAGGGATATATTTTTGTTTTATTAATCATTCTTATCTATTTCGATTTCTATATATTTATAAAATTTTTAACGTCAAAAATGTACCACACGGTTGCATCACCCTTTTTTGCTACAATACTTCCGGCCAATTTTTATTGCCTGCAAAAAAGTCATTTCATTTATATATGCTGCAGGCTCTTTATTCTTAGTGTGTTATATTTATTACGTGCTAAATGTACCTGCGTAAAAGCATTGGCTGTTAAAAAATTATGTACGCCATATAAAGCTAATAGTAAAAATGAGCCTTATTTTAGCAGCCTTAAATATAAGGCCTATCTACAAAACCCAATTTTTAATATATACCCAAACTATTCATTAACCCTTATTTCAATGAAACTATGAGTTCATCAAATGTACAAACCAAGTGGGGCCAGTTTATCCCATTGGTCACTGTTTTCTTTTTCTGGGGATTTGTTGCTGCCAGTAACGACATCCTTATTCCTGTTTTTGAAGATAAATTTACGCTTAAGCCCTGGCAGAGCCAAATGGTATCTTTTGCATTTTACATTGCTTATACGGTAGGCTCGCTGCTGTATATTGCTATTTCGTCGATTACAAAAAAAGATATCGTAGAGCGTTTAGGATACAAAAATTCACTTGCCTTAGGCCTTACCATTTCAGCAGTTGGTGCGGTACTTTTTTATCCTGCTGCCGAGATAAATTCATTTCCATTAATGCTAACGGGCCTTTTTGTAGTAGCCCTTGGCTTTTCATTACAGCAAACAGTGGCAAATCCCCTGGCTATTGCACTCGGGCCTATCCAAACGGGCTCCCAGCGCCTCACGCTTGCAGGTGGCATCAATAACTTTGGCACAACCATAGGGCCGCTTTTAGTTAGCCTTGCCATTTTTGGTTCGGTTTCTGCGCCTTCTAAAAACGTAGATATCAATACAGTTAAAGTACCTTATCTTATTTTAGCCGGTGTGTTTCTATTAGTTGCAGTATTTCTTAAATTTTCGTCGCTGCCCAACCATCCTGATACTATTGAAGATGAGGTTGTTAGTGATGTGGTACCTGTAAAAAAATCAGCATTACAATACCCTCAGCTTGTTATGGGTATGATTGCCATCTTTTTATATGTGGGTGTAGAGGTTTCTACGGCCAGTAACCTGCCTGCTTATCTTAAAGGACTGGGTTTTGCCACAAATCAGGTAGCGCCTTATGTATCATTATACTGGGCCAGCCTTATGATAGGCCGTTGGGGTGGTGCTGTTGAGGCATTTACCAGCGATGTAAGCCTTCAAAAAATATTAAAAGTTGTTGCACCTTATCTCGCATTTGGTGTATTTCTTGGTGTTAATTCCCTTATAGGGCACGATGTAGCTCCGTTTTATGTATATGCTGCTATTATTGTGGTACTTATTATTGCCGATTTTGCAAGTAAAGGTAACCCGGCCACAATGCTTATGTTTTTCTCTATATTGGGTATTGCTGCCCTGATAACCGGCATGCTTACTGAAGGCGATATAAGTATTTTTGCCTTTACAAGCGTTGGCTTGTTCTGTTCTACCCTTTGGCCATGTATCTTTACACTGGCGGTTAGTGGCCTTGGCAAACAAACCACCCAGGGTAGTACTTTCCTTATTATGATGATTATGGGCGGTGGTTTTGTAAGCCTTGCCCAGGGCTACCTTGCCGGAGAAATAGGCATACAGGCCAGCTATATTGTAGGTGTTGTATGTTTTGCATACCTTGCCTTTTATGCTATCAGAGTTAAAGGAATCCTTACCAAACAAGGCATTAGCTTTGATAAGGTAAGCGGGGGCGGACATTAATAATTCCTTACCCTTTTATATACAAGAGCCGGCTTTTTATAGAGCCGGTTTTTGCTTTTATATAACATTTTACTTGTGCGAAAAGGCTTATCTTTGATAAAAATATATATTTATGAAAAAGCAAATTTTATCGGTTGCCATTACAGCTATGCTTACTTTAACGGCCTGTACAGATAAAAAACAGGGCGAAGTGCCCAGTGAAAACGATACTATTAATGCTAATGCGGAAGTAGATAATACGTCAACCGTTGCTACGGAAGATACGGTTGTAAAACCAGCGCCGGCAACCGATGTTGCAGGGCCTAAAGAAGGCGATATTATTACTATTACAGGTAAAGTGACCGAGATAAACAGGGGTAAAGACGGGTATTCTGCAAAGATTAAAACAGAGGCAGGCAAAACGTATGTGGGCACCATTAGCATACCAAATATGGCCGACCCAAAAGATTACCGTTCAGTAGCCGTAGGCGAAGAAATTACCGTTACCGGCGAAGCGTTTCCTGTAGAGGAAGATGTAATGATTAAGGTTACAAAGCTGCATAAATAATTGCGTTAGGCAAAATGTATAAAAAAACCTGCAAAGCCTTAAGGGCATTTGCAGGTTTTTTTATTTACGTTAGTACCTGGGGCTATTGCATTCTTAGACTAACTGCCTTCCTGCTGTTGTTCGCGCCTTATGTCTTCGGCTTCCCAGGCGTGGTCCTGCGCACCAAGATGGTTGTACAAGTCGCTTTTAATAAGTTGTTCCTGTATTTCTATTTCTTCCATAGTGCTCATAAGCAGTGCTTTTTTATCGTGGCGCTTTTCGGCCAGCCTAAAGGTTGCTTCCTCATCAAATTTAATAAAGCGCTGGCCCTGGCGGGTAGCAGTATAGCGGCGCTGGCCCATTTCTACCAGCGCATCTACACCCAGGTTAACGGCGCTATACAGGTTTTCGCGATAAAAATCGTTAACACCCATGTCTACCAGCTCAAAGGCATCATTACGGTTGCGTGCACGCGCCAGTATCTTGAGGTGCGGAAAGTGTCTTTTAATCATTTCTACCACCTGCAGGTTTACACGGGGGTTATCAATAGCTGCTATAAAAAGCTTTGCGTTTTCGCACCCCGCGGCTTTTAGCAATTCTAATCGTGATGCATCGCCATAATATACCTTAAAGCCCATTTTGCGCAATGAGTCAACCCTATCTGAGTCCATATCTAATATCGTAGCAGGTATATGGTTTGCTTTAAGCAGGCGGCCTATCGTACTACCAAAGTTGCCAAAGCCCGCAATTACAACATCGTTTTGCTCATCAATAGTATCATATTTAGCCTTTGGCTTTTCTTTTACGCCGAAAAAAGGGTCTATCCATTTTTCATTTATCAGCAGCAAAAACGGTGTGCCTATCATGCTTATGGCAATTACGGCCATCATCTGGTTAGATAAAACCGTGGGTACCAGGTTTAGCTGCACTGCAAAGCCGAGTATTACAAACCCAAATTCGCCCGCCTGGCTAAGGGCAAAGGCAAACAGCAGGTTTTGGTCGGGGCTTTTTTTATAAATCTTGCCTACCCAAAGCAGGACAAAGAATTTTATGGTATTGAATATGGTGGAGAATATGATAATAAAAGCAGGATCGGCCAGTATGATATTAAAGTTGATGGAGGCGCCCACACCTATAAAAAAAAGCCCTAACAACAGCCCTTTAAAAGGCGCTATATCGCCTTCAAGCTCATGCCTGAACTCGCTGTTTGCCAATACCAGCCCGGCAATAAATGCGCCAAGGGCGGGGCTGAGGCCCACAAGCTGCATCATATAAGATACACCCATTACCAGCAGCAGCGCCGAAGCCGTAAACAGTTCCTGGAGCCTTGTGCGGGCCACCACATGCAGCAACGGGATGATAACATATTTACCGCCAATGTATACCAGCCCTATGGTGCCAAAAACAATAGCGGTTTGCAGCCACCCGTCAAGGTTAGCAATAAGAGACTGGTTAATATTTGCATTTTTTATATGCCCGTCAGCTAATAACGGTAGGAGGGCGAGTATAGGGATGACCGCGATATCCTGAAACAGTAATACCGCAAAGGATGACCGCCCCATAGAGGTTTTAGTAAGGCCTTTTTCTTTAAGGGTTTGCATTACAATTGCCGTAGAAGACAGGGTTAATGCCAGTGATACCGCCACGGTGGCCTGCCACTCCCACCGCAATACAACAGAGCATGCAATAAACAATACGGCCGCGGTGCCCAGCAACTGCAGCATGCCCATGCCCACTATAATACGCCGCATGCGCCAAAATTTAAAAGGGTCAAGCTCCAGCCCTATAAGAAAGAGCATCATGGTAACGCCAAACTCTGCAAAGTGCATAATATCCTGGCCCTCCTGGCCTATAAGCCCAAGTACGTAAGGGCCTATAATAATGCCGGCAAACAGGTAGCCCAGTATAGAGCTTAGCCCCAACTTTTTAGCTATGGGCACACATATTACTGCTGCCAGCAGGTAAATTATTGCCTGAAAAAAAAAGCTGTCCTGCATAATTATCCCATTTTAGTTTGTAACAGGTCATTAAAATAGTCAAATGCCGAAGCCTCTATAACATCTATAGTTTTATTTTCCAGGTATTCGAGTGCCTGCCCATATAGCGCGCCAAATTTTTTATACCCTTTTTCATCCATAGCGTGTGTGCCGTGCACCACAAACGGGGGCAGGTAGTGCATGTTGCACACTTTGGCCGTTTGGCAAAAGGGTTCAAGCAACTGTGCTATGGTAAACCTGTCGCGGCCGGAAGCACAGTAATTTTCTTTTCTGCCGCCGGTAGTTACCGCCTGTAGCAGCAGCTTGCCTTTAAGGGCTGTGCCGCGGTGGCCATAAGCCCAGCCATGCTCCAGTACCAGGTCTATCCATTGCTTTAGCAGTGGCGGGCAGCTGTACCAGTACATAGGGTGGTGCCAAATGATGATATCATGCAACACCAAAAGTTCCTGCTCACGTTTTATGTCTACATCAAAGTCAGGATATTCCTGGTACAGGTCATGAAATGTAATATTTGGTGAGTCAGGAATATTCTTTATAAGCACGTCATTTGCGTTTGATTTCTCAAACAACGGGTGTGCAAAAAGTATCAGTATTTTATTAGGCATAGCCAAAATAGTATCGGTTTACCGCAAGATACATTTTTAATGTGTATGGAATATCTTAAAAAAAATATAAAACCCGAAATTTTGACCTAAAACAAACCCTCTGCTGGAGAGGGTTTATTGTTATTGTACGGGCTATGTTATGGGCGTATGCCAAGATAGTTAGCCGGGGTAATTTTCATGAGCTCTGCCTTAACAGCATCGGTAACATTAAGGTTACCTATAAAAGTATGAATGGCATTTTTATCAATAACGGTGTTGGTGCGCGTTAAATCTTTTAGCGCTTCATACGGGTTAGGATAGGCTTCGCGACGCAGTATGGTTTGTATGGCCTCGGCTACTACGGCCCAGTTACGCTCCAGGTCTTCGGCAAATTTATCTTCGTTAAGCAACAGCTTATTAAGGCCTTTCAGGGTGGCTTCAAAAGCTATGATGGTATGCCCCATAGGCACGCCTATATTTCTCAACACAGTGCTGTCTGTAAGGTCGCGCTGCAGCCTTGATATGGGCAGTTTGGCCGAAAGGTGCTCAAAGATAGCGTTGGCGATACCCAGGTTGCCTTCAGAATTTTCAAAATCAATAGGGTTAACCTTGTGCGGCATAGCCGATGAGCCTATTTCGCCTGCTTTAATTTTTTGCTTGAAATAGTCCATAGACACATATGTCCAGATATCACGGTCAAGGTCGATAAGTATGGTGTTGATACGCTTTAGGGCATCAAAAAAGGCAGCAAAATGATCATAATGCTCAATTTGCGTAGTAGGGAAGGAGTGTTGCAGGCCCAGTACATCGCCTACAAAGTCGCTGCCAAATTTACGCCAGTCGGTTTGTGGGTAAGCTACAAAATGTGCGTTGAAGTTGCCAGTAGCACCGCCAAATTTGGCCGCAAACGGCACATTGAACAACAGGCGCAGCTGCTCTTCAAGACGCTCTACAAATACCAGTATCTCTTTGCCCAAACGGGTAGGGGAGGCCGGCTGCCCGTGGGTGCGCGCCAGCATGGGCACATCGGCCCACTCTACGCTAAGCTCTTTAAGACGTGCAATAACGGCAATAAGGCCCGGCATGTATACCTGCTCGAACGCCTGCTTTGTACTAAGCGGTATGGCGGTATTATTGATGTCCTGGCTAGTAAGGCCAAAGTGTATAAACTCTTTGTAAGTATTCAGGCCCAGTTTGTCAAAAGCGCTTTTTATGAAATATTCTACCGCCTTAACATCGTGGTTGGTGGTTTTTTCTATGTCTTTTATCGATTGTGCATCGGCCGAAGTGAAGTTGCGGTAAATATCGCGCAGGGGCTCAAACGTGCTGCTATCTATGGCTGAAAGCTGTGGCAGGGGCAATTCGCATAGAGCTATAAAATACTCTACCTCTACAAGCACGCGGTATTTTATAAGGGCTTCTTCAGAAAAATAAGGTGAAAGCGACTTCGTTTTGCTCCTGTACCTGCCGTCTATAGGCGATATGGCATTCAGTTCAGATAATTGCATAAATATGTGTGTTGTATTATTTATGCGCGCAAATATAAGGTTTTTGAAGCTATTAGAAAACTATTTTTCTTGTAGTTCAGCGAGATGTTTTACAGGATTAAAATTAATTAGTCTTCCGCTGATTAAGCACTCTTAGATTAATTTTCGAGTAAATATATTTTCGTCTTCAGTAAGAAATTCCAAGTCGCTTTTCTTAATCAATAAACTATTTTTCACCGGATTGTGGTTTTCCAGGCTGAACTTGTCTAAATCATTATCGAATGAGACCAGAACTCTACCATCGTGATTTTCATTACTGTCGATCACCGTACCTTTTTCACCAATCAATTTCCAATAATCTTCATTTGGTTTGATTTTTTTTTCAGGAGTTAATGTTCCCAAAAATGATCTTAAACGTACGATACTGTTATTTTGAATTGTCATTTTTTAAGTTTGTTTATTCCCTCAACCTCCCCCTCACAACCTCCATACCTTCACTGGCAACCATTGCCAAAACCTCTAAAGGATTTTTCAGGTTAGGGATGCTGATGGGCTTGGGGTCGATGTAAAAAATGGGGGTATTGGGTTGCGCATAATCTATAAGTCCGGCTGCGGGGTATACCTGTAATGAGGTACCTATTACAATCAGGTAATCGGTCTGGGCAACAATGTCAACGGCATCGGCAATGGCGGGTACGGCTTCGCCAAACCACACAATATGCGGACGCAGTTGCTTACCAGTAGCAGGGTGCGTTTGCCCCAGGGCAATATCATCCTTCCAGTCGATTACGGTATGCTCGTTAACCGTACAGCGGGCTTTGAGCAGTTCGCCATGCAGGTGCAGCACATGGGTGCTACCGGCGCGTTCGTGCAGGTCGTCTACATTTTGGGTAATAATGGTTACCTGAAAGTGTTTTTCAAGCTCGGCTGCAATGGTGTGGGCTTTGTTGGGCTCTACCTCAAACAGCTGCCTGCGGCGCTTATTATAAAAATCAAGCACCAGCGCCGGATTTTTTTTAAAACCTTCAGGCGAGGCCACTTCCATAACATCATGGCCTTCCCACAAGCCGCCGGCATCGCGAAAGGTGCTCACTCCGCTCTCGGCGCTAATGCCGGCACCGGATAGTATGACAAGCTTTTTCTTCATAGTCAAATATAAATAATCTTATTCAAAGTTATGAGATTTCTCCATTCCGCTGCGCTCCAGTCGACACAAGGCGTAGCCAAACTGACGTAGTAAATGGAAGTCACAAAAAAAAGGAAGCCTTTCAGCTTCCTTCTTAAATATAGTCAGGATATTTTTATACTTTACCTAATGTGTACAGCTGCTCAAGCGTAGGCGATTTGCTGCCGCCTGCCGGCTCTAGTGTTATACCAAATGCCTGTGCGCCTTCATTATTATCTACTTTAAACACACCACTTGTATTTGTGGCATCGCTTAAAACCCCTATGCTGGTGGGCGTAAGTGGGTCCAGCTTAAGCGCCCATACCTGGTATACCTTGCCTTCGGGCGCCTTTGGCAGGCCGCTGATGTCTACATAAATTTCGTTTTTACCTTTATTTACATACACCGTTGCATACGCCTCAGGCGCTACAGCCTGGCCTTCAAGCGGCACTATGTTGCTGGCTTTATCGCGCAGCACGCTAAGGGCGGTTTCATTTTTAGCATTTTTTTGCTGCAGGCTTGCGGTTAGCTGCTCAAATTTAGAGCCCTGTGCGGTAACGCTTTGCACCTCCTCTATAGCTTCGTTGTATTTGTAGTACTGAAAGGCCAGGCCAAACATAAGAACCACTGCCGCTGCCCAGCCTAAATAAGGCGCCGTGCTGCGTTTGGGCTGCATTTGCACCACACCGCTTTCGGCACCGTGTTTAATAATCAGCTGCTGCCTTATCCTTTCATAATTTTCAGATGATAGTTGTGGCGATACCACATAAGAGAGGTTTATTACCGCTTTTTCTATAGACAGTATTTCGGCTTCAACCACCTCATGTTCGTCCGCAATTTTTTTAACCTCGCGGTTTTCATCTTCGGTCAGCAGGCCAAAAACGTAAAGTTCGAGCGTGCCCGATGCTATGTATTCTTCAGTAGTAGTATCCATTATACCTGTAAATAAGTTCTAAGATCGTTCATACAATTCCTGTTTTGTGTTTTTACGGTACCCAGCGGTATCTCCAGCTCCTCGCTGGCTTCCTGCTGCGTGTATCCTTTAAAAAACAAGAGGTCTATAAGACGTATGCATTTTGGCTTAAGCTTACTTATAAACTCTTTAATGCCTATGGCGTCTATCTTGTTGACCACGCTTGTGTTATGGTCAAGAATATGTACGAAGTTATCTGCGCTAAGGTTTTTAGCATTGTTTTTATGGCCTTTAGACCTTAGCTTGTCTATGGCGCTATTACGGGCTATATTGAGTATCCAGGTAAAAAAACGGCCCTTGCTGTCGTTGTAAGAATCTATGTTCTTCCATATTTTTACAAAAACTTCCTGTAGTACATCTTCACTTTCTTCTTTGTCTCTCAGTAAGTTAAAGATTACGCCAAAGAGGCTTTTAGAATACATATCATACAATGCCGTAAATGCTTTGCCGTCTTTTTTATAAATTTGCTCGAGTAATTGTTCCTGAGTCATGTTTAAGTGTTTGGATGACCGAATGTACTAAAAGATTTTTAAGCCTGCAATTTTAAATGAAAGATACCCCTGATACCCACTACTTAGCCTACCTTGAAAACTTTATATCTGAAAGCCGCCGTGAGCGTTTTTTAGATGTATTGCAACGCCGTAGCAGGCACTTTACGGTAGCCGTAGAAGATTTGTTCCAGTTGCACAATACCAGTGCCGTACTGCGCACCTGTGAGGTTTTTGGCGTACAGGAATTAAATGTTGTGGAAGAAAAATACGGCAAAACCATTGATAAGGAAATTGCCCTGGGCGCTCAAAAATGGGTTGATGTTAACCGGTTTGACAGCACTGCCGCCTGTATTGCAAAAATGAAGCAGCGGGGTTACCGCATTATAGCCACATCGCCGCACGATAACTCGTGCCTTTTAGAAGATTTTGATGTAACTGAGCCGTTTGCCCTGTTTTTTGGCACTGAGAGGCTGGGGCTTAGCGAAGAAGTGCTTCGTCAGGCCGATGGTTTTTTAAAGATACCCATGCTGGGCTTTACAGAAAGCTTAAACATATCATCATCTGCGGCTATAATAATACAAAACCTGAGCAGCAGGCTGCGCAACAGCACTATAAACTGGCAGCTTAGGCCGGATGAGATTATTGAAAAGCGTATCGACTGGGCCGAAAAAACGATAAAGGATATTGATTTTGTAAAAAGCAGGTATGTGCCTGAAGTCTAAGTATTAAACTTAGTTTGAAGAACTATGGTTTACCGCTTTATATTCTTCATAACATCCGCTTATGGCATCCATTATCTGGAGGTCGTTTGCGGTGGCTATAAATTCTTCTGAATAGTTGCAGCGCTCTAATATCTGGGTAATGTCTTCTTTGCTTACACCCAGTATTACGGCAAGCGTTTCGCGGTCAAATTTAGAGGCCAGCGCATTGCGCACGGTATCATCTTTTTTCATATCGCGCAGCCTTCGCATTTCGTTGCCCTTTTTGCCAAAGGTGTTGTGCAGTAAGTCGGCCGGGTTAAATACAGCGCCTAAAACGCGGCTAAACGCTCCGGGAGAACTGTTGCCACCCTCGTAGGCTATGCCCAACTGTGAAATATCATAACGAAAGGCCGGTTTTTTAACCGGTGCAAGTTTTGCATCTACTATAAGATAGCCGGTAAGGTTATAAGAGTTAACCACAACTTCTTCAAGTGTGTAGGCTTTTTCTGTAAGTTTAATTTTTACCTGGCTTGTGTTTTTAATCCAGTCATTTGTTACACGCACTTTAACCGACTGGTAGCCAATGTAAGATATGTGTATGGTATCATTAAGGGATGCCTCAAGGGTAAAGTTGCCCTTGTCATCGCTCATTGTGCCTTTTACTTTATTGATATTGATAATATTTGCGCCGGGAACGGGCAATAGTGTAATATCAGACAAGATGGTGCCCGATACTGTAACAGGCTGTGGCGCCTGCGTTGTGGTTTGTGCTGTTGCTAATGAGCCAACCAGCATAAATAAAAAAACTACAAAATACCTCATTGGTTTATTATATATAGTAAAAGTAATAAACAAACGTGATATTTTGTAGTTAGTATACACTTATGTTAAAATATTTTTAGTTAGCTCCTGCGTGGCCTTTTTTCGCGGGCTGAAGAATCGCTGCGGCGTGGCGGCCTGCTGCCAGAACCTGCGCTGCTATCCCTGCGCGGTGCTTTATTAAAGCCTCCACTGCCACCACTGCGTTCGCCACGTGGCGCGCCATAACCGCCGGAGTTACTGCCACCACCGCCCGGACGGCTGTTGTGGTCTCTCCTCCTGTTATTGCTGCCGCCATCATTTTTAGAAACCTCTACGTTTATCCTGCGGCCTTCAAGGTGCATGGCGTTAAGGGTTTCAAGAACGGCCTCAGTATGGGCTGCATCGGTATTAAAGAAAGAGAAACCTTCTTTAACATCTACTTTAAATACATCATCACGGCCAAGGCCCAGGGTATCTCTAAGGAAATCCTTAAGGCTCATCCAGTCAAAATTGTCGCGTGAGCCTATATTGATAAAGTACCTTGAAGCGCCATCGGCACCGGCAAAAGAGCCAGAATCGCTTTCTCTCCTGTCAGCACCTGCTTTCTGGGTACCCAGGTCACGGTTCTTTTTATAGTAGCTGATGAACCTGCTAAACTCTACCGATACCATTTTTTTGATAAGCTCTTCTTTAGTAAGGTCTTTCATAACCTCATAAATAGCGGGCAGGTAAGCATCAATTTCATGGTCTACCTCTACATCATGTATTTTATTGGTAAGATGCAGTAGCTGTATCTCACAAATTTCGATACCTGATGGTATGGTTTTTTCTTCAAACTTTTGTTTGATCGTTTTTTCTATAACCGATATCTTGCGCAGTTCGCTTTTAGTAATGATTACAATTGAGGTACCCAGCTTACCGGCACGGCCTGTACGGCCAGAACGGTGGTTGTAGGTCTCAATCTCGTCAGGAAGCTGGTAGTTGATAACGTGTGTAATGTTATCAACGTCAATACCACGGGCGGCTACATCGGTTGCTACAAGCATTTGTATCTGCCTGTTGCGGAATGATTTCATAACACCATCGCGTTGCGACTGGCTTAAATCGCCGTGCAGTGCGGCAGCGTTATACCCATCTTCAATAAGTTTTTCGGCCACGGCCTGTGTATCGCGTTTGGTGCGGCAAAATACAACCGAGAAGATATCAGGGTTAGCATCTGCAAGGCGCTTAAGGGCCTCATAACGGTCGCGTGCATTTACAAGGTAAAACTCATGAGACACGGTGCTTGAACCCTGGTTTTTGTGACCCACGGTAATTTCAAGCGGCTTGCGCATAAACTCTTTAGCTATACGTGCCACTTCCTGCGGCATGGTAGCGCTAAACAGCCATGTGCTCTTTTCATCGGGCGTTGTAGAAAGGATATTTACAATATCATCATAAAAGCCCATGTTAAGCATTTCATCTGCTTCGTCAAGAATACAAAAATTTAGTTTTGTAACGTCTACAAGGCCACGGTTAATCATGTCCTGCATACGGCCCGGTGTAGCTACAATAATTTGTGCGCCGCGTTTAATTTCGCGTGCCTGCTCTGTAATGCTGGCGCCGCCATAAACGGCCACGGTGTGCAGGCCTTTAACGTATTTAGAATAAAGCTTAATCTCATTGGTAATCTGCAGGCAAAGCTCGCGGGTAGGCGAAAGGATAAGCGCCTGGGTGTTCCTGTTTTCAGGATCAAGTTTTTGGATAAGCGGAAAACCGAACGCTGCGGTTTTACCTGTACCTGTCTGGGCAAGTGCCACCATGTCGGTATCTTTTTCCAATAATAGGGGAATCGCTTTCTCCTGGACTTCAGACGGGGTCTCAAAGCCGAGATCGTTAATTGCTTTAACGAGCGCTTCATTTAACCCTAATTGTTCAAATTTGTTCATATATGCTTTTAAATAAGCTGCAAAGGTACGCTTAATTAATTACATTAGCTAATGGATTTTATAGATTTATTTTAGAGAAAACGTTTGATTTCCAGTGCTTTATTTTTTCAGGAAGTCAATAAGCTGTTTTACGGCATGCCCACGATGGCTAAGCAGTGCTTTTTGGGCCATTGAAACCTGCGCAAATGTAAGATCTGAACCATCGGGCATAAAAACAGGGTCATAGCCAAAGCCTTCATTACCTGCCTTTTGGGTAGTAATGTGCCCTTTAACAATGCCGGTAAACAAATGCTGCTGCCCATTGCGGTTAAGCGCTATCACGGTTTTAAACTGCGCATGGCGGTTTGTGCTGCCCTGCAGCTCGGTTAAAAGCCTGTCCATATTAGCATCAGCGCTTTTTTCATGCCCCGCATAGCGGGCACTGTATACACCGGGCGCGCCGTTAAGGGCATCTACCTCCAGGCCGGTATCATCGGCAAAGCAGTCATAGCCATAATTCTTAGTAACATAATCGGCCTTAAGTATCGCGTTACCCTCAATGGTATCGGCTGTTTCCGGAATATCTTCATGACAGCCAATGTCTTCCAGGCTTAGCAGTTCTATATCCGGCGGCAGCTGGTGTTTTACTTCCAGCAGCTTGTTTTTATTGTTAGATGCAAATACAAGTTTCATATTTTGTAAGGGTCGCGGTTTTCTTTAGATACAAGGGCATCGGTAATGTTTGCAATAACAAACCAGCGTGCGTTTTTGCCTTTGCGCACGGCTATGGCTGTAGAAATTACCGCAATAAATTCAATACAATTTAAAAATAGTACAAATGCTATATAGGCACAGTAGGGTGCAGAGGGAAAAGTAAACATATCTTTAGCGAAAGCACTATTAGTATAATAGTGGTGGGGTAAGCCTTCTAAACCTTCCTGTAGTGTTATGTGAGAAAACAATATTTTGATGGTCCACCATAGGGCAACGCTGTTAAAAGGCAGTATTACCGCCTGGGATATTATGGCCTGTATGCAGTGCCAGCGCACAAAGTAGGCTGTTTTGCGCTGAGATATGTAGTAAAAAAACGAAACAATTACATTTATTATGGGCAGGGGCAGGCCGGCTATTAAAGATACCACCGCCATAAGGTAAGCGTTTGAGGCCTTTTCATATTCGGCAGGGTAGATTGTTTCGATTTGTGTGGTGGTATCTTTCATAATCCTTTATAAATATTCCACCCCCAGTTTAGTAATACAAGTAGTATGAGCGGTATGGCAACCAGGGGCTTTTTAAGGCCGGCTTCGGTTTGTTTGTAGCTTTGGTACAACGTGTCTTTTTTTAAGGCTACATCATACATAAGCCATAAAGGCGCCACCAGCATAAATGCCGCCGCTATGTAACCTAATGGGTTTATACCGGCCGCCTGTGCCATATGGCCGTGCATAAGGCTTTCTAAAGCGCGGGTAGTACCGCAGGATGGGCAGGCTATACCTGTTGCGTGTTTAAAAACGCAGGGTGTAAATGCATGGGCCAAAGGGCGTGTTAGCTGCCATGCAAGCCACGCATAACCCCCGCAAAGGAGAAACGTAAAAAGCAGGTATAGCCTGTTCCTGGTCATTATATATTACAAGAACATTTGCAGTTTTTCCATATTCTTTTGGCGGGTGGCATCCTGTATAAGAAATATGTCTACAATATGCCATATGCCCAGGCCGCCGCAGGTAAGCAGCTTGCCCACGCCCAGGCCAATATCGCCTATTAAAAAACGGTCGATGCCCAGGCCACCTATAAGTATAGATACAATTAATGATGTGGTAGGGTCTTTAAGTTCTACCGAATGTATCATGGCCCATTTAGAGTCGTCTGCAATTATAAGCCGCTCGCGTATATAATTAAGATGATGTGCCTGAAAATACTTTGCATTCATCATCAGGAACATGTCTACTTTTTGTGCATCCATCAGTGTTTTACGTTATATTGGTTATTTGCCAAATATATATTTTTTTCGGCATTTAGAATTTATTTGGGTTAACTTATTGTGCCTGAATGTTAAAAATTATTATGATGTAAGCAATTTAATATTTACTTTTGGTGCGTTTTAAAAACGGACACTAAACTACTGGATTTATGATAAAAGATCTGTTTGAGAGGATTCAAAAAAATAAAGGCCCTCTTGGTAAATGGGCATCGCAGGCAGAGGGCTACTATGTTTTTCCTAAACTGGAAGGCCCTTTGAGCAACCGCATGATGTTTCATGGAAAAGAGGTAATAAACTGGAGTATTAATGATTACCTGGGGCTGGCTAACCACCCTGAGGTGCGCCAGGCAGATGCCGAGGCCGCAGCCGAATATGGCGCCGCTTACCCTATGGGTGCCCGTATGATGAGTGGCCATACCGACTGGCATGAAAAGCTGGAGCAGGAGCTTGCCGCTTTTGTAGGCAAAGAATCGGCCTACTTGCTTAACTTCGGTTACCAGGGTATGGTGAGCACCATTGATGCCCTTGTGGGTAAAAATGATGTTATTGTATATGATGTAGACAGCCATGCGTGTATTATAGACGGTGTGCGCCTGCATATGGGCAAACGCTTTACCTACAAGCATAATGATATTGAGAGTATAGAAAAGAACCTGGAGCGCGCCACTAATATGGCAGAGACTACCGGCGGCGGCATACTTGTTATTACCGAAGGTGTTTTTGGTATGCGCGGGCAGCAGGGCAAGCTTAAAGAAATTGTAGCGCTTAAGGAAAAATATAACTTCCGCCTTTTGGTGGATGACGCGCACGGCTTTGGTACACTGGGCAAAACCGGTGCCGGGGCAGGAGAGGAGCAGGAGTGCCAGGATGGGATAGACGTGTACTTTAGCACGTTTGCCAAATCTATGGCCAGTATAGGCGCGTTTATTGCCGCTGATAAAGATATTATTGACTTTTTAAAGTATAACCTGCGCAGCCAGATGTTTGCCAAGAGCTTACCGATGCTGCTGGTTAAAGGGGCGCTTAAACGCCTTGATCTTTTAAGGACAACGCCGGCGCTTAAAGACAAGCTGTGGGAAAATGTAAACTACCTGCAAAACGGCCTTAAAGACAATGGCTTTAACATAGGCGATACCAATACCTGCGTTACGCCCGTATACCTTGAGGGCAGCATACCCGAAGCAATGATGCTGGTAAACGACCTTAGGGAAAACTACAGCATATTTTTAAGTATTGTGGTGTACCCGGTTATACCTAAAGGCATCATTTTGCTAAGGATGATACCTACAGCCACGCACACAAAACAGGATATTGAAGAAACGCTTACGGCCTATAAAGCCATTAGAGAAAAACTGGAAGGCGGCATTTACAAAAGCCTTGCTGAAAAGCTTACGGTTGACGTTAGCGACGAGAAATAGTCATCATTTTGATATAGAAAAGCCCATCATTTGATGGGCTTTTTGTTTTATTATGTTTTTGTTAAATATCCTTTCTGTACGTGCGCCTGCGCTTGTGTACCTCGGGGTTAAAGTTTTTCCAGAGGTTGTGTATGGCGTGGTTGTCTTCCAGCTCTGGTGTGCGGATGCAGTTTTGTATGCCGTTGTTTGTAAACACGCGGAAATACTCTTCAAAAACAATTGCGGTAACCCCTTTGTTCTGGTATTCTTCGTCTACGCCTATAAGGTAAAACACCACATCTTTACTGTGTTTTTTAGCCCGCAGCAGGTGGTACCACCCAAAGGGGAATAACGTGCCATCGGCCTTTTGCAATGCCTCTGCAAATGAAGGCATTACTATGCTGAATGATACGAGCCTGTCATCTTTATCTACAATAAAAACTATGTATTCAGGATTGATGAGGCCTATATATTTTTGCTTAAAGTATTCTTTCTGCACATCAGATACTGCTACAAAAGATGAGAGTTTAGCGTAGGTGGTGTTAAAAAGGTCAAACATCTTATCGATGTAAGGCATTACCTCGGCAGTAGATTTAAAAACAAGGGCTTTTAATCCGTAGCGTTTTTTTATAAGCTGGCTGGCCTTCATAAAAAAGTCAGGGCTTACATTGCTAAACGGAAAGATACTCTCTATGTATTCTTTCTCTTTTACAAAGCCCAGGGTTTCAAAATGGTCTTTATAATACGGGTGGTTATACCAGGTAATGGCAGTGCCTATGCGGTCAAAGCCTTCGGTAAGCACACCCACCTTGTCCAGGTTGCTAAAGCCCATGGGCCCCTCGGCATACTCCATGCCATGGCGGCGGCCATATTCATATACTTTTTCGAGGAGTGCTTTAGTAACTTCAATATCATCTATAACATCAAACCAGCCAAAGCGCACTTTTTTCTTTTGCTGCTCGTTAACTTCCTGCCAGTTTACAATAGCCACCACCTTGCCGGCAGCTTTACCATCTTTATAGGCCATGTAAAATTTAGCTTCGGCATGCTCAAAGGCCGGATTGTTTTTTTTATCAAACCCGGCAAGCTCATCGCTTATAAGCGGCGGTATCCAGTAAGGGTTATCTTTATACAGGCTAAACGAAAATTTTATAAAATCTTTCAGCTCTTTTTTAGTGGTAACTTCTTTTATTGTAATCATAAGTTATTCTGCAGCCGGTGGTTCGGTTGGTGTTTCTTCAAGTCTTTTGCGGCGTTCTTCGCGGTCTTTTTTCTTTTTATCCTTTTGGTCTTTTTCCTTGGCCTTTTCTTTATTAAATTCGTCTTCGTGGTCGCCTTTACCCGCCATCAGCACGGCTTCATAATCAGCATCAAACCGCCATGAAAAGCCTATGCCGCCATATACAATTGCGGGTGTGTTTTTAAAGCCTGTACTTATAGACGCGTCTATCTGCATGGTTTGGTTTAGCAGGTGCGCCGCGCCCACGCGGGCTACACCATCGGCATAATAATCGCTCTTGTAGGCCTGGAACTCCATAAAGCCCGACCACTTTTCATTAAAGCCGCGTGTAAAGGTAGTAATCCAGCCATAACTGGGATAATCTGTACCTATCTTATCAGCAATAATATTGTTTACCCATACCCACCTGCCAAAATGGTTGTGCAAAATAGCTACCACTTTAGGGCTAAAGCCATCTCCGGGAAATGTGTAGGGGTTGTTTTTGTTCATAAGGTTAACCCCCGCATATACTGCCATGGCCGGTATAAGCGAATGCCAGTTAAATTTGCGGTTGGCTTTCCAGCTGAGCAGGTTTTCTTTTGGGGCATAGTATTTATCAGGGTCATAAATAAGGTATTTTGCCCCTACGGTTACCTGCTTAAAATCATTGCGGCCATAGGTATACAGCGCATCTTTATACTGGTCAAACTGGTACTGCAGGTTTACCATAAACTCCAGCTCTTCTAAAAACATGCCGTAGCGCAGGGCAAGTTCCAGGTTAGCACCATAGGCTTCATAGTTAAGCACATCGTGCTTTTCATATATGCCATTAATGCCGCTTTCTATCTGGAAAACCGTTTTACCCACCGCAAACGCAGACTGCGACTGCCCGGGGCGGTTTGTGTTAATGTCATCTGTATACTGGGCCTGGAGGGCAGCGGTAGCAAAAAGCAGCGCCGGTGTAAGAAATTTTGTCAGTCGCGTCATTTTTGGCTTGTTTGTTGTTTGTGGTTAGTTAGGTCTATCAAAAATAATATTTTTTATTATTATTTTAAGAGCCGGCCTTTATAATTAAAGCGCATATTGCGTATTTTTGACAAAACTTTATGATTATGGAAACAGCATCCTTTTCTGGCCTTGTAAAAGCGTTATTCATTATATGTTTGGTATATTATGGGTTACGGTTTTTAATGCGCCTCCTGGCACCGGTAATTGTTCAGGAAGTGGTAAAAAAGGCAGAGCAAAGCTTTAACAGGCAACAGGACAACAGCACGCAATATACGCAAAATAACTACAGGCAGCCAAAACCTGACCTGCCTAAAGAGAAGAAAAAAGTAGGAGAATATATTGATTTTGAAGAAATAGAATAATAAAAACCCCACTGCAGTGGGGTTTTTTTATTTAAAGGCTTAGTATAAAACTATCTTTATTGAGCCCGTCTACAATGTACTGCCAGTTAATGTGCACCACATCGCTAAGTACTTTTTTAAGCATATTAAAATCATTAGGCTTGCGTATGTATACGTTAGCCCCGGCTACAAAGGTATCTTCTATATCCTGCTCACTTGATGAGGTAGAGTATATAGCTACAGATATCCTTTTAAGCCTGTCACTTTCCCTTATTTCTTTAAGGCACTCCATACCGCTTTTGCGGGGCATGTTAAGATCCAGGAATATAATGTCTGGCAGCGGATTATCTGGTATGTTAAGGTATGCCATAAGCTGTTCCCCATCATTAAAGGTGCTTATTTCATATTTAATCTTAACTTCTTCAAATGCTTCCTTAAAAAATAAACGATCATCTTCATCGTCATCGGCTAGCATAATATGTAATGGTGTAGGACGCATTTACTATCTTTAGGTTTATTTAATTTCTATATAACGTTTTTGCCTCATTATTTTTTGGAAGGCGGTGGGTGTAACACCGGTAATATTTTTAAACTGCTGAGAAAGGTAAGCCACGCTGCTATAGTTCATCATGAACGAAATTTCTGTTAATGACATGTTTTCCGTTAGCAATAATTGTTTTACCCGTTCAATTTTATGCAAAATAATGAAATTTTCTATCGAAATAAAAGTAACTTCAGAAAATACCTGAGACAAAGTGCGGTAGCTTTCGCCCAGCTTCTCAGAGAGAAATGAAGAAATCTTTAACGATTGCATGCCTTTATCGGCATACAGCATCTCGATTATTGCATTTTTTATCTTTTGTACCAGTATGCTTTTCTGGTTATCTACTATTTCTATGCCAAACTGCTTTAATGATTCTATAAAGCTGTTATAGGTTTCCATGGGTATGTTTTCTTTAAATTTTACATATCCCGGTTCTGTTACCCTGCAATTGATCTTAAATTTATCTAACTGCTGCTGAAGCAGGACTTTACACATCATGTCAATATTATACTTAATGTAAAGCTCCATCCTGTTAAGCACCTCGTTTATTTAAAGGGTAAATGTACGAAAATTACATAACAATTTTAGTTAGCGCGGCGCGTTGCATAATATTATAACATTTGCAGGGCTTACAAAGTGTAAAAAATTGGAATTCAATGGAATGAACCCAAAATTTAGCATGTTCTAAAACATAAAACTTTTATAAAATAAGGTCTTTATTGCGCTATAAGGTTTAACTTTAGTCTATAATTTAACTATACTTATGGCTATTTATCAAAATCCGCCCGATGGAGGTATGCTTTATGCCGAGACGAACCTGCACCAGGCCCTTCCGGAACCGCTAAATACTATTACATCCTGCTTTTTTTTAGCCATTGCGCTTTACTGGACTTTTAAATTATGGGGTAAGGGCAGGCAGCACAACTTTTTATCTGTGGCTGTGGTATTGCTGTACATTGGCGGAATAGGCGGCACCCTGTATCATGGCCTGCGCCAATGGAGCTTTTTTATAATGATGGACTGGCTGCCCATAATGCTGCTGTGCGTTAGTGCCGGTGTATATTTTATTGCAAAGCTAACCCGGTGGTATTATGCGGTGCTGCTCGTGGCCCTGTATGGGGCGTTTCAGTTTTTTGCGCGCGCATATTTTAAAGGGCAGGACAGCATGCAGCTGTTTATTAATATAAATTATGCCATACTGGCATGCCTTGTGCTGCTGCCGGTGCTGGCTTACCTTATACATACAAAATTTAAAAATGGCAAATGGGTGGCTATAGCCCTGGCTGCTTTTGTTTTTGCATTGACCTTCAGGGTGGCCGACCCATGGGGATGGATGGGGACGGGTACCCATTTTTTGTGGCACACCTTTGGGGCCGTGGCCGCCTTTAGCATGTTTAATTATATATATCTTATTAATAAAGAAAATCTTCAGACTGATGTAAAGCCTGGCTCGTAGCAAGATTATACCGGATATATAAGTAGTACACTATTGGGATAACCGGGCATAAAAATAAAAAAAACCCGTTTGCAAGGGGACAAGAGCAAACGGGTCTCAGCATTAATCACGGTATTATTTATGAAAGCTGCTTTAGTAATACAATAAAAAAACAGTCTTTTAATTTCGGTATAGATAATTTATTTGCAATATAGTAAATATAATACTACTAAAATCGAAAAAATATCAGATAGTCTATTTTTATTCTTCAAATGTAAAAAGAAAAGCCATAGAAAAAACTTTTTACACCTATTATTTGACACTATTACCTCATTGACAGTTTGTTATAGCACGAGGCTATTAAATAGCGCACTTGTTTTTTGATCAAGATCTATGCATAAACCGGGATGTGGGCGCGAGGTTTGTATAACAGAACTTCGCACGGCCGTGAGCCACCTAAAACGCTCTGCAATTTCCATTTGGGCTATTGGGCCGCCATCTTTAGCGCCGTGTGCAATGCGCTGAAAAGACTCCAGGTTAAGCCATAGCTGGGCAGTATCTATATCAGGGTGCAGCGCGTGCAGCTTTTGCTCCTGTACTGTAAAAAGCATCTTTATAAATTTTTGCCTCTTGCAAAAAACAATAACCCCGGCATTTATAAATTCTTCGCGCTCTACACGGGGCACCACGCGAATTACCGCATACTCATATAAGTGCCTGTCTTGCATGTTGTGCCTGTGTTACAAAGGTTTCAGAATTTTTTAAACGAATCAGTAAAAACTGCGCATATACCTCGCGCACCTCGTCAGGGGTCTGGTCGCTGCCTTCAAATTGCAGCCATGCATCGGGCAGCAGGTTAACAATGGCGCGAATCTTATCCTCGGTAAGGATGGCTTTAAACTCGGCGTCGGCTGCTTCAATCCCGCTGGCCTGCGGCAGCAGCACATGGTCTTTTATAAGGGCAAAGGGGCTTTTTGCATGCCCTTCAGGATCTGTAAACGCATGGTGAAAGTACAGTGCGGCGCCATGGTCTATAAGCCACAGCTCTTTGTGCCACAACAGCATGTTTGTATTGCGAAACGTGCGGTCTACATTTGTTATATAAGCATCCAGCCACACAATTTGTGAGGCCAGCTTAGCGTCTACGGTAGTAACCACAGGGTCAAAATTAATGGCACCCTGCAGGTAGTGCAGTGCCAGGTTAAGCCCCTGGCTGTGTTGCAGCAGGTCTTGTATTTCTTCGTCGGCCTCGGTGCGGCCAAAGGCCTCATCCAGGTGGGCAAAAACAAGCTCAGGAACCGGCAGGCCAAGCGCCCGGGCAATTTCGCCACCCAGCAGTTCGGCAATCAGGGCTTTGGTGCCATGGCCCGCACCCTTAAATTTAAGCACGTAGTTAAAATCATCGTCGGCCTCGGCAAGGGCGGGCAATGAGCCACCTTCGCGCAAGGGCGTTATATAGCGCGTAACGTTAACGCTGCGCAGTTTGGGTATATCCATAAACGGGGTATTCCTTTAGAAATTGGTAGTGTAAAAATAGCGAATTTTTTTAACCTCACCCCAGGCAGCGCTCTAAGGGAGCGGAAGCGGGCTGTACTATGCGTTTTGATTTAGCAGTAGTTACATTGTAATGTAATGCACTAAAGCCTTGTTATTGAGCAGCAGGATGCTGCAATTAGGGTTAGATGTAGTAAGCACAGTGCCGGGATACATATTGTTTGTTGTGGCTTTTGAGCGTTCGGCCTTAATGTTTTTTGACATCCAGGAAAAATCAAACGGGTCATAATCTGCAGTTACAGGCGGGCTACTTTTAGGCAGCGTGCTGCATGCTTTTTTAAATGCGTCAAAAGTAGCATCATCATAATACAGTATAGCCTGCAGATAGTAGTCTTTTGTGCCCAGCAGCCCATTGCCATGCTGGGTGAGATCATATTCCACTGCAGTGGGCCTGTAGGTTGTAAGATCTAAAAATCCGGAGATATCAGCAGGATTGTTGCCGTGGCTGGATTGTTCTTTTTGGCATGCTGACAACGTGAGGAGCAGGAGCAGGGCGATGAGGATGTTTTTCATGAGTGTAAGATAATCAAATCTTTCAAGACTGTTTTGCAAAGTTACCGCTAAATTTTGAGGGTTTACTGAACCCGTGAGTTCAATAAAACTTAAAAATTAAAAGTGGCTACTTTTGAGATTTTAATTGAAGTTCAATCTGAGCTCTAAACCCTAAATTCTGAAATGTTCTTTTCAAATTCCAAAAGTGAAAAATTAGCGACTATCGTGTAGCTAAATTCTGATGTTTTAAAAACCGCAAAAGGGGATGTTCTAAAACCGAATCTCAAACTCCGAAAGTGAAATATTAAGCGTTTCGGTATAAGTAAATTCTTATTTTTCCACTTGCTATCTATTACAGCAATCTGATATCTGCCATCCGGATTACTCCACTTTCATGAGCCTTCCGGCCGATGATTTTTTGCCTTGCTGAAACGTAAAGTCGATACGGCCCAGGTTTAGCCCATAGCAGCCTACCTGGTTTATCATAACTTCCTGACCATCAATGTTTTTTTCTAAATAGGGTTTTGTTAAAAAGGTATGTGTATGCCCCCCAATAATAAGATCGATGTTTTTTGTAGTGCGCGCTAATACTATATCGCTAACCTTTTGATTATCATTAGCATATATAAAACCTAAGTGCGAAAGGCATATTACTACATCACATTTTTGCTCCACTTTTAAGATGCGGCTCATATCCTGTGCAATTTCGACAGGATTTAAGTATCCTGTTTCTTTATATAACTTTTTGTCAACCAGACCGTTAAGTTCAACCCCAAGGCCAAAGATGCCTATCTTAATGCCCCGCCTGGTAAATATCTTATAAGGCTCTACAATACCGTTTAAAACCGTGTTTTTAAAATCGTAATTAGCTGATATGAAAGGGAATGAAGCGTGAGGGAGTTGTTTTAGAAAGCCATCAATGCCGTTATCAAAGTCGTGGTTGCCCATCGTAGCGATATCATACTTCATCATGCTCATCAGCTTCATTTCCAGCTCCCCACCATAATAATTGAAGTAAGGGGTGCCCTGAAAAACATCGCCTGCATCCAGAAGCAGCACACCGTCTTCGCCCTGTTCGGCCCTAATCTGCTGAATAAGAGCCGCCCGTCTCGCCGCACCGCCTTGGTTGGGGTACTTGGGGTCATCTACAGGAAAAGGGTCAATATGGCTGTGCACATCGTTTGTGTGCAAAATGGTAAGTGTCTTGATTTCAGGCTCGTTAAAGCTTTGCAGGCCTACACCACCCAGTACAAGGGCGCTACCGGCCGCTGTTTTTGTAATAAAATCCCTTCTTTTCATGGCTTATCCTGTATTATGCGTTTCGTACGGATTATGGGCAGCGTATCCACTTCTTTAAAGTAGTCTATAAAAAGGTTACGCAGCTTATAATCAAGGTCATAAGTTGCAACTCCTTTCTTGAAAAATGCCATATTATCGCCTCCTGAAGAAAGGTAGTCGCTGGTGGCCACGTTATAAATCTTACCGGCCTCGACCGGCTTGCCTTGTACCGTTAAACCCTTAACAACACCGTCTTTATCTAACAAAACCTGCATTCCGGCAAGGGGATGGGGCTTCTTTTCGGCAGCGATATAGTTAGCAATCTCTACCAGCTGCTCACCTTTAAGGGCTATAACCACCACAGAATTTTCAAAGGGCATGATTTCGAAGGCGGTACGGGTGGTAACATTGCCTTTTGCTATAATAGCCCTGATGCCGCCGTGGTTAAGCAGGCATACATCTACATGGCGCTTTTGCCTGGTCATCAGCATCTTATCGGCATATTGAAAAGTAACATCTGCCATAAAATTGCCTATTGTGGTCTGCCAGCCGTTTATACTCTTGCCTTTGTCCATGGTTTCAGGACAATAACACAAAATGCTATCCAGGTCTTTGTCTAAATGCTGGCGATAAGGTTTTATAAACGACTCAACTTCAGCAACATCGTTCAACTGAGCGGTTATAAGGATTTTTTTACCATCCATAACCGTATTATGCAGCCCGCTTGTGCTGCTACAGGCTATAATACAGGCTATTGTTAAAAATGAAACAAACCGCTGTACAGATGTTTTATACTTTTTGGTAATTGGCATTGTGGTTGACCTTAATTTCGATATTTTTGCATTCGGCAATAAATGTACTATGTTTTTGAATTTTATTAAAGATTTCGGCCTAAAAAAGATTATTAAGAAAACATTATCTAATTATAAGGCAGCAGCCTCGGCAGATAGTGTTATCACGATAGGCATATTGGTAGACGAAACTTATTTTAAAGATAAAGATTTATTTATAAAAGCTCTTGTAGGCCAGGGACTTAAGCAGTCTGCTATTGAAACGCTGAGCTTTGTAGAGCGCCTTAAAAAAGGGCAGGAGATGGATTGCTGCTATTATGCGCGTAAGGATATATCTGCCGCGGGAAATTTTGATAAACAGGAAGTTGCGGTTTTTTTAGAGAAGCCTTTTGACTTACTGATAAGTTATTATGATGTTGCCAAACCACCGCTTATGCTGGCCACAATAAAAAGCAAAGCAAGGTTTAAAGTAGGCTTTGCCACAGTAGATAACCGCCTGAACAGCTTTATGATAGCAAGCCAGGCAGAGAAGTATACGGAGTTTTCTGAAGAACTTGTAAAATATTTAAAGATACTTAATAAACTATAGCCATGGAGTCAATTACGGGCACGGGTGTTGCACTGATAACGCCATTTAAAAAAGACCTATCGGTTGATACCGAAGCACTTGAAAGGATTGTAAACTTTCAGGTGGAAGGCAGTATAGACTATCTTGTAGTTATGGGTACTACAGCTGAGGCTGCCACGCTTGACAGGGCAGAGAAAGACCTTGTTATACAAACGGTTATAAAGGCAAATGCAGGCAGGCTTCCGCTGGTGCTGGGAATTGGCGGTAATAACACTAAAGAGGTGGTAGACGAAATAAAAGCGGCAGACCTGTCAGGGTTTGTAGCAGTACTATCTGTTTCTCCTTATTATAACAAACCTACGCAGGAAGGTATATACCAGCATTTTAAGATGGTGGCTGAGGCTTCTCCGTTGCCCATTATACTATATAATGTGCCCGGAAGAACGGCCAGTAACATGTTGCCCGAAACAGTACTGCGCCTGGCTAATGATTTTGAAAATATAGTGGCCATTAAAGAGGCTGCGGGTGACATTGTGCAGGCAATGAGACTGATACAAAACAAACCTGAAGGTTTTTTAGTAATAAGCGGCGATGACATGATTACGCTGCCTATGGTGCTTGCCGGCGGTGCAGGGGTTATCTCTGTAATTGCAGAAGGTTTTCCGCACCAGTTCTCGCAAATGGTGCGTTTTGGGCTACAGCGCAACGTAGATGAGGCTTACAGGCTGCATTATGAAATTGCCGACAGTATTGATATGATTTTTGAGCAGGGTAACCCCGCAGGTATTAAGCATGTATTTAAAGAACTTGGCCTTTGCGATGATTATGTGCGGCTTCCGCTTGTAAATATAAACCAGGAGCTTGCCGTGCGCCTTAGCACATTTGTAAAAATAAATAAGGCCCGCCTGGCAATTACTAACTTGTAGGTGGCGGATAAATCCCTTTGTTTGCACAATAAATACGGTTTAAAACAGTTTAAGGAAGGATGCCTGCAAACGGCATCTTTTTTTATGTTTTATATCATAGAAAAAAGATTTTGTATTCTGTAATTATTAATTAAATTTGCAGTTGCTTTTAAAACAGCGGCTGCCCGGCAGCTAACCTATCAATATGGTAAGAATTTTTTACATACTTCTATCGGCATTATTGCTTACATCGTGCAGCGAATTTCAAAAGGCGCTTAAAACAGATGATGTTAAAACCAAATATGAGGTAGCCACAAAACTTTACGAAAAAGAAAAATACAGCAAGGCCATTCGCCTTTTTGAACAAATATCGCAGTCATATCGTGGTAAGCCACAGGCAGAAAAGCTGTTTTATATGTATGCTCAGTCGCTTTATAAAACCAAGACATACCATACGGCCAGCTATCAGTTTGAAAGTTTTACGGCCCAGTACCCTACAAGTACAAAAGTAGAAGAGGCCGCATTTTTAGGGGCAAAAGCCTACTACTTTCTTTCGCCGCGTTACTCCCTTGACCAGGTGGACACCTACAAAGGGCTTGAAAAGCTACAAGCGTTTATAGATGCTTACCCCAACTCGCAATATATGCCGGAGGCTAACCAGCTGGTTAAAGAACTGCGTGAAAAGCTGGAGATGAAGGCCTTTGAGATAGCTAAACAATACCGCCAAACGGCTGAATATTTTGGTGACTATAATGCGGCAATAAAATCTTTTGATAATTTTTTGCTGGATTACCCCGGCTCAATTTACAAGGAAGATGCCTTGTTTATAAGGTTTGACGCATCTTATGAGCTGGCTATTAACAGCGTGGCTTATAAAATGGAAGGACGCCTTAAAGAGGCCAAAGATAATTATAACGCACTTATTAAATTTAAGTCGGAAACAAAGTACAGAGAGCAGGCTGAAAAAATGCTTGCAAAAATTGATAGCGAATTACAACATTTTTCTAAACAATAAGTCATGGATTTAAAGAAAACAACAGCACCCGTAAACACAATTACCTATAATAAAAGCAAGATAGAAGAGCCTACAGGTAACGTTTATGAAGCGATTACCATTATGGCTAAAAGGGCTAACCAGATCAATACCGAAATTAAAAAGGAGTTGATTGAAAAGCTTGAGGAGTTTGCTACTTACAATGACAGCCTTGAAGAAATTTTTGAAAACAAAGAGCAAATTGAGGTTTCTAAGTTTTATGAAAAACTGCCTAAGCCCCATGCACTTGCTGTGCAGGAATGGCTGGAAGGTAAAATTTCATACAGGAATCCTGACGAACTATAATTTTTATTTACCATGTCTGTTTTAAGCGGTAAAAATATATTACTCGGCATATCCGGGGGCATAGCCGCATATAAAACAGCCTCGCTGGTAAGGCTATTTATAAAGGCAGGCGCGCATGTACAGATAGTCATGACGCCTGCCTCTAAAGATTTTATTACACCCTTAACGCTCTCTACGCTCAGTAAAAACCCGGTGTATTCTTCCTTCTATAATGACGAAGATGAAAACGCGGTATGGAACAACCATGTAGAGTTGGGCCTTTGGGCTGATTATTTTATAATTGCACCGGCAACCGCCAACACTATGGCTAAAATGGTTTCGGGCAATTCTGACAACCTGCTTATAGCTACCTACTTATCTGCCAAATGCCCTGTGTATATTGCCCCGGCCATGGATTTGGATATGTATAAGCACCCTTCTACAAAACACAGTTTTGATAAATTGCGATCCTTTGGAAATCTAATTATACCTGCCGAAAGTGGTGAACTTGCCAGCGGCCTTCATGGCGAAGGACGCATGGCCGAGCCTGAAAACATTGTTGCCTTTTTAGAGCAGGATATTGAAGGCAAACTACCCCTTCGGGGAAAAAAAGTGCTTGTTACCGCCGGCCCCACATACGAACCTATAGACCCTGTGCGTTTTATAGGCAACCACAGCACAGGAAAGATGGGGTATGACATTGCCCTTGCAGCGGCAAATGCAGGCGCGGGGGTGATATTAGTGAGTGGCCCCACGCATTTAAAACTCAGCCATACGGGTATTACGGTTATTCCGGTAACGTCATCGCAGGAAATGTATACTGCATGCCATGAACATTTTGAAGGAGTAGATGTAGCTATTGCCGCCGCTGCCGTAGCTGATTACAGGCCTAAGACAGTTGCGCCGCAAAAAATTAAAAAGAGCGAAAACACCTTAGTCCTTGAGCTTGAGAAGACAAAAGATATCCTGGCATCGCTTGGGGAAAAGAAAAAAGGGCAGTACCTTATAGGCTTTGCATTAGAAACAGAAAACGAAATTGAGAATGCAAAGGCCAAGATTGTGAAAAAAAACTTAGATTTGATAGTATTGAATTCACTTAATGATGAAGGTGCCGGTTTTGGTAAGGATACTAATAAGGTTACGTTTATTGATAAAGATTTTAACGAGGAGCCTATGGAATTGAAAAGTAAAGAAGATGTGGCTGCCGATGTAATAAACAAGATAAAAAAGCATTACCATGTTTAAAAAAATAATAATACTGCTGGTTTTTATAAGCTTTTCTGCCACAGCACAGGAGCTTAATTGTGTAGTAAAAGTACAGTATGACCGTATAACATCGGCTAATCCTCAAATATTTAAAACACTCGAAAAATCATTGCAGGATTTTTTGAACAATACCAAGTTCACAACCCGTAATTTTGGCAGGAGCGAACGGATAGAGTGCTCTATGATATTTAACCTATCGGCATATGACAGTAATAATTTTAGTTCTACACTGCAGGTAGCGGCAAGCAGGCCGGTATATGGTTCTACTTACCCATCGCCAATATTTAATTTTCTTGATAAGGATATTGATTTCAGGTATGTAGAAGGAGAGAACCTAACGTATAACCCCAATACTTTTGACTCTAACCTTATGTCGCTGCTTGGTTTTTATGCTAACATGATCATTGCTCTTGATGCTGATACGTTTGCGCTACAGGGCGGCACAACTTATTATGAGGCGGCACAGGGCATAGTTAACGTTGCACAGGGCACGGCAGGCTATAAAGGCTGGAGCCAGCAGGATGGTAACCAGAGCCGGTATTTTTTAGTAAACGATATTCTTTCTAATACCTATACTCCTTTTAGGGAGGCCATGTACCAATACCATATTGGTGCGCTTGATAAAATGGCGGCCAATCAAAAAGAAGCTAAAGAAAAAGCCATTGCTGCGATAACAACGCTTAGCGAACTTTATAAAGTGCGTCCCAATGCATTTATTACCCGTGTGTTTTTTGATGCAAAAAGCGATGAGATAGCTACTATTTTTTCTGGTGGGCCCCCGGTAACTACAACTAAGCTGGTTGACACACTAAACCGCATTTCTCCTATGAATGCTGCAAAATGGAGTAAGATAAAGTAGCTATAAACTAAAAAAAATAAAGATTAAAATGCACTGAGGGTAATAATCCTGACGGTGCATTTTTCATTTAATTTTACTTTTTAAATACTATATTTGTATTGCTTTAGCACACAACAACTTTATGCTGCAAACACTTCAGATTAAAAATTTTGCCCTGATTGAATACCTCAATATTGATTTTTCAGGGAGTTTTAGCACCATTACCGGCGAAACCGGGGCAGGTAAATCTATATTGCTTGGGGCGCTGGGCCTTGTGCTGGGCAACCGCGCTGACCTTACTTCACTTAAAGACAAGGAACAAAAATGTGTGGTTGAAGCCCATTTTAAAATTGGTAATTATAACCTTGCCGGTTTTTTTGCAGAAAATGATATGGATTATGAAGATGTAACCATTATCAGGAGAGAAATATTACCATCGGGCAAGAGCCGCGCTTTTGTAAATGATAGTCCCGTTAATTTAGCAGAATTGCAGGAGCTTGGTAATTTTTTGATAGACATACACAGCCAGCAGCAAACCCGTGAACTTAGCGATGAACAGTACCAGATGCAGATACTTGATGCGGTGGCGCAAAATGCTGTGGTGCTGCAAAACTATAAAAAGCATCATGCTGCTTACAAATCGGTCCTGTCTGGCTTAAAAAAGCTGACTGAGCAAAAAAGTACCCTTACTAAAGAGCAGGATTATAACACCTACCTGCTGAATGAGTTGGTAGCCGCAAAGTTAAAAGCCGGTGAACAGGCCGAACTGGAAAGCAGCCTTGAAAAACTGAGTAATATAGAGTATATAAAAGAAAATATTGCAAAGGCACTGGCCTTTGCTTCGGAAGAGCAGGTGGGTACCGTGCAAAGCCTTAAAGAAATTAAGGCAAGCCTGCAAAAAATAAGTGGTTTATCTAATGAATACAGTGTTTTTTATGAACGGGTTTCAAGCCTGATTATTGAACTTGATGATGTTACTGATAGCCTGTCTCAAAATTATGAAACACTTGTAAACGACCCTGAAGAACTGGACCGCATCAACCAAAAGCTGCAACTCGTTTATTCCCTGCAAAAAAAACACCAGGTGGCTACTGTTGAAGAGCTGCTTGCCATACAGGATGATTTAGAGAGCAAGGTAGTACTGGTTGAAGGCCTTGATGATGCCATAAAACAAAAAGAAGCCGAAGCTGAAGAAGCAAAAGCGGCTACAGATATTGTAGCCTTACAGCTTTATGAAGCCAGGCAAAAGGCAATACCTGTACTTACAGAAAAGATTACCGCAATACTGGCCCAGCTGGGCATGCCTAACGCACGCTTTAAATTTAGCCTTGAGCAGGGCGGTACTTATTATAACAATGGTAAAGATGCTATAAGCCTGCTATTCAGTGCTAACAAGGGTGGTGACTTTGGCCTAATGAAAAAAGTAGCGTCAGGAGGGGAGATGTCTCGAATTATGCTTGCAATTAAAGCAGTACTGGCTAAGTACTCTAAGCTGCCATCCATTATATTTGATGAGATAGATACGGGAGTATCAGGTGAAATTGCCAATAAAATGGGTGATATCATGAAAGGTATGAGCCATGAGATGCAGGTATTTGCAATAACCCACCTGCCACAAATTGCCGCAAAAGGGGAAAGGCAATACAAAGTATTTAAAACCACCGAGGGCGATAATACAGTGAGTGAAGTAAAGCTTTTGGATTATGACGAACGCGTGCATGAAATTGCGGAGATGCTTGGCGGTAAGGATATTAGCGATTCAGCATTAACGCATGCCAGGGCGCTATTGAACTAAGCGATATGATTAAGTTTTTTGTGCTCACCGTTTTATGTTGCCTATGCTATTCTTGTAATATAGTAGATGATGATAAACAACTATGGCAAAGTGATGTTAATGGTTGTAAGGGCGTAAGGACTAATAAGCTGGGTGAGAAATTAGTATCAGACAACCATTTAAAGGGAGCTGATAAAGATAAATTCGCTAAAATTTTTGGTACACCGGACAGGCTTTTGAATTATGGTGGTAAGCACATACTGATTTATCTTTTTAATTGTACATGTGCCGGCGGCGAGCCCGTTGCTGAAAACGATAAATGTTATGCTGAATATACTTTTATAGATAACAAACTGGTAAGCCAAAGCTATATATGCGAATAATAGTATGATTTATTTTATATTTGCTTCGCTTAAAACAAATACAAGAAAACACAGATTATGATTATAGAACCAAGGATGCGCGGCTTTATTTGCCTTACGGCTCACCCCGATGGCGCTGCGCAAATCGTTAAGAACCAGATTGAGTATGTTAAATCTAACGGCGTTATAGCTAATGGCCCAAAAAAGGTGCTGGTAATAGGCGCGTCAACCGGCTTTGGCCTTGCATCGCGCATCAGTGCGGCCTTTGGCAGTAATGCGGCCACTTTAGGCGTATTTTTTGAAAAAGCACCAAGCGAAGGCAAAACGGCTTCACCGGGCTGGTATAATTCAGCAGCTTTTGAAAAAGAAGCGCATGCCGCCGGCCTGTATGCTAAAAGCATTAATGGCGACGCCTTTAGTAAAGAAATAAAACAACAAACCATAGATGCCATTAAAGCCGACCTTGGGCAGGTAGACCTTGTAGTATACAGCCTTGCATCACCGGTGCGCCAGCACCCGGATACCGGTGTGTTGCACCGCAGCGTACTTAAGCCTATAGGTACAGTATTCAGTAACAAAACGGTAGATTTTCATACCGGTAAAGTATCTGAAGTTACCATACAGCCTGCTGTAGATGGCGATATAGAAAACACCGTTGCCGTGATGGGTGGTGAAGACTGGGCTATGTGGATGGATGCCCTGAAAGCAGAAGGCCTTCTTGCTGATGGTGCCGTTACAGTAGCCTATTCTTATATAGGGCCATCTCTAACAGAAGCTGTATACCGTAAAGGTACCATTGGCCGTGCTAAAGACCACCTTGAGGCAGCCGCTTTTAATATTACAGACACCCTTAAAGATATTAACGGGCATGCTTATGTCTCAGTAAATAAGGCATTGGTAACACAGGCAAGCTCTGCCATACCGGTTATACCATTATACATATCACTGCTTTATAAAGTTATGAAGGCGCAAGGCCTGCATGAGGGTACTATTGAGCAGATAGACCGGCTGTACCGTGAAAGGCTATATACGGGTAATGAGGTACCTGTAGACGAAAAAGGAAGGATACGTATAGACGACTGGGAGATGCGTGAAGATGTACAAGCTCAGGTTGCTGCTCTTTGGGAAGAAGCCACAACAGAGAACCTTGCCGAAATAGGCGATCTTGAAGGGTATCGTAAAGATTTTTATAATCTTTTCGGTTTTGATTTAACCGGAGTTGATTATAACAAGGATGCTAATGAAATGGTACCCGTTGACAGTATAAATTCCTAATAGTATTTAAATTATGTTTAAATATTGATTTTTTTATAAAAATATCACACTCAACCCCTTTCGAGGGGTTTTTTTATGATAAAAATATAAATTGTAAGAAAAATATAACACTACGATAAAAATATTTTTAACATAAAAATATTTAATTATTGCATTCTTTACATTTATATAATGATAAATATGCGCTGTATTAACTTTTGTGTTGTAATTCCGATAAATAATCATATTACAGCACCATTAGTCCACCTTTTTTATAGATTTATTAACTTTTAATTAATCATCACTATTCATGAAAAAAATTACCTTTCTGGTTGCTTTTTTGCTGCTCTCCTTAGTCAGCTTTGGGCAGACTGCTATCCAGTATGGCTTTAGTGCAACATCCGGTACGTATACCGAGCTTGCAACGCCTACTGTGTTAGCTTCATCAACTACTGACAGCGGCGCTACCTCGCTGGATGATGTAGACTACAGGGTTGCATTTCCTGCTGGCTTCTCATTCAGTTATCAGGGTACTACTCAGACAGACCTTAACATAAACACTAATGGTTATGTAGGTTTTGGCACTGTACTGTGGACCAATTATACTTATGCTCCGCTATCTACTAATCCTTCAGGTGGCACAACAAACGGTATTATCTCGGCTTTTGGAGCCGACCTTAATGCTTATTCAAGTGCAAGCACGGCTCCCGGCAGCCTTAGCTGGAAAGTAGAGGGTACGGGTACAGATGAAGTTCTTGTGGTTCAGTATAAGAACTTTAAACGTTATGAAAACTCGTCGGTAGTAGACAGGCTTTTAAATTTCCAGATACGCCTTTATGAGTCTACGCATGCTACAAAAGCAAACTATATTGAACTTGTTTATGGTAACTGCAGCATTGGCGACACGGCAGAAACGGGTATAGATGTTGGTATACGTGGTGCTAATACCGGATGGGCTGCAAACGTTAACAGCGTAATGCTCAATAATACACCTGTAGGTACTGCATGTAACTGGTCTAGCCCTGTTGTTGCTAACAACAATACTAACGGTATGATTTTTAGTACTGCAAATACTGCTATAACCATACCTAATGGCTTAACGTATACATTTTTCCCTCAGGGCGCTTCGGCACCAAATCCTGTAAGGACATTTGCCGCAACTACCTTTGATTCTACATCTGCGGTTATAAGCTGGACTGCGCCAACAGGTGCAACGTCGTATAACGTGCAATACAGGGCAGTGGGCTCATGCTCATGGACTAACTTTTCCGGTAATCCTGTAAATGCTACAACGGCTACAATTACCGGCCTTACACAATCAGTATCCTACCAGGTTAGGGTACAGGCATCAAACGGTACTGTAAATTCTATATGGTCTCACATACCTAATACCTCAGGTAGTGGTGATGGTTATACGGCTACGGGTACCTTTACCACAGTGCCTACGTGTGTTAGCCCAACGGCTTTTGCATTAACTACAGGCAGTATCACTCCGTTTGGGGCTACTTTTACCTGGACAGCATCAACTACAAACCCATCTTCGGGATATGATTATTATGTTGTTTCAAACAACACAGCTCCAATATCTACTACTGCGCCTACGGGTACAGTAAGTACCGGTACAACGCTTACGCTATCAACGCTTTCACCACTTACCTCATATTATATATATATAAGGTCTAATTGTGGTGGTGGCGCGGTAAGTGCCTGGTCATCTGCCGTTACATTTACCACACCTGCAACCTGTCTAGCCCCTACGGCATTATCACTTGCGGCCGGCAGTACTACCTCTTCGGCGGCTTCACTGAGCTGGACGGCATCAACAAGCAATGTGGCAGGAGGCTATGACTATTATATTTCAACATCGTCTACTGCGCCTACGGCGTCAACAGTACCTACGGGCAACCAGCCTACAGGAACTTCTTTATCTTTAACAGCGCTTATACCTGATACAGTATATTATGTATGGGTAAGAAGCAACTGTGGTGGTGGAGATACCAGTGTATGGACATCGAGCATAAGCTTCAGGACAGAATGTACTGCAAGCGTACCAACAGATACAGTTGAAAACTTTAGCAGCTTTACAGGTTCTATGCCTTCTCCTGCCTGCTGGCGTGAAGGTACAGGTTTGCTTGGGGCTACACCTTTATCGCTTACAGGTACATCAAGTAGCTGGACAAGTGATAACTATAATAACTCCGGCAGTAATGCTAACGGCAATGCTGTTGGTATTAACCTGTATGGTACAGATAACGAGTGGTTTGTATCGCCTCCTATTGATCTTGGTACTGCAATAGACTATCAACTTGAATTTGACAGGCTCATTACCCCTTACAACGCTTCTACGCCTTTAGTAACTAATATGGGCGAAAAGTTTGTTAAGGTAGTAGTATCTACTGATGGTGGCCTTACATGGAGCGAAGCTAATGTTATTAAGACTTACAATAACAGCAACATACCTTCAGTAACTGCTAATGAAATAATTTCACTGGCTAACTATACAGGAACTATAAAAATAGGATTTTATGGCTATAGTACTACCACGACACAGGATCTTGACTTTTTTATAGACAACTTTAAAATAAGCCCGATACCACAGTGTGGTCTACCTGCAAGCCCATCTTTTGTTTCTGCAACAGATGTTTCTGCAACGGTATCATGGACAGCCCCTGTTGCAGCTCCTGCTAACGGCTATGAATATTATGTAGGCACTACTACAACAGCTCCTGTAGCGGGTTCAACGGCTACCGGCAGTGTAGCTGCAGGTGTAACTACAGTAACTATAAATACGCTAACACCATTAACCACCTATTATGTATGGGTAAGGTCTAAATGTAGTACAAACTTATTTAGCGAATGGGTAGGTCCGGTTATGTTTGGCACATTATGTGATTCCGGAGAAGTACTAACAACCACACCGGGCATTGTATGCGGACAGGGAACTGCTACACTACAGGCTACGGCAAATGCAGGTGCTACCTTAAACTGGTACAGCGCCGCAACAGGTGGTGTGCTTTTAGGAACAGGAACATCATACACAACACCGGTTATTACCGCAACTACAAACTACTATGTAAGTGCGGGTAATGTTACAAATAACCTGAACGTAGCTATAGGCCAGGGAGGCTCTGCAAGCGGAGGTTTAGGGATTTCTCCTTATTCTCATGGATGGGGCGGTGTAAAATCGCAGTTTATAGTAAAAGCTTCAGAGCTTTTGTCGGCCGGCGTTACACCGGGTAACATCAACGCTCTTGGATTTACCATTACATCTTTAGGCACAACAACGTTAAACAATTTTGCGGTAAGCCTTGGTACTACAACACAATCTGTAGCTACGGCATCTCAAATTGACGGTCTTACAGGTGTGTACAGCAATGCGGCGCAAACGCTAACCCTTGGACTAAACAATTATACATTTACCACACCATTTAACTGGGATGGTACAAGTAACCTTGTGGTTCAGGTGTGCTACAGCAATGCTAATACAGGCGGATCATCATCATCTGTTCAGTATGACAACGCCGGATTTGTATCTACTACTTATACCTATGCTGATAACCAGCAGGCAAATGCCGTTTGTTCTGCCATTACAGGAGACGTAAACGGATCAGGAGGTACTTCTACCTCAAGCTCAAGGCCAAAAATCACCTTTAATACTACCGCACTTTGCCTTAGCCCAAGGGTACAGGTAGCTGCTACAGTAAATGCGGCTCCTGCTGTAACGGCCACCGCTACAGATGCTGATATATGTGTAGGCGAAAGCACAACAATTAGTGTTACCAGCGCTAATGCGGGCTATACGTATACCTGGATGCCGGGCAACCTTACAGGTGCCACACAAACGGTTTCACCAACAGCAGATACTACTTATACCGTAACGGGTTTTGACAGCACAAGCAACTGTACTGTGCTGGCTACTGTGTTTGTAAATGTAAACGCGCTGCCTACGGCTGTAACGGTATCGCCTGCGGCGCCAACCGTTTGCGAAGGCACAACACAACTGCTAACCGCTATTGGCGCTTCAGCTTCAGGAAATGCTGTTCTGGGTACCGGTACTACTGCTCCGGGCTCTACTTCTTGGCCTAACCCTTTTAGTGCATGGTATGGCGGCACAAAAACACAAATGCTTTTTAAAGCTAACGAACTTCAGGCGCAGGGCCTTGTTGCAGGTGCCGCAATTACTACACTTTCATTTGATTTTAATGCTATAAACGCTACAGGTGTACTAAACGACCTGAGGATAAAAATGGGTACTACAGGCGTGGCAAACATGACAGCTGGCTTTGTTGCATCTTCATCGCTAACTACGGTTTACAACGCAACATATACACCGGCTGCTACAGGAATTGTACCGTTTACGCTAACAACTCCATTTATGTGGGATGGCAGTGATATAATTGTTGAGGTTGCCCACAATGCGGGTAACAGCGGTAATGGTTCCGGCACCAGGACCAATGCTACTGCTACTACTTTTGACAGCGTGTACTATGGCGCCAAAGACGGCGTATCACCAGCAGGTGTTACAGGACTTGATGCCGTAGCCCAGGCAGACTACTCAGTCAAAGGAGCTATGGCTATGAGGCCGAACATTGTGTTTGCTTATAACCTTCAAAACAGCGTAGTGTGGACACCTGCTACAGGCCTTTATACTAATGCGGCGGCTACTACGCCTTATACAGGTACTAACTCGGCAACAGTTTATGCTATGCCGGCAGCTAATGCAACATATACTGCAACGGTTACTAACGCCGCAGGATGTACTATAGCTACAAACGTAACGGTAAACGTTAGCAGCACACCTGCACCTACAGTGGCTAATGCTACACAAACGTTTTGTAATAGCGCTACCGTAACAGAACTTGCCGCTACCGGCACTACAATACAGTGGTATGCCGCTGCTACAGGCGGTACAGCGCTTACTGCTGCTACAGCCCTTGTTAATGGTTCAACATATTACGCATCTCAAACCGTTAACGGTTGCCAGAGTTTACTAAGAACCGCGGTTGCCGTTGTAATTAACGTTACTCCGGCTCCGGTTGCATCTTCACAAACATTCTGTAATACAGGTACTGTAGCTAACCTTGTTGCTACAGGCACATCAGTGCAATGGTATGCTGCCGCAACAGGCGGTACAGCATTAGCAGCTAATACAGCTCTTGCTACAGGATCTTACTTTGTATCTCAAACCGTTAGTGGTTGCGAAAGCCCAAGAACAGAGGTTGCCGTTACTGTTAATGTTACACCGGCTCCGGTAGCTGTTGCACAAACATTTTGTAACACTGCTATAATGGCTGACCTTGACGCTACAGGTACAAACGTGAAATGGTATACTACTGCAACAGGCGGTACAGCCCTTGTTGATAACGCGCCACTTGCTACAGGCTCTTACTATGCATCGCAAACTATTGCGGGCTGCGAAAGCGCCACCAGGACAGAAGTTGCTGTTACCGTTAATGTAACACCGGCTCCGGTAGCTGTTGCGCAAACATTTTGTAATTCAGGCACTGTGGGTAACCTTGTTGCCACAGGTACATCAGTACAATGGTATGCAGCTGCAACAGGCGGTACAGCGTTAACGGCTGATACAGCCCTTGCTACAGGCTCTTACTATGCATCGCAAACTATATCGGGCTGCGAAAGCGCCACCAGGACAGAAGTTGCTGTTACGGTTAATGTAACACCGGCCCCGGTAGCAGTTGCACAAACATTTTGTAATGTGGGTACAGTAGGTCAGCTTGATGCTACAGGTACATCAGTACAATGGTACAGTGCTGCAACAGGCGGTACAGCATTAGCGGCTAATACAGCTCTTGCAACAGGATCTTACTTTGCATCGCAAACCATTAATGGCTGCGAGAGCCCAAGAACGGAAGTTGCCGTAACAATAACCACGGTTGCCGCCCCAACAGGCCAGGCTACCCAGGCTATATCTATAGCTGAAGCAGGTGATACTGCAACAATTGAAGAAATAATTGTTACAGCAGAGGGTACGGTAACATGGTATAATTCTGAGGCGGATGCTTTAACAGGTAATGCCCCAATTGCCGCAGGCACTGAGCTTGTATCAGGCAATACATATTATGCTACACAAACCGTTAATGGCTGTACAAGCGATACAACACTTGCTGTAACAGTAAGTTTAGTGCTTGGTAAGGAAGACTTTGATGTAAGTGCTTTTACTTACTATCCTAACCCTGTTAAAGATGTACTTACAGTTTCTTTCACAAAAGATATAACATCTATAACGGTTGTTAACCTACTTGGACAGCAAGTTATAACGCTTAAGCCAAATACAACAGAGGCTAAAGTTGATATGACAGCCCTTGCAGATGGTACCTATATGGTAACATTGCGAAGCGGTAATGCTGTTAAAACAATTAAAATTGTAAAAGGCAACAGGTAATACCCTTAAGGTTTTATGAAATTATAGCCGCCCTCTTTAGGGCGGGTATTTTTTTTGGTATGAGCCAACGGTAAGTTTTGAATTTTATTATTTATGAGGGATAAAAAAATATTTTTTTAAGTTATTTGGAATAAATACAAATAGCTTTTTGTTTAATTCATTGATTTATATTTAAAAAATTTAGTTAAAAATTTATTTTATTGCATTATGTTTAGATATTTTCAAATTAACTAATTATTAATTAAATTTTTACAATAACGAAATAGTAGTCCTTAATGTTAACATAATTTTATAATTTTATTAACATTAATATTTAATTGTTTAAAAATGAAAAACACTACTATGGCCAGTGTTTCAGGTTCCGGGAAAAACCTGAAACGATGGCATTCAGGGCTTATGGCCCTCTTCGCATTATTTTGTGTCACGGCGGGGTTTGCGCAAACCGGTACAATAGGTATCGGATCCGGAACGGGCACTAACGTATATATGCCAATCCGCGCATATTACGGTTACACGTATTCTCAACAACTTGTTACTGCGGCAGAATTTTCTGCGGGTGGTGGTGTTGCGGGGCAAATTACCAAAATAAGGTACTATATTAACAATGCTTCCACGCCACTTTCTAACTGGAATAACTGGACCGTGTATTTGGGCCAAACCGCTAAAACGGCGTTTACCTCTGATACGGACTGGGTACCTGTTGCTAACCTTACGCAGGTATTTTCCGGAACGGTAACACAGGTTGCCAATAGCTGGATGGAAATTACACTTACAACACCCTTTACTTACAATGGTACAAGCAACCTTGTAATAGGTGTTGATGAGAACGCTGCATCATACTCTGATGCGGATGTAAACTTTGGGTCGTATGCAAGTACGGCTAACTCAGGTATTTATTATTATAACGATAGTACAAACCCTGTTCCTGCAACGCCACCTACAGGCACCCGCACAGCCACATTAGCAAGGATACAGTTTGTGGGCGCCGTAGCATCATGCCTTGCACCTGCAGGTAACAGTGCGGTAGCTACATCATCGAGCACCGCAAATGTTAACTGGACAGCCTCATCCAGCGCACCGGCTAATGGCTACCAGTATTATTACAGCACATCATCTGCCGCGCCTACAGCGTCAACCACGCCTTCAGGTTCTGTTGCGGCCGGAGTAACTACAGCGGGCCTAACGGGCCTTACAAGCAACACGACTTATTATGTGTTTACAAAAAGCGTATGTAGCGATACAGAGAGCAGTTTATGGAGTCCGGCAGTTGCCTTTACAACACCATGCGATGCTACAAACGTTCCTTACCTTCAGGATTTTGAATCGGCTACACCGCCTGCAATGCCATCATGCACAACCGTGCAAAATGCCGGGCAGGGTGGTAACTGGGTAACCGCAGCTAATCCTGCCTCAAACGGGTTTAACTCTAAAGTGCTCAGGTATGACTATAATGGGTTTGTGGGCAATGCCTGGTTTTATACAAGGGGCATAACCCTTACCGCCGGCACCTCATACAGGATAACCTACAAGTATGGCAACAACAGTATTTTTTATAGCGAAAAATTAAAAGTAGCTTATGGTACTGCCAATGTTAATACAGCCATGACTAATGTACTGGCAGACCACCCCAATGTTAATACAGCTACCGCTACTACAAATTATGTAGATTTTGTACCTGCAACAAGTGGTGTATTTTATTTCGGCTTTCAGTGTTACTCGCCTGCATGGTCTTACTATATATATGTAGATGATATTAATGTAACGCTTACACCCAGCTGTATAGCACCGTTAACCGTTACAGGCAGCGTAGTATCAACCACTACCGGTACTATTAACTGGACAGCCCCTGCAAGCGCTCCTGCGCTTGGTTATGAATATTATTATGCTGCAAGCAACACCGCGCCTACAGCTGCAACGGTACCATCTGGTACAGTAGCCGCCGGTGTATTAACGGCAAGCCTTAGCGGCCTTACACCCAGTACAACGTATTATGTATGGGTGCGTGGCGTGTGTACTGCTTCAGATAAAAGTAGCTGGACAGGCCCGGGTACTTTTTATACAGGATACTGTACACCAGCCCCTGCAAGCCAGGATAACCTTGGTATTACTAATGTTACCATGGGTACCATAAACAACACTACGGTTTCTGAAACAGGTTATTATGGCAACTATTCTGCCCAGACAGCCAGCTATGCCTTAGGGTCTACCGTAAACTTTAGCATAACGTATACTACAGGGTATACTTATGGCACTAAAATATGGATTGACTGGAATAATGACCTTGATTTTAACGATACGGGAGAGCAGGTATACTTTGGGCTTTCTACAAATGCAAGCCCTACAACGCTTTCAGGATCGTTTGTACTTCCTGTTACCGCGCCACTGGGCAACCACAGGATGCGTATAGGAGGTACTGATAATGATACGGGTGGCGACCCATGCTATACCGGTTCTTATGGTACTTATGAAGATTATACTTTTAATGCATTTATGCCACCGGCACCGGTAATTACAGGGTTTACACCTGCATCTTACTGCGCTGCTACCGGTGCTATTACCATAAACGGTACCGGCCTGGGCAATGCTACAGTTACCATAGGCGGTACTGCTGTAACACCGCTTACAACCAATACAACTACGCAAATTGTAGCTACTGTACCTGCGGGTGTTTCGGGAGTTGTAAGTGTTACAACCGTTGCCGGAAATGCCACCACAACAGATACGTTTAACGTTTCTGCACCGGCGGCCTTTACCCTTAGCGGCACCACGGCCACTATTTGCGGCGGTTCTTCAACAGAAGCATTTACAATTGCCCAGGGAGCAGCTTCTTTTAATACGTATGACTGGTCTCCGTCTGCAGGTGTTAGCGGTTCTGCTGCTACCGGCTGGACATTTAACCCTGCAACAACTACACAATATGTGCTTACTGCATCTCAGTCTGCCGGCCCGTGTGTAGTAAATGCAACTGTAAATGTAACGGTTAATACAGCGCCTACACCACTTACTGTGGCAGCTTCGTCTACAACTACATGTCCTGGCCAGCCCGTAACCCTTACCGGGGCCGGAGGTTATTATTATGTTCCGTTAACGTACTGCGCTGCCGGTGTAACGCAAACCGGAGCATCCGGAGACTACCTGAACAATTTCTCGTTTGCAGGTATAACAAACAATAACAGTGGCGATACTGCTGCCGACTATACGTTTTATAGCGCACTTACCGCAAATGTAACTGTAGGTACTCCATACACTATTTCTTTACAACCAGGTAGCGCCTCATGGCAGGAGCTGTTCCGTGTATGGATTGACTATAACCAGAATGGTGCGTTTGAAGATAGTGAAAGCGTATTCAATTCTACTGTGGGTGTAACATCTACAGGTACTGCCACGGGCACCATTACCGTGCCGGCAACCGCTTACAGTGGCACAACCAGAATGAGGGTACTGTGCAGCTACTATACTGCTTCGGCAGCAGGAGACGACTGTACGTATACCGGCTATGGTGAATTTGAAGATTATAATGTAACCATAACAGGCAGTGCCTATCCTCCGGGATCTTTTTCATGGACACCTGCAACAGGCCTTTATACCGATGCTGCCGCAACAACCCCTTATGTTGCCGGTGCAATTGCTACGGTAGTGTATGCTGCGCCTTCGGCTACTGCTACATATACGGCTACTGCCACTACAAGCCTTGGCTGTACAGCCACAGGCAGTGCCAGCATAACCGTATATAATACACCTGCGCCTACAGCGGCAGGCCCTCAGCAGTTTACTACGCTTACTTATGCTTCTGATCTTGAAGCTACAGGTACTGCAATACAATGGTATGCATCTGCCACAGGCGGCGCACCACTTGCTGCAGGCGATGCCGTTTGGACCGGTACTTATTATGCCAGCCAGACCCTTAACGGCTGCGAAAGCCTTACAAGGGCAGCTGTAGACGTAATTGTAATACTTCCTGAAATGGACTGGGTTAACCTGCAATGGCCGGCAGTACTTTCTGTAACAGAAGGAACATCAGCCAATGTATATGCACAAGGCTATGAGCCGGGTGTAACGCCAGGCGCAGGCCCCGGTACAGGCGTACAGGCATGGATAGGCGTAAGCTCATCTAACACTAACCCATCTGCCTGGACCACATGGATACCAATGACCTATAATACACAAGTGGGTAATAATGATGAATTTGTTGCTGCCATAGGAGCAACTCTTGCACCGGGTACTTACTACTATGCCAGCAGGTTTAAGCTGCTTGACGGCCCTTATAAATATGGTGGCTACAGCGCAGACGGAGGTTCTTTCTGGAATGGTACCTCTTATGTTAGCGGCATGCTTACCGTAACCTGCGGTACAGCTGCCCCGGTAGCTGATGCATCTCAGGTATTTTGCAACGCTGCCAGCGTGGCCAGCCTTACCGCTACAGGCACATCTGTGCAATGGTATGCGGCTGCTACAGGCGGCACTGCCCTTAGCAACAATACAAGCCTTGTAAACGGTGTAACTTATTATGCCAGCCAAACCATAGGTTGCGAAAGTTTAACCAGGACGGCTGTAACTGTAACTATTACAAATACACCGGCCCCAACAGGCGATGCTACGCAGGAATTTACCGCTGTAGGATGGGTAAGTGGCCTAACCGCCACAGGTAGTGATATTATGTGGTATGCAGCTGCTACAGGCGGCGCACCTCTTGCAGGTACAACTGCCCTTGTAAGTAGTACTACTTATTACGCATCTCAAACCGTTAATGGCTGCGAGAGCACCACAAGGTTTGCGGTAACGGTATCGCTTGTAGCATACACGCTTGATTTTGTTAACCTTCAGTGGCCGGCAGAGATAAGCGTTATCCAGGGAGCAGATGCCACCGTTTATGCTGAGGTATTTGAACCAAATGTAACCCCTGGCGCGGGCCCGGGTGTGGGTGTAACCGTAATGGTGGGCATCAGCACAGAAAATACCAACCCATCTACATGGACTACATGGGTGCCTATGACATTCAGCACACAGGTAGGCAGCAATGACGAGTATATGGCTATGATAGGCGCCGGCCTTTCGCCAGGCACATATTATTATGCTGTTTCGGGTATGCTTAACGATGGCCCATATACGTACGGCGGATATAGCGCTACAGGCGGCGGCACGTGGAATGGCACTACAAATGTTAGTGGCGTGCTAACTGTAATTTGCTACACGGCTGCACCATGGGTGCTGCAAGACCAACAGGTATTTTGTAACAGCGGCACGGTGGCATCGCTATCGGCTGAGGGTACAGGTGTACAATGGTATGCTGCGGCAGAAGGTGGAATGCCACTGGCTGAAACTACCCCAATTGTAAACGGAACTGTTTACTATGCATCGCAAACCATTGAAGGATGCGAAGGTGTGGGCAGAACAGGAGTAACGGCTTATATAAGTGTAATTGATGCCCCTACGGGCCAGGCTACCCAGGTTATTTATTACAGCGCCGGCACCGCCGCCACTGTTGAAGATATCATAGCAGTAAGTGCCGGTAGCATTACATGGTATTATTCTGAAGCAAATGCCCTTGCCGGCGAGAACCCGATAGAGGAGGGAACAGCCATTGAGGCAGGTACTTACTATGGTGTTACCACGGTGGGTGAGTGTACCAGCGCAACAGCACTTGCCGTAACGGTAGAGGTGTTGCTTGGCAGCGATCGTTTTGATATGGATTCTTTCAGTTACTATCCAAATCCTGTAAAAGATGTACTTAACATCAGCTACTCTCAGGAAATTGCATCGGTAACTGTATTTAACCTAATTGGCCAGCAGGTAATAAACATTGTACCTAACGCCAATCAGGTAAAAGTAGATATGACTGCCCTTGCCGAAGGTGCTTACATTGTAAATGTAGCTGTAGGCAATACGGTAAAAACAATCAAGGTTGTTAAAACGCAGTAGTGTAAGTTAATTAAAGTGCCTTCTGCCATAAGGGGAAGGAAATTAAGCCACCATTTTTTGGTGGCTTTTTTTATTTTTAAACAGTAACTTTGTTAAAAAACTAACGCATGCTATTTTCGCTCATTATACCGGTATACAACCGCCCCGATGAAATACATGAACTTTTAGAGAGCCTTGTAGCACAAAGCTACAGCGCAAGGTTTGAGGTTGTTGTAATAGAAGACGGTTCAACGGTACCTTGTGCTGATATAGTGGCACAGTTTGAGGGTAAACTGTTTATATCATATTATTTTAAGAAAAACAGCGGCCCCGGCGATTCGCGCAACTTTGGCATGCAAAAGGCACAGGGCGATTATTTTTTAATATTTGATTCAGACTGTGTTTTACCGCCCCAATACCTGCAAAGCGTAGCCGATAACCTTGCCGAAGGGTATACTGATTGTTTTGGCGGGCCGGATGGCGCACTTGACAGCTTTAGCGCAGTGCAAAAAGCTATTAATTTTGCCATGACATCAGTATTGACCACAGGAGGCATCCGCGGAAAATCTGAAAAAATAGAGAAATTCCAGCCACGCAGCTTTAATATGGGCATATCGCGCCAGGCGTTTAGCGCTTCGGGAGGCTTTGGCCACATACACCCGGGCGAAGATCCTGACCTTTCTATCAGGCTCTGGAAACTGGGCTACAGTACCCGCCTTTTTAGCAGTAGCTATGTTTACCATAAGCGCAGGATAGACTGGCAAAAGTTTTACAAACAGGTAAATAAATTTGGCAAAGCCCGGCCTATACTTGATAAATGGCACCCTGAGTATAAAAAGGTTACGTTTTTATTTCCTACGCTTTTTACGGGTGGGCTTGCAGCAAGTCTTATACTAATGTTAATTAATGTACGGTTCTTCTTATATATTTATATTTTGTACTTTGTTATGGTATTTATATCATCCGGTATACAAAATAAAAGTGTAAAAGTAGGGTTGTTATCTATAGCGGCGGTGTTTATACAATTTTATGGCTATGGTACCGGTTACCTGCAGTCGTTTATACAAATACACCTAATGAGGGTAAAACCCCAAACGGCGTTTCCTGAATTATTTTTTAAGCCATGAAACAAAGGGTTATAGGCTTAACGGGAGGCATAGGCAGCGGCAAGAGTACCATAGCCCGTTTTTTTGCGGAAATGGGTTTACCCGTATATATTGCTGATGACGAGGCTAAAAAGATTTTGTACCTTCCTGAAACGGTTAATGAGATAAAGCAAGCGTTTAGCAATGCTGTATTTAGTGATGGTGTACCTGACAGGTCTAAAATAGCGGCTTTGGTATTTAATGACCCAGAGCAGCTAAAAGTTCTTAACGGTATTATACACCCTGCAGTGGCACGGCATTTTAAGCAGTGGGCAGCCGCGCAGCAGGCACCCATAGTAATTAAGGAGACTGCTATATTGTTTGAAAGCGGCAGCTATACAGATTGTGATGCTACAATAACAGTAACCGCCCCGCAGGAAGTTAGGATTGAACGGGTTATAGCACGTGATGGTATATCGCGCAAGCAGGTTTTAGAGCGTATGGCCAACCAGTGGGCAGATGAGAAAAAGATAGCTTTGAGCGATTATGTAATTGTAAATACCGACCTTGAAAAAGCAAGGGACGAAGCTGTTAAAATCATCCGTTTTCTGAATAAAATGGAAAATTGAAGTATCTTGTTAATGTTTGGTTAATATATTAAAGCTGTAAATGTTAAAATGTTAAGTTTGTAGTGATGAATAAAACAAGGTTTAAGTTACTGGTATTTTTTATGAGCCTCTCGTTGATAGGCATAATACTTGTACAGCTTTACTGGGTTAATTTATCGCTTAAAAAGAGCGAGGAGCAGTTTAGATTTCATGTGCAACAAGTGCTGGGCAAGGTGGCTTATAAGCTAAAAGAGCAGCAATCTGAGGCATTTTTAAAGCTATATACATCCTATAAAGACAGTACCGGCAGAAACCCGTCAAGAAATGATTTACTGCCTTTATATGATAAGTCTAAAACCGGAAGGAAGGAAACAATTATATACTCTGACCAGGTTACAAGAGATTATGACGAAGCGTTCTTTGAAAAAGATAAAATTGAAGATTTAGTAAGAAAAAATGTCCGCAAGAGCACTGCTTCTCCTACAAAAACAGAAGAGGTAGAAATGGCCGATGATGACAAGATGCTGATGATAAAGCTGCAGGGCTACCTAAAGGATTTTAGGGATAATAACTATCCTGAAAGGTGGATATCTAAAGATAACCTGCAAAAAACAATTGCCCTTGAATTACAGCAGAACGAGGTTGACACACATTTTGAATTTGGGATTTACAATAACAATAACCCCACAAAAATAAGGTCGGCACGGCTTGATTATGATCTGGGGGTGCTGGTACACCCGATACTGGAAATTGGAGAAAATTCCACACCGTATTTGCTTGTAGTAAGTTTTCCGCAAAAGAAGACATTCCTGTTCTCGTCAATATTGGGCATTACATCACTTTCGCTTATATTTACACTTATTATAATCATAGCTTATTTAAGCGCAATAAACCAGCTTATTAAGCAAAAACAGATTAGCGAGATAAAGACCGACTTTATAAATAACATGACCCATGAGTTTAAAACGCCCATTGCCACCATTAACCTGGCGTTGGATGCCATGAAAAACCCTAAAATATCTGAAGATCCGGAAAAGATGCAGCGGTATCTGGTCATGATAAGGGAAGAAAACAAACGCATGCACTCTCAGGTTGAGAATGTGCTGCAAATAAGCAAGCTTGATAAAAAAGAGCTTGATATAGATAAAGAAGCCGCCGATGTTCATGATGTTATTGAAATTGCCGTAGAACACGTAAACCTTATAATAGAGGCACGCCAGGGCACACTCACAACGCACCTTGACGCGCAGCGCACTACCGCCCTGTTAAACGATGTGCATTTTACCAATGTACTGGTTAACATACTGGATAATGCCATTAAATATTCTCCGGATGAGCCCGTTATAGATGTGTATACAGAGAATGTAAAGGATTTTATACTGATAAAAATACGGGACAGGGGCCTGGGTATGAACAAGCAAACGCAGAAAAAAATATTTGAAAAGTTTTACAGGGAGCACACCGGCGATATACACAACGTGAAAGGGCACGGGCTTGGCCTGGCCTATGTAAAACGGATTATAGAAGACCACAACTGCCACATATATGTAGAAAGTGAAAAAGGAAAAGGTAGCACCTTTATAATTAAAATGCCACTAATAAATTAAAAATATGGAAGAAGTAAACAAAAAGATACTTTTGGTTGAAGACGACCCCAACTTTGGCGCCGTGCTAAAAGATTATCTGTTAATTAACGATTTTGATGTTACGTTAGCTAAAAACGGTATGGAAGGTTTTGAGAAGTTTAAAAAAGACAGCTTTGACCTTTGTATACTTGATGTAATGATGCCTTATAAAGACGGCTATACGCTGGCGCGCGAAATAAGGGAGAAAAACAAAGAAGTGCCTATTATTTTCCTTACGGCAAAGTCTATGAAAGAAGACGTGCTTAAAGGCTATAAAGTAGGCGCAGACGACTATCTTAATAAACCGTTTGACAGCGAGGTGCTTTTGATGAAAATCAAGGCTATCATTCAGCGTAAGGCAAGCGAAACCAAAACGGATAACTCTAAATTTGAGTTCCAGATTGGTAAATTTCACCTTAACTCAAAGCTGCGCTTTTTAACGTATGACAATGATGAGCCAATAAAGCTTTCGCCAAAAGAAAACGAATTGCTTAAAATGCTTGCCCTGCATGAAAATGACCTTATGCCGCGTGAGCTTGCCCTAACTAAAATATGGAGGGACGATAACTACTTCACTTCACGCTCTATGGACGTGTATATTGCCAAATTAAGGAAGTACCTTAAATCTGACGAAGAAGTAGAGATACTGAATATTCACGGTGAAGGTTTCCGCCTTGTGGTGAAAAACAAAGTAGCTGAAGAAAAATAATAACAGGAAACTGTTTTACAAACTTCCTCCTTTTGCAAATAAATGTCTTCCGTGCGGAATGACGTTTAAAGCAAAGGGAGGATTTTTATTTAGTATTTTAGACTGTCCGGATAAATTATTGGAACGCGGATGACACGGATGCTTCACAATTGCGGATTTTAACGGATTTAGAAAAATCTGCGAAAATCCGCTTAAATCCGCGTTCCATTTCTTTACTTCCAATTCAACTCTAGTGCAAAACAAACGGAGTCATCTTTATTGATGCTGAAAAAGGTTTGCTTTTCCTGCTGTGCTGTATAAAGCTTTACGGCATCTGTAAGCTTAAGTTCCCGCATAAAATTCATATCAAAGCTTTGCAGCTGTTGTTTCAATATGGGGCGCGGGTCTATGCCGTCAAGGCACCACTCCAGGTATTTTACATTATTGGCATGGTTTACAATATCAAGATCAGACAATACTACTTTACGCTCACTGTGCAGTTGCGTAGTGCGGGTAACATCTACTTTTTTAAACGACTCTATGGTAGCCTCGCGGTGCGGGAATTTTTCAAAATGCTCGTGAGGCAGGGCAAGGGCTTCGGCACGGCGGTTTTTAGTATTAAACACGGCCCAGTAGGTAACAGACCCTACCACTTTTTTATCACCCACATACATTTCCAGCGCACGTATAGAGCGTGACCCCTGAAGATCATAAATCCATGTCTTCACAGTGACTACATCGCGCCATTTAGGTAGCTCAGTAATTTCTACCCGCATGCGGCTTAGCACCCAGGCCTGATCATGCAATTGCATATCAGTAAAGCTAAGGCCGCCTTTTTCGGCATGGTAGCCGGCCGTAAGCTGCAGCAGGTTGCACAATTCGGTATGCTTAAGCAGCCCGTTTGGCGTGCACTGCACAAAGTTTATTTCCCAGTCGTGGGAATATACAGAGGTAAAATCAGGAGCTATGGGCATGCAATTGTGTTTCTATATAATTAATAATTTTAGCCGGAGGCGTTGCAAAGTCAAACCATGCGGCATTTTCGGTACGCTTAAACCATGTCATTTGGCGCTTTGCAAAACGGCGTGTGTTCTTTTTTATTTCTTCAAGGGCAAAATCAAGGGGCATTTCGCCATCAAAATAACTAAACAATTCCCTATAACCTACCGTTTGCAGCGCGTTAAGGCTTTTGTGTGGGTATAGTATGCGGGCCTCTTCAATCAAACCGTCGCTTACCATGATATCCACACGGCGGTTAATACGGTTATACATTACCTCCCTATCGGCCTCAAGGCCAATAACTATGGGAATAAAACGGCGACTGTTCTTTTTTATGTTCAGGAAAGACGAGTAGGGGCGACCTGTGCCTATGCATACCTCCAGAGCCCGCATGAGGCGCTGTGGGTTTTCTTTAGCAACCTTATCATAGTGCGCAGGGTCAAGGTGTTGTAGTTCATTTTGTAAATATTTAATGCCACCTGATTCAAAATCTGTGATAAGCTGCTGCCTGATGGCGGGGTCAACATCCGGAAAATCATCAAAACCTTTAAGCACGGCATCAATATACAGGCCTGATCCGCCTACCATTATGGCAGTATCATTTGTTTCAAAAATCTCATCGAGCTTTGCAATTGCATCGCGTTCAAAATCGCCCACGCTGTAGTTTTCAAAGATACTTATATCCTGAATAAAATGGTGTTTAGCGGCCTCCAGTTCGTCTTTTGAAGGTACAGCTGTGCCAATTGTCATTTCCTGAAAAAACTGCCTGCTGTCGGCTGAAATCACTTCGGCATTAAAGTGCCGTGCGAGCGCGATAGCCATAGCTGTTTTGCCTATGGCCGTAGGGCCTATAACGGTAATTAAATATTTTTTGGGTGTAGTCATCAGCTTTTTAAAGAAGTGCCACAGTTGTAGCAGTAATTAGCATCATCTCTATGCTGCACGGCGGCACAATTAGGGCATGCCTGTGTATTTGCCACAGGTTTATCAGCCGCCATAAACTGGGCGGTAACCAGGCCGGTGGGTACAGCTATAATGCCGTAACCCATAATCATGATGATAATGGAAAGTAACTGCCCCAGTGGTGTAATGGGTGTAATATCGCCAAAGCCCACCGTAGTAAGGGTAACAATAGTCCAGTATACACTTACCGGGATGCTTGTAAAGCCGCTTTTAGGGCCTTCAATCATGTACATAAGCGTGCCCATAATAATGCAAAGCACTACCACACTAAAAAGAAATACAGCAATTTTTACGCGGCTTTTATTAAGGGCGCCTAAAAGCTGGTCTCCGGCACCTACAAACTGCCCCAGTTTTAATATCCTGAAAACACGTAGTAACCGCACAGCCCGGATAGCCAGCAGAAAGCCGGAACCTGGAAACAGCAGCCCCACATATTTAGGTATGGTAGCCAGTAAATCAATTATGCCATAAAAACTGAAAATGTAACGCAAAGGTTCGCGCACGGCTATCATGCGCAATATGTATTCTACGGTAAAGAGTATGGTTATGGTCCATTCTATAATGGTAAGTAACTGCCCGTGCACAATTTTTATGGAGGCAACACTTTCCAGCATTACTGCTACAATGCTGAGAAATATAAGGCACAATAGCGTAATATCAAACAGTTTACCCGCGCGCGTATCAGCCTCATAAATTATGGTATGGAGCCTTGCGCGCTGCTTTTCGGGCAGGAAGCCGTGGTGTAAGATATCTGTTTTTTGCATTGTACCCAAAAATACTAAAATCGCTACAAACGAACTATTTTAAGGGCTTTCTTTTTTGATATATAGTCCTGTATTATCTTTTTAGTATCCTTATTGTTTTCCATGGGCACCAGGATATTTTTAAGGATGTCAATCTTATTTACCTGATAATTAAGGTTAAAGAAAGCATAGCCCTTATACATGCCATTCTCAATAAGTACGGCGCTGCGCTCATCTACCGCGCGGCCACGGTCTATAATAATCATGCTCTGGTTATAAAAGCTGTTGGCATTTATAAACTCGATAACTCGTGCGTTATAGTCGCCCGGCTGCTCTTTGCCAATACAGGCACCGTTGCAATTGCCCAGCTCATACGGAAAACAGTGGGTTTTTGCCGAGGGATCCATGCCGTTTATTTTTTGGCACAGCATATATTTTTCAACTATTTTAAACTGTGCGCTTTTAGCCTCAACCGCGCCGGGAAACGAGATAACCTCTTTTTTGCGGCCATCTGTTTTTTGAATTTTTAGCGTTATGTAGCCATTAGCATCGGTTTCCGGATATAATGAAAATGGCAGTACAGGTTGTTTAGGAGCCCGGTTAAAGGCGGGTTTATTGGCCTTGATTTCATGGCATTCTTTAAGCAGGGCAATAAGCTCGCTGCCGGTTTCTTCATACTGAATGCTAAAAGCCTCCCGCTGCAGCCTTTTAGACTTGCGGCTTGTACCTGTAAAATGCTGGTTAACGTGCTTTTTTATATTGCGGCTCCTGCCAAGGTATATCAGGTCGCCGTTTTCTTTATATATGTAATACAGGCCCGTGCGCGATGGCAAGGCTTCCAGCAAGTCTTTTAGCTTAGGGGCAAGTCCGGGCTTTAGGGTCTCGGTCTTTATCAGGCCTTTTACAATTTCTTTTTCGGTGTCTTTTTCCAGCAGCAGCTTGAATAGCTGTACGGTGGCAAGTGCATCTCCAGTGGCACGGTGCCTGTCGCTCATGGGTATGCCCAGCGCGCGCACCAGCTTGCCCAGGCTGTGCGAAGGCTGCTCTGGCATTAGCTTCTGGCTGAGCTCTACGGTACACAGGGTTTGCTTTTCAAAATCGTAGCCCAGGTTACGGAACTCCGTGCGCAGCACGCGGTAGTCAAACTGCGCATTGTGCGCTACAATAATACAGCCATCGGTAATTTCGATGATGCGTTTTGCCACCTCAAAAAATTTAGGGGCGCTGCGCAGCATGGCATTGTTTATGCCGGTAAGCTTAACCACAAAAGGCTGTATGGGTTTTTCGGGGTTTACAAGGCTTATAAACTGGTCTACTACTTCATGGCCATCATATTTGTATATGGCAATTTCTGTAATTCCTTCTTCGTTAAACTGGCCGCCCGTGGTTTCTATGTCTAATATTGCGTACATAGCCCACTAATCCCTAAAGGGGGAATTGTTGTTATAAATTCTCAAATTTTTGTCTTTCATAAAAAACAAAGATACAAATTATAGGCCACATTTTGTTTGCCGGCAAATTCTGCCTTTGGGGCTAAGGGCTGCTATCTTGTTCCAAAGATGCTGCTGCCTATCCTTACCATGGTACTGCCGCAGGCTATTGCAAGCTTATAGTCGCCGCTCATGCCCATGGAGAGGGTTGCGGGTTGCAGGTTTGGGGTTTGGGGTTGCTCACTCAGGTGCCTGTACATGTCGCCAAGCTGGCTGAACTCCCGTGTTACCTGTGCTTCATCATCCGTAAAAGTAGCCATGCCCATAAGGCCGGTTACGCGGACGTTTTCCATCTGCTTAAATTCCTCTGAGGCTAAAAGGGCGTCAAGTTCGGCTTCGCTTAGGCCAAATTTTGTGTCTTCTTCAGCTATGTGTATTTGCAAAAGGCAGTTGATTACTTTGCGGTAACGTTTTGCCTGCCTGTTTATTTCCACCAGCAGCTTCAGGCTGTCTACTCCGTGAATAAGGCTTACAAACGGCGCCATGTATTTTACCTTATTGGTTTGTACGTGACCTATCATGTGCCACTGTATGTCTTTCGGCATTTGTTCCCATTTCTCTACCATTTCCTGCACCTTGTTCTCGCCAAAAATGCGCTGCCCGGCGTTGTAGGCTTCCAGAAGGTCAGGCACCGGCCAGGTTTTACTTACCGCCACCAGGGTAACGTGGGGCGGCAGGGTGGCTTTTATATTGGATAAGTTTTGTTGTATGCTCATTTTTTTAATCTGCTTTCTTGTTTTTTTCTTAAAGCCACCATGTCTTCTTCAATTTGTTTTTCGTATAATAACATCTTTTGCATAAAGTCATTGAATCCGTTCTTAGTAATTATCTTAATTAAACAAGCTTTGGGCTCATCATCCTGATGGTAATTATATATTAAACTTGCTTCTTCTGTTTTGTATATTTTTGGAATACTATCTTCAATCTTTAGTTCATATAGGTCTTCAGATATTAGTAAAACAGGTAAGTAAATAAAATGTCTTAGATAATCAGTATCACCGTGTTCGTATCTAACGTGCTCTTCACAATACTGAACAATCTTTTGTAATCCAGAATGTATATTATCTGGATGTAATGCCATTAATTCTTTACTACCTTTTTTTTCTTGAAATGAACAGTATTGTGTATATAAAGATTCATCATTATCTAATAAATTCTCTCTAATTTTGTCATTGTAATAACTTAAATGAGATGGAATCGTTAGCAACTCCTTAAAAACATCCCATGCTTCTACAATTGGTGAGTGTTGATATTCAGTTAAGAGTAAAAGAGGAGAATTTGTATTTTTGATTTCGAATACAAATTTAATTGTACAACTGCATCTGTCCTCATGATTTGTTTTCTGAAAATTATGATATTCAGCGATTAAATCTATTTCACGACTTTTCCGTGAATACTTATCAATAATAACAGCGTTAGACTCTACGAAAAAACTATTATCAGTTAGTTTTTTAGATATTTCAGATTCAAATAAATAACCACTACGCTGTAATGCATCTAAAATTTTCTCTTCATTAAAATCTACTTTGTCCATATTATAATTATAAGAATTAATACATACAACTAACCATATTATCTTAGATTCCTCCACTATGCTGCGGCCGGAATGGAATAGCCGTGTTAGATATGAGTGAAGTTCAATCTAAAAATCGAAAATACTAATAATCTAACATTCTACAATTCATAAACTACCAGCCCGCTACGGAACTTCGGTTCAATATACGTACTTTTTGGCGGCATGATAAGGTTATTGTCGGCGAGCTGCTTAATTTCGTCAATAGAGGCAGGGTAGAGCATAAAGCCCACAGTGTAGTGGCCTTCATCTACCAGTTCTTTGATAGTGGTTATGGGCTTGTTGCCGGGTATGTAGGCAATGCGTTCGTCGTTACGCAAATCGGTTATACCGAGGAGCGGGCGCAATACCTTATCATATAATATCTGGGCATCCAGCGCCTCCAGTACGCTTGTAAAGGCTCTGTTTTTAAGCTTCAGGGCATAAAATTCGCCACCCAGGTACATACCAAATTCAAACTTTTGTTCCGGCTTCCACAGTTCCAGGTGCCTGTTGGTAACCTCAAACTCGGCCGACAGCGCCTTTAAAAGCTGCGCTTCGGTCAGGCCGTTGAGGCCGTATATAACACGGTTGTACTCGTAAATTTTCAGGTCGGTTTCTGCGATCATGAAACTCATGAAATAGTTGAGGTTGGCATTGCCCGATGCCTTATCCTGCTCATACAGCCTTTCGGCAGACGCGGAGCGGTGGTGCCCATCGGCAATATAAACGCTTTCTATGCCCTCAAACTGTTGCTGCAGCCATTGTATCTCACCTTCATCGCGAATGCGCCACAGCGTGTGCTTATCTCGGTTTAGGGAAGAAAACAGGTACAGCGGGCGCCTGTGCTTGCGTTGGGTTATCCAGTCTTTTAAATCGGGATTATCAGGGTAGGTTATAAGTACGGGTTCGGTGTTAAAGCCGGTTTGGTGCAGGTAGTCTTTAAAATAGTCTACACGGTAGGCCAGGGTATCCTCGTGCTTTTTGATTACGTTGTTTTGGTAATCCAGTATAGATGCGCCGGCAATAATGCCAGTATATACACGGTCTTTGCTTTGTATTTCATACAGGTATAACACTGGGGTGGTTTCCTGCTTTAGCACTTCCTCATCCTTAAACTCCCGGTACCTGGTGTGCACGGCCCTAAAGCGCACTTCTTCCGAGAACTTTTGCTGGTTAACATAAGCCGGGTTGAGCACGTGTAAAAAAGAAAACGGGTTATAGTCCAGCTGCGAGGCAAGCTCGGCGGGAGTGTACTCGTCATACGAGCGCGAGGTTACAAGGCTTACCTTGTCGCGCGCGGGGCGTACTGCTTTAAAGGGGACTATCTTCAAGTTGTTTGGGGTTCAAAGTTTTGAAATGCAGATGATGTTTGCTAATTATCTTTATAATGTCCCATTGCAGAAACAATAAATACTGTTACCACATCTTCTGCAACACGATACACCATTCGGTCTCTTTAGTTAATACGCCTGGACCAGTAACCGACGAAATCATGTTTGAGTTGTTCTGGTCTGCCTTCCCCTTCATAAGGTGTATCAGGAAGTTCTGAAAGTATTTTTTCGATTTTTTTAATGGTGGCCTCTTATTACCTGATTTAAAATGGTCTTTTAAATCCTTCCTGGCATCCGGAGTAATTTCTACAAAATATTTTCCCATATATTATCCGGGTTAAGGCGCGTAGTTTCGCCTTTTTTTATAGCAGCTTCACCCTTTTTGATTTTTGATGCAAACTCAGGCAAATATTCAGTTTTTTCCTTTTCTGCAATTTGAACAAAAGGAAGGACTTTAAGGTATTCTAAAAATGCCTTAGCCTGTTTGCTACGGGGATTTATTTTGATTATAATTTCCATAAGGAATGGTTTTGCCTAACAAATATATGGAATTAGTGGCAAAGAGGCAAAGTTTACGGTCTTTTTGAAGACTTAGCCTCTTTGAAACTTTGTTACCTCTTATAAGCAACCTTCTCCGCTTTTTTACTTTCGCTGTAATCATAAAACCCTTCGCCTGATTTAACGCCCAGCTTGCCGGCGCGCACCATGTTTACAAGTAGCGGGCAAGGGGCATATTTAGGGTTTTTAAAGCCATCATGCATTACATGCAATATGCTAAGGCACACGTCAAGCCCAATAAAATCGGCCAGTTGTAACGGACCCATAGGGTGCGCCATGCCCAGTTTCATTACGGTATCAATTTCATACACGCCGGCCACGCCGTTGTACAGCGTTTCTATGGCTTCGTTTATCATGGGCATCAATATGCGGTTTGCCACAAAGCCAGGGTAATCGTTAACTTCTACAGGAACCTTACCCAGCTTTTCGCTCATGGCCATGATGGTTCTGGTTACTTCATCTGATGTGTTATAGCCACGGATGATCTCTACCAGCTTCATGATGGGCACGGGGTTCATAAAGTGCATGCCTATTACTTTATCCTGACGGTTTGTTACGGCGGCTATCTGTGTTATGGATATGGATGAAGTATTGGTGGCCAGTATAGTATCTGCATCGCAAAAAGCATCCAGGTCTCTAAAAATCTTTAGCTTGAGGTCAACATTTTCGGTAGCGGCCTCTACCACGAGGTCGGTATTTACCACGCCGTCTTTAATATCGGTATAGGTAATAATGTTGCCTATAGTTTTAAACTTGTCTTCCTCAGTTATGCTGCCTTTAGCCACCATACGCTCCAGGTTGGCCGCAATGGTTGCCATGCCTTTATCTAACGATTTTTCGCTGATGTCTATAAGCTTAACGTTAAAGCCGCTCTGGGCAAAGGTGTGGGCTATGCCGTTACCCATGGTGCCGGCGCCTATTACTGCTATGTTTTTCATTTATTAGCCCCCTGGCCCCCATAGGGGAACCTGCCGGAGGTCGCAGGTGTTTGGTTATAGTTTGTTTTTATATAAAGCAATTGTGGGTAATATTGTTATCCGCAATTATATCCGGAGTATAAAATTACTGCTTAAAACACTCAATAATCCTGTACGCTACCCTAAGCGCTTCGGTGCCGTCTTGTAGCGTTACTACCGGGGTAGTGTTGTTGTTTATGGCATCGGCAAAGGTTTCCAGCTCGTCAAGTATTGCGTTGTTTGGCGCTACATCAGGACTCTCAAAGTATATTTGTTTCTTAATGCCTTCGGCATTTTGGAGTATCATGTCAAAATCGCCGGGCACTTCGGGCGCATCCTTCATCTTAACCACTTCGCACACCTTATCTAAAAAGTCGACAGATATGTAGGCATCTTTCTGGAAGAAACGGCTCTTGCGCATGTTTTTAAGCGATATGCGGCTTGCGGTAAGGTTTGCCACACAGCCGTTTTCAAATTCGATACGGGCGTTGGCAATATCAGGAGTTTCGCTTATTACGCTTACGCCGCTGGCATTTATGTTCTTAACGGGGCTGTTAACCACGCTCAGTATCACATCAATATCATGTATCATCAGGTCAAGCACCACAGGCACATCGGTGCCGCGCGGGTTAAACTCGGCCAGGCGGTGCGTTTCTATAAACATGGGGTTGTTAATGTTAGCCTTGGTAGCGCTAAACGCGGGGTTAAAACGCTCTACATGGCCCACCTGGCCCTTTATACCGTGCTGCTGTGCAAGCTTCATAATTTCATCGGCTTCTGCAACGGTATTGGCAATAGGCTTTTCTACAAAAATGTGCTTGCCGGCGGTAATGGCGGCTACAGCGCAATCATAATGAGAAAGTGTAGGGGTAACAATATCTACCACATCTACAGCGGCTATAAGGTCTGATATTGTATCAAATTTACGGTAGCCAAACTCCTGCGCAACTTTAGCTGCATTATCATTGTTAGGGTCAAAAAAGCCAACAAGCTCATATTTTGAAGACTGGTTGAGCAGGCGGAGGTGTATTTTACCCAGGTGGCCTGCGCCAAGAACGCCAACTTTTAGCATATGGATTATATTTTAAACAAAAATAACATTATTTAGTTCTGAATTCCAAAAAAAGAAGGGCCAAAACATGCGTAAAGTTATAATCCTGATAGCATAATGATATACGGTTTTATAAAGCAGAAGGGTTTATTGAATAAAAGATAGCGGCGATAATTTTGTGGTGATTGCCTATAGCGCGACAATTGTATGCGTGAGGTAAAGCTATAGTACTATAGCACTTAAAAATCTTTTGACTTCACTGTCATAAAACCGGTTAAACAATTCCATATCCTGGGCAGACATGTTTTTATTGCGGTACAGCAGCTCGTTTGTAACTGCCCTAATCTCATTAAGGGCTATATTTTTTTCTAACAGTATTTTATTGATACCCTCATTGATTTTAGGGAGCATACTGATGCTAAAATTTACAACAGCAGTAATTTCTATCTTTATATTTTCCATAACTGCCTGTTTTAAAGTTACATATTAAAGTTACACCATGTTTTTGAACCGCCTATGCGTATCTTTTTTATTAACATAGTATTTAACATTGTTTACCTTTCCTGTAAAAGAAGGGTTATGTGCAGATGAATGTTTTCTTGTTTGGATAGTATAGAAATTGTTTGCTATTTTTACCAAAAATCAACCGCTCTAATTTTGAAAGACACCGCCAAACATCAGGGACTTCGTAATCAACTGGTAAGCGTTTTAGAACAAAAAGGCATTACCGATAAAAATGTGCTTGACGCCATTAAAAAGATACCGAGGCACCTTTTTTTAAACTCCGGTTTTGAAGATTATGCCTACCAGGATAAGGCGTTCCCTATTGGGGCGGGGCAAACCATTAGCCAGCCGTATACGGTAGCTTATCAAAGCCAGCTGCTGCAGGTAGAAAAAGACCATAGGATACTGGAAATAGGTACAGGCAGTGGCTACCAGACCGCTGTTTTATGCACCATGGGCGCAAAAGTATACAGTATTGAGCGCCAGAATGAGCTTTTTAAAAGCACATCACTATTATTGCCCAAACTGGGCATTCGCCCGAAGCACCTTAGCTTTGGCGACGGTTATAAAGGGCTGCCCAACTATGCCCCGTTTGACAGCATTATTGTAACTGCGGGGGCACCCATGATACCAAAACCACTTATGGCCCAGCTAAAGATAGGAGGCAGGCTGGTTATACCGGTGGGCGGCGATGGCGCCGTGCAGATAATGAACCTGCTGATAAGGAAAACTGAAACGCAGTTTGAAAAGCATGAGCTGGGTGAATTCAGGTTTGTGCCGCTGCTGGAAAATAAGAATTAATTTTTAGTAGCAAAGAGGCAAAAGTATCAAAGAGGCAAAGTTCAAGTTTCGGTTGGAAAACTTAGTTATTTTGAATTTGCTACTTTGTTGCTGATTCCAAACTCCAAAAGTGAAAAATTACGCACTTTTGGGTAAGTAAATTCTGATTATTTATATTCTTTTTTGATGCGTGCCAGGTCGCGATTTGTATCGCGCTCTTTCATGGTTTCGCGCTTGTCATAATTCTTTTTACCACGGCACAACCCTATATCAAGTTTTGCACGCCCTTTTTCATCGGTAAATAATCGTAACGGAATTATGGTAAGCCCTTGGTTCTGAACACTCTTTTCGAGGCTTTTGAGCTCTTTTTTGTTTAAAAGCAGCTTGCGCTCGCTTTTTGCCGTGTGGCCAAAATTGCGGCTGAACATGTACTCTTCTATAGTGGTGTTTATGGCAAACAATTCATGGTTCTGGAATTCGCAAAAGCTCTCGGTAATGGAGGCCTTGCCCAGTCTTATCGACTTTATCTCGCTGCCAGCCAGCACAATACCGGCGGTATACTTGTCCAGTATCTCGTATTCAAACCTTGCCCGCTTGTTTTGTATATTAACCGTTTTTTGCATAAGGATACAAAGGTAGTAACAATATATTGATACTGCAATAACGTTAGGAAAGGCTTTACATTTTGGCATCAAAAAATTGCCGTATACTAAACCGGTAAAATTGGTTATTTTTGCACTATGCAAAACACTCCATCTAAAGACCCGCTGCACGGCATTACCTTAAAAACAATAGTAGAAACCCTGGTGGATTTTTACGGCTTTGATACACTGGCTGAGCTGGTTAACATTAACTGCTTTAAAAAAGACCCTTCGGTAAAATCAAGCCTTACCTTTTTAAGAAAGACCGACTGGGCCCGTAAAGAGGTAGAGCGGCTGTATATTAAAACGCTGCCTAAGTTGTAGTTAGGCTTCGGCAATGCCTTTCCATTTTTTAATTGAGTTAGACAGAAAAAACATGTATACCATTATTATAACAAGGTTTACATAAAATATAGCTACCATATTATCTTCAATCCAGTCAGCAAATGTATCTTCTGGCTGCTGAATATAATTATAATCGCGTTCTTTGTTAAGCAGTATTATAGATATAATAATGGGTAACAGCCAGGCTAATAACCATAAAAGTGCATTTAACGTTATGTCTGTAAGGCCTTTGCCTGTTTTTGCCGCAAGTATTGCCAAATAATAGATCAATATCCCTAAAATAATAAGCAGCCACATTATAGGATAGCTTTCGCCTGTTTGCATGGCAACCGAAAATAAGCCCGTTATCATGGCAGTTATGCCTACAGACACCAGGCCGATAAGCCAGCCACGGCCGGAAGTTACCCTAAAAGAAAAAATACTTAATGATAACCCAAACGCTACACACAGGTATACCAGCCCGGTTTCGGCTTTTATAAAAGGCTTAAGTTCAGCATCATGTATTTTTTCATAATTATAGGTCATTTCTTTCATGGGCACATAATATTGAGGAGTGGCGGTAGTTTGATAGGTATATCCATTATATTCGTTACGCCCGCTGCTTGATGCAATTTCTTTATAATCAGCAAAATTTGGATAAGTATATACAAAATTCAGCCATTGCTGCGGCGTAATATTACCTTTAAGGTCATGGCTTTTTGTAATCTTTTCAAATTCTGTCAGTAACCATAACACAGAATCTTTGCGGTTATTTTTGAGCCACCCTTTTACCCGCGCATTATTAAGAGAGTCTCTGTTTACCGGGCGATTTTTGCCATATCGATAGTAGCTATAGCGGTTAAAATTATATACCGAACGGTTTAAAAGCGACCTTTTTATTTTATTGTTACTAACTGTCTCCATTGTAACGGTGTCATAAGCGGGTTCTACGGATGCCTCTACTGTAGAGGCATCTGTAAATAATGATGCCATACTTATTATGTCAAGCCTGCGCCTGGTTTCCTGTTTATCAAAATAGCTGGTCTTTTTGATATCCTGCGCATACATAAATGTGGCGGTGTAGCTGCAATTTAAGATACATATAACTACAATTAGTAACCATTCTTTGTATAATGACGCGCTGTTTTTAGGGTAGAATGATTTATAGGCATTATTCCTAAAATAATATACCAGCCATATTATGAGTACTATTAAGCTTAATAATACACTAAAAGATACAATGGTGGGTGAATTTGAATCTAAGTTGTATTCCCAGCCCGGCTGCTTAAAGTTTATAGCTCCCTTTGCAAACCCTGTAATAAAAAACAACGCATGTATTAGAAGTGTTACAGCCAGCATAGGAACAATCTTTATATTCCACAGCAGGGGGTGGCGCAGCAGTAAGTAGTTTTGTATTTTATTGAACATAAAATTTTATTTATTTAGGAAACGAAAAAGCGCCTTGTTGAGTTAGAGATGTTTCTAAAATAGGCGAGAGGTATATCCTGGTTTATAACTTCTTGTAAAAAAGCTTTTTGGGTGGTATTGCCGGTAAATGTGGCTATATATGTGCCGCCGTTAAACTGCAATGATTCAAGCCCCAGGCTTTGCAGGGCATCACTTAGCCTGCTTTGTGCCCATTTACTTTCAAATTCTACCACAAAGGGTTTTAAAACAACGGGTTGCGGTTCATCTCCCAATATTTCAGGCAGTGTTTCATGCAGGTTTTTTTGCAGGCCCTGCTTTAAAAAGATTACCTGATCTGATGTTTTTTCTACTTCATACAGCTGCTGTGAGCTCAGTATAATACCTAAGGGCCTGAAGGGTGATTTAGCTATGGCCCTAAAATCTTCCAGCACGGTTTGCTGGGCCAGTATATCAAGATTGGCAAGAGGTTCATCTATCAGCAGTAACTTAGGCTTCCGCAAAAGCATGCGTGCCAGTTCAAAGCGCATTTTATAGCCTGATGAAAGACTTTTCCAGCTGTGGTTCCTGAATTTGCGCAGGCCAAGACGGGCAATAATGAGCTGTGTAACCAGCACATTTTCGTCGGCCGAATAGCCATAAGATGCCGCCGTAAACACAAGATTTTCAAACATAGAGCCCCGCCAGGTATCAGTGCGCTGCGGTATATACACCAGCTTGGTGCGCAGGTCATACAGGTCGTTATGCTCAAAATTATAGGTTATGCTGCCTGCCGTGGCATATAATTCGCCGCAAAGCAGGCGCAGCAGGGTGGTTTTACCATTGCCGTTTTCGCCTACCAGGCCCACAATATCGCCTTCATACAATTCAAGGTTTACAGGGCCGAGTGCAAATGCCGCATTTGCATATTCTTTTTTTACATCTGTAGCCGAAAGTATTTTTTCCCGCTGTTTAAAGGGCTTTGAAGATAAGGCGGTATACAATTCCTCCAGTAGCTGGTGCAGCTTTCCTCGAATTTCTTCGGGCTCTGTAGCATTGTCAAGCCAGTCGAGCAACAAATTGGCTTTCTGGTAAAAAGCTATTTGTTCTGTATCCAGCGTAAAATCTATAATGCGTTTTGTGGCGACTGTAAAGTCTCCAAACCGCAGGAGGTCGCGCGTTTCATCAAAGTGTTTCTTAAAATCGTTCATTGGCTATGGTGTAGTTGCCAAATGTATTAAACTCTGCACGATAACCAATAAAAAAATCTTCCTGAAAAGAAAGATTTTTACTTATTTTTTCCAAAAAATATTATTCTGTAACCGTTATGGTCCTGATTATTGGTGTCTGGATATTATCAGTTAAAAACTTAAGCTGGTATGTACCTGGCGCTGTTGCAGTAAAGGTGTAAGGCTTTGTACCGCTACCAGGAGTTTGGTTACAGTTACATCCGTTATAATCTACCTGTACCACTATGCTTGTTGTGTTACCTGTTGTTGAGGTAACAAAATTATTAAAAACACCACAACTGCTTGCTACGAAATAGGTTACATTCAATACTATAGGGGTATTTACAGTTGTAGTATCGGGCCCTGTAACTCCTGTTGTGGCCATAGCATAGCTTGAAAAACAATTGTTAGAGTCTTCAGATGTTATATCGCAGCCCGTGATAAAGCATAGCGATGCAAATAATGTTAAAAGTCTTAGTTTCATTTCAATTTAAATATTTTAGTGTAGATGCGAAATCTTTAAAAAGGTTGCGCAAAACCATGCAGTTATTGTAGAATTTCTATCTTAAAGCCTGATTTATATTGTTTTCCGCCTTCTAAAATAATTATGCCTTCTTTTTCGACTATGTTTCCGCGTGTATCTGGCGCATCGCTATAACCCTGCCATGGCTCTATACAGATAAATGGAGCGTCCTGTTTTGTCCAGATGCCCAGGTGTGGAAATTGAGGGAACGATACCTTCAATATCTCGTTATTATTTTTTTTAAGCGTTACAGCCCTTGATTGCAGGCCGGTAAATATAAGCGCGTCATTTTTAAATAGTTCATAACTGAGTGGTAAGGTACCGTTTTGGGCAGGTACAGGTGTCGTGTTATTGCTAAGGAGGTCGTCCTGCAGCTGTATGCTTACCAAGGGTTCGTCTTTTTCAAAAATAAGGCTGTAATTTGTAAAAGTACCTGGCGTGGCAAAAGCAGGGTGCGCGCCTATAGAAAAGGGCAGGCTGCCTTTACCCTTGTTATTGACCCTGTATTCAAGTGTAAGGGTTTTGTCTTTTAGCGTGTAAGCAAGTTCCAGTTCAAAATCAAATGGATATAACGTTTTTGTGTCATCATTTGATGATAGAGAAAACACAACGCTGCTGTCTGACTGCTCTTTTATACTGAATACATTATCTCTTGCAAAGCCGTGGCGGCTAAGGGCATACACCTGGCCGTTGTAAAGGTAGGAGTTGTTTTTAAGCGTGCCCACGATTGGGAAAAGCACAGGGCTGTGTTTGCCCCAAAACTTTGAATCGCCCTCCCACATATATTCGGTACTGCTGTCTTTAAGTGAGCTGAGCTCGGCGCCTTTTGGGTTAATAGTGGCCGTAAGTATTCCGTTAGAAATAGTGATATCCATAAAATTACAACGTTTATTGTGTAAGCAAATATACGAATACGCTTACAGTAGTATTGCCTTTTTTTCGGCCAGCGTTTTAATTTTATGCGAAGCCATTTCGCTAAAGCGCATGCTCTCATCATAATGCCTGTCGCCCGATACCAGTATGGCAAAATCGCCAATTTCAGTAGTAAGCCATGTGTGCCCGTCATCATCTATAGATAGCCTGTATGTATAGCCTACATTGTGCACGGCTTCTTCCCAAACGGGCATGTACAGTGAATAGCCGAGCGTTTTATTAAGTTCAAACTGTGCCACGCTAAGGCGCGACTCAGGATACTCAATAACCGTTGCGGGGCTGATTTCATAATCGCCAAAATCTTCGGGCAGACTGCCCCACTGGCGTATATACTCAGGCTTTGTAAGAATTTCCCAAACACGTGTTATAGGTGCGTCTATCTTAATACTCTGTTTTACTATAAGTGATTTGCTCATGGTTTATTAATTTATTAGTTGGGCTATAAAATTAATAAATGGCAAAGAGCTGTAACAGGTATTTAACGATACTTTACAACATGCTATATACGGCTGTCATCTCTGGTATTTTTTACAAGTCCAATGCCTGCTATAAAAAATATCAGGCCAATAATGCCATAAATAGCCGTTTGTTTTACGCTTTGCTCCTGTGTAGTGGTATTAGCAAAAATATAGGCAGCATATATAAGGCCCACAATGCCTAAAACAGTAAGTATAGCGCCAAAAATTCTTTTTAAGTTCATGATAATAGGTTTTTAGTTAAGATGATTACAAATCTCCCGTTAATTTAAATAAAGTGCTAAGAGTTTGTAGAAACATTAACATGTATAGTGCCATGATGCTAACTTTTATACTAATCCCTTTACTTTATGGGCTTTTTAAAAGCGGGGTAAATTAATGCCTATTAAAATTTTCTTAATGAAAAGTTATTTACTCACAAAGTTCTATTACTTAAACATTTATTTACTGAAATTTGAGACGGGATTATTAGTAAATGCCTCACTTTAAAAAACAAACGCTATGAAATTATTATACATTATGCTATCGGTATTTGGCGCACTGTTTGCCGGCTATCTTTTATTAAATGATTTCAATTTTGATAATATAAGCTTTAGCAATTATCTTATAAGCACCATGTTTGTGCTGCTTTTATGCTGTATTGCTATTATTGGCCTTGGGGCTATGGTATCTTATAAAAGAAAGAATGCAGACAAAAATGTAATGACAATACGCCAGTATTACCAATATAAAAGCGCCCGCTGAACATACGGCTACGCTTTAAAATGAAACGGGGCTAACTCAGGTATAAGAGTAGCCCCGTTTCTTGTTTTTACAAAAGCAAACATCCCGCAGGGGCGGGATGTTTGTTATATACTATATAAAGAAGCTCTTCAGTGATTTTCAACTAAATCAGTCTGGTTGCGGAACACCAGCTGGCCGTCAAAACTATCCAGCAATATTATGCTATCAGTAGTAACCTTGCCGCTCAGTATTTGCTTGCTAAGCTCATTCATTACCTCTTTTTGTATTACACGTTTAACCGGGCGTGCGCCAAAGTCAGGGTCATAACCTTTTTTAGCAAGGTAATCAATAGCTTCCGGAGTGGCATCGAGCGTAATGTTTTGCTGTGCCAGCAACCTGGTCACTCCCTTAACCTGAAGGCCTACAATTTCGCGTATGTTATCGGTACTAAGCGGCGTGAACATCACAATATCATCTATACGGTTAATAAACTCCGGCCTTACGGTTTGTTTGAGCAGGCCAAGCACCTCTACCTTAGCGGCTTCAATGGCATTTTCTATATTGCCTTTAAAGTTCTCAAATTTCTCTTGTATAATGCTGCTGCCCATGTTACTGGTCATAATGATAATGGTGTTCTTAAAGTCGGCTACACGGCCCTTATTATCGGTCAGGCGGCCTTCATCAAGCACCTGCAGCAATATGTTGAAAGTATCGGGGTGGGCTTTCTCAATCTCGTCAAGCAGCACTACGCTGTAAGGCTTGCGGCGCACGGCCTCCGTAAGCTGTCCACCCTCGTCATAACCCACATATCCCGGAGGCGCGCCCACTAAGCGGCTCACGCTGTGGCGCTCCTGGTACTCGCTCATGTCTATACGGGTCATGGCATTTTCATCATCAAACAGGTAACTCGCCAGTGCTTTAGCCAGCTCTGTTTTACCAACGCCTGTAGTACCCAGGAACAGGAACGACCCTATGGGCTTCTTCTGGTCCTGAAGACCTGCACGGCTACGGCGCACGGCATCGCTGACCGCTTCAATAGCTTCTTCTTGGCCTACAACGCGCCTGTGCAGCTCATCTTCAAGGCGAAGCAGCTTTTCGCGCTCACCCTGCAGCATTTTAGTTACCGGTATTCCGGTCCATTTGGCGACCACCTCTGCAATATCCTCGCGGGTAACTTCTTCTTTAATAAGGTTTTTACCATTTTGGTTTTCAACCAGCTGGTCCTGCATGGCATCCAGCTTTTCCTGCGCCTGTTTTATCTTGCCATAGCGCAGCTCGGCCACCTTACCATAATCGCCGTCGCGCTCGGCACGCTCCGCTTCCAGCTTAAAGTTTTCAATTTCCGTCTTGGTGGCCTGTATACCGTCTACCACGTCTTTTTCGCTTTTCCAGCGGGCATAAATCTCGTTACGCTCTTCCTTTTGGTTGGCTAACTCAAGGCCCAGAGATTTCAGCTTGCTCTCATCGTTCTCGCGCTTAATGGCCTCAATTTCAATTTCAAGCTGCATAATCCTGCGATCCAGCACATCCAGTTCTTCGGGCTTGGAGTTGATTTCCATGCGTATCTTAGACGCCGCCTCATCCATAAGGTCAATAGCCTTATCGGGCAAAAAGCGGTTGGTAATGTACCTTTGCGATAACTCAACTGCGGCAATAATAGCCTCGTCTTTAATGCGCACCTGGTGGTGGGTCTCATATTTTTCTTTAATACCCCGAAGGATGGAGATAGCGCTCTCGGTATCGGGCTCATCTACCATCACACGCTGAAAACGCCTTTCCAGGGCCTTGTCTTTTTCGAAATATTTCTGATACTCATCCAGCGTTGTGGCCCCTATGGCACGCAGCTCCCCGCGGGCCAGGGCAGGCTTAAGTATGTTTGCGGCATCCATGGCACCATCGCCGCCGCCGGCACCCACAAGGGTATGTATCTCATCTATAAACAGCACGATATCGCCTTCGGCAGAGGTTACTTCCTTTACCACTGATTTAAGCCTTTCTTCAAACTCCCCTTTGTATTTGGCACCTGCAATCAGCGCGCCCATATCAAGCGAATAGACCACCTTGTTCTTAAGGTTCTCAGGTACGTCGCCCTGAATTATGCGGTGCGCAAGCCCCTCTGCAATGGCGGTTTTACCCACGCCGGGCTCGCCTACAAGCATGGGGTTGTTCTTGGTGCGCCGGCTCAGTATTTGCAGCACGCGGCGAATTTCCTCATCGCGGCCTATAACCGGGTCAAGCTTGCCGTCGTTAGCCAGCTGGTTAAGGTTTTTGGCATATTTGTTAAGCGAATTATAGGTTTCCTCTGCACTTGCGCTGGTTACTCGCTCGCCTTTACGGAGTTCTTCTATAGCGCTGCGCAGGCCTTTTTCGGTAACGCCCTGGTCTTTTAAAATCTGTGCTACTTTGCTGCGCGATGCAAATATGGCAAGCAGCAGGTGCTCTATGCTAACAAACTCATCGTTCATTTTGCGGGCAATGTTGCCGGCTTCGTTCAGCGCCGTGCTCGCCTCGCGCGAAATGCCCATTTCGCCGCCCTGCACTTTAGGGAAGCTTTGCAGTGTGCTGTCCAGTATCTGGCCAAACAGCTGCAGGTTTACATTAAGCTTTTTGAGTAAAAACGGCGTAACATTTTCATCTACCTCAAGGATAGCTTTTACAACGTGTTCGTTCTCAATTTGCTGGTGGCCAAGTTCCTGGGCTATCTGTTGTGCCCTTTGAATGGCCTCCTGTGATTTTATAGTAAAATTGGCAAAGTTCATATCGTTATTTGATTAAATTTGAGATGTAATAGACAATTTATATTCCAATATAATAAACATGGCGAAATGTCTTTTTTAAGGATTGAAATATAGCCTTAAAACGACAAATTGTCTTAATATGCATGTATTATGAGCCTTTTTAATAAATTTTTCGGAAATTCTGACAGTAAAGATACAACATCAAATTCCTTTAAATGGAATGATTTAACAGAACTAAAACAACTGGATGAGGTGGTTGCGGAGTCGGCACAAACACCTGTAGTTATCTTTAAGCACAGCACACGCTGCCCGGTGAGCCGTATGGCACTTAAAAATTTTGAAAATGAATACAGTATTGATACTGATGCTGCTAAACCCTACTTTTTAGACCTTATTGCCCACCGCGATATAAGCAACGAAATTGCCGCACGCTTTAATGTGGTGCACCAAAGCCCGCAGGTTTTGATAATTAAAGATGGAAAAGCTGTTTATGATGAATCGCACGACAGTATTGATGCGGGGGTGGTGAAGGAGCGGGTTTAATTACTGGTATTTAAGTAAATAAAAATACACATCCTTCAGTGTATAGTTTTCAGCGCCCTTAAAATGATATTGAATGTCAACTTTGATTTTTGTACCATTTTTTAGCGAACCGATTTTTTTAATTATTTCGGGAGTAAATTTATCTCCTTTAATGACTTCAGTTTTTTGTCCGGGTATTTCAATCTCAAAACCGGTAATATTTGTTTTGTTAATCTGAATGACAGGATAATCAAATTCAAATTTATTACCTAAATCTTCTTTTGAAAGTACAACGGTGGTGCCCATAGTAAACTTTGTCTTTCCAATTTTTATGAACGGGAAATCTATTAACCTGATTTCAAAAGAGTGCTGCTCTTTCTTGTGTTCTCCATTGTTTAATATAATATCAATATCAATGGTAGCTAATGTGCCACTCACGGCAGTTACATTATATTCGTAATTTGCATTATCATCAATTTTTTTCAATCCATAAGCAGTAGCTGTAAATGACTTGGCATCATTTACTATTATTTTCACTTGATTACTTATCCCTCTATAAAGTACAGAAGCTTTTTCTATGTAAACAGATGAAAGTTTTGAGACAGAATCGGCCTGTGCTAAAGAAGTTGCAGACAGAAACAAAAAAAGTAAAACAGTTATTTTCTTCATGTTATATGGTTTTTGATAAGCTCATTCCCGCCTAATCCGGGCCCTGTACCCGCGGGTATACTCATGTTCGCCGCAATCGTACTCATTTCCATGGATGTACGTGAATTTTTTGTCCTGCGTAATGCTGTCTATAGAGTAGTTCTCGGGCAGGAGGTCGCGGCTTATAAGCCGGTATTTTCCATTAATAAAAGTTACTATAGCTATGTGGGGCTGTATACAGTGGCCGTTAGCCATAAAAGGGGCATCATCATACCTCACTATACCGTCTATATACTTATCAGCGTTGAGCTGCACCCTGTATACGCTATCAAACCCGGCACTCATGATAATGTCGTTCTCCCAGTCTACCGTGGCGCTGTCTTTTTCCTGGTAGTAGCCTAATTTATTAAAATATTCTTCTACAGCATCTGAAGCAACACCATCAAATAGGCCGTCATAAGTACCTTTTTGCAGAAAGTTTAGGCTATCAACCACCAGCAGCGTATCTAAAAATGTGCCCTTAGTTTGTGTAGCAAACTGTGCCTGTCTGCTCTTGCACGAAAACAAGGTAATTGCGGCAATAGCTGTTAGTATCAATAGGCTCCTCATGACAATGCCTTTTTCATCTTGGCTACAATTTCCGGAAGGCATAAATTATTGATGCTGCCCTCGTGGGTATGTTTAGTGGCCTTAGGCGATGTAAAGGTACCGGCATCTACCTGTTCGCCAACAATTTTGTAGGCGTCTCGGAAGGGAATACCTGCCGTAACAAGCTCATTAAGTGCGTCTACGGTAAATAGGTAGTCATATTTTTTATCTTCTAAAATATGCTCGTTGACCTTAATTTCCTTTATAGAATAATGGGCCATTTCCAGGCACGACTTGAGCGTTTGCAGGGCAGGGAAGAGGCCTTCCTTAAGCAACTGGAATTCGCGGTGGTAGCCGCTGGGCAGGTTGTTGGTAAGCAGCGTAAGCTCATAGGGCAGCGCCTGTATCTTGTTGCATTTGCCGCGAATCAGTTCAAAAATATCAGGGTTTTTTTTGTGCGGCATGATGCTGCTGCCGGTGGTTAAATGCTGGGGTAGGCTGATGAAATTGAAATTCTGGCTCAGGTACAGGCAAATGTCCATAGACAGCTTGCTGAGCGTTCCGGCTACTGATGCCATGGCAAAAGCGGTAGTTTTTTCTACCTTGCCGCGGCTCATTTGTGCTGCAACCGAATTGTATTTAAGCGTGGCAAAGCCCATTTCCTGCGTAGTAAACGTACGGTCGATAGGGAAGGAGCTGCCATAGCCCGCGGCAGAGCCCAACGGGTTTTGGTCGGCTACCGTGAGTGCGGCATTCAGCATGGTAACATCGTCAATAAGCGTTTCGGCATAGGCCGAAAACCACATCCCGAACGATGACGGCATGGCCACCTGAAAGTGCGTATAGCCCGGCAACAACACGTTTTCATACTGTTTGGCCATATCGATAAGCAGGTCAAATAATACTGCTGCCTGGCTTTTTATAGTAAGTATTTCGGTTTTAAGATAGAGATGCACATCGGTTAAAACCTGGTCGTTGCGGGAACGTGCGGTGTGTATCTTTTTGCCGGTATCGCCCAGTTTTTCAATCAGCAGGTATTCAACCTTGCTATGCACATCTTCAAAATCATCGCCTATGGTAAAGTTACCGGCTTTAATATCTATCAGTATAACCTCAAGGGCGGTAACCAGCAACTGTGCCTCTTCATCTGTCAGTAAACCGACTTTAGCCAGCATTTTTGCCTGCGCCATAGAGCCAATAACATCATATTCGGCCAGTACAAGGTCGAGCTCGCGGTCGTTGCCCACCGTAAACAGGTCGGTCTTTTTATCGGTAGGTATGCCTTTATCCCAGAGTTTCATTAAAATTTTGTTTCAAGTTTATTTCATCATTCGGCTTTCAGCCTCGTGTCAGGTTCAAAGTTCAAAGTTTTGGATGCCAGAGTTTCATTTATCCCTAAAAAACCCGAAAGTATCCTGATGTACAGTTCAACGCCCTCTTCAATTTCATGTACATAAATAAATTCATCGGCACTGTGTGATCGTGGCGAATATCCAGGGCCCAGCTTTAGCGATTGGCAGCTGAGTACCGACTGGTCGCTCAGCGTAGGCGAACCATAGGTTGATCTGCCCAGTGCCACGCCTGCCTGCACTAATGGGTGGTCTTTGTCTATAGACGAGGAATTAAGGTGCAGCGAACGCGGGTTAACTGTTGCGTTACTGCCAAATTTAGCTGCTAATTCTTTTGTAATGATATTAAGCACTTCGAGGTTGGTATATTTGTCGTTTACACGCACGTCTACCACCAGACTGCATTCAGCCGGCACCACGTTGTGCTGCTTGCCTGCGTTAATGCCCGTTACTGTCATTTTCATTGGGCCCAGCACTTCGCTTATTTTTTCAAAGCCGTAATCGCGGAACCACTCCATAACGGGTATTGCGTTGTACAGACTCACATTATCGTTAGGGTGTGCGGCGTGGCCCGGTGTTCCGGTAACTATCACATCCAAAACTAAAAGGCCTTTTTCGGCAATGGCAAGCTGCATTTCGGTAGGTTCGCCCACAATGGCCAGCTCTAACTGCGGCAGGTGCTTCAGCACGCTGTTAAGCCCTTTTGGGCCGCTGCTTTCTTCCTCGGCGGAAGCCACGATAACCAAATTATACGGCAGGTTTTCGGCTTCGTATAAATGGGTAAATGCAGCCATTAGTGAAACTAAACAGCCTCCGGCATCGTTACTGCCCAGGCCATAGAGCTTGCCGTCTTCAACCGCCGGGTCGAGCGGGTTGCGGGTATAGCCCTGGTTGGGTTTTACGGTGTCGTGGTGCGAATTGAGCAGCAGCAGCGGCTTACCGGCCTCAAAATTTTTATTGAACGCCCAAATGTTGTTGTTCTCCCTTAAAAAGGGGATAGTATTGTTGTTAAACCACGCCTCTATAAGCAGCGCCGTACCTGCCTCTTCCGATGAAAAAGACTGTGTGGCGATAAGCTGCCTGAGCAGGGCAATAGCTTCCTGTGTTAGTGTTTGTATGGTTTTGCCAATCATGCAAAAATGTATTTAATTATGGGGTGATGAGCGTATAAATGCTTTCACCCTTTATCATATGGGGGCTGCCGATGCCTATTGCGCTTACACCCCGATTAAGTGCATTGAAGCAATTTTCGAGTTTGGGCAGCATACCGGAGTGGATGGCGCCCTGCGCGCGCAACTCCCGGTAGGTTTCAAAAGTAAGGTTTTTTATAACTGAATCTTCGTTTCCAACATCGGTAAGCACACCTTTTTTCTCGAAGCAGTACAGCAGGGTTACATCAAAATGGGCGCTGCCCGCCACGGCAAGCTCGGCGGCTATGGTATCGGCATTGGTATTTAAAAGTTGCCCATGACCATCGTGTGTTATGGCACAAAAAACCGGGACAATATTGTTAAGCAGCAGTGTGTTAAGCAACTCATCGGCTACGGAAACCACATCGCCCACAAAACCAAAATCTACGGCTGCATGCTGCCTTTTTTCAGATAATATAAGGTTACCATCAGCCCCTGCAAAGCCCATGGCGTTGTTGCCCAGCGCCTGTAGTTGTGCAGTAATATCTTTGTTGATAAGCCCTGCATAGGTCATTACCGCAACATCAAGCATAGGCTTATCGGTAATCCTGCGGCCTTCGTGAAAAACAGCTGATATGCCGAGGCCTTGGGCGGTTTTGGTGGCAATTTTGCCACCGCCGTGCACCAGTATCTTGTAGCCTTCCAAAGCTGCGAAATCAACCAGAAAAACCTTAAGGGCCGCGTCGTTATCTATCACGTTGCCGCCTATCTTTACTACGGTAAGGCTGGGTTTAGTTGCCATCTTCCAGTATTTTAGTAAGTATGGCCTGGGCGGCATAGGTACGGTTGTTGGTTTGCGGAATTACGATTGAAGCCTCGCTATCTAAAACCGCATCGGTAACAATCATGTTGCGGCGCACCGGCAGGCAGTGCATAAATTTACCGTTATCGGTCAGCGCCATTTTCTCTGTAGTAACCGTCCACGATGGGTCTTTGCTGATGATCTGGCCATAATCTATGTAGCTGCTCCAGTTCTTGGCATAGATAAAATCGGCATCCTTAAACGCCTCGTCCTGATTGTGGGTAATGGTAACGCCGGCGGTAAATTCTGGGTTCAGTTCGTAGCCCTCGGGGTGCGTGATGATAAAATCAACATCTGCCTTTTTCATTACTTTTACGAATGAATTAGGTACGGCATGCGGCAGCGCTTTGGGGTGCGGCGCCCAGGTAAGCACCACTTTAGGGCGGGCTTTGGTTTTAAATTCTTCAATTGTGAGCGCATCGGCCACAGCCTGGAGCGGGTGCTCGGTACTGCCTTCAAGGCTTATTACCGGCACTGAGGCATATTTTTTAAACGCACTTATCACATATTCAGCTTCGTCTTTCTCTTTATCGGTAAGCGTAGGGAAGCTGCGTATGGCAATGATATCGCAGTATTGCGACACCACCTGCGCGGCCTCTTTAATGTGCTCGCTGCTTGCGCCATTCATCACCACGCCGTCTTCAAACTCCAGTGTCCAGCCCTCTGTGTTGAGGTTCATCACTATGGGGTGCATGCCCAGGTTGAGCGCCGCCTTTTGGGTGCTGAGCCTGGTGCGCAGGCTGGGGTTAAAAAACAACAATCCCAGGGTTTTATTTTTACCCAAATCCTGGTTGGCAAAAGGCGCCGCCTTAATGGCTTTCGCCAAGGCTACAAGCCCGGTGAGATCCTTTATGTCGTCTACCGAAGTGAAGTTTTTCATTTTGTTTACCTAAAAGTATTTAAAACATATTATTTATTACTCAACTATGACAACGCCCTCTTCAACCCTTCAAAAAACACATCTACATCGGCCTTTGTGATGGAAAGGGGAGGGAGGATGCGCAGCAGGTTTTTTTGCGAGGCATTACCGGTAAAGATGTGCTGCTCATAAATCAGCTTTTTGCGGAGGTCGGTCACATCAAAATCAAACTCCAGGCCCAGCATAAGACCGCGCCCCTTGATGTTTTTAACTTGCGGAATTTCAGCAGCTTTTTCTTTAAAGTAAGTGCTTACGGTATTTACATTATCAATAAGGTTTTCTTTTTCGATAATATCCAGCACCGATAATGCTGCGGCGCACGAAAGGTGGTTGCCACCAAAGGTAGTGCCCAGGAGGCCGTACTTCGCCTCAAACTTAGGTGAAATCAATATGGCGCCGATGGGGAAGCCGTTGCCCATGCCTTTGGCCAGCGAAATAACATCGGGAGTTATGCCGTGGTGCTGGTGCGCAAAGAATTTGCCCGAACGCCCGTAACCACTTTGTATCTCGTCTAAAATCAGGACTACATTATTATCATTGCAAGCTTTTTCTATGGCTTTAAAGAAGGAGGTGGTGCCTTCATCAAGCCCGCCAACGCCCTGTATGCCTTCGATTATTACGCAGCATATGTCGCCTTTGGCTATTTCGGCACTAAGGGCTGCTTCATCATTTAACGGAAGGAACACCACCTCGTGCCCGGCGTTTACCGGTGCTACTATAGACGGGTTATCTGTTGCGGCTACAGCTGCCGAAGTACGCCCGTGGAAGGCCTTTTTAAAGGCTATAACCTTCTTTTTGCCGTTATGGAAGGAAGCCAGCTTGAGCGCATTTTCGTTGGCCTCAGCGCCAGAATTACAAAGAAAGAGGGTAAAGTCAGGGTAGCCCGAAAATTCCGGCAGCTTAACGCCCAGTTGCTCCTGCAACGGGTTTTCGATGGAATTGGAATAGAACCCAATTTTGCCCACCTGTTCGCTTATGGCTTTTACATAATCAGGGTGGGAGTGCCCGGCAGATATAACGCCGTGGCCCCCGTAGAAATCAAGGTATTCCTGCCCTTTATCGTCCCATACTTTAGCGCCCAGCGCTTTTACCGGGGCTATGTTGTAAATGGGGTATACGTTGAATAAACTCATTTCTTTTTGTTCAAAATTTAAATGTTCAATGTTTAAAGTTGCTTGCTCCAATCTCCCCCTTCGGGGGTTGGGGGGCTTTTAAAACCCCTGCGCCTTCAATTTAAGCCCGGTGGTTTCTTCAAGGCCAAACATCAGGTTCATATTTTCTACGGCCTGGCCGCTGGCGCCCTTTACCAGGTTGTCAATAACTGAGGTAAGCAGCAAATACTTGCCGTGCTGTTCCAGGCTGATAAAGCAGTTATTGGTCTGCACTACCAGCTTCATGTTGATGGCGCTGGTGGTGACCTTTACAAACGGCTCTGCGGCATAATAATCTTCATACAGCTTTACAATGGTTTCAAAATCAGCCGTTAGCTTTGTATACAGCGTGGTGAAAATACCACGGGTAAAATCGCCGCGATTGGGGATGAACAGCACCTCGCTGTCAAAACCGGGTTGCGTTTGTTGCAGGCTCTGGATGATTTCACCCAGGTGCTGGTGCCCGAATGCTTTGTAATGACTCATGTTGCCCATGCGCCACGGGTGGTGCGATGTGGCCGACGGCATAACGCCCGCACCCGTGCTGCCGGTTGTGGCATTGATGTGCACGGTATCGTTAAGTAAATTATGTTTAGCGAGCGGTAGTAATCCCAGTTGTATGGCCGTAGCAAAACAACCGGGATTGGCAATGTACTGCGCTGTTTTAATGGCGTCGCGGTTCAGTTCCGGCAGGCCGTAGATAAAGGGTTTGCCGTTAAATTCGGCATCTGCCGCAAGGCGGAAATCATTGCCCAGGTCAATTATTTTAGTGGCATCAGAAAAGGCATTAGCCTGTAAAAACGCCAGCGATTTGCCATGGCCGAGGCACAGAAAGACCACATCAACCTCCGGGTTTACCGTATCAGTAAAATTGAGGTCGATATCGCCCAGCAAATCCTCATGTACTGACGCTATGGGGCTGCCGGCATTGGTGGTGCTGTATACAAAATTTATTTGCGCCTGCGGGTGGTTGGCCAAAAGGCGCAGCAATTCGCCTGCCGTGTAGCCCGAGCCGCCTATAATGCCTATGCTAATCATACGTTTCATTGTTTACGTGCGCATAAATGTTTTGCGCGTTGCCTACAATCTTTATAAAGCCCTTGGCATCATCTGCCGTCCACGCGTTGTTTACTTCGCCATACTGGCCAAAGCCGCTGTTCATTAAATCGTGTTCCGACTCAATACCGTCAAGCGAAAAATGGTAGGGCTTAAGGCTCACGGTAACGGTGCCGGTAACGGTTTTCTGGGTATCTTCCAGAAAGGTTTCTATGTTGCGCATTACCGGGTCAAGGTACTGCCCTTCATGAAACAGCATGCCATACCAGTTGCCCAGCTGTTCCTTCCAGTACTGCTGCCATTTGCCCAGCGTATGCTTTTCTAAAAGGTGGTGCGCCTTGATGATGATAAGCGGTGCCGCAGCCTCAAAGCCCACACGGCCCTTGATGCCAATTATGGTGTCGCCCACGTGGATATCGCGGCCTATAGCAAAGGCAGAAGCCAAAGCCTCAAGCTTTTGTATGTTGGTGGCGGGTTTTTCAAATTCGTTGTTTAAACCGATAAGCTCGCCTTTTTCAAAGTGTAATATAACTTTTTCCGGCTCGGTTTTTTGCAGCTGCGACGGGTATGCCGCATCAGGCAGGGGCTGCCCGGAGGTAAGCGTTTCTTTCCCTCCCACGCTGGTGCCCCAGATGCCTTTGTTGATTGAATACTGCGCTTTTTCCCAGCTGTACTCAACGCCATTTTGCTGAAGGTATTCTACCTCCTGCTGGCGGGTAAGCTTGAGGTCGCGTATGGGGGTAATGATGTCCATTTGTGGCGCAATGGTCTGGAATACCAGGTCAAACCGAATCTGATCGTTACCGGCGCCGGTACTGCCGTGTGATATGGCCTCGGCACCTACTTTTTTAGCATAGCGCACGGTTTCCAACGCCTGGAAAACCCGCTCGGCGCTAACCGAAAGGGGGTAGGTATTATTTTTAAGTACGTTGCCGTAAACTAAATATTTTATAGCTTTAGCATAATACTTGTCTATAATGTCAAGGTTGACGTGGTTCGCGCTGCCCAGTTCATAAGCGCGCTTTTCTATGGCCTGCAATTCTTCTTCGCCAAAGCCACCGGTATTTATTAGTATGGTATGCACTTCATACCCCAGTTCGTTCTTTAGGTACTTAAGGCAGTAAGAGGTGTCAAGCCCCCCGCTGTATGCCAAAACCACTTTTTTACTCATGATCTTTGTCTTTTTTTAGGAAAAGTGCCTGCTTGATGCTTTTTAGGCGTGTAAGCACTTTTTGGTTAAAGGTATACTGGTCTTCTTCTTTGGTGTCGTTTTTCTTTTCTGCCGGGTCATACAGCATGCCGGTGCACAGGCACATCTTATAATCTTTGCGCTGCAGTATGTCATAGTTATTACACCCGCTGCATCCTTTCCAAAACGATGGATCATCGGTCAGTTCGCTAAAGGGCACGGGCTTGTAGCCCAGCTCTGAGTTGATCTTCATAACGGCAAGGCCGGTTGTAATGCCAAATATCTTAGCGCCCGGGTATTTTTCCTGCGAGTAGTTAAACACGCGTTCTTTAATTTTTTTGGCCAGGCCCAGGTTGCGGTAGTCGGGGTGCACAATGAGGCCGGAGTTAGCTACAAACTTGCCGTGGCTCCAGCTTTCTATATAGCAAAAGCCCGCAAAGTTGCCGTCTACCGTTGCAATAACGGCATCTTTATGCTCCATCTTGGCAACAATATATTCGGGGGTGCGCTTGGCAATGCCGGTACCGCGCTGTATGGCACTTTCATACATGGTGTCTACTATTTGCTGTGCAAACTGGTAGTGTTCCTGGCCGGCTATTACAATGGATATATTCATTTCAACTTAAGAAATAAACGATAGAATTACAGAAATATTAAATGGGTATGTCGTGGAAACAGGCCGTGCGGACCGGCCCAAAATAAGTATAGACCATTACGGCCTGAAGCGCCTGGGGCTCGGGAAAGAATTAAGGTTGCTGATGTAAGCAAGGCCTCCGATTACTGATAATGTAAAAACAGATGTTTTCAATTCGGTTTTTATATAATTACGCTCGCAAATTTAAGGTATTCAGAAAAAAATAGGGCCAAAATTTTATTAAAGGATGTAAGAATTACAGATACCCCATAAAAAAGCCCCCTAAAAAACGGAATGTAAAATATTTTAGGTAAAAAGGGTGGTAAAAATGGGGTGTTGGTAAATTTTGTGGGAGGGATGTAGGGTGGATACTGTAAAGTAGCGGGAGCTTCCTTATGAGATTGCTTCGCTGCGCTCGCAATGACGGTACGTGAAGAAAGGGCTATTACAATGGGTGTAAAATGATTGCTACAAGTGGCGTTCAATTTCATAATATAAATCCCTCCATTCAGGATTCATGCTTTCAATCAAAGCGATTTTCTTTTGCCGTGACCCGCCCTTTGGCTGCTTTTCATGGCTTATGGCATCTTCAATCATTTGATATTGCTCAAAATAAACCAGCTTATCAAGATTATATTTTGCCGTAAAAGCGTTAGGGTAATGCTAATTTTTATGTTTCTTAATCCTATCAGGCAAATCAGATGTTACCCGACGTAAAAGGTGCTGTTGTAATTATTGGTAACTATGTAGGTATAGCCGGGTTTCATGACATGAAGATAATAAATTATTCATGACATTGCGTAGCCATTTCTTTTTTTCACGCCGCGTCATTGCGAGGAGGAACGACGAAGCAATCTCATAAAGTAGCTAACATGACGCTGCTCTGCAACGATGAGATCGCTTTAGGGTTTCGTGCTACTTAACCGCAAAAAAAACGCCCCAAAATGGAGCGTTTAGTACTATTGTATGCTGTTCTTACTTCTTTACGTACGCCGGGAGCAGCTTGCTGCATACCTCGCCAAAGCCTATGCGCACGGTATCGTTCTGGCAATAGCCACGCATTATAACGCTGTCGCCATCGTTTATAAATTTACGTTCGGTGCCGTCTTTCAGGGTAATTGGGTTTTTTCCGCCCCAGGTAAGTTCCAGCATTGAGCCAAAACTATCCTCTGTAGGGCCGCTTATGGTGCCGCTGCCCATTAAGTCGCCACTGTTTATGCGGCAGCCGTTAACGGTGTGGTGCGCCAGCTGCTGGGCCATGCTCCAGTACATGTATTTAAAGTTGGAGTTAGATATCACGGTTTCTTCGGCACCTTCGGGCTCAATGGCCACCTGCAGGTTAATGTCATAACTGTGGGCGCCTTCCTGCTGTAGGTACTCCATAGGCTGCGGATTTTGTGCAGGGCCTTCTACGCGAAAAGGCTCCAGGGCATCGAGCGTAACAATCCACGGCGACATAGAAGAGGCAAAGTTCTTGGCAAGGAATGGCCCCAGCGGCACATATTCCCACTTTTGTATATCGCGGGCGCTCCAGTCGTTAAACAGCACCAGGCCGAAGATGTGCTCCTCAGCTTCACCTACGGGGATTGATTCGCCCATAATGTTGGCATCGGTAGTAATAAAGGCCATCTCTAATTCAAAATCAACTGATTTTGAGGGACCGAAAACCGGCTGTGTTTCGCCGTTAGGCAACGTTTGGCCGTTGGGCCTGTGTACGGGTATGCCACTCGGAACAATAGTGCTTGAACGTCCGTGATAGCCTACAGGCAGGTGCAGCCAGTTGGGCAGCAGGGCATTCTCCGGGTCGCGGAACATTTTGCCCACATTAGTGGCGTGCTCTTTGCTGCTGTAAAAATCGGTATAGTCGCCTATTAGCACGGGCAGCTGCATTTCTACATCTTCCATATTAAAAATAACCACGGCCTTGTGGTCTTCGTTATTTTTAAGGGTGGTGTTTTTTTCGTCAAAAAGCTCCGCAATGCGGTTGCGCACCAGGCGCCATGTTTTTTTGCCGTCGCTTATAAAATCATTAAGGGTATCCTGCATAAACATATCATCGGTAAGCTCTATACCCTCAAAGTAGTTTAGCTGCTGCAAAGCGCCCAGGTCTATGGCATAATCGCCTATGCGGGTACCTATGGTAACCACATCATCTTTAGTTATAAACACGCCAAACGGAATGTTTTGTATAGGGAAATCGCTGTCTTTAGGTACGTTAAGCCATGATTTTCTGGAAGGGTCGTTTGCTGTGAGCGGCATATTTTAGTTTGTGTTTTGTGTATTGTTACTGTTTTATCTACTATCCAAATATACTTTCGTTGGCGGTTTTACCAAACGAATTTTGTACTTTTGGCAGCAAATTAACGAAAAATAATACAATGCAACGCGACGAACAAATTTTTGACTTAATCCTTGAAGAACAGGACAGGCAGATACACGGACTTGAGCTTATAGCATCAGAAAATTTTGTGAGCGACCAGGTAATGGAAGCCGCAGGGAGTGTGCTTACCAATAAATATGCCGAGGGATATCCGGGTAAAAGGTATTATGGTGGCTGTGAGGTAGTTGATGTTATAGAGCAGATAGCTATAGACAGGGCCAAGGCATTGTTTGGCGCGGAGTATGCCAATGTGCAGCCCCACAGTGGCTCTCAGGCAAACGCATCGGTATTTCATGCATGCTTAAAGCCGGGCGACAAGATTTTAGGTTTTGACCTTAGCCACGGCGGGCATTTAACGCATGGTAGCCCCGTAAACTTTTCGGGCCGCCTTTACAACCCTGTGTTTTATGGGGTAGAAAAGGAAACAGGCCGCTTAAATTATGATAAGATTCAGGAAATAGCCACAGCAGAAAAGCCACAAATGATAATTGCGGGGGCGTCGGCCTATAGCCGAGATATGGATTTTGCCCGTTTTAGGGAGATAGCCGACAGTGTGGGCGCCATTTTGCTTGCTGATATAAGCCACCCGGCCGGGCTTATAGCCAAAGGCCTTATGAACGACCCTATACCGCATTGCCATATTGTAACTACCACCACCCACAAAACCCTGCGCGGGCCAAGGGGCGGACTTATACTGGTAGGCAAGGATTTTGAAAACCCGTGGGGCCACAAAACGCCTAAGGGAGAGATAAGGATGATGTCGGCACTACTTGATCTTGCGGTATTTCCCGGTAACCAGGGCGGGCCGTTAGAGCATATTATTGCTGCCAAGGCGGTTGCCTTTGGCGAGGCGCTTAGCGATGAGTTTTTTACCTATGCAAGGCAGCTGCAAAAAAATGCCAGGGTTATGGCCGAGGCCTTTGTAAAGCGCGGTTATGACCTTATTAGCGGCGGAACCGACAACCACATGATGCTTATTGATCTTAGGAATAAAGGCATTAGTGGCAAAGAGGCTGAAAACGCCCTGGTAAAGGCTGAAATTACCGTAAACAAGAACATGGTGCCGTTTGATGATAAGAGCCCGTTTGTAACCTCTGGCATACGCGTAGGCACGGCTGCTATAACTACCCGTGGCCTTGTGGAAGCCGATATGGAAACTATTGTAGAACTGATTGACAGGGTTATTAACAACCCTGCTGATGAGGCTGTTCTTGAGGCAGTTGCCGATGCAGTAAACGACATGATGAGCGAAAGGCCGATATTTGTATTCTAAGTCAAAAGTTTAAGTTTCAAAGTTCAAAGTTGAGCTACATGATAAATTAGAATCCTCCTTCGGGAGGATTTTTTTTGGCCTTAACTCATGCCGTCATTTTTAACCACTAAGCACACAAAGGTTTTTCACGAAGGCCACAAGGCTGTGCACTCATGTTTTTGTACACAAAGGACAACTACGTTGTCTAATGAGCGCACAAGGCTTTGTGTTCTTTAAAGAGTATGATGATAGGCTTTCATGTAAAACTTTGGTAACCTTGTGAAAAACTTTGTGCCCTTAGTGGTAAAAATTTAATAGACGTAATTTTTCTGACCGAAAATATTTGAGAATAAATTTGAAAACTATATTTTTCCTCAAACTAAAATTTAGAGGTGAAAGGCATCTTTAAAAGACTTTTAACTCGATTTTTAATCGGAGAGTAAACGATTATTTACCGTGCGTAACTCGAACTCCGAAAGTGAAATATTAAGCACTTTTGCGTAAGAAAATTATGATAAATACTTTTTGTGAAGTGTTTTTTTGGTACAAATATGTAAGAAAATACTAACGTATATAAAAAAGCAAAGACCCGATGGTGGAAGCCCCCGGGTCTTAATATTAAAGACCCATAACATGGTCAGTAATAAGCTGCAAATTTAGGAGTTGTTTTGTTGTATTCCTAATAAAAAGGGTATTACTTTACAATTAGCTCATACTTAGCTAACAAGCCTGCCAGGCCAGTTTGCGAAAAAATAGCTTTTTTAAGCTTATTCTTCTCAGGGTCAAGAGTATAGTTATAGCTGGTGCTGAAGTCGGTTTTGTTTGCAATGGTATCCATAAACACACTTTTATGCAGGTTGCAGTTGTTGAATATCACTCCGGTTATGTCGGCATTCATAAAGTCGGCAGCCACTATACTACAGCTGTCAAACAGTGTGTTACGGAATTTCAGGGTATAGAATTTGGCATAATCAAGGGTACAATCCTTGAAACCGAACTTAAAGAGCAGGCTGTCTACCATAGTGAAGTTTACGCTATTAAAGTCGCACCCGTTAAACTGTACATCCCTGAAAGACACATAATTAATACGGGCATTGGCAAAATCGCAGCCTGTAAACACACAGTCTATAAAAGCCAGTCCGGTAAAATCGCATGCGGTAAAGTCGCAGTCTTCAAAAGTGCAGCGCTCAAAATCATGATACATGAGCTCGCTTTCTAAAAATATACTGCCATTGTATTGTTTATCAATGATATAAGACATAAATGTAAATTTAAAGGCGCAAGCTACGACTAAAATACAGCAGCTTCAAATCTGTAAATAACTATCTTTAAATAAATTTTCAGACTCATGAAACCATTAATAGTATTGATTATTGCTTTTTTACTGTCGGTTTGCAGCTTAAGAATAGCTTTCAATGACTGGGATTATCTACTGAGCGGTAATATTGCTATGTGTGTAATGCTTTGTTTTACAGCGCTTGGGCATTTTAAGTTTGCATCGGGCATGGCCATGATGCTGCCTCAGTTTATACCATTTAAAAAAGGACTGGTTTTCATAACAGGTATTACAGAGATAATCTTAGGGATAGCGCTCCTGTATGAGCCATATAGGTATATAGCTGGAATTCTGCTTGTTGTGCTTTTTATACTCATTCTTCCGGCTAACATTAATGCTGCCTTTAAACACGTTGATTTTGAAAAAGCAACCTATAGCGGCAAAGGGCGTGCCTATTTATGGTTTAGGGTTCCCCTGCAAATTTTCCTCGTTGTATGGGTGTTGTATTTTGCAATATATTAATTATAAAAGAAATGCCTTAAACTATAACATTTTATGCTTAAATTGTTACGATATTTGCACAGAAAAATAATACATATATACGGGCGGCTGGTACATAAATTCAAAAAAATAGCGTCGAACCCTCATTTTTTGAATAATCCAGCCGCCCGCCACATTCCCCCCAGGATGCAGTAACAATGGAATCCCTCACCAGAGGGATTTTTTATTGTACTGATAATTAATGTTTTAATAACTTTCGTTTTACGCATACATAACAACTTAAGCCTTATTTTGTTAAAAATGAAGGCCATGAAATTCTTATCTTTTAAATATTTGTCACTCCTAAAGCAATGGCTGTTTTTAAAGGCTATGTACTCGCTTTACCTTCATTAGTATAGTATATGGAGGAAAATACAGGGCTAAAAAGAGAGCTTTTTGGCAACGATTTTAAGTGGGGTGTTGCTACAGCGGCATTTCAAATTGAAGGGGCGCATGATGCAGATGGCAAAGGCCCATCCATCTGGGATATTTTTACTGCCCAAAAAGGCAGGATTAAAAATGGCCACCATGCACAAGGTGCCTGCGATTTTTATAACTCGTATAAAGATGACATTGGCCTTGTTAAAGAGCTCAATATTCCTAACTTCCGCTTTTCGATAAGCTGGACACGCATTATGCCTACAGGACAACTACCTGTAAATCAAAAGGGTATAGATCATTATAACCGGGTTATAGATTTTATGCTGGAATGTGGTATAACCCCCTGGTTAACACTATATCACTGGGATCTTCCTAATGCTTTAGAGTTACAAGGCGGGTGGACAAACAGGGAGAGTGTTAACTGGTTTAAAGAATATGTTACTGTTTGCGCCAGGCATTTTGGCGACAGGGTAAAAAACTGGATGGTTATGAACGAACCCTCTGTATTTACCGGTGCCGGCTACTTTTTAGGCATACACGCGCCCGGAAAAAGAGGGCTGCAAAACTATCTTAAAGCCGTTCACCATGTTACTCTTGCAACGTCATCGGGAGGCAAAATTCTTCGGGAGCAGGTAGAAAACGCTACTATTGGTACTACTTTTTCATGTACATATATTGAACCACAGTCAAATAAGCCGCGAGATATAGCCGCCGCAAAGCGTGTGGATACATTACTTAACAGGGCGTTTATAGAGCCAATACTGGGGTTAGGATACCCGGAAGCAGATTTGCGTGTCATTAGTAAAATGGATAAATATATGCAGCCGGATGATGCGGCTAACATGGCCTTTGACTTTGATTTTATTGGGCTGCAATGCTATACGCGCGAGGTGGTAAAGGCATCATTTTTTACACCGTATGTAGGAGCAGCGCTTGTTAAGGCGCAAAAGCGCCGTGTACCGTTAACCGAGATGGGGTGGGAAGTATATCCTGAATCTATATACAACATGATCAAAAAGTTTGCTGCTTACCCAAGCGTAAAAAAAATTATTATTACCGAAAATGGCGCGGCATTTAAAGACGAGCTTATAGACGGCAGGGTAGAAGACGGCATGCGCGCTAAATATATACAGGATCATTTAAAGCAGGTTTTTAAAGCCAGGAACGAGGGTGCTAATGTTACCGGCTATTTTGTATGGACACTTACTGATAATTTTGAATGGGCAGAAGGCTACCATACACGTTTTGGGCTGGTCTATGTTGATTTTGAAACGCAGCAGCGCACCGTAAAACAGTCGGGCAGGTGGTATGCCGGCTTCTTAAAATAACAGGATTATGAAGATACTTTATGCCATACAAGGCACTGGAAACGGCCATTTAAGCAGGGCTATGGATGTTATACCCTGCCTTCAGAAGCACGGTGAGGTAGATATATTAGTAAGCGGTATACAAGCTGATTTAAAGTTACCCTTTAAAGTTAAGTATGAGCTTAGAGGCCTTAGTTTTATCTTTGGTAAAAGTGGCGGTGTAGACCTTTGGAAAACCATCAGGCGTGCAAATCTCAGAAAGTTCGTTAAGAATATAAGACAGCTACCGATAGAGGATTATGATCTGATAATCAACGATTTTGAGCCTGTTTCTGCTTGGGCATGCTATCTTAAAAATAAAGTATGTATAGGGCTAAGCCACCAGTCGGCCGTACTGCATAATGATTTTTCGTTACCGGAACATACTGATATGACCGGCAGGCTCATATTACAGCAATATGCACCTGTAAGTGCTAAATATGGCTTTCATTTTAAGGCAGTTGATGATAGTATATTTACACCGGTTGTAAGGAATAGCGTGCGCAATGCAAAAATAAGCAATGAGGGCCACATTACGGTTTATTTACCTGCCTATGACGACAAACGGCTTATAAAAGCACTTACAACGTATAAAGATGCGGTTTGGGTGGTTTTTTCCAAGCACAATAAAAAGATAGTTGTACAAAAAAATGTAACGGTATACCCTATTAATAATGAAATGTTTACAGCAAGCATGGCTTCGGGAAGCGGTGTTTTGTGTGGCGCCGGTTTTGAAACACCGGCAGAGACATTGTTTTTAGGTAAAAAGTTACTGGTGATTCCGATGAAAAACCAGTATGAGCAGCAGCTAAACGCGGCAACGCTTAAAGATATGGGCGTTCCCGTTATAAAAAACTTTAAGCCAAAATACAGTCCTGTTATTACAGAATGGTTGCAAAATGGGCGGCCGATACCTGTAAATTATCCGGATATAACGGATGATATAGTGCAGATGCTGGTGCAAAAGTATTCAAAATAGTTAGTTAGCCAAAACGGATATCACATTTATAATTTGCCATAACGTTGACAATACTGTTAATTTATAAAATATAGTTAATAGTGATTGCTTACGCCAAAAATATTTTAAATTTGTATCACTTTTAAATTAGGTTTTGAGGAGATCCTAATTTTTAAAGCCTAAAAGCCCTTCAACTGAAGGGCTTTTTGTATTTATTTAGTTGCTACTATAATAGGATGTTGAAAGTCATCTATGCTATAAAATAAAAAACAGCAACCCTCATTAAAAAGATTGCTGTTTTCAGTAATTGGCATTCATTAACTAACTCAATTCAAATGTACAAAATCGCTAATGTTTTATTATACATCATTTTACGAAATATTTACATGATATTTGACCATCACAGTTCGATGTAAAACAAGCATACAATTTCAAATCAATGCGTTATGGTTTGTTAGATGATATCAAAATTCATCCTCAACGAAGCCTGTTCTTTTATGGCCTGAAAATACAAGTACCGTACCCGGATCATAATCAAATTCAGCCCTGAAAAAGATACTGTCGGTTATCACACCTGTTCGTGATTGCCCACCATTTTTTATAATTATGCCATCGGTTATATTTACAAGGGAACCATCCGCAAAATTTTCTTCGTTAACCCCGCTAAAGCTCATTTCCTGTGGGTTAACATCTACCCGGCTCTCAAGCCACCAGCCAAAATAAGAGAGGGGAGGCGTAGTATCAGAATAATCCCTGTCACTTATAAACAGCCTTCCGTTATTGTCATCAAACGTTCGGTGCAGGGCATGTGCTACCAAAACCTCACCTGTGGCCTCATCTGTAATATTAATAAACCATTCACCACTCATGGGCTGGAGTTGTGTTTGGCCGGCATCATAATCATCATACCCGCGGTCATCATCGCATGATATTGATAAGGGCAGCACAACAAACCCGACAATAAAGCAAATTATCTTTAATTTTATGTTTTTCATGTGTTATTATATTAAAATTGAACCTGTTCCAGGTGTATATTAAATGTATAGGTTGTTTCAGCGTCTGCCTCCCAAACGGTTATCATGTCAATGCTGTTATCATCCGGATTAACATTCAGACCAGTAATTTCTGCCGATCCTCCAAAATACGCGTTGCTAAGTGTGGCCGGAAATTCAAAGTCATCAGATGTAATATTATTAGCCACTATTATACCTCCGGGTGTTTCAGAGCCGGCAATAGCCCTCCCAAAAAGATACCAGCCGCCAAAAGCATCAGATATGCCGTAAGTGCCATCTTCATTTTCCCATATAAGTATATACTCAATATCAGTATATGCTGATTCGGGTGTACCCTGCACACCATTCCTGAATACTGTAGACCGGTACAAGCCGGCAATGCTGTTTACTAAATCGCCGGTTTCGGCTACTATAATGTCGCGCGTAACGCTGCTTGAAAATCCTTCTTCATTAACAGCACTGTAAGATGTAGTGTAAAAATCAGACACATCGGTATCGAGCGTTTCATTAAAAGTATTGCCCCGGTACCTGCCTGTATATGTAGTAGTTATAGGTACCTCCTGATCATCAATAGTTGCCATAGCACCCGGGTCTGTGTAGTTTGTGCCCTGTTCAATCAGTATGGGTTCATCGGTTTCGTCATTTAGCGATAGTACAGCGTAGTTTGTAACCGATGAGTGTATAGAATCTTCTGTGCTGCAGGAGGTCAATGCAATTGCCAACGTTACTAAAACTGCAGCTCCGGTTGTTTTTATAGCTTTCATATTTATATTTTTTATTCAGGTTTTTGATCCCACCAAACATTTTGGGTTGTAGATGATCTTTGTGTTATATTGGGGTTGCGCTCCACTTCCTGTTCAGGATAAAACAGGATGCTGGGTACCGTACTGCCCGGCAATATAGATATTTGCGATGGTATCCTGTTGCCTTCGGCATAGTCGGCATTTTCTTCCGGTACTATTTCCGGATACTTGGTGCGTGTTGTTTCTATCCATGCCTCAATATTATTTACATAGGCAAGAGAAGCCCATTTTTGTATGATTACCTGCCTTACCATTTGCTCTGTGCCGCCGCCTTCCTCAAATTCATATGCGCCACCGGCACCTGTAAGCTCATCAGCGGCAGCCGTTGCTTCGCCGGGAGTCATTACAGCATCTCCATCTTCCAAAAAGAAGTTAGCCTGATAGGTTAAAAAAGAAGCCCTTACACCTTCGTTATACCGTTCCTGCGCACCTGCGCCGCCACTATATCGTATAAGGCCTTCAGCCTGTAAAAAGTTACTTTCGGCCACTGTCATTAAAAATACCGGCGTTTGCATCCCTATGTTTGGCCTTGAGTAGTTTCTGGCCTGGGTTTGAAGCCCCTCGCCACCGCCCTGAGGTAATGATACATAAGCACCGCTTATATTAGGGCGGTACACAGCCTCGAGTCTGGGGTCATTGTTTTCTGAATAGAAATTAAAAAGGCTGTTGCTTGCAATATTGTTAACATCGCCTAAGCCTGTAGTGGCAATCTGTACCTCATAAAACGGGTGCCTCTGGTTTAAAGAAGTGGCAAATATATCATAGTCAGCGTCTTCGGTAATAAAATTGTCCTCTGCAATTAAGGCATTCACCGCTGCTGGATTAGCCAGGGGGGTATAAGCCATTCGTATATAAAGCTTTAATTTTAAAGTATTTGCAAACCGTATCCAGTTGTCCATATCGCCCTGGTAAATACCATCCTGGTTGCCTACTTCAGAGGCTACAGGGTTAGCCTGGTAAGCGGCGAGGGCGGCATCTATCCTTGCGATAAGATCAGGGTAAATTTCTTCGCCTGGGGTTACCGCAGGAGTAATGTTTGCCGCGCCCTGCAGGGCCTCTGTGTAAGGCACATCGTCAAAAAGGTCTACAAGCAGCTGAAATGTATATGATCGTAATACCTCTGCCATTAGCGCGGTTCCTGTATCGCCATCGGCAGCAGATTCCTGGAGTACAAACTGCAGGTCGTTAAGTGTGCCGGCATAGAGTGCCGGCCATATACGGTTAGCATATTCTGTTGTCAGGTTATTTTCATCAATATTCTGATACTGTGTGGCCCCGGGTGCCTGGGTATGGTATTGGGCAAAAAAACCTCCCAGGTTCATCAAATCGCCACCTACTACGGTTACAAGCGCCGCCTGGGCAGATGTTAGCGCCAGCCCTTTATTTATTTCGGCCGGGGCATTGGGGTCAGTATTTATATCAAGGTTATCATCACACGATACAGCAAGTACCGCACTGCATAGTAACAGTAGTTTAAAGATATTTTTCATTGTTTTATGCTTTTAATTAAAAGTTTGCCCTTATTGCAAAGCCCATGCTTCTTGTAGAAGGGTTAGCGCTGAATTCGCCAAACTGCGAACCTATGTCTGTACCAAATGTAGATACTTCCGGATCTATATACTGGTTGCTTCGGGGTGTCCACAAAAACAGGTTGCGGCCTATTAAGGATACCGTGATGCCTTGTATAAATGTGTTATCCAGATATTTTTGAGGCAATGCATATGATAGCACCACCTCGCGCAGTTTTATAAATGATTTATCAATTACCGTATATCTTGATAAAGCTTCGGCGCTGTAATAATCATCCATGTGTTCTGTATCTACCGGTACGGTATTAGGCACATAAACGGTGTTTCCGCCGGCATCTGTACCATTTGCCACCACAGAGCCCGGTACAATAAAGGGCTGCCTGTCATTAAAGGTTGTGGTTATAGAGTTACCTGTAAATCTTGTAATATCTGCAGTTCTCGAATACATTAACCCGCCCTGGCGTATATCTAATGTAAAATCAAGCGATAGGCCTTTGTAACTAAAAGTATTGCTTATACCCATTGTGTAATCATACTGGGTATCGCCATAAACTTCATCGGTTGTGGTGGCAATGGGTATACCATTGGTATCTACAATTATGTTTCCGTCAGGGTCGCGTTGCGCAACAGGCCCTTCTATAAGTCCTACAGGCTGCCCCGGCCTCGCTACAAAACTTATGGTGCTGAGGCCACCCAGCGGCACTGACTCGAGGCGGGGGTCAAGCTTTTCGAGTACTGAGTTGTTTTTAGAAAAGTTAACCGATGTAGACCAGTTAAAGCCATCTTCGGCATGTTTTATCCATCCCAGGGTAAGCAGTGCCTCAAACCCTTTGTTAGATATTGTGCCCACATTTGCCGTTTGATTGGTAAAACCACTGGCACCCGCAAGCGGAAGGTTAAGAATCTGGTTTTCTACCCTTGCGTTATAATATGTAGCATCTATAGATATCCTGTTGTTAAAGAAGGAAGCTTCAAGCCCCACCTCAAACTCCCTTCGCCTTTCCGGCTGCAGGTTAGGATTACCCGCACGGTTACCCAGGCCGTAAGCATTTATACCGCCAATGGGAAAGTCATAACTACCAAAACCCTGGTTATCTATGGTTGTAGACGTAAAAACAGGCAATATCTGGTAGGGGTCGGTATCAACACCCGTTTCGCCATATCCTCCCCTTATTTTTAAATAATTTACAACGCTCTTGATTTCGGGAAAGGTATTGCTTGCCACCCAGCTTACGTTTGCGCCTCCATATAATATGGACCTGTTTTCTCTTGGTAGTGTAGAGTACCAGTCGTTTCTTACGTTTCCTGTCAGGTACAGCATATTATCATAAGATATAGTGGTACTGTTGTAAAGGCCATAGAGCTTTCTAAGGTTCCTGGCAGTGCCTACAGTAGGGCTCTGGCCTGTATTTGCAAGCGAGAAAAAGCCGGGTATATCCTGTGTGCCCACACTTGCGGCAAATGAAGTGCCTGACCGTGTGTTTGAGTTAAAACCAAAAGTAGATACAAGGTTAATATTATCGCTTAAATCCAGGTTAAGATTGTATAAAAGGTCATGGTTAAGCTGCTTTATAGAGCTAGAAGACTCTGCGTAGGTTCCCGGCTGCTCGGTTGAGCTCAGGTCGTTTGGGCTGCCGGGTTCGGCATTTACTTCAGCGGTCCATATCCTTAATAAATCGGTTTGCTGGTCAATACCAAAACGGTAGGTAAAGCTTGACCATTTGTTTATGGTTGCAGACACTTCTAATGATCCGTAAAAACGTTCTTTATTATAATCAGATCCATTTTCATTGAGTGTAAAGTAGGGATTAGTTACACCATAAGATGTATAGTAATTAGACACATTATGAAACGGGTTGTTATAATCTGCAAACTCTGTAATAGGAATATCAGTAGGTATCTGCATCAGGTTGTTCATTGCAGATAATCCCTGGCCGGTGCCTACAGAGCTGCCACCCGTATTTACATAATTCATATTACCTGCTAATGTAAACCCGCTTACTTTTGTAGTTCCTGACAATCCTATCGTATTCCTCTCAAAGGAATCAGCATCTGTAGGGAAAATACCATCCTGCTGCGTATTAGAATAAGAGAGCCGTACGGTTGAATCGCCTGAGCCGCCTGAAACTGATAATGTATTTACATTAGATATACCGGTGTTAAAAAAGTTTTCAAGCTGGTCTTCCTGAAATGAATAGGGTTTTATAAGCTGGGCATTGTTTACTATGTTACCCCACACGCGGGGCCTGTTATCAAACCGCGGACCCCATGAGCCATTCTCTCCTAAATAGTGCTGGCCATCCCACCCCTGGCCAAAAGAAGACTGGTATTTAGGTGTCCTTAAAATTTCTGTAAAGAATGATGTTGTAGAAAAATCTATGGCCAGCTTACCGGCCTGCCCTTTTTTTGTAGTAATTATAATTACACCATTAGCTGCCCTTGACCCGTAAAGCGCTGTGGCAGATGCGCCTTTAAGCACGGTAAGGCTTGCAATATCATCAGGGTTAATATCGCCAGACCCACGGCCAAAATCATACCCGCCACTCAGGCTGCTGGAAAAATTAGACGTATTGTTTATAGGGATGCCATCTACTACAAACAGCGGCTGGTTAGTGCCCTGCAGGCTGCTGAACCCCCTTATGATGATACCTGAAGACGCACCCGGGTCTGTAGAAGCATTAGAAATTACCACACCGGCCACTTTGCCCTTAATTGCATCATTGATATTTGGCTGGGCGCCCCTTTCAATATCTTCAGACCGAAGGGTAGTAGTGGCAGAACCGAGTGAAGATTTTTCTCTTTTGATACCTACGGCTGTTACTACCACCGTTTCTATTTCTGTGGTTTCGTCAGACATTGTTACATTTAGGGTAGCTGATACAGCAGGTAGTTCGCGCGTTATCATTCCTATATAAGAAAACACAAGTACATCTGTGGGGGCTGCCCTTATAGTATACCGTCCGTCTGTATCGGTTGATGTTGCAGTGGTTGTACCACGAATAGCAACGCTAACTCCCGGTACCGGCGAGCCATCCTGACCGGTAACAGTACCCGATACGGCTCTTTCCTGTGCAAATAAATTTTGCAGCATTAACGTAAACAAGCACGTTAAAATGATGTTTAATTTTGCTTTCATTAAGTTGGATTTAATTATTAATCAAATTTCTAATGAAGCAACTTTCAATACAAATATTTTATGATTGCGTTAGCCTAATTTTATTACATTTTTAGTAGTAAAATACTTTATATAATAAATTATATTCATCAAAACATCCTTTTTTAGGATAATTATGTAATATTGCTGTAAAATTATGCAAAATTTATGCGATAGGCAAAGTCCCGCTTTAAGTAACCACAGAGTAATAAAATTTCAGAGCATCTTGAATAGTTTTAAACGTACTGCAGCAAATAAATGCAATGTAATATTGGGAGGATACGATCCACTATTCAGTTAAAGCTGTATATTGTGCTAACAAATAGAGTGTGAACTACTATTGTAGATAGAGTTAAGCACTAAATTATATGTTCTAAAACCAAATTATACACGTATGGATAACAATTTATTCACTCAATTGCAGGAACTGCATGTGGCAGGCTGGAATGAGAGGGACGCCGTAAAGCGAGATGCGCTGCTAAAGCAAATTTATGCTCATGATATCAGGATGCATGATAAAGATTTTACCCTTGATGGCTTACAAGCCGTTTCAGATTTTATAGGAAAGCTGCTTACAGATGATCCTGAGTTTAATTTTAGTGCCCAAAAAAACATTGACTATACCCAAAATGGAGCAAGGCTTTATGGCAGGATAGGTACTGGTAATAAGGTTTTTTACAGTATGGATTTTTTTGTAATGGAGAACGATAAGGTTGCCCAGTTATATGTATTTATGGATGCGGATAAAATGGCTCTGTAAAGCCCACTTATTATAAGATTAGTAAAGTAAAATCCCTAAACTATAAATTTAGGGATTTTTATTTTAATAGGCCAGTGGCTTATAAAGCACTTTTACCTATCGCATCAAGCACAACTTCCTCATGTGTTACATTTGACAGGTTAATTGCGGTTTCAATAAGTGCAAGATGTGAGTATGCCTGTGGAAAATTTCCGAGGAGCCGTTTTGAACTGAAGTCTATGTCTTCACTAAAAAGCCCTAAGTGATTGCTGTATGAGAGCAGCTGGTCAAAAAGCTGTCGGGCTTTTTGTTGCTCACCTATCTTGTAGAGGCTGTTGATAAACCAAAAGGTGCATATAGTAAATGAAGAGGAGGGAAGCCCAAAATCATCTTTATTTTTATACCTGTATAAAAGGCCATTATTGCTAAGCTCTTTTTCGGTAGCGTGTACAGTAGAAACGTACCGTGAATCGCTGGCCTCAATAAATCCATAACTTTCCATAAGAAGAACTGAGGCGTCAAGATCGTCAGAACCGTAAGACTGTGTAAAGGCCTGTACCTTACTATTCCAGGCATTTTTCAAAATATCCTCTTTAATTTCCTTTTCAATGGGTTGCCATTTTGCTGCCTTAGCCTTTTTTCCTAAAATTTCAGCTACTTTAATGGCACGGTCAATAGCAGTCCAGCAAAGCACTTTAGAAAAGGTAAAATGCCGCTCTTCTGTCCTGAACTCCCATATTCCCTTATCAGGCTCCTGCCAATGCCTTTGCACCACCCATACTATACCTTTAGTAATATTCCAGAGCTCTTCTCCATTTTCCACGTCATTGGTAAAATTTGTAAGTTGCTGGTAAATCACGTCCATAAGGATGCCATAGATGTCATTCTGCCGTTGCGAATAGGCTGCATTACCTATGCGTACAGGTCTTGAGCCCTTATATCCGGAAAGGTGGTCCAGTATTTCCTCTGTCAGCTTCTTTTCGCCGTTGATACCGTACATAATTTGCAATTTCTCATCTTTATCAGGTATAAGATTAATAATAAATTTTAAATAATCCCTGGCCATTTCGCTGTGTCCAAGCCCATGAACCACCTTAACAACCATTGAGGCATCTCTAATCCAGCAAAAGCGGTAATCCCAGTTACGAACCTCTCCAATGGTTTCCGGTAGTGATGTGGTTGCCGCTGCCAGTACTGCACCTGTTTTTTCATAGCTAAGAAGCTTCAAGGTGATGGCGCTGCGCGAAATATGGTTATTATACCTGTGATAAGAGGTAGTGCGGTCGCTCCAGTTAAGCCAGTATGTCTTTGTGCGCTCAAATTCAAGGTTTATCTTATTTAGCGTTGGGGCAAAAATTTTCTCGTTATAGCCAAATATTATAAACCCATCATTTTCAAGAATTATGTCGTTACCTGTTGCAATATCATCCTTGTCAAGATTGCTGTACAAAAAAAGAGAATCAAACTTTTTTGTATTGGTAAGGCTTATAATAAAATCATCTTTTACATAGCTTTTTGTTTCATCAAGCGCATATTCCAGTTTAGGGTCATATTTTACTTTAAAAGAGGGTGTTCCTGAAATTTTTTTAATGTAGCGTATTATTTCGGGAGGTGAATGGTAAGCGCCACCTTCTTTTTTGTAGCGGGGCATAAAATCTAATAATTCAAACGCATTATTCCCATCGCTAAAGGTGGTAGAAAGGATGGCCGTATTATTAATATAGCGCTGCTTTACAGTATATTCGGGCGTTACAATTATTTCAAAACTTCCGCCGATTTCGCTGTCCAGTATTTTTGCGAATATTGAAGAAGAATCAAACTCAGGTAGGCAGCACCATTCAATTGCGCCTTTGTCAGAAATCAATGCTGCGCTGCGGCAATTGCCGATTATGCCATAATTTAAATTATTCATAAAATCTTTTTTTAGGTAGGATGAAGGGTATTAATTATCTAAATTTACTAAAACCATCTTTCTAATCCAAACCCTTTTTGCATGAATAAAACTATAATAGTCTCAAACAGGCTTCCTGTTGACCTGCGATATGATGATTCACAACTGCACATAAAACCCAGTATTGGCGGCCTTGCTACAGGCATGAGGTCGGTACATTCTGACAGCAACGGTATTTGGATAGGCTGGTCAGGACTTACTGAAGAGGAGATCCTGCCTAACCGGCAGGAGGAAGTTGATAAAGCCCTTGCCGGTGAAAAATGCATAAGGGTGCCCCTTACGGCTAATGACCTTGAAAATTATTATTTCGGGTTCAGTAATAAGGCGCTTTGGCCACTGTTTCATTACTTCCAGGCCTATACTGAATTTGAGCAGGTACAGTGGGAATCTTACAAAGAAGTCAACCAAAAATTTGCCGATGTTGTACTACAGCACGCTAACGAAGGTGATACCGTATGGATACATGATTACCAGTTACTGCTACTTCCACAGCTGTTAAGAGATAGTATGCCCGGCATTACAATAGGTTTTTTTCTCCATATACCATATCCGTCTTACGAACTATTCAGGACGTGCCCCTGGCGCGATGAACTTTTGCATGGCATGCTTGGGGCAGACCTTATCGGCTTTCATACCTATGATTATGTGCGGCACTTTATTAGTTCGGTTTCCAGGATTTCCGGTCTCGAAATTAACTTTAATGAAGTATCTTATGGCGAAAGGATTATCAAGATCGATTTTTTTCCGATGGGAATAGATTATAAACGATACCATGATGCGGCCATGGAACATTTAACACGTTCGGAAGCAGAGAAAACATCGCTTATGCGTAGTATTGAGCAGCATGCCAGCTCTGATGCCGATGGAAGGCTTGTACTTTCTATTGACAGGATGGATTATACAAAGGGAATACCAAACAGGATAAAGGCTTTTGAGTATTTTTTAAATAAATATCCGGAGTTTAAGGGCAAGGTGCGCCTGGTAATGCTGGCGGTACCCTCAAGGGAAAATGTGCCGCAGTACCAAAAATTAAAACGCGAAACAGATGAGCTTGTAGGCAGTATTAACGGCAGGCTGGCTACCATTAACTGGACACCTGTGTGGTATTTTTACCGCTCTATGCCCTTTGATGACCTGATTGATCTTTATGTAGCGTCTGATGTTGCACTGATTACCCCTGTAAGGGATGGCATGAACCTGGTTGCTAAAGAATATGTAGCTGCCAGAACACAGGGAAAAGGTGTACTTATACTGAGTGAAATGGCCGGTGCAGCAAAAGAGTTGCATGAGGCATTGCTGGTTAATCCAAATAACTTTGAACAGATTGCCGATAATCTTAAATATGCTCTTGAGATGCCTGACGATGAGCAGCAGTCAAGGCTTGACACCTTGCAAAAACGGATTTCCCGTTATGATGTAGAGCGATGGGCCGGCTCGTTTGTAAAGTCGCTCGCAGCTACCCAGATACGCCCCGCGGCACCTAAAACAAAAAAACTTGATACGGATTTTCAAAGTACTCTTTCATCAGAGTTTACCGCTTCAGGAAAAAGGCTGCTGCTGCTTGACTATGATGGCACCCTTGTTGGTTTTCGCAACATTCCGGCTGAAGCAAGCCCTGACGGAGAGCTGTATGCTATTTTAGACACCCTTGCGGCTGATGAGCGGACGGAAGTTGCCATTATAAGCGGGCGTGACCGCAAGACCCTTGAAAAATGGTTTGGCCATAAAAAATATACTATTATTACTGACCATGGGGTATGGCTCAGAAAAAGAGATCAGGACTGGGTGAGCCTTGAAAGGCTAAAGACAGAGTGGAAAGATAAAATAAGACCCGTAATGGAGACGTTTACCGATAGTACCCCGGGAACGTTTATTGAAGAAAAGGATTATTCTCTTGCGTGGCATTACCGCAGGGCCGATACCGAACTTGCAAATATGCGGACCATGGAACTTAAGCATGTGCTAACGAGCCTTTTGGCTAATAATGCGCTATCTGTACTTGAGGGCAACAAGGTGCTTGAAGTAAAGAGCAGCAGCGTTAATAAGGGGAGGGCGGCAGCACGCCTTACAGCCGATGCTTATGATTTTATTCTTGCTATTGGTGACGACTGGACCGATGAATACATGTTTGAAGAACTTCCTGATAGCGCACATACTATTAAAGTTGGCACTCAAAAAACAGCGGCACATTATTTTATAAATGATCCGGGTAAAGTTCGCGAGGTGCTAAAATCTTTAATTGTACCATCAGTGTCAGTTAAAATAGAGTAGTATTTTGGTTTACAGTTTATTATAAGATGTCTCTACAAACTTTTGCCTTACCACTCCATCTAAATTGTTTGATGGTTATATCTGCTTGTTCTGTGAAAATACATCTATATTGACTATACAACTTTTACAGCACTATTTTTCTTGCGGGGTATAGCTTTTATACTGATTACCTATTTTTTTCGTTACTTAACTATAAAAATAGTTGCACAACTAAAAAAATAGTTTTAAGTTTGGAATATAAAATAAAAAGTATGCAAAAGTTAACCAATAAGGAAGAAGAAATAATGCACATTTTATGGAAGCTTGAAAAAGCGTTTGTAAAAGATGTGCTCAGCGAAATAACCGACGATAAGCCGCATTATAACACCCTCAGCACCATTATTCGTAATCTGGAAGAAAAGGGCTATGTAGGGCATACGGCTTTTGGCAATACGCACCAGTACCATCCTGTAATTAGTAAAGAAGAATACCGCAAGGGTTTTATGAGTAATGCCATTGAGAATTACTTTAATAATTCTTACAAAAGCATGATTTCTTTTTTTGCCAAAGAAGAAAAGATAAGCGCCGAAGAGCTACGTGAAATTTTAAGCATGATAGAAAAAAAGAAATGATATGGATGCTTTTATCCTCTACCTTGCCAAAGCATCGGGGCTTGTAGCGCTATTTTATACAGCCTATTACCTGTTGCTGAAAAAAGAAACATTTTTTACACCCAATCGCTGGTTTCTAATTGCCGGGCTAATAACATCAGCCGTATTACCGCTTGCAGAATACACTAAAGTAATATGGGTTACGGCAAAACCTGTTGTACCTCTTTATGCTGCTGATTTGCAAATGCTTATGCAGTATGCCACTACCATAAAACAGCAACAACCGCAAATTACACTTAATGATATATTACTTGGCATTTACTGTGCCGGTGTACTGCTGTTCTTTGCGCGTTTTGTTAACGATGTTTCTTTTATAAGAGATATTATAAAGGCAAATAAAGCAGTAAAAAATGGTAAATTCAAGCTTATAGATTCGCCACAGGCAGCTTCGCCATTTTCATTCTTTAATTACATAGCATACAATTCAGTAATATTACAGCCGGAGGAGCTGGAAAACATACTGGAACACGAAAAAGTACACAGCACGCAGCGGCACAGCGTTGATATGATTTTAGGCCAGCTTTTTTGTGTGTTATTCTGGTTTAACCCTTTTGTGTGGTTATACAAAAAGGCCATGGCACAAAACCTTGAATTTATTGCCGATGCCGGCGCTACAAGCAACGTTCAGGATGTGGTAGCCTACCAAAAAACACTTTTAAAAATAACAATGCAGCCAGAATGCATTGCCATCACCAATCATTTTTATCAATCATTAATCAAAAAACGAATCATTATGTTAAACAAAGAAAAATCTAAGGCACGCAGCTACTGGAAGTATGCTGCCATGTTGCCCGTACTGGCTATTTTTATACTGGCGTTTCAGGTAAAAGTTGTAGCACAGGAAAAAACTACGGCTCCCCACAATCAGAACCTTGTAATTGTTCAGGAAATAACTAAAGATACTAAAGACAAGGAGCTGGAAGAGAGCAGGGATCTGTTTAAACAGGAGTTTGATGCAGATGTTACCGTAAGTGGTGTAAGCAGGAACACTAAAAGCGAAATAACAGCGATAACTGTAAATGTAGCCCTTGAAACCGAACAAAGAAAGTATGAGGTAAAAGGATCCCAGCCTATAGAAACATTTAAAATTATTTTAGAGCGTGATGAGGAGGGCATAGTTAACGTTAATATTGGTACGCCTGCTGCTATAAAACAGCACTTAGCTGCCATTGCCCTGCCCGAGGATGCGGAAATTGCCGAAGATGTTGAAATTACCGATACTATAGCTTACAATGGTGGCAAGTGGGCAATACAGGCGCCGCCTGCCGCAGCTTATGGTATGTCGACTCCCGGCGGCAATGTAGCATTAAATTTAGGCAATACAGAGGTGCTTGTGGTTGTTAATGGTATTAAATACCTGCCAGGCCAGCAAATAAAACTACCGGCAGGCCAGCAAATTACCAGCATTACCACACTTACGGGTAAAGAAGGCAAATCAAAATATGGCAAAGAGGGTAAAAAAGGCGCAATAGAAGTTACTTCTTCTGCCGGTGCCTATGGTTTTGTAATGCCGAACAATGGTGACTTTGATTATGATTTCAGCCTGAATGGCGGGCCCGAAAGTTTTGAATTTAAGTGGGAGAATTTTTCAACAGACGATATGGCGTTTGTAATGAAACAACTTAACGAGCTTAAAGAAAGGCAGCCTTTTGATGAAATATCAAAATCTGAAATGATGGAACGGGCTCAGATAATTTTAGATGACCTTAAAAATAATGGGGTCAATGGTGACAAGGATGAAATTGAAACAACTAGTATTTTAAGAGAAAGAGATAAGGCAGCACTTGAAAAAAGGAGGGCTGAAGTTGAGAAGAAAAGGGCCGAGCTTGAAAAGAAAAGGGAAGAATCTTTTAAAAACAGGGAAGATTCCAGGCGTGCCGCAGATAAAGAACGTGCAAAAGCAGCGGAAATTAAAAACGCAGCAAAACAAAGACAATAATTTGAGTTAGTTACTAATTGTTGCTACCGGGGCAGTTGTAACAGGCTGCCCTGATATCAAAAGCATAAACTTATAGCCTAATAATTATGGAAAATATAGCACTTTACATAGCAAAAGCCTGCGGCCTGACCGCAATGTTTTATGCGGCCTATTACCTGCTGCTTAAAAAGGAAACTTTTTTTAAGGCAAACCGTTGGTTTTTACTGGCAGGCCTTTTAACATCTGCTTTGCTGCCGCTTGCTGTGTATACCAAAATTGTGTGGATAAGCCCTGTTCCGCAACAACCGGTGCAAATGATACAGCTTGTAGAGTATGCTAGTGTAGCAGCAACTGCCCCACAGGCCTTAACACCACCTTTTGAAATAAACTGGTGGCTGGTAGCCCTTGGTATATATGCCGCAGGAACCGCCTTTTTGCTTGCAAGGCTTGTAATAGACTTTAAAAAAGTATATGGCATGTTTAAAGGGCAGTATATCAAAAAGCTGGATAATTATAAAATAATTGATTCTGAGGCTGCTAAATCGCCATTCTCATTCTTTAATTACATAATATATAATTCCGCCTCTCTTGAGCCTGATGAATTGCAGGATATTCTAAGCCACGAAAAAGTGCACAGCAGCCAGCTGCATAGCGCCGATGTAATAATAGCCCAGCTGTTTTGTGCGGTATTCTGGTTTAATCCTTTTGCATGGCTCTACAAAAAAGCCATTGCCCAAAACCTTGAATTTATTGCTGACGCTGAAGCGGTTAAACACGCTGCTGATATAATTAATTATCAAAAAACACTTTTAAAAATAACATTACGGCCATCTGGCAGCACCATTACAAACCATTTTTATCAATCATTAATAAAAAAACGTATTATAATGCTTAACAAACCAAAGTCTAAAAAACAAAACTCCTGGAAGTTTGCCGTGGTGTTGCCCCTGCTGGCTGTATTTGTAATGTTATTTCAGGTTGAGGTAATTGCGCAGGAAAAAGCAGAGGATTCTATCCCTACCCAAACAAATGCCGATTCATCAGACTCGGTAATAATTACCCAGTATATAAAGGATGAAGACCTGGACCGGAACGCCAGGCGCCTTACTGAAAAATATGGATTAAAGGTAGCCTTTAGCGAAATATCACGCAATGTTGAAGGTTACATAACGTCAATTAAAGCTGAAGTAACAGGCGGTATGGGCCAAAATGTGACAGATAGAAAATACCAGATTAAAGGCCTTAAGCCAATTGGTACTTTTACGCTTACCATTAAAAAAACCGGTAATGTTACCGAAGCTACATTTAGCCAGCCCAAACTTGTTGAAGAAAAACTTGTTTTGGGAAAATATGATGAAAATGAGGTACCGCTGCCGGCAACTGACGATTATACAGATTTGCTTGTTGTTATTGATGGCGTTAAGCAGCCTAAAGGAACTGATGTTGAGGAATTGCCTGAGAACATAGCATCTATAAATATTTTAAAAGGCCCGGATAACAAATATGGTGAAGAGGGCAAAAAAGGCGTTATTGAAGTTGTTACCAAAAAAAATAGAATTGAGTCTGTAGCTACCAGGGCTGCAGGAGTAAGTTTTGTAGCTAACCCGCTGTATGTAATAGATGGTGTTAAGCAGCCTAAAGGTAGTGATGCACTGAGAAACCTCGATTCCCACTATATTAAATCTATTACTGTACTTAAAAATAGTGAGGCTGTTGATAAATATGGAGAAGATGGACCTGACGGGGTTATTGAAATTATTACCGAGACTTCAGCCGATAGGTATAATATGGATACACCACCATCTGAAATTGCCAGGCAGAACAGTAACCATAAAACCTTTATAAAGGCGCGTACCATAACTAGTTCTGACGATGAAAAAAAAACCACATGGGCGGCAGAGGGAGCTGTGCAAATTACAAGTGCTAAGGATAATAACGGAAAGGCAGATTTCAGGCTGGCTGATGACGGTAACAGCGGTTTTTTAATAAACAAAAAATCTACCGATGCCGATTTAGATAATTATGCCGAAATACTGGCTAAAAACGGTTTGGTATTTAAATATTCTGGCATAAAAAGAAATAGCAGTGGCGAAATTATTAAGATCAGGACTGAACTTAAAGACAACAAAAAAAATAAAGCATCAGGTACATTTGAAAATGATAAAGGTATAGCTACCATTTACGTGGGTAAAAAAGAAGGTATACTTATAATTAAAGGAAAGTAACACCAAACACAATTTATTCTTAAAAGGCTGCCATACCAGGCAGCCTTTTGTTATTTTTGGGTATACTAAACCTCAAACCATGTTTAAACTTTTAGCAAAAATAAACAAATGGCTGCTGCCCAGCTATACTAAAGAGCAGCTTGACCTTGCAAAAGCTACAAAACTGCAAAAGGCCATTGTAGCATGGAAGTATTATGTAACTACCCGCGCCGTAGACTAGTATACCAAAGGGGCATATACCTCATAAGGTGCTATTTTTTCGCGGCCTTTTAAAAAAGACAACTCCATTAAAAAGTTGCATTGCACTATAATTCCTCCCATGCTTTCTACAAGCCGGCACATCGCTTTTGCAGTACCGCCCGTAGCCAGTACATCATCATGTATTAAAATCCGTTCTCCGGGCTTAATGGCATCAGTATGTATCTCAAGGGCATCTGTGCCATATTCAAGCTCATATGTTGCCTTAAATGTATTATATGGCAGTTTGCCGGGTTTGCGCACCGGTACAAAGCCTGCATTTAACTCGTGGGCAAGCAATGTGGCAAAAAAGAAACCCCGGCTCTCAGCTCCAACCACTTTATCAATAGAACGGTCGCGCAGGTTATTTATAAGCAATGCCATACATTCGCGCACGGCAACAGGGTTATTGAGCAATGGCGTTATATCTTTAAATACTATACCCGGTTTCGGAAAATCCTGTATGTCACGTATATACTGATTAAGCGTCATTTTTTTTTAATTATTTATTGTTTAGCGCTTGCAATTTAAGCATTAATATATATATTTGCACCCGCAATAAGGTTCTCAATTATATGAGATAAATAATGCAAAAGGCCTCGTGGCGCAACTGAATAGCGCACTTGATTACGGCTCAAGAGGTTACTGGTTTGAATCCAGTCGAGGTCACAAAGATTTAAAAAAATCTATTAGATAAAAAGCTTATTAGGCCCGGTTTAATACCGGAATTAATAAGCTTTTTTGTTTATACTATAATAAATTAAAGATTGAACATAACCGGATTTAGCATCTTATTTACACTACCCAATAATATGTCTCTTTCCGTCTCAATCATGATAAGGCACTTAAACTATCAAATGAAAGTTAAATGTAGTGCATTTTTAAAACCTTATTTTTAATTTCAATGTACTAAAAATAAGACACATGAAAAATATTTCGATTAAACTGATACTGGGGATAATGCTTGTTACTTCAATGAGTACTTTTGTTTCCTGCCGTAAAAGCAACGTTGATGTAGACCATCATAGCGAAAGTGATAATGTTGAAGACAACAAAGTAGATAACCCTTCTGAAAGGCCAACTTCTGACAAGACAGAAATGGGAACCCCTAATGATGACCCAGCCGGCAATACCGCATCTCCTGTAGAGGGAAACGGATCTGGGAAGACAGTACCTGACTCTATAAAACCCTTAAATTAAATATGAAAAAACCCCGCATTGCGGGGTTTTTACTTTAGTAAATCAGGCTCTCCTCACAACCTAATTTGTAAAGCAATGTAAAATTAAAAATTATTTTAAGTATTTGCAATGTGCTAAAGTGTTAAAATTAGAATAGTAAGCAATTAATTTTCCAGATAACATGCTGTAAGAGCGCATTCAAAAATTTTGGTAAACATGCTTATGTTTGTTTAAAAACCCTGAAGTTGTTTATTAGGCGTAAAGCTGTGGGGCTTATCATTGCGTTAAGGGGTTTGCTGGCACTTTAAATAGTTAAAAATAATACTTATTTTATACTGGGTTAAATGCTTATTTTTGTAAAAATACACCTTGTATGAATAAAGTTTTTGCCCTTGCCTTATTATTAGCTTTTGGATCTATACACGCGCAGGAGTGCAGTGAGGCAGCCTCCAAAGCAGCTCAGAAAAAGCTGAACGAAGAATATGCCGACCCTAAAAAATCGCCACTGATTAAAGAAGACCAGAAGACATTTAAGGCGCTTGATTTTTATGCTGTTGATATGGAGTATTGTGTTACAGCAAAGTTTAAGCGAACTCCGGATGAAAAGCCTTTTTACATGGCTACTACCACAGGGCGCAAGGCCAAATATGTTAAATATGGCGAACTGAGTTTTATACTAAAAGGTAAAACCTGCAAGCTGGATATCTTTCAGAACCCTGATTTGCTAAAGATCGAGGAGTATAAAGACTACCTTTTTCTTCCTTTTACAGATAATACTAATGGCGAGGGCAGCTATACCGGGGGCCGATACATTGATATGAGGCTGCCAAAAGGAGATAGCATGCAAATTGACTTTAACGCCGCTTATAATCCATATTGCGCCTATAATCACGACTATTCCTGCCCTATACCACCCACACAAAATAATCTTGATGTGGCAATAAGAGCAGGGGTAAAGGCCTTTGTTAAGTAGTCTTCAGTCGGAGTCGCAGTTTTCAGGGGGCAGATAGCAGTTTACGGTCCCAATTTTCACGTTCCGTCATCGCGATGTACGAAGTAATCTCACAGAGAGGCTCTGCAACGATGAGATTCCTTCGTCGTTCCTTTCGCAATCAAGCGTACTGAGAATTAATAAAGTTCTGGATACTTCACCGGGTTTACCTCGTGCATTATGCTGTATATCTTTTCATAAATATCTTCTACAGAGGGCTTGCTAAAATAGTCACCATCGGTTGCATAAGCGGGGCGGTGCTCTTTAGCAGCCAGTGTGTCGGGCTTGCTGTCAAGATATTTGTAAGCATCCTGCACATCAATAATTTGCTGCAGTATGTAAGCTGAGCCACCTCCTGGCACGTCTTCATCTATAACCAGCAGCCTGTTTGTTTTGGCCACGCTCTTTACAATATCATGGTTAATATCAAACGGCAACAGCGACTGCACATCGATAATCTCGGCATTAATACCCACTTCCTGCAATTCTTTGGCAGCCTGCTCCACCAAGCGTAATGTAGAGCCGTAAGACACAAGTGTAATGTCAGTACCTTCTTTAATGGTCTCCACCACACCAATAGGCGTTTTAAATTCGCCCAGGTTAACCGGCATTTTTTCTTTAAGGCGGTAACCGTTAAGGCACTCAATAACCAGTGCAGGTTCATCAGTTTCCATTAGTGTATTATAAAAACCGGCAGCCTTTGTCATATTTCTTGGCACCAGTACATTAATACCCCTAAGCGCATTAACTATCATGCCCATGGGCGAACCCGAGTGCCACACGCCCTCAAGCCTGTGCCCGCGGGTACGGATGATAAGCGGCGCTTTTTGCCTGCCGGCCGTGCGGTAGTGCAGGGTGGCAAGGTCATCGCTCATTATTTGCAGTGCATATAATAAATAATCAAGGTATTGAATTTCGGCAATAGGGCGCAGGCCACGCATGGCCATACCAATGCCCTGGCCCATAATAGTAGCTTCGCGTATGCCCGCATCGCACACCCTAAAATCGCCATATTTTTCCTGTAAGCCTTCTAATCCCTGGTTTACATCGCCAATATTGCCACAGTCCTCTCCAAAAACAAGCGCTTCAGGATACTTGGTAAACAGGGCGTCAAAGTTGTTGCGCACAATCATGCGCCCATCGGCATCTTCGGGTGTATCACCATAATCCGGCGCCACTTCTTTAACCGTAAATATGTTTTTGTCACTTTGAGAGTACAGGTGTGAGCTGTACTTGGGCTGGATATCTTCGGTATAATTTTTAATCCAGGCACTCAAAGCGTTTTTGCCATTTTCTTTAACCACCAGGCGCAGCACTTTTCGGGCGGCAACCAGCATGTCTTTACGCATGGGCTCTTTTATACCCTTTAATTCAGAAATGTACTTATCTATAAATACACCATTATCACTACCAGCAGCAATGCTTTTAAGCAGGGTAACAAGGTTATCACGTTCTTCTTTTATAGGGTTTTGGTACGCAGCCCAGGCGGCTTTTTTAGCTTCCAGCACATCTGCCTTCGCCTGTGCGTCAATGGCATCAATTTCGTCCTGAGATGCAATATCGTTATCTGTAATCCATTTTTTCATTTGGGCAATACAGTCAAACTCGCCTTCCCACGCCAGGCGGTCGGCATTTTTATAACGCTCGTGTGACCCGGAGGTAGAATGGCCCTGAGGCTGTGTAAGCTGGTATACGTGTATTAAAACCGGCACATGCTCTTCACGGGCAATTTTTGAAGCTTTTTCATAAGCTGCAACCAGCTCGGGATAATCCCAGCCTTTTACACGGATAATTTCATAGCCTTCACCTTTTTCGTCTCGCTGAAAGCCTTTCAATATTTCGCTGATACTTTCTTTAGTTGTCTGGTGGCGAGCGTGTACCGATATGCCATAATCATCATCCCAAACGCTCATAACCATGGGCACCTGTAGTACGCCGGCAGCGTTTATTGTTTCAAAAAACAGACCTTCGCTGGTACTGGCGTTGCCAATGGTACCCCATGCAATCTCATTGCCGTTATCAGAAAAGTTAGTAGTATCGATGCCCCGCACATTGCGGTATATCTTGCTTGCCTGCGCAAGCCCTAACAGCCTTGGCATTTGCCCGGCAGTAGGCGATATATCTGAGCTTGAGTTTTTTTGTTGTGTAAGGTTTTTCCAGTTGCCGTTCTCATCAAGGCTGTGGGTAGCAAAATGCCCGCCCATCTGTCGGCCGGCGCTCATTGGGTCTGCTTCTATAGAAGCATGCCCATACAGCCCTGCAAAAAACTGTTGTATGGTAAGCTGGCCGATGGCCATCATAAAAGTCTGGTCGCGGTAATAGCCCGAACGGAAGTCGCCGTTTTTAAAAGCTTTTGCCATAGCAAGCTGGGGAACCTCTTTGCCATCGCCAAAGATTCCAAATTTTGCCTTACCTGTTAAAACTTCGCGGCGGCCCAGGAGGCTGGCTTCGCGGCTGGTGGTGGCTATTTTATAATCGTTAAGTACTTCGGCTTTAAAATCTGTAAAAGATAGCGCCTGTTTTGTTTCTGTACCTGTCATAGCTAAGTGTATTGAGCGAATTACAAATTTAATCAAAACTACGACATATCATAATCCACCGGCATAAATTTGAATTGCATTTTTAGCAATAAAACAAATTTAATGGCTGGCGTTAGTAAATTATGAATAATGATTGTGAGTTAAAAATGTATTTTGTGTATTTATTGCTGACGGTTTTGTATTTGGGTGAGATGATTGTTTAATTAAGTATTTTAGCGTAAATCTTCTACTTATGAAAACTTATATACTCAATTTGATGCTGTTTATTCCATTGTTTGTTTTGGCACAGGATAAGAATATAAGTGTTGTATCTATAGAAAAAGCCAATATTGTATATTACGGAATCTCAAACAATATTAAAATTGCGGTGCCCAAAGCGAAGTCATTTGAAGTAACTGCTCCGGGTAAGCTGACAAAATTGAACAACCTGGGCAATTATAGCTGGCATTTAACCGGAGTACAGTGCTGTGAGGCAACCCTTGAAATAAAAGCAATAATGGAAAACGGAGATACACTGCGTGAACAAAAAACATATCAGCTTAAGGGTGTGGGCAGCTCATTTGGTACCATTGATGGAAAGTATTGCAATGATAACTCCTGTAAATTAACCTTAACCAAAGAAGAAATTAAGAGCGGAAAAATAGGTTTTGAATTTGAAAACTATGGTTATGATGTTACCGGTTTGGAGTGGTACTTTGGAGGTGTATTTGATGGTAAAGTAAATAAATTTGTAATGATTATTGTAAATAAAGATACTGTTGAAAAACAAGTTAGTGTAACCGGAGACGTAATGAATCAGGCTGCTAATAATGAGATAGACATGTTAAAGCAAGGAGACGAGATATTTATAACCAATATTTCAGCGAATGGTTTTGATAAAGAACCTGCTCCTATATGGATAGAAATTACAGATTAATTTACAGCCACCTTCTTGTAAACAAACTCAGCAGTGTGCCGGGCGACAGCGTTACCACAAACCGAATCTTCTCACCATAGTTGCCATTGTTTGGCTCAAAGCCATTGCTGGAGTATACCGGAAAGTACAGCTCAAAATAATCAGTAACCAGGTTTAGGCGTATGCCACTGTCATACACAAATTTTGTATCGCTGAAATGGTTTTTAACCAGGCCGGCATCGCCATATACTTCAATCCAGTTCCATATGTTAAAGCTGGCGTTAACCGTGGTTATCCACTGGTTGGCAAAACGAGTATCCATTTTTGACTTAAAGCCACCCTCGGCCATGATAAACTGTTGGCTAAAAAGGCCCTGGGTTTCGCTTCGGCCATAGTAATTATAGTCAAAAAGGTAGTCGCTTGGCCTGTCGAGCCCAAAGCTGAAAAATTCGGAGTTTGTACCACGGTACATAAACATACCGGCAAATACCCGCAGGTTTACCTGGCGGTTATCGTTAAACAGGCGGCGGAACTGAAACTCGCCCGAAAGCTTACCAAATGCTGTCGCAATTTGTGCATCGGTATAAAAGTTATAATGGCGTGTAATTTCTGAATCTGATTTGCTGTAGCGTGCGTTAAATACTGAGTAGTTTTCGTTTTGCTGCTCTGTGGCTATATAGGCCGATTTTTCGCGGTTAACAATAACCTGGCGCAGGGTTATGAACTCTTTTTTATTTTTACGAAGGTTTTCATCGCGGATGCGGAATTGTATTTGCGGCGTAAACTTGCGGTAGCTGGCATCGGGCGCAAAGTGGTAGGTTGATGCATTTAAATAGTATCGTATGTTAAATAAAGCTCCCTCACGTATATAATGGTTGTACATAAGTGATATCCCGCCAATGAGCTCGCCTGTATTAGTAGAATACGTGGGCGATAATTCATAAATAAAGGGTTTTTCGAGCATTGACTTGTTATGGATACGGATGCCCGGCGAAAATCCGTCGTATAGATTATATATAAACGCCGGCACATAAAATACCTGATTATAGGCCGGGTCTTCCAGGTCCTGGAAAAAAGTAAATTTTAGGGGCCTGTTGTTTGGAAAGAATTTGCCCAGGCGCTCATAATTATTGCGGCGGTTATATTCGGGTATTTCATTTTTATAATTAAGCACCAGCTTATCGGCATCCCGGCGGGCTACAGTAATGGTGGTGTCTTTTTCAAAACCATCTACCCATTGTTTAAACGCTACGCCGCTTTTGTTTATACCATATAATGATACAGGGACCTTTGTACCGGTTACATTTTTTAGGGTAACGGTTAGCGAGTCAGGTTTTTCTTTTACAGCACCAAACTTATAATCTATAAGCTCACGGGTATTGATTACCGTATTAAAAAACCAGCTTACATCTTTGTCAGTTTTAGCCTGAATGATGTTTTGCAGATTAGTCCTGGTTGTTTGTTTTTGAACAGCGTTAAGTGCATAGAACTCCTTTAGTGATAGTATTACGGCATCGTTGCCCAGGTAATCGTTAAGGTAGTTAAGGCTAAGGCCGGCGCGGTATTTACCGGCTATCTGCTCATTAAATTTAATAAAAGTATTCTTGGGTGCGCCAATGGGCTGGTCAAGGTTGCGGCGCGCCATGAGCAGGTAAAAGTTGTTGTACTGCTCGTTAAACGGAATATCAAACAAATGGTGCCCCTTTAGCAGCCACCAGTAGCCAAGGTTGCCCATCATTTTATCATTTGGGTGGTAAAGCTCCATATACCTGATCATGAGCTGCATCTGGATGCCGTCATAAATCCAGTTGTCTTTTCGAGGGTCGAGCTTTAATGTATTTTTTAAATACGCATTAAGGTAGGCTTTTAAAAAGCGCACCTCATACATAAACGAGTCTGGAAACGGGCTTATAAAGGCAGGCAGCTGGTTAAGGCCGTATACGGGATTGCGCTCATAATCGGCCTGGGATACCACTATTTTTCCCAGAGGGTAGGCACCTAAATTTTCAGAAGTAAATTTTGAGACGTCACTAATAATAGTGGCACGCTGTATATCGGTAACGCGGTTGTCTTTAAGGTTGCAGCTAATCTCGGCACCGGTAAGCCTGAATATTTCATAAGTATTAGCGGCTTCAATAATAAGGTTGAAGGCGGTGCGTTTTTCGCCTGCAAAAAAATATTCAGATGTTGTAGTGGCATCCGTTTTGTTACCCTGATACAGGTCAGATGTTACAAAAGCGCCTTTAGGTACGTTAAGCGTTAGCTGGTAGTCGCAAACATCATTGGCTATATCGTCAAGGTTTTCATTGCTGTAAAGTATAAATTTACCATCTTCGAGGCGGGCAGGGGCAAGGTACCAGTCGTGTAATGTAAAGGTGCCTGTTTTTTCATTAAAGCCAAAATGCGTAAAGCGGTCAGCGGGAATCTTTACGCTGTAGGTAACGTTTAGCGTAACCTTTTCGCCGGGTGCAAGCGGGGCTTTTAAGGCAATTTGTATTACATCAGGATGCTTTTCGGGGCGGTTCCAGGATAGTGCATCGCCATTGCCTGTAAGCGATTGTATGGATGTAAAGCCACGCTCGTTCTCTTTAGCCAGGTGAAACGCTTTTAAAAATTCATCCGTAAACCGGCGGGCAAGGGGCGTGTCTTTGCTGCTGTAAGCATTATTCCAGTCATTTAAAATAAGGTAAGGCAGGGGTTGTGCATCATGGTTAATGTACACAATTTGCTGCTGCACCGCTATAGTTTGCGCAGCATAATCTACAGTAGCTGTAATGTTGTTTTTGTGCTGGCTATAGCCCAGGCTAAAAACAAGCAGCAACAGAAATAAGAACCCGGTTTTTACCTTCAAAATGCCTTTGTATATTATAAAATTAAAAATGCTGATGGCGGTTATACATATACGATGCAATAATACCTTTTGGGTTGCTTTTGCAGGTGTTAAAGATGTGCGCGTGCTTAAAAGTTAGGACTAAGGCTGTACTTTTTGTAAAATTTATCTATTATATCTACTACCTCATCTGCACTGTCTACCAGTTTAATAAGGTTCATATCTTCTTCGCCGGCGTTATGGTATTTTTCTATCATTACGTTTTTAACCCAGTCTAAAAGGCCGCCCCAAAACTCGGTGCCCACCAGTATAATTGGGAATTTAGCTATCTTTTTTGTCTGGATAAGTGTTATGGCCTCAAACAATTCGTCTAACGTGCCAAAACCGCCCGGCATTACCACAAACCCCTGCGAGTACTTGACAAACATAGTTTTGCGTACAAAAAAGTAATCAAAGTTGAGGTTAAAATCATGGCTGATGTAAGGGTTAAAATGCTGCTCAAAAGGCAGTTCTATATTTAACCCCACCGATGGCGCCGTACCGCGGCTGGCGCCTTTGTTACCGGCCTCCATAATACCGGGGCCACCTCCGGTTATAACACCGTAGCCCGCATTGGCAATCTTTTCGGCAATTTCTTCGGCCAGTAAATAGTATTTATCATCGGGCTTTGTGCGCGCAGAACCAAATAAAGATATGCATGGCCCTATCTTGGCCATAGCCTCAAAGCCGTTTACAAATTCTGACATTATTTTAAAAATGGCCCAGGAGTCATTGCTCCTTATTTCATTCCACGGCTTTTGCTTAAGCCCTTCGTGAATCCATTCGTCATCACTGTTATATTTTTCTTTTGACATTTTTTAATTCAGGGTTTCAGGTTTAAGGTTCAAAGTTGCTGACAGCGGTTAGCGTTCAGCTTTTTGAAGGCCGACTAAGATAATTCTTTTTTGAGAAACTGTGCAGTATAGCTTTTTTTGTTCTTTATTACTTCCTCCGGTGTGCCTTTTGCAATAAGCTGGCCACCGCCTTTGCCACCTTCATAGCCTATGTCGATAATATAATCTGCAAGCTTTACCACATCAAGGTTGTGCTCTATAATAAGCACGGTGTTGCCTTTGTCTACCAGCTTATTGATTACCTCCATAAGCACACGGATGTCTTCAAAGTGAAGGCCTGTGGTAGGTTCATCAAGTATATAGAAGGTGTTGCCCGTGTCTTTTTTAGATAGCTCACTTGCCAGCTTGATGCGCTGTGCCTCGCCGCCGGATAATGTAGTGCTTTGCTGGCCGAGTGTAATGTAGCCAAGGCCCACATCCTGTATGGTTTTTATCTTTCGGTAAATTTTTGGGATGTTCTCAAAAAACGGAACCGCCTCGTCTACCGTCATATCCAGTATATCGCTTATCGATTTGCCTTTATAGCGAATCTCGAGCGTTTCGCGGTTAAAGCGCTTGCCCTGGCAGGTTTCGCACTCTACATAAACATCGGGTAAAAAGCTCATTTCTATAACGCGCAGGCCACTGCCTTCGCAGGTTTCGCATCGGCCGCCGCTTACGTTAAAGCTAAAGCGCCCGGGCTTGTATCCGCGTATCATGGCTTCCGGCGTTTGGGTAAACAGGCTGCGTATTTCGCTAAACACGTCAGTGTAGGTAGCAGGGTTAGAGCGCGGCGTGCGTCCTATGGGGCTTTGGTCGATATCTATAACCTTATCAATGTGCTCCAGGCCTTCAATTTTTTTATAAGGCGCGGGCTTTTTAACGCCGTTGAAAAAGTGTGCGTTAAGAATAGGGTAGAGCGTGCCGTTAATAAGCGTGCTCTTACCGCTGCCCGAAACGCCCGTAACGCATATCATTTTGCCCAGCGGGAACTCAGCGGTTACATTTTTAAGGTTGTTGCCGGTAGCGCCGGTAAGTTTAAGGGTTTTGCCATTGCCCTCACGGCGTATTTTAGGCACCGCTATTTCTTTCTCGCCATTAAGGTAGGCAGCGGTAAGCGTATGCTCCTTAAGCAGTTCTGCCGGGGTACCTTTACTTACAATCTGCCCGCCGAAGCGTCCGGCAGCCGGGCCTATATCTATAACGTAATCTGCGCGCTCAATCATGTCTTTATCGTGTTCTACCACAATAACTGAATTGCCGATGTCGCGTAGGGCTTCAAGCGAGCTTATCAGTTTCTCATTATCACGCTGGTGCAGGCCTATAGATGGTTCATCTAATATATACAGTACGCCTACAAGCTGCGAGCCAATTTGCGTGGCCAGCCTTATGCGCTGTGCTTCGCCGCCACTCAGCGTGCCTGAACTACGGCTTAATGATAAATAGTTTAAACCTACATCTACCAGAAAGCTAAGGCGGGCCCTAATTTCTTTCACAATCTCAGTTGCGATGGCTTTCTGCTTATCGGAAAGGTTTTCGTGCAGGTGTTCAAACCAGTTAGCCAAATCTGAAATATCCATGGCTGACAGCTCAGCAATATTAAGACCATTTACTTTAAAGTAAAGCGACTCTTTTTTAAGGCGCGTGCCGTGGCAAACGGGGCACGGAATTTCGTCCATAAACTCCTTTGCCCAGCGTTTTAACGATGCTGTGGCGTTCTCGTCATACTGGTTTTTGATGAAGGCTGAGATGCCCTCAAAATCAATTTTATACTCCCGGTTAACGCCCAGCGTTTTGCTGGTAACCACAAATTTATCCTTGCCGCCGTTCAGTATCATGTCCATGGCCTCGGCGGGAATCTTCTCGATAGCATCGGTTATCTTAAAGCTGTATTTTTCGCCAATGGCTTCCAGTTGCTTAAATATCCACGAGCTTTTGTATTCGCCCAAAGGTACAAAACCACCCTGTTTAATGGAGAGCTTGGGGTTAGGGATTATCTTTTTAACGTTGATCTCGTTAATGATGCCCAGGCCGTTGCAGTTATCGCACGCACCTTTGGGCGAGTTGAATGAAAAGTTATTCGGCTCCGGGTTGGGGTAAGAGATGCCACTGGTGGGGCACATAAGGTTACGGCTGTAATAGCGCACATCGCCGCTTTCCTGCTCAATAACCATCATCACGTCTTCGCCGTGGTACATGGCCGTTTTAATGCTGTCGGCCAAGCGTTTATCGGTATCTTCAGATGTGTCTACAGCAAGGCGGTCTATTACGGTCTCAATGTCGTGCACTTTGTAACGGTCCAGCTTCATGCCGCTTTCAATATCTTTAATTACGCCATCTACACGCACTTTTAAAAAGCCCTGTTTGCTTACCTGCTCAAACAATTCACGGTAGTGCCCTTTGCGTGATCGTATTATGGGTGCCAGTATGGTTATCCGCTTACCGCTGAATTTTTCCACTATAAGCTGGCGTATCTGCTCATCGGTGTAACTTACCATTTTTTCGCCGGTCATATAGCTGTAGGCATCGGCGCCACGGGCGTAAAGCAGGCGGAGGAAGTCGTAAATTTCTGTAATGGTGCCTACGGTAGAGCGGGGGCTTTTGCTGGTGGTTTTTTGCTCAATGGCAATAACCGGGCTAAGGCCGTCTATCTTGTCTACATCGGGGCGTTCAAGGCCTCCCAGGAACTGGCGCGCATAGGCCGAAAAGGTTTCTATGTAGCGGCGCTGGCCTTCGGCATAAATGGTGTCAAAAGCGAGGGATGACTTTCCGGAGCCGGAAAGGCCGGTAATAACCACGAGTTTTTCGCGGGGTATGGAAACATCTATATTTTTAAGGTTGTGCACGCGGGCACCGAGCACTTCAATCGTTTCTTCGTTGTTCAGCATATCAAATTTGTGCAAAACGCAAAGGTACTGAAATTTGGGGATATTTTAGGAAGGGGTAAAGGGTAAGAAATTGTTAAAAGCGTTTGCGGAAAATTGAACGCGGATTAAGCGGATTAAGCGGATGAACGAGGATTTTAAATAGTATATCAACAGATGATATATATTTGCTTTATGGACGATGTAAAAGAACTAAAAGTAACATTTGGGGGGCATATTAGAATGATAGGGTTTACTTTATTGATATATGCCTTTTTTGTTTTTATTGCGGTATACTCATGCATTTACTCATTGAAGCCTAAGCTACTTGTGCTAATATTTATGATTGTAATACCTTTTGTTTTTTTAATCCTGCCTGTATTGTATGTCCACTATCAATACAGTAAATGTAGCGACGAGATATTTTATAAGTTAAATAAAAACGTTAGCATAACACAAACCAGTAGCAGCGGTGAAAAAATTTTTAATGTAGATGAATTTGAGCAATTTAAATTTGTTTTGACCAAAAGCAAATTAGTAAAGACACCAAGTAAAATGATGTTCAGTGACTATAATTACCTGAAACTAAAATTAAAAACCGGCGAAGAACTAACGTTTACCTGCCTTTACTCCTCTGATTTATATACTTTGTTTACATCCTATTTTCCGGATATTCCTATTACAACAGAGGGTGTTTTTTATCCAAATATTTCTGAAATGGATTTTGAGTGAGTGATGTTGCAGGTTTCTTTATGAGATTGCTTCGTCGTTCCTCCTCGCAAAGACGGTGTGTGGAGAAAGCGCCCGGCCTCACCCCCGGCCCCTCTCCAAAGGAGAGGGGAGTAGCTTCACTCGGCGGTTTTCCTATGTCGAAAGGAGATATCTCATCAGGATTCCTCCACTTCGCTTTGCTGCGGTCGGAATGGAAAGTTATGCCACATGCTCCGGCATACCATTGGGATCCATCCACATGTATTCCCAGTGGTGACCGTCAAGGTCTTCAAAGCTGTGCTGGTACATAAAGCCATAGTCGCTGGCTTCATTAGATACTTTAGCGCCTGCGGCAACTGCTTTATCTACCATGGCATTAACAGCATCTTTGCTATCCATAGACAGGCAAATAATGCTCTCTACCGCCTTGTGTGCATTTACAATTTCTTTTGTGGTAAACGTCTGGAAGAAGGTTTCGGTTAGCAGCATTACGTAGATAGTATCGCTGATGATCATGCAGGTTGCTTTTTCATCGGTAAACTGCGGGTTGAAGGTGTAGCCCAGGGCGGTAAAAAACGCTATAGATTTGTTCAGGTCTTTAACCGGCAGGTTTACAAAAATTTGGGTTGCCATAATATGTATTGATTTGGTTTATTCAAAGATAGTACAATGCCACAGCCGCGCTAACGTGCAAAAACGACAACTTAAGGGGGCATTTGCGACTACGCACCCAAGTCTCTCTCAATAGGGGAGTAGCTTCACTTAGCCCTACCCAGCTCTCCCAACCCTTTAACAACAACTTAAGCCCCCTTTAAGACGATGCTAACAAACCATTGCTTAATTTTACTATAGCGATAAGGTTAAGACTTTATGCAGCGCTGCCACCCTAACGAAGACGACGGGTAGGCAGCCTGCCGGGGAGGCTGTAACGGGCGCTGCACTTTCCACCCGTTCGTGCAGGGCATTCAACTAACGTAGGCGTACACACTTGTGCGGAAACCTATCAGCAACACGGCAGGAGGGCAGGCAGCGCGAAAGCTGCTATAAGCAGCACCAAAATATAAAAGCTGTACAGGTTTAACTTGTACAGCTTTTGTTGTTTTGGCCTCACCCCAACCCCTCTCCAAAAGAGAGGGAAGGAGCTTCACTCATGCAATTCTCCTTTGCTTCGCCAGTTCGGCTTACGCCTCGGGTGGGAGTTCGGGAGGCTTAATACGGCAACACCCTCTTACCCTTAACATCTTCCAGCAGCTCTGCCATGGCGAGGTAAAAGGCGCTGGCACCACATATTACGCCCACGGCACCCGCGGTTTTGTGTATGGTTTCGTTGCCCGTCCACAAGGCAGTGGCAAGCAGAAAGAAAAGTATGGTAAGCGACAGGAATACAAACTGCTGCACCTTGCTGTTGCCCCAGGTGCCCACCCACATAAAGGCGGTAAAGGTTCCCCACAAGGCTAAATACCACGCTAAAAAGGCAGGAGGTGTGGCCTGTGCGTTTTCTATGCCTGTTGCCGGCAGCATCCACACGGCAACAAGGGTAAGCCAAAAGAACCCGTATGAGGTAAATGCCGTGCCGGCAAAGGTTTTGCCCTGCTTAAAGCACAACAGCCCCGCTATAATCTGCGCCAGGCCACCATAAAAGATGCCCATTGCCAGCACTACTGATGTTACCGGGAAAAAGCCCAGATTATGAATATTGAGCAATATTGTAGTCATGGCAAAGCCCAGGAGGCCAAGTGGAGCCGGATTGGCTAATTTTGTTTCCATAATTTTTGATTTATTGGTTTGGTTTACCCAAAAATAGGATTTTAATAATTATGGAGTTGATTTTTTGTTAAGAAGTTGTAAAGCAGCAAAGGGGCTAAAGGCAGAGCCTAACGTGACCGGTAGAATGCTGAAACTGCCACGTGCTATCTAAATAATTTGTAATTTGGCCTGATAATATAACAGATGATTTCCATTATTACCAGCCTGCCCGAAACGAAGCTTATTGGCATGCGCCAAACCATGAGCTTTGCCCATAATACAACCCCTGCACTATGGAAGAGCTTTATGCCGCGACGCAAAGAAATAAACAATACCGTTGACGGTAACCTGTATTCACTTCAAAATTATAACGCTGGTTTTTTTAACGATTTTAGTCCCCTTACAGCGTTTGAAAAATGGGCAGCTGTTGCCGTACCTGACTTTAATACCGTACCGGCAGGTATGGAAACGTTAACGCTTACCGGTGGCTTGTATGCCATGTTTAATTACAAGGGTGATGCTGCCGGGGCAGATGGGTTTTTCCGGGCTATATTTCAGGAGTGGCTTCCACAAGCGGGCTATATAGTAGATGACCGACCGCATTTTGAGCTACTGGGTGAGAAGTATAAAAAAGGTGCTGATGATAGTGAGGAAGAAGTTTGGATACCCGTTAAACAGACGGCAGGTAGCAGGTAGGAGGTAGCAGGTAGCAATTAGCGATGAACGATTATGGCTATTACTTTTTAGTTTAGAAAAAGGCTTATTGATCAATGATGCTATTGTTACATACAATTTATTTTAGATAGATAATGAAAAACCCCGCAAGATTGCTCAGGCGGGGTTTATTATAATTAACCTCTATAAATTATCCTCCGTATTCATCGCCGCCGCCGCCATCCTGGCCACGCTGCTGCTGTTCTTTTTGCCTGTCCTGCTTGGTCATGTTAAAGCGGTAGGTAAAGCTAAGGGTTACCTGCCTTTGCCTCCATTGCATTTCGCTATATGAGCTAACCTGGCCCGGAATATAGGTTTCGTTCTTCATTTTGCGGGAGTTAAATATATCCTGCACGTTTATAGCTACAGTGGCTTTGTCTTTAAGTATGTCTTTACTTAACGCGGTATTGGCGCTGGCCACACCCACACGGCGGCCCTGTGCATTGTTTTGCGGCCCTTCATAATTTCCGTTAAGCTGCCAGTCTATTTTGTAAGGCAGGTTTATTTTACTGTTTACACGGGTTGTCCATGCATAAGCCGTGTTGTTAAAATCCTGGAAATCGTTTACCGTCTGGCCTGTTTGGGTATCGGTGTACGTAAAGGTGTAGTCGCCTTTAGTCTGGTTTCTGTAAAAATTAAAGTTGCTGTTTATCCTCCACCATTTAAACGGGTTGTAGTTTATGTTGAACTCAAAGCCAAAGCGGTATTCTTTAGCAAGGTTTATGGGGGTGGTTACTGTAACCGGCGTGCGGGTATCCTGCCCGTCTACAATGGTAACAGCTCCGGTAACGGGGTCAACAATATCAGCGCCGCCCACAACCTGTGTTACCACATCGCCATTTTGCTGGCGTACAAACTGAAAGCTGTCATCAGTAATATTAAGGTAAGCCGATGTATTAAATGTGAGGCTCTTCCACTTCTTCATAAAACCTGCATCAATAGAGTGGGTTTTAGACGGGTTAATATCCGGGTTACCCCTAAAGATGTTGATGTTGCTCTGCAGCCCGCCAAAGGGGTTTAGAAACCTTCCGCGCGGGCGGTTTATGCGTCGTGCATAGCTAAGGCTAATGCTGCTGCTTTCACTAAACTCATAAGAAAGGAATGCCGTAGGGAAAAAGTTGTTGTACCTTTTGTTGTTAAGCTCGTTTGTAGTAAGCAGGTTAACATCTATGTTAGAGTCTTCCCAACGCAGGCCTAACAGGTAAGAAAAGCTGCCAAACTTAGAGCCATACTGCGAGTAAAGTGCATTTATCTTTTCTTTATACACAAGGTGGTTTGTGTAGTTGGCATTATTTTGATAAGCGCCGTCTACAAGCGTCTCGGCACGGGCATCAGTATCCAGCTTGCTGAAACTGCCCCTGTATCCCGCCTCAAAGCGGCTTTTTTCGCCGATGGGCAAAACATAATCTGCCTGAACCAGCCCACGGCTTTCGTCCTGGTCGTTAAACGTGCGTTCATAGCTATTATTAGAAGCATCTGCCGCGCCCACTATCTCATCGGTAATGTTGGCATCCTCATCTTCAATACTTTTAGATACTGAAGCGTCTATCCTAAGCTCATGGCCTTTATCGTTAAACTTTTTAATCAGGTTAGTGCCATAGTTAAGATTGCTCTCTTTATCTTCTTCATAGTTAAGCCTGAAGCGCGTATTAGAGAAGTTATAACCGGCATCATAATTATCATAATAGGTGCGGGTAGGGTTGCTGCCGGTATTGCGGCGAATGGATAGTGAGTTTGTCCAGGTTAGGGTAGAGTCTATAAAATACTCCATGCCCAGGCTTGCGTTAAAGCCTTTGCGCAACCTGTCGTTAGTGCGGCGCTCGTTAGTATAGCTGGTAGTGTTGTTATCTTCGTCAAGGTAGCGGCTGTTAGTAAACGAGTTACCTGGGTTATTGCGGTAGTTATAGCCTATGTTGCTAAAAATATTAAAATTTTCGCTGCGGTAGTTAAGGTTGGTGCTCAGGCCATGGTTAGCCGGGTCGCCGGTGGTGGCAATAACCGATCCGTTGAAACCGCCGGCCCTGCCTTTTTTAAGGATGATGTTTACAATACCGCCACCGCCTTCGGCATCATAGCGTGCCGACGGGTTAGTAATAACCTCTACTTTATCTACGCTGTCTGCCGGAAGCAGTCGCAGCACCTCAGCCACATTGCTGCCTGCCAGGTTGCTGGGGCGCCCGTCTATCAAAATTGTAACACTCTGGTTACCACGCAGTGCCACATTACCTTCTGCATCTACAGACAGTGACGGAACATTATCAAGCACATCGCTCACGGTACCGCCACGCACCGTCATATCGCTGCCTATGGTATATACACGCTTATCCAGCTTCAGCTCTACGGTAGAGCGTTCGGCAATAACTTCCACGCCTTCAATCTCGGTAGCATCTACCGTAAGCAGTGTTGTGCCCAGGTTAGTATCTGCAGTTATTTGTTTTGCAGCCTGTGTTACGGTTTTATAGGAAAAAAAAGTAAAAACAATATCATATGTTCCGGGGGCAACGTCAACATTATACTGGCCTTTATCATCTGTAAGGCCGCCACCCATGGTAATACCCTGTGCGTTCATCATAACCACATTAGCAAATTCCAGCGGCTGGTTTGTAGCCTGATCTGCAATAATACCTGTTACATGCACCTTAGGGCCACCGCCGGCGGCACCGGGTGGGTTTTGGGCAAAAGCTGCCACCGCCAAAAGCAAAAGAGAAAAGATAAAAATACTCCGTAAATTTTTCATGAATAATTATATAGTAGGTTTTGAATGTGATTGAAAGGCTTTGACCAAATAAAACCGCATGGGTTTAACGCCTAAAAGTTAAAGGTTTGTTAAAATCTAAAAAATGGTAAGGGCTAACTCGGCAGGGCGGGCAATTATGGCCCTGTCGCCATTTACAACTATGGGGCGTTCTATCAATTGCGGGTGCTTAGCCAGGGCGGCAATTATTTGCGAGGGTGTGAGTTTTTTATCTTTGTAGGGCTCCCAGGCAGCTTCTTTGTGCCGTACAAGCTGCTCAGGCTTTATCCCCAGCTTTTTTATCAGTGATTTTATCTCGTCTTTAGATAGGGGCGTATCAAGATATTTTACAATATTTACAGGCAGTTGCTGTAACTGGGGGAGTGCCAGGCATTCACGCGATTTACTGCACCGCGGGTTGTGGTAAATGGTAATCAACTTAAATTCTTTTTTGCAAATTTCGGTATAAAAATTGGAAAATAGGGCTACCTTAGTACTAACAAATCCATAAATAAACATGTTTATTCAGCAGGCGTTAAAGCCAGGAAATTCCTTTGGCAAGTACTTATTAGGCTCCTTGATAATCTTTGCTTTTACCTTTATAGGGCAGTTGCCCATAACAATAGCTATTGTTATAAAAACATTTAAGAGCGGCAAGAGGCTGCCCACTAAAAATGATGAACTTTATGGGTTTTTTGACGCTAACCTAACCTTATTTCTTATACTCATTTCTTTTGCCGTGGCGCTTTTAGGGCTCTTTATTGCTTTACGGTCCCTGCATGCGCAAAAAATGAAAGACATTATTACATCTCGCACAAGGGTAGACTGGAAGCGTTTCTTTTTTGCCTTTGGCATCTGGTCGCTGTTTACCATTGTTACCACCCTTATAAGTTATTTTGCATCGCCTAAAGATTTTGTACTGCAGTTTGAACCTGTTAACTTTTTAATACTGTGCCTGGTGGTTATACCGCTTATACCCATACAAACATCAGTTGAAGAGCTGGTATTCCGGGGCTACCTTATGCAGGGTTTTGGGGTGCTGGCAAAAAACAGGTGGTTTCCACTGGCCATGACCTCAATTATCTTTGGATGCCTGCACATTATGAACCCCGAAGTGACCGAAATGGGCTATGTAGTAATTATTTACTATGTGCTGACAGGCCTCTTACTTGGCATAATTACGCTTATGGATGAGGGTACCGAGCTATCACTGGGCTTTCATGCCGCAAATAACCTTATTGCATCGCTGCTTATTACATCAGATTACAGCGTGCTGCAAACCTATGCCATATTTAAAGACCTGAGCAAGCCCAGCGCTGGTGTGGATGTGATATTGCCTGCCGTGATTATTTATCCTGTTGTATTGCTCATTTTTGCTAAAAAATACAAGTGGCGCGGCTGGAAAGGTAAACTTACAGGCAGTGTATTGCCTGTTGCTAATGAACCTGCAAAACTGTAGCTATGAATAACCTTACTCCTGATTTTGTACATCCGTCATTTAAAATGAATGGTTTTCATTTTACGGCAGATGATCTTTGCCGTGTAGCCTACAGCTTTATTAAAGAAGGCTCGGTTTATGAAAAGCATATAGGCATATTTGTACTGGACTGGTTTGATAACCATGATTATGTGGCCATGCATACCAGCGGTACTACCGGGGTTCCTAAAGCCATCAGGGTGCCCAAGCAGGCTATGGTTAACAGCGCCGTAGCCACCGGCCAATACTTTGACCTGCCCGCCGGTACCCGCGCGCTGCACTGCCTGCCCACACAATTTGTAGCCGGAAAGATGATGCTGGTGCGCGCGTTTTTACTGGGCTGGGATTTGGATTTGGCAGCACCATCATCTACCCCTTTAGAGCGTAATGAAAAAGTGTATGATTTTGCCGCGATGGTGCCTTTGCAGGCGCAGGAGTCGGCAGGGCAATTAACGCAGATAAAAAAGCTGATACTGGGTGGCGCAGCCGTTAACCACGAGTTGGCCCAACAGCTGCAACAGCTGCCTGCGCAAGTGTTTGAAACCTACGGCATGACCGAGACAATTACCCATATTGCCGCTAAAAAAGTGGGCGATGCAGGCTTTGAAACCCTGCCCGGCGTTACCGTAAGCAAAGATGAACGCGACTGCCTTGTAATACATGCCCCGCGCGTAACCGATGCTCCTGTGGTAACCAATGATGTTGCTGACGTTATGAACGATACCCATTTTATCTGGCTTGGACGGTACGATAACGTGATAAACAGCGGCGGAATTAAGCTCCATCCTGAAAAAATTGAAGAAAAACTTGCCGCTTACATGAAGGGCAGGCGCTTTTTTATTGCCTCAAAGGCCGATGAAACACTGGGCCATAAACTGGTGCTGGCTATAGAGGGTGCTGCTTTTGAACCGGATGCAGCTGCTTTTAAAACATTGGGTAAATATGAAAAGCCAAAGGAAATAATCTTTGTGGATAAATTCGCTGAAACCGGCAGTGGCAAACTGCAACGGGGGGCGACTTTATTATAGATAGAGTTAATTTAAGCCGGCATTACTGTCAGCTATAAATCAGGCGGCAACTCTAAATTTAGAACGTAATCAACTTCTTATAAGTCAAACAGGCCCATTTGGGTATCAATTTTATGATAGCCGGGGCGGGCATGGCCGGTGCGTAGCAGGTTTACCTTATCATGCGCCAGGCGGGTAGTCTCAGGTATCCGATGCCTGCCGGTGCAGCGTTTCATAACCTCCAGGCTATCTGTTACGCTGATATTATTTCCGGGTGAAACATATACAGGCTTGGTGCCATCTTTTGTGCGTAGTGCATAGCCCAGCAGCTCATCGCCATTTTGGATAGGGCTACTGCTAAACTTCTCGTCGCCCAGTGCCGGAAATTTTCCGAAAAGCATGTTTTTTGCACAGCCTATAGTGGGCTGGTTTGCCAGTACGCCAAAGTGGCTTGCTATGCCCATGCGGCGGGGGTGTGTAATTCCCTGGCCATCCAGCACAAGTACATCGGGCTTTATAGGCAGCTGGTTCCAGGCCTGTAGCAAGGCAGGTACTTCGCGAAAGCCCAAATAGCCGGGTATGTATGGAAACTTTGTTTCTGTTATAACCAGCGAATACGATTGTACTATCATCTGCGGGTAGCTGAGCACCACAATGCCTGCATAAATGGTATCTTCATATTTGTTGTGTGATATATCGGCACCGGCAATTGTGGTAACATTCCTCACTTCGGTTATGAGGGATATGTGGTCGCGCATTTCGTTTTGCATCCGCGTAGCCTCCACAAGCGACACATTGTTATAATTTGCCATTGTACTGTCAAAAACTCCCATATCCAAATGTACCACAGCCGCATTCTTCATCATATTAACATTAAGCCAAATTTTATTTCTAAACACATAGTGATTACAAAGTTAAGAAAAAAATCTTTTAAACATTGTTTTATTTTATTATAATTTAAATGTAGTTAATTTAAAAATGTGGGGTACGTTAGGCGTGTTACCAAAAAAAATGTCTCCGGGAAGGTATCCCGGAGACATTTTATATTATTGTTATTTGAATTTACTTTATAAACTGAATGATAAACCCGCCTTTAGGAGCAATGGTATAGGGCCATGCGGCGTCTATAGGGTAGGTTTGCGTTTTAAAATCCATTAGCTTATCGGCTCCTTCAGTTATAATCCTGAATTTTGTAAACCCCCTGGCATATCTGGCAAGATCAAGGGTAACCGGCAGCGGGTCATTAGTACCATTTATGCCTACAATATAATTAAGATCGCCCTGGCTGCGCGATAAAACAAGCGCCCTTCCCGGTTCGGCAATAAGATATTCGGTTTTATCCCAGGTGGCAGGCATGTCTTTTATCAGGTTCTTAACCTCGGAGGGAAGCCCATCAAATACTTCTTTTGAATCGGCAAAATGAATGATACCTGAGGTATAGATCATTGCCATGGCCAGCTCATGCACGCCGGTGTTTAAGCGCGGGTACAGCCTCATGGTTAGTGCAAACGGCGTATAGTCGGCCGGGCCTGCCACGTTCCTGGTAAAAGGCAGTACGGTGTTTTGCTGTGCGGCTTCCTGAGGAAACCTTGGCTCATAAAAGTAGCTTTCGGTACCTAAAATACCCTCGGCCGTCATGAAATTAGGCCAAGTACGGTGCCAGCCCCTGGGCATTGTAGTGCCGTGAAGGTTTACCAGCAAATGCTCATTGGCAGCATCTTCAAAAACCGACTGCAAAGCTGCCATAACTTCCTGCCTGTCAGAACACCAAAAATCTATTTTAACACCTTTAACGCCCATCTGTGCCAACTGCTTAAACCTTGCTTTACGTTTTACCGGGTCAAAATATTCAGATGAATATCCCCAAACCAAAGGCTTAACGCCTTTATCAGCCGCATCTTTAATAATGCCGCCCTCCTCGTTGGCTTTCTCCCATCCGGCATCAAACAGGGTGTATTTAAAGCCAAATGAAGCGGAAAGATCTGTAAATTCTTTATAAATTTCAGGTGAATGGTCATCCGGGTGCGACCACCAAGACCAACCCGCTTTACCGGCCTCGATCCATGAGGTGTCTTCAATTTTGGAAGCAGGTGCTAAATCGGTAATCAGGGTTGAAAGTAGTATATCTCCTGCCTTATCACCGATGATTACAACCCTCCAGGGCATCGTCCATGGCAGGCTTGATTCTGGATACACATTTTTATCAGGAAGGGGCAGGGTGAATTTCTCATCCTTTTCGGCAAAAGCCATTTTGTACAGGCCACCTTTTGAATCGGGCTGTAAGTGGCATCCCGGAAAAGTGCCCTCATTACCAGATTCGGCAATAAGTATCCAGCTTTTTGCACCATTTACATTAAAAAGCGCCGGCATGCACCAACCCACTGACTGGTTGCGCGCGCCACTTATGGGGTCGCCTGATTTTACATTAACATAAAAATCTTCATACCCCGGGGTATAGTCACCCGCTTTATTATATGGCTGCAGCCAGCCTTTTGCATTAGGCTCAATTTTAAATCCGGTAAGTTCCTGCTTTACTGCCTGTGTTTTTACATCGCCTTCAGGAAAGCGGTACCTAAAGGCCACACCCTCGTCTCCGGCAACCAGGTCAACTATCATTATTGCACCCTGGGCATTTTTGAAAGTGATGCTTTTGCCCTCAAGAACATGGTCAACCGATTTATTGTTAGCCACCTTTAACTGATACTTTTCACGGCGCTGTTTGGTTTTAGAAATGTCAGTTACTGTTAATCCAGTTGCAAAATCTTGGTTTTCAAGGGTAAGGCCAAGGGGGGAATCGGTAATCAGCAGGCTGTCCCTGCGGGTAATGTTGTACCGGAGCGCACCGCTTTGATTGAGTGCTAAGGTAATTTTATTTAAACCATCTTTAGATTTTACATACAGCGCTTTGTCCTGCACTTTGCAACTGGTAAAAAATATACCCAGAAGCGATACAACCAAGGTGTGACGTATACATTTGTTATTCATCCTGACAAAAGTTATTGTTCTATACTATTCTATTTCATAGCGAAGATACAATTTTTTTATTACGTAGGTTTTTTTACCATGGATATTTTATTGTGATGAAATGTACGTTACAATTATCACCTTTGACTTTCCCCCGCATTTTTTAGTCGATTCCAAGTTCCGAAAGTGAAAAATTAAACATGCGGGAGTAAGGTTTTTCTTTAAAAAATAATTTTTCTTAAAATTATTTGCAGTCTACTTTATTAAGCACCTGTTCACTTAACCTATTTTGATCTTTATACAGCCATATGCCATCTTTTCCTTCAGTCATTTCGCCAAAGTACACCGTTAACTGGTTGTCTTTCAGTTTGAAGTTTACCTCTTCGTTGTAATTCATGCCCTCTGCATTAGAGTTGGCTACAACGTGGCCGGTTGAGCCGCTGTTACCGGCAAATAGGGTGCCCTTAAAAGTAGATATTTTCTTATCTTTTTCAGCCGGCTTCCAGTGAAATATACCCCAGATGCTGTCACCTTCCTGCCTTTCAATGTTGAATATAATGCTGTCGCTAAGGGTTTTACGGTTGCCGTAATCAGTTTTTCGCGATGTTACCTGCAAGTAACACTGCTTAGTAAACTCAGTATCGTCGTTACCGGTAATGGCCGTGACCGAATCGTTAGCGGTTGCAGGGGTTTCAGCCTCATTTCCCTCTTTTTTGTTACAACTCAGCACGCACATTGCTGCTACAGCCATTATCATTACATTTTTCATATTTAAATTTAGTTGAAAGGTAAGTTGTACTAAATTAAGCTATTACCAATAAAAAAAGAACTCCGTTAAGAGTTCTTTATCATTTATTTCGGGGTTTTAGTCTTCATCATCTTCGTCATCATCCTCATCGTCACTGCTGCGCTTACGGCGTTTTCTATCGCCGTACTCATCATCATCAATGTCATCGTCATCGGCGTCATCTTCATCATCTGCATCCTCTTCACCGTCACCGGTATCTAATGTTTCTTTTTTAGGTTCATCATCATCGTCATCATCCTCAATATCAAGGTCTTTCAACGCTGCCCCCAAGTCTTCCGCCGGTGCGTCATCCATTTCATCATCGTCAAAATTCTCAATCCTGTCAGCAAGTTTGGTACTTACCTTAACAAGATAGATAGTGTCTTCTGTCTTTACCTCAACCGCCTCAATAGTTTCGTTCCTGGCGTTTTTAAAGCGAACGATATCAGAATCGTCATACCCGTCAGGAAACCTCTCTACCAAAAGGGTAAGGATTTCATTGGTTAGTTTAGCGTAATCAACAATAACTCTCTTCATAGTCGTGTTATAAATCTAATAAGTAAGCAAATATAAGCGGTGCAACAATAGTAGCATCACTTTCAATTATAAATTTAGGCGTATTTATATCAAGTTTTCCCCATGTAATCTTCTCGTTCGGCACAGCGCCGCTGTATGAACCATAGCTTGTTGTAGAATCTGAGATCTGGCAGAAATAGCTCCAGAAAGGTACATCATGCATTTCCATATCCTGGTAAAGCATTGGTACCACGCAAATTGGAAAATCTCCTGCTATACCACCACCTATCTGGAAAAAGCCTATACCGTTATCACTGTTTTTGCTATACCAGTCTGCCAGATAGGCCATATATTCTATGCCGCTTTTCATGGTGCTGGCCTTAAGCTCTCCTTTAATAACATATGATGCAAAGATGTTGCCCATTGTGCTGTCTTCCCATCCCGGTACAACAATAGGCAGGTTAGCCTCGGCAGCGGCATACATCCAACTGTCTTTAAGGTCTATTTCATAATATTCTTCCAGCACGCCACTTAGCAGCATTTTGTACATAAACTCATGCGGAAAATAACGCTCACCTTTATCATCAGCGTCTTTCCATATTTTATAAACATGTTTTTGCAGGCGTCTAAAAGCCTCGTGTTCAGGTATGCAGGTGTCTGTAACGCGGTTAAGTCCACGCTCCAGCAAATCCCACTCCTGTTGTGGTGTCAGGTCGCGGTAGTTAGGTACGCGCTCATAGTGGCTGTGTGCCACAAGATTCATAATATCCTCTTCAAGGTTAGCCCCCGTGCATGATATAATCTGTACCTTATCCTTACGGATCATTTCGGCAAAAATTTTACCCAGCTCTGCTGTACTCATTGCACCTGCAAGGGTTACCATCATTTTGGCACCGTCCTGCAGTTGTTTTTCATAAGCCTTTGCAGCATCTACAAGTGCCGCCGCATTAAAATGCAGGTAGTACTTTTCAACAAACTGGCTAATAGGTCCTTTATTCATTTTGTAAGTTTTGTTTTGTTGTATTATTCAGGTATTTTTATTTTTTATCCTTGGCATAGCCTAATATACTTAGCACATCCTCAGCGTTTTGCATTTCAGAGAATACTTCAGTAGCTAAAAATCCGTTCTCGTCCCTGTCTATTAAAATGTGCTTAGGCTGCGGTATAAGGCAGTGGTGCAGGCCACCATAACCTCCTATAGTTTCCTGATAGGCACCCGTGTTGAAAAAGCCTATATATAAAGGTTTATCGCGGTTGTATTTGGGCAGGTATATGGCGTTTAAGTTTTGTTCTGAGTTGTAGTAATCATCACTATCGCAGGTCATTCCTCCCAGGAGCACACGCTCATACTGATCGTTCCAGCGGTTGATGGCCAGCATAATAAAGCGCTTGTTGATGGCCCATGTATCAGGCAGGGTAGTAATGAAAGATGAATCTATCATATTCCATTTTTCCCTGTCGTTCTGCTGCTTCTGGTACAGTACCTTATAGATGGCACCGGCACTTTCGCCTACGGTAAACGATCCAAATTCTGTAAAGATGTTAGGTACATCTACTTCGGCTTCTTCGCAAGCTATTTTTATCTGGTTGATGATTTCATCAATCATGTACTGGTAATCGTACTCAAACGCAAGCGAGTTTTTTATAGGGAAGCCCCCGCCTATGTTAAGGCTGTCCAGCGTAGGGCATTCTTTTTTTAGATTAACATATACTTTTAAACACTTGCTAAGCTCGTTCCAGTAATAGGATGTATCGCGTATGCCGGTGTTGATAAAGAAATGCAGCATTTTTAATTCTACATTCTTATTTTCATGTATTTGCTTCCTGTAAAAAGGCACAATGTTTTTGTAACCTATACCCAGGCGCGATGTGTAAAATTCAAATTTTGGCTCTTCCTCAGCAGCAATACGAATACCTATTTTAAACTTGCCCGGAATTTCTTCCTGCAGCAGGTCAAGTTCCTCATAATTATCAATGATCGGTATGGTTTGTTTATGGCCACTGTTTATAAGCCTGGCAATATTTTGTATGTATTGGTCCCTTTTGAAACCGTTGCAAATTACATACGTGTTTTTGTTTATTTTTCCGGCTTCAAGCAGCTTTTCAACAATGTTTACATCAAATGCCGCTGATGTTTCAATATGAATATTGTTTTTGAAAGCCTCATTCATAACATATTCAAAGTGAGAGCTTTTTGTGCAATAGCAGTAAAAATATTTACCGTCATACTTGTTTTTTTCCATTGCATTCCTAAACCAGTCTTTGGCTTTACGAATGTTGTTGGAAATTTGTGGCAGGTAGGTAAACTTTAGCGGGGTGCCATATTGCTCAACCAGTTTCATCAGGTCGATGTTATGAAAAAGAAGCTGATTATCCTTGTTAACAGTAAATTCTTCCTGTGGAAAATAGAACGTTTGATTTATTAGATCTGAATACTTTGTGTTCATTTTAAAAATTTGATAAAAAAAGATTATAAATATAAGAATTTTCCTAAGCTACAACCTGATTTTCAAACCCTTAAATTAGCATATCTTATCTGTAACTTTTCATTACAGTTCCGTTCGGTATTTAAAAGCGTATTGCAAAGCATGTTACCTATGCTCAAAGCAGGCAACACCATAGTGCTTAACGCCTTGTATTTGCTGATGTTCCCCAATAGGGAAAACATGTTATGCTTTACTTTCATCTGGGCAAATGTAAAAAATAATAATGCGTATTTGAAAACATTTGTCTTAAAAAAATGTTAGTTTTGGTAGTCCTCAAACGCATTGAAAATTAGTGTGTTATCTACTTCTTTGTTAATAACCGCATGGCCAATGGCAACAAGCAATGCAAACATTACCCTGCCGCCTTCATTTTTTTTATCATGCACCAGCAGTGCCATTACTGCCTCTATATCCTTTGCGGAAAAATCTACCCTTGAGTAAATACCCAGGATAGTCTCCTTAATTTCTATATATTCACTGTGGGTGATGTAGCCTTTTTGAAGTGATAAATGAGCTTCAAGTATCATGCCAATAGCTATTGCCTCGCCGTGCAGTAACGGCGTTTTATCATCATTTTCTAAAAAATAAGACTCTATAGCGTGGCCCAGCGTGTGCCCAAAGTTCAATATCTTGCGCAACCCCTTTTCAGTAGGGTCTTCCATCACTACATCATTCTTTATAACCACTGAACGGTGTATAAGCCCGCCAAGATCGAAGGTACTAAGGGCGCTCAGGTCTTTAAACTGTTCCCAATAGTCTTTATTGGCTATTAAGCCGTGCTTAAGCATTTCTGCCAGGCCACTGCGCATTTGCTGCGCCGGCAGGGTTTGTAAAAACTGTGTGTCAACCAATACAGCTACCGGATTATTAATGACACCCACCTGATTTTTAAGAGTGCCAAGGTCAACACCTGTTTTACCACCAATAGAGGCATCTACCATAGCTAGAAGGCTGGTAGGCACATTTACAAAATCCATGCCGCGCTTAAAGGTACTGGCTACAAAGCCCCCCAGGTCTGTTACCACACCGCCACCCACATTTATCATAATGCTTTTACGTTCGGCACCAAGGTCTGTAAGTGCGTGCCATACTTCAATACAGGTAGTGATACTTTTATTTTCCTCACCGGCTTCAATTTCTATAATTTCAAACGGAACGTCGGTGGCAAGATTCGCCAAAAAAGCGGGCAGGCAGTGGGTCGAGGTGTTTTCATCGGTTAAAATAAAAATGCCCGTATATTGTCCTTCCGCCAGCTGCTGCTGTAGCCAGGTATAGCCATCGGCATTAAAAAAAATAGCATAGCCTGAGCTTTGTATGGGCTGCATGGTGATTGTATTAAAGAAAAAGCAAAATAAAGTAATTTATAGCATTAATTCTTATGCAGTATTTATATTTGCACAAATTTTTTTAAGGTAATGGAAAAAATCTTTAACAATACGGCCGATGCTTTTGTATTAAAAAGTGATACGGAGCTTGACAGGGCTTATTTCCTGTTTAAAATGATAGCCTCAGAGCCGCTTGTGCGCATAGGCACGGCGGTTACAAACTTTGCCCTCAAGGCACACCTGCCGGTTGAAGGTCTTATCCGCGCGACTGTATTTGACCATTTTTGCGGTGGCACTACAGAAGAGGATTGCCTGCCGGTGGTAGATAAAATGTATACTAAAGGGGTGTCATCTGTATTAGATTATTCTGTAGAAGCTAAGGAGGAAGAAGCGGAGTTTGATAAAGCGCTGGAAAAAACCCTTAAAACCATTGACTTTGCCAAAGAGAAAAAAGCTATACCCTTTGCCGTATTTAAGCCAACCGGCTTCGGCAGGTTTATATTATGGCAAAAACTGGGTGAAGGCGCAACCTTTACCCTTGAAGAAGCAGCGGAATGGAGCAGGGTAGTAGCCCGTTTTGAACTGGTATGTAAAACTGCCCATGAGAATAATGTGGCTTTGCTTATTGATGCCGAAGAAAGCTGGATGCAGGACGCAGCAGATGACCTTGTAGCCGATATGATGGCTAAGTACAATAAAGAAAAAGCTATAGTGTTTAACACGTTACAGATGTATCGCTGGGACAGGCTTGACTATTTAAAAAAACTGCATGAGCGCGCTAAAGCCCAAGGTTTTTATATAGGCATGAAGATTGTGCGCGGCGCTTATATGGAGAAAGAGAACAAGCGTGCTGCCGAGATGGGTTATATGTCGCCTATCTGCATCAGCAAGGAAGCTACCGATATTAACTATGATGATGCCATTGCCTACATGGCAGAGCATATAGATAGCATGGCTATTTTTGCAGGCACACATAACGAAGACAGCTCTTATAAGCTAATGAAACTGATGACTAAAAAAGGCATTGCCCCGGGTGATGAGCGCATTTGGTTTGGGCAACTCTATGGCATGAGCGATAACATAAGTTTTAACCTTGCTGCGCATGGCTATAACGTAGCCAAGTACCTGCCTTTTGGCCCGGTGCGCGATGTTATGCCATACCTTATCCGCAGGGCAGAAGAAAATACATCTGTTGCAGGGCAAACGAGCCGTGAACTTAATTTGCTTAAAGCTGAAAGAAAAAGAAGGAGATAGAGGGATAATAAAAAAGCCGCAACGGTGCGGCTTTTTTATTATCATGTAAATTTCGCAAGCCTTTCAAAGTCTTCATACTTAACTTCTATAAACTGCATCTTTACTACCTGGTAATCAAACCCTGATGTGTAAAGATGCGGCAAGTGATCCTTAAGCATTTGCTTTACAACTCTTAAGGCATCATTTGGTGTGGTAATTTCATCTGACTCAATAGCAAGGACATTCTTGTATTTATAACGTGACTGTACCACCTCTTCAGGTATTAAGGGCATATCTGCCAACATAATAATTTCAAGAGTGTTATTTTCTATTGCCTGAGTTAACGCCTGTTTAAAATTGTTTGTATGTTCAGGTAGTGCAAGTTCACTACCGCCAGGTATAAGTAATAAAGTAGTTTTTAAGGGTTGGGCATTCACGGTTTTTCTTTTTAGCGGGTACTAAATTAGCGCTAAAGCCGCAGCCTGCCTCACATATTAACGTTATGATAAGTTAATGTTTAGTCAATATCTTCGGTTATCGGCGTATGCTTCTTCCACCGGAAAGTTTTAGGTACGTCATCGCCCAGCAAATAGCCCCATGGCTCAAGCGGACCAATCCTGTCAAATATCACCTTAAGTATAGCCATTACAGGTATTGCTAAAAACATCCCGGATATCCCTGCTACTGCACCCCCTATTATAATGCCTACAATAGAGGCAATAGAGTTTATTTCTACTTTGCTGCTAACTACCAGTGGCACAAGTATATTATTGTCAATTATCTGTACAATGATGTTAACTACCAAAATGCCAATAATTACACTTAGGTCGCTTGTGCCGGTTAACGAGGCGATAATGGTTAAAATACCCGCAATTAAAATCCCCAGGTAGGGTATAAGGTTGAGCAAGCCCGTAATTACACCTAATAGGATGGCATATTTAACCCCAATAATCATGAGGCCTACAGCAGTTAGCACAGATACTATTACCATTTCAAAAAGCAGCCCAAGAATATAGCTTTGTACAGATGTTTTTATAGTCTTAAGAATATCCTGCAGGTTAGCATGGTGCTTTTCATCAAATAGCTTGCACAAAAATTTAATGAAGTGGGTGCGGTAGAGCAGTATCAAAAACATGTATATAGGAATCAGTATCATGTTCATAAGAGAGTCTGTAAATGAAACCAGTGTACTGCTAACTATGGCTTTGCCACTATCCATTGAGCCCGAGGTAGCCTTGGTTATCATTTGGTTTTGTTCGCCTTTGCTTATACTAAAGGTACTCCTTACATAGTTTTGCAGGTTATTATAGTGCATTTGCAAATTGGCTTCTATCTTATCCCAGTCGTCTGCCATTCCGGCAAGCTGTACCGATATAAAATAAAATATAACAGCAAAAAACAGCACAAATAACACTACTGCCACCAGTGATGCAAGTACGTTGGGCAATCGTAACTTTTCGTTAAGAAATGCTGTAACCGGGCGCAGCAGTATAGCAAAAAGCATTGCCAGCATTAAAGGTGCTATTATTCCCTGGCCAACATAGCACAAGGCTATTAACGAAATAAGTATAATTAATATATAGGCAAACTTTGCATAAAAAGGAGGCGACTTTACAGATTCTGTCATGATATGGTTAATTTACGCCGAAATTACACATACCAATTATCAAATATTATAAATATTTGATAAATTTTAATAATATATCAAAATAGATAACCCCATTAAACTCATAATCATATTGCCCTGTCCAGATGTACATATCCACCATCTACATGGATGAGCTGGCCGGTGGTATGCCCTGATTTTTCCGAAAGCAAAAAAGTAACCATGTCTGCAATTTCCTCTACTTTGGTCATCCGTTTTTCAAACGGTATTTTATTGGTAATACTTATCAGTTTTTCCTCTGCATTGTCAAATGTACTTATCCACGCCTCATAAAGCGGTGTCCAGGCCTCTGCTACTATAACAGCGTTTACACGAATGCCAAATGGCAATAACTCAACAGCCCATTCGCGGGTAAGGGCATTGCGGGCGCCGTTTGCCGCGGCATATCCTGATGTGCCGCCCTGGCCGGTTTCGGCAGTTTTGCTGCCTATGTTTACTATAGCACCCTTACTTAGTTTAAGCGCAGGGAGCGCATGCTTTGCTAACAGGTAATAATGTACCACATTTTTATGGAGCGAATCTATAAAACCTTCATAACTCCCGTTTTCGAGGCCAATGCCATCGTTAACGCCTGCGTTATTGACCAGCCCGTCAATAGTCCTGTATTTAGAAAGTATGGTCTCTATAGCCATTCTGCAACTTTCAGGGTCAGATAGCTCGGCGGTAACATAGCCCGCTTTATGGCCCATTTGTTCAATTTCCTGAACCAGCTTGACGTTATCTTCTTCGTTTCGCCCGATAATTACGGGTAGTGCATTTTCTTTGGCAAGGCTTTTTGCTATGGCAGCGCCAATTCCTTTTGCACCGCCGCTTACCACTATAATTTTATCTTTTAAATGTAGTTCCATAGTTATTACAGATTATAAAACCGGCTTGCGTTGCCGCCAAATATATTTTCTTTGTGCTTTTCGGGAAAGTCTGATGTATATTTTTTAATTAGATCAAGCCATTGTGTATAACTTCCGGAAAGGAGCATTACGGGCCAGTCGCTGCCAAAAAGCACACGGCGCTCACTAAAGTTATCAAAGATTATATCAAGGCAATTGAAAATTTCTTTTTCACCCCAGTTTTGCCAGTGGCACTGCGTTAAAAGCCCGGACAGCTTGCAATATACATCTGGATTTTGAGCAATGACTTTAATGTTTTCTGCCCACCCTAATATGTTGTTTCCTTTAATATCGGGCTTACCGCAGTGGTCAAGCACAAACGGCTGGCCGGGCACTTTATCCACCAAGTCAATGGCTTCGCTTAACTGGTGCTGCTTTATAAGTATATCATAGGTAAAACCATATTGATGCAGTGCTTTAACCCCGTTTATAAAAGCCCTCTGAACCAGGAAACCTTCAGTTTCACCTTCGCTGATGTGCCTGAAGCCTTTAAGTTTTTTAATACCTGAATAATCTTCAAGCTGGCGCTCAATCTCTTGGTTTTTAAGGTCTGCCCATCCTACAACGCCTTTTATAAAGTTATTTTTGTCTGTCAAATTTAGCAAAAATTGTGTTTCTGTCTCGCTTTGGTCAGCCTGTACGGCAATGCAGCCTGATACTTCGTTTCGAGCTAATATGTGTGCAATATCTTCAGGCAAAAAATCGCGCCTAATAACATTCATATCCTCCGTTATCCAGCTGTCGCGCACACGGTCATAATTCCAGAAGTGTACGTGTGAATCAATAATCATAACTATGGCTTAAAGTTCAAATATCTTATCCATTAACAGCCATTTTTCTCCCGGCTTTGCGTTGGGCAATGCCTGCTGGTATTTCCACATCAGTGTCTCCCATTCCTGTACCTTTGGGTTTGCCGCATCAGCTAAATCTTTGGCTTCAAAACTAAAGCTGCCATTAACCTCCATGATCATGAACAAGCGGTTACCGGTACGATAAATTTGCATGGCCTCAATGCCGGCCTGTTTAATGCTTGCCTGGATTTCAGGCCATATTGCTGCATGATAACCCTCATATGCTGCAATAAGTGCAGGGTCATTTACCAGGTCAAGGGCAAGGCAGTATCGTTTCATAGCTATGCTTTTTGATAGGCTTTTACATGCTGTTTGCTACTGCCCAGGCCATCAATTCCCAATTCTACTACATCACCTTCTTTTAGGTACCACGGTTCTGGTTTTTGGCCAAGGCCAACACCAGCGGGCGTACCGGTAGTTATAACGTCACCCGGAAGCAGTGTCATAAACTGGCTTATGTAGCTCACTAAAAACGGTATATTAAAGATAAGGTTAGATGTGTTGCCATCCTGCAATGTTTTACCGTTAACGGTTAACCAAAGCCTTAAGTTGTGCACATCGTCAATCTCATCGGGCGTGGCAATAAAGGGGCCAAGGGGCGCAAATGTATCGCAGCTTTTGCCCTTAACCCACTGGCCGTTGCGCTCAATCTGGAATTCGCGTTCGCTGTAATCATTATGCAGCACATAGCCTGCCACGTGGCTCAGCGCATCTGTTTCTTCCACATAACTGGCTTTTTTACTTATAACTATGGCAAGTTCTACTTCCCAGTCGGTTTTTTTACTATTTTTTGGGATAACCACATCATCATTAGGACCTACAATAGCGGTAGTAGACTTAAAGAATAGGATGGGTTCGTCCGGTATTTTTGCATTAGTTTCGGCGGCATGGTCTTTATAATTAAGTCCTACACATACAAGTTTAGACGGGCGTGCCATGGCAGCACCCAGGCGTGTGTCTTTACTCACTTCAGTCAGGCTGCCTTTTTCAACGTCAGCTTTTAGTTTTTCTATAGCATCGCTGGCAAAAAAGGCTTCGTTATAATCAGCTACAAGGTGCGATACATCAAACCATGCATCGTTTATAATAACACCGGGTTTCTCCTGTCCTTCGGCTCCAAATCGTATTAATTTCATATCTTAAATGTCTTATTATTAGTTGTTAAGCGTGGTAAAGCCACCATCAATGGGGTAATCTACACCGGTAATAAATCCGGCTTCATCACTGCAAAGGTACAATGCAAGTGCTGCAACCTCTTCAGGCTCGGCCATTCGTCCAATGGGCTGCGTTTTAGACAGCTTTGCAAACATCTCCTCCACGTTATCCGGGTAATTCTTCTGTAGAAAGCCATCTACAAAAGGCGTATGCACCCTGGCAGGCGATATAGAATTGCAGCGGATATTTTCGACAATATAGTCTTTTGCTACGCTCATGGTCATTGCTTTGACAGCGCCCTTAGCCGTACTGTAGGCGAACCTGTCAGGAAGGCCCACCAGTGCGGCAATAGATGCCATATTGATGATAACCCCGCCGCCGGCCAATCGCAACTGCGGGATAGCAGCAAAAAGGCAGTTATAAACGCCTTTTACGTTAACGCGCATCACCCTGTCAAAATCGTCTTCAGGTGTGTTGTCTGCCTTGCCTATGTGGGCTATGCCGGCATTGTTGACCAGTATGTTTATGGCTCCTATGTTAGCAAAGGTAGTTAAAACGGCTTGCTGGTTTGATACATCACAAACATGGGCCACTGCTTTATTATTGTTTGCAATAATTTCTGAAACGGTTCCTGAGGCTTGCTCCTCGCTTATTTCTATTACGTGCACTTCAGCACCTTGTTTGGCTAAAATTACCGCTATAGCCTTGCCTATGCCGCTGCCGGCACCGGTTACTACTGCTTTTTTATTTTCTAATCTAAACATTATTTTGTTATTAGTTGATGGTTGTCGGATGTTGGATTTTTCAATAATTCATACAGTTGAATAATCTAACAATCCAATAATCTAAAATTCTAAAGGCTTACTCCCCGTTTCCATGGAATAAAATCGTCCTGGTTGAGTTGCACAGCCTTGGGAATTTCTTCACCACTGGCTACTTTAATGCAATATTCCAGTATGTCTTCGCCCATTTGGGCTATGGTTTTTTCACCCCGGATGACCGATCCGGTATCAATATCAATAATATCAGCCATTCTGGTAGCGAGTGCTGAATTTGTAGCCACTTTAATGGTAGGGCAAACGGGGTTGCCCGTAGGCGTGCCAAGGCCGGTTGTAAATAAAATCAGTGTAGCGCCCGATGCCGCCTTACCTGTAGTCGCTTCCACATCGTTACCGGGGGTACATACCAGGCTGAGGCCGGGTTTTGTAGCGGGCTCAGTATAATCAAGCACATCAACAACAGGGGAGGAGCCTGCCTTGCGCGCTGCCCCCGCCGATTTAATCGCATCGGTAATAAGGCCGTCTTTAATGTTGCCGGGCGATGGGTTCATGTAAAAACCAGAACCCACCTTGTGTGCCAGCTCATCATATTCGGTCATTAATTTTATGAATTTCTCTGCCGTAGGGCGGTCTACAGAGCGGTCTATCATTTCCTGCTCCACGCCGCACAACTCGGGGAATTCGGCCAGCAATACTTTGGCGCCAAGCCCCACCAGCAAATCGGCAGTATGGCCTACTGCCGGATTTGCCGAAATACCGCTAAAGCCATCGCTGCCGCCGCATTTTACGCCTACCGTAAGCTTATCTAAAGTAGCAGGTCTGCGCTCAATTTTGTTAATTTCTATTAACCCTACAAATGTATCGCGGATGGCCTGCTGGATAAGCTGCTCTTCACTTTGCGTTTTTTGCTGTTCAAATATAAAAACCGGCTTATCAAATTTTGGATTTCGGGCAAAAACATCGCGGTTAAAATCAGACAACTGTAAGTGCTGGCAACCCAGGCTCAGCACCGTTACACCAGCCACATTAGGATGGTCAGCATAGGCGGCCAGTAGTTTGCTTAACGTATCGCTATCCTGGCGTGTACCGCCGCAGCCCCCATTGTGGTTCAGGAACTTTATACCATCTACATTTTTAAAAACCCGACTGGCCTTAGGCTCCGCCGAGGGTTCAAAAGTAAGATTAAGTATGTCCTCGCCCTTCTCATACGCCTGTACCAGCTTATGCGTGTATGATTTGTATTTATCGTCTACCGCATAACCCAGCTCACTGTACAAGGATTCTTTTATGATGTTCAGGTTGCGGTTTTCGCAAAATACAGTAGGTATAAACAACCAGTAATTGGCCGTGCCTACCTCGCCGTTAGGGCGATGGTAGCCGTTAAAGGTGCGGTTAGCATATCTGGTTACGTCAGGTGCTTCCCAAACATAATCTACATCACGGTAAGCAAAAGGCTCTGCGGCATGTTTGGTGTTCTCAACATTCATGCGGGCACCCTGTGGCACGTCAAACTGCACTTTACCCACCAGCACGCCATACATGTACACTTCATCGCCACTGTGCATCTTGTGAATAAAAAATTTATGCTTGGCAGGAATGGCTTCTGTAGTAGTATAGGTTACCCCTTCAAAAAGCACCTCGGCACCTTTAGCCAGGTCCTGCAGGGCAACCAAAACGTTGTCGGCCTTATTTATCTTTAATACTAACGGATTCATTTAGATGATGATTATTGTATTTCTAAAGCAATTTTTGGTTCGGTAACTACGGGTTTCCATTTTTTCCACCCGAAGATGAACACCACTAAAAAGCATACCAGCGGCACTACATACCCATACTGAATGTTACCCGTAACATCTGATATATACCCCAGGGCTAAGGGTAGCACCGCACCGCCCACTATAGACATGACAATGAGCGATGAGCCCAGCTTGGTGTCTTTGCCAAGATTTGCAATGCCCATAGAAAATATGGTAGGAAACATGATGGACATAAAAAAAGCGATGCCTATTAGCACATAAACCGTAATAATGCCTGTAGCAAAAATAGCTACAACAGTAAGCAGCATACTGATAAAGGCATATAGCATGAGCAGGCGGTTAGGCGCTACAAACTGCATAAAAAACGTGCCTGCAAAGCGGCCCAGCATAAAGGCAAGTCCGGCTCCACCCGCATACCATGTGGCCTCACCCTCGCTAATACCTGCTGATGTTGTTACAAACCTAATGAAAAAGCTAAGCACGCACACCTGTGCGCCTACATAAAAGAACTGGGCTATTATGGCCCATGACAAGTGACGGTGGCGCAATGCATCTTTTATATTTGAGCCCTCAATATCTTCGTTATTTTCTTTGATATCGGGCAGTTTCGTGAAGATGAATAACATAGCAACTATAATAATTATAAGACCCAAAACCAGGTAGGGGCCCTTAACACTTCCGGCTTCCTTAATAAGATACGCTTCTCTATCAGACGAAAGCATAGATGCCAGCCGGGCTTCAGAATAATTAGCACCTGAAAGTATAAATTTGCCACCTAAAACCGGCGCTAAAAAGGCTGCTAATCCGTTAAAAGACTGCGAAAAGTTAAGGCGTTGGGTCGCCGTGTTTGGGTCGCCCAATACTGTAACATATGGATTTGCAGCAGTTTCGAGGAAGGTTAAGCCACAGGCAATGATGAACAATGCGCCGAGGAAAAAGATATATTCCCGCGTATCGGCTGCGGGTAAAAATAGCAGCGAACCTATAGCAAACAGGCATAACCCCAGGATGATGCCGTTTTTATAACCGTATTTCCGCATAAAATAACCGGCAGGCAATGCCATTACAAAATAGGCAATAAAGACTGAAAAGTCAACAAAAGCGGTTTCTAAATCGCTGAGCCGGAACGCTTTTTTAAGATGCGGAATAAGTACCGGGTCAAGGTTGTGTACAAACCCCCAAAAAAAGAAAAGGCTGGTTACCAGTATCAGCGGGAAGATGTACCCCTTACCAGTGCCTGGGGTGTTTGCTATAAATTGTGTAGTGTCTGTTTGGCTCATTTTTTTTTATGTAGTTACAATAAATACATCAAGGCTACGGGAACCATGTGCACCTATTACTAATGATTGTTCAATATCGGCAGTTTTAGAGGGACCGGAGATAAAGGCTCCGTATCCGTAATCGTCTTTGCCAATGCGGGTGTAGGCATCCTGTAATGACGCTACAATATCTTTCCGGTTTATAATGAGAATAAGGTGCTGAGTTATAAATGGCAGTACCCTATGATGTAATAAATTTTCTGTAATCCATATTGCGCCGTTTTCTGCTACACCAAAATGGGCATCCAGAATAGCCAGGTCAACATTTTCAAGGTGGTGCGGGATTTGTTTTTCCAAGTCAGTGTGCAATGATAATGTGGCCACGTTACTTAAGGCGGAATTATTGGTGACAATCCTTTCTGCACTTGAAAAATATTGTTCTATAAAGTTTTTAATATCATTTACAGATGCAATAGAATGAACTGCCCCGCCTGTAAACGTTACGTTTTCTATAAAGCGTTCTATTAGGTTATAGCCGCTTTCGGGTTGATAGAGACCAAAAGGCAGAGGCCTGTCCTCAGGCTTATTCGCAGCTATGGCGGCCAATATGTTTTCCCTGCTACTCATTGAGGTTATTTTTACGGTTCTGGGCATACCATTGCTTAAAAGAACTTTGCGGCGCGGCAGGCATTTCGCGCTGCCTGTACCATGGGTTCAGCCTGTTGTTGATGGCTATGGGGAAGTACTTAATCATAAAGCGTAAACCTTTTCCGGCTGCGTTATAAAGCGTATTGCTCGAAAGGCTTTTTGCCATGGCCTCCATAGCCACAGTTTTTGCTGCCGGGGCATAGCCGCTCTTCACAATTTCCTGCCGCCATTTGTACAGCTGGTCGTGTATATCAATCTTCACGGGGCACACATTAGTACACGATCCGCATAGGGTAGAGGCAAAGGGCAGGTCTTTATTTTTTTGCATGTCCAAGTTAGGCGCAAGGATGGAACCGATGGGCCCCGCCACAGCCGTGTGGTAGCTGTGCCCGCCGCTTCGGCGATATACCGGGCAGGTGTTCATGCACGCGCCACAGCGTATACACTTAAGCGAGTTCCTGAAGTCTTTGCGGCCCAGTTGTACACTACGGGCGTTATCTACCAGTATGATGTGCATTTGCTGCCCCGGCCGTGGTTTTTTAAAGTGGCTGGAGTAGGTTGTTATGGGCTGGCCTGTAGCGCTGCGAGCTAACAAATTAAGGAAAATAGCCAGGTCTTCGCGGCGCGGGATAATCTTCTCCAGTCCCATTGAGGCTATGTGCAGGTCGGCCAGGTGGGCGCCCATATCGGCGTTGCCTTCATTGGTGCATACCACAAATTCACCTGTTTCAGCAATAGCAAAATTTACACCGGTAAGCACCAGTTTCCGGGTTAAAAATGTTTCACGCAAATGTTGGCGCGCCGCTTCGGTAAGATACTGTGGGTCAGCATTTCCTTTTTCTGTGCCTAAATGTTGATGAAAGGTGTCTGATACATCCTCCTTTTTAAGATGGATGGCCGGCAAAACAATATGGCTGGGCGGTTCTTTACGGAACTGCACAATACGTTCGCCCAAATCAGTATCTATAACTTCAACACCATTTACCTGCAGGAATTCGTTAAGGTAACATTCTTCGGTAAGCATGCTCTTGCTCTTTACCATACTGGTTATCTTGTGCTTTTGCAGCAGCGAAAGCACAATGGCATTATGTTCTGAGGCATCTTTAGCCCAATGCACCACAATACCATTTTTTAGCGCGTTTGCCTCAAATTCAATAAGGTAGGTGTCTAAATTGCTGAGCACATTATCTTTAATTTGCGACGCGGTTTCGCGAAGCTGCTCCCATCCTGCAAATTTGTTAGCTGCCTTATCGCGCTTTTCGCGAACAAACCATAAGGTTTCATCGTGCCAGCTAACACGTGCTTTATCTTTATTGAAGGCTTCTGCCAGTTGTGCATGGTCCTTCATTATAAAGAGGCATTAAGTATTTCGGCAATGTGTATCACCTTAACATCGCTTTTTTGCCTTTTCAATATACCCTGCATGTGCATAAGGCATGACATGTCTGCTGCGGTTATGTATTGCGCATTATGACTTATATGGTCTGCTACACGGTCACTTCCCATGCGTACCGATACGGCTTGCTCGGTAACGCAAAACGTACCGCCAAACCCACAGCATTCATCTTCCCTAAAGAGGTTTACCAGCTCAAGTCCGTTTACCATATTCAGCAATCGTTTTGGTTTGGAGAAGGGCTTTTGCACACGTTCGCTCATGCTGGCAAGATGAAGGCCGCGCTGGCCGTGGCAACTTTGATGCAGCCCTACACGGTAGGGGAAACTGGCCGGAATATTCTCAACTTTTATAATATCGGTTAAAAACTCTACCAGTTCATAAATATGCATTTTGATTTGCTGCGCACCCGCCTGATTTTTATAAGAGTATAAGTGCTCTTTAATATGCAGGGTGCAGCTGCCGGAGGGCGATACTATATAATCGCAATTTTTAAAATTTTCAGTAAAATGATCATCAATTTTATGAGTCAGATGGCTGTAGCCCGAATTTGCAAGTGGCTGCCCGCAGCAGGTTTGCTTTTCAGGATAGTATACCTCCATACCCAGTTTTTCCAGCAGCTCAAGTGTAGCAATGGCTACAGTAGGATACAGCTGGTCTATGTAGCAGGGAATGAATAAGCCTATCTTCATAAATTACGAAATTGTTATAGTGTATAACAGGTAATTACAAATTAAAGGTAAAATAAGGATTGAAAATTTTATCAAATTGGCTAAATAGTAAGTTATATTGTATGATATTTGTTATTTATGGATATTATAGGAATACATGGTTAAATTTAAACTCAATTCATGAAACCACAGCGATTAACCATATCATCCGGAATTGCACAATCATTTAGTGCACGGCGAGATGTTTTGCCGCACATAAACAACAAGTGGCATTATCATGATGAATTAGAGCTTATTTACATTAAAAATGGCAGGGGTACTCAGTTTATAGGTGATAGCATAAGGCATTTTACCAGTGGTGACGTAGCGTTAATCGGGAGCGGGTTGCCCCACCTCTGGCAGTTTGATGATGAGTATTTTAATGACGAAATTGCGTTTCCTGTAGATGTGTATGTGGTACATTTTGCAGCTGACTTTTGGGGACAGGATTTTTTACATCTACCTGAAAACCAGGAAATTTGCCGGATAATGGAGCAATCTAAACGAGGTATACAGATACTGGGTGAGGCAAAACAAAGAGTGGCGGCGCTTATAGAAAACATTGTTGCTGCAAGCGGTACCTTTAAAATTGTAAATCTGCTGGAAGCCCTACTGGAAACGAGTCGCTGCCGCGAAGTAAACTATTTGGTGTCATTAGGATTCAGGACAGATTTTGATGAGAATGAACGCGACAGGATACAGTCTATTTACAACTATACTATACTGCATTACAAAAAAAAGATTGAGCTTAAAGAGATTGCCGGTGTGGCAAGTTTAAGCCGCAATTCGTTTTGTAAGTTTTTTAAATCGCGCACGGGTAAAACGTATTCGCTCTTTACTAATGAAATAAGGATAGGCCACGCATGCCGCCTGCTGATTCAAAAAAAGATGAGTGTTAAGGAAATTTGCTATGAGTGTGGCTTCTTTAATTTTGCAAGCTTTCATAAATGCTTTAAGGATATTACAGGAATGACGCCACTACAATATCAAAAACAATATTCGGAATAGTTTTCTATAAAAACATTTTGTACTATTATATTTATAAATACACCCCGGCATGTTACATAATTTTCCTTTTTACCTCACTATTATTGTTGTTATTTTACTTCTTATCATGCTTGCCGATAAAGTACGGGTGGCTTATCCGGTGTTGTTGGTGCTAGCCGGCCTTGGGATAAGTTTTATACCCGGTATACCCACACTGCATATAGAGTCTGATTTAATATTTATACTATTTTTACCACCCTTGTTATATGAGGCTGCCTGGTCTATATCATGGAAAGAACTCTGGAAGTGGCGCCGTATTATTAGCAGCTTTGCCTTTTTAGTAGTGTTTTTTACTGCATTTTCGGTTGCTTTAGTCGCTAATCATTTTATACCCGGGTTTACTCTTGCCCTGGGCTTCCTGCTGGGTGGCATAGTATCTCCGCCCGATGCCGTAAGTGCCGGGTCTATATTAAAATTTGTTAAGGTGCCCAGGAGATTTTCTTCTATTTTAGAAGGAGAGAGCCTGCTTAATGATGCATCATCGCTTATTGTGTTTCGTTTTGCCCTTATTGCCGCGGCAACCGGCCAGTTTGTGTGGCATGAAGCTGCCCTTAGCTTTAGCTGGATGGTATTGGGTGGTGGTGGAATAGGAGTGGGTGTGGGTTATATTATTATGAAATTGCATAAATTTTTGCCCACAAGTACAGATGCAGATATGGTTATAAGCCTTATAACACCCTACATTATGTATATTGCTGCGGAAGAATTACACAGTTCCGGAGTGCTTGCCGTAGTTTGTGGCGGCTTATTGCTATCCAACAACAGGCTGGCTTTTTTGAGCAGTAGCTCCAGGCTTAAAGGTGTTAACGTTTGGGAGAGCCTAAGTTTTGTGCTCAATGGGCTGGTATTTATGTTTATAGGCCTTGACCTTCCACAAATTACATCCGGCCTGCAAGATACAGGCATAGGTTTACTGCCTGCCATTAGCTATGGCCTGCTTATAACACTTGTGTTAGTACTGGCCAGAATGATATCTGCCTATGCAGCGGTAGTGGTAACTTTGATTGCCCGAAATTATATTAAAGTAGCCGATACTGCTAACCCGGGTTATAAAACCCCTTTTATATTAGGTTGGGCAGGTATGAGGGGGGTGGTATCGTTAGCGGCTGCCTTATCTATACCGGTACGGCTGGATGATGGGTCGGCATTTCCACAACGTAACCTTATATTATTCATCACCTTTATTGTAATACTTACTACACTTATATTGCAAGGCCTTACGTTGCCATGGCTTATTAAAAAATTTGAAATACCAGACCCGGATTATGTTATGCCTGAGGAAGATATGTATAATAGGGTACGGAAAGAATTGTCAACAGAGGCACTGAGTTACCTTAAGGAGCACTATAGTACACAATTAAATGACCAACCCGTATTACAGCAAATTGCAGCTAAATGGGAAGCAGCTACATCAGCCGAAGATACAGATGCTGTTATGGATAACGCAGCAAAAGAAATATACCGGGACCTGTTAAACAAGCAGCGTAGCTTGCTTATTGCTAAAAATAAGACTGAGAATATAGATGAAGATATAGTTCGAAGGCACCTGCTGTACCTGGATATTGAAGAGGAGAAATTAACATTGCTGTAAATCTTCTTTATTAAACAATTAGCTCTTCAAGCTTAAGGATGTCATTTTGCAGGGCAAACACAACAAGGCCTGCCATATTTTTAGATTGTGTTTTAAGCAGTAAATTGTTGCGGTGCCCTTCTACTGTACGTGAGTTGATAAATAGTTTATCGGCTATCTCTTTAGTACTGAGCTGCAGGCATATAAGTCTTATAATCTCTTTTTCACGTATTGTTAATTCCCAGTTATCAAAGCTGGATTTTTTTAGTTTATGCAGGTCTTCCTGTAGTACCTCCATTACAAGTTCATCATAATAAAATCCGCGTTTTGCAACTTCCCTAATAGTCATCAGCAGTTTTTGAGGGGTACTATTTTTTACAAGATATGAAGCCGCACCGGTATTTATCATATTAGCAATAAACAGTTTAGTGTTGTAGCTTGTAAGGGCAATTACTTTTATTGAGGGATAGTCATTACTAATTACCTTTGTTGTTTCTACTCCATTAAATGAGGGCATTTTTAGATCCATTATAATTATATCAGGATGCTGACTGCTGCCTTCTTTAAGATAATCTAACACCTCCATGCCATTACAGGCCTCAAAAATTACATCAATATCTTTTTCGCGTTCCAGCAGAAAGGCAATGCCGTTTCTAAATAGGGGTTCATCATCTGCAAGGATTACTTTTATCATGTTCATATTAAAACTCAAATATAGCGTTCATACCTTTGTTTATTGAAGATTCAAATTTTAAAGTTCCTTTTAAAAAATTTATCCTGCTCTCAATATTTTTCATCCCCAAACCGGCTTGTTTTTCTGCACGGTCAAGGTTAAAGCCTACTCCGTTGTCATTATAGCTGCATGATATTTTATTACTATTGTTAGTAAAAATAATAGTAATTTTTTTTGATTTTCCATGCCTTACAGAATTATTTATGAGTTCCTGCAATATCCTGAAAACATGCAGATGCCGCTCTTTATCTGCTTCATTAAAAGTTACCTGACTTTTATAAGTTACATTTACGTTTTCAAGGCTGCTAAATTCACTGCATAACTCCTCTATTGCGGCATCCAGTCCAAATTTATCAAAAACAGGCGGAAAAAGGTTGTGTGCAATGCGCCTGGAACTATCAAGTGCTTTAGTAGAAAGGCTAAGTATGGTATTTAGTATTTCCGTTTGTTTTTCTTTTTCAAGGTTATCTATTGATAGTAAATGACAGTTTAGCGATACCACATTTAGCTTAGAGCTTATATCATCATGGAGGTCTTGTGCTATACGCCGTCTTTCTTTTTCCTGCACCGCTATGCTTGCTTCGAGCAAATCTTTACTATGCTGCAGCTCATTTTCCTTTTTTTCGAGTTCCTTCTGAATTATTTTCTTTTTAGAGAAGTAAAAAAAAAGCACTAAAATAATACCCATAAACAGCATAAGAAATATGCCTGTAAGAACTACTATTGCTGGTGTATTATTCTCGGTAAAAATTGTTGCTTCCATTCCCACATTATAAGTATTTGGTAGACTATGAATAGCACCGCATTGGTATTCCATATATAAACGTAAAGGTCGTTATTTATAGTTACTAATGAAGTTGCTGTTGCAAAAATAAGAGCGCTGCTTATAAGATATATGAAAATACCTATAATAACATAATGAAAAAACAGTCTTTTGCTAAGCAATTCATACAGGTATAATACTGAATATATGATAAGTGTTATGGAGGTTAAGAGGAAGCCTAACGAATTGAATATGAAATAATTATCAGGATAAAAATAGTATTGTGCCAGGAGCCCTGATGTAAGGGTTCCAGAAATCACGAAGATTATGTTGCTCTTTATTTTAGCTACAGGCAAAAACAGATTGTAGAAAAATATACTGAGTAATATAAACTGGAAGAACAAGTAATAAGTAGATAGAAAATGATTATTATATTTATAAAGGGCAAATATTTGCATTACAACCTGAACTGCGAAAATGCTTAGCAGGTAAAACGAAAAAATTTTATAGGCTTTATCATTTCTGAAAAAGCCTATACAGTAAATGATGACATTTATACAAAGAATGGCAAGGCCAGTCAGTGATAGTAATTTTAATGTCTCCATAAGGATATACTATTCCTCAAACTTAAGGTCATTAAGCGGGCTTTCAAATCCGCATGCGCGCGGGCACGGTAGTGTAAAATCATAAATGTAACCCGGTTTTGCAGTATCCGGCAGCATATCATCATGTGTTTGCATCTGGTGGTTATAAGAAGTGCCTACTATCATCAATTTAGCCTGGCCATTTTCATCAACACCTATATAGGCCCTTGCTGCCTCGGCGCCGCTTGCCACTATTTGCTGTAACCCCTCTATAGGCAGTAAAAAACCTTTTACCTCATTATGGGTTATAAATCCCGCTTCATCATCTCTCCATTTTTGCGCCCACTTTTTTGCGGTATTTAGGTCAATTCGGTTATCAAATTTAGCTGCTAATTCGTCTTTTAACATAATGTTTCTATGATTTTTTGTTTAGTAATTACTGGACAGGTACTATTTTTCCTTATAAAGAAAACGTTTGCAAGGTAGATAAAATAATTTTTAAACAGCAGCTTTAAAAACAGGTATTTCTACCTGTTTTTACATTTAGCGGCTGATTTAGATTTGTTTCCATATTAATTATAAAAAACTAATTATGGAAGAATACACTGGAATAGTCAAATTATTTGCAGGAACTTTTGCGCCGAGAGGATGGGCTTTTTGCCATGGGCAATTATTAAGCACACACAGCTATGGAGGCCTGTTTTCTTTAATACAAAATATTTATGGCGGAGACGGCATAGATAATTTTGCGTTGCCGGACCTGAGGGGAAGAATGGCTATAGGTGCAGGTGCAGGCGGTACCCTGACTCCTTATACAGAGGGAATAACCGGAGGCGATGAAACCATTCAGCTGGACAAGACAAACCTGCCTGCGCACAAGCACGCGGTACACCTTCATGCAAACACTGCAAATGCTGCTTACAGTAAGCCTTTAGTAACATCAATAATCGCTGCGCCCGGAAGGCCCGAAGGCCGTGCCTTTGAGAATACCTTTGGTTATACAGATATTTTGCCAGATGTTCAGTTAAGTGACGCTTCTTTAACTATGGATGAAACAGGAGAAGGTAAAGCATTTAAAATTATGCAGCCTTATATGGCATTAAATTATATAATCTGCCTTGATGGTATACATCCTTCACGACCATAAGACTTTACAACCCATTTTATTTAAATGAAATCAATGTTGTATAACCCCTTTTACAACAACATGTATCACTAATGCTGCTTTACAGGGCAGTGATAGAATAAATCATTAAAAAACTACACACAATGAAGAAGTACTTAATATTAATACACTTTCTTTTCGGCATCGTCTTTGCTACGGCACAAACAACAGAGACCTTTGAAAGTGAGCCGGATGGCTCCACAACCTTTACAGATAATGGGCAATTATTCAATATAATATCAGGAAACCCCGCAAAGCCTTATTATATTCAGGCCAGTTATCCTGGTACAGGCTGGAATGGGAGTAGTAACGACAACAGATACATAGATAATGATAATTTTGCAAATTTCAATACACCAACAAGTGTAACCATTGCCACAGCCGGTGGCCCTGCATTTTACATAAAAAGTTTCTGGCTTTACCTTTCAACAAACGATCCCAGTAATCTTAATGTTGACGGTACCGTTACCATAACAGGCAAGCTTGGCGGCAACACAGTATTTACCGTAACCAAAAGTTCGCCCTTTAACACTTCATTAAGCACATATAACGGTTTTACATTGTTCAATATGAGCGATATAAGTGGAACAAATGTCTCAAATGTTTTAATAGACCAATACACGGTATCTACTACAAGTGGGATTAATTATGTAAGCCTGGACGCAATGACATGGCAGTGCGCACCCGTTACAGTAATAAGTTCGTCGCAAAATAATGTGAGTTGTGCGGGGGGCAATAATGGTACAGCCACAGTATCTGTATCATCCGGGGCTGTAACCTATAACTGGGCACCGGGTACTCCACCGGGTGATGGCACTGCTACAGTTACCGGGCTTACAGCCGGTACATGGACCTGCACGATAACCTCAAGCTGTGGCACCACGGCAACTAAAAGCTTTACTATAACTGCCCCGGAGGCTTTAACCGCTTCACAATCTCAAACAAATATTTTATGTTATGGTGCATCAACCGGTACAGCAAGTGTTGTGGCCTCTGGTGGTACAGCAAGTTATAGTTATGCATGGTTACCTTCGGGTGGCAACGCTGCAACAGCTACAGGCCTTGCTACAGGAAATTACACAGTAACAATTACTGATGCTAACGGTTGTTCGATACAAAAGAGCTTTACGATAACACAACCCTCTACACCTTTAAACGCTACACAATCTCAAACAAATATTTTGTGTAATGGGTTATCTACCGGCACCGCAAGTGTTATAGCTTCAGGCGGTACAGGAAGCTATAGTTATGCCTGGTTGCCTTCAGGCGGCAATGCCGCAACGGCCACAGGCCTTGCCGCGGGTAATTATACCCTAACCATTACTGATGCTAACGGTTGTTCTACCCAAAAAAGCTTTACCATAACACAGCCATCTACAGCGTTAGCAGCTACCCAGTCGCAAACTAATGTGCTATGTAACGGATCATCTACAGGTACAGCAGGCGTTGTGGCTTCAGGCGGTACCGAAGGCTATAATTATGCATGGTCACCTTCAGGAGGCAATGCCTCAACTGCAACAGGCCTTGCCGCGGGTAATTATATGGTTACCGTTACTGACGCTAATGGTTGTTCTCTTCAAAAAAGCTTTACAATTACGCAACCATCGGCAGTAACAGCTATACAATCTCAAACAAATATTTTATGTAACGGCGCATCTACCGGCACGGCAAGTGTTTTGGCTTCCGGGGGTGCAGGAACTTATAGTTATGCATGGTCGCCTTCAGGGGGCGCCGCCGCAACAGCTTCGGGACTTTCGGCCGGTAATTATACGGTTACCGTTACCGATGCCAACGGTTGTTCTATACAGAAAAGCTTTACTATAACACAGCCATCAGCCGTAACAGCTATACAATCTCAAACTGATGTGCAGTGTTATGGTGCATCTACGGGTACAGCAGGTGTAAGTCCGTCAGGTGGTACAGGAGGTTACACATATGAGTGGCTGCCTTCGGGCGGTAACGCCGCAACGGCATCGGGACTTTCTGCAGGAAGCTATACAGTTACAATTACTGACGCTAATGGTTGTTCTACGCAAAAAAGTTTTACCATAACACAGCCTGCAACGGCCTTAACAGCTACACAATCTCAAACAAATATCTTGTGTAACGGGTCATCTACCGGTACAGCAAGTGTTGTAGCTGCAGGCGGTACCGGAAGTTATAGTTATTCATGGTCACCTTCAGGAGGTAATGCTGCCACTGCTACAGGATTAATGGCAGGCACCTATGCGGTTACCATTTTTGACGGTAACGGATGTTCTATAGAGCAAAGCTTTACAATTACGCAACCGTCAGCAATAACAGCTATACAATCACAAACAAATGTTTTATGTTATAGTACGTCTACCGGCACCGCAAGTGTTTCAGTTTCGGGCGGTTCAGGAAGTTATGGTTATGTGTGGTCGCCATCAGGTGGCAATGCAGCAACGGCAACAGGGCTTGCAGCGGGTAGTTACACAGTAACCATTAGTGATGCAAACGGATGCTCTGCACAAAAGATTTTTAATATTACGGAACCTTCCCAATTATCAGCAACACAATCTCAAACAAATGTTGTATGTAGCAATACCGGTACAGGAAGCGCAAGTGTAAGTCCATCGGGTGGTGCAGGCGGTTACACCTACTACTGGTATCCTTCAGAAGCTATAACATCATCAATTTCTGGATTATATGCCGGATATTATATAGTAACGATAACGGATGCAAACGGCTGCTCCATACAAAAAGAATTTTTGATAGCCCAGCCCACACAGCCTTTCACAGCCTCACAATCTCAAACTGATGTTTTATGTAACGGAGGGTCGACAGGTACCGCTACAGTAGAACCATCGGGCGGCACCGGGCCCTATACCTATTCATGGTCACCTTCAGGCGGTAATGAAGCGACAGCAACAGGCCTTGCCGCGGGTGATTATATAGTAACCATTATTGACGCAAATGGCTGTATACAACAAAGATATTTTACTATAACTGAGCCATCGGCACTAAGCGCGGAGATAGCACCAACAAGCACAGGCTGCGAAGGTACAGCTACAGCCACTGTTTATGCGTCTGGGGGTGTGGGATATTATACCTACCAGTGGTCTCCGTCAGGCGGAAACCAGGAAACTGCCACAGGCCTTGAGCCGGGCACTTATACGGTTACTGTTACCGATGCCAATGGGTGTAGTGTTGAGGCAAGTGTAAATGTAGCAGAAGGATCTGAATGCAGTACTTACACATATTGGAACGGCTTTGAGTGGGATAACGGGGCACCTTCATGTTTTAATGTTACAGCAGTTATATTTGGCGACTATAACTCTGCGTTGCATGGCGAAATTACTGCCTGTACCCTTATGGTTAACGCGGGTACGGTTGTGGTTGAACCCGGAGATACCTTTACCATCAAAGGGTCAGTATACCTGGAAGGCGGATCTTTAATATTTGAAAATAACAGCAACCTTGTCCAGATAGACAATGTGTCAAATTATGGTAATATAATATATAAACGCAACAGCTCGCTTTTATATGGGTATGATTATACGTTATGGTCTTCACCTTTAAGCGGCAACCAGACTCTTAAAGATTTTTCTCCTCAAACTTTAGACGAGCGTTTTTATGTATACAATACTGTTCTTGGCGCCTACAGTAATTATATGAGTGCATCAGGCATCTTTGGAGGAAATCCTAATGAAGAAACTTTTGATACCGGTAAAGGTTACCTTATCCGTATGCCAGACGGGCTTAGTGAAAATGCCACATCTGTTTTTTCAGGAGTTTTTACGGGGACGCCAAACAATGGAGACATCACGGTGCCTTTAGAAGGTTCCGGAACAAGGTATAACGCCATTGGCAACCCGTATCCTTCTCCTGTAAATATAAAAGATTTTCTACTTTCAAATTCTGATCAGCTTGATAATGGAACATTATATTTTTGGAGAAAAAGAAATGGGAGCAGCGGTACTGCCTATGCAACAGTTACCCTTGCCGCTTATGTAGCCGCCACAGCTGAGGGGGGCGATACATCTGCGGGCGCTTTTGAGGACGGAAACGAAGATAACTGGGTTATTAATCCGGGACAAGGCTTTCAGGTTAAAGCTGCGCCAATGCAAAACTTTGTAGTTTTTGATAACAGCATGAGAAGGGCAGTAAATAACGGTCAGTTTTTTAAAACCGGCAGTACAAATGCATTGCCGCAAGATGTGCCGTCTACCTCTAAAATGTGGCTTAATATTACAAACCAGGCAGGCGAATTTGGACAGGCAGCATTGGTTTACAACAGTGCCACCACTGCCGGTCTTGATTATGGTTACGATGGCAGGCTGTTTAATGATGGTACAGTTGCTGTTTATACTATGGTGGCCGATACACGATTATCTGTGCAGTCGCGCGGTGGTTTTGAAACAAGTGATGAGGTGGCAGTAGGTTATAAAACCACAACAGCAGGCGATTACACCATTAGCCTGGACCATGTTACCGGTATTTTTACTGATAATGAGGATGTATATCTAAGAGATAACCTTCTTGATATAACGCACAACCTTACCACTTTAGGCGGTTATAGCTTTAGTACAGAAACCGGCACAATAAACGACCGTTTTAGTATAGTTTATGCTACCGAGCTTGATGTTACCGATCATGCTGCAAATAGTAATAATGTTGTTGTTTACAAGCATAATAATGTAATTTCTATAAGCAGCACCAGTAATATTGATAATGTGCGTGTGTTTGATCTGCGCGGAAGGATGTTAAGCGAATTAAAGGGTATAAACACACAAACGGCACAAATTACCGGCCTTACTGCCCAGCAGCAGATGCTTGTGGTGCAGGTAACAACAACAGAAGGCTATACTGTAAGTAAAAAAATAATTTATTAGACACAAACTATGATACGCAAATATTTAAAAATATATATTTTACTAACCCTTTTACTAACCAATTTCCTGATGTTTGCAGATGATGACCCGGGAGATAATTTTGAAGATGAATTTGGTAACATAGGTGGTACCGTAGATGAGGGGACGCCTATCAGTGCAAACCTTATTTATCTTGCAGTGGCGGGTATGGCTTTTGCCTTTTATTACTTTAAAAACGGTAAAAAGTTGTTTCAAAAGAGATAGTTTATTGGGTAAGGGGTTTTACCCGATAGTACTTTTTTATTGTGTAGCCTGCCCGGATAATACCGGGCAGGCTTTTTTTTGACATGAAAATTACAAAGCCTATCACGGTATAAAAACAGGTATTTATACGCTGTTATAGCCTTTGGTATTAATTTAAGTTTGGCACATGCTTTTACTGCTTTTCATATTGGGCAGTAAGAAAATCCGAATCGATTTATTAAATATTAAACTTTCAATCATGGCCAAAAAATCACCAAACGAATCACCTAATGAATTTTTTACCCAGGCCGCATGGGCTGCAATGTGGAACCCCAAGAGCGATTATTATTTACCGAATGTAATTAAAAACGGTATAGCGAAGGAAGGAGTTAAAGTTGACCCCCTGGGTAACCTTACAATGGATAATGTACCCTCGTCAGGATCATTCCAGCTTATGAAATCAGATAACCTTATTTCATGGTTACCTGTAAAGAGCGGCTATATAGGTATTCAGTTCTCAAAAGTTTCTATCTCAGACCTTGAAGGTGTAACCAATCATGGTTTAACCTATAAAAGCGAATCTGATTCAAAAGGTACCGTTACAGCAAAAATAGGGGTTCCTAATATAAATATAAGTGGCGATTATGTACTGGTTGCTACTGGCCTGGCCGCTTGTGCCCTTGATTCAGCAGCAATAATTCCATCTCCCTTTAGAGACAGGATGCCGGAATCAGGAGAACTGATAAGCACAGACGATTATTTAGAAGAGGCCCGCAGCCAGCGCACAAAATTGTGGCAAACCCGAAACGGCGGTGCCCTTATGGATCAGTTTTATGATCATAATGAAGTATACAACTATTCTTTTCAACACAATAACGGTTTAAAAAACTCATGGGTGCAGCCTCAAAACCAGCATTTTATGGGTACTACATATCAGGCGAGTAAAAACCCTGATATGCCAGTTAATGCGGGCACCTATAAATTGGGGGAAAATGATTCTGTAGACTATAATAAAAATGCCTTTAACCAAAAACTTGCCGTTGCTTATGCCGCTTTTGGCTATGGTAAAAATTTGCCGCCACAATGTAATATTACAAAAGAGCAATTTAACGCCGCAGGGCAAGCTGCGTTGCAATTTGAGGGTATTGTAAAAGAGACCGGCAACACGGCAAAAAATACAACGCCCATGAGCACAAACCAGGTATATGAAACCATTGAAGGTGCCACTCCTGAAAAAATGCTTGCCGCTAAAAATGCCGCGCCCCGCAATTATGATGAGTTTATGGCATCTTTAAATGATGATGAAAAGCGTTACCTGACGGCCATAGGCAATGTAGATAAAAACCTGGCCATATTTACTGATGGGGAAGATGCAAGCGCAACGTTAATGAAAGGCTCTTTCAGGGTAACAATAAACGGGGGAGAGCTTACCATGGCTGCGGGGCTCACATTTACAACATCGCCTGATATTAAAGCTACAGCTAACGTAACCTCTTTTGTATCTGACCTTAAAATTTCCTCTGTTGATATTGGAAACGAAGAAACCTGGGTTGGGCTTGAATCTATTGGTTCGGCTGTTATTGATGCTTATAACAGGTCTGGACAAATAGCGAGCCTTATGCAGGATAAAGCAAACCAGCAACTGGGTAGCACTGATGTAAAAAACTACATAGGCAGCTGGTTTAATAACACCCTGCAAAAAGTGCTTGGAGAACTTTAATCAATAAATACTTTACAAAATGGAGGTAACAGATATAAAAAAGACTTTAAGCGATAATATTAAAGATAACGGCCTCAGTTTAGCTTCCGGATTGTTTCCGGGGGTTATTGAGACTGCAATGAAATATTATCTAAATGGCGTTACTATTCCTATAGGTACCGGTGGCAGCCTTAAGGTAACAGGCAGCGGGGCTAACCTCCAGCTGGACATGTGTCCGGTATCATTTGAAGGATTAGCAACTGCTGATAAAGCAGTACTTAAAGTAAGCGGCACAGGGGCTTATACATATGCTTATATAATGGTAACTTTTACAAAAATAAGCGCTGATGAGGTTTCTATTGAACTCGACGCTACTATGGGCGAAAACTTATCGTGGAAACTTAGCGAGCTTTGGCCGGGGCTTTTAGACCATGCCCCTTTTAATGAGGTCAATTTTGAAAAAGGGCAGTTAACATTAAAAATAGGTGAGGATAAAAACATAGATTTTAGCGGTACAGGAGACTTGTATTATAAATCTGAAAAGCTTGCAGCGGGTGCTATAAGGGTAGTGTATAATGGCGAGGCTACCGGCGAACAGGATGATGCTAAAATATGCATACTTGCTGGTGCTGTGGTAGCAAACTGGAGCCCGGGCAGTATATGGGCGCCTTTGCAGGATGTAAAGTTTAAACAGTCAGGGTTGTTATTTTCTTCTCTGCCTAAGGCTTCTGCAACTACACTTACCGACCTAAAACTTTTTGATGAAAGTGATATACCCTCTATAGTTACCGGCAACTTTGAGGTAAAACAGGGTATAACGTTTTTTACAACGCTTGAACTTGACAATTTACTTAAGCCACTCGCCTCCCTTATGGGAGAAAACCAGACACTGGCGCTTTATGCCAACAGCGATCTTAATAATAAACTAACCATGATGGCCCGCTATGGCGCATCCGGCTTTAAGCCAAGCCCGGACGCCTTATTTGAATTTGAAAATTTTGAGCTGGAGTGGGATATAGTTATAGGCAGCAGTTATGATATTACCGCATCGGCTAAAGGAAAATTCTATCCTCCGGATGGCAGTACTCAGGGCATAAACCTTACATTATCAAGTACTATTAAACCTACTGATGGAAGCATAGGCCTTACACTGCAAATTGGCGATTGGGTACATCCATTTGGTTATGAGCGGCTTACTGTAAAAGAGTTTTATACATCTGTAATTCTGGCAGCATCATCGGCAGGAGTTTCTGTACAGCTGGGGGGTGATTTTATGTTTACTACAGACGACAATAAAAATTTTGAATTTGGCGTAGCGGGTGAGGTTTTAAATTTTGAAGTTCTTACAGGAATAGCTTTTTTATTAAAGAAGAATAATGATAAAAATGATCTTTCTATAGGCGACCTTATCAATGGTATTACCAGCATAAACACAAGCGATGTGCCGGGAATAAATTTTATTAACGATATATTGAGAATAAAATATGTTGACTTTGCTGTTGTAGAGGGTGAATCGTTACATATAGGAGACAGGATATTTAAAAAAGGGTTTACAGCGCATGCCAGTTTTGATGTGCTGCAACAAACACAAGTGTTACTGGATGTAGAAATTACCCATACCGGCACTAAGCAAAACTTTAAGGGTTTGGCTAAAATGGAAAAAGCGGTTAAAATAGGCGATGTATTTACATTATCTGCTTATGATAATGAGAAGAAAACACCGGATTTGACCAGAGGGCCTATTCTGGCGGTGGCTTCAGAAGGTATGGTAATCAATAAATTTACACCACATTTTATAACAAAAGACCTTAATGCAGATAAAGAAGTTTATTTCTATGCCAGCGGATACTTAAAAGTGCTTGATATAATTGAAGAACACCTGTATGGTATTGCAACCACCGACGGACTTTTTGAATTTAGCTTAAAAGTAACCCAGGGCATACAGGTAGGCGATAGCGGTACCTGGGGAGGTTATGCGGTTACGGCCGGTCTAAACCCCGATACGTATAGCTTTAAATGCTCCTTTGACTTCAATTTTGGCTGGAGAAATGTTTCTATAGGGCCGCTTAATGTTTTTGGCGTAGACCTCATTCCGGAAATATCGTTACCCAACTTTAGTATTGTGGCGGGGCTTGGTATTGTAGTGGACGGAAAAAAAGGACGGTTCCTGCTTGAGGGTAAATTTCTCTTTGATCTTTTAGGCCTCCATATTGCTTATGGCAGCAAAGACGATTTTAAAACCATTTTTGAAATTGACCTTGGTAAAGCAATAACATCATTAAGCGGCTTAAAAGATATGGTGTGGGAATGGCTTGAAAATAACATTGCAGACTTATTCTCTTCTGTATTTAATGCTGTAGGCGAGTTTGTAGACTGGGTTAAAAGAAATGCCGAAGCCTTTGGGCTGGAAGTTAAAAAGATAGCCGAGGCCATATATAACGGATTTAAGAAGACGGCTGAAGAAATTGCCGCTATTTTAAAGGATATAGGCTATTTGGCTTCGCAAATTTATGATGCTCTTGTAAACGGACTTAACGTGGCCATTAATGAGGCAGAAAAAATAGTAGATACAGTGTTTGAAACCCTTAAACAATGTGCCGTTGATACCGCTGGCGCAATGGGAACCACAAAATAATAAAACATGGAATCAAATATATATGGAACTGTAGTAAAAAGAAATGCCGCTGCTTACACAGAAAGCAGCCCAAATGAGGTAAACCCAATATCGGCGGCATTACATTTAGTACATGAAGACATGGAGCGCTATGCAGCCGCGCTGGAAGTAGCGCTTACACCCCAAATGCCATATCTTACTGATATTGAGCTCGAGATATACAAACGCGGCAAAAAAATAAGGCCCCTGATGCTTATACTATCTGCAAGGATGATGTGGGGCAGTAAAGAGCCACTGCCTCAAAAGGTAATTAATGCAGCAGTATCTACAGAGATGCTGCATGTGGCAACGCTTATACATGATGATATTATAGACCACGCGCCCATGCGCAGGGGTATACCTTCTGTTAACCAGCACCGGGGTATTGACATGGCTATACTTATAGGTGACCTTCAATTTGTGCAGGCTATAAGGTGCTTTACTGATGCGATAGAAAGCGAGCAGGACATGCAACTGGTGCGCCTTGTGCTTGATACGGCTTTCAGGATTTGCTGCGGCGAGATTGATGAACTGCAAACAAATCCAGACTGGGACTTTCTAACCTTAAAGGGCAGTTACTTTCAAACAATTGAGCGCAAAACCGCTATACTTTTTGGAGTGGCCTGCGAGTGTGGTGTAGCGCTGGGCGGTGGGCATACCAGTGAGGCGAGGCGTATAGGCTTTTATGGCAGGCGTATAGGCAGGGCATTTCAAATTATCGATGATGTTTTTGATATTGCCAAGTCGCTTGATGATACAGGCAAGTTTCCGGGTACTGACCTTGCAAGGAGAAGGTTGTCATTGCCCATTATTTATGCCATGAATGAGCTGGGGCAGGAACACCTGGTTACTAAAATTATGAAAGGGGCGCCTTTTACACAGCAGGAGCTTATGGAAGGCTTAACAGCAATAAGGCATAGCGATGGTTTTGAAAAGTCTCTTCTTGATGCGCGGTCTGAAATTATAGACAGTATGCGTTACCTGGATACTTTTCCTGACAATGAATACAGGAACGCCCTGACTGATATTGCTTACTATATTGTTAACCGGAGGTATTAGCCTTAAACCAATTACAATGATAAAACAAGATGATGTAAACAATTCGGCAGGTGGATTTTTAACCTTCCTTATACAGTCTATCGTAGCCATGGCTAATGATCCTAAAAACAACAGGTTTTACCTGCCCCGGTTTCTTGCTGACCTTAAGATTGATGGCGATAAGACCCTTGTTCCTTACACAACAGAAATGAATATGGGCGAGATAGCAAGTATTAAAGACCAGGTTAGCGAAACATTATGTAACGCGGCATGGGCCCCGCTTGAAGGATATGACGGGGCATATGCTTTAACAGTACCCTCTCTTAACATTACATCGGTATTAATTAACGGGCTTAATAATGCTTTTATTTCTGCTTACAATGTTTATCCTGCAAACGAGCAGCTACAATATGCCGTTGTTTTTGATGCGGTTATGAATGCCTACCCGGATTATGATAAGCTTACTTTTCAACCGGCAGAATTCTATTTTGATGTTACCTGCCAGTCTACTGATAAATTACATAAGGAAGATATTCACTCAAAGGGTAATTTTAGCGGCAGCGTGGGCCAGGCCACCTTTAAGGGCGTATTGCTTATTAGCCTTAATGATGATCTTACTACCACGGTAACCGTTCCGGAAACTTATGTTGTGCCGCAGGGTGCCGCGATGCAGGGCCTGGGTATTGTTTTTGGCAAAGACCACGGGCTGGTTATTAGTGATATTACCCTTGAGGGCGATGACCCTTTAAAGGAATATAATGAGGAAGCCATAAATCAGGCCTTTAGTAACGAAGATACGCTAAACAAAGTACAGGATTTGTTTAATATCAACATTAATATTCAAAGTGTGCGCACTACAATAGCATCGGCCGTGCAGGATAAGTTTAATAGTTTAATTAACGATTTAAAATAAGGTTATGGCTATAATAATTGAACAGGATGCGTTTTTCTCTAAACTGTTCCAGACAGGGATGACAGACCCAAACAGTAAAGTATACCTGCCACAAATACTACTGGGTACCAGCAGCCCATCGCTTAATCCATATACCATGGAAACGCTCGATTTGGGTGATTACATTCTGGGCGGTGTAAGTATTGATATATTACTTACCAACATTATAATTAGCGGTATACCTAACGTATCTGTACTGCCACAGGATGGTGGCTCATTTACCCTGTCAGGGCTAAATGCGTCTATTAATGCGCAGTTTTGCAAATTATTGCCGCCTCCTGCGGGTGTGGCCGATATTTTATCATTAAGCAGCAACTTTAAGCTGTCGTTTACTGATAATCAGTTAACCGGGAAGCTCACCTTATTAATAAGCCAGGCAGGCCTTACTGCTAATATGGTAATTTCAGGCGATCAGCTCATCAATATTACTACTACGATAGTTTCGTTACATGCATCAGTGCCTGGTAGTGCAACAATTACCCCATCTATTACATTTGATGCCGGAGGCGGAGATTTCTGGGCAAATGTGTTTACAAGATATATCAAAAAACCATCTACAATAGAAACCATTGTAGAAAAAATAAACAATGAACTCAACTCGGCAAGTGTAATTAGCAGTCTGAGCAGTGAGCTCACTACTATTTTTAGAAATGCCATAAAGCAGCAACTTAACCCTTAATTCAAAACTCATGAATCCTATTGAAGAATTATTAAATCAGATGATAAAAAATATGTTGCCACAAATTAACGGTGGCATACAGCAAACTATTAAAATTCAAAATCTTGATCCGTGGGGACAGATAGCACACGGCAATGAAACCTTAGGCTCTATAGATATTTATGTATGCGATGCCTCTGTGGGCGCCAACTATAATATAGGGAATATGCAGGGATTAAGCAGTATAACAATTAATTCAATTATACTCAGCAATACCCAGACTGATCCTGATAACCCCGATAAACTTCTTGGAAATATTAGCGTTGATGCCTCTATGTCGCAAAACTTAAATGCACGCCTTGGAGGTAACGTAGAGGCAAAATGCGGCATTTTTCACCCCAACGTGGATATTAGCGGCTCAGCCACAGTATCAGGACTCAGAGCCTCTGCGGCAGGATTTTTTTCGGCAAGCGTAAATGATGAATCGGTTTGCATGGACTCAATTTCTATGAGTAATATGGATATTAATTATGGAGATCTTTCGATAGATGTAGACAGCCTTGGCATTTTTAGCTTCTTGGTTAACCCTTTAGTAAACTTTATTGCGGGAACTTTTAAAGGCCCCATTACCGGAGCAATAGCTAATGCACTTAAGCCGGTTATAAATGGGCAGGTAAACGGTGTTTTACCCCAATGCCAAAACCTATAAAGCGTAGAGGTACTATCATACGCATATAGAACCTGTTAAATAGTTAAAATATAAAAACAGCAACCTGCAATTTTTAATTGCAGGTTGCTGTTTTTTACACATGTCAGCTATAAAAGAACAGCATGTAATTTACTGTGATTTAACCCATAATAATAATGTTAATTAAATATTTCCTTCAAACATAAATGCGCAGAAAAACTTTATTATATATGAATTATATCCTGGTGCATAACATTTACATATAAATTCATAGTAATAGTATTTTTTAATCTACTTACTACTTGATTAAAAAAGATAAAGCTTATCAAATTGTTGACTTTGAGTGCGTTAGCATACTATTGGTTGAGTGGTCTTAAAAGAATATTAAATTAAAAGGTCGCGAAAACAGTCTTTTGTAATTTAGAATTCGTGCCCTGAGGCTTTTAAAAGCACGTTTAAACTTCTATATTATTTTACAGATTAAACCCCTGAAATTATTTTTTCAGTCATAATCGTTCTTTAATTAAAAGTAATAGAAAATTATTAAATTTTAAAATATGAAGAAAGAGGAGATACACTTAAATGATATCAGGCGCATCCTGTTTGGGGCGGCACCACCTGAATTTTTAATAGAGGTATTTGTGCGTACTGTAATTATGTATGTGGCATTGGTTATAATAGTCAGGCTGTTAGGTAAACGAACCAATGCCCAGCTTACTATTACAGAACGTGCTGTTTTTATAACGTTAGGGGCCATTGTGGCAATGCCCATGCAGGGTCCGCCCACGGGTATACTGGTAGGTATTGTAATATTAATATGCATCCTGATTTTTCAGCGTTCATTAACCCGCACTTTTTTTTATAGCAGGAAGTGGGAAGAACTCATGCAGGGCAGGATTCGCCTGCTTGTAAAAGATTCTGTAGTAAATATGGATGAGCTGCAAAACCTTAAAATTTCGAGGCAGCAACTCTTTGAGCACCTTCGCAACAAGAATGTACGGCAGCTGGGCCAGGTATCTCGCGTTTACCTTGAAGCATGCGGCAACTTTACCATTTATAGTAACGAGCCTGCTGTGCCCGGGCTCTCAGTACTGCCTGTAGATATGGATGCTGTTATAGAGCGGGACGATACTATACTGGTATGCCAGCACTGCGGCAAGAACCGTAAGGATAACGCCAGCAATACCTGCAATAATTGTGAAAATACAAACTGGGTAAAAGCCTCAAAAGAGTCAGCATCATGAAGCCGGAAGATATAAAAATAACAGACTGGATGCGTATACTATTTGGAGATACGCCTTATGCGTTTTTGATAGAAGTTATAATCAGGATATTGTTTATATACATACTCCTGGTGCTTACCATGCGGTTTATGGGCAGGCGTATGGAAGCCATGATAAGCCGCAACGAACTTATTGCCATGGTATCTATGGCAGCGGCGATAGGGATACCCATGTTAACGCCTGACAGAGGGCTATTGCCTGCCGTGGTAATAGCTATTGTAGTGATAATGATACAGAGGATAATTGCATACACTACTACACGAAGTGCACGCAAAGAAAATATTATATTAGATGAAATTACCCTGCTTGCCGAAGATGGGATGCTCAAGCCGCATGACATGCTAAAAAGCCGTATTACCCGGGAGCGCCTGCTGGCCGAGCTGCGATCATCTGATATAAAGAACCTGGCTAAAGTACAGCGTGCGTATATGGAAGCAAATGGAAATTTTAGCGTAGTGAAGTTTAAAGATAACGCAGACGACGAATCGGTTAAAGGGCTTTGTATATTACCTGATTTTGATACGGAATATCGTAGCTGCTTTTCTTTCTCTGACAGCCAAATGGCCTGCCGCAGCTGCGGTAACCTTGCAGATAAACGAGGTTCTGAAAGTAAATGTGATAGTTGCGGCGCGACAGAATGGGAGCCTGCAATGCTTGGTGAGAAAATTGAAAAGTGAATGCGGAGGCCTGAAGTTGTATTAACTGAAATTTATCAGGTAAAAAAAAAGCCTGCAAATTAAATTGCAGGCTTTAAATTTTTTCGGATTTTAAAATGGAAAATTTGATTTTCCTAATTTTCACCCTTTTGTGGGGAGAGCAGGATTCGAACCTGCGAAGATTTCTCAACGGATTTACAGTCCGTCCTCGTTGGCCACTTGAGTATCTCCCCCCATGGCTCAGGTGATTAAAAAATCACTATTGCGGTGCAAATATAGGGTTGTTTTTTAAGTTTCCAAATATATTTTTGGCTTATTTAAATACTCTTATTTAAGAGCCTGTACACAAGCTGTTAAGAAATGATATTTTTTTTAAGGCACAAAAAAAGGCCCCTTATTAAAGGAGCCTTTTATATTTTCAAGTGCTTTATTTCAGTAGTTCTGCAACTTTAGCTTTAAGCTGTGCGCCCCTAAGGTCACTGGCTATTACTTTGCCTGTACCGTCAAGAACAAAAGTTGCCGGTATACTTTGCACACCATACTGCATGGCAACAGGATCCTGCCAAAATTTAAGGTTAGATACCTGAGTCCATGCAAGCTTATCTTTAGCAATGGCTTCTTTCCATTTTGCGGCATCGCCGGGCTTATCAAGAGATACGCCTATCATATTAAGGCCTTTAGCATGATATTCGTTATATAACGCAACCATTGCAGGGTTTTCCTGCCTGCATGGGCCACACCATGAGGCCCAGAAGTCTATAATTGTAACTTTTCCCAGGGCCTGTGCCAGGGCAACTGGTTTACCATTAACATCTGGTGCGGTAAACTGCGGCGCGGCATCGCCTACCTTAACACCTGCGGGTGGTGGTGGAGGGGTTTGCGGGGCATTCTTAGCTTTTTCGGCGTCTTCAAAATATTTTGCTATCTGTTTGCCCCTTGCTGAATTTTTAACCGATGCGTCAAGGCCGTTAAATAATGCTTTTAGGTCTTCTTCTTTCTTAAAGCCCAGTTGCGCAACCTCATTTAATATAAACAAGTTATAATAAGCCTTAGGGTTTGCTTTTATAAAATCTACATATTGCTTATCATAGATTTTTCGTTTCTCTTTAACCTGTTTCTGTAAGCTGTTTGTAGTAACGGTATCACCCTTAGCTTCAGCCTCTCTGTACTTTTTGTCGTTCGCTTTAATAAAAGCGCTTTCCTGACGGGCATTTTTCATCCTCAACGTTTTAAACTCTTCCAGTTTTTCGTTATTGTAGGTGCCCCCTGTAACAGATTTGCTTATGGTATCTTTGTCAATTTCCAGTTCAATGCTGCCCGGCTCTGCTATAAAGTTAAGGGTATTTTGCACGCCATCTATAGAAATAAAATATACATCGGGGCCGTTTTTAATAGTGTCTTTAAAAACAAACTCACCATTTTTAACAACTACGGTGTCTAACGGCACCAAGCCAAACTGGCCGCCCATTTTTTGCAATATTACTTTTTTGCCTTCTAACGACTTGTCTACCTCGCCGGTAATTTCATATTCGTTTTCTTTCAGGTTTTTGCATGATGACAATGCCATAGCAGCTAAAGCCAGAAACAATATCGATTTTTTCATTTGTTATTTTATTTGTTTAAATGATGTGCAAAAGTATTTAAAATTATCTTTTGCCGATTAAAAGCTGTAAAAAATATAAATACTATAAAGATGCCGGCTGGCTGAGGGTGGTTTGAACCGGGGTGCCCTTAATACCACCAAAGCCTTTTTCTATGTTTATCATGTTGTGGTAGCCACGTGCTTTAAGAATGCTTGACATAATAATAGAGCGGTACCCACCCGCACAGTGCAGGTAAAAATCATTTTGTTTAGGTACTTCAGCCAGCTGCTCGTTTACAAAATCAAGCGGAATGTTGATGGCATTAACCACGTGTCCTCCTTCAAACTCAGCCGGTTTGCGAGAATCTACAACGGTAGTGTTGCCATTAGCATAATCATCTGCAAACACATCTACAGATACTGAGCGTATGTTATCAACCTCAAAACCTGCCTGTTGCCAGGCTGCTATGCCGCCATTGAGGTAGCCCAGGGTATTATCAAAGCCCACACGTGCCAGGCGTGTAATAGTTTCTGTTTCTTTACCTTGAGGTGTTACTAAAAGCAGCGGCTGGTTAACATCCATTATTAGTGCGCCCACCCACGGTGCAAAATTGCCATTGAGGCCTATAAATATAGCGCCGGGTATATGTGCAGCCGCAAACTCATCTTCGTGCCTTACATCAAGCACTAATGCCCCGCTGGCATTAGCTACCGCTTCAAACTCAGCAGGGGTAAGGGCCTTGCTGCCTTTTACTAATATAGTATCAAGGCTTTCATATCCCTGTATGTTCATCATTACGTTTTGCGGAAAGTAAGCAGGCGGACGGCCCAGGCCATCGAGTAGTTCGGTTATAAACTCTTCTCGGGTCATATCGGGCCGCAGCGCATAGTTTATCTTTTTCTGATTGCCCAGGGTATCTGTTGTTTCTTTGCTCATGTTTTTGCCACAGGCACTGCCTGCGCCGTGGCTGGGGTATACAATAAGTTCGTCTGGCAATACCATTATTTTATTGCGCAGTGAATCATATAAATGCGACGCAAGCACTTCCTGTGTCAGGTCTTCGGTAAGGGCCTGAGCCAGGTCTGGCCTGCCTACATCGCCTATAAATAGCGTGTCTCCGGTAATAATGCCATGCATGTTGTTATTCTCATCAAGCAATAAATAGCATGTACTTTCCAGCGTGTGCCCGGGCGTATAAATAGCCCTGATGGTATAATTGCCTACTTTAAACTCCTGCCCATCTGTTGCAATCAGCGCTTCAAATGCCGGTTTTGCGGTAGGGCCATATACTATTTGCGCACCGGTTTTTTTTGCCAGGTCAATATGGCCTGAAACAAAATCAGCATGAAAATGCGTTTCAAAAATATATTTTACCGTAGCATTGTCTTTAGCCGCCTTATCAATGTAGGGTTGTACTTCCCGTAAGGGGTCAAAAATGGCAGCTTCGCCGTTACTTTCAAGATAATAGGCCGCCTGCGCAATACAACCGGTGTAAATTTGCTCAATCTTCATGGTCAAAAAATGGTTAGTTTGCCTGCAAAAATTTAGGTGGGGTCAGGCTGTGCAAATATACCAAAAAGCGCATTACCAACCCTAAAATTTACAGGGTATATAGCGTTTTGAATTGAGGCATTGATAAATAAGCTATGCGTGTATGGTAGTGCAGTGTTTATTATGTAATTGTAATATCCGCACTAAAATGATGTTAATAAATGTGTTAATTTAAAAAATCATAATTTAACGGTATATTTTTTATGTAATTTATAATTGTACTTAAAAATGTTTATATATTTGTATTAGCTTTTTAGCATTTAAACCTATAAAAACCAAGCTTGTAAAATAATATGGCAACAGTTGCTAAGCCCAGAAAGATGGGCATGTACGAAAACGTAAAAAACCAGTTTGACAAGGCGGCCGAAGTAATGGGCCTTGACGAAAGTTTAAAAAAAATCCTGTCAGTAACAAATAGCGAGATTGTAGTGCACTTTCCGGTAAAAATGGATAGCGGCGAAGTTGAGGTATTTACCGGATACAGGGTACAGCATAATAATTTCTTGGGTCCCTACAAAGGTGGCCTCAGGTATCATGAAACAGTAGACCTTGACGCGGCACGCGCGCTGGCTACCTGGATGACCTGGAAAACATCGCTTGCCGGCCTGCCTTACGGCGGTGGAAAAGGGGGTATACAGCTTGACCCTAAAAAGTATTCTCAGAGCGAACTGGAGCGCATTACCCGCAGGTTTACTTTTGCACTGGGAGACAACATAGGCCCGGAGCACGATATACCTGCACCCGATGTAAATACCAACCCGCAAATGATGGCGTGGATTGCTGATACGTATATGAGTACCAAATCTCCGGCAGAGCGCAGCAAGAACCAGCACGTTGTTACGGGTAAGCCGGTGGGCTCAGGCGGTCTTGAAGGGCGTGACAGGGCTACAGGCTTTGGTGTTGTAGTTACCATTGAAGAGTGGGCAAAACGTAAGGGCATAAGCCTTGAGGGCAAAAAATATATTGTGCAGGGTTTTGGTAACGTGGGTTACTGGGCGGCACATTTTATGAGCCAAAACGGTGCTATACTGGTAGGTGTTCAGGATGCTACAGGAACTATTTATAACCCTGACGGTATGGATCCCGAAGATTTACTTAAATACCAAAGTGAGAACGCTACTATACATGGTTATACTGACCATGATTTTGCAAGTGAGAAGTTTTTTGGAATTGAATGTGATATTGTGATTCCGGCGGCACTGGGTAACCAGATTACCTATGAAAATGCTGGAAATATAAAGGCCATGCTGGTTGCCGAAGGCGCTAACGGCCCTACAGATACCGAAGGTGAAGCTATTTTGCTTGCCAATGGTGTAGATGTAATTCCGGATATACTGTGTAACTCAGGCGGTGTTATAGGCTCTTATTATGAGTGGCTGCAAAACCGTAACGGAGAAATATGGTATATGGATGATGTAATAACCAAGCTGCGCAAAAAGATTGAAGACGCTTTTGGTAAAGTTATTGCCACATCTGAGCAGTTTAAAACAGACTGGAGAACGGCCGCTTACATTGTAGCCCTTACCCGTATTGAAATGGCTTACAAACAAAGGGGTATCTTCCCATAAATAATAGCGTACAATGCAAAAAGGCGTCCAGATTGGGCGCCTTTTTTTTGTTATCTATCTCTGATTTACTCTTCTTTAGTTAGCCATAAAAACGCCTGTGCAAATTCTTTTGCCCACAGGGATTCGTTATGCTGCCCACCCGGTACTGTTTTTTTACAGATGAGCTCAGGCGTTTTTGCATTTTTTGTGGCGAGGGTGGCCATGCGTTCCATATCGGGCACCATGTCTTTGCTTTCGGCATCTCCGGCCATAAAATAAATTTTTGCCTCCAGGGTATCTGCAAAATCATTCAGTTCAAAAATTTCGGGATTTATCCAGAAAGCAGGAGAGAAAACCCCCGCCATTCCAAAGGTATCCGGATAGCTTATGGCAGCATAATAGGCCGTTAAACCGCCTAACGAACTGCCAAATATGCCTGTATGCCCATTGTCGCTTTTAGTACGGTACTGCTTATCTATATGCGGTTTAAGAGTGTGCATTATAAAATCGAGGTACACATCGGCGCCCCCGCCGCCATACTCAGCATTTTTATAGGGGGTAAGCTCATTAAGGCGCTGGTCGCCCCCGTGCTCTACAGCAACAACAATTACCTTAGCCTGCAGGCTGTCCAGTATTTCGTCTACGCGCCATTCTCCTGCAAAAGACGTGGCCTTATCAAATACATTCTGGCCATCGGGCATGTAGATAACCGGATATTTATCTCTATTCTTCTTTTTGCTATAATCTCGTGGCAGGTAAATCCATATTTTCTTGCTTACATCATATTGAGGAGCATAGAGGGTAAAGGTTTGCACACTGGCCGATGCCGTGCTTTGTTGGGCATGTAACCCCATGGTACTGAACAGGGCGATGAAAAAAAATAGGTAAGGTTTCATAAAACGGTTTGTTTTTTTAGGCCAAAAAAGATACTTTAGCAAAAAATGGTGTTATGAATACATACGAAGAAAAGCTTAGTTTATTGTCTGAAATGATAGCTTTTGCAAAAATAGACGGGCAGGTGCATGAGCGCGAGTACCAATTTTTGAGTATTGTAGCAAGCCAGCTTCGGGTAGAAAAAACCACCTTTGAAACACTTTTTAACCATCCTGCTAAAAAAGAACTACTTAAAACCGAGCATGAGCGCATTTTGCAATTTTATCGCCTGGCGCTGCTTATGCAGGCCGATGGCGTGCTGCACAGCAACGAGCAGGTTGCCATACGTGAAATAGGAATCAACATGGGACTAAGCCCGTTTGCCATGAAGGGTGTGCTTAACGAAATGCAGCGCTCTGAAACCGGACTTATTGACCCTGAAATTATGCTGGCGCTTTTTAGGGCACAGCAAAATTAACTATGCTACAAGCCATTTATAGGCATCTGCAAACTCATGGCGCCATAACCTCTCATTATGGTGGCCACCGGGAACTATTTTTTTGTGAAGTTGTGACGGACTCTTAACCCGTTGTAAAATAAGTTGTTCCATTCGCTCTAAATTGGGTATCATGTTGCTGCTTTCATGATCTCCGGCCATCAGGTAAATGCGGCCGGTAACGCGGTTGACCGATTGTATAAGCTCAAAAATCTCTTCACTGAACCAGAACGATGGCGAAAATACGCCGGCATTGCCAAAAACTTCAGGAAATTTAAGCAAAGCGTAGAACGATATCAGCCCACCCACAGAACTGCCAAAAATGGTAGTGTTCATGGCATTGGGCAACGTGCGGTAATTTTGATCTACATAAGGCTTAAGGGTGCTTACTATAAAATCAAGGTAATTATCGGCATGGCCGCCGCCGTATTTTTCATTTTTATAAGGCGTAAGCTCGTCAATGCGGTGGGTGCTGCCGCCATGCTCTATGCCTATGATGATGGCCTCGCTGTGCAGTACATTAAGCTTGTCTTCTACAAACCATTCACGCTTGGGCGATTCCGCATGGTTAAATACATTTTGCCCGTCGTGCATGTAAATTACAGGATACTCTTTATCAGAAGTTTCATAGCCATAAGGCAGGTATACCCAAATGGACTTATCTTTATTTAGCTGGTCTGCATGCAGGGTAAGCTCGGTGACGGTGCCTTTTTCAACAATAGTTTTCATAAGGCTCAATTTACAGCAATTGCCCTTACGGAGTATTGTTTTTTGCTAAAGTTTAGCAATTTTACAGGATATAAGCACAAAACATATAACTGCTTTGGCCCGGGCTTTGCCCTAAGGTGCCTGTTTGTACCCTTCAAAGTGACTAACCACTTAAAACCCCAGGTCGCGCTCTATCTCTTCCATTTCAATAAGGTCGTGCGCCTCTAAAATGGTGGGTACAATAACCATTTCATCGGGGGCATCATCATAATCAAAGCCCGGCACTACCAGCACAAACGATTTTTTTGCATCGCGGTGTTTGTTAGATAAAGGAAGGAACGCCAGCACATCCTGTAAGGTTATTGCACTGTCTTTGCTTAAGTCAAGCACCAGGTTTTTATCTTTAAAGCTGTTATACTGGGTTGTAACACCGGTTAAAAATTCGGCCGTAATGCCTTTAGTATCTTTTATGGTAGTGGTATGCCCTTTTTGATCTACTTTCATTTTAGGAAGGTTCTAAGTTTCTTAGTTGCTCAGGTCGTCAGGGTAAGTGCCTAAGTGCCTTAGCACCTAAGCTACCCGGTATTTATTGCTTGATTTTAGATGCTAACAAATATATAACCGCCATACGTATGGCAACGCCGTTTTCTACCTGTTCTAATATAACAGATTGCTGGGAGTCGGCTACATCGCTGGTAATTTCCACACCGCGGTTTATCGGGCCGGGGTGCATTATAATAATATCTTTGTTTAGTGAGTCCAAAAGTTCCTTATCAAGGCCATATTGCTGCGCATACTCGCGCGTAGAGGGAAAATAATTAACGTCGAGCCTTTCGTTTTGCACACGCAGCATATTAGCCACATCGGCCCACTCAAGGGCTTTGCGCAGATTGGGCTCTACTTTTACCCCAAGCGATTCTATATAGCGCGGTATAAGCGTTTTAGGGCCACACACTTTAACTTCCGCACCCTGCATCTGCAAAGCGAAAATATTAGATAACGCTACACGGCTGTGCAGTATATCGCCCACAATAACTATTTTTTTTCCCGCTACCTCACCCAGCTTTTCCCTAATGGTAAACGAGTCCAGCAGCGCCTGCGTGGGGTGTTCATGGGCACCGTCTCCGGCATTTACAATGCTTGCATTGACATTTTTTGAAAGAAAATGGGCGGCACCTGGCTTTTCATGGCGCATAACCACCATATCTACCTTCATGCTTAATATATTGCTCACGGTGTCTATTAGCGTTTCTCCTTTTTTAACCGATGATTGCGCGGCGCTAAAGCTTATTACATCGGCGCTCAGCCTTTTTTGCGCCAGCTCAAAGCTAAGCCGTGTGCGGGTGCTGTTTTCAAAAAATATATTGGCTATGGTAATATCCCTAAGCGAGGGCACTTTTTTAATAGGGCGGTTAATTACTTCCTTAAACTGGTCGGCAGTTTCAAAAATAAGGTCAATATCACTTTTATTGATATATTTTATTCCGAGTAAATGATTAACGCTCAGTTCTTTCATTTTAGTTGTATGTTGCAGTTTAGCGTATTATATTAGGTATACAGTGTCTTCGCCATCGTTTTCAAGCCATGATACCTTAACTTTTTCATTATTAATAGCATCTACCTGGCGGCCACGGTAATCTGGCTGTATAGGCAAATCACGGCTAAAGCGCCTGTCTATAAGCACCATAAGCTCAATGCTGCCGGGGCGCCCAAACGATTGAATGGCCGTAAGCGCGGCACGTATGCTGCGGCCTGTATACAGCACATCATCTACAAATACCACTTTTTTATTTTCTACAATAAAGTCTATTTCGGTTTTATTGGCCTCAAGCGGTTTTTCATGTCTGCGGAAATCATCGCGAAAAAAAGTAATGTCAAGGTTGCCCTGCTGTATGGGAGGCACATTATATTCTTTTTCGAGTATATTTTTTATGCGGCTGGCCACATAACCCCCGCGGGGCTGTATGCCAATGAGTACGGTATTAGAAAAATCGAGGTGCTTTTCTATTAGCTGGCATGCCAAACGGTGCAGTATGATATTGACTTCGCGGCTTGTAAGCAATATTTTATGGCTCATGTTGCGGTATTTGTTCGGAGTGTAAAAGTAGGTAAAAATTGCCTGTTTTAAAAAGCAATGTTCAACAATATATAAACCCTTAATTTTAACCCAATTAATTTATTTTTAAGAAAATCCTGTCAACTATGCAGTAATTTTAAATATCAATAACCATAAAATAAAACATTATGAGAAACAGGATATTTACATTAGGGGCTTTTGCCATGCTGCTTAGCCTGGTTACGGGCTGTGAACTTGTAGGCGATATATTTCAGGCAGGTATGGCGGTAGGCATTTTTGCCGTTATTGCTGTAGTTGTTATTATTATATGGATAATAAGCCGATTCAGGAAATAAGTTTTTCCGGACATATATTAAACAAAAAATCATCCGCCATGGCGGATGATTTTCATCATTTTTTTAAACCGGCTGCTTACGCGTTTAGTTCCTGCTTAATTAAAAGTTCTGCTTCTGCAGCTTTGCTAAATTGCGCATATTTAAGCGCAGTGTAGCCGTTTTCGTCAACCGTTTTAAGGTTGGCACCCTTAGCAAGCAAAATCTTAATAATGTCTACACGATTGTAGCGCGCGGCCACCATCAGCGGTGTAAGGCCGTTTGATTTCTCGTTTACATCGGCTCCGTATTCAATGAATTTCTTTACCGTTTCAACGTCTCCTTTTAAAATAGCAATGGCAAGCGGTGTGTTGTTTCTGTATTCTTTAACTAACTCAAATTGTGAAACAGTTGTTGCTGTTGATGCCATGGCTACATTACTAATTGCCAACAAGGCAAGGCCTAAATAAATGATCGTTTTTTTCATGATGACTGAATTTTGATGATGATTGATTTTGTTTTTTAATTATGTACAGATGATTAGCCTGTATAAAATAATAGACGCTAACCACTACCTAAACGTTACCGGCAAAATTGTTTTTAACATTTATTTAACATATTTAACCTTGGTATGTATGCATATAAAATTCTTGATATCACTTTAGTTTAAAGGATGTATGCTTTAAAATCATTAAAAAAAATAATCAATAAAAGTTGTCTACTTTTGTGTAAAATTTTTAGAATGTCATCTCACCACATTGTTCGTGACGACCAGGAACCCGCACTTATAATAGCTAACGGCCAGGCATGCAGCCCCGAGCTTATGGGGCAGTTGCTTGAATGGAGCCCCTTAGTGGTAGTACTTGATAGCGCCATTGAACGCGTTATGGAGCTTGGTATTAAGGTTGATGTACTGCTGGGCGATTTTGACCGTGGCTTTGATGCCGATTATTATCGCAACCTGCAATACCCGCTGGAAATTGTACACACCCCTGACCAGGATAAGACTGATCTTGATAAGGCATTTGAATATCTTATTGCACGCAAGATACCTGCGGCAAATGTTATTTGGGCCACCGGACGCCGCGCCGACCATACTATTACAAACATTACTAATATAGTGCGCTACCGCGATAGCTTAAAAATTGTATTGCTGGATGACCACAGCAAGATTTTTTTATTGCCAAAGAAGTTTGAAAAGTGGTATACCGCCGCAACACCCATATCTCTTATACCGGTAGGCAGGGTAGAGGGCATCTTTTCTAAAAACCTAAAATACGAGCTTAATAATGATACACTTACTTTAGGTTACCGTACCGGCAGCAGCAATGAGGCGCTTACAGATGGGCCGGTAGTTGTTGAATATGCATCGGGCGACTTGCTGCTGATGGAGTGCTTTGACTAAAAATTCTAGATTATGTAAGTACTATAATTATTCATATTAGTTTTTAGATCATAACATAATAAAAGCGGATTCCGATAGCATCGGAATCCGCTTTTTATTTGAGTGAAATTTATTCTGAATTTTAATTCTACTTCAGAAATCTGAAATTGATTCCCAACTCGATAAGTGAGCGATCATTCTTTTGAATGTGGAACTCCAATTGTGAAATATTAACTAATTCGGAGTAAGTAAATTCTTAATATTATATATTTTCAGACCTGCAAAACACCTAAATTAAATTGCTTTGTAATAGGTGCATGATTAGCTGCTTCAATGCCCATTGAAATCCATTTTCGGGTATCCAGCGGATCGATAATTGCATCTGTCCATATCCTTGCCGCGGCATAATACGGCGATACCTGTGCATCATATTTAGCTTTGATCCTGTCAAAAAGCTCCGCTTCCTTTTCAGGAGTAATTTCTTCACCCCTGGCTTTCAGGCTGCTGGCTTCAATTTGCAGCAGTACCTTTGCGGCTTGTGTACCACCCATAACAGCCAGTTCTGCACTGGGCCAGGCTACTATAAGGCGTGGATCATAAGCTTTGCCACACATAGCATAATTGCCTGCGCCATAGGAGTTTCCGATGATTATTGTAAATTTAGGTACCACAGAATTACTTACTGCATTTACCATCTTCGCACCGTCCTTAATTATACCCCCATGCTCTGATTTAGAGCCTACCATAAAGCCTGTAACATCCTGTAAAAAAACCAGCGGAATCTTCTTCTGGTTACAATTGGCTATAAAACGCGTTGCCTTATCAGCACTGTCTGAGTAGATTACGCCGCCAAACTGCATTTCTCCCTTTTTAGTTTTAACTACTTTGCGTTGGTTGGCCACAATACCCACGGCCCATCCATCTATACGGGCATAACCGGTAAGAATGGTTTGGCCATAGCCTGCCTTATATTCCTCAAAATCAGAATTATCTACCAAGCGTTTAATTATTTCGATCATATCATACTGCTCATTACGCATTTTGGGCAGTATACCATATATATCTTCCTGGGGCAACGCGGGTCTTTCAGAAATTTTTCTGCTGTAACCCGCTGTATCATAGTTCCCTATCTTGTCAACAATGTTCCGTATCTTATCCAGTGCATCACGGTCATCTTTGGCTTTGTAGTCAGTTACGCCGCTTACTTCGCAGTGGGTCGTGGCGCCGCCAAGTGTTTCATTGTCAATACTTTCCCCTATTGCGGCTTTAACTAAATAGCTTCCTGCAAGAAAAATGCTTCCTGTTTTATCTACAATAAGGGCTTCATCACTCATGATGGGCAGGTAAGCACCTCCTGCCACGCAACTGCCCATAACTGCTGCAATCTGGGTAATGCCCATGCTGCTCATTTGCGCGTTGTTCCTAAATATACGCCCAAAGTGCTCTTTATCAGGAAATATCTCATCCTGTAGCGGCAGGTAAACGCCCGCGCTGTCTACAAGATAAATAATGGGCAGTCGGTTCTCCATAGCAATTTCCTGGGCACGCAGGTTCTTTTTGCCCGTAATAGGAAACCATGCCCCGGCCTTTACAGTTGCGTCGTTAGCTACCACTACACATTGTTTTCCAGATACATACCCAATAACAACTACTACACCACCGCTTGGGCAACCTCCATGTTCTGCATACATACCATCGCCTGCAAAGGTTGCAATTTCAATACTTTCGGTATCTCTATCCAACAGGTAATCAATGCGTTCGCGTGCGGTTAGCTTGCCTTCGCCATGTAGTTTTTCAATACGTTTATTACCACCCCCCAGCTTTACAGTATTAAATTTTTGTTTCAGGTCAGATAGCAGCAGTTTATTGTGGTCTTCGTTTTTATTGAAGTTAATATCCATATATTTTTGTGTATTTTTAAATAATCTTATATTTGGCTATGCTAAAATACGAAAACGTTTGTAATTAAAACATTTTTTTGAATTACCTGTAAAATTTATTGTTTTAAATGTGTTAACATTAGTAACCTCATGTTTATAATTGGTTAACTATTTCTTAACATTGACCCCCTACATTTGCAGCTCAAAATTATATGTAAATGTCTATAAACAGCATCTTCCAGTTTCTTGTTCCTAAAGACAAGAAGTTTTTTCCACTTTTTGAACAGGCTGCCCAAAATCTTGTAGTACTTGCCCAAACGCTTCATGAAGCGGTAAATGTGCCTAAAGCTGAAAGGGAACCTTACTATAGGAAAATTGAAGAACTTGAGGCTATAATTGAAGATATAGCGCATAAAACAAACCTTGAATTAAGTCGCAATTTTATTACACCGTTTGATAGGGAAGATGTACATGCTCTAATATCTGCCATTGATGATGTGGCTGATTACCTTTATGGAGCTGCTAACCGCATGAGATTATATCAGGTAGAAAAAATTACAAAGTCGATACGCAAGATGACTGAAATTACCCTTGAGAGCGCCCAACTTATACAGGCTGCAGTAGCCGATCTTAAGGATATGAACAACCTGCAGGGCATAGCCGAAATATGCAAAAGGCTTAATAAGCTCGAAAACAAATCAGACAACGTTTTTGATAAAGCTGTAGCCGATATATTTGAAAATGAGACAGATGTAAAGAATATTATTAAGTATAAAGAAGTACTTTCTGCACTGGAATCAGCATCAGATAAGTGTAAGGGAGTGGCAAACGTGCTGGAATCTATAACCGTTAAGCATTCATAAAACAACTCTTATTTATTATTATGCTAACGCTACTTATAGTTATCATTGTACTGGCATTGATTTTTGATTATATCAACGGTTTTCATGATGCAGCAAATGCGATTGCAACCGTTGTGGCTACAAAAGTGCTTTCGCCTTTCCAGGCTGTTATCTGGGCTGCTTTTTTTAATTTTCTCGCCTATTGGGTTTTTGGTTTTGGCGTAGCCGATACCGTTGCTAAAACAGCTAACACTATGGACATCAACTTGGTGGTTATCCTTGCAGGTGTTATAGCAGCTATTTGCTGGAATTTGCTTACCTGGTGGCTGGGCATACCATCAAGCTCATCTCATACACTTATAGGTGGTTTTGCAGGCGCAGCTATTGCCCACGCGGGTTTTAGCGTAGTAGCGTGGTATACACCCGGAAAAGAGGGGGGCATGCCATCCGGGGTGCTTATTATTATCGCCTTTATAGTTTTGGCACCTTTACTGGGGGCACTTGCATCTTACATAATTTCTATCTGGCTTCTCAACTCATCTAAAAAAAGTATCTATCCCAAAATATTTACCGGATCGCTAATGATACTTACTGTTTGGTTTGTAATTGTCCAGATGCACTGGTATAATGAAATAGAAAAGCCCCGTTTTGATTCTCATTTTTGGAGTGTTGCTTTTGAGCCTCATAACATCAAATGGCTTCTTGTAGCCTTTATTATATTGTCTATCAGTATTTTTTGCTTGTTTTTTAGTAGTATGAGCCTAAGTAAATCAGATGCGTGGTTAAAGAGGATGCAATTGCTGTCCTCAGCATCATTCAGTCTTGGCCATGGCGGTAACGACTCACAAAAGGTAATGGGTATTATTGCGGCGGCAGTTGCCGTATATATCCACACCAGTGGAGTAACGCAGGAAAGCCTGCCTTCATGGCTTAATGTAATTTTGCCCAAGGATGGCGTGGAAGGCCATATGCCGAGCTGGATACCCCTTGCATGCTATAGTGCCATAGCAATGGGCACATTGAGCGGTGGATGGAAAATTGTAAAAACCATGGGTTCTAAAATTACTAAAGTAACATCTTTTGAAGGGGTAGCGGCAGAAACAGCAGGTGCATTAACCCTGTATTTTACTGAACACCTAAAAATTCCGGTAAGTACAACACATACTATTACTGGTTCAATTATAGGGGTGGGCCTTACAAAACGCGTTAGCGCGGTGCGTTGGGGAGTAACTGTAAGTTTAATATGGGCCTGGGTGCTTACCATTCCGGTATCGGCATTGTTGGCAGCAATCATTTACTATATATTATCATTATTTATATAAACAATATATACTATAGAATAAAAAAATCCCTGTCAGAGTTGACAGGGATTTTTTTATTTCACAATATTCATTAGGCTAATAATTATGCTATTAGCAGTCAATTGTTAATCTTCTGATTCAGGGTGTTTGTATTTAAATGGCAACGATACAATAAACGTTGTGCCTTTGTCTTTGCCGGGGCTCATAGCATATATGTTGCCACGGTGCAGCTCTACAAATGATTTAGATATGGATAATCCTAAACCATGAGATGTTTCTTTGCCTGTAGGCTTAGAGCTTAATTTTGCAAACTTGGTAAACAGCCTTTGCATATCATTGAAATTTAAGCCCTGACCTTCGTCTTTTACCTCTATATGAACATAATTTCCGGCTTCTCGTGCAGATACTTTTATAGTACTGCCATGATAAGAATACTTTATAGCATTGCTTAAAAGATTATGAAGCACATCAAGTATTTTAGTTCTGTCAGCCTGTATAAGAGGCAGGCGGTCATCTACATACAGCTCTATAACCTGTTTTTTTCGGTTGGCTAAAAGCTCAAAATTATTTACCAGTCGGGTAAACATTTCATTAAGGTCAACCTCTTCAATATTAAGAGTAAGATCTTTTTCTTCAAGCTCCTGTTGCTTAAGTAAGTCGGCAAGCTTAGCCTGTATGCGAGACACGGCAGAATTAATATTCTCCGTCATCTTAGGTACAGAACCAGGCATTTTTGTAATAATTTCGTTGGCCAGTTTTATTGATGCGAGCGGATTCTTTATCTCATGCAAAACGATATTCATAAGATTAATATGAGATTCCAGCGTTTTGCGGTAACGAAGCCTGTTTTCAAGCTTATCAATAATAATATTAGAAAGCGTTTTAAGCATTTCCAGCTGTTGCTCGGTAGGAGTCTCATGCGGAACAGAGTCTGTTACGCAAATTGTACCCATGTTAAAGCCCTCGGGCGATTTTAAAGGCGCGCCGGCATAAAATCGTATTCCACCTTCAGCAGATATGTACGGGCTTTCCATGAGGTCTGAATGCTGGTGAGTATCACTAAACATGGTTACATTATCGTGCAGTATTGCCAGTGAGCAAAGACTGTCGTTACGGTCTACTTCATTGACATCCAGTGTACTGAGGTTAGATTTAAAAAATACCCTGTCTTTATCTACAAAGGTTATAAAGGCACTGGGTGTATTAAAAATCTGCGCTGCCATTAAGGCAATTTTATCAAATGTATCCTCGCTATGGGTATCTAAAACCTGGTATTCTCTAAGCTTTTCAAGCCTTTCGTAATCGTTCTTAGGAATAATACTAGCCGGTTTGCTGTAAATCATATAATTAGTTAAGAAAATTAATGTTAATACTGCCTTAATTTCCCCTGCACCGAAAGTACGACATATTTTCAGCAACGCCCGTGTTTTAAGAAAATATTATAATTTCTTTTAAGAAAATATTACAACGTATTGAATCTAAAACAGAGCTATTTTTGAAGCCGCAATAAAAAAACCTGTGGCTTTAGCCACAGGTTGCTTATACTATTTAAATTTCTTCTGTTTTTTGGCCCATCATCATCAGGTACGCCTTTAAAAACTCATCTATATTACCATTCATAACACCATCTACATCGCTGGTTTCATAGGCTGTCCGCACATCTTTGACCAGTTTATATGGGTGCATTACGTAATTCCGAATCTGAGAGCCCCACTCAATTTTCATCTTGTTGGCCTCAATCTCATCGCGCATGGCCTGGCGTTTTTTAAGCTCAATTTCATATAGTTGCGATTTCAGTAACTGCATGGCCTTAATCTTGTTATCCAGCTGTGATCGCGTTTCAGAGTTCTCAATGATTATGCCGGTAGGGTGGTGGCGCAGGCGCACAGCCGTCTCTACCTTGTTAACATTCTGGCCTCCGGCGCCGCTGCTTCGCATGGTTTCCCAGGATATATCGGCAGGGCTAATCTCAATTTCAATAGTGTCATCGGCCAGCGGGTAAACGTATACCGATGCAAAAGACGTGTGCCGCTTGCCATTACTGTCAAATGGAGAAATGCGCACCAAACGATGCACCCCGTTTTCACCCTTAAGGTAACCAAAGCTGTAATCACCTTCAAACTCGAGGGTTACAGTTTTTATACCGGCAACTTCACCGGCCTGGTAGTTAAGCTCTTTTACTTTATACCCTTCCTTTTCGCCCCACATAATGTACATGCGCATTAACATGGCGGCCCAGTCGCAGCTCTCTGTGCCACCGGCACCCGCGGTAATTTGCACAACGGCGCTAAGGGCATCGCCCTCATCACTAAGCATGTTTTTAAACTCAAGGTTTTCTATATGGCTTATAGTCAGGTTATACTGGTTGGTTACTTCTTCTTCAGTTGCATCGCCTTCCTTATAAAACTCATATAAAACCTGAAGCTCTTCGGCCATATTATTGCCCTTTTCGTAGTCTTCCACCCACTTTTTCTTGCTGCGCAGGTTGCGTACTATAACCTCTGCTTCCTTGGCATTGTTCCAAAAATCAGGGGCAAAGGTCTTCTCTTCCTCGTTGGTTATCTCTATTAACTTCCTGTCAACGTCAAAGATACCTCCTCAACGCGCCAAGGCGTTCTATAATACCTTTTATTTGTTCGGTATTTGTCATAAAAACTGTAATTTTGTATTAGCTTATGCAAAAATAGGCGATACTTTTCAATAATATGGAAATTAATTTAGTTAGTGATACGGTAACAAGGCCGGGCCATGAAATGCTGCAGCACATGTTTCGTGCTAAAGTGGGCGATGACGTATACAAGCAGGACCCTGCTGTAAATGAGCTGGAAGCCGCTGTAGCCGGGCTTTTTGGGATGGAAGCTGCCCTGTTTTTTCCGAGCGGAACGATGGCTAACCAAACCGCTATTAAGCTGCATACCCAGCCGGGTGATGAGCTAATTTGCGATAAATGGGCGCATGTGTTTAATTATGAAGGTGGCGGCGCAGCATTTAACAGCGGTGTATCCTGTAAACTCATTGACGGCCAGCGTGGTATGGTTACTGCGCAGCAGGTAAAGGACAGTATTAACCCGCCCGACTTTTACCACAGCCCCCTGACGAGCCTGGTGTGTATCGAAAATACTACAAATAAAGGTGGCGGGGCGTGCTATGATATTGATATACTGAAAGATATAAAACAGGTTTGTGTAGAAAACAACCTTAAATACCACCTTGATGGTGCCCGTTTATGGAATGCGCTTGTGGCTAAAAAGCAGCACCCAAAGCAGTTTGGTGAGTTGTTTGACACCATATCGGTGTGTTTTAGCAAAGGGCTTGGCGCTCCGGTAGGCTCTGTGCTGGTAGGTAGTAAGGCAGATATGAATAAAGCCTTGCGTATCAGGAAGATACTTGGTGGAGGTATGCGCCAGGCGGGCTATTTAGCAGCAGCCGGTTTGTATGCCCTGCAACATAACGTGGGCCGTTTAGAAGAAGACCATCGCAGGGCGAAGCAATTAGGCCAGTTGTTACAGCAGCTGCCTTGGGTACAGAGTGTGGAACCCGTTGAAACTAACGTACTTATATTTTCGTTACAGCCACAATTAAACGAATTGGCGTTTATGGATAAGCTAAAGCAGAAGGGAATTTCGATAAGTTCGCTGGATAAAAATAAGCTTCGGATTGTAACGCACCTTGACTACAAGGAAGTTATGCACCAGTATGTGTTAGAAACGCTGCAAAAGATAAGTTTTTAGTTCCAGTATTAAAATGTCAAGAATTTACTTACGCGGTTTTGCCTAATATTTCACTTTTGGAGTTTGAGATTCACTATCTGAACAAAAACAAATCATAAGAATTTGGCTATGCTGAACTGCTTAATATTTCACTTTCGGAGTTCGAAATTCACTATCTGAACAAAAATAAATTATAAGAATTCGGCTACGCTGAATTGTTTAATATTTCACTTTCGGAGTTGGAGAATGGATTTCAGAATTAGGGTTTAGAGTTCAGATTGAACTTCACTCGAGGAACAAAAAAATTAGAAGAAAATTGGAACTTATTTCTCTGTTGATAAATTTTAACTATCGTTTTTAACTATGAGAAAGATTTTATTGATTGCTATAGTGTTCATTTTTCAGCTGCAAAAATCGGAATGAAATTTTGGTATCGCATCAATGGAAATATGGCGAAGGATATCACATAGGAGACTTCCCTCAATTTGAAGATACACTCTCCGAAGAAGGTTATTACTTTTCTAACGACACCATTTACAAAGAAGGTAATCCTGTGGCATTGGTTGAAAAACAGAATATCTGTATTATGACCACTACGAACTGCATATAACGTCACTTTCAAAAGATGAAAAGGGGCTGTACTTCGAGTTTGGGCCTAACCATTAAGATGTACTACAGCTTAATCTTCTTGTAATCAGGATCAAAGGTTTTCTCTGCACCCCAAATTTTATCCAGGTAAGCTTTGTCGGCAATTATAAGCGCATCCAGCTTCAGGTTTTCGGCCACGTTAGCTTCGGTCACATCGGCATCCAGCGCTACTTTAGTAATGGTAACCAGCACTTCATCGTTAGCCGAGTCAAACTCGAAGCAATTAACCATCATAATGTGGGTATCGGTTTGCATGCTGCTGGCATTGGCGTGAACAAAGCCATTAGTGCCAAATTTTGGCCGTATCTCTTTTAACGATGTGGTGCCAAAGGTAAAGCCCGGTACCAGTGCCTGTGTGCCCTTAGCGTCCTGAAGCCAGTCATTTTCCATAAAAACAACCTTGCCGTTCTCGGTAGTAACCGAAAAATCATTGCCGTTTTCGGTCCGGTACTTTGTCATGCCGTCTTCACGGGCCACTATCTCCAGCTTCAGCTTTTTTAAATCAGCTTCAGGGCTGCCTATTTTTATAGAGAGCATGGCAATATCATTGGCGGTAAGCAATACCAGCAGGGCAAAGGAGGCAAAAAGTGTTTTCATGTCAGGTTTATATTATTATGCAATGGTATGAAATAGTTGATAGTGTAATTATTGTAGCAGTTTTTTCATTATAATATCAGTCTGCTCATCATTTCCCATCTTAAAAATATGCTTCCCAAAGGCTTTAAAGCCGTTCTTCTCATAAAACTTTATGGCCCTGGGGTTGTGTTCCCATACGCCAAGCCAAATTGCTTGCTTACCATAATCCATAGCCACTTCAAGCGCTTTTTCATATAAAATCTGCCCTGCCTGCCTGCCGTGGTATTCCCTTTTTATATAAATGCGCTCTATTTCAAGGGTTGTATCATCCTGCATTTCGGTTTGTGCCGTGCCGCGGTTAACCTTTAAATATCCTATAGCGGTACCTTCAAGCCACGCAATAAAAAATTCCGAATCAGGGTTAGCAAGTTCGCTACCTAACGCATCAAGGCTAAAGTTATGCTCTAAATACTGTGCCATGTCAGCTTCAGTGTTACTCTCGGCAAAGGTTTCAAAAAAGGTTTCCCTGCCTATGGCCTGTAGCGTGGTCAAATCAGCAGCAGTAGCCTTACCTATGGTAATATTATTCATATCTCTTTTAATGTAAATGCTTGCATACAATACTAGTGCAGCTCAACCTGAACTTTAAACCAGAAACTTTAACCTTTAAAAAAGCCCTGGTATATCCGGCATGCCGTCTTTAGCCGCCGCGGCAAGCTCAGCCTCATTAATGGCCGTAGCTTTTTCAATAGCCTTGTTTAGCACCAGCACCAGGTAGTCTTCCAGCTGCTCCTTATCTTCCAGCAGGCTGTCGTCTACCGATATGCTTTTTATGGTGCGGTTTGCCGTTAGCGTTACCGTCAGCAGCCCGTCATTACTCTTCTCGTCAACTAAAACAGTGTCAAGCCTTTTTTTAGTTTCTTTAATCTTTTTTTGGGTTTCCTGTAGTTTACCCATCATTCCCATTAAATCTCCAAACATTTTTATAGTATTTAGTGTTAAATATCTTTGCAAATGTATTAAATTGCCCTGTTAATTACCAATTGATAAAAGAATGAAAAAACACTTACTTTTAAGTTGTGTTTGTGTTACTTTTGTTGCCAATGCCCAAACAAGCAATAAAAAAATGACCGATATCGTTTCTCCGCCCATTGCAGCCATCAAGCCTAAAGTGCTTGAAAAGCATGGCGACACCCGCACTGACAACTATTATTGGCTTAACGAACGGGAAAATCCTAAGGTTATAGACTACCTTACTAAAGAAAACGAATATTACCAGCAAAGCACTGCCCATACAAAACAGTTTCGTGATGATTTGTTTCAGGAAATGAAGGCAAGGATTAAGGAAGACGATTCGTCTGTGCCTTATTTCTACAACGGCTACTGGTACATTACCCGTTTTGAAAAGGGAAAGGATTACCCCATTTACTCGCGCAAAAAGGGCAGCCTTGAGGCAAAAGAGGAGATTCTTTTTAACTGTAATGAAATGGCCGAAGGCCACACCTATTTTAGCCTTGGCGGGCTAAATATAAGCGAAGACAACAACTGGGCAGCGTTTGGCGTAGATACCGTATCGCGCAGGCAGTACACCATTCAGGTAAAAAACCTGGTAACCGGCGAAATACTGCCGTTTAAGATAGAAAATACAACAGGCGGCTCTACCTGGGCCGGCGACAATAAAACGCTTTTTTATACCCGTAAAGACGCCGTTACCCTTAGGAGCGATAAGATTTACAAGCATAAAATGGGTGCCGATGTGGCCGCCGATGCGCTTATCTATCATGAAAAGGATGACACCTACAACACCTTTGTATACAAAGAAAAATCAAAAAAATACCTGGTTATAGGCTCGGGCAGTACCCTTACATCAGAGTATCGCATACTGGATGCCAAACAGCCCGATGGCGAGTTTAAGATATTCCAGAAACGCACCCGCGGGCTGGAGTATGGCATTAGCCACTATGGCGATAAATGGTACATTGTTACCAATAAAGACAAGGCTACCAACTTTAAGCTGATGACCACGCCCGAGGGCAAAACCGAAAAGGAACATTGGGCCGACCTGATACCGCACCGCAACGATGTGCTTCTTGAAGATATTGATATCTTTAAAGACTACCTTGTAATAAGCGAGCGCAGCAACGGCCTGAACACCATACGCATTCGCCCGTGGAAAGGGGAGGAGTACTACCTGCCGTTTGATATAGAGACCTACACGGCCGCAACCAGCACTAACCCCGACTTTGATACCGATATATTGCGTTACAGCTACCAGAGCCTTGCTACGCCTTCCAGCGTTATAGACTTCAACATGAAGACAAAGGAAAAAGTAGTGCTAAAAGAGCAGGAAGTACTGGGCGGCACGTTTGATAAAAATAATTACATAGAAGAGCGCATCTGGGCTACCGCACAGGATGGCACTAAAATACCCATCTCTATGGTGTACCGCAAGGGCATCAAGAAAGATGGTGGCAACCCGTTCTTATTATACGCATACGGCTCTTATGGCGCCAGCATGGACCCTTACTTCAGCAGCATACGCCTTAGCCTTTTAGACCGCGGCTTTATATTTGCCATTGCCCACATACGTGGCGGTGAAGACCTGGGCCGTGAGTGGTATGAAGAGGGCAAGCTGCTTAAAAAGAAAAATACGTTTACTGATTTTATAGATGCATCTAAGTATGTAATAGCCCAAAAATATACGTCGCCGCAGCATTTATATGCCGAAGGGGGCTCTGCAGGAGGGCTGTTAATGGGCGCTATTGTTAATATGGCCCCTCAATTGTACCACGGCATCATTGCACAGGTACCGTTTGTAGATGTAGTTACAACCATGCTCGATGACAGTATTCCGCTTACTACCGGAGAGTATGATGAGTGGGGCAACCCGAACGAAAAAGAGTATTATGACTACATGAAGTCGTACTCGCCTTATGATAACGTTACCCCACAGGAATATCCTAACATGCTGGTTACAACCGGCCTGCACGATAGCCAGGTGCAATACTGGGAGCCTGCAAAGTGGGTGGCTAAGCTTAGGGTTACCAAAACCGGAAACAATCAATTGTACCTCGATACCAATATGGAAGCAGGCCACGGTGGCGCCTCAGGCCGCTTTGAAGCGCTTAAGGAAGTTGCCAAGGAATACAGTTTTTTATTAGATTTGGAAGGAATTAAAAAGTAATTAAATTTTTTTTGTTAGATTTGCAGGGTTTTGAGGTTATTAAAAACTTAAATACAGTTTACCTTGCTAACTTATTTTTTTTATGAAAGAAGAAATAAAAGCCTATAATAACGTGTTGGAATTAATTGGGAATACACCCCTGGTTAAGATCAATAAGGTTACCGAAGGACTAAAAGGCAATTTTTATGCTAAAGTAGAAGCCTTTAATCCCGGCCACTCCACTAAAGACAGGATTGCCCTATACATTATTGAAGAAGCCGAAAAAAGAGGCATACTAAAACCGGGAGATACCATTATTGAAACCACAAGTGGCAATACAGGCTTTAGCGTGGCAATGGTTAGCATCATAAAAGGTTATGATTGCGTGCTTGCCGTAAGCTCTAAATCTTCTAAAGATAAGATTGATATGCTGCGTGCCATGGGTGCTAAGGTATATGTTTGCCCTGCAAACGTATCTGCCGATGACCCGCGCTCTTACTACAGTGTTGCTAAACGCCTTCATGAAGAAACTAAAGGTTCTGTATACATCAACCAGTATTTTAACGACCTTAATGTAGATGCCCACTACAAAACCACCGGCCCTGAAATTTGGGAGCAAACCGGCGGCCTTATAACCCACCTTATTGCATGCAGCGGTACCGGCGGAACCATAAGCGGTGCGGCACGCTTTTTAAAAGAACAAAATCCTAACATCAGGATATTAGGTGTAGATGCTTTTGGCTCGGTACTTAAAAAATACCACGAAACCAAAGAGTTTGACAGCGAAGAGATTTACCCGTACCGCATAGAAGGCCTGGGTAAAAACCTTATTCCTACGGCTACTGACTTTGATGTGATAGACAAATTTATAAAAGTATCTGATGAGGATAGTGCCCACGCGGCACGCCACATTGTAAAGACGGAAGGCCTTTTTGTAGGTTATACCAGCGGTGCGGCGCTTCAGGCGGCCCGTCAGTATGATGAGGCAGGCGAATTTGACGAGAACAGCAATGTAGTGCTCATATTCCCCGATCATGGTTCACGCTACATGAGTAAAGTATTTAGCGATGACTGGATGAATGAGCAGGGCTTTTTTGACAGCATAAACCTTGAAGAGGCACAAAAAATTGAGTTCATAAAGTAATACATACTTTCCACCATAAAAAAACTCCGGATACACCATCCGGAGTTTTTCATTTACTATCAAGGCTTATTTATCAGGCTCAACTCAAATAGTGTGATTCCATAGGAAGGTACAGATTGCTACCAGGATGTGGAAACGCATAGATTTCGGTAGGGATTATCTAAATAATAAAACTCCGGCACACACTACCGGAGTTTTCCTGGCACTACTCAATTTCCATCATTATTACCTTGCCTTAAAAGTAGTTCAAATTTAGTATACTGGATAAGGTGTGCAATCCCTGTAAATGGGTATAATATATAAAAAAACCGCTCCGCAGGCGCGGAACGGAATCAAATGAAAATAAAACTATGTATCAAATAGTGTCTTAAAGCATGGTAAATTCTCCTGAACCACTGCGTTTTAAATCTTTTTCTGCGGGGTTGCCCGTAAAGCTTATACTCCCATTACCGTTTATCTTTCCTGTTATGGCTTTTGTGCAGTCAATTTCTATAGCACCCGGCCCCGATATTTGTGCGGTTACATTCTTTGCTTCAAGATCATAACCTTGCACACTGCCGCAGCCAATAATTTTACAGGTAAAAATATCGGCACTACCTTTTATTTTCAACTGCCCCGGGCCTAAAACCCAGGCTTCAACATTAGCCGAGGCTGTTTTTAATGATATTGTGCCGCAGCCGTCAACCGTTACTTTTACGTCGGTTTTAATGGTCTTATCTATATTTATACAGCCGTTTCCTACCAGGTCTATCCTGTTCATTGTTTCAAAAGGCACGGTTATCTCAACATGCTTTTTCTCAGGTAGGGTATAGCCCTCAGCAAGGGTAATGCTAAGGGTGCCATCTGTAACGGTTGTGGTAATCTGGCTCAGCATTCCGGTTTCACCCTTAAGGGTCAGGGTGCCGGCGGTGCCACTTACAAGTGTTACCTCAAATGGGCCGTTTACCTTAATATTATGGTAAGGGCTTACAGCGCGTTCTTCTTTAGTGGTTTTTGGTGTTTCATTCTGGCCCGGGTGGGCTGCTGCCGGCAGGGCAATACATACCCAGGCCGCAAGTGCAACTACTGCGTTTTTCATAAATGTTCGTTTTTGATTGATGATTTATCGTGATTAGCGATCTTGATGATGATTGTTTTTATGTACTGCTATGCCATAATGGTAGTAATGTTTGGTATATTCAGTAGACGTATAAACAGGCATAAAGGTTGCATGGGGCTGTGTGTTTGTTACAGCTTTGCAATATTTGTATCGCCATAGCTGTTTTCAAGCGTAATGTGCGCCACGCCGCCGTTGCGGTAGGTACCTTTGTAAAAGCCACCGCCGGTTGAGTAGTCTTTCTTTTCGGTAAGGGTTATGTTTTGCAGGCCGGTTACGCTGCCGTAGGTAGCTTTTGCCTGAAAATCAAACGCATGCGTTGCATCAAACTTAATACCTACATAGCCATATTCACTTTTAATGGTTATATCGCGCGCTTCTTTAGTAATGCGGTCAATTTTTATATCGCCATAGCTTACAGTAGCATTTAAAAGTTTAGTAATCGCACCAAACCTTGCGCTAAGGTAATCAATGTCTGCAATAACCTCTGAGGCCGTATCTACCCTTAAATCGCCATAGTTGCCTTTAACATTAAGGCGGTTTACCCACCCTATGTGTGTATCTGTATACTCACTGTTCAGTATAAGCTCTTCATCGGCTTTGGTAATATTCAGCTTGCTGTATTGCGCGCTGATTCTTGAAAGGCCTATGTAATTAATTTTAACGCCATCGCTGTATTGCAGCGATATTTCGTTTTTAGAGCCGTTAAGTTCATCAATAGTTAGGCTGCCATATTGCTCTTTTAATACCGCACGGCCATAAATCTTGCCCAGTATGGTAGCGCCATACTGGTTGGTAATGTCAATGCTGTTCTTTTTAGGTATTTTTATGGTATAGTTAATTTCCATACTTACATTGCGGCCCGAAAAGTTACCTATCCTGGTTTCAGCCGTTACTTTTGCTGTGGTGGCGGCAAAAGCTACATCAATGCTGTTAAGGCGTTTATCAAGCTGGTCTTCTTTATCTGCGCTTACTTTTATTACCACATCAATTACGGTTTGGTTTTGGTCCCAGGTGGTAACATATACAGTGCCATACCTGTTGGTTACATCCAGTGCCGCGGTAGGGCTCACGGTATAGCTCTTACTTATCTTTTTTTCTTTAGAGTACCTGCCTGTATCTCCGTTGGCCATAGCCAGTATGGGTAAAAGCAGCAGTATAAACAGGTATTTAGCCATTGTTGTCATTGTAGTTTTCTTTTATTTTTTTGATGTTTTCAATTCGTGTCATTACTTCCTCTAAAAAAGAGATGCGCGTTTGCAGGTTGGTTATCATGGCGTGTATCAGCTGCTTGTTTTCGCCTTTTAGCTCCATCTCCTTAACCAGTTTGTTATAGTCAGTTTCCAGTTGCTGCATGCGATGCAGGGCATCGGCAACAAGCCTTTTTGTTTCGGGGCTGTCTTCTTTTTCAACCTTTGCCAGCTCTTTTTCAATTATAGATGCAAAATATTGCTGCGTCTCCTGCGCTTTGGGGCTCATTTTATTAAGCGCTGCATCGGGTTGGCCAGCCTTTGGCATCAGGATAAAGAGTAATCCCATAAGTAGTGCAAATGCTGCCGCTACAGGCATTGCCATCTTAAAGATGGATCTTTTCTTCTTTTTGCCTTCAAGGCGGCTTAAAAAGCGCTCATGGTGTCCCAGGGCAGGTTCCCCGGTATCCCATCGTTCGTCAATGTTATTAAAAAGTTCATTCAGTTTGTTGTGTTCCTCTTTCATGCTTCCTTCAGTTTTTTAAGCAGGCTGTCTTTTGCCCGGCTTATGGTGGTGCGGCAGTTACCTGGTGTAATTGCCATTATTTGTGCTATCTCATCCTGGTCAAATCCTTCTATAAAAAGCAGGGTTAGCACCAGCCTGTAATTTTCTTTAAGCCCCTGCATGGCAGCTAAAACCTGCTGTGCCTTTAGTTGCTGAAAATCAATTTTTAAATCCTCATAATACGTTTCATCTTCCACTTTGTATAAAACATCATCCAGCGCATCCATGGTAACGCGGTTTAGTTTTTTGTAGAGGTCAATACTGTGGTTTACCACAATTTTTTTAAGCCATGCCCCAAGGGTTACTTCACCTTTAAATTGGTCAAGTTTTGCAAACGCCCTTATAAACGCCTCCTGCATAACGTCTTCGGCCCAATGGCTGTCTTTAACAATGCGCAGCGCTGTATTGTATAATGGCTTATAATAGCGGTTATAAACCTCAAACTGTGCGTTGCGGCTGCCCTCTTTGCAGAGCGCTATAAGCGTATCGATATCTTGCTGTGCGTTTGCCAATTGGTTATTTGGTTTGATATAATGACGGGCTGTTTTTTGTAATGTTACACTTTTGTAAAAAAAGTTTCAAAGTGGCAAAGAAGCTAAGGTACAAAGTTTTGTGGAAGAGAATGAAGAGATAGGGGGACGGAGTAAAGTAACGCCCCCGCCATATTATGAGTGAAGTTGTTCCCTCTCCTTTGAAGATGGGCTGCGGGAGAAGATATTACAAAAAAAAGGCTATCCCTTTTCAGGACAGCCTTATATATGTTGCAGAAGAGTGAAGCTCAATCTGGAATCTGAACTCTGAACTCTGAAATTGCTTTACTCCTGCATGGTATGGTACACGTTCATCACGTCGTCATCCTCTTCAATTTTTTCAAGAAGCTTTTCCACATCGGCCACCTGGTCTTCGGTAAGCTCTTTAGTTACCTGCGGAATCCTTTCAAAACCAGATGACAGTATTTCTATACCACGGTTTTCCAGTTCTTTCTGTATCGCACCAAAGCTTTCAAACGGGGCATACATCATAATCCCATCTTCATCGGCAAAAATTTCTTCTACGCCAAAATCAATCATTTCCAGCTCAAGGTCGTCAACATTCTGTCCCTCGGCCGGTATACGGAAGTTACAGGTATGGTCAAACATAAACTCAACCGATCCCTGTGTGCCCATCGCGCCGTTGCACTTATTAAAGTAACTGCGGATGTTAGCCACCGTGCGGTTATTATTATCTGTTGCGGTTTCTATAAGTATGGCAATACCGTGGGGCGCATAGCCTTCAAACAATACCTCTTTAAAGTTAGCCGTATCTTTATCTGATGCTTTTTTAATGGCACGCTCTACGTTTTCTTTAGGCATGTTTGCCGCCTTGGCGTTTTGTATAACAGCCCTAAGCCTTGCATTGCTCTCCGGGTTGCCGCCGCCTTCTTTAACGGCCATCACTATATCTTTGCCAATGCGCGTAAAGGTCTTTGCCATGGCAGACCAACGCTTCATCTTTCTCGCTTTCCTGAATTCAAACGCTCTTCCCATAATTTTTTATGTATTTGCGGCACAAAAATATAACTATTCGTTGTTATAGCAAAAACAAAAAGGTATTAGTTAGATTTATAATTATTTATATCTTTTAGAACTTTAAGGCTCTCAAAAATATAGGGGTCCTGCCTTATGGTTTTTACCTTAAAGTCGTTTACGCTTTTATAAAAAGCATCATCGCCCGCGTCTTCGGCCCTTCCCACAGCATTTGTAACCTCTATGTTATTTTCTGTCTCAAGTTCAGCTGTAATTTCTTTATACATATTATCCATGGCATGCACATCTTCATAAACACTGTCAAACGTTATGGCCACCGGCTTTTTATTTTTTTTATAAAGCTCGTTCACCTTTTTGTTGATGTTCTCAATGCTTGTAAGCACGGTATTATTGCTCATGCGCGCCTGGCTTAGGGTTACCGCGCGTTTTATGGCGCTATCAGGCATTTTAGCATAGCGCAGCCTAACCTCTATACTATCGTTTTTTATGGCAGTTGGCATGGTTTTTTCACGCGGCAGCATGTCATTAAACACATAAGGCAGCTCAATATCGGGCACAATGCCATTGTACTGGCTGCTTTTGCCGGTAACGCGGTAAAATTTATCTATAGTAACCTTTACAAAATCGGTTTGCTTTTTCTCGTCAAGCGGCAGTATCGTTTGCATTGTGGCCTTGCCCACAGTGGTGCTGCCCACAATAATGGCGCGGTTATAATCCTGCATTACACCGGCAAAAAACTCGCTGGCGCTTGCGGTAAACCCATTAACCAGCACTACCATGGGGCCTTCATACAGCATGCCGCGGTTATAATCGCGCACGGTATTGTAGGTATGGCTTTTATCTGCCATAACAGATATTGGCCCAAAGTTAATAAACATACCCGCCATCCGGATAACCTCATCCATACTGCCGCCACCATTATACTGCAGGTCTATAATTAGCCCTGTAACACCGGCCTTTTTAAGCTTTGTAACTTCCTTTGCCACGTCATCGGCACAGCCGTTTCCTTCCTCGCCATTATCAAATGCGGTATAAAAACTCGGAATTTTAATGTAGCCCGTTTTCTCATTAGTATCGCCCAGCACATAGCTAAACACACTGTGGTCATCAGCTTTCATCACCTTTTTTTCGAGGTCTACGGTATAGAGTGTGCCGTCATTTTTGCGGAGTGTCAGTGTAACCGTCTTATAGGTATCGCTGTAAACAATGTTGGTAATGGTTTCCATCGCAGCGCACGATACGGTATATTCCGTATCGTTAGCCGCCAGCTTTATTATCTTATCGCCTTTGTCAACCTTTTTAGAGTTGTAGGCAGGGCCGCCGGGCACTACTTCATCTACAATCACTTCTTCCTTATCATTCTGGCTTACGTATAGGCCAAGCGAAAGGTTGCTGGTAGATATGGTAGATACAAAAGAGGCTTTTTCGTTATAATTAAAATAGGTGGAATGCGGATCGAAATAAGAGCAGAAGACAGAGAAAAAACGGTTGTACATGCTTTCATCAAACCCGTCAGCGGGCGATAGCTGAGTGTTTACACGACACAGGTAGGTATCGGTTATCTTGGATTTAGAAGCGGGGAACAGCTTTTGTATATGCGGCCTTAACGAATCGCGGTTTTTGCTAAGTTGGGCTATATCCTCCAGCACATCATACGTTATTCGCTTCCGCAGAAAGTTTTTGATGCGTTCCGGCTTTGTATGGTACGGAAATGAGCTTTTACTATAAAAAATGGTATCACCCTTATCATAAGGCATAGGCCCTGCGGTAATTTCTGCCACAAATGTTTTATGGCGTTCCAGCGCTTTTTTGTAGGCTTCCGAAAAATCAGTAAAAAATGAGCAGTCTTTGCTTAAAATATAGTCGTCAATTTTGTATTTATGCTTAGCCAGGGCATCATATTCTTCCTGTAAAAATAAAATACGGTTGCTGTCCAGCTGCTCCATAACCGTATTAAACACATAGGCCGAGAGGCTGTCGTCTACCGGTTTAGGCTGATAATGGCGTGCCTGCATAACCTCGTTAATGCGGCTAAAAACGCTGCATGCATTTGATGTATCCTGGGCATTAAGGGTAAGGGTAAATAAGAAGGCAAAGGCCGCAATTTTTTTCATGAGATGTAATAAACATACAAATTACATAATTGCAGGCAAACTACCAAGTTTATAGTTAGTGAAAATAAAAATAGCAAGGCAAAGGGGAGAGGAAGACAGTAGCAAAGAAGCAAAGAGGCAAAGTAGCTTAGTTATACTTCTTAAAAACTTTGCTGCTCTGCCTCTTTGTTACTTCTTGAAAAATTACTTTTTATAAAACGGCAGCTTAACCACCTGTGCTGCCACATCATTTTTACGGATGCGGATAAATATTTCACTGCCTTCTGCCGCAAGTGCAGTGGGTACATAACCCAGGCCAATGCCTTTGTTAAGCGATGGCGCCATAGTGCCCGATGTAACTATACCAATGATGTTTCCGGCTGCATCTACAATTTCGTAGCCGTGGCGAGGTATGCCCCTTTCGGTAAGCTCAAAGCCCACCAGCTTGCGGGCAACGCCATCTTCTTTTTGCTGCTTTAGCTCAACTGAATTGGTAAATTCTTTGGTGAATTTGGTAATCCATCCCAGGCCGGCTTCCAGCGGAGAGGTAGTGTCGTCTATATCATTTCCGTAAAGGCAAAAGCCCATTTCCAGGCGAAGGGTATCGCGCGCGGCAAGGCCAATCGGCTTAATGCCATAAGCTGCTCCGGCTTCAAAAACATTATTCCAAACCTGCTCAGCATCAGCATTCTTAACGTAAATTTCAAAGCCTCCGCTGCCGGTGTAACCCGTAGCAGAGATGATAACATCCTGAACACCCGCAAATTCGGCTATTTCAAAATGGTAGTATTTAATGGCGGCAAGGTCAATAGGGGTAAGCGCCTGCATGGCCTCCATAGCCATAGGCCCCTGAATGGCAAGAAGCGAGTATTCTTCAGATGCGTTGTACATCCCGGCACCCACGTTATTAAGGCCTGAAATCCACGACCAGTCTTTCTCTATGTTGCTGGCGTTTACTACCAGTAAATATTTCTCGTCGTTAATTTTATATACAATAAGGTCGTCTACTATACCGCCTGTGTGGTTAGGGAGGCAGCTGTACTGCGCGCGGCCATCGGTAAGTACACTGGCATCATTACTGGTTACTTTTTGTATGAGCGCCAGCGCGTTAGGGCCGGTGATAAAAAACTCGCCCATGTGCGATACATCAAAAACGCCCACGCCGGTGCGAACGGTTTCGTGCTCTATGTTAACGCCCTCATATTGAACCGGCATATTATAGCCTGCAAATGGAACCATTTTGGCACCAAGGCCGTTGTGTAGGTGCGTAAGCGCTGTATTTTTCATTTTTGGTTGAAATATTGTTTGATGGCGCTAAATTATTGAAAAAAATGCAAACGAAATAGAAGTATTTTGTGAATTGATGATGAATAGGATTATTAGATAATTAGAATTTCAGATTGTTCGACAGAATTTCCTAACATCGAAAATTCTAAAATCTACTTCATACTCGCTACAACACCCCTTACAAACTGGATGCCGCCAAAAAGAATAGCGCCCCAGGCTACAAAATACTTACCTCCGCCGTTGCTGGCTGCGCTGTAGGTAGCTGCGGTTACTATTATACCACCCACGCACCATACGGCTCCCCAAAGCATGTCTTTGTTAGCTTTTGCTTTATGGGCACTGTTTATTTCAGATTCTATAGATTCTGCCATTAGTATAGCCTCATTTTCCTCCATGCCACGATTCATAAGCGCTGTCCTCACTTCATATGTGTTCTTGTCCTGGTGCAACATAAGATTGGCAGCAAAGGCATAGTTCTGGTCATAGCTCATCAGGTTTTTCAATACCTGCGGGTCAAGAGGGGCACTCTGCACCTCCGGTGTGGTTTGAGGAGAATTTTCCATGGTTTTATTTTGTTAATGTATTAGGTGTTAAAAATAATAAAAAATATTAACCGTCACATTTACAGTGAATTTTTTTTTAAAGGTGCTAAATTGATTTCAATAAATACCCCTTCAACCCCTCATAATCCTTAATTGCCAATGCTTTCTTCTCACCACCCATAACCGCCTGAATTTGTGTCGGAATGGCAATTTCGATAGCTAAATTATCAGTGATGCTATCAGCAAATTTAACCGGGTGCGCCGTTTCCAGGAAAACGCCGGTATAGCCCGGGTTGGCTTCCATAAACTTTTTAAGGCCCAGGTAGCCCACAGCCCCGTGCGGGTCAGCCAGGTAGCCGGTCTCGGTGTAAACTTTCTTAAGGGCCGCTAAAGTTTCTTCATCGGTAAAAGAGTAGGCCGTGAGCTCTTTATCTATATCGCCGAATTTATTGCCAAAAAGCTCCAGCACGCGCACAAAATTTGATGGATTGCTTACATCCATAGCGTTGCTCAGGGTTTCAATAGTCTTGTTCGGGGTATATTCCTGTGAATCCATATATCTTGGCACGGTATCGTTAGCATTTGTAGCTGCGACAAAATGCGCTATAGGCAGGCCAATTTTTTTAGCCATAATACCCGCGCAAATGTTGCCAAAGTTACCGCTGGGCACGCTTACCACAACAGGCTTGCCCAGTTTTGCCAATTCTTTATAGGCAAAAAAGTAATAAAACATCTGCGGAAGCCAGCGTGCAATGTTTATCGAATTAGCCGAGGTAAGGCTGATATGTTTCAGTTCATCGTCTAAAAATGCCTTTTTAACCATGTCCTGGCAGTCGTCAAAGGTGCCGTCAACTTCCAGCGCGGTAATGTTCTGGCCCAGCGTGGTGAGTTGCTTTTCCTGCACATCGCTTACTTTTCCGCTTGGGTAGAGTATAACCACATTGATGCCTTCAACGCCTAAAAATCCGCTGGCTACGGCGCCGCCGGTATCGCCCGATGTAGCCACAAGTATGGTTATCTGCTTATCCTCCCCCTGCGTAAAATAGTTAAGGCAGCGCGACATAAACCTTGCGCCCACATCTTTAAATGCCATGGTAGGCCCGTGAAACAGCTCCAGCGCATATACATCGTCTTCAACCTTTACCACCGGGAACGGAAACGAAAGCGTTTCTTTTACAATGCTGCGCAATACTGCTTCCGGTATTTCATCACCCACAAACGGAGCAATAGCGCGGTAAGCAATTTCTTCGTTAGTTAAGTTTTCAAGGTTGGCAATCAGTTCGGCATCCGGTTGCGGAATACTTCCCGGAAAGTACAGGCCTTTATCCTGCGCAATTCCGGTTATGGCGGCCTCTTTAAATGAGGCGGTTATATGGTGGTTGTTTAAGCTGTAGTATTTCATAATATCTTTATTCCTGTTGGGTTAATGAGTGATACATGCACGTCAAACGGCAGTCCGGTTGGTTGTAATACCGCTGCCATAGCCTGTGCGGCTTTCTGTGCGGTTTCTAATCCTTTGCTTAGCGCGAATACCGAGGGGCCGGCACCTGATATCCCGCCACCAAGTGCGCCTGCCGCCTTTGCCGCGGCTTTAAGCTCGTCGAATTGCGGAATGAGTATGCTGCGCACGGGCTCAACCAGTTCATCGTGTAGGCAGCGGCCTATCAGGTCATAATCATTAGTATATAAGCCGCTTATCAGCCCGCCTAAATTGCCACATTGTATGGTGGCCTTTTTAAGGCTGATGGTTTCTTTAAGAACCGACCGGGCGTCTTTGGTCTTGAGCTCAATTTGCGGGTGGATTACGGTAACGTATAATTCAGCCGGTGAGGGTAAGGTAATGACATCCAGAGGCTCATAACCGCGCACCAGCGTAAAGCCGCCCAAGAGGGCAGGAGATACATTATCGGCGTGCGGCGCGCCGCTGGCCAGGGCCTCGCCCTGCATGGCATAATATATCAGTTCTTTGTTCGTAAGCGGGCTACCCAGCAACCGGTTGATGCCAAATACAGCACCCGCCGCACTGGCCGCACTGCTGCCTATGCCGCTGCCGGCTTTTATATTTTTAGTTATAGAGATTTCAAAACCGCAATCGGGCTGCAAGTGTGCTATAAGGACCAGTGCAGCTACACCTGCCACGTTTCGTTCCGCTTCAAGCGGAAGGTCGGCGCCAATTATTTCCGTTATGCGTATGCCTTTTTGCGCCGATTTTGTAATGGTCATTTCATCGCCCACGCTCTCAAGGCAAAGCCCCAGCACGTCAAAACCGCAGGAAACATTGGCAATAGTAGCCGGACTGAATACTTTTATTTGGTTCATTTGTTTTGGCCTTACTTATTTCCAATCCTTATCACATCGGCAAAAATACCCGATGCTGTTACAGCGGCGCCTGCACCGGCACCTTTGATGATAAGCGGCTGATCGGCATACCTGTCGGTATAAAACAGCACTATGTTATCCTTACCTTCAAGGTTATAGAACGGGTGCGAAGCCGGAATTAATTGAAGCCCCACATTAGCCTTGCCGTTTTCAAACGAGGCCACAAACTTTAGCCTGTCGCCCTGCGATGCTGCGTTTGCATACAGTGCATCAAAGTGCGCGGCGTTATCTTTTAGCGACTGTACAAAATCGTCGTTATTGGTTGTAGCCATGCACGCATCGGGCAGGAAGGATACGGTGGCAATATCGTCTATCTCAAAGTCGTAACCGCTTTCGCGGATAAGGATAACCAGCTTGCGCTTTACGTCAATACCACTTAAATCAATTTTTGGGTCAGGCTCTGTATATCCCTCAACCATAGCCTGTTTAACTACGTCAGAAAAAGCAGTACTTTCATTAAAATTATTAAAGATAAAGTTCAGGCTGCCCGATAATACGGCCTGTATCTTGTGCACCCTGTCGCCGCTGGCAATAAGGTTTTTTAGCGTATCGATTATAGGAAGCCCGGCCCCCACATTAGTCTCAAAAAGGAAGGGTGCGTTATATTGGCGGCTCAGGTTTTTAAGCAGCTTGTAGTTTTCATATTCAGATGAACAGGCTACCTTGTTGCAGGTAACCACGGCAATGCTGTTCTTTAAATATTGGGCATAAGTAGTGGCCACATCATGGCTGGCGGTGTTGTCTACAAAAATGCTGTTACGCAGGTTAAGCGATTTTATCTGGCGTATAAATCCTTCGGCGCTGGTTTTTTCGCCAGTAGGCAAAAGTTCTTTATAGGAGGCAAGGTCAATGCCCTCCTCATCAAAAATCATGGTGCGTGAGTTAGAGAGCCCGGCAATACGCACGTTAATGCGCAGGTTATCCTTAAGGTAATTGTACTGGGTTTGTATCTGGTCAAGAAATTTATCGCCCACGTTGCCCACCCCCATAACAAACAGGTTAAGCTGTACGGTGGCGTCTTCAAAAAAGGTTTCGTGCAGCGTGTTGAGCGCTTTTTTTACGTCTTTACGGTTTATTACCGCAGAAATATTACGCTCGCTTGCACCCTGTGCAATAGCCCTTATGTTGATGTTATTTTTGCCCAGCGAGCTAAACATACGCCCGCTCAGGCCCTGGTGGTTTTTCATGTTTTCGCCTACTACGGCAATAATGCTCAGGCTGTTCTCGGTTATGGCGGGGTATATTTTTTGCTGCATGATCTCAAAGTCAAACTCGGCATCTATCGCAGCCTTGGCTTTTTTAGCTTCTGCATCTGCAATACCAAGGCAAATGGAGTGCTCGCTAGATGCCTGCGTAATAAATATCACGTTGATGTTTTCTTTAGAGATAACCTCAAACAGGCGCTTAGAAAATCCTGCCATGCCCACCATGCCGGGGCCTTCAAGCGTAATGAGTGTAATATCGTCTACGTTGCTTATGCCGCGGATGGGGTTACTGCTTTTAACTTCTGGCACTTTGCTTACAATACTGCCGTGGGCATCAGGTTCAAACGTATTTTTTATGTGCAGGGTAATGTCTTTGCCCAATATGGGCTGGATGGTGGGGGGGTAGAGCACTTTGGCACCAAAATGCGACAGCTCCATAGCCTCTTCAAAGGTAATATAGGGAATGGGTTCTGCCTGCTTAACTATTTTTGGATTGGCGGTATAAATACCGTTTACATCCGTCCATATTTCCAATGATGGCACCTCAAGCGCTGCGGCTACAATGGCTGCTGTATAATCGCTGCCTCCCCGGCCTAACGTGGTGGTATACCCATCTGCCGATTGTGCTATAAAGCCCGGCATTATGGTAATTTCTGCCCTGCTGCTTTCAAAATATCGACAAATCAGCTGGTTGGTCACCTCAAAATTCACCACCGCTTTACCGTAGCGGCTGTTGGTTTTTATCAGTTGGCGGCTGTCGGCCAGCACGGCATCTTCGCCCTGTGCCTTTAACACCTCGCTAATTATGTAAGATGACAATACCTCTCCGAAAGACAGGATGAGGTCCTTTGTCTTTTCAGATAGCTCCCCCAGCAAAAAGCAGCCGTCCAGCAGTGTTTCCAGGTGGTTTAGTTCACGTTTGGCGTGGCTCAGCACCGCACTCTGGCCGGTAACAGGCACCAGGCCTTTAATGGCTTCCAGGTGCCGGGCTTCAAGCTGTGCCAGGATTCTTTTGTAGTCTTCATTTTTCTCTGAAGCAGTTATGGCTGCCATAAGCAGCGCATCGGTAACACCGCCAAGAGCCGAAACCACTACAATTACGGGCTCTTTTTCCTTCTTTTCTTTTACAATGGCTATGGCAAGCGCTATATTTTGGGCATTTGCAACGGATGTACCGCCAAATTTGATAACGTTCATATACAATTTTTTTCTGACACTAACCCCACGATTTTCATGCGTTAAATTCGTGTAAATACCTGAGATTTTGTGTTTTTTGAGTTTATTTATTGGGGTAAAATCAGTTCGGCAGGCTATTTAGAAATAACCGCAAAGGAGTGGATTATATGTGAATTTTATACCCCGGACGGGGTGGTGGTAGTTGTGCCTGTAATAATGATAGCAGCAGTGCCGGCAAGACCGGAACAAGTTGTAGTTAAATATTTGTTGCTGTTTACAATCATATCCTTACAAATGTAATAAATTTACAAGGCAGGCGATGCTTTGTTGCATTTTTTGCGAAATTTTTACAATTACAACATTAACATTGGCAAATGAAGATTTTTGAAACATTAAACATACGTGAGGCTGACAAAATAACAATAGCCAACCAGGGTATTACCGCTTTTGAGCTGATAGAACGTGCTGCTACCGAGGTGTTTTTATGGCTTAAAAAGCACTACGCCGATAAAGAAACCACGTTTCATGTTTTTAGCGGGCGGGGAAATAATGGGGCAGACGGCCTTGTAGTGGCGCGCATGCTGCATAAAGACGGTTATCCGGTACGGGTAGATATTGTAAATGAGGCCGGCAGCTCTACACCGGAATTTGAAATGGCTTTTGAACATCTGCAAGCCTCAGGTATGGAATATAACAAAAGCCCTGAGTATTTTTATGAGCACGGCAAGCTGGTTTATATAGACGCACTCTTTGGTACGGGTGTAAACCGCGACCTCCCGCCTGAAGTATTACAAATAGTAGAGCGCATTAATAAATGCGATGGTAAGGTTATTTCTATAGATGTGCCATCCGGGGTATTTATGGATAAGCCCACAAAAATTGCGGTTAAAAGTGATTATGTGCTTACATTCCAGTTTTCAAAACTTGCTTTTTACCTGCCGGGAAACAAAAGTTTTATAAAAAAGATCCAGGTGCTGGATATTGGCCTTGACAAAAACTATATTGCAAACACCCGGTCTGACTATCATCTTGTTACTAAAAAGGCTATTGGCCTGCGGTATAGGCCGGTGCACCACCATGCACATAAGGGTACGCAGGGGCATGCGCTCATCATTGGCGGCAGCTATGGCAAAATGGGTGCGGTGTGCCTTTCGGCTAAGGCGGCATTAAAGTCGGGCTGTGGGCTGGTAACGGCGTATATACCTAAGTGCGGCTATGATATTATACAGGTTTCTTTTCCGGAAGCTATGGCGCTAACCGATGGCAAAAAACACATCACTAACATAAGTTTTGAACTGGAGCCTAAAGCTATTGGCATAGGCCCGGGTATGGGACAGCATGAGGCGACCCAAAAAGCATTGTATGATTTTCTCAAATTAAATACAGCCCCCCTGGTTATTGATGCCGATGCGCTCAATATCCTTTCTTACAATAAAGAATGGCTTAATATGTTGCCGGAACACACCATACTTACCCCGCACCCTAAAGAGCTGGAGCGCCTGTTAGGCAAATGGGAAGATGATTTTGATAAGCTGGGTAAAATGAAGGCGTTTGCAAACCACTATAAATTAGTGCTTGTGGCTAAAGATGCCCACACCATGATTGTTAGCGGTAATGATGTGTATATTAATCATACAGGCAATGAGGCACTGGCAACGGGAGGAACGGGCGATGTGCTTACAGGCATTATTACAGGCTTGGTAGCACAGGGCTACGCGCCTGCTAATGCCGCTATAGTAGGGGTTTACCTTCATGGGCTTACGGCTGAAATTGCAATTAATGAGACAAGTGTACAGGCTTTTACGGCAAGCGATGTGGTTAAATACTTAGGCAGGGCTTATTTGAAAATTGAAGCAGATTGCCATCAAAAATGAAAAGTTATCAAAAATGTTGTTTTTCTGTTGCAGAATAGTGAATTTTGGGGTTTCAAAATTTGCATACCATTATGGACACCATACATTATATAAGCAGCGACATTCTTTCTCTCGAAATTGTCAACGATATCCTATCACAGGATAAAAAACTTGCGCTGAGCGAAGAGGCGCGCGCCAATATAGAAAAGTGCCGTATTTACCTTGATACCAGGATGCAAAACCAGGATACGCCCATTTATGGCATAAACACCGGGTTTGGTGCACTGTATAATGTAAAGATTGATAACCACAATCTTAGCCAGCTGCAGGTTAACCTGGTAAAAAGCCACGCGTGCGGTACCGGCGAAGAAGTGCCCCAGGATATTGTTAAGATAATGCTGTTGCTCAAAATACAGAGCCTTAGCTACGGCCACAGCGGCGTGCAGCTGCAAACGGTTGAGCGTTTAATAGATTTTTATAATAACGAAGTTTATCCTGTAATTTATACCCAGGGCTCACTGGGCGCTTCGGGCGACCTTGCGCCGCTGGCGCATCTTTCATTGCCTCTCATAGGTGAGGGCGAAGTGTATACTGACGGTTTCCGCAAGCCTGCTAAAAAAGTACTTGATAAATATGGCTGGGAGCCTATAGTGCTTAAAAGCAAAGAGGGCCTTGCACTACTTAACGGCACGCAGTTTATGGGTGCTTATGGTGTTTATGTGCTGCTTAAATCGGTTAAGTATTGCTACCTTGCCGATGTTATAGGTGCTATATCTTTAGAGGGTTTTGATGGCCGTATAGAGCCATTTAACGAGCATATACACATGATTCGTCCGCACAAAGGACAAATTGTTACCGCCCGCCGTTTTAATGACCTGCTTGAAGATAGCGAAATCATCGCACAGCCCAAACAGCACGTGCAGGACCCCTACTCGTTCCGCTGCATTCCTCAGGTACACGGCGCCACAAAAGATACTATTGATTATGTGAAAAAAGTTTTCAGGACCGAAATAAATTCGGTTACTGATAACCCTAATATTTTTATTGAAAGCGATGAGATTATCTCGGGAGGCAACTTTCACGGGCAGCCGCTGGCGCTTACCCTTGACTTTTTAGGCATTGCCCTGGCCGAGCTGGGCAGTATTTCTGAAAGGCGCACCTATCAGCTCATTAGCGGGCTGCGCGGCCTGCCACCGTTTTTAGTAAGCAACCCGGGCCTTAATTCCGGTTTTATGATTCCGCAATACACCGCTGCCAGCATTGTGAGCCAAAACAAACAACTGGCAACCCCGGCAAGCATTGATAGTATTGTATCAAGCAACGGGCAGGAAGACCATGTGAGTATGGGTGCCAATGCCGCTACCAAGGCGCTGCGCATTATAGAAAACCTGGAGCGCATACTGGCTATCGAGCTGATGAATGCGAGTCAGGCTTTAGAGTTCAGGAGGCCGCTTAAGTCAAGCGACTTTATAGAATCGTTTATCAAGTCTTACAGGGAAGAGGTGCCGCTGATTACCGAAGACCGTATTTTACATTATGATATTGAAAATACCATTGCCTTTTTAAACCATCTGCAGATTGACGAAAGTGTAATTGAATAGTTATCGAACACGTAGGCTTAAATTTGGTTAATTAAATAGATATCAATAGGTTGACGTTTAAATTCTTTTATATAGGTTGGCTGTAAAAAAGTAAGCCCCGCAATTCATGTAGAATTACGGGACTTAACAAACCAACCAACCAATTATTAACAAACCTCAAATCAAATTGAGACCTGATATTATAAGTATTGCAAGTTGCGTGCCAAACTCTGCAATTAATGTAACTTTTTTTATTACATTATAAAGAATAAATAAACCGCCTTAAAAGGCGGCTTCATCAAAAAATCAAAATCAGCTTATTGTTTTGTGGCAGGTGCCCTGCGGTAGTAGTTGTGGTCATCTTCATGATTTCCATTATCAGTATTATAGCCGCCATCATTGCCGTTGTATCCGCTGCCAGGCTCATATCCTTCATTACAAGGGTTGTAAGTGTATCCACGGTTGTTAGCATTTATGTATCCATAGGTATCAATAATGCGCCCCTGACGGTCATATATAAGGCGTAGTCCGCCAACTTGTACAAGTGCAAAAGTATTGTAGCTCATGTATACGGTACCTATACGTTTAACACGGCCTTGGCTGTCATAGTTTATAAATACATTGCCCACGCGGCGCACGCGCCCTTTATTATCATGTTCAACCCTAACACCCTGACCGGGGGTATAGGTACCCGGTGCACCATAGGTTGTATTTGTGCTACCACGGCGGCCACTGCCATTGTTGCCACGACTGCCATAATTAGCCGTAGCCGGCTCAGTATTAAAGTCCATTTCACCGTTAGGAAAGATAAGAAACTCAACACCGCGCTCCAGGAACACTACAGGTTCTGCATAACGGTAATCTACAGGGGTTGAAAAATCGATAGTTGCATTGCCAGAAAATACCATAGATTCTGACGCAAAAGCCAGGCTACCGCTAAAAAGTAATCCGGCAACTAAAAAGGTAATTTTTTTCATGACATTAAAATTTAAAAATGGCGCCTACTCTGTGCTTTTCGGCTTCCGCAAACCCACTAATTTGTGTGCTTGATTAGTTAAATCCAAATGCCGTGCCAAATTACTATATCGATATAGTAAAAATATTAATGGTTCGTTTTATATTGTATAAGTTGTTGATTTTCAGTTTTAGTTAGATTACCCATTAAAATTATTTTAAGCGCTTGTCTATAAATTGTGTTATTTGCATTTTGTCGAAATCAACTACTTGGTAGAATTCAAATTGTAAGATGGTGCCGCACCACGCAGAAGGTGTTTCGGCCAAAAGGTATTTGTTTGGGCCTAATTGCCAACAATCGCGGTCTTCAAGAAAAAAGTGAAAATCAGCCTCCACAGTTACCTCAGCATTGGTATAATTAATAATTTCAAACGGTCTGCCTTTATAAAGGTAAACGTACCGGCTGCCCTTATCCTGTTTTTCAATAATTGTTAAGGTTAGGCTATCGTTTATAACAAAAGCTTTTTGCCTGTAGTAAAAGCTATCATCATAAAAATCATCTAAACTGTTATCAATTGTGCAGGCCACCTGTTTTAAGGGTTGCGATAGAAAATCCTGTTGTGTTATAGAGTCAGCCGTTACCCTTACCTGAGGATAGTATTTTTCAAATGTTTCTTTTATATTGATATTGCCGTAAGCTGTTATATCGGTTTGGGCTACGGTTTCGGGGCCAATCCTGATTTCCTGCTTTTGAGTGCAGGATGCTAATGCTAAAAAGACAATAAAGTAGTGAGGCTTCAGTGCAACAATTTTTCCATTCATGCTCTATTAACTACATATTAAACTGCCCAAAATGCCATAGTATACCACTTGGGTCGTGCACAAAGCACTCGCGGCCCCAGTCCAGGGTGCGGATGGGCTCAATCTTTACACCATTGTATTTATCAGGCAGGTTAAGGGCAACAAGCTCATCCCAAAAACGGGCAACATCATCAACTTCCATAAACAGCATGGTGTTGTTAACCCAGTCTTCGTTATAATAATCCTGCAAGTAAAATGAAAGCGTCCCGGAATTAAATACCGAAAATTTAAGGTCTATCTCGTCTTCTGTAAAACCCAGGTCGCGGTAAAAGCTGCGGCTTACTTCAAAGTTTTTTGCCCCTATAAACGGGCGTAATGATTTGCCTTTATGTTCCATATATGCTTTTAGATATTGTGCGCTAAATATATAAAAAAATGGGTGTACAACCTCAGTGCGTAATAATTAAAAATATCACGATTAGCAGTAGTATAACTGTCACTACAAAGGCAAGGATAGATATGGGAGAGGGTGGGGTAGCTGGTGTATCGGTAGTTTTTTTAGCAGCTGTATAATTATTTTTAGCGTTTAGCTGTGTTAGTTTCTCAATAAACTTAGGGTCGCCGTCAGATAGCCTTAATAGCTTTTTATGAAGAGTTGATTTCAGCGCATCATTAAGGAACACGCAGCATACCAAAACCTCATCTATTATAAGGTTGTTAGTGTTTACCTGCCCGGTGTTGATAAGAAACGTAAGGGTTTCATCTGAAAGTATATCATCAACTACTTTAAAAAGTATATCCTGATTAATTTTTCCGCCGGCGTTAAATACCTTGTTCTTGATGCTCTTAAGCAATATCAGGTAGGTTGCAGGTGTTGCGGCGCCCGATGCCGGATTTTGTGCATAATAGTTTTTATGGTAACCACGGGTATAATCGTAGGCATTTCGTTTTGCAACATCACCAATAATAATGTAGGCTTCTGAAATTTCCTTAAACCGTTCCTCACTTGCGGTGTTGCCATTATTTTTATCCGGGTGATATTCAATGGCAAGCTTCCTGTAAGCTTTTTTTATTTCAGCCTGTGAAGTGACAGAATTTACACCAAGTATTTTGTAATAGTCTTTCATCCCTAAAATTCTAAGGGCCAATTTACGATTTGTCTGTAATATTATCCTAACAATTAACGGCCCTGCATCACAATGTTAGCACAATTGGTAAAACATTTACTACAGGTGTGGTTACCTTTATAAAAATAACAAATTATGTCAGGTAAAAAAGAATTTGGTGTATGGATGGATGCCCATCATGCAACTATAGTAGGCAGGGAAAATGTGAGCGAAGGCGGTTTTAAAGTATTAGGCCATGTAACAAACCCGGGTGCCGAACCCAACAGCAGCGAAAATGCAGCTAACAACCATGAAATTACATTGCAGCACAAGTTCTTTAAAGAAATTGCCGCACTTATGCAAAACGTAGATACCATACATGTAACGGGTACCGGCGATGCGCAGGAGCAATTTATAAAGTTTCTTTCTGAAACGCCGCAGTACAAAAATGCACAGGCTTCAGAAAGCACCTCAAATAAAATGAGCGATGAGCGTTTTGTTGAAGTGGTTACTACCCATTATAACTAGGCAGCAACAGCATTATACAAAAAACCGCCTTAGCAATAAGGCGGTTTTTTTATGTTTTAAAGTAATCAAACAGATCAAATAGATGCTACTCTTTTGCCCATTCCTGTAGCCGCTTTTTATTACCTGTAAGACTGCCTATCATAAAGAATTTATTATTTGCCAGCGCGCGCGATTCGCCAATAAGTTCTTTAACTACGCCCACCTTGCCAATGTAGTTAGAATGGAGAAAGTAACTGCCGGTAGCATCTTTTACAATGTAGCCGGTATGGTAATCAAGCCCCACAATGGAAACCGAATTAACAGGCTGCTTTTCCATATAGGCCTCAAAGTTTTTAATGCCTTTAAAGGAATAGATGTCCACACACAATACCTTTATCATATCGCCAGAGGCACACTGGGCCAGCTTTACGTTATTAATCTTAAACCCGAGGTCGGCCAGGGTGTTGGTTACAAAATAGCCGCATGCAATGCTGCCCTCATTCGGGGTGCGTGTCATGCCCTCAAACGTCCACGGCGTGCCCTGCCAGTAGCTGTAAATATCATCATTAACCAGGTGAAAGAAATATTCAGAAAGCTCGGCATATGGCTTTGTAGCCAGCTGCTTTTTGTTTACTGTTACGGAGTCTTTAAAGGCGGTGTAATTTTTTACGTCGTTGAACGTGGGGGTAGCATCGGCAAGAAGCCGGCGCTTATTATTGTTACAGGCAAGAATAAATAGGATAGGTAAGAGGAGTAGGGTTGATTTCATGGTTAGTGGTTTTATATACTAACTTGGATTGAGGGGGAGATATTGTTTTACATATTAAATGTTTCTTTAGCCTTTTTCCAGTTCTTTTTAAGAATGGGTCGATTTACACTTGTGTCACCGTTTGATGGTTCACCAGAAAAATGACAAAATTTTTCAGCGTAATCCGGGTCGTTATACTTGCTCCATGATTTGTATGCTTCATAACTCATTGGCTTTTCAATACTAAAGGGAATTGAAATACCTGTACGAATACAAAACCCTGTTGGTATATTAGTTGAATTTGTATTTAAGATTTTTATTTGACTAACTTTTTTATCAGATTCACCAATAATGTCAGGAGTAACTTTTTTTACTGTCACTCTAATTTCGTCGCTAATAGTTAAGAGTCGTTGAACTTCATCTGATGCCGCTTTGTATAATTCCGGGTCCTCATTTTTAGAAATGTAAATACCCATTTCATTGTTGTTTTGCTGTGAAAACTCATATAAGTTCATTGAAGTTATAATTGCTTCCTTTTCGTTTATATAACATTTTGCATGTAGATTTTTGCATAAGCTTGTTCTAATACCGATTTGATTTCCTAACCAATTGTTTTCTTCAAGTTGTAGTTTGTTTTCTCTAAAAACAATTCTGATATCACGCTTTTGAATGTTTAAGTTACTTAAGTGTTCCTTGATTCTGTCAGAAAATTGAAGGTATGGACTTATAAGGATTAGTTTGTCATTAGTTCCTTTAATAAGTTCTTCTAAATGATAAGATACTCCTGTTGTGTTTAGAAACTTTGCCATTTTATTTTTTGGTTTATTGATTATCATACAAAAAAGCGGGCAAGAAAACTCTTACTCCGCTTGTAAATGTATAAATATTTTTGATATATAATATTAGATTCTTTGACTCCGCTAAGCTCCGCTTATTATGGAATCCTGAGCGAAGCTGCTCCCCTCTCCTTTGGAGAGGGGCTGGGGGGTGAGGCTTACAACTTCTCCCTCAAATACTCCCCCGTAACACTCTTAGGATTCTTAGCAACTTCCTCCGGGGTACCAAAAGCAACCAGATGCCCGCCGTTTTCACCGCCCTCAGGGCCAATGTCAATAATATAGTCGGCGCATTTAATCAGGTCGAGGTTGTGTTCTATGACTATGATGGAGTGCCCTTTTTCAAGCAGGGCTTCAAAACTGGCCAGCAGCTTCTTGATATCATGAAAGTGGAGGCCCGTGGTAGGTTCATCAAACACAAATAGCGCCTTGTCTTTAGTGGCGCCCTTAACCAGGAACGACGCCAGCTTAATGCGCTGCGCCTCGCCACCCGAAAGGGTAGAGCTGCTCTGCCCAAGCTGCACATAACCCAGGCCAACATCCTGTAGTGGCTGTAACTTGGTCATTATCTTGTTTTGCTTGTGCTCGCTAAAGAAGGCCACGGCATCGTCAATGGTCATGGTCAGCACATCGTCTATATTTTTGCCCTCAAAAGTAACTTCAAGTATCTCTTTTTTAAACCGCTTGCCATTACAGGTTTCGCACTCCAGGTGCACATCGGCCATAAACTGCATCTCAATGGTTACCTCGCCATCGCCTTTGCAGGTTTCGCAGCGGCCGCCATCAACGTTAAACGAAAAATGCTTGCTCTGGTACCCGCGTATGCCTGATAATTTTTGCTTTGCAAACAGGTCACGAATATCGTCATACGCCTTAATATAAGTAACCTGGTTAGAACGCGAACTCCGGCCTATAGGGTTCTGGTCAACGTACTCAATATGCTTAATGTGGCCGTAGCTGCCGCGGAGTTCGGTAAACTGCCCGGCTTTTTCGCCCACGCCTTCCAGCTTTTTTTGAATGGCCGGAAAGAGAATCTTTTTGACAAGCGTACTCTTGCCACTACCCGAAACACCCGTAATTACCGTAAGGCAATCCAGCGGAAAAGTAACATCAATGTTTTGCAGGTTGTTTTCGCGTGCGCCTATAACTTCTACATGGTGCTTAAATTTGCGGCGTTTTTTTGGTACGCTTATTTCCATCTGCCCGTTAAGGTATTTAGCCGTAAGCGAGTCAGATTTCAGTATCTCGGCAAAGGTGCCCTGTGCCACCAGCTCGCCACCGTGTGTACCGGCCTCGGGGCCAATATCAATAATCATGTCGGCCATTTTCATAATGTCCTCGTCATGCTCTACCACAATAACGGTATTGCCCAGGTCGCGCAGGCCAAGCAGCACTTTTATAAGGCGCTCCGTATCTTTAGGGTGCAGGCCTATAGACGGCTCATCAAGTATGTACATAGAACCCACCAGGCTGCTGCCCATAGAGGTTGCAAGGTTTATCCTCTGGCTCTCACCACCCGAAAGCGTAGCCGAACGGCGGTTGAGCGTAAGGTAACTTAGGCCAACTTCCTGCAAAAAACGCAGGCGATTATTTATTTCTACCAATAGGCGCTTGGCAACTTTAGCATCATATTCATTTAATTCCAAATCATTGAAAAACTCTGCCAGATTTTTTATCGGCAGGTCAACCAGATCGCTAATAGTGCGGCCACCTATCATTACATAGTTGGTTTCCGGGCGCAGGCGCTTGCCTTTACATTCGGGGCATTTAGTTTTGCCGCGGTAACGGCTCAGCATTACGCGGTTTTGTATCTTATAGTTCTTTTCTTCCAGTTCCCTGAAAAACTCATTAAGGCCGGTAAAATATTTATTGCCCGTCCATATCAGGTTGCGGTCGGTTTCACTCAACTGAAAATACGGCTTATGTACGGGAAAGTCAAATTTGTGGCTGTTCTTGACCAGCTCGTCTCTATAATAACCCATGCTTTCTCCCCGCCACGGAAAGATAGCATTTTCATATACCGAAAGCGCCGTGTTAGGCACCACCAGTTCTTCATCTATGCCGATGATGCTGCCGTAACCCTCGCACGCAGGGCAGGCACCATACGGGTTGTTAAAGCTGAAAAGGTGCACGTTTGGCTCAACAAAAGTAAGCCCGTCCAGTTCAAAATTATTGCTGAAGGGCAGGCGGTTACCAGTACCCACATCCTGAAGTAAAGCTTCACCTTTACCTTCATAATAAGCGGTTTGCACGGCATCGGCCAGGCGGTTGTAAAACTCCTCTTCGTCCTTTACCACAATACGGTCTACCACCAGCAGCACTTCCTTATTGGTAAAGTCTACATCGGCAATATCATCCAGGCGAAGGGTTTCATTATCTACCAAAATTCGGGCGAAGCCCTGTTGCAGCAGTATACCCAGTTTTTCTTCTATGGTGCGGCCTTTTTCGGTATGTACCGGGGCAAGCAGCAGCCAGCGGCTGTCGGGTTCAAAACCTTTAACGGCATTAACCACATCAGTCACTGTGTCCTTTTTAACCTCACGGCCAGATATGGGCGAGTAGGTATGACCCACACGCGCAAACAGCAGCTTCATGTAGTCGTATATTTCTGTGCTGGTGCCTACTGTAGAGCGGGCGTTTGTGGTGTTTACCTTTTGCTCTATGGCAATGGCAGGGGCAATGCCCTTAATGTATTCCACCTTGGGCTTGTCAAGGCGACCCAGAAACTGACGCGCGTAGCTTGATAAGCTCTCGACATAACGGCGCTGGCCTTCGGCATACAGGGTATCAAACGCAAGGCTTGACTTGCCCGAGCCCGAAAGGCCGGTTACCACCACCAGCTTGTTTCGGGGTATGGCTACGTCAAGGTTTTTAAGGTTGTGCAGCTGCGCACCTTTTATGAGTATGTTTTTCTTAGGTTCGAGGGTAGAAAAATCAGTCTTTATCATGGCAAAAATTGAATAGGCAAAGATACGGCTTTTGAGGGAGATTTTTGTTAAGGGATTGCGAAGGGAATTATTATATTTGGATTATGGAAAATGTTTTTAACAAAGGTCATTCCGGACTGTTTACATTACTATTTATTGTTACACTGAACTCGTGTCAAAAAAATACCGGGGAAGTAAAGCTTACTTTAGAAAACAAGGGAATTTATTTTCTTGATAGTATTTCGCAAAATCACTGGCTGCAATATGAAGACGAATTGGAAAGGAGCCTGGCTCAGAATATTATTACATATAGCCTAAGCAATACTACAAACAAAAAATTGCTTTTTGTTTTTGACCAGCTTGCTTTAGAGCCATGTATTGGGATTTCTACTACTACCAATCATTACGGCTATATGGGGTTTATAATAACTGACAAATCAGGAAAAATTAAAATGCCTTACGCTACTATGGTAACTCCATCTGAAATAGCTGATTTGGTTGAATGTGATTTGCATGAACTGGAAAAGAAAAGAAATACATATTCAACATTGGAAGTAAAAGAGAGTGGGGTTCCTGACTTTGATAACTACCTTCACAATGCCGTCTTAATTAATCCGAGTGAAACAAGGATGTTCAAAGCTATTCTTTACCTGCCCATAATATGGGAGCGTGACGAGAGAACAAATAGCAGTAATATGTCTTACAGGGACCTGACAGGAGGAGATGAATTAAAACTACTTTATTATTGCAAAGCTGCCGATTTTAAAAAATCTCTACCTCAATACATTAAAGATGATTTAGTGAAAAACAATATTGAGGTGTTTGATGGTATATTAGAGGCAAATGCCATTAGATTAAAGAAAAAATGACCACACCACCCTACCTTTCCCACGGCGATAAAGTAGCCATTATAAGCACCGCTAAGCGCACCGAACAACATGAAGTTAATAATGCCCTTGCTGTGCTGCAAAGTTGGGGCCTTGAGCCTGTAATTGGTTCTAATGCGTTTGCCACGCAAGGGTTTTTAGCGGGCACGGATGAGCAACGCCTTGCCGACTTACAGCAGGCACTCGACGACCCATCAGTCAAGGCCATCTTTTTTACAAAAGGGGGTTATGGCACGCTGCGTATTGTTGATGCCATTGAATGGACGGCGTTTAAACAAAACCCTAAATGGCTGGTGGGTTATAGCGATATTACGTTACTGCACAGCCATGTGCATAATTTTGGCATACAAACGCTGCACGCCGTTATGTTGCAGGGCTATCCTAAAAGTACCCCACAATCAACTGAAACCATCCGCAAAATACTATTTGGCGAAAGCCTTACCTATGAAATTGCCACAGATGCTGAAAACCGAGGGGGAGATGTAGTTGAAGGCATACTTGTTGGAGGCAATCTGTCTATATTGTATGCCATTACAGGGTCAGCATCTGACATTGATATGACCGGTAAAATCCTGTTTATAGAAGATATAGACGAATACCTATACCATTATGACCGTATGCTTATTTCGCTAAAGCGTGCCCGTAAGTTGGCCGGACTAAAAGCTGTTATAGTAGGCGCTATGGTAGATATAAAAGAAAGTACCATACCCTTTGGCATCACGTATCAGGAAATTACATTGCAGTATTTTGACTGCCCAGTGTATTTTGGCTTCCCTGCCGGGCACGTGCCCGATAACAGGGCATTACCTCTTGGTGCTACCGTTAGGATAATCCCCGGACTCTCAACTGTAAAATTTGAGTTTATAAATGGATAAGCTACTTGTAGATAAGGAATATCTTTTAGAACGTTTTCCAGGTAAGGGTGGGTGGACGTATATTGCCTTGCCCGAAATACAAAAAGATAAAGATGCGCCCTTTGGCATTGTACGTGTTAGCGGCACTATAGATGGTGTGGAAATTAAACAATATAGCCTGATGCCTTATGGCAACGGCAGCCTGCTGATGGCAGTTAAGGCCGAAATACGCAAAAAAATAAATAAGGAGGAAGGCGATTATGTATACCTCACATTATATAGAGATGAATCGGAATATCAAATTCCGGAGGAGCTGAAAGCAACCCTTACTGAAGCAGGGGTTTACAGCATATTTACCACCTATAAAAAATGGGAACAAAAAATGTGCTCCGAATGGATATTTTCGGCAAAACGGCCGGAAACTGTGAATGAACGCATTATTAGGACCATTGGGCGACTACACAGAAAAGAAAAAATTTACAGGTAATTATGACAAAATAGCATAAATACATCGTTTTCTTATTTTAAAAATGTTACAATCACTGTCGTTAACAAATATTATTGCCTCAAATATGTTAAAATTTAATTCAATGCTTGTTTTTTAAAATTTAATTATGTTATATTTGGCATATAATTAATTCTTAATTAACACAAGCCTATACAAAAAACTACTTTTTAGAAACCTGTTTATTAACGGGGTTTTATAGAAACCAAATTCAAAAAACGCTAAAAAGTATTGCTATGGCTAATGTTGTAATCCCTGACGCTGTCTTGGTTAAAGACTATGTAGGTGGAGATGAAAATGCTCTTTCTACATTGATCAAGAGGCACCAATCAAAAATTTACGGTTTTATCTATTCTAAAGTTACTGACAGGGATATCGCAGATGATATCTTTCAGGATACTTTTATTAAGGTAATTAAAACACTGAAGAGTAACTCGTATAACGAGGAGGGCAAATTTTTACCGTGGGTTATGCGGATATCCCACAACCTTATTGTGGACCATTTTCGCCGCAATAAAAAAATGCCGATGCACAGGGAAACCGAAGAGTTTTCTATATTTTCTATCATGACCGATAATAGCCCTAATATAGAAAACAGGATTATTACTGAGCAGGTTGAGAATGATTTGCAGCGCATTATTAACGAACTGCCTAACGATCAGAAAGAGGTATTACAAATGCGTATTTACCAGGATCTCAGCTTTAAGGAAATAGCCGACCTGACCGGGGTTAGCATCAATACAGCCCTGGGGCGCATGCGTTATGCGCTTATGAACTTAAGGAAAGTAATTGAAAAAAATAAAATTATTTTGACCAACTAGGCAATATAGGGTTTTGTTTTGCGTTCTTATAATCAGCAACAATAAAATAGCAAGCTGATATGGCAAAACTTTACACTAAAGAACAACAAGCAACCCAACAAATGCTGCCTAAACAAGAAACAGTCGATTTTTTGCTAAACTATAGCAAAGCACTTAAAATGGTTAAAACTGAATACGGCACTTTTGAAACAATTGCCAATTAATAAAAAAAGCTTCCGCGTTAACGGGAGCTTTTTTTATGGTATTCATCAAGCACCGATTTTCTGCCAATAGTAGCCGTGATTATATCCTTGTCCAGCTTCCAGCCGCGGGCAGGGGAGTACTGGCGCCCATACCATATTATTTGCAAATGCAGATCATTCCACAAAGCGCGCGGAAATAGCTTTTTAGCATCTTTCTCCGTTTGCACTACATTTTTACCATCGCTCAGCCCCCAGCGGTACATAAGCCTGTGTATGTGCGTATCTACAGGAAAAGCAGGCACGCCGAACGCCTGGCTCATTACAACGCTTGCCGTTTTATGGCCCACGCCTGGCAAAGACTCAAGGTCTTCGAATGCGGCGGGTACGTTGCCATTGTATTTATCCAGCAAAATTTCTGAGAGACCGTGAATCGCTTTTGCCTTTGCCGGCGATAACCCCACTGGCCTTATAATGTCCCTAATGTCATCAATACTCAACTTTACCATCATTTTAGGATTGTCCGCACGTTCAAACAACAGCGGCGTAATCTGGTTAACGCGCACATCGGTACTCTGGGCACTCATAAGCACTGCTATCAGCAAAGTATATGTGTCCTTGTGGTCTAAGGGCAAGGGTATAACCGGATATATTTCCTGAAGTGTTTTTATTACGAATTTTGCTTTTTCTGCTTTGGTCATTGTTGTACTTTTACATTACAAATATACAACATGAACACACTTAAAAAAGGCGATACCGCACCACAGTTTACAGCAGTTGACCAGGATGGGACTACACACAAGTTATCTGATTATAAGGGCAAAAAGCTGGTGGTGTTTTTTTATCCAGCTGCAAATACACCAAGCTGCACTGTAGAAGCCCGCAACCTGCGCGATAACTATGCAGCGTTAAAAGACAAAGGTTACGAACTTGTAGGCGCAAGCGCCGATACACAAAAAAAGCAAAAAAACTTTCAGGATAAGTTTAACCTGCCGTTTCCGCTATTGGCAGATGTAGATAAGGAATTAATTAACGCTTTTGGCATCTGGGGACCAAAAAAGTTTATGGGCCGCGAGTTTGACGGTATACATCGCACCACCTTTGTTATTGATGAAAAAGGCGTTATAGAGGATGTTATTACCAAAGTAGTGACTAAAGACCACGCTGCTCAGATATTAAGCGCAAACTAATTATATTATAAAAAAACCGCGCCAGCAATGGCGCGGTTAATCAAAAAGTAAGTAACAATTATATATAACCTAAACGGTTGCAGCAACTGCAGGCGCAAAATCTAAGATTACCTGGTTGCGTATAATGTCTTCAAAAGTTTCGCGCTCGCGAATAAGATGGCCTTTACCTTCATACCATAGTACTTCGGCAGGGCGCACGCGGCTGTTATAATTGCTGCTCATACTAAAGCAATATGCCCCCGCATTACGGAAACACAGCAAATCGCCCTCTTTAATCTCTGCAATGCGGCGGTTGCTGGCAAATGTATCAGTCTCACAAATATATCCTACCACACTATAAAAGCGCTCTTTACCTTTTGGATTGCTGATGTTCTCAATATGATGGTGCGAACCGTACAGCATAGGGCGTATAAGGTGGTTAAATCCGCTGTCTACTCCTGCAAACACCGTTGAAGTAGTTTGCTTAACCACATTAACCTTGGCTATAAAAAAGCCTGCCTCACTAACTAAAAATTTACCGGGCTCAAAAGCGAGTGTAAGTTCACGGCCGTACTCTGTGCAAAAGGCATTAAAGCGTTTGCCCAGTTTTTTGCCCAGCTCTTCAACATCCGTCTGGATATCGTCTTTTTTATAAGGCACTTTAAACCCGCTGCCAAAATCAAGAAAGTCAAGTTCCTTAAACTGTGCAGCGGCTTCAAATAATATTTCGGCGGCATATAAAAATACCTCAATATCAAGTATATCGCTGCCGGTATGCATGTGTATGCCATTGATGTGCATGCCTGTATTTTCTACAATACGCAAAAGGTGCGGCATTTGATGTATAGATATACCGAATTTACTATCAATATGCCCCACAGATATATTGCTGTTGCCACCCGCCATTACATGGGGATTGATGCGAATACAAACAGGGGTAGTGGGGTGTTTTGCACCAAACTGCTCTAGTATGCTCAGGTTGTCAATATTAATCTGTACACCCAGGGTTGCAACTTCTTCAATCTCTTCCATAGATACACCATTTGGAGTATATATAATGGTTTCGGGAGAAAAGCCTGCTAAAAGCCCAAGCTGTACTTCCTGTATACTAACAGTATCAAGGCCTGAACCCATATGCTTTAAAAGCTTAAGCACAGATATGTTGCTAAGCGCCTTACAGGCATAATTTATACGTAAATGCTTAACTTTACCAAAGGCATTTTCAAGCTTTTTATATTGCGATTGAATTTTTGCCGCATCATATACATATAGCGGGCTGCCAAATTGTTCTGCCAGGTGTACGAGCTGTTTTGCTTCCATGTTTTTTCCTTAAAGAGGCAAAATTAGCCATCAATTGCCACTCAAACAAGTAAATACATAAAGCTTAACAAAAAATAACAAAATGTTATATTTATAACTGCTTTACCATTTTTTGTTTATAATATATCTGCTTCATTGCTGTTTGCAGCATTATTTTCATAGTAAGTATTATCATCGTTGGCTTCCTTGTAGAAAAGCAGCACCGGCAACGCCAGTATCAAAATCAGGATATCTTTCATACTATTCAGATTTTTAAAGTTAGGCTGCGCCTAAAATAACGCAGTAGTAATAATTTTAGTATAAAAGTAAGGTGGTGAATTCATGAGCTCTGTGGTGCCCGGCTGTTTGTAAACATTACTTGCCAGATATCATAGACTTTTTAAATATTGCATACCGCTGTTTCTTGGTTTATTAGTAGATGCCGCAAAAATTAAAAGGTTGCGTTTGGTTCGGCAAATAGCTTGTTAAATTTTTAGAAGTAAAAAGTTTAAATAACTTTCTGCCATTGGATGTAATTTGTTATTTTTGTTCCACTTTTAATAAGATAAACGCATTTAATATGAATTTACACGAATATCAGGGAAAAGAAATATTGGCTAGTCACGGTGTACGTGTACAGCGGGGTATTGTGGCTAATAGCCCGGCTGAGGCTGTTGCAGCTGCAAAAGAGCTTACGGCGCAAACCGGTACAGGCTGGCATGTTATTAAAGCACAGATACATGCAGGCGGACGTGGTAAAGGCGGCGGCGTAAAGCTTGCTAAAAACCTGCAGCAGGTTGAAGAGATAGCCAGCCAGATTATAGGTATGGATCTTATTACCCCGCAAACACCTCCTACGGGTAAAAGGGTACATAAAGTTCTTGTTGCCGAAGATGTATACTATCCCGGTGAAAGTGAAACTTCAGAATTTTATATGTCGGTACTGCTTAACAGGGGTAAAGGCCGCAACATGATTATGTATTCTACCGAAGGTGGTATGGATATAGAAGAAGTTGCCGAGCACACGCCTGACCGTATCTTTACAGAAGAAATAGATCCGGCTGTAGGCCTACAGGGCTTCCAGGCACGCCGAATTGCTTTTAACCTTGGCCTTAGCGGCAACGCTTTTAAAGAAATGACACAATTTGTGCCGGCACTTTATAAAGCTTTTGTTGAAAGTGATGCATCAATGTTTGAGATCAATCCTGTTCTTAAAACATCAGATAATAAAATCATGGCTGTAGATGCTAAAGTTACACTTGATGACAATGCACTTTACCGCCAGAAGAAATATGCAGAGATGCGTGATATTCAGGAAGAGAACGCTATCGAGGTTGAAGCTAAAGAAGTAGGCCTTAATTATGTTGATCTTGACGGTACCGTGGGCTGTATGGTAAACGGCGCCGGACTTGCCATGGCAACTATGGACCTTATTAAATATGCAGGTTTTGAGCCCGCAAACTTCCTTGACGTAGGTGGTACTGCCGATGCCAAGCGTGTGGAGACGGCTTTCCGTATCATCTTAAAAGACCCTAACGTTAAGGCTATCCTTATCAATATCTTTGGTGGTATCGTGCGTTGCGACCGTGTTGCACAAGGTGTTGTAGATGCTTACCAAAACATGGGAGATACTATCAAGGTGCCAATTATTGTACGTTTACAGGGTACTAACGCAGAGCTTGCTAAAGAAATTATTGATAACTCAGGTATGCCTATACTTTCTGCAACACAGTTTCAGGAAGCCGCTGACCAGGTTAAAGCCGCATTAGCATAACTTCATTCTGAAAATAAACTATTATAAAAAAATCCCACACTGAAAAGTGTGGGATTTTTGTTTGTTTAATTTTTTGCGACTTATATCAATTCTTCTTCACCTCTAAAACCCTCTTAACCTCGTTAAGCAGCAGTGGATAAGCCGGCTCTGCCATGTTGTGCCCGTAGCCGTCAAGCTCAAACAGGCGGGTATCTTTATGGCCTGTAAGCTTCATCATGCGCTCCATATAGGCATTTTCTTCATAGCGGCCCAGCAGTTCCATTTCACGGTCGCCGGTTATAAGCAGCAGGGGTGGGGCATCAGCCCTTACATGAAACAGCGGTGCGTATTTATCAATTACCGGCTGCTTTTCAGGGATTCCGTTTTCTTTTCGTACGGTAAAATGCGTTATGCACTGGGGGCTAAAGGGTATAAGCCCTGCAATTTTATTGGCATCAATGTTATATTTGGCAAGATACGTCTTGTCCAGGCCTATCATCAACCCTAAATAGCCACCCGCTGAATGGCCCGATATAAAAATGCTGTTCGGGTCACCTCCATAGGTAGCAATATTATTGAAAGCCCAGGCTACGGCTGCCGCGGCATCTTCTATATAGGCAGGTGCAGCAACTTTAGGGCTCAGGCGATAGCCCACGCCTATAATGCAGTAGCCCTTATCTTTTAAATATTGCGGAATCTCTCTGGAACCGCTATTTAACCCACCCCCATGAAACCATACTATAGTAGCAAAACCCGTTGCGTTTTTAGGATAGTATATATCTAATACGCAGCGTTCGGCTTTATAATTATCAGTTTTATAGTCGGTGTCAGGGTAATAGCGTACGCCGGTTTTGGTATCGTATTCTGTTTTTTGGGCAAAAGAAAAAGCAGTAGTAAAGAGTAACAGCAGTAACGTAATTTGTTTTTTCATGGCACTGTAAATGTCTTGTATGCTAATGTACAATAAAAGCGTTTCCTTACAAAGATGTAGCTATGTAAAGCCTTAAAAGCAAATACCCTTCAACAGATTTGATTATAACTGCCGGAGGGTATTATATGTATTTAAAAAAGAGAGATTACCCTTTTTTATTCTTACCGTTGTTAAATTTAACCTGCTCTACAACAGGTATGGGTTTAGGAGTAAACTTTTTACCCTTCGCAGGTCCGCCTTTTGCCCCTGTGCTCTTTGCCTTAGGGCGTGGGGCAGGTGCTCCTTTAGAAGTCTGGTTACCTTCATCTTTTGGCCTTGGCGCATTTACTGAAGCTTTATGTTGTGCTAGAACCTCCTGTGGGTTTTTAGGGTTTTCTTTAGTGCCACGCAGGTGTATAACAAGCCCATTTAAAAAATTACGAAGCACCTGGTCGCCACACTCCATAAAATTAGGGTGGTCTTCAGCACGGAAGAAGGCTCCAAGTTCGGCCTTAGAAATGCGGAAGTCTACCAGTTCCAGTATTTCCACAATCTGGTCATCGCGCAATTGCAGGGCTACACGCAGTTTTTTAAATACATCGTTGTTATTCATACGTCTTGTTTTTGCAAAGATAGGCTTTACAGTTGAAAAGTAGCAAAATACAAGGTCTTAAAGTCATAAAGTTGCTTGTGGTATGGTTTATGCAAGAAGGAACTATTGCGTATATTTGTATAAAAAGAAAGCATAGCGAATGAAATTTCAGGTAATATCAGATTATAAGCCTACAGGCGACCAGCCCGGGGCCATAAAACAGCTCAGCCAGGGCATTAAAGACGGCGAAAGGTACCAGACGTTGTTAGGTGTTACAGGCTCCGGCAAGACCTTTACCATGGCTAATGTAATACAGGAAGTGCAAAAGCCCACGCTTGTGCTTGCACATAACAAAACCCTTGCGGCGCAGCTTTACAGCGAGTTTAAAGCATTTTTTCCAAACAATGCGGTGGAGTATTTTGTATCATATTACGACTATTACCAGCCAGAAGCTTATATTCCGGTTTCAGGCACTTATATAGAAAAAGACCTTTCAATAAACGAAGAGCTGGAAAAAATGCGCCTCAGCACTACCTCTTCTTTGCTTTCCGGCAGGAGAGATGTACTTGTGGTAGCATCAGTTTCATGCCTGTACGGTATTGGTAACCCGGTAGAGTTCCAAAAAAATGTTGTATCGCTGCAAAAAAACCAAGTAATTAGCCGCACCCAATTGCTGCACAAGCTTGTTCAAAGCCTTTACTCACGTACGGAAGCTGATTTTACGCCGGGCACTTTCCGCATTAAAGGCGATACGGTAGAGGTGTTTCCCAGCTATGGCGATGAGCCGTTCAGGATTCACTTTTTCGGTGATGAGATAGAAGATATCGAGGCTTTTGATAAAGTTACCTCTAAGGTAGTGGAGAAGTATGACCGCCTGAATATTTATCCGGCCAATATGTTTGTTACCAGCCCCGATGTGCTGCATGGTGCCATTTGGGAAATACAGCAGGACCTTGTAAAACAGGTAGAATATTTTGGTCAGATAGGCAAGCACCTGGAAGCGAAGCGCCTTGAAGAGCGCACCAATTTTGACCTTGAGATGATACGTGAGCTTGGCTATTGCAGTGGTATTGAGAACTACTCACGCTACCTTGACCGCAGGCTGCCCGGAACGCGACCCTTTTGCCTGCTGGATTATTTTCCTAATGATTTTTTGATGGTAATAGACGAAAGCCACGTTACCGTGAGCCAAGTGCACGCCATGTATGGTGGTGACCGCAGCCGTAAGGAGAATCTCGTGGAATACGGCTTTCGCCTGCCTGCCGCCATGGATAACCGCCCTCTTAAGTTTGAGGAGTTTGAAGCGCTGCAAAACCAGGTAGTATATGTTAGCGCCACCCCGGCCGACTATGAGCTGCAAAAGAGTGGTGGCGTGTATGTAGAGCAGGTAATACGCCCAACGGGGCTACTGGACCCGGTTATCGAGGTAAGGCCAAGCATTAACCAGATTGACGACCTTATTGAAGAAATACAACAGCGTGTGGAGCTTGATGAACGTACACTGGTTACTACCCTAACAAAGCGTATGGCTGAAGAACTTGCCAAATACCTGACTAAAGTATCTATACGCTGCCGGTACATACACAGCGAAATAGATACGCTGGAGCGTGTAGAAATTATGCGCGATCTGCGCCTGGGCCTTTTTGATGTGCTTATAGGTGTTAACCTGCTGCGCGAGGGGCTTGACCTGCCGGAGGTATCTCTTGTGGCAATACTGGATGCCGATAAGGAGGGATTTTTGCGTAATACACGCTCACTGGTGCAAACGGTGGGTCGTGCGGCACGTAACGTTAACGGAAAAGCCATTATGTATGCTGATAAGGTTACTGATAGTATGCAGCGTACCATTGATGAAACCATTTACCGCCGCGAAAAGCAGCAAAACTACAATGCAGAAAAAGGTGTTATACCGTTAGCCCTTAACAAAAAGATAGAGAAGAGCCATTTAGCACGTAGCCCTATTGCCAGCTTTCATTATGAGAATGAGAAAAAGCTTATGGCCGCCGAACCGGATACTACCTATATGGCCAAGGGCGATATTGAAAAGATGATCCGTGAGAAGCGCAAGGCTATGGAGAAAGCCGCTAAAGACCTGGACTTTTTACAGGCCGCCAAGCTTAGGGATGAAATTAAGGTGTTGCAGGAGAAAGTGTAAGTTTAATTTAGTTTGATTAATATGGCAGATTTACATCTTTCAACTTATGATTATATTGTTCTGACTGTGCTATTGTTGCTCAATTTAATTTTCTGGAAAGTCAGGATCAAGGGGCGCATAGGGTGTCTAATTCCTGTTATCTTATTTGGTATTATTCTTCCGGGCATATCTATGAGTATTGAGGTTAATCACTTTATGGATGGTAAGGATGCCAACAATGTTGAAGATTTTGAACTTTTATACATTTATTCAAGATTTCCGTTATATTGGTCTGTTGGAGCATTACAAATCTTATTGCTATTCTCCAGGAAAACACAGAATATAAAGTAAAACGCCGCAATCTGCGGCGTTTTACTTATTGTCTTTCAACGTTTATATAAAACTTTTTGGTAGCTATATCTACATCACTAAGTGCCTTAATAGTAACTTTTTCTTTTTTCCATTTGCCCGTAGCCTTAAGGCGAATTGTTTTGCCTCCCACTATAATATCAACGGGCATTTCAAAGTTGGGTTCATCTGTTTGCCAGCGGTATTCAAGTTCTTCGCCGGTTTGCTTAAGTTGTAATGTAGGTATGGCATTATGGCGCAGGTATTGGTTAAATACCGGTGTAAGGTCTATACCGGCCTGCTTACTGAAATATTTGTTAACCGTTTCGGTATCAATAATTTTTTTACGGTTGGTTTCGCTGTAGCCCAGCAGCATCTTCCACCATTTGGCATCATCATTTACAATATGTCGAATGGTGTTCAGCATCAGTGCACCCTTATAATACATATCGCCCGAGCCTTCTTTGTTTACGCCAAATACCCCTATAATAGGCTTGCGGTTCTCTACATTGGCAGCCTGGCCGTTTATGTACTCCATAGCCTTATCATAGCCAAAACGGCATTCAACATAAACCGATTCGCTATAGGTGGTAAAGCCTTCGTGTATCCACATATCGGCTATATCCTTGCTGGTAATGCTGTTTCCAAACCACTCGTGGCCGCTTTCGTGCACAATAATATAATCAAATTCCATACCCAGCCCGGATCCGGTCATGTCCATACCCATGTAGCCTTTTTTATACTTGTTGCCATAAGCTACGGCGCTTTGGTGCTCCATGCCCAGGTAGGATGTTTCTACAAGCTTATAGCCGTCTTCGGCAAAAGGGTAGGGGCCAAACTTCTGCTGAAAACAGTCCAGCATCCCTTTTACTTCTTCAAAATGCACTTTTGCCTTTTCTTCATTTTTACGCAGCACATAATAATCAAGGTCAAGGCCGTTGTGGTTATCATGTATGTGTGCGTAGTTGGCAATGTTTATGGTAATATCGTAGTTATTTATTGGATTTTTAACCTCCCAGTCCCAGCGTGTATAGCCGTTTTTAAGGTCTTCGCTACCGGTAAAACGACCGTTGCTTACATTCATCAGGCCATTAGGCACTGCTACTTTTATCGAAGCGCCACGGTCGGGCTCGTCAGTCTGGTGGTCTTTAACCGGAAACCACAGGCTGGCACCTGTTCCCTGCACGGCAACGCCTACCCAGGGTTTGCCATCAGTATCTTTGCGAAATACAAAGCCACCATCCCACGGGGCATTTTTAGCCACTTTAGGCTTGCCTGAATAGTAAAAGCGCACCTTTTGCTCACTTCCTTTTTTAAGAGGCTTAGGGAAGGTTATAAATACCGCATCGTTATCGCGCTTGTAGGTTAGCGTAGCTTTATCAAAAACAATGCTGTCTACGTTCATGTTCTCAAACAGGTCGAGCTGAATCTTAGCAGTGCTTTCCAGCGCAATAAAAGTAATGTCATTATATCCCGCAATAGTGCGTTCATCCGGATTTATGGTTATGTTGAGGTCATAACGCTGCACGTCAAAATTAGTACGTTCCGGTCGCAGGCCTCCCTGTAGGGAGTCGCGGCGGGTATAGATTTGCGCATTTGCAATACATCCTGTTGCGACTAAGGCTACTAAAATCAGGCTTTTTTTCATTGGGAAAGGTATTTGCTAATTGGTAGCGAAATGTAAGAAATTGTTACCAGTTGCGTGTAGCAAGGCAAACTATTTATTTTTCAAGGATAAATGTCATGCCCTGGCCGCCGGCCGCACAAACTGATATAAGCCCCCGGCCTGAACCTTTTTCGTCCAGCAGTTTTGCCATGGTGGCCAGTATGCGCCCGCCCGTTGCGGCAAATGGGTGCCCTGTAGCCAGGCTGCTGCCGTTAACGTTAAGCTTGCTGAGATCGATACTGCCCAAAGCTTCAACGCCAAATTGCGCGGAAAGTTGTGGCGACTCCCAAATTTTGAGCAAGGCCAGCACTTGCGCGGCAAAGGCTTCATGTATTTCATAAAAGTCGAAATCCTGCAAGGTAAGCCCCGCCTTCTTAAGCATTCTTGGCGCCGCATATACTGGCGCGAGAAGCAGATTGTGTTTATTCTCAATATATTCAATGGCAGAAAGCTCGGCGTGGGTAATGTAAGCCAGGATAGACAATCCCTGCTGTTGTGCCCATTCTTCACTGGCCAGTAAAATGCACGAAGCGCCATCCGTTAGGGGAGAGGAGTTACCTGCCGTAAGCGAGCCATGTTCTTTATCAAAAGCAGGTCTTAGCTTCGCCAGCTTCTCTATCGAGGAATCGCGGCGCAGGTTGTTGTCGCTATCAAGGCCCATAAAAGGCACTATCATATCATTAAAGAAACCTCGGTCGTCCGCTGCGGCCATTTTTTGGTGGCTGCTTAGCGCAAAGGCGTCCTGTTCTTCACGCGATATGTTGTAATATTTAGCTGTATATTCGGTATGCCCGCCCATAGAAAGGCCGGTGCCCGGCTCAAGGTTAGCAGGCGCTATGGGTGAAAAGTCTTCAACCTTAATGCCGGCTAATAATTTTATCTTATCCCAAGTACTTTTGCTGCGGCGTGCATCGAGCAATATCCTACGCACATGCTCATTGAGTACTAAAGGCACATTGCTGGTAGAATCTACCCCGCCGGCAATGCCGCATTCAATCTGGCCCAAAGCAATTTTATTGGCAATGTATAATGCCGACTCGAAACCCGTATTGCACGCCTGCTGTAAATCGCACGCCGGGGTTTTAGGGTCGAGCGATGTATGCAGCACACACTCACGCATCAGGTTTATTTCCCAACTGTGCTTAATTACTGCGCCTCCAGCTACTTCGCCTAACTGCATGTCTGCAAGATTATATTTATCTATAAGGCCGTTCATAGCTGCCACCATCATATCCCGGTTAGATGCTGTTGCATAATTAGTAAACTGGCGTGCAAAGGGAATGCGGCTGTAGCCTGCAATGACTACTTTTTTAGGTAAATTATGTACTGCCATGGTGGTGTGTTTAGCATACTAATTTATAAATTTTACTTATAACACTGCCTGCAAACAATAAGATAACGCTGGCATAACACATAAAATATTTTTTGGTAAGAAATTGCACCACAAAACAAAACATGGGATTATTCAGCAAACAGGAAAAGAAGATATTGCTAAGCCTGGGCGAAACAAACATATTACTCTGGAAGGAGGCCGTAAAAGAACTTGAAGAACTTTATGCGGATGTAAAATCGGCTTATGAAGATTTAGATACTATAACGGAAGATTTTCAACAGTTTACAGAAGGCATACACCATAAGCTTGCCCCCAATGAGCAAACTAAGATAACATCTTTTGCAAAAAAGCTGAATAAGCTTGATAAAGGGGCACGGGATGCAATGCGTGATGTGAGGGATACCTTGCGCAATCATAAAAAAAGGCTAAAAGAGTCGCAGCGGGATATAATATAGCCTGCAAAATGTTTTATAAAAATAAAGGGCTGCCAATTGGCAGCCCTTTATTTTTATACTGGATTTATTTATTCGTTTTCCCTGTTAATGTAAACCCACCCTGTTTTGGTTTCAGATGGTAACACTACTACATAATAGTAAGTTCCCGACGGCAGTTCTTCATTATTATCTGTTTGTCCAAACCATTCGTTAGTGTAGTTGTTCTGCGTATATACCTGCTGGCCAAAACGGTTAAAGATGCTCACTTTGCTTGCGTTCATTCCACTTATGTCAAAGTTATCATTCTTGTTGTCTCCGTTTGGCGAAATGCCCCTTGGTATATCACAAAACGTTCCGCCTACGCTAAATGTAGCGCTACCGCTGCATCCGCCTGCTGTAGTTACAGTTACTGTAAACTCAAGAGGGTATTGGTCAGGGTTAACTATAAAGTTGTGTGCGTACTGGGTAGCATCAAAACTACTTTCAGTACTTACCACAAGGCCACCTTCGTTCATCCATGAATAGGTAACTGCATTTTCATCAAATGAGCCATTTACAGGCATTACATGCAGTATATAATGATTACCATTGCCCGTTTGCTCGCAACCCTCTGAAGCTGCGAGCTGCAATACACCAGACGCATCAATTATTGTAATATTAGACGCTGTTACAGAACAACCTGAAGCGTTAGTAACTACTACATTGTAGCTGCCTGCCTCCAGGTTATTAAATGTTGTACCTGCCTGGAAGTTAGTACCATCTATGCTATAAGTATATCCTGCACCTGCCGGAGATGTTACAGTTACAATACCTCCTGGCGCATCGCATGTTGGCTGAATAATGGTAAGCGTTGGTGCTGATGGTACCTCTGGAGCAGGGTTTATTATTACCGGTGTTACCGATGTACAACCCTGTGCGTTTTGTATGGTAATGTTATAACTGCCTGATGCAAGATTTATAAAGCTGGTACCATTCTGGAATGTTGTACCGTCAATGCTATAGGTAAGGCCTGAACCTACAGGAGATGTGATTGTAACACTGCCCTGTGTGGTAAAGCAGGTAGGCTGGGTTATTGTAGTAACTGCCGCTGCCGGTACCGGAGATGGGTTGATTGCAATTTGTGGTGTAACTGATGTACATCCTCCCGCATTCATAACCGTAACCTGATAAGCTCCTGCAGGCAGATTAGCAAATGTTGTAGTAGTTTGCCATGTAGTGCCACCGTCTATACTATATGTAAGTCCGGCTCCCACAGGCGCATTAACTGTAATGCTGCCCGTTGCTACAGTACATGTAGGCTGGGTCTGAGTAGTGGTAGCCACATTGGGCGTTGTGCCACCCGCATTGATTGTTACTGTTACTGATGAAGTACATCCCGAAGCATTTTGTACGGTAACCGTATAGCTACCACCTGCAAGGTCATTAAAAGTAGTGCCTGCCTGGTATGTTGTACCATCAATACTATAAGTATAACCAGCGCCTGTAGGCGATGTAACGGTAATTGAACCTTTGCTTACAGTAGCGCAGTCAGGTTGTGTAACAGATACCACCGGTGTAACAGGTGGTGTAGGCACAGCATCAATAGTTACTGTAGATGATGTTGCTGTACATCCGGCTGCATTTTGAGTTGTAACAGTATAAGTGCCTGCCGCAAGACCTGTAAAGGTTGTGCCGGTTTGAGAAGCGCCACCATTTATGCTGTAAGTAAAGCCTGCCCCAACCGGAGCGTTTACAGTAATTGTTCCGCTTGTTGTTGTACAGGTGGCCTGTGTAACGGATAATGTTGGGGTAAGCGGTACCGCAGGTGCAGGATTAATAGTTATTGTTCCTGTGATTGATGAGCATCCGGCACTGTTTTGTGTGGTTACCGTATAGTTACCTGCTGCAAGACCTGTAAATGTTGTTGTAGTTTGAGCTGTGCCTCCGTTAAGGCTATACATTAGACCGGCGCCTGTAGGTGCAGTAATGGTTATTGTTCCGGTCGCTGCCGTACATGTTGGCTGAGTTACCGTAGTAGTTGCTACTGCAGGGGCAGCCGGTACTGTATCTATGGTAATAGCGGTTGTAGTAGAAGTACATCCTGCTGCATTTTGTGTAGTAATTGTATAGCTGCCTGCTGCAAGACCTGAGAAAACAGTATTGCTCTGGAAAGCGCCACCATTTATGCTATAGGTAAATCCGGCACCGGTAGGAGCAGTAACAGTTATAATGCCTCCCGGTGAGGTGCAGGTTGGCTGGCTTACCGTAGTTGTGGCTACCGCAGGAGCTGTAGGGGCCGCGTTTATGGTTATTGCAGATGTATCTGATGTACATCCGCCCGTTGCCTGTGTTGTGATTGTATATGAACCTGGAGCCAGATTGGTAAATGCAGGGCTTGCCTGATATGCACCTCCATTAAGGCTATAAGTATATGCTGCGCCAACCGGTGCCGTAACGGTTACTGAACCTGTGGCTATCGTGCACGTAGGTTGTGTAACCGTAGTAGTTGCTACAGATGGCACAACCGGTGCTGTGTTTATAGTTATTGCCGATGTAACTGATGTACACCCGCCCGCATTTTGTGTTGTTATGGTGTAGCTGCCTGCGGCAAGCCCTGTAAAGGTAGCGTTGCTTTGGTATGTACCGCCATTAATGCTGTAGGTAAGTCCTGCACCGGTAGGGGCAGTTACCGTTATAGTTCCTGTTGGTACTGTACAGGTAGGCTGCGTTACTGTAGTAGTAGCTACTGCCGGAGCTGAAGGTGCCGCGGTGATTGTTATTGCTGCTGTTACCGATGTACACCCTCCTGATGACTGGGTGGTAATTGTATAAGAACCGGCAGCAAGGTTTGAAAACACGGGGCTTGACTGATACGTGCCGCCGTTTATGCTATAGGTATATGATGCACCTACAGGAGTTGTAACGGTTATAGAACCTGTGGGAACAGTACAGGTAGGCTGAGTTACTGTAGTTGTAGCTATAGCCGGAACAACAGGGGCTGCATTTATTGTGGTGGCAACCGGTGTTACCGATGTGCAACCATCAGTTGTTTTTACTGTAATGGTATACGATCCTGCTGCAAGGCCTGTAAATGCCGTACCCGACTGGAAGTTTGTGCCATCTATGCTATAAGTAAGTCCCGCACCAAGTGGAGCTGTAACGGTTATAGTTCCTGTGGCTGTTGTGCAGTTAGGTTGCGTAGTTGTTACCGTAGCAACAGCAGGTGTTACCGGTGCTGCATTTATAGTTATGTTGGCCGTAACAGATGTACACCCAAGGGCTGTCATTACCGTAATAGTGTAAGTACCCGGGGCAAGGTTGCTAAATGTAGTACCGCTCTGGAAAAGGCTGCCATCTATACTGTAGGTCAGGCCAAGGTCAAGGGGTGAATCTATAGTTACGGAACCCGTAGCCACACCACATGTGGGCTGTGTTACCGTAACCGAAGCTACTGCAGGAAGTGAAGGTACCGGATTAATGGTAAAGGGAACTTCTGAAACGCAGTTAGACGATGATTTTACATATAACGTGTAGGTGCCGGGCGTAAGGCTTGTAAAAAGAACACTACTTTGGTAGGTGGTGCCGTTTAAGCTGTATGTAAGGCTATCTCCTATAGACGGAACAATAAGTATACTTCCTGTAGGTGTAATACAGGTAGGCTGCACTGAGGTAATTATAACCACAGGCAAGGGTGAAACTGTTAACTGTACCGCATTGCTTATAAGTGTGCATCCGGCAGATGGCACTGCACAATAAAATTGAGCACTGTTTAAATTAAGAGGTGCATCTGTAATAGTAAGGTTAGCTGTTGTAGCGCCACTAAATACATTATTATCTGTTATATTAACCCATGCGCCAGAGCTGTTAAGCATTTTCCACTGATAGCTAAAACCGGTTACATTATTAAGCGTTACGCTATAGGTTACAGTACCCCCTTCACAAATTGCGGCACTTAGCGGCTGGGCCGTGATTTGGCTTTGTGTTGAAGTACTGGTGGTATGTACACCCAGGTTAGCACAACTTTCAACCAGTGAAATTGTCCAGTCTGCTGCGTTATAAGTAGATTGTGGTACGCTTGCATCAGCATCCCTTATAACACTATATCCCGTTTGATTTGGCAGTTGTACATCATCAATAACAATGCTGTTTTTAAAAAGCTTAAACTCGTCATTGGCATTAAAGCCTGTAGCAAGTGTTGTGGCAGGTGTTCCGCTTAGAGAGCATACAGGAGTAGATGTGCGCGCAATATACGTTGCACCCGGGGCAAGAATGCCACTCAGGTTAACTGTTGACGCAGCCAATGCATCACCGATATCGGCATACCTTGCAAGGCTGTATATAGAAAGGTCTATTGGAGATGATGTACCATTATAAAGTTCTACAGCTCCACCTTCGCCGGCATCGGCATCATATATTTCAGAAATAAATAAATCTGTTGGTCCTGTGGCAACAGGGCAATCAGAGTGAATTACGGTAAAAGTTCCTGCATTACCTTCGCAACCATTTGTAGTTACTGTAAGGGTACCGGTAGATGCATTTAGGGGAGCAATAGCTTTTATCTGGGTATCAGATACCACTGTAAAGCCTGACGAAGGCTGACCGTTAAAATTAACGGCCGATGTGCCGCTACCCAGGTTAAACCCGGCTCCGGTAATGGTAACCAATGTATTAGTTGGGCCAGATGCAGGGTATATTGAAGTTATTAAAGGCGCGATACAATTTGATGTAACCGTGCCGTTAAGCGTAAAATCGTCAATCCTTACCGTGCCAGATCCTGTTGCACCGCTTAATGAGAGTACCACATTTACCGTTCCGGTAAGCCCTACTACAGGAAGGGCCACAGGTATATTACCCGTTGCAGCCCCGGATGTAGTTATAGAACCTACCCCTACAGGGATGCCGTTTATTGACATGGCAAAGGCCTGCGCACCAGTACCACTACGCTGCCTCCAGAAGTTATAAGAGCTTATTGAAAGCTGTTTGCCTGCCGCTACCGTAAAAGTCAATGTAATTGTGGGTGTACCTGCTGTATTTGCCATGGCTATGGCCTGACCGGCAGAACCGGCAAAACTTGTCCATGCGCTGGTGCTATTAGACCAGGAAGAGCCTGATAAGTTTGCATCTATTATTGCAGGCGCCACCGTATAGGGGTGAGCGCTTATTGCAGTTGTGCCAAAGTCATGCTGGTAAACCTGGGCATAACTTCCGGGCTGTATTACAAACAGGAAAGCGAGCAGTAAAATCAGCCTGATGTGAGTAATTTTTCTTTTCATAGAGTAAGGATAATAGTATATATTTTCCTGCAAATATAACACCTGCAATCGCCGTTGTTATATTTCTTAAGTAAGATTTATTAAAAGATTAACCTTGAATTAAGATTGGAGTGACTAATTGTTAAACTAATGTGAAATTTAAGATGTTGATTTTGAGAAATTTGCAAAAAAAAGCAGCCTCCGCAAAATGCGGAGGCTGCCTGTATTTAGTTTAAAATAAGTTTTATTCGGGCCAGTTAACATAAATCCATCCGGTCCTGTTTTCGCCATTATTACGTTCAATCATGTAATAATACGTACCTGATGGCAAGTGTTCTCCTTTATCAGTCTGACCAAACCATTCATTTGTATAGTTTGTTCTGCTATAAACTTCCTGGCCGTAGCGGTTAAAGATGCTTAATTTTCTCACACCCATTGAAGTAAGGTCAAAAGTATCGTTTTTAGCATCGCCATCCGGAGATACACCACGCTGAATCATACACGTAATATCCGGAACCTCAAAGACCACTGAACTTTGACAGGTACCCTCTGAAACCGTCAGTACAAACTGCATAGGGAAGGTTTCTTCGGCAGATGTATTTGATGCGTATTCACTTACGTTAAGAAAATCATTATTGCCTCCTGCCGGTGCTCCGTTTGCCATAGCCCATTCAAATACAAGGCCATCGGCAAATTCACCGTCAGTAGCGGTAGCCCTTATAATATATTCGCTGCCTTCGCAGTTGCCTTCAAGCGTAAAGGCTATTTCACCCGCTATGCTAAAGGTATCAGTATATGTGGCACCCAGCGCGCAGTTAGCCGCATCGGCCGCTACTGTATAGGTAACGGTATAAACACCAGGAGCCGCAGCGCCGGTATTAACTTCGCCAGTAGATATATTTATGCCAAGGCCACCGGTCACGGTAAAGGTACCACCTGCGGTAAAGTTAGGCGCGTATGACGGTATGGCATTAGCTGTGCCAAAACAGTAAGCATCGTCATAATTAAATGCGGCTTCCGGAACAAATACCGGTGTTATGGTGATGGTCGCTGTTCCGCTTGCTGCCGATATACAATTAGGTGTATCCTGGCCTACGGTATAGGTAACCGTGTAAGAGCCGGGAGTACTTCCTGCAATATTAATTTCTCCGGTTGCAGCATTAATACTAAGTGAAGCATCTGCTGTAAATGTACCACCTGTTGCAAAACCAGGCTGGGTAGCCGGTGTTTGGTTAACCGCGTTGCTACAAACACTGGTATAGCTAAATGCTACCTGTGGTGTTGTTGCTGCGGTAATGTTTATTGTGGCCTGGGCTGTTGCGCCTAAGCTGCAAATTGTGGCATCGGCAGGTATAGTATAGGTAACCGTATAAGCACCAGGCGTACTGGCCGCAAGGTCTATACTACCTGTAGACGGATCTATATTCAGGCCTGTGCCTGCTGTATATGTACCTCCTGTGGTATAACCCGTACCGTGTGCAGGGGTTACAATGCCATCAAATTCACATACTGTAGCGGGAAGCGTAAAGGCTGCCACCGGTGTAATTGATGGATTAATGGTAACAGCAACGGCAGTCCGGGCGCTTTCACAACCCTGTGCGGTTTGCTGGCTAACATAATAAACAGTTGTACCCGCAGTAGTTGTAGCCGGAACCGGAGCTGCGGCCAGTGCCGTGCCACCATTTGCTACTGTATACCAATTAAGGGTATTACCCGTTGCCGGCGTAGCGGTAAGGGCCGTAGCTGTTGCATTCTGGCAGTATTCTACATCGGCTGAAGCCGGTGCGGCAGGCAGCACGTTAACCGTTACGGTTATAGGCACCCTTGGGCTTTCGCAGTTAAAAAAGGTCTGGCTAACATAATAGGTTGTTACGCCTGTAACCGATGTATCCGGTGTTGGGGCTTGTGTAAGCTCTGTACCACCTGTGGCATCTGCAAACCAGTGCAACACGTTTGTGCCGCTGGCCGTTGCTGTAAGCTGGGCCGGTGTTTCGTTTTGGCAGTAAACTACATTAGTTACAACCGGCGCGGCTACTACACCGCCCTGGTAGTTAATTTCTAACGTTCCTGAGCAAAGCGCTGTAGTCCACTCGTAGTAATATGAGCCCGGAATTGTAAATCCGGATACGGTAGTTGTATTGCTCTGGTCATCGGCAATTACGGTAGGAGCGGGGTTACCGCTGTGCGCTACCCAGGTACCTGTACCGTTTGCCTGTATTGTCGCAATGTTGTTTTCGCAGTCAAGGTCAACAGGGCTTACCGTTACAATGCCCACGTTTGCGGTAAATACAATAGCATCAAGGAAATTACCGGTAGATGGTCCTGTAGGGCCGGTAGCGGCAGTAGATACTGATTCAAACAAAAAGCGGGTTGTTGTCTGGCCGGCAGGCACAGTATAACTACCTGTATTAGTGCTCCATGCAGTATTACCTGTTGAAACAGGTGGACCCACATTAACATAAGGGCCACCCGGAGGCCCGGCTTTAACCTGGCACACATCAGTACCAGCGCGGCCACGGTGGCCAAAGCTATAGGTAAAGACAGTTCCCGGAGGAGATACATAGTCCTGGTAAAGTGCTGAAGGCTCGTTAGCATTAAGCTCTACAAACTGGTCCCCATCATAAGCCTGTATAACTTCGAAGAAAGGGTTAGCAGGAGTCGACGCGCGCCAAACCTCTATTTTTGAGTCAGAGGCAGTTGTTTTCCATCCCGGTACCACATTTTGATTTACGTTAGGCGGAAAGAATTGTGTTGTAGGCAAATTAGGGCTCTCAAAGCTATAATTTATAGTGGTAATGGCGCATAGTGATGGGTCAGCCGGGTCAACTTCCGGTGTAGTTACACACATATTGAACGGATAGTTTAAGTTAGGTGTAGCACTGTTTATGCTTACCCTTACGGTATATTGTTCACCAGCTACAAGATTAGAAGCCACAATGTAATTATTTGTAACACAATACAATGGAGTGTCTAATGCAGTACAAACATTACCGGTATATAGGCTTAACGAAATAGGCTGTGAGCTATTTTCCAAGGTTCCTACAGACAGGTTTGAAAAATCAGCCGATATATTGTGCTTAGGGCCTTCGGCGGTAAAAGTATACCATATATCTGCACCGTTAACGCCTGTACATATTGGCTGTGGCGATGCTGTAGCACCTGTAAATGATGTAAGTACAGATTGTACACAGTCTTCACCCGGATTAACAGGAAGTACAGTGGCACCTGCACAATCATCGTTAGCTATAGCTGTGGTAAAAAAGAACGGACCACTCCAGAAGCTTTTATCTGTAGGGCTGCAAACAGCCCTTACATAAAATTTGTATGCAGTGGCGGGCGTAAGTGACGCTGCCGGATAAGGGTTTGTTAATGAAGTGTTGCCCACAGTGGTTGCAATGGGTGCTGCACTACCGGTAGGCACTACATAAACTTCCCACGCGTTTGAAGCACCCTGGTTAATCCAGCCCAGGTTAGCCGTGGTAGATGTAATTGCGCCTGCACTAAGAGTATTTGGCTGGGGGCAAGTTACAACGCTGATATTAATATTATCAATTGCACCCGGTGGCTGCGTGCCAACACTGTTATCATTTGTCCATTCAAAGATTACCCTGCGTGTCTGTCCTGCAAAGGCACTTACATCAATAATGCTGTTAAAGGTAGTCCATGCGTTACTGAGCTGAAAGTTGCCACCCAGTTGCACGTTGCCGTTACCTGCAGTTATTTGTGTATTTACAACAGGTGTAAAACCTACAGGCGTAACCCATACCCTGATGAAGTCAAAGTTATTTTCTCCCTGGTTTTTCCAGTCAAAAGAAAGGCTAACCTGTGCGGCATCGGCGGGTATAAATACATCTCTGAATGCCTGTACTACCGATGTTGAACCTATGTTGTAAGCATTTGCGGCGCCATTGTTATTTGAAATGTATAGCGAGTTAGAAGGGCTGTTGCTTGTAGCGCTGCCTACAACCCATTTATTGGTTGCAGTGCCATTATTTAATGCCCAGTCTGTTGTTGTACCGCCATCAAAATTTTGCGTGTAGTTTATTATGGCCGGTATTTGAGAGGTAGTAAAGTTTACCGGGCCAGACCATATACTCTTATCTGTAGTACTGCATATTGCCCTTACATAAAATTTGTAGGCCGTATTAGGGGTAAGGCTTGTGTTGTATAACATTGATGTTGCATTAGCGCTAACACCTGTGGTTGCGGCTGTAGGCGCTGCGGCTGCAACGGGTACTACATACACTTCCCATGCTGTAGCGGTGCCTGCCTCTGTCCAGTTAAGGGTAACCTCATCATCGCCTAAAAGTGTTGTATTAAGCGCTGTAGGCTGAGGGCAAGTGGGCTGTGTTGTAAATGATGCTACAGCAGACCATGCGCTAAAAGCGCCGCCACCACATACTACCCTTACATAATACTGGTAGGTTGTTGCCGGCGTAAGCGCAGCGCCTGCGGCCACTGTGTTAACTGTTACCGGTTTAGTTGTAACAGCAGTGCCCGCCGTTGCGGCTGTAGGAGCGGGAGTGCCCGTAGGTACCACATAATATTCCCAGTTACCGGTGTTAACGCCACCCCAGTTAAGCTGGGCTGCATAAGCAGTTATGTTAGTTGCAGTAAGCCCGGTAACAGGCAAACAGGCAGGGGTATCACAATCTAATGCGGCATTGGTATACAGCACAGTATTTTGAGCACCCGTACCCGGATTTTTAGTAAACAGTACCTGCGCAAAGTTGTTGGTTACAGATACGCCCACTTCTCCGGCGAAAGCACCACCTGTATTCCAGAAAAGCTGAAAGGGCTGTCCGTCACACAATGGTACCGTTATAGCTGTAGGGCCAAAGCCCGATGCCAGCGTTAGTGTACCCATGGTTATACCGTTTTGGGATACCGTCATTGTATTGCCGTTCCAGCCATCGCCAAATGAATCGAAAACCGTAAAGGTATAGTTACACATTTGTGATGCCGGGCATACGGTTGTAGAAAAATTGAATGGGCCTACCCATTCACTTGTATTATCGTCGCACAGGGCGCGCACATAATATTTGTAAGCTGTGCTGGCCGTAAGCCCGGGAGCTGTATATGGCAATGCGCCATTGTATACCACACCTACGCCTGTAGGCGCGCCGGAGGCAGGCACCACTTCAATTTCCCATGAAGAGGCACCGCTTGGGTTTGCCCAGCTTAAATCTGCCGATGTATTAGAAGGGGCAGCAGCAAGCGTGGTAGGGGGAAGGCATTTAGAAACCACCTTAACATTATCTATTACCCACCTGTCTCCATTGTCTCCCTGCATTACAAAGGCAAGAAATACTTGCGTACCCGCAGGATAAGTGGCGGGTATATTAACTACTTTTTCTGTCCAGTCCTGCTGGGCTGGGTTAAGGGTAAGCTCTGTCCAGTTTTGTATGGCGGCATAGTTACCGGTAACGGTTTGCTGGCCGGCGGCCGTATTGGCAGACATCATTATCTTATACGTGGTGCCCTGATCATTTAAAACAAATAATTTAGAAAAAAAGTGAAGTTCGGCGTTTGCCGGAACGGTAAACTGCTTTGTAATAAGCCAGTCTTCGGTTGTTGTGCCGTTAGACACGTTTTCACTGTTGAGGAAAGCAGCGTGTGCCCCCTGATAAAAAGGCTGCTGTGTTGTACCGTTAGCCTGGATCCAGGATTGAGCCGGCCCATTAGGCAGGATATTAGCTATTGCCCAGTCGGCAGGGCCACCGGGGCCAATACCGGTCTGAGTTGTCCATGTGCCTTCAAAGCCTTCTTCAGCAAGCTGCGCAAATGCGTGGAAGGAAAAAAGCGCCATGAGCATAATCATGGTAATTCTTTTTTTCATAAGAAAAGGTATAATAATTTAATTAAAAGTAAGTCTCTAAAATTATTAAAATGTTGCGTCAACCTGTAGGTTTTTTTACAACAAATTATCGGATTTCTAAAAAAACACAAAACCTGTCGCTAAAGTGATATTTTTTGCGTAAAAAGCAAAATGGAGATCAGGCAACAGGATATTTATAAACAAAAAAACCCGTTACAGGTACTGTAACAGGTTTGTAGTAATTTTCCCTAATTAAAATTATATATTTTAAAAGAAATAATATTTTAGTTGTTTAGCATTACAGGCATAACCAGCATGGTAACTGTTTCGCCCTCATCAAGGCCATCAACCGGGGTTAAAATTCCGGCGCGGTTAGGCAAAGACATTTCCAGCTGAATCTCGTCACTTTGCAAATTGGTCAGCATCTCTGTAAGAAAACGCGAATTGAAGCCTATCTGCATATCATCTCCCTGGTAATCGCAGGTTAAACGTTCTTCGGCTTTGTTTGAATAGTCAATATCCTCTGCAGAAATATTAAGTTCAGTACCGGCTATCTTAAGGCGAATCTGGTGTGTGGTTTTGTTAGAAAATATGGCCACACGGCGCACGGAGCTTAATATCTGTGTACGGTCTATAAGCAACCTGTTAGGGTTTTCTTTAGGTATTACCGCTTCATAGTTAGGATATTTACCATCTATAAGGCGACAGGTAAGCACATAATTATCAAATGAGAAGGTAGCGTTAGAGTCATTATACTCAATTTTTACCTCAGTATCAGAAGCGCCGAGTATGCCTTTAAGTATGGTAAGCGGTTTTTTTGGCATAATAAAATCAGCAACCTGGCTTGCTGTAACATCAGTGCGCTGGTATTTAACAAGCTTGTGCGCATCTGTAGCTACAAACGTAAGCCCCTGGGGTGAAAACTGAAAAAACACACCCGACATTACCGGGCGAAGGTCATCATTACCGGCCGCAAAAATGGTTTTGCTTACGGCGGTGGCTAAAACTTCGGCGGGTACAAGGGTAACCGAAGGGTCTTCCAGCGTTACCGCCTTAGGAAACTCATTGCCATCAGCATATGCCAGGGCATATTTTCCTGAGTTAGAGCTTATCTCGATAGTATTATTATCGCCTACTGTAAAGGTTAGCGGCTGCTCCGGGAAGGTTTTAAGGGTTTCCAGCAATAACTTGGCCGGTACCGCAACACTTCCTGTGCTTTCTGAATCTATTTCAAGAACAGCCTGCATGGTTGTTTCAAGGTCTGAAGCAGATACCTTAAGCTCAGTGCCGTTAAGCTCAAAAAGGAAGTTATCTAAAATAGGCAGGGTGTTGCTGCTGTTAATAACGCTGCCCAATACCTGTAACTGCTTTAGCAAATAAGAACTTGATACTATAAATTTCATAGTTAGTTTTATTGTTAATTGTGTTTCCCGTGTTTTTTAGGAGTAGCAAATATATTTTAATCTGATGGATTTTCGGTAAAAAATTATCAACACTTATTTAGCATAGGCACGTTTGCGCAGCCATGTAAACAGCAGCCCGAAGATGCCCAGCACCAGCAGTGGCAGCCCTACCGTTATCAGTTTAATAGCATTGTAATTATCATATACCCGCTGGGTGTTTAGCATGGGCAGGCTCACGTCTTTACTGCGTATGTTGATAAGTCCTGTATCATCAAGAAGGTAGTTAACGCAGTTCATTATAAAATCACGGTTTTCATACACTTCGCCCGTCCATTTGTCATAGCCAAGTTCAAGAGGCTGGCCATCTTTATCAAACTGGTTCTTTACCACATCGCCATCGGCAATAACAATCATTTTACCGGGCTTGCCCACGGTTTTAAACGAGGCATCTTTAAAAGGCAGCACACGATTTTCATACATGGAATGAAAGCTGCCTTCCAGTAAAACGGCCAGTGGTATAAAGCCCGATTTAGGGCCATACTCTTTAGGGTTAAATTGTTCTGTAACCACGTCAAGGCTTATGGCCGTTGGTGTACCTACACGTTTAGAATATTGTGATGATGAAAGTAGTATGCTCTTTTTTATACTGTTTTTAAGGGTATCTATACCATTGGCAAAATCAAGTTTAACGCCGCCCAGGTTTTTTATGATAGGGCTCCTGTTAACTGAATCAGGATAGGCAAAGGGCGCAAACTTCCACATATATTGCTGGTATTGTGTAGCACCGCTGCCTTCCTGCCCGGTGGCAAGTTTTATGGGCGTACCCATTTCATCCTTAACCAGGTCTGGCAAAATCCTGAAACCATATTTAAAGAACATATCGTCAAGGCCAAGGTCGCGCGGCAGGGCAGGGGCCGTACCGTTATTATTAAGGCTGTCCATTTCGGCCTGCACGGCATCTACCAGCCATAGGGTTTTGCCACCATTTACTATAAACTGGTCTATAACCAGCTTTTCTTCTTCGGTAAATTTATCGCGGGGTTTTGCAATAATGGCCAAATCATAGGCTTGCAGCGCCCTGAGTGTTTTTTGTGGGTTTGTGGCAACAGAGTCAAGCGTAAAAGGCCCCAGATAGTAGCTATCGCGAAGTTGTTTTAAAAAACTGCCCATTTGCGGTCCGGGCATTTCGCCATTGCCCTGCAGTACTACAATCTTTTTTTGCTTTTCTTTTACCACTTTGTTAATACCATCGGCAAACGCATATTCAAGGTTTTGAACAGAGCTTTCAACGTTTTCCTGGGCAGTGGCGCCGCGCTGGTTTTTAAGCAACGGAATTTTTACACTCTTGCCGTTACAAGTAGCAATTGCCCACGGAAATATTGTGGTTTCACTTTGCTTACCCTTATCTACTACCGATACACTGGCGGGCTGCATGCCTGCCCCTATAAAGGTGCTTACTACCGCTTCATCAAGGTTTGGCACGCCGGCAATGCTTTCTTTTATGGCTTTTTCATCCTTTCTGTGGTTAGGATTATCCATTATATGGATGTTGTATATAAGGTCGCGCTTATCGGCATCAGCGCTTTCAGACTCGTCAAGCGGGTTAAAAAATGTAAAGCGTATGTTAGGGCTGTACGACTCAAACTCCTGCAGCAGCTGGCGGGTTTCGTCCTGAAGGCGCTTGTATTCTGATGTTACATCTCCGGCTAAAAATACCTGTATATATACGGGGTCAGCCGCCTGGTCTATAATACCTAATGAAGTTTGAGACAGCGTATAACGGCTGTCTTTAGTAAGGTCAAAACGTTTGTAGATAAAGTGGCCCGCAACGTTAATGGCTACAAGGGCCACAAGTACCTTTAAAAGGCGGGTACGATTTATTTGGTTAGGCGTAGTGGGTTTATTATCCGGTAGTTGTTTTTGCTCTTCCATTACGCTCTAAGGGTTTTAAGTTTATACACGGTAAGGGAAAGGAACAACACGGCAACGCTTGTAAAATAAAGGATATCGCGGGTATCGAGCACACCCCGGCTCATGCTTTTAAAGTGGTAATCCATGCCCAGCATAGACACAAAGCTGCCTGAACTGCCCGCAAAACCGGCAATGCCTTCAAAGCCAAAATACAATACAAAACACAGAAATACTGATGTTATAAAGGCCACAATCTGGTTATCTGAAAAGGTAGAGGTAAAGATGCCTATAGCGGTGTAGCCGGCTACTAAAAACATAAGGCCAAAATAAGAACCCAGCGTACTGCCCATATCTACATTGCCCTGCGGGCTGCCCAGGTTAGAAAGTACTGCTACATATATTATGGTAGGTAAAAGTGACAAGAGTATTAATATAAATGCGCCAAAGAACTTGCCGTTTACAATTTCCCAGGTGCTTAACGGCCTTGTAAAAAGCAGCTCTATGGTGCCCTGTTTCTTCTCATCAGAAAAGCTGCGCATGGTTACAGCCGGGATAAGGAATATGAATATCCATGGCGAAATGGTAAAGAACGGCGCCATATCGGCAAAACCGCTGTCAGGTATATTAAAATCGCCCGGAAAAACCCACAGGAAGAGCCCGTTGAGCAAAAGAAAAATAGCGATGACCAGGTACCCTATCGGCGAGCCGAAGAAGGATTTGATCTCACGTAGCAAAAGTGCTTTCATTAACTTAGTTTAAAGTTTCAGGTTTCAAGTTTAAGGTTGCTACTCAAACCTAATATTTATTTGTTTCTGGTTTCAAGTTTCAGGTTCCCCATCCTGTCAGTCGAAAAATCCAACAATCGAATAATCTATCCTAAAGACACCACCTTATCTACGCTCCAGGCTTCGGCCTTATGGCTAAAGAGGGGCTTGGTTATGGCCCAGGTATCACAAAATAACGCAGATGCACGGTAGGCTTCCAAATCGGCTTCTGTTTCCCAGTAGCTGTAGGTAAAAAACACCTGCGGATTGGCCTTATCGTGGTATAACTCTAACAAACGGCAACCCGGTGCGTTTCGTATATCCTGCTTAACCTTTTCAAAATTAGACAGGAACTCAGTAACTGCATCCGGCCTGAACGTCATTTTTACAATGCGTACAAACATACTGTTTTTTTAATTGTTTTAAAATAGCTTAATTTACGTTTCCCCCCGGCGCTTACCCACAGTTGTACTGTGGACTGTGGAAAGTGTGACCCTTACAGGGGCGCAAAATAAAACTTTGCCTTTTTGCTACTTTGCCTCTTTGAAGCTATTTAAACGTTACCATTACCGCATCCCTAAACTTTAAACCCAAAAGGGTAGCAGCGCTGCCCACGGTATGCGGGTTGCTGCGGAAGACGGCAATTTCTAAAAAGCCGGCTTCGTTAAACAGGGCCAGCTTTTCGCCTTCATAGGTTTTTAGCGGAAACCGCTCGTTGATGGTCCAGTCGCTATAGCCGCGCTTAATGCCCTTTACCTGGCCTTTAGTGCCAAAGGTAATTTCAAAATCGCGGCCCTTGCCAATATCTCTTACCTGCTGTTTTGTAATATTGGTAATACAATTGCCAAAATGGTCTATGTATACCACACAGCCCTTAATACTGCTTTTATCTGGCGCCACCACGGGGTGAAAATCATTAATCTCTTTAATGGCGCTTATTTCGCGGCCTATAACGTTTAGCGTTCCGCCTTTTGCCAGGTGGGCGGCTACGGTGGCAAATACATCCATATCGTTTGCTGTATCGGGCAGTCGGTCGTGTATGTTTATTTCTACAATTTTTTCGGGTACAAACTTTTCAGTAAGCAGGGTAAGGATGCCGTTATCGGCACAAATAAAAAGATGGCCGTTCCACAGCATGGCTATATGGCGGTTTTCAGGGCTCAGCTCGGCATCTACGCCCACCAGGTGCACCGTTCCGGCCGGAAAACTGCTGTAGGCCGCACCTATTACATAACTGGCCTGCGATATATTAAAGTGGTCTATGTGATGGGATATGTCAACAATAACCGCCTCAGGATAGCCTGAAAGCAGTTTCCCTTTTAGGGCGCCCACAAAATGGTCTTTCAGGCCAAAATCGGTAGTTAGGGTAATTATTGACATAAAATTGTGCAAAACTTTTTTAAAAAGCGCGACTAAAATTTCACTAAATTTGATTGCAAAGCTACTAATTATATAGCTACCAATTTAACTAAAAAATCAACTGCTTTTGAACGAAAGAACGATTGAACTTACAGACATAGCCCCTAAAGATTTTTGGGGCGCCCAGGACTCTCACCTGGAAACCATAAAAAAGTACTACCCAAAGCTTAAAATAGTAGCCCGCGGAACCACGCTAAAGGCTTTTGGCGAAAAAGACCAGCTCGACGAGTTTGAGAAACGCTTTAAACGCCTTATGCTGCACTTTAGCCGCTATAATAATATTGATGATAATGTTATTGAGCGCGTTATAAAAAGCGACAGCAATGTGGAGCAGATGGACCCGAGTGATAAAATACTGGTACACGGCATAGGCGGCAAGCTGATAAAAGCGTTAACCCCTAACCAGCAGCTACTTGTAGACCATATGGCCAAAAATGATATGGTGTTTGCCGTAGGCCCCGCGGGTACCGGAAAAACTTACACCGGTGTGGCACTGGCCGTTAAGGCACTGAAGGAAAAGCAGGTAAAACGCATTATATTAACGCGGCCCGCGGTTGAGGCCGGAGAGAACCTGGGCTTTTTACCGGGTGATATGAAGGAAAAGCTGGACCCGTATATGCAGCCGCTGTATGATGCTTTAAGGGACATGCTTCCGCCGCAGTCGCTGGAGGATTATATTTTGAAAGGTATAATACAAATAGCACCGCTGGCGTTTATGCGCGGGCGCACGCTTGATAATGCCTTCGTTATTCTTGACGAAGCCCAAAACACCACGCACAGCCAGATGAAGATGTTCCTTACCCGTATGGGCAAGAGCGCCAAGTTTATGATAACCGGCGACCCCGGCCAGGTAGACTTGCCGCGCAGTGCCATGAGCGGGCTTAAAGAGGCGCTTTTGATCTTGAAAGACGTAGAGGGCATAAGCATCATTTACCTTGATGATAAGGATGTGGTGCGCCACCGCTTGGTTAAAAAGGTTATTGAGGCCTATAAGAAGATTGAGAATACGTAGTAAGTTAAAAGTCTTAAAGTCGAAAGTTTTAAAGTTTTGGAGATGTCTCCATTGCGAAGCGCTTTAATCTACATGGTAAAATGTATTACCACCCTAATGTAGCTGATATTAGCCTGGGGGAAAACAATATATAACAATGTCATATATAACCATCCCGCCCTAGGGGCACCCCCTCCGAAGGAGGGGAACGCTCACTCTTTGCATAATATAACCCGGCAGTTTTTTAAATTTGCCGGGTTTATTTTTGGGTTACAATTCAATACCTTATTTTTGCGTGCTTAAACAACAAACTACAAAAAACAATACATGTCAGCAAACAATACAATAACAACTACTGATTTTAATTTTCCCGGGCAAAAAGGCGTGTATCGCGGCAAGGTTAGGGAAGTTTACAATATAAACGATGAGCTGCTGGTTATGGTGGCTACTGACAGGCTTAGCGCTTTTGACGTGGTGATGCCAAAAGGCATACCGTATAAAGGCCAGATACTGAACCAGATTGCCACTAAATTTATGCGCCTTACCGAAGATGTGGTGCCTAACTGGCTTATTGCCACACCCGACCCTAATGTTGCCGTGGGCCACCTGTGCGATCCTTTTAAGGTAGAGATGGTTATACGCGGGTACCTTAGCGGACATGCAGGCCGTGAGTATGCCGAGGGTAAGCGCCTGCTTTGCGGTGTTGAAATGCCGGATGGACTTAAGGAGAATGATAAATTTCCGAGCCCGATAATTACACCTACTAGTAAAGCTGATAATGGCGAACACGATATGGACATAAGCCGCGAGGCGATATTGACCCAGGGTATTGTGAGTGAGGAAGATTATGTGGTGCTTGAAAAATATACCCGTGCCCTTTTTGAGCGCGGTACCGAGATTGCCGCCAGCCGCGGGCTGATACTGGTAGATACCAAGTATGAATTTGGCAAGACCAAAGACGGCAAGATTGTACTGATTGATGAGATACATACGCCTGATTCTTCGCGCTATTTTTATGCCGAAGGCTACCAGCAGCGCCAGAATACCAATGAAGGCCAAAAGCAGCTGAGCAAGGAGTTTGTGCGCCAGTGGCTTATTGCCAATGGGTTTCAGGGGAAGGAAGGCCAGCAGATTCCGGAAATGACCGATGCATATATTGAAACCGTATCTGAACGCTATATTGAGCTGTATGAGAATATTATAGGCGAAAAATTTGGCAAAGCAGATATAAGCAACATACACGGGCGTATTGAGAAGAATGTGCTTGAGTTTTTAAGCAGGCAGGAGTAATTAAGACGCTGTTGTGCAGTAAATAAATTAATTTCTCCAGACATATCTCTAATAGTGATATAAAAAATCCCGAAGCATGCTTCGGGATTTTTTAATATTTATTGAACGGTATACTGTAGGGTGTCTACTTCGCTAAGGCGGAAATAGCCCAGTGCATAGTTGGCTTCGTTAGCCTGGTTAACCAGGTTGCCCCGCACGGTGGATGGAGGGGTAGAGAAAGGCCCGCCGCCGCCATCGCCGGATACTGAAAGCAATATGCTCATGTAGTTGTAAAAGCGCTGTGATATGCCGTAGAGTTTTATATCGAGTACCTGGCCGGCTGCAAGGTCTTCATCGCTAAAAAAGCTGAACATCTCGTTGCCCTGTGTAAAGTTATCATCCTCTACATCATAGTCAGGATAGGGGATAATGCCGGTATCAAAACGCGTCATGTACCAGTTGTCTTCGGCGCCGTTATCCTGAAAAAAGAACCGCACTTCTATCTCATCACCTAAAAAACCGCCCTCATTATTTTGCTGCAGCTGCCCTATTTCGGGCACGGCATACAGGGTTTCTACAGCAGTATAGGTCTGGTCTCCATCTATTACGGTAAGGGTATATGCCTGGTTGATAACAGGTTCAAAGTTATTGCACACATAGTAGCCTGTACCCGGATTTTCGGTAAAATTAAAAATTGTGCCCGCGCTGTTTGTAATAAATACGGTAGCATTGCTTACCGGCGGAATTTCTGTTGCATAATAACCGGTGGTTGTGGTAAGGCGTATGGTTTGCTGGTTGCCGGGCGTGCCCTTAACCCAGTCTATAGAGGCCTCTACCACAAGGCGCGGCGCGGCGGTGTCAAGATCTACATCTATTACTTCTTCGCAGCCTGTAAAGATGAAAGTGCTTAAAATGAACGTTATATATAGTAGCTTTTTCATAAAATCATTATTTATCCTTTGACGAGCTCAGGGTGGCTTAAAATTTAAAGTTATAGGTTACGCTGGGTATTACGCCAAAGATGGATAGCCTTACGGCCTCGTTGCTGCCATTGTCTTCGTTTTGGCGAAAGCTTATGGATGCTGCATTTTGCCTGTTGTACAGGTTGTAGATGCTAAATACCCATTCGCCCTGCCAGCCCTTTTTCTTATCGGGCTTAGGGGTAAAAGTAGCCGATACATCCAGGTGGTGATAAGCGGGCAGGCGTTTTTCATTACGCAGGCCATAGCTGGGCACCACAATATCACCATACTGGTACTGCCCGTCAGGATAGGTTACGGGGCGGCCGCTTTGCAGGGTAAATATAGCGCCAAACTGCCATCTTTTATTCAGCTCATAAGCTCCGGTAACCGAGAGGTTATGCAGTTTGTCATAACCTGTTTTATACCATTGGCCGCTGTTAATACCGGTTTCTCCCGCGGTACGGCCAGGAGTTTGCTGCTCCGCACGCGAGAGGGTATAAGATATCCAGCCGGTTAGCGCTCCTTCATTTTTTCTAAATAAAACTTCGAGGCCATACGCACGCGATTTTCCGTTAAGCACTACCTGCTCAATGGCTTCGTTTGCTATAAGGTCGGCGCCATCTATATAGTCAATCCTGTTTTTCACGGTTTTGTAAAAGGCTTCTGTTTCCAGCGAATAGGCATCATTTTTAAAGTTGCGGAAGTAGCCAATGGCATACTGATCCAGCAGCTGCGGTTTTATCCAGTTATCGCTTGGCGCCCAAACATCGAGCGGTGTGGCCGATGCCGTGTTGCTTATAAGGTGGATGTACTGTGCCATGCGGTTGTAGCTGGCCTTAACGCTCTGGTTGTCATTAAGCTGGTAAGCAAAAGACACACGTGGCTCCAGGTTGTTATAATCGGCAATGGTTTTGCCACGGCCATAACTTTGTGTGCCGGTAGGTGCTGCTTTTTCATATATCTTAAGCTCATCATCAAACACTACCGGCTGGTTATTAGCATAGGTGTTAAGCGTTTGCGCGCCCAGGCGGTAAAACATGCTGTAGCGCAGGCCATAGCTCACGGTTAGTTTTTCGGTAAGCGTTTGCTCAATATCTAAATAAACGGCGGGCTCAAAGGCATATTTTTTATCAAGCTGATCAGCATTTATAGCCGATGTGGCATCGCTTGGCGTAATCTTGCCGGGGTTAAAATCATAGTACACAGTATTGAGGCCATACTGCATCTTGAACTTATCTGAGATATAGTGTTTAAAATCGTACTTAAAGTTGTAGTTTTTTATGCCGCTATCCCAGTTAAAGCCTATAAAGTTTAGTTTAAGGCCGTAGTAATAATCGCTGTAAATCATGCTGGCATTGCTAAACAGGCGTTCGTTAAACAGGTGGTTCCACCGCAGGTTAACCACGGTATTGCCATACACGTTATTAAAATTATCAGAGATGGATAATAAATCGCGGCCAAAATAGCCGGAAAGGTACAGGTTATTATTATCGTTAAGCTTGTAGCTCAGCTTGGTATTAAGGTCATAAAAATAGGCAGAATTATCATTATCGGCCAGTTTTAAAAAGAGGTGCGCATAGCTGGCGCGCCCCCCGACGAGAAACGAGCCACGTTCTTTTACAATAGGGCCTTCGGCCAATAGCCTACTGGAAATTAGCCCGATACCACCTGTGGCATGATACTCTTTGTTATTACCTTCTTTCTGGTAAATGTCAAGCACTGAAGCCACGCGGCCGCCAAAGCGCGCCGGTATTCCGCCTTTGTACAGCTTAAGGTCTTTTATGGCATCAGAGTTAAAAACCGAGAAGAACCCAAACAGGTGGGAGGAGTTAAAAATGGTAGCCTCATCCAGCAATATAAGGTTTTGGTCGGCCGCACCTCCGCGCACGTTAAACCCCGATGAGCCCTCGCCGGCATTAGTAACGCCGGGTAATTGCAGTATGGATTTAAGTACATCGACTTCGCCTAAAACTACCGGCATTTTCTTGATTTCGGCCACAGATAACTTGTTGACGCTCATTTCGGGTTTGCGAATCTCGGCGCGGCGGCGTTCTCCGGTAACCACCACTTCTTCAATTTCCTGGTCGCTTGTGGTTAGGCTAAAGTTTTTGCGCACGTTTCCGGTAAGTTCAATAGTCTCGGTAACAGAGCCATAGTTTACATAATCTACCTGCACGGTGTAGGTGCCCGGGGGCAGCGAAATGGAAAAAAAGCCATACTCGTTTGTAGTGGTGCCGGTTTGCAGTTCTTTGATGTAAACGCTGGCGCCAATAAGGGTTTCGGTAGTGCCGGTATCGGCAATGGTGCCGCTAAGGGTAAATTTTTGCTGCGCCTGGGTAAGGCTGCACAAAAACAGCAGGATTGTGGTTAGCAATCCTTTTGTTAGTAACGTCATGTGTTTCTTCTTATTAATTGGTATGTTTGTAAACGGAAGTTAGACGCTTTTAATTGTAATGTGTTACAAAGTTAATTGTGAATTAATAATTAGGAATTATTAATGACCTGGAATTTATCGAAATTAAATTTCTTAATCGAATTAACTCACAATTCCAAAATGAAATTTGGCATTTTTTATTTAAAGGAGAAATTGTCTGGAAGCAAAGATTGGACTTTTGAAAAAAGCCGATTCCAAGTTCCGAAAGTGAAGAATTCAGACTTTTTTGATACAGATTTGTAAGAAAAAAATACTTGTAAGAATAGCTAAATATCATAAATTTGACAAAGTGGCTCTAAACAAAAAAGCCATCCTGAAGGGGATGGCTTTTATAATAAAGTATAGCAGCTAATTACTTAGTCTGGCTTTTCATTTCTTTCTCGATCATGTCATAAAACTGGTCGATTTTAGGCAGGATAAGGATGCGTGTCCTCCTGTTTTTAGCACGGCCTTCAGCAGTTGTGTTGCTGTCAAGCGGAATGTATTCGCTTCTTCCTGAGGCAACTAAACGAGAAGGGGCAATGCCGTAATCTTTTTGAAGAATGCGCACAATAGATGTGGCACGCTTAACAGAAAGGTCCCAGTTGTCCTGCAGCACAGGGTTTTTAATAGGCACATTATCTGTATGGCCTTCAACCATGCACTCAAAATCAGGCTTGTCCTGAACTATCTTAGCTACTTTGCCAAGTATTTCTTTAGCCCTGTCGCTTACTTCATAGCTACCGCTCTTAAACAAAAGCTTATCAGCAATAGAGATGTACACCACACCTTTTTCTACATTAACCTCAATATCAGGGTCATTAACGCCTACTGAGCGTTTAATGCTTGTTACAAGGGCAATAGTTACAGAGTCTTTACGGGTAAGGGCATCCTGCAGCCTTGTAATTTTAAGGTCTTTTTCTTTAAGGCTTTCCAGCGTTTTTTCAAGAGACGCAGCACCACTGGTAGACAGCGTTGTAATGTTATCCCTTGTTGTAATAAGGTCTTGTTTGTCTTTTTTAAGATCGTTAACCTGGCTGGTTAAATAGTCTTTTTCGGTCATACAGGTGTTCAGCTTTACCGTTGCTGTGTTAAGCAGATCCTGAATCTCCTTGTTTTTTGCCTCAAGTTCGGCAATCTTCTTCTTAGATCCGCAGCCTGTTAGCGTAAGCGCTACTAATGAAAGCGTTAAGATGGCTCTTTTCATACGTGTTGGTTTAAATTTTAACAAAATTACTATTAATCCTAAAATTAGTAACGAAAATTACTATAAACTATTGTTAAATAACGAATCAAACACCTTGCCGTTTTTAACGAAATAAAGGTAGACAATACTTTTAGTTTTGTAGTAGTTTCTGTACTGTTTTGATTTTCTTTTACTTAGAAAATAGAAAAATTTCCAATAAAAATAAAAGTGTGCTTTTAACAAAGCCCCCAGATGCGCCGGTTTGCCCTGCATTAAAAACCTGACACCTGCCAATCCGTCCAGTATCATGCGAACAAACAGCACGACAAACAGTTTACCCGCCGGCACGTTTTTAAGTATCATCCAAAGTGAGTTGCGAAAATTAAGGAAGGTTTTACGGGGATTTTCTGTAGCTAACGTTGCCCCGCCCACGTGGTATATTACAGACGCATGACAAAAACGCGCTTTGTAATTATGGTTAAAGGCACGCCAGCAAAGGTCTATTTCTTCCTGGTGGGCAAAAAAATCTTCGTCAAAACCTCCTAATGTGCGGTAAGCCTCCTTTTTTATAAATAAGCAAGCGCCTGATGCCCAGAATATTGTTGTATTATCGTTATATTGACTACGGTCTTCTTCAACAGTTTCTACAATGCGGCCCCGGCAAAAGGGGTAGCCATACTTATCTATAAATCCTCCGGCAGCCCCGGCATACTCAAAGTGCGATTTCTTTTTGTAGTCCAGTATTTTAGGCTGAATAATAGCTGTTTCCACATCCATCTCAAAAAGGTCGAGCACCGGCTGCAGCCAACCCTGAGTTACCTCAACATCGCTGTTAAGTAGGCAGTAAATTTCTTCTTCAACACCTATAAGTGCTGTATTATAGCCTTTTGCGTATCCAAAGTTATCCCTGTTCTTAATAATCTTCACGTCAGGATAATTTGCCGTTACAAAAGCAACAGAATCATCAGTAGAGGCATTATCTGCCACGTAAATGGTAGCTTCGGGCGAATACAATAGTACAGACGGCAGAAACTGCTCCAGCAGGCTGCGTCCATTCCAGTTTAATATTACTACAGCTATTTGTTTCATAGGGCAGGCAGGTATTGAGGCACATCAGGCAAAAAGATATATTTTTCTGCCGCGTGGTCCATTTGGCAAAAATAGTGGTTAAGGCCGTTAGTTACCATAAGGTGTGTGGCATTTAGCGTCATGTTATAGCGTGCAATCTGGTCAAAGGTAATTTGAGATATTGATACACCCGGCGCTTTGCACTCTACAATAAGGTGTATGGTGCCGTCAGGGTTAAAAACCACTACATCATACCGTTTATTCATACCGTTTACTTTTACGATCTTCTCTACATTTACGTGCGATTTAGGGAAGTTTTTCTCTTCAGTTAAAAACCGCACCACGTGCTGCCGCACCCATTCTTCGGGCGTAAGCACAATAAATTTTTTACGGATGTCATCAAAAATGGCGACTTTATTTTCACTATTTTTGAAACGGAATGTATACTCTTTAAAATTGAGCTTTTGCATGGTGCAAAGGTATTGTTTTTAGCAAATAAACACACAGCGCTATAGTGGACGAGGTTACCAGGATTGTAAATGATATTAAGCAGGGCAATATAAAGCCCCTTTATTTTTTAATGGGGGAGGAGCCTTATTATATAGATAAGCTTACGGAATATATTGAAAATAATATACTTACTGAGGAAGAAAGGGGCTTTAACCAAATGGTGCTGTATGGCAAGGATGTGAGCATGGAAGATGTGATAGGCAGTGCCAAGCGATACCCAATGATGGCTGACCGGCAGGTTGTTATTGTAAAGGAAGCCCAGGAACTGAGCCGTACCATAGAAAAACTGGAAAGTTATGCCGAAAACCCGCAGCCCACCACGGTGCTGGTCTTTGCCTACAAGTATAAGACCCTCGACAAGCGCAAAAAGGTTACCAAGCTTATAGACAAGGTTGGGGTGGTTTTTGAAAGTAAAAAACTCTATGAAAACCAGGTGGGCGATTGGATAAAGCGTGTATTAAGTGGTAAAGGTTACAGTATTGAGCCCAAAGCTGCGGCTATGCTGGTGGAGTTTTTAGGCAATGACCTTGGTAAAATAGGTAATGAGCTGGATAAGCTGGCCATCATTTTACCACAGGGCAGTACCATTACCCCGAAAATTATAGAAGATAATATAGGTATAAGCAAGGATTATAACGTTTTTGAACTTCGAAAAGCCATTGGTGAAAAAGACCAGCTAAAGGCATACAAGATAGCTGATTACTTTGCTAACAACCCCAAAGATAATCCGCTGGTAATGACGGTAGGGCTGGTGTTTGGATTTTTTTCGCAGCTACTGATGTATCATGGGCTTAAGGATAAAAACCCGTCTAATGTGGCTAAATTGCTTAAAGTAAACCCATATTTTGTTAAAGATTATGATATTGCCTTACGCAATTATCCTATGAAAAAGGTTAGTGCCATTGTGGGTACCCTGCGCGATATTGATGTTAAGAGTAAAGGGGTGGGCGCAAACGCAATACCGCAGCATGATTTACTCAAGGAAATGCTTGTTAAAATATTTAGTTAACTATGAGAACATCTAAAATATTTGTTACTACAGATGCCGTTATTTTTAAAAATATAGACGGTACACACCATATACTTTTTATAAAACGTAAAAATGAGCCATATAAGGGCAAATGGGCATTACCGGGTGGTTTTTTAGAAGAAAATGAAGACCTGCCCGATGGCGCCCGGCGTGAGTTGCAGGAGGAAACCTGTCTTGTTGTAAAAGATATTGAGCAACTTGGAGCATTTGGAAAGCCCGGCCGCGACCCAAGGCAGCATACCATATCGATTGCTTATACAGGTTTTGCGCCGGATGACGCAGTGGCAGTAGGTGCGGATGACGCTGAGGAAGCGCAATGGTTTTCGGTTAAAAGCTTGCCGGAAATGGCATTTGACCACGCAGATATTGTAACTTTGGCATTGCAAAAATACAAGTTATGAGATTTCATACGAGGAAATGGGTAAAACCCGAAGACCTTAACCCTAACAGCACCCTTTTTGGCGGTAAGCTGCTGGCCTGGATAGATGAAGAAGCCGCGTTATATTCTATAATTCAGCTTGAAAACCAGCGTATTGTTACAAAACACATGAGCGAGATCAATTTTATGGCTTCTGCACGGCAGGGCGATATTATTGAAATAGGTATTGATGTGGTAAAGTTTGGCAAGACATCGCTTGTTTTAAGAAGTGAGGTGCGTAATAAGATGACCCAGGAAAAAATTATTACGGTAGATAACATCACTATGGTAAACCTTGACAGTTTTGGGCGTCCATCGGCACATGGTAAAACCGAGATAGAGTATGTTAGGGACAGGATTGAAAAGCCCTGATATTAATACTGTAGGTAAAGGTTTTGGTTAAAAATTGCACCCGTAACAACACATAATATTACCCTTCTACATAACTTTTAGAGCTTGGCAATTCAAAAATTTCCAGGTCAAAATAAGCCACCGAGGCAATAATATGGTCAAAGATATCTGCCATTATATATTCATGGTTTAACCAGCGCTTATCGCTTGTAAACAGGTAAATTTCAATGGGTATGCCTTTTTCTGTAGGCTGCAGGTGGCGGCACATAATAGTCATATCCTTATTTACACCCGGATAATCTTCTATATAGCTGTTTATATATTTACGAAAAACACCCAGGTTTGTAAGGTTCCTGCCGTTGATTGATAATGACTTGTCTATGCTGTTTGCCGCATTATATTCGTCAATATCCATTTTTCGCTGGGCCAGGTATTTAGATATGCGTTGTATTTTTTTAAGGTCTTCAATTTCACTTTCGTGTATAAACCGCACACTGTTTGCCTTTATAAGTATGTGCCTTTTAATACGCCGCCCGTTGCTGTCGAGCATGCCCCGCCAGTTTTTAAAAGAGTCTGATATAAGGCTGTAGGTGGGTACGGTGGTATTTGTCATGTCAAAATTACGTACCTTAACAGTAGCCAGGTTTATTTCAATAACCTCGCCATCGGCGCCAAATTTTTCTATAGTAATCCAGTCACCTATACGCACAATATCATTAACCGTAACCTGTATACTGGCTACAAGGCCTAACAATGTATCTTTAAAAATTAAAATTACAACGGCAGAAATTGCACCAAAAGTACTGAGCAGCGCAAGAAAAGTGATGTTAAACAATATGAGCACCATGGCTGTAATTGCAAATATCCAAAGCATAATCATTACTACCTGTATATAGCTGTCTATAGGCTTATCGTTATAATCAGGCAATTGCTTAAGGTAATCGCGCAGCGAGCTAAAAATGCTTCGGATGATCCAGAGGCTCAGTAGTATTATAAAGATGGTTACCCCTTTAGAGAAGATAAATTCCCAGGCAGTAAAATTTTTAAGTGCCACCGGTACTGTTTTATATACAAACAGCAGGGGCAATAAGTGGGCAATATATTGTGGCGTTTTGTTGGTAACAATAAAATCATCAAAAGATGTTTTTGTGCGTCTTGCTAAAAAACCCATTGCAAATACAAGCACTTTTTTTGCAATAACATCTATAATGCAGCATACTATAATAATAACAGCAATGTTTACAATCAGGTTGCCATACATGGCCGTTGTGCGCGCAAAATGCAGGTCGCGTAATATTTTATATGCCCAGTTAAAAAGCTCCATTTAGCTGTTTTGCGTGTTACGGAAGTACTTATACTCTATATAAAAAGTGCCGAATGGCACTACCGAAGCCAGGCATATTAAAAGAAATTTTTTGATGGGCCAGTTTTGATTCTCTTTTAAAATAAAAGCGGCAATAATGTAGGCAATAAATAAAAAGCCGTGTATATAACCCGCAGGTTTCATAAGGGTTTCATTTTGCCATATATACTTCATAGGCATAGCTACACCAAACAGGAATAATAATGAAAGGCCTTCCAGGGTTGCAATTATCTTAAAAAAACGTACCATAATTTTATGTGTTTAATTTGGTGCAAAGGTAGGTAAGAACCGTTTGCTACTAAAGTTAAATGCAGGAAAAATATGCGCATAAAAAAAGCTGCACTACAGCAGCTTTACTTTATATATAATGTTCAGGAAACTAAAATTCAAGCAGCAGCTTGTTATATTCCCTAAGGTCAGACAGGTTGTTCTTATGTGTTAAGTCGCTAAAAAGCGAAATAAGGTACTCAAGGCTTTCCATGTTGTTTTCGCTGCTTTTTGCAACATCAGTAAACACTGCTTCACCATCCAGAGGCTCATCATCGGGTATTGGCACTAAAAAAGCACCGTTAGCTTCAATATGCTCATAGGTTAAGCGTAAGGCCTTAGTTAGTACCGGGTTATTTTCTTCAAGAGAATACTCACGAAGTTTTTTTAGGTCGGCAACAATTTTTTCCGCGTCAAAACCGGTTTTAAACAGGTCAAGCTGAATTTTATTGATCAGTTTCAGGGCACTTGGGTTTTCCACAGTAGTTAGTTTAGATTTTTGACTTATTTAAAGAATGGCAAAAATAGTATTTTATATAAATTTTCAATACGTTTTTAAGAATTTATTGTCAGGTAAAATTTTACCTGTAATTTTGGTACCCTATGAGCAAACGCGACCTTAAGAAATATCTTGCCCTGCTGCCGAAGGAAGAACTGGAAGAACAACTGCTGTCTCTCTATGAAAAATTTAGTGATGTAAAGCAGTATTATGACTTTGTTTTTAACCCAAAAGAAGAAAAACTGGAGCAGGAAGCCAAGGTAAAAATTGCCAATGAGTACTTTCCTTTAAAAGGCAAGCGCCCCAAGCTGCGCCGCAGTACTGCACAAAAATATATAAAGCACTTTCTTACCCTTGGGGTAGACTCTTTTGTAGTGGCCGACATAATGCTGTTTAATATAGAAACGGCCCAAAAATATTCGTCTAAGCGCGATCTAAAATATGCCTCATTTTATAAAAGCATGCTCAACTCTTATAAACAGGTGGTAGATTATGCCATAGCTAATGGCATAGCACCAAATTTTAAGCAACGCATTGAGGAGATATACAGCGCGGCCAAACGTCAGGATTGGGAGAACTGGAAGGAGTTTGAGCGTATTTATGATAATTTTGAGTAGGCTTTTTCTTAAAAATTGTTAAGTAGAATTACTATTAACTAAGAGTGGTGTAACTTTAAACTTTAAACCCTGAAACAGTAAAAGCCATGGCCCAGTTTATAAAAATCTATCCTCAAAACCCCAATGAAAAAGAAATAAGCCGGGTGGTTAAAATACTGCAGGATGGCGGCCTGATAATATATCCTACCGATACCGTTTATGGGCTGGGCTGTGATATTACTAACAGTAAAGCCCTGGAACGCATAGCTAAAATAAAAGGTATTAAGCTGGATAAAGCTAACTTCTCGTTTGTGTGCAGCGATTTGAGCAATATATCAGACTATGTAAAGCAAATTGATACGGCAACCTTTAAGATATTAAAAAAGGCGCTTCCGGGTCCGTATACATTTATTTTACCCGGTAATAACAACCTGCCAAAAGACTTTAAAAAGAAAACTACAGTGGGCATACGTGTACCTGATAATAACATAGCGCTCGAAATTGTGCGACAGCTGGGTAACCCCATTGTTTCTACCTCCATACACGATGATGACGATGTTATTGAATATTCTACAGATCCGGAGCTGATTTTTGAAAAGTGGCAAAATATTGTTGATGCCGTTATTGACGGTGGTTATGGCGATAACGTGGCTTCTACCATTATTGACCTTAGCGGCGATGAGCCTGTGGTTGTTAGGGAAGGGAAGGGGGATCCCGATATTTTTTAAGCGACGTATTAACTACGGGCTGAAACGTGTGGCTATTAAGGCGGAAACCTGACAATTTATTAAAGAATTTTTTACCAATTGTAATTTAAGTAAACTTACCTTAAAGATTAGTAAAAGAATTGGTTTTCAATTACACATAACAAAAAATCTACACGATTTTTTACGAATTTATAGCCTTTCATTTCACCTTACTTTTGCTATCTTTGCGAGCCTTACTTAATAAATTAGGGTTGGTGTAGCTGTGCCGCGCCTTCTATAATTGCAGGCAGATAAACAAACTCAAATAACAGAATAACAACCAGCTTTTGCCACGTGCAAAAGCCTATTTAAAACATTCAAACAATGTCTGATACATCAAAAATCTTTTACACGATAACTGATGAGGCCCCTATGCTGGCCACCCACTCATTCCTTCCTATAGTTCAGGCCTTTGCCTCGCCTGCAGGTATTGAGGTAGAAACAAGGGATATTTCGCTTGCGGGGCGCATTCTCGCTAATTTTCCGGAAAACCTTACTGACAGCCAAAAAATAGGGGACGCCCTTACAGAGCTTGGCGAACTTGCCAATACACCTGAAGCTAACATAATCAAGCTTCCTAATATTTCAGCCTCTGTACCGCAGCTTAAGGCTGCAATTAAAGAACTGCAGGGCCAGGGGTATAACATTCCTGATTTTCCTGAAGATGCAAAATCTGATGAAGAAAAAGCCATCAAGGCAAAATATGCAAAAGTATTAGGGTCAGCTGTTAACCCTGTGCTTCGCGAGGGTAACTCTGACCGCCGTGCACCGCGCGCGGTTAAAAATTACGCAAAAGCGCATCCGCATTCTATGGGTGCCTGGAGTGCCGACAGCAAAACACACGTTGCCAGCATGAGCGAAGGCGACTTTTATGGCAGTGAAACATCGGTTACCGTTACTGAGGCTACCGATGTTAAGATTGAATTTACCGGCCAGGACGGTGCCATTACAATACTTAAAGCTTCAACGCCACTTAAAGCCGGCGAAATAATAGACAGCTCTGCTCTTAGCCTTAACAAGCTAAAGGCATTTGTGGCTAAAGAGGTGGCCGATGCAAAAGCCCAGGGCGTACTGTTCTCTGTACACCTTAAAGCTACCATGATGAAGGTTAGCGACCCTATTATATTTGGCGCTATTGTAGAGGTGTTTTATAAAGATGTATTTGAAAAATATGCCGATTTGTTTAAGCAGCTTGGTGTTGATACCCGCAATGGCCTTGGCGATGTATATGCCAAAATAACCGGTACACCACAGGAAGCAGAAGTTAAAGCCGCAATAGAGGCTGTTTATGCAGATGGCCCCGCCCTTGCTTATGTAAACTCTGATGCCGGTATTACCAACCTGCATGTGCCAAGCGATGTTATTGTAGATGCCTCAATGCCGGCTATGATTCGCACAAGCGGCCAGATGTGGGATGTAAATGGAAAACAACAGGACACTAAAGCCGTTATACCGGACAGGAGCTATAGCGGCATTTATACGGCTACAATAAACTTTTGTAAAAAACACGGCGCTTTTAACCCGGCAACTATGGGCAGCGTGCCAAACGTGGGCCTTATGGCACAAAAAGCAGAAGAATACGGCTCTCATGACAAGACATTCCAGGCTACGGCTAACGGTGTGGTAAAAGTTATAGACAATAATAACGGTACAGTGTATATGGAGCAGGCTGTTGAGGCCGGCGATATCTTCAGGATGTGCCAAACCAAAGATGCCCCTATACAGGACTGGGTTAAGCTTGCCGTAAACCGCGCAAGGCTTAGTGATACACCGGCTGTTTTTTGGCTGGATGAAAACCGTGCACATGATGTGCAGCTGATAGCAAAAGTAGAAAAATACCTTCAGGACCATGACACTGACGGCCTTAATATACAAATTCTTGACCCTGTTGCGGCTACAGAGTTTTCTCTTGGCAGGCTAATAGAAGGTAAAGACACCATATCAGTTACCGGTAACGTACTTCGTGATTATCTGACCGACCTGTTTCCTATCCTGGAGCTGGGTACCTCGGCTAAAATGCTGTCTATTGTTCCGCTAATGAACGGTGGTGGCCTGTTTGAAACCGGCGCGGGTGGCTCTGCCCCTAAGCACGTACAGCAGTTTGTAGAAGAAGGTTACCTGCGTTGGGATTCGCTTGGCGAGTTCCTTGCCCTGGGTGTATCGTTAGAGCACCTTGGCCAAAGCCTTAACAACAGTAAAGCGCTTGTACTGAGCGAAACGCTGGACCAGGCTAATGAAAAATTTCTTGAAAATGATAAAGGCCCCGCCCGTAAAGTAGGCCAGATAGATAACCGTGGGTCGCACTTTTACCTTGCATTGTACTGGGCACAGGCCCTTGCCGCGCAGGATAAGGATGCAGAGCTTAAGGCAAAATTCAGCCCAATAGCAGCCGAACTTACCGAAAACGAAGCTAAAATTGATGCCGAGCTTATAGCCGCCCAGGGCACAGCACAGGAAATAGGGGGTTACTATCACCCTGACTTTGCCAAGACCGATGCTGCTATGAGGCCAAGCGCCACGCTTAACGCCATACTGGCCAAGCTGGTTTAATTCAAATGAAACGCGGATGCCGCTGATTTAGCGGATTTTCGCATGTTACTATAGAGCTGCCTCATTTTGGGGCAGTTTTTTTTTATCAGTCCCAACCTTTTGCTCTAAAATGATATCTATATATAAAACCATCACCATGAAAAAATTACTGATATCATTTCTTGTATTACTTCCTGCCCTTTTACTTGCGCAAAACCCACTGGAAGGCAAAGCTTACCGCACCAAAACATCTGAAAGCTGCAGCAGGACTACTACCGGTGGCTATATGACCTACAGCCATATGACCATAACCTTTGCAAAAGATTCGGTGACATTTACAAGCTACAGTAAGGATTCTGATAAAGAACAGCCGGAAATTACCACGAGCCATTATAAATACCGGCTAAATGACAGCGGAATTTATATTGACAACCCTAACAACAGCCATTACATTTTGAATAACGGCGTGCTGGTGTCAGATTGCAAATACGATTCAGGAAAGGCCTATTATGAGGTTGCTTCAGAATAAAGTTTAACTAACTCAAATTTTGTTGCTGAACAAAAGCTGCCCTGATTTTTGGGGCAGCTTTTTTATTACATTTACGGCAAATCTATCTTATTATGAAAAGCCTCCTCACGTATCTTACAAGCCTGTACTGCATTGTATCGGGCTGCATTTTACTATCCTGCAAAACAAATAGTGTGGCGGAGGATGATAACGGAATTTCAGGCTTTGTAACCGATTCCGGTTATGTAAATACCTGGAACCGGAAAATAAGGAACGGGAAACAATTATACAAAATTACCTTGATGCAAAATATGTTGAACGCGATAAACAATGGGTCTCGCTTGATTCTATAGCATTAGATGCTTTTCTATACAGGTAGCAACAACCGGAATTGCGCTACTTGTGGACAGGCCTGGCATATGATTTTCTGTAACCCAGCTTTTCCTTTTTTAAAATTTTGCCGAATTCGTTGCGTGTGGGCCGCAGATGTACAACAGTGGTATCGGCGTTTACGGTCATGTTTTTTACAAGAGGTGCAAGCAGGGCATAATCTTCTTTAGTAGTCAGGTAGTCCCAGTGAAGGCTATCGTTGTCTATAGAAATTATAGATGATTTCCAGAAAACCGAATCTTTTTTACTGATAACCAGTTTGCCATTTATACGTTTAGCCTTTTGAGTATCATAGAAGTTAAAAACAGTATCGCGGTCAATGCCCGATAAGTATAAAGTGTTACCTTTCTTAACAACATCATAAGTGGAGCTGCCTCCGGGCTTCCATATGGAATACCAGCTTATTGTCTTTATATGTAACAGTACTACCCAGCGAATCAAGGTCGGCCATATTCATAGTATCCTTAAGGCCAAATTCATAAAAAATTTCCTTTTCGCCAACAATAAGCCTGTCTTTGCCAGAGGTATAGGTACCCGTAAATTTTGACGGTATGGATGAGAGCTCAGAATTGTTTATGGGCTGGGGCGCATCAAAATAAAAGTTGGTTTCGCCTTCAGTCTCAGCTCCTTTTTTACATGCAGTTACTGCCATGCCAACCGAAAATATAAGGATAAGTTTTTTCATACGGCTTTGTTTATACCAACATAACAATAAAAATTGCAGGAGCATGCAAAAAAAAAACGTCCTGCGAAAGCGGGGACGTTTTTATATCTTTACTACTTAGTACTACTATCGTACTACTTTTACACGTTAAACCTAAAGTGCATAACATCACCATCTTTAACAATGTATTCTTTACCTTCTACTTTAAGCTTACCGGCCTCTTTAACTTTCGCTTCAGTTCCATACGTAACATAGTCATTATACGCAATAACTTCAGCACGGATAAATCCTTTTTCAAAATCGGTATGAATAACACCGGCAGCCTGTGGCGCAGTATCGCCTACGTTAATGGTCCAGGCCCTAACCTCTTTAACACCGGCAGTAAAATACGTTTGCAAATTAAGTAATTTATATGCTGAACGGATAAGTGCGCTGGCACCCGGCTCTGTAAGGCCAAGGTCTTCCAGGAACATCTGGCGCTCTTCGTAGGTTTCAAGCTCAGTAATATCGGCTTCAGTGCCTACAGCAAGGAACATTACCTGTGCATTTTCATCCTTAACCAGTTCGCGCACCTGCTCTACATAAGCGTTTCCGGTAGCGGCAGCGCCTTCATCTACATTACACACATATAATACCGGCTTTGTGGTAATAAGCTGAAACTCTTCCATAAGCTGTACTTCATCAGCATTTTGTGGCACAACAGTACGGGCACTTTTTGCCTGTAGCAGTGTCTCCCTGATCCTGTCAAGAAGAGCCTCTTCTGCCTGCGCTTCTTTATTGCCTGTCTTAGCAGCGCGGCGCACTTTTTCAAGCCGCTTTTCAACCGTTTCAAGGTCTTTCAGCTGCAGCTCTATATCAATGGTTTCTTTATCGCGAATAGGGTTCACGTTACCATCTACGTGAATAATGTTATCATTATCAAAACAGCGCAGCACATGGATGATGGCATTACACTCGCGGATGTTGCCTAAAAACTGGTTGCCCAGGCCTTCTCCTTTGCTGGCGCCTTTTACAAGGCCCGCAATATCTACAATGTCTACCGTAGCAGGCTGCACACGCTCAGGGTTAACCAGTTCTTCCAGCTTTGCAAGCCTTGGGTCGGGCACGTTTACCACACCCACATTAGGTTCAATGGTGCAAAAAGGGAAGTTGGCACTCTGCGCCTTAGCATTGCTCAAACAATTAAAAAGTGTTGATTTGCCCACATTTGGCAATCCTACTATACCTGCTTTCATCTTAGATACTTGTTTTTTTCAGGGTGCAAAGATAGGTTTTTTATAGTTGCTTAGCAACTTAGGCGCTAAGGTTCTTAGGTTTTAAGCACCTCAGTACCTAATCACCTGTTTTATGACTACTTTATGCTTTCCTGCAACTTTGTTTAACATACCTAAACTACCTTTGTATCAGTAACCTAAAACAATTTTATATGAAAAATATAGCTATAGGCAGTATGCTGGCCCTGGGTTTAACAGCAACAGCTCAAAATAATAACGTAACTAAAGAAACCACAACCACTACTGTAACGGTTAATGACGGTAGCGGAAAACCCAAAAAAGTTACCAAGACCCAGACTACGGAAGCCAGCCAAAAAATTGAGCTTCAGGATGCAGATAGTAAAAAGCTGAATAAAGAGGCAACGTATACTGAAGAGCAGGTAAGTGCATCGACTACCATACAGGGTGATGGCATACCTACCTATTTTGAGCGCAATGGCGAAAAGTATATTTTTGTGACTGATAAAACCGGGTACAAAATAGCATCGCCAACCGATAAAAACTATGGCCTTGTGCGTAAAACCAGCAACGGCCAGTACATTTACAGGACTAAAGACAGTACCTCTATAGGATATTTTGACGGCAGCGGCAACTTTCTTGTAGAAACCTATGATGATAAAAGCGATGGCTTTACCGTAGAAACCTACACAAAAATGCCAAACCCATAAAAAACACAATTAGTTAAGTTGCTATAAAAGAAGGAATCCTGAGGTAATTGCCTCAGGATTTTTTTGTTTTATCTTTAATTGTAAAATACGCTGCGGTAAACACTACACCCGACGCAAATAGTATAAGCACATCTGTAAGTGTAAACCAGTACTGAAAGAATCTGTTAAGTTCAGGCGATTCGGGGTCATCGTCATACAGCAGGGTTACTTTTGTACCCTCATCCGGCGGAAAAAAACCACCCCATTTACCAAGGGAATCTTCATAAGTAATGGCGTTTATCGTGTATTTTATAACCGGTGCTACAATAATGCTTTTAGTAGTTTTGTTCGCACTATGAGATATGGTATAGTTTTCTTCAAACCCCGTTACGGTGCCGGTAATTTTAGTATAAGTAAAATAGCGCACGCCTTTGTAAGCAAAATTAAGCGCCAGCAGTGTGAGCAATGTATATAAAAACACTTTCTTCATGCCATAAAAATAACAAATCCCGAAGAATATCCGGGATTATATTTTAGTGAATTTGAGTGAAGCTAACCCGAGGCTTTTAGCCGAACTGACGAAGCAATCTTCAATCTGAACTCTAAAATTTCTTTACTCATCTCCATGCAAAAAAGCCTGGCGGTTAAGCAGCGTATCTTCGCTTTCCACATGGCTATCATCGGGCACGCAGCAGTCTACCGGGCAAACGGCTGCACACTGCGGCTCATCATGAAAGCCCTTGCACTCAGTGCACTTATCCGGCACTATGTAGTAAATATCATCGCTAATGGGTGTAAAAGGGGCATCGGCATCTACCTCTTCGCCGCTTGGCAAAACAATCCTGCCGCGCAGCTTGGTGCCGTCTTTGTACCGCCAGTCATCGGCGCCCTCATATATTGCGGTGTTAGGGCATTCCGGCTCGCAGGCCCCACAGTTTATACATTCGTCTGTTATAATGATCGCCATGGCTATATCTTAGTATTAATACGTAAATTTGCAGCAAAATTACGTCCAAATCCATTCATAAGCAAGAACAATGACGTTAACAGAAACAAAAAAAGCGTTAATAACGCTGGGTAAATTCTTAAGGCAGTTTCATTTAGATAACAACCAAGCTGATGATTCTGTGCCGTTTAATGATGAATTTTACGACCCACTTTTGCACCTCATACAATTATCGCAGTCGCACAACCGCTGGTTTACTCAGGAGCAGGTTTATTTTTCGCTGGAACAATGGGCCGAAGCCCTTACAGAAGAAAACCTGGATGCGTGGCTCAGCCCCTATAACCTTAAAGATGTACACCCTAAAATCGTGGGGCTTATACTGGCTGGAAACATACCTTTGGTGGGGTTTCACGACTTTATTTCCGTACTGGCGTCAGGGCATAACGTGCTGGTTAAGCTATCGTCTAATGATGAGCACCTGTTGCCCTTCCTGGCTGAATATCTTATTGCTGTACAGCCAAAACTTGCCGGACGCATAACCTTTACAAAAGAAAAAATGGAGGGCTTTGAGGCCGTTATAGCTACCGGCAGCAACAATACCGGCCGCTACTTTGAATACTACTTTAAAGATAAGCCCAGCATCATCCGTAAGAACCGAAATTCTGTAGCTGTGCTTACAGGTAATGAGACTACAGAAGAGCTGACAGCCCTGGGTGAAGATATCTTTCGCTATTTTGGGCTTGGATGCCGAAACGTGTCTAAATTATTTGTGCCGACAGGCTATGATTTTACCCGGTTTTTTGAAGCTATTTTTACTTATGGCGATATCATTCACTATGAAAAGTATGCTAATAACTACGACTATAATAAGGCCGTCTTTTTGATGAGTAATTTTAAACTGCTGGATAACGGGTTTCTTACCATAAAGGAAGATACCAGCTATGCCTCGCCGATATCAAGTGTGTTTTATGAATTTTATGATGACATTGAGGCCCTAAAGGATAAACTTGCCACAGAACATGAACAGATACAATGTATAGTTGCGAGCGGCAATTTTGATAATGCTGTATCTTTTGGCACTACCCAAAAACCCGGATTATCAGATTATGCAGATAATGTGGACACAATTTCATTTTTAGCAAAAATATAACCGAATTATTTCCATTAATTTTAGGGGTTTTACTTTCATAATTAAGAAATTTGCATCAATTTTTAAGTCACACAACAACATGAAGAAACATAATTTTAGTGCAGGCCCATCAATACTACCCCAAGAGGTTTTTGAAAAATCGGCGCAGGCCATATTAGACTTTAATGGCTCCGGGCTTTCTATACTTGAAATATCGCACCGAAGCAAAGATTTTGTTGCGGTAATGGAAGAAGCCCGTGCCCTTGCACTTGAGCTAATGGGCCTTACAGGTAAAGGCTACCAGGCACTTTTTCTGTCGGGTGGGGCAAGCATGGAGTTTGTGCGCCTGCCTTATAACCTGCTTAAACAGGAAGGCAAGGCCGCTTATCTTGATACAGGTACCTGGGCATCTGCCGCAATAAAAGAGGCTAAAAAATTTGGTGCTACTGTTCTTGTAGCATCTTCTAAAGACGAAAATTACAACTATATACCTAAGGGGTTTGAAATTCCGGCTGATGCCGATTATTTTCACTGTACCAGCAACAACACCATTTTTGGCACCCAGATGCAGGATTTCCCTCAAACGGATGTCCCATTGGTATGCGATATGAGCTCTGACATCTTTTCACGCGATATAGATTTCTCCAAATTCGGTATAATCTATGCTGGAGCGCAAAAAAACATGGGCCCTGCAGGCACCGCGCTTGTAGTTATTAAGGAAGCGCTATTGGGTAAAACCGGAAGGGATATTCCGTCAATGCTGGATTACCAGCAGCATATAGATAAAGAAAGCATGTATAATACCCCGGCAGTGTTTCCGGTTTATGCCGCTTACTTAACACTACAATGGATTAAAAATCAGGGAGGTATTAGAGCCGTGGAGGCTAAAAATAACGAAAAGGCAACTTTGTTGTATAATGAAATAGACCGTAATCCATTATTTTTGGGTACTGCCAACACCGAAGACCGCTCTAAAATGAACGTGTGCTTCCTGCTGAAAGACGAAGCCCATACTGAGCAGTTTGATAAGCTTTGGAAAGCAGCCGGCATTAGCGGATTGCCGGGCCACAGGTCGGTTGGCGGTTACAGGGCTTCAATTTACAACGCCATGCCTATAGAAAGCGTGCAGGTACTTGTAGCGGTGATGCAGGAGCTTGAGAAAAGTGTAGCCCCCTAACCCCCAAAGGGGGAATTCTAAGCAGCGTGTAAATTACGAGCAGGCGCAGCAGAGTTAAAGAATATAATTAATCGAAATAAATTTACAATCTTCAGGCTTCGAGTGAAGCTGCTTCCTCTCCTTTGGAGAGGGCTGGGGAGAGGCCCTAAAATCTAAAGAATGAAAGTATTAGCAAACGACGGTATTTCTAAAAGCGGCATTGATGCACTGGAAGAAGCCGGTTTTGAAGTTATAACAACAAAAGTGGCACAGGAGCAGGTAGCCAATTATATAAATGCTAATAATGTAGCGGTAATTTTAGTGCGCTCTGCAACTAAAGTACGTCAGGACATTATAGACGCCTGCCCGGGCCTTAAAATTATAGGCCGCGGCGGTGTGGGCATGGATAATATAGATGTGGAATATGCCCGTGCAAAGGGCATACACGTTATCAATACCCCTGCTTCATCGTCAGACTCTGTGGCAGAGCTTGTTTTTGCCCACCTGTTTAGCGGTGTGCGTTTTTTATATGATGCTAACCGGGCCATGCCTCTTGAAGGAGACACAAATTTTGAAGGCCTTAAAAAGGCATATGCCAACGGCATTGAGCTTCGCGGTAAAACCCTTGGTATAATAGGTTTTGGCCGCATAGGGCGCTCTGTGGCGCGCGTGGCCCTGGGCCTTGGTATGCGCGTTATAGCATCGGATAAGTTTGTGGGTGAGGCGGCTATACGCGTTGACTTTTACAACGGACAGTTTATCAATGTTGATATTGTTACTGAGCCTGTAGAAGATATTTGGAAACATGCCGATTTTATTACACTGCACGTGCCTGCGCAGGATGGGGGCTACGTAATAGGCAAACCTGAATTTGAAGCTATGAAAACCGGTGTAGGTATTGTTAACGCATCGCGTGGGGGTGTTATAGACGAGGTTGCCTTGCTGGAAGCACTCGACAGCGGCAAGGTTGCCTTTGCCGGGCTTGATGTGTTTGAAGAAGAGCCCACACCGGCCATACAGGTACTAATGCACCCAAAGGTATCGCTTACGCCACACATAGGCGCTGCCACACTTGAGGCGCAAGACCGCATAGGTACAGAGCTTGCCGAGCAAATAAGCAGCCTGCTTAAGATTGAGAATTCTTAGTAATAAATTTGACCATCATCTTTTAGAGATAGACATGGCTAAATAAAGGTTTGAATGAATAATTGAGGATTTAAAATTGTAATACATAATCTTAATAGTCTATTTCTGTAGCTATAAATTTTATTTATGAATATATAGTTATAAATAATACAAATTCAGAATTAATTCAGATTTGTAAATTATATTTGCAGTGTTGATTGGGTTTAAGTGAGGAGATTCCCAATCAGCATTAGTTGGTTTGTTAAGCGGGCTTTATAGCCCGCTTTTCTATTTTATAACCAGTAGGTTTCTATATTATGATATTGAATCAAACAAAAAATCCCCGGCGTTTTAAACGCCGGGGATTTTATATTTAATGGATAACCGAAAAATTAGCTTGCCGGGTTCTCTGCTTTTTTAATGGTCACGGCCAGCTCAGTACCGTTTTCTTCAAGGTCCATAAAAATTTCATCGCCACTTGATATCTTAGAGGTAATGATCTCTTCGGCCAAAACGTCTTCCACATATTTCTGGATGGCACGTTTTAACGGCCTGGCACCATACTGCTTGTCAAAGCCTTTTTCGGCAATAAAGTCTTTTGCCTTATCGCTTAGCGCAATATTGTAGCCAAGGTCTTTTATCCTGGCGTACAGTTTTTCCAGCTCAATAAGGATAATTTTATCGATGTCCTCTTTTTCAAGCGGGTTAAACACAATAATATCATCTATACGGTTGATGAACTCAGGTGCAAAGGTTTTTTTAAGGGCTGCCTCAATAACACCTTTGGTGTGCTCGTCTGCCTGCGATTTTTTTGCCGATGTACCAAAGCCCACGCCCTGGCCAAAGTCTTTAAGCTGGCGCGCGCCCACGTTAGACGTCATTACTATAATGGTGTTTTTAAAATCGATCTTACGGCCCAGGCTATCGGTTAGGTAACCATCATCCAGTACCTGAAGCATCATGTTAAATACATCAGGGTGGGCTTTTTCAATCTCATCCAGCAACACAACACAGTAAGGTTTGCGGCGCACTTTTTCAGTAAGCTGTCCACCTTCTTCATAACCTACGTATCCCGGAGGCGCACCCACAAGGCGCGATATGGCAAATTTTTCCATATACTCGCTCATGTCTATACGCACAAGGGCATCTTCGCTGTCAAACAGCTCTTTTGCAATAACTTTAGCCAGCTGTGTTTTACCCACACCGGTTTGACCAAGGAATATAAACGAGCCAATGGGCTTGTTTGGGTCTTTAAGGCCCGCGCGGTTACGCTGAATGGACTTGGCAATTTTTTGCACCGCCTCATCCTGGCCAATTACCTTACCTTTAATAAGTTCAGGCAGTTTAGCTAATTTGTTGCTTTCAGTCTGCGCGATACGATTAACCGGTATGCCGGTCATCATGCTAACTACATCAGCCACGTTGTCTTCGGTAACGGTAATACGGTTGCTTTTAGAATCTTCTTCCCACTGCTCCTGGGCTATGGCAAGGTCTTTTTCAATACGTTTCTCGTCATCGCGAAGCTTGGCAGCCTCTTCATATTTTTGTTTTTTTACCACAGTGTTCTTAAGCTCACGCACTTCCTCAAGCTGGCGCTCAAGGTCAATAATTTGCTTAGGCACATTAATGTTTGTAATGTGCACGCGGCTTCCTGCTTCATCCAGGGCATCAATAGCCTTGTCCGGAAGGAAACGCTCGCTCATATAACGGTCTGTAAGCTTAACACACGCCTCAATAGCCTCATCGGTATAGATAACGTTGTGGTGGTCTTCATACTTGTTTTTAATATTGTTAAGGATGGTGATTGTTTCAGGTACAGTTGTAGGTTCTACAATTACCTTTTGGAAACGCCTTTCGAGCGCGCCGTCCTTTTCAATGTACTGGCGGTACTCATCAAGGGTAGTGGCACCAATACATTGTATCTCGCCACGCGCCAAAGCGGGCTTAAACATGTTAGATGCATCAAGAGAGCCTGTAGCGCCACCGGCACCCACAATAGTGTGTATCTCGTCAATAAACAATATGATGTCGTCATTCTTTTCAAGCTCGTTCATAACGGCTTTCATACGCTCTTCAAACTGGCCACGGTATTTTGTACCGGCCACAAGGCTGGCAAGGTCAAGCGTTACCACACGTTTGTTAAACAGTATGCGCGATACTTTTTTCTGGATGATGCGCAATGCAAGGCCCTCGGCAATAGCCGATTTACCCACGCCGGGTTCACCTATAAGTAACGGGTTATTCTTTTTACGGCGGCTTAAAATCTGGCTTACACGCTCAATTTCTTTTTCGCGGCCCACCACAGGGTCAAGCTTGCCTTCTTCGGCAAGTTCTGTAAGGTCGCGCCCAAAGTTATCGAGCACGGGGGTTTTAGATTTTTTATTGGCTTTATTGCCGCCTGCAGGGTTGTTAAAGGTGCTTTCGCCCCTTAAACTGTCATCCTGTCCTGGATCATCATTGTAGGATTCCGCTTTTGGCAGGTTTTCCATATAGTCTTCTTCGTTTGATGTCATGCTGATGAATTGTTCTTTAACTGTTTCGTAATCAATTTTTAGCTTGTTGAGCAGTTTAGTTGTAGGGTCATTCTCGTTGCGCAGTATGCACAGCAGCAGGTGCGCCGTGCTTATCGATGTGCTCTGGAACACTTTAGCCTCAAGAAAAGTAGTTCTTAAAGCCCGCTCTGCCTGGCGCGTTAAATGAAGGTTCTTTTTTTCATTATTGCGCTCACCACTTGGGTTTGCAGGGCTTAATATCTCTACCTTTTTGCGTAAATGGTCAAGATCTACCGATATGCTGTTTAGTATGTTAATGGCCTTGCCATTACCATCGCGTAAAATACCCAGCATCAGGTGCTCGGTGCCAATGAAGTCATGGCCTAACCGCAGGGCTTCTTCCTTGCTGTAGGTAATAACATCTTTGACCCTTGGTGAAAAATTATCATCCATATATAAATTCCCTTTCTATAGTATAGTAAATGTAATTATTTATAAAACATTTTACAAAAACCATACCCGTTAAAGTATTGTCAGGCTAAATGACAAAAAAAATGCGAGAAATAAAAGCGTTTTAGTAATACTTTATCAACTTTAGGGCTACAAATTCCTGTTAATAAAAGCTTTAAAAATCTTGCCTTAGACGCTTATTTTCGTGATAAAATTGCGTATATTGGCACGTTTTGTAAAAACTATAAAAAATCTATAAATTTTAATATAACTACTTATGGCAGAAGGAGAAAAGTTGATTCCCATTAACATAGAAGACCAAATGAAGAGTGCCTATATCGACTACTCGATGTCGGTAATAGTGTCAAGGGCGCTTCCGGATGTTAGGGATGGCTTGAAACCCGTGCATAGAAGGGTACTTTACGGAATGTATGAGCTGGGCGTACTGAGCAACAGGGCCCACAAAAAATCGGCGAGGATTGTAGGAGAGGTGCTGGGTAAATTTCACCCGCACGGCGACTCCTCTGTATATGACGCTATGGTGCGTATGGCCCAGGAATGGAGCCTGCGCTACATGCTGGTAGACGGCCAGGGTAACTTTGGATCGGTAGATGGCGACAGCCCCGCGGCCATGCGATATACTGAGGCAAGGCTTAGAAAGATATCTGAAGATATAATGAGCGACCTTGACAAAGAAACCGTTGATTTTCAACTAAACTTTGATGATACCCTGCAAGAGCCTACGGTTATGCCCACACGCGTGCCTAACCTGCTTATAAACGGCGCCAGCGGTATTGCCGTGGGTATGGCTACAAATATGCCGCCACACAACCTTACGGAGGTTATAGACGGCACCCTTGCCTATATAGACGATACCGAGATTGATATAGACGGCCTTATGCACTATATTAAAGCACCCGATTTTCCTACAGGGGGCATAATATACGGTTATGAGGGCGTGCGCGAAGCTTTTAAAACAGGCCGGGGCAGGGTAGTAGTGCGTGCCAAAACAAGCTTTGAAGAGGTAGATGGCCGCGAGTGCATTATTGTTACTGAAATTCCATTCCAGGTTAACAAGGCCGAAATGATCAAGAAAACGGCCGAGCTGGTTAACGATAAAAAAATTGAGGGCATTGCCAACATCCGAGACGAGTCTGACAGGAACGGTATGCGCATTGTGTACATTCTAAAAAGGGAAGCGGTGCCTAATGTGGTGCTTAACACCCTTTATAAGTATACGCAGCTGCAGTCTTCTTTCAGCGTTAACAATATTGCGCTGGTAAACGGAAGGCCGGAGATACTGAACCTTAAAGACATGATTCACCACTTTGTGGAGCACAGGCATGATGTGGTAGTGCGCCGCACCAAGTATGAGTTGCGCAAGGCAGAAGAGCGTGCACATATATTAGAGGGCTTAATTATTGCATCGGATAATATAGACGAGGTTATTGCCATTATCCGTGGCAGTAAAGACGGCGAAGAAGCCCGTGGCAAATTGATGGAGCGCTTTAATCTGAGCGAGATACAGAGCCGCGCCATTGTAGAAATGAGGCTTAGGCAGCTTACCGGCCTGGAGCAGGACAAGCTGCGTGCCGAATACAGTGATATTATGAAGCTGATAGGCGAATTAAAAGCCCTCCTTGAAAGCAAAGAGCTAAGGATGCAGCTTATTAAAGAAGAGCTTACTGAAATCAGGGACAAATATGGTGATGCACGCCGCAGCCAGATTGAATACAGCGGTGGCGATGTGAGCATTGAAGACCTTATTGCCGATGAAAATGTGGTAATAACTATAAGCCATGCTGGTTATATAAAACGTACCCCGCTTAGCGAATATAAAACCCAAAACAGGGGAGGGGTAGGCCAGAAAGGTGTTGCCACACGCGATGCCGACTTCCTGGAGCATTTGTTTGTGGCCACTAACCACAATTACATGCTGTTTTTTACCCAGAAAGGCAAGTGTTTCTGGATGCGGGTGTATGAAATACCTGAAGGCAGCAAAACCAGCAAAGGCCGCGCCATTCAAAACCTTGTAAATATTGAAAATGATGATAAGGTTAAGGCATTCATCTGCACGCAGGACCTTAAGAACGAAGAGTATATTAACAGCCACTATGTAATTATGGCTACCAGGCAGGGCATTGTTAAAAAGACCCTGCTGGAGCAATACAGCCGTCCGCGCCTTAACGGTATCAATGCGATAACCATCCGCGAAGATGATGAGCTACTGGAAGCCAAACTAACCACAGGCGAGAGCCAGGTGCTTATTGCGGTTAAGAGCGGCAAACTGGTGCGCTTTGAAGAAGGCAAGACCCGCCCGATGGGCCGTAGCGCCAGTGGCGTGCGTGGTATAACGCTGGCTGACGACAAGGATGAAGTAATTGGCATGGTATCTGTAAATGATATGAACAGCGAGATACTTGTGGTAAGCGAGAATGGCTATGGCAAGCGCTCAAGCCTTGATGATTACCGTATAACCAACCGTGGTGGCAAAGGCGTTAAAACCCTTAGCATTACAGATAAAACAGGCGCGCTGGTATCTATTAACAGCGTTACCGATAATGATGACCTTATGATCATCAACAAATCAGGCCTTACAATTCGCATGGCGGTGAGCGACCTTAGGGTTATGGGCCGTGCCACACAGGGTGTACGCCTTATAAACATTAAGGGCAACGACTCTATTGCGGCAGTAACAAAAGTTATGCGCGAAGAAGACGCAGTTGATGAAGCCGTTATGGAAGCCCTTGAAAACGGCGATGAGAACGGTATAAGCGGCATCATTCTCCCGGAAGGCACCGAGGCGGAAGACCTTGATATTAACCCGGAAGATTTTGCCGGCGAAGAAGAAGAATCAAACGAATAAAATCATAAATAGCAAACTATGAAAATTAGATATGTACTTGTTGCCGCGCTGCTGATGTCTATCAGTGCGTTTGCACAAAAAGATGAACTTAAGGCCCTGAAAAAGCTGGATAGTAAAATTGAAGATGCCCAGGGGCCACCTGCCGCTGCAGATATTGCGGAATATAAAAGGCTTTTAGGAGAAGCGGAGCCTAAAATAAGTGCTGCCCCTAATGACCAGAAGGCAGACTTTTATTACTACAAAGGCAACTATGCCTTTCTTGAAATGTTTAGCAATCCTGCCAAAGCACAATCGGCATTCTTTACACTTAAAGAAAACTATGATAAAGTGCTTGAAATTGAAAAAACGGGCAAGAAAAAATATTCGGATGAAATTTTAAAGGAAACGTATCCGGAAATTAAGCAACAGATAGTTAATATGGCAGAGGCTATTGCCAAGCAAAATACTAAAGAAGGCTTTGCTATGGCAGCGGCTTATTACCACGCGGCTTATGAGCTTGTGCCGGCCGATGTTAGCGTGCTGTATAACGCAGCCGCCATGGCCATAAACAGCGGCGATTATAAAAAAGCGCTGGATTACTACCTGGAGCTTGATAAAACAGGCTGGACAGGCGAAGGCAAGGTTTTTACTGCCGTGAAAAAAGATACTAAAGAGGTAGAATCATTTCCTAATGAGCAGACCAGGGACCTTTCGGTTAAAACAGGTGCTTATGTAAACCCGGGTGTGCAGGAATTTAAATCGCAAAAGCCTGAAATTTCAAGTAAAATCGCGGTACTTTATCTTGAGCTTGGCCAAACAGACAAAGCTAAAGAGGCCCTTGCTACCGCACGCAAGCTAAACCCCGATGATGTAAGCCTTATTGTTGCCGAAGCCAATTTATATTACAAAGCCGATGATATAGAAGGTTATAAGAGGCTCATTAATGAAGCCATTGCTAAAAACCCCACCAATGCTGAGCTGTTTTATAACCTGGGTATTGTAAGCACTAAAAACGACCCGAAAGCAGCAGAAGGCTATTTTAAGAAAGCGCTCGAAATTAAGGCTGATTATTTTGATTCTTATGTTAGGCTTGGCGATTTGATGCTTGTTGATGAGCAAAAGCTAACGGATCAGATGAATGGCCTGGGCAACACCGCTGCCGATAACAAAAAGTATGAAGCGCTTAAAAAGCAAAAAGACGCCAATTACAAATCGGCCGTTGGATATTATGAAAAAGCGCACGGCCTTAAAGCTGATGACCAGTATGTTATAGGCATGCTTACCAGCCTTTACCAGGCGCTTGAAATGACAGATAAGTATAATGCCATGAAAGCTAAAAAGCAATAACAGCATTTTAATATTAATGAAAAAGCCCCGCTATTTATTAGCGGGGCTTTTTTTATGATTGTTCTTTTGTCTTGAAACAAAAGAACCAAAAATTCAAGGCAGCAGCTTCTTATGCAACAAAATACAGGCTTCAGCTAAACGATTTGAACTCGCTGCGCTCAAACAGCAAATCGTTCTTAACGCTTCAGCCTGTATTTTGCTTAACGCAACAAAGCTGAAGGCCAAACTTGACTCAACCGGTAATCTAAACTTTAAGAATAACGCTGAACCCCCCAACTCTCAACAATTACTCAGCTTTAAGTCCCAAACCATCAATATATCCTTTGTTCTGGAAACAATTTTTGTAGAGGCACTGCTCTAAAAAGCCGTTAAGCGCCTGCTGTACCTTAACCCTGTCGGGCATGTTTTTACGCACGTTTTCAAAAGAGCTGCGGTCGCTGTCGGCATATTTTGTAATAAGCGGGTAGTCAGCGGGCTGCTTAAAGTTCATGATGCCACGCAGGTTATCCATTTTTTTATACGGCCAGTAGGCCCAGTTTACTTTATTCTGGTTGAGCAGTGCTGTAAACTGCTTAATCCACTCATCTGTGTTTTCTCCGGTTTCGCCTATGTAAATTGGAACATTGTGTTTATCCCTAAAGTCTATGTATTGCTGTATGGCCTCCTGGTTAACATCAAACCAGTATTTGTGGAATTCGTATACAATGTTATCATCCAGGATCTTTTCGAACACGCCAAAATCACCTGCCCATACAGACCCGTTTAAAAAGATGGCATGCTTGTCATCCACTTTACGTATGTCGGCCACTACACGCTCATAAATAAGAAACAGGCGGTGGTTATAGTCTTTAACCTCCTCTTTAAAATAGTGAGCAAAGGGTTCGTTAACCACATCATAACCTATAACTACAGGCTCATTTTTATAGCGTTTTGCAATGTCCATCCATATCTGGCTCAACTGGTCCTGCGCGGTTTTGCTAAAATACAGCCACGGGTAGCCGCTGCTGTCGTCTATATTATCGCCCGTTTGCCCGCCCGGCGCGCAATGCATGTCCAGCAGTACGTATACGCCTTCCTGGCGGCACCAGCCTATAACGCGGTCAAAATATTCGTAGCCGCTGTTGCGCTTGCCCATATAAAGGTCATTAGTAAACATTTTATAATGAAACGGCACGCGCAGGTGGTTGCAGCCTATACGCTTAAGGTACTTTATATCATCATGTGTAACATAGTTATCAAGGTACTTGTTCCAAAAGGCAGCGGTGCTGTCGGGTCCTACAAGCTCATTAAAAAGCTCGTCTATCTTTGTGGGGGAGCTTACCTTGCCGGTCTTGAACATATAGCCCTCAGGCACCAGCCAATTGCCCAGGTTGGTACCCTGCAGGGTTATGGCGTTGCCGTTTGGCTCTATAATTTGTGTACCTTTTGTTTTTACAACTTTTGTAGATTCGTTGCCGTAGTTAACGCCTCCTATAGTGTTGTTGTAAGTGCCGCAGGAAGCCAGCATGGCAGAAGCGGCTAATAATGAGAATACTGTGTTTTTGGAAATCATTTGTAAGCTAATTTGTGGATATTTTTTAAAATTGGCTTAAAGATAAGGATTTGGCGGAAAAATGGAATGCCGATTTTTGCGGATTTTTATTAGCTCGTAACCATTTCGCGCTCAAAGCATACCTCAAGAAGGTAATACCACTATTGCTATAATAGATGAAACGTTGATAAGCGAATTTGGTTAGTTGACAAAATTGTGTTACCTGAATAGGTTATAATAGCCTACTTCAAACTAATTTTTTCTTTTTTATATCGTCAGTTTTACTTTCGGCTTGTTCTATATATACAGCAGCTTTGTCAAAATTGTGTGGTTTAATATCGTCAGTAATAAAATAGCCGCCGTGGTCGTTTTCATTAAAGTTTATATATTTGCATTTGTATCCATGCTGTTCAAAAATATCTGCCACCCCGCATAATTTTTGGAACATAATGCATATTAAAAGTTATATGTGTGTCCATAGCCGATGTAATAGGTACGTTGCTGGCAACCAAGCCATTTCCCGTGAAATGAAGTACATCTCCGGGTTTAACGGTTATATTGAATTTACCCTTAGCATTACTAACTGCTTTTAAGTCAGAATTTTTAACTGTAATGATTATGCCTTCAAGCGTATCACCATTACTATCTAAAAGAGTGCCCTCGATGAGGTGGGGTTCTGCAGACTTATCATCAGTACCTTTAACGAGCTTATTTTCAGTTTGCTCGGTTTTTTGAGATTGCTGAGCCTGAACTTCGTTGGTGCCAAGTGATAAGAAGGCCACGGCGGCCGCACCTGCTGCTGCCCATAATGCATTTTTTTCTTTGCGGATGGCAAGCTCCCTGTCAAGCTGCGTTTCAAGAAACCATCCACAGCCAGTTTTGTGCTTTTTAAGGGTATTTGCTACTTCGGTATCGCTCATACGGGTAAAGTCGATAACGGTATGCCGGCAGGAATCACAAAAACGCCCTGGGCCTTCGGGTGTCATGTCGTTCCAGCTTTCGTGACACGGATTAGGTACTGTTATTTTTATCTTATTGGGCATAAGCCAAATATAGTAAAATTTAGTCGGTTTTGTAAGAAATCATAGCCTGAATTATTTTAAAAGCACATGTAGCTAAATGAAATATAGAGACACGAATTTCACAAATTTGCACAGATCCGTTTTATCCAAACCAGTTAAAGTTGATTTCATAAAAAATTTATTCCGGAAATAATTTTGGAGGATGAATCGTGAATTTGAAAAAGTCGCTTTTTGCAGAAAAAGTATTCGTGTAAAAAACGACTTTCCAGTAAGCGAAAACGGATGTCAATAAGTGAAATATTATGCCTTTCGGTAAAGGAATTTTCCTTCTTTTTTACATTCAGCTAACGCGTGTTATTCAAAATTATTCTGTAAGAAAGTACTTAGCTTGGCATATACCTCAGTATAGGTAGCATCGTCCCAGTCGCCATGGCCACCATCAGCATAAAAATTGAATTCGTTATAAATACCGAACTGGGTTAGCTTGTCGCGCAGCCTTGGCCCCTGACTTGCAGGCACTAACGGATCCTGGCCACCATAAAACATAATGGTTGGCGGGCTTTGCGCATTGATGTAAGCCGCAGGGCTAACTTCTTGAATTTGAGCGGTTGTAGGAGTAGAAGTGCCGATAAGATTTTGCGATGCATAGGCATATAATGGATGCGCAAGATACTGAGGGTCAGAAAAATCAGCAGGGCCTACGATATCTACAATGGCCTTAACTTCATGATTTTCATCAAACCTGTAGGCATACAACATAGCAAGATGCGCGCCGGCACTGGCGCCTACCATGGCATAATCATCTGATAACGTGTAACCTGAGCTTTTTAGCTTACCTATTACAAGCTCAATGTCATCAATTTGTTTAGGGTAGGCAGGGCTTGTTGTGGTAGCCAGCCTGTAATTTATGTTAACTATTGCGTAATCAGGAAATTGTGCCTGAGCAAAGGGTACAACGTCAGCAAAATCGGCTTTATCACCTGCCACCCACGCCCCGCCGTGTATAAGGATGATGGTTTTAGTGTTGGCGGTTCTTCCGGCGGGTAGATAGATATCCATAGTTTGCTGTGCATCAGCGCCGTAAGCAACATTATTTAGTGTTAATGCAACGGATGCGTCATATTGGGGTGCAGCATTATCATCTGAACTACAGCTACATAATAGCCCCAAAAATAGTATAACCAGTAATTTTTTCATAGCAGAACAGAATTAGAGTTGAAAGTCAGAAATTTAGAAGGATTATACTATCTTCTTAATTACCCGTAGTTTATGTGTATGTCTATTGGTGTCAACATTATAAATACCCAGGTGATCGAGCCTGTCAATGCGAACTTTGCCATGGGCATGGATGATGTGGTTATCTTCCATGATAATACCTACGTGGATGATACGCCCTTCGTCATTATCAAAAAAGGCAAGATCGCCGGGTTCGCTTTCTTCTATAAAGCTAAGTGGCTCGCCCATAGTTGCCTGCTGGGATGCATCGCGCAGCATGTGGTAGCCATTAAGCTTGTAAACCATTTGCACCATGCCACTGCAATCTATTCCAAAAGGGGTTTTACCTCCCCATAAATAAGGTGTATTAAGATACATGAAAGCGGTTTGCAACAATTGCTGTTTATTGGTAATGCCAGACTTCCTTAAACCTTCAAACACGAGGTTTTCAGTATTGATAGAGGGGTGGTCAAGAAAAGTGATATCTGCGCCTAAAGGTATGGTTGTAAGCAGGTTATCAGGGCTTGTAATGCATTCTATAAGATCGCCATTAAGCACTTTAGTGCTGTTTTTAAGGGTGGTATACTCTCCTTCGCTAATAGTTTTGAATTGCTTGTTGTCTATCCAGCCATTATAGCTGTCAAACGCCAGGGCTATACGCGACCAGTTAGGGGTTTGCTCTAATATGGTAAAATAGTCGCCAAAAAGGACCTGCGAAGTCATTTCGCTGCGGTCTGATGGCTCTAAACGTAGGGGAACAATAGCGAGGTGGCAAATACCGAACATTTAAATGGCTGATTTATAGTTTATTAGTTAAGGCGTAAAAAAAACGCTGCTTCAGTATACCACAAATATAGCAGTAAAATCTGAAGCAGCATTATGTAGTATAACCAATATTTTATGCCCGTTCTATAACAATAGCCGAAGCCCCGCCACCGCCGTTGCATATTGCCGCGGCGCCAATTTTAGCGTTGTTTTGCGCTAACACATTGATTAGCGTAACAATAATGCGCGCTCCTGAACATCCCAGGGGATGGCCCAGCGATACCGCACCGCCGTTAACATTTACTTTATCAGGATTTAACCCCAGTATCTTGGTATTAGCAATACCTACAACCGAAAATGCCTCGTTAAACTCAAAATAATCTACATCATCTTTAGTGAGGCCCGCTTTAGCAAGCGCTTTAGGCAACGCCTTAGAGGGCGAAGTAGTAAACCATTTAGGCTCCTGTTCAGCATCTGCGTAGCTTTTAATATAAGCTAAAGGCTTCAGGCCAAGTTCGTTTGCTTTTTCTTCGCTCATAAGTACAAGCGCCGCTGCACCATCATTTATAGTAGAGGCATTAGCGGCAGTAACCGTGCCCTCTTTAGTAAATACGGCGTTAAGAGCCGGTATCTTATCAAGCTTAACATTAGTATATTCTTCATCTTTAGTAACGATTATCGGGTCGCCTTTGCGTTGGGGCACTGCAACCGGAACTACCTCAGTTTCAAATTTCCCGGCATCCCACGCAGCGGCAGAGCGCTGGTAAGAGGCTATTGCAAAAGCATCCTGCTCTTCTCTTGTTACTTTATATTCTGTGGCACAGGCATCTGCAAAAACCCCCATTGCATTATTATCATAAGCATCGCTTAATCCATCGCGCTGCAGGCCATCTACCATAGTGGCGGGGCCAAATTTATAGCCATTGCGCATGTGCACATAATGCGGTATAAGGCTCATGTTTTCCATACCGCCCGCAACAACAATCTCTGCATCACCGCACATAATGGCTTGTGTTGCCTGTACAACGGCTTTCATTCCGCTGGCACATACTTTATTAACAGTGGTTGCTACAACGCTGTCCGGTAGCCCTGCAAGCCTTGATGCCTGCCTTGCGGGCGCCTGACCCACACCGGCCTGCACTACGTTGCCCATAAGCACTTCATCTACAAGTTCAGGCTTTAGGTTAATTTTTTCTAAAGCGCCCTTTATGGCTGCTGCGCCCAGTTGTGGGGCTGTTACGGTTGATAAGGCTCCCATAAAGCTGCCTATTGGGGTGCGCACGGCAGATACTATAACTACTTTTTTATCCATGATTAAAAACATCAGGTTTCTATTTGTTGTTGCGAATTTAATGATTTTTAGCGCAATTAAAAATAAATAATTTAATTAAATTGACAAATGTGATTGTATCATTGTGAAATGGTTAGATTGAATTAAATGTCGGTGATATGATATGTAACTTAATACTTATTAAACAAACCGCATAATTTTAGCTATTGTTTGGCAAATAGTTAAGCAGGCACCGGTTTGATAATCAATAACTTTATAATTATTAATTTAAATTACCAGCTTATGTTTCCATCAATTTTAGCAGTGGGCATTTTAGCCTTTATAGTTATTGCCATAGTTATGTATGTATCTGAAGACAAACCAAAAGTTCCTACGGTCGATTTATGGCCTGACCCAAGGGTGCTACAAGCACTTAATCTTGAGCGCGGCACCCCTGTTACACTAACAGAAAGCAGCCGGGAGACGGAGGTAAAGGTTTTTGGGGGTGATACCAGTGAGGTTCCGTTAGGCACACTGAAACAAAAATTTATTTATGATATGGTGCACAGCCACCAGCTAAAAGCAAAGGTTTATGCCGTAAAAAAGGGCTTGCTTACACTGGAACTCCTGCATACTTAATATAATAAAGCCGCTAATTTCTTAGCGGCTTTTGTTTTATATTGCGGGATAATATCCTAAATTTAGAATTTGAACCTTATACCAAGCGCGATATCGGGACCGAAGTCATCGCCATAATAGTCATCGCTTAAGTAAAATTCCGGCCTAAAGTCTAGTGATAGTTGCAATGGTATATCAAAGTTATACTCAATACCTAAATCACCGGCAACAAATAAAAATGTGCCATCTTCGTCAAAGTCAGGGCCGTTACCGGGACCGTTTTTATCATCAAAACTCCATGATCCAAGACCACCACCTACACCGGCATACCAGTTAAAGCCACCTTCTATGTTCCATACCCACTGGTATAGCGCGGCCAGCTTAATAGCATCATAGTTGTTAGAGTTTCTCCAGCCCAGGTCAAGTTCCAGCCTGTTGTCGTTAGAAAAGCTTCTTTGGTAAGATAATTCACCACCAAAGCCGTCGTTATCACCAAGGCGTAACCCCAGTGCATTCCTTCTTCCGTCCTGTGCATTCGCGCTAAATGCCAAACTTAATAGCACTACAGCTGATAAAAGTAGTTTTTTCATAATGATAGATTAGTTAATTTCTTTAGCAAATGTATAAACCTCATTTTTGTAGGAATACCATTATGTTAAAGCTTTAACAGTTATCGTTATGTTAAAATTATTCTGCGTTGTATGTGTCTAAAACTTCTTTAATAGACTCTGACCCTGATGACGGAATAGGTAATTCTACTCCAAACGATGAAAGATCGCTAAGGGTGTAATTAATATCTGTAGCAACATAAACGGCACCAATACCCTGGGCATAATATTGTGTAGATGATATTACCTGCTGTTGCGGCAATACTTCAACCGGAATAGATATACCGTTAAATTCAAACATGGCGGTAATTTTAAGCGTCAAGTTAAGCTGCGTAGCTTTTACATTAGTGTAAGATGGTCCACCACCGGGTACTGTATAGCTTGCACTTTCTGCACCTGCCACAGCTGCCAGTGTATAGTCAAAGCTTAGGGTATATCCGTCTTCTGTTGCCTGATTAAAAGTACCTGTTGTAATGCCGAGATTAGTGCCTGAAGGTGCCGCAGAATCAAAAAAGATAAAGTTTGAAACGTTTATTGCCACAGGAAATTCCTCAGAGAAAGCAAACGCCGTGCTGCCCGACAGCTCAAGCCTGGTGCCCACCTGGCGCACGCTGTTACCGCTCAATGCTCCGGAAAAGAACCCGTTAGCTATGCCTGCGGTTTTAAATTTTTTATAGGTTGCGCTCCCTATAAGCGTATCGTTACCTGTATAAAGAGAATCGCGCCCCGCGGTTTGTGAGCCTTCTACGTCATACGTCCAGTAGTTGCCCGTTGATAGGGGCAGGTAAACAGGGCCATTGCCAGATGTATCGGTATCATCGCTTGAGCATGAAACCGCAAACAGGCCTGACAGCAGCAATAAATAAAAGTACTTTTTCATATTATGTTAGCTTTAGTTAAGTTTTTGCGAATATAGCTAACATTATTCATGGTGTCTTAATTTTTATTAAAAATAAGTGCCGCAAACAATTGCGGAGTGATTAGCACCTCCGGTTCGGCAACCTCTTCCTCATCGCTTATTTTACTATCGCTTGCATAGTGATACAATTTCCATTTCTTTTTATGATATTCGAGCGCGGTAAGGTTTTCTATCCAGTCGCCTGAATTAAGGTAAGTAACGCTTCCTTTTTTGTTGTACTTTACTTCATGTTTTGGTTCATGTATATGCCCGCAAACAACATATTCATAACCGTTTTCCATAGCAAGGTCAGCCGCTGTAGTTTCAAAATCAGATATAAATTTGACTGCTTTTTTAACGCTGGCCTTGATTTTTTTAGATAACGAATAAGGTTCCTTACCCATTTTAACCAGGAACCAGTTAACAAAGCGGTTAAGCAGTATAAGATAGTCATAACCTATGCCTCCCAGTTTCGCGATCCACTTAGCATGCTGAACAGAACTGTCAAATACATCGCCATGAAAAAACCATGCTTTTTTGCCATCAAGTTCAAGAACCACTTTATTTACAATCGAAAAATTGCCCATGGCAGTATCGGCAAATTTGCGAAGCATTTCGTCATGGTTGCCTGTAATGTAGTAAACGGTGGTGCCCTTTGCTGCAAAATCAAGCAATTTTTTAACAACCCTTAGGTGAGATTTAGGGAAATAAGATTTCCTGAATTGCCAGATATCAATAATATCGCCGTTAAGGATCAGCGTTTTGGGCTTAATGGTGCTCAGGTAATTATGCAGTTCCTTAGCATGGCACCCGTAAGTACCCAGGTGTACATCAGATAGTACTACCACATCAACAATCCTTTTTTTCATCAGAATGGTTTCTTGCAAATTACACCTATATATATAATCCTATTTTTAAGGCAGCGTTATTAAAAAGTTTATAATTGATGCCCAATATTAAATTTGGTAACCAAATATTGTTTTATAAATGAGGCATAACCCTTACATTTGTTAAAAACACACAATGGCAGGCAACACATATGGCACCCTATTCAGGCTTACAACTTTTGGCGAATCTCATGGAGCGGCAATAGGCGGCGTTATAGATGGATGCCCACCCGGCATTACGCTTGATTTTGATGCCGTACAGAAAGAGCTCGACAGGCGCAGGCCGGGGCAATCGGCTATTGTAACCCAGCGCAAAGAGCCTGATACCGTACAGTTTCTATCGGGTATATTTGAAGGCATGACCACCGGCGCCCCCATAGGGTTTATAGTGCCGAACACCAACCAGAAGAGTGATGATTATACCCATATAAAAGATGTTTACCGTCCATCTCACGCTGATTATACCTATGATAAAAAGTATGGTATACGCGATTACAGGGGAGGCGGCAGGAGTTCTGCCCGGGAAACAATAAGCAGGGTAGTGGGCGGCGCTATTGCAAAACAAATGCTGCCGGGTATTACCTTTAATGCCTTTACATCATCTGTAGGAGAAATATTTATAGACAAGCCTTACCAGGCGCTGGATTTTTCGCTAACCGAAACCAATGCAGTGCGCTGCCCGGATGCAGCCAGCGCGGCCCGTATGGAAGAATATATTAAAGAAATACGCAAGCAGGGAGATACAGTGGGTGGCACGGTTACCTGTGTTATTAAAGGTGTACCGGCGGGCCTGGGCGAACCTGTATTTGATAAGCTGCATGCCGAACTGGGCAAGGCCATGCTGAGTATTAATGCGGTTAAAGGCTTTGAATATGGCAGTGGCTTTTGTGGCGCTAAAATGAAAGGTAGCGAACATAACGACCTTTTTAATACTAATGGCTCTACCCAAACCAACCTTAGCGGGGGTATACAGGGTGGTATAAGCAACGGCATGGATATTTATTTCAGGGTTGCTTTTAAACCTGTTGCAACCATTATGCAGGAACAGCAAACCATAAACAAGGATGGTGATGTCGTAGATATGACCGGCAGGGGCAGGCATGACCCGTGCGTAGTGCCACGTGCCGTGCCCATTGTAGAGGCCATGGCAGCGCTTGTACTTGCTGATTTACAATTAAGAAATAATATTTAACATATATCGATATAGATAAATTGTTTATAAATCAATATATTAGGGTGTTTTGCTCAAAAATATATATTTTCTCTTCTTAAATTTAGTATAAATTAATTGTTATGGAAAGTTTTTTTATTATTTTTGGGAAAAATTAAAAACTTTCATCATGAAAAAACAATTACTTACGGGTGCATTTATATTAGGTGCACTTTTTACGGCAGAGGCGCAGAATTCTTGTGCTGATGCAATCGAGGTCACTTCAGGTGCTACCTTTACTGTTGATGAGATTACTGGCGAATACCAAGAAGGATGCTGGCAAAATGACGGTGAAGCCGGAGCATGGTATAAAGTAACAGCTCCTGCTAACGGTGCTTACAGGGTTAATACTAATTTTGGTGCAAATGCAGGTGGCGATACACGTGTGTCTGTTTATTCAGGTGAGTCATGTAACGATTTGACATGCTGGGATGGTTCTGATGACGTTTTCTACGCTGAAATTGACGAAGACGGTACTCCGGATCCGGACAACGTACTACTTACAGATTTTCAATTTCCAGCAGTAGCAGGTGAAACATATTACATCCAGTTTGATGATATATGGAGTGCTGATGGTTTTCAGGCTGAAATAACATTTTTAGAGCCTGGCTGTACTACTAATACACTTACTGAGAACTGGTCAAACATTGCAAGCTACTATTTCTGCTGGTCTACAGAAGATCTTAACAACGATGGTGAAGGTGATGATAACACTTTTGCACTACGTACTACTAACAACTGGGATGATATTAAAGACAACGACAATGTTGTAATAATATTCTCTGGCGAAGAAGCAAATGATGACTACCTTGTATCTAACAGCAAAAGCCTTATAGGTGGTAACACATATACTGTAAGTGTTAAATATAATGGTGTTAACACTCAAAATAATGCTACACCTCCTGTAGTAACTGAAGCTGACCAAAGCTTTGAAGTTGTTGCTGTAGATGCTGATGGTATTTATATGCTTGGAGAGCAAACAGGTATTACACAGAATGGCGAACTACTTACTGATCTTGAGGGTAATGCTCCTACCGGAACATTTACTTTTACACCAGAAGCTGATGGCGAGTATTCTTTTGCAATCCACTCTAATACTGAAGGTGGAACAGGCGCACTTCTTATATTTGAAATCAATGTTACAGGTACAATGGGTGTAACTGCTCCTTCTGTTGCAAGCTTCTCTGTATCTCCAAACCCAGCTAATACTGTAGTTACTATTGCTAACGGTAACAATGCTCTTGTTAACGCAGTAAGCGTTTCAGACATGAACGGCCGTGTGGTTAAAACTGCTGCTTTTGATGGCGTTGCTCAGGCTCAGGTAAATGTATCTGATCTTGCAAATGGTGTTTACATGATGACTATATCTTCTGATAAAGGATCTGTTACTAAAAAAATCGTTAAGAACTAATTAACCGGTTTTAATATTATAAAAACCCTGCTGTTCTACAGCAGGGTTTTTTTATGGAATAATTTAAAGAAAAAAAGGCTGCCCTAAGGCAGCCTTTTTTTTATGTATCAGATATATTATATCAGCGTTGCAGAAAGTGTAATCTCGGCCGCAGCCAATACTTTAGACAATGGACAAACTTCCTTTGCCTTGGTGGCTATATCCTGAAAATCCTGCTCTGTAATACCGGGTACGCTGCCCTCCAGTTTTAGGTGTATTTTAGTAACGGTGCCGTCTTCAAAAGTTACCTGTGCCTCTGTATCAAGGTTATCGGCGGTAAAGCCTTTTTCATTAAGTAAAAAGCTGAATTGCATAGTAAAACAACCGGCATGCGCAGCGCCTAAAAGCTCCTCAGGGTTAGTGCCTACGCCTTCTTCAAAACGTGTTTTAAAAGAATATTGTGCTTTATCAAGTGTTGTGCTTTCGGTGCTAACACTTCCTTTTCCTTCTTTTCCGGTTCCTTTCCAGTTGGCGCTTGCTCTTCTTGTAAATTTCATGATGTTTAATTTTAAGGTTTATTGTTTTTAAAGTTACTTATAATTTTCAAATCAAAACCATAGCGATGATTTGATGAGACAAATTTAATCTACTTTTAATATATAAATCAAATTAATAATTTTTTATCTTTATTAAATAAATTTATATTCATGACTATTCAGCAGTTAAAATATATTGTAGCTTTAAATGAGTACCGTCATTTTGCGCGTGCGGCCGACTATTGCATGGTTACCCAGCCAGGGCTTACTATTCAGCTTAAAAATCTTGAAGAAGAAATAGGGATCAAAATATTTGACCGTACTAAGGTACCTTTAAGTCCAACAGAGGCCGGAACAGAAATTATTGAGCGTGCTAAAAAACTGCTGCGCGAAGCCGACGCGATTCGGGATTTTGTGGTAAACAGAAAAAACGACCTCAGTGGCGAAGTAACATTGGGGGTTATTAGTACACTGTCGCCTTATCTTATACCTCTTTTTATTAAGGCGGTTAAAGAACTGTTACCGCATATGCGCTTTAAGATAGCAGAAAGTAATACCGGCCAGCTGCTGCATGACCTGGAAACAGGCGCTATAGATATTGCACTTATGGCCACACCTGCGGGTAACGGCAGGCTGAGAGAATTTCATGTGTTTATGGAGCCATTCATGGCTTATTTGCACGAAGGGCATGCCCTGACGGCCAATGAATTTTATGAGATGCAGCCACATGACCGCGCTGAGATATTGCTGCTGGAGAGCGAATTTTGCTATAATGCACAATTACTGGACATCTGCGGTCTTAAAAGCCCAAATTTAGGGATACAGTACAGTTTTGATATACGCTCTATAGAAACGCTTAAAAACATGGTTAGGGCAGGGCTCGGTTTTGCGCTTGTTCCACAGTTATCTGTTGCCCATGAGCCTGAAAACACCTTGTGTAAACCCTTTGCCGCGCCAATGCCGGTGCGCGAAATAAGCCTGGTAGTGGCCGATACCTTTAACCGTAAACTGTTATTAGAAAAAATGAGCGAGGCCATTTGGGGTTGCCTGCCGGACAGCGTTAGGCAGCAGTCAGCTTACCGCAAGGTAACATGGAATGACTCACCTTACTTTATAAATGCCGTTAGCCAATATATAAAGTAGTTTTATTTGCCGGTTATGCCAATAATAACTCCAAAATCGCCGTCGGTCTGGGTGATGTTTTGTTCTGGGCAATAGGTCCTCGATACAAAGCCGTCAAGGTATAGCGCATTTTTACAGCCCTGGCTTTTAAAGTACATGGCAAAATCATGGAAATTCACCTTTTCGCGGCTCATGGCAAATATAGCTTTACCATTAGGCAATATACCTACGCCGTTGCGCACCTGTACGTTAGCCGAACCTTCTTTAAAAGCTGGATGAATTGTGCCATTAACAAGAAGCATGGGGCCGCTCTGCGTTGCATATTTAATTTTAGTGGCTTTAAAATCGGGCGTTATGCAGATGTGGGGAATATTATTACTATCAATATAAAATATGCCATTGGGCTTCAGGTAAAAATTACCGCTTCCGGAAGCAGTATCTATAGGGGAGATAGCCTTATAATTCTCAAAATATAAACCCTGAGGTGAATGATCTGTTTTATACATTCCGCCATTCATGGCAAACAGCAGGGTTTTACCATCTTTGGCTACAGCCGATTTCAGATTGCCCAGGCTGCCGTAGCGGTTACCTGAGGCATCTTTGTAATATAGTACTATATCTTTGCCATTAGCAGTGTAGCTAACAAAGCGGGTGTCAGGATTTTTACTGCAAAATGAAAGAAGCGCAGTAGCGGCGAGCAGAACCAAAAATATAGCTTTCTTCATTTTGGTGTGCATTCTTATGTTAATAGATTTCGATATTTTTGTTACGGAGAATTGTACGCAATACGCTGTATACCATATCAGTGTTCCAGTCATTAGCATAACTGAATGTAAAATATTTATTTCCTGGATCAGATGCAGAATATATTGTAAAATAGGAATAATAGTTTTTAGTGCGTATGTCTTCCCATGGAAGGAATACCGGCTGCGCTAATTTAAATTCGGTAGGTAATGTTATACCATCTTTAGTAAAGTTAATGGTTTCAACGTTAAAATCCTGGTGGGTATTATGTTGCTCAAGATATCTATCTATAACGTAGTCAAAAAAACAGCTTCTTATAGCACTTAGTATCTCATTGAATTCTTTATGCGCGGTATCTGTGCCAATTTTGAAATAACGGGTTATTTTTATAGAGAGTACCTTATTGTCTGCATTCTTTACACGGATTACATACCTTCTTCCAAACGGAAGTTCGAATCTAATCCACTGCAATTCATAATTGTAACCTGTAATGTCCTGTTTACCAAAAGCCTGTTCAGGATTTACCGCTATTGCATTTCTTTCAAAAAATAAAAACTGTTCGTTTATAATCAGCCTGCGCTTTCCCCTAAACAGTCCGCAATTTATAACACGGTCAAACTCAGTTGCCATGCTTAACTTGTCTGTTCCGCCAGCTGCTTTTTAGGGTCGTAGCCAAAAAGGTGGTTTTGCTTGATGATTTCTGCAATACCGGCGGGCAGCATGGGTTCCCATCCAGGTTTGCCCTTGCTTATCATTTTAAGCACTTCACGGCTAAAGATGTTCAGGTTGTTTACGTCTACTTCCGGTATATCTATTACCTTGCCGTTAAATTTAAAGAACTTGTACAGCTCTTTCATGCGTGGGTGTACCTTAAGGTTTTCTGAGTCTATTACGTGGCCTTCCTCGTCTTTCATTGGGTACAGGTATACTTTAAGGTCACGGTAAAACAACTTGCCAAAGGCCTCCAGTATGCCTCCGCTAAGGTGGCGGTAGTATTTTTCGTCAAAAATATCAACAAGGTTGCTTACACCCATAGCAAGGCCCATACGTGCTTTTGTATAAGCAGAAAAATATTCAACCACCTTATAGTATTCCTGAAAGTTAGATATCATAACAGTCTGACCCAAAGAACATAGCAGCTCGGCACGATCCATAAAATCACGCTCATCAATCTCCCCGTCAGATCTAAGGTTAGAAAGTGTTATTTCAAAAATAACCAGCGCCTTTTCAGGGTCTACCTTATTTTCATCAAGAAATAATTTGATGGTTTTTTCATACATGTCCATGTTTACCTTGGTAACCGGCCTGAAGCTTCCCCTAAGGGCAAGTATGTTCTTTTTATAAAGTATGGCCGCAGGCAGCACATTGTGGCCACTGGGGTCAAACATTACCGCATCGGTCATGCCGTTCTTAACCAGCTGCAGGCTCATAAGCCTGTTATCAACATCGGCAAAGCGCGGGCCGCTAAAGTTTATGGTATCTATTTCAAGCTGGTCTTTATCAAGGTGGTCATACAGGTAGCGCAGCAGCTTTTTAGGGTCGTTATACTTGTAAAAGGCGCCATAAATAAGGTTTACACCCAGTATGCCAAGGGTTTCCTGCTGTAGCCTTGCATCGGTTTCTTTAAACCGTATGTGCAGGGTAATCTCGTTATAGTCTTCATCGGGCTCAACCTGATAGCGTATGCCTACCCAGCCGTGGCCTTTGAATTGCTTTGCAAAATCTATGGTGGCAACGGTATTTGCGTAGCTAAAAAATACTTTATTAGGATGTTTTTCGCGTTTAAGGCGCTCTTCCATAATCCGCACTTCGTGGCTCAGCATCTTTTTAAGCCGGCTCTCCGTTACATACCTACCGTCTTCTTCAATACCGTAAATGGCATCGCTAAAATCTTTATCGTAGGCTGACATTGCCTTGGCAATAGTGCCTGATGATCCGCCCGAGCGAAAAAAGTGGCGTACGGTTTCCTGCCCCGCGCCAATTTCTGCAAAAGTGCCATAAATATTTTCGTTAAGGTTTATGCGCAGCGCCTTGTCTTTTACAGAAGGCACGTGTGCAATAATTTTATCGCCCTTTAATGTTATTTCGTCGTCGGATAATTTCATAGCGGTGAAGGATATGCTGCAAAGTTAGGAAAACACTGCGTTTTATAAAACAAATTATGCTATTTTTGTGTAAAAAATAAACTATTTTGAACGTTTGGTTTCTTGGCACCGGTACCTCTCAGGGCATACCCGTAATAGGTAGTACCCACCCCGTATGCCTAAGTGCTGACCCTAAAGACAAGCGCCTGCGCGTGTCGGCCTGGGTGCAGTGGGAGGGCTATTCATACATTATAGACTGCGGCCCTGATTTCAGGCAGCAGATGCTAACCTGTGGCTGCACCAAAATAGACGGTATACTGTATACCCACGAACACAGCGACCACACTGCCGGATTAGATGATATACGCCCGTTTTTCTTCCGCCAGGGCAACATACCTGTTTATGCCCACAAACGTGTACTAAAAAGCCTTGAAAAGCGTTTTGACTATGTTTTTCAGGCAGAAGACAAATATCCCGGCGCGCCATCTGTTGCGGTAAACGAGGTGGTTGCCGGCCGGCCTTTTACCCTTGGCAATAAAACGGCGGAACCACTGACGGTATTGCATGGGAACCTCGAAATTTTTGGCTACCGGATAGATGATTTTGCATACATAACCGATGCGAAAACCGTGCACGAAGAAGACCGCAAAAAAATTAGGGGTATTAAAGTGCTGGTAGTTAGCGCCCTTAGGCAGGAACCACACGACAGCCATTTTAACCTGCAGGAAGCGCTTGATTTTATAGCCGATATAAACCCGGGAAGGGCTTACCTTACACATATAAGCCACATGCTGGGTTTTCATGATGATGTGCAGAAAATATTGCCAAAAAATGTATTTTTGGCCTTTGATAACTTACAGATAACCGTTTAACACCACAAAATGAAAAAGAGCTTATTTTTATACCTGTTTATTTTTTCGCTGCTTATAAACGTATTTACATATATGTATTTTACCAATCAGCAAAAGGACGATAATGCCAGGGTTGCAAAGATACATGATAAAGTAAAAACGGTGCGCGATAGTATTAAAGCCGATAACGAAAAAAACGCCGGCGACAACTATTTTTCATTAAAAAATGACGACAACGCCCGTGAGTATTTTAAAGGCCAGGATATAGAAGCCATATCAATAAAGGTGCGCGATGCCATTTTTGCTAAAAACGCTGTTGCCGGTGGTAACCCCCTGGTAGAATATCCTGCTATGGATGGCAGACCCTTTGCCATATCAAAAATAAAAGTGCTTAACCACCGCTGGATTATTGTTGATTTTAGTAACGGTACACGATGGGGGGAGGCCCTTTTAAAATATTTTGTAGAAGATGATGGCTCTGTAACCGTTGAGCGTTTAGAAAGTACTCTTTTTGCATTTACGCCTTATTAATTTGCACTGTAAGCATCCTTTTAATTAATAAAATAACGGCATGAAAAAATATATTTTTTTTATTGGGGCGGCCTGCTGCCTGTTTTCCTGCGATTATATTATGAAAGCAGACGACACCAAAGCAAAGAGTAACGGCGACGATAAAGTGGTTATAGGTACTGATAAAGATGCCAAAGGCTGTGTAATATCGGCTGGCTACCGGTGGTCTCTGCTTAAAAACGACTGTATCCGTCCGCTTGAAGAAGGTTACAGGCTTAATACGGTAGACCAGGTAGCGGGTGAGAGCACTTATAAAAGCGCTTTTGTAACTTTTGACGAAACTAAAGAAAATGCTGAGCTTTTTCTGCCCGACATCCGTACATCGCAACTCCTCAAAAAACAAAATAACGGTACCTACACTGATAAACATTACACCCTGAGCCTGCAGGGCGGCTACCGACTTAATAAAGATGGGGCGCTGCTCTATATGGGTGCTGCCGTTCAGGAAGGCCAGGTAACCGGCGATGACAAGCAGGAAAGCGAATAATTAAATTCGGATTTCTGATATGAAAATACCACAGGTGAAATTCATATCAGAAATCTGAAATTTTAGTAGCTAATTCTCTGTAATAAACCTGCCAATTACAAAATCTGCGCTTTCTACGGTATAGCGCTCATCACTATTAATGCTTACAAATACAACACCACCGGCATCAGCAGGAGCTATCAGGTGTACCGTATGTATATAAGCACCATTACTTTCTGTAGTAACAATTTTTATCTGTCCTTCGTCCGCGCTCCAGCGCTGTAATTCTGTTGGTGTAACCGGGGGTGTAAGGGAGCAAATGCTGCTTTCGCTAATACTGCTGCTAAATACACGCAGTAACAGTTCATTATTGTCTTCACTATCGTCAAGCTCAATTATCTCTTCACCTAAATCGGTATTGTTTACTATAGCGCTGTCAAGTGTAAGCACAAGCGCTTCGGTACCGCTAAGGCTGTAAAACGGACCCAACGGATTTTCATTGCAGGGTTGCAGGGTAATGGGAGCTTCTGTTGTGCTTTCAAAGTCAAAATCAAACCCCAGGTTTACTACAATGCTGCCGTAATTATTATCTGTAATTACTACCTGTTCATCGCTGTTTTCTTTAGTAAATGTTACACTTTTAAGCGTAATCTGGTGTATGTAGCCTGTAACATGTGTAGGGTCATCCTCATCAAACACTTTGTTGGTAATAATTTCAAGCACACCGTCTCCCTGCCATTCTTCCAGCACAGACGGGCTTACAGGCGGTATATCACTACAAAGGGTAGCGGCTGTTACATTGCCGTTATAATTGCGGTAAATAAGGCGGTTAGCAGTACCGTCCACAGTAATCTGGCGTGGCGATCCATCAGGTGTTTCTACATTTAAAAATGCCGCGCCGGCATCAATATCCAGTATCAGCACCTCAGTATCGTTATCGTTTATCTTAAATATAACATCGCTGTTTGCATCGCACCGCACAGGGTCAACATCAGTAAAGTCAAATGTTTTGAAAGTCATTTCGCCGTCGTCGCAGCCTGCAAGCAGGGCAAGGGCAGCAGCAAGGCTAAAAATCTTTTTCATATAGCTGTGTTTTTTCAACAAAAATAATGTTTTTAATGGTTTGATAAAACGTTTTGCAGGCATAGCGGTATAAATAGTGGTTGCAAATGCATTTTTGCCTAATTTTGTGCCAATGAAAAAAGCCTATCTTGATAATGCTTCTACCACGGTAATGGTGCCCGATGTTATTGCAGAAATGGCCCGGGTTATGGGCGAAGTATACGGCAACCCTTCGTCTACGCACAGTTATGGGCGCAGCGCTAAGGTGGTAGTGGAAACCGCACGAAAAAACATAGCGTCTTTGCTTAACGCAGAAGCGCGCGAAATTATCTTTACATCAGGCGGTACTGAGGGTAATAATTTTATTTTGCGCAGCGCCGTTAAAACCCTTGGCATAAAACGCATTATAAGCAGCAGGGTAGAGCACCACTCTGTACTTTATGCATTACCAGTACTTGCGTCAGAATTCAGCATTGAAATAGTATATCTTGAACTTACTGAAGGCGGTCAGCCCAACCTTGACAGGCTTAAAGCATTACTTGAAGAAGATATGCCAACACTTGTTAGCCTTATGCATGTTAACAATGAAACCGGTGTGGTTTTAGACCTCAAAAAAACAGGCAGCCTGTGCCGCCAGTATAATGCATATTTTCATACGGATACCGTACAAAGTGTGGGTAAGACTGAGTTTGACCTGAAACAGCTGCCTGTAGATTTTATGGTGGCAAGCGCCCACAAATTCCACGGACCTAAAGGTGTGGGGTTTGCTTACGTACGCAAAAATATTGTGCTGCAGCCAATGATTTTAGGTGGCGAACAGGAGAAAGGCCTGCGTGCCGGCACCGAGGCTACGCATCAAATTGCCGGCATGGCAATGGCGCTGGAACTTTCTTGTAAAAACCTCAATGCTCATCGTGACTATATTACAGGCATTAAAGATTATTTGCTTGCGCAACTTGACGTGCATTTTCCCGGTTACAAGGTTAATGGGCACTCTACAGACGTCAATTGGCTACTGTTTTATAACCTTGCCAACATTTTGCTGCCCCTTAGCGAAGAAAAAACGGCTATGATACTTTTCAGCCTTGACATGCAGGGAGTTGCTGTGTCGCGGGGCAGCGCCTGCCAGAGCGGTAGTGTAAGGCCTTCTCATGTGCTTGAGCAGCTGCTTAGCCCCGGAGATATCAGGAAACCATCACTACGGATATCGTTTAGCCATTACAACACCAAAGAAGATGTAGATCTGCTGATTGAAGCGCTAAAGAAAGTTTAAGGCAGACTATTTCTTGCCGGATTTCTTTTTGCCACCTTTTTTAGCTTTTGATTTCTTTTTGCCTGCCTTACCCTTAGCTTTTTTTCCGCCTTTTTTCTTTTTACCCCAGCCTTTCTCCATTTTTTTATAGGAGTCTTTGCTTACTGTGCCTTTCTTTTTGCTGCGTGACTTTCCTTTTTTCTTACGGGCATTAATATTGTTTACCAAAGAATTTTTTACACCCAGCTTGTTTTTCTTTTTACTGCTTTTTTTTGCTTTCTTTTTGAGTTTGCTCATAATGTTACGGGTTTAGTTTACCGAAGTTATGTTATGCATCAGGAAAAGCCGTGTTAAATAACATTTTAGTAAGAAGCGTTTAGCCGTAGCATTAACAAACTTTACCTTTTGTTTCAAATATGCTTAACGCCATCAAAATGATAGGATGGGTAACTTTGTTTAAAGTAAATTAAAAGTTATTACTATGGAAAAGTTTATATCTCCCGACGCCCATTGTACCATAGATTATGGGTTGTCATCTGCGCTTGCGGTTGTTCCTGCTCTTATAGGGGCAAATGATAACGCCATAAAAATGTATGGGGCTCTTGCCACTACACTAACCGCGTATAATGCTCTAACGGATACCAAGGTGGCCGTAAAACCGGTTATATCTTTTAAAACCCACATGAAGGCTGACCTGGTAAACCTTGCGGGTATATATGCGCTTGGCTTTACCAAGCCTATACGGAAACAGCGTAACGTACTGGCATTTCATGTTGCGTTTGCCACATTAGCCACATTAAATGTATTGTTTACAAATCCAGATCAAAGCTAATACGGTAATCGGTTTTTCGGTGCGCAACCCGCTACTCATCTGTTACGGTGCTTTTAAGAAACCACTTGCCTTTTTTGCCGGTGTAGGTACTTTCGCTGTATCCTTTACTGGTTTCGCCATTTAGGTTGGTGTAGTCCTTTACCTCTTTTGCAAGTGGTTTGGCAGTAAAACCTTTTAGCTTATAGGTGCTGATGAAACTCAGCCCTGCATTACCGGCCATGCGGTTGCAGGTAATGATGCCTGTTTTAGGGTTATATTCAGGTGTGTCCCAAACATCAGTACCTTCGGGCGTGTTGTAGAGCTTTATGAGTTTTTTTGTTTTGCGGTCGGATAAAAATAGTACAGCATCAAGGCTGCCGTGTACATTAACGCCCACGTAGAATATAAGATCTTCGTTACCATCATGGTTAAAATCGGTAATCTGGAAATTAGGCGTGCTGTACATGTTCTCTGTATCATTAATCCAGCCCGGTATGTCTATACTAGCCTGATACGTTAGCTGCGACTCACTGCCGTCTTTAAACCGTGAAAGCCTTAGGGTATCGTTGCCGGTCAGGTCGAGCTGATAAGCGATAATCTCTCCTTCAGGTGAACCTAATTCGCCCAATGACAACCCCACATAAACCGATTGTGCTACCAGTTTCCATTGGCCGTTATGCCCTGTAAAATTTTCATCAAATACAGTTTGCATGCCGCGCTCCTGCCGGTGCATTTTGAGAGGTGTAGCCACAAGCCCGTCAAGCTGATAAGTGCTTTCGGCCGAAGAGCCAAAAGCGCTGCCACTCAGGTTGCAGGTTATACTACCGGTTTGCGGGTCATATTCCGGCGCGTCCCAAATGTAGGTATCACCTGCATGGTCATACAGCTGTACCAATTTTTGGGTTTGCCGGTCGTTTAAATAGATGGACGACCACCGGTTGCCGTTCATGTTGCTGTGCAGCCAGCATACCAGGTCTTCATCGCCATCACTGTCAAAATCAAAAATATTGTAGCTCGTGGTAAGGGTGTCATTTACAACTTCGAGAAAACCAACATCATAAGGCATGTCTTCCTGATATTCCCATTTTGTGGCGAATTTTTCAAGGTGGGCCAATGTATCGTTAACCAGTACCATGCGGTAGGTAAGGGGTATGTTGCCCTCAAGGGTAAACTGCGTAGCAAGATGTTCCTTTTTAATATCAAGCTCATCACCAAAATTGATGGAATCATGCACCGGGTGGCCTATTGAGAAGGCCAGTGTTTTATAATTGTCATCTCCCTGAACCTGTGCGGTTAGCAGGCCGGGGAGGGCGAGGATGAGGAAAGGCAGTTTCATTATTATTATTTTTTATTGACTTGATATTTGTAACCCACCCCGCCCTGCGGGCACCCCTCCGGAGGAGGGGAATAGCTTCACTCATACGTTACGGCTTGAACTTTCGACTTTAAGACTTATTGCCTTACTGTTTTTACAAGCTTCCAATGCCGATCTTTATATTTGTAGTTGCGTTCAATGCCTACGTTCTCGTCAGTATGGTCAATTTCTGTTTTGGTAAGTGGAATAGCAGTGGCTTTTTTGAGTTTATAGGTTGTATTAATATGTATGCCATGCAGCCCGCCGGAGACTGATGTGGTAACTGTTTTGTTTTTGGCGTCATATTGCGGGTCATCCCATAGGTAAGTGGCATCGGCCGTGTTGTATAACTTAACCAGCCTTCCTGTTTTAGGGTGGTTGAGATATATCAGTGTTGTTAGGGCGTTATGCCCGCCGCTAACATCAGTATACATCAGGTCTTCATTGCCGTCTTTATCAAAATCGGTTACCCGGAAAGACGATACAAGCGGCCAGCCTTCCATCAGGGTCCAGGTATCGGTGCTGCATAAAATAGTGTCCCGCACTACCCATGCCTTATCTATGTTTTGCAGCATTAGGGCAGTGCCTGCATCTACAACTTTTAGCTGGTACTCTAATGGTGTTTTGCCTTTAAGGGTAATGTTTTGCCAAATTTCCTGCGCCTTAAAATCGAGACCGCCCGTCTGCGGGTCAAAAATATCCTCAAAGCCAAACATTACATAGCCGTCTTTTTCTAAAGCTACATAGCCATTGGGCTCGCCTTCTTCTTCCTGCGGCGTTTCTTCCCGGGTTTTCTTAACTTTTTTCCATTTACCTTTTTTGCCTTTGTAGGTAGCAGTTATAATATAATCGGGATTGGTAGAATCATATGCTTCTTTAAAAACAGGCGTTGCCACCGTGCCTTTTAATGTATACGTAGCTATTGCAGGCTCCCCGTACGCACCTGAATACAGTTCGGTAGTAATGAGACCTGTTTTTAGGTCATAGCGCGGGTCATTCCAAATGTCGCTGTCATTCTCTGCAGTGTCAATTAGCCTGACCAGCTTATGCTGCGCTTGATCGTTTATAAAAATAATGGTCCACACGTTGGCATGAACGCTGGTATAAGCCCAGCAGGTAAGATCCTGATCGCCATCTTTGTCAAAATCAGTTATCATGAACTTAGAATTAACAACACCTTCTGAAACAGGGCCATATACCCAGGCAGAATGCTGTATTACTTCCTGTAGCTGCCACATGCCCTTATTTCGTATAAGCAATTGCGTAAGGGAGTCGTTTACAGGGCGGAGGGCGTAGCTAAGGGCTGTTTTGCCTGTTAGTTCAATTTTTTCAAACAGGGTATCGCGTTGCCAGTCGATTTCTGTGGCGGTTGAATCTTTAAGGCCAAAGCCCATAAAACCATCGGTATCAATTTCGTTATCCTGGGCATGGATGAGGCAGGGCAGCACCAGAAGGAGCAGCAAAAAGCGTTTCATTGGTTATTTATTTAATTTTCTGTAATTTCCATTTGCCGTTTTCTCCTTTATAGGTTTCGTGTGTAATCTTTTCAGGATTACGTAAATCAACCGATTCCATAAAAAGGGGCTCTATAGTTGTGCCCTGAAGCTTATAAGCCGCAGTATTTTGTTCCCCATAAGCACCAGACCGTAGTTCGGTACTTATAATTCCGGTAATGGAGTCGTAGCGTGGATCATCCCAGATTATACCATTATTTGTAATATCTACAAGCTTTACCAGCTTCTGTTGCCTCTCATCGTTGATAAAAATGATGGTCCACTTGTTGGTATGAACATCGGTATCTACCCAGCAGGTAAGGTCCTGGTCGCCGTCTTTATCAAAATCGGTAATTTTAAAATAAGATTTAATAGTATGTTTTAAAATGCGGGTATATAGCCAGCCGAAAGAATGTATGCTATCCTGAAGTTGCCAAGATCCATCAACCCAGCGTGATAAAAATGTAATACTATCATTTATTGGATGTAATGCATAGGTAATTTTCTCTTTTCCGCGGAGCGTGAATTCAGCAAACATATTTTCCTGCTGCCAATTAACGGGATCTGCTAACGTATCTTTAAGGGTAAACGGTATATAGGTATCATTCTCAAATTCCTTAACCTGATGGCAGGCTAAGAAGCAGGGCAGCACCAGAAGGAGCAGCAAAAAGCGTTTCATAAAAGTAGCGGTGATTTGATAGCAAATGTAACAGAAATCTTATTTAATTATGATACGGGAAGTAATTTATTTTTAGGGGGTTACAAACTATTTTTGCGACAGGTTACATCCAGAATTTCCACCAGTGTTTGTGCCTAATCCTCAATATCACGCCATTGTCGACATTGTAGTCGCCGGCAGGAAGCACCGCAGTAAACTCGTTATAACGGCGGGTTAGGCTTAAGATATTTTCTATTTCGCTGTAAAATGACGCAAACAGCTTGTTTTGCTTTGAAGGCACATCATAGGTCATTTGATCAAATTTGCCATTCTCATTGCGCTCTACCATAAAATATTTGCCGCTCATGCCGTGCTGCCAGTTATCAATATCGTCATCTCTCCAGCTAAAGCCGTCATAATAGTATATGATGGCAAGCACGGTATCTACTTCTGCATCTGTTAGCGGAATGACCTGCAGGTAAGCGGGGGTATCTTCCTGAATGCCCTTGTGGTCTTCTTCTGAACGATACGCGCGGATGTGGTTAGTGAGGATGCCGGTTTTTTTTGCATCTGCCGAAATAGATATGTCAAGACGCTGCCCGCTGTTATTGGTAAGCCGGAAGCTGAATGGCATGCTGCTTAGCATTACCGGTGGCGGGGCCAGCTCTTTAGTGGTTATCTCTTTTATATCTTGTGCCGATAGCCAAAAGGGCAGGAGCAGGGCAACATATATTAGGAAGTGTTTCATGAGGATGATTTTACCAAAGATAAAAAATTTAAGGTACCGGTACTTTGCCACAGCACATTTTATAGCAAATATTATGGTGCAAAGTTACGATGCTTTTTTGAGGATTTACTGAAGGCATTTGTTCAGTAAAAAAATGAGGAAAAACGCCAAAAGTAAATTCCAAATAACAAAACCTTAATATTAAACTCCAAAGTGAAAAATTAAAGATTTCGGTGTAAGAATTTACTCTAAATATACTATCGTCGAAACTGTAAATATAACTACTATTTTTTTGTCGATTCCAACTTCCGAAAGTGAAATATTAAGCAGTTAAGAGTAAGAAATTACTGTAAAAAGAGGAAGCTGCAAATGTAAAATTTTGCAGCTTCCGTAAATTTTTAAATGCTATGTATTGTAAGATTATTCTTTAGTCCAAACATTGTCGCTTGATGTAATGTCCGGTACAAATTTACCTGGGTCAATTTCTACTTTAGTAACAACTTTATCGCCCTTCAGCAGGTATTTCCATTCGTTGGCACGCTGCCATACTTCTACAGGTAACGTCCTGATATCCTCAGTTTTATCCTCATAGGTAACCTTAAATACTACAGGCGCGGGCATGGTGCCGGTGTTTGTAAAAGTAATAGTGGTACCGCCTTTAACAGCAGTTACCTCTTTGATACCCAGGTCTATATTGGCATTTTCAACAAACCAGCCTTTCCAGAACCAGTTAAGGTTTTCGCCGGCTGCGTTGTCTATGGCATTAAAGAAGTCGCTGGGCTGGGGGTGCTTAAACGCCCAGTTTTTAATATACTGGCGAAAGGCGTAGTCAAAACGTTCAGGCCCTAAAATGTACTCCCTCAGCATTATAAGGCCAGTAGCAGGCTTGTAATATGCGGTATAACCAAGGTTCATGGACCTGGCTACATCCGGATAAGTGGCAATGCTTTCGCGGTATTTTGACTTGAACCAGTGCACCCTGCTGCGGCTCTTGGCCACATCGCTGGTATACTCTCCTTTATTGAAAGCCACTGTGCTGTAGTAGTTTATAAAGGTATTGAAGCCCTCGTCCATCCAGGCATAGCGGCGCTCGTTGCTGCCTACTATCATGGGGAACCAGTTGTGGCCAAACTCGTGGTCGGTCACATCCCACAGGTCGGCTCCTGAACTGCCTGCGCTACAGAAAGATACGCCCGGGTACTCCATACCTCCGGCGTTACTGGCCACGTTTACAGCGTTTGGCCAGGGGAACTCAAACCACATTGAAGAGTAATGCTCTATGGCACCCTTAGTATACTCTGTACTGCGGCCCCAGGCATTGTCTCCGGCACTTTCTTTAGTGTAAACCGACTGAGCCACAGCCTTTTTGCCGCTTGGCAGATTGATGCGGGCGGCATCCCATATAAAGTTCTTAGCTGATGCCCACGCGATATCACGGCTGTTTTGCATCTTAAAATGCCAGGTTACCTTGCCGCTTTGCACGGGGCGGGTCTTAGCAGGGTTTCCGGCTTCATCCTGAGTAATAAGAAATACGGTTTTATCACTGTTTTTTGCTTGTTCCCAACGGTTTAGCTGTTCTTTGGTAAGTACTTCCTTAGCATTTACCAGTTCGCCACTGCCTACCACGATGTGGTTGTAAGGCACTGTTACCTTATAATCAAAGTTGCCATACTCTACATAAAATTCACCTGCACCCAGGTAAGGCTCAGTATTCCAGCCCACTACATCATCATAAACAGCAGCACGCGGATACCATTGCGCCATTGAGTAGGTTACACCACCACCGGTTTCCAGGCGGCCCATGCGGTCCATACCTGCCTCAGGCACGTGGAACTCAAAATTCATGCTTACGGTAGCGCTTTTACCTGATTTTAAGGGTTCTGCAAAAAACACCTGCATGCGGGTATCGGTAATAAGATATTTGTCTGATGTGCCTTTTGTCTTGGCAACCAGGTTAGTAATGGTAAGGCCGCCATCGGTATCGCCGCTATAGCGGTTGCCCATTATAGGTGTGGTAAGCGTGCCGCGTGAGGTTTCTGTAAAACGGTTTTGCTCTACATACAGCCATATAAAAGGCAAATCCTGCGGGCTGTTGTTGTGGTAGGTCATTGTTAGCGTGCCTTTCAGGATGTTGGTTTTATCATCTAGCTCAGCCTCAATAACATAGTCGGCGCCATTTTGCCAATATTTGGGGCCCGGCACCCCCGATGCAGCACGGTAATCGTTACCGCGGCGGTACATCACATCATCAAATTTGCTTTGGTTATTAGGGATAATCTCCTGCGCCATAGCAGTAAGGCCCGTTAAGCCTAAAAACAGCAGTAGTTTAGGTACTCTCATTAAAATAAGTAGGGTTAGTTTTATAAAATGTCTTGTCAAATATACCTAACTTAAATTTAATAATAAAATTATAATGAAACCCCTGACAAATTTAATTTATCATTAAAATAGGTCGTAAAACTTAAGTTTTAAGTACTTTTGCAGCAATTTATTTTAAAGATTTCCCATACAAGCATGGATAAGATCATTTCCTTCTTTTCTTCCACCCGCCTCATGGCCGTGTTATTTATTGTATTTGCAGCAGCGATGGGCATTGGCACCTTTATTGAAGATGCTTATAATACCGAAACTGCCCGTGTTTTTATATATAACGCATGGTGGTTTGAGGCTATTATGCTATTATTTGTAATAAACTTTTTTGGCAATTTTAAGCGTTACCAGCTTCATAAAAAAGAAAAATGGGCCACATTGTTGCTGCACTTGTCTTTTATCTTGATAATAGCAGGCGCTTTTGTTACCAGGTACATAAGCTTTGAGGGCATGATGCCCATAAGGGAAGGAGAGGCCGAAAACCATTTTTATAGTGATAAGCCATTTTTAACGGTTTTAGTTGACGGTGAATATAACGGTCAAATGAGCCGCAGGACTTTTGAAAAGGCTATTTTGATGAGCAGCAAAGAAGTGCCTCTCTTAGCAAATAACCATTTTAAAATTAGTGGTGATTTTAATAATATTCCTTTAGAAGTTGAGTATAAGGAATTTATACCCGGTGCAAAAGACACCATTATGGCCGACTCAAAAGGTGTACAATATATAAAACTTGTTGAGCAGTCTACAGGGCAGCGGCGTGACCATTACCTTAAAGAAGGTGAGGTTCAAAACATTAGTAATATACTTTATGCATTTAATAAGCCCACAGCAGGTGCAATAAATATTACCCACACAGGTGATAATTACACATTGAGCGCTCCATTTGAAGGAGGCTATATGCGTATGGCTGATCAGTTTAAGGGCGCTGTAATTAAAGATAGTGTACAGCCGCTTATGTTCCGCTCACTGTATAACCTTGCCGGGGCCATGTTTGTGTTACCCGAGCCGGCTATAAGAGGAAAACAAGTGTTTAATTCTGACGGTAACTATAAAACAAAGGAGGAAAGCGCGCTGGTTGTAACGGTTAAAAGCCAGGGAGAGGAAAAAGAGGTTACACTGCTGGGCGGCAAAGAGCACATAGGTGTACCTGTGGCTATAAAGCTGGGTAAACTTGACTTTACCCTTATGTATGGCAGCAAGACCTACACGCTTCCGTTTAAGGTGCAGCTTAATGATTTTATAGGCAACCGCTATCCGGGTATGGAAGGGCAATCGGCAGGTTTTTCTTCATTCGAAAGTAAAATAACTGTACTGGATGAGGAAAAGAAGGATAAGTTTGATTATCACATTTTTATGAACCACGTTTTAGACTATCGGGGTTACCGTTTCTTCCAGAGTGGTTTTGACGCTGATGAAAAGGGTACGAAACTTTCTGTAAGCCATGACTTATGGGGTACCTGGATATCTTACATCGGCTATTTTTTACTTTATATAGGCCTTATGGCAATTTTGTTTGATAAAAATACCCGATTTAAAGACCTTGAACGTAAGCTTGATAAGATAAAAGACAAGAAAAGAGCAATGGCGGCAGCAGTAATGCTTTTAGTAGCCTTTAGCGGATATTCGCAGGATGACCACAGCCATACTGCACATGCCAAACTATCTGAAGGTGAAATTGAAACCATGCTGGAAAGGAGTAAGGTAAGCCCTGAGCATGCTGAGCGTTTTGGCAAATTAATTGTTCTGGAAGGTGGCCGTATGATGCCAATGAATACTATGGCTTCAGAAATATTGAGGAAGCTAAGCAAGAAAGATAACTTTAGAGGGATGAATGCTGAACAGGTATTTATCTCTATGTCACTACTACAGGAAGCCTGGGTGGATGTACCAATCATAGCGCTGGCACGTGGTAACGATAGTATAAGAAAAGTTGCCGGTCTTCGGCTTGATGCCAAGTATGCTGCCATGAGCGACTTTTTTGATGCAAACGGCACTTACAAACTAACTGCTCTGCTGGAAGAAGGCGCTCACAAGCGTGAAATGAACAAGTTTGATAGCGACTTTAAAAGCCTTAATGAGCAAATAGTATTGCTTAACCTTGCCCTTAGCGGGCAAATGTTTAATGTACTGCCTGTACCTAATGATAAAGGACATAAATGGGTGTCTTATGCCCAAATTATGGGTGATAGCATAAAAGGTATGGACACTATAAGAAACATTATACCTTACTATTGGGAATCGGTTGCAAAAGCATTGCAGGATAAAGACTATAGCACCGCAGAAAAGGTACTTACAGGCCTTGAAAACTATCAGAAAAAGTTTGGCGCAAATCTAATGCCTTCTGAGGCTAAAATTGATGCGGAGATTCGCTATAACAAGGTTAGTATTTTTGAAAAGCTGTACCGCTACTACATGCTTTTTGGAGTTTTAATGATGACGTTTGTTATTGTAAACATCTTTAACAAAAAGAAATGGGTGGGTGTTACGGTTAAGGTATTCCATGTTATTATTGGTTTACTTTTTGCCTTGCATACACTTGGGCTTGTAGTGCGCTGGTACATATCTGGCCACGCCCCGTGGAGTAATGCTTATGAGTCTATAATATATGTGGGTTGGGCTACTATGTTCTTTGGGCTTGCCTTTGGCCGAAAATCTCAGTTAACGGTTGCCGCTACTGCATTTGTAGCAGCTATAGTATTATTTGTGGCGAATCTAAACTGGACAGATCCGGGTATTGCAAACCTGCAGCCGGTGCTTAATTCATATTGGCTTATGATTCACGTGGCGGTTATTGTGGCCTGCTACGGACCGTTTACCCTTGGGTTTATACTTGGCTTGCTATCGCTTTTCCTCATGATTTTTACCAATAGTAAGAACAAGGCGAAGATGGATATCAACATTAAAGAGATAACGTATATAAACGAAATGGCACTTACCGTGGGTCTTGTAATGCTGGCCATAGGAAATTTCCTTGGCGGGCAATGGGCAAATGAAAGCTGGGGCCGTTACTGGGGCTGGGATCCTAAAGAAACCTGGGCACTGGTGAGTATAATGGTATATGCTTTTGTTATACACATGCGTTTTGTGCCTGCATTGCGTGGCACCTGGATATTTAACTTCTTTAGTGTGCTGGCTTTTGCCTCAATATTAATGACATATTTTGGTGTAAATTTTTACCTGACCGGGCTCCATAGTTACGCAAGCGGAGATGTACGTACACCATCATTATTCTTTTATATGGCTATTGGAGCAATTATTGTAGGCAGTATAGCAAGGGTGCAGTATAATAAGCATCTTAAAAAGAAGTAATTGTTGTACCTTTATACAAAACATAATAAAATGAAGAATTTTGCAATATTGGCCTGCAGCCTCATGCTTTTGGGCAGTTGCCAAAATAAACAAATCAATGCTGAAATAGCCCAGGCAGACACGGCAGAAAATACTACACCCATGGCAAAAGAAACCATATATCAGTTTAAAGTAAAAGATATTAGCGGAAAAGATTTTGACTTTGCTACGTTAAAGGGCAAAAAAATAATGGTAGTCAACACCGCTTCTAAGTGCGGGCTTACACCGCAGTATAAAGAGCTTGAAGCGCTGTACAAGCAATATGGCAAAGATAATTTTGTAATAGTAGGGTTTCCTGCCAATAACTTTGCATCGCAGGAGCCTGGCACCAATGATGAAATTGCAACATTTTGCCAGATGAATTATGGTGTTACCTTCCCGATGATGGAAAAAATCTCGGTTAAAGGAGATGATATGGCGCCTATTTACAAGTTCCTGACACAAAAAAGCAAGAATGGACTTGAGGATAGCGAAGTGCAATGGAACTTCCAGAAATACCTTATCAATGCTCAGGGAGAGCTTGTAAAAGTTGTGGACCCTAAAACATTGCCTAACGACCCTGAAGTAGTTAGCTGGATAGCTGCAAAGTAATACTAACACATAAGCCCCCTAATCCCCAAAGGGGGGACTCTTACTCAAGACCTATAAGTGGTTGAGTGGAAATTACCCCTTTGGGGGTTAGGGGCCTAATTATGATTTACCCTAAAATACCTTTAGCACAGAGCATTATACAAATATGCCTGTCTAAGGGCGTCAGTGATATTGTTATATCGCCCGGGTCGCGCAATGCGCCCCTTACCATAGGCTTTGCCGGTAATCCTGAATTTAATTGTTACAGTATTGCAGATGAACGCTGTGCCGCATTTTTTGCTACCGGTATGGCCCAGCAACTACAAAAGCCGGTTGCCATTGTATGTACTTCAGGTTCGGCACTGCTTAATTATTACCCGGCTGTAGCCGAAGCTTTTTACAGCCAGATTCCGCTAATAGTAATTTCTGCCGACAGGCCGCATGATAAAATAGACATAGGCGATGGTCAAACCATCCGACAGGAAAACGTATATGCAAACCATATTCTATACAGTGCCAATTTAAATGAACAAGCCTCAGACGCCAATGATGCGCTAATAAATGAAGCCATTGCGGTGGCGCGATTTAAAAAAGGCCCGGTTCACATTAATGCACCTTTTGAAGAGCCGCTGTATGAGACTGTTGAAGAACCATCGGTTAATGTACAGGTGCAGTTTCTTACGAAGGAAGAAAAGCCTTTTGATGCCTATTTTGATTATTATACACAAAAGTGGAATACCGCGAAAAAGAAACTGGTGCTGGTAGGGGTAAATTATCCTGACACCATTGATGAGGCCATTATACAACAGCTTGCAAATGACCCAAGTGTAGTAGTTATGACTGAAACCACAAGTAACCTGCACCACCATAGTTTTTTAAACAGTATCGATACCATAATTACACCCTTTACGCCTGAAGATTTTGAAGCCTGGCAGCCCGAAATACTCCTTACTTTTGGAGGCATGGTGGTATCAAAACGTGTAAAAGCATGGCTTCGCAACTACAAACCGGCTGAGCACTGGCATGTAGACCCATTAAGGGCTTATGATACTTTTGGTGCACTTAGCCGCCACTTTGAGGCCGAGCCTAACGATTTCCTGAAACGCTTTTTACCGGAAACACAACCGGTAGAAAGTAATTACCGGCAGATGGCACAGGAGCTTAATAGCTTTCGAAGGGTAAAGCACGATGAATACCTGGCAAAAATTCCATTTAGCGATTTTAAAGCATTTGAAATAATATTACCGGCATTACAGGATGGCAGCCAGCTGCAGATAAGCAACAGTTCAGCAATACGCTATGCGCAATTATTTGATATCAAGCCTACGGTAGAAGTATTTTGTAACCGTGGTACCAGTGGCATAGATGGCAGTACCAGCACAGCTATAGGGGCTGCCGTAGGGAGCGGGAAGCCTAATTTGCTCATTACTGGTGATATTAGTTTTTTATATGATAGTAACGCATTGTGGAATAATTACATGCCTCAAAATTTCCGGATAATTTTAATAAATAACGGAGGTGGGGGTATTTTCAGGATATTGCCGGGCCATGCCGAAACACCTGTGTTTAATACTTTCTTTGAAACAAGTCATAAATTAACGGCAGAACATCTTGCAATGATGTATGGCTTTAGCTATAGCACATCGCACACGGAAATTGAATTGAAACAGCAGCTTACATCGTTTATGGAAGATTCTGGCCAACCGCAATTGCTTGAAGTGTTTACGCCTATGCTGGAAAATGATAAGATATTGCTACAGTACTTTAAAGAGCTGGTTTAATTATTTGGTCTTTTTATCAGCTGCGTTAAGTCTCTGTATTATGGATGTAATTTCGGTTTCTGTCTTTTTTATACGACTATCATACGCGTTTGTGCCCTCATATACTTTTTTGTAAAGCAAAGTATAATTTTCAACTTTTAATTCGGCATACTTATTAATCATTTCGCCCTGCTTTTCAAAAAATGGTGGTAAGTCAAGTGCTTTTATTTTACTTGTAATCTTTACGTTAGTTTGCCATTCGGGTAAAATTTTGGTTTTAATTACCAGCGCTGCATCTTCATCTGTCTTACTTTTATCCATTTCCAGATAATTATTAGCCGCCTCTTCATGCTTGCCAAATTCTTTTACAAGATCACCATATTTTGCAAGGTCGTTAGGCGAATAATTATACGCATAGTATGCTGAACCGAGGCCAAGTAGCAATGCTCCTGCTATACCGGCAAAGTTAAAGCCCGCAGATTGCGGTTTTCTAATTCCAGGTACCATAACCAGTCCGATTAAAAAACCGCTTACCAGTCCGCCTATGTGTGCCGCATTGTCAATACCTTCTTCGGCAAAACCGATAAAAAGATTGAGCACTACAAAAAAGCCTATACTTGTTACCAATTGTTTTTGTGCCGATTTAGGCACTACATTACCTACCATCATGGCCAGAAAAACGCCATACATGCCAAATATTGCACCAGACGCGCCCGCGCTTACTACATAATCATTCCACCATATGCTTACTGCACTCGATGCAACGCCAGCCATTAAATATGCCAAAAGGTAACGCCACCTTCCCATAAACGGCTCCAGCAGCAGGCCAATGTATGCCAGTGCATACATATTTAGCAGCACATGTAATATGCCAAAATGCAAAAAACAGGCAGTAAGCATGCGCCACCATTCGCCATCAAGGGTGACAGGTTTAAAATCTGCCCCCCAGGCAAGCATATCTTGTGGCTCCGGACTAAAAAAATGCACGCCACAGCACACCATTATAATATATATCAGCAGATTGGCATTAATAATTATTGGCGTTATAAAATAATTTTTAACCGGTATAGAAAGCTGCCCTAAGGTGCCCAGCATATCCTTGTTGCCACTAAACGCATCGACTTCTTCATGTTCAAAAGATTTTGATATCAGCTCATATCGTTCAGCAACAGCCTCGGCTCCGGTAGTAGCCATTGCTTTTTGAAAAGCTTCTTTAAACTGCTCAATATACCCGGGAATACTTTCGGTACTTGTTGAATTTCCTGAAATTTGTATGTTTTCATTATAAAAAACAATTTTTATTTCGGTATCGCTATCTGCAAATGCTATATAACCCTGCTTTCCGGTATAAAATATTTTCCACCCAAGATTGGTAAGGGCATTATGCGCAGCTACTATTGCAGCCTTATAATTGAAGTCAGTATTATGCGTTTGTTCGGTATGTCTGTTTGTAAGCATTTTAAAAATTATTGACCGTAAATATAACCAATAGCCATTATACTGCAAGGCTGCTGGGCAAGTTAGCGTGTATCTTTGTACCTTTGTGGCCGCAATAATTTTGAAATGATTGAAATAGGAAAATATAATGCGCTTAAAATAGTGCGTGATACCAGTGTTGGCCTGTATTTAACCGATGGCACCGAAGATATACTTTTGCCAAATAAATATGTACCACGCGAATTTGAAGTTGATGAAGAGCTAACCGTATTTGTGTATCTTGACCAGGAAGAGCGAAAAGTAGCTACTACCCTTGAGCCGCTTATTTACCTTAATGAGTTTGCACTGCTCAGAGTAAGTTACACTAATAAATTTGGGGCATTTATGAACTGGGGGCTTGAGAAAGATCTTTTTGTTCCGTTTAAGGAGCAGGCAAGGCCTATGGAAAAAAGCAAGCGTTACCTTATATACATGTACCTTGACGAAAAAACAGGCCGCCTTGTAGGATCAAGTAAACTGAGCCAGTTTTTAAAAAATGATGAACTGACGGTTGAAGAAGGCGAGGAGGTAGACCTTATAGTTTCTCACATTACCGAACTTGGCATAAATGTTATAATTAACGGTCAGTATAAAGGCCTTATGTATACTAATGAAGTATATGATGACCTGCGTACCGGCGATAGGCTTAAAGGGTATATTAAGGCAATACGGCCTGATAATAAAATTGATGTAAGCCTGCAAAAAGGTGGTGTAGAAAGCATTGAACCCAATGCAGAGAAGATACTTGATGAGCTGCGCGCCAGCCGTGGGTTTCTTCGCCTTACGGATGACAGCCATCCTGAGGATATAAAAACGGTTCTTAGAATGAGCAAAAAAGCGTTTAAGAAAGCTGTGGGCACGTTGTATAAACAACGGCTTATTGAGATAAAAGAAGATGGTATTTACCTTGTAAAATAGTAAATTCGCAATCATTTTATAAATAAGTAAAAGTTACCGATATTTGCTTTTAAATACAGAAAACTAAATGATGAACAAAAATACAGTCCTGGGCTGGGCCACGCTGATTATGATTATAATGGGTGTTGTGCTTATATGCCTGGGTGCCTTTAAATATGATGATGTGGCTGGCTATGGCTTTGGGGCGGTAGGTATAGGCTTCTTTTCAATTGCCTGGGTATTTAACGCACTCAAAGGGCGTGTGTAACCATCACTAATAACACTCGTAAATCAAAACTTTAAACCTGAAAATACAATATAAAAAATGTCAGACGATAAGAAAGTAATATTTTCAATGTCGCGCGTAAGCAAGACGTACCAGGGAGCACAAAAACCGGTTTTAAAAGATATATACCTTAGCTTTTTTTACGGGGCTAAAATTGGTATCCTGGGTCTTAACGGTTCGGGTAAATCATCACTATTAAAAATTATTGCAGGCGTAGATAAAAGCTATCAGGGCGATGTGGTGTTTGCGCCAAATTATACTGTAGGATATCTTGAGCAGGAGCCACAGCTTGACGAAAACAAAACCGTTATTGAAGTTGTGCGCGAAGGTGTAGCCGAAACAGTAGCCCTTCTGGATGAGTTCAATAAAATAAACGACAGCTTTGGCGATCCTGAGGTATACGAAAATGCCGATAAGATGGATAAGCTTATGGAGCGCCAGGCATTGCTACAGGATAAGATTGATGCAAGCGGTGCATGGGAGCTTGATACCAAGCTTGAAATAGCTATGGATGCCTTAAGGACTCCCGAGCCCGATACACCTATAAAGGTGCTTTCGGGGGGAGAAAAAAGGCGCGTGGCACTATGTCGCCTGTTATTGCAGCAACCAGACGTTCTTTTGCTTGATGAGCCCACCAACCACCTTGATGCCGAAAGTGTACTTTGGCTGGAGCAGCATTTACAGCATTATGCGGGTACTGTAATTGCCGTAACACACGACCGTTATTTTCTTGATAATGTAGCAGGCTGGATATTGGAACTTGACAGGGGAGAAGGTATTCCGTGGAAAGGAAATTACTCTTCATGGCTTGACCAAAAAGCAAAACGCCTTGAGCAGGAAGAAAAAACAGCTTCTAAACGCCGCAAAACGCTTGAGCGTGAGCTTGACTGGGTGCGCCAGGGCGCTAAAGGCCGCCAAACGAAACAAAAAGCGCGTTTGCAAAATTATGACAAGTTATTAAACGAAGACCAAAAGGAACTCGACGAAAAGTTGGAAATATACATACCTAACGGCCCACGGTTAGGTACCAATGTAATTGAAGCTGTGGGAGTAGCAAAAGGCTATGGCGATAAATTGCTGTATGATAATCTTAATTTTACGCTTCCGCAAGCAGGTATTGTTGGTGTTATAGGGCCAAATGGCGCCGGTAAAACTACAATCTTCAGAATGATAATGGGTGAGGAAACTCCTGATAAGGGAGAATTTAAAGTTGGTGAAACGGTTAAAATTGCCTATGTAGACCAAAGTCACTCTAACATTAACCCTGAAAAATCTATCTGGGAAAATTTTGCCGACGGACAGGAGCTCATTATGATGGGTGGCAGGCAGGTTAACAGCCGCGCTTACCTAAGCCGTTTTAATTTTGGCGGAAGCGAGCAAAACAAAAAGGTCAATACTTTATCAGGTGGCGAGCGCAACAGGCTGCACCTTGCGATGACTTTGAAAGAAGAAGGTAATGTGCTTCTTTTAGATGAGCCTACTAACGACCTTGATATCAATACACTGCGTGCGCTTGAAGAAGGCCTTGAAAATTTTGCCGGCTGTGCTGTGGTAATAAGCCACGACAGGTGGTTTCTTGACAGGGTGTGTACGCACATACTGGCATTTGAGAACAACTCTGAAATCTATTTCTTTGAAGGCAGCTTTTCTGAATATGAAGAAAACCGTAGAAAACGCCTTGGTGGCGATCTTACGCCAAAACGTGTCAAATACAAAAAGCTTATACGTGGATAAATTTACAAACCCCGCAATTGCGGGGTTTTGTTTTTTATAATATTAATTACCTTTGCATATCAAAATCGTATAAATGAAAACCATATATATTATAGTAATGTTTGCCGCTGCTTTTGTGGCATTGTATGAGCAGTCGCTGGGACAGTCAAAAAATCTGTATGTTATGGTTGCTGCTATAGTGATATTTATGATGGGCCTAATGCGCCTGATGAGTAAGGTACCTTCAAAAAACGAACGTGATAATGGCGAAGTTTAAAGCAGGCGATAACGTTACTGTTATTGACGATTCTTTTACCGGAAAAGTTAAAGGCTACAAAAAAGATAAGGTAGTAATTGAAACTACCGAAGGATTTGAATTGCAGTTTGATGAAAAGGAACTGGTTAAGGTTGAAAATGAAGTTGAGATAAGGTCATTTTTTTCTAATCAAAGTCTGGGTTCTGTGCTTAGGGATAAGCAGGAGCCGAAAAAGCGCTCGTTTGTAAGGGAAAAGAAAGCTAAAGGCGATGGTTTTGTGCTGGAAATTGACCTGCATATAGAAAAGCTGGTGCCTAACAAAAGAGGTATGAGCAATTATGATATACTAACCATACAAACGGATACCGCCAAACGCCAGCTGGACTTTGCTATAAAAAACCGGATGCCTAAAGTGGTCTTTATACACGGCGTGGGCGAGGGTATATTAAAAGCTGAACTTGATTTTTTATTAGGGCGTTATGATGGAATTACCTTTGGCGATGCCGATTACCAAAAATATGGTCTGGGCGCTACTGAAGTCTACATCAAACAAAATCCTAATAGATAAGGATTTATTGCTTGTTAAGAAAAGCAAGCAGGTCATAAAAATTTTGTGGTGCTACACCATGACCTACATTATATTCATGGTACTCTACATCAAGTCCCAGTGTTTTAAGAAACTCAGGGGCTTTTCGTGCCCATTCTACCGGTATAACCTGGTCCACAATACCGTGCGACACAAAATATTTTATATGCCTCACCTTTTCAGTATCGAGGTGTTCACCAACCAGTTCTCTATGGAGGTATCCGCTAAGTGCCAGTACACGGCTTATCTTTTCAGGATAGGTTAACGATACACCGTAACTCAATATAGCGCCCTGGCTAAAGCCAACGAGTGTTACATTATCTTTGTCAATGGGATAGGCAGTTACAACTTCATTAATAAATGTCGCAATCATGTCGCGCGACTGCTGTGCCTGGATATCATCGGTAAACTTATTCATATCAGCATCAAAGTTAATAGCATACCACGCAAAGCCATAGCCGGGCAGAGTGTATGGCGCCCTTACTGAAATAATATAATATTCGTCAGGCAGTTGGGCAGCAAAGCCAAAAAGGTCTTCCTCGTTACTGCCGTAACCGTGGATGAGCAGCAACAGGGGGTTTTTGTCTTTTTTTACTTTTGGCTCCCTGACCAGGTGATATAATGATAATTCCATGTTTTATAATGCTCTAAACAATTTTTGAAAGACTCTGCCCAATAAAGGTATAGCAATCATTTGGCTCTTAACAGCTGTAATAAAGCCGTAGCTCCACAAAACCATCATGAAAATCCAAAAGGAATATGTTATCATCGGGTCTGCAAAATTACTAATAACAGTACCCAAGATTATAAATAAAAGCGAAAGTCCTAAAGCTTGCCTGATATGGAAAGATGCGAACGGATTTTTCTTTTCCCCATTCATACTCATGGCAATCAGTACACCAACAATTAATATATAGCTTGTTATAGCGGCTGGTTTGCCTTCTTCAATTGTATTATCCATTTATTGTATCTCAATAGTGCTTTTAGTTTCAATATCGGTTCGAGGGTCAAAAATCACATCATAATAAGCGGCATTGCCTGCCTTACTTTTAAGCTTAAGCTGTTGACGGCCAAATTCAATTCCTTTTTTATCAGAAACTTTAAAGGTTAATGTACCGTCAAAATCTTTTTCGGTAATGATGTAAATAACCAACTTATGATCATTTTTTGAAACCGAATCCTGTTCAATGTAAAACTTACCTGTATTAATTCCTTTAGCCTTAAGGGTTTCGCTTACAACAAGTTTGTTGTCAAGCGTACGTTCAATACCCTCACTTATTCCTTCACCCACTTCGGTTGCAAGTTCGCCAACAGCTTCACCGCTTTTATTGAGTGTTTCCCTTGTTTTTTCTTTAACATCCTGGCACGATATGGCAAACACTATGGCTGCCGCATATATCAGTATCTTTTTCATATTACCAGTTTATTACTAATTTATCGTTGTTATAAATGCCATAGGCTTTTCCCTTGAGATGCTGACCTAAAAATGCTGAATTCTTAGATTTAGAAAGAATATCTGCCTTAGAAAATATCCATTCGCCTTTGGGGTTAAACAGTGTGAAGCTAGCCTGAACACCCTCAGCAATATCTTTACCGGCAAAGCCAAAAATGCTTTTTCCGGCTGTGAATTTCTCTACAATAATCTCTAATGGAAGAATTGTATTCAGGGCTCCAAAAGCGCTTTCCAGTCCTATCGTACCGTCTTTAGCCAGATCAAATTCCAACTTTTTGTTTTCGATATCTATTGGGTTATGATCTGAAGTAATGATATCAATAGTGCCATCCAGAATCCCGTCAATCAAAACTTTACGGTCATCTTCTACGCGTAACGGAGGAGCTACTTTATAACGGCTGTCAAAGTCGCTCAACACTTCATCAGTAAATAACAAATGATGTATAGATACGCTGCATGTAACATGCAAGCCTTTAGCCTTGGCTTCACGAATAAGTTTTACCGAACGTGCCGTACTTATAGTGGGTATGTGCATTTTGCCTCCTGTATATTCCAGTATGTACAGGTTGCGGACAATTTGCAACTCCTCGGCCAAAGAGGGTATACCCTTAAGGCCCAGCTGTGTGCTCATAATACCTTCGTGTACCACACCTTTACCCTTTATCTTTTCATCCTGGGCATAAGCTATTACCAGGCCGTTAAAGTCCTGCACGTATTGCAGTGCAATCTTGAGCAGGCTGGCATCCTGCAGCGATTTATTATAATCGCCAAAAGCCACAGCTCCGGCGTTTTTCATATCGAACATTTCGGCAATATCCTTTCCTTCGCTGCCCTTTGTCAGTGCGCCAATAGGGTGAAGGGTCGTGGCCTCATTAGCCGACCTGCCTAACAAAAAGGCTATATCCTGCTGGCTTTCGGCTATCGGATTACCCGTAGGTTGCAGTGCAATATCGGTAAAACCACTGCGGGCTGCCACGCTGAGGCCATTTGCAATGGTTTCACGGTCTTCATAGCCGGGCTCGCCAAGGTTTACAGAACTGTCAAACCACCCTTGCGAGATGTGCAGGTTATCTAATTCTATATTTTCAAAACCCTCAGCATCAGGTATATTATTTCCAATTTTAGTTATGATGCCGCCTTCTACCTTAATATCAACAGCCTGTTTGTGGAAGGGGCTGCTTGCATCAATGATAACGGCGTTTTTAAATATCAGGTTCATTTTACAAATTTTTGTATAAGCAGTTCGAGTACTAAAAATATAAGGGTACCAATAATGAACCATTTCCATAGTTCGCTGGCAGTACGTTCAGAGGTAATATCATTGTAAACGGTTGCTACTGAGTCTGCCGATGTAAACTCATCTAGTACCGCTGCATTTTGCAGTTTTAAGTTACTTTCAGTACGGGCATGGTTAAAACTCACATTTTTAAGGTTTTCACTGCCTTTAAATATGCTATAGTTGCCTGCCGATTCCGGGTAGTCGCCAAAGGATACCTTAACTTTATTATTGAGCAGTTGCTGCATCGGTATAAAGCTTGATTTACCATTCTTTATTGTAAGCACCTCATCTTTGCTTAGGGCAACATCAAGCAAAATATTTTCATTCTTGCCGATAGTTAGAGCGCTGATGCCCGTTTTACTACTATTCTGTGCCATGTTGTATATAGATAACAGCGCCAGTGGAGAGTTTTGAAAATTAGTGTTTTTAAGATTTAATGGTGCGGCAAAGAGGTATACATTGCCAAGCCTGTTAGTAAATGATGCCAGGAATGGAGATTGGTCTGCATAGCTAAGTACAGGAAGCAGATTGCCTGACAAGCTAAAAGAAGATTTAACGGCAGGATACTGAAAATTATCTACTTTACGTTCAAACACCTGGCTATAAAGCGGATGGTTGTTAGCTATTTTGGTAATCTGCTTTTCTCCATCTGCAATAGGTTTATAGCTTACTGCTCCAAGTGCAGATAGCAATCCATTGAGATTTTGCAGGCTACCATCAGCCGCTGGGATAATGCATATGTTACCACCCTTTGCATAAAAATCTTTAAGTGTGGTGGTAAGCGCCTGAGGAATATCCTTTAACTCATTAAGTATTATAAGGTCTTGTTTTTGCAGACTATTATAATCAAGTGAGGTTAGGGGAGTATCTATATAATTAAACTCCTCTTCAATAAAGGTGCGCCTTGGCCCAAGGAATTTGTTTTTATCGGCGTCGCCAATAGCAATTACGTTGCTTTTTACAGGTTTAGAAATGCTAAAATAGTAAGTGTTATCATAGTCAAGGCTGCCGTCATTAACTTCTACATATCCATGAAAATCTTTCTTTGGGATGGTAAATGTGCTGCTTTTCTTCTCCGCATCAAATTTTATCAGCGATTTCGCCGCAAGGTTTTTGCCGTTATAGAGCGCTACTGAAACATCATCTTCAAATTTGCCGTAGGCCACCATATCAACCTTTATCTCATAGAAATTGTCCATTGTTTGCGATATGTAAACACTATCAATGGCAATATTTCTTATATTTTGGGCTTCAGGAATAATGACATAAACAGGGCTTTTGCCAAACCTGCTCACATCTTTACTATCCAGGTTAACAGCATCGGTAATTATAACTACATCTTTGCCGGTAAGAGGCTTTTTTGCCTGTGCCTTATTCATCAGGAAGTCAGGGCGGAAGGGCAGATCGCTGTATGGAAGGTTTTGCAGTTCTTTTTGTATCGATTTGATATCAGTATCCCAAAAGGCGCCTGAATTTGTTATTAGTGAAAATTTTTGGCTTTCCGGAGTGTTTTCCAAAAGGTCCTGCACTGCACGTTTTAGCAGTTCGCCCCGGCTGCCTTTAGCCTGCATAGAAAACGAATTGTCAAGCAAAATAATCATTTCGTTACCCTTATTATTATCATCAGCAGCTTTAAAAAAAGGCTGAGTAAATGCTATAATAAGCAGCGCAAGCAGTAACAGGCGTGTAGCAAGCAACAGCCATTTTTTTATGGTAGAGCTTTTACGGGTTTGCATGCTAAGCTCTTTAAGAAAGCGCACATTGGTGAAGTATTGTTTTTGAAAGCGACGCAATTGAAATAAATGTACCAGGACAGGAATGGCCAGCAGGAATAAAAAGTAAAGGATTTCCGGGTGTTTAAACTGCATTCGCTTGAAAGTTTGTCAAAAATACTAATTTTTATTTTATATGCAGATGCAAATATGACCCATAAATTTCACATAATATTTAAAACGTTTACATTTGTAATTATTAAATTGCATATGATGAAATTAGCCAAAGTGTTACTATTACTTGTATTTATGAATGCAACAGCACAAGATAACTACAACCTTATTATAGGTACATATACCAAGACCTGCGATAGCAAAGGTATTTACGTGTATGACTTTAATACCGCCACCGGCGATTTTAAACCTAAAGCCAATACAGATGGTGTGGTAAACCCAAGCTACCTGACAGTAAGCGCCGACAAGAAATTTATTTACAGCGTTAATGAAGATGGCAAGAACAGTATGGCAAGTGCCTTTAAATACAATGCTGCCAATGGTAAACTGGAACTATTGAATAAAAAAGAAACCAATGGTGCTGACCCATGTTATATAATTAATGACGAAAAAAATGTTATTACCGCTAACTACTCCGGTGGATCTATAACCGTATTTGAACGTAAGGCGGATGGCAGCCTGGGTGATATCAAGCAACAGGTAAAGCACTCGGGAACCGGCCCTAACAAAAACCGCCAGGAGGCTGCACACGTGCACATGGTTTATTTTAGTCCCGATAAAAAATATGTATTTGTAAATGACCTTGGTACCGATAAAGTTTTTATCTATAATTACAATCCTAACGGAGGCGATAAGACTTTGGTGCTTAAAGAAACTATTGCTGTTAAACCCGGCAGCGGTCCGCGTCACCTTGTATTTAGCCCCAGCGGCTTTTTTGTATATCTACTGGCAGAGCTTGACGGATCATTAACCGTATTTAGCTATAATAATGAAAAGCTGGAAAAAGTTCAGGAAACTACGGTAGGTGCAGCCATTTTTGGAGGCAAACACGGCGGTGCTGATGTGCACTTTAGCCACGACGGTAAATATCTATATGCTACTAACAGGGAAGACGCTAACAATATCTCGGTATTTAAAGTACACGCTAATGGTATGGTTAACATGATTCAGCAAATAAGTACACAGGGTGCGGGGCCGCGCAACTTTACCATTGACCCTAAAGACAACTTTTTATTGGTAGCAAATCAGGATACCAACAACGTTGTTATATATAAAAGAGATAAAATGACAGGACTTTTAACGTCAACTGATAAGGAGATCAAAATGTGCCAACCGGTATGTTTACTGTTTACAGAGAATAAGTAAGCGTCATAAAATATTTGGTGAAGCCCTGATAGTAGGGCTTTTTATTTAAATTGCAGCATCATCTTATCCTCAATACATATGAATCCTCACACTAAAAAAAGACTATATCTTTCCGTTGTACTCCTTGGGTTGGTAGTAGCAATTACCTATGATTATTAGATGCAGATAAGTACAGCTATGTAACTGTATATGGCAGAAAAGCCAAAATCATGTATTACAGCGCCAAGACAACATTTTTTGATGACAAATCAGCAGATTTTGCAAAGCAGATGCTGTATATGTTTACAGATCAGAAAAACCCTGATTTAAGGGGATTTTTCGGGATATAAAAAAGGCCGCAGTTGCGGCCTTTAAAAATTCAAAACTAACTAAACAAAAATAAAGGCTATTCGTTAGAATATACCCTTACATAATCTATTACATACTCCTGCGGAAAGATGCTGTCATCAACCTCCATACCGCCAAAGTAACCGCCCACAGCGCAATTAAGTATAAAGTAAAATGGCTGGTTATAAGGCCATACCTCTGCCGATTTGCTATCAGATGCAAAGCTGTGTATTTCTATATCGTCTACGTAAAACGTAATCTTGTCTTTAGTCCAGTTAGTAGCAAAGGTATGAAAGCCTTCTTCTAGGTTTTTAAACTCCTGTTTCCTGCCATTGGCATGCTCACCATGGGTTTTAACCGTATGTAGTGTAGCATAGGCCATATGCGGCTCGCGGCCCACATATTCCATAATATCTATCTCGCCCGCTAGTGGCCAGCCCACCTTATCAATATTGCTGCCCAGCATCCAGAAAGCAGGCCAAATTCCTTTGCCGGTAGCCAGCTTAACACGGGCTTCCATATAACCATACTTAAACTCTTTGTTTCCTTCTGTTGTAATACGGGTGCTGGTGTAACCGTTGCCTTCTTTTTTAGCAGTAATGGTTAATAAACCACCTGATACCTTATGGTTGGTTTTAGTATAGGTTTGCTTTTCGGCATTACCAAAACCACAATTATCAGGGCAGCCATTACCGGTTTCAAAATTCCAGACTTTAGTGTTGAGGCTGTCGCCGTCAAAATTTTCCTCCCATATAAGTTTGCCTTTTTTAACCTGGGCAGTGCATACAATGCCTGTTAATAGCAAGAATGCCGATAGTTTTTTCATATAAGGTATTTTAATTGGTATAACTAAAGGGGGCTTCCAGTTTAGTGTCTGAGCTTCCGCCTACAAACACCTTAAAATCTCCGGCTTCTGCCTCCCATTTGTTATTTGCCGTGTAAAACTCAATTGTTTTTGTGTCAATAGTAAAGGTAATGGTTTTGGTTTGGCCAGCTTTAATTTCTACCAGTTCAAAATTCTTAAGTTCCTTAACCGGACGTGTAACCGATGCAAATAAGTCGTGTATATAAAGCTGTACCACCTCTTTACCATCTACATTACTGTTATTTTTAACATCAACCGAAATAGTTATCCTCCCATCTTTACCAAAAGATGAGGCACTGGTTTTAATGTTACTATACTCAAATTTTGAATAGCTTAAACCGTGGCCGAATGGGTAGAGGGGACTGTTGTCTTCATCTGTGTAATGAGACCAGAACACACTTTCTGTAGGCTGTCCGTTACCGGGCCTGCCTGTACTTTTATGGTTGTAGTAAATAGGCACCTGGCCCACACTGCGCGGAAAGCTCATGGGTAATTTGCCGCTTGGATTATAATCGCCATATAGCACCTGAGCAATGGCGTTGCCGCTCTGTGTGCCTAAATGCCACGCTTCAACAATAGCAGGCAAATGTTCTGCTGCCCATTGTATGGCAAGTGGCCTTCCATTAGTAAGTACTAATACAATATTTGGATTGGCTTTATAAACCGTTTCCAGCAGTTCCTGCTGAACGCCAGGCAGGCTCAGCTCAGCCCGGCTGCGGCCTTCGCCGGTTTGCAATCCGTGTTCGCCTAATACCATGATTACAACATCGGCATTCTTAGCTGCCGAGACCGCTTCATTAAAACCGCTTTTATCAGTCATGTTGATATGGGTTTCGCTGGCAAAAACTGTTGCACCCACGGTTACATCGGCGCCTTTTGCATAAGTAAGCTGGTTACCGCTATATTTTTGAAGGCCTTCCAAGACAGAAATGGCGGTACCATCGTCCGCACCAATTCTCCACGAGCCAAGAGGGCTGGTTTTGTCGTTAGCTAAAGCACCAATTACCGCTATTTTTTGTCCCTGCTTTTTTAGAGGAAGAAGGTTATTTTCATTTTTTAATAGTACAATTGACTTTTTAGCTACATCAAGAACGCCATCATGAAACTCCTTTTTGCCTATAGTTTGCTTTTCACGTTCTTCGTCGCAATATTTATAAGGGTTTTCAAACAAGCCCAACATAAATTTTACCCGAAGTATGCGGCGCACAGCATCATCTATTTTATCCTGGCCCACCTTGCCTTCCCGCACTAAAGCAGCAAGGTGAGTAACATAACCGTAAGATTCCATATCCATGTCGCTGCCGGCATTGGCGGCTTTTTCGGCGGCCTCTTTAAGGTCCTTTGCATATCCGTGAGGAACCATTTCGCCCATAGAACCCCAGTCACTTACCACAAAGCCTTTAAAACCCCACTCGCCTTTGAGAATAGTGCGCTGCAAATGGGCGTTACCAGTTGCAGGTATACCTTCAAGTTCGTTAAAAGAATTCATGAATGTGAGCGCACCTGCATCTGATGCTGCTTTAAATGGAGGTAAAATTATATTATGAAGCGTGTTATTGCTAACATCTACTGTATTATAGTCTCTTCCTGATTCGGCAAAAGAGTAACCTGCAAAGTGCTTTACACACGCAGCTACATTGAATTTGCCAAGATTCCCCTGAAAGCCCTGTACCCGTGCCACGGCAACGCGGCTGTTTAGGTAGGTGTCTTCGCCTGCGCCTTCCATTACGCGACCCCAGCGCGCATCACGGCTAACGTCTACCATTGGGGCAAACGTCCAATTAAGTCCTGATGCTGCCGCCTCTGCTGCGGCTATTTTTGCAGATCTTTCTATAGCTTCCATATCCCAGCTTGCGGCTTCGGCAAGGGGTATTGGGCTTATGGTTTTATAACCATGAATAACATCATAACCAAAAATTAAGGGTATATGCAGCCGGGTTTCTTCAACTGCTATTTTTTGCAGGGCTTTTACATCCTTAACGCCTTTAACGTTAAGCATTGAGCCCACCCATCCTTTTTTAAGATGTTCATATTTTAATGCGGCTGTACCTTCTTTAGGTACAGGGCCGGTAACTTCCCAAAAACCGTTGTACTGGTTCATCTGGCCCACTTTTTCCTCAAGGGTCATAAGTGCCAGTACTGAATCAACTTTGTGGTCGATAGACAGTTGGTTGCGGCTATTTACTGCCGTAATATTTTTTGGTGTGCTACAGGAAAGAGCCAGTATAAGGCCTGATGCAGCAACATAAAAAGGTAATTTTTTGTACTTCATTACTTTTTTTGAGAAAAGCCCAATTAGCATAGAGGTTAGCGTAAACTAACCTCTTTTGCTTTTTGGATAATTGTAAATATAAAATTGATATTTATGGAAAGGCTATTGGTAAACGCGAACGTAATCAACCTCCATACTTGTCTGCTGGAACGTCGGATTGTAGTTATTAGTAAAATTACCACCCACCGCAACATTCATTATAAGGAAATAATCCCAGTTAAAATACGGATGCTGTGCACCATTTATAAAAGTTTTATAGGCAGCACCACCATCTATAGTCCATGAAATAGACTCAGGGCTCCAGATAAGCGTATAGGTATGCCAGTCAGCCGGTGTTGCAAGCTGTGTATTGCCACTATTTGCACTTCCACCAAAATTACCCGGATAGTGCAAGGTGCCACTAATTGTGGTTTCGCTTACGTTAGCTGCATATTCCATAATATCAATTTCACCACAGGCAGGCCATGCGTTAGTCTGATAATTTGATCCCAGCATCCATAACGCAGGCCATGAACCATAAGCAGTAGGTAATTTAGCCCTAAATTCTACCTTGCCGTAAGTAAAGTCAAATTTATTATGGCTCTGTAAACGGGCTGAAGTGTAGCTGCCATTGTTTTCCTTCTTAGCAGTAATGATTAGAGATCCGCCGGAAACTACTGCGTTTTGAGATGTGTAGGTTTGCATTTCATTGTTACCCCATCCATTGTTATTGCCAAGTTCAGCGGTCCAGTTAGCAGCATTAGGTGCGCCGTCTACATCAAATTCATCTGCCCAAACAAGATTATCATATTCTGTAGAGGGGGCTTCGTTAGGGTTTTGTGTAGTAAATATATGGTACCACGCTAATGCGTCGTTACCACCCATTACAGCCCTAACAACCATACGGTTTTCTGTTAGCTCAAGTATTTCATATGTGCTTTGGCCAATGTAATAGCCCATAAAACCGTTATCTGAAAATGTCATTTGCGTACCTGTTGAATGCTCTGGCGCTACTACTGAATTAGCAGGTGCAAGCATTACGTTTCTTTGCGCAGAAACATCATATGGCAAACAGGTATCTTCTGTCTGTGTACCGCCGGCAACGCCTACAAAGGCAGCGTTAAAAAATGTACCTTCATTTTGCAGGTTGTATTTTATCATGCTACCGTCTAATGTAAAGGTAAGTACGTTACTGTAAAGGCAGCTGCTGGTTTCAGAACCTGCTTTTTCAAAAGGTGCTGCACCATAGTAGTTAGACCAATAGTTTACTGCGGGGTCAGCATTATTGGGGCCTACACCAAGGTGGCCTTGTTCTGCAGCAGCCCAGTACCATGTTTTGCTGCCGTTTCCGGTAAGCAAGCCAGTGGTAACAGGATCGTCAAAGTTGCTGAGTACATCTTCTACGGTAAAAGTGTTACTTGTAGATACCCCGGCCTTGCCATAAGCAATTACGGTTACTTCATAATCATTAATACCGGTAGTGGTAAAGCGCTTAAGATATTCGCCACCTGCTACTGTAGCAGTACTGCCGTCGGCAAAGATATATTTATAGCTTATGCCGTTTTCTGCATGCGCTTTAAACTGCACATAACCCGTGCCGTCTCCATTGGGATTTTCAGCCGACTTACCTATTATTGTATAGTCCAGTGTAAGGCCGGTAGGAGCATTGATAGCCCCAAATTTAGTGTCGTCATCCTGACAGCTAATAGCTAATACTATCAGCAAAAGCAACGCACCCAGTTTTTTAAAAGTCTCTTTCATAGTTATTTAATTTGATAGTTTAACGTCGTCAAAATAATAGGCTTCACCGCTGCCTGAAGTACCAAAGTTGAAGAATATAACAAGCTGCTGATAATTATTGGCATTTACAATACCATCAAAATCAAATGTAAGTTCCTCCCACTGATTAGCTACGGTTGTATTTACCGTGCGCTCAATATCATTTGCAGTAACATGCGGATTCATGTTTTCAAGCTTAAATATTATGGGAATATTTGCCTGTGGTGACCATACTTTTATCTTTATTTTATGCATGGTGCTAAAGTCTATTGGAGCATCCATAGGTGTAGCAACACCAGCCCAGGTTTCGCCGGGATTCTTAACAAATTTTGCTACGAAGCCGCTGGTATTTATACCTGTAGGGTTAGGATTTGCAACCCGGCTTCCGATGGCACCACCAAAGTTATTCCATATATAATCCTGGTCTGTCTCAAAAGTAAGTGGTAACCCAATTCCGCTGCCACCTGCTGTAGCTGCCTGCATTATATCGTCAAAATAATAGCTATCTCCAGCTCCTGTAACATTAAAATTACAGAAGATTACAATGTTGTTATAGGTTTGAGAAGCATTTGCACCGCTAAAATTATAAGTAAGCTCTTCCCATTGGTTTGCAACAGTTGTTACAGCAGGCACTTCAAAATTAATGGTATTATTAGAAAGGTTTTCAAGTTTTAAAAGGAAGGTGGTACCTACTGCAGGCGACCATACTTTCATTTTAATGAACTTCATTGTTGACAGGTTAGTAATAGGGGTGTCCAGTGTTAATAAGGAACCTGCCCATGTTTCAGAACCTGCATTTTTAACCTGTCTTGCCACTTTAGTACTGGTATTTATACCCGTTGGATCAGGATTATCTACTGTAGTAGTTGTAGCATTGCCAAAATTACTGAAGTTAAACGTGCCCGACTGGAATGTTATAGGCAGGTTAAGCGGGTTAGATATAGTTACTTCCTGAGTATAAGTACTGGTTGCCACACCGCCGCTGTAAGCCACAACGGTAACAGTGTATGTACCTGTTTCTGCATAGGTGTAACTTGCTGTCTGGCCCTGGTTAAATTGTACCGCAGGCAGTGCAGGGTCTTCACCAAATGTAACTTCAAAATAAGTTTCATAATCTGCGGCAGCCGTAACGTTAACTTTAAAAGGATTGCCCACCACCGTAGCAACGGTTACCTCAAGGTTTTCAGGTGCTACAAAAGATACGGTTAATGGTAACATAACCTCTGTAGTTTTACCGTTTATACCAATACCTACAAGCTTTACCATATATTCGCCTTCAGCATATACATGTGTTGTTTTTTCTCCCGCGCCAAGCGATGCGGGCTCTGTGGTAGCATCACCATAATGAATCTCGAAACTGGTAACACCCTCGCCATATGGAGCAATGGTAACAAGCCCTGAATTATCCTGTGATATGGTAAATAATGCATTAAGATTTTGTGGTGCCGCAGCATCATCTGCAAAACCGGTGTCCTGGTCAGTATCTTCGCAACCCATACTAAGGGCAACAAACAAGATACCAATGATATATTTGATATTTTTCATAGTTAAAATTTATTAGTAACCGGGGTTCTGAGCCCAGTTTCCATTAGCAAATTGTATCTCTTCATAAGGTATTGGGAACAACTCATTTTTATTAGCTGTAAACCCATCAATTTCTGAGGCGGCCCTACCTGTTCTTACAAGGTCAAAAAAGCGGTGCCCTTCGCCCACAAGTTCCCTGCGGCGCTCTGCAAATATAAGGTCGCCCAGAGCTGCGCCTGTTGCGGTGTAGTTATGGTTTACATCGCCAAAGGCACGCTGCCTTACCATGTTTACATAAAGTTGTGCTTTAGCATCATCGCCAATCTTATTATTAGCCTCAGCTGCCATAAGCAATACATCGGCATAGCGTATTGACCTGTAATTATTAGGGTTAGTAAGCTTGTTGTCACCAAGCTGCTGATAGTCTGCCCTAGGTATGTATTTTTTATTAAAGTAGCCCGTGTGCTTATAACCTACACCGTAAGTTACGCCGGGATTAGCAGCTGCAAAAGCTTCTATATCAAGAATTGCAACATCCCTTCTGTTATCTCCTCCTTCAAAAGCGTTATATGCCTCCGGTGTGGGTATGTTGAAGCTATAACCTGAAAAATAAACAGGGCCGTTATAATTTCTTGGCCCGCTAAAGCCAACAGCTACATTACCTTCGCTACACTGAAGACAGCCAAAACCGGCACCTTCTGAGTCAGTATACTGGACTTCAAAAACCGATTCAGGACCATTTTCTCCTGCGTTTTCAAAAATCACATTGTAATTACTTACTAATGAATACGTACCGCTTTGTATTACGGTTTCCAAAACTGCGGCAGCTTCGGCATTTTTGTTTTGATACAAATAAGCTTTACCAAGTAATGCACGTGCAGCACCTACGGTGACACGACCCTGTTCCTGAGTGCCGGTTGCAAGGTTTTCTATAGCATATTGAAGATCTGCCTCAATAGAAGCATATACTTCCTCGGGAGTAGCACGTGGTATTGTAGTTTCATCGCCTACTGAAAATCTCGTATCGCCTTTTAATGGAATGCCACCAAACCATTTTACAAGCTCAAAATGAAAATAAGCTCTTAAAAAACGGGTTTGGGCAATAATTTGTTCTTTGCCTTCAAAGTCAGTTTTATCCTGAAATTCAAGTATGTAATTAGCTCTGTTGACTCCGGCAAACATCCAGTCCCATACGTTTTTAAGGTTAGGGTTTACCGGGGTATGTGTCATGTTGTCTATTTGCTGAAAGCCCGGAACATCAGATGCGCTTTCTCCGCCTGAGAACGTATTATCCGAGGCAATTTCGCCTAATAAAACATTTACATAAGTACTTTGTAAAATGTCATACACGGCAACTAAGGCGTTTTCGTAATCTTGTTTTCCGTTAAAGTAATTTTCTGAATCTATAGAGTAGGGAGTAGGCTTATCCACAAAATTCTCGCTACATGATATATTAATCGTAAGAATGCTAAAAGCTGCAATAGCTGTTATTATTTTCCTTTTCATTGTTAATTAAATTAAAAATTAATGTTTGCTCCAATCATATACATTCTTGGTACAGGGTAAAAGCCATAGTCTATACCGCCGCCGATAGGCGCGCCAGACGATGCTCCCGGGTCATAACCCCTATATTTTGTAAAAGTGTAAAGGTTATTTACACCTACATAAATTCTTGCTTTTGTTACTGCGTTACCAAGGGCTTCAGGTTTAAACGAATATCCTAACTGAACATTCTGAATTCTTGCATAAGAGGCATCTTCAACAAAGTAAGATGAGAACAAAGCATTATTAGTAGCGCCGGTTGTAACTTTAGGCACAGTGTTGCTGGTGCCTTCGCCAGTCCAGCGGTTCAATACATAGTTAAGCCTGTTGCCATTTGGAACATTTCTCTCATATGCCCTCACCATATCATTTCCTATAGAGGCAAATACATAGGCTGCAAGGTCAAATCCTTTATATTCAAATGAAAAGTTGAAGCCCATGGTTACATCCGGTATAGGATTACCAATATCTGTACGGTCATCAGCATTTATAATACCATCTCCGTTAGCATCTTTAAAGCGGATATCACCGGGTTGTGCCGCAGTACCTAAGCCCAGCTGAGAAGGGGCAGCGTCAACCTCTGCCTGATTTTGAAAGATACCAATTTGCTGGTAGCCGTAAAAATACCCCATTGGTTTACCTACCTGCATACGGGAAGGCTGTTCGCTTAGGCCGAAACTACCTCCAGGATAAAATCCTGTACCATTGTTTACCGCTGTTACTTCATTTTTAAGAAATGACGCGTTATAATTTACTGAGAAAGAAAGATCTTCGGTAATGTTATCTTTGTATCCGATAGCAAATTCATATCCTTCATTTTTAACACTGCCCGCATTTACTATAGGAGCGCTGGCACCTGGTGCACCAATACCTACTATACCAGAAACGGGAATATTAGGAATTAAAAGGTCATGCCTTACATCTATAAAATAATCTGCCACAAATGTTAACCTGTCTTTAAAGAAATTCAGGTCAAGACCTACGTCAAACTTCCTGGCTTCTTCCCACTTAGCATTAGGGTTGGCAATAATACCTGTTGCAGTACCATTTACAAGCTGGTTATTAAATACATAGGTGGCTTCTCCGCTTAATGCCGAATAATAGGCAATATCAACTTCGTCACTACCTAAAGTGCCATAACTTGCCCTTAGTTTTGCGAAATTTAATATTTTTGAATCCTTGTTAAAGAATGGCTCCTCTGAAATAGCCCATCCGGCTGTAACTGAAGGGAAATAAGCTACTTTATTATTGGGACCAAATTTAGTAGAAGAGTCTCTTCTTATCAAGCCTGAAACAAGGTAACGTCCTTTATAGTCATACTGTAATCTTGCAAAATAGCCATATCGTCTGCTATCATAAGAGTAAGAGCTGTTTGTTCTTGAGTTTACTACACCTGTGGTTGCACCGACGCTGGCGTAATCCCAAGAATTGTAAGGAACATCAAACCCTGTGGCCGAAAGTCCGTTGCCGTAGCTTCTAAAAGCAGTCATACCAACAGTTACGGCAAAATTGTGCGCTTCTGCAAATGATTTTTTATAATTTCCGAAGAAGTCAAAGGTATAGTTGTTATCATTTACAGCACCCTCTGTAACACTGCTGCGGGTTACATCATAAATTTTTCCACCATAACTTACCTGCTTCGCAAAATTTCTTGATTCGCTATTAGCAGTGTTAAAGCCAATACGGCTGGTTACTGTTAAATCTGGTATAATGCTGTATTCAAGCCCAAATGTTCCACTTAGCCTTTTATAATTATAATCATTATAAGTATTTTCAATTTGAGCGAGCGGATTTATAATTTCTGTACCAAAACCTGTGGTGCTGGGCACTAAAGTGTATTCGCCGTTTTCATCATACGGAGTTAACGTTGCAGGAATATTTAAGGCATTATATAATACCGAGCCTAACGTATTTTCGTTTAATGTTTTCCTGCTAAACTCAGTATAAATCAGGTTGGTATTTAGCTTAAGTTTTTCAGTAATGTCTATACCTAAGGAAATGTTTGCAATGCTTCTGTTAAAGCCTGATTTATTGCCACCCACAATTCCTTCCTGGTCAATATTAGACGCGCCTACCCTGTAAGTAACTTTATCGCTACCACCTGTTAAGCTAAGGTCATGGCTTGTAATAGGAACTTGCTTGCCAAAAACTTCATTTTGCCAGTTTGTCCCGGTACCTAATCCGCTTATATTTGGAAAAGGAAGGGGCTGTCCGCCATTTGCATAGCTTTCATTTAACAGGGCTGCATATTCTGTTGCGTTTAGAGTTGGTAATTTTCTGCTGGTCTCCTGCAAGCCCGTATACACATTATAAGAAATGCTGGGTGCCTGATTTTTGCGGCCTTTTTTTGTTGTAATTAAAATTACACCGTTTGCCGCTGCAGTTCCATATATTGCTGCCTGGGAGTCTTTTAGAATGCTGATGCTTTCTACATCATTAGGGTTTACAAGCCCTAGTTCACTTTGATAACCATCTACAATAACCAATGGGGATGCGTTACCGTTAGTACCTACACCACGAATACGCACACTTAGTCCGGCTCCCGGAGCTCCTGACTGCGTTGTTACGTTAATACCGGCAACTGTACCCTGCAAAGCCTGCTCAATTTTAACAGGGCGAAGCTTTTCGATAGTTTCGGCGCCTACATAGCCTACTGAGCCTGTAACTTCTCTACGCCTTTGTGTACCATATCCAATAACTACCAACTCTTCAATTTCTTCGGAACTGGTATTTAACGAAATAGTTACATTTTCATTTTTTGAAACTATTTTTTCAAATGTTTCATACCCAATGTAGGTAAACTCTAAAATGGAGCCAATGGGCACCTTGATTGAAAAGTTACCGTCAATATCTGTAACGGTAGCTGTTGTGGAATTTTTTACGGCAACACTAACTCCCGGTAAAGGTAGTCCGGTAGCCGCTTCGTTTACTTGTCCGCTGATTTCCGCGTCCTGCGCAAAGCAAAATGCCGATACCAGAATGAAAGCAATCAATAATAATTTTGACTTCATATAAAAAAAGGGTTTTTTGTGATGGTATAAAAGTAGGTGGATGTTATATATATTTTTTAAAACCTACCCCTACAAATAATATACAGATGGAAAAAAAGCATTGTATACATAACTACGCCGTTGTTAACGTACTGTTAACAGTGTTTTTAAGGCAGATTTTAAAAATCGTACACCATTGCGAAAACCTTGTAAATTGACTATTGTTGTGGTAATGTATAGGTATTTTTAAAAAATGATGTAATAACTTAAACAGATAATATGTACTCAACAAGGCCTAATTCATGAACAAGATCCATCTTTTTACGCAAACGATATCGCTTAATCTCTACACTTCTAACAGAAATGTTTAGTAATGGGGCAATTTCTTTTGATGAGAGATTAAGCCTAAGATAGGCGCAGAGACGCAAATCATTAGGGGTTAATAACGGGTGTGCCTTTTTAATTTTCTTGAGAAAGTCTTTATCAGCGTTATTAAATGCTTCTTTGAACATATCCCAGGTATCATCCTCATTAATATTTTTATTAATTGTACTAATTACTGACTTTATGTTTCTATCGCTGCCTTCGCCCGTCTTTTTCAGATCATCCTTTATCATAGACAACAATTCATTCTTTTTGATAAGATTCATTGTTGAAGCGGCCAGTTCACGATTTTTATTTTCAAATTCCTGCTGTAGCTGATCATTTTTTATCTTCATCAGTTCCTGATCATTTTCGAGCTCTTTAATTTCAAGAAGCCTGTTATTTTCTTCTATGAGCTTCTCACGCTGCCTCTGATAATAATTTTTGTAAGCACGATTTACCATATAAGCCATTACCAATGCGATAATGAGGTATACCACAAGCGCGAGAGTTGTAGAATACCACGGTTTTAAAATTCTAAAGTGGTATTCGGCAATATTCTCTGATAAGGTGTTACCTGTCTTTGCACGCACTTTAAAAACATAGCTACCGGGTGTCAGGTTTTTAAAATTTATAACGGGCCTTGAGCTCCATTCACTCCATTCATCCTGCATTCCCTCAAGTTTGTACTGAAATTCAGAGTTAATATACTTGCTGTATTCCGGAACTGTAAAGTTGAAAGTTATGTTGTTCTGCGCATATTTAAGGCTGCCTTCAGTATTTATGTCGATAGTGAATAAATCTTTATTAAGTTCATTAGCCGCAACATTTGTAATTAGGACGTTATATTTTTTTGAATTTAACTCGTTGATGTTTATAGTGTAATAACCATCTGTCGTACCTATAAGATATATACTTGCAGTAATCTGGGTAATGTTTTCATAACCTACCATGGAGTTTGTTAAAGATGATGGTATGGGAATGACGTTATGTTTAAGCTCCGCATTCAGCTTGCCAGACGAAAAATAATTTATATAATTTTTAGAAAAAAACCAAAGTTTACCTGAACTGTCGGGTATTAGTTTTCCGGATGTGTAAATATCATTGGCAAATATTTTAGATAACTGCTGCTGTTTTTCAAACTGCCTTGATTTTGCATTTAACTTATAAATACCTTCTTTATAAGCATAATAAATTTCACCGTTAAATGTGGCAAGGCTGGCATTTTTGCCTTTAACAGGACTTTTATAAGCGTAAATGTTTAATGCTTTTGTAAAATTTTTATCTATAGTGATCCTAAAAATTCCCTTATATTCATGACTAACATAAATATCGTTACCATTCATTGCAAAAAACCTGCTTGAATAATCAAAACCATCTATGCGGTTTTTGTATTTCCATCCTGCGGGCGTTTTTTCTAGAACAGCGAGGCCCAGATAATTGCCCTGCAATAGAAGATCAGGTTTACCAGGTATTTTTTCAAATTTCCAGGTACCTATACCGCTAAAAATTTGCGATGCCTTAGCACCGTTAATTATAAATGTGCCATAATCATGCCCACAAAACAGTGTGCCATCATATGCAAATAATGACCAAACCTGGCCTTTAGTTCCGGGCACAAATTTGAAATCTTCAGAACTGTTGTAAGGCTTGCAAAATAAGCCCTGGTTTGTGCCTATATAAATGTTCGCGTTATAAAGTATTGAGGTATAAACAGTACCTAAAAAGCCGGTATCATCAACAAAGCTATGCACCGCGCTTTGCATATTGATGCAGTTAATACCATTATCAAGGCCTATCCATAGATTTTGGTCTTTATCTTCATATAATGATAGTGCAGTATTATTGCTAAGACCTTTATTCTGTGTAATATGGTATCTTACCGCGCCTGACGCCGAAAGTATATATATGCCATTTGAAACTGTGCCCAGAGCAAAACTACCATCGCTGAGCCTATGGCTACTGTATATGCTGCTCATTTTAAGCTGTTCATCAGCAGGAATGCTCCATTTAGCTATTACATCATTTTTAAAAGTATAAAAACCGTCATATTGTGTTTGTACAAGAAGTCCGTCCTCTATACCAAAAATGTTTACAATTTTACTGTTTGCAAATAGGGGTGCATTGCTAAGCAGCTTGCTTTTACCGTTTTCGATTTCAAACAGACCAGAGCTGAATGTTTGGTATAATATAGTGTTATTAACACTAAATACCTTGTTCATGCCCGTATCAGATTTAATAACGTTAAATGAGTCTGCCTTACAATCGTATATAAATATCTGGCTTAAAGACTGGAAGATAATCCAATGGTCTAAATAAGCAATATTCCAGAATTGCTCATCATCAATAATTTTTGTCTTGACCTTATCTGACAGTGAAAAGTATTTCAGGCTACCATCCGGTTGTCTTTTCCAATACCCAAATTGCATGTAAGTACCTGTGTAAATGCGGTCTTCTACTACTTTTACAGACCTTAATATGGTTTCATTTGGGGTAGGGTATAGATTCCATGCTGTTCCATTATATTCAAGCAGCCCCGAGTTATTTGCAAAATATAGGTAACCATTATTATCCTGGCTTATCATCCAGTTTTGGTTGCCGGCATTGTAGCTGCCTGTGTTATATTGTATTATAGGGGGTAAGTCCTGGCCAAAGGCAGAAAATGCAAATAATATAAAAATGAGTAACTTTTTTTTCAAAATTATTTACCTGGATTAAATTTAGTTACGAATATACAAGAAATGTTGTTATAAATAAAAACCGCTCCGCACAAGCGGAGCGGTTAAACTATAATAAGAAATAGGCGAAATTACTGTTTTACAAAACGTGCAGATGTTTGTTTTTCGGCTATTGTAGTATTTACAATGTAAACACCTGTATTTAAGTTAGAAACGTTAACTTCTGCAGTATTTTGACCTGGTTTAGAAGTCATTACTTTTTGTCCAAGCAGGTTGTATATTTCAATACTGTCAATTGTATTCTCTGAAGCTATATTTAAAATGTTGCTTGCAGGGTTAGGATACATTACAGCTTTGCCTTTAGTAAGATCTTTTACAGAAGCTGTTGCCGCGCCTACTTTTGCAAATCCAAGTGCAGCTTCGTTAGCCGGGTTGGCATTTACACCAGTTACAGAGTAGCCATACTGGAAATGAGCACCATTAACATAATCACCAGGACCTACAGTAATTTCAAAATCCTCACCGCCTACAAGTGGCTTGTGAGTATAATTTACAAGCTGGTAGTTAGCATCAAGTACTTTTATAAACGCAATTGCATCATAATCAGCAGTTAATGTATTGCTAAAGCATTGTCCGCTAAAGGTTACAGTTTCACCTAAAAGCTCAGCATTGTCTATATAGGTATTTCCTTCAAGAACCCTTTGACCCACACCATTGTTAACCCACTCAGAATTTGAACCATCTCCCCAGACACTAAAGTTAGGGTGAAGATCTATACTGCCATCAGTATTAAGTACTGTTTTAATATCGCTCATTCCCCATGTGCTACCGTTTACATAAGTTGTTCCATCAAGCTGAAACCAGTTTACATAAGCATTTAGCATAGGTGTCGTAGCGCTTATTGTTACATCTGTAGCGCCGGGTTGTTCAACTTCGCCCGGTGCATCTGCAGTTACAACAACATTACCATATTGTGCTTCATAAATAGGGTTTGCATTTAGTCCCCTCATCTGAAACCCATACTGTATGTGAGATCCGGCAGCTACGTTAGTTGCGTTGTAAGAAAGTGTGAAATTACCTTCTTCGGTAAGTTCATAAGGTATTTCAGCGATTTGCTGATTATCAGAAGTAAGGATTTTAATAAAAGCATACGCCTTATAACCGTCAGCAAGAGTGTGGCTTGTTACTTTACCGCTAAATGTAAAGTTTTGTCCTATTAACGCATCATTTTGTATATATGATAATGTGTACAGAATTGTGTTACCCATTGACCCGTTAGACCAATCCGGATCGCCAGCTGTATACGTACTGTAATTAGGATACAATGTTAGTGTGTTAGCTCCAGTATCTTTGATAGTTTTTAATGATTCAAGCGGGAAATCGCCCGCATAAAACCAGTAAGACATATCGTTGTGAAAAGCTACTACACCTGCAAGCCATTCAGCATTCGCGTCTACGGTAACATTAGTCTGGGCTTGTGAGGTAAAAGATAATAAAGACAAACTCAATACTGCCGAAGCCTTATATAGTTTGCGTTTGAGTAATTGTTTAACTTCCATATAAATTAATTTAAGGTTATGATGTAAAAGTATACAATCAGCGAAAACGTTGTAATTATCTGGCCTATATACAAACTATACATATACCCGTTGAGCAAAATATTTATGTAATTGCCTTATTTTAGTGGATATTTAATGAGATAAGTGTCGATTGGTAACTACATCGTTTGCGGTATTTACCGGAGTTTGTATAGGCGTTGTATAGGTAAAAATAGCCAAATAGTAAATTTGTTGTAGCTTAAAACGTACTGCATCATTTGCATTAATTGCAGTATCATTCTTTACTCATCATTTAATTATCTATTAATAATCTAAATCATATAATAAAAAACGGATACCTAAGTATCCGTTATATAATTTCTGCGCTAAGCCCCGCTTCTAATAATTGTATACACTGCGGTTTAAGTTCACTTAACTCTCCGGTTTTTACGGTACATTTTCCTTTGTAATGTACAAGTATTGCACATTGTTCTGCCTGTTCTGCTGAATGCCTGCAAACGCGGATAAGCGTTTCTATTACATGGTCAAAGGTGTTTACGTCATCGTTATATAAAACAATCTCATTATTATGTGCTGTGAGTTCTTCTACAAGTACTTCTTCGAGTACTTTTTCTTTAGTGCTCATATACAGGTATTTAAAATGCTAATTTACAAATTTTAGGGCAACCCAATTGTTTTTTTGATGCTTATTTACAAGAGTTAGTCCCTTCTCGTTACACGATTCCGTTATAAATGGTATGTCCTCTTCATAAAAGCCGCTGAGCAGCAGCGTAGCATTATTATTAAGACACTCAACATACTGTTGCATATCATTAAGCAATATATTACGGTTTATGTTAGCAATAATGACATCATATTTTCTGCCTGCCAGTAAAGCCGCATCACCTTCTTCTACGGTAATATGTGTACAACTGTTACGCTCTGCATTTTCAATAGAATTAAGGTAGCACCAGTTATCTATATCAATTGCATCGATAGGATGCGCACCTTTCATTTCGGCCAGGATGGCAAGTATCGCGGTTCCGCAACCCATATCAAGTGTCTTTTTGCCCTGAAGATCTGTTTCGAGCAAATGCTGTATCATCATGAAGGTGGTTTCGTGATGCCCGGTTCCAAAGCTCATTTTGGGTTCTATAACAATGTCATAGGTTACATCTTTATACTCATGAAATGGTGCCCTTACGCGGCAGGTATCATCGACTTCAATAGGCTCAAAGTTTCTTTCCCATTCTTCATTCCAGTTTACCTGTTCAATTTCTTCAACCGTGTAGCTTATCTTAAATTCATCTGAATTAAAAATTTGTATATCGCTAAGTATATTTTCATCCCAAAACTGCTTTTGCACATAGGCACTAAGGCCGGTTTCGGTTTCTTCAAAGCTTTCAAACGCTTTTTCGCCCAGTTCGGCCATTAATATTTCAGCTCCCGGATCTTTAGGTTCAACAGTAAAATAGTATCCTATATATTGAGGCATAATTTTTAATTTTTTGCAAAGGTAATTTATTTGCAATAAAAAAGCCGGCTATATGCCGGCGCTATTTAAAAGTTTACCTGTGCCTGGAGGCGAAGCAGGTTGCCCTGCTGGTGGTTGTCCTGAAGTACAAAATCTTCATAAGTCCTGTTAGAAATTGTGTATTCGGCCGTTACTTCAAAGTTTTTGTTCAGCTGCCATTCAAGGCCAAAATCTACCTGGTTTACATTGTAGCTGCGGGCATCGGTTTCAAACTTCTTACCGCCTTTATAATACTGGTAGCGAGCAAACGGAAAGAAAAACATGGTTTTATAAGGCAAGCGGTAATTTAATGTAGCATAGCCGCCATGCAGGCTTTTTACAGTGATTGACTGTGTGTTTTTATCAAATTCAGGGCCACGGCCTATGTTGTACTCAGCCTGTATGCCAAATGGTTTAGGGTATAGTACAAAGCTGGCGCCCACACGCTGATCCGTATAATTTTTGTCAGCACTTGTACCAACTCCCTGCGAAAGCTGTGTATCAAACATTACATATTTGCCAGTATAGGCCTGTATGCCCGGTTCTATAAGCTGGCTGCCAATAGCAAAAGGATATGAAGCCCTGGCCACAACATGCTGGCTTTTGTTCATTTCCTGCCTGTTTGCTGTCTGTCCGTTAAAGATGCCGATTCCAACAACACCAAAATCGCCGGAGCCTTTATAATTCTGGCTGTTTATATCGCGGTATAGCTGCCGTATCCTTTTAGGCGCCCAGTAAAAGAACACCCCCATATCCCGTTCGGTTAGAAATGCGCTGTTTATGGCATCGCTTCTGTCTAACGTTATCCTGTTTTGGCTGGACTGCAGGATTTCAAACCCATAAGGTATTTTTGTCTGGCCTATACGCACCCAGTATTCATTGTCTTTATCAAAAGCAACATCAAAATAAGCATCCCGCACCTGTGCATAATTTTGGCTTGTATTGCTTACAGACGATGCAAAATCTACCTCCAGCTTAAAATATACGTTTTTGTATACCTGGCCTAAAAAATTTATTCGGGCACGTTTTAAAGAAATTCCCTTATCTGCACCCCATGCTTTGTCGCACTGTTCGCAGCCCAGGTTTTCATTGGTTTCAAAAAGACCGTTGTAGCGCGCCTGTATATAACCCCTTACAGTAATTTTTTCAAACCATTTTTTTTCTTCAGCGGGTTTAGGGGCGGGGGGCAGGCTATCGGGCTTAACCTGGGCATAGCAGGTTACAACCGCCATATATAGCAGCAGGCCAAACAATTTTTTAAAATACATTAGTCGTGTTTTGCGGCAAAAGTATTATGAATGTTTTTCGTTGATGTTAAATTAGCGTTAACAACTTGTGTCCTTAACATTAAATTGATGTTCTATAAACCATGGGGTAATCATTTTATAACATTAGATGTATGTGTAACCAGCAGCTGGGTGTAACAATTTATGTATTTTAAACTATTTAAGGGTTATTTGTTTAAATTTGCAATTATAATTATTACACATGTTAGAGGCAGCAGATACATTAGTTAAAAGTGAACTTGAACAATACTTTATCAGGTTCAGAAACAATATTATAGGTATAGGCCAGGAATTTACTTCGCCCTACGGAACTAAAGAAATTGTTTACACAGACTGGACTGCCAGCGGCCGGTTGTATCGCCCCATTGAAGAAAAAATAATAAATGAATTTGGGCCTTTTGTTGCCAATACGCATACTGAAACAACCGTAAGCGGTACTGCGATGACAAATGCCTACCACGAGGCGCGCCACATAATAAAGAAACATGTTAATGCAGGGCCTGATGATGTGCTGATTACTGATGGTACCGGCATGACAGGTGTTATCAATAAATTTCAGAGGATACTGGGGCTTAAAGTGCCTGAAAATCTTAAAGCACATACCGTAGTGCCCAAAGAAAAAAAGCCTGTTGTGTTTATATCGCATATGGAGCACCACAGCAACCAGACATCGTGGCTTGAAACCATTGCAAACGTGGTGCTTATACCTGCCTGCCCGCAGGGCCTTATTTGCCTTGACAGTTTTAAAGAACTGCTTGAAGAATATAAAGATGTTACCCTTAAGATAGCCTCAATAACCGCATGCTCTAACGTTACGGGAATTAAAACCCCTTATTATGAGGTTGCTAAGCTTATTCACCAGTATAATGGCGTGTGTTTTGTAGATTTTGCCTGTAGTGCACCTTATGTAAATATCGACATGCATCCGGCAGATGATGAGGCTTATCTGGATGCTATCTTTTTTTCGCCCCATAAATTTCTTGGTGGCCCCGGCACTTCGGGAGTGCTTGTTTTTAATAAGAAATTATATAAAAATATGGTGCCCGACCATCCTGGTGGGGGAACGGTAAGCTGGACAAACCCGTGGGGCGACCATAAATACCTTGAAAATATTGAAGAGCGTGAAGATGGCGGTACACCCGGTTTTCTTCAGGTTATAAAAACCGCGCTGGCCGTAAGGCTTAAAGAGCAAATGGGGGTAGACAACATTTTGCAACGCGAAAGTGAAATAATAGACTACATTTTTACCTCTTTACAAGATGTGGAAAATCTTAATATATTAGCCCCCCAGCACAAAAACAGGCTTGGTGTGCTTTCTTTTTATATTGATGGCCTGCACTACAATCTTGGTGTAAAATTGCTTAATGACCGGTTTGGAATACAAACGCGGGGCGGATGCAGCTGTGCCGGTACTTATGGGCACTACCTGCTGCATGTAGACCAGGAACAATCTAATTACCTTACCGATAAAATAACATCAGGAGATTTAATACAAAAGCCGGGCTGGATAAGGATGTCTATACACCCTACCACCACAAATGCAGAAATACAGTATGTGTGCGAAAGTATTACAGCAATGGCGCACAACCATGCTGAATGGGCTTTAGACTACAATTATAACAGGCGTAATAATGAGTTTACCCATAAAGCAGACGCCGGAACAGCAGTAGATACTCATAAATGGTTTACCTTATAACAGGGTCATTTCGCCTGTGCTTAAAGCGTTTGTGTGTCCATAAATAGAATTGTGGCACCTCTTTAATTTGCTGCTCCAGCATGGTCATAAAACGATCAGTAATTTCAAAATTAGGCACTTCATTAATATTTTCTACCGGTATAAAAGTACAGGTGTAATGGCCGCGCTTTATTTTATCTACCTTGGCATACACCATATTAAGCCCTATTTTCTTGGCCAGCATTTCGCCACCCACATGTATGGGTACTTCCATCCCAAAGAATTTACCCCAATGGGCTGCCGTTTGTATTTTAGGTGACTGGTCTGTTATAAAACCATAAAAGCCATGTTTGCCTTCGCGCACATTCTTTCTCATGGTGGGTATAACATCACGCATACCTATAAGTTCGGCGCCAAACCTGCCGCGTATTTTTTTAACCAAAGCATCAAAATACTTATTTTTGATGGGCTTATAGATACCAAAGCCCCGCTGAGTATTAAAATGCTGGTGCATAACCAGCAGCCATTCATAACTGGCATAATGGCCTATAAGCACTACCGTGCTTTTACCGGTTGCTTCCAGTTCATGGGCTACTTCAAAATTGGTAAAAACGAAACGCTTTTTAATTTCTTTGTCACTTATAGTCAGGCTTTTGGCCATTTCAACAAAGCTGTCGCAAAAGTGGCGGTAAAATTTCTTTTCAATAATTCGTTTCTCCGTTATTGATAAATGGGGAAGGCATAAATCAAAATTTAGGCGAACCGTTTTTTTTCGATAGCCAATGATGTGATAGATAAGTAAATAAGTAACATCAGATAAGATATAGAGTACCCGGAAGGGCAGCACTGATATAAACCAGATAAAAGGATAGGCCAGCAGATAAACTATGAGCTGCATGTATAAAGTTTTTGCAAAGATAAAGGTATTTATTAATTTAGATAAACGAAGGGTATACGGCAATTATGCATAATTTTTAGCACCTGAATAATTCAATTGCTGCAATTGCATTAGCTTTGCAAGCAATTAGATTCTTATGGAAAATTTTTCTCCGGTGCTGCTCGCCATTATAGCAGCTAATGTTTTAATGAGTTACAAAGGCTTTAATGACACGCTTTTCTTTAGGAAATATGAGTTTCATATAGGCAGTATAAGAGCAGGGGAACAATACCGTATGTTTACCAGCGGATTTCTTCACGCGGATGCCATGCACCTTATATTTAATATGATAACCCTATATTTTTTTGCGCCTGTGGTAGAACTTTACATGGGTACCTTTGGGTTTATAGCGGTTTATATTGTTAGCCTTATTGCCGGTAGCCTCCTCACGCTATACTTTCATAAAAATGATTACTGGTACAGGGCCATAGGTGCCTCGGGTGCCGTTACCGGGGTATTGTATTCAGCCATATTATTTATGCCGGACAGGAATCTTTATCTGTTTTTTGCCTTGCCTATTCCCTCATATTTATTTGGTATCGGCTATTTGTTGTACTCTATTTATGGCATGAGGGCAAAGAATGATAATATAGGCCATGTGGCACACTTTGGCGGTGCCATAGGCGGCTATGCCATTACGTTGTCACGCAACCCAAATATGATTTATGATAATACCCTGATGGTCATATTACTTACCATACCTATCATAATTTTATTTGTATTGGCCAGGATGAAGAAGCTATAATTGGCACGCATTTTGGTTTTCTTACAGAAAATAACCTAAAATTAAACATCATGAAAAAGTTAATCGTTGCAATAGTAATGCTAAGCGGAATGCTTGCTTCAGCACAGGTACTGCAAAATCCTGTACCTCAAATTAATGTAAACGGCGAAGGAAAAATTATGGTAGCGCCTGACCAGGCCGATATTGTTGTTGGCGTAACCAATGTGGGGCCAGATGCCGCAACGGTTAAAAAAGCTAATGATACCGCAATTGATGCCATATTAAAATTCCTAAAAGGACAAAAACTGCAGGCGGCTGACTATCAAACGCAGCGTGTAAACCTAAACCGCAACTATGATTCTGATAAGAAGAAATACAGCTATATAGCTTCACAGACCATTGTAATACACCTTAAAGACCTCACTAAATATGATGCACTTATGATGGGTGTTACTGATGCCGGAGCCAATGAAATTCAGGGTGTTACATTTAAAACAACTAAACAGGCGCACTATGAAAGCGAAGCGCGTGTTAAGGCGGTAGCCGATGCCCGTAAGAAAGCTGACGATTATGCGGGAGCTCTAAACCAAAAAGTAGGCAAGGCCATAACTGTTACTGACAACACCCAGACATTTTTTCCTCAAACTATGTTCAAAATGGGTAGGGGAGATTATGCCGGTGATGCAGCGCCCCAGGAAACACTGGCAATTGGCGAAATTACCATTACCGCAAACGTCAATATTGCCTATCACCTGGACTAATTTAGTTGTCATAAAATAAAATTTTGCCCCTGAATTTTCAGGGGCTTTTTTTATGCTGTTTGAAGCTAAAAGCCTACGTTATAGTACTTAATACTTCACTTATTGAGCATCGTTTTAAGTTATCTTCCTGAGTTGCGCCTTGTAATAGGAAGCTTTACTTTATACCATTAAAAAAGGCCCGCAAATATCATTTGCAGGCCTCTCCTTCAATAACCTAAGTAACAAAAAATAACGTTATTATTGTCTCTCCGGCTTTTTTGAAGATTTCTTGGTTGTAGGTGGTGTGTTTTTTGGTAATGATGTTACAACCTCTTCTTTTTTATTATCCTGTTGCTGCTTTACAGTTTTAAATTTCTTTTCGGCAAGTTCTTTTTTACGCTCCTGCTGTGCCATCTCTTCATGGCGCTGCACCTGTTGCTCAGTCACCACCGGCGGCTGCCTGTCGGTTACCTGGCCATCCTGCTGCTGTGCGGCCGCAAGGGCGGTAAAGCTAAAAAAAGCACATGTTATGTAAGCAGCTGTTTTCATTGTTTACGTATTGCCTGTAGTAAAATTAGGCATAAGCTGCTAAAAAGAGGCCTGAAAATGAAATGATTAACCTATGTTTAACTGATATTACAAATTTGCGTTAAGGGCACTTACAAAGGATGCTGATCACTTTTTTAATAAAAAAGGAGCATTACACAGCCACAGAAAGCAGAAGCCTGATAAACAATTTGAATAATTATGCAAATGCTAATCTTTAGCCTTATTTGCAGGCTTTTAGTATATTTGTAAAAATTTAGCCATAGTGAGCCAAATAAACAAGCTTAAGATACTCAACGACCCTATTTATGGGTTTATTACTATAACAAACCCCCTGATTTACGACCTTATACAGCACCCTTACTTTCAACGGCTTAGGCGTATATCTCAAATGGGTATGTCTTACCTGGTCTATCCCGGGGCACATCATACACGGTTTCACCATGCCCTGGGCTGTATGCACATTATGCAAAAAACTGTGGGCGTACTGCGTTTTAAAGGAACCGAAATAACAGATGAGGAAGAAAATGCCCTGTGCATTGCCATACTGCTGCACGATATAGGCCACGGGCCCTTTAGCCATGCTATGGAGCGCAGCATTGTAGAAAACGTGCATCATGAGGCAATATCGGTACTGTTTATGGACAGCCTTAACGCAGAGTTTGGTGGCAGGCTTACCCTTGCCATACAAATATTTAAAGGAGAATACCACCGCAAATTTATGCTGCAGCTAATATCAAGCCAGCTGGATATGGACCGTATGGACTACCTGAAGCGCGACAGTTTTTACAGCGGCGTTGCAGAAGGAAACATAAATAGTGAGCGCCTTATACAAATGTTTAACGTGCAGGACGACATGCTGGTTATAGAAGAGAAGGGCATCTATAGTGTAGAAAAATTTTTGGTTGCCCGCAGGCTTATGTACTGGCAGGCCTACCTGCACAAAACCAGTGTAGCCGCAGAGCTGGTCCTTACTAAAATTTTAAAGCGCGCAAAAGAGCTTACCCATAACGGTGTATACCTGCCCGCAAGTGAACCGCTGCGTTTTTTTTTAATGAACAAAATAGGCCTTGATGCCTTTACGGGTGAGGTGCTTACTAAATTTTCGTACCTTGACGACTTTGATATTATAAGCGCTATTAAGGCGTGGCAGTTTAATGATGATTTTGTGCTGAGCGAGCTAAGCAAGATGATTATTAACCGCGACTTGCCTAAAATAAAGCTTCGGGCTGAGAAATTTGGCAAAGATGATGCCGCAAACCTGCGCAACTACATGATGGAACTGCACAGCATTAGCGAAAAGGAGGCCGATTATTTTGTGTTTAAAGGCAAGATAAAAAATCAGGCTTATGATAAAGAGGGTGAACCCATACATATATTAATGAAAGACCGCACCATTGAAGATGTTGTAGCCGCCAGCGACCAGCTGAACCTAAAGGCATTATCTAAACCGGTTACAAAGTATTACCTGTGTTTTCCAAAAGTGCTTTTGGAAAAAGCGGCGTTTTAATTTAATTTTATATTTTTGTCGGGATGAAATTTACAGCAGAACAAATAGCAGGCATACTGGATGGCGATATTGTGGGCAACCCACAGGCCGAAGTAGCAACGCTGGCAAAAATAGAAGAGGGGATAGATGGCTCTATCACCTTTTTGGCTAACCCCAAGTACCTCCCTTATATTTATACCACGCAGGCTTCTATAACTATTGTAAACCGCAGCTTTGAGCCGGAGCATCCGATAGCAACAACCCTTATAAAGGTAGATGATGCCTACCAGGCGTTTAGCAAGCTGCTGGAATACTACAACCAGGTAAAGCTTATGAAGAGCGGTATAGAGCAGCCATCAGTACTATCAGATAATGTAACCTATGGCGACAACCTCTACCTGGGCAGTTTTTGCTACATCGGCAAAAATGTAAAAATAGGCAGCAATGTAAAAATATATCCTAATACATTTGTAGGCGATAATGTTATAATAGGCGATGACACTATTTTATTTGCCGGCGTGCGTGTATACAGCGAAACCCAGATTGGCAAAGGCTGTACCATACATAGCGGTGCCATTATAGGTTCAGATGGGTTTGGTTATACGCCAAATCAGGACGGCGTGTACAGTAAAATACCACAAATAGGCAATGTTATACTGGAAGATAACGTAGATGTGGGGGCCTGTACCACCATAGACAGGGCCACTATGGGCTCTACGGTCATAAAAAAAGGCGTTAAGCTTGATAACCAAATACAAATAGCGCACAATGTTGTAATAGGCGAAAATACGGTTATAGCATCGCAAACAGGCATAGCAGGCTCCACTAAAATAGGCAGCAGCTGTGTTATAGGCGGGCAGGTAGGTATAGTAGGCCACCTTACCATAGGCAATAATGTGCGCATACAGGCACAAAGCGGGGTTACAAAAAATCTGCCGGATGGCGATATTGTACAGGGTACGCCTGCTATGGGGCTTACCGATTTTAACAAATCATATGTACATTTTAGGAACCTGCCCAAAATAGTTACCGAATTAGACGAGCTTAAAAAGATAACGAAGTAAACAAAAAGAAGCATATAATGGTTAAACAAACCACAATAAAGAGTGAAGTTTCATTAAAAGGTGTAGGCCTCCACACGGGCAAAGAAGTTACCATGACGTTTAAGCCCGCGCCGGTTAACAACGGCTACACTTTTGTAAGGGTAGATTTAGAAGGAAGGCCTGTAATTGAAGCCGATGCCAATTATGTGGTAAACACCCAGAGGGGTACTAACCTGGAAAAAAAAGGCGTTAAGATACAAACATCAGAACACGTGCTTGCCGCATTTGTAGGCTGTGATGTAGATAATGTTATTGTTGAGCTTGATGCCAGCGAACCGCCCATTATGGACGGATCATCTAAATATTTTGTTGAAGCTGTAGAAAGCGTAGGTATAGAAGAGCAGGATGCTGAGCGCAAAGTGTATGTGGTTAAAGAGGTAATATCCTATACTGATGAAGCTACCGGCAGCGAAATTATTGTTATGCCGGCTGATGATTACCAGATAACCACCATGGTAGATTTTGGCACCAAAGTTTTAGGTACCCAAAATGCAACCCTGAAAAATATCGCCGATTTTAAAGCCGAAATATCAGATTCCCGCACGTTTAGCTTTCTTCATGAACTGGAAACGTTGCTGGAGCATGGCCTTATAAAAGGCGGCGACCTTAACAACGCCATTGTGTATGTTGATAAAGAGATTTCGCCGGAAACTATAGAACGCCTTAAAGTAGCCTTTGGCAAAGACAGCATATCTGTTAAGCCAAACGGCATACTGGATAACCTTACGCTGCACTATCCTAATGAGGCAGCACGCCACAAACTGCTGGATGTTATAGGCGACCTTGCCCTTATAGGCACCCGTATTCGCGGAAAAGTAATTGCCAACAAGCCCGGCCATTATGTAAATACGCAGTTTGCCAAAAAAATATCAAAAATTATAAAGACAGAACAGCGCAATGCCGTGCCTGTGTATGACCTTAATAAGGAGCCATTAATGGATATCCATAAAATTATGGCCATACTGCCGCACCGCCCGCCGTTTTTGCTGGTAGACCGCATTATAGAGATGAGCGCCACGCACGTAGTAGGCCTTAAGAATGTTACCATGAACGAGAGCTTTTTTGTGGGCCACTTTCCGGGCGCGCCGGTTATGCCGGGCGTGCTTATAGTAGAGGCCATGGCACAAACAGGCGGTATCCTTATACTTAGCACAGTACCAGATCCTGAAAACTACCTTACCTATTTTATGAAGATAGATAACGTTAAGTTTAAGCACAAGGTACTACCGGGTGATACCCTTATATTTAAATGCCACCTTATATCGCCCATACGCCGCGGTATATGCCACATGCAGGCAAATGCCTATGCAAACGGCAAGCTGGTAGCAGAAGCAGAACTAATGGCACAAATTGCCAAAAACAGTTAATAGAACATACATGAACCAACCATTAGCATATGTACACCCGGGCGCCAAGATTGCCAAAAATGTGGTAATTGAGCCTTTTACAACCATCCATAATAATGTAATTATAGGCGAAGGAACCTGGATAGGATCTAACGTTACTATTATGGAAGGTGCCCGTATTGGCAAAAATTGCAATATATTTCCGGGCGCGGTAATCTCTGCACCGCCACAGGACCTTAAATACCAGGGTGAAGAAACCACTGCCGAAATAGGGGACAACACTACTATTAGGGAGTGTGTTACCATTAACCGCGGCACCAGCGACAGGATGAAGACCGTAATAGGCAAAAACTGCCTGGTAATGGCCTATTCTCACATTGCGCACGACTGTTTTGTGGGCAACTTCTGTATCTTTAGCAATAATACCAACCTTGCCGGTCACATTACCGTGGGCGACTATGTGGTACTCGCCGGCATGGTAGCGGTACACCAGTTTTCTACCATTGGCAGCCATGCATTTGTAACAGGCGGGTCGCTGGTGCGTAAAGATGTGCCACCGTATGTTAAAGCAGCCCGTGAACCACTTAGCTATGTGGGCATCAATTCGGTAGGGCTTAGAAGGCGCGGCTTTACATCAGAAAAAATTACAGAAATACAGAATATTTACCGTATCCTGTACCAAAAAAATTATAACGTAAGCCAGGCACTCGAAATAATAGAGGCCGAAATGGAGGCTACTCCGGAGCGTGATGAAATTATCATGTCCATCCGTAATTCTCCGCGCGGCGTTATGAAGGGTTACTCAGGCGGAAACGCGTAAAACCGCTTGTGATTTATTACTCACTTTTACCGCTCATAAAACACATACAATAACAATAGAAATAAATAAAAATAAATGGCAAGTACTTCAGATATCCGTAACGGTTTATGCATAAAATTTAACCACGATATATACAAAATTATTGAGTTCCTTCATGTTAAGCCGGGCAAAGGACCTGCTTTTGTGCGTACAAAACTTAAGAGCCTTACAAACGGCAAAGTGCTTGACAACACCTTTTCGGCCGGACATAAAATTGATGATGTAAGGGTTGAAACACACAAATTCCAGTTTTTGTACCCTGAAGGCGACCAATACCATTTTATGCATACCGAAACCTACGAGCAAATATCATTGCACAGGGATATCCTGGATGCACCGGACCTGCTTAAAGAAGGCGAAACCGTAATGGTTATCATAAACGCTGAGACTGACGCCCCGCTATCTGTAGATATGCCGTCATCGGTTGTGCTTGAGGTTACCTATGCTGAGCCAGGTATTAAAGGCAACACGGCAACAAATGCTACCAAGCCTGCAAAGGTTGAAACAGGGGCATCTGTAAACGTGCCACTTTTTATAAATGAAGGCGATAAAATAAAGATTGATACTGCTACAGGCCAGTATATGGAGCGTGTAAAGGAGTAATTTTTTTGGGATTGAAAGATTTAAGACGAGCAATTTTAAAATAGCCCGTTATTAAATCTTTCAATTTTTAAATCTATAAAATTCATAAGAATGAAATTCCCAAAGGTTTATCCGCTTAAGGAAATTGCTGAAATTATAGGAACAGAGTATGTAGGTGATGACAATTTTCCTGTGCATGGCATGAACGAAATCCATGTGGTTACACCGGGCGACATTGTGTTTGTAGACCATCCCAAGTACTATGATAAGGCGCTACAGTCTGCCGCAACCATTGTGCTTATCAATAAGCAGGTAGATTGCCCCGAAGGCAAGGCATTATTAATTTCTGACGACCCTTTCAGGGATTTCAATTTTCTTACGCGGCATTTTATGCCGTTTCAGCAGGCCAATGTTTCTATTGCGCCCAGCGCTACAATAGGCGAGGGTACAGTAATACAGCCCAATACGTTTGTGGGCAACAATGTGGTTATAGGCAAAGACTGCCTTATACACAGCAACGTAGCCATTTATGACAACACCATTATAGGCGATAATGTAATAATACATGCCGGTACGGTTTTGGGTGGCGACGCTTTTTATTATAAAAAGCGCCCCGAAGGTTTTGACCAGCTACTAAGCGGCGGGCGTGTGGTTATAGGTAATGATGTGGGCATTGGCGCGCTTTGCACTATAGATAAAGGCGTTACCGGAGACACTACCATAGGCGACGGCTCTAAGATTGACAACCAGGTGCATATAGGCCATGACACCGTTATTGGAAAAAAATGCCTTATTGCGAGCCAAACCGGCATTGCCGGTTGCGTAGTAGTTGAAGATGAAGTGGTTATGTGGGGCCAGGTGGGCGTTACCAGCGGCATTAGTATTGGTGAAAAAGCCGTAATAATGGCGCAATCAGGCGTTTCTAAGTCGCTTGCAGGCGGAAAGGCCTATTTTGGCTCACCGGCAGAAGAATCGCGTGAAAAACTAAAGCAAATGGCCAATGTTAAACGTATTCCTGAAATTTTTGAAAAACTAAAATAGCCTGCTATGACTGCAAAAGAACTGGTGCTGGAATATTATACGCTGGATGCCGTGCGCAACCCGCGGGTTATGGATAAATTTATTCATAAAGATTTTGTTTTGCACTGGTACAGCTCTAAAGGCTATCTTGAAATTGATAAAAACGACCTTATGGCGCTTGCCGCCGAAATGGGAAAATCCTATACTTCATCACGCATAGATATTAGCCATATTATTGAGGAAGGCACCCAGGTTTCTGTACGGTATACGCATTATGTTACCGCTTTTGAAAACCCTAACGAAGAAATGGTACTGGCACACTTTGTAGTGTTTTGGGAGGTAAAAAACGGGCAGCTGTACCGTGGTTACCTTATGAGCCAGCTGGGTTAGGCATGAAAAGCATATTTATAACCTCCTTAAATATGCCTGTAGAAAAGCTGCTGCTGAGATTCACCGCTTTTTTTTGGCTTTTGGCTAAACTGATATCTTTTAAATTATGGCTGGCAGACAGGTTGTACCCTGTAGTACCCCCAATAGAGTTGCTGGAAATTAAATGGGCAGTAGTACATAAAGTTTTATTTTTTGTATCACTCGCTATATTATTTAGCATAATAGTTTTAAAAAAAGTAAGCCATTTACTTATTCCGCTTGCCGTACTCGAAATTTTTTCATGCCTTTTAGACACCACGCGCTGGCAGCCCTGGGAGTACCAGTACATCTTTATGACGTTTATTTTTTATAGCGGCAGAAATAATAAAAGGCTTATTTACAAGGGTATGCTTATTATACTGGTATCAACTTATGTTTACAGCGGCCTGCACAAAATCAACGGTGGTTTTTTATCCTCTGTTTGGGAAGGCCTGATTTTAAAAAAGTTTTTCGGGCTTTCAGTCCCTACAATCAAAACCCTGCACTTGCATTACGCAGGATTGCTTCTTGCTGTTGCCGAAACAGCGCTGGGTATATCGCTTTTGTTTGCAAAAGGTAAAAGGCGGCCCGCAATTTTGCTTATTTCGATGCATGTTTTTTTGCTGGTTTTACTTGGCCCTTTAGGCATTAATATTAATGCGGTTATCTGGCCCTGGAACATGGCCATGTGCGCTATGCTGTATCTACTGTTTATATACAAGCATAATGGGTTTGACGGGAAGCCTTTACCAGTAACGCCCTATATTACCCTGGTGCTTTTTTGGGGAATATTACCTATGTTTAGTTTTATAGGATACTGGCCTTCATATTTGTCATCGAGCCTTTATTCCGGTAGCGGCACCCAACTTAAAATATGTATGGAAAATACAGGCACCCAGCCACAATTAAGCCCCTATGTGCTCGCAAACAAGCCAAATACACAATGTAGCGGCAGTTATAAAATTATGGTAGGCAACTGGGCAAATAAAGAATTAAGCGTGCCCATGCAGTATGAGCTTTGGTATATTAAAATGTTTAAAAAAGAATGGCAAAAAAAGTACCCGAACAAAGGAGCTCGATTTTTTGCCTACCGCAAAGCGCATAAAGAGGTAATAGAAATAAGGTAATTTGCTGCTGAATTTGATGCATAAATAATAAAAAAATAGCAGCGTATATTACTTAAAACCCTATTTTTGTACCACAAACTGAAAAAAACAATAAAATAAATATCATGAGTGTTTTAGTTAATAAAAATTCCAAAATAATTGTACAGGGTTTTACCGGTAGCGAAGGTACGTTTCACGCAACCCAGATGATTGAATATGGCACTAATGTAGTAGGTGGCGTTACCCCCGGAAAAGGCGGCAGCACCCACCTTGACCGACCTGTTTTTAACACGGTGAAAGACGCTGTTGATATTGCAGGCGCAGATACATCTATCATATTCGTTCCGCCGGCATTTGCCGCTGATGCAATTATGGAAGCTGCCGAGGCAGGCATCAAAGTAATTATCACAATTACTGAGGGCATCCCCGTAGCAGATATGATTAAAGCTTATGATTACATACAAGGTAAAGACTGTCGCCTGATAGGCCCTAACTGCCCGGGTGTTATTACTCCGGAGGAGGCTAAGGTAGGTATTATGCCGGGCTTTGTTTTCAAAAAAGGTAAAGTAGGTATCGTTTCTAAATCAGGCACCCTTACTTATGAGGCAGCTGACCAGGTGGTTAAGCAGGGCCTTGGCATTACAACCGCTATAGGTATTGGTGGTGACCCAATTATTGGCACTACAACTAAAGAAGCTGTTGAGCTGCTTATGAATGACCCTGAGACTGAGGCTATCATTATGATAGGCGAGATAGGTGGCCAGCTTGAGGCTGATGCTGCACGCTGGGTTAAGGCTGACGGTAACCGCAAGCCGGTTATTGGCTTTATTGCCGGTGAAACTGCTCCTAAGGGCCGTACCATGGGCCACGCGGGTGCTATTGTGGGCGGTGCTGATGATACAGCCGAAGCTAAAAAACGCATTATGAGGGAAAACGGCATCCATGTGGTTGACTCTCCTGCGGAAATAGGCCTTAAAGTAAAAGAAGTTTTAGGATAATCATCCTTTGCTATATTAAAAAGCCCATCTGAAAAGATGGGCTTTTTGTTTTTATTGCTATTTATAGTGAGGAATGCAGACATCTTACAAAAAAGCTCTGCAACAATGAGATTGGGTTATACCTCACGATGACGGTGGGAACTGACAACCGGCAACTCTCAACTATATCACGTTCCCATCAATAATCACTGTATCAATTAAATTGCTGCCAAAGGAATAAGGCAGCTGGTAAAATGAATTGAGCGGTTTGGTAATGATTATATTAGCGCGCTTGCCTACGGTTATACTGCCGTGTGTGTCACTTAACCCCATGGCATAGGCTCCGTTTAGCGTGGCCGCGTTTATGGCTTCTTCGGGCGTCATTTTCATTTTAATGCAGGCGGTGGCCACAACCAGGTTCATGTTGCCGCTGGGGGTAGTGCCGGGGTTAAAGTCGGTGGCAAGGGCGAGGGGCAGGCCGGCGTTAAGCATTTTGCGGGCGGGCGTGTAGGGTATGCTGATAAAAAAAGAGCACGTGGGTAGTGCTACAGGCATGGTTTCAGCCCCTTTTAGGGCTTTAATATCAGCATCGGTTACTACCTCCAGGTGGTCAACCGTAAGGGCGTTGTGCTTTACGCAGGCCGCAATGCCATCAATGGCGGTAAACTGGTTCACATGAATTTTTGCACGCAGGCCATATTGTTTTCCGGCTTCCATAATGCGTTCGGTTTCTTCCACCGAAAAATATCCGGTCTCTAAAAATGAATCAATATAATCGGCTAAACCTTCCTGCGCAATTGCCGGTAGCATTTCGTTTATAATCAGATCAATGTAGCCCTGATGATTTTCTTTGTACTCCTTAGGGAAAGCATGCGCCCCTAAAAATGTGGATTTTATGGCAATAGGGTAGTTATTGCGCAGGCGTTTTATAACACGCAGCATCTTTAGTTCGCCTTCAACTGTAAGTCCGTAGCCTGATTTTATTTCTACAGCACCCGTGCCCTGCTGCATAACCTCTTCAAGGCGCTGGCAGCTTTGGTTGTAGAGTTCATCTTCACTTGTTTCGTTAAGCTTTTTAGCTGAGTTTAAAATGCCACCGCCACGATTGGCAATTTCCTCATAGCTCAGGCCATTTATGCGGTCTACAAATTCCTGCTCTCGGTTGCCCGCATATACAATATGGGTATGGCTGTCGCACCAGGCAGGCAGTACGGTTTTGCCGGTAGCATCAATTACTTGTGCATCGGGCAGCGTAGGGCAGGTGTCCATCGTGCCAAAGCCTGCTATAAGGTTATCTTCAATATGCAGCCATGCACCGGTAAACTGTGGCAGCTCAGCCATTTGTGCGCCACTAACTTTAGCAACACCGGCGGGACGAATTTGCAGTAATTCTTTTATATTGGTTATCAGGACAGCCATAATTAAACTTTTTTGTAAAAATAGCATCGATTTTAAAAAATTCCTATATTTATGGGTACCAATACCGCTTTTTAGTGAAAAGAATTAAATACCAGCAGGTGCGTAATGTTCAGCCGAATTATTATGAATATACCGGCGAATACCGCACCGAGCCCGTGGCCATGCAGCTCTTTGTTTTTGACGAAGAAGGCTATGAAGAATACCGCAACGTGTCGCTGGACAGGGTGGTGAAAGAATGTACAGATGAACTTCAGGTAAATGATGTTAAGTGGCTCAACGTTCATGGATTGCATGATGTAAACCTTATTAAAAATATAGGTGAATTACTAAAGGTTGAACCTTTTATAATAAGCGATATTTTAAATACGTCTCGGCGCACGCGCATAGAAGAGCTGGGTGATACATTGTTTTTCAGCATCAAATCAGTACTGCCTCAGGAAGACGACGGCGCGGTTAAAAGTGAGCAGGTAAGCTTTCTTTTAAAAGACAATACTATTATATCATTCCAGGAAAAAAAGAGCGATTACTTTACACACATTCGCGAACGCATACGTACGGGCAGTGGCATTGTGCGAAAAAAAAAGAACGATTACCTGCTCTATCTTATGCTGGATGCCATAATGGAGAACTTTTTTATAACCATAGAAAGCTATGAAGACCGCATAGAAAATATGGTGAGCGAAGCTAAGGCCAACCCAAAGGTAAACATCATTGGCACAATAGAAAAAACCAAAGACAACCTGGTATTTTTAAAGCGGGCGGTAATGCCGCTGCGCGACGCCCTCTATAACCTTAAAAGCGTTAAAGAAGAAGAGGAGTATGAAACCATTCGCAAAACCAGCCATACTTTTTTTGCACGCCTGCACCAAAAATGCCTTGAGCTGCTGGACCAGCTGGAGTATGACCTGGCCTCGCTGGAGAGCGCGTCAAACTACCACTTTTCGGCCCAGAGCCAGCGCATGAACCAGATTATGAAAACGCTGACCATATTTTCGGTTATCTTTATGCCGCTGACTTTTATAGTAGGGGTGTATGGGATGAATTTTGACAACATGCCCGAGCTGCATACCGAGAATGGCTATTTTGTGGTATGGGGTGTTATGGCGGTGAGCATTATACTCATGGTTATTTATTTTAAACGAAAAGACTGGTTTTAATTCAAAATTTCAAATGACAAATTTTATAAGTGATGTATCAGGCAAAGAATTTCCGCAACGGGAAAAAGTGTCTGCGGCACTTGTGCGCAAGCCCATTGTAGATATTATTAAACAGGATACCCCCGGATTTGATGAAAGCTGTAGTCTATCTATGAGCGAACTCAATTTTTACCGGGAGAAATATATATCAGACTTTTTGCAGCAGGAGCTGGGTGACCTTGATGCCATGGAGCAGAAGGTTGTGCAGTCGCTTAAGGATAAATCGCTTGTAAGCGATAATCCTGATGATGAAGACCCTGACCTGACCATAGGCCAGCGTGTAGCCGATAAGGTAGCCAGTTTTGGCGGCAGCTGGACTTTTATACTATCGTTTCTTAGTTTTTTACTGCTCTGGATTGCTGCCAATGTATTTATTTTATCCAATAAAGGCTTTGACCCGTACCCGTTTATACTGCTTAACCTGATACTGAGCTGCGTGGCAGCACTGCAGGCCCCTGTAATTATGATGAGCCAGAACCGGCAGGGCGAAAAAGACCGCGAAAAAGCGCAGAACGATTATATGGTTAACCTGAAAAGTGAGTTGGAAATTAGGCTGCTTAACGAAAAGATTGACCACCTTATACTGCACCAGGAACAGAGCCTGCTGGAAATACAAAAGGTTCAGATTGACATGATGAATGATATTTTAGACCGGATGAAGAAGTAGGCCTAATTGAACGCGGATGCCGCGGATTTGCGCGGATTTTTTTTTAATTGAGGTAACCCGGTACTTTCTTCACGCACTGTCATGGTGAGCACAGCGTGCCATCTCATAAAGAAGCTCTGAAACGATGAGATTTCTCCACTTCGCTGCACTTCGGTCGAAATGGAAAATCTGCGAAATCCGCTAATCAGCTGCATCAGCGCCCATCCCACGTGATTTTTAAATATCAACTATTTTAATTAAATTTGTAGCTACATAATTTGTATATACAAGTTTAATTAAAATTATATATCATGTCACTACATACATTTACTAACTGGGCGGGCGGGCTGAAAGAAGAAGATGAAAAGATGCCGGTGCTTTTTATAGGCCATGGGTCGCCCATGAATGGCATTGAAGATAATGAGTTTAGCCAGACCTGGGCTAAAATGGGGCAGGAGGTAACCCGGCCCAAGGCGGTGCTTGTTATCTCGGCACACTGGCTTACCCGCGGCACACACATTACCGCAATGGAGGCACCTAAAACCATCCATGACTTTGGCGGCTTTCCACAGGCTTTATTTGACGTGCAATACCCGGCGCCCGGAAGCCCAGCCTTAGCAGCTGAAACAGTAAGCCTGATTAAAATAAATCCTGCTGTTGAACCTGACCACGACTGGGGCCTTGACCACGGCACCTGGACGGTGGTGCGGCACATGTACCCTGATGCTGATATACCGGTGCTGCAGCTAAGCATAGATTACGGCCGCGAGCCGCAATATCATTATGACCTTGCCAAACAGCTGGCGGCGCTTCGTAAAAAGGGCGTATTGATCATTGGCAGTGGCAACATGGTGCACAACCTGCGCATGATTAGCTGGCAAAAGATAAACGAGCCCAACTATGGTTTTGACTGGGCTATTGAAATGAACAGCATTTTTAAAGAAAAAATAGGCAATGCCAGCCATGCCGACCTGATTAACTACCAGTCGCTGGGCAAAGCGGCCACACTGGCCATACCTACGCCCGACCATTATTACCCGCTATTATACACCCTGGGCCTGCAAACCGAAAAAGATACTGTTAGTTTTTTTAACGACAAAATGGTAGGCGGTTCATTAAACATGACAAGCGTAAAAATTGGGTAAAAAATCATAGAAATAAAAAGAAGGTGGTTGTAAAACCGAAACAAAAAAATAATCAGGACATCAAAATTAACAAGCGGCCCTTATCATTTTTAGGGTCATTTTAGGTGCTAAAAATTGGCAGTCCAAAAAAAGGCAATTTCAAACTCCGAAAGTGAAAAATTGTATCTTTTCATTTAAGTATTTTCTTATAATTATAATCGAGTAACCGCGCGTTCTATCTAACCAATTTCAAACTCCGAAAGAGAAAAATTAAACACTTTTTAAGGCAGTATGTAAGAAATTATTTGGTTTGTAAGATGTAACTTTGATACCATTTACCTACAGAAAAAAACTTCTCTAAAGTGAAGATGATTATTAAGGGTATAAGAAGGTATTCGATATTGTTGTCAAGATACAGTAAGTAGCTCACAACCAGTAATAAACGGCCGTATTCAAGGTAATAAATCCATTTGCGCTGCTCTAACAGCGCACCGCAGTTAATGAGGGTAATAAGTACAAAAGCGGCTATAAACAACTTATCTTCAATAGTTTGTGAAGTAAAAAAATAAGTAAGATATATAAGCAGGGCGGTAGCTCCTGCAATCTGAAGTGCAAGGTAGCCTTTAAAACGTAACTCTTTTAACTTGAGGTTCCTGCATTGCAAAAACCTCTTTTCAAGCGCGGGGCGAATATCCTGATCCATATCGGCGGGGCTGCCAAATATAGCCTTTAGCTTGTTTTTCAGCCCATTAGCCCGGCGATAGCTCTCGGCAATCTCAAAATAGTAGTGAAAATGCTGCCAAAGGAAGCTATAGCTTTTAAGCGGATGGGTAAGGCCGTACTTAGGCGGCTCTTCCTCAGCCTGATAGGTACCAAACAGCTTATCCCAAAACACAAACATATCACCGTAATTTTTGTCGAGGTACTTTTCATCAGAGGCATGGTGTACGCCATGTAACGAAGGTGTAATGAATACATATTCAAGCCATTTAATCCTGCCAATTACCTGTGTATGAGTAAAAAAGGAGTATGCGCCATGTACCAGTAGCATGGTTATAACCATTGTGGGATGGAAGCCCACTAATGGCAGCAGGCACCAAAAGCCCGTACGTATAACTGCCTGAATAGTAGTGATCCTCGCGGCGGCGGTAAGGTTAAACTCCTCGCTGTGGTGGTGAACAATGTGGGCAGCCCACATAATATTAACCTCATGCCCCAGGCGGTGGTACCAATACCATACAAAGTCGGTCGCCAGGATAAGTGCTGTCCATACCAATGCATTGGCAGGAATACTAAATAAGGCATAATTGTCATATACCCAGTAGTATAGCTGGTAAAAGCTGGCTGCTACAAAGAGGTTTAGAAGGCGTTCTGCAATACCTATACTTATATTTGACACAGAACTCTCATACTTAAATAGTTGTGGTTTATTTTTGTACTGTGCCGCCTTATATTCAAGGTATACAAACAAGAAGAATGCCGGCATAGCAAAGGCGAGGTAAGGTATATTTTCCATTGGCTGATGATTTGTTCAGCCACAAAAATATAAATAGTCTACTAAATTAGTAGACTAATTGAATAAAAATTATCAACCATAACGGTTGATAATTATAAATAGCTGTATTGCATTCTATTCGGCATCATCATCTTTATCAGGCTTTACCGGGTATTTGCCGAATTTAGGTGCAAGCTTCCAAATTTTATAAGGTTTATACGAGAATTTGTTGGATAATGCTATCATGGTTACGGTGTCGCCCTTAAGGGTAACATACGATGTTGTATTGCCGTGCCACCAGCCATTGTGGTAAAACAGCCGTTCTCCTGTAGTCCATTCGTGCAGGCGTATGCCAAGGCCATAGTTGCGTTCTCCCTTATGCTCATAGCTATAGCCCTGAAAAACCTGCTTGACAAGCTTGGGGTCTAAGAAGTTTTTGGAATAGGTGGCCAAATCAAACTTAAGCATGTCGCGCGGGGTGGAGTAAATGTTCTTATCACCATATATATTATCCAGGAAATCAAAGCCATACAGCACATTATTACCTTTATAAGATTGCGATACACGACCACGGTCTTTGTCATAATCAAACACAAAAGTATTTTTCATCCCCAGTGGTTCAAAGACAATTTTTTTCATTGCATCCCGGTAGTTCATCTTTGTAACCTTCTCGATTACAAGGGCCAGCATGGTATAATTAGTATTACAATAGCCAAATTTTTTATCGGGTTTAAAATACAGGTCAAACTTATGCTTTGCCAGCAGGTTAAGCACATCCTGGTTGGTCATCATGCTCCGATCCCAGATAGCACGGTCATCGCTAAAGTATGCATAGTTAGGCAGGCCGCTTCGGTGGTTTAGCAGCATTTTTATAGTGATATTCTCATACGGAAATTCCGGTAAAATAGTTGTAACACGCTGATCTAACCCTAACTTATTCAGGTCAATAAGCTTTAATACTACGGCAGCAGTAAGCACTTTGCTTACAGATGCGAGATGGATAGGCGTGTTTTGTGTAATCTCTGTTTTATCCTGCCGGTTGGCATAGCCACCATAATTTTCATACAATATGGTGCCGTTTTTTGCAACCAGGAAACCGCCGCTCAAATCATCCTTTGGCCAGGTTTTATTGTAAAAGGCTTCAATAGCATTGCGTTTACTATTAATAAACTCCTGCGATGGCTTTTTAAGCTTAATATCGAGCGGCGCAATATGAAGAACGGTGTCTTTTTTATAGGGCTTGTCATTAGCGGCCAATGTTTTATCGTCTTTTTTACAGGAAGTTAGCAGTAATGCTACTATATAGGGTGTTAATCTTAAAAATCTCATGTTTATGGAAACGTAAAACCGCAAATATAGCCAAACATTATTTTTGATAAAGATTTTTTATGAAGCTTAACAGTTAAAGTTTACATTTTATTTACACATAAAAGATAATATTTTGACTGGCAGCAGGTTCGCGCATTAAGCACTATTTTTATATGGAGGCTATAGCAAAAATGCCTATTTTTACGGTAAATTATTTACAAGCAATGAATAAAACAGATTGGAAAACCGTTAAGGAATTTGAAGATATTACCTACAAAAAATGTAATGGCGTAGCACGTATAGCCTTTAACAGGCCGGATGTGCGTAATGCCTTTCGCCCTAAGACTACAGCCGAACTTTTTGAAGCTTTTATAGATGCCCGCGAAGACACATCGATAGGCGTAGTGCTGCTAAGTGCTGAAGGGCCATCTTCTAAAGACGGTGTGTATTCTTTTTGCAGCGGCGGCGATCAAAAGGCCCGTGGCCACCAGGGCTATGTGGGTGATGACGGCATGCACAGGCTTAATATTCTTGAAGTTCAACGCGTTATACGTTTTATGCCTAAAGTTGTAATTGCCGTTGTTCCCGGATGGGCCGTGGGTGGCGGGCATAGCCTGCACGTGGTGTGCGACCTTACCCTTGCCAGTAAAGAACATGCTATTTTTAAACAGACGGATGCCGATGTGACCAGTTTTGACGGCGGATATGGTTCTGCTTACCTTGCCAAGATGGTGGGGCAGAAGCGCGCCCGTGAGATATTCTTTTTAGGTCGCAATTACTCTGCGCAGGAAGCTTATGATATGGGAATGGTAAATGCCGTTATTCCGCATGCCGAACTTGAAGATACTGCGTATGAGTGGGCTCAGGAAATACTTGGTAAATCGCCTACATCCATCAAGATGCTGAAGTTTGCCTTTAACCTTACGGACGATGGTATGGTGGGCCAGCAGGTATTTGCTGGGGAGGCCACACGCCTAACTTACATGACAGAAGAAGCCAAGGAAGGACGTGATGCATTTCTTGAAAAAAGGAAGCCTAACTTTAGGGATATCAAGTGGATACCGTAAACGCTTAATTTATTTAAAGTTCAAGGTTTAAAGTTTAGACCCGGAACCTTAAGCTTTAAACCCTGACCGCATGGAAGACTTTACAAATGATACAATAGATACCCTGCACCTGCCACGTTTTGAAGAGGTTGCATTAACACCCCTGCACCCGGCCTACATCAAAATAATATGGCTCAATATTGCTGTAGTTTTTGGTCTTACAGCCGTTGCCGCTGGGTTTGGTTTCTACTTTGTTGAAGAATTGCAGCCTCAATGGCTGTTAATAACCGCAGGTTATAGCCTGATACTGATATTGACGATAATAATACAGGTTATAAGTTACAAGAATAAGGGCTTCGCCTTCCGCACGCACGATGTTATTTATCGTAGTGGCGCTATTGCCACTACCACAACTATTATTCCCTACAATAGGGTACAGCATGTGGCGCTGCATGAAGGGTTGATATCGCGTAAATTAGGGCTTGCCGCAGTTGAAATATTTACAGCAGGCGGCACAGGAAGTGACATAAAAATACCTGGGCTTGAAAAGGAGCATGCCGAGGCCATAAAGCAGCTGTTAGTGGGCAAAATACAAAAAGAACAGGCTAATGAAGAATGATTTCAGTACCCCGCAGCGGCAGTCTTTGTTAGGTATAGTTGTTATGTTTGGCGATACGCTGCAAAGCAGTGTAAGGGCACTTTTCCCAATATTGATTGTAACTTTGCTACGGCCAGGATCACACAAAGGCATCATTGCATTAATTACTTTTGGTGTAGCATTAGTGGCAGCAAGTATCATAGGCTATCTTAAATACCTTAATTTTACTTTTTTTGTTGATACTCAAAACGATGAGTTTGTGGTGCGCAAAGGTATCCTGAATAAAACCCGCATTGCAATACCGCTTGACAAAATTCAGAATGTAAACATTAACCAGTCGATTTTGCAGCGCATCGTTAAGGTGCACGGGCTGGAAGTTGATACGGCCGGTAGCAATAAAAAAGAAGTCACTATTAAAGCCATAAGCCACATGCAGGCGCTTTCACTGAAGGAAATGCTGCTGGAAGGAGCTCAGGGCGATGAAGCCCCTGATGGAGAAGTGCTTGAGGCACGGGAACAAAAACAGCATCCGTTTATCGAAATAAGCCTTATGAGCCTTTTAAAAACAGGCATTACCTCTAACTACATTCGTAGCTTTGGCTTGTTGCTGGCGTTTTTAATTTCTACATTTCAGTATGTTGATGATGTGGTGAAAGCTACAGATTATGATAGGAACCCACTTGACGATTATTTAGACCCTAATTTGTTATTACGGTTTGTGACTTTTATTATTGTGGGAGTAATGTTTTTAGTACTGATCATAAACTTGTTTCGCACTATTGTAAGGTACTATAACTTCAGGATTACAAGGCAAAACGACTCGCTACTACTTTCTTATGGATTAATAAGCACACGAAATACTATTATTAAACCCCAAAAGGTGCAAATGGTAGCCGTGGGGCGCAACTATTTCCAGAAAAAATTCAACATAAATGATGTAAAGATACGGCAGGCTTCTGACCTTGAGGCAAATGGGCAGGAACAGCGCAAATCGGCCATGGAAATACCGGGCTGTAATAATAATGAGCGTGATGTGTTATTGCAATATTTACTGGGTCAGCTTCCGGAAAGGGGTGAAATGCTAAAGCCAAACTACCGCAAGTTTATACTTGGTATCTTTAAGGTAATATTACTGCCGGTAAGCTTATATTTTATGTTTGCATTATGGCTTACGCCTTCTGTTTACGAATATATATTTATAGTGCCGTTTTATGTAATGCTTATGGTCTTACTAACTGGTTTCGGTTTCCGCAATTACAGGCTGTTTATAAACAACGATTTTATCATTAAGCAAAGCGGCGCATGGGATATTGACAATGAATATGTGGCGCCCCATAAAATACATACCATAAAAACGCATCAGTATTTTTGGCAAAAAAACGCCGATGTAGGCAGCGTTGTGCTGTATACGGCAGGTGGAAATATGGCCTATGGCGTAGCTGATTTCAAAAGGCTGCGTGGCTATATAAACCAGTGGCTTTATCTGGTAGAAACCACCAGTAAGCACTGGATGTAGTAGTTTAAAATTAAAAAATAAGATTAAAAATTAAAAGGTTAAATGTCAAATACAAAAGCGTGGCTTCAGGCCGCACGTTTACGCACACTTCCGCTATCAGTTTCAGGTATACTGGTAGGCAGTTTTTATGCATTTTCCCAAGGATATATCAATTGGGGAATCCTTAGCCTGTCGTTAATTACAACACTGGGATTACAGGTGCTTTCTAATTTTGCTAACGATTATGGCGACGGTGTAAAAGGTACTGATAACGAGCACCGCATAGGGCCAAAGCGTGCCATACAAAGCGGAGCCATTTCTATTGAGGCCATGAAAAAAGGTATAATTGTCACTTCGGTACTTACACTTGCAGCATCGATAGTATTAATATATCTATCCTTTGGTAAGGAAAATTTTGTTTACTCTGTATTTTTTTTCTTTTTAGGATTAGCAGCCATTGGGGCGGCAATTAAGTACACTGTGGGTGGTTCTGCTTACGGATATCGCGGGTTGGGCGACTTGTTTGTATTCATCTTTTTTGGTCTGGTTAGTGTTATAGGGTGCTACTTTTTATTCGCCAAAAATATCGACAGCCTTATAGTCATGCCTGCCATCACAGTTGGTCTATTAAGCGTTGCCGTGCTTAACCTTAACAACATGCGTGACCAGGTAAGTGATGCTATGAGCGGCAAGAACACCCTAGTGGTTAAAATGGGGTCTAAAGCAGCTAAATATTATCATTACAGCATAATAATTGTAGCATTGGGGCTAACACTCGCTTTTGCCATTTTGAACCATTTTAAGTCATTACAATACATTTTTATTGTAGCTTATATACCTTTTATACTTCACCTTAAAACAGTTGCTAAAAATACCGTTCCGCGCGAATTGGACCCGGAGCTTAAAAAAGTTGCACTGGGCACGTTTTTCCTGTCGGTGCTGTTGTGTATTGCATTTCAATTATAAATCTTACAACTAATAACCATCAACTAACAACTATAATTATGAAGATTACATTTTACGGCCATGCCAGCCTGGGTATAGAAACAAACGGCAAAAATATTATTGTAGACCCATACATTACAGCTAACGGGCTTGCGGGTCATATTGATATAAACGACCTTAAGGCCGATTATATCCTGCTTACACACGCCCACGGCGACCACGTGCTCGATGTAGAGGCAATAGCTAAAAATACCGGTGCTACCATTGTTTCAAATGCAGAAATTGCAACGTATTATGCTAATAAGGGATTCAAGTCGCACCCTATGAACCATGGCGGCAGCTGGCAGTTTGATTTTGGTAAGGTTAAGTATGTAAACGCCATACACTCAAGCCAGTTTCCCGATGGCAGCTATGGCGGCAACCAGGGTGGTTTTGTTATTGAGGCCGATAAGAACATCTACATTGCCGGTGATACTGCGCTTACCTATGACATGAAGTTAATTCCACTTCGCACAAAGCTTGACTTGGCCATTTTGCCCATCGGCTCAAACTTTACCATGGATGCAGAGGATGCCGTTATTGCTTCTGATTTTGTGGAGTGCGATAACGTGCTGGGGTATCATTACGATACGTTTGGATACATAAAAATTGACCATGAAGCCGCCAAAAAGCTTTTTACAGATAAGGGCAAAAAAATTACGTTACTTGAAATTGGGACGTCAATAGAATTATAATTTTTATGACCGCTTCTTACCAAAAATATACTCTTAATTTCAAACGTCCAAGTGGAACATCGCGCGGGGTAATGACAGAGAAGGAAACCTGGTTTATTATACTTGAAAAAGATAATAAAAAGGGCATAGGGGAGTGCGGCCTGTTGCGTGGGCTTAGTGTTGATGATCGCCCTGATTATGAGCAAACGCTGCAGTGGGCGTGCGACAATATACATTTGGGAGAAGAAAGGTTATGGGAAGCGCTTATTGAGTTCCCTTCTATACAATTTGGATTGGAAACTGCCCTTAGGTCGCTTGAAGCAGATAGTCCTTTTGAGATTTTTCCTTCCACTTTTACAAAAGGTGAAGAGAATATACCTATAAATGGGCTTGTCTGGATGGGAGATGAAGCTTATATGAAACAGCAGATTGAGGAAAAAATTGCACAGGGCTTTAGCTGTATAAAGCTAAAAATTGGAGCCATAGATTTTGATAAAGAACTTGCACTGCTGGACTCTATAAGACAAAATTTTAGCCCACAGCAAATGGAAATAAGGGTTGACGCAAATGGCGCTTTTAGTGTGGAAAACGCTTTAAGTAAATTAACACAACTTTTTGTTTATAAGTTACATAGCATTGAACAGCCAATTAAAGAACGCCAACATGAAGCTATGGCGCAGCTTTGCTTTAATACCCATTTGCCAATAGCTTTAGACGAAGAACTTATAGGTGTTTTTGATATAGTAGAAAAAGAATCCCTTCTTCAAAAAATAAAGCCACAGTACATAATCATAAAACCAAGCCTGGTAGGTGGTTTCAGGGGCAGCGGTGAGTGGATTGCATTGGCACAAAAATATAATATAGGCTGGTGGGTAACATCGGCACTGGAAAGCAATATAGGCCTTAACGCCATTGCCCAATGGGCATACCTGCAAAACAACCCTATGCCGCAGGGCTTGGGTACGGGCGCGTTATACACCAATAATTTTGACAGCCCCTTAGTGGTTAAAAACGGCCGGCTATGTTATGATAATAGTTTGAAATGGAATGTAAAGATACTGTAATATGAGGCTGATAGCGATTTTGTTAGCGGGAATTTTATCAGGTTGCAGTAACAAAGCTACAAGCCATGATACCGTTGTGGGATTGCTGCCTTACAAAGGTATTGATTCGGTTAAGGTTAGCGAAACAAAAGAAGCTATAGAAACCTACTATGGTGTTCAGGTTAAAATATTAGACGCTAAAGATTTACCTAAGGAAGCTTTTATCAATGTAAAATCGCCTCGCTATCGGGCTGACAGCCTCATCCATATCCAAAAGAGGTTAATGCCAACCGGTATAGATTATGTACTTGGAATAACCGAAAGAGATATTTCTGCCACAAAACATGGCACCGATAGTAAGATCAAATCGCCCGAATGGAAGTATGCCGACTTTGGCATTATGGGCCTGGCCTATTGCCCGGGCAAGAGCGCTGTGGTTTCAAATTTCCGTTTAAAGCATAACGATAAGGCCGTGCAGTTTGGCCGATTTAAAAAGGTGGTCATCCATGAGCTGGGGCATAATTTTGGCCTGCCGCACTGCCCTGATAAAACATGTGTAATGACCGATGCAGTTGAATCTATAAAAACTATTGACAACGCCCGGCCGGGGCTATGCAAAGCCTGCCTGGCAAAATTGAAATAGCCTTATAAACACTGTTATTTCCCGGCAATAAATAGGAAATAAATAATAAGGTTAATATATTTACAGTAGATTATCAATAAACAAAACAAACGCAATGAGTTATTACCAGGTTCAGAGCTTAGAACAGTATTTTAAACACTACAATAAATCCATACGCGAACCCAGAAAATTTTGGGATAAAATAGCTGACGAAAATTTTACATGGTATCAAAAATGGGATAAAGTTGTAGAGTTTGATATGCAGGAAGCTGATATAAAATGGTTTATCAATGCTAAGGTAAATATCACAAAAAATTGTATTGACCGTCATTTAGCCCGCAGGGGAGATAAAACCGCAATTATATTTGAACCGAATAACCCAGAAGAAGAAGCACAGCATCTAACCTACACACAGCTGTATGAGCGTGTTGCAAGGATGGCCAATGTATTGCGTGAGCAGGGTGTTAAAAAAGGGGACAGGGTGTGTATCTACCTGCCCATGATACCCGAGCTTGCAGTTAGTGTGCTTGCCTGTGCCAGGATAGGTGCCGTGCACTCTGTAGTATTTGCTGGTTTCTCGGCATCTGCCGTTGCCGCCAGGATAAATGATTGTACGTGTAAAATGGTAATAACCAGTGATGGTGGTTATCGTGGCAATAAAACTATAGACCTTAAGGGTATTATAGATGAAGCCCTTAAAACGTGCCCAACTGTAGAGAAGGTGCTTGTTGCAAAACGCACTAATGCAGATATTAACATGCAGGAAGGCCGTGACCAGTGGCTTCAGCCTTTGCTTGATGCTGCCGTACCTAATAACGTAGCAGAGATTATGGATGCCGAAGACCCTTTGTTTATTTTATATACATCGGGCTCAACAGGTAAGCCTAAAGGTATGCTGCACACTACAGCCGGTTACATGGTTTATAGTGCCTATACTTTCAAAAATATTTTTGCTTACGAGGAAAACGATGTGTACTGGTGTACAGCCGATATAGGCTGGATAACAGGACATTCTTACATACTATACGGCCCATTGCTAAATGGAGCTACCACCATAATTTTTGAAGGCATACCTTCGTACCCTGATTATGGCCGGTTTTGGGAAGTGATTGATAAGCATAAGGTATCGCAATTCTATACCGCACCTACCGCCATTCGTTCGCTTGCTAAAGAAAATTGGGAGTGGGTAGACAAGCATGACCTGTCTTCGCTAAAAGTTATTGGGTCGGTAGGTGAGCCTATAAACGAGGAAGCGTGGCACTGGTATAACGACCATGTAGGTAAAAAGAAATCGCCCATTGTTGATACCTGGTGGCAAACAGAAACCGGCGGTATTATGATATCACCATTACCGTTTGTAACACCAACCAAGCCTACTTACGCCACTTTACCATTACCTGGTGTACAACCCGTGCTTATGGATGAATTGCGCAATGAAATTGAAGGCAACCAGGTAGTAGGCAGCCTGTGCATCAAGTTTCCGTGGCCGGGCATTGCCCGCACCATCTGGGGCGACCATCAAAGGTTTAAAGACACGTATTTTACCACCTTCCCCGGTAAATATTTTACTGGAGACGGCGCCTTACGCGATGAAGTAGGCTATTACCGCATTACAGGCCGTGTAGATGATGTAGTTATTGTAAGTGGCCATAACCTGGGTACCGCGCCTATAGAAGATGCCATTAATGAGCATCCTTCAGTAGCTGAATCGGCTATTGTGGGCTTTCCTCACGATGTTAAGGGTAATGCGTTATACGGCTTTATTATATTAAAAGAAGCAGGCGCCTGGCGCAACCAGGAAAACCTTATAAAAGAAATTAATGAACATGTTTCAAGCCATATAGGCCCTATTGCAAAGCTGGATAAAATACAGTTTGTATCCGGTTTGCCCAAAACACGTTCAGGCAAGATTATGAGGCGTATCCTTCGAAAAATCGCCGAAGGCGACTTTACCAATTTTGGTGATACTTCTACCTTATTAAATCCCGAAATAGTCGAGGAGATAAGGCAGGGCAAACTGTAGTGGTAATATAATCCATAACAGTATTAAATACGGTAATCATTAAAAATTAATTAATCGCTTAAATGCAAAACCTGCAAAATGATGATATTGCCAAAGCACTGGAGGCATCCGGTATAGGCATATGGCAGTGGAATACCGAATCAGGAGTTTTAAGTACCGATGTTTTGGCCCAAAAACTTCTTGGTTGTGGTACGCATCAAAATGCATTTGAGGCATTTGCGGAAAATGCGCATAAAAAAGACAGGCTTTTAGTAATTGACGCGCTTAACATGGCGTTGCAAACAGGCGTTTTAAACTTTAAATATAAAACTTCTTTTAGCCTGCTGCATGTTAAAGGTAAAAGACAAAGTGATGCCGGTAATGCTATTTTTCATGGTACCGTTCAACTCTTATCGGTTAATGATGATGCCATCTTTTTAAGAAAACAAAGGGTACTGCAGGATATCATAGATCACTCTTCGGTTGCTATAAGCCTTTATGTTGGGAGAGATCTTACAGTAGGGGTTGCGAATGAGATGATGCTAAGCTTTTGGGGTAAAGACACCTCAGTTATAGGCATGCCACTTAAAGATGCTGTTCCTGAACTTAAAGGGCAGCCGTTTTTGCAGATTCTGGATGATGTATTTACGTCGGGTAAACCTTATGAGATTACCGATGGGGCGGCAGACCTGGCTCTGGAAGGTGTTTTTGACACTTATTATTTTGATTATATCTACAAACCGCTTCTCGATGAAAATGGTGCTGTTTATGCTATATTAAATACAGCTGTAAATGTTACCGAACGTGTTTTATCAAAACGTAAAATGCAGCTTAGTGAAACCAGGTTTAGGGCTGTTACAGAGCAAAGCCCTATTGCCATTGGTTTTTTGTATGGCAAGAACCTTGTGATTGAAATTGCTAACGACCGTATTTTAGAAATTTGGGGTAAGGATAAATCTATAATAGGTTTACCTATACATAAAGCATTACCGGAAATAGAGGGGCAGGGCTTTTTAGAACTTCTTAATGAAGTCTATAGCACCGGACTGCCTTACCATGGCAACGACACTTTAGCAAAATTAAATAAAAACGGTACCATTAGAGATGTATATGTAGATTTTACTTATGCACCAATAAAAGATGACGGTGGAAAAAATATAGGTGTTATGGTACTTGCCACCGATGTTTCTGAAAAAATGAGAACCATCCGAGAAATAGAGGCCAGCGAGGCAAAATTCAGGTCGCTTATATATTCCGCACAAACGGCAGTTGCTGTTTTTACAGGGCCTGAACTTGTTGCAGATGTAGCTAATGATGCTTTTTTACAGTTTGTGGGCCGCAATAACGACCAGTTTGTAGGTAAACCTCTGCTTGAATCTATGCCGGAACTTACTGGTCAGGATTCTATCAAGCTAATGCAGGATGTTTTTGAGAAAGGCCTTAAAACTCATCATTACGGCAGGCAGGTTAATATTGTGCGAGATGGCGTACTTACCATAAACTATTATAATGTAAGTTATACACCTTTATATAATGGTGAAGGTACTATATATGGTGTGCTGGATATTGCCATAGATGTTACAGAAAATATCAAGACACAACAGGCATTGGCAGAGGCTGAAGCATCTTTGCGCAGTGCAATAGAGTTAGCAAACCTCGCTACATGGAGCCTTGAACCCGTTACCAAAGAGCTTAATTATAGTGAGCGCATGCTTGAATGGTTTGGTTTAACGGGAGATAAAGATGATGTACAATATGTTTTAGATTGTGTACACCCAGATGACAGAAATCGTATTCAGCAGTCACTATTTTATGCTATGCAGCCGGAATCAGGTGGAATATATGATGAAGAGTACACTGTTATAAACCGTATATCAGGCAGGGAGCGCATACTGCACGCACAGGGAAGGGCTTATTTTGATTTAAATGGTTTGCCCACCATCTTTAACGGCACCGTTCAGGACATAACCGTTCAAAAAAAGCTGCAGCTTGCATTAGAAAATGAAGTGAAAGAGCGCACTATTGCATTGCAACAGGCTAATTACGAGCTTGAAGAAGCTAATATGAGGCTTATAAACAGTAATGAGGAACTGGCGCAATATGCTTATGTTGCAAGCCATGACCTGCAGGAGCCACTCAGAAAAATTAGTATGTTTAGTAATTTGCTTAAAGAAAAGGGCGGAGATACTAGTAATAGGCAAATTATTGAAAAAATTATAGGGTCGTCTCAACGTATGTCTCTATTAATAAAGGATTTACTTGAGTTTTCAAGATTAATGAATCCTGATACGCGATTTAAAAAGACCAATCTTGCCACTATAGTTCATGCCGTAGTAAATGATTTTGAGTTATTAATTTCTGAAAAGAACGCAGAGATAATAATTAATGACTTACCAGAAATTGATGCGGTGCCCTTACAAATGAACCAGCTTTTTTACAACCTGTTGGGTAATGCCCTGAAATTTGTTGCTGATGGAACAATTCCTAAAATAACTGTGTCATGCCGCGTTTTAACTTCAAAAGAAGTAATTCATTATATTTCAAATGCGGCAAAAGGGCCATTTTATAAAATTTCTATAAAAGATAACGGAATAGGCATTGAGCAGCAATACCAAAAGCAAATTTTTGAAGTGTTTAAAAGATTACATACCCGCACAGAGTATTCGGGCAGTGGTATAGGCCTGGCCATTTGCAGGCGCATTGCTGTTAATCATCAGGGTGTAATATTTGCAGAATCTGAACCCGGTGAAGGAACAACATTTAATATTATTTTGCCTCAAAAACAGCACTGACTTCAAAAATGAATAAATTTTTTACTGACCTTTTAGAATATACATTTCATTTTAATGCACAGGTGCTGGATTTGTTTGCAGGTACCATTATTCCTGAAAAATCACTCCAGCTTATCAACCATACAATAAACGCTCATGAAATATGGAATACCCGCATACAGGAAAAGCCCTGCGCTACAGGCGTATGGGAAATTAGACCTTTTGAAACACTGAAAGAAATTAATATGGTTAATTACAATACATCATTGTATATAATTGATTGCATTGATTTTGATAAACAGATTCAATATGCTAACAGTGGGGGAGATGTGTTTACCAATACTGTGAGAGATATGCTTTTTCATCTTGTAAACCACAGCACATATCATAGAGCACAGATTGCTACAGATTGTAAACTGAATGGGATTACACCTTTAACAACCGATTATATTTTTTTTAAAAGAGATATATAATTGCCGCTATATGCCCAGCTTTTTTTTAAGCTTTAAAAAGGCTATAGCCGTAGTGTAGGCATTGCCGGAAGATGTGTTTCTGTTACTTACATCTATTTTTAATGCCGCGCACAGTTCGTCAAGACTTATCTTAGTATCTTCTGCAACACCTTTCCAGCGCTGGTAAAGCACATTAGTATCCATAAATGGGTTTTTAATCCTTCCCAGGTCAAGCCTTTTTAGTGCCTGATTAATCATTTCTATATCAAGGTTTACATTGTGGCCCACCAGTATGGCATCTTTAATAAAGTTAAGAAATTGTATTAATGCTTCTGCCTCAACAACCTTTTCAGGACCTGCGGCTCGTTTATTATTTTGCCCCGCAACAGATTGTATTGTAAACTTATCCTGCTGTAGCTGTACCTCTAAAAAACTGCCCACCATAATAGCGCTGCCTGTAACACCTATGGCACCAATAGAAAGTATAACGTCCTCTTTATAATCAAGTCCGGTAGTCTCCATATCAAAAACAACATAGCGCCTTTCTGCACCCTCGTTTACTTCTTCAAAGACAGAAAGATAGTTTTTCCAGAACTGCGGGGTATTATTGCCCGTAAGCCATTCAAGTGCCATATTTTAATTTATAGAGGTTATAGAAAAACGGCTTTTTATAATATCCTGTACATCGCCAATAGGCTGAAAGCAATTTTTAAGCTTTACTTTATCTGTTTTAGATAATTCGTTAAGATTAAGGTATCTGCCGTTTGAGCTGTTAATAAGGCCTTCCTCTGTGCGGAAATGCTGCAATACATTAAATGCTTCGGCACATTCATCATAAAGGTCGGCATACTGTGGCTCAATTTCGGCCAGTTTTTTAAACCTGTGGTATGTATTTGTAATTTCAATCAGGCCTTGGCTTAAAGCCAGTACACGGGCAGCATCAATTAAGGGCTCCAGAGCACGTGCCTTGATATCAAAACTATCTTTGTGCTCACCATCGCTTTCTACTAAAAACTGCCTGAAAAAGCCCAGAGGGGCGGGGTTTTTTAGTGTATCTGCAGCAAGAAAAGCAAAGAACTTTTTATTTTTTTTAATGGTATCGGTAATAGTTTCCGTCAATATATCCTCTATTGCAGGAAAGCCATATATAAAGTCAAAGTCAAAAAATAGTGTACTTATCTCTACACCCTTTTCTGCGGGTGTATTTATCCATGTGCTATATTGTTTAATCCAGTCAGTAACTGATTTGCACCATTGAGGGTTGCGTGCCATGATGTTGTAGGGTGAAAACTCATAACCTACCTTATTCAGCGACTCGGTAACCAATTCTGCCAATTCCATGAAATATCGTTTAACACTTTCATACTGTCCTGGCTCAACGTCTTCAAAAACAAGGGCATTATCCTGGTCTGTAAGCAGCAATTGCTCTTTCCGGCCCTGGCTGCCTATGTTTACCCAGGTAAAGCGCACGGGTGGTGGCGTACCTATTTTCTCAACGGCAAGCTCAATAGCCCTTCGGGTTAAGGCTATATTAATTTCTGCTACAATATTAGAAATATGCGAAATAGGAATATTTTTATCTATTGAATTCTGAATGAGATCAGTAAGCTTTTCACGAACATACTTTAACTCTTTGTTATTTGTTGCTCTTCGGGTTTGCTTAAGTAATACACCAGGTGTATTGGCCTGTGCGGCAACTACATCATGCTCTGATATTATACCGCTTACCACTGATTTTTCTGTACCATCTCGGGTAACACACAGGTGGCCCACATCGTGTTTCAGCATTATCATTTGCGCTTCTGCAACTGATATGTTTTCGGGTACTGTAATTACCGGGCTTGTCATTACTTCGCTGGCTAAAGCCGTGATAGGGAGGAGGCCGGTGGCAATTTTTGATCGTAAATCACGGTCGGTGATAATACCTATTGGCAGCTGATCCTGTTGTATTATAACACTGCCTATAGCACTGTTTGCCATAGTTTTAGCAATAAACATAAGCACGTCATCTGCATTAGCAGTAATAGGGTTGCGTGTATATTTTATAGGCTGAAAATACTGTATATCAGCAACCTGTTCACTAAAAATGGTGTTTTCAGCTAATAGTTTACCGCTACGCTCTTTATCATAAGGATTACGGGTCTGGGATGCAAAACTTTCAAGTAAAAACTCCAGTACCTTAGGATTTTGGGTTATAAACGGGCGAAAATTTTCAATAGGTATACCATAAATAATCGCTTCCTCACGTGCCCGGGCTGTCATGAGGTAGTTATTTTTTGCAAAGAAGGGTCGAAGGCCTAATATATCGCCCTCATCGCACTTGTCTACAAGTGTCTCCTCGGCATCAGAAGTTAGGGATAGTCCTATAGCACCATCTTTAACTACATAAAAATCAGGGTGTGTAGCATCACCACCGCGAAAAAGCAGCTGGTTTTTTTCCAGGTAAATAACTTTAGACTGATTTGCAACATCTAACAATTCAGCAGGCGTAAGGCTGCTGAATGGCGGATAATGCTTTAAAAAATCGGCCACTGCCTGAGCCACAGGGTTATCCATTTTACATTGTATTTACGGCTAAAATTACTGTTTTTATATATTCTAAAAAAGAAAATGATTACAGCACTTTTATAAAGGTATGTTAAAATTATGTTTATTAGCAATACCTTACTAAATTTACAGAATAACAAACTTAAAAATTATATTTATGAAGTTTACAGTTAAGATTGCCCTTTTTGTAATGATGCTTGCATCTACTCTAACAAACGCACAGGATAAAAAGCCGGCAAGTCCGCCAGCTACAGCTACCGGAAAGATTAACGGTGCAAATATTTCTGTTAATTACAGCAGCCCGTCTGTTAAAGGTCGTGTTATCTGGGGTGAGCTTGTACCATACGGACAGGTGTGGCGCGCCGGCGCTAACGATGCTACAACATTTGAAACCGATAAGGCCATTACGATTGAAGGGAAGCAACTACCCGCAGGTAAATATGCGTTTTTTGTTATTCCTGAAAAAGATAACAAGGCTACAATTATTTTTAACAGTGAAGCCAAACAATGGGGTGCTTACAAATATGATGCTGCCAAAGATGTTTTGCGTGTAATTGTACCTATAACAAAATCTAAAACAGTTACAGAAAGCCTTACATACAAAGTTGATTCAAACAACGTATCGCTAAACTGGGAACACGCGGTAATCTCTTTCGGAGTAAAATAATTTACTTTAAACCACATCGATGTAAACACTGTCCAATGGCAGTGTTTTTTTTTAAACAAACAATCAATCAAATTATCTATTTTACATAATACATATTATAGGTCAATATAAGCAGGTTAGAGTAGAGCCACTATTTTACAATAAATTAATTATGGTAAGTATATACCAGTCTACACTATGTTAAAACAAAGAGAGGCTATTAAGGAAGCTGTAACTCCCTTTTGACCTCTCTTCTAAGTCTAACTTTGCACGTGTCCCTCAGGGAGCATTCGTAGAATACTTAGGATTGTTTTGGCTATAAGGTCGAAATCGACTTTAAAATACCATTCCGTTTTCTTCTTTGTTTTAACGTGTTTAAATTCTAACATTGACGTTGAATTAGGCAAATATTATGAAGCCCGTGATAGACTTTACTTCAAATATAACCTTTTTCTTGTATTAAATAGAGATGATAATAAGCATAAATATAGCGAATGCAAAGAGGGCGACCGCCGCTATGGGGACTAACCAATCCATGAATTTAAAGGTTGGAACTTTCACTTTTTCATAGACTGCTTTAAGGTTTTGCCTCTTATTAATTTCCGCAAGTAGGTATTTATCCCATAGATAGTAACAGAGGAATAAGGTAATAAAAATCCAAACAAGTTGAGCTTCTGACATATAAGTGGTAATTTACAGTTACAAAAATGGCGTGACATATCACGCAACTGAAGGTTTACCACAACCTGTAGAGCAAGATATAGCCACGCCAAAACTGGCGCACTAAGTTTGCTTTTGCTCTACTTTTGAAAGGTGGTAATTTTCAGTTGCAAAAACGTATAGTACGTTATTTTATAATATGTCAATACAAAGATAACTTTGTATAAAAGGCTGAGGTTTAAGCTATCCTCTATGCGGCAAGGTGACTACCCCAGTAAGTTATTCTGCTACAGTGAGGAGCATCACCTAAATCTTTGGTCAGAATCGTGGAAAAATGCAATGGCGTTTTAAGCCCTGCATCTTTTTAAATCCTCAGCCTTTACAAAGTTAACAATTTGTTGTGAAAGTATTTGAATGAATTTTCGTACATTAGATGCACTAATACGTTCATCCAAATACATAATGTTTACTACTATCAAGTCAATGTTACACTTGATGCAAACCTTCCCAACGGAGGACTCCTGCATCAAGTACATGGAGTTGATGTTGTGGGGTGGTGAGACTCCGGTCTCCCCATTCGACAGCACTTCAGTAGTCTACAAATGCAACGGGTATAACTACAAGTGTAAGAACACTAGGAAGTACTTTAATGTAAAGACAGGTACCATGTACGAAAATACAAAACTGCCACTTCAGAAATGGTTTTTGGCAGTATGGTTAATCACATGTCACAAGAAAGGTATTTCCTCGACACAGCTCGCAAGAGATATCGGAGTTACACAAAAGACAGCGTGGTTCTTATCACACCGCATCCGGGCTTGCTTGGGTGTTGAAAATTATAACGAGCTTTCCGATATTGTCGAGGCCGATGAATCCTTCTATGGAGGTAAGAACGGGAACCGGCATGCCAATAAGAAGGTGAAGAACTCTCAAGGCAGGAGCTGTAAAGACAAGACCCCTGTGCTGGGGCTGGTGCAGCGGAATGGGAAGTTGACTGCGGTTGTTACTAAAGACACATCCCCGGAAGCAATACAGCCTTTGATAAGGAGGTTTGTCAGGCCGGAAACTGTATTCATCTCTGATGATTGGAAGGCTTATAAAGGGCTCGGAGATAATTATTTGCACTACACAGTAAAGCACTCTGATAGGGGATTTAAAAATCCACCTGAATATGATAGTGAGGTGCATACGAATAACATCGAGGGAGCGTGGAAAATTATGAAGAACTCTTTGAGGGACATGTATAATAGTGTTTCCAAGAAGCACCTCCAATGGTATGTGGACGAATTTGTTTACAGATACAATATGAGGAAGGTTACAGATGAGCAGAAGTTTAACCACTTACTGCGGAACTCGAATGTGAGAACAAAATATCAGGTTTTAGTGGCTTGATAAGTATAATGAAAGAGGGACAGGTACTTGTTATACCTGCCCCGTAAGATCAGACTATAGGTATTTGAAGATGATAATCAGCAGTATTAGGAGACCAGCTCCTTCAGCAGATAACTCAAACTCTTTAGTCTTAAGGTAAAATTTCCCCATTGCTATTAGGTTTAGCAAATATTAATAGGGTTTATCCCTCTTTCAAATATACAAAAAATGAGATTTCAGAGTACCAGTGTAAACTGGTATATACTTACCTTAATTATAATACTTAATATGCTGCTTTCCAGTATAATATAAATAACCGTACATGATTTGTACGGTTATTTATCTGGATGAGTTAGAACTTATTGCTTTATAATCTTTTTGATTACAGAATTTTCACCCGAATGTAATTTAATTATATAAATTCCGGAATTTAAGCTTGTTATGTCTGCGCTGAAAATGCCTGTTTCTTTTGCAGCACTAAATGTTTTAACCAGTCGGGCCTGAATATCATATATTTCAACTTTATCAATATTGTAGCCTGTTGCATCTATATTTACTACATCATTTGTCGGATTTGGATATAAATTAATTGCTTTAGATAAATTTTGGTCAACACCTGCAAATTGGCAATAATTTTCAGGGTCTTCAACCGTAACAATTGCTGTTGCAGTAGAGATATTTCCATAATTATCAGTAACCGTAAGTGTTACAGTATTTTCGCCGATATTTTCACATGTAAATATTTGGTTATCTAAACTATATGTTGATATACCGCAATTATCTGTTGAATCGTTATTTATATCCATTACAGAAATTGAGGCAATAGTTACCATTGGCAATTGTATCGTAATATCTTGTGCAACAGCCGTTGGCGCTGTAGTATCAATAACAGTTACAGTAGCTGTAGCAGTACCTGTATTTCCATCTGCATCAATAGCAGTTAGTATTACGGTATTTGCTCCCATATCTTCACAGGTAAATATCGATTTGCTTAGTGTATATGATGAAATGCTGCAATTATCTGAAGAACCGTTATTTACTTCTTCCGCTGTTATTACAGCTTCACCATCTGAATTAATTTCAATACTTATATCCTGCGTAGCTACCGTAGAATCAATAACATCGACAACATTTATGGTTACCGGTATAGTGGTAGTATTTGTACCATCAGATACAGAAAAATTTACCGTGTTTTCTCCAAGGTTTTCACACGTAAAACTGCTTAGGCTCAAAGCATATGTAAGGTTTGTACAATTATCTGTAGATGCTTCATTAACATCAGCGACCGTAATAGCTGCTACACCATCCTGGTCAAGTTCTGCAATTATTACATCGTGGGCAACAGCTACCGGCGCACTATTATCAGTAACTACTACATTAAAAGAACAAGTACTGGTAACATTGGCAGAATCTGTAATAGTAAAAGTATTTATGGTGGTCCCTATAGGAAAAAGTTCTCCACTTTCGATACCTGCGGTCTGCACTATTGTTGATGTAGGAACCGCCACTGTTAATGATGCATTAGTAACAGCTGCGCCATATTGGCCTGCCCAGTACTCAACATCTTTGCCGGTATGTGATATGTAGACTTTCCTTACACCCGCACCATATGCTGTAAATATATGGCTAGCAGTGCCTTGTGTGGCAGAAGTTGTTATATTACCGGTTGTATAGGTAGCTATTATATTGTTAGATTCGCCTCTAAGCTGTACGGTTAAGGAATAAATATCAGAATAGTTTGGCCCCCAACCTATATAATTTTCTGAAACGGTTATGGCTGGTTGCGTATCCATATAGGTATCAGTTAAATTCATAGATGTAAGGTCAATTACCTGAGACATAGTACATGTAGTGTAAGATGATAGCCAGTAGCCGCCGGTGGTTACCCAGCCATCTCCCCCGTTTGTTACTGTCCATCCGGTGGTGCCGTTTGCTGCTGCAGGATTAATAATTCCGTTTGCAGAAGCTCCGCTCCCACTGCCCTGAATAGCATATTCTACCACCGCGCCGCACTGATTAGCATCATTAGTCACGGTAATATTATTAGGACACTGGGCATTTAAAGCCCCTCCCGGCAGCAGCGAAAATAAAAATAATTTCAGTAGTTTGTTAAAGCTTTTTGTAGTTTTAGCCATTTTTACAAATTTTTAGTTATTACTTCATCAAATATAGTTAATTACATAACTATCCTTAATTATTAATATAACATATACTAATAAATTTTGTGAAATATTTCCTGTTATATTTGTGCTAATCAACTAGATAATGAAAATATGGACATTAAAATTTTATCTGACCAGCTTCTTTCAGATAACTGGGGAAAATTGTATAAAGTAAACTACCAGCTTACACTTGATAATGGAAAAGAAGTTACTGATGTAAGGGAAGTTTATAACCGGGGTAACGGGGCAGTAATATTGCTGTATAATAAACGTTTACAGACTGTAATACTAACACGCCAGTTCAGATTGCCCACATGGTATAACGGAAACCAGGATGGGATGATGATTGAAGCATGCGCGGGGCTTCTTGACCAAAATAACCCAGAGGAGTGCATACGCCTTGAAACCGAGCAGGAAACGGGCTATACACTTAATAAGGTTGAAAAAGTTATGGAAGCATATATGTCGCCGGGATCAGTAACTGAAATACTGTATTTCTTTATAGCAGCTTACGACAACTCTATGAAAACCGGCGAAGGTGGTGGCCTTGAAGATGAAAATGAAAACATTGAAGTTCTTGAATTACAGTTTGATAAAGCCTTTTCTATGATAGCAGGCGGCCAAATTAAAGATGCCAAGACTATTATGTTGCTTCAGTATTTAAAGATTCATAATATGATGCAGGCTTGATGCCGTGTTGGCTGCCGTTGCGTCTTTATTAGTTTAACAGTATTTTAAATCCGGGCCTGTAAGTAATTGCTTATTTTTAAGGAATTAATTATACACTAATGGACATCACTTTTAATAACGATCCTAAACTATCTCTTCTGCTGCCTATAATCTATTTTGCATGGCAGGATGATGTGCTTACTAATTCAGAATATAAGGTTATATCAGGCTTCATTGATGGATTGGACTGGATAACCAAACAGGAGAAAGCATTCCTTAAAACTAAGATTGATAGTGACTCCCCTCCTTCCAGGTCAGAACTTTACCAGTGGTTAGATAAATTAAATACAGGTTTAAAAGCTAATAAGGTTAATACCCTTACAGAGCTTGGGTTTACTATAGCTAATGCGGAGCGCCCTGCTTTTACTACAGAAGAAATCCAAAAAATTGCTCCCGCTGTTTTACAGCTTGAAACAGCACTGGGCATATCAGGGCCTGAGTTTATTAGTAGCTTGAGGAAGGTCAATAATTCAATCAGCCAAAAACACAACACCGTTGCCAGTTTTGATATAGCTCAAATGACTGATTTACTGGATGGTAACCAGGCCGAAATAATAAATAAAGTTAAAGCACTTATAGGCAGCGAGGCTTTTAAGTTAGATATACCTATTGATGTCAGTCAGTTTAGGGAGCAGGTATTACAATGGTGTAAAATATTAGCAGATAACGGCTTAGGCAATTACGCTTATCCAAAAGAACATGGTGGCAAGGGCGATATAGAGGGCTATTTCGCCATTATGGAAACCCTTAGTTATCATGATCTTAGCCTTGTTATCAAATTCGGGGTACAGTTCGGTCTTTGGGGTATGAGTATCCTTTCATTAGGCACTGAAAAACATTATAAAAAATACCTTAAAGATATTGGTACGCTTACTCTTCCCGGATGTTTTGCCATGACGGAAACACATCACGGCAGCAACGTTAAAGGCCTTCAAACCACTGCTGTCTACAATCATGACAACCGTACTTTTACCATACATACACCCGAAAAATACGCCCGTAAAGAGTACATAGGCAATGCCGCAAACCATGGTGAGATGGCTACCGTTTTTGCCAAACTTATCATTGATGGACAGGATTATGGTGTCAACACGTTTATAGTGCCTTTGCGCAATAAAAATAAAGAGGTTTTACCGGGTATCACTATTGAAGATTGTGGCCATAAAATGGGTCTTAACGGTGTAGATAATGGCATCATATCGTTTGATAATGTGGTGGTTCCATATGAAAGCATGCTCGATAGGTTTGCCAGTGTTAATGAGGCAGGAGAATTTGATAGCCCTATACCCAGTGATAACCGCAGGTTTTTTACCATGCTGGGCACATTGGTGGGTGGGCGTATAGGCATACCGAGGTCTGCACTTGCAGCAGCTAAAACCGGTCTGGCTACTGCTATTAAATATGCTGATAAACGCAGGCAGTTTGGACCTGAAGGCGCTTCAGAGGTTCCTATACTTAATTATCGTATGCACCAGCGCAGGCTTATGCCTTACCTGGCTAATGCTTATGCCTTAACCTTTGGTCTGCAATACCTTACAAAGCGGTTTGTTGATCGTAAGGAAGATGAAATGCAGGAAATTGAGGCGCTTGCTGCCGGCCTGAAGGCCTATACCACCTGGAATACCCGCAATGCCCTGCAGGAATGCCGTGAGGCCTGTGGTGGTAAGGGTTATCTGAGCGAAAATCGTATAGACGACCTTAAAAACGATACCGAAATATATACAACATTTGAAGGCGATAATACTGTACTGATGCAACTTACTGCCAAAAATCGCCTGGGCGAATTTCGTAAAGAGTATGGCGAAATGAATGTATCAACTATATTTAATTATGTAATTGAGCAGGCTAAGACCAGTATTACAGAGAAGAATCCATTTGCTACCCGCAATACGGATGAATCTCATTTAAAAGACCCTGAATTTCATATACATGCCTTTAAATACAGGGAAAGGCAAACGGTAGAAGCTGGTGCTAAACGTTTTAAAAAGCTGATTGACAGTGGTCTTGATGCCTTTGATGCGGCTAATATTATGCACCCCCACATGCTGCAAATTGCTGATTCTTATCTTGACAGGGTTATTCTGGAGCAGTTTCAGGCCAGGCTAACTACTGTAGATAATGACGCCTTAAAGGAAGTACTAACAAGGCTTTACAACCTTTTTGCGCTTAATAAAATTGAAGAGCACAAAGCTTGGTACCTGGAGCAGGGTTATATGGAAGGCATAAAAACAAAAGCTATCCGTAAGATGGTCAGCCAGTTATGCTGGGAAATTCGCCAGGATGCTGTGCCGTTAGTTGATGCATTCAACATCCCCGAAAGTTGCCTGGGCAAGATTGCAACTACCAAAATTGCCGAAGCATAAGCATGTTAAATTATGGATAAATATAAATGTTTCGATTATTTATCTGTAATTTTGCTTACTACACTTTAGGTTAATTTAATGAAAAATATAAAGATAAGCGTCCTTGACCAGTCTCAGGTAAACAGGAACAGCACAGCCCATGAGGCACTTATGGATTCCGGTAAACTTGTGCAACTTGCTGATAAACTTGGATTTGAGCGTTATTGGGTGAGTGAGCATCATAACTTTAAACTGGTTGCAGGTACCACCCCGGAGGTGCTTATACCCTATCTGGCTTCTAAGTCAGAGCGCATACGGGTTGGCTCAGGCGGTATCATGCTGCCCAACCATACGGCCCTAAAAGTGAGTGAAAACTTTGGCATGCTGGCAACGCTTTTTCCCGGCCGTATAGACTTTGGAATAGGCCGTGCACCGGGTGGCGACAGGCTTTCAGCACAGCTGCTCAATCCTCTTAATACATTTAGTGATAAGGATTTATTACAGCAACTTATTGATGTTCAGGCATATTTGAGAGATGATGTGCTTCCGGATACCGTTCATGAAAAGGTTAAGGCTTACCCTATTCCTGAAATCATGCCCGAGTTCTGGATGCTTACATCAAGCGGTGGCAGCGCCCAGTTTGCGGCTCATTTTGGCATGGCGCTTAGTTTTGCGCACTTTATCAACCCGCAGGGAGGTCCTGAAGTAGTAGCAATATATCGCGATAGTTTTAAACCCTCGCCGGAACTGGCTGAACCTCAGGTAAATGTGGGTATCTTTGCCTATTGTAATGAAGATGAAGATCGTGTAAGCGACTGGATTACTGAATTTGACTACCGTATGCTGCATATAGAAATGGGTGCTACTGGTGATTTACCTGACTTAGAGACCATAAAATCAACAGATTACAATATGCACCAGCGCGCGCGCATTGCCTGGAACCGTAACCGTTTTATAGCAGGAACACCGGACGTAGTAGAGCAAAAATTGCGCAAACTGGCTGAAGAATATGCAGTTGACGAAATCATGATTGCCACATGGGCAGAAAATTATGAAGACAGGAAGCACTCTTATGAACTGATTGCAGAAATGTTCAACACGCAAACGGCTCAGTAAAACATCAGAATTCAGCTACACTTAACTGTGCAATTATTCACTTTTGGAGTTTAAGATTCACTTAAGCCCACCAAATTAAAATATCAGAATTTAGCTACTTCAAAGTGGCTAATATTTCACTTTCGGAGTTTGATATTCGCTTGGTAAGTTGCGATTATGAATTAGGTTCAGTTTCGATAAAAACTCAGTAGAAATTAACATAAAGATCTAAACTAAAAAAGTCCCTTAAAAAGGGACTTTTTTACTCAAAAAAATATAAACTATTGTTTAAGTTTCTTTTCGGCTTGTTTTTCTTTAATCAATTCAAATGTAGCGCCGCCTAACCAATAGAATACAAAGCTCACAAGGAACATCATAAGCCAAAAGCCGATAGTTGCTATGGTAAGAAAAAGAATAAAGCCTAAGTATTGTCCAAATCCAAACATATTTTCCGGAATTTATTGAATTATGCCCCAAATATAAGGGGAATAATTTGTTAAACCAACGCATCTGCTGATAATTTGCTTAAAAATTATTTACGAAATCCTTTTACTACAGGGGCTTTATGCTTAATTTTGGCTGGCTTAAAAATTCGGCTGCACATTGCCAGCCCTTTAGCAGCTATTAACTATAAATCATTACAACCATAACATTTTTAGAAAATGGAATACAGGATTGAAAAAGACACTATGGGCGAGGTTAAAGTGCCCGCAGATAAGTACTGGGGCGCGCAAACTGAGCGTTCTCGCAATAATTTTAAGATAGGCCCGTCGGCGTCTATGCCTACAGAAATCATAGAGGGTTTCGCCTATCTTAAAAAAGCGGCTGCTTATGCCAACCACGACCTGGGTGTGCTTAGCGCCGAAAAACGTGATGCCATTGCCCAGGTGTGCGATGAAATCCTGGCAGGCGGCCTGGCCGACCAGTTTCCGCTTGTAATATGGCAAACCGGTTCGGGTACCCAGAGTAACATGAATGTTAATGAGGTGGTGGCTAACCGTGCGCAGGTGCTCGCCGGAGGCAAGATAGGCGAAGGCGAACCGGTGCTTAAAGCTAATGATGATGTTAATAAGTCGCAATCAAGTAACGACACCTACCCTACCGGCATGCACATTGCCGCTTATAAAGCTGTAGTAGAGGTTACAATACCCGGTGTGGAAAAACTACGCGATACGCTTGCCGCTAAATCGGCGGAGTATATGAATGTAGTTAAAATAGGCCGCACCCATCTTATGGATGCCACGCCCCTAACCCTTGGCCAGGAGCTTAGCGGCTATGCCGCACAGCTTACTTATGGCATTAAAGCGCTTAAAAACACGCTTGCACACCTTAGCGAGCTTGCCCTGGGCGGTACCGCTGTAGGTACAGGCCTTAATACACCCGATGGTTATGATGTCAAGGTTGCCGAATACATTGCTAAATTTACGGGCCACCCGTTTGTAACGGCTCCTAACAAGTTTGAAGCCCTTGCCAGCCACGATGCTATTGTCGAGGCACACGGCGCGCTCAAGCAGCTTGCGGTTTCTCTTAACAAGATTGCTAATGATGTACGCATGCTGGCTTCAGGGCCGCGCAGCGGCATTGGCGAGATCATCATACCCGAGAATGAGCCGGGCTCTTCTATTATGCCGGGCAAAGTTAACCCTACACAGTGCGAGGCGCTTACCATGGTGTGCGCGCAGGTTATGGGTAACGATGTTGCCATTAGCGTGGGTGGTATGCAGGGGCATTATGAGCTTAACGTATTTAAGCCGGTTATGGCGGCTAACTTTTTGCAATCGGCACGTTTGCTGGGCGATGCCTGCATCTCATTTGATGAGCATTGCGCACAGGGCATAGAGCCAAATTATACACGTATTAAAGAGCTGGTAGATAACTCTTTAATGCTTGTTACTGCACTTAACACTAAAATAGGATATTACAAGGCTGCAGAGATAGCGCAAACCGCCCATAAAAACGGAACCACGTTAAAAGATGAGGCCGTTAGATTGGGTTATGTAACGCCCGAAGATTTTGATGCATGGGTTAAACCCGAAGATATGGTAGGGTCGCTTAAATAGTCCTTCAGAATAATAATACAAATGGCTGCCCTTTCTGGCAGCCATTTTATTTTATCAAACAATGGTGAATAAAGTACCAATAAAAAAGCTGCCCGAAATTTTCAGGCAGCTTTTACAATATCATCAGGTTATATTATTTAAGCAAAAAATTAAGGCCTACGTTAAATGAGCCACGGTTTGTTGTAAAATTATCTTCATAATCTACATCATAAATTTCAGCTAAGCCTGTCTGGCCTTCATACTCAAAAAATATCTTCAGTTTGCTGTTTACCGGTATTTTTACACCTATGCCATAAGCAAGGCCGGCATCAGTGCTTTTAAAACGGTCTTTAACATCGGTATCAAACCGGGCATCCTTTGCATTGGTCAAAAAGCCTACATAGGGGCCAAAGTTAAGGTACCATGCCCTTTTGCTACCAAAGTGCCAGTTAGCCATTACCGGTACAGTTATATAATCAAGATTATAATCAGTAACATAAAAATCGCCGTTGTGCTCAATGCTGCCATTATCCCACCCTTTGCGGTCATAAATTCCTTTTACCTTAATACTCCAGCGGTCAGAAAAATAATAATCAAGAGATACTCCCACATTAAAAGAAGTACTGCTTTCAGATGTCTGGCCTCCATAGCCATAATAATCATAATAATAGTCGGTTCCTGTAACAGACGAAAAGTTTACACCGCCGTTAATGCCCATCTCAATGTTGCCCTTGGTTTGCGCAGTGGCAGCTGCAGATAGCGATAAAAGCGCCAGTAAAGAGTAAAATGTTTTTTTCATAGTTAAGCAATGTGTTTTGTTAATTGTTGCAACAAACATAGCTAAAATAATGCCATAATAAAGTTAAGATATTACTCTCGAAAAAATATTTTACATTTTATTTGTATACATTGTAATAAAATGTATATTTGCTATATGTATAGTAAAGAACTGACCAAAGGAACACTGCAACCCATCATTTTAAAATTACTGGGCGATAGCGAAAAAATGTATGGCTATGAAATTACCCAAAGGGTAAAAGAACTGACCAAAGGAAAAATAGATATATCAGAAGGCGCGCTATACCCCATATTGCATAAGCTGGAGGCAGAAGGCATACTGGAAACCGAAAAGGTGTATATAGGTAAACGCGTGCGCAAATATTACACCATAACCGGCAGCGGCAAAAAAGCGGTAGAGCGGGTTACGGAAGAGCTTACAGATTTTATTGCTACATTATCGGTAATTTTTAACCAAAAAACCATAACGTCATGATGCTAACAGACCAACACATTGACTACATTGCCACTAACCTTGAGTTTTATGGCGTGGCACAAGGCGACCTTAAAGATGATTTGCTCGATCATATTTGTACTTATATAGAACAAAGTAGCCATACAGATTTTAATATGGCTTATAAAGAGGCTATACAAAACTTTGGCGGGCACTATGCCATGGGTGCGCTACAGCAGCAAACCATGGCTCTGGTAGTACTTAAACAAGGCAGCCTGAGGCAAAAAGCAATATACATAAGTGGTTTTCTGGCAGGCTTTCTGTTAAGCACTGGGTCAATATTTAAAATTTTGCACTGGCCCGGTGCAACCATGCTTTTAGTAGCAGGCTTCTTTGTGCTTAATTTTATTTTTATGCCGTTGTTTTTTTACCACCGGTATAAGATGCCTGACAATACTGTAAGCAGGCAATAATACTTTACTAAAATATATTGCCTTAAAATAATAATAATCGTAATCATTAAATCAATCAAAATCATGAAACGAACCATTAATGTTCTTGGCTTTTTAGCCTTTTTTACCCTAAGTTCAGGGTTTATGTTTAAAATTATGCACTGGCCTGGCGCTAACGTACTAATGGTGCTGGGCTTTTTGCTGCTTAACTTTGGCTACTTGCCTGTTTATTTTTTTCAGAAGTACAAGGCGGCTTAAAAACGTATTTGAGTGATTGTGAAACAGGGGATTACCCCTGTTTTTTAATTCAACATTTCTTAAAATCAGTTTTTGATAGCTACAGGTTAAAATAAAGCCGTAATTTTATTGCTCACTTTTTCCTTTTTATGGCTCTTGAAAAACATTTTCAGAAAGATATAGACGACATACAGCAAATACCCGGCATTAAACAAATGCTGGATGTTATTTGTTCTACCACAGGTATGGGTTTTGCAGCCGTGGCACGTGTTACAGATGACCGATGGATAACCTGCAGCTCTCGCGATGACTTAAATTTTGGCCTTAAGCCGGGAGATGAGCTGGATATTAAAACTACCATTTGTAACGAAATCATGCAGCGCGAAGAAGCTGTTATTATAGATAACGTTAAAGAAGACCCTTTGTACCATGATCACCACACACCGGCCATCTACAAATTTCAAAGCTACATATCAGTACCCATAATTAGAAAAGACGGCAGTTTTTTTGGTACTATATGTGCCATAGACCCAAATCCTATCTCTTTAAAGGTATCTAAGGTAAAAGAGATGTTTACATTGTTTTCAGACCTTATTTCATTTCATCTTGAGGCGCTGGATACCAACCGCGAGATTATTGAAAAACTGCGTCAGGAAAAAATATTTAATGAGGTACTGGAAAAACAGGTAGCCGAAAAAACGCTTGAGCTTAAAGCTAAAAACACGGCCCTTAAAAAAATGAACCATGAGCTGGAAGCTTTTGCGTACATATCAAGCCATGACCTGCAGGAGCCGTTAAGAAAGATACAAACCATAGCCACCATTATTGCCGAAAAGGAAAGTGATAACCTTAGCGAAAGCGGTAAAGATTACTTTAAGCGCATGCAAAGCGCGGCGCAGCGCATGCAGTCTTTAATTAAAGACCTCCTGGCCTATTCGCGCACGGCCATAGCCGAAAAAAAATATGAACAAACCAACCTTGACGAATTAATGCTTGATGTAATGGCCGACCTTAAGGAAGTGCTGCACAATAAAAATATACAAATAGATGCTGATAATCTGGGTAGTGCTAACGTTATCCCTTTTCAATTCAGGCAATTGCTGTATAACCTGGTGAGCAACTCCATAAAATTTGCCATGCCCGGCACACCTTCGCATATTGTTATAACAAGCAAAACGGGTTCTAATAAAGATTTTGATGCGTTAACATTACCTCAGGGCCAGTTTAATAACATTACTATTACAGATAATGGCATAGGCTTTCACCCATCGCACAGCGAGCGAATTTTTCACCTTTTTCAGCGCCTGCACGACCGCGAAAAAATACAGGGCACCGGCATAGGCCTGGCTATTGTAAAAAAAGTAGTAGAAAACCACAACGGTTATATTATTGCAAAAGGCGAACCTGATAAAGGTGCCTCATTTGATATTTATATACCCGTACACCTATAAACAGCATTTTATGCAGTACCTGCCTTACATTTTACTCTTTATACTTTTTGCCCTGCCGTTGGCTGTTTTTCTTAAAACCAAAGGCGCCTTTAGCAGCTTTACTTACCGCAAATTTGTGGCCGCGTTAAACCTTGCCTGCCTGGTATACCTAGTGCTTTGCGTGGGTTTTGCCTTTTTATTTGCCTGGCTTGACAGCGCCTATAACCTTGAGGGTAAAGTAGATTCTAATGTAGCCGTGGCCGCCGAAGTAAGTATGGGGTTTATGATGGTTTCGCTGGGTGCCGTTTTGCCCCTCTTTATAATACTCAATATTATAAAATGGTTTGTGCCTAAAAAGAAAACTGAAAATACTGTAAAAGAATGAAAGCAACCACTACCCTGCTATTACTGTTATGTGCAGCTGGTACAACTTATGCCCAGGACACCCTGCAATATAAGTGCAGCCTGTATAGCGGCAAGCAAACCATGTTGTTGTATGAGTCGTTACAGCTATACTCCAATGGCACTTTTGCTCAAACAAGTGAATATGATCTGTACATGCATCAGTTTGGCAGGTATACAAAAACTAACGATTCCCTTACCCTCAACGTCTATACAAAAGCTGAAGATATAGTGGGTTCAGATTATAAAAAGGCAGGCCGTGTGGTAGATTCGCTTGCACAAATAGCAGCACCAGACCAGATTATTAAATATGCCATAAAAGGAGAGCAATTACAGATTATAAACCCCAATGGCAACATCCAGAACCGCATAATTGAGGATTCCCTGCCGAAACTGTTTGGCTGGCTTTTTGGCAACAGGCACAAATATTATTACAGGAAAGAACCTGTTGTAATGCCTTTTAATAATTAAGTTACTTTACCTCTTTAATACCCCTGATAAACAGCCACTTCATAAATATTTTTTCTTCGCCCAGGTGCTTAACACTCTGAAATTTAGGCGATATAAGCAGTGTAATCATAAAAGATGTTGTGGGCACCCACAGGCCGGTCAGGCCTGTAAACGTTCCTAAAAGCCAGTACAATAACAGGAATATTGGTGCAAACCCTAAAAAGTTGTATAATAGGGCTTTGGTTGATTTTTTCATATCAAAAAAATAGTTCGTATCTTAAAATTTAATCGCGGTCTTCCTGATCCTGCTGAAATTTAGCCCTCTTGCTGCCCTCATACATTTCGTACTTAACCAGCCTGGCCTCCAGCTTGCCGTTAAACAGCTTTATTTTGCGTGATGGCTTTAGGCCCACATATTTAAGGGCTTCAAGGTTCCCGGTAATAAACCATGCATTGGTATTGGGGTAGCCCTGCTTAAGGGTGTCGCCTATCTCACGGTAAAATCGCTCCAGGTGTATATCGAGCCTTTCGCCATATGGCGGATTGAACACCATGTGCAGCGGGCCTCGCGTTTCTTTTTCGGTTTTAAAAAAATCTTCCTGTAAAACGGTTACAAACTCATCCAGGTTAGCATTTTTAATGTTATCCTTAGCTTTTATAACAGCGCTTGGCGCTTTATCATATCCTTTTATGGTGTAATGAAACTCGCGCGTTTTACCCATAAGCGAGTCCATCACTTTATCAAACAGGTCGTTATCCCAGTCGGGCCACCTTTCAAAGCCAAATTCCTTACGGTTAATGTTTGCCGGTATATTGCATGCAATCATGGCGGCCTCAGCTAAAATGGTTCCGCTGCCGCACATAGGGTCAAGAAAATCACCCTGGCCATCCCAGCCGCTCAGCAGCAGCATTCCGGCAGCCAGCACCTCATTAATAGGCGCTATATTAGTAGCGGTGCGGTAACCCCTCTGGTGCAAAGATGCGCCGCTGGTATCAAGCGCTACAGAGCAGGCATCGTTATAAATGTGTATATTAATACGTAAATCAGGAAAATCTTTATCAATGTCAGGGCGCTTGCCAAATTTATCCCTAAACTGGTCTACAATGGCATCCTTGGTTTTTAAAGCTACAAACTGTGAGTGGTTAAACTGCTCAGAATTAAGGGTAACATCTACCACAAAGCTTTGGTTAGCATTTAAATAAGTGCTCCAGTCAATGGTTTGTATGCCGTTGTACAGGCTGCTCTCATTATAGGCCCTAAAGCTGTGTATGGGCTTAAGTATTTTAAGCGCGGTGCGCAGGCCCAGGTTAGCCTTATACATAAAGCCTTTATCGCCGGCAAAGCTTACCATACGCACGCCCTGTTCTACCTGCTGGGCACCCATTTGCTGTAATTCTTTAGCCAGTATTTCCTCAAAGCCAAAAAAGGTTTTGGCAATCATTTTAAAATTCTCCATCAATCCGTTTCAATTTCACGGCAAAAATAAGCTAAATTTGCCGGTACATTCTATCAAATATGCAAAAAGAAACAAACAACTGGTTTGCATCCTGGTTCGACACGCCCTACTACCACATTCTATATAAAGACCGTGATTATGAAGAGGCTCAACTCTTTATGGATAACCTTACGGCCTATCTTAACCTGCCCGAAGACGCAAAAATACTCGATTTGGCCTGTGGCAAAGGGCGTCATTCTATATACCTTAACCAGTTAGGGTATGATGTTACAGGTGCCGATTTAAGTGAAAACAGCATAAAAGCGGCAAAAAAATCTGAAAATGATACGCTTCATTTTATGGTGCACGACATGCGACAGCCCTTCCCTACGCAATATGATGCCATTTTTAACCTCTTTACCAGCTTTGGATATTTTGAAGATGATGGCGATAACATCAAAACGCTTAAATCTATTTGTCAAAGCCTTAGCGAATATGGCTTTGGGGTTATTGATTTTATGAATGTAAAGCATACCATAGACAACCTTGTGCCGCGTGAGGTAAAAACGGTTGAAGGCATTGACTTCCATATAAAGCGCTATGTTGAAGATGGCCACATAATTAAAGAAATTGACTTTGAAGATAAGGGTGAAACATTTCATTTTACCGAACGTGTTCAGGCCCTCGCCCTTCAGGATTTTGAGCACATGATGGAGGAAGCCGGCATTTACCTCTTAGATACCTTTGGCGATTATAAGCTGCGCAAATTCTTTAAAAATGAGTCGGAGCGTTTAATTATGATTTTTAAATAACATGATATATTTAGTACCCCTGTTATCAGTGCTGCTGGGCTACGCGGCTGCGTTAATATTAAAGCCAAGTAATAAAAAGAGCCTTAAACTGCTGCTTGCATTTAGTGGCGCTTTTCTCCTTGCCCTCACAGTATTACATTTATTGCCTGAAGTATACGAAAGTAGTTCTCACACTCAGGAAGTTCATACCGATACGCACGCCGGCCATGACCATCATGACGTTGAAGGCATCCATATCGGCGAAGGCCACGACAACCATAATCATGATGTGCACATGGATGAGCATCATGACCATGACGCACCCGCCGCCACAACCGCCGAAGAGCGCCATGACCATAGCAACAACCCCATTGGCTTGTATATAATGGCGGGTATCATCTTCCAGATTATACTTGAATATTTTAGTAAAGGCGCAGAGCACGGCCACGTGCATGGCGGCGGCCACAGCCATGACCATGAACACACAGCCATGCCCTGGCTGCTGTTTATAAGCCTTTGCATACACGCGCTTTTAGAGGGCATGCCTGTGCACCACCATAACGAGATGGCTTGGGGCATAGCCATACACCACTTCCCTATCGCAATAATACTTACGGCATTCTTTATCAATTCGGGGCTTAATAAAATGGCAATATTGCTGTTTATGTGCGCCTTCGCGATAATGACCCCGCTTGGAACCCTGGCATCGGGGCAGTTATTATTTTTGGAGGCTTATTTTACAGAAATTTCTGCCGTTGTGGTAGGTATATTATTTCATATATCATCAACCATAATATTTGAAAGTGGCGAAAACCATAAGTTTAACCTGGCTAAGCTTTTAGTGATTATACTGGGCGTGGTAATGGCTTATTTTCTGTAATTTAGCATTATGGGCAGCTTAAAATTTTTATACTTCTGTTACTTCGCATGCGCTTTGGCTTCATGTGACAAAAAAGAAAAATTTACACAAGAAACTGCGATAGCTTCTGATAGCATATCTGTAGATACTGCCGCACATAACAAGAAGTTAGCCGCAGTATTACCGGAACAACAGGTAACAAATATTATTTTCAATGAGTTTACGGTTACATTAGACTGTGCTAAAGATTTTGGCCAGCAAAACCTGGACTCCTTACAACAGCAGGACAGCATAACGGTAAATCTTGATATTGGCGAAACCGCCGAAGGGCAAAAACTCAGTATTAAAAGCAACAATCCGGGCATGTTTACGGTTGAGCAGCGCTATGAAACAAGCGCGGGTATATCATTTGAAGGGCCATATTGCGAAATTTCAAACTGGAAGCATTATTACTCGGCCTGGGAAGTTTTAAACCCGGGTAACGATGGTACATACATATGTAAAGACTATACCTTATCTGAAAGCGTTAAATTTCCTGATGTTACAATAGAAGAACTAAAAACAGCGGTATTAAAAAATTGCGGCGAAGAGGGTTTCAAGTTGATAAAAGATATAAAAAAAGTAGGCGAAGGATCTTGTGAGGTAGGCATTAGCCGCATATTTTTACGGATTACCCTCAGCCAGCAAAACGGACAAAAAACAACTAAAATAATAACATTAAATATCCCCGCCGGGTGCTAATACTATTATGGCATTTACACGCATAACAGAGCAATCATCTAAATACGAACATCTTGAACAGATGTCGGTTACTGATTTGCTTACCAACATAAACAACGAAGACAAAACCGTACCACTGGCTGTAGAAAACGCGCTTCCGCAAATTGAAGCACTGGTAAACAAGGTGGTGCAATGCCTTAAGGCTGGTGGCCGCCTTTTTTACATAGGCGCCGGCACCAGTGGCCGCCTGGGCATTGTAGATGCCAGCGAGTGCCCCCCTACTTTTGGCGTTCCGTTTAATTTGGTTATCGGCATTATAGCCGGTGGCGATACCGCCATTCGCCGTGCGGTAGAGTTTGCCGAAGATGATGGTGAGCAAGCCTGGAAAGACCTTTCTGAACACAATATTACTACAAATGACGTTGTTGTAGGCATTGCCGCATCGGGCACCACGCCCTATGTCATCGGCGGCCTTGAAAAATGTAACGCAGCCAGCATTGCAACCGGGTGCATTACGTGCAACCAGGGCAGCCCGCTTGCACAAACTGCGCAGTTCCCTGTAGAGGTTGTTGTGGGGCCGGAGTTTGTTACCGGTAGTAGCCGCATGAAGGCTGGTACTGCCCAAAAGCTGGTGCTCAACATGGTAAGCACGGCAACCATGATTCAGCTTGGGCGTGTTAAAGGCAATAAAATGGTAGACATGCAGCTAAGCAATCACAAGCTGGTAGGCCGTGGTGTCCAAATAATTGTTGATGAACTGGGCATTGCCGAAGCCGAAGCCGCTACCTTATTAGAAGAGCATAAAAACGTACGTAAAGCAATTGAAGCCTATGCCAACAGATAAAGTGATATTAATTAAAGGCCTTAAATATATGGGCTGGGCACTGCCTTTATTCTTTATAGGCCCGGTTGTTATCTTTAACGCATTTCAAAATAAAAATAATCCATTCTTTATCCCCGTGCTGTGCGTGGCGGTTATAATATGCTTTATGGCAATCTTTTTAATGATTAAAGGGTTAATAACGATACTGAAAAGCATGACCGACGAATGAAAAAAATATATTACCTACTCCCACTTTTTGTTTTGATAACGGGCTGCTATGAACAGCAGCGCGACTGCGCTAATTTTAAAACAGGAAAATTTACATCGCAAATTACAGTAAACGGTACGGTAAAAACTTCCGTTTTTGAGCGTAACGACAGCCTGCAGATTGAAACATTTGAAGGCAAAACAGATACAGCCTCCATCAGATGGGTAAACGACTGCGAATTTGTAATGCAAAAGCTCCGTCCTAAAAACCGCCAGGAAAAAAAAGCGGTAAGCATGAAAATATTGGCTACAAAGGATAATTCCTATACCTTTGAGTTTTCGCTTGTGGGCGAGCCCGAAAAGCAACAAGGAACTGTAACAAAACTCAACTAATTATTACCTGATGAACTTTGAATTTTTATCAAACCCCGATGCGTGGATTGCTTTAGTAACACTAACATTTCTCGAAATTGTACTGGGTATTGACAACATTATCTTTATATCTATTGTAACAGGAAAGTTAGCGCCCAAAGACCGCAAAAAGGCTACCCGTACCGGCTTATTTCTGGCCATGTTTTTGCGCATAGGCCTGTTATCGGGTATTACCTACCTTACCCGCATGACAAAACCACTCATAGCTATAGAGTTTGGCTGGTTTAGCGCAAACTTTACCGGGCAGGCACTGATATTGCTTGGAGGTGGATTGTTCCTTATCTATAAAAGCACTAAAGAGATACATGAAAAAGTAGATACTAAAGGAGAACATGAGCAGGACCTTAAAATAAAAGCAAGGGCATCTATGGCCAGTACCATTGCGCAGATTTTAGTTATAGACCTTATCTTTTCGATAGACTCTATATTAACTGCTGTGGGCATGACCAGCGGGCTCGAAGGTGCCCTGTATGTAATGATAACCGCCGTAGTGATTTCGGTGGGCATTATGATGCTGTTTGCCGTGCCGGTAGGCAATTTTGTAAATGCAAACCCCTCTATACAAATACTGGGGCTGGCATTTCTTATACTTATAGGCTTTATGCTGATAACAGAAAGCATGCATATTAGTGATGCGCAGCTCGCCGGACAGCACGTGGGTGAAGTGCCTAAAGGCTACCTGTATTTTGCCATTGCCTTCTCATTGGCAGTAGAGTTTTTGAACATGAAGATGAGGAAGGCTAAAAAATAGAATAACTCATATCAAATACAAAAAAGGGATGGCTTTAAAACCATCCCTTTTTTGTTTATATTTGAAAAAACCAACACCTATTTTTCTCCTTATGAAAATCAAAATATTATTTACTTTAGCCACCTGCGCCTTACTGTCTGTAGCGGCAAATGCCCAGCAAAGACAAAAGGCTTTTGTTGAAAAAGTCGTAGCTAAGTATGAGGCCATGAGCTCAATATCTTTTATTGCTGATTATAACGGAATATACTATAGCGGCGAGGAAACTAACTTCCAAAGTGATTACAGGCTTGTAAGGAATAAGAAAGATACGCTTTTTGGTACCTATTTTTGGTATGATGCACAAGACCCAGAACGTGGTGACTATTGTGAGTATTATAATAATGGGCAGGGTTATTATATAGACCATGGGCAAAAAACCATTTACAAGTATGATATGCCTGAGGAAGGCTTTGGCTTTACAGTAGGTTGCTTAGACAACCAGTTTATTAGTAACTTTTTCATAAAACCTGACACTATTATGAAGATAATTAATAACCGTAAAAATCCCGCCACTTACAGCGATACCATTATCAATAAATCAGAATATCTGGTTGCCCGGATGTTTTATCCTGATACTTCGTCAATGTGCTGTACAGATGAAATGCTTATGTTCTACTTCAATAGGAAAACAGAAAACCTTGAAAAAGTATCCCACACGCTTTACAGCCTGGGCGATACAAATTATAACGAATGGACGCTGAACAACATTACGTTAAATAAAGAAACTACTGCCACACTAGAGGAGGAATATGAAAAAATTGCCAAAAAATATATTCTTACACCTTACGTGCCCAACACCCATAGTACTTCAAAAGCTATAGAAAACGGTACCCACGCACCTGTATTTAGCGCAAAAACCTACCCTGATTTTAAAGAAGTTTCGTTGTCAGATTATAAAGGCAAGATTGTAGTGCTGCATTTTTGGTACATGGCGCGCGGCTGGCATACTGAGCAGATACCCATATTAAACAGCATACAGCAAAAATATAAGGATGATGTTGTGGTTTTAGGCATCAATCCTTTTGATAATGATGCTGAACGTCATGAAAAAATGGCTGGGTTTATTAAAGAGTATGCTCCTGTATACCCGCTTATGTTTATTAATAGAAATGTTTTACAGCCTTATAACCTGTTTTCAGCCTATAACATTTATATTCTTGACCAAAACGGCATTATCCGCAACCCTCAATGGAGCGGAGGAAAACTGGAAGAGGACCTGGATAAAGTTATCCAAAAGTTGCTTAAAAAAATAAAGCCGGATTAATCCGGCTTTTATGTTTACTCTAAACTCAGGGTTATCTGCCCGTCTTCGTCAAGGGTGAGGTTATTATCCTCGCTGGTAATGTCTACTCCGTCTTTATCCACAAGCTCTTCGGGCACTTCCTCTATGGGTTCTTCATACGGCAGCGGGTCAATCAGGTTTATTTGCTTTACTTTATCGGCAGTAAGCTGGTTGCCCAGCGCCCTGATGCCTTTTACCGCAATAAAACTCTCAAGGTCTACTGTAAGGGTTTCTTTTTGCACACCTTTTACTTTGGCAAAAATAACCTCAGCTACCGGCCTGTAATCTGTGCTTACAATTTCCAGCTGCGACTTTTCGTGCTCGGTAATAAATACTTCTTCGCGGTTTTCATTCTCCACTAAAAAGCGCTTTACGTAATAACGTTCTTTCTCGCCGTCAAAATAAATGGCCGAAACGGGCTTGTTAGGCTTCCATTTTTCCAGCACGATCATGCCTTCGTCAAAGTGTGTTGTAATCTCCGGTATAATAGTTTTAAGCCTGCCATTCTGGTTAATGATCAGCAGCCTGTCATTAGGCCTGAATTCGCCCAGCAACTCTCCCCTGCCGTCTACATTAAGCCTGTGCACGGTATCGTCAAACCATATCCGCCGCGGCTTGAGGGTAGATATGCCCCTCTCTTTAAGCTCTATTTTTTTTATGGGATATTTACTAACTGTATTGCCCCTTGATGCCCTGCCTTTAATGGCGATGGCGGCAAAATCAAGGTCGTATTTCAGTTTTTTAACGCTGCCCACCTGGCGCAACAGTATGGTAACTACTTCAGCTTCCCCATTAGGGTTATCGCTAAAATACAGCACCATAGAATCTTTTGTGCCTGCCGTAAGGTCATACGGCTTATCACGGGTTACACCGCTCACGTTAAAGCGTTTTACATAACTTGGGCCGCTTTTGCCATCGCGGTAAATCATGTTATAAATGGTGCGCTTGTCATTCCTGTCAAACACCGCCACATGAATAATATCTTTACCTACAAACGTCTTAACATCAACTTTGGTTATAATCATGCTTCCGTCGCGGAGAAATATTATAACATCGTCAATATCACTACAGTCGGCAACATATTCATCCTTTTTAAGGCCGGTGCCCACAAAGCCCTCTTCGCGGTTTACATACAGCTTGGTATTGCGCAGCACAACCTTTGTAGCCTCAATATTGTCAAAGCTTCTCAACTCGGTTTTGCGCTCGCGTCCTTTGCCGTAACGGTCTCTAAGCCCCTGAAAATAAGACACTGCAAAATCTATAAGATGCTCTAAATGATGTTTAACCTGTGCAATTTCGCCTTCAAGCGCCTCGATTTTTTCCTGTGCTTTATCAATATCAAATTTAGAAATACGCTTGATGCGGATTTCCGTCAGCCTCACTATATCCTCTTCAGTCACTGCCCTGCGCAGGTGGCCTGTAAACGGCTTCAGCCCTTCGTCAATGGCACGGATAACACCTTCCCAGGTTTCTTCTTCCTCAATGGCGCGGTATACCCTGTTTTCAATAAAAATACGCTCAAGCGACTGGAAGTGCCAGCTTTCCTCCAATTCATCCAACTGAATTTCAAGTTCACGCTTAAGCAGGTCTACCGTGCGGTGTGTAGATATGCGCAGCATTTCGCTAACGCCCACAAAGTAGGGCTTATGGTCTTCAATAACACAGCCCAGCGGCGCTACAGATGTTTCGCAGGCCGTAAAGGCAAACAGCGCGTCTATGGTTTTATCCGGGCTAACACCTGGCGGCAGGTGTATCAAAATCTCTACATCTGCCGCGGTGTTATCTTCAATCTTTTTGACTTTTATCTTGCCTTTTTCATTGGCTTTAAGTATGCTGTCTATTAAAGTTCCGGTATTGGTACTAAACGGTATTTGTGTGATAACCAACGTACTTTTATCAAGCTGTGCAATCTTGGCACGCACCCTAACGCGGCCACCGCGCATACCGTCGTTGTAATTAGAAACATCTGCAATGCCTGCCGTAGGAAAGTCAGGATACAGCGTAAACGGCTTGTTCTTTAATATCTTGATGGAAGCTTCTATAAGCTCAATAAAATTATGCGGAAGCACTTTTGTAGAAAGTCCCACCGCAATACCCTCAGCGCCCTGTGCAAGCAGCAACGGAAATTTTACCGGGAGGTTAATGGGCTCGTTACGGCGCCCGTCATAACTGGCCTGCCATGGTGTAATTTTAGGGCTGTACAGCACCTCAAGCGCAAACTTGCTCAGCCGCGCCTCTATATAACGGCTTGCCGCGGCACCGTCTCCGGTAAGGATGTTGCCCCAGTTGCCCTGTGTATCAATCAAAAGTTCTTTCTGGCCTATCTGCACCATGGCATCGCCTATAGAGGCATCGCCGTGCGGGTGGTACTGCATGGTATGCCCCACCACGTTTGCCACTTTGTTATAGCGGCCATCATCAAGTTCTTTCAGCGAGTGCATAATGCGGCGCTGCACCGGCTTAAAGCCATCTTCAATAGCAGGCACTGCCCGCTCAAGGATAACGTATGATGCATAATCCAGGAACCAGTCTTTGTACATACCTGTTACCTTGGTAATGGTATCGCCTGATTCCGGGTCATCCGGCCGGTTGTAAAAATGCCCTTCGTCTAAAGGTTGTAAAGTATCGTCTTCGCTCATTTATTTACTTCCAAATATCTATTTGAAAATTATTGTTAATTATCGTGCCAATATATTATGTGAGACCGGAGCGGCCTGTGTCTATAGATTCCCAGCAGAACCTTGAACTTTAAACCCTGAACAGACTTATTCAACAACATCAAGCTCTACCTTCAGGTTGTTTATGATAAACTCCTGCCTGTCCGGCGTGTTCTTGCCCATGTAAAATTCCAGCAGCGTTTGTATGGAGGTATTGGCATCCATAAGCACCGGGTCAAGGCGTATTTCCTGGCCTATAAAGTGCTTAAACTCATCGGGGCTAATCTCTCCTAATCCTTTAAATCGGGTAATCTCGGGTTTCCCTTTCAGCTTTTCCATGGCGTTGCGGCGCTCATCCTCGCTATAACAGTAAATAGTTTCTTTTTTATTACGCACCCTGAACAACGGAGTTTGCAGTATGTACAGGTGGTTCTCTTTGATCAGTTCCGGAAAGAACTGCAAAAAGAATGTAATAAGCAGCAGGCGTATATGCATACCATCAACATCGGCATCAGTGGCTATTACAATATTGTTATAGCGCAGGTTTTCCATTTCCTCTTCAATGTCAAGTGCGGCCTGTAGCAGGTTAAATTCCTCATTTTCATATACAATCTTCTTGGTCATGCCATACGAGTTCAATGGCTTGCCACGAAGGCTGAAAACCGCCTGTGTATTTACATCCCTTGATTTAGTAATAGATCCCGAAGCCGAATCACCTTCGGTAATAAAAAGCGTGCTCTCCAGGCTTCGCGGGTTCTTGGCATCAGTTAGGTGCACACGGCAGTCACGCAGCTTTTTGTTGTGCAGGCTTGATTTCTTAGCCCTGTCGCGTGCCAGCTTACGTATGCCACTAAGTTCTTTACGCTCGCGCTCCGCCTGTAATATCTTTTTAAGCAGCGCATCGGCCGTTTCCGGGTTGCGGTGTAAAAAATTATCGAGCTTGTTTTTTACAAAGTCGTTTACAAAGGTACGTACCGATGGTGACTCAGGCCCCATATCGGTAGAACCCAGCTTGGTTTTGGTCTGCGATTCAAACACAGGCTCCTCTACCTTCACGCTTATGGCGCTCACAATAGATTTACGAATGTCAGAAGCTTCAAAGTTCTTGTTATAGAATTCTTTTATGGTGCGTACAATAGCCTCTCTAAAGGCACCTAAATGCGTACCGCCCTGCGTTGTGTTTTGCCCATTTACAAAAGAATAATATTCTTCGCTGTACTGGGTCTTACTGTGCGTCATGGCTATCTCAATGTCCTCATCCTTTAAATGAATAATGGGATAAATGCGGTCGTCATCGGCAATCGTTTCTCCAAGCAGGTCTTTAAGGCCTTCATCGCTGTAATATTTTTCACCGTTGTAAAGTATCGTCAGCCCCGTATTGAGGTAGCAATAATTTTTGAGCATCTTAATAATGTACTCGCTACGGTATTTGTAGTTTTTAAAGATGGTTTCGTCTGCTGTAAAGATAACTTTAGTACCCTTGCGCTTGGTGGTTTCGGTAATGTCTTCTTCAAGGGTAATCTCCCCTGCCGAAAACTCCGCGGCCTTCATCTGGTTATCCCTTACAGATTCTACCCTAAAGTAATTAGAAAGCGCATTAACCGCCTTGGTACCCACACCATTTAGCCCCACCGATTTTTTAAACGCCTTGGAGTCATACTTACCGCCGGTGTTCATTTTGCTTACCACATCTACCACTTTACCCAGCGGAATGCCACGGCCGTAGTCGCGCACGGTAACGGTTTTATCCTTCAGTGTTACCTCTATGGTTTTGCCGGTACCCATAACAAACTCATCTATACAGTTGTCTATCACCTCTTTGATAAGAATGTATATACCGTCATCGGGCGATGAGCCATCCCCCAGCTTGCCTATATACATGCCCGGACGCATACGGATATGCTCCTTCCAGTCGAGTGAACGTATATTGTCTTCGTTGTATTGGGTTTCCTGCGACATCAAATATTGGGATTTTGCGCTAATATAGCGTAAATGCAGAAAAAATGAAAGCCGGATTGCAGAAACTTATTAAAAGTTGCTTAACAATCCGGCCCGCCTATTTTGTGAAAATACTTACTTGTTTATCCTGTAAGCCGCTACCGATTTCTGATTAACATAAATGGTTAGTGTACCTATAGATTTAGCCGTTAATGGCACCTGAAAGCCTGCAATATCACCCTCTGCAACAGGTGTAATTTCTTTATACACCCTTTCCTGGCTAAAGGCATAATGCAGCTTATCTCCCGGTTTAAAATTTTTTATTTTAAACGATACTACACTACCCGGTTTATTAGTGATCATACCGGTGGTGGGCGTTAAAAATTCATAATTATCTGCAAGGTAATTGCCATAGTACAGCGGCAGGCCGGCAAAATCGGCTTCTGTTTTATTAGTAAGCAGCCATTGTTTATCATCGGGGTAATGATTCAGGAAGAACACATCCGGCTCGGCAAAAAAGTAACCATCGTTAAACTTAAAGCTAAAGGCAGGTTTTTCTCCCGTTACTACTCCGGCACCCCAGGTACAATCCAGTAGTTTCCATTTGCCATCAACCTTAACAGCATTCCACGCGTGATCGCTGGCACCCGGTGCCTTGCCTATGTGCGTAGGGTGCGATTTACTGGTACCGGGAATAAACACTGCCTCGAGTCCGGCCTTTTGTGCCACTACCATAAACAGCGTGGCATAGCCTTCGCAAACTCCCTTTTTAGTTTTAAGTGTTTTAGCAGCCAGCTCTTCCCTGAATTTTTTTTGCTTCTCAAGTTTTTCCTGCTCCGTTTTATATGAATAGGCTACGGGCTGCTGGTTGATGCCATAAGCTGCCAGGTCATATTTTACATTGCGGGCAATCCATGTAAAAATCGCGCGGGCTTTTTCGTCCTCACGGGTAAAATCGGCTTTAACTTTTGCTGCAAATGTAGCAGCATCTGCAAACGTTGCAGGATATTGGCTAACTTTTGCATCAACTTTTGCAAAGTCCTGCGCGTGGGCAAATCCGGAACAGAGCAACAAAAGCACAAATATTTTTAATCTATATTTCATATTAGTTGTAGTAGTTTAATTCGCAATTTTATAGGCAGCAACGGCTACCTTATTTATAAAAATAGTAAGGTTACCGGCGGCAGCAGAATCAATAGGTACGGTAAATTCGGCAAGGCCACTGGTAAATTTAGGCGTTGCCTTTTTAGAATAAGCGGCTGATGTAAACTGGTATACTACTTCATCACCAGCCTTTAGGCCCTTAATTTTGATGGGGATATTTCCTGCCGATTTTTTTACGGTGCCGCCGGTTGGGGCAACCAACTCATATTTTAAGTTGTAATATAATGGCAGTGAGGCAAACTCCAGAGCATTTTTATTGGTAAGCAACCATTTTTTGTCATCCGGAAAATGATTCTTAAAAAACAGGTCAGGACTTGTAAAAAAGTATTTATCATCATAATTAATGCTATTACCAGCTATACCCCCTGCACCCCAGGTAACATCAAGCAGTTTCCACTGGTTATTTACCTTAACAGCATTCCAGGCGTGGTTGCTTTTTGTTGGGGCCTTGCCTATATCTGCCGGAACTGATTTGGCATTGCCATATACAACCTCGCATTGCAGGCCTGCCTTTTTAGCTACAACGGCGTATAGCATGGCATAGCCGTGGCACACGCCCCTTTTAAGTTTCAGTGTTGTATTCGCAAGTTCATTTTCTATTTTGGCAATGGCCGCTGTACGTTCTGCAGGTGTTCGATATGAAAATTTTATAGGATTCCTGCCCTTTGCCGCCGGCGAATGGTCATAGCGTATGTTTAGCGCTATCCAGGTAAAAATGGCGCGGGCCTTTTCGTCATCACGGGTAAAGTCGGCCTTTACCTTAGCGGCAAATTTTTCTGCGCTGGCAAAAGAAGCGGGGTAATCTTTAACCGTGGCATCAACTTTAGCAAAGTCCTGGGCGTTGGAATATGCCGATCCTAAAACCAGGAAAAGTATAGTGTAAAATACAGTAATGTTTTTCATGGTTAGGAAATATCCAAATATCTTGCCAGAAAAAGGTTCTTAGGCGCTTAGGTTCTGAGCTAAGTAACTTAGTACCTAAGCGCCTAAGAACCCTCCTACTTGTAATGACAAAAAATACCACCATCATAGGGTGTCCATAATGCGGCGCGCTGGTGGCCTGCCTTTAGGGCGTTGTTTGCCCAGGTATTGCAGGTGTAAAATAAGCTATACCGCCCTACACCTTCGTAAAAAGCATCATACTTACCGTACGAATGATTTTGTATCCAGCTAATTTTCCGGGCTTCATCCTGCTGAAAGCTTTCTTCTATATACGCCACCAGATCAGCATAGTCCTCTTTGGTAATCATTATTTTTTTGCACTCATTATCTTCCGTCAGGCTTTTATAAAAGCGCGTGTGCATGGCTGATGTTCCCATCCAGAATGCCGCCTTAAACGCTGTACTGGCTTTAAGGTCGCTCCACTCGGGCGTATCAAGGTAAAAGCCCTTATCGCCCCATCCAAAGGCTACAAAGCTTGCAATGGTGTCTTTAGCCATGGTATGGATATACAAAATATCTTTTGTCCAGTCTTTAACTTCGTTTTTTATGGGCACTACAATATCGGTATGCACGCCATTGCTGTTAATATAGATAGGGATATCGCCACCCCCTTTAGGCTTACCGTTTACGGTAATATGCGAAAACACCAGCACCGCCAGCAAATAAGTGGCTATAAAAATAACAATGCCCAGTAAAAACCGCCCGGTAAACTTTAGCGATTGCTTAAGCTTTTTGTTCATAATCAAAGTTGCGTATAATATCTTTTAACGCATCGTCAAGCTCTTTATTGGATATGGCATTTGCCTCAACATCAAAATTATGCGTAAACGATGGTAAAGAGAACGTAGCCCTTATATCGCCGCCATAATTGCGCAGGCTTATAACGGCCGCGTCAAGCGCGTTTTTTCCACCATACCGGCCCGGTGAAGTTGATAAAAGCAGCACCGGCTTGTTATCAAACACCACCTTTTTTTGGCGCGAAGCCCAGTCATAAATGTTTTTAAAAGCAACAGTAAGCCCTGCATTGTGCTCTGCAACTGATATAAACAATACATCAGCCCATTCTATCTTGTCTAAAAACTGGCGGGCCACAGGCGGCTGGCCAATAAGCTTTTCGCGGTCTACGCTAAAAAGCGGCAACTCATAATCATTAAGGTCTAAAATTTCGGTTTCGGTTTCGGCATCAAAAAGCCCGGCTGCATAAGTAACCAGTTTTTTATTGATAGATTGCGTACTGCTGCTCCCGGCAAAGGCAAGTAATTTCATATTTTGGTTTTAAGGTATCGGCCAAAGTACAAAATTCTTTTAAACCAGCCGTTAACTAATCCTGAAACGGTTATGTATGCGGCGCACCAGCGGCCAGTTTAAAATGATCCCCATAATGCATATCATCAGCAGGACGAACATTATAGCCACATAAATGGCACCGTTTACTGAAGTAAGTTTAGGGAAATCAGTTACCAGGAAAAATAGCGTTATAGTGAAGGTGATCACGGATAAGATAAAGCTGAAAACTTTCATGGTGTTTAAATTTGTATTGCAAAAACTCAAATATTAATAAAGGACTGTTTAAAATCCTCTTTAAGCAGTTATTTTTAAAAAATTAAAATAAATTAATCATTTAAAAAATATAAAGGCATAGCCTTAAGATCGTTACCGGGTAAAATTAATAAATAAAAATCGACCCCACATTAACAAAACATTATTTATGACCTGTTTTTATATGCACCCGTGGTAAATATTTTATTAAAGTATTTATCAAGGCAGGTAAGGTCGGCAGTTATGGTTGCGTCAGTAATAATGCCGCCATCTTTAATAAAGTAATTTTCGGCAGCAGTTTTTTTACCGTTTTTATCAGCTTTTTTGTAGACCAGGTTAGTCACGGTAACGCGATATTTGCCGTCGCTCATTTCAATTTCAAAGTCAAAACTAATATCATCTTTCATAAAAGATGATGTACCGGGGCAGGTGTTCCTTAAATCAGTGCCTGTGCCTTTAAATATTGTAGCGTTAGAAGATACAATTTTAAGCCTTGAGTGCCGGGCAATTATAGCGGGTATATTTGTTTCGCTGCTAATAAACACATTTTCCCATATCAGTTTATTATTACTAACTAAAAAACTGTTAGACTGAGCGTTTGCCGCCAGCGAAATAAAAAACACAACAACTAACACAATCCTTTTCATAGCATTACCTTACGGTTAAAATCATGGCAAATATACTTATTTTTTTTAGCGCAAAGATGTAGCTTCTTACAAAACGTCACGATTTTCTTTATAATATTTTACTAAAGCTTTATGTGTTTTTGCAACGCCTCGCGCCATAATTGTAGTTTTTGATCAAATGCCATACTTGCATTTGCACCGCTTGGCGATGGAAGTACCGTATAGGTAAGACCTGCTTTTCGGCCCACATACTTATCATAATAGGCAGCGGCGTTTTTACTCGAAAAAAATACATGGGCAATGCCCGGGTGTTTTTTATAGAACGAATCAAAATCATTAGCTACTTCATTTTTTATTTTGCTGTCAAGGCTGCCCTCCCGCTCGCACCAGGCCAGTACATCCCACAGGGCAATACCTTGTTCTTTTAGCAACGCAACCTTACTGCTGTAATCATGGGTAAGCTGCAGGCCGGATATTGCATACATAATGCGCCAGAACTGATTGCCCCTGTTTCCGTAATATTCCTGTAACTGTAATGACTTTTCACCGGGCATTGTTCCCAGTATCAATATTGTACTGTTATTATCAGCAATTGGTTTAAAGGCTTTTTTCATAATAAAATCTAAAGGTAAACACCTTGCTATAAGTATTGTATTACAAGCATAGTTAAACTATTCTTAGTGTATTTTGTTTTATGATTTTGTTAGCAACAACATCATTTGTCATTATATAATTTTGATAGAGAAGCAAAAAGCTAAACAAATCAAAAATAATAAAAAAAGACACAAAATGGCTACCACAAAAACCACAACCAGAAACACAAAAAGTACCACTGCTACAAAAAGCACTGCTGCAAAATCTACCGCTAAACCAGCTGCTGCAAAAAGTACATCATCAAAATCGTCAACATCTTCAAGAGGTGTTGTAAAAGCTAAATCTACTGCTGCCGAAGGCCTTAAGGAACTGTTTATAGACAGCCTTAAAGATATTTACTGGGCAGAGAAGGCACTTACAAAAGCTTTGCCTAAAATGGCTAAAAATGCCACTACACCTAATCTTATAGAAGGTATAAACAATCACCTTGTTGAAACTGAAGAGCAGATTAACAGGCTTGAGCAGGTTTTTGAAATGATAGGCAAAAAAGCAGTAGCTAAAAAATGTGAAGCTATGGACGGGCTTATTAAAGAAGGCCAGGACATTATGGAAAGCACTGAGCAGGGCCCTGTGCGTGATGCCGGTATTATTGCGGCTTCGCAAAAAATTGAACATTACGAGATTGCTACCTATGGTACCATTATTGCCTTTGCAAAAACGCTGGGCATGGATGATGTGGCCGATATACTGCACGTAACGCTTGAAGAAGAAAAAGCAGCAGACATGACACTTACAGAAGCAGCTTATAACACCATTAATTTTGACGCTGCCGAGGCAGATGATAGTGAGATGGAGTAAAAGGCAGCGTTTGTAGAAAAATGGGGTTTATTACAAACCCCATTTTTTAGTTATTAACTTAATTTTGACTACAAATTAAAATGAAAATTTTCATTAAAAACAATGCCCTTTCCATAACTTTCTTTTCAATCTTTCTCTTTTCATTAGTAGCCCAGATACATTTTGGGCATGAAGAATATAACAAAGAGCTTACTGAACAAGGCGCCGCCGCGGTAGACCTGGGCGGGTACCTTACATCGGGGCATTTTGTAGAATCTACATTTGAGAACTGGGAGAGTGAATTTTTACAGATGGCCCTTTTTGTAGTATTTACTATTTTCCTGATGGAAAAAGGATCATCTGAATCTAAAAAATTTGACGGTACAGATGAAGTAGACCGCGAACCTGATCCAAACCGTAAGAGTGCGCCCTGGCCCGTTAAAAAGGGTGGGCTTGCACTGGCATTGTATAAACACTCGCTTACCATAGCCTTTGCCATATTATTCATAGTATCTATGGTGCTGCATTTTTATGGCAGCCTTGACGATGCTAACGTAGAACATGCCTTAAAAGGCCAGGCGCTGCAAACAGCCGGCGATTTTATATCTGATTCAAAATTTTGGTTTGAATCGTTCCAAAACTGGCAAAGTGAATTCCTTTCCATTTTTGCCATGATTTTTCTATCCATTTACCTTAGGCAAAAAGGCTCATCGCAGTCTAAACCTGTTGATGCGCCCCATAGCGAAACCGGCGATTAATTAATAACCAACTATATTTTATGAAAGCACTTGTATTTCACAAACCTAAAGACGTAAGGGTTGACACCGTTGACGACCCAAAAATTGAAGAGCATAGAGATGTAATTTTAAAAGTTACTTCTACCGCCATCTGCGGCAGCGACTTGCACATTTATAACGGGCTTTTCCCACAGCCTAAGCCGCTTGTGCTGGGTCATGAGTTTATGGGAATAGTAGAAGAAGTAGGCAGCGGTATTACAAACCTTAAAGTGGGCGACCGCGTAGTTGTGCCCTTCCCTATTTCATGCGGGCAGTGCCACTTTTGCAACATGGATTTACCCACGCACTGCGAAAACTCTAACCCCGAACATTACGGTCCTGAAGGTGGACTGCTGGAAGGTAAAGGGGGTGGGCTTTTTGGCTATACCGATCTATATGGCGGATACAGTGGCGGCCAGGCAGAGTACGTAAGGGTACCTTATGCCGATTTTGGCCCGCGCAAAGTGCCCGATAACCTTACTGATGAGCAGGCGCTTTTTCTTACTGATATCTTTCCCACCGGGTGGAGCGGTATTGACTGGGCCGGGCTTAAAGGGGGCGAAACTGTTGTTATCTGGGGTGCAGGGCCCGTAGGTATTATGGCAGCCAAGTCGGCGTGGCTAAAGGGCGCCGGAAGAGTAATTTCAGTAGATATACAGGATTACCGGCTTGCTATGGCAAAAAGGGCGGCTAATGTAGAGACCATTAATTATAATGACGGCGATGCGGTGGAAAAAATACGCAGTATGACCGGCGGCTATGGTGCCGATGTGTGTGTAGATGCGGTAGGTATGGAAGCAGACCGCAGTGTATGGACTAAGGCGCTTAATGTTTTACAGGGTGAGGTAGGCACCATGCGGGTGCTGGAGCGTTGCCTTGATGCCGTGCGCCGTGGCGGTGTAGTAACTGTATTGGGTGTATACGGCACTCCATATGATAATTTTCCGTTACATCAATGGTTTGATAAAGGCATTCAGATAAAAGGTGGCCAGGCGCCTGTGCATAATTATATAGACCATCTTATTGAACTGGTTTCCAGCGGAAAAGTTGTACTTGATGATATTATTACACACAATGTACCCTTAACCGATGCTGCTAAAATGTATGATATCTTTAACAATAAAGAAGATAATTGTGTGAAAGTAGTATTAAAGCCTTAGCATTCAAGATATAATATACATAAATTTATAAAGCGGTAACCTTTTGTTGCCGCTTTTTCTGTTACTTAATACATCACAATTATGAAAGCCATCTGGAAAGGGAGTATCAGTTTTGGACTGGTAAATATTCCAATAAAATTATATAGCGGTACTCAAACACACCGCATTGAGCTTGATATGGTGCGCCAAAAAGACAAATGCCAGATACAGTATGTGCGTGTTTGTAAAAAAGATGGTAAAGAGGTGCCATGGGAAGATATTGCAAAAGGCTATCGTAAAGAAAATGGCGATTACATTATTATCGATAAAAGCGATATGGAGCGCATCGCTCCGGAAAAAACCCAGACTGTAGACATTTTCGAGTTTATTAAAGAGGAAGAGATTCCTGCTAAATATCTGGAAAAGCCCTATATAATTGAACCCGAAAAAAGTGCAAAAAAAGTATATGCTTTATTGAGGGAAGCCCTGCGAAAATCAGGCAAGGTAGGCCTGTGTAGGTTTGTTATGCGAACCAGCCAGCATCTTGGCATTCTTAAAGTAGAGGAAGATGCCATATTGCTTATACAGATACGCTTTAACGATGAACTTAGAGACCCGCACGAGGCTGGCCTGATACCTACCGATATTACCATATCTAAAAAAGAACTGGACATGGCCATATCTATTGTAGACCAGCTTACCGATACCTTCGACCCTTCTAAATATAAGGATACGTATAAAGATGACCTTGTAAAGATGATCAAGAAAAAAGCGGCAGAAAAAGCAGGTGCAAAGCCGGAGCCCGCGCCTCGTAAGCGTAAAAAAGCAGCCGGTAATGATGATTTGCTGGATCAGCTGAAAGCCAGCCTTGCCGCTATTAAAAAATAATGGCCATGAAATTATCTGAATATAATAAAAAACGGGATTTTAATAAAACTAAAGAGCCTAAAGGTAAAGTTAAAAAGGGTGATGCCGCTTTGCACTTTGTGGTTCAAAAGCATGCTGCATCGCACCTGCATTATGATTTTCGCCTGGAAATTGGAGGTGTGCTGGTAAGTTGGGCCATACCCAAAGGGCCTATAGCAGATCCATCTGTAAAACGGCTGGCAATGCATGTAGAGGACCATCCTATGGATTACATAGATTTTGAAGGTACAATACCGCAAGGCGAATACGGGGGTGGCACAGTTATGGTTTGGGACACCGGTACGTATGTGCCCGAGAACGCTGAATCAGGGGCAGACAGTGAAAAATTGATGCAAAAAATGCATGAGGATGGAAATATTAAGATTGTACTTAGCGGCAAAAAATTAAAGGGCTCCTATCATTTAGTACACATGCATGGCAAAGAGAAAGAGTGGCTTTTAATGAAGGCTAAAGACGAATTTGCAGATAAAAAAGATTTTGAGCAGACATCTGTGCTTACGGGGCGCACACTTGATGAAATTGCGGCCGATAAAAAAAGTGATGTTTGGGAAAGCAATCATGAAGATACTAAAAAGCCTGCTAAGAAAAACCTGCTTAGTGAAGCAGATGACACCCCAAATGAACAGGACAGTCTAGATCAACCTGCATTTACAGCAGAGGACGTAGCCGATGCTAAAAAACTGACAGCTTTTCCTGAAGATTGGAAACCGCAGCTCGCTACGCTGGCCGATGAGGTTTTTGACAGTAAAGATTGGCTTTACGAAACCAAGTTTGACGGCTATCGCGCCCTTATTATGATTAATGACGGAAAAGTTAAACTTATGTCGCGCAACGGGCTATCATTCAATAGTAAATATATGCCATTAGTGGCGGCATTTGGCGCCATTAAAAACAACGTGGTGCTGGATGGCGAAATAGTTGTGGAAGATAAAAACGGCCTGAGCCATTTTCAATGGTTGCAGTACTTTGCCGAAAACCCCAACCGCGGCCAGCTTAAATGTTACGTATTTGATATACTGTATTTTAATGGTTTTGACCTCACTCCCCTTCCCCTGCTGCAACGCAAAAAGATATTAGAAGCGCTGCTGCCACAAACCGATGAAATAATATATTCAGGCCATATAATAGGAGACGGGGCTAAAGCGCTCGAAAAAATTAAAAAGGCAGGTGGCGAAGGACTTATCGCTAAAAAAGCAGATTCAAAATACTATATAAACAGGCGGAGTAAAGAATGGCTAAAAATCAAGGTAACAAAAGAGCAGGAAATGGTTATAGGCGGCTTTACAGATCCTAAAGGGTCGCGCTCCGGGTTTGGCTCGTTACTATTCGGCTATTATGAGGGTAATAAACTTATATATAGCGGCAAAGTAGGCACCGGCTTTAACGAAGATTCGCTTAAGGATATGTATGAGAGGCTTTTAAAACTGGAAAGGAAAACCTCGCCATTTGAAAGCGTTCCGCGTGAGGAACGCAGAGCACACTGGATTAGTCCTGAACTGGTTGCGCAAATAAAGTATAGCGAATGGACTGAGACAAACAGCCTGCGCCACCCCGTGTTTATAGCCCTTAGAAACGATAAGAATGCAAAAGATGTGGTAAGGGAACAAGCCTCTGCAACAGAAGCTATTGTTGAAGAAAAAGCACCCGCTGCCATGGCTAAACCTAAGGCAGCGGTAAAAAAACAAGCTATGCAAAAAGAAAACAAAGCAGACAAAACTTCAGATGCCCGCCCGGGATGGAATACTGACAAAGTACAGGTAACGCATCCGGAAAAGATATTTTGGCCAGACGAAAAAATTACAAAGGGCGATGTTGCGGCTTACTATGACAGCATGTTTGAGTACATACTACCCTATATAAAAGACAGGCCGCAAAGCATGCGCCGCACCCCCGATGGTATTGTAAAAGAAGGTTTCTTTCAAAAAAATGTGGGAGATACCGCACCCGACTGGGCAAAGACTAAGAAAATAAAGGCAGGTTCAACCGGAGAAAGTGTTGAGTACCTTATATGTAATGATAAAGATACGCTTATATACATGGTAAACCTGGGTTGTATTGAAATCAATCCGTGGAGCAGCCGCGTGGGCAGCATCAATAATCCTGACTATATTATTTTTGATCTTGACCCTAATCAGGCGTCACTTAAAGACTTGGTTACCACAGCCAAAAAAGTTAAAGAAGTTCTTGATAGCATAGGCATCAACGGCTATCTTAAAACCTCGGGCGGTAAGGGTTTACATGTATTTATACCTGTTAAACCTAAATACACGTATGACCAGACACGCGATTTCTCGCACATCATTAGCCAGCACGTACACGCGGCGCTGCCGGAAATAACCAGCCTGGAACGCCTCCCTAAAAACAGGGTGGGAAAGATATACCTGGATTTTCTTCAAAACGGAAAAGGTAAAACCATGGCCTGTGCCTATTCGCTTCGCCCACGTGAGGGAGCTACCGCCAGTACCCCACTTGAATGGGAAGAGCTTAATGATAAGAACTTTAACCTTAAAAACTACAACATAAGGACCCTGCCGGAACGCGTTAAAGAAAAAGGCGACCTGTGGGCAAACTTTTTTGATGATGCTGTAGACCTGAAAGCTTTACTTGACAAGCTATCACGATAAAAAAAGGGACAATTTGATTGTCCCTTTTTTTATTAATTCTTAACCCAAATCCGGGTTAAACAGCTATTTTTTGTAGTTGGCTATGCCTTGTTTAAGCCATGCCCGGTATTCTTCAACATCTGGTGTATAACCTACAGGATTATTAAGGTTTTGTTCATTAGCATCCACCAAAACGTAAAATGGCCTTTCATTAGAATTGTATTTGCCCATTTGAAAATCATTCCATTTTTTACCGACAGTTGTTATCATCCTGCCACTGTATTTTGATACAAATTGTTCATTTTCCGGAAGCTCAACTTGCTCATCTCCATAAAGAGATACCAGTACCACATCATTTTTAAGCATTGCAAGCACCTCGGGGTCAACCCATACATACTCTTCCATCTTACGGCAGTTTGTACATACCCTGCCGGTAAAGTCTAGTAACAAAGGCTTATTTACACTTTTAGCATATGCAAAAGCTTTATCATAATCTTCAAAAGCGGTAATACCATGAACGGTTGGCGCCGCACCTTCGGGCAATTTTTCGGCAGATGCAGGCTGTGCCCCCCCTCCACCGCCAAACCCAAATGGCGATTCGCTGTAATTTAAAGGCGGGGTTATGCCGCTGATAAGTTTTAAAGGAGCGCCCCAAAGTCCGGGTATAAGATAAATGGTAAAGGTTAATGCAAATACACCAAGCAACATTCTGCCCACCGAAAGAAACGGCACAGGAGAGTCATGCGGGGTTGAGAACTTACCAAATAAATACAACGTTAGGGCTGCAAAAACAGCTATCCATATGGCTATAAATACCTCGCGGTTAAGCAGATGCCATTTTAAAACTAAATCGGCGTTACTTAAAAATTTAAACGCAAGTGCCAGCTCAATAAATCCAAACACTACTTTAACGGTGTTGAGCCATCCACCGGATTTTGGCAGTGAACTCATAAGGCTTGGAAATAATGCAAAAAGCATAAAAGGCAATGATAGGCCCAGGCCAAAGCCAAACATGCCCAGCGTTAACAGTATTGCGCCTCCATCTGAAGAGAACACACTGCCAAATACAAAGCTCAGCGCAGGCCCCGTACAGCTAAAAGATACTATAATAAGCGTAAGAGCCATAAAAAAGATGCCTGCATAACCACCCAGGTTAGACGCATTATCTGCTTTGCTGGCCCAGCTGTTAGGTATGGTTATCTCAAAAGCGCCAAAGAATGATATAGCAAATGTTACAAACACCGCAAAAAAGAAGATGTTAAGGTACACGTTCGCAGACACATCGGCAAAGATGTTTTTGTCGATCCCCTCAAAAAGGTGAAACGGCAGCGATAGCAGCACGTATATGGCAATAATACATATACCATAAAATATTGCATTAAACTTACCTTTAGATTTGCTGCTGTTTTGTTTAATAAAAAAGCTTACAGTCATGGGTATCATAGGGAATACGCATGGTGTAAACGTAACGCCAATACCCGCTAAAAGCGTAAGCAGGAATATAGATAACGGGCTTTTGCTGTCGTCAGCTTTCTTGCCGTTTTTTGCCGCTGCCGGTTTTGCAGTTTCAGTTTTGGCGGCAGGTATAGCTTTAACCGCTGCAGTATCGCTTTTTACAGTATCTGTAACAGTATTGGGCTCAACAGGGACGGCGGCTGCAGTGGCCAGTGGAATTTTTGAAAACAGCTTAACCTCTTTAGACGTAAGATTAGTCAGGTCAAACTGAAATAGGTTTGTACCTTGTATGCAAGACTGCCTACACACCTGGTAATCAAGCGTAACCTGCGCTATCTTGTTGCTTGCGGGTAATAATTTGATAGTTTGCCTAATTTGCGCCTTGTGGTTCCAGAAGGTTTCGGTTACCCCAAAAACATCATTAAATGCCTGCTCGGTTTTGCTTTCTTTGGCCTTGCCTACCAGTTCAAAATTATTTTTCTGGTTGTTAAAGGTAATCAGCATTGGTATAGCGCCATTCTCATCGCTAAACTGCGAGTACATGTGCCACTCATCCTCTATGGTTGCATCAAAAACCAATACAAATTCGGTATCTGATTTCTTCTCAACCTTACTCTTCCATTTTACTGGCTCAAGCACTTGTGCAAATCCGCTTAAAAACGGTAATAACAGTAAGATTATAAAACTTAATTTTTTCATTATTGCAGTAACTCTATCTTTAAAATTTGTGTTGTGTTTTCTGTAACCCTAAAACGATGATCGGCACGCTGGCCTACAATCCATATTATCTCATTTTCACTGCATAGCAGCCAGGTCTTTTCTTTATCGCTGATAGAAAATTTCTCGTCTTTAAAGTACTTAGAAATCTTCTTTTTTTGCCCATTCATACCTGCCGGATAAAAGTAATCACCTTCCCGCCATTTACGGACAAATAACGGAAATTTTATTAAGTCATTATTAACAAAAATTACATTTTTTGTTTGATTTTGGTCAGAAATACCCACTTTTTCAAGCTTTAATCCTATCGGATTAGTAGTTTTTTGACCAATTTCGGGTATTTCATAAACTTGATTATCCGCATTAAAAAGCGGCTCAAGTATCAGGGCCTCTCTATCTTTTAACAGCCGGTAATTGCCGGAGATTATGTATTTGCCCGATTGCGCATCTGTAAGGTTGTACATATCATCCCATGCCGTAAACCCGAACGGGCTCAGCCACTGGTATAGGTAGGCTTTATGGTTAGGCAGGCGTTTAAGCTGCCCAATATTAATATGCTTTTGATTGTTTTTATCTGTAACTACCCGGTTGTACACTAAAACAGTGGCATCTTCGGTTAATGATTGTGCCTGCTGCAGGTTATCAAGTGTTTGCTTAAACGATTCATCAAATGACGGATTAAGCGCTTTTAAAACCGGCACCACATCATGCCTTAGCTTATTTCGCAGGTATTTGTCAGATGCATTACTGCTGTCTTCGCGCCAGTTAATATTATATTCGCTGGCGTAAGATTCAATATCAGTACGGCTAAAAGGCAATAGCGGCCGTACGATTTTGCCATTTTGCTCCGGAATACCGGTTAACCCCTGCAAGCCTGTACCCCGCGTAAAATTTATAAGAAAGGTTTCTATAGCATCATCTAAATGATGAGCGGTGAGCAGGTAATCTATAGCATTTTCGACGAGGAGCTCATCAAACCATGCATAACGAAGCTGCCGTGCAGCAACCTGAATTGATACTTTAGCATCATTAGCAAAAGCCTTTGTATCAAAATGAGTTACAAAAATTTTAAGATTGTTTTTGGCAGCAAAATCGCGAACAAAATATTCATCACCATCACTCTCCTGCCCCCGTAAATTAAAATTGCAGTGGGCTAACGTAATGTTATAACCTAATGTCTTAAAAAAGTGTGCTAAAGCCATACTATCTATACCGCCGCTTATTGCAAGCAGCAGTTTCTTATTTTCAAGAAAGGGAAGATTTTGCGACAGGTGTTTTTGTAACGTAAAAAGCATTTGTAAAAATAAGCAATTTATAGATAGGTTTTATTGCTCCAATACTGTACGCATTGCCTGTGCTTTGAGCAGGCATTCTTCATATTCTTTTTCCGGATCAGACTGCGCCGTTATAGCACTGCCCACCGAAAAAGACACGTAATTTTTTTCCCGGTTATACAGTATACTCCGGATTACAACATTAAAATCAAAATCGTCATCAGGTGTAAAATAACCAACCGCTCCGCTATAAAGTCCGCGTTTTGTTTCTTCAAGGATTTCAATAATTTGCATGGCCGATATTTTTGGTGCGCCCGTCATGCTTCCCATCGGGAAGGTACTTTTAATTACATCAACCGGCGTATAACCCTCTTCAATTTGTGATGATATCGTTGAAATTAAATGATGTACCTGCTTAAAGGTGTAGGGTTGGCAAAGCTCCTCTACCCTAACCGAATTATTTGCCGCGGTGTGCGAAAGGTCGTTACGCACCAGGTCTACAATCATAATGTTTTCGGCACGTTCTTTTTGGTTAGCCGCAAGCTCTTGTTTTATGGCTTCATCTTCTACGGGATCTTCACTTCGGCGTGCGGTGCCTTTAATAGGCTGGGTTATTATCTTGATGCCTTCTTTACTTAAATAACGTTCCGGCGACGCAGATAAAAGGTATTGTGTATAATTTTTAAAAAACACCGCAAAGGGCGGCTTTGAAATAGCATTAAGCTTTTGGTAAATTTCCAGCGAATTAACTACAGTGTCTTCAGAATAAAACTCCATACAAAAATTGGCTTCATAAATATCGCCGCGATAAATATGGCGGCGCATTTGCCGCACTTTTTCCAGATAGCTCTCCTTAGATATCCTTTGTTGAATCGACAGGGCTTTCTGGTTAGGAGATAAAGCTTTCAGTTTAAAACCTGTAATTTCTTTATAATCTACATCCCACTCATCTCTACATACATTCAGGTAGTGCACCTGAAGCTCATTATCTTTTAGCAAAAACAGTTTTTTAGGCTGAAAGAAAAATAAATCAGGAAAGCCAAGCCCGTCAAAATTATTGGAACTTAACCGCTCCGTATCATTCTTTAAATCATACGATAAATATCCGAATATCCAGTCTTTTGTAGTTTGTTGATACGTATTAAGATCCTCAAAACCGTTATGATAATCGGTTTGAATGGATGTAAATGCATCAACAGCCAGCACAGCATCAAACGATGTGTAGCTTTGATGGTAATTATTACTGTCTAAAAATACAACTTCACGAAACTGCTGTGCCCATGCAAGCAATTGTTTTTTAAAGCCATCGGGGTTATCAATTGTAATTTTAAAATGAGTTCTCAAACATTAATTAATTGGATGGTCAAAGGTACGCACATTGCTATAAAACACAAAACCCACTCTTTACAGAATGGGTTTTATTATTGTAAGCACTATCTTAAATATGTATAGCCCTATTCTCGGTAGCGGCAAGGGCGGCTTCTTTAACAGCTTCGGCATAGGTAGGGTGCGCATGAGACGACCTTGCAATATCCTCGGCACTGGCCTTAAATTCCATTGCTATTACCGCTTCAGCAATAAGGTCGGCGGTACGTGCGCCTATCATGTGTATGCCTAAAACCTCGTCTGTCTTGGCATCGGCAAGTATTTTTACAAAGCCATCGGTATCCATACTGGCACGGCTGCGGCCAAGCGCTTTGAATGGAAAGCTGCCCGACTTGTATTCTACTCCTGCTTCCTTAAGCTGCTCTTCTGTTTTTCCCACAGCGGCCACCTCAGGCCAGGTATACACTACACCCGGTATAAGGTTATAATTTATATGCGGTTTTTGTCCGGCAATAACTTCAGCTACAAATACGCCTTCCTCTTCGGCTTTGTGGGCAAGCATGGCACCTTTAACAACATCACCAATTGCGTAAATATTAGGCACGCTGGTCTGTAAGTGGTCATTTACCTCAATTTGTCCGCGCTCGGTAATTTTTACGCCTGCTTTTTCAGCATTAAGGCCATCGGTAAAAGGCCTGCGCCCCACCGATACCAGCGCATAATCGCCGTCAAGGGTAATGGTTTCTCCTTTAGCATTTTCTGCCTGAACCTGCACACCATCGCCTGCCCGCTCTACTGATTTTACTTTGTGCGATGTATAAAATTTCATGCCCTGCTTTTTAAGCACCTTGGTAAGCTCTTTGCTAAGACCGGCATCCATACCCGGTATAATACGGTCAAGATACTCCACCACACTTACCTGTGCGCCAAGGCGCAGGTACACCTGGCCCAGCTCAAGGCCTATAACGCCGCCGCCTATAACAATAAGGTGCTTAGGTACTTCTTTAAGGCTAAGCGCCTCGGTAGACGTAATTATTTTTTCTTTGTCGATTTTTATAAAGGGTAGCGATGATGGCTTAGACCCTGTGGCTATAATGGTGTTTTTTGCCTCAATGGTTTCTGTAGCGCCATCATTTTTAGTAACCACTACGTGGGTGGCATCTTCAAAAGAGCCTACACCTTCAAAAACAGTGATCTTATTTTTGTCCATCAGGTATTTAATGCCGCTAACATTTTGGTCTACAACACCCTGCTTGCGGGCAATCATCTGCTCAAAGTTTACTCTTATCTCACCTTCAATATCAATACCATGCTCTTTAAACGTTGAGTGCGCATCGTGGTAATGGTGCGATGAATCAAGCAGCGCCTTAGAAGGTATACAGCCCACGTTAAGGCAGGTACCTCCCAGGGTAGGGTATTTTTCTATAATGGCTGTGCTAAATCCTAATTGTGCACTGCGGATGGCAGCTACATATCCTCCGGGGCCCGAACCTATAACGACTACGTCAAATGAACTCATAGTGATGTTGTTTTGTATGTTGAATTTGTAGGGCAAATTTAGGGATTATCATTTAGATAGCGCCAAACAATAGTAACGAAATTAAATGGCTTTGTTATCAAATCTTCACCTGCCGGCCAGGTATCGAAATCGTTTTCAAATAATTCTTACATTTACAATTCAAATTAAAAACATCTATAATGCGCAATTATCTTATAACAGCTGTACTTGCCTTTTGCATTACGGCATCGGCACAAACCTATAAAGACCCTAAAGCCACGGTTGAAGACCGCGTGGCTTCACTTCTTTCGGCAATGACACTTGAAGAAAAAATCGATTACATAGGCGGCTATGAAGATTTTTACATCCGTGGTATAGAACGCCTGGGCCTGCCTAAAATAAAAATGACCGATGGCCCGGTGGGTACACGCAATTATGGCAACACTACAGCTTATCCCGCCAGTGTGCTTACTGCTGCTTCATGGGATACTAAACTGGCTTACAATTTAGGTGAAGCTTTAGGCAAAGATGCCCGTGAGCGGGGTGTACACATATTGCTGGCGCCCGGCGTAAATATATATCGTGCGCCCATGAACGGCCGAAATTTTGAATACCTGGGTGAAGACCCGTATTTAGCAGGAGAAATGGCTGTGGCTTACATAAAGGGTGTTCAGGACCAGAAGGTAGTGGCTACCGTAAAGCATTTTGCAGCCAATAACCAGGAATGGGACCGTAATAATGTGAGCAGCGATATTGATGAGCGCACGTTACGCGAAATTTACCTGCCGGCTTTTAAAGCCGCCGTGCAAAAGGGTAAAGTTGGTGCTGTTATGGATAGCTATAACCTTATAAACGGTCAGCATGCCACACAAAACAACCATCTTAATAACGAGATACTTAAAGGAGACTGGGGCTTTGACGGCCTTGTAATGAGCGACTGGGTAGCAACCTACGATGGTGTGGCTGCTGCTAAAGGCGGCCTTGACCTTGAAATGCCAAGCGGCGCTTTTATGAACCGCGCCAATCTTTTACCGGCAATACAAAACGGGACACTAAGCGAAGAAGTGATTAATGATAAAGTGCGCCGAATACTGCGTGTAATATTTAGGTTTGGGTTTTATGACACCGAATATAAATTAACTGAACCACTTAAAGCTAATGTGCAAAATGAGCAGGTAGCCTTAGCCCTTGCCCGTGGTGGTATGGTGCTTCTTAAAAACGAGGGCAATGTGCTGCCTCTTTCTAAAAACCTAAAGACCATAGCTGTTATTGGGCCAAATGCCGAAGCTAATCCTGCCGGTGGTGGCAGTTCTTACACACATCCTTTTAAATATACATCACTGCTTCAGGGTGTTAGCGATGCTGTTCCTGATAGTAAGATTATCTATGTAAGCAACAGTATTCCTAAAATGGAAGATTATGTAGAAAGTTCTCCCCTTTTTACCGCAAAAAAATCAAAGACAAAAGGTGCCAAGGCAGAGTATTTTGATAATAAAAACTTAGAAGGTAAGGCTACAGCACAACGCGTAGAGGCAAACATAGACCATAACTGGCCAATGGAAACCGGTATAACCGGTATAGGGTCAGACAATTTTTCGGCACGTTATACCGGTGTGATACGTCCTGAAACTTCAGGTACATATAAATTCAGCGTGCGTGGCGATGACGGGTTTCGTTTGTATGTTGACAACAAAAAAGTTATAGACATGTGGAGTGACCATGGTGCAGTGATAAGCAGTAAGGAAATTGAATTGAAAGCAGGTAGGGAATATGACTTTAAACTCGAATATTATGAAAACGGCGGCGGTGCACAGATAGCCTTTGCTGTATACCAGGAAAATATAAATTATAATGATGCCGTAAAAGCAGCATCGGGTGCCGATGCCGTTATCGTATCAGTTGGCTATACTATGTCAGGCGAAGGTGAAGGATTTGACCGCACTTTTACGCTTCCGGAGTATCAGGATGGCCTTATCCAGGCGGTTACCAAAGCCAATCCCAATACTGTAGTGGTTTTAAACGCAGGTGGAAATGTGGATATGCAGAAATGGCTGCCACAAACTAAGGCGTTGTTGCACGCGTGGTTTCCCGGGCAGGAAGGTGGTACTGCGGTGGCCGATATACTGTTTGGCAACGTTAACCCAAGCGGCAAGCTACCCGCAAGCTTTGAGAAGAAATGGGAAGATAATCCTACCTTTAATAATTATTATGATGCCGATGGCGATAAGCGCGTAACTTATAAAGAGGGCCTTAACGTGGGCTACCGCTATTATGACCAGAGCAAGGTAAAACCACAGTTTCCGTTTGGGTTTGGTTTGTCTTATACCACCTTTGCCTACTCAGATTTAAAAGTAAATTCTAACGGGGGCACCGATGTAACACTTACATTCAGCATAAAAAATACCGGTAACCATGACGGTGCGGAAGTCGCCCAAATATACGTGCGCCAGCCCAACAGCCCTGTGCAGCGCCCGGTTAAGGAACTGAAAGGCTTTGATAAAATATTCCTTAAAAAGGGAGAAAACAAAACGGTAAACATAAAACTGGATGCCGACGCGTTTTCATACTTTAAAACAGATAAAAACGCTTTTGGTTATGATGCCGGCACATTTGAAATATTGGTAGGTGCCTCGTCAGAAGACATTAAACTAAAGGGTAGTGTGACGGTTAAGTAGTTTTTAATTTCAACTGCCGCGGAGTTTCGTGGAGAAATTTTACGTATTTATTCTAATGGCACAACACACAAGTGTTATAAACAAAAGCAGGTTACCAATCAACCTGCTTTTTGTTTATATCTGCTAAAAACGTATTCGTTTTACTAAAGTGCCTGTTGCCAAACCAGTGCCCTTTATTGGCACTCAACGGGCTCGGGTGGCCGCTTTCTAAAACCAAATGGCGGTTACGGTCAACACGCGCTCCCTTCTTTTTGGCAGGTCCGCCCCACAGCAGGAACACCACGTTTTCTTTTTCGTCAGATATTTTTTGTATCACCGCATCAGTAAATGTTTCCCAGCCCTTGCCCTGGTGGCTGTTTGCTTCGCCTTTGCGCACCGTAAGTACAGCATTAAGCAGCAGCACACCCTGGTTTGCCCAGCGCTCTAAATTTCCTGTTGCAGGAAAAGGTTTGCCAAGGTCGGCCTGGATCTCCCTGAAAATATTTTGAAGCGATGGCGGCGAAGGTATGCCATCATTAACCGAAAAGCACAGCCCGTTAGCCTGCCCTGGGCCATGATACGGGTCCTGCCCCAGTATAACCACTTCCACTTTATCAAAAGGGCAATGGTCAAATGCCGAAAATATTTGCTTGCCCGGCGGGTAGCAGGTGGTGTTTTTATATTCTTCCTTTACAAATTGTATAAGATGCTCAAAATAAGGTTTTTCAAATTCGGCAGAAAGCGGTGCTTTCCACGATGAGTGTATGTTTACGTCCATTTATATACAGTTTACCGGCAAATATAGCCATTGAATGCAAAGTCGCCTTATAAAGCCATCTTAAATTGTACTGCCATTTGTGCAGGCTGGCGCTATTTGCAGTAAATTTGCATAAAATTTGCTGTATATAAAGTAATGATAAGTATTACAGATAAAACACTTAAAGATTTAGAATTCGGCACTGTGCTGGAGGCGGTTTCATCGGGCTGCGTTACAGAGCCAGGCATGGAAAAAGCCCTGCAGATAACCCCGTACAAAGACCGTGATGAACTGATGGAGGCACTACATCGCACATCAGAATATGTATCGTCTTTTGACAACAATAACGCGCTGCCCAACCACGGGTTTGAGCCCATAACCAACGAGATAAAATTCCTGGCCATTGAAGACAGCTACCTTGATGCTTCTGCATTCAGGAAGATTGGCAACCTTAGCGAGACGGTAAACACCCTTATTAAATTCCTCGAAAAATTTAATGACTACTACCCCACCCTTAGCAACCACGCTGCCGACGTTGAATATACTAAAGACATCCTTAAATATATTGATAAGGTAGTAGACAAGTACGGCGAGGTAAAAGATGACGCATCGGTGGAACTGGCTAACATCCGCAGGGAAATGAACCTTGTAAAGACCAAGATAAACCAAAGCTTTAGCATGGCGCTTAGCCAGTATAACGGCATGGGCTACCTTGATGATATTAAAGAAACGGTGGTAGAGAACCGACGCGTGCTGGCCGTGCTGGCCATGTACCGCCGCAAGGTAAAAGGCTCTATTTTGGGCAGCTCAAAAACAGGCAGTATTGCCTATATTGAGCCGGAAGCAACCCTGCGCTACTCGCGTGAGCTGAACAATTTTGAGTATGAGGAAATAGAAGAAATAAAGCGCATCCTAAAGCATCTGAGCGTACTTATAAGGCCCTATGTGCCGCTTCTATATGATTACCAGGAATTCCTGACCGACATAGATGTTATAGCAGCAAAAGCAAAATACGCACGCCGCATTAACGGTTTGCTGCCCACTATTAATAATGAGAAAAGGCTGTATTTCAGGGAGGCCTACCACCCTATCTTATACAGCAGCAACAGGGCCAAAAACCAACCGACCTATCCGCAGACGATAGAGCTAACCCAGGATAGCCGCATTATTGTTATATCAGGCCCTAATGCAGGCGGTAAGAGTATTACACTAAAAACCATCGGCCTGCTACAGCTCATGCTGCAGTGTGGGCTTTTAATACCGGTGCACGAGCGCAGCGAAACCTTTTTGTTTGACCGCATCATGACCGATATTGGTGATAATCAAAGTATTGAAAACCATCTAAGTACGTATAGCTACCGCCTTAAGAATATGAATTACTTTCTGCGGAAATGTAATGATAAGACCTTATTTTTAATAGATGAATTTGGTACCGGGTCAGACCCTGAGCTGGGTGGCGCGCTGGCCGAAACATTCCTGGAGGAATTTTACCACCGTGAGGCTTTTGGCATCATAACCACACACTATACCAACCTGAAGATACTGGCCGATGAACTGCCGCACGCCATGAATGCCAACATGCTTTTTGATGAAAAATCGCTGGAGCCCATGTATAAGCTGATACTTGGCCAGGCAGGCAGCTCGTTTACATTTGAAGTGGCGCAAAAAAACGGCATTCCGTATGGCCTTATTAACAGGGCTAAAAAGAAAATTGAAGGCAGCAAGGTGCGCTTTGACAAAACCATTGCCAACCTGCAAAAAGAACGCTCCAAACTGGAAAAGACCTCGCAGACGCTTAAGGAAGAAGAAGTGCGCGCCCGTGAGGAAGGTAAAAAGATGGAAACCATCAATACTAAAATACAGCAAAAGCTGGAAAGCTACCAGGAACTGTATGATGCTAACCAACGCCTGATATATATGGGGCAAAAGCTGGATGACATCAGCGAGAAATACTTTAACAACAAGAATAAGAAAGACCTGATAGGGGAATTTCTTAAAATGGTAGAAATTGAAAACTCCAAGCGCAAAAAAGTTGCACCTAAGGAACAAAAAGCCAAAGAAGTAGCTAAAAAAGAGGTTATTGCCGAAGTGCAGGTTAAGGTTGAGGAAATAAGGCAGGAAAAGAAAGAAAAGAAAATTAAGGAAGCCGCCACCCCAAAACCTAAACTCCCTATAAAGATAGGCGACCGTGTGCGCATGATTGATGGAAAAGCAGTAGGCACGCTGGAAGCCATTGAAAAGAAAAAGGCCACGGTTAATTATGGTGTTTTTACCAGCAAGGTAGACCTTGAAAGCCTGGAGCTTGTTGAGGCTATGAAGAAGTAATGTAACAATAGTTTAATTGTTTAATGTGGCAATTGCCACTTGTTAATATAGCATTTGAATTATGGAAAATTTGCCGCGTGATAAAAAGATAATACTGTTTGACGGGGTTTGCAACCTGTGCGACAATACTGTACAGTTTATCATTAAGCATGATAGAAAAGATATCTTTAGGTTTGTAGCCATACAAGATGAGATTGGGCAGCAAATTATCAAGCATATTGGCATTGATACGGTTGAAACCGATTCTATAATATTATATGAGCCAGGCCATGCCTATTATTACAAAGCACAGGCAGCCTTAAACATAGCTACTGAGCTGGGTGGAATGTATGCGCTACTGGGCATTTTTAAACTGCTGCCTAAAATATTGAGCAACAGCGTATATGATTTTGTGGCCCGTAACCGCTACAAATGGTACGGAAAAAAAGACGCCTGCATGATACCTACACCAGAACTTAAAGCGAAGTTTTTATAAATAAAAATCCCACCGCCATGGTGGGATTTTTTGTATAATTTTATATCAAAATCATTAGTTTAATTCATGATATTCAATAAGTCCATCAATAGGCCTTCTTAATACATTACCTAATTTAAGGTTGTTTTTGCCAAGTACCTCTGCAAGCTCGGCTTTTAGGTAAAAGGCAATAGAACCTACAAAATGAACAGGTATTTCATAAGCATCTTCAAATTGAAGTATGTAGTTTTCTACAAAAACCTGCATGGCATCAATAATGATCTTTTTAATAAACTCATCATCTTTGTTCTGGATCAGGAATTTAGCAAACGTTGCAAGATAAGCATTTGGGTTAGGCTCCTTGTAAAGGTTGTGCTTAATAACATCCGGGTCAAGGTTATATTCTTCGGCAAATTTTTCAGACAGGTGCTTAGGCATTTTATTAAAGTAGTAAGCCCTTACAAGATCGCGGCCAAAACGGTTGCCACTACAGTCATCCATGGCAATGTAACCTAAAGACTGCACCTTTTGAATGAGTTCTTTACCATCAAAATAGCTGCAGTTTGAACCTGTGCCCAGGATGCAGATAATCGATTTTTCATTATTAGGATTAGTGGCATAAGCCGCGGCATAGGTATCTTCCTTAACACTTACATCAGCGTTAGGAAAAAATTCTTTAAACACACCTGCCATATAATTCTTCATCCTGTCGGTACCGCAGCCGGCGCCATAAAAATAAAGATTGGTAACATCCTTGCGGTTGTTATAAATATCAAAGCGGGCTTCAAGCCTTTCAAGCGCTTCTTCTTTATTGATAACTTCAGGGCTCAGGCCAAGCGTTTGGGTTGTAAACAGCCTGTTCCCATCGTCATCAAGCGCTATCCAGTCGGCTTTGGTAGCACCACTATCAACTAATAATTTCATACAGATTAGTTTTGGGTTAAGTTTGGGTAAGTAAGTTTAAATTTGGGTTAAATTTAGCTATGTAAAAACAAAGTCCCGCCTTTCTTAAAAAAGCGGGACCGGGTTATAAAATATTAAAGTGATGCGATATGCACAGAAAGGTCGATAAGTTTGCTTGAATAGCCATACTCATTATCATACCAAGATACAAGCTTAAAAAATGTAGAATTAAGGCCTATACCAGCTTTAGAGTCGATGATGCTTGTGCGCTTATCTGAAACGAAATCCTGAGATACCACGTCGTCTTCAGTAAAGCCAAGGATGCCTTTAAGCTCGTTTTCTGAAGCAGATTTAAGTACTGCCATGATTTCTTCGTAGGTAGTTTCTTTAGCTACTTTAACGGTAAGGTCTACCACAGAAACGTCTACCGTAGGAACGCGGAATGACATACCGGTTAGTTTTCCGTTAAGTTCAGGTATTACTTTACCTACTGCTTTAGCGGCACCTGTTGATGAAGGGATAATGTTTATGCTTGCAGCACGTCCGCCTCTCCAGTCTTTTCTTGAAGGGCCGTCAGCAGTCATCTGGGTAGATGTTGTAGCGTGAACGGTTGTCATAAGGCCTTCTACAATACCAAAGTTATCATTGATAACCTTAGCAAGGGGTGCAAGGCAGTTTGTAGTACAAGATGCGTTAGATACAACAGTATCTGCAGCAGTAGCTTTTTCATGGTTAACACCCATTACAAACATAGGCGCATCGGCAGATGGTGCAGAGATGATAACTTTTTTAGCACCACCTGTAATGTGTTGTGAAGCTGTTTCTATAGTAGTGAATATACCGGTAGATTCTGCAACCACATCTACACCTACTTCATCCCATTTAAGGTTTTTAGGGTCTTTCTCGGCAGTTACTCTTATGTGTTTACCGTTTACATAAAGCTGGTTGTCTTTTACTTCCACCTCACCTGCAAAGCGGCCGTGAACTGAATCATATTTTAATAGATAAGCCAAATGATCTACATCAAGCAGGTCGTTAATAGCTACTACTTCAACATTGTCCCTGTTGAATGTTTCGCGGAACACGATACGGCCAATACGGCCAAAACCGTTTATTCCTAATTTAACTGTTGCCATTTTTCTTCTAATTGTTTTTTGTTGTTTAATTTATTTATGAAAGCTAGATAGATACAATTTCAGAAACCCTGATGAGGTTTTTATCTATCTGAGATTTTCCTTTAACAGCCTGCTCCAGTGGGGTTAGCACTATTTCGTCTTTTAAAACGCCTACCATAAAGTTAGACTTGCCCTCAAGCAGCACATCTACGGCCTTAACACCCAGGCGGCTGGCAAGTACCCTATCAAAACATGTGGGCGAACCACCCCGTTGCATGTGCCCCAGTATTGATACACGCACATCATACTCCGGCATGTTCTGGTCTACATATTCTTTAAGCTCAAATACATTTTTGCCTATTTTATCACCTTCGGCTATAACTACAATACTTGATAATTTGCCTGATGCCTTGCTTTTTTTAAGTGAGTCCACAAGCCTGTCAAGGCCCATATCTTCTTCAGGTATCAGTATTTCTTCGGCACCTGCGCCTATACCGGCATTAAGTGCAATATGGCCTGCATCGCGGCCCATAACCTCTACAAAGAAAAGCCTGTTATGAGAACTGGCCGTATCGCGAATTTTATCAATAACCTCTACCACTGTATTTAATGCCGTATCATAGCCCAGTGTAAAGCTGGTGCCATAAATATCGTTATCAATAGTGCCGGGAATGCCTATAACAGGAAAATCATATTCTTCATTAAATAAAAGGCCACCGGTAAAACTGCCGTTACCACCTATAACTACAAAAGCATCAATACCTGCATTAACAAGGTTTTGATGGGCTTTTTTACGGCCTTCGGGGGTCATGAATTCTTTAGAACGGGCAGATTTTAAAATAGTACCGCCTTTATTTATAATGTTATTTACATCGCGGGGACCCATTTCTTTAAAGTCTCCTTCTATCATTCCCTGATAGCCCCTGTAAATACCTACACACTCAATATTATGAAAAGCACAAGCGCGGACAACTGCCCTGATGGCGGCATTCATACCCGGTGAGTCACCACCTGATGTGAGCACGCCTATTTTTTTAATCTCAATTGACATTTTTTATTATTTGATTGTAAAATTATAAATTTTATACAATAAATGTATTTTTGATAAGCAACTATTATAAATTATGCAAGTTTTCAAACGTTTTCGTTAATAAGTTTTTCCTAAGAGGTTGTTAATTTTGGGAATAAAAGAATATTTCTGATAAAAAAAGCGGTGTTTTTTTTAAGAATACAAAATTTTATTATACCTAATTGCCAATTAATCAGTTTCAGGAATCTTTTGCGGCTCCTTATCTTCGTCGCCCGGCTTCTTCTTTTTAGAGTCGTTAAATTGTATATAATCCGGCATAAGTTCAGAGTCCGGTATATCAGTGCCATTGTTGTTATCAGTATCTTCTACTTTAACTTTTTTCTGGAATATTTTGTTAATAAGCTCTTTCATGGTGTCAAAGTCCACCTCATAGGTAAGCCCTACACCCTGGGTATAACCTATACCCTCTCCCACAAAATTAATATCATTTTCGCGGTTAAACACACGCAGCTTCATGGTACCATCATCATTAATTCGAATCTGGGCTTCTACATTGCCTACAATGGCGCTCTCGTTAACGCCGCCCACGGGTACGCCCACAACGCCGTTGATAGATATCCTGTCGTTAATTTGCGATGACAGCGTAAGGCCCACCTGAGAGCTTACATCTACATACGGGTTTTTTGTAGCCTGAACATAATTAAGGCCTATGTTTATATTGCTGTTGCCATCGCTAAAGAGGTCGCTAAGCAAACTGCCGGCTTTTTCAAAAAGGCTGCCGTATACTGCCGTATTAGCATTTGCGGGGCTTATAAACCCACCCGAAGACAACAGGGCATATGCCTGGGTTTTCCTGAATTCCATATCATTGAGCTTGTACTCAAGGTCTGATTTAAGTACAGAACTTATACCCGGAAAGTTAATAGTAAAGTCAGGCTCAGGCGCTGTTAAATTGCCTGCTAATGATATTACCACCTCTGTAGGTATATTGCGGCTAAACGTAGGTGTTTCCAGCAAAACAGATGGGTTTGCCTGCGTTTTATATACGGCTTCCAGGTTAAGGCGTGCGCGTTTAGGGTCGCCCTCCCAGTTTATGGTACCACCTTTCCTCAAGCTGAATTTTTTATCTATAAAACCTCCATACCTAAAAAAGTAATCTCCCTGCAATACAGAATAGTCACCCCACATGTTAAACTTGCCCAATGTATTTATTTCCAGCAGCAGGTTGCCGTTGCCTTTTGCCCTGAGCATGTGTCCCGTGTTTTTATCAATAATAACTTCTATGTTAGCCACGGGCGTAACTATAAAATTAAAATTCATTTCGAGCCCGCTAAAGGTTTTTATAGGTGTTATAATTCCTTTGTTCCTGTTTTCTTTTTCCTGCGGACTTAAAAAATGTATAAATGCGGCGCTGGTACTGCTTACCGCACCACTGTTGTTAACCAGTATCTTTACATCTGTACCTTCCATAGAGGTGGCATCGGCAGTAATTACCAGGCTTGTTGTAGGCCCTTTTATGGTAGCCTGCCCTTTAATAAACGCGGTACCATAATATAAGGCATCATCACTATCTTTTGTGTTTAGCACTAACAGCCTGTCAGATTTAATACCCAAATCAAGCGCCCAGTTTTTAAACAGCTTATGCTGTACCACGCCATCAAGCCTTCCTTTTGTTTTATGCTCTGTATCTGTAAGCTCTATGTTCCTAAACCATATTTCTTTTTCGGTAAGGTCTACTGTGGCGTTTTCCTCAAAGTTATAATCGGTATTTAGATAACCAACTTTAAGCCCTCCACCCTTAATGTACAGCCTGCCGTCTATTTCAGGGTCAGATGCCGTGCCCACAATGGCCGCACGCCCCGTGGCACGCCCGCGTATCTGCGGAAATACCGCCTTTAAGAACATGGTTAGCGGGCTGATATCAAAATTAGAAAATTCAGCATCCAGCGATAACTGCGTTTGCTTATTAGCCACCTCTATAAAGCCTGTGGTAGAAAAAGTTTCATCGCCATCGCGCTCTATGCTGGTGTCTATATTAAACTTTTTAAACGAACGGTCGCCCTCCACACCCAGTTTCATATCGCCCAGTATGTATTTATTAACCCTTAGTGTATCAATGGTTAATGACGCTGTGGGCTCAAACTGGTTTTTATCCTGCTTAAGGCTGATGTCTCCATTAAGGCGGCCACCAAAATTAAGGCTGTCTATAGAGGGGGTTATTTTGTGCAGGTCTACCTCGTTAAACGATAGCTTAAGGTCTTTATATTCTTTGCCTTTAATAATACCCGCAAGGTCTACGCGCTGGTTGTTGTGCGACAGTGATATGTTATCAATATTAAAATCGGTAAGCTTTTTATTAAATACAACTTTATTACTTTGTGTATTACCTTCATTAATGTACCACATGTAATTTTTAAAGTTGATCTCTGATTTTTTAAATCCTACAACCGAATTGCCACTTTTATCTATAGTATGATAAAAATCAAGATTATAAAAATCTTTTGCCACCGCCCCGGTACCTCCTTTAAACTCGCTGCGCATGTACATGGTGTCATTTTGCGTAACGTTAAGAAGGCTAAAATCACTTAACTTATAATTTTTCATCCGCAGGCTGTCTACACTTATATAAGCGTTGTATAGCGGGTTACGGTTATTAATGTCTACCATGATATTATTAATACGGTTGGTAGTGCCAATATCTATAGTGGGCGAATAAAAGTTCATCCTGAAATCGCCTTTGTCAGCATTTATGCTGCCCCGCAGGCGGGTGTTTTGCCCCAGTACCACATCGGGCAATATAATTTCTATTACCTTATTGTATACTGTAAAGTCAAAATCCAGGTACTGCCCCTTTTTAACCTTAAAGGGCGAATAGTTTGTATACAGGCTGCCCGCAGCGTTTTGTACTACCTTTGGCAGTTCATTGACATCAAATTTACCATACACACGGCCTTCAATTATATCTTTTGAGCTAAGGGTAAGCGTGCGTGCGTTTTCGGCATCAAATTCAGATTCAAGCGTAAAATCTTCAAAATAATAGCTGTCCCGGCTGTTTTGATAAGAGAGCTGCGATATTTGCAACTTGCCGGCCATATCGTTAAGGTTGTTTCCGCGCGCATTAAAAATCATATCGCCCTTAAAGATAGACAGCGTATCTTTTTTCATAATTTTAAGCAGGGCAAGATCGGCATAGTCTATCTGAGCATGAAAGTCATACTCTTTTTTAGGCTTGCTCATATCTACAAGGCCATCAAACGTCATGAGCAGGTTAGGGTCGTTACTATTTATAACACCTTTAAAGTAAGGCCATTTAAAGCGCCCGTCTACCGTTACATTTTTATAATTATAGCCGTTAAAGGCAAAACGGGTTATGCTGCCTTTTACAACCGTATTAAGCGATTTTTGTGTAAACCCACCACCATCTACCTCAATATGCATGGTGGTGGTGCCCATGTTTTTTACACCAGATATGGCACCCAGGTTAAAATCCTGAAGGTCTATAGTACCCGTATATAAGGCTTCAGCAGGATTATTATAATTTTTAACTGAGAGTACGGTTTCTGCCTCACCGAGTTCAGACATGACGTATAACTCAGTATCCAGGTCTTTTTTAGTTAAGGTTACATGGCCCACAAGGTCTACGCGGCCAAACTTTTCAAGCATTTGTGGCAGGCTCTTACCCAATATGCGCGGCATAATGTTGCGCAGGTTGCTGTAGTTAGATGATATCCTGTCAAAATTACCATTCATGTAAAAGCCCGGGCCTTTTTTATCAAACAGGTGGCGAAAGTTTATATTACCTATAATCTCACTATCATTGGTGTCCAGCAGGTTAAGGTCATGCAGCACAAAATTATTCATATGCCCTGTAAGCACCGTAGAGAGGTAATATTTTTGGTCTTTGCCAAATTCAGGATAAAAATAATTAAGCTCATTGCTGGATATTGACGCTTTAGTAACCTTAAAGTCAAAGTTGACCTGGTTTACAAAATCGCGCATCTGCTCCCTGGTGTAGGTTAGCTTTACGCTTCCCACAAGGTCAGATTCTGATGTGGCCAGCGTAAGCTTTTCAAGGTTAATGCTGGTTTTGTTCAGGGTAAAATCAGCCTGAAGGTTTTCTATAAAGAGCCCGCGGTGATCTAAAAGCGATAGTCTTTTTATGCCGGCGGTAATATCGCTGCCCTTAATGTAAAAATCTTTAACCTGGCCGCTAAGCTTTTTAAAATCGAGCACCCGGGGCGTTACAGCATTTTCGTTAGTAAGCCGGTAGCGGCCGTTGCTAACATAAAGGTCATCGCACCGCAGACTGAATTTGCCTGTACTGGGCTTGCCACTATCAAATATCTTGATAAATATATCGAGGTTAGACGTTTTTTCACCCTTGTAGGTGTGCATGTTAAAATTAAGCTTTTCGGCACGGATGGTGCCAAACTGGAGGTTGCTTTTTGTGGCGGCCCTAAAGCTTAAAATATTGGTTTGCAGCCTGTCTGCCGATACCAGCGTATCGCCATGGTGGTCAAGTATTACCACCCCCTTTAGCTTTACACTGCCAAATATGGTAATACCTACCCTATCGATGGAAATATGGGTGCCAAATTTTGTGTTAAGCTCATCTGACGCGTAGTGTGCAATTTTAGTTTGCACAACAGGCAACGAGAGTGCTACGGCCAGCAGTATAAAAAATACTACAAGCCCCAACAGGGCGCGAAGCAGTATTTTTTTAAATTTTTTGAAACCGCTATTTGTCTTAACTTTGTCTTCCAAAATATATATGGGCCGTTTAGTGGCAAAAGTAGGAATTTTTACCTCGTGTTAAATTTCCTTTAACCTTTTTTATAACTCAAAATTCATGCCCCGATTATGGCCAAAGAGCCGGTATACATATTAGCAATAGAAAGTTCGTGCGATGACACTGCCGCCGCGGTGCTGCAAAACGCTAAAGTACTGAGTAATGTAGTGGCACGACAGGATGTGCACGAGCAGTATGGTGGCGTGGTGCCCGAGCTTGCCAGCCGCGCGCACCAGCAAAATATTGTGCCTGTTATTGATGTGGCAATAGCCAAATCTGGCATTGATAGACAGCAAATTAGCGCCGTTGCCTTTACCCAGGGCCCGGGCCTTATGGGGTCTTTGCTGGTAGGTGGCTCCTTTGCAAAATCTATGGCGCTTGCGCTTAATGTGCCCCTTATAGCCGTTAACCACATGCAGGCGCACATACTGGCACATTTTATTGACGAAGAAGGTTTTGATAAGCCGTCATTTCCATTTTTAGCCATGACGATAAGTGGGGGGCATACCCAGATTGTGCGGGTAAACAGTTATTTTGACATGGAAGTTATAGGCCAAACTACCGATGATGCCGTGGGCGAAGCCTTTGATAAGAGCGCAAAGATACTGGGGCTGCCCTATCCCGGCGGGCCGCTGGTTGATAAATATGCACGGCTGGGCAACCCAAAGGCCTACCCTTTTACCAAGCCTCAGGTGCCGGGGCTTAATTTTAGCTTTAGCGGCCTAAAAACCCAGATACTGTACTTTGTGCAAAAGCAGGTGGCGCAAAATCCTGATTTTATTGTACAAAACATGAACGATATTTGCGCCAGCATTCAGCATACCATCATCAATATTTTAATGGACAAACTAAAAATGGCCGTAAAGGAAACCGGCATAAAGCAGGTAGCCATAGGTGGCGGTGTGAGCGCTAACAGCGGTATTCGCGCCACACTAAAGGAAGCTGAGGCTAAATATGGCTGGAAGACCTTTGTGCCAAAATTTGAATACACTACCGATAATGCCGCCATGATAGGCATTGTGGGCTACAAAAAATATCTTGAGCAGCAGTTTAATGATGCAGCCGTAACCAGTAAAGCACGTATAGAATTATAATGCAGTTATTTTATAACCCAGACGTACAACCCGGCAGCACAAGCTTTTCTTTTGATAAAGAAGAAAGCCGGCATATAGTTAAAGTGTTACGTAAAAAAGAAGGTGATATCATTCACATAACCAACGGAAAAGGATATTTATTTACATCTGAAATTGTGTTTGGCAACGAAAAAAAATGTGAGGTAAAAATTACCGGTGAAAAATTTTTTGAGCCGATGCCTTACTCCCTGCACCTTGCTGTGGCACCCACTAAACTGAACGACCGCTATGAGTGGTTTTTAGAAAAAGCGGTTGAGATAGGCGTTACCCAAATTACACCCTTAATTTGCGAACACAGCGAACGCAGCGCCTTTAAAGCTGACCGCTTTGAAAAGATACTGCAAAGCGCCATGAAGCAGAGCCTGCAATACTATATGCCGGTATTGCATGAGCCCATACCGTTTAACAGCTTCATAGCGCAGCAGCGCGAAGGACAGCTATTTATAGCCCATTGTGAGGAAACTGACAAAAAGCTCCTTAAAACCGAGATAAGGCCCCGTGAGGAGGTTACCCTACTGATAGGCCCGGAGGGTGATTTTAGCACAAAGGAAATTAACCTGGCACTAAGTTTAAACTATATCCCCGTATCGTTAGGCAACACCCGTCTGCGCACCGAAACGGCTGCTATTGTGGCAGCACATAGTGTGGCGTTTGTAAATGAGTAAGGCCTCTCCCCCGAACCCTCTCCGAAAGAGAGGGGAGTTAGCCACGTGAAAAATGGAACGCAGAGAATTTAGAATTTTCTTAGCGAAAACATATTCAAATTCGGGAAATCCATTCTCAAATTCCAAAAGTGAAAAATTAGACGTTTTTTTGCCGTTGAGTGAAGATGTCTAAAATTCGAAGAATCGAACAATCTAAAAATCCATTCTCTAACTCCAAAAGTGAATATTAAGCATTTACGTGTAAGATTTTCTTTACTTTGTATGAAGCTCAATCTGAGCTCTAAATCCTGAATTATGAAATCCATTCTCCAACTCCGAAAGTGAAATATTACGTACATCAGCGTAGCTAAATTCTTACTTTTAAAAAATTGCCATCTAACGATTCAAAAGTCCGATTCCAAGTTCCGAAAGTGAAATATTACGCACTTTGGCGTAAGAAATTACTTTATATAAAAAACTCCCGCAATTGCGGGAGTTTTTTATATCATATTATTTATGAGTACATTTTCTGTCTTAGTTCCTTAACCTTCTCATCGTCAAGGTAATCATCAAAGGTCATGTACCTGTCAATCACGCCTTTAGGAGTTATTTCCAGCACGCGGTTAGCAACGGTTTGTGCAAATTCGTGGTCATGGGTGGTAAACAACACTGATCCTTTAAAGTTTTTAAGCGAGTTATTAAATGCTGTAATACTCTCAAGGTCAAGGTGATTGGTAGGCTCGTCAAGCATCAGCACGTTGGCACGCATCATCATCATACGGCTAAGCATACAGCGCACTTTCTCGCCTCCGGATAGTACCCTGCCCGTTTTAAGGGCTTCTTCACCACTAAAAATCATCTTACCGAGGAAGCTGCGCACATACACTTCATCACGCTCTTCCTCAGTCTTAGCCCACTGGCGCAGCCAGTCAACCAGGGTAAGGTCATTCTCAAAAAATGAGTGGTTATCTGCCGGAAGGTAACTCTGTATTGTGGTAATACCCCAGTCAAAACTACCACTATCGGGCTTGGCATTGCCATTAAGTATCTCATAAAACGCTGATGTAGCGCGGCTGTCCTTGCTAAACACCACAATCTTATCACCTTTGGCCATATTAAGGTCAACATTTTTAAACAGCAATTCGCCATCGGTGCTTGCGCTAAGGTCCTTTACTGTAAGTATCTGGTCTCCGGCCTCACGTTCCTGATCAAAAATAATGGCCGGATACCTGCGGCTTGATGGCTTAATATCATCAACCTTAAGCTTTTCGAGCATTTTTTTACGGCTCGTGGCCTGCTTGCTCTTAGCCACGTTAGCGCTAAAGCGCATAATAAATTCCTGTAGTTCCTTCTTTTTCTCTTCTGATTTCTTGTTTTGCTGGGCACGCTGCCTTGCCGCTAACTGGCTTGACTCATACCAAAACGTATAGTTGCCAGAATACTGGTTGATCTTACTAAAGTCAATATCAGATATATGCGTGCAAACCGAATCTAAAAAGTGCCTGTCGTGGCTTACTACAATTACGGTATTATCATAATTTGCCAGGAAGTTTTCGAGCCACGCAATAGTTTCAAAGTCAAGGTCGTTGGTAGGCTCATCCATAATAAGCACATCCGGGTTGCCAAAAAGGGCCTGTGCCAATAGCACCCTTACCTTTAGCTTGCCATCCATATCGCCCATAAGGGTGTAGTGGTATTCCTCGCCAATGCCTAAGTTACTTAGCATTGCTGCGGCATCGCTGTCAGCGTTCCAGCCATTCATCTCTTCAAAAATAATTTGAAGCTCACCTACCCTTTCACCGTCCTTATCACTAAAATCAGGCTTCAGGTAAATCTCATCCATCTCTTTTTTAACTGAATACAGGGTCTTGTTACCCATCATTACAGTTTCAAGCACTGTAAACTCATCAAACATATTGTGGTTTTGGTTCAAAACACTCATACGTTTGCCCGGTTCCAGGTGCACATGGCCCGATGTTGGGTCTATATCTCCCGCAAGTATTTTAAGGAACGTAGACTTGCCCGCACCATTTGCACCGATGATTCCGTAGCAGTTACCCTGTGTAAATGTGGTGTTTACCTCGTCAAATAGAATTCTTTTGCCGAATTGAACCGATAAATTTGAAACTGATAGCATTGAAAAAATTTTTGCAAAAGTATAAAATTAAAAGTATTAAGCCAATTGCTTAATGCAATATACATGCTACAGTTTTTTTAACGGTATTTTAACAATGTTAACACCATAATACAGATATTTTTGCCTTTGTACAAAATCGCCCTATGTCTTACCTATATAAATCCTGCCTGCTTATTTGCCTGATGCTATCACTTGCATCGTGCAAAAAGGATGAAAACTACACCTCTTATTTTGGTGGTGAAGTGATTAACCCAAGGGTACCCTATATATTGTTTAGCCGTGGAAATAAGGTAGTTGATACAATTCCTCTCGACAAAGATAACCACTTTCTTATAAAATTTGATTCTCTTACCCCTGGCATGTATAGTTTTAAGCATGACCCTGATTATCAATATGTTTATTTTGATAAGAACGATAGTATTATGGTTACTATTGATACTGATGATTTTGACCGGTCTATAGTATTCAGTGGACGGGGTGAGCGTAAAAACAACTTTATGATGGAGCAGTTTATGCTTAACGAAAGTGACCGGAATAAATCTTATGACATATACAATCTTGATTTTAAGCCTTTTATAAAGACGATTGATTCTACGTATGCTCTTCGGAAAGCTTTTTACGAAAAAAATAAAAAAGAAATAAAGTGGAGTGCCGGATTTGATTTTTATGCTAAATCACGCATGGATTTTAGTTACGTTGTGCGTAAAGAATATTACCCCTACATACATACCAGGCGTACAGGCAGGGAAGTGACCAGTTCATTACCAAGAGACTATTATAACTATCGTAAATCCATAAATTTTAACGACCCCAGGCTTTCTGCATTTTCGCCATTTATGAGGTATTTGACCGGCATGCTTAACAATATGGCCATAACGCGCAATATTATAAAAGGCAGCCTTCAGGAAGACGCCCTACGCGATAATATTCAAAAACTCAATCTGGTAGATTCCATTTTTAGTAATCAATCAATTAAAAATGAGATACTTAATAATATAGCATTTAATTATTTGCTTGAAGACCAAAACATATTAAACAACCAAAAATTCCTCGATCGCTACCTGCAGCTTTCTACAGATAATGGCAGCGGTAATGAGATAAGAAAAATTGGTGAGGCCATAAAACAGCTTAAACCCGGTAGCAGGTTGCCGGTTGTGGCGCTGGTAGACCTTAATAAAAAAGCGTATAGTCTTGATGAAGATATTGATAAAGAGACTGTTATATTTTTTTGGACCAGTTGTGCGCGGGCGCATCTTGACAATGTATACAATAGGGTTAAAAATCTTAAAGCTGCCCATCCTAATGTAAATTTTATTGCCGTTAACGTTGATAATGAGGCCGAATGGCGCCGCGTTATGGCTTCTAACCCCTTTGCTTACGGGCAACAGGTACGGGCGGTTAATCAGCATGAAATTAAAGACAAGTGGGTTTTTACCAAAATCAACCGTACCATCATACTGAATCCTGACGGAACTATTAAAAACGCTTTTACCGATTTGCTTGATGCTAAATTTGCCGACAATTTGTAAGTTTTTCTTACTTTAAAACGACTAATATTTCACTTTTTGACCAGCGTTTTCGCCTAACTAAACAGTATTTTTTAGCGCTGTTTTTGTTGTTGAACAAATTCACCATTTATTATTTAAAAAGCCTGTCAGGAACAAATTATCGCAACATTGTTGCAATAGTTGCTATCACTATTAAAACTTTATTAAATGAATGCCCGGCTAACTGAAGAACAGCTACAACAGCTTGCTGCTAACCTGCGTTGCCCTTTAGGCGATGAAGGACTTAAAGCCGCACAGATGATGCAGGCCACTAATGCCGGCCTGATTGATAAAACCTTTGCGGCGCTTAGCCTGGCAGCTGGTGACAAACTGTTAGAAATTGGCCCCGGTAATGGCAGCCATGTGGCGCGCCTGCCTTCAGATATAGACTACACCGGACTTGATATTTCTAAAACCATGATTACAGAAGCACAAAATACATGTGCACACTTAGATAATTGCAGATTTGTATACTATGATGGAAAGGCTATTCCATTTGAAAATCAATCATTTAATAAAATAGCCACTATTAATACCATTTATTTTTGGGAAGACCCAAAAGCCTATGCTTCCCAAATAGTACGTGTATTAAAACCTCAGGGCATCTTAGCCATCGGATTTATACCTAAAAGCACCATGCAGCATATTCCGTTTTCAAAATATGGCTTCAGGCTATATGACCCAGACGAGGTTAGCATACTTTTAAACCAAAGCGGGCTTGTAATTACAGGCATCCTATCGGATACTGAATTTGTAACAACCAGCAGCGGTGGGGTTGTAGAACGCGGTATAGTAGTTTTAACTGCTGTAAAACAATAGTTCTCTGAGCATTTCAGAATATCATCATTAAAATTTTAAAAGCAACTAAATATTTTTTTAAGAACATTTATTGCATACATTTGCAATCAGGTCAACAGGCCATATACAATTTATATGATATTTAATCAGCTACATCATCATCATTTCAGCACTGGCTCAACCGCGAGGAAGAAATGATATTGTAGTAAATCAACATATTTTTCTAAACCCGTTTGAGTAAAATCAGGCGGGTTTTTTGTTTTAGCAGCTCTTCCCTCTTTATTTTACTCAGGCACATCTTAAAAATAACCATGAGTACATTAAAAATTGCCATACAAAAAAATGGCAGGCTAAGCGAAAAATCACTGCAATTGTTAGGCCAATGCGGTATAAAGCTGTCTAACGGCGACCGCAAACTTAAAACCACTGCGTCTAATTTTCCTATTGAAATATTGTTTTTGCGCGATGACGACATCCCGCAATATGTAGAGCAGGGTGTTGCCGATGTGGGCATACTGGGAGAAAATGAAGTTTGGGAAAAAGATAAAAACGTTGTTGTAACCCGCAAACTGGGCTTTGCCAATTGCCGGCTTTCACTGGCAGTCCCTAAGGAAGTAGAATATACAGGTGCTCAGTATTTTAACAGTAAAAAAGTCGCTACCAGTTATCCGTTAATCTTGGGGAATTTTTTTCAGGAAAAAAATATTGATGCAGAAATCGAGACCATAGGCGGCAGTGTAGAAATTGCTCCGGGCATAGGCCTTGCCGATGGTATTTTTGATATAGTGAGCACCGGCAGCACCCTGCAGATAAACGGGCTTAAAGAGGTTGAAGTGGTTACAAAAAGCGAAGCTGTGCTGATTTGCAACGCGTTTTTATCCATCGAAAAACAAGATATATTAGACCGGCTGCTGTTTAGGATACAGGCGGTTAAAAACGCCGCAGAAAACAAGTACATACTGCTAAACGCGCCTAACAGCTCTTTAGAGAAAATTGCTGCCATATTGCCGGGAATGAAAAGTCCTACCGTACTGCCGCTTAAAGAACCCGGCTGGAGCAGCATACACTCCGTTATTAAGGAAGACCAGTTTTGGGAGATAATTGACCAGCTTAAAATATTAGGCGCGGAGGGCATACTGATAACCAATGTAGAAAAAATGATACTCTAAGCCATGATACAAAAAATAATAAACCCCGATAAAAGTAACTGGATACAACTGTGCAAACGCCCTACCCTGCCCCGGCTGGATGTAAACGGGCTTGTAAATGATGTTTTTAATGAAATAAAAGCTGATGGCGACGCAGCCGTAAAAAAATACACTGCCTTGTTTGATGATGTGAATATTGAAATATTAAAAGTGAGTAACGATCAGGTTGAGGCGGCAGCGCAACAGGTTTCTGGTGATTTAAAAAAAGCCATACAACTGGCCAAAGACAACATAGAGAAATTCCATACCATGCAGCGTGAAGAAAAGCAGGTGGTTGAAACCATGCCGGGTATAGCCTGCTGGCGTGAAAGCAGGCCTATTGAGCGGATAGGGATTTACATTCCAGGCGGTTCTGCGCCACTATTTTCAACGGTGCTAATGCTTGGTATACCCGCGGCCATTGCGGGATGTAAAGAGGTTGTATTGTGCTCCCCACCCGACAAAAACGGCATCATTAACCCGGCAATTTTATATGCAGCTCAACTGGTAGGCATCACATCTATCTATGCCATTGGGGGCATACAGGCCATTGGCGCAATGGCCATAGGTACAGAGAGTATAGCAAAAGTAAATAAGATATTTGGCCCGGGAAACCAGTACGTTACCGCGGCCAAGCAGGCCGCACTGGGCTGTGGGGTGGCTATTGACCTGCCGGCGGGCCCAAGCGAAGTACTGGTTATTGCCGATGCCAGCTGCACCCCTGAGTTTGTGGCAGCCGATTTACTATCGCAGGCAGAACATGGCGCTGACAGCCAGGTTATGTTGCTCACTAATGATGAGGCCGTAGCCGATGCTGTTATGGCAGCTGTAGTGCGCCAAACAGCACTGTTACAGAGAAAAGAGATAGTAAATAAGTGCCTTAACAACAGTAAGGTTGTTGTATTGCCATCTATTAAAGACTGTATTGCCCTTAGCAACCTGTATGCGCCCGAGCACCTTATATTAGCAATCGATGAAGCAGATGAATGGATTGAGCGTGTTGAATCGGCTGGCTCAGTGTTCATGGGTAACTACAGCTGCGAGAGCGCAGGCGATTACGCCAGCGGCACCAATCATACATTGCCAACAAATGGGTACGCAAGCAGTTACAGCGGCGTATCGTTAGATAGCTTTGTAAAAAAGATAACTTTCCAAAATATCAGCCCTTCAGGGTTGCAAAATATTGGCCCGGCTATAGAGTGTATGGCCGCCGCCGAACAGCTTGAAGCCCACAAAAATGCTGTAACCATCCGTTTAAAATACCTTCAGAATGTTTGATATCAATACGTTAGTCCGCCCCAATATACTGGCGCTTGAGCCTTACTCCTCTGCCCGCGATGAATTTTCGGGTACAGAAGGTGTTTTTCTCGATGCCAACGAAAATCCTTACGGTAGCCTGAACCGCTACCCGGACCCACTCCAGAAACAACTAAAGCAAAAACTGGCTGAAATTAAAGGAGTTCCTTCTCAGAACATCTTTTTAGGCAATGGCAGTGATGAAATTATAGACCTGTGTTTCAGGATTTTTTGTGAACCCGGGAAAGATAAAGCGCTAACTTTTGTGCCTACCTATAACATGTATCAGGTTTCGGCCAACATCAATAATGTGGAGCTGATAAAAGTGCCTTTGGATGAAAACTTCCAGATTGACAAAAAAACGGCAATTCCAGATTCTGAAAGCGAAAAATTAAAGCTCATTTTCATTTGTTCGCCCAATAATCCAACAGCCAACAGCATTGATGCGGTAGAGGATATTATTCAGAATTTTGAGGGTATTGTGGTGGTAGATGAAGCCTACATTGACTTCACCGAAAGAACATCGCTGTCACTAAAAATCAGCAAATACCCAAACCTTATCGTGCTGCAAACCCTTAGTAAGGCATGGGGACTGGCGGCGGCAAGAGTGGGCATTGCTTACGCTAACACCAATATTATAAGCTATTTAAATAAGGTAAAGCCCCCATATAACATCAGTACACCAAACCAAACAGCTGCCTTAGCTGCACTTGAAAACACTACCGGATATGAATCCCGTAAAGCCATACTGCTAAAAGAAAGAGCGTTAGTAGCTATAGAACTTGGTAAACTGGAATTTGTTACTAAAGTATACCCAAGTGATTCAAATTTCCTTTTAATAGAAGTAATAAATCCAGATTTAATATATAACACTTTGGTTAGCAAAAATATAATTATCAGGAACCGCGCTAACGTGGTTAAAAACTGCCTCCGTGTAACCATAGGCACGCCTGATGAAAATGTTGCTTTATTAATCGCCATGAAAAACATAAAGCCATGAAAAAAGTACTTTTTATAGACCGCGACGGTACGCTTGTTATAGAGCCGCCAACAGACTTACAATTAGACAGCCTCGAGAAACTGGAATTTTATCCGGGAGTATTCCAGTACCTGTCCAGGATTGTAAGGGAACTTGATTATGAACTGGTTATGGTAACAAACCAGGATGGCCTGGGTACAGACTCCTTTCCGGAAGATACATTCTGGCCGGCGCAGCAAAAGATTGTGCAAGCTTTTAAAAATGAAGGAATTATATTTTCAGAAATTATCATAGACAAGAGTTTTCCGCACGAGCACCTGCCCTCACGGAAGCCCGGCACTGCATTGCTAACTCATTATATAAAAGGCAATTATGACCTTATAAACAGTTATGTTATCGGAGACCGCCAAACGGATGTGCAGTTAGCCAAAAATCTGGGTTCTAAAGCTATTCTGATAGGCTCAGAAGCTACTGATGCTGAATTGGTTACTACAAGTTGGGAAGCCATCTATAATTTTTTAAAAGCAGTGCCAAGGGCAGCTACCGTTGTACGCAAAACCAACGAAACCAACATTTTAGTAAAGGTCAATCTTAGCGGAACTGGCAAAAGCAATATCGATACAGGGCTCGCCTTTTTTGACCATATGCTTGACCAGCTGGCACGGCATGGAAATATGGACCTGAAAATAAGCGTACGGGGCGATTTGGAAATTGATGAACACCACACTATTGAAGATACTGCCATTGCGCTGGGAGATGCATTTTTGCAGGCCCTGGGCAGTAAAAAAGGCATTGAACGCTACGGTTTCCTGCTCCCTATGGATGACTGCCTGGCGCAGGTGGCTATTGACTTTGGCGGGCGTCCCTGGCTGGTTTGGGAGGCTGATTTTAAGCGCGAAAAAATTGGGGAAATGCCCACCGAGATGTTCATCCATTTCTTCAAGTCGTTTAGTGACAGCGCTAAATGTAACCTGAACATAAAGGCAGAAGGCACAAACGAACACCATAAAATAGAGTCAGTTTTTAAGGCATTTGCAAAAGCCATAAAAATGGCAGTGCAGCAAAACGATAACTTTATTATACCCAGCACAAAAGGAACATTATGATAGCCATACTAAAATATAACGCGGGCAACACCCAGTCGGTAGAAAATGCAGTTAAGAGATTGGGCTACAACTGTGTAGTAACTGATTACGCAACTATGCTTCGGGCCGCCGATAAGGTAATTTTTCCCGGTGTGGGCGAGGCCTCATCTGCCATGGAATATTTAAAAGAAAAAGGGTTAGATACTGTAATGCAATCACTTACACAACCTGTTTTAGGTATTTGCCTGGGCCTGCAGCTTATGTGCCGGTCATCGGAAGAAGGTGCTACTAAAGGGTTGGGAATCTTTGATGCTGATGTAAAAAAATTCCCTCCTGAGGATAAAGTGCCACACATGGGCTGGAACACGCTTGACAGTGCTAAAGGATCTCTGTTTAAAGGAATCTCTGCAAAAGATGATGTCTATTTTGTTCATAGTTACTATGCAGAATTATCACAGGATACCGTTGCCCAGTGCAGCTACATACTGCCCTTTAGCGCCGCACTGCAAAAAGATAATTTCTATGCAGTGCAATTCCATACTGAGAAATCAGGAACAGTGGGCGAAAAGATATTAAATAACTTCCTGAAATTATGAGAATTATACCCGCCATAGACATTATAGACGGCAAGTGCGTGCGCCTTACTAAAGGCGATTATACCACCCAAAAAATATATAGTACTAACCCTGTAGAAGTTGCTAAAGAATTTGAAGCAAATGGCATTAAATATCTCCATGTTGTAGACCTTGATGGGGCCAGGACGGGCAACATCGTAAATTATAAAACATTAAATGATATTGCTTTAAATACTAACCTTATCATTGATTTTGGTGGCGGGATTAAGACTGAAGCCGACTTAGATACAGCTTTTAATAATGGTGCAACACAGGTTACAGCAGGCAGTATTGCGGTTACAAGTCCGGACATGGTTTATGAGTGGCTTACCAAATATGGCCCCGATAAAATCATTCTGGGAGCTGACTGCCTCAACAGGAAAATAGCCACTAACGGCTGGCAGCAAGGTAGCGATATTGATATTATTGACTTTATAAACACCTATAAGTCAAATGGTGTCAAAAATGTTATTTGCACTGATATCAATAAAGATGGCATGCTTGAAGGTGCATCCAATGAGTTGTACAAAGAAATTTTAAGCACGGTAAACATCAATCTGATTGCCAGTGGCGGTGTTGCTTCAATTGAAGATGTAGTGGATGTAAAACATATTGGTTGTGAGGGGGTTATTATTGGTAAGGCTATCTACGAAGGGCGAATTTCATTAAAAGAACTGGGTGCATTATGCTAAAAAAAAGAATAATACCGTGTTTTGACATAAAAGAGGGCCGCGTGGTTAAAGGCATTAATTTTGAAGGACTTAGAGATGCAGGCGATCCGGTTGCACTGGCCAGTGCTTATGCTAACGCCGGAGCCGATGAGCTTGTTTTTCTGGATATTACCGCTACTCAGGAGAATCGTAAGACCCTTACCACACTGGTTTCTGACATTGCGGCAGAGATCAATATACCGTTTACAGTGGGCGGCGGCATAAATTCGATTGACGATGCAGCACGTATCATCCGCAGCGGCGCAGATAAGATAAGCCTGAATTCATCAGCCGTTAAAAATCCGCAACTAATATCTGATATTGCTAAAACGCTTGGCAGCCAGGCAGTGGTAGTTGCAATAGATACAAAGTGGGTCAACGGCTTTTGGCAGGTATTCATAAATGGCGGAAGGCTCACAACCGGCTTAGATATAATTGATTGGGCCAGGCAAGCAGAACAACTGGGTGCAGGAGAGCTACTGCTTACCTCAATGAATAATGACGGCACCAAGGCAGGCTTTGCCCTGGAACTGCTTTGCAATGTATGCAATAGCGTAAACATCCCTGTAATTGCTTCGGGTGGGGCCGGCACTATGGAACATTTTAGCGATGTGTTTACAAAAACAAATGTAAGCGCGGCGCTTGCCGCAAGCATATTTCATTACGGAGAAATTAATATACAACAACTTAAGAATTATTTAAAAACTCAAAATATAGTAATACGATGAATTTAGACTTCAATAAAGCAAATGGGTTGATACCCGTGGTTATCCAGGATAACTTTAACCGTAACGTGCTGATGCTGGGCTACATGAATGAGGAAGCCTATACTAAAACTGTAGCTGAAGGTCGTGTGACCTTTTATAGCCGTAGCCGAAATGAGCTGTGGACTAAGGGATATACATCGGGCAACTACCTTAATGTGGTGGAGATATTTCCTGATTGTGACAATGACTCCCTGCTTATTACCGTTATAGCCGAAGGGCCAACATGCCATACCGGTACAGAATCGTGCTTTAAAACTACTGCTGATCACAACTTTTTGTACCAGCTTGAACAAATTATTAGTGATAAAATCGATTCAGATGACCAAAAATCATACACTAATGCCTTGTTTAAGAGCGGCATAAATAAAGTAACCCAAAAAGTTGGTGAAGAAGCAGTAGAGCTTATTATTGAAGCTAAAGATAATAATGATAACCTGTTTAAAAATGAGGCGGCTGACCTTTTGTATCATTTCCTAATACTCCTTAAGGCTAAAAACATAAAGTTGGCTGATATTGAGGCTGTATTAACAGACAGGAATAAAAATTAACCCGGGTTAAATCAGATCAGTTTGGCTATAATTAAAAAGCAGACACTTAGCTATACTATGGAAACCTTAAAAAGCCCCCGGATGTAAATCTCCGGCGGCCCTATGTAATCTAATGAAAAAGCTTATTCTTTAAGAATCTTAATTTGTTCTGTAACGGCTCCCGATGTAATATTCAAAAGATAAATACCCGGGGCAAAACTCTCAAGATTAAGAGATGCCTGCGTATTTTTAGGTTTTTCAACCAGTAGAAGCTGGCCTGTAGTGCTATAAACTTCTAAAGTATCTAACGTATCTTTGCAGTTAATAGAAAATATATTTTTAACCGGGTTAGGATAGAATGATAAATCTGTAATGTTTTGTTTCTTGCTACCCATTACACCAACTTCCTGAACTAAAATATCATCTATGTAAAATAACCCCTGAGTACCTTCCGTATACACACCAACAGATATATTATATATACCATTTGAAGGTGGGGTAAACTCGGCAGATATAAAATTTGAGGGTTCAGCTCCTGTTAAGTCTACAATAGTTCCAATAACTACGTTAGTGTTATTTAATGTAACAGATATCGAATTAATTATAAGGTTTGGGTCGCTGTTACCATATCTAAAATAAACAATGTAGGCCATACCCTGTTGTAAATTCATTAAAGGAGTGGTAAGTGTAGCACTTACCGGTGACGAGGGCGGTGTACCAAATTCAGTATTAACAGTAGTGTCATAAGCAAGTAGCTTGCCATCAAACCCTTCCACCGGGCCTGATATGGCTTCAAAAACTTCCGTAGAGGTAAATTAATCCCAACTGGTAGACATACATTGTGGTATGCCAGATGGTAAGCTGGCCTCCATGTTTTCCATGTATGGTAATTGTGTGGGCTGCTCGCACTGCGCAAAAGCTGGTAGGGTACTTACAACCAATAGCGATAAGATTAGTAATGTTTTCATGGTAGTTAATGTAATGGTTTATAGTATGATGCTGTCTGTTATTAATACAGACCAGCGTATTTTTTTCTGCAAGCATTGTGGTATACCATGTATCTGATGCATAAAACCAGCATGGAATAATTGCTATTCTTTAATAACCTTAGATTGTTTAGTAAAGCCTCCCGCAGTTGTGTTTACAAAATAAACACCCGCAGCAAGCCTTTCAATATTAAGAGTTACCTGATTGTTATTAGGTTCTTCAGCTATTAATAATTGTCCGGTACTGCTGTAAATCTTTACACCATTGATAATATTGTTATGCGTAATATTAAGTACATTTTTTACGGGGTTTGGATAGATTGAAAGACCCGTAATCTGATTATTGTTTGTGCCGGCTGTGGCTGCTGCCTGTAGCTTTACATCATCAAGATATACAAAACCCGAATTAGAAGCGGCATTGACAGTAATCATAATTTCATATGAACCTGACACATAAGCAGTAAATGTTTGCGAAAAGTCTACATTAGCATCAGGTATATCCTGGTTGGCCAGTGTAATGTAGTCTCCCCCTCCTTCAGGTGTTAAAATTAATATTGAGATGTTTGCCAATGCTCCCACCTGAGACTTGCCAAAACGTACAGAAAATTCATAGTTTTGATCCTGACTGAGTGTAAAACTACCGGCATAAAAATTACAGGCTACACCAACTGACTGATCAGGTGCCAGTAATGATACGGTATTATATTGGGCTGCCTTACCATTAAAGCCAGATATGGTTCCTGTAGTTGTCTCAAATATTTCCGCCGAGCCAAATGTTGAATAGTTTGACCACACACAATTTGGTAGTTCCGGAGCTTGCGCTGATTCAAATTGTTCGTTATAGGGCAAAGCTATATTGTCGCATCCCTGAGAAAATGCATTGCAAGATACAATTGCAATAAGTGCTGTTAAAAAATTTGTTTTCATATTAATTTAATTAAGGTTATTGGTTCTATTTTACCTGCCTGTTTATATAAACCCAGCCAGTATATGTTTTCATGGCATTCTCTATAAAGTAATAATATGTGCCATCTGGTAGTTCTTTACCATCTTTGCTTTGCCCATGCCACTCACTCACATAATTGTTAAGGCTGTATACTTCTAACCCGTAACGGTTAAATATTGCCATGTTTTGTATGTTCATATGTGCAAGGTTAAAATTATCATTCATGCCGTCTCCATTTGGCGAAATACCCTTAGGAATGGCCGTACAATCTACTTCAGTAACAGTAAAGCTGAAAGATGTTTCGCAGCCATTATCCGGTATAAGGTTTAAGCTATAACTGCCACCTTTTGTAATTTCAACAATAGTTTCATTGCTACCTGTAGACCACTCAAAAGTTCCATTGATGCTGGGGGCTGATAAGAATAAGGTACTTCCGGCACACAACTGGTACTGAGTATCTAACCCTGCATCTGGCCGTGGCGCCACTATAACCAGTGCTTGGGCAACCCTGTTCATTCCAGGCCTGTGCCCTGTTAGAGTCACTGTATAAGTGCCTGCTCCAGTATATAGGTGGTTAGGGTTTGTTTCTGTAGAGGTAGTTCCATCTCCAAAGTCCCATGTCACACTATCAAACGCAAGGCTTGATGTAAAAGCAAATGGCACATTTTGGCCCTGACATATATCTTCGCTTATAATCTGTAAATCTACAGGTATAAGAAAAAGCGAAGGCAAACCAAGAAATGCCCTTTTAATACCCAGATCAACAGCCTGTACCTGTACATTAGCGCTTAAACCGGGGGCATCAGGATTATTGATTACAGATAGTTTATTAAAATCAAGATGTGTACAATAAATTTTACCATTAGGACCTATTTGCAGTCCGCCCCCTAAAAGGAAACTAACATTCATAATTTCAACTAATGAAGCAGCTATGTTTGTTGCCTCTAAGTCATATTGAACAATAATGGCCCTGGCATCTTTAGAAAAATAAACAAACCTTCCTGATGGCGAAAATTCGAGCCCATACCATAAGTTTATATCCGGTTTAGATAATAATAAATCTCCTAACACGCCTGTTGTATTATTAAAATTGTAAACAAATAACCCTTCAGGAGAATGTATGGCAGCTAACTTTGAGCCATCTGGAGACACTTTAAAAAGACCTATTTCACTAAAGAGTGTAGTTGCATTATAAGCAAAGCCCGGGCTAGTGACAGGAACATTGCTAACCCCGGAATCTGTAACAAGAAATGCAGTAAACAAACCATTTTTATCATTTGTTAGTATCCAGATGTCCCTCCCATTATTATGAAAAGTAGAGGTTAGGTTCTCCATTGAGCTACTCAGCAGCATAACATTTTTATTACCTGTAATACCTCCCAGCCCACCGTTTAAATTCATATCTACCTCTGAATATCCCATGATATTAGGTTCGTCTGAAGAGCCGGTCGTAAAAATATAATATATATTTCCTGATCCCGGTTTCTGTACTACCACCGTTTGTGTGCTCGAATAGGAGCCAGTTAGTCCATCGCCATTGTCCATAATTTCATGGTTGCTGTTATAAACAACTGCACCATTGGTGTAAAACAGTAAGTTGCCCTGTGCATTAGATACTGTTGCTGTACCCTCCCTTGTCCATATCTGGTTATTTAAAAGTGCTATAGGCTCACCACTGCTAAAGTTAAGGCCGGCAGTAAGGCTAAAATACCAGTTGTCATTTTGCCGTTGTGAATAGGCTGCTGCAACGTGCAACAGCACCATAAAAATTAAAAGCTTTTTCATAAGCAACTACGTTTTGTTATTTGGTAAAATTATAGTGCTACCACTTCTAAGGAGTTATGTAAAACCTTAAAATAGTTATAGATTTACAGCTATGGTTACATTTGGCCATATCTTGTTTTAATCTTTAACAAAAAATACAAATATTAAGCAGAAGGCAATAATTGTTTAATTTACCTGTAGTGCAACTTTTTTTTTCATCGTTATATATTATGGGTTTTGTTTACCTTTAACTTCTTATGGAACGGTTATTATCATTAAAAATTTACTACGTTTTGCTAACGGGCATGCTTACCTGTGCGCTGCTTTTTTGCTGTACGGGAAAACACGAAAAGAGCACCATAAAAATTGGATTTTCGCAGGGCATGACAACAGATGAGTGGCGCCGGCAGATGAACAAGACCATGCAGGTGGAAGCATCGTTACACCCGGAGGTTAACCTTGAAATTAAAGATGCAGGCAACAGCGTGCAAAAACAGGTGCAGGATATTGAAAGCCTTATAGAAAAGGGTGCCGATGTTATAATAGTCTCGCCTATTGAGGCAAAGCCATTAACTGCCGTGATACAAAAATCAGTTAAAAGCGGCATACCCGTACTGGCGGTAGACCGCAAGACAGACAGCGAAGATTTTACTGCTTTTATGGGGGCCGATAATATAGAAGTGGGCCGCAATGCCGCGCAATACATTGTTTCTAACAGCATGGGCAATGGCCGCGTGGTAGAAATAACAGGCCTTAAAACATCGTCTCCTGCTTATGAGCGAAGCCTGGGTTTTAGCCAGGTTTTAAAACAGGATAAAAAACTACAGGTAGCGCATACCATTAATGGCGACTGGGAAGCACCATCAGTAAAAGCAGCGTTCAGGTCAATATTAGAAAAAGACCCCGATATTGATTATGTATTTGCCCATAACGACAGGATGGCCTTTAGTGCCTGGGAAACCGCCAAAGCCATGGGGCTTGAAAAAAAGATAAAATTTATAGGTGTTGATGCCCTTAATACACCTAACGGAGGCATCCAGCTGGTCAAGGATGGCACGCTCGAAGCCACCATACTCTACCCCAGCGGCGGTAACGATGCGCTAAAGCTTGCTCTTAAAATCTACAACCGCGAGCCCTTTGCCAAGAACAATATACTCAACACTATCGTGATTGATCGTAACAATGCAGAGATTATTGAAAACCAGATGGATAAGGTAGACCAGCAGCAAGCGGTTATAGAAAGTCAGCTTAACGCCATTAAGGTACAGGAACAGGAATATGCCTCGCAGCACAACCTGGTGCGCCTGCTCACACTGTTTCTCATTATTATCCTGAGCCTTGCCATATACAGTATTTACAGTACCATATCCATATCAAAAAAGAAACGCCAGCTGGAGCAGATAAACCAGACTGTAATAAGCCAGAAGAATGAAATTGAGGCCATGGCCGAAATTGCACGCCAGAACAATGAGGTAAAGCTAGGCTTTTTTACCGGGCTGAGCCATGAATTCAAGACACCCATAACGTTAATAATGAGTTATGTGGAATCAATGATTGAGAACGACAAGATTAAAGGCACCCGCCTGATGGATGAGATGAAGCTTATTTACAGCAACTCTAACCGCCTGCTGCGGCTCATCAACCAGCTTTTAGATTTCAGGAAGCTTGAAGAGCGAAAGTTCACCCTGCGCGCATCGCGCACTAAAATTTGCAGCTTCACTGATGATGTTGTAGCCAATTTTAAAGGCGAAGCTACCCGTCGCAATATTGACTTCCAGGTGCTGTGCGATAATAAAGACATGGAGTTGTTTATAGACCGTAGCCTTATGGATAAGGTATATTTTAACCTCCTGTCTAACGCCTTTAAATTTACACCCGATAACGGCCGCATAACCATTACAATTAAGGAAAGCGGCGGCATGGCGCGCATTGTGGTAAAAGACTCCGGAATTGGCATTCCGGAAGCAGAGATGCCGCAGGTATTTAACCCGTTTTTCAGGGCATCTAATAATAACAAGAACAGCTCCGGAATTGGTCTTAACCTTGCACGGGAGTTTGTAGTGCTGCACAAGGGAACTATAGAAGTGCGCTCGCGCCAGGGGGCGGAGTTTACCATAGTATTGCCTAAAGGCAGCGCCCACCTGATGCCTGAAGATATAACCGAAATAAATGAGGCCGACCTTACCCCTACCGGCCTTTTTGGCGATATGCAGGACATGCAGCCCGATACTACTAAAAAACCGGAAACTATAGGAATAGAAAAGTATACCCTGCTGGTTGTTGAAGACCATCCTGACCTTGTAAATTTTTTAAGTGAAAAACTGGCCGATGCTTATGAGGTGCATACCAGTGATGGTACCGATGCCATATCTAAAGCACTGCAGCTGGTGCCCGATATTATTATTTGCGATGTAAACCTTAAAGGTATTGATGGTTTTGAGGTAAGCCGTACGCTTAAAAAAGACCTGCGCACATCACACATACCTATAATTATACTCACCGCGCTTAGCAATAAAGAGTCGGTACTAAAAGGGCTGCAATCAGGCGTAGACCAGTATTTAACCAAGCCGTTCAGCCTTTCAATATTACGCCAGTCGTTAACCAGCCTGCTGTTTAACCGAGAAAAGCTGCGCTATTATTATACAAATAATATATACCGGGTTGAGCCCGAAAGCAAATTTGGCTTTCAGGAACAGGATTTTATTTCCCGCATGAATGATATTATCATGGCCAGTATGGACGACCCTAAGTTTTCTGTAGAAGAGCTTGCCGATAAGCTTAATGTATCGCGTGTGCAGCTGTACCGCAAGGTTAAGGCCATACTGGGCATCAGCATCAGCGATCATATAAACAACATTAAACTCGAGCGCGCGGCAGAGATGCTGCGCGGAGGTGAGCGCAACATCAGTGAGGTAGCATATGCCCTTGGCTTTTCATCGCCTAATTATTTTTCTACCGCGTTTAAAAGCAAGTTTGGCATTTCTCCTAAAGAGTATCGTGCGGGTATATAAAATACGATACAAATTCATACACATGCGTTGTATCAAAAATATAATATGTGTATCAAATTCAAAACTACATCGATTTCGATAATAACGTTTTCGCATGCATAACCGTCAATAAAACAGATATTTAGGGATATAAAATTTAGATATTAAAGCACATACAACATAATTGTAACATCATTAAAATTAAACTGCCGCGTTTGAGGATACCTTAGCAGCAAAGATTTTAATTTCTGCATGATGAACAAAATACTAATATGGTCTGTTACTGCTGCCCTTGCAGGCTTTCTTTTCGGTTTTGATACCGTGGTAATTTCGGGCGCTGATAAACAATTGCAGCAGCTATGGCACTCAACAGATGCCTTTCATGGCGCCGTAGTAATGGGCATGGCGCTTTGGGGCACCGTTGTAGGCGCTATTTTTGGCGGCATCCCAACTAATTCCATCGGGCGCAAAAAAACCCTGTTCTGGATAGGTGTTTTATTTTTTATATCCGCACTGGGTTCAGCCCTTGCAAATGATCCATTTACCTTTGCCGCCTTCCGTTTTATAGGCGGGCTTGGCGTGGGTGCCTCTACCATTGCGGCCCCCGCGTATGTATCAGAAATTGCACCTCCCGCAAAACGCGGTCGCCTGGTGGCGCTGTACCAGTTTAATATTGTGCTGGGCATATTAATAGCTTTTGTTTCTAACTATTTTCTTAAGGATATTGGCATAAACGCATGGCGTTACATGCTGGGTGTACAGGCTATACCGGCGCTCATTTATACACTGCTGATACTAACTGTGCCCATGAGCCCAAGGTGGCTGTTGTCTAAATTTCGTGATGAGGAGGCTAAAAAAGTCCTGGCACGTGTAGACCCTGCCGCTAACATTGAAACACTTATGCTCGAAATGCGCCAGGACAGTAACAATACAAAACACGAAACACTGTTCATGAAAAAATACCGTTTCCCGGTAATATTGGCATTCCTGATTGCGTTTTTTAACCAGTTTTCGGGTATTAATGCCTTTCTTTATTATGCGCCCCGTATTTTTGAAGAGGCCGGCCTTGAGCAGGAAACTGCGCTCATCAGCAGTATTGGCATCGGGCTTATTAACCTTGTATTTACCCTTATGGGTGTTGCGCTTATAGATAAATTTGGCCGCAGGCTGCTAATGTACATTGGCTCTGTAGGCTATATTATATCGCTTGGGTTGGTATCGGCAGCATTTTACTTCAGCTGGGGCGGCCTTGCAGTTCCGGGGTTCCTGTTCCTGTTCATTGCCGCCCATGCCATAGGCCAGGGCGCTGTTATATGGGTATTTATATCAGAAATTTTCCCTAATCATATCAGGGCCTCCGGGCAGGCCTTTGGCAGTTCGGTACACTGGGTGCTGGCGGCCATAATTCCGTCTATGGTGCCGGTGTTGTTCTCTACCATCGGCGCGGCTACGGTGTTTCTTATTTTTACGGTAATGATGGTATTCCAGCTGCTGTTTGTAGCTTTTATGATGCCCGAAACTAAAGGTATTTCTCTTGAGGTGCTAAGCGAACAGCTTATTGCCGGACAAACTAAAAAAACAAAAAAAAATGATGTTGAAGAAACTGCTGCCGTTAGCGCTAATTAGCGCGCTGTTTATAAACGCGGCTATAGCACAGGATGTTAAAAATGGAGATGCGCAATACAGGCCGGCCTTTCATTTTACACCTAAAAACAACTGGATGAACGACCCTAACGGGCTTGTTTATGCAAATGGCACCTACCACCTGTACTACCAGTACTGGCCTTATGGCAATACGTGGGGGCCTATGCACTGGGGGCACGCTACCAGTACAGACCTTATTAAATGGGAAGAGCAGCCTATTGCCCTGTATCCTGACCGTTTGGGCTATATATTTTCGGGCAGCGCAACGGCCGACCCTAATAACACCAGCGGCTTTGGTGATGGAATAAACGTACCTATAGTAGCAATATTTACCTACCACGACCCTGCTAAAGAAAAAGCCGGGCAGATGGATGTAGAAAGCCAGGGTCTTGCCTACTCGCTGGATAATGGGCAAACCTTTACCAAATATGACCAGGGCAACCCGGTTATAAAGAATCCGGGCATTCGCGATTTTCGCGATCCTAAGGTAACCTGGGATGCACAGCACAATATGTGGGTGCTGGTACTTGCCGCACAGGATAGGTCGCAGTTTTATAGCTCTAAAAACCTTAAAGACTGGACCTACTTATCGGAATTTGGTGCCGGCATTGGCGCACACGGCGGCGTATGGGAGTGCCCTGATTTCTTTCCTTTAAAAGTAGAAGGTGCTACCGAGACAAAGTGGGTGCTTATACAGAGCCTTAACCCCGGCGGCGCAAACGGCGGCAGCGGTACACAGTATTTTGTAGGCGATTTTGACGGTAAAACTTTTACCCTTGATAATGCATTTGCCCAAAAAGTAGCGAAAGAAAAAGCCGCATGGCTGGATTATGGCAAAGATAATTATGCGGGCGTTACATGGAACAATGTGCCCAATACCGAAGGTAAAAAGATAATGATAGGCTGGATGAGCAACTGGGAATATGCTAACGTAGTGCCTACTCAGGCATGGCGCAGCGCAAACACAATACCCCGCGAACTTAAGCTTGTAAAAAAAGGTGCAGATTACAGCATTGTTACAACCCCTGTAGCAACGCTAAAAAACTATATAACTAAAACTGATACGTATAAAAATATAGCCCTGAAGGGAAAAACCATACTGTCTGCAGCAGGAAAGGCCAACCTGAGCAAGGCTGACATCAGCTTTACTATCAATGGGCTTAAAGAAGATACGTACACCTTTACCCTTACTAATGAAGCCGGTGAATCGCTAAGTTTTGGCATCAGCAACAAAGAGCATTACCTTTTTGTAGACCGTTCAAAATCAAGCGCTAATTCATCTTTTAATACATTTACACCCATGCCTTCCAAGGCTATGCTAAACGGTGCACAAAAAAACGCCGCCTTTCACGTAATACTCGACAAGACGTCTGTTGAGCTATTTTATAACGACGGCGAAAAAGTGATGACCGAGATTTTTTTTACCAGTGCTCCTTTTACTGAGTTTACTGCCGCTTCTGCAAGCAGCGCTCAGATCAACAACTTAGTAATCAGCCAGCTGGATTTCAACTAAACCAAACATTTTAACCAAACAGCTTTAACCAGATGAAGTATAAAATTATTTTATTCCTGTGCCTTCTTTTGCCCGTGCTGGCCGCAAACGCACAGAATATAGAGGTAAAAGGCACGGTGCTATCGGGCGAAGACAACATGCCGCTGCCCGGCGCAACGGTAGCAGTTCAGGGCACTACCCTGGCTGCCATGACAGATATTAACGGTACTTATACCCTTACCGGTGTACCGCAGGGCGCTACCTTAGAAATTAGTTACATGGGCTACATTACGCAATCGATTGCTGCGCAGGCAAACCTTGAGATTACCCTGCAGCCTGACCAAACAGAGATTGAAACCGTAGTGGTTACGGGCTACTCAAGCCAGCGCAAGGCAGATATTACCGGTGCTATAGCCGTGGTAGATATGGGTGAGCTAAACAGGCAAAAAGAGCCCAACCCCCTTAAAGCCCTGCAGGGGCGGGTGCCGGGCGTAAGGGTAACTACAGACGGGTCTCCCAGCGGTGGTAATACCGGCATTGTTATTCGCGGCGTGGGTACGCTAAACAACACTGCCCCCCTGTTAGTTATAGACGGTGTGCCTACAAAATCAGGCATGCACGAGCTTAACCCTAATGATATTGAAACTATACAGGTGCTCAAAGATGCGTCGTCTGCCAGTATTTATGGTTCGCGCGCCAGTAATGGTGTTATCATCATTACTACAAAAAAAGGCAAAGAAGGCCGTATGAAGATAGACTTCAATACTTATACCAGCATTGCAAACTATGCTAACAGGCTAAAAGTGCTTAACGCAGAGCAATATGGCCAGGCGCTGTGGCAGGCTAATGTAAACGATGGCCTTAACCCCAACAATAACAACCTGAGCTACCAGTTTGACTGGAGTGTTAATAATGGCAGGCCAACGCTTAATAACGTATTGGTACCGGAATATCTTGACGCTGCCCAAACCCTTAAATCGGCAAATACCGACTGGTATGATGCTATATCCCGAACAGGTGTGGCGCAAAGCTATGACCTTACCATGTCTAATGGCTCAGATAAAGGCAGCTACCTGTTCTCGTTATCCTATTATGATAATGAAGGCATCGTTAAGACTACCGGATTTGAACGCTTTACTGCCAGGATGAACAGCTCTTATAAATACTTTGGCGGCAGGCTTACCATAGGCGAAAACTTTACCATGGCCCGAACAGGCGAGGTTACAGACCCGGGCGTGCTTGACCCTGCACTGCGTGCCCTGCCCCTTATACCGGTACATACCGTAAATGGCACGGGCTGGGGTGGCCCTGTAGGCGGCATGAACGACAGGCAAAACCCTGTGCGCCTTTTAGAATATAATAAAGACAACGGCTATAAGTATATAAGGCTTTTTGGCAACGCTTATGCTGACCTTGAGATTATAAAAAACCTACATGTAAAAAGTAGCTTTGGCATAGATTACGGTTATTATAACAAGCGTGTACTGCAACGCAGCTATGTATCAGGCTACCTGCAAAACAACCAGAACTCGGTTACAATAGAGCAAAGCCTAAGCGATAAATGGACATGGACAAACACCGCCCTGTATAACTTTGAAATAGGCAAAGGCCGCGTAAACCTGCTTGCAGGCACAGAGATGTATAGTGACACATTTGATAACACTACACTGCGCAAAAATGATTTCCTTATAGAAACGCCCGATTATATGTATCCGGATGCCGGTACGGGCGAATCGTTTTCTAACGGCACCTCTACACGCTACAAGCTGCTGTCCTACTTTGGCAAAGCTGAATACGATTATGACAACCGCTACCTGGTTTCGGCCACCATACGCCGCGATGGCTCATCGCGCTTTGGGCAAAATAACCGTTTCGGTACCTTCCCGGCCGTATCCGCAGGATGGCGCATTAGCGAGGAAAACTTTATAAAAGGTAAAGAAAACAGCATACTGTCAGATCTTAAGCTACGTGCCGGCTGGGGCCAGACAGGCAACCAGGAAATTAGCAACAATGCGGTGTACTCGCTGTTTCTTGCTAACTATGCCGGCGGAAGCCCCACGTGGGCCACATCTTATGGCACCGCTTATGACCTTGCAGGCAATAATAACGGCCAGCTGCCTTCAGGCTTTATGGCCACACAAACGGGGAATAATGACCTTAAGTGGGAAACCACTACACAAACAAACGTGGGCCTCGACTTTGGCTTTTTCAACCAGAAGCTTAACGGCTCTGTAGATATGTATTATAAAGACACTAAAGATATATTAGTGCAGCCCCCTTATTTAGGAGCAATAGGCGAAGGCGGCAATCGCTGGGTTAATGGCGCAAGCATGGAAAACAAGGGTATAGAAGTGGCGTTAGGCTACCGCGATACTACAACAGGCGGGCTTACTTATGATATTTCGGCAAACTTTTCTGCTAACAAGAACCAGATAACCCAGCTGCCTGCCGAAGTGCGCAATAGCTATGGCGGTAACGGCCTTGATGATAACATTTTGGGGCGCCCCATCAATTCTATGTATGGCTATGTAGCCGATGGACTTTTTCGCAGCCAGGACGAGGTAGATGCCTCTGCAGAGCAGCCCGGCAAAGGGCTGGGCCGCATTCGATATGCTGACCTTAATAACGATGGTGTTATTGATACCGATGACCGTACGTGGATAGGCAATCCTAACCCCGGATTTCAGTATGGTATCAACCTAACGCTCGAATATAAAAACTGGGATTTGAGTACATTTTGGGACGGTATAGGTAATGTAGATGTTATAAACAGCACAAAGTACCAGACAGATTTTTGGAGTGTAGATGACGTGGGCTCTAACAAAGGCACGCGACTACTAAACGCCTGGAGTGTAGATAACCCCAACTCAGGCATACCTGCCCTGACCACCATAGACCGTAATGCCGAGAGCCGCTTTAGCACCTATTTTGTAGAAAACGGCAGCTACCTTAAGCTGCGCGTACTGCAACTGGGCTACAGCCTGCCGCAAAGCCTTACTGAAAAGTATAACATTGGATCATTAAGGCTGTATGTAAGCGGCCAGAACCTGCTTATTATAGATAGCAAAGATTTTACCGGCGTAGACCCGGAAAGCCCTGCCTTTGGCTACCCCCTACCCATGACCTTTACCATGGGGCTAAACCTATCATTATAAAAGAATACCTTAACATGAAAAAGATATTATATATAACCGCAGCACTTGCACTGGCCTTAAATACTACGTCGTGCTCTGATTTTCTTGACAATACCCCACGCGGCGTACTCTCTGAAGGAGAGCTGGTTAACGCCGAAAATATAGAGGGCTTTATGACAGCCGCTTATGCCCAGTTAGGAAATGACCATTATGATACCCCTTTTAGCCTTTGGCCCTATGGCAATGTACGGGCAGATGATGCTTATAAAGGCGGTAGCGGCACCAATGATGGGCAGGTTTTCCACTTTTTTGAGATATCAAATAACATACGCCCTGATTTTGGCGAGCTCGATGGCTTTTGGTACAACAGCTACGTGGGCATAAGCCGTGCAAACAAGGCGCTCAGGGCGCTGGAGCAGATAGATGTAAGCGAGTTTCCGTTAAAGGAAACGCGCATGGCCGAAATGCGTTTTTTAAGGGGGCACTTTTATTTTATGCTCAAAATCATGTTCCGCAACATACCTTATATTTCAGAAGATATAGCTGCCGATGACTATGGCACCATAAGCAACACCGCCCTTGGTAATGAAGAACTTTGGGAGGCCATAGCGCAGGATTTTGAAGCAGCAGCGCAGGGCCTGCCCGATACACAAACGCAGGTGGGGCATGCAACCAGCACAGCCGCTTATGCCTATCTTGCAAAAGTGCGCCTGTACCAGGCTTACACGCAGGATGAGAACTATAATGTTACTGGCATTAACACAGCCCATTTACAGCAGGTTGTAGCTGCTACGGAACAGGTTATGGGCAACGCCGCACTTGAGGCAGATTTTGCCAGTAATTTTTTGCCGGGGCAGTTTGAAAACGGACAGGAAAGCATTTTTGCAATACAGTACAGCCAGGATGATGGTACTTTATATGGCAGGCTAAACTACAGTGATGTGCTTAGCACCCCTCAGGGTTTGGGATGCTGCGATTTTCATAAGCCAAGCCAAAACCTAATGAATGCTTATAAAACCACAGCTACGGGCATACCTATGTTTGATACTTATAATAATGAGGACCTTGACTACAATGCCCTTAGTGATTATACGGTAGACCCGCGCCTGTATCATACCGTGGCACTGCCCGGCCTGCCATGGAAATACGACCCCGAGTATATTTTTGTGGAAGCATGGAGCCGAAGCCCGTCTACGTATGGCTATACGGCATCGCTTAAAGAAAATGTATCGCCTAATTGTGGCTGCATTGTAAACATTGTCCCGTTTTATGGCAATTCTAAAAACAGGATACAAATTCGTTATGCCGATGTACTGCTTATGCGTGCCGAAGCACTTATAGAGCTGGGCCAGCAGGATGAAGCCCTTACACTTATTAACCAGGTGCGCAGCAGGGCCGCAGCCAGTACAGGCATGATATCTTATGCTAATAACTTAAACATAAGCCCTTATGTGCCGGGTACTAACTGCACCTGGACCCAGGATTTTGCACGCCAGGCACTGCGCTGGGAAAGACGCCTTGAGCTTGCCATGGAAGGCAGCCGCTTTTTTGACCTGGTGCGCTGGGGTGTGGCAGATGAGGTGCTTAACGCCTATTTTGCCGAAGAAAAAACCAAACGCCCTTATTATGCCGATGCATTTTTTGACAGCAATAAAGAAGAATACTGCCCTATACCGCTCTCTCAGATAAACTTTAGCCAGGGCGTGTACCATCAAAATCCGGGCTACTAACCTACCTTAAACATCATTATGAAAAATATCATTAATAAAACTGTCGTAATTGCGGGCCTTGTACTAGGCCTGCTGATTACACTGCTAAGCTGCGATGACGGCTTTGACGCTACCGGCTTTGAAGTAAACGTTCCGGTAAGCGTTACCTCTTTTTCAATCAACGGAACCGAAGGTGTTATCAATCAGGGCACTGGGCAAATAACCGTTACCATGCCTTATGGCAGTACCATAACATCAGTAACGCCACAGGTTACACTGCCGCAGGGAGCTATAGCTGATGTAGATTTTTCTGAAGCCATAGACTTCTCTTTGCCCTTAACATTCCGCGTTACAAATGGCAATTTATTTAAAGATTACAAGGTAACGGTAACGGTATCAAACCCAATAATAAGCTTTACAATTAATAACCTTGCCGCTACCATAAACCACACAGCACATACTATTGCGTTAACGGTTCCGGCCGGAACCGATGTTACCGCGTTACAGCCGGTTATTGTAATTAGCGAAGGTTTAAGCATTACACCCGCCACCGGCAGCACGGTAGATTTTACAAATCCGGTTATATATACCGTTACTGCAAACGGCACCACTATTGAGTATACGGCAACCGTGGGCGTACCCGTAGAAGGCCTTGTGGTAGCTTTTCTGGGCACGGCAGCCAGTGCTGATGCCATAACTAACATGGATGAAAAAATAGCTGCAGAATGGCTGTTTGCAAACTTTGGCAGCGCCACATACCTATCATTTGACCAGGTAAATGCCGGGGCCGACCTTACTAATATCGATGTTATATGGTGGCACCATGATTCGGCCGCTAATCTCCCTGCAATTGCTTTCAATCCATCAGTTACATCAAAATTACAGGCCTATAAGAACAATGGCGGCAACCTGTTGCTTACATCATTCGCCTCCCAGTATGTAGATGCCCTGGGTATTGTGCCATCGGGCAAAGGTCCAAACAATGTATTTGGCGATTTTCCTCCTAACGGCGGTGTAGATGCCAACTCATGGGGCATAACCTTTGCGGGGCATGAAGACCACCCAATCTTCCAAAATTTGGAAACCTTTGAGGGCAACAAGGCCTATTTGCTGCAAAGCGGCACCTTTAGGCTTAACCATACCGCATGGTGGTTTTTGCCCGAATGGGGCGGCTATGGCGATGGCGCTGGCTGGAGGAGCCAGACCGGCGGCACTAACCTTGCCAGTGAGCCCTGGGATACAGGCCTTAACGGACGCGTGCTGATTGCCGAGTGGGGCGATGCCGATAAAAATGTACTGGTAATTACCACCGGAGCTTATGACTGGTATAACGAGCCGGATGCGAATGGTAACCCAAGCCAGGCAAACAGCTACCTTATTAACATCAAGATACTTACCCAAAACAGCCTTAACTACCTGATTGAAAACTAATTAAAATGACTAAGAAATTAAAAAATATCTGGCTTATACCTGCACTCGCAATGGCTATTACATCCTGCAGCCAGGATGATGACAAGTACATTGGCGGATCTGTTATGGGTGGCCAGACCGCACTTGCCAGCCTGTACCCTGTACCTCCGGCACAGTGGGCAGGTGGCGAGAGCCCCTATTACAGCGCAGGATATGTAGGCGATATTATGCCCTATTTTGATAATGGCAAGTTCCATATATTCTTTCTTCATGAAGCGCAGAATAACCCTGCAGGTATTGGATTTCATGGTATACATGAATTTGAAACCACCGATATGGCTTCTTTTTCTTATCAGGGAGAAGTACTGCACTATGGCGGCACTAATGACGCCGATTTTGCTATAGGTACAGGCTCTGTAGCAAAAGCAGGCAGCACTTATTATTTTTATTATTCAGGCCATAATGAAAATGCCGCTTTTTTACAGGATAACCCCAGGCAAAGCGTGCTGTGCGCTACCAGCACTAACCTTAAGAACTGGACGAAACTACCTTCATTTAAAATAACGGCACCGGCAGGTTACAGTACTTTTGATTTTAGAGATCCGCAGGTCTTTTATAATGATGAAGAAAACAAATACTGGATGCTGGTAAGCGCAAGGACCCAGCCTGCAAATACCGCTGTAATACTTAAGTTTACCACAAATGATCCTGCAACGGGCAACTGGCAGGCAGAGGGCCCTTTATATACTGCCACGGCGCAGGAAAATTACCTGATGATGGAATGCCCGGACCTTTTTAAAATAGGCAGTTACTGGTACCTTGTGTTTTCAGAAGACTGGAGTGGCACAAAGGGCACACACTACCGCATGGCAACTACATCAAACGGCCCGTGGACAACGCCGGAGCATGATATGTTAGACGGCGAATATTTTTATGCTGCAAAAACCGCGTCAGATGGCAACAATCGCTACCTTTTTGGATGGACAGCCCGCAAAGCTCCGGAAAATGATACCGGCGGTAAAACCTGGGCCGGCAATATGGTAACACATGAGCTTACTCAAAATGCTGACGGCACCCTAGCCGTAAAGGCACCGCAGGCTATAGCAGTACGCTTTAGCCAAAGTACACAGGTGGCTATGGAATCATCTGCAGGGAGCGTATCTGTAACAGGAAACACCTATGCGCTTAACGCAGGCCAGGAAACAGCTATAGCCACATTTGCCAATACAGGCAAAAAATTCAGGCTAAATGCTAAGGTTACACTCGGCAGCAACTCCGGTTGGGCCGGGTTTGTATTTCATACCGATGCTGATGGCCATTATTACAAAATAGTTTTTGAGCCGGCACAGGGTCGTATTGCTGCTTATAACAGCACTGGCCAGGAGGTAACAAGAGTACCTTTTAATCTTGAGGCGGGCACTGCTTATAATGTGGAACTTATTACCGAGGGAAGTATTTGTGTGCTATATGTAAATGGCAAAGTGGCGCTAAGCAACCGTATTTATGGGCGCGACAACCAAAAGTGGGGTCTTATAGCCAGCGGTACAGGCGCTACCATAACGGGCCTTGAAGTAAACAAACCACAATAATATTTTGTAACTTGTAGTAATGAAAACAGATAAAAAACTTAAGGCTGTATGCTATGGCGAAGTGCTGTGGGATGTGTTTGCCAATGAAAAAAAGATAGGCGGCGCACCACTAAATGTGGCGCTACGTATGCAAAGCCTGGGCTGTGATGTAGCCATGATAAGCTGTGTGGGGAACGATGAAGACGGACAGGCAATAGTAGATTACGTAAACGCGCAGGGCCTGGACACCGGCAGCATTATAAAAGCTGAGGGTTACCCTACCGGGCTTGTACAGGTATTTGTAAATGACCGTGGTTCGGCCAGTTATGAAATTAGCTACCCATCTGCGTGGGATAAGATTGTATTGAACAATTATGCGCGCAACCTGGTGGCCGATGCCGGCGTGCTGATATATGGCAGCCTGGTTACCCGCGATGCCGTTAGCCGCCAGGCACTTGATGAATTGCTTAAAAACAACATATATAAAGTGTTTGATGTTAACCTGCGCAAACCGCATTATACCATAGAAACGCTTGAAGAACTCATGCTGGCGGCCGACTTTGTTAAGTTTAATGATGAAGAGCTCCTGGAGATTGCTGAGGCTTTGGGTTCGCCCTACAAGCTTTTGGAAGATAACATGGCATTTATAGCCAGTAAAGTAAAGATACAAAGTATGTGTGTTACGAAAGGCAAGCATGGGGCACTACTGCTATGGCAGGGCGATTTGTACCAAAACGGTGGCTACCCGGTAAAGGTGGCTGATACCGTGGGCGCGGGCGACTCTTTTCTTGCAACGCTTATAACCTGTTTACTAACAGGTAAAGATCCTCAAAAGGCTATTGACACAGCCTGTGCTGTTGGCGCGCTTGTAGCTGGTGAGGCGGGTGCTAACCCCTATATATCGGAGGAACAGATAGAGGCAATAATGCTAAATGTACAGCAATAAGAGTGTAATAGGTACTTATATCTTTGGGTTGATAATAAGTAAATTTGGGTTTACACAAAAAAGGGCGACCACGGCTGGTTGCCCTTTTTATTTTACAAGGTTGTGGCTAATTATTTCGCTGTCAGCGTTAACTTACACCCAATATTATTTTTTTGCTAAAAATAAAAGCCTGCCGTTACACCTGTAAAAAAAGTAGTACCTTAGATTTGTAATTCTATGTAAAAATGCTTGATAAAGTAATTGTAGGTAGCGAAGAATGGTGTGCTTTTCCTACGCTTAATATACCCACTATAAAAGCCCGTGTAGACAGTGGTGCAAAAACCTCTGCACTGCACGCTATTAATATTATAAACTTTGAAAAAGAAGGCGAAAGCTGGGTAAAGTTTGATATTAACCCCATACAAAACAACTCCCGTGCGGTAATACACTGCCAGGCCCCCCTTGTAGATAAACGCGTGGTAAAAAGCAGCAGTGGCTACCGTGAGCAACGCCACGTTATAAGGACACCCATACGCGTGGGAGACCTTGAATGGGATGTTGAAGTAACCCTGACAAACCGCGACTCAATGGGGTTCAGGATGCTGCTGGGCCGCGAAGCCATGAGCGGCAGGATACTTGTAGACCCTGAGCAAAAATATCTTTTGGGACAGCCTACTAAAGAAAAATTGCAGGAGTACTATGAAAAGAAAGATGAGGAGCCTAAGCGCGGCCTGCGTATAGGCCTGCTGGCAAGTAACCCTGAACTGTACAGCAACAAGCGCATTATAGAGGCCGGTGAAGCACGCGGGCATGAAATGCACTTTTTAAACCTGAAGTACTGCTACATGAAGCTGGATGCCGATACGCCAGAAATACACTACCGTGGCGGCCGCGTGCTCAATGATTTTGACGCTGTTATTCCGCGGATACGCCCCAGTATGACGTTTTACGGCTGTGCGCTTACCCGCCATTTTGAGGCCCTTAAGGTATTTTGCCTTAACGGATCGGCAGCTATAAGCCAAAGCAGGGATAAATTGTACTCGCTGCAGCTACTGCTCAACAGCGGTATTGATATACCCACCACAGGATTTGCCAACTCCCCCCTTGATACTAACGACCTTATTAATATGGTAGGCGGATCGCCCCTGATTGTTAAGCTTTTAGAAGGCACACAAGGTAAAGGAGTAGTTTTAGCCGAGACAAAAAAAGCGGCGGAAAGCGTAATAAATGCGTTCAAAAGCCTGAACGCAAACATATTGGTACAGGAATTTATTAAGGAAGCTAACGGTAAAGATTTACGCCTGTTTGTAGTTAACGGCAAGGTGGTGGCCACCATTCAGCGTGAAGCACTGCCGGGCGAGTTCCGTGCTAACATTCACCTTGGGGGCACGGCCAGCGTTATAAAGGCTACAATGGAAGAAAAGCGTATTGCTATTAAAGCTGCTAAAGCCATGAACCTTAAAGTAGCAGGTGTAGATATTATCCGCTCATCAAAGGGGCCCTTGCTGCTGGAGGTTAACTCTTCGCCGGGCCTTGAAGGTATTGAGGGTGCCACCCAAAAAGACATCGCCGGTGAGATGATACGCGCCATTGAAAAGAATTTTAAATTCAAGTAAATCCGTAAGGTGAGAATTAATACTTTGAACCTGGCTTTTAGCGGAGTGTACAAGCGATTTCGCTACATCTAAATCACAAGTGTAATACAACCAGCTTATGATCATCTCAAAAATCCTCATCGTCCTCATTGCTATAATCCACCTGTACATCATGTGGCTGGAAACTTTTGCTTGGACTACCCGTGCCCGAAAGGTTTTCCGTAAATTTCCCCCCGATATGTTTGAAAAGACAAAAGGCATGGCCGGAAACCAGGGGCTTTATAATGGTTTTTTGGCCGCGGGCCTTATTTGGTCGCTTTTTATAACAGATGCAGTGTGGAGTATAAATGTAGCTGCATTTTTTCTAACCTGCATCATAGTTGCAGGCGTGTATGGCGCCATCACCGTTCAAAAAAGCATATTGTTTGTACAGGCCGTGCCGGCTACACTGGCTTTGCTGGCGCTGTATTTTAAAATATAGTTTAGTGAAAGAGGGATTTAAGATAGCAGCCATAGTAGCGGGCGGCAAAGGAATTGTAATTTTAGGCATAGGTCTTCTGTTTAAATTGATGCACTGGCCTAATGGCGCCATAATGATGATTATTGGCGGTATTTTGGTAGTTGCCGCGGCTTTGCTTATCTTTATAAGCCTTTTAAGCAAAAAGAAGTAACCTAAAATCCATCATTTATGCTGAAAAAAATTACTTGTATAGCCCTGTTTAGCTTCCTGCCCGTTTTTGGCTACAGCCAAAAATGCACTGATTTTAAAAATGGTACTTTTAAGGTAACCGACCCCGCCACTAAAAAAGTGTGCATTTTAACCCGAGATGGCAATACCCAAACTGAAAAAATGGAAGATGCCGAAGAGGTATATGATTTTGATATTGTATGGGTTGATGATTGCACCTATACCGTTACCCCCACCCCTGCTACAGCGGCCCGCAATATAGATACCCTTAAGGCGGGCACCATGACCGTTAAGATTTTCAAGGCGAAAGAAGGCTCTTACATGCAGCACGTTACCGTGGCAAACAACCCAAAATTCAGGCGAATTGACGAAGTGTTTGTGGTTGACCATGTAGATGAGAACAAATGATGAGGCTGCTATTAACACTACCGCTGCTTTTTTTGCTTACAGCCTGCGGACGCAGGCACGAGGGAAGTATAGTAAATAATACTGATGAAACCCTTACCCTCACGCTTAAACTCAATTATCCTTATACTGATGCACAGCCTGATAATTATTTTAGAAACAATATAATAGAAGGTACAAAAATAAGCCATGAAGGGGAGATAAAAACCGCTGCCGACTACACGATATCGTATGATTCGTTAACTGAAACAGCGGTACTTAAAATGGCTCCTGACGATGAAATACGGCTGGGAACCGTGCGTATGGGCGGACCAACGCGAGACAATTATAAAAGCTGGGAGTTTACTGAGGTAACCTGCCGGGGCAATAACGGTTATTACATGCACGCCTCGGGCGCACAGATAATGGACTATGTAAGCGAGCCTTTCTGGTCATTAAACACATATAAGTTTGTAATTGAATAACTATATTGCAGTATTGTTTACCTTGCCCAACCTATACCTGTTTTCTTTTGAAGCCATTATACAACACCACACTATTATTACTTCTCAGCCTGATCGTGGCCTCCTGCCGGAGCGTGCCGAAGGAGCAATACTGGCAATGGATGGAAAAATCATGGGCTAAATATGAAAAAGATTCTCTTGTAATATATCTCGAAAACCCTGTAAGATGCCCCATGCGCTTCAAAATTTCCAGTACAGATGAAGCATTTGCGGAAAAGCTACAATCTGTACAAAATATAATACTTTCCTTTGCTAAAGATACCCTTATAAAAATCCCGGCTACACAACGGCAGGCCGGCAGTATAATTATACGCGAAGGGCTTGGCAATCCGCAGCAGGCAATTAACCCTGTTAAGCTTACCCTGCCTTTCCTGTCAGGCAGCAGCTACGCCGTCATTCAGGGATACAATGGCAGTTTTTCGCACATTGATGCCTATTCTAAGTATGCTATGGATTTTAACCTGCAGCAGGGCGATACCGTATGCGCCGCAGATGATGGTTATGTGGTGGGTGTTATAAGGAATTACAACCAGGGAGGCAACAGCAAAAAATGGCGCGATTATGCTAACTTTGTTACCATATACCATCCGCACAGCGGGCTGTTTACCCAGTATGCACACCTTATGCAAAACGGCAGTCTGGTAGACGTGGGCGACTTTGTGAGGCTTGGCGATCCTGTAGGTCTGGCCGGCAGTACAGGCTTTACAAACATGCAGCACCTGCATTTTAATGTGCTTCGCCCGGTTGATTCTCCTGAATGGCTGGAATCTGCCCCGTCAGAATTTATAGAAGGCTATACCGGCAATAACCTGCACGAAGGCGACATTGTAACAAAGCCACCATTATAACATAGGAGGTAAACCTTCTAAAAACATGTTATCCAACCACAAACGTTGACTCTAAATAGTAAAGTGATTATGAAAAAACTTGCACTGGTTTTTATAACAACATTGCTGCTATCCTGCGGTACAGAAAAAAGAACGGTACGCCGAAGCCTTAAACATGAAACGGAATTGCTGACTATTGCACAAAAGGTTTTTTCACAATACGGCGCCGCATCTGCTATTGATAAAGCCAATCTGGCTGACCTTGAACTTACTGCCAAAGAAAAACGCCTGTTGCACCGAAAACTTAAGTTTGGCAACATTACTGCCGTATATGAGTATAAAGCAGGCGATTATACTGAGATACAAACAGATAGCGTGGTTGTATTTTCACGTACCGGTATGTTTAACAGCGGAGCGGATATAGTGGCAGATATGCATAAAAAGCCACTGGGCAACCTGCCCGTTAACACCCCTGACTGCTGCTTTAAGTTAACCGAAAGGCTATATGCTGTGCGCACTTCAGCCTTTATAAATACCATTAGTATTAGCGAAAGGCAAGATGCTCCGGGCAAAGCTGTCGCTGCAAGATAACCTGCGGCTATCGTGAAATAGCATTACATTTACAAAGGAACCCTGAAATTTGAAGCTTTGGCATATATCGGTTGGGCTGTAGCTGTATCTTGTATTCCTTATGCCTCTTGGGCGGCAGGCACAGGAAAATAAAGGCTTATAACAGTACCTGAGCCTAACTCGCTTGCGGCGGTTATATAACCATTATGGTTTTGCATAATTTTTTTACATAGTGCCAGCCCCACCCCACTACCCTTAAAATCGGGTGATGAATGCAGCCTTGTAAAGATGTTAAAGATAGATTCGGCAAAATGCTGCTCAAAGCCTATACCATTATCGGTTACATAAATAACCTGATATAAAGCCTTATCATCTTCATTATAGGCCATAGGCTCAGGGCTCGCCGTTATGTTAACGGCGGGCTGCCTGTCGGGCGACGCGTATTTTATAGAATTTGCAATAAGATTACTGAACAGCTGCTTGAGTAAAAAAGGAATACCCTGTATTTCAGGCAGGTTATCTATAGTTACAACAGCTCCTTTCTCATTTATGGTTTCGGCCATATCAAACTTTACATCTTCCAGTATACTACTCAGGCTAACGAGCTCTACAGAATCGACATTGTGCCTTAGGCGTGTGTATTTAAGTATGTCTACAAGCAGCGTTTGCATGCGGTTGGCCGAGCTGTTCATGCGCTTGATACTTTCGTGCACAGTACCCGGCATCTCTCCCTCTTTGCTTAGTATTCGAGACGCTATAAGCTGTATTTTTCTCAGGGGTTCCTGCAAATCGTGTGTACTTATCCAGTTTATGTTTTCAAGTTCAGAGTTGGTTTCTTTAAGCAATTCGCTCAGGCGGCGGTACTTTTCTTCTTCCTGTGTAATTATAAGCAGGTTAATCTGGCGCTGCAGGTTATAGGCATAAGCAGCGGCTGTATCCAGCTCTGGCTTTATCCAGGGTTTACTCTGGCATTCTACCATTTCCTTCCATAGCGCAAATGAACGCCTGGGAGACAAGCCGTTTTGATCTTTTTCTATCGATTTAGAAGGATCGCCTGCCCAGTGCACCTCGGTTTTTGTTTCGGGCCTGTACCATATAATACTGTTGTCATTATCCAGCGAGTGATATATAATGCCAGATGTGGACTGGCACATACTTTTAAGTTCCGGCAGGTAGTCTGAAAGCTTATAGGTATTAAAGACTGTATTTTTACTATATGTGGCGGCCCAGTTTGCCAGGCGCCTGATTTCATCATCCTGTGGTGTATTGCCACTCTTATATACAACACCTTCAAATAATATGGATACCCCGGTTGCATTGCAAATTTTTAAAATATCCGGGCTATCAACAATGCTATTCAGGTCAGTTGCCCGGTTAAGATGCATGCCGTTCATTTTTTCGAGTGCAAGGCTGCTATTTCGTGAAAATTCATACTCTTCACTGCTTTGCCTTATATCTATTTGAGATGTAATAAAGTGGCCCTGCAATTGTGCTGCAAGCCTTATATCAGGGGTTAGGTTTTTAGGGGAATAATGGTGGCACGCAATAAGCCCCCACAGCTTTTTTTTGTATATAAGCGATATGGTGAGTGTGGCGCCCACACCCATGTTGTGGAGGTACTGCACGTGTATGGGCGATGTGCTGCGCAATATAGAAAGGCTAAGGTCAAGGTTTTTGCCCGGGGCATCATCTATAGTATAGATAGGTACGGGTGTATAATCTATATCTGTTATAATGCGTAGCAGGTTTTTCATGTACAGGTCTCTTGCCTGTGCCGGTATATCAGTATGCGGGTAGTGCAGCCCTAAAAACGGCTCCAGGTCCTGGCGCACGCTTTCGGCAAAAATTTCTCCGTTATAATCTTTATCAAAGCGGTATACCATAACACGGTCATAACCGGTAATTTCGCGCGTGCCATTTGCCACAAGCTGGCATAGCTCTTTTAGCGTATGGGTATCGTGCATGTAAGCCAGGAACTGTGATGTCTGGTCATACAACTCGCTGGCCTGCTTGCTTTGCACGCCCACCGGCTCACCTTCTACAATATAAATGCCATTGCTGTTATGTACCGTGCACACAAAATCTACTCCAGCAAGAGTAAGCTTAAGCAACACCGAAGAAAGCATCTGGTTATTGTTTATATAGTCTTGCAGCTGCTGCTGTGGTGCCGTGCCAAAAATTTCAATAAACTTATGGCCCAACAGCTGGCTATGAAACAGGTTTAAATATTCAGCAGTATTTGCGCTGCAATATTCTATTATAAAAGAATCCTGTTTAATGCCCAGCAAAAAGCCATGAGGCTGTATGCTGCCGGGTATGTGTATGGGCTCCTGCTCGCAGTTAGTAAGGTTAACAATATCGCGGTTTACAATATCCTTTATGTTCATAAAAATGTTAGGGTTGAAAAAATGGGGCTTTTATTTGTGGCTAAAATGTGCTGCTATGGCATCAAAAGCAAAGTTAGCACCGGCAATAATATCAACTGCTGCATTATTATCGGCTTCATATTGTGTTAAGCAGCCTAAGAATGCCTTCCACATGCTTCCGGTTTGCCCGCCATAGCCCGAAAAATAACGGGCACCTGTTTCGGCATCATGCCCTAAAGCGGCTTGTATGTTTTTTAGCAGTACCCTGCCACCCAATGATGAGCCTTCTACCGTATACATAATGCCCAACGCAAACGCAGGCGAAAGGTTTTCTGTTTTAGATGACAGCGGTTTTTTATAATCCTGCTTTTTAATGTCAAGAAAAGCCAGGTCGGCCTCAAGGTATTGCGATTTGTTGCGTGCCTCAAGGTCAGGTATTATAGTATTGAGAATCGGAAATATATTTTGTTCGGCGTCTTTAACCACGTCGTGCATCAGGCTAAGGTAATGGGCATATTGCGCATTAGTAACGTCTGGTTTAAGTATAGAAACTGAGACCGGAAGCACTTCGAGGGCGGTATGCAATTGTGCTGTTGCATTACGGAGGTTATCTAAAAAAGCGGGGGGCGTAGCTGTGCTGGTATTCATTATTTGTATTTATGTACTGTAAACAAAAAGTTTTTCTTGCAGGTATTAATTCCCGGTTACTACTGTATATAATTGGTATCAATAGAGTTAATTTGCCTTTTATTAATGCACTACTATCTAAACTTAAAGCCTCTAATATACAAATATACCATTTAATGGCAAATACATTTTTAATTAACGATTTTTAACCTCCTCAAAGGCAGGGCCACATAGTTGATGTTTTAATGTTATACCTTTGTGTAACCGCGTCAAATGCGAGTTTTTGCTATTAAGTTGGCGCCTAAATACGCCTCCATTTTTCCTCCATTTATTCAAAAATCTGTATCTTCACGGCGTTTTTTTACAAAGGCTAATATTCCATACATGAAAAATATCAGTAAGTATTACCCGCAGCTCCTTGCTATTGTTGGGTTTGTGGTTGTATCGTTAATTTATTTTTACCCTGTTTTGCAGGGCAAGCAACTTTTTCAAAGCGATATTGCCCAGTATACCGGCATGGCTAAGGAGCAGAATGATTTTCGTAAAGACAATGATGGGCAGGACCCGTACTGGACAAACAGTGCCTTTGGCGGTATGCCCACATACCAGATGGGGGCCCGGTATCCGCACAATTATATCAAAGTTCTTGATGAAGCCCTGCGTTTTTTACCCCGCCCGGCTGATTATCTTTTCCTATATTTTTTGGGCTTTTTTATACTGCTGCGTGTATTAAAAACAGACCCGCTAAAGGCATTTTTTGGTGCGCTGGCCTTTGGCTTCAGCACTTACCTTATTGTAATATTAGGCGCCGGCCACAACTCTAAGGCACATGCCATTGCCTATATGCCCATGATAGTAGCCGGTATTATATTGGTTTTCAGGCGGCGGTATATTGTGGGAGGGCTCCTCACGCTGGTAGCATCGGCACTTGAAATTAGCGCAAACCACTTCCAGATGACTTACTACCTTATGTTTTTACTGGGTATATTAGGCATTTACTATATTATAAAAATCATCAAAGAAAAAGACTATAGGCACCTGGGCACTTCTATTGGCGTTTTTGCCGTAGCGGGCTTTGTGGCACTGGGGCTTAACGCTACCAGCCTTTTAGCCACAGCCGAATATACCCCAAACAGTAACCGCGGCAAGAACGAGCTTACCTTTAAGGAAGACGGCAAGCCCAGTACTGATGCGGCCATGGAGTACAGCTACATTACTGAATACAGCTATGGCGTAGCCGAAAGCCTTGACCTTATAGTGCCGCGCCTTTTTGGCGGCGGTAACAGCGAGAATGTGGGCAAAGACTCGCACATGTATGAGTTTATAAGCGGCGTGGGCGCTACCCCCACCGAAGCACAGGAATTTTCAGAAAACGTGCCCACCTATTGGGGTGACCAGCCCATTGTAGAAGCCCCGGCCTACATAGGAGCTATTGTATTTTTTCTTGCTGTATTTGCATTGTTTGCCGATAACCGCAAGCTTAAATATGTATTTTTAGCAGGTTCTGTAGTAGCGCTGCTGCTGTCGTGGGGTAAAAATTTTGACCCGCTTACCAGCTTCTTTATTAATTATGTACCCCTGTATGATAAGTTCAGGGCCGTATCTTCTATACAGGTGATACTTGAATTATGTATGCCCGTGCTGGCTTTTATGGGGCTGCAGACATTTTTTAAACTACCTAAAGAAGAGCAGGTTAAATACTTGTGGCAAAGCCTTGCCGTGGTTATGGGCATTATTGTTGTATTATTTTTAGCAAAAGGCAGCTTTAGCTTTGCAGGCCTTAGAGACGAAGAATACCGTAAAGGCTATCGCGAAATGGGCAATGCTTTTGTAGAGGCCCTGCGCCAGCAGCGTATGGACATGTACAGTGCCGACTTGTGGCGTTCCGGATTTTTTGTACTGGCAGCAGCCGGTGTACTATGGGTGTCCATGAAACAAAAACTGAGCGAAATGGCAGCGGTTATAGTAGTGGGCGTACTGCTTGTAGCCGACCTGTTTTTGATTGACCGCAATTATGTTAACCCTAAAGATTTTGTAAGCGCTGTAAAAGTAGAACAACCCTTTGAGCAAACACCGGCCGATATAGCGATTGAAAAAAATGACGAAAATAAAAGTGAAAATGATAAGCACTACCGCGTGTACGAACCCTATGGAAGGTTGCAGGGGCGTACATCTTATTTTCACCAGAGTGTGGGGGGCTATAGCGCCGTGCGCCCCCGCAGGATGGACCAGCTGTTTACTTACAGTGTAGAGAAAAACTTTAGCAAGATTGCTATTGACCCTCAAACCGGAATTATTACCAAGCCTACCCCTATACTCGACCTGCTTAACGTTAAATACATGATACTGCAGGGACAGGAAGGCCAGGCACTTGAAGTAACAAATGTGTTTGCTAACGGCCCTGCGTGGTTTGTAGGCAGCATTAAAACGGTTTCTACCCCTAATGAGGAATTTAAGGCGCTTGATAATCTTGACACTAAAAACGTTGCTGTAGTTAATAAGGCTAAATTTGGTAAAGATGTAGCAAATACGTCTTTTGTAAAAGACAGTACAGCTGCCATAAAGCTGGATTCTTATGAGCCTAATGAACTGGTGTATACCTCTAATAACAAAAGGGATGGCCTGGCTGTTTTTTCTGAAATGTATTATGCTAACGGATGGAATGCTTATATAGATGGTAAACCGGCGCCGCATTTTATGGCCGATTATGTATTGAGGGCTATGTATGTACCGGCAGGCAAGCATAAAATTGAATTTAAGTTTGAGCCACAGGTAGTTAAAACCGGCAGCACCATATCATTAATAAGCTTTATTATACTGCTTGGACTTGTGGGCGCCGGGGTTTGGTATGAGAGAAAACAGATAGCAGGTGGCAGCAGGCAGATAGAGGTTAAGTAGACATTTGATCGCTGTTCGCAAAGATGCACATAGAAGGCGAAAACACAAACGAAAGGTTTAGTATGAGTGAAGCCCAATCTGAACTATGAAATCTAAAATCTGAAATTGAACAATAAAGTCCTCATAATAACCTATTACTGGCCGCCCGCGGGTGGCCCGGGCGTGCAACGGTGGCTCAAGTTTGTTAAGTACCTGCCGGGTTATGGCATAGAGCCAGTGGTTTACATTCCGGAAAACCCTACTTATCCCCTGCTTGACAATGGCCTGCTGGCAGAAGTAAGCCCCAACACCACCATAATCAAACGGAGGATTACAGAACCCTATGGCTGGGCATCGGCATTTAGCAAAGGCAGTACTAAAAAGATAAGTTCAGGTATAATACCCAACAAAAAAAAGCAAACCGCCCTGCAAAAGCTGATGCTATGGGTGCGCGGCAACCTGTTTATACCGGATGCGCGGGTGTTTTGGGTAAAGCCCTCTATTAAATTTTTAATCCGGTATATCCAGGAAAACAGCATTGACACGGTTATTACTACCGGGCCTCCGCACAGCCTGCAACTTATTGGCCTGGGCCTTAAAAGGCAGCTGCCCGAAGTTAAATGGCTGGCCGACTTCCGCGACCCATGGACAACTATTGGGTATCATAAAGAACTAAAGCTATCAAATTTTGCCGCGGCAAAGCACAAGACTCTGGAACATAAGGTGCTTACTTCCGCCGATACTATACTGGTTACCAGCCCAACCACTAAAAAAGAGTTTGAAGCGCTTACCTCCCGCCCTATTGTTGTAATTACTAACGGATATGATGTAGAAAAAGTAGTTAAGCAGCCTCTTGATGTAAAATTTACCGTAGCGCATATAGGCTCGTTTCTCTCAGAACGCAACCCGCAAATTCTTTGGCAGGCGATTGCAGAACTGATAGCAGAGAATGGTGCATTTAAAGCTAATTTTGAACTAAAACTGATAGGTGCCGTGAGCCAGGAAGTGCTTAACAGCATTACTGGCCACAATCTTGAAGGCTATGTAAACAACCTGGGTTATATACCACATGAGCAGGCCATAGCCGAACAGCGCAAAAGCCGGGTGCTTTTACTGGTTGAAATCGACCGGGAAGAAACGAAATGCATCATCCCCGGTAAACTGTTTGAGTATATGGTAAGCGAAAGGCCCATTATAGCCATAGGCCCTGAGGGTGCTGACTTTGCAGCTATAGTAAAGCAGACTAATACGGGAGTCTTTGTTACTTATAATCAAAAAGAAGAAGTAAAGGCAAGCCTGTTGGAATACTTTATACAATACCAGGCGGGAAGCCTAAAAAGTCACGCTGTAGGGCTACAGCAATTTTCCCGGAAAAATTTGACGGGACAGTTAGCAGAAATTTTAAGAGGTTAATCTCTTTCAAAAATCATTTCGAAATTAATAAAATAAAAAACCGAAAGTCAAATTTCGGTTTTTATTTTATGGTTATACCCTTCACAAAGTTCAAAATAAAGTCAATCTCAAACTCCGAAAGTGAAATATTAAGCACTTTTGATTATTCTTTTGAAAGGTTAAGCTTACTTTTTCTGCGTCCATAGACCATGTAGATAAACAGGCCAATAACCAGCCAGGCGCCAAACCATGTCCAGTTTGACAACGCCATACCTGTAAGTAAATAACAGCATGAAATAAGGCCAAGTAAAGGAATGAGGGACAGGTTTTTAAGATAAGACAGAATAGCCATAACCACACATAAAACAAAGAATACCACCATAGATACATTTTTTGTAACGGCATCTCCCGAGAAATTAAATGTTTCCTTAAAAAAGCCGTTAAAAACATAATGAACTACTATCGAAGCCGTTAAAACAATAGCAGGGAAAATATACCTGGCATTGATATACGGGATCCTGAATTTACCACGGGTTCTTGATTCGGCTTCTTCTTCCTCGCTTCTGGGTGATAAAAGCAGTACCCCACCACACACCAAAACAAAAGCGAAAAGGGTACCAATGCTTGTAAAATCAAGCACAAACGTCTCATCTGTAAAGAATATCGGCAGCCCTACAACAATACCGGTTACAATAGTAGCAAAACCCGGAGTCTTGTATTTAGGGTGAATAGAGGCAAATTTTTTAGGCATCAGGCCATCGCGGCTCATGGTCATCCAGATGCGGGGCTGCCCAAGCTGAAACACCAGCATAACGCTTGTCATGGCTACTACAGCGGCTATAGACACAATGAATAGCATCCACTTAACACCCTTAAGCTCGAATATTTCAGCCAGCGGATCGGTTACTCCCAATGCAGTATAAGATACCATACCGGTAAGTACCAGTGCAAGGACAATATACAAAACAGTACAAATAACCAAGCTGTATATCATACCTTTAGGCAGGTCACGCTGTGGGTTTTTAGATTCTTCAGCCAGTGTAGAAACGGCATCAAATCCAATATATGCAAAGAACACGGCTGATACTCCGCCCATTACGCCGGTAAATCCTTTTGGCATAAAGGGTGTCCAGTTGTCAATATCGATATAAAAGGCTCCTACCGCTATTACAAGCACCACAATTACCAGCTTAACTACCACCATAACGTTACTAAAGTTTTTAGATTCTTTAGTACCGCGGTATACCAGGTACGTAATTAATACATTAATAATTACCGCCGGTAAATCAAATATAACTTTTAAGCTGCCCAACATGGGTGCATTTTGCCATGCGTTAAACCCCTCGCCCGTTTTATTTTCAAGGTAATTACGGTGCGCCTCAGTATAGTTAATGGTAAGCCATTCAGGCAGATGGATATGTACGGCTTCTAAAAGCTTGGTAAAATAGCCGCTCCATGAAAATGCTATATATATATTACCAATGGAGTATTCCATAATAAGCGCCCACCCGATAATCCATGCAAACATTTCGCCAAAGGATACATAGGCATAAGTATAAGCACTACCCGAAACCGGTACGCGGCTTGCAAATTCGGCATAGCACATAGCTGTAAAACCGCAGGCAACCGCACATATAATATAAAGCAGTATAACCCCCGGTCCGCCTGAAAAGCAGGCGTTGCCAATAGCGCTAAATGTACCCCCGCCAATTATGGCAGCAATACCAAAAAAAGTTAAATCCCTTACCGTTAAAACCTTATGCAGCTCGCCATGCTCGCCATCGCCCCCCTGCTGAAGTATTTTACTAATAGGTTTTTTACGGAACAGGTCTTTAAATGCCATTATGGGAAACAGTTTAGTTGTAAGCTAACAAATATAAAAACTTAAATTAAAAAAGTGAATTTAGTTTGCATATTTCATAATAATTTCTTAATTTCTGTTATATAGATTTTAACTATTGGCAAATAGAGAAATACAATTCCAATTGCCTGTAAAATCTGACATCCCGCTTTACTTTTGCCATACAACATAATTAATAATTTAAACTTACACCCTTATGGCATTAGTAGGAAAAAAATTCCCAAATATTGCAGTAGACGCGATTTCTGAAATGGGCGATAACCTAAAAATAAATGTTTACGAAGAAGCAGTAAACAATAAAAAGAAAGTATTGCTTTTCTGGTACCCTAAAGATTTCACTTTTGTATGCCCAACAGAACTTCATGCTTTCCAGGCTGCGCTTGGCGAATTTGAAAAACGCAATACAATGGTTATAGGCGCTTCGTGCGATACGAACGAAGTTCACTTTGCATGGCTTAATACTGCTAAAGACAATGGTGGTATTGAAGGTGTTACTTATCCTATACTTGCTGATACAAACAGGAACCTGAGCAATGTGCTTGGCATTCTTGATATTGAAGCATCTGAATACAATGATGAGCTTGATACTGTAATACTTACCGGCTCTAACGTTACATACAGGGCTACTTACCTTGTTGATGAAGATGGAAAAATATTTCATGAAAGCGTAAACGATATGCCACTTGGCCGTAATGTAAACGAATACCTTAGGCTTATTGACGCTTATACGCACGTACAGGTTAAAGGAGAGGTTTGCCCTGCAAACTGGGAAGAAGGCAAAGAGGCCATGACAGCAGACCGTAGTGGTGTAGCTTCTTACCTGGCTTCTAACTAATTACTAACCAATTAATAAAACCATCATGTTACAGGAACTAGAAAGAGATAACCTTGCAGAAATTATTGCGGGAGCACCGGTTGTTGTAGTGCAATATTCAGCCGGATGGTGCGGCAACTGCAGGATCATGAAGCCAAAATTTAAAAAAATGGCCACTGAAAATGAAGATGTTACGTTTGTGATTGCAGATGCTGAAAATTATCCTGAATCGCGCAAGCTGGCCAACGTCAACAACCTGCCAACTTTTGCAACCTTTAAGAACGGCACACTGGTTAACCAGGTGCAAACTAATAAAGTAGAACTATTAAGCGACCTTGTAAATGAAGTTACCAGTAATTAAGCACCTTACAGAGTTTATTGAGCAAAACGACCAGGACTATATTATTGAGGCCCTGGAAGTGCTTGAAGCTTTGACCGAGGTACCATCGTTAAAAGATGAGGAGCTGGACGTTGTGGGAGAGCTTATATCTAACATGTATGGCGCGCTTGAGGTAAATAAAATGATAAAGGACGGCATGACCAAAAAAGAAGCTTTAAATGGCTTTATGATGCGCGTGCTTGGTGCTATTGACAAGGATTAATTTTTTTTCATAATAAGGTTAAATTACGCCTCCGGAAACGGGGGCGTTTTTTTTAGCAATTAATTATGCAACATAATTTAAAATTTGATTTACATTTAGCTATCATGACCAATAAAATAGGCTTAGGAGGCGGCTGCCATTGGTGTACCGAGGCGGTGTACCTTTCTTTAAAAGGTGTATTAAGCGTAGCGCAGGGATGGATAGCGTCTGATGGGGCGAACAGCTCTTTCTCTGAGGCTGTTATAGTAACGTATGATACAGATGTGATTTCGACCCAAGTGCTCATAGCGGTGCATTTACATACACACAGCGCAACTTCAATACACAGTATGCGTGGCAAATACCGTTCGGCCATTTATTATTTTTCATCAAAAGATAAGGATATGGCATTATCTGCCCTGCAACGCCTTCAGCATGAATTTGACAGGCCCATAATTACAGAAGTGCTTCCATTTATAGATTTCAGGCTAAATGTTGCTGAACAGCTAAATTATTATTATACCGATCCTACCCGTCCCTTTTGCAAAAATTATATTGACCCTAAACTTAAGATACTGCTTGAAAAATTCGGGGATAATGTAGATGAGCGTAAGATGTGGTAAAATTGTATATAGCCCTGTTACATCTTAAACCTTTAGTCTATTCCTCTTGCTTAAAGTACATTGGTTTAACCGGTTGCTGCTTAATTTTATGATAAAGTGTTTTACATTTAAAAGATAACAACGTAATTTTAGAAAGGTATCTTTCAACGTAAAACTTAAAATCATGGCTTTAGATAAATATAACCAGAAACGCGATGCATCAAAAACACCGGAACCTTTTGGGGGCAAAAGCAATGATGACAAACTGAGGTTTGTAATCCAAAAGCATGCGGCATCGCACCTGCATTATGATTTTAGGCTGGAAATGGAAGGTGTTCTTAAGAGCTGGGCGGTGCCTAAGGGGCCCTCTTTAAATCCTGAGGTAAAGCGACTTGCCATGATGGTAGAAGATCACCCTTACGATTACCGCACTTTTGAAGGGATTATACCACAGGGTGAATATGGTGGCGGTACTGTTATTGTTTGGGATGAAGGCACTTATGAGCCTTTAGAGTCTGACGCAAAAGATAAAGATAGTCAGGAAAAAGAATTACTCCATGGCCTGCACAGCGGCAAGGTAAAGTTTAACATGAAAGGCAAAAAGCTAAGAGGTAATTTTGCGCTTGTTAAAGCACATGGCCGTGGTGAGAACGGCTGGCTGCTTATGAAACTTGATGACAAGTATGCGACTACAGATGATGTTACTGAAAAAGATAAATCTGTGGTTTCTAAAAAAACAATAGAACAGGTAGCCGCATTAAGCACAACTATTTATAGAGAAAAACCTGCGGAACCACAGAAGGAGAAGATCAGGAAAAAAGTTGTGAAAAAAGATGATAAACAGCGCGATGCGGATGCGGATGCAGTACTAAAAAAAGGGAAGCGCAGCAAAATGCCACAAAAGGTAAAACCCATGCTGGCTACTTTAGTAAACGCGCCTTTTGATGACCCAGAGTGGACCTATGAGGTAAAATGGGACGGCTACCGGTCTGTAGCCTATATCAACAATGGCGTTGCAGAACTTTCATCGCGTAATAATAAATCGTTTACCGAAAAATACTACCCCTTAGCAAACACTATGAAAGAGTGGTCAATCAATGCAGTGCTTGATGGCGAGATCCTTGTAATTGGCAAGGACGGCAAAGCAAACTTTGGTGCCTTGCAAAACTGGCGCAGTGAAGCCGATGGCGACCTGGTATACTATGCCTTTGACCTTCTATGGTATGAAGGACAAGACATAATGGGCCTGCCGCTATTCCAGCGGCAGGCCATATTAAAAGAAATACTGCCCACTAACGATGACCACGTGCGCCTGAGCCAGGTATTTACCGCGAGCGGGCTTGAATTTTTTGAAGCTGCCAAAAAAATGAATCTTGAAGGAATCATGGCAAAAAAATCAGGCAGTACCTACCATCCTGATGCGCGCTCTAAAGAATGGCTTAAAGTAAAAGTAAACCAAAGACAGGAGGTAGTTATTGGCGGCTTTACAAAGAATGAAGGTTCATCTAAAACGTTCAGCTCATTACTGCTTGGTATTTATGAGAACGGAATACTGCACTACGTAGGCAAAGTAGGTACCGGTTTTAATTCAAAGAAACAAAAGGAAATGATGGAAGAGTTTAAGCCACTCATTACAGATACCATTCCATTTTCATCGGAGCCGGATGTTAATAAGCCATCGCGTTTCAGGCCCAACCCACCTAAAGCGGTAGCAACCTGGCTAAAGCCAGAGCTGGTTTGCGAGGTAAGCTTTGCAGAAGTTACTGCTGATGGTGTTTTTAGACACCCTTCTTTTGAGGGCATGCGGGCTGATAAAAAAGCAATTGACGTAGTAAGAGAAACTGCTACCGCTACCAAAGACATAACCGAAGCGGCACCCGGGAAACATTTAGAGCCTGAAACAAAATTAGTGGCCGCGCCAGTACGGGGCGGTAAACAGACCCTATTGAACCCCAGCGAAGAAACACAGGTTAAAAAAGTGAATGGGCACAACCTTAAATTCAGCAATCTAAGTAAAGTTTATTGGCCGGAAGAAGGATACACCAAGCGCGATATGTTTAATTACTATTATCAGGTTGCGGAGTTTATATTGCCCTATTTAAAAGACCGTCCCCTATCATTAAACAGGTATCCCGGTGGTATAAATGGCAAAAGCTTTTATCAGAAAGATGTAAAGGGCAAGGCGCCGGATTGGGCAAAAACCTTTCCTTACACAACCAGTGATGGTGAGGATAAGGAGTTCCTTGTTGGCGATAATGAAGCTACATTGCTATGGATGGCATCTTTAGGATGTATTGAGATGAACCCCTGGTTTAGCCGTACCGTGCACCCTGATAATCCGGATTATTGTGTTATTGACCTCGACCCGTCTGATACTACAACTTTTGAGCAGGTAATACAGGCAGCACAGGAGGTAAAGAAAGTCTTAGATGCTATAAACGTGGTAAGCTATGTAAAAACATCGGGGTCTACAGGCATACATATTTATATTCCGCTTGGCGCAAAGTACAGCTATGACCAATCTCAGATGTTTGCGCGGCTTCTGGTTTCAATTGTGCACGATGCTTTGCCTGATTTTAGCTCGCTTGAAAGAAAAATAAAAGACCGGAATGGTAAAATGTACCTTGATTTTTTACAAAACAGGCCCGGCGCAACCATTGCGTGCGCTTACTCGCTGCGCCCTAAACCGGGCGCAACTGTATCTATGCCGCTGCACTGGGATGAAGTTAAAAAGGGCCTTACCATGAAAAACTTTACTATTGCAAATGCTTTAAACCGTATTAAAACTGAAGGCGATTTATTTAAAGGTACACTGGGTGAAGGAATTGATATGGAAAAAGCGCTCGCTAAAGCACAAAGCATTTTTTATTAAAGCACAGATTTTAAATTTTATAATTTTGGATGGGCGCGATTACCCGTATTCCGGTCGTAACCGCGTTTGTTGTTGCGCAATAAAGCACCGTATACTATTATAAGAATAACTATTGCAATACCTAATAACAAAAGAGTTGCAGAACTTTTTACAATATCAGATAAGCTGACAATTTCAATATCCCAAATGCGGAGTATAAGAATTGCTATCAACGCAATGCTTAACAGTATGAGTAGCGCACCTATTATTCGTTTCATGATTACTATTTTAAAAATTATCTAACCATTCTTTTTTCTTGGCGTCAAACTCCTGCTGAGATATGATATCTTCATTAAGCAATAATTTTAATTGCTGCAATTTTGATACTATATCCGGGGCATCGGCATTTAATTGTTCGTCTTTAGCAACATTAAATGTTTTGCCAAGATCCATACCAAATCCTAATTGTAATCCCGCGCCGGCAAGGCCTCCTTCGTTACGTGCTGCATCGCGCAGGGCTTTTAGTTTTTCCATTTCTACATACGTAAGCCCACCTTCGCCTGCCGCCATACTTTCGGCAGTTACATCGGCAACTTTGCCAATGCGTTCAGTTGTAGCCTGGTCAAACATTGTTCCGTTTAGTTTAAAATTTGTTAAAGCAAATCCAAGTTTGACTACTTCAGGATGCAATTGTATGCTAATTTTCTCAGAAAGGTCGGGCAGGTGTGCATCTATATGCAAATAGGATAGCCCGCTCTGGGCAAGCACAGAAGCAAGGCCTTGCGGAAACCTGCTTTGCAGCAACTGGCGAGCTTCTGAAACAGTGTAATTATCTTTAGAGCCTATTACATTTGAAAAAAGGTATAACGGATCAGCTATTTTAAAAGAAAAACTTCCATTAGCACCGAGCTCTACCGGTATTTTATAAAAGGGGTCTATATATTTTATAGCCTGCGAAGTTCCCCAGCCCTGGTTAACAACTTCTGATGTTCTGTAAAAATATATCCTGAGCTTATGCTCGCTCTCAAAATTGGTTCGCAGTTTTAGTAACGTTGTAACAAACGGATGGTTATCGGTTTCAAGGTCAAATAATCCTTCTTCGCTTAAATGATCCGTCACTTTTCCCTCATACACTAAAATCGCACCCTGCCCGGGAGCAATAATAAGTTTTGACGCATTTTTAACTTCGTCTCTTTCTGACGGAAATTTGTGTACCAGTACTTCTGGCTGCTGATCCTTCCACTCTATTACCTGTGAAAGCTGGCTCCTGAAAAAATCTCCTAAACCCATATTATAAAAGTTTAAATTCTTTAATTAACTTGCCTTTCATATCTACTGCAACCGCAAACATAGAAGAAAACGCAACAAAGCCATCTTTATACCTGACCGCATTTTCATCTAAATAAAAGTCTTCATTAAATGGATATGTAAAAACAATATCTCCGGTTTTTGCATTAAGGCACTGCAATGCTACCTTTGCGCTCTTAGCAGCAGTGGTATTCATGCTTAACAAGATGTAGTCTTCATCATAAAATAGGATCTTAGGAGAAAAATAAAGGCGCCCCGGCGTAAAATCTTCGTATGATATTACCAGTTTGCCAGTTCCCCTAAAAGGTTGTTTTTTAAGTTCACCCCTATTGTCATAATAGCTGTTCCACTCAAAGTAAGTCCAGTCGTTAGGCCCTCCAAGATTATCTTTTTGGGTCCATTTATAAAGCTGTATTTTTTCATCGGGAAAACTTGTACTTTCTAAACTAAAATCAAAAAACGTCCTTGTTTTAGCTTTAGGGTCTTTAACAGCCAGTGCATTTTCTGCCTGCCTCACCTGATCTTTATTATAAACAACATTGGCAATTGGATAATAGGAGTAATTTTTACCGTCATTAGTGAGCAATTTCATCCCATCGCCGTAGCTGTCGTTTATAAAATCATAATCAGCAATACCCGCGGATAACTCCGGGTGCTCTTTAGAAAGTGTTGTTACGGGTTTAAGGCTCATAGCGCGCTTATCTAATTTATAAAGCAACGAGCTGTTTACTATGGCATAGATATCACCATTATTAAAAGTGTTGAATACAAAATTTTCTGAATCTGCCTCCGGCATCTTAAAGCGCTCCACCTTTACTTCTTTGCCAGATAAAAAGTCATAATAAACAGCATATTTACCCGATTTTGACTTATCGTCTCCTGTAGTTATATCACGCTGGCCAAACATTAGTAAAATGGGCATGTTATTTTCATCTGTAAAACCCACTACATCATGGTCTCGCCAGGAAAATTCTGTATCTTGTTTTTCAATACCCGGTATTATATCTGATCCTGATGAATTTGCTGTAAACCAAAATGCCATTAGCGAACTGATAATAACAACCATAAACACTACAGCTATAACTAATGCAGGCTTTTTAGCGGGTAACTGCGCCGTGTTAGAATGGTTGTAATTAACATTGTGTGTAATTGTAATGTTGTCATCATCTAAAAAATATTCAGTATCACAGTTGGTACATTTGTAATAATCTGCCCTGATCTCAATTTTTTGTGTAGAGCCGCATTTGGGGCATTGTATTGCTTTAATTTCCTTTGCCATTTTTATATTTATGATACTAATTTACTTACTATTTATATCAAATATAAAGATTTAAAGTAATGCGAAATATAACGATGTAGCAGCATGCGGTCTAATTAACAAAGATTTATATATAATAGGATAAGCCAATACGCTATTTAAGTTCTGATATAGCTTGGGCGGCGGGAGGTTGTGGCGCCGCAGTGTTGCTGCTAACGAATAAACAGGAAATCGCAATTCATACGCTACTTACATGCCCATCATGTAAGTAACGTTCAGATTGAAGTCTAAAAATATAGCTTTGATTACAGTTTTCACTTCATTTAAAAAGGCTTCGGAACTACTGTAGGCCAATACCACATTCATCACGACCAATTGGTTTGGCAAAAGCAGTCCTGCTATTACTCAAACTGGTTTATGCTGGATGATTTCTATATATTTATAACCATTAACTGCTGTTTTACAGTACTTTGAATAGTTAAAACCGTGTTAAAGTTAGTGCCGGTTTTAACAAAATTTTTACCTTTATAAGGCACCAACTTAACTCTTCCTCAATGAAAAAAATCCCCTTACTCCTCCTCCTTCCTTTTCTTAGCGCTATATTTATAAGCTGTTCTGAGGATAAAGAGGTAGACCCACTCGCAATGCTGCCAGCAATATCACAAACGGGTGCAAATACTTTTGGATGTCTTGTTGACGGACAAGTATTTTACCCAAGAGATGAACAGGTAGGAGAGCTTTTCTCCCCATCTCCCATGAATGGTGTTGAAATTTATGGTTCTCCTAACGGACAAGAGTATACCGAATTTTATGTGGTAAATTATGTGACAGGCAAGCCAGCAGTAATGATGGTTTTGCACCTTCAGGGGCTGCACGAAACCGGCACAGGCACGTATACATGGGATGAAACAAATTTTCAATATAATATTGATGGCCCTATGCATAATTATATGTATTGCGAAGTTTATAATGCCGAGACAAATGACTGGAGGTACTACGGTTCTTTTGATAATTCAGGCAGTGTAACTATCACGCGTTATGATTTTGATAACCGTATAGTATCCGGAACCTTTAGCGGTACTGTACGAAGGCGCAATAGTACAGAACTTATAGAAATTAAAGACGGGCGGTTTGATTTTGATAAACTGACAGTTCCGGACGCATATTTTCCTTAAAAGAATATCAACCAATTAATATTTATAAATGAAAAACCTTACTTTTAAGCTTAGGGCAATACTGCTATGTATTGTTTTGAGCAGCCCGGCCTTTGCCCAAACCGGGCGCAGGCTGGATGATCAATTGAAAAATGTCGACTTGTCATCGGTAACCAGTGGCATTATTTACGAGCGGGTAAGCCCTATGGCCAATCTATACGCTTTTAACTACGACAGCACTGGGTATAACATAGCCAATTATGCCCTTTTTGAACAAGCACTAAGCGAATTACACCGTGCGAGTAACAAAACAAAACTGGTATCACATCATAGCCTTAGAAACACAATAAGCTCTGATAGGAAAACAAAGGGTATTGTAAATGTGGGTATTATTAACACTCCTTTTGAAATATTAAACTATAAAGCCGAGGATGAGCAAACAGGCGGGCTTATACTGCATGACACACTTTATGAGCAAATACAGGGCAGGCCTCCCTTTTACAGCTTATATGCAGTTATGGTATCACCATTAAAAAATTCGGTATCGGGCGGTAGTATTACTTTTAAATTCAGTAATAACCTTATATTTAATAACGGCAGCAAAACTATTAAAAGCCTTAGAGCAGATCTGGGCGATGGTGTATACCGCAATATCATTGTGAATGGTGTAATCGCATTATCTCAGGTTACCATCCAAAACAATTTTCCTAATGGTAAAAGAAAGCAAACCTATAAAATTATATTTAGCGATAACCTGACACTTACCACTTTTAGTGACATTTATTTTACAAACCCCGTTAACGTTAACATTGTAGATTGTGAAATTGATGATAACTTAATTGAAGAATGGCATGGCCCTTCAAACCGGCTCGCGGCCTTAGAAAACTACCAGGGGTATGGCGAAAACACATCGGTAAAGGGCCAGCTGGAGGCACGTATTTATTACCGTACAAATAATGGCAATACCCAAAAGAAACTGCGAAAACCGATTATTATAATAGACGGATTTGACCCTGGTGATACACGAAAAATAGAAGATTGTGATTGTGCCTCAGATCCTGTTTGTGCCGAACGTTATCTTAATGATGACGGTGTATTTGACCCATCATTGCATCGCTCAATCATAAATATCATGCGTTATTTAAATCCAACTAATAATCAGACAGAAAACCTGATAAGAGTTCTTCGCAATGAAGGCTATGATGTAATTATTGTAAATTTCCCCACTTATGAAACCAATGGACAGGTTATAGATGGCGGCGCCGATTTTATAGAACGCAATGCAAGGACCGTAGTAAAATTAATACAGGATGTTAACGGTATGCTTATTGCAAACAACAGTACAGAAAAGCTATCAATAATAGCGCCAAGCATGGGGGGCCAAATATCAAGGTATGCACTGGCATGGATGGAAAAAGAAAACCTGAACCACAATACAAGGCTTTGGATAAGTGTAGACAGCCCTCACTTAGGCGCAAATATACCTATTGGAGACCAAGCCCTTATATTTTTATTAGGAGAGGAAAATGTTAAGGCCGAAGATTTATATAATAACAGTCTTGGTTCTATTGCGTCAAAAGAACAGCTAATAGAATTTCATCATGATCCAATGATTAATCAACCGTTTGTTGGTCCTGTCCCCGCTGGCCTTGACACCTCCTATTTAAATGGCCAGGTTACAGAGCAGGGTATGCCGGCAAATTCGGGTAACCCGTATTATAAGCAATATTATCACAACGAGTTTACCAATGGCCTTCCCGGCTCACATGGTTTTCCTCAAAACCTAAGAAAAATTGCTGTTGTAAACGGATCGCTTAGTGGTAAAACGATAGGACAAAATCATGAGAAGGTGCTTGATATAAGGGGTTATCAAAGGGTATGCATAAAACCAGCAAGCTGGTTTGGCATTGGTGGAGGGCCCTCTTGGTGCTTTACTATCAAGGTAGCCGAGGTTGAATCATATTTTTTACCTGAAGATAGTAATCCGGAAAAAATTGCCCGATTTAGAAAACAGGGGGATTATACCAACCTAAATTCTCCAAACCTTAACAGCAGGGGCAATATGGATATTGTACCTGGGGGATATTATGATTCACAAGATCAAATTAACGTTGCAGTGACCGGAGCTCCCGCTTTCGATCCTAATGGAAGTTTTTGGGAATATCCAGGAGAGAGCTTTAGTGAATGGTTCTCAAATATGTTAGGAGGGTTTAGCTGGGATACTTGGACAAACAAACCTATTCATTCTTTTATACCCACTTTTTCAAGCATTGCCCATAAGCAACCAAACCAAAGCTGGTTTAACCCCCTTGACAGAAACCTGGTTTGCAGTGATGAAACATATTTTGATAGTTATTATGGAGAAGCGCAAAATTCTCAGCACACATCTCTTAATTACAATATGGTCAATTGGGTGCTGAAGGAGCTTGCTGAAGATCCTCAGGAGCCATACTTCCCGGTAAATCCGGCCAGCCTTTCAGGCCCGGATATTATATGCAGCCCTAATACCACCTATACTTTTGATCCGTGTGACGTACCCGGAGATGTACTAACCTGGGCAATAAGCAATAATCTAAATGAAATAAGCCATGATGACGATAGCATTACCGTTAGCGGTAAAGGCCCGGCTTATAATGGCCCTGCAACCATTACTGCCACATTTAAAAATGGAGTTGTAGTAACTAAAAACGTTTATTTAGGTACACTTTTTCCTACTATTCAGGACGCTTACTGCCCTACCACGAGCGCACCCTGTAACTTAACGGGCAGCCCCAACTCAGGCGGATATTTTACATATACGCTTACTGTGCCAAGCGGATCACCAACACTAACCAATAATGATTATGAATGGGCAAAAATTTCCGGTAATTTTTCTTTTACCAACGGAACCGCAACCGGATATATTGGCAAGACAGCACTCATTCATATAGATGGGGCTAACCCTACCAACAGCCCAATGTCTTTTAAAGTAAGAGCCAGGAACGGCTGCGGATGGGGTGACTGGATATATTATACATGGAATGATGGCACAACAGGAAATAGTAATCCGCCTAATAATAATTACTTTGCGGTTTCCCCAAACCCGGCCACAACAGGCATCACACAGATAAATGTAACGATGACCAATACATCATTACAAGTACCCGCGGGAACGATATTTAATGTATACTTATATGCGATTCCGCCTATTAATGGACCATTAAGAACCGGGTATATCTATTACAATGGACCAGGGGCAGCTTCGGCAAGTAGTATTTTAGACATTACAACACTTGCAAGTGGACCATATATTATACACGTTACAATTCCAAACTCACAGCCTGAATCACACAATTTTGTAAAACAGTAATTTTTAGCCCCCAATAGGGGGTTTTCTTTTTGTATTTACTGGATATTCCCTGGGAATCCTCCAATTTAGTGACCTATTTTTCGCAAAAAATCCAAAAAATTAATAGGGTCACTATTATTACGACAATATATGTGTTTTTGACAACTGTAAGAAATGAAAAAAGCCTCTAAATACTTAGTATTTAAAGGCTTTTGTTATTTTAGAAGTTTAGTCGTAAACTTCAGGTGGCGGAGAAAGAGGGATTCGAACCCCCGGACCTGTTACAGTCAACGGTTTTCAAGACCGCCGCATTCGACCGCTCTGCCATTTCTCCAGTATGACTGCAATCATTTACATCATTGCGGTTGCAAATATAGTAACCTTTTCGGTTTTTCCAAAAACAATTTGGCTAAAAAAGGTAAAATATTGCAAGCTGTTTTTTAACCATTTCATTACATGTAATTTAAACCGTAAAAAATATTTTAAAAATTAGCATATTCAGTAATTTCAAGGCCGTAGCCTATCATGCCTACGCGTTTTGAGTGCTCAGAGTTTGTAAGCAGGCGTATTTTGCTTATGTCAATATTATGAAGTATTTGTGCACCTATGCCAAAATCTTTAATATCCATCTTGGGCTGCGGGGCTTTTATCACGCCTTTTGCCTGTAAGTCTTTAAGCTCCGTTACACGCCCTAAAAGCTCATACGGCTGCACCTCCTGGTTAATGAACAAAATAGCGCCCCTGCCCTCTTCATTTATCCTGCGGAACATGCTGTCTAATTTGCTATCGGCGTTATTTGTAAGCGTACCTAAAATATCGTTGTTAATCTGGGTAGAGTTAATACGGGTAAGTATGGGCTCGCCGGTATTCCAGCTGCCTTTTGTAAGGGCAATGTGTATTTGCTTATTTGTAGTTTGTTCATAGGCACGCAGCCTGAAGGCACCAAAGCGCGTTTGCACCTCAAAATCTTCTTTTTTATGTATAAGGCTGTCATGCTGCATGCGGTAAGCTACAAGGGCCTCGATTGACACCAATTTAAGGCCGAGTCTTTTAGCCACCTTATAAAGCTCAGGCAGGCGCGCCATAGAGCCATCTTCGTTAAGTATCTCTACTAAAATACCTGCCGGTTTAAGGCCTGCAAGCCGTGCAAGGTCTATTGCGGCCTCTGTGTGCCCGGTGCGCCTTAAAACGCCCCCCTGTTTAGCCCGCAACGGAAATATATGCCCGGGGCGGCCCAGGTCGTGCGGCCGTGTAGTATCATCTACTAAAGATTTAATGGTTTTGGCCCTGTCATGCACTGATATGCCTGTAGTACAGCCCTGGCCTATTAAATCTACTGAAACCGTAAACGCCGTTTGGTGCAGCACTGTGTTGTTAGTAACCATGGGCTGCAGGTCAAGTTCGTCGCAGCGTGCCTCTGTAAGCGGTGCGCAAATAAGCCCGCGGCCTTCGCTGGCCATAAAGTTTATCATTTCGGGCGTAACCTTTTCTGCCGCGGCAATAAAGTCGCCCTCGTTTTCACGGTCTTCATCATCCACCACAATAACTACCTTGCCCAGGCGTATGTCTTCTATGGCTTCTTCTATGGTATTGAGCTGTATTTTTTCTATAGTGGGCGTTGTTATCATGCTTTGTATTCGCTAAGCGCTTTTTTTAAAGCGCGTTTGTTGTAAAAGTAAATAAATATATAAAACGGAAAGCCAAGCACTAATGCCGCTATAAGGTTTACCTTTTGTTTTTTATAAACAATTTTTGCAATGCGGTTTACCTGTTGTACTGCCCTGTAAAGGCTAAAGTAGAATATTACAGCACCTATAATGCCTAGTATAATAAGTGTTTTATTAGATTGTACAATACGGCCGGCAGCTATTAAACCCAACATAATGCAATAGGCAATAAGCGCAAGGTTAGCAAAAAGCGCCTGCTTTTCGCGGAATACCTGAATCATGTCATACTCCAGGTTGTGGAGGTTACTCGCATCTGATAAAATTTGCTGGGTAATACCCCGGCTTTCAAGCACTTTTAACACCTTAACACGGTATGCATAGGCATGGCTGAATTGTGCCGAATTACGAACCATCTGTGTAAGTTCTTCATCTGATTTTTGCTGCAGCGCATCCCACTCTTCGTCAAAAGGCACGTTAACGGTTGCCAGGTTAATAAAGGCAGGGGGCGCGGGTGTTTTTGCTGTAAACAGTTTGCTTAACGGCGTTACAATCCAGTCAAAATTGATAGACACCCCCCTGTCATTAGTAGCCCTGTAGGTAAAGAGCAGTGCGAGCGGGGTTAATATTAAAGATGACATCCAGGAGCCTAAAAATGGTGTTATACCGTTTTCCTGCGCCAGTTTTTTGCCAAAGGTGTTCACAAAATAATATACAATAAATATAAGCACCGCAAAAACAATGGGTAAGCCAAGCCCCCCTTTACGGATGATGGCACCCAGTGGCGCGCCTAAAAAGAACATGAGCAGGCAGGCATAAGCTATTACATATTTATCATAAAGCGCTATCCAGTGGTTGTTGATGTTCTTTATTTTTTCAAAAAGCTTGTTCTCGCCGGCAAACACCATATAATCTACACTGGTGCTGTTGTTGGTGGCAAGTTCTATAACCCTCGCCCTGTCGGCCTTATCTACAAGATTAACAAGGTTAGGCGGCAGGCTGTCTTTTATAACGGCCTTTAGGCTGTCTTTAGGCACCGCAGTTCGTAATGGCGTAAATATATTATTGGGCCTGTTGGCAATGCCTGTAGCTATTATTTTAGCCTCCTCGTCATAATTTTTTTTAAGGGAATCAATTGTAAAATTCAGCTCGCCTGCGCTAAGCATATTATTTGTCTGTGATATTTCCTGGGTATCGGTATTGTCTTTATTAAGCTGCGAAAGGTCAATATTCATGACCTGCTTTTTAAAGCTGCTTTTGGCAAACGGCTGTTTTTGATTAGAAGCCGGGTTTGTAGTAGCCAGCTCTTCATAATAATAGCCATCATAAAGCTCTAATTGCAGTATGTTGCTTTTTTCGCTGCTTTTAAGCAGTCCTGTTTTTGATTTTATAATGGTGGCCTTGGTTGCGCCGGGCCGGCGCTTGTGTATGGTTACATTAGTAAGTTTTTCGCCGTTTTCGCCTGATTTTTTTTCGACACGGATGTTAAAATCGCCCACGGGGTTAAACTGTCCTTCGGCAATAGCCATGGCAGGTTTTTTCTGAATGATATTACGCCGGAGGTTTAGAAAGCGATACTCTGCCTGGGGTATAACATTATTGGCAAAAAAGTAGGCCACGATGCTGAGCATGAATATAAAGATAGACAAGCCCCGCATGGCCCGCCTTAATGATATGCCGGATGATTTCATGGCGGCAAACTCATAGTTTTCGGCAAAGCTGCCAAAGGTCATGATAGAAGCCAGCAAAATAGAAAGCGGCAATACCAGGGGCACAATTTTAGGCGCATAAAAACCAAGAAACTTTACAATGGTAAGCATGTCAAGGTCTTTACCGGCCAAATCTCCGATAAACAGCCATACTGCCTGTAAAATAAAGATAAAGAACAGGATTACAAATACGGATAAAAACGTTTGTATAAACGAAATTAAGATGTAGCGGTCTAAAATTTTCACCGGGTAAATCAGTCTAATCTGTTAATATAGTAATTAGGATATTTACTTTCGGTAAAGGTAAAATGATTTTTTGACAAAGGCTGGTTTGTTTTAAAAGAATTTATGGTAAATGTGGTTTTAGTACCATCTTTACCTACCTGCATAAGGGTATAGATGTGTTTAGTTTGAGAGTCTATGCCTATCAGTATTTCTTTAGTAGTGTCTTTAGCATCTGTAGGGGTTAGCTTTACATACTGTATCTTGCGGCCGCTTACGGTTTGCACTATATCCCACGCATAGGTATAACCGCTGTTAAAAAAGGTGAGCATCTTACTTGGTGTAAGGCCGTCATCTGCCTTTTCGCTGTATTTAGAAATGGTAATCTCTTCATCTGCAGGCACAATATTATATATTTTTTTACCATCGCAAATGCGTGTAACGCCCATAAAATTAAGCACATACTTGTTACCCTCAAGCGCCACATTACCTTTACTTTCCTGGTTAAGGTTTTTTTTGGGGTTGCTAACAGAGTATTTAAAATCAATAACAATATTTTTATAGCCTTTTATCTTTGTGCTAACCTCGTCAAGCAGCTTCTTGGCCTTATCGGCTGTTTGTGCCTGTGCGGTAAACCCGGTAATTAAGATAAAAAGCGATAAAACCCTGATAATGCGTTGCATGCTAGTTGTTTTCTTCATTTTTAAAAAATTGTTCCAGCGATACAAGGTCAGTTATAAGAACGCTACGTGCCTTACTGCCTTCAAAAGGGCCCACAATACCGGCGGCTTCCAGCTGGTCTATAAGCCTGCCTGCACGGTTGTAGCCTAATTTAAGTTTGCGCTGCAGCAATGATGCCGAACCCTGCTGGGCGGTAACAATCACTTCGGCAGCTTCCCTGAACATTGAATCCCTGTCGCCAATGTCTATATCAAGATTAGTGCCACTTTCTTCTCCAAAGTATTCCGGAAGCAAATACGCCTCAGGATAAGCCTTTTGGTTGCCTATAAATTCTGTTATCTTCTCAACTTCGGGAGTGTCTACAAAAGCACACTGTACACGCGTAAGGTCATTGCCCTGGGTATACAGCAAGTCACCACGGCCTATAAGCTGGTCTGCGCCCTGGCTGTCTAATATGGTACGGGAGTCTATTTTAGATGTTACCCTAAAGGCAATCCTGGCAGGGAAGTTGGCCTTGATGATACCTGTAATAACGTTAACCGATGGCCTTTGGGTGGCAATAATAAGGTGGATGCCAATGGCCCGGGCCAGCTGCGCAAGCCTTGCAATTGGGGTTTCTACCTCTTTGCCGGCCGTCATTATCAGGTCGGCAAACTCATCTACCACAAGCACAATGTAAGGGAGAAAACGGTGGCCATTTTCTGGATTGAGCTTACGGTTGCGAAACTTATCGTTATATTCTTTAATATTTCTTACCGATGCGTCTTTAAGCAGGTTATAACGGTTATCCATCTCAATACACAGCGAGTTGAGCGTATTGATAACCTTAGTATTATCTGTAATGATGGCATCTCCGCCGTCGGGCAGTTTAGCCAGGTAATGCCGCTCAATTTTGTTGAACAGCGTAAGCTCTACCTTTTTAGGGTCTACCAGTACAAACTTAACTTCGGCAGGGTGCTTTTTATACAGCAAAGACGTAAGCACGGCGTTAAGCCCTACCGATTTACCCTGGCCGGTAGCACCCGCCATAAGCAGGTGGGGCATCTTTGCAAGGTCAGTAACAAACGTTTCGTTAGATATGGTTTTACCCAGGGCAATGGGCAGCTCCATTTCGGCCGCCTGGAATTTAGGCGAACCGATAACGCTTTTCATTGATACAATGGTAGGATTGGCATTAGGCACTTCTATACCAATAGTACCCTTGCCGGGAATGGGCGCAATGATACGTATGCCAAGGGCGGCAAGCGACAGGGCTATATCATCTTCAAGGCTTTTTATCTTAGATATGCGTATGCCGGCTTCGGGCACAATTTCATATAATGTTACCGATGGGCCTACAGTGGCTTTTATTTGGGCAATATCAATTTTATAATTACGCAGGGTTTCTACAATACGGTTCTTGTTTTCTTCCAGCTCCTGCTGGTTAATGGTAATGCCACCCGATGCGTAATCTTTTAGCAGGTCTATGGGAGGAAACTGGAAATTGCTCAACTCCAGTGTAGGGTCAAACTCGCCAAAGTCCTTCACAAGGCGTGCGGCCAGGTTTTCTTCCACTATATCTTCGTCAGCAATTTGCTCTATCACAAAATTTTCGTCCTCAGTTTCAATAATCTGGTGTACCTGCGGCGCGGGCTCCACGGGCTTAGGCTCTACAGGCCTTGGCTTAGGGTCAAGGTTTATGTTAGATGTGTTTTCTATGGTAGGCTTAAGAGCCTCGCGGTTAATTTCAAATTTTGAGGCAGCCGGCGGCACCAGCGGTACAGGTATAACGGGCGGCACGGTTTTAAGCTCTATGTTATCAAGGCCCTCCTCCTCTTCATCCTCATCAATAAACGCATTATTATGCTTTGCGGCGGCATCATCTGTAATAGAATAGGCCACGGCAGCTGCCGCGGCAACGCCTGCATCATTAATCTGCGCACCTTCTTCAGTTTCATCTTCCTCTTCACCGGGCTTGCGCTCAAAGAATGTCTTAATGGCGTCGGGCGAAATTTTAACCCTGAACAGCAGGAATATAAACAGCCCGAATATAAGCACCAGGAGGGTACCGGTTTTGCCCAGGTAATCCTGCATAAAAAGGTTCATCTCAAAGCCTATAACACCGCCCAGCTCAGGCAGGTACTGGTTAAAGAAACCGCATAATATGCTTACTATTACCACCAGGTATAAATCCCAGAACAAGGTTTTTTTGAGCTTGCTAACGGGCAGGTCGAGCACCAGGTAAGCGCCGGTTAAAAAGAAAAAGCGGATAAGGATGAATGACGCCACGCCAAACCCCTGGTAAAGGAACACATCGCCAAGCCAGGCGCCAAATTTGCCAAGCCAGTTTTGCACGGGCTGATCACGGTCAGAAAACGCGGTAAGCACACTTTGATCTGCCTCCCAGTATAAAAAATAAGAGATGAACGAAAGCAGCAGCGCCACAGAAAATAAAAAGAATACCAAGCCCACAAGCACTTTGTTCCTGCGGGATAAACGCCATTTTCTTTTTTCTGCAGCCGGTGTATCGGCCTTTGTATTGGTTGTTGCCTTTTTTGCCTTTGCCATTTAGGTATTCTTTCTGTAAAAATATCAATTATTAAAAAAGCAGCGCCACTTTAGGGTAATAAATTATTGCGCCCACTACCATGGCTGCCACAGCTGCAAAAAATACAGCGCCACTGGCAATGTCTTTTATAAAGCCAATGCGCTCATGAAATTCAGGATGAATGAAGTCGCAAATTTTTTCGACAGCGGTATTAGCGCCTTCTATGGCCATAACCATACCTATAGCCATGGTTTGCAGCATCCACTCGGTGGCCGATATATCAAAATAAAAGCCGGCAGCGGTTACTGCCAGGCCTAAAAAAAATTGTACTATAATACTATGTTCAGATGTAACCAGCTTGTACGCACCGATTATCGAATAGGTTACGCTTTTAAGCCTGCCTTTTACAAACCTGTTGTCTTTCATTGTTTTTCGATGGTTCGATGATTTGATTTTTTGATGATTCGATGGTACGAATTAGCCGCTATCCATGAACAGTCGAAAAATCCAACAATCGAATTATCTGATAATCCGGTTAAAGTGCCGCTAAAGCCGCTTCATAATCAGGTTCGTCTTTAATATCAGGCACCTGCTCTGTATACGTAACGGTACCATTTTGATCTATAACCACTACAGCGCGCGACAGCAGTCCGTCAAGGGGGCCATCGGTAAGTGTAACGCCATATTCCCGGCCAAAGCTGCCGTCTTTAAAATCTGACAATGATATTACATTGCTTAACCCCTCTGCACCACAAAAGCGGTTTTGGGCAAACGGAAGGTCGCGACTGATGCACAACACTTTAGTGTTTTCTAAAGCCGAAGCTTTCTCGTTAAACCTGCGTACTGATGCGGCACATGTACCGGTATCTACGCTTGGAAATATGTTAAGCACCAGCTTAGTGCCTTTAAAATCGGCTAATGATGCTTTAGAAAGATCAGTCTTTACAAGGTTAAAGTCAGGTGCCTGAGCGCCTTTTTGCGGAAGGTTGCCCACTGTGTGTACAGGGTTGCCCCCAAGAGTTATATCAGCCATTGTGTTTGTTTTATTGTTTAGGCAAAAGTAGCAAAATATATGGTATGGCGACGGGCGAAATTTATTTTGAGCAAGGATTATAGTTATGCTAAAAACATGTACTTTTAAACTGTAAATTTCGTTATAATATAAACTACAAATTATGCCGGTAAAATTTTTAGCCGTACTGTTAATAGCGGCATTTGCAACACAGTGGGAGCCTGATTTTGAGAATGCTAAAAAAATAGCTAAAGAAAAACATGAGCTTATACTGCTTAACTTTTCGGGGTCAGACTGGTGTGGGCCATGCATTTTACTGCGAAAGGATTATCTTGATAGTGAAGCTTTTTTACAAATGGCCGCTGACAACCTGGTGCTGGTAAATGCCGATTTTCCGCAGAAGAAAAAAAACCAGCCGGCACCGGAGCAGGTTAAAAAAAATGAGGTACTGGCCGAAAAATATAATAAGGCGGGCAACTTTCCGTATACGCTGCTGCTGGATGCCGATGGCAAGGTGCTTAAAACATGGACCGGTAAACCAGGGGTTAGCGTAGAAGAATGGACCAGCGAAATCAAGGCTCTATGCAATGCTAACAAAAAGTAATACTGTTATGCAGCCTTATACCCGTGAGCTAAAACTTATGGGAAACAACTTTGCCCTTACAGTAGTGGCAAAAGATGCCGAAACTGCCCACACCCAAATAGATAGCGCCGTTGCAGAGATAAGACGTATAGAAAACCTGCTTTCTACCTTTAAGTCTGACAGCCAGGCTACCCTTATAAATAACAATGCCGGGCTGCAGCCTGTTACTGTAGATGCTGAGGTGCTTGGGCTTATTGAGCGTTGCTCGGCCATCTCTAAAATAACCCAGGGCGCGTTTGACATTACCTATGGCGGTGTTGACAAAACCCTATGGAATTTTGATAAGGCCATGACGGCACTCCCTTCGCCTGCGGAAGCCCTTAAGAGCGTGCACCTTATCAACTATCAAAACATTATTATTGATAAACATAACAGCACTGTTTTTTTAAAGGAAAAAGGCATGCGCATAGGTTTTGGGGGCATTGGCAAAGGCTATGGCGCCGAAAGGGCAAAAGAAGTGCTGCAAAAAAACAATGTGCAAAGCGCTCTTATAAACGCCAGCGGCGACCTTACAGCCTGGGGCCTCCAGCCAAGTGGCAAGCCGTGGACTGTGGGTATATCTGACCCGGATAGGCCCGATAAAATATTTTCCTACCTGAATATTACCGGTAAAGCCGTGGCTACATCCGGCAATTATGAAAAATTTGTAATGATAGGCGGTAAAAAATATTCGCACACCATAGACCCTAAAACAGGGTTGCCCGTGCACGGCATTAAAAGTGTAACCATACTATGTGATAACGCCGAGTTTGCCGATGCGATGGCCACCCCCATAAATGTTATGGGCATACAGGCAGGGCTGTACCTTATAAACCAGCTGGCCGGCGTGCACTGCATTATAATAGACGACAACAATAAATTATATACTTCAAAACACATTAACCTGACATGAAAATATACCAAAAAGCAACACTGTTACGGCTGTGCACCTGCTTTGCCCTTTGTACCATGATGCTATCCTGTGCCGAAGTAAAAGAGTACCAAAAAGCCAAGATAAACGACAGTGAAATGGCACTGAGCAACCGCACGATAGAGAAAACCACCCTGAGCTTCCAGTCGTACCGGGAGGGCGCATCTGGTGCTAACGCCGGCAAAAGCGGGGGCGGCTGCGGCTGCAATTAACCACGCACAACCACTAATCAATGAGACGAATATTTATTACCGGGTTTGCCCTGCTGGGCATTTTCCGGATGGCAGCTCAGGACAGCACAGCTACCGACTCTACCGCTTATAAAAGCAGGAAACTGAAGATTGACGAGATTAACCTGGTATCGAGCTACTATAAGCAGGATGGCAACAACTCAGCAGTTACCGGCGGTGTGGGCACTGAAGAGCTGACCGATATTTCTAACTACATTGACCTGAAGCTGGTGCGCTACAGTAAATCGGGCAAAAAGCAAACCATAGACTTTGAGGTGGGTGTAGACCATTATACCTCGGCCTCATCCGATAAGGTAGACTTAATAGCCAACTCATCGGCCTCTTCGGGCGATACGCGGTTTTATCCTTCAATAACTTTCTCTCAGGAAAATGAAGAAAAAGGCAATGCCTTTGCTGCCGGGGTATCATCATCAACAGAGTTTGACTACCAGTCTTTTGGCGGAAACATTTCGTATACCAAGAAAACGGCCAACCGAAATGGCGAGTTTACAGCAAAACTGCAAACTTACCTTGACCAGCTAAAGCTTGTGGAGCCTATTGAGCTGCGTACCGGCGAGGGTTATGGCTCGGCATCGCGCAATACTTTTGCAGGGTCTTTAACCTATGCGCAGATTGTAAACCAGGATTTGCAGGTACTGTTTCAGGCAGATGTGGTGGCACAGCAGGGTTATTTGAGCCTGCCCTTCCATAGGGTGTATTTTAACGATGGCAGCGTGCACCAGGAATTGTTGCCCGATAACCGGCTTAAGATACCCCTGGCCGTGCGTGCCAGTTACTTTTTAGGCGATAACATTATTATAAGGGCTTACTACCGCTTTTATACTGATGACTGGAACCTTACATCGCACACGGCCGATATAGAAGTGCCGGTAAAGCTGTCGCCATTTTTTTCCATAAGCCCATATTACCGCTATTATACACAAACTGCGGTTAAGTACTTTAGGCCCTACCAGGAGCATACTGCTGCCAGTAACTTTTATACCAGCAATTATGACCTGTCTAAATTTAACAGCAGCTTTGTGGGTGTTAACCTGAAATTTACGCCTCTAAACGGTGTGTTTGGCATAAAGCACTTCAATACGCTGGAATTGCGATATGGGCATTACAGCCGCACCACCAACCTTACATCTGACATTATAAGCATTAACTTAAAATATAAGTAGGCATAAAAAACGCTCCCGGATTTGGGAGCGTTTTTATTGTTAAGGCTGTAGTCTATGATGTATTTAAGCCACACAATTACAAATACATAGCCAGCATGGCCAGGCTCATGGCAATCATAAGGGCATCTTCTATAATAGTTACTGTGCTCATGGGCAGGTTAAACACAGCACCCAGGCAGGCGCACTGTATCTTTTTTTTATTGAGCACACTTTGCAGTACGCCTATTAAGCTAACCGACATAAGCACGGCCGTAAAGGCATTAGTAAAAACGGGCTCAAAATTTAAGGCGAAAGCCAGGCCAAGCGCCAGTTCTAAAGAGGCATAAACATAGCCCCAGGCAGGTATTTTTTTAGCAACCACATCATACATGGCATAGCTCTGGGCAAAACCTTTGAGGTCGAGCATTTTAAAGAATGAGAACACCAGGAAGAACCCGGACATAAACACCCGCATAAACATCATGCCGCTAAACATGCCTACTGAAGTGGACGCAATAACGGACACAGCAGTTATGTAGCCAAAAATGACTAATATTGGCTTATACGTTACCACCCAGCTCTTAGGGGTTTCAGCAGCATTGCCAAAAACATCCTTAGCAGGCATTGCGTGGTGGGCCTTTGCATCTGTAAGCTGGTAGCGGTCGTGGCCTTTTAGCGCAGCTCGTAATTGCGTAGTGGGTATATGGCTGCTCATGGTAACATTGGCAGTGCCGCGATCAAGATCGATTGTTACATCGGTTACTTCCGTAAGCTGTTTTAGCAGATAGCTGACTTTTGCCTCGCACCCCGCGCAGGTCATTCCGGATACGTTATATGTATGTGTCATTTTTTTAAATTTGAAATGTTGATAATTTATCGTTCGATTTTTCTATAGCTCTTAAATAAACTAAGAATGGAAGATTTGAAAAAATTGAAATTAAAGGTAAAATTTTTAAGGAAAACAACTTTGCAATTTCACTAATGAGAGTTATATAATCATGCTATACAAAATTCTGAATCTTGAACTCCAATTGTGAATTATTACGCAATTCAGCGTAAGATTTTACTGTAATTTATGCTGGTTTAACGTTGTACCAAATTACATTATTCACAATTATTTTGAATATTGATTTACCCACGCCGTAATTTCGTCAAGCACCCGCTTTTCGCTGTCGGCCTGGTTCATGCCACAGTCATGACCCTTACCCTCCATAGTGACAAACTTTGAATTTACATTCTTGTTTTTTAAGGCTTTATACAGTATTACAGAACTTTGATAGGGCACTAAATCGTCTTTATCACCATGAAATAAAAGCGTTGGAACATTGCTAATTTGGGCATACGGGCTAACGGCGGTAAAAGCATCGCTTACCTTTTTACCTGAGGTATATGTAGCATCAGCAAGCATTTCAATATTGTGTATCAGGCCTTTACGCGCTATATCATCCAATCCTTTAGCATCGTCAAGCACCGATGGGGCGCACAGCGCCGCTATAGATTTGATATCTCGCTTAGTGGTATAGCCATACAACAAAGCCAGATGTGCCCCCGCACTGATGCCAGCCATATTGTAGCCTGTGGTACGGAAGCCATATTTTTTAGCGGCATCGGTTTGTAAGTAATTGATAGCCTGGTCGATATCTGCCAGTAAATCAACACAATGCACAGAGTCGTTTACATAACGATAGTCTACATTAGCTACTACAAAGCCACGGTCGCGCAGGTCGCGGGCTGTCTTATCGGTATACTCATTGCCACCCATAGCCCAGGCGCCGCCGTGAAGCATAACAATAACAGGGGTTTTAGCATCAAATTTCACCGGTAAAAACAGGTCAAGGTTGTTTTGCGGATGTACACCGTACATGATTTTTCTTGTATCCTGCTGGGCAATTAAGTTAAAACTAACTGACATTAAGGCAATTAGCATTATAAATATATGTTTCATTATTTAGATCAATTTTTTGTACTTCACAAAGGTACGCATTTCAGTAATTATTTAAAATGTACCAGCAACCTGACCATTCAAACAGCGTACAACTTTAGACCTTTGGCTTTCAGGGTATTAAATAAAAAAAAACCGCAACAGCTATTGGCTATTGCGGTTTTTTAAAAACACTTTGGTGTTATGCGTTTATAAACCTGATAATATCTTCGTTAAACTTGTTTTTATGGGTATAGAACAGGCCGTGTGGGGCATCATCATACACAACGTATTCAGCATGAGGCACATGCTTTATCGTTTCTTCTGCAGAGGCATCAATAGGCACAGTTTCGTCAGCCTTGCCATGAAGCACCAGCAACGGAATTTTAATTGCCTCAAGGTCGGCCCTAAAATCAGTTGTAGACCATGCCTGCATGGCTTTCGTAGTGGCATATCCGGCAGCATTTAATGTAAGAATGGCATCACGTTGCAGAAATTCTTCGCTTACAGGCTTGCTGAACAGGTGTACACCATAAAACTTTTTAGCAAAGCCTGCCAGGAAGTTAGGCCTGTCATCTTCAAGCTGTTGTTTAATATCGTCAAACATTTCCTGAGGCAGACCTGTAGGGTTATCAGCAGTCTTTAAGAGAAAGGGTGTCACCGCGCTTATAAGGGCGGCTTTTGTAACCCTTCCGCTATTATTGTATTTAGATAGGTAACGGGCTACTTCTCCCCCACCCATACTAAAGCCTACAAGTGTAACGTCTGTAAGCTCCAGTTCTTCCAGCAGAGCCTGCAAATCCTGGGCAAAGGTATCATAATCATATCCTTCCCAGGGACGTGAAGACTGGCCAAAACCGCGGCGGTCATAGCTTATAACGCGTATATTATGCTTAGGAAGTTCAGTATACTGGTACTCCCACATTTCATGGTTTAGCGGCCAGCCATGTATAAGCACTACAGGCTTACCGCGGCCAATATCCTGATAAAATATCTTAACTTCTTCTGAATTACCTGAAAGGCCTACTGAGCTTGTCGTAATAAAAGGCATATATATAATTTTAATTATTAAACCTAAATTTACAAAGGCTTGCCCTATGCTAAATACATATTAAGATATAATTAGCTGTTAATGAATTGCTAAGGGTTATAATATTTAATTTTCATGATATACCAGCAACGGTACTTTAGTATGATAAGCCATTTTTTTAGTGAGGCTTTTATGGAACAGACTTTCAAAAAAACCGCGTTTATGTGCCCGCATAACCAACAAGTCAATATGTTGGCTATCAATAAACTCAAGAATAGTTTGTTCAATATGTCCTCCGGAAATATTAAAAAAGTCAATATTTTCGTCACGGTAGTAAATTTTCCATTCGTTTATACGCTCTTCAATATCCTCAGGGTCATCATCATTTTTAATATACAGACAGTGCAGCCTGGCGTTAAATTTGGCCGCAATTTCTATAGCATTACGCAGTGCGTCATTATCTTTATCTTTATATTGGGTAGTAAAGGCAATGCTTTCTAAAGCTTTATATTCTGCTTCAGCCGGTATGCCCAGCACAGGTACTTTAGCATTTGCAATTACAGATGCGGTAGTAGAACCTAAAAATGTTTCCTTTAAACCGCTGGCACCTTTAGTACCCATAACAATAAGGTCAATACCCTGTTCATCACAAAGCTTATTAATGTTATAAACCAGGTCGCCATAGAGCAAGGTATTATGCAGTTTTACATGGGCCAGGTTGTGCTCTTCGGCTAATTTATGCAGTGCGGGGAGCTCTTCTCTAAAGCTTTCAAACTGGTTCATTTCTACAATATCAAATATTTCTACTGTAGAATCAGGTAATGGCGGGGTTTCTACAATAGGAAGATCATATACATGAAGTATAAGCAGGTCGGCCCCAAATGAATCCGCAAATTTTAGCGCATATATAAAGGCAGTGTTTGCAGCTTCAGAAAAATCAGTAGGGAAAAGTATTTGTTTCATAGTGCTGTCTGTCAATGGTTAGTATGCTAAAGGTACAAATTATAGTGAGTTTTTCTTACTTTTTAGGTAATGCTTAACACAATAGTAATTTATAGCAATAGCTGTATCTTTGTCATCTCAGATTTTAAAAGAATGATTCCACAAGATACTATAGTGGCCCTGGCCACACCATCCGGAGCGGGCGCTATTGCTGTAATACGCCTATCCGGCAAAGATGCCATTACTTTAGCTGCAAGCGTTTTCAGGCCTGTAAACGATAAAGATATAACCCGTCAGAAATCGCATACCTTACACCTTGGGTTTATTGAAGATGATGATAAAACCTATGACCAGGTGCTTCTCTCTTTATTTAAAGGCCCCAACTCTTATACGGGCGAAAATACAGTAGAGGTTTCCTGCCATGGCTCAACTTTTATACAACAGCAAATCATACAGCTGCTGTTGCGTAAAGGCTGCCGTATGGCTAATGCCGGTGAGTTTACGCTACGCGCGTTTTTAAATGGTAAGCTGGATTTAAGCCAGGCTGAAGCCGTGGCCGACCTTGTAGCGAGCGATAATGAGGCCAGCCACCAAATAGCCATGCAGCAGATGCGCGGCGGCTTTAGCAACGAGATTGCCCGGCTGCGTGAAGAACTGTTGAATTTTGCATCATTAATTGAGCTGGAGCTCGATTTTGCTGAGGAAGATGTAGAATTTGCTGACCGGACGCAGTTTCACGAGCTTTTAAACCGTATTGAATTTGTACTTAAACGTTTAATAGACTCATTTTCTGTGGGTAACGTTATAAAAAATGGTATTCCTGTGGCTATTGTAGGAGAACCCAATGTAGGTAAAAGCACGCTGCTTAATGCTCTTCTTAATGAAGAACGTGCCATTGTGAGCGATATTGCAGGAACTACCCGCGACACTATTGAAGACGAGCTGGTTATAGGCGGCGTGGGCTTTAGGTTTATAGATACTGCCGGCATTAGGGATACAGAAGATGTGGTTGAAAGCATAGGTATTAAAAAAACCTTTGAGAAAATGGAACAGGCCCAAGTAGTGATTTATCTGGTTGATAGTTACTTGTTGACAGTTAATAATAATGAAACAGACAGACTGATTATTGAGATTGAAAAAGTAAAAAATAGGTTCCCATTAAAACCCGTGGTCATTATAGGAAATAAAGCAGATAAAATAACTGATAATCAACGCGGTAAATTATCAGAATCAATAGCGGGAATAATGCTGATATCTGCAAAAGATGTCAATGGTGTTGAAGAAGTTAAAGATATACTGCTATCATTTGTTAATACCGGCGCCCTGCGCAATAACGAAACCATTGTTACCAATACACGCCATTATGACGCAATGCTAAAAGCACTTGAGGAGATACAGAAAGTACAGTTTGGGCTACGTTCCGGCATTCCGGCAGACCTTATGGCTATCGACATCCGGCAGGCATTGTATTACTTTGGAGAAATTACAGGCCAGGTTACTAATGATGAGCTACTTGGAAATATTTTTGCTAATTTCTGTATTGGTAAATAGCTACATAGGCTACTGTAGATATTGCACTATAGATACCGCTCCTCAAAAACCTTCACATGGTGGTTTTGGTGGCCAATGATAGCAAACCCCAGCGCCCTTACCGATATGGTATACCCCGAAGCCGTACCGGCACGTGTAAGTTCTTCACTGTTAAGCGATTTAAAAAAAGATATGCTGCTTTGCCTTACCAGTGCCAGCTCATTAAGCAGGGCGGTAAGGTGCCGGTCTGTGCCCCGGGCGTTACCGGCAAACAGGTTTTCATCAAAACCCGGCAGTTCTGTAGTGTCTCCACGGCTAAAGCGCAGCGCACGGTAGGCAAAAATACGCTCACTGTCAATAAGATGCTGAATGATATCTTTAATGGTCCATTTACCTGGAGCGTAACTATAATCAAACTTATCCATGGGTATGTTGCGCACAAAATGCACAAAGTTATTTACGCTTACCTCAAGTTCTTCATCTAGGGGCCATTCGTTGCTTACAAGGCTCATGTAGCCCTTTTGGTAGGGAGCATACTCCCCTTCGTGTATATCGGTAATTTTCATTTAGGCAGAATTTCTCGCGGCATTAATATTACCAAACAGCGATCGGGTTACAATTTTTTCATACGATTCCAGCAATGCATCATCTGCCTTTCCATTCTTCATCTGGCGTATGCGGTTAAGTGCATACTGCTGTATGGTAAGCAGCGGCATAACAATATGTTCGCGCATTTTTATTGAGGCGCGGCCATCAGGGTAGTTTTCCATAAGTACCTCATAGCCTGATATTTTTAACAGCAGGCGCTTGGTTTCTTTAAACTCTTCAAATATAATCGACCAGAAATCGCCAAATTCTTCATCATCTTTCATGTATGCCGTAAGCGGAAAGAATGACTTAGTGAGCGACATCATACTATTTTCCAGCAGTGTACGGAAAAACAGCGATTCATTATACACAGCCTGAACGTCCTCCCACCTGCCTTCTTTTTCATACTGGCCCAGGGCATGGCCCACGCCAAAAAAACCCGGCACGTTTTGCTTAAGCTGGCTCCATGATCCTACAAAGGGTATGGCCCTAAGGTCGGCAAAATCAAGTTCGCTGCCTTTATTGCGCTTGGCAGGGCGGCTGCCTATATTTGTTTTAGCATAATAATTGAGGGTACTCATTTTTTCCAGGTAGGGTAAAAACTTAGGGTGATTTTTAAACGCCTTATACTTTTCATAGCCCAGCTGAGCCAGGTGGTCAATAAGTTGTTTTTGCCCATTGGTAAACTGCTTTTCATCTTTTTTAAACACGCCGTTTGTAATACCGGCGCTCAGCAGGTTTTCCAGGTTAAATCGGCAGGAATCGAGCGTGCCAAAGTTAGAGCTTATGGTTTGCCCCTGTATGGTAATCTGTATCTCATTATTTTCTATAGATGCCCCCTGCGATGCATAAAATTTATGCGTTTTACCACCACCCCGGGCCGGCGGGCCGCCACGGCCATCAAAAAACACCACTTTTACATCATGCTCACGCGCCATAAGGGTCAGGTTTTCTTTAGCCCTGTAAATACTCCAGTTTGCCATTAGGTAGCCACCGTCTTTAGTACCATCGCTAAAGCCCAGCATTATCGTCTGGCGGTTGCCCCTGCGTTTTAAGTGCGCGGCATATTTTTCATTTTCATACAGCAGCTTCATTACATCGCCGGCTGCCTCAAGGTCATCTACGGTTTCAAACAGCGGTACAATGTCTACCGGCGGGTTGTTAAAGCCCAGCAGCTCAAACATAGACAAGAGTTCCAGCACGTTTAGGGCGCTCTCGTTATTGCTTATAATGTAGCGATTGCAGCCCATCTGGCCGTTGCGCTCCTGTATGGTTTTTATAGCCAGTATGCTTTCCAGGGTACCGTGTGTATCGCCCTCTTCAAAGTCAGTGGGCGAAACAGACGCAGAAAGGTTTTTTAAAACCTCTAATTTCGCCTCCTCCTGTAGTTTTTCGTAGTCGGCAACATCAGGGTTGCTTTTAGAAAGAGAAGCTATTACATCGGCAAAAACAGCGTTGTGTATTTTGCTGTTCTGCCTTATGTCAAGCGATGCAAAATGAAAACCGAACAGGTTAACTTTATTAATAAAATTATCTATCTCGTCAAGATATAAGTTTTGGTGCTCTGCCACCACGGTGGCGCGTATTTTTTGCAATGCCGCCTTTAACTCATCAGGGCTAATATATATCTCGCCTTTGCTGTAAAAAACAGAGCGGTACAGCTTATCTTCTAATGAGGCTACCATATCCTGCACACTATTAAACGTTAGCCTGCGCTTAAGCTTCCTTACATCGCCATAATAGCATTTAAGTATAGATGTACGCAGCCTGTCAGCCACCTTCAGCGTTATTTCTGTAGTAACAAACGGGTTGCCATCTCTGTCGCCACCCGGCCAAAACCCAAACGACATAGGCGAATGCTGAAGGGGCTCCCCCTGGTAAACGGCCTCCTGCAAGTAGGTGGTTATATCTCCTGCCGCTTTATAAAACACGTTTTCAAGATACCAGGCAAGGCTAACAGCCTCGTCAAACGGTGTTGGCTTTTCTTTTTTTATGAACGGCGTTTTGCCCAGCTGCGCTAAAAGTACTTTTACTTCGGCCAGGTTGTTGCTTTTAATCGCTTCGGTCAGGTCGGTTATTATACCCAGCACAGAGCCCGGATAAAACTGTGTGGGATGTGCGGTAAGCACGGGGCGCACGCTAAACTCTTTAAGAAATTCCCTAAGGTCCTGCATCTGGCCATGGTTTTCGGCTTTTTCACGGCTGTCACGCAATGATCCGCTGCCCTCAAGGTTGTTTATCTCATCAAAAGCGGCATCTTCAATGGCATCAAACAGCACTACCTGGCGCTCTACATATTGTATAAACCTAAACATAAGGCTTATGCGCTCTTCTTCGCTTACATCCTGAAGGTACTTATCAGCAAACTCGTTAAATATCTCTTCGGGGCTTTTGCCGTTCTTAAAGCCAAGATCGCAAATCTCTGTAAAAAGCGGCAGCAGCACACCAGTATTATCTATGGCGCGAAAGGGCAGTGTTATAAATATGCTGTTAAAAAGCTGGTATTTAAGCTGTACGTTTTCATTAAAACGTTCTATTCTTGTGGCAGGATACATGGGGTAGTAAATTTTTGTTGAATTTAATAAAAAAACCTCCACGCTGTGGGCATGGAGGTCTTAATATTTTGTAAAATTTTCTTACAGGTCTTTAAAAATCGTGTGCATCAGCCTTTTCTTGTCGTTGATACTTTCTTCAAGAGAAATCATGGTTTCAGTCCTGTACACGCCTTCAATGTCATCTATCATAAAAATAACCTCTTTAGCGTGCTTGGTATCTTTAGCGCGTATCTTGCAGAAAATATTGAACTTACCGGTAGTAACATGTGCAACAGTTACAAACGGTATTTCGTTTATCCTTTCGAGAACAAATTTTGTTTGTGATGTGTTATGAAGAAATACGCCCACATAAGCTATAAAAGAATAGCCAAGTTTTTCATAATCAAGCGTAAGCGAAGAGCCCATAATAATGCCGGCGTCTTCCATTTTTTTAACCCTTACGTGTACAGTACCCGCGGAGATAAGTAATTTTTTTGCAATATCGGTAAACGGCACCCTGGTGTTGTCAATCAGCATATCTAAAATCTGGTGATCAACCTCATCTAAACGAAATTTGCTCATAGAATGTGTGTTTTTAGGTTATAAATCAGTCTTGTTTTTTATGTCTCTTTTGTTTTTTCGCACATCTCTAAGGAAAATCAACTTAAATCGGCAATCCGTTAACAAATTTTCGCGTTTTACCTACTATAAAATCGGCCTTTTCATCAATTTTTGGCAAACCTGTACCTTCAACCCCCTTAAATTCTTCTCCGTTACAGTCAAATTCTGCGTGCCCGAAGAAACCATCCAAATTGCCTATTTCTCTGATAAATGCTCGAAAAATTACAGATTTTTCAAATAAGACTTCCTTATATTGCGAGGCAAAATTCGTGAATTTTTCTTTATTTTCATAATTTATCCTAACTTTTTTGTAGATGATATCATAAAAAACAATCTTATTTTGAGGAATATTGAAATATTGTTGCTTTTTATTAATAACTACAACGTTTTCGTTAATCGCACTAAATCCTGAAAATAATGCAAAAAATATAAATTTACGTGTAATTTCGCGTTCATAATCATTTTCATAGTGCCCGGCCTCAAAAAGAACAGTAGGCACACCAAGCGACTGAAACATATCGCCAACGCAATTTTTATTGAAAGAGTCATTAAAACGACCCACCTGTCTAGGTATGTAATGCTGTAGCGTGTCATTCATGCAGGCAATAAGGTTTATGGCTTTCTGGCGGCAGTCATTTACATCGCGTGCTTCATTATAAGACGGCGCTAAAAACGACACTGTAGCGGGTTTTGCACGTGCATTACCTTCCTGCAGGCCAAAAATAGTGCGCTGGTCGTGCATATTATACGCATAGTGCGGCTTAAAATCATCAAATGCCTGCCTTAATATCCTGCTCTCCGGCTGCGATAGGTTAACCGAATCACGGTTTAAATCTACTTCATTAGCATTTTCTCGCGTGTAGCGCTCTGCACCATCTGGGTTAACCATAGGCAGTATATAAAAGGTAAAGCGCTGTTTAAGCTGCCGGGCAAAATCAACATCACTCTTTAAGTAATTAAGAAAGTCAAATACTGCTTTTGTGGTTGTACCCTCGTTGCCGTGCATCTGGCTCCATATGAAGATACGTGTGCTGCCGCTACCGGCTTTAATATCATACACCGGCTTACCTAAAACAGAATACCCTAAAACAGAAATTTCAAAATGGTTTTTAAGGTCACTTAATACAGGCTCAATATGTTCAAGGGTTATGTAACGCCCATACAGGCGGGTTTCTTTATGGTCTGTAAACAATTGTTCTAAGTTCATTGGCTAATATTTGTTACAAAAGTAAACAACACACATATTACATTTGTAAACCAAAATGTTTTGATTAAATGTTACAATTGTAAACAGTGGTGTGCAGTGCATCTATCCGCCTCAATTTTAATTTATAATCGCAAATTAAATTATTTGTTATCAATAATTTATACCTCTTATAGTAATATATTACTTTACCACCACTAAGGCTAGATTGACACCTATTGTATAGATTAAATTAATTGTTTACATTTGTAAATTAAGATAATGTTACAATGTTAAACATAGAAGATTTTGTAAAAAGGCTCGAAATACTGTTTGAATATTATGGTATCTCGGCTTCCGCTTTTGCTGACAGGCTCACGGTACAACGCTCCAGCCTCTCGCATTTAATGAGCGGGCGTAACAAACCCAGTCTTGATTTTGTAATGCGTATCACCGAGGCATTTCCTGAGGCCGACCTGTACTGGCTGCTGAACGGCGAGGGCGAATTTCCTAAAAAGGAAAAGTTTCCGCATAAAAACATACAGCCTGTTGTAGAAGAACCACCTGCCCCCGCCCCGGTAGCTGAGGCACCCGTAACTGCATCTGCACCTGTGGAGAAAGAGGAAATGCCCGACTTGTTTTCTGCCAACCGGGAGCCTGTTACAACCGCCGCTGCTTATGACACGCCCGTAGAAAAAAATATAGTGGAGAATGGAAATCAAATTGGTCATGTACCGGACAAAAAAATCGACACAGCATTTGATATTGAGCGTATTGTGATATTTTATAAAAATGGTACTTTTAAAAATTACAAGCCCGGCGAAAATTAAAAAACCCCGGCTGTTTCTAAAAACAGGGCCGGGGCCATTAACCAATAAAACAAACACAAATTATCTTTAACCCTTCTTAAAAGTATATTTTAACTACACTTATTTTATCGGCTAAATCTTTTGCTAAAGTAAAATTACAACGGTTAATTGTTAAATAATTGAAACGATTAGTTAAACTGTTCTTAATCTTGCAATAACGATAGGCTGGGTAACTTTGCAATAAAATCGATATCAGCATTTTATCTATTCAGCTTATTAAAGATACTGATTTATGGCGCACCATAAAAGCCAACTTTAAAATTTAGCATATATTTACAATTATAATGTATAGTACTACATGCTTAAAAAAATCCTAAGTTTTTTTATACCGGTCAACATTGCCAAAAAGAAATCTGACGTAAGCCAGAGCCTTGAGATTACCCTAAACTATGGCAAACTGGTTCTTGATTCTAAAAACACCAATTACTCTTACGGCAGCCTGCAGCGCATTTTGCGCAAAGGCCTGCACTACATAGGCTTTGAACGGATTCGTAACTTTAACAGTGTGCTGGTGCTGGGCGTGGCGGGTGGCAGCGTGATAAAAACCCTGGTAGACGAAATTAAATACAAAGGCCTTATTACAGGCGTGGAGATTGACCCTAAGGTTATTGATATTGCTAACACCTACTTTGGCCTAAAGGATATACCCGGCCTGGAAATTGTTATTGCCGATGCGTTTGAGTATGTATTAAAGTGCCGTGAAACGTATGACCTTATCATTATTGATATCTTTAAAGATACCGAAATGCCTAACTTTTTATTTGAGGATTTCTTTATCAAGCATATTAAACAAATGCTGAATCTAAATGGTTTTATTTTGTTCAACACGATGACATTAACAAAAAATCATTTTGAACGCAACCAACGGTTTAAAGCACATTATAATGACAGGTTTTCCTTGCGCCTTTACCCCAAAGTTGAGGAGCACAATGAATTGTTTACCATAAAGAAGCTACGTTGATTCAGGGAACGCGGATGCCGCGGATTTAGCGGATTCATGAGGATTTTTTAGAACAATAATGAGTGAAACTATTCCCCTCTTTTAGAGGGGTGCCCGTAGGGCGGGGTGTTTTGGGGATACTTAATGAGATTACTTCGGTACGCTCGCAGTGACTTTCCTGAAAACTGCGACTGCGACCGAATTCCACTTGGGGGGTTAGGATGTCAGCATCTTCCTCGCCTTCTCTAAATCCTCCGGGGTATCAATACCAATGCCCGCATGGGCCGTTTGCACCATCTTTATTTTTTTGCCATACTCCAGGTAGCGCAACTGCTCCAGCTTTTCGCTGGCTTCAAGCGTTTGCATAGGCAGCTTGTAAAAATCCATCAGCGCATGCTTGCGGAAGGCATAGATGCCAATATGCCTCATATACTTTACCCCCGCCTCTTTATCCCTTGGAAATGGGATAACAGACCGCGAAAAATATAACGCGAAGCCTTTTTGGTCGGTTATAACCTTCACGTTGTTAGGGTTTTCAATATCTTCCCAATCGGTTATGGGCATCATTACCGAAGCCAGATCCACCTCATGGGCGGCATCGCTTTTAAACACCTCCAGCACATCGGCCAGCGGCTCTTTATTGATGAATGGCTCATCGCCCTGCACGTTAACCACAATGTCAACGTCCAGGTTCTCAACGGCTTCAGCAATACGGTCAGAGCCGCTTTCATGTTCCTTGATGCTCATAATAGCCTTGCCGCCGTTGGCTACAATTTCATTATAAATAAGTTCACTATCAGTCACCACAAAAACGTCGTCAAACAGTCCCGTGCCCAGTGCTGCCTGATACGTCTTGGTAATAACGGTTTTGCCGCCCAGGTCCTGCATTAGCTTGGCAGGGAAACGGGTACTGGCATATCGTGCGGGTATAACGGCTATAATTTTCATATCTCTCCTTACCCCAGCCCTCTCCGAAGGAGAGGGAGCAGCTTCACTCCAACCTGAGCAAGCGCCTGGGAATTTATATTAATGTTTAACTTTTAAATCTTATACTTTATGCAACTTGTGCGTTCTTTGCGCATCTTCGCAAAACAACAAACTACTCCTCAAACGCATCATCTTTAAAACCAATCAAATACAATTTATCCTTGGCCCTTGTAACAGCCGTATACAGCCACCTTATGTAATCTTTATTAATACCTTCGGGCAGGTAAGGCTGTTCTATAAACACGGTGTTCCACTGGCCGCCCTGGCTTTTATGGCATGTCATGGCATAGCTAAACTTTACCTGGAGTGCATTAAAATGCGGGTTGTTCTTTATTTTTAAAAAACGCTTAAACTGCGTGGGCTCGTCCTGGTAATCGGCCATAACCTCCTGGTACAGTCGGTTGCTTTCTTCATAGGTCAGCGATGGCGACTCACTCGTAACTGTGTCCAGCAGCAAATATGTTTCCAGCGGCGGATGGTTGGGGTAATCTATCAGGCGTACATTAACACGGGCAAATTTAAAGCCGTATAGCTCCTCTATCCTGAAAATTTCCAGCACTTCAATAATATCGCCGTTGGCAATAAACCCGGCTTCGCTCTTTTCGTCCAGCCAAAAATAATTATTCTTTACCACCATCAGGTAATCTCCTGTAGAAAGTTCGCTTTCCCGGTCTAAAATCCGTGTCCTTATCTGCTGGTTGTAGGCGTTGGCGCGCTTGTTAGAGCGCACTATAAAGGCCGTATCTTCTATGCTGTAGTTGCTGTAGGCCATGTTTATGGCATCTTGTATATCATAGCCATCGGTAAGGCGAATAACGTCCTTAAAACCCTTTATTTTAAACTGAAATGTGTCTACAAACGCCGACTTTAATATCTCCCTGAGCTCCGTAGCATTATATAATATGCCCGATGTTTCTGCCTGGCGCATTACCTCGTCAAGCTCAATGTGCTGTACATCCTTAAAATAATTCTGGCCTAATTGCTTTACGTCGAGCGCCGGGCTCAAATCAGAATTCACGGGCGGCAGCTGTGCGGTATCGCCCACCAGTATCATCTTGCAGTTGGTTCCGGTATATACATAGCTTATAAGGTCGTCCAGCAGCGAACCGTTTTCATACATTTTGCTGTCACTGGGCGCGTCGCCTATCATCGAGGCCTCGTCTACAATAAATACCGTATCCTTAAACTTATTAATCTGCATGGTAAAGCCCATCGCCCCGCCACTGCCCTTTTTAGGGAAGTAAATGCGCTTGTGTATGGTGTGCGCCGGCTTAGCCGAATAGCCCGCAATAACCTTTGCCGCACGGCCCGTAGGCGCCAGCAGCACATATTTTTTACCTGCATCGCGCAGGTGGTTAACTAAGGTCGAAATTATGGTGGTTTTACCCGTACCGGCATATCCCTTAAGCACAAAAAGGTCGTCGCGGGTATCGTTTACCACAAATTCGGCTATCTTTTGTAAAAAAATGTCCTGCTTGAGCGTGGGGCTGAACGGAAAGTTTTGCCGCAATACTTTATAAAATAGCGCAGGGGTCATTAAAGGCATTGGTGTATATTTAGTTGCCCAAAGATAACATCATTTTACGCAACGCCCGTTTCAAACAAAAAAGAAGTGTAAATTTGTAACCTAACCTGACCTTTCAGCATGAACGATACCATTACCGCCCGAAACTATAGAAAGCTGTCGCTGCAAATAGCCGCGCATGGCATGTCGTTTTGTGTGTTTGATACCTTAAACGGCCAGGTTAGCAACATCAACCACATTCCGTTTATCAAAACGGCGCCGCTTGAAGATGAATTGTGGAAGGTTTTTGTACACCACCCGGAACTTAAAGACACCTATGATGAGATAGTGCTTTTGCACGACAACAGCTTTAATACGTTTGTGCCCAATGCGTTGTTTGACGAAAATTATCCCGGCAGCTACCTGCAATACAATACCCGGGTGTTTGAAGCCGATGTTTTTGCTACCGATAAGCTGACCGGCTATGATATGACTAACATTTATGTGCCGCTTATGAACGTAAACAACTATCTTATTGAGCGCCTGGGGAGCTTTGAATACAAAAACACTAACAGTATTTTAGTGGAAAAACTCTTGGATACATCAGTAAACATTGATGAAAAACAGGTGTTTGTACATATACAGCCGTCGCATTTTGAAATTGTGGTGGTGCGCAACCAAAAGCTGCTCCTTTTTAACTCGTTTGAGTATGGTACGACTACCGACTTTTTATATTACCTGCTCTATACGCTGGAACAATTATTGCTGAACCCTGAAACGGTACAGGTACTGCTTTTAGGCAATGTTGACACCGATAGCCCACTGTATGAAGCCGCATATACCTATATTCGGAATGTGGTGCTGTTTAACACCACAGCGCTGGTACAAAAATGGCAGGCCGAACCACAGCAGGCATTGCATAACTTTATATTACTAAACTCATGAGAATCATCTCCGGAAAATACAAGGGCCGCAGGATAAGCCCCCCAAAAAACCTGCCCGTGCGCCCTACCACCGATATGAGTAAGGAATCGTTATTCAACATCCTGAACAACCGCCTTGAATTTGAAGGCCTTAAAGTGCTTGACCTGTTTAGCGGCACCGGCAACCTGAGCTATGAATTCGGCAGCCGTGGGGCAGGCCAGATTGTAGCAGTTGATGCCGATATGGGCTGTATAAAGTTTATAAAGCAAACCGCTTCAGAATTTGAGTTTAACATCTCGGCCATAAAAAGCGATGTCTTTAAGTTTCTTAAAGGTCATAAAGCCAGCTATGATGTTATTGTAGCCGATCCGCCCTACCACATGGAGCAGCAAAAATTTGAAGAGCTGGTAAGCCTGATCTTTGAAAATGAACTGCTGCAGGAAGACGGCATCATGATTATTGAGCACAGCAAATACACTAAAATGGAGCATACCACTAATTTTTCGTTCAACAAAAAATATGGCGGCTCTATCTTTACGTTTTATGAGTTTGGCAGTGATGGTGACGTTGAAAATGATGATGAGGGCGAGGAGGAGTAACTAGTTCGCTGTATTTCAAGCTGTTTATTGAAGGGAATAAGTATTAGTTGAAGTTAGAACGATTTCTGAGAAAAAATAAAAACAGGCCTATAAGCCGGATTCTGTGTCCTTTATAAATAAAGAACCCTTATCATTTATCTGGCTCCCGCCTTACGGCGGGAATCTATCTGCCTACCCCCCGGCATCGGGCGGGCAGCCCTACATATAGCCGGTATACATGGCATTTCACCGCATAGAGTTTACCTGGTTTCACTACAGCATTACCTGTACATACTTTCTGTTGCACTTGTCCTCCCCTGCTTTCGCAGAGTGACGGGCGTTACCCGCTATGCTGCCCTCTGGTGTCCGGACTTTCCTCCCTCACAATATAATCCTGAGAGCGATAAGGCGGCCTGTTTCGGGCGCAAATATAGGGTTTTTAAAGTATTCAGTCGCAGTCGCAGTCTACAGTTGTTCACTGTGACTGAAACTGATCACTGACCACTGGTTTTCCGCGTGTCGACAATATAGCTTATCTTCCACGCCCCATTTACTTTAACCAGCGTAAAAGCATTGATACCGCTGTGGCTCAGCGTGTTGTTAAAGTAAAACTCGTAGGGTGTCCATACCTGCGCAATACCACCGTCATGCTGAATGGTATAATTAAAAAGGCGTTCTTCAATAACCTGACTTTTAGGCAAAGATGCTATCCCTTTATAAAATAACGATACATCTTCTGTACTAAATTGGTTGCCTTTAACATTCAACTGAATGCTGTGCAGCGCGAATTCTTTCATACAAACTGATTTCATCATAACCGTATCACGTGCATGCATCCCCTCAAAAAATGTTTGTATCGATTGTTTAATGGCGGTGTCTTCCTGCGCAAAAAGCCCTTGTGCACAAAGCAGTATGGCAATAAGGAGTAGTTTTTTCATACGTTGAATATTTACTCTAAGATAGTATTTTTTGGTCTTCAGTAGCAATCTCAGTCAACAGTCATTCAAACTGAAAACTGCGACTGCGACTGAAAACTTTAATTCGTACATTTACCGCCTAAATTTTACACCTATGTCAGTTGCTAAAAAAGATTACAAACGCATAACCACAAAATCGCTTACCGAAATGAAGGCCCATGGCGAAAAGATATCCATGCTTACCGCCTATGATTTTACCATGGCCGGTATTGTAGATGCTGCGGGTGTTGATGTAATTTTAGTGGGCGACTCGGCAAGTAATGTAATGGCAGGGCACGAAACCACGCTGCCCATAACGCTGGACCAGATGATTTACCATGCCTCATCGGTAGTGCGTGGAGTAGAGCGCGCCCTGGTGGTAGTAGACCTGCCCTTTGGTACCTACCAGAGCGACCCTAAAGAGGCGCTGCGGTCGGCCATCCGTATTATGAAGGAGAGCGGCGGCCATGCAGTAAAGCTGGAAGGCGGCAGTGAAATTAAAGAATCGGTTAAAAAATTGCTGCACGCGGGCATTCCCGTTATGGGCCACCTGGGCCTTACGCCACAAAGCATATATAAATTTGGATCATACACCGTTCGCGCCAAGGAAGATGCCGAAGCCGAAAAACTGATTGAAGATGCGCAGCTTTTAGAGCGCCTGGGCTGTTTTGCCCTGGTGCTGGAAAAAATTCCGGCGTCGCTGGCACAAAAAGTAGCCGAAACCCTTACCATTCCAGTAATAGGCATAGGAGCCGGCGGCGGTGTAGACGGCCAGGTGCTGGTTATACACGATATGCTGGGTATGAACAACGAGTTTAGCCCCCGGTTTTTGCGCCGTTACATGAATTTATATGAAGGCATGACAACCGCTATAGGTCAGTATGTTGCAGATGTTAAGGCAAAAGATTTCCCTAACGATAAGGAGCAGTATTAAATTATAATAGCCTAATTTTTTGATTTTTAGATGCTTAGAAAGCATCTCGGTTGTTCCCCATATTATAAATGCGTGATTTGATTTCCTTTGAAAGTAATATCAGATAAACATAACCTCCAGGTTCTCTACGAAGACAACCACATAATAGTGGTAAATAAGCGTGTGGGCGATATTGTGCAGGGCGATAAAACGGGCGACAAACCTCTTAGCGATGTTGTAAAAGAATATTTAAAGGATAAGTACAACAAGCCCGGCGAAGTGTTTTTAGGTGTTGTACACCGCTTAGACAGGCCCACAACAGGCATTGTGCTGTTTGCCCGCACCAGCAAGGCACTTACCCGGCTTAACGAGCTCTTCAAGAACCGTGAAACCCAAAAAACATATTGGACAGTCGTAAAAAAACACCCTGAAAATGAGTCAGGAACGCTGGTACACTACCTTACCCGAAACGAAAAGAGCAATACCAGCAAGGCATTTATTAAAGAAGTACCTAACAGCAAACTGGCAAGTCTTGACTATAAGGTTATTAAAAAACTCGATAATTATACCGCTTTAGAAATAGACCTGCACACCGGGCGCCACCACCAGATACGCGCCCAGCTGGCTGTTATTGGCTCTCCTATTAAGGGCGATTTAAAATATGGGGCCGACCGCAGTAACCCGGACGGTGGCATACACCTGCATGCCCGGCAACTTACACTGGTACATCCTGTAACAAAAGAGCTGCTTAAAATAGTCGCGCCCGTACCGGACGACGCACTTTGGAAATCAGTCTCTCTATAACATTCTCAATTTTAGTTACCCGAAATTAACCATCATGTTTTTTATTAACAAAATATTAGCCTTTTATGCAATATTTATGTTATTGTAATTTGCTTACCTTTAATGCGCTAACAAGTAACCTAACTATGAAAAAACCTTTACTATTTGCCCTTGCACTATGTGGCACGGGCGTTTTTGCGCAAGAACATTTTGCCGGTATAAACACCTCCGGGCGCACCGGCATCCTCAACGCCAGCCTAAATCCGGCAGAACTGGTTAACCTTAAAACCACTTATGAAATTAATGTTATTGGCATCAGCGCTAACGTAGCCAATAACAAACTGTCATTTGGCGACCTTGTGGGTGGCGATAATTTTGAGGACCTGATATTCTCTGGCACAGCACCTACAAACCTGCGTACCGATGTTGAAATACTTGGCCCGGCCTTTGCAATGAAGTGGGATAAATGGGCTTTTGGCATATCAACAGCGGCTAAGGTGCGCGCCGATATGGTAGATGTTAACCCGGCCCTGGGCAACGCAGTTACTAACGGGCAGATAGATAATATATCTCAGGCATACAACATTTTAGCAGATTATAACCAACGGGCTATGGCTACATCATGGGGAGAAATAGGTCTTACCGCAGCCCGTAATATTTATGAAGATGATACCCATAAACTTAGCGCCGGCGTTACCTTTAAGCTATTGTTTCCGGGGTCTTATGCTAACATGGGTGCCAGCAATTTTACAGGTACTATTACAAATAATAATGGCGATGTGGCGCTTACTGATGCCCAGGCAACCCTCAATTTTGCCTACTCCGGCTCACTTGCTAACGGTTTTACTGATAACGATAACTATACCAAGTTTTTTGCAGGCGGACTTAAAGGCCTTGCTGCCGATATTGGCTTTAACTATCGTTTTAAAGATGATGAGAAGCCGCTGGGTTACTTTATTAATGCGGGCCTTTCGGTTAAAAACATGGGAAGCCTGAAATTTAAAGATGAGAATAACGAGGACAACTTGTATAATCTCAACATATCCGGCAATGAGGCGTTAGACCTTAACCAGTTTGAGGATGTAGATGATATTGAGGATATTGAAGACATATTGCTGACAAGCGGTTACGTAACATTACAGCAAAACAACCGTGATTTCAAGATAAAGCTCCCCGCCTACCTGGCCCTGTATGCTGATGTTAATGTGTACAATAATTTCTATGGAACAGTATATTACCAGCAAAAGCTCAATAAAGACAATAATAACGACCAGATTGCTATTCAGAACATTCTAACCGTAACACCCAGGTATGCTACCGGTTTTTTTGAGGCGTATTTGCCCCTTTCATTCAATGAGGTGTCTGATTTTACAGCAGGTATAGGTTTCCGTATATCAGGATTTTACATTGGTTCCGGGTCAATATTATCAGCAGCTATAGGCGACACAAACCAGGCCGATGCGTATTTAGGCTACCGAATTGGATTCTAAATCGTTTATTTTCAGCGATATATATTAAGGCGACATCTATTTTAGTGTCGCCTTTATTATAACCAATGCTAAATTGATGATAAAATTTAAGGTGACAGAATAATTTTACATAACTTTCACTACATAAAAATCTTACAATTATGAAATGGGGAGGCAGAAGACAAAGTGATAATATGGAAGACCGCCGCGGCGTCTCAGGCGGGCAGGTGGCTGTGGGTGGTGGTATTATAGGTGTTATAGTACTGCTTATCAACATGTTTACAGGAGGTGATTCGTCGTTTTTAAACGATATTACAAACCAGATTCAGCCGGGCTCACAGCAGGGACAACCTGTTGAGCTTACCGCCGAAGATAAAAAACAGGGCGAGATGGTTAACGCCATACTGGTTGATACTGAGGATGTTTGGACCAAACTATTCCAGGAAAACGGCATGGAATATGAGTATCCAAAATTGGTGCTGTTTCGCGATGGCGTGCAAACAGCCTGTGGCGGAGCATCCTCAGCATCAGGGCCTTTCTATTGCCCTGAAGACCACAAAGTATATATGGACCTGGCTTTTTTTGACGAGCTCCAGTCGCGCTTTGGCGCAAAAGGCGGAGATTTTGCCGTGGCTTATGTTATAGCCCACGAGATAGGCCACCACGTACAGACACTTATGGGGACATCGGCTAAAGTGCACCAGATGCAGCAGCAGGGTTCTGAACGTGAGGCTAATAGATTATCAGTAGCGCTGGAATTACAGGCCGATTTTTATGCCGGCGTATGGGCGCATCATGACCAGAAGATGAAAAACATACTGGAAGAAGGCGATATAGACGAGGCCCTGAGCGCTGCTAACGCCGTGGGCGATGATGCCATACAGAGCAAAGCGCAGGGCCGCGTGGTACCCGATTCGTTTACGCATGGCACATCCGCGCAGCGGATGTTCTGGTTTAAAAAAGGGTTTGAAACCGGAGACATAAAGCAGGGCGATACCTTTGCAGAATTGCAGTAAAAACTTACACGCAAATGGCTAATAATTCACAATTGGAGTTTGAAATTGGCTAACAAAAAAAGTAACAGAGTTGCAAAGAGGCAAAGTTTTCAGAAATGGAATCTTTGCCTCTTTTCTTTTTAAAATTTCTTCAATTTTAACTTTGCAACTTTACCTCTTATTATAAAAATACCTACAAATGGGTATTGCATTCAAAAAATTGAAAATGTATTTTTATTACGTTTTAAAACTTAAATCAAAAGTAACTTATGCGTGCAAAATTAACCTTCCTTGCCTGCCTTCTATTTACACTGATTCCAACAGTAGGCGTTTTAGCCCAAAAAGCCGAAACCTTTACCGTGGCCGGCAACACCTATTATGGCACCAAAGCTATCCCTGCCGAAATTATCGGCTTGTATAAGTATGAAAAGACAAAAGACCCCATTGTACAGGTAAATGCTGATGGTACTGGCTATTTTCAGCCGCACGATGTGCCAAAATATCCGGTAGAGTACTGGATTGAGACGGATGCAAAAGGTGTAATACAAAAACGCACCAGCGAAACCAACAAAAACTACCAGGTGGTACTCATCTTAAAATATGGTAGCAATGGCGAGGCCGGATGGAAAGGCGAAAAAGCAGGTCAGTATGACCGTATAGAAATAACGGTAGCTTATGACCAGGGCTATGCCATAGCATTGGGAGAACGGTACAAAGCATTATAATCAAGCACTTTAAAAACATAAAATCGGCTATAAGCCGGTTTTTTTTATACTAATAACTCCTGACAATCTTTCGCTTTGCAACTCTGCTTCTTTTCCGCTATTCCCCCTTTGGGGTTAAGGGGCGCCAAACTCCAGCATGCAGTCTTCAAGGGCAGTTTTAATTTGCTGAGCCGCACATTTATTAGCAACATACAGCGTGCGGCTGTTGCCCACAAGCTCTGATTTATCGTTGTACACCGGGCCAGTTATGGTAATCCAGTAGTCGTCATTTTTTTCTTCAAGGTCAATAGCGGCAACTTCCCGCCAGTTAAAGTATAAAATGCCGCCCGCCGTTTTATCTGAAGTGAGTTTTGCAACCTCCGACTTATTATGCCCTGTAAAATTTTTCTCAGAAATGGTGCCTTTATATTGAAAAAGGTTGATCTCGTTGATGTCAAACATCAATTCCACAGGGTCCGTCCAGGCATCACCTGTTTTTGTGTAGGTGGAAGCGTTAAAATTATTGCTCAAAAATTCCAGCGCGTCATCCGCCGACTCAAATTGCTGGGCCTGCGCCGAAAAGCCCACGAACGTTGTAAAAAGTATAAGTAATTTTTTCATAATAGTAGTTATAATAACGCGCACCAAGCTTTATTGTTGCAAAGTTAGTTAGCTATGCAATTAACAGGACGCTTCTCGGAAACTCAAAAAACTTTGCCTCTTTGCTGCTCTGCCTCTCTGCTCCTTCCTGAAACTTTACCTACCCAATCACATCCAGCTTCGCAAACCGTAGCAGCAGCTTCTTGATGCCCCCCACCTCAAAATGAATCTCGGCTTTTCGGTCGGCGCCCACACCCTCAAGGTTAAGTACCTTGCCTTTGCCAAACCGCTCATGCATCACTATATTGCCTTCCTGCAACTTATCCGGCGGCATAGCCGATGCGCTTCCGGGGCTTGCCGGCCTGCCGTTGTCTACAGGCTTAAGGCGCCTGATGGGCATATCGTGCTTAGGCTCGTTACCGGTAATCCAGTTGGGCGGTGTGCCGTTAGTAGGCTTGTTTTGGCGCAGTTTAGACTTGTCTACATCGCCAAAGATATCCGCATCAATCATCGGCTTGTAGCGGTAATTGGTTTCGGTTGGCGTAAGATATTCTAAAAACGTATCGGTAATCTCTTCAATAAAGCGGCTTGGCTCGCTGTCTACCAGCTTGCCCCAGCGGTAGCGGCTTTGCGCATAGGTAAGGTAAGCCTGGTGCTCGGCGCGCGTAAGGGCCACATAAAACAGGCGGCGTTCTTCCTCCAGCTCGCTGCGGGTGTTCATGCTCATGGCACTGGGAAAAAGGTCTTCCTCCATGCCCACAATAAAAACGTAGGGAAATTCAAGCCCCTTAGCCAGGTGAATGGTCATTAGCGCCACACGGTCGTCATCGCCCGTATCTTTATCAAGGTCGGTAGCCAGGGCCACATCTTCCATAAATTCAGATAGAGCGCCACGGGCACCGTCTACTTCTACCTGGCCTTCAATAAAATCGCGTATACCGTTTAGCAGTTCCTCAATATTTTCTATACGGGCAATACCCTCAGGCGTGGCATCTTTTTTAAGCTCTTGTATAAGCCCCGTTTTTTTGGTTATATGCTCTGCCAAAAAGAAGGCATCCTGGGTTTCGTTTATTACCTGGAAGCTCTTTATCATGGTTACAAAATCGCTCAGCTTGTTCCTGGTGCCGCTGTTCAGCTTCAGGTCAATGCGGTCAATAACCTCCATTACCTCAAAAACCGATCGCCCGTAGTGGTTTGCCGCCACAGTAAGCTTTTCCAGCGTAGTATCGCCTATACCCCGTGCCGGAAAGTTGATAACGCGCATAAGAGCCTCCTCATCCTTCGGGTTTATTACCAGCCTTAAATAAGCCAGCACATCCTTTATCTCCTTACGCTGATAGAATGACAGCCCGCCATAAATCCGGTACGGTATATCGCGCTTGCGCAGGGCGTCTTCCATAGCGCGGCTCTGGGCATTGGTGCGGTATAAAATGGCAAACTGCCCGTTGTTGAGCTGGTTTTGCATCTTCTGCTCAAAAATGGTACTGGCCACAAAGCGCCCTTCTTCACCATCGGTAAGGCTGCGGTGCACTTTTATTTTATGGCCCTCGTCATTGGCAGTCCACACCACCTTGTCAAGCTTTACCTTATTCTTGTCTATAATGGAGTTAGCCGCCTCCACAATATTTTTTGTAGATCGGTAGTTTTGCTCCAGGCGGTACATCTGCACGCCGTCATAATCCTTCTGGAAGTTAAGTATGTTGTTGATGTTAGCCCCGCGAAAAGCGTAGATGCTCTGGGCATCATCGCCCACCACGCAAATATTCTGAAACCTGTCGCTCAATGCCTTAACAATAAGGTACTGGCTGTGGTTAGTATCCTGGTACTCATCTACCATGATGTACCTAAAGCGGTTCTGGTATTTTGCAAGTACATCCGGAAAACGGTTCAGCAGCTCGTTGGTGCGCAGCAGCAGGTCGTCAAAGTCCATGGCGCCCGCTTTAAAGCATCGGTCAACATAGGCCTCATAAATTTCGCCCAGGCGCGGCTTTTTGCTCATGGCATCGGCCTCCTGCAGTTCCGGGTTATTAAAGTAGGCCTTAACGGTAATTAGGCTGTTTTTGTATGATGATATGCGGCCCAGCACCTGCTTGGGCTTATAAATATCCCTGTCAAGCTGCATCTCTTTTATAATAGAAGAGATAAGGCGCACACTGTCCTGGCTGTCATAAATGCTAAAGTTGCTGGGAAAACCCAGCTTATCGGCCTCAAAGCGAAGTATCTTGGCAAAAATGGAGTGAAAGGTACCCATCCACAGGTTCTTGGCCTCGCTGCTGCCCACAATATCGCTGATACGCTTTTTCATTTCGCGCGCGGCCTTGTTGGTAAACGTAAGGGCCAGGATGTTAAAGGCATCAACACCCAGGCTCATAAGGTAAGCAATACGTATGGTAAGTACACGCGTCTTGCCCGAGCCGGCACCGGCAATCACTATCATAGGCCCGTCTTTATGCAGGGTTGGGGCCTGCTGGGCTTCATTTAACTGGCTTATATATTTATTGATATCCACTTTCATAACCGCAAAAATAATCAATTTGGGGGTATTTTATATCACAAAGAACCGCAAAGAAGGCACAAAGGTACACGAAGTTTTTTTGCAATATTATACACCAATTTGCAGCACACTACCAACCCTGACGGGGTCAGCATTATGGCATGATAGAAGCTATTCCCTCCTGAGGGGTACCGGTAGGACGGGTGGGCAGTTTTACCAGCCTGAGTCAATCTAAGGCGGCCTCATCTTTTTGCGTTAAGCAAAATATGAGCTAAGGCTTTACGAAAGATTTGCTGTTTGAGCGCAGTGAGTTCAAATCTTTTAGCCGGTGCGAAATATTTTGTAGCTTAAAAAAAGATGTAGCCTTGATTTTTTGCTTCTTTTGTATCAGGACAAAAGAAGAATTTTCCCTATTTTCGCTTTGAAACAATTATTTGCTAAACATAACCGTTACAATTAACATAACACATTAACTACCACACATGGAGTATCAAAAAATCCTTGAACTGTTTTTTTATACATTGCCCGCCCTTATAACCGGTGCCGTTGCCTACACTTTTTTCCAGAATTTTGTAAAGAATGAAGAAGGCCGCCGCCGTTACGCCATACGCAAAGAAGCGCAAAAACACGCCATGCCGCTGCGTTTGCAGGCTTATGAGCGCCTGGTGCTGTTCCTGGAGCGCATAAGCCCCGCGCAGCTGCTCATCCGCATTACGCCGCAATCTGCAAACAAGCACGATTATGAGGAGTATGTAGTAGCCCAGATCGAGCAGGAATTTGAGCACAACCTAACACAGCAAATCTATATCTCTGCACAAAGCTGGGACATTATTACCACGGCTAAAAATGCCACCATACAAACCATACGCAAAACCAACATGAGCGCTAATGTGGAGAGCGCCAACAAATTGCGCGAGGTTATTTTAACCGATCTGTTTGATAAGCCCAGCCCCAGCAGCGTGGCCATTGCGTACCTTAAAAACGAAGTGGCCGAAATGTGGCAGGAGTAGTAGTAAGAAGGTAGCAGTAGGCAGTTGAATGCCTATTTAAGATCTATTACAAGGCATCAATAGCGATGCCTTTATTATTATGATGTAAAACAGCCACATGAAACATACCCTTACGCTCCTATTAATATTTGCCACTACCCTGCTTTCCGCGCAGGTGCCCACGGTACAGGAACTATTAGACCAGGCAAAAACACAGGAAAAAACCGGCGATTACAACAATGCATTACCGTTTTATGAAATGGCGCTACGGCTGGAGCCTAAAAATGCTGAAATTTACAATATAAGGGCTGCCGCTTACCAGGAGCGCGAAATGTACCGTGAGGCTAAAAATGATTTTGACCGTGCCATACTGCTCGATGCTAAAAATCCAAAATACTACAACCGCCGCGCCATATTGTTCAACCTGCTCAATTATTCAGAATATGCCATTCGCGATGCGGATAAAGCCTTAGAATATGCCGGCGACAACCTCAACGAAAAAAGTTTTGCTTATTATCAGCGCGCTGTTGCAAAAACAAACAATGGCCGGCTGGAGGGAGCGCTTGAAGATTATAACAGTGCCCTGGCTAACAGCCCTGCTCCAAGCACCGAGATGGTAGTGCTTTTAAAGTCGGCCTCTGTGCTTGGGCAGCTTAATCGTACTAAAGAGGCCATCAACAGGCTGGAAACACTGGTTACAAAATACCCTGACTTTACAGCCGGATACAATAATCTGGGCTATCAGTACATAAAAGAGGAACAGTACCTAAAAGCTATAGATGTGTTCAACCGGCTTATCAAGCTTATCGAGGCCCGCCCTGATAAAGATTATGAGATGGAAGCCGCTGTTGTAAAAACAGATGGCACTGAAAAGGCACTACCGCTAAACAATCGTGGCTTTGCAAAATTAAAGCTGGGAGATAAAAAAGAGGCGCTTAAAGACATTAATGCCTCGCTTAAAATTGACCCTACTAATCCTTACGCGTACAAAAACCGCGCACTTGTATACCTGGCAGATAAAAAAAACAAAGATGCCTGCGCCGACCTTCAAAAAGCCCTTGATCTCGGTTACACTAAAACTTACGGTAATGAAGCGCAGGAACTTGTAAATGAGTATTGTAAGGAATAATTATTTGTGTAATTAAGCGAAAATATCAAGAATTAGCCCTATTTAAATTTCTACAAATATCGAAATTCATGGCTTTAAATCTTCGTTAATTTGCTAAATCCGCCCCGACCGCTATCGGTGTCCACATTCCATTGTTTTTCGTCTCCTCTAAAAATTTTGTGCAATAAATTTCCTTAAAAAAGTTCCCCACTTTTATAAAATAATTAATACAAAAATCGTTAAATAGAGGTAACTTGCACGATAAATTAAGAACGAAAATTCCCTCATAAAAACATGAATGAGATAAAAATACTTTGGGTTGATGATGAAATAGACATGCTCAAGCCCCACATACTTTTCCTCGAAAAAAAGAACTACAAAGTTACTACCGCAAATAACGGTCGTGATGCGCTTGATATATTTGACAAACAAAACTTTGACATTGTTTTTCTTGATGAGAATATGCCCGGCATAAGCGGCCTGGAAGTACTGGCAGAGATAAAAGAAAAATCTACCGTGCCGGTTATCATGATCACTAAAAGTGAGGAAGAACTCATAATGGAAGAAGCCATCGGCTCTAAAATAGCCGATTATCTTATAAAGCCCGTTAATCCAAACCAGATACTGCTTTCCCTTAAAAAAAACCTTGACAATTCGCGCCTGGTATCAAGTAAAACAACGCTTGATTATCAAAAGGAGTTCCGCAAGATATCTATGGATATGGGCATGGTGCGCACTTACGAAGACTGGGTAGACATGTACAAAAGGCTTGTTTTTTGGGAAATGGAGCTCGAAAACATTGAAGACCAAAGCATGGTAGAGATACTGGAAAGCCAGAAAGCCGAGGCCAACTCGCAGTTTGGCAAATTCATTGAGCGCAATTATGAAGACTGGTTTGACCCTAAGGGCGATAAGCCAGTATTAAGCCACAACGTATTCCGCGAACTTGTATCGCCTGAAATTAAAAAGAAACAACCCATACTTTTTGTGGTGATAGACAACCTGCGCTATGACCAGTGGAAGGCGTTTGAGGGTGTTATAAACAACCACTACAAGCTTGAGAAAGAGTTGTCTTACTACTCTATCCTCCCCACTGCCACACAATATGCGCGTAACGCCATCTTTAGCGGATTGACGCCGTTAGAAATGGAAAAAAAATACCCCCAGTACTGGAAAAATGATGTTGATGAAGGCGGCAAAAACCTGTATGAAGGCGAATTTTTAACCGAGCAGCTAAAGCGCCTGGGCATGAGCGGCCTTAAGCAGGAATACTATAAAATAACCAACTTCAGGGATGGTAAAAAGCTGGTAGACAACTTTAAAGCCCTTAAAAATAACGATCTTACCACCGTAGTATATAACTTTGTAGACATGCTTAGCCATGCCAAAACAGAGATGGATGTGGTTAAGGAGCTTGCCAGTAACGATAAGGCTTACAGGTCACTAACACTAAGCTGGTTCCGCAATTCGCCGTTGCTGGAAATTATACAGCAGGCCCAGCAAATGGGTTTCAGGCTTATTATAACCACAGACCACGGCACCATAAACGTAAAGAATCCAAGCAAAGTGATAGGCGACAGGAATACCAGCCTTAACCTGCGCTATAAAACCGGCCGCAGCCTTACCTATGAGGAGCGCGACGTGTATCATGTTAAAGACCCTAAAGCCATACAGTTGCCCACCATAAACATGAGCAGTTCATATATATTTGCCAAGAACGACTATTTTCTGGCGTATGTAAACAACTATAACCACTATGTGAGCTACTACCGAAACAGCTACCAGCACGGCGGTATATCGTTAGAAGAAATGATAATACCGTTCCTGGTCTTTAACCCTAAATAGCAGGTAGCTGAAGATAGAGTAGAAGTAGTATGTTAATCGCCATAATAGTACAAAAATTAAGATAGCACAATGGACATCACTTTTTCCCTGGCGGAAATAGACCATGCCGCACAGCAGGTGCTGGCGCAAAACATTAAGAACATCATAACGTTTCACGGCAGCATGGGCGCGGGCAAAACCACGTTTGTTAAAGCCCTGGCGCGCCGACTGGGCGTTACAGAGATGACAGGCAGCCCCACATTTTCACTGGTTAATGAGTATGTTACACAAGATGGCCGCACGCTGTATCACTTTGACCTGTACCGTATTAATACTGAAGAAGAAGCGTATGATATGGGTATAGACGAATATTTTTACAGCGGCAACCTGTGCCTTATAGAATGGCCCGAAAAAACACCCAATCTTATACCGCTTGACCATACCGCTATAACCATTAAAACATTGCCCGACGGAAGGCGCCAGCTTACTGTAAAATAGTATTTTAAGTACAGATTTTTTTTGTACATTGTATCATTATTTCGCACCACCATGTCATTAACACCGTTTACAAAACAGCAGCTGTTGCCGCAGGAAGAGACGCTTGAAGTAGCGCGGCAGCGCAGCGACCTGTTTATAGGATTACCAAAAGAAACCAGTTACCAGGAACGGAGGATATGCCTTACGCCAGATGCGGTAACATCATTAGTGGCACATGGCCACCGCGTACTTATGGAGGCCGGCGCAGGTTTAAATGCCAGCTATACCGATAAAGAATACAGCGATGCGGGTGCCGATATAACACACGATACTAAAAAGGTGTTTAGCTGTCCCATGATACTCAAGGTAGAGCCGCCCACCCTGGCCGAAATTGAAATGATGAACCCCGGCACGCTGCTTATCTCAGCCATACAGCTAAAAACGCAGCGCAAAGAATTTTTTGAAGCCATGCAGGCCCGCAAAATTACCGGCCTGGCGTTTGAATTTATAAAAGACCCGGATGGCTCCTACCCTGCCATAAAATCGCTTAGCGAAATTGCAGGCACAGCATCTATACTTATAGCCGCCGAACTCATGATTAGCCAAAAGCTGGGTAAAGGCCTGCTCTTTGGCAACATTACCGGAGTACCGCCTACAGAGGTAGTGATACTGGGTGCCGGTACCGCGGCAGAGTTTGCCGCAAAAACCGCCTTGGGCCTTGGTGCCAGCGTAAAGGTTTTTGACAACTCTATAAACAAGCTGCGCAGGCTGCAAAATAACCTTAACCAGCGCATATTCACCAGCACCATACAGGAAAAAGCCGTTCAAAAAGCGTTGATGCGCTGCGATGTAGCTATAGGCGCCATGCGCGGCAAAGACCGCAGCCCTGTTATCGTTACCGAAACCATGGTAGAGCGCATGAAAAAGGGCGCCGTTATAATTGATGTTTCTATAGATACCGGAGGCTGTTTTGAAACCAGCGAAGTTACCACACACGAAAAGCCCACGTTTGTAAAACACAACGTTACCCACTACTGCGTGCCTAATATCCCTTCAAGATACAGCAAAACCGCATCACTGTCCATAAGCAACATCATAAGCCCGTTCCTGTTGCAGATAGCCGAAGACGGCGGTATTGAGAGCGCTATACGCTGCACGCCCGGCCTTAAGCACGGGGTCTACTTTTACCACGGCCGCCTTACTAACAGCAGCATAGGCGAATGGTTTGATATGGATGTTACCGATATTAACCTGATTGTTTTTTAGCTAAAGAACCTTAATATAGACGTCTTTCAGCACAATATGACACTATGGCTAATTAGCAAATAAGTCACACTGCCATTCACTAAAACAATCGGTACTTTTAAAAGCAATTTAAAAACTTATGTTAGTAGATAAAAAACTGCCGTTTAGTTACGTTTTTGGTAAAATAAAAAATGAAATGCTTATTGTGTTCATACTGGGTGTTGTAATACACTTTGTAACAGAGCAGTTTCTTTATGACTACCTGCCTACCATGCCGTTAACCATAGCTACGTTTCTGGGTACGGCAATATCTGTACTACTATCATTTAAAATGAGCCAGAGTTATGACCGTTGGTGGGAAGCCCGCAAGATTTGGGGTGCCATTGTAAATGATTCACGCAGTTTTGTACTGCAATTGCAGGCATTTCTTAAAAACCCTGAAGTAGCCCCACAAATAAAAGCAATGGCTTACAGGCAAATAGCCTGGAACTACGTTTTAGGCCAGTCCCTGCGCGGGCTTGATCCGTTACAAGGCTGCGATAAGCTACTTGCCGCCAATGATATTGAAGAACTGAAAAAACATACCAATAAACCATTAGGTATACTACAACAAAATGTAGCGCAAATAAGCAACTTAAAGGAAAAAGGTGAAATATCAGATTTTGTGCACGTGCAGTTCAACAACATCTTTATCCGCTTTTCAGATAATATGGGTATGGCAGAGCGTATAAAAAACACAGTTTTTCCTACTACCTACAGGCTATACCTGCACTTTACCATTTACCTGTTTGTGGTTATACTCTCCATCGGTTTAAAAGGTGTGCTCATCTATTATGAAATACCACTGCTTATGCTGGTATCTATGGTGTTTTTCCTGCTCGAAAAAACCGCTTATCACCTGCAAAACCCTTTTAGAAACCAGCCCAGCGATACAAATGTAACCACCATAGCCCGCAATATCGAGATAAATATTCGCCAGCTTTTGCACGAAGATGTTGTGCCCGCGCCTATAGAAAGGGATAGCTTTTATAGTATGTAAATTAATCCCAGTCTTTCAATTCGCTTTTTAAAATTTTCCATTTCATAGCAGAAGCATCATATTGATATGTTGTTTCAGAATACTGATACGCATTCGCGTGAACCCTTGTAATCAATCGCTTCTTTAAAGGCACAAACTCGGCGGGAAAATACCCCATTGTTGCGGTTAAAAAATCGTGTTGAATGAATTTTCCTTTTTTATCCTGGATATAATAGTAATAAGAAGGCCCGCCATTTCCGCCACCATTCTGTTTGAATGCAACATCATCAAGCCCGTCAAAATTAAAATCAGCCACCACAATATCGCCATAATCATTATCTGTATAAAGGCTGTCTTTATTAAAACCGGTACTGTAAGAACGCACATATTTGCAATTGGTATATGTACCTTCAAACATCCAGGCGCTGCCAAAATGGATTTGCTGCCCTGCCTTTGTCTTTTTGCTAATAATTTCAATCTTCACATCTAACGAGTCACTAACAGTATGCTCTGCTGAGCCATACCACTTCGCATACACCTTAAAATCAAAATCCTTAGACAAGTTGGTATGCACACAATCCTGGGCAAAAGCACCCAGCGTAATTGTCAGGAGGAGCAGAATGGTTTTCATGGCAGGTTATAGCAGGTCTTTGTAAATGTAATAATTCTCGTCATCAAAACATACAAACGTTACCTGTACAATAGTAGTATTATTTGCCAAAAAATCTTTTACGGCTTGCACGGCAACCTGAGCCGCTTCTGTTTTTGGGTAACCATACACGCCAGTGCTAATATTTGGAAAGGCAATCGTTTTTACCCCATTTTGAACGGCAAGCTCCAGGCTGTTACGGTAGGCATTTGCCAGCAGTTCAGGTTCGCCTTTATGGCCGCCGTTCCACACGGGGCCCACAGTATGTATAACGTATTGCGAGGGCAGGTTACCGGCGGTAGTTATCACGGCTTCGCCTGTTTTGCATCCTCCCTGTTTATTTCTAATAGCTATACAGTCGTCCAGTATTGCCTTTCCCCCTGCCCTGTGTATGGCGCCATCTACACCGCCACCGCCCAGTAACGATGAATTTGCCGCATTTACAATGGCACCGGCTTCAATTTTAGTAATATCGCCTTTAATGAGTTGTATTTTTTCCATTCACTAAATTTCAGGAATTTTGAGGTAACATGTACTCATTTTACACGCTTTTAACGCATGTAAAATTCAGTGACAAAACATCCGTCAAAAAATAATACCTTTGCAGCTCAATTTTTTACAATGAGATTACACAGGAATTTATGCTTTACGGTAATAGACTCGCTCGGGTTTATTTTTAACGAAGGACAGTATGCCGATAAAGTGGTGGCACTTGCTCTTAAAAAAGATAAGCGCTGGGGCAGTGCTGACCGCAAGTTTGTTGCCGAGACAATATATGAAATTGTACGCTGGAAACGCCTTTATACTGAGATTGCCGAGGTTAAAGAACCGTATGACCGCGATAACATTTGGCGCATATTTGCCGTATGGGCAGTGCTGCGTGGCATTCAGTTGCCAGACTGGAAGTATTTTGAAGATACCCCGCTGCGCCGCATTAAAGGCCGTTTTGATGAACTGAATAAAATACGTAAATATCGTGAGTCTATTCCGGATTGGATGGATGATCTTGGCGTTAAAGAGCTGGGCGAAAAAGCCTGGGAAAAGGAAATTGCCGCGCAAAACCAGCAAGCCCGGGTTATACTTCGTGTAAACACCTTAAAAACTACCCGCGAAAAACTTCGCGCGTTATTATTTGACCTTAATATAGATACTGAGGTACCTAAAGAATATCCGGATGCGCTGATACTTAAAGAGCGTGCCAATGTATTTTTAACCGATGCCTTTAAAGAGGGCCTGTTTGAGGTTCAGGATGCATCGTCTCAGCTTGTGGCACGGTTTCTTGATGTAGAGCCGGGCATGCGTGTGGTAGATACCTGCGCCGGTGCCGGTGGAAAAACCCTGCATATGGCCGCGCTTATGGAAAACAAAGGCCAGCTTATTGCTATGGATTTGTATGAAAGCAAGCTAAAACAGCTTAAAATACGTGCCAAACGCGACAGCGCCTTTAACATTGAGTACCGGATTATAGACAGTACAAAAGTTATTAAAAAACTGCATGAAAAGGCCGACCGTGTGCTTATAGACGCGCCGTGCAGCGGGCTTGGTGTGCTTAAGCGTAACCCTGACAGCAAATGGAAGCTGCAGCCCGAGTTTATAGACAATATTAAAAAAACACAGGCAGAAGTGCTTGAAAACTACAGTAAAATAGTAAAACCGGGCGGAAAGCTGGTATATGCAACCTGCTCTGTACTGCCATCAGAAAATCAGGAGCAGGTTAAACGGTTCCTCACAACAGATATTGGGCAGGAGTTTGCTTTTGTAAAAGAACATAAGGTTTTAGCATCAGAATCGGGCTTTGACGGATTTTATATGGCGCAATTAGAACGAAAAAAATAACATTTAACACAGCTATTGTTAAATGGTAACATTATATACCATATAAAGTAGTTACATTTGCTGTCCTATAATATTTTAAGCATGAAAAAAATCTTTACTTTATCTTTTATACTTAGTGCTGTAGCGGGCTTTGCCCAGATACCTGCGGGCTATTATAATACCGCAACAGGCAGCGGCTATACGCTAAAAACACAGTTGCACAACATTATTGACAACCATACAGATCAGGGTTACAGTGGGCTGTATACTACATTTGCGCTATCAGATAAAGACCTTTATTACGAAAATGACGGCTCTATACTTGATATATATTCTGAGAAGCCCGCGGGCCCCGATACATACGAATATTATTATGGATCTGCCAATCAGGATGATGGCAGTGGCGGTACGCAGGAAGGACAGAAATTTAACAGGGAGCACATTATCCCGCAATCTTATTTTGGGTCTTCAACACCTATGTACTCTGATGCCCATTTTATTGTACCGGCAGATAAATATGTAAACGGACAGCGCGATAACCTTCCCTTCGGCAGGGTTAATACAGCAAGTTTAACTACTACAAACGGCTCTAAAAAGGGTAACAACCTTAATTCAGGCTATTCTGCAGGTTATACAGGCACCGTTTTTGAACCTATTGACGAGTTTAAAGGTGATGTAGCCAGGATGTTTTTTTACTTTGCCACGCGTTATGAAGGCCAGCTTGCCGGTTTTTATACCGGTGCAAATGCTAATTCAATACAATCTAAAGCCATGTTTGACGGTACAGAGAACCATGTGTTTTCACCTACGTTCTTAAACATTTTGCTTACCTGGAGCCAACAGGATCCGGTAAGTCAAAGGGAAATAGACCGTAATAATGCCATTTATGGGCGCCAGAACAACAGGAATCCGTATATAGACCATCCTGAATATGTGCAAAGCATATGGGGCACTACTGCAGGTCTGGAGGATGCTTTTAGCACAACCCTTTCGGTATATCCTAACCCTGTAATAAACCATGAGCTAAATATATACAGCGAAAAAAATTTAACCGAAATTCAGCTTATTAATATAAACGGCCAGCTGATACAATATGTAGCGCAGCCACATGCAGTAGATAATAACTACACGCTAAGCAACCTGCCGCAGGGCTTCTACCTGTTAAAGGTTACCGCCGGTAAACAGACAGAAACCCGAAAGGTTATTGTAAACTAAAACAAAAACTCCCCCGCTATAACGGGGGAGTTTCTTTTATAAAAGCTTCTTGCTCCTGAGCCACTAACCGTTGAGCAATTGCTACATTAATTATTCTTCTTCGCATTCATAATCTGCCACTGGTCGTTAAGGTACTTCACCTTGCGCACTTCCTTCATAATATCCTCATGCTCATCTTCATAATATTCGGTTGTTTTATCAGTTTCGGCATCAAGGTCGGCGGCACGTTCCAACAGGTTATCCATAACCGGCTGTAATTTATCTTTAACTATTTTAGGCATAGCATCAAATAGTTCTTGTAGTTCTAGTTGTAACATTATAATGTGTTTTTATAAAGATAAGAATTAAACATCAGCACCTACTAATTTATAATCTACAGTCCATTTCTATCCCAGCCACCCTTCCCTATCTAAACTCCTGTATTGTATCGCCTCCCCAATATGGTGCGAAGCCACTGTTTCGGCGCCTTCCAGGTCGGCAATGGTACGGCTCACTTTCAGTATACGGTCATACGCACGTGCTGAAAGGTTAAGGCGCTCCATAGCCGTTTTAAGCAGGTTGAGCGATGTATCATCAAGTTTGCAGTATTCACGTATTTGCTTGCTGCTCATCTGGGCATTGTAATGTACGTTTTCAAACTGCTCAAAGCGCAGGGTTTGTATTTCGCGGGCAGCTGTAACACGCTTTCTTATCTCCACGCTGCTCTCGGCATTGCGGGTATCGCTTAGTTTTTCAAAAGGCACCGGTGTAACCTCAATATGTATGTCAATACGGTCCAGCAACGGACCCGATATCTTGCTCATGTACCGTTGCATTTCGTGTGGTGAGGAGCTTACCGGCGCATCAGGGTCGTTAAAATAACCGCCGGGGCTGGGGTTCATGCTTGCCACCAGCATAAAGCTCGACGGGTAGGTTATCGTAAATTTAGCGCGGCTTATGGTAACCTCGCGGTCTTCCAGCGGCTGGCGCATTACCTCTAACACTTCGCGTTTAAACTCCGGCAGTTCATCCAGAAACAAAACACCATTATGGGCCATAGAAATTTCCCCGGGCTGCGGAAAGCTTCCGCCACCCACAAGGCTAACAGAACTGGCAGTATGGTGCGGGCTCCTGAAGGGTCGCTGGCTCATGAGCCCCACATTTTTTATTTTGCCGGCTACGCTGTGTATTTTAGTGGTCTCCAGTGCTTCCCGCAGCGTCATTGGTGGCAATATACTGGGCAGGCGCTTAGCCAGCATGGTTTTACCCGAACCTGGCGGACCTATTAGTATAATGTTGTGGCCGCCTGCTGCAGCAATTTCCATACAGCGCTTTATCGACTCCTGGCCTTTAACATCACTAAAGTCAAATTCAGGAAAGTCAAGCGTTTTATAAAACTCTTCGCGGGTATTAATTACCGTTGGTTCCAGCGCGCCGCGCCCTTCAAAAAAGTCAATTATCTCCTTTACATTTTCCAGTCCGTAACAGTCAAGCCCGGCAACAATAGCGGCTTCCTTAATATTTTGCTTCGGCAAAAAGAAGCCCTTAAAGCCTTCTTCCTTGGCCTTTATTGCAATAGGAAGCACCCCCTTTATAGGCTGTAGAGAACCATCTAAAGACAGTTCACCCATAATAATATACTTGTCTACTTCGTCGCTTTTTATTTGCCCTGATGCCGCTAAAATACCCACTGCCAGGGTAAGGTCATACGCGCTGCCTTCTTTGCGCATATCTGCCGGTGCCATGTTTATGGTAATTTTTTTGCCGGGAAGGCTGTAGCCGTTGTTTTTAAGCGCAGCAGCAATACGGTAGCTGCTTTCTTTAACTGCAACGTCTGCCAGGCCAACCAGGTGGTAGCCTACACCTTTGTCAATATTAACTTCAACAGTTATGGTGGTGGCTTCTACACCAAAAACGGCGCTGCCAAAAACTTTTATAAGCATAGTAGGGTTTTACAGGGCATGAAAATACGCAAAATGATTTTAATATAGTAATTAGTGAAAAATTTCTTTCAACAGACTTCTCATCATAAACTTACTTTAAAATTGACTGTACACTCAACCCCGGTAGCGCAAAACCCGTTAACTTTACAACCATCAACTTACAACATAATAAAATGGGAATCTTTAACGCTATATTAGGCCATGCCAGTGAGGTATCAATACCAAAAATTACTGAAGAGTTTCAGCCGATACTAATCAATGGTGAAAACATAGAAAAAGCCTTTAAGCTTATTCGAGATATGTTTATCTTTACTAATAAACGCCTTATTTTAGTAGATAAACAGGGTATTACCGGCAGCAAGGTAGAGTACATAACCATACCCTATGGCAGTATTATAAAATTCAGTAAAGAAAGTGCCGGCTTTATGGATCTTGAAGCAGAGCTTAAAATCTGGATAAAAGATGAAGATCAGCCCATTAAAAAACAGTTTGGCCGCAATAACAATATTAATGAGGTATACCAGGTGCTCAGCCAGCATATTTTAGGTTAATCCCATCAATAACTTTTATATTATGTGGCCAAAGCTAATTGTTTTGGCTATTTTTATGCTATGGATGACAACCTTCTTGTAATAATAGGCGGCGATGCTGCGGGTATGTCGGCGGCGGCAAAGGTGCGCCGTGTGCACAAAGACAGGCAAATACTGGTTTTTGAAAAATCGGCCTATACCTCCTACTCTGCCTGTGGCATACCTTATTTTATTTCAGGAATTATTGAGTCAGCCGATGAGCTGGTGCGCCGGAGCCCACAGGAATTCCGTGATAAATACAATATTGATGTAAAAACGGAGCACCTGGTGCAACAGGTGGACACCGCCGGCAAGCGCATACGTGTGCTGGACAAGCAAAACAATATTGAATTCTGGCAGCCTTATAATCAATTACTCATTGCTACCGGGGGCAAGTCTTATTGCCCTACTCACATTAGTGGGCACAATGCCAGCAATGTTTTTGGTGTAAGCACGCTTAAAAGCGGACTGAATATTGAAAACTACATAATAGATAAAAAGCCTCAAAACGCAGTGATTATCGGGGGCGGCTACATAGGCCTGGAAATGGCCGAGGCACTACTCATCCGTGGGCTTAAAGTAGTACTGGTTAACCGTGGCCCCCAGGTTATGAATACCCTTGACCCTGATATGGGGGCGCTGGTAAGCGAAGCCATGCGCAAATTAGGTGTATTGCTTTATTTAGATGAAGAACTGACAGGCTTTGGCATCGAAAACAATAACGTCACAGGTGTAATAACTAATAAACAAAGTATTGCTGCCGATATAGTGGTGTTTGGTATGGGCACATCGCCCAATACGGCTTTTTTGGCAGGATCAGGCGTTGCGCTTGGTGTAAAAGATGCCATTAAGGTCAATGCCCAGATGCAGACCAATGTTCCTGATGTTTGGGCCGCCGGCGACTGCACCGAAACCCTTAACCTTGCCAGCAAGCAGCACATTTACATAGCGCTTGGCACTGTGGCCAATAAAACCGGGCTTGTGGCCGGCAGCAGTATTGCCGGCGAACATGCTGTTTTTCCGGGGGCGGTGGGCACGGCTGTATGCAAAATATGTAGCTATGAGGTGGCGCGCACAGGCCTTAAAGAAAAGGAACTAAACAAGCTGGGCATTGAATTTGTTGCCACCACCATAGACAGCCTAACCCGTGCCGATTATTACCCCGGCGCCCGTAAAATTGTTGTTAAGCTGCTGGCCGAACAAAACAGCGGCAGGTTGCTGGGCGGGCAAATTATAGGCGAAGAAGGTGCTGCAAAACGGATTGATGTCCTGGCAACAGCCATTACCCACAACCTTACGCTGCAAAATATTATAGATTTAGATTTATCATATGCACCACCGTTCTCACCCGTGTGGGATCCCGTACAGACCTGCGCCCGTAAATTAATTAAGATGATATAAAATTTCTTACTTTTAAGTACGTTATAGCACCAAACCCGCTTTATGAAAACCCTCTATAAAACATTTATGTTCTGTGTCATTATTGTAACAGGCACTTGCGCTGCAACATATTTAATACAGTGCAAACGTGGCGATACTCTACAGCAGGATGTGGCAGCGGCTGTAAAAGCAAAAGATAGCACTACTGTAGAATTTACTGAATTGTACAGGCCTGCTAAAGACATACCTTATGGCGGCGAAGACACCATACACGCAGGGCATATATTACGCAAAATGGGGTTTACGCAAACCGATTACGGCTGGGGTAACGGGATGCCGCCTGCCATCAGTATACGGTCAGCACACTACCATAAAAAGGGCTGCGACTGTGATGTATATAAGTTATATAATGAAACAAATAATAAAGACCTGTATACTATAACAGAAAGTATTACCTGTTACCCTTCTCAAAAAAAATAATTATGCTAACTATACCTGATCAGCTTAAAAGATTAAAAGCACTGGCCGATACTGGCCTGGTTTATGCTACGGATGATTACAACCGAGAACGGTTTGGCCAGATTTTAGAAATTAGCATTCAGCTCATGGCACAAACCAGCGGCAACAGTACAGAAGATTTAAAAGCCATGTTTGCCCCTGTTATAGATTACCCCACGGTAAAAACTGATGTCAGGGCGCTGGTACTGTCTCCCGATAAAAAGCAGGTACTGATGGCGCGTGAAAGCGTTGATTGCAAATGGACCCTGCCGGGCGGCTGGGCCGATATCGGCGAAAGCCCGCGCGAAGCGGTTATTAAAGAAACCCGTGAAGAAACCGGCCTCCACGTGCAGCCCATTGCACTACTGGCTGTGTTTGACAAACGAATGCACCCGCACCCTCCGCAGCCGTATTATATTTATAAGCTGGTAATTTTGTGTGAGGCAGTTTCAGGGGAGCTTCAAAGCGGTTTTGACATGATGAGCGCCGCGTGGTTTGATGTTGATAACCTGCCGGAATTAAGTACCGATCGTATACTTAAAAGCCAGGTTGAGCTTGTTTATAATAAAGCGGTTAACAATGATTTTATTGCTTACTTTGACTAATATATAACTTAAAATAACTTATGAAAAAATTACTATTTACAATTGGCGTGGTACTTACACTTAGCCTTGCTAACGCGCAAACTGCACCTGATTACAGCAAATATCCGTTAGATACTGAGGCAAATATTAAAAAAGCAAATGATGCGGCACTGCAGACTGCAAACTATGTACTGGGCACACCTATAAACAAAGACCCGCAGCAAAGGCTTGAAGCCCTGCAGTTTTTACTGATGTGGATGCAGGGTACCCCGGACTATTCTTTTGCAATAGACAACACGTTTAGTCTTGTAGGTGAAGACCAGCAAATGATGGGACTTTATCTTGCGGCGATGATAAAACACCAAGTTGATAATAAGATTAAACAAGGCGGCCCTGATGTATCTGTTGCCACCCTTAAAACCATTGCTGAGTATATTGACAATCCTGCGCACAATGCAAAAGCCACGGGCGAACTTAAAAAAATGGTGGAAGCAAATAAAGCCGGTAAGCTAAAGGAATTTGTAGAAAAAATGAACAAAGAATAACTACAGACTTCTTTCCCGGCCGTCAAACATGTAAATCCAAAGCATGCGCGACAGCCTGAAATTAAACGTACTGAACAGCACTGCAAGCAAAGTGATAGTGCCAAACAATGTTGCAAACTTAGTTGTAAAGAACTGCATTATTAAAAATACAATAATCATTTCGCCCACAGTAAGGGCATAGCTAACAAACATAGACCCGAAGAAATAGCCCGGTTCGCGTTCAAATTTATGGCCGCATACCGGGCAATTTGTTTCCATCCTGGGCATCTGGAACAGCAAAGGATTGCCTTTTTTTGCAAATACATGGCCTTTACCACATTTAGGGCATTTTTCTGTAAAAATATCGGTAAGCTGAGACATAGTAGAGTGTTTTAAGTTAAAGGTTTAGAATTAATATTGCGCTAAACCTGTTTCAAAGGTACATACAATGCTAAAATAACCCCATTGCTTATTTACGCAGAAATTTGTACTTTTAAGACATTATGAAAAAAGTTCCAGTACTTGACATCATGCAGTTCGCTGAGCAGGACAGCGTAGAAAATTTTTACGCCAATACCCTGCAAGACCACCTTATTACAAGGCATAAAAATATCAATCATCCCCATTCTCATAACTTTTACCTTGCCATATTATTTACAAAAGGCAGTGGCATACACGAAGTAGATTTTAATACATATAAGGTAATGCCGGGTGCAATTTTTTTCCTTAATCCGGGACAAACGCATAACTGGCAGCTATCGGCAGATACTGAAGGCTACATATTTTTTCATACGCGTGAATTTTATGAGATTCAGTATACACATAATCGTCTTGGGCAGTTTCCATTTTATTACAGCATACATAATTTACCTCTACTTTACCTTGAAGGAGATGAAGTGGCAACGATAGTGCAATTATTCAAAAATATTTTTGACGAGAACCATACTGTAAACCACTTTAAGAATAACATATTAGTCAGCCTTGTAGACTTGGTATACACATACAGCACAAGATTGTATATTAAAGAAAATAAATTTACAACGGCTTCAAATAACGCTTACTACGATAAATTCAGGACGTTTGAAATGCTTGTAGAAAGACAATTTCGTACAGAAAAATCACCGGCTAATTACGCGGCACAGCTTGCCATAACGCCACGTCACCTAAACCGTGTTACACAGGCAGTAGCGGGCAAAACAGCTACCGATGTTGTACTTGACCGTGTGCTGCTGGAAGCTAAAAAAGAAATGGTATTGCGGCAGGATAGCTTTGCTAATATTGCTTCAGGCCTGGGATATGATGATTATGCCTATTTCTCCCGCCTGTTTAAAAGCAGGACAAAACAAACACCATCAGAATTTTTAACGAAGTACAGACATGATTAAAAAAATCGCTAAAAGCTAAACCGTACCGTAGTACATTGCTTTTACAATACCGTCAGACAGTCCTATTTTAGGCACATAAATATTTCTGGCTCCGCTCCATCGCATAGCATTAAGGTATATACGGGCTGCATAGATAATAACATCGGCACGGTCAGGATTAAGGCCCAAATCTGCAATGCGCTGCTCATAACTCATACCACTAAGCGCCTGGTATTGGGAGTTTACATAAAAATAAGATAGAGGCTTGTCCTGCTTTTTACCTGATAACTTAAACAATTTATTGATGTTACCACCAGATCCTATCAAATCTACCGTATCATAAGGCTCTGTAACAGCTTTGATCCACTTTTCAATTTCAACCCATACAATATCGTTTACCATGTTGTTAAGCAGCCTCACCGTACCATTTTTGAAAGATTTTGAAGCCACAATAGTGCCATTGGCAAATAATGAAAACTCTGTACTGCCACCGCCCACATCAACAAACAGGTACGTCTGCTCTGGTTTTATAAAATCGTGCAAATCAGTAGCCGCAATAATGGCAGCCTCTTTTTTGCCGTCTATTATCTCTATTTTAATACCGGCTTCCTTTTGTACAACATCAATAACCTCGGCAGCATTATATGCCTCACGCATGGCCGATGTGGCACATGCCATATACCGTTCTACACCGTGCACCTTCATAAGCAGCCTGTATGCCTGCATGGCATCTACCATACGGCTTATGTTTTCTTCAGATATTTCGCCTACGGTAAAAGCATCCTGCCCCAGGCGGATGGGCACGCGTACCAGAGAACTTTTGTTAAATTGCGGCTCTTTACCATCCTGCTCTACAATATTGCTTACTAAAAGCCTCATAGCATTAGAGCCAATATCTATAGCGGCATATTTTTTAATATTAATCATTCTTTTCTAAGCTTCTTAACTCGTGCGTTTCTATTATGTCATGCGCCTCATTATCCTCTTCCGGAGTTAACGAGCCTGGCTTTACATGTTCATAGACCACCTCAAGTTTATTCCTGTAATAATTATATGTTTCAAGTTGCGCCCTAAAAGGCTTGGCATTGGGGTGCTTGCGGTATTTATTTTCAAGGTTTTCGCTGTGCCAGCGTGCTTTTACATTGCCCTTCCACCCTATTTCAAACGTATCAAGAAGCTCCTTCTTTATATCTTCATCATAAATTGGGCAACTTACCTCAACACGGCTGTCAAGGTTTCGCGTCATAAAATCTGCCGAAGATATATAAATGGCCGGGTCTCCAGCATTAGCAAATATATAGATGCGCGGATGCTCCAGGTAATTATCTACAATACTAATGGCCTCAATATTTTCGCTCATGCCGGGTACGCCGGGCACAAGGCAGCACATACCTCTTATTATAAGCTGAATCTTTACACCGTCACGACTGGCCTCATACAGCTTGTCTATCATCCTGAAATCTGTAAGGCTATTCATTTTCAACTTAATGTAAGCCTCTTTACCGGCAATGGCGTTAAGTATCTCCCGATCTATAAGCTTATAAAATTTATTGCGTGTATAATGCGGTGAAACAATAAGGTGCTTATAGCGGTGCAGCTTATAATTTACATCAAAAAAGTCGAATATACGGCTTGTTTCTTTTAATATCTGAGGATGCGCGGTAAACAATGTAACATCGGTATATACCCTTGCTGTACTTTCATTAAAGTTGCCGGTTGATATAAAACCATAGCGCTTAATCCTGCCGCCTTCAAGGCGCTCTATAAGGCATATTTTACTGTGTACCTTAAGGCCTTTTACCCCAAAGATAAGGTTGATGCCTTCGGTTTGCATCTGCTCTGCATAGGTAATGTTGCTGGCCTCGTCAAAACGTGCCTGCAACTCTATTTGCACCGTTACCTTTTTACCGTTTTTAGCCGCATTTATTAGCGAACTAACAATTTGCGAATTACGTGCCAGCCTGTACAATGTTATTTTTATAGAAACCACTTTAGGGTCGAGCGCCGCCTCACGCAAAAACTTAATTACATAAGAGTAGCTTTGATAAGGTGCATATACAAGGTAGTCTTTCTTTTTAACACGCTGCATCATACTGCCTTCCAGCGTAAGGCCAGGCACCGGCAAAGGTGCATTGGGCGCATACAACAGATCGCTACGGCCAAGTGTAGGAAAATCCATATAATCCTTTCGGTTGTGGTATCGCCCGCCGGGTATTATACTGTCTGATTTATCTATTTGCAGGTTGTTCAAAAAATATTGCAAGGTATCTTCTTCAATCGCGGCATCATATACAAACCTAACAGGTTCGCCTATGCGGCGGTCCTTAACACCCGTCCATATTTTTTCCATAAGGCTCTTGCTCTGGTCGCTGTCAAGGTCAAGCTGGGCATCACGGGTAATTTTTATCATGTGTGCCGATATGCTCTCATATTTAAATATGTTGAAAATGTTTTGCAGATTAAACCTTATAACATCATCAAGCAAAATAATGCATTTTTTATCGCTTTCTGTAGGCACTATAACAAAACGGTTTATAGTGCGCGGCATTTCTATAAGGGCATAGCGCACCCTGCGTTGCTCTAACACGCCATCATCATCAGGCTGCTTGGATTTCATTACCATTTTTATGGCAAGATAACCCGCAGCATCTTTTAGTATAGGAAATTCCTCAAGGTCATTAAGTATAATGGTTACCAGTTCATTACTTACCTTCTGGATAAAAAAATCTTTTATAAAACCCTGCTGCTCACGCGTTAGCTGGGTTTCATTGATCATAAATATATTTTCTTTCTCAAGTTCTTTTTCTATAACGCTCAATATCCTGAGGCTTTCGCTCTGCTGCTCAATAACAATATCAGTTATTTCACCTAAAAGGGCTGTAGCACTGTCAGTAAGCGGTAGTTCTTCGCTTGTTATGCCTTCAAGGCTAAGGCGGCGAATAGCAGCATAACGAACCCTGAAAAATTCGTCAAAATTATTCGAAAATATCCCTAAAAACCTCAGCCTGTCCAGTAATGGAACGGTGTCGTCACCGGCTTCCTGAAGCACCCTGGCGTTAAAGGCAAGCCAGCTTTTTTCCCTGTCAATGTACCGGTTTTCCGGTGAGTGGTGGATCATATTTTTTTAAATCGCTTGGAAATAATACTGTTTCTGTTGTACCCTTACGGATGGCATTCCAGTCATTTTCTTCAAATGAAAGAGATACAAAACCTGCCGTAGGTACATTTTCTACAGCGCGGTTCCCAAAGGTATTAACAAAATTAGTAATAGCGTCGTTATGTCCAAAAAGAATTAGGTTATCAAATTGGTTATTGCAGCTTTTTATGACATTTTCAAGATTTTTTTCATCAAAAGTGTAAAGGTCGTCCTTAAAAATTATAGTATCGATAGGAATAGAAAGGTTCTCTGCAAAAATATAAGCTGTGTTCTTTGCGCGCTGGGCTGTACTGCTCCACACAATATACTGCCCTGGCAAATGGCCTTCAATATTTTCTGCCATAAGGTGCGCATCATTAATTCCCCTTTTGCTCAACGGCCTGTCTTTATCGTGCAGCGGAGCATCCCAGCTTGATTTAGCATGGCGAATCAGGATTAAATTTTTCATAAGCTGGTAATTTAATTTAAAAATAATCAATAAATTAAATATCTAAAAAATTAACACACATCATGTTTAAATTATGTTAATTTGCTCTTAAACTTTTAGTTTTCACAATCCTGTAGCTACTTTCCTGTTAGTATTATGGCGCCAGCCTTTCTATTGTCCAGCTATAATTTTCCGCCAGCTTATACCTTATGCGGTCATGCAGCCGGTTAGGTCTTCCCTGCCAGAATTCTACCTCAACTGGCTTAACAAGGTAGCCTCCCCAATGCTCAGGCCTGGGAACATCTTTGTCATTATAAATGGTTTCAAGCTCCTTCAGATTATTTTCAAGATAACCGCGCGAAGGTATAACCTCACTTTGCGGAGATACTAACGCCCCAAGCCGGCTACCATGCGGGCGGCTCTCAAAATACCCGTCAGAATTATTGGATGATGTTTTTTCTGCAACGCCTTTTATAATAACCTGACGCTCCATCTGGTGCCAAAAAAAGGAAAGGCATACATTGGGGTTAGCATCTATGGCCCAGCCCTTCTCAGATTTATAGTTAGTGTAGAACGTAAAACCCTCAAAAGTAAACTGCTTGAGCAGCACCACCCTGTTTTTTGGAAACCCATCGAGCCCAAAGGTGCTTACAGTCATGGCGTTTACCTCAGCGCCGCTGTCACTTTCTTCAACCTCTATAAACCACTTTTTAAAAAGTGTTACAGGGTCTTCCGGAAGGTGTTCTTCGGTCAGTTCACTTTTATCATATACTTTGCGGTAGTTGCTTAAGTCGGTCATCATGTATTATTTCGGATTGTAGATTTCAGATTATAGCTACGCTATTGTTGAAGTATTGCCTCCCAGTTTATAGACTCCCTAAAAATCTGAAATCTACAATCGGAAATTTTAAAACTCAAATATTTTCCCGTCATCGGCCACATCTACGTTTTCAAAAATTGTGGCAGCTTCCTCCTTAAACTGCTCAATACCATCATAGCGGGTGCTAAAATGCCCCAGTATAAGCTGGCCCACATTAGCTTTCAGGGCTATTCGTGCAGCCTGCTTAGCAGTGCAGTGTAAAGTGGTTTCGGTGTAGCGCTCCTCACTTTCTAAAAATGTACTTTCATGATACAATACGCTAACATCTTTTATTATAGGTATTATGCTTTCGTGGTAGGCCGTATCGCTACAAAACGCGTAACTTTTACATGCAGGCGGATCAAAAGTCAATTCGGTATTAGATATCACACGGCCATCTTCCAGTGTTATGTCCCCGCCATATTTTATCTTTCTATAATAGGCCTGGTCAATCTCATAGGCTTCAACCGCTTCAATGTTTAACGTCCGCTCGGCAGGTTTTTCTTCAAATAAATAACCGTTAGTATACACGCGGTGCCTTAACGGTATTGTACTTACCCTAACTTTTTCATCTTCATACACAACCTCACTTTCAGCCGATTCAAGCTCATGAAAATAAAGGTTATAGCTGGTCCATGAGTTAGACACTTTTAGTAACAACAGTATCACTTCTTTTATACCCTTAGGCCCGTATACATGCAAATCGCTCTTGCGCCCCAGCAATGCAAAGCTGGATATTAAACCTATAAGCCCATAAAAATGATCGCCATGCAAATGCGATATGAATATATGCTCAATGCGTCCAAATTTTATTTTTTGCCGGCGCAGCTGTACCTGAGTACCCTCTGCGCAATCTATTAAAAACATACGCCCCTTAATTTCAAGTACCTGAGATGTAGGGTTTGTAAAGGTGCGTGGCGTGGCGGCATAACAGCCCAGTATATTTAAGGTCATTCCTTTTTAATTCAAAATTAGTTGCCCCCACAGGGCTTATAACAAAGTTACTTTATAAAATTGAGAACAAAAAGCCGTTTTATTTTTATAATTTAGCCACCATGTTACAAGTGGTAATAATAGGTAGCGGCAATGTGGCACAGCATCTTATAAAGGCCTTTTTGCAATCAGCTAAGGTACAGTTGGTTCAGGCCGTTGCGCGGCATCCTGAACAACTTGTTCATTTACTCCCTTCAGATAAAATAACGGCTTCTTATACTGATATAAAAGCTGCCGATGTATACATCATTTCTGTAACCGATGGCGCCATTGCAAACGTTGCTTCGCAGCTGCCTTTTACAGGAAGGCTGGTAGTACACACTTCAGGCAGTACCGGGCTTGACGCGCTCGATGTAAAGAACCGCCGTGGTGTATTTTATCCGTTACAAACGTTTTCTAAAAACAAAGATGTAAATTTTAGCACCGTGCCCATTTGCCTGGAAAGCGAAGACACGCAGGATTACCACACTCTTGAAAAATTGGCTGGTAATGTATCTGATAGTGTGTACGGCATTAACAGTGAGCAAAGAAAAGCACTACATGTAGCCGCGGTATTTGTAAGCAACTTTACAAACCACATGTATGTACAGGGCAGCAGAGTGTGTGATGAGCATAATATTCCGTTTAAAATACTGCTGCCCCTGATACAGGAAACAGCAGCCAAAATCTCTGAACTATCACCAATACAGGCACAAACCGGCCCGGCCATCCGTCACGATGAAAAAACTATAAACAGCCATTTGGATTTTATTACAGATACCACCCAGAAAAACATATACACGTTACTAACCCAATCGATACAGAAAACAACATGAGCAAGAGCTATAAAGAGCTGATGAACGATATAACCACATTTATTTTTGATGTAGACGGCGTGCTTACAGATGGTACCATACACGTGGCACCTAATGGCGAAATGCTGCGCAACATGCACATTCGTGACGGTTATGCCATGAAGGCCGCTGTTGAAAACGGCTATACGGTATGCATTATTTCGGGCGGAAGTAACGAGGGTGTGCGCATTCGGCTACGCAACCTGGGCATTACAGATATATACCTTGGCGTGCCCGATAAAGTGGAAACTTTTAAGGAGTTTATTGATATTTACAATATTAAGCCGGAGCAGGTGTTATATATGGGCGATGATATTCCTGACTTTTTTGTAATGCAGCTTGTAGGCCTGCCGACATGCCCGCAGGACAGCGCTCCGGAGATCAAGGAGATAAGCAGGTACATATCTCATAAAAAAGGCGGTACAGGCTGCGTGCGCGATGTTATTGAGCAGGTCATGAAGGTACAGGGCAAATGGATGGAGCTCTTTGATGCAAAGTATGATTAGGGAAATTCCAAAATACAAATAACAAATCATTAAAATTTCAATCTTTAATAGTATAATGAATTTTTCAAAGCTTTTTAATATCCCTGTACTTGTGTTACTGGCCGTTGTTATGTTTATTTTTAAATATGGTTTTCTTGACTGCCAGCCTGATTTAATTATTGCCTTAAATAACTGGCAGTATGCGCTTATGGTACTTTCATGCATGCTTATAGCCGCGGGAGGATTTTTTATGAACAATGTTTTTGGGGTAGGAAAAGATGCGCATCCTCACATTACAGAGGCTAAGGGCTACAACATTTACATGATTATAAACATTGTTGCATTAGGCATTGGCTATTACATTGCTAATTATACTGGCCATGGTGCTTTTGTGGGCATTTTTATAGTAGGTGCAGGCACATTATATATATACGCCACAAGCCTTAAGCAAACGTTGCTTATTAGTAACATTCTCATTGCTTTACTAATAGCATTGCCTGTGGTGCTTATTGGTATTTTTACACTTTACCCTATCATCACAAGCAATAACCAGCCCATGCTTGCGCAGCTGTTTGACCTTATGATAGACTATGCCATATTTAGTTTTATAACAGGCCTTATTCTTACGTTTGTAAATGACCTTGCTAATACTGATAACGATTATAATGCCGGCCTTAACACGTTGCCTATCATTCTGGGCAGAGCGCGCACCCTTAAAATTGTATTGGCGCTCAGTCTGATACCTGTGGCCCTGTTGCTGTATTATTTGCAGGCATATATAATTAACCTTACCTATGCTTTAGCTTATGCAATACTGTTTATATTGGGGCCATTAGTATACCTGCTTATCAGGCTGTGGAATGCCGCCAATCCTAAAGATTTTAAACATTTAGAAAAGGTATTGCAGCTTTTGCTGCTTTTTACGGCCTTATCAGTTGCTGTACTTACCTATAACATTAATATTAAACGAAATGCTGAGGAAAAAACTGAGCAATTACAAGCTAATACTGGCATCGGGCTCACCCCGCAGGCAGCAGTTTCTGCGCGAGCTTGATGTAGATTTTGAAGTGCGCCTTAAAGATGTGGAAGAAATTTATCCGCCACATTTGCAGGGTGCGGAAATTACCGATTTTCTTGCAAAATTAAAGGCCGATGCGCTTAATAATTCACTTTCGGACAACGAGATTGCCATAACCAGCGACACTATTGTGTGGCATGAAAACAAAGCCCTTGGCAAACCAAAAGATTATGAAGATGCATTTGCCATGCTGCAATCGCTTGCCGGACAAACACACGAGGTTATAACATCAGTATGTATTAAAACGGCAGTCAGAGCTGATGTGTTTAATGAAACCACCCGCGTAACCTTTAACCCGCTAAGCGATGATGAGATAAAATATTATCTTGACAACTACAAGCCGTTTGACAAGGCCGGCTCTTATGGCATTCAGGAATGGATAGGCCTTGTGGCCATTGCACGCATAGACGGTTCTTATGCTAACGTGGTGGGCTTACCCGTTGATAAAGTGTACCAATATTTGAATAAATTTGCTTAAAACCCTGCGTATGTTTGAAGGCCTTGAATATAAAAAACAGATTATAAGCACAATAATAATACTTGTGGTGTTTATAGTACTCAATTTTATAATCACTAAGCTTACCAAGCGCTACGCTAAATCATCACACCTTAGCGAACACCGTACAAACCTGATATCAAAATACATAGATGTTGTTATGTTTGTATTGTTTTGCCTGTCAATAATTGCTGTATGGGGTATAGAGTCCAGAAATTTCTTTTCGTTCATCGGCGGAACGCTAACAGTAATAGGTGTAGCCTTTTTTGCGCAGTGGTCTATCCTGAGCAACATTACATCGGGCATCATCATGTTCTTTACCTTCCCCTTTCGCATAGGCGATGTTATACGGGTACATGACAAAGACTTTCCTATTGAAGCCCAGATTGAAGACATAAAAGCATTCCATACCATACTGCGCACCCGCAATGGCGAAATAATTACCTATCCTAACAGCCTGCTGCTGCAAAAAGGCGTAAGCATTGTGCCCATAAAGCAGGAAGACAAAGAATTTTACGATTAAATCTATGCAAAAAACACTTCTATACGCCCTGCTCCTTTGTTTTGCTTTTACACAGGCACAACAACCTCAAAAGCCTACATCGGCAGAGATTTACCACAAGCTGGAAAAGCTTAATTTCCTGGGGTCGGCATTATACCTGGCCGCCCACCCTGACGATGAAAATACGAGGTTAATATCTTACCTGGCAAACAGCACCCTTGCCCGCACGGGCTACCTGTCGCTTACAAGGGGCGATGGCGGGCAAAACCTCATTGGTAACGAACTGCGCGAACTATTGGGCGTAATTCGCACGCAGGAGCTTATTGAAGCTCGTAAGATAGATGGCGGCGAACAGTTTTTTAGCCGGGCCAATGATTTCGGCTTTAGTAAAATGCCCGATGAAACGTTACAAATATGGAACAAGGAGCAGGTGCTGCAGGATATGGTTTGGGTAATACGCAACTTTCAGCCCGATGTAATAATTACCAGGTTTGACCACCGCTCGCCCGGCACTACTCATGGGCACCATACATCTTCGGCAATGCTGGCGCAGGAAGCCTTTGAGCTTGCTAAAGATGTCAATTATGAACCATCTCAACTGCAATACACAACGGTCTGGAATCCTAAACGGTTATTTTTTAATGTATCATACTGGTTTTTTGGCAGTAAAGAAAACTTTGAAAAAGCTGATAAATCAAAATACATCAACATCTCAACCGGCGATTACTTCCCGCTGCTTGGCAAATCTAACCAGGAAATTGCAGCCCTTAGCCGCAGCAGGCACAAAAGCCAGGGCTTTGGTTCTACCGGTGAGCGCGGAGAGGATATGGAATACCTTGAGCTGATTAAGGGAGAAAACCTTAATAACAAACAAAATATTTTTGACGGCATAGATACATCATGGAATCGTGTTAAGGGAGGCAAACCCATAGGCGACGCCGTAAACGCTATCCTTAAAAGTTATGATTTTAAAAACCCGGCAGCATCGGTACCGGCGCTGGTTACGGTTTACAGGCAGATACAGGAGCTTGACAACGGCTACTGGAAAAATCAAAAGCTTGAAGAGATAAAAGAGCTTATTGCCAGTTGCAGCGGGCTGTATATAGAGGCCGTTGCAGAAGCACAATCGATTACGCCGGGCAGTACCTTAAAAATTAGGTGGGAGGCTATAAACCGCAGCAGTGTGCCTATATCTCTCAGCCATATAAATGGAGACAAAGCCGCAGGTCTATTAGAAAATAATGTGGGGCTAAATGGCGAAATAGAATTTAAATTACCCCTGGATGCTGCCTATACATCGCCCTATTGGCTTATAGAAAAGGAATCGCCAGGAATGTATGCCGTTAGCGACATTAAAAAAATAGGCCGTGCCGATGTAATTCGCGAAACAGGTGTTAGATTTACAATAGTAATTAATGGCCTGCCCATTAATATTACCAGGCCCGTTGTTTATAAATATAACGACCCGGTAGACGGCGAGGTATACCAGCCGCTGGATATCATACCTGCCATTACTACCCGCATACAGAATAAAGTACAGCTTTTTACCGATACTGATGCCCAAACTGTGACCATTAAAATAAAAGCCGGTCAGGACAGTTGCAAAGGCAACCTGCGATTCGAGCTTCCGCAGGGCTGGGCGGTTTCTCCCAAATCAATACCGTTTGAGCTAAAAACAAAGGGCAGCGAAACAACCGTACAGTTTGAGGTTACCCCGCCTGATGATCCATCCGAAGTTACCGGGCGCAGCATTGCAACCATGGATGGCATTGAATATGATTTAGAGCAAACTATAGTCAACTACCCGCACATTAATACACAACAGGTATTACTAACTTCTAAAGCTAAATTCTCAAGGGTAGACCTAAAAATAAAAGGTAAAAACATTGCCTATGTTATGGGCGCCGGGGATAATGTGCCCGAAAGCCTTAAGCAAATGGGGTATAACGTTACCCTATTGCCTGTAAATGATATTTTTGCAGAAAAATTAGCTGAATTTGATGCCGTGGTCATGGGTATACGTGCTTATAATGTGCTTGACGCACTGGCGTTTAAACAACAAATACTGCTTGATTATGTACACGCTGGTGGCACTATGGTAGTGCAGTATAACACCACAGGTGCACTTACGGTAAAGAATGCCGGCCCCTACCCTTTCCGTATTTCGCGCGACAGGGTTACCGAAGAGGATGCAAAAATAACATTTACAGACGCAACCCAAAAGATATTAAACTATCCTAACAAGATAACAGAGGCTGATTTTAAAGGCTGGGTGCAAGAGCAGGGATTGTACTACCCCGATGAATGGGGTGCACAATATAAAACAGTAATTTCAAGCCATGATAAAGGTGAGGATGCTAAAAAAGGAGCCCTGCTGGTAGCTAAGTATGGCAAAGGGTATTATATTTACACCGGCCTGAGCTTTTTTCGTGAGCTGCCCGAAGGCGTTAGCGGTGCCTACAGGCTTATGGCTAACCTTATTGCAATTGGCCAGTAGCCCACTGTAACAAAACAGGCTTATAAAAGTCTTATTATTAACAGATAAAAGCATAATGAAAGATAAAGACACATCATGGAAAAAGAGCTACAGTTTTGTACTGCTGCTTAATATTGTATACATAGTGCTGTTTTATTTTTTAATGCAGATATATTCATAGCATGCAGTTAATTGACTGGGTTATACTTTCTGTAACACTGCTGTTTATAGTGGCCTACGGGGCGCTAAAAACAAAGGGCAGCAAAAATGTGGAAGAGTACATATTAGGCAATAACCAAACCCCCTGGTGGACGGTTGGGTTATCTGTCATGGCCACACAAGCCAGTGCTATTACCTTCCTCTCTACACCCGGGCAGGCCTATCATGACGGTCTTGGTTTTGTACAGTTTTATTTCGGACTGCCTTTTGCAATGGTTATCATCTGTATCACATTTATCCCTATTTACCACAGGCTCAAGGTATATACCGCTTACGAATTTTTAGAGCAGCGTTTTGACGTTAAAACACGGTCGCTTGCCGCTATATTGTTTCTTATACAGCGCGGGCTGGGTACGGGGCTTACCATCTATGCCCCTGCCATCATACTATCGTCATTGCTGGGCTGGAACCTTACCCTTATGAACTTTATAATAGGCCTTATGGTTATCATTTATACGGTAACTGGCGGCACGCGTGCGGTTAATATAACCCACAAACAGCAAATGTTTGTAATTATGACCGGTATGATCATTACTTTTTTTATTATACTGGATGCCCTGCCCGATGAGCTTAGCTTTAGCAATGCCCTGCACATAGCCGGTGCAAATGATAAGCTCAACATGCTCGATTTTTCTTTAGACCCTGATAAGCGTTACACCGTTTGGAGCGGGCTTGCAGGTGGCCTATTCCTGTTTCTTTCTTATTTTGGCACAGACCAGAGCCAGGTGCAGCGTTACCTAAGCGGGCGCTCTGTAAGAGAAAGCCAGATGGGGCTTATTATGAATGGCCTGCTAAAAGTGCCTATGCAGTTCTTTATACTGCTCATAGGGGTTATGGTATTTGTGTTTTTCCAGTTTCATGCTGCACCACTGCACTTTAACCCTAACAACACCGCATCAATAAATAAATCAGTTTATAAAGATGAATATAAAAACCTGGAGGTAAAACTTAAAGATGTAGCCCAGGAAAAAGAAGAAATAAGCATGCTGTACATCAATCAGCTGCACCAGGATTATGACAACAAAGAGCTGCACAACAGGCTGGTAACGCTAAACACACGCGAAAAAGACCTGCGTGAAGACGCACGCGGCCTGATTGAAAAGGTTGATAAAAGTGCTGAAACTAACGATAAGGACTATGTTTTTCTGTATTTTATACTCAATTTTTTACCTAAGGGCATGATTGGCCTGCTGTTGGCAGTTATCATATCGGCAGCCATGTCTTCATCGGCTTCGGGGCTTAACGCGCTCGCCTCTACAACCTCTATCGATATTTATCAAAGGCTGTATCCAGGCCAGAAGTCAGACAGGCAAATGGTAAACATGACCATGTTATTTACACTGTTTTGGGGCATTATAGCCATTTTATTTGCCTGCGTGGGCACACTATTTGAAAATCTTATCCAGCTTGTAAATATTATAGGCTCTATATTTTACGGCACCGTTTTAGGAATTTTCCTGGTAGCCTTTTACATTAAATATATTAAGGCAAGGGCCATTTTTTATAGTGCGCTGCTTACCCAGTTTATTATTTTCGGCATTTTTTATATAGATGTGGTAAGCTTTCTATGGCTAAACATTATTGGAGCCGCACTTACCATAGTGTTTTCGTTATTGGCGCAGTCCATACTTAATTCATCAGATAAAAATAGTACAGTTAATTTTTAAACTAAACAGCTCTTCTCAAAAAATACAATTACCTATAATAGTAGGTTCGCTGTAAATTAACGACATAAGTGGTAACTTGCGTTTAAACCGCTTGATTGACTGAAAACTTAAAAAAACTAACCCTGTAAAAATCCAATAATCTAATTATCTTTGCGCACCTATGGAACAGTTTATAGTATCAGCCCGCAAATACCGCCCGCAAACCTTTAAGGATGTAGTGGGCCAGCAGGCTATTACCAATACGCTGCTTAATGCCATAGAAAGCAACCATCTGGCGCAGGCGCTGCTGTTTACCGGCCCGCGTGGTGTGGGTAAAACCACATGCGCGCGTATATTAGCCCGCAAGATAAACCAGGAAGGTTATGATGACCCGTATGAGGATTTTGCTTTTAACGTGTTTGAGCTCGACGCTGCCAGCAATAACTCTGTTGATGATATCCGCAGCCTGATAGACCAGGTGCGTATACCGCCACAAACCGGCAAGTACAAAGTATATATTATAGATGAGGTGCACATGCTCTCGCAGGCTGCCTTTAACGCATTTCTTAAAACGCTGGAAGAGCCGCCAAGACACGCCATCTTTATACTGGCTACAACAGAAAAGCACAAAATAATCCCTACCATACTTTCGCGCTGCCAGATATTCGATTTTAAGCGAATTACAGTTAAGGATGCCAAAGAGCATCTTGCCGAAGTAGCAAGGAGCCAGGGTATTACATTTGAAGATGACGCGTTGCACATTATAGCCCAAAAAGCTGATGGCGCCATGCGCGATGCCTTATCTATATTTGACCGTGTAGTAAGTTACTGCGGCACTAACCTTACCCGCCAGGCTGTTACAGAAAACTTGAATGTACTTGATTATGAGTACTACATCAAGGTAACAGACCTGATTATAACCAATCGCATTCCTGAATTGCTGCTTACTTACAACGAGATACTCGCCAAGGGCTTTGACGGGCACCATTTTGTGGCAGGCCTTGCCTCGCACTTTCGTGATTTGATGGTATGTCAAAACCCGGTAACGCTTATACTTTTAGAAGCCGGAGAAGCAGCACAGGCCATGTATCATGCACAGGCACAAAAGGCCAGCCAGGCGTTTCTGCTACAGGCAATTGACCTTGCCAATGATACCGACCTGAAGTATAAGGCCAGCCAAAACCAGCGCCTGCTTGTAGAGCTTTGCCTTATGCAGCTTGCCTCCATCACTTTTGATGGAGAAAAAAAAAAGTTAACGGGTATATAATCCCCCCCCACTATTTTAAAGATCAGCCGGTACAGGTAACAACTACAATTACCCGTGAAACCATTATTACAGGCACTTCCGAAGCGATAGCCGTAGAAAATTCTGTCGTAAAAAACATAGAGATTTCTCCCGCCCCCCTTACTCCGCTGCCTGCAAAAGAGCTTGAAGTTGATGAGCCCGAAATAGTAAAACCAGCTGTAGTACGTGTTGAAGACAATGATGGGCAACCACGGGTTTCGGCGTTTTCGTTATCCAGTATCCGCTTAAAGCGGGAATTGCAGGAAAGCCATAAGGCCTTAGTAAAGCCTGGTGATGAACTTCCGAAAGAAGCATTTAATGAAACCGACATGCGGCTGCAATGGAATAAGTTTGCCCAGCGCCTTAGCGATAATGGCCAAAAAATTATGGCTACCTACATGCAGATAAATGACCCTGTGCTTGATAAAGATGGGGTTACCATTCGCCTGGAGTTACCTAACGAGGGGAGTAAAATAGACTTTGACAATGGTAAACACGATCTGTTGGGCTATTTGCGCGGCATGCTGCACAACCACGATATTATTATCGAGACGCACGTTAATGAAAAGGTTTCAACTAAATATGCCTTTACACCTGAGGAAAAATATGAAAAGCTAAAAGCGCTGAACCCGGCCCTTGATATATTACGCAAGATGTTTGATCTTGATATATAATAAACCATTTTCTTACAATTTTACACTTTAATATAATTGTAAGGTTTTTTAGCAAAACTTTAAAACAGCCCTGTGTTTATAATGCCTATTTTTAGGAACAAATGAATACAAAGGTAAAAAAGTACTTACGCAAGGCGTTAAAAATATTTCTGTGGTTTGTAGGCAGCGTTATTGCGCTGTTCCTGCTTATTGTTTTATTATTGCAGATTCCATGGGTACAAAACAAGGTTAAAGATAAGGCCGTTAGTTATTTAGAAAAAAAAATAGGCACTGATGTACAAGTGGGCAGCATAGAAATTGGCCTGCCTAAAAAAGTAATTATAAACGGCATTTACCTTGAAAGCCAAAGCGGCGATACTCTTTTTGCGGGCGAAAAACTGGCCGTAGATATCAGTCTTTTTAAGCTTTTTAGTAATGAAGTTGAGATAAATTCCATAGCCCTGACGGGTATAACCGCCAATGTAAGCCGTGATAAAGACGCTGTTTTTAACTTTGACTACATTATAAAAGCTTTTGACAGTGGTAAACCCAAAGATACCACTGCATCTAAGCCTTTGAAGTTTTCCATCAAAAAGGTTGAGCTTGACCGTGTGAGGGTTAAATATAACGATGACATCACGAAAAACTACCTCACGGCAAACATTACCAGATTTAATACGAAAATAAAAAACTTTGACCTTGATAAAATGGAATTTGAGGTTCCTTCTATTAATCTGGCGGGACTTAAGGTGCGCTTTAAGCAAGACATGGTAGATGAAATTGCCGGCACCACTCAAAAGGCCGCCGAGGAAGCATCAAAACAACCCGATTTAAAGCTAAAGTTGGGTAATATTTCACTATCGGATATCGATATTGGCTATGATAACAAAGGCAGCAGGCTTGACACCGGCCTTACCTTAAAAACACTGGATATAGATGTAGAAGAGGTAAACCTTAAAACCCAGATTATAGCCTTAAAAAGTATAACACTTGACGGTCTTAAAGGCCAGCTTGCATTTGGAAAGTTTGAAAGGCAGGCGCAACAGGTATTGCCAGAACAATCAACCGCGGTACAGCAGGCACAGTGGAAGTTTAAGCTTAATAATGTTGATGTAAAAGATGTTGCTTTTAAATTTGATGACCAAAATTCGGTTCCCGTTGCAAAAGGCATTGATTACAAGCACCTTGACATTTCTAATCTTAACCTTCAGGCTAAAGATTTTAATTATGGACTTAATGCTATTTCGGGTAATATTAATAAGTTAACCGTTAAAGATAAGAGCGGGCTTGATGTACAGGAGCTACATACACAATTTACCTATGGCCCTAAAGGTGCCAAACTTGCTGATTTATATATAGAAACCCCACAAACGCTTATAAAAGACCGCATTGCCGTAATCTATCCATCGCTTGATGCCATTACAAAAGATTTGGGCAGCCTGAGCGTAGATGCTAACCTGGAGGGATCTCAAATTGGCTTTAAAGACGTGCTTATCTTTGCTCCTGCCCTTGCCGATACCGCTCCTTTTAAAGGCAACCCAAACGGCAGTATCTATATTAACAGTACAGTTGAAGGAAAAGTGGGCGACATCCGGATAGCTAACCTGGAACTGCGTGGTATAGGCACTACATTAATTGCCGCGAGCGGACACATTAAGGGCCTTCCTGATGTAAAGACGGCATACTTTGACCTCAATGTACGCGATTTCCGTTCGACCGCTAAAGATATTACCACATTTTTACCGGCCGGAACCCTGCCGCAAAATATACAGATTCCGGCAAACATAGCGTTTAAAGGCTCATTTAGGGGTACCATCAGTAATTTCAGTACAGATGTTAATCTGGCCAGCAGCTATGGCAATGCAAAAATAAAAGCAACGTTTGACCAGTCTCACAAAGGGCGGGAGCGTTATAATGCTAATGTTGATATTGCCAACTTTGATGTAGGCGCACTCCTTAATAACGATTCTATAGGCAGGATAACCCTGAGAGCGAAGGTAAAAGGTACAGGTTTTAATCCGCAAACGGCTAATGCAACTATTGATGGCAGGGTTATAAAAGCAGAATATAACAGCTACACGTATAAGGATTTAGTGCTAAAAGGTGCCATTAACAAAGGCGCTTTTGATGTAGTGGCTGCTATGGACGATCCTAATCTTGATTTTCAGCTGGATGCAAAGGGTGGGTTTAACGGTAAATTTCCTAAAGGGAAAATACACCTTAACGTAGATATAGCCGATCTTGACAAGCTTAACCTGCACGCCGGGCCACTCAAACTTCGTGGCAATGTAGACGCAGCTATTGACGACTCTAATCCGGAGAACCTTAACGGTGTGGTAAGCCTGCACCACTTTATGTTTGTAAATGCCGAGGAAGAATTTGCTTTGGACTCCATTAATATTACTGCAAAAACAACACCCGATACAACGGACATCCATATAAAATCGCAATTTTTACACGCCAGCGCGGTAGGTAAGTATAAAATTTCACAGCTTCCGGTAGCCATAAACCGCACCATCGCAAAATATTACCAAACCGGCGCTGTAGATACTGCCGGAACTATTAGCCCGCAAAAGGTAGTATTTGACATGAGAGTTGATAACGACCCGATATTATACAAACTACTTCCGCAAATTACACGTCTGGAGCCCATTACCTTAAAAGGGCGGTATGACAGCCAGGGCGATACGTTGATTTTAAACGGCGCTATTCCAAGGGTAGTGTATGGCGAAAACGTAATTTCAGGCATTGAGCTTATGGCGGAAGCGCGTGATACCGCAATGGTATATAGTGTGCGTATTGAAGGCGTAGAGAATAAAACCTTTCAGTTGGCAAATACCTCTGTAACGGGCGATGTAAAAGATAATGTAGTAACCTACAATCTGGTGGTAGACGACCGCAAAAAGGCTGAACAGTACAAAATAGCCGGCAAGATGGAGGCAAAAGATGGCGCTACCGAACTGGTTCTTAATCCTGATGGGCTTATGCTTAACTATGAAGAATGGACGGTTGCCGATGATAACCTTATCCGTTTTGGAAAAGACGGCCTCTATGCACGCAATTTTGACATAAGCCATGACGGCGGATCTATAAAGCTAAACAGCGAATCGGAAACCACAAATGCTCCATTAAATGTAGCGCTGGATAACTTTAAGATTGAAACGCTTACCAATATGGTGCAGAAGGAAGAAAGCAAGTTTAAAGGAACCCTGAATGGAACCGCAAATGTAAAAAACCTTACTACTTCCCCACTCTTTACCGCTGACCTTGATGTTACTGATTTTGCGGTAGCCAAAGATACTGTAGGCAACATAAAAATACAAGTTAACAATGCAGTAGCCAATACATATGCCGCTAAGGTAGCTATAACGGGCCAGGGTAATGAGGTAAACCTTGACGGTACTTATAATACTGAAGGCAGCAGCTTTGACATGACTTTAGACCTTCAAAAAATAAATATGACCAGTATACAGGCCTTTACTATGGGCGCGCTTAAAGATGGCGAAGGCTACCTTTCCGGAGATTTTAAAGTTACCGGCACCACTACTGACCCCAATGTAAATGGCGACCTTAAATTTAACAATGTGGGTGTGCGGGTTACCCAGCTCAACTCTTTTTTTAGCGGTATAAACGATAACATACGCTTTACCGATGCAGGTATAGAGATGGATAATTTTAAGGTGGAAGATGAAAAAAATAACCTGCTCACCATAGATGGTTCTATTGCTACTACAGATTACCAGAGCTTTGGCTTTGACATGAATGTGAATGCCGAGAATTTCAGGGCGGTAAACAGCAAAGCTACAGATAATGATTTTTATTATGGAGACCTGTTTATAGATGCTGACCTGAATATTAAAGGCACAATGGAAAGCCCGGTAATTAATGGTGACCTTAAAATAAATGAAGACACTAAATTTACTGTGGTATTGCCGCAGCAGGACCCTTCTATAGCCGACAGGGAAGGCGTAGTAGAATTTGTAGATGAAGATAATGCTGAAATCCGGCAGCGGTTACAGATTGAGCAAGCCGTTAACACCACCGATGCAAAAGGCATGGATGTTTCGGTTAATATCTCTATCGTAAAGGAGGCTGAGCTGAACCTGGTTATAGATAAGGGTAACGGTGATTTCCTGCAGCTTAAAGGCGAGGCAGAGCTTACAGGCGGCATAGACCCATCGGGCAAAACAACCCTTACCGGCCGTTATGAGTTTAGCGAAGGCGCCTACCAGATGACCTTTAACTTCCTGAAAAGGAAATTTGACATTCAGGAGGGTAGCTATATTTTATGGACTGGCGAGCCAACATCGGCTAACATAGATATTACCGCGATTTATAAAACCGAAGCCCCCCCCATAGACCTTGTTGATGATGTGATAACTAACGATCGTAATACGTACAAGCAAAAAATACCGTTTAATACCATCCTTAAAATGGAGGGTGAGTTGCTTAAGCCGGAGCTATCATTTGATATTCAGGTACCCGAGGGTAATTACAATGTATCTACCACGGTGCTAAATACAACAAAAAGCAGGCTGGACCAGCTGCGTCAGCAGCCATCAGAGCTTAATAAGCAGGTGTTTGCATTGTTATTACTTAACCGATTTATTGGCGAAAATCCTTTTGCCAGCGAGGCTGGTGGCCAAAGCGGCGAAGCATTGGCAAGGCAAAGTGTGAGCAAAATTTTAAGCCAGCAACTAAATAACCTTGCTGCTGACCTGGTTAGCGGCGTAGAACTTAACTTTGACCTGGAGTCTACCGAGGACTATACTACAGGCGAGCAGGCACAGCGAACTGACCTTAATGTGGGTATATCTAAAAAGCTGCTCAACGACAGGCTTAAGGTAACTGTGGGCAGCAGCTTTGGGCTTGAAGGGCCGCAGCAGGCCAATGAAGAGACCACTAATATTGCAGGAGATGTATCTGTAGATTACCAGCTTACACAGGATGGCCGTTATATGGTGCGCGCCTATCGCAAAAATGAATATCAGGTAGCCTTACAGGGCCAGGTTATAGAAACCGGGGTTGCCTTTGTTATCACCATGGATTACAATAAGTTCCGTGAGTTGTTTCACCGTTCTGCCGAAGAAAAAGAACAGAGGCAACGGGAAAAAGAGCGTAAAGCACGCGAAAAAGAAGAAGAAAAACTTAAGGAAGCCGAAGAAGCCCAAAAGGAAAAAGACGAAGAAAAAGAAGATTTACCGCCAAACAGCACCAGTGATGAAGATAAAAAGTAACCTTATATCCTGCCTTATAGTAGTACTGCTTGTAGCATATGGCTGCAGTAATACCAAGTATTTGCCTGAAGGCGACATGTTGTATACAGGTGGCGAGGTTAGCGTTAAAGACTCGGTTATGAAGCGTAAAGAGCGCAAAGCCATGGAAAAAGAACTGGAAGGCCTGCTGCGCCCCAAGCCAAACAGGGCGTTTTTAGGGCTTAGGTTCAAGCTATATATCTACAACATTGCCGGCGAACCAAAAAAAGATAAGGGATTCAGGCACTGGCTGCGCACAAAAGTAGGAGAACCCCCGGTACTTTTCAGCCAGGTAGACCTTGATTACAATGCTGATGTGCTGCAAAATTATGCTGAGAATAACGGCTATTTTAAGGCACGCACCACTGCCGATTCGGTTTCTAAAAACCGTAGGGCTAAGGCAATGTACAGTGTTAACGTAGGCAGGCAATATACTATTCGTAATGTAAAATTTCCAGATTCTACAGGTACAGACTTAGATAGCATCATAGGCCGGATGAAAAGGCGAAGCCTACTTAAAAAGGATGATCCTTATAGCCTGGACATTATTAAACAGGAACGTGAGCGTATTGACCAGCGCCTAAAAAACCGTGGCTACTTTTACTTCAACCCTGATTATTTATTAGTGCAGGTAGACAGTACAGTGGGCAATTACCAGGTAGACCTTAAAGTAAAGATAAAAGATGAAGCGCCAGCCCGCGCTAAAGAGGTATACACCATTAACAATATTATTGTTTACCCCAACTACTCTATTCAAAATGAAAAGGATAGCATAGTACAATACCCTAAAAATTCAGTCCAGTATTACAAAGGGTTTACCATCATAGATTCGGCACACACGTTCAGGCCCATAATATACGACCGTACCATGTTTTTCAGTAAAGGCGATATCTATAGCCGGCGCGACCATAACCTTTCATTAAACAGGCTGGTTAACCTGGGCACATTCAAGTTTGTAAAGAATGAATTCCGCCAGTCAGATTCGGTTAAAAATGCGTTAGACACATATTACTATTTTACACCGCTGCCCAAAAAATCAATACGTGTTGAGTTGCTCGGCAAAACAAATTCGGCTAACTATAATGGTTCTGAAGTAAATATCAACTGGTTGCACCGCAATGCCTTTAAAGCTGCGGAACAGCTTACTGTGACGGGTTTTGGCGGACTTGAGGTGCAGGTTGCGGGGCAAAATAAGGGCTATAACATTTACCGTGTGGGTGGCGAGGCAAGCCTGGTGTGGCCGCGCTTTATCTCCCCCATCCATATTGCTGACTCCAGCGCCTTTGTACCCCGCACCAGGGCATTGGTGAGCTATGAATATCAAAAGCGTATAAAGCTATATGCGTTAAACTCATTCCGTGGCCAGTTCGGGTATCTTTGGAAAGACAATGTACGCACAGAACACCAGTTGTATGTGGCTGATATAAATTATGTTAGCCCGGCAAACGTAACTGAGATATACATGGATCAGATAAATGGCAACGAAGCTGAAGGTATTGCCCCTAACCTTGCCCTGCAAAAAGTTATAGATAAACAGCTTATTTTCGGCCCTACCTACTCTTACACTTATACCAATACAATGCTTAAACGAAAGCGTAACACCTTCTATTACAAGGGGTCGCTCGAGCTTGCCGGTACCATGGCAGGGCTTATAACCGGGGCTAATGCCAAAGAAGAAGAGCCTAAAAACCTGTTAGGCGTTGCTTTTAGCCAGTTTGCCAAAACGGAGCAGGACTTTAGGCATTACTTAAAACTGGGCGAAAAATCGCAGCTGGCAAGCCGTGTTATAGTGGGTGTGGGCATGCCCTATGGCAATTCTACCTCGCTACCTTACATCAGGCAGTTCTTTATCGGCGGTACTAACAGCATAAGGGCGTTCAGGGCACGCAGTATTGGCCCCGGCTCTTATAATTACCGGAGTGAAGATGGTTATGACCAAAATAGCTTTTTGCCCGACCAGAGCGGTGATATAAAACTGGAGCTAAATACTGAGTATCGTGCTCAGCTTTACAGCGTTATACATGGCGCAGTGTTTGTAGATGCCGGCAATATATGGCTTTGGAATAAAGATGACAACCGCCCCGGCGCCCAGTTTAGCAGCAAGTTTATGAGCGAATTAGCTGTAGGTACCGGTGCCGGACTGCGCTTTGACCTTTCTTTTCTGGTGTTGCGGCTTGATCTTGCCTTTCCGCTACGCAAGCCATGGCTGCCCGAAGGCGAACGGTGGGTACTTGACGATGTAAATTTTGGCAGCAGAAACTGGCGTAAAGATAACCTGGTTTTTAATATTGCTATAGGATATCCATTCTAAATTATTAATATACAGTTAGTTAATCACACATCATCATATGAAAATCAACTCTGCGGCACTGTTGCTAAGTACTGTTTTATTAGCTTGCTGTAAGCCTGAAACTACACCACCTGTACAGGAAACTACCCCTAAAGTTACAACCTATGTAGCTGATATTGAAGCTGAAGAAGGCAAACTAAAAGGATTGTGGCTAAGCGATGAATATCTTAACCGCATTGAAAAGCTTAGGTCCGTATACAATGCGGGCGAAGAGCAAAGCATGACATTTGGCTTTACTATTGAACCTGATAGCCTTGATGCTAAAAAGCTGTTCTTCAATACATTTAGTAAAAATGAGGGTGGCCCGGTGGGTGTACTGGCATATGATGAGGCTAAGAAAAAATTTGTGCATTTGAGCAGCGGTGAGGAGCATGAATCGATTAAGCAATCTTTTGATATTCAACCTATTGATGAAAACCAGTTGGTATTAAATTTAGATTCCGGCACAAAAGAGGCTTATCGAAGGATAACTGATATTGATGGTTCAATAAACAAGATATTGTTTGAAGGTGCTTATATTGAGCAAGATACGGGCAATGAGGTAGTTTTTAAAGCTAACGGTACGATTAGCGGCCTGCCCGATAAAGGCTTTTACACAATACTTTATGCTTTTGATAACGGCTATGTATTTGATACCGTGTTGCTTGCGCTTACAGAAAAACGTGAAGACTCTGAGCGCTACCATTTTACCATAAAAAATGATATTCTTAAATTGTATACTATTTTAGAGGATGAAAACGAGGTTTTAACCATAGGTCCGCTTGCGTATACATTTACAAAAAAGTAGGTTATAACTTACCCGTAGATAGCTAATTCTTCACAATTGGAGTTCAAGATTCGCTTAGTGCAATAAGTTACTGGTTGAAAAGTGATCAGGTCTAAAATCATAAAGAAATTTCTCAATATAAATTAAGAGCCTAAAAAAAATTTATGTACTAAATTCTATTTCCCTCCTCTTACAATCCGACGACTTTCCACCTGATGGCATTATCACTTTATGACTTTATTCAATTTTAATTATGATGACCCTAACACATATTTAATAAGTTATAAGGTAAATTTGGTTTAGAACAAAATAACCTCATACCCATGATTACGCAAATAAACGATGTACCCGATAATATGGTAGCCTTTCGTGCAGAGGGCGAAGTAACCAAACAGGACTTTGAAATGGTTACCGCACGTGTTAAAGAGCTGGTTGATGTAACAAATACACTAAACTATCTGCTGTATCTTGACAATACCCCAGCCGATTTTACTTTTGGCGCCTGGGCTCAGGACGCGTTTCTGGGCATAAAAAATATTACAAAGTGGAACCGTGCCGCTATAATATCAGATTCTGATACGGTTAAGAAATTTACCGATGTATTCAGTAAGGTAATTCCTGGCGAATTTCGTGGCTACGCCAAAGCCGAATATGACCGTGCCGTGCAATGGGTAAGCGAGCAAACGGAAGACGCTGCATATACTAACTTTTAAATCGAATAGCTATGTCTGAAACAAAAGACCTTTTAAGCACCGAAGCCATTGCCAAAATTAAGCAGATGGCCACTGATATTAAAACCTGCATGTTTTTTACTGAACTTGGGGTACGCCCCATCCCTACCCGCCCCATGGGTGTGCAGGAGGTAGATGACCAGGGCAACCTGTGGTTTTTAAGCTCTAAAAGCAGTAACAAAAATGTAGAGATAGGACATGATAACGAGGTGCAGCTGGTGTTTGCCAGCAATGCAGATGTACATTACCTGTCTGTTTTTGGCACTGCCGTAATTTACACAGATCGCAGCCATGTAGAAGATATATGGAGCCCCATTGCAAAAGCCTGGTTTGAAGAAGGCGTAAACGACCCCGAAGCTACCGTAATTAAAGTAACACCTAAACATGCTTATTACTGGGATACCAAGTATGGCAAGCTTGTATCGTTATTTAAAATAGCCGTAGGCGCCATTACCGGCAATACAGATGAGGCCAGCGTAGAAGGTAGGCTAAAAGTATAAGGCCATCAATACATTCAATTATATTTATGATAACTCCCCTTGTGGGAGTTTTTTTTATATAAACTATTGGTTATGCCAATATTGCTTTTTTAAATTTTGGTTTAGGACGAGATTTATCTGGCCGTCTTTAGGTGCTTTACAGAATGTACTTACAGCCGGCATAAAAAAGAAAAAGCCGCTATTTAGCGGCTTCACTGTTGTTCCAGGCTTTCCTGTACTCGTCAAATCGTTCTAATGCCATTCTTTTAAGCTCAAAAACTTCAGCCGGCAGCAGAGCATAATCTATCTTTAATTTTTTAATACTCGCCTCAATTTTAACCGCCGCGGTTGTAAAGTCTGCACTGGCAAAGCCATCAGAGCCCGCGCTAACGGTATTTTTTGGCAAAGGCAGTTGTTCGCTTAATATAAGCAAAAAATCATCATAATGTTTCATCTTCATTTTTTAGCGGTTGGCACTAAATCCGGTTGCAAAGTAAAACGATAAAATGTAATTAAATTGTACTATTATACACTCATTTTATACAATTGGTAAATAAATCGCTCAATAGCGATTAGATGAATCAGCAACCACCTTTTTTTTGAAGTTATATAAACACAGCGCCGGTTTCCATTTCCAGGCTAGTGGCTAATGCCACAATAGTATTAGGGCAATTGTGGCAGTAATAAAAAGTACCCCATTCTTTTATTGAAGATTTAAGAGGAAACAGGTCGCCATTACATACCCTGCACTGCCCCTCATCGGTGGCATTATTAATTACTTCCAGCCTTTTTATTTCGTCAGTTATACCATTAACAAGCGCAGATATGCTCACAAAATTATCGATATAATGTATTTTACAGAACGCAATAAATTCTTCGGCAGCAACCTGCATTTCAAAAAAAGTAAGCTGCCGCGCCTCAAAATCCTGAACGGTATACCGCGCACAGCCCAGCTTAAACTGGTCAATATAAAAAGAAGCCTTAAAAATAATTTTTGTACGTGGATTATTAAGGTCAAGCATATCGTTACAGTATGTAGCTATTGTCGTTATCTATTGTGCCGGGGTTATCGCTCATATAAACATACTGTCCTTTTTTTGCGCCCATTACAAGCACATCGCCATACGTTTCTGGCAGGCCCATGGTACATGCTGGCTGCCAGTTACCGGTACCCACAACAGCCACCTTATCACCATGTTGTAAAATCAGCTCAGTATAATAAAGGCTTCTGTTAGCACCCCAAATTCCGGTGCTCTTTTGTCCGTGCCTTTTTAAAAAATCTTCTATAACTTTTGTAGCGTCTTTCCTGAACCCTGAATGAAATTTCGACTCCAGCATAATGTTTATTTTTGTGTCGGCATCACCTATCAATACGCATTTATCATTATCCCTAGTTACATAAAGCGTTTTATCCTCTTTAGAAATTATAGTAATTTTGTCTAAGTTACTGTTTCCCCCGCCTGTTTCTTCTACCGATACATAATAATAAACACACTCCCTTCCGGTTAATGGCGCAACAAGCAGTGTGCCCACACGTTCAATACACCCGGAAATTTTTGCAGTTTGCCCATCCTTAAACCCGTCCGTGCTTTTGGCTTTTGCGCGGTTCATTTTTTTATACACGGCAGCATCTTCCTCAAAAATATACTTTTTTAAGGGCAGTAAAATAATAACCGCCAGCAACACGATAATTAAAAAGCCTTCCATTTAATTAAGGTTACTGCTGCACACTAACATTGTTGCTTACCGTTTCAGGATCATCACTCATATACATATGCCCTTTTTGTGTTGCACGCATTACCAGCACGTTATCATAACGGTCGGGCAATTCAAGCGTATGTGCCGCCTGCCAAATGCCCTGACCAAAAACAGCCACTTCCTCGCCCACTTCTAACACAGCTTCGCGGTAGCGTATGGTTTTATTAAAACCAAAATAAGTTTCGCTCTTATGGCCGTTATCTTGCAGGTAAGCTTCTAAAACTGCGGTTGCATTTTCCATAAACCCCGATGAATATTCCCTGTCCTGCACAATATAGCTCTTAAGCCCTTCATCTTCAAAGTAGGCACAGGCATTGCCGTCGCGCAATACATAATTGGTATAATACTCCTTATCAATAAGAGTCTCCCACCTTGAGCTTTTGCCGGCCGAAACTTTTTGCTCTACATGCACATGGTAATAGGCACATTCCCGGCCCGATAGTGGCGCTGTAAGCGGCCCATCCACACATTCCACAATTCCTGTTATTTTAGCCGTTTGCCCGCTTTTAAATTCGTGCACCCTTTTTACCTTCGCTTTTTTAAGCTTGCGCTTTACAACAGCCTTATTGGTAAAAAAAAAGTTGTAGATAATTGCAGAAGCCACAATTAGTACAATGATTATAATAAAGGCGTTTTCTGATATAAAATTCATCACGTCATGATTTTCAGGCTGCAATATATAATAATTGTTGCCACGGGCTGCAAAGCATTTACAAATTTAAAAGCGGCGCCATGTGGTGTTGATAACTTGGCCCGTGCCAAATAAAAACTAATCCTTACCTTTGGTTTAGCGGGGCTTTTAGCCCCAGCAAGTTATTAACAACAACCCTTTTTATGCAAAATATTCCCAGTGTAGACCTGCGTGATTTCCTTTCTGGTGAGCCTGACCGCAAGCAAAAATTTGTAAACGAAATAGGTAAAGCCTATGAAGATATTGGCTTTGTGGCACTTAAGGGCCATTTCCTGGATGATATGCTGGTAGAAGATTTATATACCCAGGTGCGCAATTTCTTCAGCCTGCCGCTGGAGGTTAAAGAGCAGTATGAAATTCCCGGTATTGGCGGCCAGCGTGGTTACGTGTCTTTTGGTAAAGAGCATGCCAGGGGCCGGAAGGAAGGCGACCTTAAGGAGTTTTGGCACTTTGGCCAATATCTTCCTGAAGGCTCAAAATATGGAGCTGAATACCCTGATAATGTTGAAGTAAAAGAGCTCCCGCATTTTAATGAGGTAGGCAAAGAAGCCTATAAGATGCTCGAAAAAACCGGTGTTTACGTGCTTCGCGCACTTGCCCTTTATCTTGATCTGGACGAATTTTATTTTGACAATTTTGTAGCCCAGGGCAACAGCATTTTGCGCCCCATACACTATCCGCCCATAACATCTGAGCCTGATACGGCCGTGCGTGCCGCCGCCCATGGCGATATCAACCTTATTACCCTGTTAATGGGTGCCCAGGGTAAAGGCCTGCAGGTGCAAAACCATAATGGCGAATGGATTGATGCCATTGCCCAGCCCGATGAGCTGGTTATTAACGTAGGCGATATGCTGAGCCGGCATACAAATAACAGGCTAAAAAGCACCATACACCAGGTTGTTAACCCACCCCGAGAACTCTGGGGAACATCAAGATACAGCATTCCGTTTTTTATGCATCCGGTTAGCGAAATGAAGCTGGATTGCCTTGATAACTGTATCGACGCGCAACACCCAAAGCTTTTTGAAGATATCACGGCCGGTGCATTTTTGTACGAAAGGCTTGTAGAGCTGGGGCTGATAAAAAAGAATTAGTACCGATTTTCACGTCGTCATTGCGAGGAGGAACGACGAAGCAATCTCATAAAAAAGCACTGCAACGATGAGATTGCCACGCTACGCTCGCAATGACAGTGCGTATATAACAACAAGTAATGGCAAAAAAAATAACCAATCTCGAAGACCTTGGCGGATTTGTTTTCTCCACCAATAAAGACTTTGAATTCGATAATAACGAAGAAACACAGGAAACCCCTGCGCCTAACCAGCAAAAGCTGGAAGCCCACCTCGATAAAAAAAACCGGGGCGGCAAAGTAGCTACGGTTATAAAGGGTTTTGAAGGGAGTGACGACGATTTAAAAGCGCTGGCCAAGCAGCTCAAAACGCTATGTGGCGTGGGCGGTTCGGCAAAAGATGGCGAAATTATCATACAGGGCAACTTCCGTGATAAGATAATGAATTTTCTGGCTAAAGAGGGCTACAAGGTAAAACGCGTAGGAGGATAATACAATGGAAATCAAGCAGTCTGAACTCATACTCAACCCTGACGGCAGCGTTTACCACCTAAACCTGAAGCCTGAAAATATTGCGCACGACATTATTTTTGTGGGCGATCCGGATCGGGTAGAAAAGGTAACCGCAGCCTTTGATACCATTGAATTTAGTACCCAGAAGCGTGAATTTAAAACACAGACAGGTACTTATAAAGGCAAGCGGCTTACGGTTATTTCTACCGGCATAGGCCCCGATAATATCGATATTGTGCTTAATGAACTTGATGCCCTGGTAAACATCAACCTGCAGACCCGCGAACCAAAACCGGTCCTCACAACGCTTAATATTATACGCATTGGCACTTCGGGTTCGCTTAAGCAGGATATCCCGGTAGACAGCATAGTACTGTCGCAGTTTGGCCTTGGTATAGATAACATGATGCGCTCCTATTTTGTAGAACGCATATCAAACATTCCGATGGAAGACGCGTTTATAGCCCACACCGCCTGGGACTACCGCAAAGGCAAGCCTTATGTGGTTAAGTGCAGCACTACACTACAAAAACGCCTCGATGCAGATTATATACATAAGGGCATAACGGCAACCGCTGGTGGCTTTTACGGGCCGCAGGGCCGCATATTAAGGCTTGAGCTACAGGATCCGGATCTTAACGACAAGCTTGACAATTTTAATTTTAACGGCTTCCGCATTACCAATCTTGAGATGGAAACCGCCGCCATATACGGCCTTAGCAGCCTGTTAGGCCACAAAGCCCTTTCGCTTAACGCCATTATTGCAAACCGGGCCACAGGCAGCTTTAGCGCCAACCCCTATGCTGCTGTTGACAGGCTCATTGCCTACACGCTGGATAAGCTGGCTAAATAGTATTTCAGATTTCAGAAGGTAGATTTCAGATTGAACTTCACCCTGGTGCAATTCGGAATATCAGATCTATACCGAAATCTTTTGAGTGAAGCTTAATCTGACACAAAGTTGAAAACCGAACTGGCGAAGCAAATCTAAATCTACACTCTGACATCCCTTTTGAGTGAAGTTCAATCTCAATTCTGAAATCTGAAATCTAAAATTTCTTGCCCATTGCCTTTTCTCTCACTACCTTTATGGTTTATTATTTCACCATGAAAAAACTTACCATAGCAGGCGTTCCTGAGCATTTTAATCTTCCGTGGCACCTGTGCCTTGAAAAAGGCCTTTTTGAAGATGCGGGCATCAGCCTTAAGTGGACCGATGTGCCCGAAGGTACCGGCCGCCTGTGCCAGATGCTGCGCGATGGCGAAACAGATATTGCCGTAATACTTACCGAAGGCCTGGTGAAAGACATTGCCGCCGGAAATCCCTCTAAGATAGTACAGGTATATGTGCAGTCGCCCTTAATATGGGGTATACACGTAGCCGCTAAATCGCATTTTAGCACGCTGGACGACCTGCAAACCGGCACGGTAGCCATTAGCAGGTTCGGGTCAGGATCGCACCTTATGGCCTTTGTAAATGCGCAGAATGAGGGCTGGGATACCGCCGCGCTTAATTTTGAGGTAGTAAATACGCTTGACGGTGCCGTAGAGGCCCTTACCGAAGGCCGAGCCGACTATTTTATGTGGGAACACTTTATGACCAAGCCAGTAGTGGATAAAGGGATTTTTAGCCGTGTGGCCGACTGCCCTACCCCATGGCCCAGTTTTGTAATTGCTGTTCGCAACGAAGTTTTAGAGAATAATTCAGAAGCTATCGGTACGGTTTTGGATATCATTAATAATATGACGCAGGGCTTTAAACAGATTGAAGGCATTACAGGCCTCCTGGCACAGCGGTACGGCCAGAAAAAAGAAGATATTGCCGAATGGATTACGCTGACCGAATGGTCGCAAAAAAAGCTCAATAAGGCTACCTTTGAGGCCATTGAGGAACAACTGCTTGACCTTGCCATAATAAACACTAAAACACCGTTTGAAAACGTTGTGGGATAAACCGCCCGCATTCAATAATGATCAATCCCAACCTTGCTAAAATAAAACAAGTTCATCAAAGGCTTCGTATTAAGAAGCCGTGGGATTCCATTATTATTTTTGCACTCAACATCCTCATTTCCATACCGGTATTTATCATAATACATCAAAATATTATTGATCCCGGCTGGCCCCTCCACATTGACCGTATACTTATTTTTGTGGCCCTTGTTGCTGTGTTGCAGCTTTTGCTGCACCGCCTGCGACCCGTGCTTATAATTTGTATAAGCCTGTACCTTATTATACTCCTGTATGGTTCGCTGTTTGGCAATTATGGTTTTAGCACCGTGTATGAAGATTACCAGGCCATGATCTACACCATGAGCGAAGACCCTAACCCGCAAGACATAATACTCTCAAAGCTATTGCCCTTTCCTAACAAGGGGCAGATTACCGATGCCGTAGATTACAGCAACCCACAGGTGCGCAACTTTGCCGTAGGTTCTGCCATTAAATATTTTAGGGAATTTAAAAGCCAGGATAAAGAGCGGCGCATGATTCAGTGCTTTTCGATATTTAAAGACATACGCAACCGGTGGAACTATGTAAACGACCCCGCCGGACGCGAATATATTGCCTATGCAAGCGAATCGCTGCTGCACTTTAGCGGCGATTGCGATGACCATGCCATACTTATGGCCGCATGTATTCGGGCCGTGGGCGGAACACCGCGCCTTATACATACCGGCGAGCACCTGTACCCAGAAATGCTTGTGGGTACCCGCACCGATTTAGAGCGTGCCAACTACCTCATTAAAGAAAAGCTTTTTGTGCAGGAGAGCCGCGGTAAAGAAATTCACTACCATGTAGATGAGCATGGCCAGGTGTGGCTTAACCTTGACTACACAGCCGTATATCCCGGTGGGCCTTTTATGAGTGAGGAAATATTAGGTGCCCTGACTTTTAATTAATTAGGCTACATTATCTAAACCAACATATTATGACCAACATACGACCTGCAACAGCCGCTGACTTACCAGGAATATTGCAGATTATGAACCACAACATACTGCACAGCACCGCAATTTATGATTACGATGCAAAATCTGATACAGAGATAAATGAGTGGTATATGGCGAAGCTTGCCGCCAACTGGCCGGTTATTGTAGCCGAAAATGAGGGGCAGGTTACCGGATACGGCAGCTACGGCACGTTCCGGTTTAAAGAAGGTTTTAAGCACACAGTAGAGCATTCGGTTTATGTAGCCGAAGGCCATACCGGCAAAGGCATTGGCCAGTTGCTGCTGGCTGAACTTATTGCTCTTGCAAAAACTTCGGGCTACCACACCATGATAGGCTGCATTGACGCTGATAATGCAGGCAGCATTGCCTTCCATAAAAAATTTGGCTTTACAGAGGCCGGTGTTTTAAAAGAGAGCGGTTACAAATTTGGCAAATGGCTGGATTTGCTATTTATGCAGCTGATTTTGGAATGATTTGCAACACGTATTACACGGATTTTATGCTCACTAACATCACTTTCTTCACGTGCGTCATTGCGAACGGAGCCTGCGGAGTGTGGCAATCTCATCGCTGCAGAGTTTCTTTATGGGATGGCTTCGTGCCTCGCCATGACCTACCTGAAAATCTGCCCAATCCGCGGCATCCGCATTCCATCAATACGCCACCAACTCCAGTAAAGCCTTTTCAAACCTGCCTTTAGGCAAATACTGGTCTTCCAGGGCCTTGGTAAACGGTATGGCACTCTCCAGGCTGCCCACACGCTTTACCGGCGCGTCAAGCCATTCAAAGCAGTTTTCCATAATCATGGCCGAAATATCGCTGGCAATACCGCCAAACAGCGTGTCCTCCTGCAAAATAATAGCCTTACCTGTCTTTTTAACCGAAGCAAAAATCGCTTCGGTATCCAGTGGCTGCAGTGTGCGTAAATCCAGCACATCGGCTTTAATATCAGGGTTTTTATCCAGAATCTCTAAAGCCCAGTGCACTCCGGCACCAAACGAAATTATAGTAACGTCATCCCCTGTCCTTAGCAAGCTTGCCTTGCCAAACGGCAGTGTGTAATAATCTTTAGGTACATCCTGGTACATGCTGCGGTACAATGCCTTATGCTCAAAAAACATTACCGGGTTAGGGTCGTTTATAGCAGTTGCCAATAAGCCTTTAGCATCATACGGAAATGCCGGATATACCACCTTAAGCCCCGGCGTTTTGGTAAACCACGCCTCATTGGTCTGGCTGTGGAAAGGCCCCGCCTGTACCCCCGCCCCGCACGGCATGCGCACCACCACATCGGCGTTTTCCTGCCAGCGGTAATGCACTTTAGCCAGGTAATTCACAATCGGGTTAAAACCGGTGGATACAAAGTCGGCAAACTGCATCTCGATAACAGACTTATACCCGTTAATGCTCAACCCCATACCGGCCGACACAATGGCCGACTCACATATAGGCGTGTTGCGCACGCGCTCTTTACCAAATTTGGCCACAAAGCCATCGGTAATTTTAAAGGCCCCGCCATATTCGGCAATGTCCTGCCCCATTATAATCAGGTTATCATGGCGCTGCATGCTTTGCGCCAGCCCCTGCGAAATAGCATCAATCATCCGCACGTTTTCGGCAGCGGCAGTGGGTGCAACCTCCTCAAATATATAAGGTTTATAAACGTCATTTAATTCGTCAGTTTCATTGGCCTCAATAGCCGGCTCCGCCGAGGCGCGCTGGTAGTTTTCGTCTATTTCGGCTTTCAGTTCAGCGCGTAATATATCGTCAGTTTCATTTGTCAGCACACCCTCAGCTTTAAGGTACTTCCGGTAGTTTTCCACTGGGTCTTTTACCGCCCAGGCATCCATCAACTCCTGCGGAACATACTTGGTGCCACTCGCCTCTTCATGCCCGCGCATCCTGAAGGTTTTAAACTCCAGCAACACCGGCCGTGGGTTCTCCCGCATCGATGCCACAATTTCGTCAAGCTTGCTGTATACTTCCAGTATGTTGTTGCCGTCTATAATATGCGCCTCTATGCCATAGCCTATCCCCTTATCGGCAATGTGCTCGCAGCGGTACTGCTCATTAGTGGGGGTGCTCAGGCCGTAGCCGTTGTTTTCTACTACAAAAAGCACGGGCAGCTCCCAAACGGCGGCAATGTTAAGCGCCTCATGAAAATCGCCTTCGCTGGTAGCGCCCTCGCCGGTAAAAACCGCCGTTACCTTACCCTCGCTGCGCAGCTTGTGTGCCAGTGCAATACCGTCGGCCACGCCTAATTGCGGACCCAAATGCGATATCATGCCTATAATTTTAAACTCTTGTGTACCAAAGTGAAACGAGCGGTCGCGGCCCTTTGTAAAGCCGTTTGCCTTGCCCTGCCACTGGCTGAACAGCCTGTACAGCGGTATGTCGCGCCCCGTAAACACGCCCAGGTTGCGGTGCATAGGCAGTATGTATTCGTCAGGCTGCAGCACGGCGGTTATGCCTACCGATATGGCTTCCTGGCCAATACCGCTAAACCATTTAGACACTTTGCCCTGGCGAATGAGTATGAGCATCTTCTCCTCAATAAGCCTGGGTTTTATTAATTTCTTATATAAATCGAGTAATTGCGTGTTGCTTAGCTGTTTTCTGTCGAAATTCATCGTGATTTTTGAATAATCTTTATTATTCAAATGTAGTAAAATAACAATTGGGGAGGGATGTGTTAGGAAAAATTATTTAATAGGATTTTGTAAAGGATTTTTTTGTAAGTTACATCCTGCTAAAGCTTAGAAATGAGTACTGAAAAAAAATTTAAAGATCTTATAATTGAAAAATTGCAAGAAGCCATTTTAAAGCTATTATCTCAACTTTCGCTATATTTGATATGTTGGGGGATTGGCTTCTATTTACTTGTTCAATGTTCTAAAAGGTTGAGTTTTGATGATAAAACTTCACTGACAACACAATTATCATTTTTGTTTTTATTATCCATTTTTCTCATCCTTATCCCTATTGTAAAAAGTATTAAATTCTTAAGTGTATTTGAACTTGAAGGAGAAATAAAAGAGGCTAAGGAAGAAGTAAAAGACTTTAAGGGTGAAATTAGACAGAGTTTATCACTTTTATCTAATTCTTTAAATGCCTCAATAGGGAATATGAATAATCAAATTACTGTGCATGTTCCTGGAGTTGAGACCCTTAGAAAGGCTAATAAATTCGTTGAAGAAAAAGGTCATTATAAAGAAAATATTTCGTTTGATGATATTAGAGAGGAATTATCCATTTCAGATGATGAAGATACAATTATGTCATTGGCAAAAACTCGGATCAAAATAGAAAGTTTACTTAGAGAAATTTTAGATAAACGAACAGAATATCCAAATAAAATGACACAAATGAAATTTCTAGGTCTGAATGAACTTTACAAACAATTTACAAAATTTTATCCTCAGCAAAAATATCTATCTCATTCATTTAGATATGTCCAGCAAATTTGCAATGCGGCAATTCATGGGATGACCATATCTTTTCAACAAGCAGAAGAAGCTCTAGAATTAGGAGCGAGAATTATCAAAGAATTGGAATACATCAAAAATAATTTATCAGAAGAATTATGATTTACCCCCCTTCGCTAGCGCAAGCAACTGGCTCGTGTCCATACATATTTCTTATTGATAATCAGGCACGAGCTAGAGTCTCGCGCTAGCGCGAGCACGAAGGTAGTCTAAATCAATTTGTAAAAGCGTATATTTTGCTGGCCCGTCTGTCCCCAACTTAACAGCTGTATCCGTATAACATTTAAATAAAGCAAATTAATTCGGAATCATTTTTATCTTAATTTTACCAATAAACACTATGAAAGCAAATATTCAAGACTACATAAGTATTTCTAAACAAATCAGACAGGACTATCCAAAACTTTCAGATTTTGAAATTTTGTCACTTTCGATACAAATCGAAAGAAATCAAATTTTAGAAAATGGATTAAATGTTAGCTATTCAGACAATCACCCAGCCGCTTTAGAGGCTATCGCGATTGCTCTAGGATTTACGTCGGAACAATTCCAAACAACAATAACTAATGTTTTACAGGAAATAGCAAATAAGGATTAATTATTATGCTTTTGCAAACATCTGACCCATGCCACACCCCCTCCTAACCACCGCCTACGCCGCTTTTAACAGCCGCGATCTAGACACCGCCCTAACCACCATGCGCCCCGATGTGCGCTGGCCAAAGGCCTTTGAAGGCGACTTTGTAACCGGCCACGACCAGATACGCGAGTACTGGACCCGCCAGTGGGGAGAAATAAACCCTAATGTAGAACCCGTTAGCGTAACGGAAATGCCCGATGGGCGCCTTGAGGTACAGGTGCACCAGGTAGTCAAATCGCTTGACGGTACCGAGCTGTTTAACGGCATGGTAAAGCACATTTATACTATTACCGATGGCCTGATACAGGCTATGGAAATAGGTTAGCAAAGCCGTGTTACAGATGTAATGTTCAGGCAAAATGATGTAACACGATAATAAGTGTTACACTGTAGATTAGCGTAAAACGACTAAAACTACAGCTATGTCTACAACTAACAATTATGCACTTATTACGGGTGCTACCAGGGGAATCGGCTATGAGCTTGCTAAACTATTTGTAAAAGATAAGTATAGCCTTGCCATTGTCGCGCGCAGCCAGGAAGAGCTTGACCGCGTTGCAGCCGAATTCAGGCAAGAGGGTGCGGAAGTGGTCACCTTTGCAAAAGATTTATTTAAGCGTGAAGATGCCTTTTCGCTGTGCAGCGAAATCAGCCGGCTTGGGTTAGAAGTCAATGTGCTGGTTAACGATGCCGGGCAGGGCGCTTTTGGCCTGTTTAAAGACAATGATATTGAGCGCGAACTTGATATACTCGACCTTAACGTAGCTGCCATGGTTATCATTACAAAACATTTTGTGCACGATATGATAAGCCGCAACCAAGGCATGATTCTTAACCTGGGTTCTATTGCCAGCGCTATTCCCGGGCCTTGGCATGCAGTGTACCATGGCACCAAGGCCTTTGTGCTTTCATTTTCCGAGGCATTGCGTTCAGAGCTTAAAGAAACAAACATTACCGTAACCGTTTTAATGCCGGGCGTAACCGATACTGATTTCTTTAACAAGGCTGATATGACCAAAAGCGGCATTGTTCAGGATAAAGACGCCATGTCAAACCCGGCCGATGTAGCAAAAGACGGCTATGATGCCCTGATGGCGGGTAAAGACAAAATAGTTTCAGGCTTTAAAAACAAGATGATGGTGGGCATGGATAACATACTGCCCGACCCTGCCATGGCCGCAATGATGAAAAAACAGCACGAACCAGTAGATGATACAGAGCAGGATTAATTTACTGATAATAATTCAATTTCTTGTCTTACCGGCGCGGGCCCCGGCCTTTAGCCGGTTTTTTATTTGCATCCGCAATCTAAAACCTGATGCCGCGCGGCAATATCGCGGGCACGAGCCTGTAAAAAGTGCTATATTTGCCGCTTTAAAACACACCCATGACAACAGAACAACAACTTCAAAACCGCAGCAACAACCAGTGCGAACTATGCAGTTCAACCGGCAGCCTAACCGCTTATGAGGTGCCTCCTGCCCGCAACATGGGTGCCGACGGTTTTATATACATAGACGGGAAATGCCTGGCTCAGATAGAAAAAAAGGAAGAGCCGGACAGCGCTTACTGGCAGGCCATACTGCCCACCAGCATGTGGAGCGAAGTACCTGCCGTACAGGTGGTGTCATGGCGCATGCTGAACCGCTTTCGTGAAGAAGGCTGGGCCGCCGATGCTCTGGATATGATGTATTTGGGTGATGAATTGTCAGACTATGCAAAAGCCACCGGAGACCATACTGCTGATGCCGGCGTGCAGTTTCATAAAGACAGCAACGGCAATATACTACAACAGGGCGATACCATTACCCTTATAAAAGACCTTGATGTTAAGGGCTCTACACTTAATGCAAAAGTGGGTACAGCAGTGCGCAACATACGCCTGGTACACGATAACAACGAGCAAATTGAAGGCAAAATAGACGGCCAGCTTATTGTTATCCTTACCAAATATGTAAAGAAACAGTAATATTATATTGAAGTATCACGCCCGTTCTGCTTCGGCGCAACGGGCCCTTTTAATTTCTCCTCCTTTGGTTTTTCCTCTTTTGGTTTTTCCACCACTGTTTTATGCATGGCGGCAGTAACAGATGCGGCTTCACGCTCAATTTCGCGCTGCTCTACAAACACGGCAAACTCAGTCGGCTGAATTTTCCGGCCTTTAAACACCGCATAAACACGGGTAAATTCGGCGCCAAAATACAATATTGCCGCTGTATAGTACACCCACAATAGTATTACAATAAGCGACCCCGCCGCGCCATAAGGCGATCCGGCTGCCGTGGTACTAATGTAAATACCTATCAGGTACCTGCCCAGTAAAAACAGGCATGCGGTAAAAAATGCGCCGGCACGCACATCTTTCCATTTAATTTTGGCATCGGGCAGCACCTTGAATATTACACCAAAAAGTACGGTTATAACAAAAAAGCTGATGGCAATGTTGGCTACGTTAAGCAGCAGTAGCGTAAAATCAGGAAACCATTTTTTTAAGATATCCCTCAGGGCTACAAGGGCACCATTAACTACCAGCGATACAATTAACAAAAAGCCCAGGCCTATAATGATAGACCCCGATGTAAGCCTGTCTTTTATTAGCTTCAGCCAGCCTTTTTTAGGCTTGGCTTTTACCTTCCAAATCATGTTTATTGAGTCCTGTATTTCACCAAAAACCGTGGTAGCGCCTACTATAAGCGTAATAATACCTATAATAACTGACATGGTGGTTTTACCGCTCAGTTCCATATTTTTTATTACCTGCTGTATCTGCAGGGCCGCCTCATTACCTATAAGGTCGTGTATCTCGGCAAAAATTTTGCCTTCGCTGGCTTCACGTCCATAAAAGGCACCTGCTAATGATATAATGAGCAGCAACAGCGGCGCCATACTAAATATGGTGTAATAGCTTAGTGAGGCACTTAACTTAAGCCCTTTATCCTGCATAAAACAGGTAAAAGTTTCCTTTAGAACGGTAAGGCTGCTTTTAAAGGTCTTTTTAGTGAATATCTTTTTCATAGCGTTGTTCCTGGCTTTAAAGCCATAAAAATATAAAGAGTGTGAGGCTAATGCTACAATATTAACATATATATAAATTATAGATGTTATTCCATTAGGCTTTTTTTACTGCCGGTTGCCTATAAGCTGCAAAAAGCCAATTATTTCATAAAAATACTACAACACAAGGCCAAATAGATTGTGCATTAGGGCTAAAAGCCATAAATTTATAGTACTGTTTAACGTTGCAGAAGCACATTTTATAATCAATTGTATCCCGATATGAAAGTAGTAATTATAGGCGGCGGTTTTGCTGGTATTAACCTTGCAAATGAGCTGGCAGACAATAAGAATTTTGAAGTAACACTGGTAGACAAAAACAATTACAACTTTTTTCCACCCCTTATTTACCAGGTGGCTACGGCCTATCTTGAGCCTGCAAGCATAAGCTACCCTTTCAGGAAATACTTTAGGGGGAAAGACAATATTACCTTTCGCATGGGCGAATTTGTATCGGTAAAGGCAGCAGAAAATATTGCCGTACTGCACAATGGCGAACTTGAATATGACGCGTTGGTATTTGCCACAGGGGCAGAGACCAATTATTTTGGCATGGAAAACGTACGCAAGAACGCTATTCCTATGAAAACGCTTAATGATGCGCTCGAAATGCGCAATAAGCTGCTCCAAAGGCTGGAGAAAGCCACGTTGTATAAAAATAGCCGGGAACGCCGCAAGTATATGAATATTGTTGTGGCAGGAGGTGGACCTACCGGCGTAGAAGTAAGTGGTATGTTTGCCGAAATGCGCAAGGGTGTGCTGCGAAAAGAATATCCTGAGCTGGCCACCAGCGTAAGCAACGTGTATCTTGTAGATGGTGGCGATGCCCTGCTGGCCCCTATGAGTGAGCAATCGCAAAAAGATACGTATGATGCGCTGAGCAAACTGGGCGTAATTATAAAGCTAAATGCCCGTGTTACAGATTATATTGATGATGTTGTGCATTTATCTAACGGTGAAACCATACCCTCTAAAAACCTCATTTGGGCCGCAGGTGTGTCGGCGCGTGCGTTTGATGGCATCCCGATGCAAAGTTATGGCCGCGGCAAACGCATGATTGTTGATAGCCACAATAAAGTTATAAATACTACTAATATATATGCCATAGGCGATACATGCTACCAGGATACTGATACAGCTTTTCCGCAGGGGCACCCGCAGGTAGCCCAGGTGGCCATACAGCAGGGCAAACACCTGGCTAAAAATTTTAAAAAACAGCTTGCCAATGTAGCGCTTGTGCCATTTAAATATAAAGACAAGGGCTCAATGGCCATTATAGGCAAAAACAAGGCTGTGGTAGATTTACCTAAGCCTAAGCTACACTTTAAAGGCTTCCTTGCGTGGCTTATGTGGCTGTTCATCCACCTTATATCGCTTATAACCTACCGCAACCGGTTTGTTACGTTCTGGAACTGGATGGTGTCTTATTTCAGCATGGACCAGCCGTTGCGTATGATTATCAGGCCCGAGAAAAAAACGCGTAATGTTAGTGAGGTCAATCAGGTTTCTTAACACCTAACAAGCTCATATTTTAAAGAGGATCTGACCCATATAATTATCACACACAGGCGGTATATACAATTGTAGTATACCGCCTTTTATTTGCATTTATAAGTAAAGGAGCCGGATAATAACAGGAGCGCGCTTCCCATTAGCATTAAAGGTTTGATAGCTAAGCTATATAAGTGTATCCTCATACAGCCACTTTTTATCTCGTTCGGTAGCGTCAAGTATATTGAGGTTAAATACTATTCTGAAGTGTTCGGCCACCTTAAAGGCCTGCGCCTTATCGTTTGTTTTATAAAATGTTAGGTGCCTGTTGCCATAAAAAAGATTTATCATGATAATCTCCCTTGAAATGGTTGTAATTGCAGTAACAACACTTACTGTCTGGCTTTCGCTGGTGCGAAATACACTAATGTAGTCAAATTCAGGGCAGGGTTTCCAGGTGCCTATGTGCAGCCCGAATATAGACCATATGGTACGGTAGCGCTTATTAATAAAATCTACCTGGGTGCCCTCGGTCGAAGCGAGGTTGGCACCAATAACAATAAAAATCAGAGGGAAGAAAAAATTTACTAAAAAGCTAACCACACCGAAGAAAATAAGGGCATAACCCAAAATTGCTTTAAATACAGGTACTTTTTTAAGGTAGGTAATTATCTTCATGAGGATATCGTTGGCCCATAATAAAATTGGGCCCTGTTACTGAATACTAAATTTGTTTGAGCATAATATAATCTTCCATAAGGTAGCCGCCGCCTATATCTACATCTTCCGCGCCCATGTTAGCATACCCGTTCCTGAGGTAAAAATTTACCGCCACGTTATATCGGTTAACATTAAGTGTAACCTTGTCATTGGTATTGTTTTTAGCAGCGTTTTCTATAGCTAAAATAAGCGCCTGCCCTATTCCGCTGCCCTGTGCCTCCGGAAGTATATACAGCTTATGCAGCTTTGTAGTCTGATATCTGTAATTAAGCTCATAAGACGCAAAACCCATCACCATTCCATCAATTGAAGCCAGTATAAAGTGGTGCCCTTTTACAGCTACCTGCTCATTAAAAGCTTGTGGGCTGTACATCATGTCCATCATATACTCCAGCTGCGCCTCACTAAGTATGCTTTTATAAGCGGCATCCCACGTAATTACTGCAATATCATAAATAATTTTATAATCCTCAGGCGAGGCTTTCCTTATTTCCATAAAAATCAATTATATAAAAGCTTAGTAATTACAGGGCTTTTATTAAAATGTAAAGGTAATATATTTTTTTGGCACGCATATTGAATATTACTAACCATCAACAAAAAACGTTCTTATAAGTGTACAAAGAAATATTTTCAGTTATGAAAACCAAATTAATAAATTCAGTCCTTCTTGCAATATTTAGCATTGGCGGAATTTTTGCCCAGGATGTAACAACCGTAACGGCAAACAATACAGATATTAGCGATAACCTTGACCTTCAGGCCGTGGCTTCTATTTTTGGCGAATCAAGCGATCTTGAAGATTTTGAGCACAGGCTTAATAATCCTGATAACCAGATTAGCAACCTTGACCTTAATGGCGATAGCCGTGTAGATTACCTCAGGGTTATAGAAGCTACCGAAAAAAACACGCATGTTATTATATTACAGGCAGTGTTTGCCGCAGATACCTTTCAGGATGTGGCAACAATTGAGGTAGAGCGCGACAACAATAATAATGTAAGCGTGCAGGTAGTAGGCGATGTATATATGTATGGCTCAAATTATATTTATGAGCCGGTTTATGCATCACCACCGGTAATTTATAATTCATTTTGGGTTAGCACGTACCGCCCTTATTATTCACCATGGTACTGGGGCTACTACCCTACTTACTATACATACTGGGCACCTTATCCGGTTTACCGTTACCGTAACCATATACACAACCATATTAATGTGCATAATACTTATGTGTATGTAAACAACAGGAGAAGCACAAGGGCTGTAAATATTTACAGTGGCCGCAGGCAAAACGCTTACGAAAGGCAGCACCCCAATACTTCTTTTGCCAGCAGGAATGCTAATGTAACAAACAGGCATCAGTTAGAACAAAGCAGAACTGTAGCTGCAACAAGGGGCACAGGTACTACCCGCGGCACAGTTAACAATAATGGCCGCAACAGTATAACCCCTGCCGGCACCGGCAGAACCAGCCTTACAAGAGGCGCTGCTACAACAGGCGATAGCAGGGTTACCCGCGGCACCGCTACACCTGCTACAAGAACTCAGGGCACAACAGTAAGAGGCACAACACCTTCAACACGGGGAGCCGCCACACCGGCCAGAAGTAACAGCACTACTACCCCATCGGTAAGAAATACTGCTACACCCGCCAGGAGCAATAGTACTGCAACACCTTCGGTTAGGCAGGCTACAAATACGCCAAGGGCAGCTACTACAACACCCGCAAGGAGCAACAGCACCCCTGCAGTAAGAAGCACACCGGCCCCGCAAAGGCAAAATACCCCGGCACCTGCTGTAAGAAGCATACCACAGGCAGCACCTCAAAGGCAAAGTGCCCCTGCCATTAGGAATACCCCTCAGGCTGCGCCGCGACAAAGCGCACCTGCACCTTCAAGGAGCACCGGCAATACCGGCGGCAGGCGCGGATAATTAAAAACATCAGTCCTGCAACAGAATTGTAGAATAAGATGTTATATTTAGATAGTTAGTTAATGAGAAAGCCACGCTTATAGCGTGGCTTTTGTTTATTTAAACTATGCGGCGGGATTTAATAGCCATTACCCATTCATTCCTGCCACACACCGTGCAGGTGCCCTTTATGGGCTCTAAAGTTTGGGTATTAGCACAAAACGTACAGGCATAAATACCACTCCGCGCTATATTTGTATTTTTAAGCGCAAAAAGTTGCGGACTTATAGGCAAACCATATTTTATATCCTGGTCCTCATAAAAAAATACACTAATAGCACCATTTGTTTCCATATAAGCATTGCGTACCTGCCCCAAATGCTCAATAGATTTTAGTCGTAGTTCTGCAAAAAACTCATCCTGTGCCAGGTCTTCGCGCTCAAAGCTTTGTATACTAAATTGTCCGTCTTCTATAATGCACTGCACAGTGCCCTCCATAAAGTTTTCAAACCGTTTGCTCTTTGCCAGCAGCCAGGTAACAGTGCGGTACATGGCAAGTATAATTAAAAAAACGGTAATGGCCGGCACAAGGCCCACATCTTCATAAAACATAGGGTCGCCCGCCGCACTACCCAATGATATTATAATTACCACCTCAAATATAGAAAGCTGTTTTACACCGCGCTTACCTGTAAATTTTAAGGTAAGCAGTACCACACAAAACATAATAACCGTGCGAAAAGCTACTTCGAAAACAAAAATTAAAGGCAGGTCATTAAACAACAGGCGGTTCCATTCAAATATCTCTTTCATAATTTATATCAGAATTATCTTTATAAAGTTACACAGGCATTTGTTTCCTTAACAAACATTAGCACAATTTTAATACAGCCTTATGGGCAATGCCCTGCCGCATGGCTTAATTTTATAGAAATCTATTTTACTAATCATAAATTAAAAATATCATGAGCAAAAGAGTAGCCATACTGGCAACCGACGGATTTGAAGAAAGCGAACTGAAATCTCCTAAGGAAGCCATTGAGCAACAGGGATGGACAGCAGATATCGTCAGCCTTAAAAGTGGCAGCATTAAATCATGGGCAGAAAAAAACTGGGGTCCGGAATATACTGTTAACAATGTAGTTACCGATGTGTCTGCGTCACAATACCACGCTCTTGTACTGCCCGGAGGTGTTATAAACCCCGACAAATTAAGGACTAATGAGGATGCCCTTGCCTTTGTAAAAGATTTTTTTGACCAGAAAAAACCGGTAGCTGCCATTTGCCACGGCCCGTGGACGCTTATAAATGCGGGGGTAGTTGATGGGCGTAAAGTAACATCGTTTAAATCCATCAGTCAGGACCTTATTAATGCCGGCGCCCAGTGGGAAGACAGTGAAGTGGTAGTAGACCAGGGACTTGTTACAAGCCGTACACCGGATGACCTGCCTGCCTTTAATAAAAAGCTTATTGAGGAAATTAAAGAAGGCAAGCACGAACTGCAGCATAGCTAATTACCAGGTAATTGAATCGGAAAGCCCTTATGCCATTGCGCAATAGGGCTTTCTTTATTACATTTACTGTAACTTAAATTACTACAAATGAAAAAACAATTCGCGCTTATACTTATTCTTGCGTCAGTAACCGTAAACGCGCAGTTAAAACCTGTTAGTTATACCGAGGGTAACCAAAAGCTAAATGGCTTTAGTGCGGTACCTAAAAAAGCCCTGAAACAAAAACCGGGCGTGCTGGTGCTGCCTGCCTGGATGGGTATTAATGACCATGCTAAAGAAGTTGCAGAAAAGCTTTCCGGCCTGGGCTATCATGCTTTTGTAGCCGATATTTATGGCGAAGGCCACTATCCTGCCTCCACGCAGCAGGCCGGAGAACAGGCAGGTTATTACAAGAGTAATCCAGATGCTTACCAAAAACGCATCCAGGCCGCTCTTGACGCCCTGATAATGAGCGGTGCAGATAAAGATAATATAGTGGTTATAGGATATTGCTTTGGTGGAACAGGTGCCCTTGAGGCTGCCCGTGACGGTATGAACGTTAAAGGTGTAGTGTCATTTCATGGTGGCCTTGGCAAAGATGCCGCCCGTGTTAATAGCGAGATCAAAACTAAAGTACTGGTTTTACATGGTGCAGATGATCCTTATGTACCCCAAAAAGATATTGAGTCATTTCAAAAAGAAATGAAAGAAGGCCACGCCGACTGGCAAATGGTATATTATGCTAATGCCGTACATGCTTTTACCGAAAAGTCAGCAGGTAATGATAACAGTAAAGGTGCGGCTTATAATGAAAGTGCCGATAAGCGTTCATGGAAGCATTTTATGGATTTTCTCGAAGAATTGTTTGGCAAACAATAATTTTTGCAGATTATAGTTCAACTAAGAGGTGTAATGTGCACCTCTTTTTTTATATTTACAAATCAACAATCCTACACCTTATGAAATTTGTTTATACTACCCTGATTATTTTGTGCTTTTCACTCAGTGCCATGGCTCAGCATCCACGCAAAACAGAAATGACTGCAACTGTGAAAGACACCGCCTATGTAAATACCTATAACAAGCTGCGGGCACTTTATTTAAAACAACTTGAGTCAGAAAGTTATAAAAAGGTACAAAAGCTTACAACGGCTTTTATGGAGAAGGTAAAATTTGACGGTGATTTTAAAATTTTTAAAGAAGAATACGGCCTGCTTAACTGGATTAAGGATAACCTTCAAAAAACATCATTTACAAGTTATGAAGAGGCTGAAAACGAATATAAAGCACAGGAGGTTCTTAATAAAGAATACGAACAGGAAAATGCAGAATATATTGCGTTTGGTAAAGCTGTAAGAGCAAAATATCCAAAGATGATGGTGGATGTTATGCTTAATAAAGGAACGGGCACCGGAGACGACCCAAAAGAAAGTAAAGAGTATGCCGCTGCTCATGATAAGCTGAAAAAACTTCTTATAAAACAACAGGCATCTGCCAGTTATTTGAAAGTTGAGGCGATGGAAAAAGAGTTTTATAAAAAGGCTAATTTCAATTATAAAAAGGATAAACTGGCTTATGGGCAGGATATATATTCCTGGGTTAAGCAAAATTTTTCAAAAACCGCATTTACCAGCCTTAGCCAGGCAGAGCTGGACTGGGGCGCGATAGAGTTTGCACGCGAAGCTGAAAAAAAAGAAAATGCAGAGTTACATGAGTTTCAGTCTGAAACGCTTCATAAATTTGGCCCCGAAATATATACCGGTGTTATGATGGAAGTGATGACGGAAAAGATGGGCGAAAAAATGGATGACGAATAAAGATGTGGAGTGTACTAAATTTTATACTTTTACAATTATAACCAATTTATATGAAGAAACTCGCATTGCTATCACTGCCCCTGCTTTTCCTGGCCTGTGGCGCGTCAAAAAATGTAAAAAAAGATTATGCTAAGGCACCGGTTGAAAAATACATGAACGGCATTACGCCAGCTGACCTTAAAAAACACCTGTTTATTGTAGCTAACGACTCTATGGAAGGCCGCAATACCGGTACCGAAGGCCAGAAAAAAGCAGGCAAATACCTTATAAGCCAGTACAAGGCTAACGGTATTTCTTTCCCCCCGCCGGCTACTGATTGGTACCAAAAGATACCGGCTGCATACATGTCTAAATCTTACTCACCTGTAAAACCGGGCGATTCAGAAAATATATGGGCATTTATAGAAGGTACTGAAAAACCAAATGAAATACTGGTAATCTCGGCACATTATGACCACGTAGGCACTAAAAATGGCGAGGTTTATAACGGCGCCGATGATGATGGCTCCGGAACAGTAGCACTGCTTGAAATTGCACAGGCGTTTGCCCAGGCTAAAAAAGACGGATATGGCCCTAAGCGCTCTATACTGTTTTTACACGTAACCGGCGAAGAGCTGGGCCTGCATGGCTCACGCTTTTATAGCGATAACCCGCTGTTCCCTGTTGACAGTACCATTACTGACCTTAATATTGATATGATAGGCCGCCGTGATGAAGCACATAAAGATAATGGCAACTATGTTTATGTAATAGGCTCTGACAGGCTTAGCACTGACCTGCATAATATTAATGAGGCTGCTAATGCTAAATATACGCACCTAACGCTTGATTATACTTTTAACGACCGTAAAGACCCAAACCAGTTCTACTTCCGTAGTGACCATTATAACTTTGCTAAAAAAGGCATTCCTATCATTTTTTATTTTAACGGCGTTCACGATGATTACCATATGGCAACAGATGAGCCTCAAAAAATTGAATACGATTTACTTGCCAAACGTGCCCAACTCGCATTTGTAACAGCGTGGGAACTCGCTAACAGGCCGGAGCGCCCCGTTGTAGATAAAGACGGTAAATAACAGCTCGCTATATATAAAACAAAAGCCACAGAAAATTCTGTGGCTTTTGTTTTATAATAAACTTTATTCTTCAATTATAACTTCGCTTGTCTTTGGTATAATAGTGATACTATAGGGTGCGGTTATGGCCATCGTAGCCATTCCTTCCGGCTGGGTAGTTTTTACATATACGGTGGTAGTATCGCCATCCACAGCTATTTTTCGCACGCTGATGCTATAACCGCCCGTGTTCTTTCGGCCCATAAACAATGCCACTACATTGTTTTTATTAAAGTCTACCGTAGGTATGTTACTCCATCCTAATTCTTTATACAACGATTCAAGCTGTGGTTGCGATGAAACCACAATAGAAGACTCTTTATCACGACCACCATAAGCATCCTGCTTTAATACTTCAAAGGCAATACCCAGATTAGCATTAGTGTTGTTGAGCACGTTAATGCTGCATGATGTAAGCATAATGGCAGTAAGCCCGGATAGTAAAATACGTTTCATAATGTGTAAGTTTTAAGATTGATATATCTCACTAACCAAAACCTGTGCCAGTTTGTAATCTTATTCCTGTTACTGTACCATTTGCTGTTTAAGCGCCCTGCGGTATATGTTTTCATACATAGGCATAATCTTTTGTATATCAAATTCCTGCGCTACTTTCAATGCATTTTGCTTAAATTCGTTTAGCTTTATGTCGTCACTAAGAATTTCCACTGCTTTTTGCGCCATATAAAGAACATCGCCCACATTGCCCAGATATCCGGAGTAACCTTCCCTGTTAACTTCGGGCAGGCCGCCGGTATTGGTAGATATGACAGGCACACCTGTAGCCATTGCTTCCAGGGCAGCAAGGCCAAAGCTTTCTGTTTGGCTTGGCAGCAAAAACAAATCGCTAAAGCAAAGTATTTCATTTATCTCATTGCTATTACCAAAAAATATTACCTTATCAGTAAGGCCTAACTGCTGCACAAGCTTCTCGGCAGGTTCACGCTCGGGGCCATCCCCTACCATTAAAAGTTTTGCAGGCACTTTTTTTTGTATCTCATTAAATATCTTAACTACATCAGGTATGCGTTTTACCTCTCTAAAGTTACTTATGTGGGTAACAATTTTTTGGTTATCGCCTGCCATCTGGCTGCGTTTGCAGGGCAGCCCGTTAAGTTTGTCCTTATTTACCTCAATAAAATTAGGCACTACATAAATTTCGCGTTTTATATCAAACAAACGGTAGGTTTCATCTTTAAGATCCTGAGAAACAGATGTTACAACATCACTGTGGTTGATACTAAAGCTAACGGCGGGCTTATAAAAAGGATGGTTACCCACAAGTGTAATATCTGTACCATGCAGTGTGGTTACCATAGGTATCCTTATGCCCTGCTCCTTAAGCATTTTTTTAGCCATATAGCCTGCATAAGCATGCGGAATAGCATAGTGTACATGCAGCAGCTCAATGCCGTGCAGTTTTACCATATCTACAAGTTTACTACTTAACGCAAGCTCATAGGGCTGGTAATGAAACAGCGGATATTCCGGCACATGCACCTCATGATAATGGATGTTTGGGTTTAAGAGCGCCAGTCGCACAGGCTGCCTGTACGTTATAAAATGTATTTCGTGGCCGCGGCGTGAGAGTTCCAGACCAAGTTCAGTAGCTACAACGCCACTACCTCCAAAGGTGGGATAACATACTATTGCGATTTTCATATAATCTATATAATTATGACGAAATTAACCAAAAAAAACGGCATAAAGCCGCTTTTTATGATGAATTAAACACATCAGTAATAGCCTGGTTATTTCTTTTTGAGTCCGGATTCATAGATGTCAATCCACTCCTGCATGCCCATTTTACTAACCAGCTGCCCTATAAGTTCATACGGAATAGAGTCCGGCTTTTTAAACCGAATACAGCCTTTACCCATATCAGGTTTGGCGTGTACATGGTTATAATATTCAGCCACAAACCAGTCATTAATTTCCTTACTTGCATAAAGCCCCATATGATATAAAGCAATAAAATTTTTTTGAGATGCAATGCTCAAAAATGGCAATGGCAGCCTTGGGTTGCAATGGTATCCGGCAGGATAGGCACTATGAGGAACCGCCCAGCCCAGCATGCCATAGCCCATACCTTCTTTAAAGCCTGCAGGCAGGTTTTTATTTATAATATCCCTTAGTTTAGTAATAGCTTGTTTTCTGTCTTCCGGCAGGCTCTCTAAATATTCCTGTGGTGTAGTGGCTGCTGATTGCATTTTTTTAGATTGATAGTTATGTGTTGGGAGCTGTGGGTTCAGTAATTATAAAATAACTCTTAACCCGCAATCACCAATAAATTGACTATTTAATTATAGCGTCTTGTATCACTTTTTGTATATCCTCACGTATGTTTTCTTTGCTAAGGCGGTTCTCTCCTGCTTCAGGATAGGTCCTGTTACTCAGAAAAACATATACAATGCCGGTCTCAGGGTCTGCCCAGGCCATGGTGCCTGTAAAACCGGTGTGGCCAAAGCTGGCTTTACTCACGCAGCCACAGGTAGGCCCCGGGTTTTGTATTTGCGGCTTGTCAAAACCAAGTCCGCGGCGGTTACCCTCCTTGCAGTCAAGACAGGTGTTAAAGGTGTCAAAAGTCTTGGCGCTAAAAAATTGTTTTCCGCCGTAATTACCTTTTTGCAGGTACATCTGCATAATTTTAGCAATATCCATACTGTTAGAAAACAAACCCGCATGGCCTGCAACGCCATCCTGCATGGCAGCAGCCATATCATGCACATAGCCCTGAATGGTTTGGTAACGGAAATATTTGTCAACCTCCGTAGGAGGAATAATGCTCATATCAAACTTGCGCAATGGGTTGTAAGTGGTCATATTTGCGCCCAGCGGTGCGTAAAACTGCCTTTCGGCCAATACATCCAGTGATTTTCCAGTTTTGCCTTCAAGATATTCTTTAAACAGTATAAAAGAGAAGTCGCTGTATTTATATTCCTTTTTAGGAAGCAGCTTACTATCCGCTATTTTCTGCATCATGATAGTAGGATAATCTTCTCTTAAAAATAAATTATCGGCTACCTGGTACGGAAATTCAGGACTATAAACGTGCCTGTAGTATAATGAGTCGGGTTTCTTTAAGCTATCCAGCGTTTCCTGGTAAAATGGCATCCATGGCTGAAAACGCGCCTGGTGCAGCAGCATATCTTTTACAGTTATATTTTTTTTATCCGTTTTTGCAAACACAGGAAGCAGGTTGCCCAGCTTGTCATCAAGTCTTAAATCGCCTTTATCATACACCTGCATCAGGTTAGGCAATGTTGCCAGCATTTTAGTAAGCGAAGCCACATCATAAATATCGCTATTCTTTACAGGCACATCTTTTTCATACGTATGATAGCCAAATGATTTTTGATAAATAACCTTGCCGTGGCGTGCCACCAGTACTTGTATACCCGGTGTCATTTTTTCGTTTATGGCGCGCTGCGCAATCTGGTCTATTTTAGTGAGCATTGCCGAGTTCATACCCACGTTTTCCGGTGTGGTAAAGCCAAGCCTGTTGGTTTGGCGCGTAAAAATACCATCATTAACCTTAAATGCCGTACCTATAGAAACCGGCACTTTACCTTTAGAGCCAATGGCGCCAAAAACAATTTCGGCGGCAACAGTTTGGGCAATAGAGTTATTTTGGTAGCCTAAAATAACCGTCTTAATGTTACTGAAATCTTTAATGCTGGCCAGTGTATAAGGCTTGGCAAATACAGTTAGGATAACTTTTTTATTTTTAGCCAGTACATCAATCCACTCAAGTTCCCTTGCAGTAAAATCATGTTTTTTCCAGGCGCCATCTGCTTTATGGAAACCAATGATAACTGTGCTGTAATCAGTAAGCTTTTGCGTTAAGTTACTAAGAGTATCTTCTTTTACTTCCGTAACTTCAGCATATTTCTGAAGCACTTCAAGATAACCTGTACCATCATCATCGCCCATTTTTACATAAGCAATGTTTTCATTTTCAAGCTCCATAACCGGCACCATGTCCTGCTCATTTTTAAGCACTGTTACCGCGCCCTCATAGAGCTGGTAATTAAGGTCGTCATAAGCATGCGCGTTTAGCTGCGACGTAAGATTGGTTAAATCAACAGGCTTGTATTTATTAAGCCCCGCCCTGTATTTATAAGCAAGTATTTTTTTTACCGAAAATTGCAGGCGCTCTTCTGTAAGCACGCTATCGGCATAGGCCTGGCGGAATTTTTCTATAGCTACAGGAACGTTCTCTGCAAACAGCAGCACATCATTACCTGCTAAAAATGCCTCAAGGTCTATATCACCTGGCTGAAGGTAATTAGCAGCGCCCTTCATATTAAGCGCATCGGTAAAAATAAGGCCCTTAAAACCCATTTCGCCCTGCGCAATATTGGTTATTGTATTGTATGACAATGATGTAGGAACACCCGGCGTAGGCTCTATGGCAGGTACACTAAGATGCGCCACCATAATACTGGCCATACCCGCATCAAAAAGTTTTTTGTACGGATAAAGCTCTACATCATACAGGCGCTGTTTATCAAAAGGCAGCATGGGCAGCCCAAGGTGAGAATCAGTCGAGGTATCGCCATGCCCCGGAAAGTGCTTACCGGTGGCATAAATACCGGCATCCTGAATGCCTTTAACGATGGCCAAAGCCCTGTCAGTTACATTATATTTGTCTTCACCAAAAGAGCGGTTGCCTATAATAGGGTTGTTAGGATTTGTATTGATGTCTACCACCGGTGCAAAATTGAAATGGATACCCATTCGTTTCGCCTGCTCACCCATCTGGTACCCCATTTTTTCTACCAGCCTCAAATCCTGTATAGCACCAACTGTCATATTCCAGGGGTAACGATAGGTAGAATCCAGCCTCATACTGAGGCCCCACTCTGCATCAATGCCTATAAATAAGGGTAACTTTGCTTTTTTTTGATAACGGTTGGTAAGTTTGGCCTGCCTTACCGGGCCACCCTGAAAAAAAATCAGGCCGCCCACTTTATAATCAGTTACCAGCTTATCAACACCCCTAACATGCGCCGAATCTTTATTAGAAAAAGCGGCTACCATAAATAATTGGCCCACCCTCTCATCAAAAGACATGGCGTTATATACACTATCCGCCCACTTTTGTTCTGGTACCGATTTGTAATCTGTAAAAATTTTAGGCGCCTGCGCGGCAGCCTGAAGCGTTAATAGTAAAGCAATGATGTAAACCCTCATTAAACAGTGTTTTTTTATATATCCCAAACCAAGTGCCAAAGCTAATAATTTAGTTTTATTTCTCTTTGCAGGGATGCTTTTAAATAATAAAAATCATCACTATTTTATTGATAATGATGATTCTTCTAATTTTATATTCTCCTTAATTTTTAAAAAAACCGGCTGTGCCAGCTTTCCCCGGCAGGCACCTCCCAGTAATCTTTCCATTCGCCTACAGTATTAACGAGGTTATTGAATACTATCGTATTTGCAGAAACTGATTTTTCTTTAGCAAGCTTCTTAAAATCAGTAAGCGGCTTATAAGTTATGTAATCGCCCTGCTTAAAAGATACATTCATCCTGTCGAGCAAATCTACGTTATATTTCTTTTCAAGTTCCTGTATAAAATGTACCGAAGCATCTATGCTGCATCCTGTAGCACCCTGCGCCTCCTGGTTTACTGCAATAATAATAAAACGGTTATATTGCACCAGGTAAGAAGCTTCAAGACCTGCACCATGGGCCGTCCATTGCTCAATAAAATTTTCAAGGGATTCTTCAATTTCGGCAACTTCTTCGTCAGAAAATTTCCTGTTGCTTTGATATACCCATATCCTGGATTCATCCGGCAATGTTTCAAATAAAACGTACATACTTCTTCTTTTTATAAATCCTTTGCATTGGCAATAAGTTCTGCCACATCCATAACTTTAATATCGTGCTCCCGGTTTTTGGCCTTAACGCCATCAGTTAGCATAGTGTTGCAAAACGGGCAACCGGCTGCAATAATTTCGGGCTGTGTTTCAAGGGCATCCTCTGTCCTTTCTACATTTACGTCTTTTTTGCCGGGTTCCGGCTCTTTAAACATCTGGGCACCACCGGCACCACAGCATAGGCCGTTGCGGCGGCTGCGTTTCATTTCAACCAGCTCTGCATCCAGCTTTTCAATAAGGTCGCGCGGAGCTTCATATATATTATTTGCACGGCCCAGATAACACGGGTCATGAAACGTAATCTTTTTACCCTTAAACTGGCCGCCTTCTACAGTAAGCCTGCCATCGTCCAGCAGTGATTTGAGGAACTGCGTATGATGCACTACCTCATAGCTGCCGCCTAATCCGGGATATTCGTTTTTTATGGTATTGAAACAGTGCGGGCAAGCCGTAACTATTTTTTTTACATCATAAGCGTTAAGCACTTCAATATTAGTCATAGCCTGCATCTGAAACAAAAACTCATTACCGGCGCGCTTGGCAGGATCTCCGGTACAGCTTTCTTCTGTTCCCAATACGGCAAATGGTACCCCGGCACTGTTTAAAATCTTAACAAACGCCTTGGTTATCTTTTTAGCCCTGTCATCAAAACTGCCACTGCAGCCCACCCAGAATAAAACTTCGGGTTGCTGCCCAGTGGCCGCCATCTCGGCCATTGTAGGTACTGTTATGCTTTCTGTGCTCATAGTTAGTTAGTCTTCTTCATGCTTGCCATCGTCAAACACCTGTATGGTAACGGCTTTTTCAATTAAATCAGTAAACTTACCCCTGTAGCGCGTTGCTTTTACCAGGTGATTGTCTATCCAGTGGTAGTTGCCCCCACGCGGCTTGCCCATAAGCATACCGTGGTATTTAAAGCCATGGGCTTTAAGCCATGCCTCTGTAACCTCACGGTGCGCCTCTGTACGGCTGGTAAAAAAGAATATAATATGCCCTTCATCATACCAGCGGTTAAGCGTTTCAAGCGCATCCGGGTATACTTCTGCCGTAACCATGCGTTCAGGCTGCTCATTAGGAATATCATCGCAAATGGTACCGTCAATATCAATCAGGTAGTTCTTAATGCCGGGCGGCAATATAGGGCTAAGCTGCGCTCCATTTTCGGTAATCGGCTGCAGGTTTTTTTCTATATCCTCAGTGTTCATTGTGCCTGTATAATTTATTATAATTCTTCTTTCCAATTTAGGCGGTCCATTTGGCTGTATTGCCAAGGGGCACCATTGTTTTCTATATTAGCCATCATACCGTTAAGCTCTGTGGGCGCAGCGCTCTGCTCCATAACTAAGTACTGCCTCATATCCATAATAATAGAAAGCGGGTCTATATTTACTGGACAGGCCTCTACACAGCCGTTGCAGGTGGTACAGGCCCAAAGCTCTTCGGGCGTAATATAATCATGCAGCAGCATCTTGCCGTCATCAACAAAGGTGCCTTTGTTTTTATCTATATTGCGGCCTACCTCTTCAAGGCGGTCGCGGGTATCCATCATGATTTTACGAGGTGAAAGCTTTTTGCCGGTTTGGTTTGCAGGACATGCCGATGTACAACGGCCACATTCAGTACAAGTGTAAGCGTTAAGCAGCTGCACCCAGTTAAGGTCCTGAACATCGCTGGCGCCAAATTTTGCAGGCACATCGCCTTCGGCAGCTGGTGGCGCTGCGGCATATGGGTCGGCATTAGGGTCCGTCATCAATTTAACTTCTGCAGTAACGGTTGGGTTGTTCTCAAACTTACCTTTTGGGTCAAGCCTTGCAAAATACGTATTAGGGAAAGCCAGTAATATGTGGAGGTGCTTAGAAAAGTACAGGTAATTCATAAAGATAAGAATGCCCGTAATATGCAGCCACCAGGCGGTGCGTTCTACAATTATAGCCGTGCCTTCGCTCATGCCGTTAAACAACGGAGATATAAAACCGGAAATGGGAAAAGATCCTGCCTGTGAATAATGGTGTGCGTGTATAGATTGTAAATAGCCATCTGCCGCGTTCATGGTAAGAAATAATACCATAAGAACGGTTTCAAAATACAGAATAATGTTTGCATCATTTTTAGGCCAGCCTTGAAGGTCGCCGTGTGCAAAACGCCATAACCTGATAACGTTGCGTCTAATCCAGAAAATAATTACCGAAGCAAGTACGCCAAAGGCAAGTATTTCAAAAAAGCCTATAAGAAAGTTATATAGACCACCCATAGCAGAGAAAAGGCGGTGGGTACCAAAAATACCATCTATCATAATTTCAAGAAGCTCAATGTTGATGATAACAAAGCCCACATATACTATTATATGCAGTATACCAGCCACAGGGCGGCGCACCATTTTGCTTTGCCCGAGGGCTATAAGCGCCATGTTGCCCCATCGGGCTTTAGGATTATCAAACCTATTAATTTTGTGCCCAAGCTTTATATTGCGCACCAGTTTTTTTACGTTGAGCGCAAAGTAGCCAAAACCTAACGCAAGTAATAGTATAAACAGGATATTATCTATGTAGCTCATATAGTAAAGGCATTAGCAACCTTTTCAATTATTCCTCTTTTTTCGTTTCTTCGGTGTAAGGGGTAGCCTTTTTACCAAATACTGAGAAGTGAACATAACGTTTAGGATTATTTTTCATATCGGCAAGCAGTTCTTTCAACTCATTTGAAGCGTCTGTAAGGTTATCATACATAGCCTCATCTTTAAGCAGTTTACCTAAAGAGCCTTTACCTGATTGTACATCGTTTATAATCTGGTCTACATTAGCCAGCGATTTTTCAAGTTTTTTAACTGCCTGGCCCAGGTTAGCTTTATTAATTGAGTCAGAAATTGCAGCAAAGTTAGCACTGGTGCGTTTAAGGTTGCCCATAGTAGCATCAATATTGTTTTTATTGCCCGATATAGTACCATTAAGACTGTGGGCGGCAAGATTAAACTCGCGCATGGTACCGCTCATTTCGGCAATGGCAATACGAAGATTTTCCTGTGTTTTCCTGTCAAAAACATTTGAAAGGTTATGTAAAAGGCTATCGGCTGTAACTACTGTGGCCTCTACTTTATTTTGAAGTGGAGACAGTTTATCACCCACTACAGCCAGCATACCCGGCTTAAGTTCACTTTTAAGGTAATCACCATTTTCGGCAGGCGTAGGGTTCTTTAAATCTGGTGTTATAGCAATCTGTTTTCCGGAAAGGCCTAATCCCGGCTCATATAAAGTGGCCGAACTTGTTTTAGATATAGGGAAATCAGTTTTTACCTGAAGCTCGATAAGCAGCGTGCCTTTTATTGTATCTCTAAAGGCAATGGAATTTACCTTTCCTACCACCAGCCCGTTAAGTGTTACCGGCGCTGAGGGCGAAAGGCCTTCTACATCATCATAAACAACATAATAGGTTTTATAGGAGTTAAAAAGGTCCCTGCCTTTTAAAAAGCTATATCCCCAAATAAATAATAATATGGCAGATATAACTAATATAGCGGTTTTTGCTTCTCTTGTTACTTTCAAAACTGGTTATTTTTTAACAAATGTAGGACAAAATAATGTATTAAAATGTGAATATTATTGTAAAGGTTACTTCTTATTTAAGGCTTCCTGCATTGTTATCTTTTTGCCATCTTTAAACGGCACAATAAATGCCGATGTAAATCCCTTACCCTTTGCTACTTCCAGCAACTCACGGGCTTTGGCAAGGTCAGTTGTGTTTCCATAAAAATATTTTATAACGCTGGTGCTGGCATCTTTAGAGAGCTGGTCAAGCCCTTTAAAGTTAGAAGGCGTAAGCTCAAGGGTTTTACCGCTTGCAGAAATTTGTATTTTATACAGCACACCTTTTTCTGATGCGTTACCGTTTGCAGCCGTTGTTGAGGCCGCTGCCGCCTTAGCATCAGGTTTTACTGGCTTAGTATCAGGTTTTACAGGTTTACTTTCGGCTTTTACAGGCGTTGCAGCTGTGGCGGGTTTGCTTTCCGGTGAAGGTGTAATTGTTTCAGGGCCTTTATACTGTTCAGTACCCGGTACAAAAAATTCAGTTTTATATTCTAAGATAGCTTTTGCAACAGAGGCAGCCAGTTCGCTTTGGCCGGCATCGCTGTTCAGGTATTCTCCTTCCTGCTTGTATGATAAAAAGCCAAGCTCTATAAGGATGCTGGGCATAGCCGTTTTGTGCAGCACCCAGAACGGTGCCGATTTAACACCGCGGCTTTTTCGCTTAAGGTCATCAGTAAACACGGCCTGTACCTTACTTGCCAGGTCTATACTTTGCTTTATATTTTGCTCCTGCCCCAGGGTTATGCCTATAATAGATTCCGGATCATTTGGGTCAAAGCCACCATACTTAACCTTATAGTCAGACTCAAGCGTTACCACCGAGTTTTCTTTTTTAGCAACGTCAAGGTTACTGGCATTTTTACTGTTACCAATAAAAAATGTTTCGGTGCCAAAAGCTGTTTTTTTAGCTTCACCATTGCAGTGTATAGATACAAAAAGGTTGGCATCTGCCTTATTTGCAATGTTAGGCCTTTCTTTTAGCTCTATAAACACATCGGTTTTGCGCGTATAAATTACCTCTACATTTTCCTTTTCAAGTATCTTACCTACTTTAACGGCCACATTAAGGGCTATGTTTTTTTCTATGAAGCCATGATATACGGCACCATAATCTTTACCTCCGTGGCCTGCATCGAGCACCACCCTGAATTTAGCGTTGCCCTGGCCTAAAATCGTACCGCAAAATATAATAAAAGTAAAAAAAGTCAGTTTTAAATTCTTGTGTCCTGTCATGATATCCTGTTATTATGCTGCTTATGTTATAATTATGATTAATTCTTGTGTTTGACAAAAATATTGTAAGTTTGACACTCCAAAAAATAAGCCTCACTGTTACAAAAATAGTATTAAAACCA